>Ga0160467_100003_pt1 | contig 790178 bp, 707 predicted proteins | sample HID1972I_E11MG_FD_108221 | JGI IMG/M metagenome (GOLD analysis project Ga0160467, IMG submission 108221) | Enriched pill bug-associated microbial communities from UW Madison campus, WI, USA - HID1972I_E11 MG | ecosystem: Host-associated > Arthropoda: Insects > Digestive system > Unclassified ...
GCGCTGCGACTCAGACTGAGGGCTTTGGTCGTCATCATGCCAAATTCAGCGTTTATTTTTTGGTTCATCGCGATTAAGCGTGAACCAATAGAAAATGGCAGTAAGAAGGATCTCTCACCCGGTGATTGCCGGTTAGAGCAAAACTTTCGTGATGAGAAAAGTGAATGCTTCGAATTTGGTCTTCGAGCCAGCTACAGTCGTACCGAAGGGAGCGGGGCTGGTCCTGCTTGCAACACTGAGCACGATGGTTCAGTGGTTATTGGGCTACTACGCAGAAAGTAAAGGTCTTCACCTGAGGTCTCAGGCCAACAGCATTAAATCAAGAAGGGTAATCTCATTCCTGAGATTAGCGGAGAATGTCCTGGGACACTCTCCGCTAATTTTAAGGCGAATATCACTGAGTGATGTTCTCATCCATTTAACAAGGAGCTACCGAAATATGGTGCTGATTTATTAGCTCCCGTTTATGGTGATCCCTCAGTGCTTTCGCGGGCCTTAGCAGAGCAGGAATGATTATTCGGCCTGTAACCGGGACGGCGGCGCAGAGTGATAATGCGCGTCCGCTTCGGCGAAGCGTTTCTGCATTGAGGCAGACGGCGCTTTGCCCAGCAGGCTGAAGACCACAATCCCGATGCTGCCAAACACGAAGCCCGGGATAATTTCATACAGACCCAGCCAGCCGAACTGTTTCCAGACGATAACCGTGACTGCACCAATGACCATTCCGGCCAGGGCGCCGTTACGCGTCATGCGGGACCACAGCACTGAGAACAGCACTACCGGACCAAACGCTGCACCGAAACCGGCCCAGGCGTAGCTCACCAGACCGAGCACGCGGTTTTCAGGGTTTGCGGCCAGCGCAATCGCCACCAGCGCCACGGCCAGAACCATAAAGCGACCGACCCATACCAGCTCTTTTTGGCTCGCGCCTTTACGCAGGAACGCTTTGTACAAATCTTCGGTGATCGCGCTGGAGCACACCAGCAGCTGACAGCTCAGCGTCGACATGACCGCCGCCAGAATGGCAGAAAGCAGAATACCGGCAACCCACGGGTTGAACAGGATTTGCGCCAGTTCGATAAACACGCGCTCGGCGTTCTGGTTCACCGCACCCGCCAGGTCAGCGTGTGTGTCGAAGAAGGCGATACCAAAGAAGCCTACGCCTACCGCACCCATCAGGCACAGGATCATCCACGTCATACTGATGCGACGCGCATGAACGATGCTGTGGTGGGAATCCGCTGCCATGAAACGCGCCAGGATGTGCGGCTGACCGAAGTAGCCCAGGCCCCAGCCCAGCAGGGAAATGATGGCCACGAAATTCAGCCCTTTGAGCATATCGATGTTCTCAATGCTCTTTTGCTTAATCACTTCCAGCGAGTCGCCGAAACCGCCGACGGTGATAATCACAATCACCGGCGTCAGGATCAGCGCGAAAATCATCAGGCTCGCCTGCACGGTGTCGGTCCAGCTCACGGCCAGGAAGCCGCCGATGAAGGTGTAAAGGATGGTCGCCGCCGCACCGGCCCACAGCGCAGTTTCATAGCTCATGCCGAAGGTGCTTTCGAACAGACGCGCCCCCGCCACAATGCCGGATGCACAGTAGATGGTGAAGAACAGCAGAATCACCAGCGCGGAGATAATACGTAGCACGCGGCTTTTATCTTCGAAACGACCGGTGAAATAGTCCGGCAGCGTCAGTGCGTTATTGTTCACTTCGGTGTGAACGCGCAGGCGTCCGGCCACCAGTTTCCAGTTAATCCATGCGCCAAGGCACAGACCAATGGCAATCCAGCTTTCAGAGATACCGGAAATGAAAATGGCGCCCGGCAGGCCCATCAGCAACCAGCCGCTCATGTCGGACGCACCCGCAGATAATGCGGTGACAAATGGACCCAGGCTACGCCCGCCCAGAATATAGTCATCAAAGTTTTTGGTATTACGCCAGGCGATAAACCCAATCAGGATCATGCCAAATATATAAATTAGAAACGTCACCACCATCGGTGTGCTAGTAGCCATCAAAAAATCTCCAGAATAACTCTTTTTATCCCTATTACCGGAACGAAGTAATGGGCTCTTTGTTACGGGCGGAGCGTATCCTGCCGTATGCTGAATTTATTCACAAACGATTTAACACTGCATTTACAGATAAAACATCCCGTCAACAGGATCAATTTCCTATAGGTTGCACTCGCTCACGCTTTTCACGGTTGCACCGTACAAAAATGTTAAGCGCCGCATAAAACCTGGATTCCTCACATCAATTCCACGTCTTAAGCGGTGTTAAAAAGATTTAACAGGTCATTGCTTTTCCTGATTGCTGGCGAGGTCACACTTAACACGGTTGCACAAAGTTGCAACATGATGGATATTTCTGTGCAACTAGAGCAGCACTTAATATTGAGGGAGTTTTTTTATGGCCAGCACCACCATGGGCGTAAAACTGGATGACGCCACGCGCGAACGAATTAAAAGCGCGGCAACGCGCATTGATCGCACCCCACATTGGCTGATTAAACAGGCCATTTTTAATTATCTGGAAAAACTGGAAAACGACGAAGCGTTGCCGGAATTGCCTGCCCTGCTGTCGGGCGCGGCGAATGAAAGCGACGAAGGCCTGGTGCAGACCGAAGAGTCGCCTCAGCCGTTCCTCGACTTTGCCGAGCAGATCCTGCCGCAATCGGTTACCCGCTCTGCGATTACCGCCGCCTGGCGTCGGGCTGAAACCGACGCGGTGCCAATGCTGCTGGAGCAGGCCCGTCTGCCACACCACATCGCAGAACAAGCGCATTCCCTCGCTTACCAGCTGGCTGAAAAACTGCGTAACCAAAAAACCGCCAGCGGTCGCGCCGGCATGGTGCAAAGCCTGTTGCAGGAATTTTCGCTCTCCTCGCAGGAAGGCGTCGCGCTGATGTGTCTGGCGGAAGCGCTGCTGCGTATTCCGGACAAAGCCACTCGCGATGCGCTGATCCGCGACAAAATTAGCAACGGCAATTGGCACTCGCATATTGGCCGTAGCCCGTCACTGTTCGTCAACGCCGCCACCTGGGGCCTGCTGTTCACCGGTAAACTGGTGTCGACGCACAACGAAGCCAGCCTGTCGCGCTCCCTGAACCGCATTATCGGTAAGAGCGGCGAGCCGCTGATCCGCAAAGGCGTGGACATGGCGATGCGCCTGATGGGTGAACAGTTTGTTACCGGCGAAACCATTTCCGAAGCGCTGGCCAATGCCCGCAAGCTGGAAGACAAAGGCTTCCGCTACTCCTACGATATGCTCGGCGAAGCAGCGTTGACCGCCGCCGACGCGCAGGCGTACATGGTTTCCTATCAGCAGGCGATCCACTCGATTGGTAAAGCCTCTAACGGGCGTGGCATTTATGAAGGCCCGGGCATCTCAATTAAGCTGTCGGCGTTGCACCCGCGCTACAGCCGCGCGCAGTTCGACCGCGTGATGGACGAGCTTTATCCGCGCCTGAAATCCCTGACCCTGCTGGCACGCCAGTATGATATCGGTATCAACATTGACGCCGAAGAAGCCGACCGCCTGGAAATCTCCCTCGATCTGCTGGAAAAACTCTGTTTCGAACCGGAACTGGCGGGCTGGAACGGCATCGGCTTTGTCATTCAGGCGTACCAGAAACGCTGCCCGGCGGTGATTGATTACCTGACCAGCCTCGCCACCCGCAGCCGCCGTCGCCTGATGATCCGTCTGGTGAAAGGCGCGTACTGGGACAGCGAAATCAAACGCGCGCAGATGGACGGCCTCGAGGGGTATCCGGTCTACACCCGCAAGGTGTATACCGACGTCTCCTACCTCGCCTGCGCCAAAAAACTGCTGGCGGTGCCGAACCTGATTTATCCGCAGTTCGCCACCCACAACGCCCACACCCTGGCGGCGATTTACCAGCTGGCGGGCCAGAACTATTATCCGGGCCAGTATGAATTCCAGTGCCTGCATGGAATGGGCGAACCGCTGTACGAACAGGTGGTGGGTAAAGTGGCCGACGGAAAACTGAACCGTCCGTGCCGTATTTATGCGCCAGTGGGCACGCACGAAACGCTGCTGGCGTATCTGGTACGTCGTCTGCTGGAAAACGGCGCGAACACCTCCTTCGTGAACCGAATCGCCGATACCACCCTGCCGCTGGATGAACTGGTGGCTGACCCGGTTTCCGCCGTCGAGAAACTGGCGCAGCAGGAAGGCCAGGCCGGTCTGCCGCATCCGAAGATCCCACTCCCGCGCGAGCTGTACGGAGAAGGCCGCGATAACTCTGCCGGTCTGGATCTGGCCAACGAACACCGTCTGGCGTCCCTCTCCTCTTCGCTGCTCAACAGTGCGCTGCAAAAATGGCGTGCCCTGCCGATACTGGAACAGGCAGTGGACGACGGCGATATGCAGCCCGTGGTCAACCCGGCTGAGCCGAAAGATATCGTCGGCTATGCGCGTGATGCGTCCGAACGCGAAGTGGAACAGGCACTGACCAACGCGGTAAATAACGCGCCAATCTGGTTCGCTACGCCGCCGCACGAACGTGCTGCCATTCTTGAACGCGCGGCCGTATTAATGGAAGGCCAGATGCAGCAGCTGATGGGCATTCTGGTGCGCGAAGCGGGTAAAACCTTCAGTAACGCTATCGCCGAAGTGCGTGAAGCAGTGGATTTCCTGCATTACTACGCCGGACAGGTCCGGGATGATTTCGCCAACGAAACCCATCGCCCGCTAGGCCCTGTGGTCTGTATCAGCCCGTGGAACTTCCCGCTGGCCATCTTCACCGGACAAGTCGCCGCGGCACTCGCCGCCGGAAACAGCGTGCTGGCGAAACCTGCCGAGCAGACGCCGCTGATAGCCGCTCAGGGTATCAATATTCTGCTGGAAGCGGGCGTACCGCCGGGCGTGGTGCAGCTTCTGCCGGGTCGCGGTGAAACCGTCGGCGCACAGCTCACGTCCGACAACCGCGTGCGCGGGGTGATGTTTACCGGTTCCACCGACGTCGCCACGTTGTTACAGCGTAATATTGCCAGCCGTCTCGATCCGCAGGGTCGTCCGACACCGCTTATCGCCGAAACCGGCGGGATGAACGCGATGATCGTCGATTCCTCTGCGCTGACCGAACAGGTGGTGATTGACGTTCTGGCCTCCGCGTTCGACAGCGCCGGACAGCGCTGCTCTGCCCTGCGCGTGCTGTGTTTGCAGGACGATATCGCCGACCACACGCTGACGATGCTGAAGGGTGCGATGGCGGAATGCAGAATGGGCAATCCAGGGCGCATGACCACGGATATTGGTCCGGTTATCGATGCCGAAGCCAAAGGCAATATCGAGCGCCACATTCAAACCCTGCGCAGCAAAGGTCGACCTGTGTTCCAGGCCGCGCGTGATAACAGTGAAGACCGCCGCGAATGGGCCACCGGCACCTTCGTGCCGCCGACGCTGATTGAGCTGGAAAGCTTCGATGAGCTGCAAAAAGAAGTGTTCGGCCCGGTGCTGCACGTGGTGCGCTACAACCGCAACAACCTTAATGCGCTGGTCTCCCAGATTAATGCCTCCGGCTACGGTTTGACTCTCGGGGTGCATACCCGCATCGACGAAACCATCGCCCAGGTCACCGGCAGCGCCAACGTCGGCAACCTGTACGTGAACCGTAATATGGTGGGTGCGGTCGTCGGCGTGCAGCCGTTCGGCGGCGAAGGTTTGTCCGGTACAGGTCCGAAAGCCGGCGGTCCGATGTACCTCTACCGCCTGCTCTCCAGCCGCCCGGAAGACGCGTTGTTAACCACGCTGAACCGTCAGGATGCCGAGCATCCAGTGGATACGCAGCTTAAAACACTGCTGGAACAACCGCTGGTCGCCCTGCGCGAATGGGCTAACGGCCGTCCTGAACTGAGCACGCTTTGTCATCGTTACGGCGAACTGGCCCAGGCCGGGACCCAGCGGTTATTGCCAGGCCCAACCGGCGAGCGCAATACCTGGACGCTGATGCCGCGTGAACGCGTCCTGTGTCTTGCGGATAATGAAGAAGACGCGCTGGTGCAGCTCGCCGCCGTGACCGCCGTCGGCAGTGAAATTCTGTGGCCGGATGAAACTCTGCATCGTGGGCTGGCAAAACAGTTGCCGAAAGCGGTCAACGATCGCATTCGCTTCGCCAAACGCGAGCAGATTGTGAACGAGGATTTTGATGCGGTGATTTATCACGGTGATTCAGATCAGCTGCGTGAACTGTGCCAGCAGGTGGCAGCTCGCGATGGGGCGATTATCTCGGTGCAGGGCTTTGCTCGTGGGGAAACCAATCTGCTGCTGGAACGCCTGTACGTTGAACGCTCCCTGAGCGTCAACACCGCGGCGGCGGGCGGCAACGCCAGCCTGATGACAATCGGCTAAGCTTGTGATTAATTAGTGGCAACGCGCCCGGCGGTACAAGCCTGCCGGGCTTTCAATCCACGCCCCTGTAGGCCCGGGAAGCTTGCGCCGCCGGGCAAAAGGCTTCGGAAACGGGCCTTTTTCTTTGGAGATAACATCATGAAATTGAGCATTATCGCCGCTGCCGCCCTGCTGATGAGCACTTCCGCTTTGGCGGACAGCTGTGAATCCGCCACGTCCCAGGCGGGACTTAACGAGTGCGCCAGCAATGAATATAAAAAGCAGGATGACTTGCTCAATCAGACCTATAAAGAGGCGATGAAACTCGCCACCGCTACGCAGAAAACTCAGCTCGTGACTGCGCAAAAAGCGTGGATCGCCTTTCGCGACGCCGACTGCGCATTTTTGACCTCCGGCGCTGACGGCGCCTCCGTCGCCCCGATGGTTCACGCGCAGTGCATGACCGACAAAACCCGCGAACGTACCGAACTGCTGAAAAGCACACTCACCTGTGAAGAAGGCGATGTGAGCTGCGTCTTCCCGCCGCGTTAACGCAGCCGGATCCCTTCAATAATCATGCGCTGCACGTTTTCCACGGTTTGCTGGAAGAACGCCTCATCACGCAGCGTTTTACCGGTGACCGCCTCGACCTGAGTGGAGAAGTCCGCATAGTGCTGCGTGGCGGCCCAAATCATGAAGATCAGATGGTTCGGATCGATGGGCGCCAGCTTGCCCTCCGTGACCCAGCCTGAAATGATCGCCGATTTTTCGGCCACAAGGGATTTCAAATCCCCGGTCAATTCCGCCATCAGCAGCGGCGCGCCCTGCAACATCTCAAGACAAAACAGACGCGAGGCTTCCGGGTGATCTCGCGAGACTTCCAGCTTGAGGCGGATATACTCGCCAATCGCCACCAGCGGCGTAAATTCTTCGCGAAATGCCCGCAGCGGCGCCAGCCAGATATCGAGGATATTGCGCATTACCGCCACGTACAGCGCTTCTTTCGACGGATAGTAATAAAGCAGATTCGTTTTCGAGACGCCCGCCTGTTCCGCCACCTGTTCAAGACGCGTGCCGTGAATGCCGAACTGAGAAAAGGTATTTAGCGCGGCCGTCAGAATGGCTTCTTTTTTAGCACTCACCGCCAGACTACGTTTCCCGGTTTTTTTTACGGCTGCCTGAGCCATGACGCTCTCCTTATTCCTGCGCGGTACATTTGTTTTCGGCGTCGTCCACGACCTGCGGTAACGCCTTTTTCTTTTTAAACTTCAATTCGCTAACCAGCACGCCGGCGATGATAAACGCCGCGCCAAGCAGGGCCAGCATCGGTAAGCGTTCACCCGCCATGCGGCCAAAGATGCCCGCCCACACGGGTTCGCCGGTATAAATCACCGTCGCACGCGTCGGGGAAACGCTGCGCTGGGCCCAGTTCATCACCACCTGAATAATGGCGCTGAAAATCCCTAAACCCAGGGCAACCACCAGCAGGCCCGGTGAAAATGACGGAACGGATTCTCCGGCGGGGATCATCATGGTAAATGCGACCAGCGACGCGGTGGCCAGCTGCACGACGGTGACCCGGCGCACATCGACCTTCCCGGCCCAGGCGCTGATCAGAATAATTTCTGCAGCGATAGCCAGCGCCCCCGCGAGGGTAATGATTTCCCCGGCGCCGAGCGCCAGTAGGTTTCCGTCCGGTCCGGCAAGGAAAATCAGACCGATGAACGCCAGCATAATCCCGACGCAGGACATCAGCCCCGGCATACGCCCGAGACACAGCCATTGCAATAACGGCACCAGCGGCACGTACATCGCGGTAATAAAGGCGGATTTACTGCTGGAAATAGACTGTAAGCCCCAGGTTTGCAGGCTGTAGCCAAACGCGATAGCGATTCCAATCATCACACCCGCTTTCAATTCAAGCCGCGTTAACCCACGCAGGGAGCGTAGTGAGAGCAGACCCACGGCGATAGCCGCGGTGGCGAAACGCAGTCCGACAAAAAAGAACGGGTCGCTCATGGTGACGGCGTATTGCACCGCCAGAAACGTGCCACCCCAGAACATGGTGATGACAATCAGGAGCGCTTCCTGAGGCTTTACGGAAAATTGATAGCGAGAAAGAAAGGACATAGTACCGCCGGGATAACATTCAGCCCAACAGTGTGCAGATTACCGCGGACTGCTGCAACCAGCAGGCATAAAAAAACCGCCGGGAAAGCCCGGCGGCGGGGATTTGATGGGGCTCAGGTCGCCACATCGTACGGCGTCAGTCCACTAGCTATTGCGATTGCTGCCGTGGCTGTTTTTCCCCCCTTTTTTGCCAGCTTCAGAGGCACGCTGAGGATCGTTCTTGAAGTTACCCCCGCTGTGCTGGCCACCTTTACGACCTGCTTCTGATGCTCTATCACGGTCTTCGGCGAAATTACCCGAACCGCCACGATGGTTTGCCATTACGGACCTCCAATCAATTGTTCAGACATCATATTGCATTACGTGATGTGGAATATTCCACTGCGCGGTGACGGGCCAAAGGCCTGTTTATCGCCGCGTGGAACTAAGCTTAGTGGAAGCCTCTCATTCCTCCAGTAAACGGTAATATCTTGCAACATGCGCTCAGCGGAAAGTATGAGTTTGCCGCTCCGCGACGCATAAGCGACTCTTATGGCTTATGAAAAAAACGCACAGGAAAGTGTGTCATTTTGCTACAGGATTATTGCCGCTTGCCATCACATTCAACAGACTGAATTAATGAATGTTTTTCCGATTTAACTGGCTCCGCATCAGCCGTGTAAATTACCAACGTAAACGCCTTGCTTCATCAGCGCCACTTTTCCCGTTTTATAAACAATCACCTGGTACAAACCGGCGCTGTAAACGGTGGCGCTGGACGTTTTCTCATCCAGCGCACACGGCTTGTCATCCAGATAGGCGAAATAGCCATTATCGATGCGGAAACTGACGCCATACCCGGTATAACTGTGCGGCGTATGTGTTGCCGCCTGGCAGAACAACGAGGTTCCAGCCAGCAGCAGACCTGACACAACAGACTTCATGCTCATCATCATTCACTCTCTTTATTTCCGTTCAGGACGGAATTTTATTTTTGTGGGGGCTTAGCCCCGATAGAAATGGATTACCAACCGATTGACACGCCTGCGCCATAGCCGACATTTTGTTGGGTGTCGTCTGACACGGTGGCTTTGACGATGACGCTATTGTTGACGCGCGCGGACATCCCTACCGCGACGGCATTTTCGCCATCGTAGCCACCCACGCCTGCGCCAATGGCAAAAGTTTGCCCCTGAATCACCTGCGGAATATTAGCCTGCGCCATTGCCCCGGATATCCCCGCTGAAGCTTCTTTTTTATTTTCATTGACTTCAGATTTGAGGTTGCTGAAATTGCTGTTCAGCTTATTAATTTGTCCGGTATTACTTTCGACCTGCGTTTGCGTGGCACGCACTTCCGAATGAACGGTATTGATGTTATTTCCGTTGACATCAATATCACGACGGTTTTCAGTAATGGCCTTTTGGTTATTGCCGATGACTTTCTCATCCTGCTTTATTGCGTCGCTATTTTTTACGATCGCATCCTGATTCTGCTCGATACCTTTATGATTGCGGTCAATCTCATGGCTGTTATCGGCAATATGGCTGCTGTTGTCTGCCACCGCTTCGCGGGTGCGCTGGATTTGCTCATGAGTCTGCTTAAGACCTTCCTGATTCTTTTCGATATCGTGTTCGTCCTGAACAATCGCATTGCTATTTGCCGTCACGACTTCACGGGTGCGGTGAATAGCATTGTTGTTCTGTGCGATATGCTCGCTGTTCTCTGCAACTACTTCGCGGGTTTTATCTATTGCAGCGTAGTTTTGCGCAATACCGTTCTGGTTTTTCTCAATGTCTTTTTCGTCGTGAGCAATCGCATCGCTGTTCGAGTTGACGACCTCACGGGTGCGGTGAATTGCATCCTGATTCTCGGCAACTTCACCTTCTGTTTTCACGATATCGTGATGGTTCTCTGCAATATCATTATGGTTCTGCGTAATGCCTTCACTGTTCTTCGCTACCGTTTCATCGGTGCGGTTAATGGCGTCCTGATTCTGCTCAACACTGTCTTCTGTTTTTTCAATCTGGTGCTGATTGTCCACTATTGCATCGTGGTTGTGTGCCACCGCTTCATCGGTATGCGTAATCGCATCATGATTTTGCTGAATATCATGCGTGTAAGTGGCGACCTGGCTGCTGTTATCCTTCGCTGGCTCAGTATCGGGTACAAGCGTGGTTTGTAGTAATGGAATTTCCCCAGGATAGAACAGCTTTTGGGCCCCACTGTCATAATAGGAATAACCGTTGAGCTGATTATTTACGTCAGTCAATGAACCGAGTCCTAGTAACTGATTTTGTTTCAACAATGGAATATCAGGATTGGCCTTAAAAAAGTTTGTAACGATCGCTGTTTCTTCTGGTGTTAACGCATAGGCCGAAGGAACCAGAGCAGAGAAAATCAAGCACGCAGATATTGAGAATTTCATTAAATTACCATCAGATCAATAGTTAAAGGTCGAGGAAATATCAGTACAAATATCCCTGAGCTGAAACCTGGAATGACACCTTAAAAATAAAAGTCCTTTTACCCTGGTGATATCCGGTGAAGTGGGAGTGATTTTAGAGGCACCGGAAAGTACAAAATTTGATTTAAAATAATTTTTCAAAATGTTTCACATGAGAAAAATTTGAGTTGTGAACAATTCAGGAGGGTAACTGTTTACAATTGTTACAGCACAAATAGCTTAGACAGTAGGATTTGTAGGTAAAATGTGAAACAGGGTTTCATTTGAAAAAATCCCCATCGCCTTGTTCTCTGCCGCTTTAATCCCGGCTAACAGTTGACCAGACCCGGTATGTGACCAACACTTTCAGGAGTATCTTCCTTATACACAGTGTCATTACGGAGAATAAGGCTATGAGTGGAAACGCAAAAATTCTGGTTCTTTTTTATTCCATGTATGGACACATCGAAACAATGGCACAAGCCATTGCGGACGGTGCGAACCAGGTGGATGGCGTTGATGTAACGGTAAAACGCGTGCCTGAAACGATGTCGGCGGAGGTTTTCGCGAAATCGGGCGGCAAAACACATACCGCCCCGGTGGCGACACCTCAGGAACTGGCGGATTACGACGCCATTATTTTCGGGACGCCTACGCGCTTTGGCAACATGGCCGGGCAAATGCGCACTTTCCTCGATCAAACCGGCGGCCTGTGGGCATCTGGGGCATTGTACGGCAAGCTTGCCAGCGTCTTTAGCTCCACTGGCACCGGCGGCGGTCAGGAACAAACCATTACCTCGACATGGACTACCCTCGCCCACCACGGCATGGTCATTGTGCCGATCGGCTATGGCGCGCAGGAATTATTTGATGTCTCTCAGGTACGCGGCGGTACGCCGTATGGCGCGACGACCATTGCAGGCGGGGATGGTTCGCGTCAGCCCAGCCAGGAAGAACTGGCGATTGCCCGCTATCAGGGACAACACGTTGCCAGTCTGGCGCGCAAACTGAAAAGCTAAACTTAGTCAGGAGGAATACCATGCCAACACAGGAATCCAAAGCGCATCACGTAGGTGAATGGGCAAGCTTGCGGAACACCTCACCGGAAATCGCCGAGGCCATTTTCGAACTGGTTAAGTACGACGAAAAACTGGCTGAAAAAGTCTGGGAAGAAGGCAGTGATGAAGTGCTGGCGCTGGCCTTTAAGAAAACCGATAAAGACTCGCTGTTCTGGGGCGAACAAACCATCGAACGTAAAAACGTCTGAAACAGACTCCCCCGCCAGGCGGGGGAGAATGCGTTTTACTTCGCCGCGTTATTCAGCACTTCATTGAACTTATCTACCGGGCAGTATCCGTCTGCATCTACCGGGCAACCTTTCAGCTCCAGCGTGACGCGCTGTGGCGGCGCTTGCAGCGTCAGCACATCCGCATTACGCAACTGCTGCGTACTCTGATACAGATATTCGATTTTCATCAGTTCGCGGTTACCGGCCGCGTCACGCCAGCGTTCAAACACAATTTTGCCGCCAATCGGCGTGCGTTCGTACTGATCGTGGAGCGTATACGGTTTGAAATCCAGCGCCATTAACAGCGATGCGATATTCGAGTCATGCCCCACCAGCAGCGTCACTTTTGGACCTTTTCCGGCATTGGTGACCAGCGTTTTATCGATGTATTTCACCAGCGGCGCAGCCACATTGCGGGCTACTTCTGGCGAGGTAAACAGGCTGTCCTGATAGCCATTTTTCAGCTCTGACAGCACGCGCCATTGCTTGTCGGTTTTGATTTGTCCCCACGCCACCTGATCGGCCGGGAAACCTTCGTAATACTGAAGGGTGAAAGCATCGACCAGTGAGTTGCCGACTTTCAACGGCCCGTCGACGCCGGGTTCTTTTTCAAACGGCGCGCTGAAGGTGTCTTTGCCGTCTGTCAGGGAGCACACTTTCTTCTCTTTGCAGGCTGGAGCGTTTTTGTAATCAACGAGCGTTTCCAGCAGCTTGTAGCTTTCGCCGAGGTTCATTTTCTGCCGCTCTTCGTCCATTGCCTTCACTGCCTGTTGGCTGAAGGCCGCTGACGAGTCGGTAATAACCGGGTTGAACGTCGGGTCCATGGTGCCCATATTGTCCTGATGATGGACCGGCACATCACAGCCCGGGAACGCACCGGTAATGAAGAACTGCGCGGTGGCGACGGTGCGTTGCAGGCTGTTGGCGTAGGCATACACCGTATCCGGCGGCGGGCATTCACCGGTGGTCACCATCCCCTTTTCGGCCAACCATTCCCGCATGTAATGGCCCATATACACTTCGAGCACGCCACCTTTAGTCGTGAGCTGCCCGCCTGGCACATCCCACTCCGGCCATTTATTCGGCGTGGACTGTTCAAGAACGCTGCCATTATTGGCGAGCGGCGCACGCAGGTTGTGCCGGCTCATGATCAACACCTGCTGGAGCTGATACCCCTCCGGCGTAGTTTCTGCCTGGGCCGCAAAGCCCGCCATCATCGAGCCGATAACCGCCACGGCCAGTACGCTTTTTCTCATCCCTTTGTCCTCATGCGTTAATGAACTGAAGTAAGTGTGACAGATTTATGACAATTTACCGGGAAGCGGGCCGCAAACTGGCGATTTTCTCTTCTCTTGTGGCTAAATGGTTTTATAATAAAACTTGTCGCCCTATCTGGAGTTCACGTGAAACGTACCCGCCTCGAAGAAAACTGCTGTCCAGTCGCCCGCTCGCTGGACATTATCGGCGACTGGTGGTCGTTGCTTATTGTTCGCGATGCCTTTCACGGCAAACGCCGCTTTGGTGAATTTCAGCGCAGTCTGGGGATCGCCAGGAACATGCTCACTGCCCGCCTTAAGCTGCTGGTGCAAGAAGGCATTCTCGAATTACGGCCCGCCTCCGATGGCAGCGCCTGGCAGGAGTACGTACTATCGGACAAAGGCCGGGCTCTCCAGCCAGTGTTGGATTCGTTAGCCGAATGGGGTAATGCCTGGCTGCCGGTCGAACACGAGTTTCCTCAAAACTAAAATAATCCTCGCCAATTAGTTGCATAATGAGACCATTTAAATCATGCTGAATTTGGTTTCATGTTGCAACCATATTATTACACTGAGGAACTTCCATGAACGCACAACGCCCTGTCGCCGTCGTTACCGGCGCTTCTTCCGGGATCGGCGCCATTTATGCCGATCGTCTTGCCGCTCGCGGTTACGATTTACTGCTGGTCGCCCGTCGGGTAGATAGACTCCAGTCCCTCGCGCTGCGTCTGCAGCAACAGTACGCCATTGAGGTCTCAACCTTAAAAGCCGATCTCAGCCATGACGACGGGATCCGCGACGTGGAGCAGCGTCTGCGTAGCGACGCCCGCATTGCGCTACTGGTGAATAATGCCGGATCGGCGCGGATGGGAGCGTTTCTGTCGGTTGATGTCGACGAGCATGAAACCATTCATACATTGAACACTACTGCGTTGATGCGTCTGAGCTACGCGGCACTGGCGCGTTTTTCCGCACAAAACAGCGGCACGCTTATTAACATCGCTTCGGTCCTCGCCTTCCACGCCCGCAGTGGCAGCGCCGTCTACAGCGCAACCAAAGCCTGGGTGGTCAACTTCACACGTGGACTACAGGAAGAATTTGCCGACAGTAACGTACGCATTCAGGCGGTATTACCTGCGGCGACGGCGACAGAAATCTGGGATTTGTCAGGTGTTGCACCCGCCACGTTACCGGAAGGTTCGGTGATGAGTGCGGAGGATTTGGTCGATGCAGCACTTGCCGGGCTGGATAACGCTGAACAGGTCACACTGCCACCGGTGCATGACCTCACCTTGTGGGACGCTTACGAACAAGCTCGTCTGGCGCTGTTCACCACCTCCAGAACTGGCGTGCCTGCCCCGCGCTATCAGAAGCGTTGAATGAAAACAGGGTGGTCTTTTGCCACCCTGTTGGTATTCCGTCGTTATTCCGCAACAGGCAAGGCGGTCAGCGTGCAAATTGCCATATGTTTCCCGCCACGTCGGTCAGTAATCGTCACCGTGTCTCCGGCTTTTTTACCTTCACACGGTTTTACCATTGTGTCGGTAAAATGCTGACGCATCTGTTGTTGGCTGGTTGGCGCGGCTTGCACGGCCCCCGCCATCATCGCCCCCGCCAGCACCAGTAACGTTAGGGTCATTGTCGATTTCATCTTTCTCTCCGAACTTGGCTCATTCTGGTGAACCTTAACATCCTGCTTTGCGGCTTACTGTAAATTCCATTTGCCGATTGTTACCTGGCTTGTGCTACATTTCCAAAAGCTGAGTCCGAAATGCCCTATGAAATCAGCCGGTCCCGATACTAATCGCATTTCCGCATCACATTGGACGTCATGAAAACGCTATTCAAAAAACTTTCCGCGCTTAATACGGTATTTCGCCCCCATCGCTGTCTTGGCGTTCTGACGCTGATCATCGGCTGCGTGTTTCTGAAACCACTGTTACTGGATTTGTACGACTTTGTCCCGCAGGCCCGGGGAGCATTTACCGGTTGGAAAGATCTGATTTCAACGTTTGGTCTGCTGACGCTACCGCAGGTGGTACTGGGTATTGCCATCGTGCTGATGAGCATCGGCTTGCTGTTACGTGCGCGGGTGGCGTGGTCGTTTACGCTGATCCTGCTTATCGCCGTGGCACTGTTCAATTTTCTGCTGCACGACGGCAGTCGCCATATTGGCTATCTGTCGCTGCTGGATTGCCTGTGTCTGCTGTGGTTCTGGCGCGAATTCAGCCAGTCCAGCCTCGCCGCCGGTACGCTGTTTGCGCTAATCAGCTTTGCGTCGTTGCTGACCTACGCCCTGAGCGGATCGCTGTATCTTGGCGATGAGTTTCACCCGGCAATCAACGAACTCTCAACGGCGCTCTATTTTTCCACCGTAAGCATGTCCACCGTCGGCTTTGGCGATATCGTGCCCGTCACCGCGTCGGCCCGCCTGTTTACCGTATCGATCATTATTCTGGGTATCACCGTCTTCGCCACGTCGATCAGCGCCATCATTGGGCCGGTGATTGGCGGCAATCTCAAACGTATGATTAAAGGAAGAATTTCACACGCCATGCGTAAGAACCATATGATTATTATCGGCGCGACACCGCTGGCGCTGAGCGTTTATAACGGCCTGTCCGATCGCAATGAAACCGTCACCGTGATTGTGCCTCCGGGCATTAAACATGAATATCCGCCCGAAGCCGACGTGTTGATTGACGATCCCTCCTCCGATAAGGCGTTGCGCGATGCGGGTGCGGAAAAGGCCCGCTATATTCTTGTGCTACGCAATGACGATTCCGATAACGCTTTTATCGTGCTGGCGGCGAAAGAAGTGGTCACCGGCGAGACCAAAATCCTCGCGCTGGTCAATTCTGATAAAAACCTGAGTAAGATAAAACGCGTCCAGCCGGATATCGTTTTTTCCCTGCAAACTCTCGCCAGTGAAATGCTGCTGCGCAAACTGAGCGGTGAAAATATGGATACCGATAACCTGATGGATTTACTCTTCCAGGACGGACATTAATACCTGACTGGCATCGCTGGCACGAAGATCTATGATTATAAAATCATTTGTGCACTCAACTGAGGAGAAGGCGATGGGCTATTTCGAAATCAAAAAATCCGATAAGGATACGAAGGAACCGTATTACTTTGTGCTGAAGGCCGGCAACCATGAGGTGATCGCCCGCAGCGAAATGTATTCCAGCAAGGCGGCGGCGCAAAAAGGCATTGCGTCAGTGCAGAAAAACGGTGCAAGCACCGACGTGCGTGATAAAACTGAGTAAGCCAAAAGCAAAAGCCCGCGATAAACGCGGGCTTTAATATTTATAACGATTGAAGCGTATTATTCAGAGACGCTTTTCTTCACATCCTGGGCACCGGCTTTGGTTTTATCCCATGCCTTAGTGCTGCCTTCTTTTGTGGCATCCCATGCTTTTTGGCTGCCGTCTTTGGTTTTATCCCAGGCTTTCTGACTACCTTCTTTGGTGCCATTCCAGGCTTTTTCAGAACCCTGTTTGGTTTTATCCCAGGCCTTCTCGCTGCCTTCTTTGGTATTGTTCCAGGCTTTCTGACCATCCTGCTTCATCTTGTCAGTGGTTGAGCCGTCGCTTTTCGCTTTGCTCATTTGTTCCTGAGTACGATGTTCGGTCTGATGCAGTTTTTCTTTAGCTGTGTCGGCGCCAGCGTGGGCGGCCTGAACGGTCTCATCTGTTGCATGCTGCATTTCGCCCTGGGCCATTGCACCGGTAGCGACAAACAGAAGGGACAAAGCAATTGCTGTCTTTTTCATTTTAACTATTCCTTTTATCAGAGTCCGGCTATTACTCTATTTTTCAGGAACGAGAACGACAAGGCGATAAATCCTAATTGATTCAAGGGTGCTGGCGACCCGAAACAAAACGTCAGTGCACGCCACTGGAAATTATCCCCTGATCCTGCGCCCTGCCTTCTGGCTGATATTTATCCCCAGGCGCATTCCACTGTTGGCGTCGTGCAGGCAGCGTCACCCTCACTTAACCCTATCATTTTATAGTGAATTTTCGCGATGTTCATTTTAGTGAATTTATCATTTATGAATGATTGATTGTTATACATACATCATATGAATATATTGATGCCACACCCGATGTGGGTGTGTATTTCAAACAGATCATCTTAAGGAGATTAAATGAAAAGACTGATCGCTCTCTCTATGTTGTCAGGGGCATTTATTGCTGCACCTGCTACATTTGCCGCCACCGGTGAAGGGCAAGTTAATTTTACGGGCGAAATTCTGGATTCCGCCTGTGAAGTTGTCGATTCACTCGCCAGCCCATTAAGCGTCGATTTAGGTAAAGTTTCAAAAACGGTATTCACCGGTGTCGGTTCGACCACCTCGCCTACAAGCTTTAAACTGACACTCAAGAACTGCCCGGCAAGCGTCTCTACCGCGTCTATTACCTTTAGTGGAACGGCAAACCCTGACAATGCAGAAGTGCTGGCGTTAACGGCTGGGGCGGATATTGCAAGTGGCGTAGGTATCCAGCTGCTGGATGAATCTTCACAGCCATTCCCGCTGTATCAACCTTCTGTTGACCACCCTCTGCAAAGTTCTGTAGATAATGAGCTGGAATTTGGCGCCCGTTATATTGCGACATCCGACACTGTCACCGCCGGCCAGGCTGACTCCGTAGCCAACTTCACCGTCGTTTATAACTAGTTTTTGCAAAAATCAGGTGAGTCTTTCTCACCAGCGTTGTTTTTCAATTTTCTGTCATTCCCCAGTTCCATTCCAGGTGGGATAACTGCGTCTGGTGGGAGAGATTTTCTTTCCTGTATATATCTCTGACCTACTTATTATTTTAAAGGTATTATTATGCGTAAGATAATAATCGCTACTCTTTTTGTTGCAACGCTTCCTGTTGCACATGCTGGTGTCATTATTGGTGGCACTCGCCTTATTTATAATGGTGCCAAAAAAGAATCATCCATTACTATTACCAACCCTGACGACATTAACTATTTAATCCAGTCATGGGTCGCACCTGAACACGAAGGTGGAAGCAAAGCACCGTTTATCATTACGCCGCCACTGTTCCGTCTGAAGGGATCGCAGGAAAATATATTACGAGTAGTAAAAACCCCGGCACAATTACCGAACGATCGGGAGTCAATGTTCTGGCTGGATATAAAGTCGGTGCCGGCCTCTAAAAAGTCTGAAAGCTCAAATACCTTACAGATAGCGGTGAAAACACGTCTCAAATTGATTTATCGCCCGAACGGCATCTCTGCAACGCCAGAGAGCGTGGCGAATCAAATCACCTGGAGCAAAAGTGGCAATCTCCTGAAGGCCAATAACCCAACGCCTTTTTATATGAACTTCCAGAAAGTCACGTTAAATGGCAAAGCCATCAGCCAGGCTAATTATCTGCCACCGATGACCAGTCAGACCTACACCCTCAATGCTGGCACGCAGGGCACTAGTGTGGCCTGGAACATCATTAACGACTACGGCGGCATCAGCAAAACATTCACTGCCAACGCGCAGTAACCGTATTTTTCAACCCTGCTATTTGTTTCACTTTCAGTCCTGGTAAATGGTTATTCACTATGTGTAAAACATATCAACAACGACCACGAAAATTCATTGTCACGCCTATAGCCTGTGCGATATCACTGAGTATCGCACTGCTGGGTGCATTACCAGGACAGGCAAATGCCGATGATTATTTTAACCCGGCACTGCTGGATTTAGAAAACCCGCAACAGGGTAAAACCGATATCAGCGCTTTTGAAACAGACGATGCCCAGACCCCCGGCACCTATCGCGTCGACATTTATATTAATAATGAATCTTTTGATACCCGGGACGTTGAATTTACGGCATCGGGAAAAGACAATTCCGCGTTAGCGCCCTGTTTTACCGTCGAAACATTAAAACAGTTCGGCATAAAAGATAAAGCGCTACCCAAAGCACGCGCGGGTTCCCGCTGTATTTATCTCAGTGATATCCCGGCAGCCAGTGCTGATTTTAAGTTTAACCAACAAAAATTATTATTGAGCATTCCTCAATCTCTGCTTAACCACCAGCCACGTGGCTATGTCTCTCCGGACCATTTTGATGAAGGCATTAATGCGGCATTGCTGAATTACAGCTTTACCGGTGGAAAGAGCTATGGCCGCAATGCGCAAACGCTGGACAGTTCCAATGCTTTTTTGAACCTCAGACCGGGTCTTAACCTTGGCGCGTGGCGTTTTCGTAATTACTCAACATGGAGTAAAAACAGCAGCGACACCAGCAGCGACGAGCATTTTTCCAGCGTTTACACTTACGCCCAGCGCAATATTATCGCCCTAAAAAGCCAGCTCACTGTGGGTCAGAGCAGTTCACCGTCTGATGTTTTCGACAGTATTTCTTTTACCGGTGCCCAGCTGGCTTCAGACGACGATATGCTTCCTGACAGCCTCAAAGGCTATGCCCCGTTAATCCGCGGGATAGCCCACAGTAATGCACAGGTCGTGGTGCGCCAGAACGGGTATGTTATCTACCAAAGTTACGTGGCCCCCGGCGCATTTGAAATTACGGATATGTACCCCACCGGTAGCAGCGGCGATTTGAATGTCACGGTGAAAGAATCAGACGGCAGCGAACAAAATTTTATCGTGCCCTACGCTTCGCTACCGGTGTTGCAACGTGAAGGACATCTCAAATACAGCGTGACGGCGGGTCACTATCGTTCCTACGACAACCATGTCGATGAGACGCCCTTCATGCAAGGCACCGCGATGTACGGTTTACCGGCGGGCTGGACACTGTACGGCGGCCTGCAAAACAGTTCACATTACGCTGCTCTCAGCGCGGGTGTGGGCAAAAACTTCGGCACCCTGGGGGCGCTGTCTGTCGATGTCGATCAGGCAAAATCCGAGCTCAAAGAGAGTACGGAACAAAATGGGCGCGCATGGCGGGTGCGTTATAGCAAAGATATCGCCGCCACCGGCACTACCGTTGCCGTTGCTGGCTATCGTTATTCGACCGCAGGCTATTATTCGCTGCAGGATGTGCTCGACTCTTACAACGATAATGATAATCCCCAGATTAATGACCATCGCCGTCAGCGCGAAGAGCTAACGATTAACCAGAATATTAGCCCTACCCTGGGCTCGCTGACACTGAGCGCAGTAAAAGAAGCGTACTGGAACAGCGACCAAAAAATGTCGTCCATTAGCCTTGGCTATAACAACAGCTGGCACGGTATCAGTTATGGCATTAACTACAGCTATAACCAGAACACCTATGATTCATTCACCGACGATGAGGATGATGAGGACAATCACGACAACGATCGGGTGCTTTCATTAAATGTTTCGGTTCCATTAGATAAATGGCTTAAAAATACCTACGTCAATTATGGTCTTAATACCAGTAAGCATTCTGCTACAACACAAAATATCGGTCTGAATGGTTCAGCGCTGGAGGGGAACAATCTTAACTGGAATATTCAGGAAGGGCTCTCCTCGGATGGCGACAGTGACAGCAGCAATATTAACGCCGATTATAAAGGCACCTACGGTGAGGCGAACGCCGGGATCTCCTCGGATAAAAATCAGCGCCAGGTTAACTATGGCGTTCAAGGGGGAATTATCGCCCATGCAAACGGTGTGACCTTCAGCCAACCGCTAGGGGAAACTATCGCACTGGTTAAAGCCCCTGGCGTAAAAGGGGTCGGGGTGAATAACCAAACCGGTGTGAAAACAGATTTCCGCGGTTATACCGTCGTGCCGTATGTCAGCCCTTATCACAAAACGTCGGTGTCGTTGAATACCGAAATGCTGCCTGATGATGCCGATTTAACAATAGCCTCACAAACCGTGGTACCCACTCGCGGAGCCGTCGTGCGCGCCAGTTTCGATACGCGTATCGGTAAGCGTGTCTTAATGACGTTACTGCGCGCTGACCAGCGGCCAATACCCTTCGGGGCTTCGGTTACGCTGATGAATGAAAAAGACCAACAGGAATTTATTGTCGGCGATGAAGGCCAGGTTTATCTCACTGGCCTGAACGATGAAGGTCAATTATTGGTGAGCTGGGGGCAAGGCACGGACAAACAATGCCATGTTAATTATCAGCTACCGGAAGCCGCTGGCCACGACATCATCACCCTTAGCGCACAGTGCAAATAATTTTATTATCGGAATAACAGATTATGAAAATCATTAAATTTTTTATCACCCTGGCATTCCTGTCAGTGACATGTTTATATGCACACCATGCCAGTGCCAGTTGCACCACGCCTGATATTCCTAATCAGGCAACCATGTCCTCTATTTCGGTATCTTCCACGCTGCCGGTTGGGCAAGTCATACCCGGCTCGGATCACCTGTTTTCTGTCAGTGGTTCGTGTTCCAGCGGTCACGATAATAATGTCATTATTGCCTGTTATTATGGTACCGGCAGTCAAATCCCCGATTTTCCTGGCGTCTATGATACCGGTGTACCCGGTATTGGTATTACCCTCATTAACCAGCAGGGCCAACGTATTACGGGGACGGGTGCGGGTTGTGATACGCGTAATACTCCGCTCGGCTATGTGTCTACTGATGGCAGTGATTCGTTTAATTTCACCACCACTATTGCGCTGGTTAAAACATCAACGAATATAGGTTCAGGTGAATTATTACAGTCACAAACCCGCTTTGGTGTTGGTGTTTATGGCAAAGAAGGCCTGGGTAACCCAAATAACCTGTCCTATGCCGGCAATATTAATTTTAAAGCCGTGACATGCTCAACTGACCCAAAATCTTTGTATATAAACCTCGGTACGCCTTCAGCTGATGAATTTACCGGCCAGGGCACAACATTAAACGGCACAGAGTTTAGTGTACATATCACCTGTAACGACCCGGTAGAAATCGGAGCCAAACTGTCCAGTGGTAATGGTTATGCCATTCCAGAGCTCGGGGTGATTAATTTAACCCAGGAAACTGGCGTTGCCAGCGGTGTTGGCGTGCAGTTTTTACATGATGATACCCCCATGCTCCCCAACACTTACCTTTCCGTAGGCCAGGTGTTCAATGCCGGTGGGAGTGCGTATCCCAACTTTAAAGTTCGTTACTATCAAACCAGCAACACGATAACCCCTGGGGTCGCGAATGCCGTTGCCACATTGACCATTTCTTACCGCTAAGGCACAAAAATGAAGATCAAACTGATTAGTGCCTGTTTTGCCTGCGGGATATTTGTGGCTCATGCTGACGATATAACTCTCAACGTCATCGGCAAAATTTTAGCGACTCCCTGTGTGGTTGACCCCGGTACGGTCAACCAGACGGTGGAGTTCGGTCAGGCGATTGCCACTGACTTTAAACAAGCGGGTGATGCAGGTAAGTGGAAAGACTTTGCGTTATCCCTGTCCAGATGTCCGGTGACCACCACTGAAAGTGAGGTCACCTTTGGCGGTACGCCAGATAATGATGCTCCGGATAAATTTATCAATAATGGCACCAGCAAAGGTCTGGCTTTAGAGCTGGCAAACCGCGCTCACGATACGCAATTTTCACCCGGCAGCAAAATGCGCGTTAACGTGGACAGCAGCGCCCATACGGCCCTGTTCCCGTTATCCGCCCGGATGGTCAGCACCACTGGCGCGGCGACGGGGGGAACGTTTGCCAGCGTCGTCCAGCTAACCTTTACCTATCATTAACCGGTGCTGAATAAAAGGAAACGCCAGCGTCGATACGACGACGCTGGCGTTCCAGAGCACTAAGACTTACCAGTGGTAACTCACGCCCAGCATACCGCCGTAATCCTCATAGTTTTCAGCCCCCATATTGACGCTGGCGACAGCGTGCCCCCAGACTTTCAGGTTCTGACCGAGGTCACTTTCCAATCCCACCTTAAACTCAGCGACATCCGTCGCATTGTCGTATTCGACGCGAGTTTGATTGAACGCGATGGCCGTATCGCCACTGTAATGCCACCAGTTGGTTTCCACGAAGGGCTTAACAGGCTGTGCTTGTGCATCTGAGAACCAACGTACCCCAACGCGCGTTAACAGCTGGGTACCGTCGTCGGTTTTAATTAGCGTGTTGGTTGAATCCCGGTGTTCATCCGCCTCATAGTCGCTATAAATGACCTGCAGCTGAGGCTGCATCATCAGGCTCCACCCGGCGACAGGTCTGAAGGCATAACCGGCTTCCAGAGAGGCCGACAAATTGGTCGCGTCGTACGATTCAGGGGCCAATTCACCGGTGACCTCATTATCAAACCAGCCATACTGGATCCAGCTATCGACGTAAGCGCCACCTTTCTCAGCACCTTCGCCAAGCCAGGTCCCGTAAACCCCAATAGAATAGCCATCGACCTCACCTTCGGCGCTGACGCGCTTATTTCGCACCCTTGATGACGAGTCGGTTTTTGCGTGACCGTATCCGGCCATAATGCCCGCTTTCCAGAGGCCGCTTTCGGTCTGTGCCGTCAGGAGATCGGCACCCAGTTGCACCAGTTCTGTATCGATATCCAGACCAACCTGATTACCGGCAGCGGACAAATCATCAGTGCTATGGCCTTCAATGCGCAGCCAGACACCTTGCGATGTCGGACCCGACGTACGGTCATAGAAGGTCTGATTGAACAAGGTTTGCGCGGCTATCTGGTTGCCTAAATAAGCCCCCACTTCGGGACGATAATCATGTCTCGTCGGCACAGGGTCCGGCGATGGGTCTGGATCGGGAACAGGATCCGGGACGGGTGTCGGATCGGGGTCTGGTGTGGGGTCAGGGTCCGGAACCGGGTCAGGGTCTGGAACCGGGTCGGGATCCGGAACCGGGTCGGGGTCTGGAATCGGGTCAGGGTCTGGAATCGGGTCAGGGTCTGGAACCGGGTCGGGGTCTGGAATCGGGTCGGGGTCCGGAATCGGGTCAGGGTCTGGAACCGGGTCAGGCTCGATGTATTCTGAGGTCAAGTACCAGCTATTAGCATCTCCCGCGTTTCCGCCCTGCGATAAGTGATAATCATAAGCCCCCGCCGATATCGTGGCCGTACTGGCACGATAACCCGTTGAGGCGGCGCTCAAGCTAAATGAATTATTTCCGGTGGTTGCGCCATTCAGTGCTTCTACAACCTCGATACCGGTCGTGGTTTGGGCTCCCACTCCACCCTGATTTATGATCTGAAGCTCTGTGGTACCAGATGCCGTTCCACCATCAATAATCAGTTTATCGGTAGGCGAAAGGTCGTCTCCGAGCTGCGTATTCAGCACCAGGGTGCCCCCTCCCTGAAAATCATTCACCGTGATTGTATTAAAGCTATTGGCGGAATGGTCGAAGGCTACCGTTCCCTGGCTGGAAAGCGTGCGTAAGCTGGAATTTGAGGTCACCGTCCACACGCTATCCGCATCAATGGACATATCCAGAGCGCTATTGTTTTGCGTGTTGTAGGCCACGCCGCCCTGTAATGATGAGTTTTGGCTCAGATTCAACTGCGCTTCACCGCTGTTGATATACACATCGCCGGTGAGCTGGCTGTTATTGGTGGCATCAACAACCGCCGAACCTGCCGATACGGTGGTAGTCCCTTCGGTATAATCGTCAAATTCAAATACGTTATTATTGTTGGCAGCACTTAACGTGCTATTGGAAAGGGTGAGATTAACATTACCGCCACGCGCGTATACCGTTGACGCATTTTCAGTGGACAGACTGGCATCGATAACGTCTATCTGGCTTACTAGCTGGTCATTACCCAACAAATTGTAAATACCCCAGGCATTCACGCCTTCGGTGGTAACACTGCCGCCATCGAGCGAAAATTGCGTTGCATTCGCCAGATAAACGCCATATGCCCCTGCCCCGGCGGTAGCAACATCAACATTATTGGCCGTTAACGTTGCGCCATAGGTCCCATTGAGCCCCATTCCCAGCGAATTGTTACCCCAGGTGGTAATACTGACATTATCGAGTTGGGTGGCTGAATTACGAACAGAATATACGCCGTAACTATTATCACCCCGGGTAATGACTTCGGTATCGTTGATATTGGCGTGGCTAAATGCGGTCATAGCACTGTCGACATAAACCCCATAAGAGTATTGCCCTTCAGTGGTAATCTTCCCGCCATCAATAGAAACGGTGCCGCCATCAAGCGCCGCAATACCGATCGCGTTATCATCTAACGTGTCGATCGTCATATTTTTACCGGTGAATTCACCGGTATAGATAGAGGAAACCCCATAGCCCTGACCCGACAAACCACTCATGGTAATGGCCGTGTTCTCACTGAATACCGCGCTATTACTTCGTATTTCAATACCGACGTCACTGGCATAAATTTCACTGTTATTGATGGTAGCCTGTGCTTTGCGAGTGGAGGAACCTCCCGTTACCCACACACCCGCGTAACCAGCGGCATCAATGACTGAATTATTTATCTCGGCGTTTGAGCCACCACCAGAAACCTGAATCCCGCCAGCAACAGAGGTCGTCAGATGAACACCATCCAACTCAATTTGGGCACCGTTAAGCGCAGAAATAGCAGAAACGCTGAAGCCACCAATATTGCTGATAATATTGACTTTTTGAGTAGGGTCGGTTGCCGTCACGCTGACCAAAGTATTACTGCCATCGGCTAAAATCGCCGTTGCGTTATCAGCATCTATGCTTCCATCTGTGATACTAACCTGCGCGCCACTGCCAGCATTGATAACCGCCCACCCTGCGCCGGTTTTGCTTAATGCGGAGTTACTAATCGTGACCTGACTATTTCCCAACGCGTAAACCGTCGAGGAGTAATTACCAGAACTGTGCACGCTGCCATTGCTGAAATTAATGATACCTGTATCGCTGGTTGAAAGCCCGCCAACGGTGCTTTCAACCGTTACGCCATCCGCATTAATAATACCATTACTGCCGGCCACCACCGCGTTGCCAGAGGGTGACAACCAGGTAACGCTATCACCTGGAAATAATGTTATTTCTTGACCTGTTGCATTAATCCCTGGATAATCAGTCGCACTAACAGAACCTGTTACCATAGCGACGAATAACCCAAGCATCGATTTTTTAAAATCGTGATTTGGCATGGTAGTTTCCTTACTTTATTTATCCTCTCACGCCTGAGCTTAAGCCCTCCCATCTTTTATGTAGAGTCATATTCCGTAAATAACTTATTTAATAATAATGAATTGGCCAAAAAACGATAGCGTCACCGTTTAGCTGACGCCATCGCCGACAGTACACTTTATTGTCAGGAAAGGTTATTTCAAAAGGTTCAGAGATTCCTCTAAAAGTGCAACATACTCCTGTAATTCCGCGCCTTTATTTTTAAGAAGCATTTGGCGCTCAATATTGTCGATATAATTAACATGAGGTGACCGGATGTTTATTATTTCGTTAACTGAATGATAGCCTCCACCAACAAATAAGGCAATTGCGGCAAGGGTTATCTGATCAAGCTGCGACTGCGTTAATGTATCATCCAGAATATCTGCCGCGGTAAATATGCACGTGGTACTTCCAGATATAGAAGCGATCAACGGATTATCACGGTCAAACATGCGCTCTACAAACGCTGGGCCGCCATTCTCCAGTTTGTGGCTGATCCTGGTACGGAATTGCGGTCTCATTTTCGTCAACCCATTAATAGTGAGTATTTTCTTAAGCTTACCATCAAGCTTATCAAATATTTCGGCGTCAAGAATACCAATATCTTCACGGTAAGTATTCGACATCACACCACTTCGCCCCCTGACGGTGAAGAGATCTTCAGGTTTATTTTTCTGAATTATTCTGGTGACCGGCATGGAATTGTGCTTAAACAGAAATGAAAATTTATCAATATCCTTAATGGCATGATCGATAATAAAGGCGCCCAGGGATTTAATTAAAAGAATTTTCCTTGAAAATATTTCCGCTGAATGTTCAGAGGATAACAATGTTGATGCGATATCCTGCTTAAAGATTCGGGCAAATTGCCCCTCTTTATCAACATCTGCTTCAATTTTATTCGTGAAAAAGACATACGCTTCACTGTTGTTGTTTTTTAACCAAATTTTAGCTAACGCCGCGGATAGTTTGTAAATCGTGTCGCCGAAAACGCTGGCATTCCGCAGAATAACAGCCGCACCCCAGGACTCCTGAACTGTCTTGGGTATACTGTTAAAGTTCCGATCGTGTAATAGTTTACCTCTGAATTCATAAGTGTGACTGACGCGAGCCGCAGAGTGCCTCAAAGCAGTAAGCTGCTGATTCTTCAACGTTTGCAGGAAACAATCATCCTTCACTTTAAATAAATCATGAGAATTATTGAACATGGTAATCCTTCTTTTTAAAAGAAAACAACACTAATACTCGGGCCATATAAAGGTAAAAACCTTTTTCCATGTCCGTCCCTTTAGCTTTTTTTATTCAGTAGCAAATATGTCGTACTCAATGCATCAATCCGTTGCTCGGCCTGTTTTAAGAGCGCCGGATTGATTGTTTCACCGCGTGCCTGCTGTTGCTGAATGTCCCACAGCAACGTCTCAGCAGGCACGCCGGTACTTCGCAGGTCCTGCCGAAGTTGATACACCGTGGTTTTAAGTTCAGACACGGTCATGTATTTGCTCTTATTTCTCTCGGCATTCAGCAAGCGGGTTTCCAGTTCATCCAGATGTTTCACGGCAGTGATATAGCCATCCAGCGCCGGAATACTGCCAGCTTTCTCCTGCAGGCTACGTTGCCATCGTGCACTGACATCGTTATCGGGGAAGCTCGCTTCTAAAGCCCGCGACAAACGATCGCCCTGGCGGAAAAACGCATCGGTCGGTTGATCACTGAGCCAGTTAAGAACGGGAGCAGCCTGTTGCAAAATCGCCTGTTTTTGCTGCTGAATATCTGATGCAGAGGCCTCACGCCATGCACGCTCCAGCCCTTTCTCGCCATGCTGTAATTGCGCCACGGGTGCCGTCAGCGTTTTGCTTAACGCTGGCATTTGCAAGAAATACCCGATGACAGCCGCCGCTACGCACAACACTATCCCGGCAGCCAGTCCGCTCAATGCCCACAGCCACGGACGCGATGCTGGCACCGGCTGGGATAACGGAAGCGTCATCTCAGGCAGACTGGCCACTTCAGGTTGTGGTTTTGCTTTTACCGCTGCGGGCTTATCCTTCACCGTCACAGGCTTTGTCACAGGCTGTGGCGGTACGCGCGCCACCACTTTTTGCGCCGGATAAGGCACCGAACGACAACGCACCTGCAAAAAGTAGTGCAGATTTTTCAGCGAATCGTGGCTGCGTGACGACTGACCTTTGGCATATTCGCACAGCAAGCCGATACATCTTTCTACCTGCCGCATTTCACCGTTGTTCTGCGGGCCATATTCCAGGGTATAAATTTGCGTCGCGACATTGGCACAAAACCAGTCAATCAGCTGCTGGCGCTGTTGCGCTGCGGCCACCGGCGGCCAGCAGCGCAGGTTGTTATGGGTAAAGGCGGTGGAAAGAAGTTCAAGCGATTGTGCAAGGCCAGCCCAGCCATTGAGGCGCATTGAGATCAGGCAGAACCAGACCCCGTTTTGCAGGTCGTAACCGTAATCACGAAACAGCTGAAAGCATTTATCTTCCAGCATCTGCCAGTTTGTGGTGGTCGACAGCGTCCCGTTAAGAGAGCTAAGTTCGCTGCTGAGCAGCAAAAATGCCTTACTGAGCCGGGGATCGTGGCCGTTAATTTTTAACGCTTTCAGATTCACCATCGCTTTCATATTCATTCCGTGTGCCCTTATGCCTGTACGCTGGCGGCAGCGCGTTTGACCGCGCTCTGTTTCGTCAGCGTGAGACGGTCCTTACTCATCCCCAGCTGTAAACGAATGTCGGCTTTTCCTTCCGTGGCAAGCAATTTGTCGGTCAGGAGAGGCAGCAGCTCGCTATTAATAACGGCATCTATTTCACGCGCCCCGCTCTGTGCCACCTGGCAACGGCTGGCGATAAACTCGACGATTTTCTCGCTGTAGGTCAGAGAGGAGTCCCCTGCTCCCGCTTGCGCAAAGCGCTGGCACACTTTGTTCAGCTTCAGACGAATGATTTTCGCTAACGTCTCACCTACCACTGGCAGATAGGGGATCAGGCGCAAGCGCCCCATCAGCGCCGGACGGAAGAAGCGGTCAAATTCCGGGCGAATAAGTTTGGTCAGATGAGCATTGTCGACGTCACCGGCTTCACAGGCATCCATCACCAGGTCGGAGGCCAAATTACTGGTGAGGATTATCAGGGTGTTACGGAAGTTTATCTGCTGCCCTTCAGAGTCTTCCATAAAACCTTTGTCGAAGACCTGATAGAAAATTTCCATCACATCCGGATGCGCTTTTTCAACTTCATCGAGCAGCACAACGCTGTACGGACGACGGCGCACGGCTTCGGTCAACACCCCGCCCTGGCCGTAGCCAACGTAACCCGGAGGTGAACCTTTCAGGCCCGACACCGAATGCGCTTCCTGGTATTCCGACATGTTGATGGTTATCAGGCTCTGTTCACCGCCGTACAACAGTTCTGACAGCGCCAGCGCGGTTTCGGTTTTACCGACGCCGGATGGCCCCGCCAGCATGAACACTCCAGTTGGTTTAACCGGATCGCTGAGGTTGGCGCGGCCGATACGGATCTGCTGAGCAATTTCAGCCAGAGCATGAGGCTGCCCAATCACCCGCGCCTCAAGGCGTGCCACCAGGTCGCTGAGTTGCTGCTGCTCTTTTTCCATCATTCGGCCGAGCGGGATCCCGGTCCAGCCGGCAATCACGTCCGCCACACAGACGGCGTCCACGCAGTCATACACCAGCGCGTGCTCTTTGTGCTGTTCAGCCAGCTGCGCACGCAATGCGGCAATTTTCCCGGTATCCTGGGCATCATTGATTTGCGCGACCAGCTGTTGCTGCTGTTGCCAGACCGGTTTTAACGTCTCCAGGCTTTGATTGATCTCGTTTTCACGCTGATCCAGCCATTTCAGGCGCGTCGAGTTTTCGCCTTCTTTTTGCAGGCTTTCACGTTCGGCCAGAATGTTGCTCAGCAGCGCGTTAAGATCTTCAATCTCTTTCGGTTCATGGCATTGCGACACCGCGACACGGGCGCAGGCGGTATCGAGCAGGCTGATGGATTTGTCCGGCAGTTGGCGGCCCGAAATATAGCGACTGGAGAGACGCACCGCCGCCACCAGCGCGCTTTCGAGGATCTGCACCCCGTGGTGTTTGCTGAGGGCGGGCTTTAGCGAGCGCAACATGGCAATGGCTGTTTCTTCGTCAGGCTCGGCCACTTTCACCACCTGGAAGCGTCGCGCCAGTGCGGCATCTTTCTCGAAATATTTCTTATATTCCGCCCAGGTGGTCGCCGCAACCACGCGCATTTCGCCGCGTGCCAACGCCGGTTTGAGCAAGTTTGCCGCATCGTTTTGCCCCGCCTGGCCGCCAGCGCCAATCAGCGTATGGGCTTCGTCGATAAACAGGATCACCGGCGACGGGTACTCTTTGACTTCTTTCAGAAGGGTTTGCAGACGGTTTTCAAACTCACCTTTAACACTGGCTCCGGCCTGTAACAGCCCCATATCCAGCGAGAGGATTTCCATCGTTTTTAAGGCATCCGGCACGGTGCCTTCGACAATGCGCTGCGCCAGCCCTTCCACCAGCGCGGTTTTGCCCACGCCTGGTTCACCGGTCAATACCGGGTTATTCTGACGGCGGCGTAACAGCACATCGATGATTTGACGTATTTCCTGCTCGCGGCCTAAGGCCGGATCGAGCGAGCCTTTTCGCGCCTGTTCGGTGAGGTTGCGTGTAAATTTCTTCAGCGCCGAATCCGCACTGTGTTCGGCCTGACTGACTGCGGCGTTCTGCACCGCTGCGACACAGGCGTCGCGCAGCAGTTTGTCGGCCTGTTCGATATCGCATAACAGCGCCTGTTGCAAAGCGCCTGAAAAATGCTGCTGGCTCTCTTTACTGTTAACAAACAGGCTGGCGATCAGCGCCTGCACCGGCAGCAGCGTTTGTTGCCAGCAGACACTGGCGTGCAACCACGACTTTTCGAGATGCTCAACCAGTGACTCAGACAGCACCGGGCTGCGCGTATTGCCGCTACGTTGTTGATTGAGGCTGATTTTCAGCGCTTCCAGCAATGCATCACCGCGCAGGCCAGCGTTCAGGCACAGCTGTTCGATCATCGCCGGTTGACGGGTGACGATCGACAGCAGCAAATGCTCGACTTCCACTTCATGATGCGTTCGACTCACCGCCAGGCTTATTGCCGCATCAAGACAGCCGCGCGCTTCAACGCTCAGCCGTTCAACCACTTTTTTCAGGTAGTTACCCATTTTTGAATCCTGTTCATTCATTTAAAAAATCAATTCGACTCACTGGCATTCCGCAATGCGGGCTGGCAGTTCAGAGAAACGGCTGTTCAGTACCGTGGGCCGCTGCTGCTCCGCTTTTTTGTCGGTCAGCGCCAGCTGGGCATCGGCATTATCATTCAGCGCGCGATTCAGGGTTTGCCACTGCTGCCAGGTATCCTGAACCGTGTTTTGTGAGCCCGTCTGGTAACGCACCAGAATCTCTTTGATGCCCAGTGAGTCCAGCTGCGCGGCGTCTTCCGGGAAGTCACTGGCGAGATAGCGGTGCTGACCATCGGACATATCGCCCAGGAAATCAGGCCAGGCAGTGTCACCAAAGTATTCATAAGTCAGGTCGAAGCCTGGGAAATTAATCACCAGCGTGACGCGGCTACAGTGGCCCGGATTCCAGCGGAAAGAGGCCTGTTCGCTGAAGTTCATGCTGTTCAGCGTCCAGCGCTGTTCGTCACAAAACAGGGTTAAGCGCGTGCCGGTCGGCATCAGTCGCGCCCCACCAGGGATGGTGGCAGGCTGGCTTTTCAACGTAAGCTCAAGCGGGGTCTTTTCCAGCGCGGCCATTTGCGCTTCGATTTTGCCCTGCTCGGTTTTCAGTGCCGCCAGCGCATCATCGTTACGTGTGTTTTCCCGCTCCGGCATCGCCAGCACATCGTCCGGGCGCAGAACATGGTTCACCATACGCAGGAATTCCGGTGTCAGGCCCGCGGTTTGCCCGTCGAACTGGCCCGCTTGCGGGCCGTTATCCCCCACGACCAGCACGCTTTTTGCCGGTCCGCGGATAAAGTCGGACAGGTACTGCCAGCTCAAATCCTGCTGTGCCTGGTAATCGAGACGGGCGGCATTTTTTTCCATCGGCCACAGCACCCGGCTTTGCCATTGATCCTGTAGCCAGCAGCCGGAGCGCTGCATGGCATGCGCCACCAGCCAGTGAGCATCGGTTTTATACAAGGTCCAGACGGCATTCAGCGAAAAATCGGTTTGGTCAGCAGAAACGCTTTTGCGCAGCGCCGTGAAGCGACTGTCCAGTTGCTGCAACGGATTGTTGTCGCTGCTTTCCCCGGCTAAAAACAGCCCGCGCGTCAGGCGGTCACTCTTCTTCGGCGTCACAAAGGCATCGGCCACGGCGGCGCGCAGGCTGCCTTTCCATGCCGTCCAGTTTTTGATAGACAGGTCGCTCACCGCCGTGTTCAGCGTTTTGCTGTCCAGCCTGAACAGCGTCGCCACTTTTTGTAGCGCCGATTTTTCCAGTCGGCTGGCGGTTTTCATCACTCCCCCTCCGACTGCCGTCTGCTGTAGCTGATTTAACTGGCGCAGTTCGGTCAGCCAGCGGCTGGCCTTTCGGTTGGGAATATCGGCAAGCTGTTCATTGATATGGCGTGCCAGCGCCATTGACGGACTGTTGCCCTGGTCGATAGCCACCAGCGTGGATTGCCACTGCGCCCCGTTCAGCGCAGGAGCCATCTGGCTGTTCATGCCGAGGATCAGCGCCATCCAGTGCTCCTGACGTAGCGTGCTCCAGTGTTGTTCAAATGCCGCCAGCGCAGGCAGGCTGACAGTGTTGCCCGCCGCGAGGCGTATCGCCTCCAGCCACTGCTGAATTTGCGCCGTGCCCTGCAGCGTCCACAGGCCATCAACCTGCACGTTGCTCTGCGCGGAGGGTAAAAAGTCCGTCAGACTGGCCGGGGTCAGCGTTTCGGTCGGCGCGACTAACCACGTCCAGTCGCTGTCACTGTTGACCAGATTGCCCAGCAATCGACGCAGCGCGTTGAGCTGCATTTCGCCACCCGGTTGCTGCAGCAGCGCACGTTGCAGGGCGAGATCCTGTACCAGCGGTAACGGTTGTCTGGCCCCGGTCAGGCTCAAGGTCGCAGGCACCGGCACCTGTTTTTCCAGTTCAGAAAGTGGCCGGTCATCGAGCATCGCTTGTTTGGTCATGATGGTGCTGGCCAGACTCAGGATCAACGCACGTTTCTCCTGCGGGTCAGCCTGCACAAACAGCTGCTGATAATGTGCCTCGACCTGCGCCATATTCACCGACTGGCGCGGTGTTGCCGCCAGAAGGCTGGTTTCCAGTTCGCGGTGACGCTGATTGAGCAGCGGGACAAAAGGGAAATGTCGCAGCGGCTGCTGGCTCCAGCCTTCGATCCCGGCCAGTTGCTTCACCTGCTGTTCAACGCTCATCTGGCGGAGATCGCCAGCCATCAGGCTAAAGCTGCTGACCGCACTCCACAGCAGCCAGCTCATCGCCAGCAGGCTGAAGGTCATGGTTCCCCAGCGCTGCAGATAACGGCGGCTAAAACCCACCGGTTTAATTTCACGCTGGCGACTGAGCGTCGGCAGCAAATGGGTCATTAAATCGTGGGTAAATAATGCCTTACGGGTGGCGCTGTTTTTGCTCACCGGCTCGGTAGCGGTAAACCATACGCCTCCCAGCTCCGCCGGTTCGAAGTAAACATCCGGTTCACATAACGCCGCAAGGTAGCGCTGCAACGCAGGCTGGAGCTTGAGCATATGCTCCGGGAAATCCAGCAACGCCAGTGTATTGCTGTGCGGATCGCCACCGGAAAGCATGCTGACGCGGACGTTATCCAGCCCCTCTTTCACGCAGGTAAATAGCGGGTCGAGCAGTGCGGGATCTTTTCCGTCAACGATTGGCGACGTCAGCCAGTAGTAGCCTAATGCCTGCTGACGCTGGGCAGGAGAGAGCTGATTGGCCCAGTGATTGAAACCGGTAATGTGGTCGCAGCAGGTCACAAAAAGATAGACCGGCAGGCGGCGTTTCACTTTTTTAATCAATGGCTCGATTTGGGTACGGATAAGACGCGCATGCAGGTGTAAATCTGCCGCATCTTTTCCCTGCAAATCGGTCACTGAAACGCAGACCACAATCCCCGCAGGCGCGGGTACACGTTTGCACCAGTTGACCAGACGCAACCAGCCCCGCTCAAACGCCGGGGTTTTGTTAAGAAAATTACTCGACAGGTCGAGAAACCCCGTCGAATGGAAAAACCACCAACGCAGCGTACGGGTCGGCACCACCAGCGCATTTTCAGGTTCATTAGAAAATAGCGGTAACCCGGCGCTGGCCATTAAGGTTGTTTTGCCGCTGCGCCCGCCGGTTAATACAAACCAGGGCAGAAACTTTTTACGTCTGCCAATGCGTTTAATCACCGCCGCACCGGTTCGCCAGTGCTCCAGCAGAACATGTTCCATCCGGGTTAATTTTAAGCGTTGCTTAAAAGCCAGAACCCCTTTGCTTTGCCAAAGTCCTGATAGCGAAATCCAGATAAAGCGAACCAGCAGTACGCTCAGAATCAGGGCCAGCCACAGCAACAGCGCAAACATAAATGACCGTTCTGTCATCACCGCGACTGACAAACAAATAATAAACAATACGCTGAGCAAAATAGCCCATGCAAAAAAGGAAAGTAGTTTCTTCAACATTTTTATTACCCGGTAAATATTCCTGAGCCAACGGTAAGCAGCACGACATAAATCACAAACGGTAGTGAACACAGCAACCATTTACGCTGGCGTAATTTCTTGCGCTGGTGATTATTGCCATTAATTAATCCCAGACCTTGCTCAACGAGGCTGGCATCATTCGGCCACTGCCGCCATGCTTCGGGTAAACATTGCCTCTCACTGTCAATGCGCTGTTGTAATAACTGTGCATCCTGTTGGGTATATTTACCGTGGAACCCCATCAATAGACAAAACAGATACACCATTCTCAATTGCGTATTGGTTTTATCAATCGCATCAAGCCGCGTAAAGAAGGCTTCGCCCCCTACGGAGATAGTAAAATAATGCATCTGCAGTAATTCGCCGCGCCACTCTTTGACCCACGGGATAGTCGAGCACAGGACCCGTTCATCGAGATACAGCACCACCGCAAAAAAAGCCTCTTCGCATTCCAGTTGTTCATGGTGTAATTCCGATTCACGCTGCGCCTGTTCTAATAACGTCATGCACTGGTTGCGGAATACGCCATAATCCTGATGCTGTTGCGGGTCGAGAAATAGCGTGGTCGCCAGCCTGAACAGCGGTAAATAACAATTCAATAAACTCATCATGATGGCACCACAAAAATAATCTGAACCTGAAGATCGTCTGGCATTTCTGGCCAGTAACAGGAAATGCTTTTCCCTTTGAGGGCGTTACTCCACAGTTCGTTATCCTGATCGATAACAAAATAGTGTGAGTCGCTGCGGTTCGGCACTCCGCGCGGCGGCTGGCGACAGCTATTTACCGGCACGCCTGGCAGCGCATGCTGGATTAAGGTTTCGATAATTTTCCCGGACGCCAGTTTGATCCCACCTGGATTTTTGACCTGGCGATTCTCCAGCGGCATGTTGGCGGAGCGCAGCAGCAGCAACGCGGTTTCCGCTTGTTTCAGCTCTACGCTATTGAAATCCCCTCTGAAGACGCCGTGAGCATCTTTCTCCAGCGTGATGTAGGTGTTGTCTTCCAGCACCAGACTGTTTAGCAGGGACACCAGGGTGGCGCGCGCGCTGTCGAAACAGCTCAGCAGCTTATGGTGGTTATAATCCAGCAGTTTGCCTTCCCCGTCTCGCCACTGCCCATCAAAGGAGCAACTGTCGTTAAAGGAAGAAAGCTCGCCAATCAGCAGACACAACAGGTTGTAGACCTGCCACGGGTGAACCTGGCGGGCCTGGCAATAGTTTTTCAGCATGGGCAGTACGCGGTTCAGTGAACGCATTGCCAACAGTTGCGTCACCTGATCGCCGCGCTCTGCGTCGTTCACCAGCCGTTCAGAGCGTTTGTACTCTTCGAGTTTGCGCGCGCGGGCGCTGAGATCGAAATAGATAGCATCGATCAGTTTTTCCAGGCTGTGTGAGCCAAACAGCGTGACCGCCGGCGGCGAAAAAGCCGGGTCCAGTGTGACCCTGTCGTTGACGAAACGCAGGCGCGTCAACGGCATGCATTCACAATCGACGGCATCGATTTTTTCCGCGTCGGTCAGCAGGCGCACGTTGTAGCACAAGCGTGCTACCGCCGCGTCCGGCGCGTGATCGTAGACGTCTTTCATCACCCGATCTTCGCCGGTATTCACCCAACGGGTGACGGCCCGATCGTGTTCTTTATCCAGCGTCGTCACGTTATTGTGCAAGGGGTCAAAGCGGCGTAACGCCAGCCAGATAGTCAGCGGCTGATCGCGCTGTTTCCAGATATCACGGAAGTTACGTTTTTCAACCTGGCAGTTACCCGGCATCGACAAAAAGGTGCCGCCGGGCATGATCAAGCGGATGTTATCCACGCTGACCACATAGTCATCCAACGCCGCTTCATTGATGGCCAGTTCGATCAGGCCATGATTATAGGGCTGTTCGAGCTGAACAAGCTGGGCGCGCTGCCACTCATTGTGCAAATCAAGTGATTGAAAATGCTGAGGTTGCAAATATAAACCGGAATGCCAGTAGATTTGCTGTTGCTCGGTGTACATTAGCCTTTCTCCTCAACCACGGCTGGCGCAGAGGGCTGAACAGATGCGGTTTTCGGCGCTGGGCTGTCGCTTGCTTTTGACTCGCCGGCATTGACGATGCTTTCACTGCCCAGCGTCACCGAGAGCGCGGTCGGCGCGAGTTGGGACTGCCATACCGGCGACCACCAGCCGCTGCTCTGCGTCTCTACCGGGATCTCCGCAGTCAACATATGTTGCTTTACCGGGAAAGGGTAATAGCCTGCGACCAGCGCGATATTACGGGTATTTTGCGCCCGGTCGATGTGCAGAATATTGGTTTGTCCCGGCATCATGACGTAGCGGTCGAGTTGCAGAACCTCCCCTTCACTGCCTGCGCCCGCGAACAGCCCTTTGAGCAGCGTCGGGTTATTCAGCACCTTATCCAATGACGGTTTGTCTTTCGCCTGGATAAGCAGCACCGTACAGCTGTTCGGCAGCTCATTAACGCTGTTAAGGCCAGGTTCCGCCCGCAGATTAAGGGTGATAGCCCCGCTGGCGAAAGGCGCCGAGACGGAGTTAATAGACTGCTGGCGTGATTCGTCGCTGTTCGCGCCACACCCTGCCAGCAGAAGTGCGTAGAGGATCAGGCCAGTGCAGCCGAGGTAACCTTTCATTCTGATTCTTGCCCTTTGAGTACTTTGTTGATGTCACGCATGCTGCTTTCGTCTTCCAGCATCTCCTCCAGCCATTCGGTCAGCGTCATGTTGGCCCAGCGCGCCGCACGCTCCATCAAAAACGGTACCGGACTTGAGGGTTCTGACTGGCGAAAGAAGTGCGCAATGGTCAGCATCTGGCTGATGGCTAAATCCCGCGACATCCCCTGTTTTTGCGTTCTGCCCGCGAACGATTCCCCTTCGATGGGCTGCGCCTCTTCCTGGGATGCCAGCACGTTGAGCGTCATCACGTCGTCGTAGGCCGGCGCTGCGCGGTCAAACAGACGCTTAATAAAATCCTGCATCTCGGCAATAACGCCGCGTGTTTGCCCCATCGCGTATGAATCAGCTTGCGGGTTGATGTCGGCGTAACTGGCTTCGAACACGTCGAGCATCTCCACCAGTTGCGTCAGCAGCTCACTCTGCGCGGCGATTTTTTGCGGGGCCAGTGCGGCCGCCCAGCGGTTGAAAGTCTCCATCGAGAAATCGTCATCGCTGTCGGTATGCTCCCGGCCCGCTTTCATCGTCGACTGATGTTCCTGAATCAGCACTTTCTGCCAGTGATCGAGCGTGCTTTCCGGGTCGCCCATCAGCGGATAGATATTCAGCAGCTGCGCCAGTTGGCGATCCAGACGGTTAAGCATGCTGTGGCGGATCACCGCCCCGTCTTCATCCAGCTCTGGCCAGCCCTGCTGCCAGTAACGTTGCACAAACGCCGTCAGAAACTCGCCGCCCTGCTGTAATCCGCTCAGGCCGTTTTGCTGCGTCAGGCCTTCGACCAGCCAGCAGGCCACCTGCAAATCTTTGCTGTCCTGCTTCAATACCTGGCGGCTCAGACGGATGACTTTGCTCCAGTCCGCCTTGCGCAGCTCGGTCGCCCACTCACCCTGCGGCAAATAGTCCGGGTCGCTTTCACGCGCCTGACGAATATCGTCATAGATCTGTTCATATTCGGTGTTGCGGCCTGCGGGCTGTTCTTCGCTGATGGGTGCCAGCAGGTCATCAAAATTGTTTTTCATCGCATTACACTCTAAGAAATCAATACCTTCGGGCAGCCAACCACGATGGTGCCGCCGTGGGCTGTGCTGTCGCCCATCCGGGCCGCGGGTTTACCGCCAATCAGCACTTTGGTGCTGCCTTTCACCACGCTGTCCGGTGGCCCGACGCAGACGGCCATTGAGCCGACTGTTGCAGCAGGTACGCCGCCGATCAGGACCTTGGGTGAACCCGGAGTGGTAATTGGCCCGCCAACGTGTGGAATGGGCGGTAAACCCGGCGTGACCATCGGACAGGCGTGCATATCGCCGACGCGAGCAGCAGGCTGGCCCATTAGCGGCCTCCTTGCATGCGTTGCCATTGCGCAAGCAGAGTTTGCGCCCCGGTTACGGGCGGGTTGTCTGCCGCCAGCTTCACCGCCAACTGTTTCAGGGCGCAGTGCAGCATCAACGGGGCGAGATGGGGTTCGGGATAGACAGCGTCAAATTCGTCCGGCGTCATGCTGCCCTGCATCCAGAACAACGCCAGGCCCAGCGCGCCTAATGGCGAATCAAAACCGAGCGCCTCCGCCTGCTGGAAAATATCGCGACGCAGGGCGTCATCATGGGTTTTCAGCCACTGGCTGATATCACCCGCGCACAGTCGGGCGGCTTCATCCAGCGGCAGCGCGTTCACCTGCTGCAGCGCCCAGCTCAGCACCTTCTCGGGTGCCGCATCCAGTACCAGACAGGCCAGCGCGTCTTCCCACTGGCTGGTCACCATCAGGTTCAGCGCATTTTCATAGCCGTTGTCAGCGATGCGGCATCCGGCGATCCCTTCCGGGGTCATTAACTTTTCTTTCATCGTTATCGTCCTCAACCAATCATCACTACGCCGCCCTTGATCTGGCTCATACCGCTACCATTGACGGTCACCATTGCGCCTTTCAGCTCTGCGGTGCCGGTGCCTTCCACCTTGATGGTGGTGGCGCTGATAGTGATGCCGGAAGGGGTGATAGAAATCTTGCTGCTGCCCACTTTCAGTTCGATGCTTTGGGTCGATTCAATGACGCAGGCTTTGTCGGCTTTCACCGTACTGCCGCCGCCGCTGATATCCATCTGGTGCTCGCCGCCGCTGAGGCTGGCCTTAAAGGCACCTTTGATATCCATCAGATAATCGCCCTGCTTCAGCGTGGTGTTGTGATTGCCTTTTTCGAGGGTCAGAATGCGGTCGCCCTCTTTGAGGGTCAGCGTCTCGTTGCCTTTGGTGATGTCGGTCGTGCGGTCTCCACCGATGGTTTCAGTGACAGTTTTGGCAATTTCAGTGATCACGTCGTTTTTCACCGTCAGCAGAAGATCTTTCTGCGAGGTGATGACCAGACGCTCTTCGCCTTTTTTATCGTCAAAGCGCAGCTGATGGCTCTCTTCCACACTGCCATCCAGCGAACTGCGAGACACAAAGCCACTGTGATTTTTTTCATCCGGCAGGTTCAGCGGCGGTTTGTTCTGACCGTTAAACACCGTGCCGGTGACCAGCGGGCAATCCGGGTTACCGTGAACAAAACTGACGATCACTTCACTGCCGACGCGCGGCAGGAACATCGCACCAAAACGCCCGCCCGCCCAGGGTTGTGACACGCGGACCCAGCAGGAACTGCCATCGTCGTATTTATTTTCGCTATCCCATGGGAACTGAATTTTGATGCGCCCATATTCATCGGTATGAATTTCTTCCGACTTTGGCCCGACCACCGTCGCGGTGAGGATCCCGGCGATATCAGGCTGCGGTGTCTGGCGCACTGGCCGCCATGAGACGCTGTCTTTCAGTAATTCGAGCCCACAGTAAAAATCCGGGCTGCTGCCATCAATGCTGCTGACGGCGCGGAGACTCACCGTTTTAATGCGGTACTCGCCCTTACTGGACGGGTGATCTGTGAGGGTGAATTTTTCACCACAGCTGAACCAGAACGCACTGGTATCGGCCGTAAACAGCTGATTATCGGCTTCCAGCTGTTCCATTTTGAGTCTGGCCTGGGCCTGTAATAGCGAGCGGTTGTCGTGACCGAGGGCATCAACATAGCTGACGCCCTGTACGGAAAAGTCGGTCCCCATCGCCTTTGATTCACCTTCAACGCTTGCGGCCTGCTCCATGTTGAAGCCCTTCAGCAGCACGGAAGAGACCGCCAGCGTGGTACCTGCCGTCCAGCTAAGAATGCCAACGCCATCTTCGATACCCGCTTGCGGGGTGAACGGCAATTGCGCCGGTTTGGCCGACTGATGGCTGGAAGGATGATCGGCCAGGACCAGCGTGTGTTGCCCGGCTTGATGGGTGAAGAAATAGTAAATCCCCGCCTGTTCCAGCAAGCGGCTGATAAAGGCGAAATCGGACTCGCGGTACTGTATGCAATATTCACAGGGCTGATAAGTCGCACGCAGACGCAGGTCAATCTGGCTGATGTTTTGCTGGCGCAGCAGTTTACAGACTAAATCCGGCACCGAGATATTCTGGAATACCGCCAGATTACGCCCCAGGCGCAGCAGCGCCATTCGCGGCTCAAGGCGGCCCACGAATGTGCTGATCCCGTCGGCGTTATTCACTTCGGTGATGTGGGTCAACACGCCGTGAACATAACGTTTTTGTTTATCGCGCCCTATTTCACAGGCCAGCTCTTTTCCGAGAAAACGGCCCATTTGCGCGCTGGTCAGTTCAGTGCGGAACTGGATCTCGTAAAGAAACGGTGCTGAGAAATGTTCCTGACCCTCAATGCTCATTAATGTCAGAGATGCTGCTGCCCCCCCGACAAAACGGATAAAGCGATTGTCCTGCCCTAATGACGTTGCCATGTATTATTTTCCTTCCCGGTAGATCGGTAGTCGAATCGTGTGCAGACCGGCCTCAGACGAGCGCCCCAGGCAAATGTCCAGGCCGAGTTGGCCTGCGCCGAGTGGCGTCATCCCGATCGATGTATTTTTGATAAGCAGGTCGATATCGAAATCCAGCCCGGCCCCCACGTACTCGCGGATCTGCGACCACAGTTTTTTGTAGTGCCTGCCCTGCGGCAGAAACAGCCCGGCATCCTGAAGCGGCACCGGCCCCAGCGTGACCGTGAAATGCGATTGCCGGTCCCAGTAAACGCTGCCCAACATCGGCGCCGAACCCAGCGTTTGTGACGGTTGCCCCAGGCAGCAGCACAATTCAGGGGCCATGGCGCGCCATTCGCCGGTAAACGGCGTAATTTTTGCCGGGGCGGAGAACGTGTGTTTGAGCCACGTTTCCAGATTGAGCATTGAGCGCACCGAATGGGCGAACAGATCGGCAAAGCGCTCCTGCTGGAATGACGCAACGCTGTGTGTAACCCCAGCAAACGCCCGAAGCGCCTCGCTTAACGGGGGAGCCGTCGAGAACTCCGCCATCGCGTAATAGTGATATTTCTGCCAGGCGAGATAACGCAGGGTATGCAGCCGGTGGTTAAAAATATCCAGGAACGCTTTGGCGGTTTTATCCCCGTAGCGGTAGTGGCGCTCAATCAGCCATTCGGTGTACACCGTCGGCAATGCGCCAAGTGACCCGGTCAGCCCCTGCGCGGCCACTTCGACCTGCCAGTGGTTTTTACCCTGACGTTCAATCGGGCCGACTTCGCCCTGTGGGGCGTCCAGCGAGAGCGGAGAGACAAATTTTATCTGCTCTTCCAGCACGCGTTTGCTGTCGATCTGCTGTTTTCGACTCAGCAGACGCAGCATGGTGCGCACCTGCTGGAAAAAGTTATGCGGGCTAAACAACGTAGTTAAATCCATGACAACCTCCCTGCGCGGATGGGCCACACACGGCGGGATTCGTCCCGGGATTCAATGGCAGTCACCACCCGGGTGAAGCTGTTGACCGGCGCGTAGAGCGCCAGGAAGCTGTCAATGAAGCAGCAAAAGAGAAAATACTCGGCCTCAGTGCTGGCTTCGGTAGCAAAGGTGACACGGATTTCAATGCCACGCGCCATCGATTGCGGATCCTGCGGGACCAGCCGTGCCACTACCGGCGAGGATTCCACGGCGCACAACAGGTTGATCAGCCGCGTAATCCCCGGATTATCGGAGAAGTTGTACAGTGCCAGGGTCTCTTTCAGCACCCGAACGCCTTCCGGCCCGCTGACCAGCATGTGGTTTAGCGAGAGATGGGAGACTAAGCGCCAGCGTGCGGCCTGTTTCATCGGCGGCCTGACTGGCAACGTTGGGCGCGTTAAGGCAGTGATCTTCATCCCGGCAATCGGCAGTTCTGATTCAAAATCTCCGGCCGGGTCGCCGTTACGCATCCCCGAAGGCACTTCGCGATTGGTACAGGTCAGTTTCAGGCTAACAACGTCACTCCCCGGTACCATCGGTTGCTCGCCGCGGTCGGTAAAGGCGATAAACATTACGCTGCTGGTGTCGGTTTCCCGGCGCATGCATTGCCAGAACAGACCGGTTTCGCCGTCAGGGGCAGAATGATCGAGGCCGAATAACGGATAAATGGGTCTGGAGAGCGTTTCATTGCCCTGCTTTCTCATTGCCGACACGCTATCCACCGACCAGACATCCATCTCATCCTGATGACGAATATCAGGAATAACCGGGTATTCCGCCGTTTCGTGATCCGGACTAATGGGCTCAGCGCGATGCTCAAACAAATTGACCGCCGGTGTGCAATTCAGCAAAAAGAAACTTTCGTTGACCATGCTGGCCAGTTTTTCCAGCTGTGTGGCAATCGCGCAGCGGTTGAACTGTAAGCTCAGGGTAAACTCGCTTTTGCTGCCGGCAACAAAACCGGCTGGCAGCGGCAGGTCAATAAAATGGAATTTCTGCGGGAAGAAGAAATAATCCTGCAACAGACTGTGGGTGGGCGAAATGCGCGAGTCACCCGCCAGCAGATTCTGGTTTTCATCAAACCCGACAGCCAGAATTGCCTGTGCCGAAAGCAGATGACGCTGCTCGTCATGCAGTAAAGTCAGCGAGTGAACCTCGCTGCACAGCAGGGTATAGAGAATATTCACGATGCTGCTGGCGCCGCCGAGATGAAGACGCAAGGAGTTGGCACTTAACGTCGCGCCAGACCAGACCGCGAATTGCAAATTGAGATTCCAGCACAGCGTGTCGTCGTCCAGATGCAGACGCGCTTTCGACAGGCTGACGGGTTCGAGCATCACCGGGTATACGGTGCGGAAACGGCAGACCTGACCGTTGACCGGCGTGGAGAATAAGCCGGTTCCGGCCTCGATCAGGTTACCGGAGGTCAGCGCGCTGATTTTAGCGTCCGGCGACATCTGCACAATGCACACCGAAGGAAACGGACGCAGGAACTGCGGGGCCAGCACCGTCAGCAACGCATCGGTGACTTCTGGCATGTCTTCATCCAGCCGTTGCTGGATTTGCGCGGTGACCAAGGCAAAAGACTCGATCAGCCGTTCAATATGCGGATCTTCGGATGCCCCTTCGGAAATGCCCAGACGGCGAGCAACTTTTGGAAAATGGCGAGCGAAGATCTTGCCCTGCGTTTTCAGCCAGGCAAGTTCTTTTTGATAATATGAAATTAATTTATTCGCCAACATTATCAATACTCGTTAATTTCGCAAAGAAAACAGGCTAATTACGTCATCCCACATCAGGTGATAACGGACCGGGCCAAAAAACGCCTCAGCATCGATAATAAAAGTGCTGATCCCGTCGTGGTTGTTGCCCGGAAATACGTCGATCTCTTTCAGTCGGGGTTCGAAACGTTGCAGTGCTGTCTGAATACGTTCACGCATAATCGAGTTTCGTTCGAGGCGTGGTGTATCACTGGCGAAAACATCACTCACGCCGTAATTAATGATGGATTCATTAATGGCTGGAATATTTTCGACATGGTAACTACGAGGCCGTGAAGACAAAAGCAGCAGTATATCGGCTATCAATACTTCACTTTGGTCTTCAGCCTCTTTCTGTTCATCCTGATTTTTTGGATTGTCATCGGCAAGACGCTGTAATAACGTTTTCATTTACTGAACTCAATAAAGCAGTGTGCATAACTGCACACTGCTGATGAACATTACAGCTTAGTGTTTGCCAGAATATCCCAGCCCACTGGGCCGAATTTCTTAGTCTTACCACCTGGATCAATCATCTGAGTTTCGAACCTAAAGTTACTGAATACGAAACTCAGGGTTTCGTGAGGAATATCACCGGCACTCTGTGCACCAATGTTATGGCTGGTCAGGATGCAGTTTTCATAAGTCCAGCGCACCATTTCATTATCTTTATCGTCAGTTTTCACGTTCATCGCGATAATAATTTTTTTAATGTTGGTACCCTGAGCAACCATGTTTACCAGGTCGGTAGAGGTTGCATCCAGTTCTTTAGAGAAAGAAACGGTGTCAAAATTAATACCGTCGCTGTTCAACTGACCAGAACCATTACTGATTTTAGCCGTGCTGTAGACACCGTTATTAACGTGACCGATTGAAATCCAGCCGTCATATTTCTTATCACTTACGCAACCTTTAATACCTTCGATCTGCATAAATAGATTATCAGCGTTTGCCATGTAATAATTTCCTTTTAACTAACGTTTACGCACCCGTAGATGCAGGGAGTTCTGCTACCAGACGCAGCGACATGCTGAGTCCTTCGAGCTGAAAATGAGGTTTGAGGTAAGCCACCGCACGATAGCTGCCAGGACTGCCCGGGACATCAACAACGTCAACCGTTGCTTCGCGCAGCGGGTGGCTGGCTTTAATGTGGGCGCCGACATTATCAGAGCCGACAACATACTGGTTGATCCAGTTTTGCAGGAAGTCCTGACACTCAGAGCGCGACATAAAGCTGCCGACTTTGTCACGCACAATCGACTTCATGTAATGCGCGAAGCGCGAGGTGGTCATAATATATTGCAGCTGGCTGGACAATTTGGCGTTAGCGTTTGCCAGCTCAGAATCGTATTTACGTGGTTTATTCACCGACTGCACCGCGAAGAACGCCGCATAGTCTGTGCCTTTGCAGTGCACCAGCGGAATAAAGCCCAGGTCGGCGAGCTCTTTTTCGCGACGGTCAGAAATCGCTACTTCGGTTGGGCACTGCATCACTTTTTCACCGGTTTGTGAGACAAAGCTGTGGGTTGGCAGAGATTTCACCAGGCCACCGCCTTCCACGCCGCGAATGGCTGCGCACCAGCCGTGTTCTTCAAACGCTTCGACCATACGGCCGGCTAATTCATAGGCGGCATTGACCCACAGATAGCTTGAACCAGCGTTGTTTTCATCAACAATTTCTTCAAAATTGAACATGTCGACAGACACAGTTTTCGAGCCATACGGCAGGCGACCGATAACACGCGGCAGCGTGAGTCCGACATAGCGTGAATCATCGCTCTGACGGAACGATTTCCAACGAGCGTAATCTGAGGTATCAAACAGTTTGCCCATATCACGCGGACGTGGCATTTCGGAGAACGAACTCATCGCGAACATGCCCGGATTAGCAGCGCTGAGGAAAGGCGCATGCGCCGCAGCGGCGACGTGGGAAATTTGCTCCAGCAGCTGGATATCTTCCGGCATTGCATCAAATTCGAAGTCACCCACAAAGGCGGAATACGGGTCACCGCCGAAGGTGCCGTACTCACTCTCATAGATGCTTTTAAACAGCGATGACTGGTCGAAATCAGACGCGGATTTGAAATCACGCAGCAGCTCTTTTTTGGTGCAGTTAAAGACGCGAACTTTGGTATTTTCCGTTACGCTGCTCTGCACCAGTTTATGCAGACCACGCCAGGAGGATTCCATGCGCTGGAATTCCGGGGCCTGAATAATTTTGCTGACCTGCGCGGAAAGCAGTTCGTCAATGGCTGCGATGCGCATTTCGATACTGCCGACTAAATCGTTAGAAACGATAACCGCACCGGAAGCCACTTCAGACAAAAAGTTATCCAGCTGCTTTTTGACTTTACCGCGGTCAGATTCACGACGAATGGCCTGGGTATTATCAATAATTTGATCGAGAAAATCGGCTGGCTGCTCGGCAAGTTCTGCCGCATTCATTACCTGAATGTCACTCATTCTGCATCCCCTTCTCTTGAGGTTGCGGAACCCGTTTCGCTATTCTGGCGTTCCAGTAAGTCGACCAGCTGTTCTTTCAGACGTTCGTTGCTGGCGGTGCGGTTGCGTAAATCACTCAGCTGCTCGCGCAGTTCAAGCAGTTTACGCAGGGGTTCAACCTGCATCGCCACATTTTCCGGCGAGAAATCATCAATCGAGTTGAAGGTCAGAGACACCGCCAACTGGCCTTCTTTTTCCGGTAGCGCGCTTTCAATCAGCATATCGACAGACGGCGCCATCCCTTCCATCACATCATTGAAATTGTCTTTATCAATGTGAGTAAAACGGCGGTCGCGCAGTGGAGCTTCGTCCTTTGCAAAATCACCGATTACGCCCATCACTAAAGGCAATTCTTTTTTAGACTGCGCACCGCCGACTTCCACGTCATAGGTTATTTGCACGCGGGGCGGGCGCGCTTTACCGAGCTTTTGTTGAGTATTACTCATGGTTAATTCACCGTTAGGTTAGCGATAATTCAATAAGTTGCAATGATATTAGAAACCGATGCTATCATTCAATTAAATGATATATTTATATTTTCGAATGCTATTTAAAAATACATTCAAACATCACTGTTTATTTTAAAAATAGGTATGGGGCTGATACATAAAATCAGAATATCCCGCAGGAATATTACCATTGATAACATGATAAGCCTGTTTAAATGGAACCAATATACCATTATTGGTCACTTCACCCCGCTCAGAATTCACCTGGTAGTGACAGCCCACCAGGTATGAGAAGTTAATGCCTTTGGCTATTAATTCACCCGGCAACTTGGCAAACAATTCAGATCGGCCAAAGTGGCAACTGTAAAAATAAATAACCCCAACGTTACGCACGCCATGATAATAAAGCATATCGGCGATGACATCGGCTCGATGAATAAAATGTGTTTTACCGTCAATTACACGTCCCATTGTAGTGCTTGACGCGTGCGCAATCACCGTAAGATGAGAGTCCAGAGTCAACCGACTTAGCAATGGCTTCTCATTCAGTTTTGCGCGCCGTTCTTCGCAATAGTTAATGCCATAAAAATCATCCTGGTCTTTAGCCGGAAGCTTTATCATATTGCTGACGGGAACATAATGCATAAACTGCTCGCGACACGCCCGTGTCGTATCAGTGATATGAAGTGGATCAGTGATTTCAAAAAGGAACCGACATTGCGGGTTGTGGATCCAGTTATCTGACTTATGTTGACCGCTCATTCGCTTTAGCGTAACCCGGTTGGCGCTGTAAACATTTGCCAGCGGGTTCATCCTTTTAATGCGCGTCATAGAATTGCTGTCAATCGCTTCCGCACAAATAATTTCTTTAACATACACGTAAGAGGTTCTAAACTGGTCATCATATATATTTACACTCGGCATTCCGCAAAAAATAACTTCATTGTGCTTCCCTTTGTTGATACTCGACGCCGGAGAGTTTATTTGCGGGGAGATGAGTTTAATAATTCCTTCAGCGGCATTGAAGCTGTTTTTATTTTTATAAATTGTTTCGATCTTTTTTGTCGAGCTGTTTCTGGCGTTAAAATTTGTTGCCAAAATGTTTTGCGCCGGGAGCGTAAGGATAAAAATGATGTTACCTTTTTTAAGCAATTCGCTTTTGTCATTGATATCAACCAACTCACCGCATGCCACACCGAGGCTTTTGAAAAAATGATCAGCAGACATAGTGACAATCTTGCTGAAATGCTTTTCAGGAACGGCATAAACGACTTCACGATTTGTGGGTAAAAGTGACCATTGTTTTAAGTTGCTGGCAGATTTCATATCTTCCTTTCTTTATTTCGGCGTACAAGTACGCGCCCGTCCGGAACCAAAAATGGCCTGTAATCATTGACAGTCGCATTATTACAGTCGAATTGTTTTTTATAAATAGCCATAGCATGAATGACTCATTCTAAAATAATAAATGCAGCGAATATCAGTCACTTAGCCGAATACGTTGTATAACTGCCGGCGGTAACACAAAGCATTTTGGGCACTCTGATGATGGGATTAAACAGGGCGTGAAGAAGGATATTCATATCATCAATGGAGGTTGCACTCAGGATACGAAGCCGGTCTGGTTCAGGCAGCGTTCTGCTAGTAATGACAATCGCCAATGCCAGCGCCTGTAATGACTTTTCACGCCTGTAAAAGAAGGTCTTCGTACGGGGCGGTAAAGTTCGGCTCATTAAAATGTGCTGGCCTTCGGCAGAAAAATGACAACCAGCACTCTTCGAGTAATGCATCCCCCCTTTCAGGCTGTCAAACAGCGCCAGTGAGGAAAAGGCCAGAACGGGTAATTTGTAGTCAACTTTATAAAACAGCGAGCCAAAGCGACTGTAAGGTTTCACCGGCTCGATGCCTATTTCCAATGAAAAAAAACATAATTATCATCCGCCAGGCCGATGATGTCGCTGTTGGTAGTGTGCTCTTCAGCGAAAGTAATCTTTTTTTGTTGCAATATTTTGCGTGAAAGTAAGATCAATTCGTTTTTCTGGTTTACCACTTCGGGGCTGTCTGTCGCATGTGTTAAATAAAAAGGCGCATTGAGGAAACGATCTGCAAATGCGCATTCCTCAGTTGTTGCCTGGGGAATAAACCTGGAGCAATAATGATGAAAATTGGCTGTTGTCAGCTCGTTATAATCTCTGACCCAGCCGAAAAGAAAACAGGAAGATTTAATCAGATGTTGATCTATTACTTTATTATTGAGATTAGTCAGGATATTGCTTCGCCATAATATTCCTTTCTCCATCATTTCTTCAGCAATGGTGTTTGCACGCCAGGCTCTTATCCCAGAAACAAGTCGTCTACCAACACGTTTTTGTTTGAGCGCCAACATAAACCCGTATCCTTACTGTATGATTCACTATAATTATCAATAGATTATTAGATTAACTCAATTTAATTGTAATCGACCAAAAATGTGACATTTGCTAAAAATTCACCGGACCCGGTGAAGCGACCTGATGGTGAAAATGCTGTCGGTGTCAAATCAAACTCAACGCCAGCAGAATTCCTATCATACAACGCAAACACACATACCGTATTCGTTGCCTGACCGATGATCCTTACATGAACTGAATTTGTTCCCGCCTCAGCTTTAGTAATGAAACCTGAAAACCCAATAATATGACCGATAAAAACAATCAGTGTCATTTTTTTATGGAAAAACACATTTTATTCATATTCAAATCCAAATGTAACATCAAACTTAACGTTCCCATGGTCATCATTTGTTCCTGAAGTATAAGTCGACTTAACCAACGCTAATTCAAGTGGAACTTCTTTATTGGCTATTTCAGTTGAACTCCATACCAGCCTTTCACTATCATTGGTAGAATTAATAGTAAACAGGGCCGCGGGATTATTTTCACGGCTAACACTGAGCGCGGCCCGATATGTCGGAAAGCCAGGAGTATTGCTAACCATTATATATTTACTACCCATGGCAGGATCAAGCGTACCCGAGATCGTCGTTTTAAGGCTTGACAATGATGCCTGATAATGGCCTGATGTCATATTACTAACCGATTTACCGCTGGCGACGTGCATATTAAAAGATAACGGGATCGTTAACTGATCAAGGGTGGTTTCACTGCCGGAATAGAAATCCCGCAGGTACACCGGTACACCACAGGGCACCACTTGAGGAAACGCATCAAAGCTCTGCGTATTATTGGAGTTTACCGTCACTGCCACATTTTGTGCCCCCGAAGGATCGCTATTACCAATGTCTTCGTTCAGGCAAACAGCACTGTTCATGGTTAGATTATCGCTGTTTAGCAGTAAATCAGCCCCGGAGAGAGAGAGATATAATAGCGAGACTGGTTATTACCAATCGTTACGCCATTTCTCAGCTCGGACATCATCACATCACCATAAGGGATATCGCTTACCGGAGAACCATCTTTTAATAACGCCATGGTGAGCGTTGGAACCTGTATGGTGGCATGATATTCCACGGTGGTTTGTGCTGAAGAGGCATAGCCGTTAGTACACAGCACCGTTGCCATTAATGCTGCAGCCAGAGTGTTTAGCTGATATTTTTTCATTGTTCTCACTCGTAACTCAGATTAAATGTGGCAGTGTTCTTAAAATCCCCGCTGGTCGGCTGCGCGCCGTCTGCTACCAGATAAGCATTAAAATCAAGCTGGCGATTGTCCGGCATATTGGCGTCTGATTCACTGTAGCTAGAGTTAACATCATTCGGCACTAATGTTACATCACCATCAACACCCTTAATCATTACACCGACGCCAGTGGCCTCACCCGCCAGGCTATTGGCCAACAATTGCGGATTGCTGGTTGAGACGAAATTTGAACTCAGTTTGGCAATGATTTTGGTGGTGCCTGCACAACCGGTAAAATTCAGAGCAAACGGCACGGCTCGTGGTGTCTGGCCTGGCTTGAGATCGCTCAGGAAATATTCACCCAATTGCAAGGAATCCCCTGATGTATGCGCCCCGGCGACCAGCGCGGCGGTATTACAGGTCGGGCTTGCGAGGGGGGCAGTCAGCGTACCCAGCGTACTACTCAGATCGACTCGGGTGGCAAGGTCAGTGGCCGGGTCGCCCAGCAGCAGACTTTCAACATTTTCAGCACGCAGAGCCAGGTTGCTGGCAGAGCCCAGCCGGAAGGACGGTAGCTGATAAAATTTTACCTGATAACGCCAGACCGCACCGTCGAGCTGCGATTTTTCGTAGCTGTCAATTTCAGCCCAGTCCGCAGTTGACGCACTGCGCGCATCCACCGTGATCCCGGTACTGGAGACCAGCGCCAGGGTGTAGGCGATACCCGGTACCGAAGTGGTGATCAGCGGTGTTTGCTGCCCCTGTGCGGAGGTAACTGAACCTTCGGTGAGGATGCCGGGGTTGGTTCGCATCCACATCGAGCGACTGCCGCCACTGGCAACATCGCTACAGACGGAGGTAATATGACCCGCCTGATAGCCATTAATCTGCCCAATCTGGGTCGGGGCAGAAACGTTCGCTTGCACATTTATCGCACTTTCAGTACCCCAGGACATGTTCTGATGACCATTGCCGGAGGTAAACGTACAGTGGTCCGCCGCCTGCACAGCCGAGACGGAAAGGCTGCTCGCAACACAGAGTGCCAGCAGCAACGCTTTTTTGTGGTTGCGTGGATTAATCATAATAGGCTCCAATAATGATGTTAGCCGTAACGCGCCCAGGGACCACCACATCGGTTTTCTGATAGCGAGCATAGAAGGTATAACGGTTGGTGATGTCCTGGCGGGTTTTACCGGTGATGTCGTAGTCCACTTCCCCGATGCCCGTACTGTTAATGACGTTGGTGCGGTACTGGTCGCTGAAAATCACAATCCCGACGCCCTGCGCCCCACCACTGGTGGGCAGCAGATCATTAGGGAACACCTGGTTGCTGATATTCGCACCGGACTGCGGGGCAAACGTCAGGTGCAGGGTATCTACGGGGCTGCCGTTACCGGTGCCACAGTCTTTTAACAACAGTGCAAAAGACTTGCCGCTGACATCCGTAGTTGGTGTCAGGCCATTACTAAACCAGTCGGGCTTGACTACCGGCAGCGTGATCACCGAGCCGTTTTCTACTGATACAGAGCAGGTGTTAGCGAGAATGTTGGCATTCACATCAACGGTAACCCCTTGTGAAGTATCAGCCTTTGCACCAAGGCTGACACCGAAAGCAACCATCGCCAGCAAAACACCAGAGACAACGGTTGTGATATTTTTTATTTTCATGTTATTTCCTTAGCTCTGTTATTACTCTTCACCGTTGTCATTCCTGGTCTTTGCTTACTAAAAAATGTTGTTGTCATTCCTGGTCTTTGCTTACTAAAAAATGTTACTGATAGGTAAAAGTAAACACCACCGGGGTGGTAAAATGACCAGGGGTAATATCATCTACAGTTTTGCCTGCTGCGGGGTAGAGGATTAATTCGAAATAATAGGTAGCACCGTCACCAGGAATAAATGTCCCAGTAGAAGCACTACATGAAAAAATTTTCATATCAGGATTCTCCATCGAAAAATCTGCTACACGCAGAACTAAATTATTTGCCTCAGTAGAGTTAGCATTTTTGTAATTATCGCCGTCACAGCCTGCACTTCCACTCGTTGTAACCATGACCTTATCTATACTACAACCCTCACTTCGAAGACTATACCTACCCGGCCCCGTGCGGATATAACCCAGATTCTGAAAAGTGGAGCGATAAATATCACCAAAATCAATAGAACTAATAATTGAACCCCATTGTTCTCGGACAGTATTAAGACAAGTTCCGGCTTGCAGATAGGCATTCAGATTGACGGCTAGTGTATCGGTACCCGTAATAGATGTTGCGGCATTTGCAGACTGGCCGATAAAAAAGAGATTGGCAGCCAACACAATAGCGCAATATTTTTGAGTCATATTCATAATAGTGTTTCCGTTATTCATAGCTGAACTGCATCACCAGCGGGGCTGAAAATGTCCCCAGGCTTAAACCAGCTATACTACCACCAACAGCGATAAGCCTGGCGGCTAAATCCACGCGCTGCTGACTGATTTCATTCGCACGCCAGACCAGAATGTCTGCATCGTTATTACTGTTGAGGCTAAATAGATTAGCCTCCTCGCCCTCTCTATACAGCACCACACCCACCTCATTTGACTGCCCCAATGAATTATTTATAATCGTTGTTGACCCCGGTATGCTGGTGGCGTTAAAACGGGTTTTGATAACTGACACCCCCACCGGGCAGGTGGTGATATTGAGGCTAAAGTGGGTTTCTGACGCTGCGGTGCCATCTAAAATATCGGTGTCACGCACTATCCCGTTTAAATCACTTCCAAAGGTTATTGCATTGCCCCCCTGCAAATTATCCGCTGTCAGTGATATATCACAGGTGGTTTCTCTGATATTGGCCATTACGGTAACGATGACCTGATCGCTTCCCGCCGCCTGACAGTTAAGCGAGGCCAGTAATAACATTGCTGCCCCTCCATATAATCGCTTCTTCATTCGTTTTCCACTAATTTTATATTCAGTTAGTTACCGACCAGGCACATCACGTTATCAATCATCATGGTCATGCCTACTTTTTCTTCATGGTTGTTGATGGCGTAACGAGCCATACAACTCTGAGCCGATGTATTGCCCCATACTACTTTCAGGGTGGCGCTGTCCTCGGTGCCGCGCACAAACGCCCGCCCAGCCTGACCGACGCTGCCCACTTCATTACCCTGGCTGTCATAGACTGTGGCACCGAGTGGAATAAAGCCCTTATCGTTGCGTTGCAAATTCAGCAACATTGAGCGCCCCTGTTCGGTGGCGAAATCGACCCGTACCACGGAACCGGCACGCGGCACGGTGGTAGCGGTGGTACTTTGTACGTCGACATCGGTTTCGAGCGTGCTGATATCCAGCCCGACGCTGTTTTCGCGGTACGGCGACAGTGAAGTGCTGATGCCGTAACCACGACCGTCGATTTTGCCATCACCGTTGGTCATTCTGGCCCCGGTGGCCCCCGGCGCATTGATTATGGCAATGCTGTCGGTGTTGCCGATACTGCCCGGCGAGAAGGTGATGCCGCCAGAGTGGATAACCACCCCACCGCTGTTAGCCACGGAGAACTGGCGACCGTCGTTGTTATCTGCCGATGCCGAGACGCTCACTGGCCCGTACTGGCTGTTGTAAGTGCCGTAACCGCCGAACTGCCCGAGGTTTTTAGCCTCAGATTCGACGTTATAGCTGGCATTCACGCCATAGCTGAAGCGGTCGTCTTCGGTGCTGCCGTTGGCGGTAACGTTGGTCTGGCTACTGCCTTTGAAATCGGAATTCATGCTCATGTTGAGGGTGTCGAAAGCCGGATGATGCTGTTCACCGCTGCCACCGCCGAGCAGGTTAGCCAGCGGGATGCTGACGTTGACGAACAGACTGTCGTCTTTTTTCAGGTCTTCGTCGTAGGTACGCTGCATAGAAATGCTGTAACTGCCCCATTTGAACGAATTACTGTAGCCCGCCGAATACTGGCGGGTGGCACGGGAATCATCCCAGTAGTTTTGCCAGCTACCGGTGACATACAGGGAACCAAAACTGTTGTCGTCCGTGCCTAACGGTTGGTTGATGCTGACCTGCACCTGGCTGCGCAGACGTTTGTAGTCATCAAATTTTTTATCCTCGTTATCCTGATGTTCGCGGTCATCAATCATCTGTGCCGCATCGTTAAGGCTCAGGTATTCCGAAGTGGAGTAGCGATATGCCGCCACGTTGAGCGAGGTATCGGTAGCTTCCATCAGCTTGCTGTAGGAAACACGGTAGCTCTGGCCTTTGTAAGTCGCGTCGTCAGGGATTTCGGAGGACGACTGGGTCACATCAAGCGCAAACGCACCGAAAGAGGTGTTGAGTGCCAGCCCCAGTAGCCCGGCGTAATAGCCGTTATCGGTAGCCTGTAACCCGGCATAGCCGGTAAAGGTGTTGCTGAGACCGTAATACCAGGTACCCTGCGCCACGTTCGGCTTTGAGGATAAACTTTCCAGATTCAGCTGTCCGGCATCAAATTCCCAGCGCGACTGACCGGGGCGCATCAGCTGCACCACTGAGGAAAACGGCACGCTGAAAGTCCGTTTACTGCCATCAGCTTCTTCAACCGTCACGTCTAAATCACTGCCATAGCCGGTTGGGTTGAGATCGGTGATTTCAAACGCGCCAGGTGGCACGGTAGTTTGCGAGATGATGGACCCATTCTGGCGAACGGTGACTTTGGCGTTGGTATTGGCGACCCCACGCACAACCGGCGCATAGCCGTTGAGCGAGCTCGGGCGCATGCGGTCATCGCTGTAAATACGCGCACCGCGCAGGTTCAGCGAATCAAAGGTGGTGCCGTCAGTGTAGCTGTCGCCGAGTACCAGTTGGGCTTTCAGGGCGGTGATATCCCGCTGAACGAAAATCTCCTGACTGTCGTAATCGCTGCCGTCATCTTCGTCCCAGTTCAGGGAGCCTTTGGCGCGAAAACGCCATGCTCCCAGGTTGACGCCGTAGTTCAGCCCGGCATAAGCGCTTTGTGAGACATCGCCATCGTTGCTGGAACGGTAGACGTTGGCATCATACGAGAGCATTGCCGCATTCACGCCAGTTTCCCAGCGCGAGGGATCAACATAGCCCTGCGGCTGTTTGACGATAAAAATCTGCGGCAGGCCGATATCAAGACGCTGTTCATTACTGTCGAATTTGATGCGCGCATCCGGGACGAATTTTTTGATGTCGACGCAGCGCTGTGCCGCTGCTTCTTCATCTTCACCCGCAACAGGCTCCTGCCATTGACTATCGTCCACGCCCAACTGGCGCAGCAGCTCGTGCGTCAGGCACGGCGTGGAGTTCGGCGTGCCATTGGCGATGAACGTCACCGGCGCCGTGAGCATCATTTTGTCATTTAAGAAGATGCTGACTTTGTAGGTGCCGGGCGGCGTCGGGTTACTTTTGGCATAGCGACTGAGATCAACCGCTCCCGCCGCCTGCCCGACCAGGAAAGTGCTGTCAAATTCGACGGCTTCGTCATCTGCCGGTTGCGGCTGACTTTCAGTTGCTGGCTGATTTTCAGTGACCCGATTATCAGCAGCAGCAACGGGTGCTGCGTTTACATCTTGCCCTTCAGGTGCTGATTTTTGCTCGGGTTGAGTATCCGTAGCCATGCCGACTGAGGTTTCTGCCAGTACGGAAAACGAGAGTAAGGAACAGGCATTCAGTAATAAAACTAAACTTGCAGAAAGTGGTATCTTATTTTTCACAATATAATTCCAGAATGCCCGTAGAGGTTACACAGTAATAAATGAATCCAAAAAAATTGAAGATTTATAAGGTGACGTCTTTATTAATGGCCCCGCCAAAATCATTAATCGCCGAGTAGGTTAATTTGTTCCCGGCAGCGGAAGCCGACAGACCTTTTACCGCCATTTTCAGGCTGCTGTGCGGAGAGACCATTTGGGTTTCAACGGAATACTTTTTTCCACCGACGGTTAACGAAGCACTGTTCAGAGATACGTAATAGTTGCTGTCGTTTTTGGCTTCAACGGCGCCAGCACCTGCGGCGCTCCATTTCAGACTCTGCGCGGCAACCGCCGAATCACCTTTCAGGCCTTCGGGACGGTAGAAGAATTTGATACGGGTGCGGAACGCCAGTTGCATTGTGTTGCCGGTTTCAGCACCTTTGGCTTTCGGCGGCACCTCCAGCACGTTGAACCAGTACACGCTTTCACGGTCTTTCGCCAAATTCCCCCCCAGAGAGGTGATACGCACCGTCTGGCCACGTTTCGGGTCAATACGTGATATCGGCGGGGTGATAACGAAAGGAACATTCAGTTCTTGCGGATTCACCCCTTCACGGCCATCATCCAGCCAGGATTGAACAAGCAGCGGTTTATTCCCTTTGTTATCAAGCCGCACGGTGACATCTTTATTTTTCTGCTGATAAATAACACGCGTCCCCGAAATAACCACATCCGCCTGTGATGTCATCGGTATAATTACCGCCGCTGCCAGCACTGCCGGGATAATACATTTTTTGAGATTAAAATACGTCATAATTTAATTCCTGATAAAAGAGAATAAGAGGCCACAGCCACGTAATAAGCCATGGCTTCTTATTGGGTTACCTGTTACTGATAAGTAACAGTAAAGATGGTGTTGGTGCTGACAATACCAGGGACGATATCGTTAGAACCCTGAACCCATGCAGAGCCCGGAACGTAAGCAGCGCGGTAAGCAAATGTGCCGGAACCCGTGGTTAAGTCCACAAGCTGTGAAACATCTGCTGGGTCACCGATTTTAACCTGACTGGTGCTGGCCGCGGTGTTGTTATACAGCGCAATGTTTACGTTCTGAGCCGAACCACTTACTGTGGAATCTGCATGCAGGGTACCCTGGCTTAGATCGGCAAACTGACCAGAAAACGCAATTGTTGCCTGAAGGGGGTCAGTCCCCGCCGAGCCACCACCAGTGAGCGGGCAACCGCTCAACATCAATTCAAAATCTTTATGGCCCACGCCACCTGCCGCTACAGTGGTGCCTTCCACTTCAGATTGAGCAACTACTGGCATGTTGATGGTCAGGTTGTTTGCGCTAACACCGTTAGCGGTAGTAATGGTACAGGTGGTTGATGATACCGCGCCGTCAAAGGTAATCAGACCAGTATCAACAGGTGGTGCCGCATGAACACCAGTTGCTACCGCCGCAGCCAGCAGAGTGCCAGCTGTTTTTAACACTTTGAAACCAAAACCTTGTTTCATTTCAAACTCCACATAATATTAAATATTTTATCTAAAAACACTAAACCCTACCAGGTACCCCACAGGCAGGGATTTTCTGGGACGTTTGTATGATGCATTCATTTGCATTATTAATACACACACAGAACCTAAATGATTAATTTACGTTTCGTAAATTGCCTGACCAACACAATTGAATTATCTTTCACCTGTAAGCATAAATTTCATGATGTTAGCAAAAAAGAATAGACGATTTTTCATTAATGGATGGTTTAACGTGTATGGAATATAAAATGAAATTTATCAGCAATGCCTGTGAATATCGGGACTGGGTAACCTATCTTATTACAAAAGAATCACACTCTGATTACGGATGTATTCTTTCTGATGCAGAAATAGATGAATCCATTAAATATTTCGAGTGGCCAAAAGAGTTTCCCTGCCTGGTCATGTCTCCCTGCTACGACCTTTTAAACACCCGGCGAAAACTGACATTTTACTACCGAAAAGACGTCAATTTATGGCACTCATTATTTGAGTAAAAGTAAGATTTTCAGTTAGCTACAGGTTGGCTTCCTTCAGCTATAATCACAATTCCATCTATGGAGGCCTGAATGATGACGCAAGAAAATATTAAAAACGAGAACTCGGCTTTTTCGAAGTTTGACCTTAATTTGCTGCGTGTTTTTGAAGCAGTGTACAACACCGGAAGTGTGAAGGATGCCGCGCTGGAGCTGAATTGCAGCGCTTCATCCATCAGCCAGTCGCTGAACAAGTTACGGGATTACTTTGCCGATCCGCTTTTTGTGCGGGAGGGCAGCAACCTTTCATGCACCGTAACAGCGGTCAATCTTTACAATTCCATTGATGCCAATTTTCGCCTACTCATTGATGGGATTGATACGATCACCAACAAAATGACCAAAAATCGCCTGGTCGTCTATTGCACGCCTTATCTGGCCACTATCGTACTGCCACTGATTTGCCTGTTTATCGAAAAAGAGAAAATTAACTGCAAAGTGGTGCATCAATACCATGATCCAAAATCTGACTCCGCCAGCGAACTGTTAGCTTTACGAAAAGTTGACTTAGTCTTTGATATTGACCCAATTTATGATAGCTCAATTTACTCTGAAACCCTTTTCTACGAACAGCGCTGCCTGGTATGCAGGAAAGACCACCCACGGATAAAGGAAACGGCAAATATCGAAGAGTTGCACCAGGAGTCGTTTTCTATTTTTGACTCCTCAGCCAGTTCAGTTAAAAGAGCACAGTCTGAGTTAGCGAAACTCTTCGAACAACGTAAATTCGCTTTACGCACCTCGTCCATATTAGCCATGGCCGCGGTGGCTGAATCGACAGACCTTGTTGCGGTGATCACAGAACGTTTTTACCAACAAATACATTCATCTTTTAATATTAAGAAGATAAAAACAAATATTACTTTCACACCAAACCCTATCTATATGAGCTATAAGAAAGTGAATATGCAGGATGAAATTTCGCAGAAGATTATTGACCACATTCATAGCGTGTTTCCACTGACGGCAGAAAATAAGCGCTGATATTGCCTGGGTTGCCGATAAGAGCTTTTGCCCGGTGGCGCATACGCTTACCGGGTACTATTACTGTGTTCAATACGCTGCAGAGATGGTATCAAGAAAAAAGCGAGATGGATTGCGGAGTGAAAGGTAAAACAAGGATGCTGCAAGGTCGATTTTCACATTCAGATGGGTACACCCAATAAAATATACCAAGTGAATATACCAATACTTTACCAGGCGCCCAAAGCAACAAGGGGTTACCTTTCGGTAACCCCTTGTTTAATTTGGCGGAAGCGTAGAGATTCGAACTCTAGAACCCTTTCGGGTCGCCGGTTTTCAAGACCGGTGCCTTCAACCGCTCGGCCACGCTTCCTAAGTGGGACGCACTATAAACATACCCGAACTTCCTGTAAAGCCCCACCTTGTTCGTTCGCGCAAAAAACAGTCAAATCGTTGTTATTCGGCTGAATTAACAACACATCGAGCAGTTATTAGTCGCATTTTCCTCATAAAAAGGCTTAATGCTTTTTGATGTACATGTCCCTGGTGTAGTAATACCCGAGCCGGTCTGGTGTAAATCCTCCCACCCACGGCTTCACAAGGTGCGTTCGCACGTAGTGATAGACCGGAATAGCCGGAACATCCTGCCCTAACATGTCTTCGGCCTGCTGATAGTATTTACCCCGCTCAGCGGTATCTTTGGCTTTCGCCGCATTGTGTAATGCTTCGTCGTAGGCCGGGTTGCTGTATTTGCTGGTGTTCTCACTGTCCCCTGTACGGAAGTTGTTCAGGAACGTCGATGCATCATCGTAGTCGGCAATCCACGCGTAACGCACCGCGTCAAAATTCCCGGTATGCATCGTGTCGAGCATGGTTTTCCATTCCTGATTTTGTAGCTTCGCTTCCACGCCAAGATTTTTCTTCCACATCGAGCTGACGGCGATGGCAATACGCTGATGTGATTCAGACGTGTTGTAGAGCAAATTAAACGACAGCGGATGGTTGGCCCCAAACCCTGCCTCGGTGAGTAGCTTTTTCGCTTCGGCAATGCGTTTTTCCTGCGACCAGCTGGCGTAATCCGGCGCGTGAAGCGTTACGCCGCCAATCTCTGGTTGACTGATGAGCCAGGCAGGCTTCTGCCCCTGCCCCAACACTTTGTCGGCAATAATGTCTTTATCCAGCGCCATATTTAGCGCCCGGCGGACACGGACATCGTTGAACGGTGCTTTGGTGGTGTTGAACTCGTAATAGTAAGTAGCGAGCTGCGGCGACACGTCCACCTGATCGCCCATCGTTTTTTTCAGTTGGGCAAACTGATTGATAGGCAAGGTATAAACGATATCGATCTCACCCGCTTTGTAGCGATTGACGTCCGCCGCCTCCGAGTGAATCGGCAGCCAGGTCACTTTATTGATGACCGTATGTTCGTCATCCCAATATTTCGGATTGCGCACCGCGATGATCCGCTCGTTGACCACCCACTGGGAAAGCTTGTACGCCCCGCTGCTGACGAAGTGTTCCGGCAGCGTCCATTTATCGCCGAAGCGGTTGATCAGCACCTGATCCACCGGCACCAGCGACGGGTGCGCCAGCATCGCGAGGAAAGAGGCTGTAGGCTGATTCAGTGTGACCTGTAGGGTATTGTCGTCCAGCGCTTTCACGCCCAGGGTGTCGGGCGTTTTTTTACCCAATGCGATGTCAGCAGCATTCACGATATGCATGTTGCCCGGGTAACTGGCATACGGTGACGCGGTTTTTGGGGTCACCAGGCGCTGCCAGCTCCAGACGATGTCCTGTGCGGTAATGGCAGTTCCGTCAGACCACGTGATGCCTGGCCGCAGATGGAACGTCCAGATAATGTTGTCTTTGTTCTCCCATGAGGCCGCCAGCCGTGGCTCGATGGTTCCGTCAGGTTTGACCGCCACCAGCCCATCAAACATGTCACTGATAATGTTGAACTCAACGTCGCTTTCTACCTTGTGCGGGTCCAGCGAGGCCGGTTCATTACCGTTATTTCTGACCAGCTCCTGCTTCTCCGCGAGCTGCGTGCCTGCGGGAACGTTGGCCGCCCAGGCCATTGAAGCCGAGCTGATAAGCCCGGCTGCGAGTAATGCGAGCGTGATGTGATTGTGTTTTAGTAGGTTCATATCCTTTGCCTTATTGATTTCATTATTGATGACACCGCTCTCAGTGTTAGCGGCGGATTTGCAATAACGCAATATTTTTCAGTAACCTATAAGATGTTGATCTGGCCTGGCGCTGAAAAAAAACAAACATTCTGCCTGGCGATTTAACGTCGATATATTCTTCTGCTTAACGGGGGATGCGGGTCGGTAAAGATGGGTAAAAGCACTAGAGCTTTGGCGTTTATTTACATATTCTCGGCAGTTAATACCCTGGCCTTAATATAGAGAGTGACTATGGATCGCATTATTACCTCGTCGCGTGACCGTACTTCGCTACTGAGCACGCACAAAGTTCTGCGCAATACTTATTTCCTGCTGAGCCTGACGCTGGCGTTTTCGGCGATCACCGCCACCGCAAGCACTGTGCTGATGCTGCCTTCACCAGGGCTGATTCTGACGCTGGTCGGCATGTACGGCCTGATGTTCCTGACTTACAAACTGGCCGATAAACCGACCGGTATTCTGGCGGCGTTCGCTTTCACCGGTTTCCTGGGCTACATCCTCGGGCCAATGCTGAACGCGTATCTTGCAGCCGGAATGGGTGATGTAATTGGCATGGCCCTGGGCGGCACCGCCCTGGTGTTCTTCAGCTGCTCGGCTTACGTGCTGACCACCCGCAAAGACATGTCCTTCCTCGGCGGTATGCTGATGGCGGGCGTCGTGGTCGTGCTAGTCGGAATGGTGGCTAACATCTTCCTGCAATTGCCTGCGCTGCACCTGGCCATTAGCGCGGTGTTCATTCTTATCTCTTCGGGCGCCATCCTGTTTGAGACCAGCAACATCATCCGCGGCGGTGAAACGAACTACATTCGTGCAACCGTTAGCCTGTATGTCTCGCTGTATAACATCTTTGTCAGCCTGCTGAGCATTCTCGGCTTCGCTAACCGCAACTAAAGCAGACTCAGCCAGACCTCAAGCCCCGCTTATGCGGGGCTTTGTTTTTTGCTACACTGCGGCGGTTTCTGATAACGGCTATGAATGAATATGTTGAACTTTGAAGGCAAAGAAATAGAGACCGATAACGACGGTTATCTGAAAGAGAGCAGCCAGTGGAGCGAAGGCCTGGCAGAAGTGATTGCGCAGAAAGAGGCTATCACCCTGTCCCCTGAGCACTGGGAAGTGGTGCGCTTTGTGCGAGACTTTTATCTCGAGTTCAATACATCACCGGCTATCCGTATGCTGGTCAAAGCGATGGCGAAAAAGTTCGGCGAAGAGAAAGGCAACAGCCGCTATCTGTATCGCCTGTTCCCCAAAGGCCCGGCCAAACAGGCCACCAAGATTGCTGGCCTGCCAAAACCGGTGAAATGCATTTAATAACGAATGCCGAAATCGGTCCAGGTCTTCCCGGGTTGGTGCGGTTCAGCCAGAACTTTATCTACCCGGGCGCTGCGCGGTCCACCCGCTTTTAGCCACGCCACCAGCTGCTCTACTTTATCCGCCTCCCCGCACGCCAGCACTTCAACGCTACCGTCATCCAGATTCCGCGCGTAGCCGGTTAGCCCCAGTTTTAAAGCCTCACGCTGCGTGCTGTAGCGAAACCCAACCCCCTGCACCATGCCGTGAACCCATGAGATTGTGCACACCTGTGCCATAACGGTTCCCCCTTGTTGAACTGAATCATCAGAATAGCAAATTATCGGTGGTCCTTTAGGCATCATGTTCAACGCACATTCTTTGGCAAACAGCCATAGTGCTCACGAAATCGGGCAGTAAATCGTGAATTCGAAAGATAGCCGCTGCGTAAGGCTATTTCGCCAATCGGTAAATGCGTCGTTTGCAGCTGAGACAGCGCAAAAGACATCCGTACCTCTTCAATTATCTGCCGATAGCTTTGGGATTCATGCTGTAGCCTGCGTCGCAACGTTGAGGTCCCGAGCGATAACTGACTGGCAATGTCTTCTGCAGTCCATTCTTTCGCCGGGGCCAGCATGATCAGTTGGCGCACCTGCTCACTCAGGTTGAACCGTCGTTCAATCAACAACGGGCCTGCGCGCCCCTCATGATGCAGCGCGAGCAAAAGCCCTAACGCCTGATGCTCCTGCAAGGTTGCAGGTAAATCCTGGCGCACTGCCGTGAGCAGGTTACTCCACATGAATGTCAGCCCGTTGCTCATGGGCGACAGTAGCGACAGGTTTTTGGCGGCGGGGTAATCTTCAACAAATTTACGTTTAAATGTGTTGAGCAACCCGGCTGAAAGCAGCAGTAAATCCGAGCGGAATGTCCCTTGAGAAGGTTGATTAACAATCTCTAGCGGCGTATTGGCCGGAATGATGATCAGCTCTCCCGGCGTGGCCTCCAGACGATTGTCATCCTGAATAATAATTTTACTGCCCTGCGTCACATGGCATATCGCCGCGGAAAAAAGTTTGACCCGGTGTAAGCGGTGCATCTGGGTGGAGCACACCTCCGCCGCCGTCAGATTTTTATGCTGAAACTGTAACTCCTGCACCGCATTCACCTACCTGTTATCTGCCGTAATTTGCCGTTATTTCAGCTTTAGCAATCACATTGCTATGAAGCATAAAGCCGACCATCGCCCCGCTGGAATGGGTGTCTATCGGCAATTTATCGGTTTTCAACGCCCAGACGGTAAACTGATAAGGATGGGGTTTATCCCCCGCCGGTGGGCATGCGCCGCCAAATCCAGCGTAGCCGAAATCATTGCGACCCTGCACCGCTGAGGCCGGTAATTTACTCTGGCTTTTGTCTCCTGCTCCTGCGGCAATCGCATGAATATTCGCCGGGATATTCACCACCGTCCAGTGCCACCAGCCGCTGCCAGTCGGCGCGTTGGGATCGTACGCCGTTATGGCGAAACTTTTCGTCCCTTTCGGCGCATGTGACCATGAGAGCTGTGGAGAGATATTTTTACCACTACAGCCAAAACCGTTAAATACCTGTTTATCCGTTAATGGATGCTGACTGTCGATATCCTCGCTACTGAGGGTAAATAACGGCGCTGCGGATACGGCGGAGCTGACACACGCCAGGGTAACGGCGGTCAATACGATGGCACGTTTCATGTTATGTCCTCATTAAGGGGGGAAACATGACTGTATCGGGTGCCATCGTTATTTATTGTGCGGGTATGATTTACTTTTGTGCCGAAACGCTCATCTCAATCGAGCACCAGGCTGGTGTCAGGCCCGTAATTCATTGCATTTCCCCGCTGACGTGGGAAAATGGCGCCCATTTTCTTCGAAACAACAGAACAATTAATTATGAGCGTACGTTTAGTGTTAGCCAAAGGCCGCGAAAAATCCTTACTTCGCCGTCACCCATGGATCTTCTCCGGTGCGGTTGCGCGCGTGGAAGGTAAAGCCTCTCTCGGTGAAACCATTGATATTGTTGACCATCAGGGTAAGTGGCTGGCACGCGGAGCGTACTCTCCGGCATCGCAGATCCGCGCTCGCGTCTGGACCTTTGATCAGGCAGAAACCATCGATATCGCCTTCTTTGAACGTCGCTTACAGCGCGCGCAAACCTGGCGTAACTGGCTGGCAGAAAAAGACGGTCTCGACAGCTACCGTCTGATTGCCGGTGAGTCTGACGGTCTGCCGGGTGTAACCATTGACCGCTTCGGCAACTTCCTGGTGCTGCAGTTGTTGAGCGCCGGGGCAGAATACCAGCGTGCCGCGCTGATCAGCGCCCTGCAAACCTGTTTCCCGGACTGCGCGATTTACGACCGCAGCGACGTGGCGGTGCGTAAAAAAGAAGGCATGGAGCTGACGCAAGGTCCGGTTACTGGTGAAATGCCACCGGCCCTGCTGCCAATCGAAGAGCACGGCATGAAGCTGCTGGTTGATATCCAGAATGGCCATAAAACCGGTTATTACCTCGATCAGCGCGACAGCCGTCTGGCAACCCGTCGCTACGTAGCCGACAAGCGCGTGCTGAACTGCTTCTCCTATACCGGTGGTTTCGCTGTTTCTGCTCTGATGGGCGGCTGCCGTCAGGTCATCAGCGTTGATACCTCGCAGGAAGCGCTGGATATCGCCAAACAGAACGTTGAGCTTAACAAGCTTGATCTGAACAAAGCAGAATTTGTGCGTGACGATGTATTCAAACTGCTGCGTAAATACCGCGATGATGGCGAAAAATTTGACGTGATCGTAATGGATCCGCCGAAGTTCGTGGAAAACAAAAACCAACTGATGGGCGCGTGTCGCGGCTATAAAGATATCAATATGTTGGCTATCCAGCTGTTGAATCCAGGCGGCGTGCTGATGACCTACTCCTGCTCCGGCCTGATGACCACAGATTTATTTCAAAAAATCATCGCCGATGCCGCAGTTGATGCCGGACGTGATGTACAATTTATAGAGCAGTTCCGTCAGGCAGCCGATCACCCGGTGATCGCGACCTACCCGGAAGGGCTGTATCTGAAAGGATTTGCCTGTCGCGTCATGTAAGTTGAAAAGTGAAACATTGCCCTCATATTCAATGTCAGTAATGTTTCCTGGGAGGTGACTATGATGATTGCCAGCAAATTTGGTATCGGCCAGCAGGTCCGCCATTCGCTGTTAGGGTATCTTGGCGTGATCGTCGATATCGATCCGGAATACTCCCTGGATGAGCCCTCGGATGATGAGGTCGCGGTGAATGATGAGCTGCGCACTTCACCGTGGTATCACGTGGTGATGGAAGATGATGACGGCGAACCCGTCCATACGTACCTCGCGGAGGCCCAGTTGCAAAACGAAGCCAACGACGAGCACCCGGAACAACCATCAATGGACGAACTGGCGCAAACCATTCGCCAACAACTTCAGGCACCTCGCCTGCGCAACTGATAAAAAACCCCGCGACGCGGGGTTTTTCTTATTTCGCGAGTCCCAGACGGGGAATTTCAATCGCCGGACATTTATCCATCACCACCCTGAGCCCCGCATCTTGTGCCAGCACGGCGGCCTGTTCGTTGATGACACCCAGCTGCATCCACAGCGTTTTGGCCCCGATAGCAATCGCCTCTTGCGCCACGCCCCAAGCGGCTTCTGAATTGCGGAACACATCCACCATATCCACTTTTTCAGGCACTTCCGCCAGTGTGCCGTAGCCCTGCTGACCCAGTAACGTTTTGCCCGCCACTTTCGGTGACACCGGAATGACGTGATAACCCTGGTCCAGCAGATACTTCATCACCCGGTAGCTTGGGCGGTCCGGCTTATCGCTCGCCCCCACCAGTGCGATGGTTCGGGTCTCGTTCAAAATGCCTGCAATTTCGTTCTCTTTCATTATTTCCTCCGGGCCATTTTGCAAAGTGTACGACAATCCTGATACGCCAGCCATTCAGTCATACCAGAGTATGAGGGCAGAACCCTGGATTATGTCTATATGTTAATAAAAACCGATTTCGTAAAGATTTGATACACTCTACGAGCAGGCATTTTTTCAGGAGATAGCGATGAGAACGGGGATGACCATATTGTGTCTGTTGCTTCTGATGCCTGGCAGCGTATTTGCTACGACGCTTCGGCTCTCAGGTGACATTGATTTACTGGTACTGGACGGTAAGAAAGTGTCCAGCCTGCTGTTACGCGGTGCAGAAAGCCTTGAGGTGGATAACGGCCCCCATCAGGTGGTATTTCGCGTTGAAAAAATGATTATATTGCCCGATCAGAATCGCCAGCTGTACGTCTCGCCGCCGCTTATCGCCAACTTTAACTCGCAGCTGGTGGGCCAGGTAAACTTCAGTCTGCCGCGACTCGAAACGCTGGAAGATACGCAGACCTTCACCTCCACGCCGCACGTCAGCCTGCTGGATGGCAACGCAATGCCTATTCCGGTCAAACTCGATATTCTGGCGATCACCCAGCCGGGGACCAACATCGATTATGAAAAGGCGACGGAGGCGTACAACGTCGCCAATAAACAAGCCTCCAGCACGCAGTTCAGCACGCCACAGTCAGACGACAGCACGTTGTTATCGAAAACCAACGAGCTGGATAACCCAGCCTATCAGTCACAAACATTGACTGAACAACGGCTGAAATACTGGTTCCAGCTGGCTGACCCGCAAACCCGCAACCGCTTTCTCGAATGGGCAAAATCGCAGCCATCCTCCTGATATCATGACGTAGCGCAGGAAAATTTGCCGTTGCCGCTTGCAGCAACAATCACTTCCAGTAATCTGTCGGCATGTTGAATAATGGAAAATAATTATGGAACAGACAACCCGTACCCTACCGGGCCGTAAACATATCGCCCTGGTCGCGCACGATCACTGCAAGCAAATGCTAAAAGCCTGGGTTGAGCGTCATCAGCCGCTGCTGGCACAGCATGAACTTTATGGCACCGGCACCACCGGTAATCTGGTTCAGCGCGCAACCGGCCTGGACGTCACGGCAATGCTGAGCGGCCCGATGGGCGGCGATCAGCAGGTCGGCGCGATGATCGCGGAAGGTAAAATTGATGTCCTGATCTTCTTTTGGGATCCGCTGAACGCCGTGCCGCACGATCCGGATGTAAAAGCCCTTTTGCGCCTGGCAACCGTGTGGAACATTCCGGTAGCAACCAACGTCTCCACCGCGGATTTCATCATCCAGTCGGCTAACTTCAACGCGCCGGTAGATATTCAAATCCCTGACTATCAGCGTTATCTGGCAGAACGGTTGAAGTGATATGCGAAATGCCCGACGGCATTTCGTTTGCACGGGCCTACAGGTTATGTAGGCCTGGTCAACGCAGCGTCACTGAGCTATTGGCGCGTTAATCACGGTTTGCGTGCGACCGGCACATCCAGATATTTCAGTCCCTCGACAAACACCGACGGCTCCTGCTTGTTGAACATCAGCCACACGCGCTGACGCGCACGCGTCATGGCGACGTACAGTAAACGCCTTTCTTCAGCATCCGGGAAATCCTCCGGCTGTGGCAGTAGCGCCTGCTCCATAACTGACTCCCGCGCCGGTGCCGGAAACGCGTCCTGGCCTTCCTGCAAGCCGAGCACAATCGCGTAATCTGCCTGCTGACCTTTACTGGCGTGAATGGTCATAAAATCAATCTGCAGTTTCGGCCAGCGGGTCGCTGCTTTTTCCAGCGCCGCGGGTTTCAGATGGTGATAACGCGCCATAATCAAAATGCGCTGTTCCGGCTTCGCAAAACCGCTCAGTTTATCGAGCAAGGCATCGAGCTGATCGTCCGGCAGTAACGTGACGGCTTTCTTGTCGCCCGCCGTCAGGCTGTTCAGGGGCTTGCTCAGCTGATGCGGATTTTGCTGAATGAAACGGTTCGCGATTTCGCCAATTCGACTGTTAAAACGGTATGTGGTATCCAGCGCGCAGTTGTCACCTTCACCGAAATAATCCGTAAAGGCGGTGGTCAGGGATAGCTGCGCACCGCTAAAGCGGTAGATTGCCTGCCAGTCATCTCCCACCGCAAACAAGGTTGTTTGTGAGTTCTGCTTACGCAGCGCCGCCAGCAGTGCCGCGCGCTGAGGGGAAATGTCCTGAAATTCATCCACCAGAATGTGCTTCCAGGGGCTGACGAAGCGGCCTTTCTCCAGCACGTTAATGGCCTGATGAATCAGCCCGGAGAAATCAACTGCGCCTTCGTCCTTCAGCGCCGTTTTCCATGCTTTCAGCAGCGGAGCCATCAGCTTGACGCGCTTGCCAAACAGCTCACGGATCTCTTCCGGTGCGCTTTCGATCATTTCAGCCTGCGAACCGCCATGGCTGCGCATCAGGCTGACCCAACGATCGAGGCGACTGCCCAGCCGACGCACAATTTTGGGGTCGTGCCAGTAGTCCTCCTCCGGCACATTCCATTCCATTTCTTCCTCAAGCCACTGCCGCCAGCCTTTGGCCTGCGCCTTTTTCTCCTGACATTGTTGCTGCCAGCATTTTGTCAGCAGCGACTGGCGCGCAGCGGCGTCATTTTCCAGCTTGCTGATAACCGGCACTTTTTTGCTGCCCTGCTGGATAATGTGCAGCGCCAGCGCATGGAACGTTTTCGCACTGATGGCCTCGGTGTTGAGACGCTCACGAATGCGCTCGTCCATCTCCTGCGCCGCTTTTCGACCGAACGCCAGAAGCAAAATCTGATCGGCAGCAGCTTCGCCACGCGTCAGTAGCCAACCGGCACGGGCCACCAGCACCGACGTTTTACCGCTGCCCGCACCGGCCAATACCAGAAGCGAACGTTCACCATTCACCACCGCGCGCGCCTGAGCATCGTTGAGCGGTGAGGATTCAATTCCCTGGAAGAAAGCGGCGTACTGCGTCAGCATCGTTTCAGTAAATGCCTGGTTATGCTTGAGTCGGCTGGCATCCCGGTCTTTCAGCCACGCCTGACACTGCTGCCAGAGTTCGCGACAGTTGTCGAAACTGTCCAGCCGCGCCACAGGCACAGGCAGCGCTTCCAGGGCGCTGAGAATTTTTTGTCGCAGTTGTCCGACAGCTTCGCGGGTCAGCCATTTACCTTCCGCACTGTGCCGAGAGATAACCGTCAACTGCTGCTGTAAAACGTCAGCGGCAATGACGCTCATTTCATCACTCCACTGCTGCCAGCTACTTTGCAGGTGATGATGAAAACGCTGAGTGTCGGCCCATTCTGTACCGTGCAGGCGAACCACTTTGTTATCCGGCAGAACGAACTCCAGCTCGCCCCATACCAGGCCTCGCTTGCAATGAATGGCGGTCAGCTGATTAAACGGAATCAGATATTCATGGCGATCGCCAGAGACTTTTACCCCAGCATTCAGGAGTTCTACCCGGTCGTAGGGGTGCTGTGCCATGCGTTTGCCGAGGGCTGTTGCTTTTAGTTCCATGTCTTGCCAAATCCCGGATGTAGACTTATGTATGACAGTGTAACCGCCAGATTCCAGGTGCTCCAGCGCTAAAAAACGTTACAATCGTCGGGTCTTTCTTTTCACAGGACTGAACAGAGGTTATATGCGTACCGTTCTGAATATTTTGAATTTTGTATTGGGTGGTTTTCTGACAACGCTGGGCTGGCTGCTGGCCACGGTCGTCAGCATGGTGTTGATCATTACGTTACCGCTGACCCGCTCCTGCTGGGAAATCACAAAACTGTCGTTTCTGCCGTTCGGCAATGAAGCCGTGCATGTGGATGAGCTGAGTCCTGGCGAAAAAAGTGGGTTGATGAATACTGGCGGTACGCTGCTGAATATTCTGTGGTTCGTGTTGTTCGGCTGGTGGCTGTGCCTGACGCATATCGTCGCGGGCATTGCGCAGTGTATTACTATCATTGGAATTCCTGTGGGGATCGCCAACTTTAAGATTGCCGCTATCGCTTTGTGGCCTGTTGGCCGCCGCGTAGTTTCCGTAGAAACTGCCCGTGCCGCGCGTGAAGCCAATGCGCGTCGCCGATTTCAATGATCGGGACTGATTACCGCATGCTAAGCCCAATATTGCGCCGTTATACCTGGAACAGCGCCTGGCTGTATAACGCCAGAATTTTTATCGCGCTGTGCGGTACCGCTGCACTGCCGTGGTGCCTTGGGGAAGTGAAGCTCACCATCCCGCTGACGCTTGGGGTGGTGGCTGCGGCGCTGGCCGATCTCGATGACAGGCTTGCCGGACGACTGCGTAATCTCGTTATCACGTTGGTATGTTTCTTCATTGCCTCGGCATCCGTTGAGTTGCTATTCCCGTGGCCGTGGGCTTTTGCGCTCGGACTGACGTTGTCCACCAGCGGGTTCATCCTGCTCGGTGGTCTTGGGCAGCGCTACGCGACCATCGCCTTTGGCGCATTGTTGATAGCCATCTATACCATGCTCGGCGTGTCGCTTTACGAGCACTGGTATCAACAACCGCTACTGCTGCTCGCGGGCGCGGTGTGGTACAACCTGCTGACGCTGACCGGCCATCTGATTTTCCCCATTCGGCCGTTGCAGGATAATCTCGCCCGCAGCTATGAACAGCTCGCGCATTATCTGGAACTCAAGTCGCGACTTTTCGACCCGGATATCGAGAATGAAACACAGGCTCCGCTGGTTGAACTGGCAATGGCTAACGGCCAGTTGGTCGCCACGCTGAATCAGACCAAAGCCTCGCTGCTCACTCGTTTGCGCGGCGATCGGGGACAGCGAGGCACTCGTCGCACGCTGCATTATTATTTCGCGGCGCAGGATATCCACGAGCGGGCCAGCTCCTCGCACGTACAGTATCAGTCCCTGCGTGATAACTTCCGCTACAGCGACGTCATGTTCCGCTTCCAGCGCCTGCTTTCGATGCAATCTCAGGCATGCATGCAGCTTTCCCGCTCCATTTTGCTGCGCACGCCCTACCAGCACGACGCACGCTTTGAACGGGCTTTCACTCATCTGAATGCAGCACTCGAGAGGGTCAGCGCCAGCGGGGCCGATAAAGAGCAGATGAAAGCGCTGGGGTTTCTGCTCAATAACCTTCACGCCATTGACGCGCAGCTGGCGACCATTGAGTCGGAACAGCAATTAGCCATGCCGCAGAGCGAAACCGAAACGCAGTTGGCCGATGACCGACTGCACGGGTTCAGCGATGTCTGGCTGCGACTGAGCCGTAACTTTTCCGCCGAGTCAGCCCTGTTCCGCCATGCGGTCAGGATGTCGCTGGTTCTCTGTGCGGGTTATGCGTTTATACAGTTCACCGGGATGAATCATGGCTACTGGATCCTGCTCACCAGCCTGTTCGTCTGCCAGCCGAACTATAATGCGACGCGCCACCGGCTGGCGCTTCGTGTTATCGGCACGCTGATAGGCGTGGCCATCGGCCTGCCGGTGCTGCTGCTGGTGCCGTCAATTGAAGGGCAGCTGTTACTGATTGTGCTCACCGGCGTGCTGTTCTTTGCCTTCCGAAATATTCAGTACGCCCACGCAACAATGTTCATTACCCTGCTGGTACTGCTGTGTTTCAATCTGCTTGGGGAAGGGTTTGAAGTCGCCCTGCCACGCATTATTGATACGCTTATCGGCTGCGCCATCGCGTGGGCTGCGGTCACCTTTATCTGGCCTGACTGGAAGTTCCGTAATCTGCCGACGGTGATGGCGAGGGCTGTTGATGCGAACTGCCGCTATCTGGATGCGATTCTGGAGCAATATCATCAGGGCCGCGATAACCGCCTGCCCTACCGCATTGCCCGCCGCGATGCGCACAATCGTGATGCGGAACTGGCGTCCGTGGTCTCAAACATGTCTACCGAGCCGCGTGTGACGGCGGAAATGCGGGAAACAGCCTTCCGACTGCTTTGCCTGAATCATACCTTTACCAGCTATATTTCCGCGCTTGGTGCACATCGGGAGCGGTTAACCAACCCTGATATCCTGGCGTTGCTGGATGATGCAGTTTGTTATGTTGACGACGCGTTTCATCATTCGCCTTCGGATGAAAAACGCGTGCAGGAGGCACTGGCGGGCTTAATGGAACGGATCCATCACCTCGACCCCGGTTCAGAGAGTAAAGCCCCGCTAGTCCTCCAGCAGATTGGATTAATGGTAAGCCTGTTACCAGAATTTTGTCGCCTGCAGCAGAAGGTTACCCCTCTTCGGGCATAGCGTTCTTTCTCCCCGTCAGCGTCTCTGCCCACTCAAGGAGATGCTGACGGCGGTGCAACGGTATGATGGCCGCATGTATTCCGGTTATTGCCCCTTCCAGGGCGAACAGCACATTGATACTTAAATCCTTCCGCATAGCACGCAGTCGATACCAGGCCGCCGCGGCCCCCAACTTTTGTAACGTGTCCAGGTCGTGAATCCCCGCCTCCGTCAGCAGTAGCTCCAGTTGAAAGCTGATATTAGGCAGGTTACGCATTCGCTGTGGGTCGCTTCGACGCTGCTTCTCATTTTGCGCTTCACGGAGTGACAACGCAGACATGTTCAATAACAGAGACTGATCCTGCCAAAGGTTTTCATCGACCCAATAGTAATTCAGCGATATCGGTCGGCCACGCTTAACAAGCGTTAACAACCGCTGTGGCGTTGCCACATTATAGGTCGCACTTTGTTCACACACCCGGAGGTAAAGCTCTCCATGAGCTACCATGGCAAAGACAGTGTCATCAATGGAAAGGCTATATCCCCCAAACAATGCGCGGTGATGAATTTTCCCCAGAGAAGACAAACATTCTTCACACTGATAGATCCTTTTAATTGATATTTTTCCCATGATTCTGTCCTGTAATCATGCAGTTATATGAAAGGGTTCTGATAGCGGATCCGTTAATGAAGAACATAAGGAAGTTCAATTACGGGGGCAAGAGGTTCTTATCCCGAGGTCCTATTCTGTGCAATATTTGCGAGGAGCTTTCAGAAAATGAAGTTGATCTTTCGTCTGACCAGGTATACTGTATATCCATACAGTAACCCACAGGGCGGGATTCACTATGTACACTTCAGGTTATGCAAATCGCACATCAATGGTTTCTGCAACTGCAGTCGACCATCCACAGCACAGTTCTACTGGGCTTATCAGCGAAGTGCTTTATCGTGAGGATCAGCCGATGATGACTCAACTGCTGCTGTTACCCCTTTTGCAGCAGCTTGGCCAGCAAGATCGCTGGCAGCTGTGGCTCACGCCGCAGCAGAAACTGAGTCGCCAGTGGGTTCAGGCATCGGGCCTTCCGCTGTCTAAAGTCATGCAAGTTAGCCAAATGTTGCCAGAAATGACGCTTGAATCTATGATTCGCGCACTTCGTACCGGGAACTATAGTGTTGTTATTGGCTGGGTTACCGAAGAGTTGAGCGAAGATGAACATCATCGACTCACGATTGCGGCCGAAGAAGGTAACGCAATGGGCTTTATTATGCGTCCTGTCAGAACCACTTCCCTGCCCACGAGACAGTTTTCTGGCCTTAAAATTCACTCTAATTTGTATCATTGAGTAAAATTAGGATTATTCCTAGCATTTTTTTTGCCCTGTCTATAACCCGCTATTTTTTGCGGGTTAATTTAGGAAAATGCTTGTCTGGTGCGGTTCTCAGCATTTTATTCGGCACAAAAATTCAACATAAATGTTAAATATTGTGTATACAACTCTTTTTTTTTCATATGCCTGACAGAGTTCACACTTGTAAGTTTTCAAGTACGTTGTAGACTTTACATCGCCAGGGGTGATCGGCTTAAGCCACAGATTACGGCGTAGTTACTGAATTAGGCTCCGCCCCCGGTGAAGGATTTAACCGTGAACTTCTAAATGGATATTCATGGCGATTTTTGGATGATAACGAGGCGCAAAAAATGAAAAAGACAGCTATCGCGATTGCAGTGGCACTGGCAGGCTTCGCTACTGTAGCGCAAGCCGCACCGAAAGATAACACCTGGTATGCTGGTGGTAAATTGGGCTGGTCTCAGTTCCATGATACTGGCTGGTATGACAGCTCCCTGAACAACAACGGTCCAACCCACGACAGCCAGCTCGGCGCAGGTGCGTTCGGTGGTTACCAGGTAAACCCGTATGTTGGTTTCGAAATGGGTTATGACTGGCTGGGCCGTATGCCTTATAAAGGCGACCAGGTTAACGGCGCATTCAAAGCTCAAGGCGTTCAGCTGACTGCTAAACTGGGTTACCCGGTAACCGACGATCTGGACGTTTATACCCGTCTGGGCGGCATGGTATGGCGCGCTGACTCCAGCAACAACGTTGCTGGCGATAACCACGACACCGGCGTTTCCCCAGTATTCGCTGGCGGCGTTGAGTGGGCAATGACCCGTGACATCGCTACCCGTCTGGAATACCAGTGGGTTAACAACATCGGCGACGCAGGCACCGTAGGTGTTCGTCCTGATAACGGCATGCTGAGCGTTGGTGTTTCTTACCGCTTCGGCCAGAACGATGTTGCTCCAGTTGTAGCTCCAGCTCCAGCTCCAGCTCCAGAAGTACAGACCAAACACTTCACTCTGAAGTCTGACGTTCTGTTCAACTTCAACAAAGCGACCCTGAAACCAGAAGGTCAGCAGGCACTGGATCAGCTGTACTCCCAGCTGAGCAACCTGGATCCTAAAGACGGTTCAGTAGTCGTTCTGGGCTTCACCGACCGTATCGGTTCTGATGCCTACAACCAGAAACTGTCTGAGCAGCGTGCACAGTCTGTTGTCGATTACCTCGTCTCTAAAGGTATCCCGGCTAACAAGATCTCCCCACGTGGTATGGGCGAATCTAACCCAGTTACCGGCAACACCTGTGACAACGTGAAAGCTCGCGCTGCACTGATCGATTGCCTGGCTCCAGATCGTCGCGTAGAGATCGAAGTTAAAGGTATCAAAGACGTTGTAACTCAGCCACAGGCTTAAGTTATCGTCTAATAAAAAACCCCGCATCGCGGGGTTTTTTTTATTCTGAATTCAGGTGGGTTACTTCTCTTTCCCTAACAACGCCTGCAAATCTTGTTTGAGCGTTGTCATCTTGCTCGCATACTTCTCTTTGTTTTCCGCATCTTCAATTAACTGCACTATTGTCTCCGACAGGGTCTTACCCCGACGATGTGCCAGGCCCGCCAGGCGTTGCCAGACGATAAACTCCAGGTCGATAGACTTCTTGCGAGTATGCTGATGCTCAGCGTTGAAGTGACGTTTACGTCGCGCTCGAATTGTTTGCTTCATACGATTAAACAGCGCTGGATTCATGTGCTGTTCAATCCAGTCGTTGACCTGTACAGGTTCGTTTTCGAGCGTCAACAAGGTATCTACCGCGTCTTGTGCAGCGCTGGCCTCAATGTAGCGGGTGATCAGCTCACCTTCCCGGTGCTTTTTAACCAGGTACTTCCATTTCCAGCCGCTTTCAAGGTTTTCCAGTTGTTGATATTTCATTGCGATCTCAATGTGACCGTGTAACTCATTTCAGGATAACAGGTTTTTGCTGATGTGCTGAGAAGAAATCGCCCTGAGCGAGTGAGGCTATTCCCCTTCAGAAAGTTGCCCGCTAATCCCCGTGTGCTGAGTGTCGCCTTGAGGTATAATCACCCGCTTTACATCTGACTAAAAAACAGCGACTTTGACGATTACAAAACTTTCACGGCGCGATTTAGCCCCCGATCTTGAGGCTTATCAGACGCTGTTTGCCCAGCCTGATTTGGCAACCGAAACCGATTCCTTACCCGGCGAACTGCAGGCACGTCTGCACTACGCGCTGGATCAATTCCTCTATCCTCAGGCCATATCTGACTTCCTGTTGGTAAAAGCCCCGGAAGAACCTGAGTATCTACAGTTACTGACCGATGCCACTCGCGAACGTCGCGACGATGCGCAGTCGCTCTGTGGTGCCCGTTACACGATCAACGGCAATCAGGTTACCCTGACTGCGGCTACCTCGCCCGAAGACAATTTCGCAAGCCAGAAGCCCGTGATTCAGGCTGATTGGGTTGAAGCCGAGCAACTGTTTGGCTGCGTTCGTCAGTTCAATGGTGAAATCAGCCTCCAGCCGGGTCTCGTGCATCAGGCTAACGGCGGCGTTTTAATCCTCTCCTTACGCAGCCTGCTTTCTCAGCCGCTGCTGTGGATGCGGCTGAAGAACATCGTCTCCCATCAGCGTTTTGACTGGCTGACCTTTGACGATGCCCGTCCCCTGCCCGTCAGCATTCCTTCTATGCCGCTGTCGCTGAAGGTGATGCTGGTTGGCGAGCGTGAATCGCTGGCCGATTTCCAGGACATGGAGCCGGAACTGTGCGAAAAAGCCATCTACAGTGAGTATGAAGATAATCTGCAGGTCGTTGATGAAGACTCGCAGAAACTCTGGTGTCAGTGGGTGTGGCATATTGCCCGCGGTCTGAATTTACCAGGCCCCGATACCGACGCCTGGCCCCTGCTCATTCAGGAAGGTGCACGATACACCGGTGACCAACAGGCGCTGCCATTGTGCCCACTGTGGATTGGCCGCCAGCTGCGTGAAGCCGCTGCCTTCTGTGAAGGTGAACGTTTTAGCGCAGAACAGCTGAACACCATGCTGGTTCAACGCCAGTGGCGTGAAGGTTATCTGGCAGAGCGCATGCAGGATGAAATTCTGCTTGAACAGATCCTTATCGAAACGGAAGGCGAGCAGATAGGCCAGATTAACGCCCTGTCTGTGGTCGAATTCCCGGGTCACCCGCGCGCCTTCGGTGAACCTTCGCGTATCAGCTGCGTAGTTCACATCGGTGACGGTGAATTCACGGATATCGAACGCAAAGCAGAACTCGGCGGTAACATCCATGCCAAAGGCATGATGATTATGCAGGCGTTTTTGATGGCTGAACTGGGCCTGGATCAACAGATCCCCTTCTCAGCGTCTCTCACCTTCGAGCAGTCGTACAGCGAAGTCGACGGAGACAGCGCATCAATGGCCGAATTGTGTGCCCTGATCAGTGCCCTGTCGAACGTGCCGGTCAATCAGAGCCTGGCCATCACCGGGTCCGTCGACCAGTTTGGCCGTGCGCAGCCGGTAGGCGGCCTCAATGAAAAAATTGAAGGATTCTTTGCTATCTGTCAGCAGCGCGGCCTGACCGGGAAACAGGGGATTATCATTCCTTCTGCAAACGTGCGTCATCTCAGCCTTGCGCAGGACGTGCAGAAAGCAGTGGAAGCCGGTGAATTTTCACTCTGGGCAATTGATGATGTGACGGATGCGCTGCCGCTGTTGACGCAGTTGATTTGGGACGGCGAAGGCCAGACCACGCTTCTGCAAACCATTCAGGAACGTATTGCTCAGGCAAATCAGCAGGATACGCGTCATCGCCCGTGGGCAATGCGTTGGTTAAACTGGTTTCATTCAAACTGATCGGACTTGTTCAGCGTACACGTGTTAGCTATCCTGCGTCGCGAACTCAAAATAAGGCTTACTGAAAACATGGTAGATAAACGCGAATCCTATTCAAAAGAAGATCTTCTTGCCTCCGGACGCGGCGAACTGTTTGGCGAAAAAGGCCCGCAGCTTCCGTCAGCCAACATGCTGATGATGGATCGTGTCATCAAAATGACCGAGACGGGCGGTAACTTCGATAAAGGCTACGTGGAAGCAGAGCTGGATATCAATCCTGACCTGTGGTTCTTCGGTTGCCACTTCATCGGCGACCCGGTAATGCCTGGCTGCCTGGGCCTCGATGCCATGTGGCAGCTGGTCGGTTTCTACCTGGGCTGGCTCGGCGGCGAAGGCAAAGGCCGCGCGCTGGGCGTTGGCGAAGTGAAATTCACTGGCCAAATCCTGCCTACCGCGAAAAAAGTGACCTATCGCATCCACTTCAAACGCGTGATCAACCGTCGTCTGATCCTGGGTATCGCTGATGGTGAAGTCCTGGTTGACGGTCATCGCATCTACGAAGCGACTGACCTGAAAGTGGGTCTGTTCCAGGACACTTCTGCGTTCTGATGCGTTTAACGCACTTCCGGGTGCGTAGAAACGGCGAAGCCTCTGCATGCAGAGGCTTCTTTGTTTTAAAGAGACAGCATCAGGCGATTACTGCCCTGTCCTCCATGGCTTCTCGCCAGCCTCCCAGCCAGTGCGACCTTTGGTTTAAGGTCTGATAAGGACAGATTTCTTTTGATTTGCCAGCGATGCCAGCCTGGTACCCACGTTGATGTGCCCGTTCCAGGCGATCACGTTTTTGTCTCTTCATGCCTCGTTTCCCTCATTTTTTGAGTCTGGTGGAAAAGAAAACAGTGGTCACCAAATGTGCAACCACACATTAGGGATACCCTGAATCCGCCACAGCGTCAATGCGCAAAATTCACGCCAGTGTCATATTTGTGAGCTACTCAGAAGTTCATTTGTACAAAAATCGTGAACCCGGACAACTAACCGTCTGAGGTCAAAAACAAAAAAACCGCAGCAGAAACATGTCTGCTGCGGTTTTAACGGTGATGAATTTTACTTATGGCAAGCGATTAATCGACTGCGCAATAGATGTCGCTTCCTGACTCCAGGCCTGTGCCAGCGTTTTCACCATCGCGTCATAGCCATCTTGCTGCTGTTTGACCTCGATGTTGAACGGACGCTTAATAAGCTGCCCCTGATGGTTCAGGAGCCACTCTCCGCTCACAATGACCTTCCCGTCATAACGACCGTGGAAACCGCTCACATTGACGTTGAGAGTGTCCTGGTCGCTGCCCAGCGGTTGTGACGCAACAACCCAACCCGGAAGCTGGGTGCTGAGGTTCGCCACCAGCGTAGTACGCAGTTGTTGATCCAGCGGGCTTGCCCACAGGTTATTGTTCGCAATCACGTACTGAACATCACTGGTCTGATACACCACGCCGTTTCCGGCGAGGTAATCAGGGATGCTCACCTGCTCAACCCACAGCAGGTGGCTGCCCTGGCTGGCCGTGCTTTGCACGCCAGCCTGAGGAAGAGGCAGTTGATAGTAAGTTTTGTTGTCACTGCTGCTGCTGCACGCCGACAGCAGGCAAACCAGTGCTACGGGTAGCCATTTTTTCATTCTTTCGCCCTCTTCGGCTGCGGATCCTTTTTATCCTTCGCTTCGAACACCAACGCGTTGCTCTTATTGTTGAGTGTTTTCAGCACAGGCTGCAGTTCACGGAGTACCTGATCCAGGCGCTGCATATCGCCGACCATTTTGTTGTATGCCGCAGAACCAGGCTGGAAGCCCTGCATACTACGGTTCAGCTCACGCAGCGTTTTCTGCATGTCGGCTGGCAGGTCCTGCATCGACTGGCTACCGGTAATCTTATTCAGATTATCCAGCGTCGCCTGCACGTGCTTCATGGTTCTCTGGCTTTCCGCCAGCGAGTTTGTGGCCTGTTCAATCAACGGATTGATTGGCAGATTATTGATTTTATCCAGCGCATCCATCAGGCGTTGCTGGATTTGCGCCAGCCCACCGCTCACGGTCGGGATAATTTCAAAGCCACCAAACTCGCGGAACTTGCCGCGCGGTTCAGCTTTCGGATAGAAGTCGAGATCGATGTAAAGCGCCCCGGTCACCAGATTACCCGACTTGAGCGAGCCACGAAGGCCACGTTCAATCAGGGTATCCAGATGAGTGCGAATATCCGGATCGCCGCCCAGTTGGTTAACCAGACGCTCAGGCTCGATACGTATCTGGACCGGAATGCGGTAATCATCACTCAGCCGCTGATGCAGGCCCGGAATGAAGAACGGCACTTTGCCCACCGTCCCCAGACGGATGCCACGGAATTCCACCGGTGCGCCAGGCTGGAGGCCACGAACAGAATCTTTAAAGAACATCACGTAGTCAACATGCTGGGTATACATCGCATCCTGAATGGAGCGCTGATCGTCAAACAGATGATATTCCGTTTTGTTCGCCACCGGCTCACCCAGTGACTGTCCATCCGGCACATCAAAGCTGACACCGCCACCGAACAGCGTCGACAACGATCCCATTTCTACGCGCATCCCGGCAGAGGTCAGATCCACCGCAATACCGCTGTCTTTCCAGAAACGGGCGTTGGTGGTGACCAGACGGTCATTCGGCGCGCTAATAAACAGTTGGTAAGTGATGCTGCGCTTATCGGCATTGAAGCTACTGGTTTCGACCGACCCCACGCGATAACCGCGGAACAGTACCGGATCGCCCGGAGAGAGTTGCCCTGCTTTGTTACTTTCGAGCAGAACGCGGATACCTTTCGCATCCGGTGGCGCAAGCGGGGGAGAATCCAGCAGCTGGAACTTCTCAGGCTCAGCGCCTTTAGTCCCTGGCTGAAGTTCAATATAGGCGCCCGATAACAGCGTACCGAGGCCGCTGATACCCTCGCGCCCAACCTGCGGTTTCACGACCCAAAAGGCCGAATCACCATGCAGTAGTTTTTCCATGCCGGTGTTCAGACGCGCCTTGATTTCAACGTGCGTCAGATCGTCCGTCAGGGTTGTGCTTTCCACCACGCCGACATCCACGCTGCGGCTCTTGATGCGGGTTTTCCCGCCTTCAATACCTTCAGCGTTGGTGGTCATCAGGGTGACTTCTGGCCCCTGATGGCTGTAGTGATAAAAGAGGATCCATGCGCCGATGAGCGCGGTAACGATGGGAAAGATCCACACTGGCGACCAGTTCTTCACCTTCTGCACTTTCGCCTCTCCACTCTTGTTTTCCATGTTATTACTTTTCCTCATGGCTTGATTCTGGCTCACGATCCCACAACAACCGAGGATCGAAGGTCATGGCGGAGAACATGGTCATGACAACCACCAACGCGAACATTACTGCTCCTATCGCCGGATAGATATTCATTAAGCCTCCCATACGCACCAGCGCGGATAGCACTGCTATCACAAAAACATCAATCATTGACCAACGGCCAACAAATTCAACCACCTCATACACGAGGTGCATCCGCTCGCTGTCGCGGCTGCCATTGCCATTGGCATTCCAGCACAGCCAGGCAATGGCGATCATTTTCAGCGTCGGCACCATAATACTGGCGATAAAAATGACCATCGCTACCGGATACGATCCTTCACTCCACAGCAATACCACCCCGGCGATAATGGTCGACGGCAGTTTTTCACCGAGCAAATCCGTAATCATGATCGGCAGAATATTGGCAGGCAGATAGAGAATAATCGACGTCATCAACAGTGCCAGCGTCCATTGCAGGCTGTGTCTGCGACGGACAAAACCTTTGGTTTCACAGCGCGGACACACCGGCAAATCGGCCGGAAGAATGGCGGTGCAGCACGAACAAGAGCGCAGACCCTGGCGGATCCCCGTCACGCCTACTTTCAGCGGTTGTTCGAGTTTAGGCATCGGTTTGATGTCGTCCCACAGCCAGCGACGGTCAACGCACTGGAATGTGCGCAGCTGAAGCAGACAGAACATACACCAAGGAACAAAGCTGGTACCCACGCCAATATCGCCGTATGCCATCAGCTTCACGAAGCTGACCAGCACCCCGGCGAGGAAAATCTCAGCCATGCCCCAGCTTTTTAAGTGGAACAAAATACGGGCCAGGAACACCTGAATTTTTTGCGGCAGCGGTACCCGGTTGACCAGCACCAGAATGGTGACCAGGCAAAATGCCGGGACCAGCTGCACAAACAGCAGGAAGAAGGTGCCCAGGCTGGCGTAGTCTTCAGAAAACAGCACGTGCGGGATTTCAAGCAGCTCGATTTCACTGCCGATCCCGCCGACGTTCATATTGACGAACGGAAACAGGTTCGCCAGCAGCAGCATGAACAATGCTACCAGCGCATAGGCTGTGGGCCGCTGTCGCGGCTCATCCCATTCGGTCGTCAGCGTCGTGCCGCAACGAGGGCACGACGCCTTGTGGCGGTGTTCAAGGTGCGGTAATGCCACCAGCAAATCGCATTGTGGACACAGGATATGCCCTGCAGCATGGTGTTCATCGCACATGAACGTTCCTCACATTAACCACCGTTTTTTAACGCTTCGAGATATTCCCAGCGTTCAAATGCCTCTTCCAGCGCTTTCTCGGCCAATTCCATATCTGCCAGCACCTGCTGCGTATGGTCATGCGACTGATTAAAGAAATCAGGGCTCGCGACCTGCGCCTGCAAACCTTCGAGGTTTGCCTCAAGTTCTTCAAGACGTTGAGGAAGCTGCTCTAATTCGCGCTGCAGGTTATAGCTTAGTTTGCCAGTCGCGCGTTTGACAGTTCCTGCTTTCGCTTCTTCTTTAACACTTTTATTCTCGACAGGCTGCTTGCGCGACTGAGACTGCGCCTGCTGCCCGCGTGCATCATGGTAACCGCCTACATATGCACTGATTTTACCGTTGCCTTCGAAGATCCAGCAGTCGGTCACGGTGTTATCCACGAACTGACGATCGTGGCTCACCAGCATAACCGTACCCTGATAACCGTCGATAAGTTCTTCGAGCAGTTCCAGCGTTTCAACGTCGAGGTCGTTAGTCGGTTCATCGAGGATCAGCAGGTTGCTTGGCTTGAGGAACAAACGCGCCAACAGCAGACGGTTACGCTCCCCGCCCGACAGCGCACGCACTGGCGTCATTGCGCGTTTCGGGTGGAACAGGAAGTCCTGCAGATAACCGAGCACGTGGCGCGGCTTACCGTTGACCATCACTTCCTGCTTACCTTCAGCCAGGTTGTCCATCACCGTTCTGTCCGGATCGAGCTCGGCACGGTGCTGATCGAAATAGGCCACTTCCAGCTTGGTACCACAGTGAACGCGACCGCTGTCAGCCTGCAACTGCCCCAGCATCAGCTTAAGCAGCGTGGTTTTACCGCAGCCGTTCGGGCCGATCAGCGCAATTTTATCGCCACGCTGAACCTGAACGGAGAAGTCCTTCACCAGCACTTTGCCATCGACCTGGTAGTCAACGTTTTCCAGTTCAAACACAATTTTGCCTGAGCGACTCGCTTCTTCGACCTGCATGCGGGCACTGCCCAACACTTCGCGACGCTCACTGCGCTCACGGCGCATGTCTTTCAGGGCACGGACGCGGCCTTCGTTACGCGTACGACGCGCTTTGATACCTTGACGGATCCACACTTCTTCCTGCGCCAGCTTGCGGTCGAACTCGGCGTTTTGCAGCTCTTCCACGCGCAGCATCTCTTCTTTTTCCAGCAGATACTGATCGTAATTACCCGGATAGGTCACCAGCTTGCCGCGATCGAGATCGACAATGCGGGTTGCCATGTTGCGGATAAAGGAACGGTCGTGCGAGATGAAGATAATGGTGCCTTTGAACGTTTTCAGGAACCCTTCCAGCCAGTCGATAGTTTCGATGTCCAGGTGGTTCGTGGGTTCGTCGAGCAGCAAAACACGCGGTCCGCTGACCAGCGCACGGCCCAACGCCGCTTTACGCAGCCAGCCGCCTGACAGCGAGCCCAGCGCCATATCGGCTTCGAGGCCCAGCTGTTCCAGCACTTCATTGATGCGGCTTTCGATCTGCCACAAACCGTGGTGATCCAGAAGCTCCTGCAGCTTCGCCATCTCGTTAAGATTTCTGTCGCTCGGGTCGGTCATCACCAAATGGGAAATCTCGTGATAACGCTTGAGGTACTCCGCCTGCTCTGAAATACCTTCGGCGATGAAATCGTAAACGCTACCTTCCACGTTGCGCGGCGGATCCTGTTGCAGACGTGCCACCACCAGATCCTGTTCGTAGATGATGCGCCCATCATCCAGACCCTGTTCGCGATTGAGGATTTTCATCAGCGTCGATTTACCGGCGCCATTACGCCCAACCAGACAGACGCGTTCGTTATCCTCGATATGCAGTTCGGTATTATCAAGGAGAGGCGCATCGCTGAACGACAGCCAGGCGCCATGCATACTAATTAAAGACATTTATTCTTTCCTTCAGGCTGCAGTAATCAGCCAGCAGTTATGGATCTGACGGTTACGGGCGAAATCGGCTGAAAGCGTTTTTTGAGTAATTTCTTCTGCTTTCAGGCCCAGTTTTGCCATACCGTCGATATCGAGTTTGAAGCCGCGTTTGTTGTTGGAGAACATGATCGTGCCGCCTTTGCGCAGCAGTCGTTTCAGATCAGCCATCAGCTTCAGATGATCGCGCTGGACGTCGAACGTATCTTCCATGCGCTTAGAGTTTGAGAAGGTCGGCGGATCGATGAAGATCAGGTCGAACTGTTCATCCGCGTCACGCAGCCAGCCCAGCACGTCAGCCTGCAGCAAGCGGTGCGGACGTCCGGTCAGACCGTTGAGGCGCAGGTTACGTTCAGCCCATTCCAGATAGGTGCGCGACATATCCACCGTAGTGGTGCTGCGCGCGCCGCCCAGACCGGCGTGTACGCTGGCGGAGCCGGTATAAGAGAACAGGTTCAGGAAGTCTTTACCTTTGCTCATCTGACCCAGCATGCGACGGGCGATGCGGTGGTCGAGGAACAGACCGGTGTCGAGATAATCGGTCAGGTTCACCCACAGGCGCGCATTGTACTCGCTCACCTGCATGAATTCGCCTTTCTCGCTCATCTTCTCGTACTGATTTTTACCCTTCTGACGTTCACGGGTTTTCAGTACCAGTTTATTCGGCGCAATGCCCAGCACCGAAATGGTGGCGGCAATTACGTCGAACAAACGCTGACGCGCTTTGGTGGCATCCACGGTTTTCGGCGGTGCATATTCCTGCACGACAACCCAGTCGCCGTAGCGATCGACCGCTACGTTATATTCCGGCAGGTCAGCATCATAAACGCGATAGCATTCAATGCCTTCCTGGCGCGCCCATTTGTCGAGCTTTTTGACGTTCTTGCGCAGACGGTTGGCGTAATCATCTGCCAGCATAACCGTCGTGGTTCCGTCGGTTTCGGCCAGGTGATAGTTTTTCTGCACGCAGTCCAGCGGGCCGTTTTTTGCTTTGAACTGGCGCTCAGCACGCAGTTGCAGACAGCTCAGCAGTTCAGGGGATGCGCTGAACAGGGACAGATTCCAGCCGCCAAACTGGGATTTCATGGTACGTCCGAGCAGGTTATGCAGCGCAATCAGCGCCGGTTCGCTGTCCAGACGTTCGCCGTACGGCGGGTTGCTGATGACGGTACCGTATGGCCCTTTCGGCAGCGGATTGCTCAGCTTCGCAACGTCTTTCACTTCAAAGTTGATGATGTCAGCCACACCGGCCCGGCGGGCGTTGCTGCGCGCGCGGTCAATCACGCGACCATCGATATCAGAGCCGTAGAAACGGGATTCATAAGCCTCGAGACCGGCGCGAGCGCGGGTCTGGGCTTCGGCTTTCACTTCCTGCCAGATGACTTCATCGTGCTGTGACCAACCATTAAAGCCCCAGTGGCCACGGTGCAGGCCTGGTGCGCGGTCTGTCGCCAGCATTGCGGCTTCAATCAGCAACGTACCGGAACCACACATTGGGTCGAGCATCGGCGTGCCTGGCTGCCAGCCAGAACGCATCACGATTGCCGCGGCCAGGGTTTCTTTGATAGGCGCCATACCAGTGGCGTCACGATAGCCGCGCAGGTGCAGGCCTTCACCGCTCAGGTCGAGAGAAATATGCGCGACTTCTTTATTCAGCCAGACATTAACCCGCACGTCCGGATTTTCTTTATCAACATTCGGACGCGGCAGATTTTTGCGGGTAAAAGCATCGACGATGGCGTCTTTGACCTTCAACGCGCCGTACTGGCTATTGCGAATTTCCTCATTCACACCGCTGAAGTGCACGGCAAAGGTCGAGTCCTGATTGAACATCTCTGTCCAGTTGATAGCCTGAACGCCGAGGTACAGGTCCAGATCGCTGTACACCTTGCATTCACCGAGCGGCATCATGATACGTGACGCCAGACGGCTCCACATCAGGCTCTGGTACAGCAGTCGCGTGTCACCTTCAAAATGGACACCACCCTGAACCACCGCACAGGCGCTGGCGCCCAGGTTTTCCAGTTCAGTTTTTAACAGCTCTTCCAGCCCACGGGCCGTACTGGCAAACAGAGAATTCATATCGTCACTTATTACTCACAGAAAATTGTTGCGCATTATAGCGAATCTGGGCTTCATATAGGGCGACTTTTTTCAAACGTGAGGGATAACGAAATGGCGACGGTATCACGGCTCTATATTCACCCTGTAAAATCAATGCGGGGAATCGGTGTCACGCATGCGCTGGCCGACATCAGCGGCATGGCATTTGACCGTATTTTTATGGTTACCGAGCCGGACGGCACATTCATTACCGCTCGCCAGTATCCGCAGATGGTGCGCTTCACCCCGGTACCGACTCACGAGGGTTTACACCTCACCGCACCAGATGGCAGTTCGGCAATTGTGCGCTTCGCGGACTTCGCAACAGAAAGCGCCCCCACCCAGGTCTGGAGTGCGCACTTTACCGCGCGGATTGCGCCTGCAGACATAAACCAGTGGTTATCAGGATTCTTTAAACGTGATGTCCAGTTACGCTGGGTGGGGCAACAACCGACCCGTCGCGTCAAACGTCATGAGGCCGTCCCCCTCTCTTTCGCCGACGGTTTCCCTTATTTACTGACGACCGAAGCCTCCCTGCGAGACCTGCAAAACCGCTGCGCTGCCAGCGTGCAGATGGAGCAGTTTCGCCCCAACCTGGTGGTGACCGGCACGCAGCCCTGGGAAGAAGACACCTGGAAAGTGGTGCGCATCGGCGACGTGGTCTTTGACGTCGTGAAACCCTGCAGCCGCTGTATTTTTACCACCGTCAGCCCCTCTAAAGGCCAAAAGCACCCTTCTGGTGAACCGTTAGCCACGCTGCAAACCTTCCGCACTGCGCAGGACAACGGTGATGTCGATTTCGGTCAAAACTTGATTGCCCGCAACAGCGGCGTGGTTCGCGTAGGCGACGAGCTAGAAATCCTCTCAACCGGGCCGGGCAAAATATACGGTATGGGCAAAACAGAAGAAATGCTGGACGTGAGCGTCACGCAGGATGCCGTGGTCGACATTGACTGGCAGGGCGATGTCTTCAAAGGGAACAATCAGCAGGTTTTACTGGAACAGCTGGAACAACAGGGGATCCGCGTGCCCTACTCTTGCCGGGCCGGAATATGCGGGAGCTGCCGCATAACGCTAGTCGAAGGGGAAGTTAGCCCGATGAAGAAAAGTGCAGTCTCTGAAGATGGCACCATTCTTTGCTGCAGCTGCGTTCCAAAAACCGCGCTGCGCCTTTCGCGTTAAACTGCCTGACCGTAGCTCAGCGCAGCCGACAGCGGCTGTGGCTGGAGGCGGTCATTCATCACTTTAATCGCATCGCCTAACTGCATGGTACGACCGGCTAACATCAACCCCGGCTGTGCCAGCAGGCAAAGCGCGGCGTTATCACCCGGTTCAACCACCAGCAGATTCACACGCTCACCGCTGTCGCTCAGCCAGACCGCGGCGGCATCGCCGGTCACCGGCTGCCATGGCTCTCCGTGCGCGACAAAGTGCCAGCTTTTTGGCATCTGTGGTTTCAGGAAACGGATGGCGACCAGCGCATTGAGAATAAGCTCAGCGCGGTGTTCTTTGGTTAATTCCAGATCACGACATCTGTCTTCAAACGAGAAATAGAGGGCGGCATCATCAACACAAAAGCCTGTAGGATCAAAGGCATCCGGCGTCAGCATCCGACGGGCGAAACGTGAACGAAACAACATACCATTGGCTAAATCGAGCATCATACGATCGTGCTCTTCATCAAAATACCAACGCCAGTTATCGTCAGGTTTAATTCGCATTTCTGTTCCCCGCTCTCATAAGCATCCTTTGCCTTAAAGAATAATCCCGTTTCGTTAATTAGCCTGAATTAAGAAAAGACCATAACGTTTAAATTAGCAACATTTGTGGAATATAAAACAACCAGGGCAGGAAATAAAGCCCTGGTTGTAAATTGCACAATGAAGATTAGAGGTGGGTAACGATTTCTTTAATCAGAGGTGGGCCTTTAAAAATAAACCCGGAATAGATCTGAACAAGCGTTGCACCAGCAGCCACCTTCTCACGCGCGGCCATCACCGAATCGATACCGCCCACACCGATAATAGGCAACTGCCCTTTTAATTCGGCAGACAGCATTCGAATAATTTCCGTACTTTTTAGTTGTAATGGACGACCACTTAAACCGCCGGTTTCATCACAGTGTTTCATTCCCTGAACGAGGGAACGATCGAGTGTGGTATTGGTCGCAATAACACCATCGATATTATGGCGAACTAAACTGTCGGCCACTTGGATCAATTCTTCAGGCGAAAGATCCGGGGCGATCTTAACCGCCACTGGAACATATTTGTGGTGAACAGATTGCAGTTCGTTTTGCTTATTTTTAATCGCTGACAGCAAATCATCCAGCGCTTCACCATATTGCAGCGTACGCAGACCCGGGGTATTCGGCGACGAAATATTGACCGCGATATAGCCGGCGTAAGCATAGACTTTTTCCATACAAATCAGATAGTCATCTTTACCCTGCTCAACTGGCGTGTCTTTATTTTTGCCGATATTAATACCGAGGATCCCGTCAAAATGGGATTTTTTAACGTTCTCAACCAGGTTATCAACGCCCAGGTTATTAAAGCCCATGCGGTTGATCAGACCTTCGGCGTCGACCAGACGGAAGATCCTCGGTTTGTCATTCCCTGGCTGTGGACGCGGTGTGACGGTACCGACTTCAATCGAGCCGAAGCCCATCGCGCCGAGTGCATCAATGCACTCCCCGTTCTTATCAAGTCCGGCGGCTAAACCCAGCGGGTTTTTAAACGTCAGCCCCATGCAGGTGACCGGTTTTGATGGCACTTTCTGGCGCACAAGCGCTTCGAATGGTGTGCCTGTTACACGGCGTAATTGTTGAAACGTGACTTCATGAGCGCGCTCAGGATCGAGCTGGAAAAGGGCTTTACGAACGAAGGGGTAGTACATGAACTCTCCTGGATTCCCGGTAGCAAACCGGGGGCGTATTATGTTCGATCCGCCGCCGAAAGGGAATTGACCTGTCGCAAAAAATGCCGCAATAAGCGCAAACGTTTACTTAATTGCTGTTTTTGGCAATCCAGTGCCAGAAAAATCATTTAGTGAACGCCCCTGCCTCTGACACACTCCAGACAAATGTTATCAATGTTAAATAAATGAAAATATTTATACCCGAAATAATTCAAGTTGCCGGAAGGCGGCAAAAGAACGAATCCCCAGGAGCTTACTTGAGTAAGTGACGGGGGTGAGAGAGTGCAGCCAACGCACCTGCAGCTTGAAGTATGACGGGATATAAGGAGAGGTTATGCGTGTCATTACACTAGCGGGCAGCCCGCGTTTTCCTTCACGTTCCAGCGCGCTGCTGGAGTATGCCAGAGAGACCCTCTCCCGGGTGGACGTCGAAGTATGTCACTGGCATTTGCAGAATTTCGAACCGGAAGATTTGCTCTATGCGCGCTTTGACAGCCCTGCTCTGCTGGCGCTTATTGAACAACTGGCGCAGGCAGACGGCCTGATTGTCGCCACCCCGGTTTATAAAGCCTCCTTTTCTGGCGCGTTAAAAACTCTGCTGGACCTGTTACCGGAACGCGCGCTGGAAGGCAAAGTGGTTCTGCCGCTGGCCACCGGCGGCACCGTGGCACACATGCTGGCGGTGGATTACGCCCTGAAACCCGTGCTCAACGCCCTGAAAGCACAGGAGATACTGCACGGCGTTTTCGCCGATGACAGCCAGGTTCAGGATTATCAGCATAAACCGCAGTTCAGCCCAAACCTGCAAAAACGCCTCGATAGTGCGCTGGAAACCTTCTGGCAAGCGCTGCACCGCCGCGACATCCGCGTTCCGGCCTTCCATCTTCCGCAAGGAGTCGCCCATGTTTAATCTGTTTCGCCCACGAATTCGCAGCCTGGCGCTGACCGGGCTGTTGACCCTTTCGGCCTGGAGCCACGCAGCAGAACCTGCGCCGGACGCACTGCGTATCGGCTATCAGAAAGGCAGCATCAGCATGGTGCTGGCGAAAAGCCACCAGCTTCTGGAAAAGCGCTACCCGAACACCAAATTCTCCTGGGTGGAATTTCCCGCAGGCCCGCAAATGCTCGAAGCGCTAAACGTGGGCAGTATTGATTTGGGCAGCACCGGCGACATTCCACCTATTTTCGCGCAGGCCGCAGGGGCAGATTTAGTTTATGTCGGCGTCGAACCGCCGAAGCCGAAAGCGGAAGTGATTCTGGTGCCGGAAAACAGCCCGATCAAAACCGTGGCCGATTTGAAAGGCCATAAAGTAGCGTTACAGAAAGGCTCCAGTTCACACAACCTCTTGCTGCGTGCATTACAGCAGGCGGGCCTGAAATTTACGGATATTCAACCCATCTGGCTGACTCCCGCCGATGCTCGCGCGGCATTCCAGCAGGGGGACGTAGACGCCTGGACCATTTGGGACCCGTACTATTCCGCCGCGTTTTTACATGGCGGCGTGCGCGTCCTGGCTGACGGCAGCGAGTTGAAACAAACCGGCTCCTTCTATTTAGCCTCGCGCCCTTACGCTGAGAAAAACGGTGCCTTTATAGAAGGCGTTCTCGACACCTTTAGTCAGGCCGATGCGCTAACGATTAGCCAGCGTCAGCAAAGCACCGAGCTGCTGGCGAAAACAATGGGCCTGCCGGAAGCGGTGATTACCAGCTATCTCAATCATCGCCCACCCACCGCCATCGGCCCGGTCAGCGAAGAGACCGTCCGTCGCCAGCAGGACACCGCCGATCTGTTTTATGAAAATCACCTGGTGCCGAAAAAAGTCGACATCAAAAGCCGCATTTGGCAGCCCACTTCTCAGCCTTCAGCAGCCCAACAAGGAGCTAAATCATGAGCCTGAATATGTTCTGGTTTTTACCGACGCACGGTGACGGTCACTATCTTGGCAGTGACGATAACGCCCGTCCGGTCGATCACGGATATCTCCAGCAGATAGCCCAGACCGCAGATCGGCTCGGTTTCACCGGCGTGCTGATCCCGACCGGTCGCTCCTGTGAAGATGCCTGGCTGGTTGCGGCGTCGATGATCCCGGTAACGCAACGGCTCAAATTCCTCGTTGCCCTTCGTCCAAGCGTGATTTCCCCGACCGTCGCTGCCCGCCAGGCCGCGACGCTGGACAGATTATCCAATGGACGCGCGCTGTTTAACCTGGTAACCGGCAGCGATCCACAGGAATTAGCGGCCGACGGCGTTTTCCTCGATCACACCGAACGCTATGAAGCCTCCGCTGAATTTACTCATATCTGGCGGCGCCTGCTGGAAGGTGAAACCGTCGATTTTGACGGCAAATATCAAAAAGTACGCGGCGCTAAACTGCTGTTTGCCCCGGTTCAACAGCCGCGTCCGCCACTCTATTTTGGCGGCTCCTCGGACGTGGCGCAGGATCTGGCGGCTGAACAGGTTGACCTGTATTTGACCTGGGGCGAACCGCCCGCACAGGTAAAAGAAAAAATAGCCCAGGTCCGCGCGAAGGCCGCTAAACACGGACGCAAAGTGCGCTTTGGTATTCGTCTGCACGTGATTGTGCGCGAAACCAATGCCGAAGCCTGGGAGGCTGCGAACCGGCTCATTTCCCGCCTTGATGATGACACCATTGCCAAAGCGCAGGCAGCATTCGCCCGCACCGATTCCGTTGGCCAGCAGCGGATGGCCGCTCTGCACGGTGGACAGCGTGACAAGCTCGAAATCAGTCCTAACCTGTGGGCGGGTGTAGGTCTGGTTCGCGGCGGTGCGGGTACGGCGCTGGTAGGCGATGGCCCAACCGTGGCGGCGCGTATTAATGAATATGCGGCGCTGGGCATCGACAGCTTTGTACTTTCCGGGTATCCGCATCTGGAAGAGGCTTACAAAGTCGGTGAACTCCTGTTCCCACATTTGGATGTCGCCATCCCGGAAATCCCTCAGCCACCTGCGTTGCAAGTGCAGGGCGAAGCTGTCGCCAACGAATTTTTACCGCGCAAAGTCGCGCAGAGTTAAGGAGTGTCTATGGCAACGCCTGCAAATAAGTGGTTGCTCCGCGTTGCCCCCTGGCTGCTGCCGGTGGGCATCGTCATCCTCTGGCAAATCGCCTCGGTGACAGGCTGGCTTTCGACCCGCATTCTGCCGTCGCCCGAAGGCGTCGTCGAAGCCTTCTGGTCACTTTCAGCCAGCGGCGAACTGTGGCAACACCTGGCGATAAGCTCGTCGCGGGCATTGGTTGGTTTCTCTATCGGCGGTTCAATTGGCTTGCTTCTCGGGCTTATCAGCGGGTTGTCGCGCTGGGGAGAACGCCTGCTCGATACGTCGATCCAAATGCTGCGCAATGTGCCGCATCTGGCGCTGATCCCGCTGGTTATCCTGTGGTTTGGTATCGATGAAAGCGCCAAGATTTTCCTCGTCGCCCTCGGCACGCTGTTCCCGATTTATATCAATACCTGGCATGGGATCCGCAATATTGACCAGGGGCTGGTTGAGATGGCGCGCAGCTACGGATTATCCGGCCCGGCGCTGTTCTGGCACGTTATTCTGCCCGGCGCCCTGCCCTCGATTATGGTCGGCGTGCGCTTTGCGTTGGGCCTGATGTGGCTGACGCTGATTGTTGCTGAGACGATTTCCGCCAACGCCGGGATTGGCTATCTGGCGATGAACGCCCGCGAATTCCTGCAAACCGACGTCGTCGTGGTCGCCATTATTCTTTATGCCCTGCTGGGTAAACTGGCGGATGTCAGCGCACAACTTCTGGAACGCGTCTGGCTGCGCTGGAATCCGGCTTACCAATTGAAGGAGGCTTCCGTATGAATACGGCTCGTCTGAATCCAGGCATCCCGCTGTTGCTGAACAATATTGGTAAACGCTATGGCAACAATACGGTGCTTAATGAACTCGATCTTCACATTCCAGCCGGACAGTTTGTGGCGGTTGTCGGGCGCAGCGGCGGTGGGAAAAGTACGCTCCTGCGCTTGCTCGCCGGGCTGGAAAAACCCAATGCGGGTGAACTGCTGGCGGGCAACGGTCCACTGGCCGCCAGTCAGCAAGAGACGCGCATGATGTTTCAGGATGCACGACTGCTGCCCTGGAAAACGGTTATCGACAACGTCGGTTTGGGGCTGAAAGGAAAATGGCGTGACGCGGCGCTGGATGCACTCGCGGCCGTGGGTCTGGAAAACCGCGCCGGGGAGTGGCCGGCATCCCTTTCCGGCGGACAAAAGCAGCGCGTGGCCCTGGCGCGGGCGTTGATTCATCGCCCTGGCTTATTGCTTCTGGATGAGCCACTCGGTGCGCTGGATGCGCTGACTCGTCTGGAAATGCAGGATTTGATTGAGTCGCTGTGGCTGTCGCAAGGGTTCACCGTGTTGTTGGTCACGCACGATGTGAGCGAAGCCGTGGCAATGGCCGACCGGGTGCTGCTGATTGAAGACGGAAAAATTGGGCTGGATTTGACGGTTGATCTCCCGCGCCCTCGCCGCAAAGGGTCTGTGCGTCTGGCGGAGCTGGAAGCAGAGGTGTTGAACCGGGTGATGAAACGTGGGGGATCGGAGCCGTTGGTGCAGCGATTGGCATCGGCGAATGCCTGATGCCCTCTTTCCATAAGTAAGAGAGAAACAGACAATCCCCTCTCCCGAGGGAGAGGGGAAAAGCCCGCGATTACGCTAACGCTTTGGTGATTTTCTCAAACAGATCGCCGGACAAATTCTCCAGACCTTTCAACTGTTCCAGCGCAGCACGCATTTTTTCCTGACGCGCTGCATCGTAACGTTTCAGACGGATCAACGGCTCAATCAGACGCGACGCCACCTGCGGGTTACGGCTGTTCAACTCGGTCAACATTTCGGCCAGGAACTGGTAGCCGCTGCCGTCTTCCGCATGGAATGCTGCCGGGTTGCTCATCGCAAAGGCACCAATCAGTGAACGGATACGGTTCGGGTTGCTCAGGGTAAACGAACGGTGTTTCAGCAGGCTGCGCACGGTTTCCAGTACGTTATCAGCCGGGCTGGTGGACTGCAGAATGAACCATTTGTCCATGACCAGACCATCGTGATGCCATTTGTCGTCGTATTCCTGCATCAGCGCGTCACGGCATGGCAACTGAGCGGCAACTGCCGCCGCCAACGCCGCCAGAGCATCGGTCATGTTGTCAGCGTGATGATACTGATGGCTCACCAGCTTATCAGCCAGCTCCGCATCACCAAACGCCAGATAACGCAGGCAGGTGTTACGCAGCGAACGCTTGCCGATGTCGGCGTGCTCTACGCGATAAGCATCGAGTTTATTAACGTTGTAGACCGCGAGGAATTCGTCTGCCAGCTCTTTCGCCAGCGTACGGGTCAACGCTTCGCGCACCGTCGCAATGGCAACTGGATCGATGATTTCGAACAGTTCGGCAATTTCATTCACCGACGGCAGCGTGAGGATTTCTGCGGCCAGCGCCGGATCGATTTTCTCATCCAGCAAAATTGCACGGAACGCATCTGCCACATGCACTGGCAGAGACAGCGGCTGACGCTGCTGATGACGGTTCACGTTCAGCTTGATGTAAGTCGCAAGCAGGCTCTGCGCCGCATCCCAACGAGAGAAATCGTTACGCGCGTGACGCATCAGGAAGGTTAGCTGCTGATCGCTCCATTTATATTCCAGTTTCACCGGCGCGGAGAATTCGCGCAACAGCGACGGCACCGGCTGGAAGTAGACGTTATCAAAGATGAACGTCTGTTCGGCCTGAGTCACGTTCAGCACGTTATGCACCGGGTGACCGCCCTTCTGCAGCGGGATCACGTTGCCTTCGTTGTCATACAGTTCGATGTCGAACGGAATATGCAGCGGCAGCTTTTCCTGCTGTTCGGAGGTTGGCGGCGTGTGCTGTTTAATGGTCAGCGTGTACTGCTCTGTTTCCGGGTTATAGTCGTCATGCACGGTTACCACTGGCGTACCGGACTGGCTGTACCAGCGGCGGAAATGTGAGAGATCGACATTGGACGCATCTTCCATCGCCTGTACGAAATCGTCACAGGTGGCCGCGCTGCCGTCGTGGCGCTCAAAGTAAAGCTGCATCCCTTTCTGGAAATTCGCTTCGCCAAGCAGGGTGTGCAGCATACGGATCACTTCTGAACCCTTTTCGTACACCGTCAGGGTGTAGAAGTTGTTCATCTCGATAACCTTATCCGGACGGATCGGGTGCGCCATTGGGCTGGCGTCTTCGGCGAACTGCATCCCGCGCATGGTACGAACGTTACTGATGCGGTTTACCGCACGTGAACCGAGATCTGAGCTGAACTCCTGATCGCGGAACACCGTTAAGCCTTCTTTCAGGCTCAGCTGGAACCAGTCGCGGCAGGTCACGCGGTTACCGGTCCAGTTGTGGAAGTATTCATGGCCGATAACACGTTCGATATCGAGATAATCTTTATCGGTGGCGGTATCGGTGCGCGCCAGAACGTATTTAGAGTTAAAGACGTTCAGGCCTTTGTTTTCCATTGCGCCCATGTTGAAGAAGTCGACGGCGACAATCATATAGATGTCGAGATCGTATTCGAGGCCGAAACGGTCTTCATCCCACTTCATAGAATTTTGCAGCGAGGTCATCGCCCACGGCGCGCGATCCAGATTGCCACGATCGACGAACAGTTCCAGTGCCACTTCACGACCCGAACGGGTGATGTATTTGTCGCGCAGTACGTCGAAATCTCCGGCCACTAACGCAAACAGATAGCACGGTTTTGGGAACGGATCCTGCCACTGTACCCAATGACGGCCGTTTTCCAGCTCACCCTGCGCAACGCGGTTGCCGTTGGAGAGCAGGTATGGATATTTGGTTTTATCCGCGATGATTTTGGTGGTAAAACGCGCCAGCACGTCCGGGCGGTCCAGATACCAGGTGATGTGACGGAACCCTTCCGCTTCACACTGCGTACAAAGCGCTTCACCTGACTGATACAGGCCTTCCAGCGCGGTGTTCGCCGCCGGGCTGATTTCATTAACGATGCGCAACGTGAAACGCTCCGGCAGTCCGTTAATCACCAGCTGATTGTTTTCTTCTTTATAATCACTCCACGGCTGGTCGTTCACGTGTAGTGAAATCAGCGTTAAATCTTCACCATTGAGGCGCAGCGGCGTGGCAGACACAGCGTGACGAGTCATCTGGCTTTCTGCAGTCACGATGGTTTTTGCGGCATCCAGGTCAAAGGTCAGGTCGATATCGCTGATCAGGTATTCCGGCGCACGGTAGTCGTGGCGGTATTTGGCTTGGGGCTGTTGTGTCATAAAAAACCTTTAGCATCTTTTGTAAATTGTCGGATCCAGTCTATTCCTGTTGTCACTTTCACGCTACGCAGAATGTTCATCTTTTCAGGGGCAAACACGTAAATCGCTACATATTGATAACACGCGGCACGTTTTGCCCTCGACCCGTCAAACACCTTGTGTTGTGATCGGGGTTCAATAAATCGATAAACAAGGTATACTCCTGCGGTTTCAGCCGTTGTTTATTGTACTAAACGCTCCTTTATGAGGATGCTATTGCGCACCATGACACAATTCGCTTCCCCTGTTCTGCAGACTCTGCTTGATACAGATGCTTATAAGCTGCATATGCAGCAGGCCGTCTTCCATCATTATTATGATGTCCAGGTGGCTGCAGAATTCCGCTGCCGCGGTGATGACCTGCTCGGTATTTATGCAGACGCCATCCGCGAACAAGTCGAAGCGATGCAGTCGCTGCGACTGCAGGACGACGAGTTTCAGTGGTTGTCCGGCCTGCCGTTCTTTAAGCAGGACTACCTCGACTGGCTGCGCGATTTTCGCTACAACCCCCAGCAGGTCACCGTTCGTAACGATAATGGCAAATTAAACATTCGCCTCGAAGGCCCATGGCGTGAAGTCATCATGTGGGAAGTTCCGCTGCTGGCGGTGATTAGCGAGCTGGTTCATCGCTATCGTTCCCCTGAAGCCAGCGTTGAGCTGGCGCTTGAGACGCTGGAACGTAAGCTGGTTGATTTCAATCACCTTACCCAGGATATCGATATGTCTGGCTTCCGTCTGATGGACTTCGGCACCCGCCGTCGTTTCTCTCGTGACGTGCAGCAGGCGATAGTCGAACGTCTTCAGCAGGAGCCGTGGTTTGTCGGCACCAGCAATTACGACCTGGCACGCCGTCTGTCACTGACCCCAATGGGTACCCAGGCACACGAATGGTTCCAGGCGCATCAGCAAATCAGTCCTGACCTGGCGACCAGCCAGCGCGTGGCGCTTGCGGCCTGGCTTGAAGAATATCCAGACCAGTTGCGAATCGCCCTGACCGACTGCATCACCATGGATGCTTTCCTGCGTGACTTCGGCCCGGAATTTGCCGAACGGTATCAGGGGCTGCGTCATGACTCCGGGGATCCGGTGGAATGGGGTGAAAAAGCCATCGCACATTATCAGAAGCTCGGTATTGATCCGATGAGCAAAGTGCTGGTGTTCTCCGATAATCTCGACCTGAAAAAGGCCGTTGAGCTGTATCGCCACTTCTCGTCGCGAGTGAATCTGAGCTTTGGGATAGGCACACGCCTGACCTGCGACATCCCTCAGGTGAAACCGCTGAATATCGTGATTAAACTGGTGGAATGTAACGGCAAGCCGGTGGCCAAACTGTCCGACAGCCCAGGCAAAACCATCTGCCACGATAAGGCGTTTGTTCGCGCTTTACGCAAAGCCTTCGACCTTCCCCAGGTCAAAAAGGCCAGTTAATCAGCAACAGGGAGCCTCAAAGGCTCCCTTCTTCTTATTATTTTCTCAAATCTCCCCGTCTCGCTGCGAATTCCTCTTGTCTGATGAAAGATGACAGGTAACATAGGGATCCCCCTTAATTAAGGGCGGAAAGAGATAACTTTATTCTGGACTACTAACAGAGAGATTAATATGAGCGTTGTGCCTGTAGCCGACGTACTCCAGGGCCGCGTAGCCGTTGACAGCGAAGTCACCGTGCGCGGATGGGTGCGTACCCGTCGAGATTCAAAAGCTGGCTTTTCCTTCCTCGCCGTCTATGACGGTTCCTGCTTTGATCCTGTACAGGCCGTCGTCAATAATTCTCTGCCCAATTACAATCAGGAAGTGTTGCGCCTGACGACTGGCTGTTCCGTGATTATCACCGGTAAAGTGGTGGCATCTCAGGGTCAAGGTCAGAGTTTTGAAATTCAGGCGTCCCACGTTGAAGTGACGGGCTGGGTTGAAGATCCGGATACCTATCCGATGGCGGCCAAACGCCACAGCATCGAATACCTCCGTGAAGTTGCGCACCTGCGTCCGCGTACCAACCTGATTGGTGCCGTCGCCCGCGTGCGTCACACCCTGGCGCAAGCGCTGCACCGCTTCTTCCACGAGCAGGGCTATTTCTGGGTATCGACCCCACTCATCACCGCTTCTGATACCGAAGGCGCAGGTGAGATGTTCCGCGTATCTACGCTGGATATGGAAAACCTGCCACGTAACGATCAGGGCTTCGTTGATTACGACAAAGACTTCTTTGGTCGTGAAGCGTTCCTGACCGTATCCGGTCAGTTGAACGGCGAAACTTACGCCTGTGCGCTGTCCAAGATTTACACCTTCGGCCCAACCTTCCGTGCTGAAAACTCAAACACCAGCCGCCACCTGGCGGAATTCTGGATGCTTGAGCCGGAAGTCGCCTTTGCCGACCTGGAGGATAACGCCGCACTCGCTGAAGCGATGCTTAAGTATGTCTTCAAAGCGGTGCTGGAAGAACGTGCCGATGACATGAAATTCTTCGCCGAGCGCGTTGATAAAGATGCCGTCAGCCGCCTCGAGCGTTTTGTTGAAGCGGACTTCGCTCAGGTGGATTACACCGACGCGATCACCATTCTGGAAAACTGCGGTCAGACTTTTGAGAACCCAGTTTTCTGGGGCGTGGACCTCTCTTCTGAGCACGAACGTTATCTGGCTGAGAAACACTTCCAGGCTCCGGTTGTCGTGAAAAACTACCCGAAAGACATTAAAGCGTTCTATATGCGCCTTAACGACGACGGTAAAACCGTGGCGGCAATGGACGTTCTGGCTCCGGGCATCGGTGAAATCATTGGCGGCTCCCAGCGTGAAGAACGTCTGGATGTGCTTGATGCGCGTCTGGCTGAAATGGGTCTTAATAAAGAAGACTACAGCTGGTACCGCGACCTGCGTCGTTATGGCACCGTGCCTCACTCCGGCTTCGGTCTTGGTTTTGAGCGTCTGATTGCCTACGTTACCGGCGTTCAGAACGTTCGTGACGTCATTGCATTCCCACGAACGCCACGTAACGCCAGCTTCTAAGTTTTTTCCCTTCTCCAAAGCCAGCTTCTCAGCTGGCTTTTTTTTGGCCTTTGTCAGGATCTGTGAACAAGTTTCTACAAATATAAAGGTCAACCGCCTTCCCTAACCAAAATGTTACACCCCATGTCCAGAAATAATTCAGCACACATTTTCAGCAACACTTCGATTGCGCTTAAGTAAATACCTGGCACTTAGCATACAAAACAACCACCAGCAACGCGCACGAAAAGCTAACTTTGACACATAAGAAAAAGTGAGATGAGAAGTATTCTTATATAGGAAAAGCCTTTATCAAAATTAAAGATAAGCTTTTCATATAGATATATAAGAGATAGTCGATTAATTAAGCGGTGGGCGAGGAAATTTGAGGTGCTTCACAAAGTTCCCTGATTTACACAAATTATTACATATTATTTCTTCTTGTTACCTATTTACGATATTTGTAGCACTTTCAGGCTAGCGAAACGTTGTCATGAATGGAAATATGCCTGTCAGACACAGAAAGACACCAAACTCTCATCAATAGTTCCGTAAATATTTATTGACGAAAACTATTGCTGGCAGTGGAAAGTGTCCATAAAAAAACCAATGAGGGTAATAAATAATGATGAAGCGCAATATCCTGGCAGTGGTTATCCCTGCCCTGTTGGCAGCTGGTGCGGCAAACGCAGCAGAAATCTATAACAAAAATGCCAACAAACTGGATTTCTACGGTAAAGCAGTGGGTGAACACATCTGGACCACCAACGGCGACACCGACAGTTCTGACACCACCTATGCTCGTATCGGTTTCAAAGGTGAAACTCAGATCAACGATCAGATCACCGGTTACGGTCAGTGGGAATACAACCTGAATGCGTCCAACGCTGAAGGTTCTCAGGGTACCGCTACCCGTCTGGCATTCGCTGGTCTGAAATTTGGTGATGCGGGTTCTATCGACTACGGTCGTAACTACGGCGCCATCTACGACGTAGCGGCATACACCGATATGCTGGTTGAGTGGGGCGGCGATTCCTGGGCTGCTACCGACAACTTCATGAACGGCCGTACCAATGGCGTTCTGACCTACCGTAACAGCGATTTCTTCGGTCTGGTTGATGGTCTGAGCTTCGCCCTGCAGTATCAGGGTAAAAACGAGCGTAACAGCCCGGTCACCGTTGATTACAATGACAATAATGGCGTGGCAAAATCAGCCAGCCTGAGTGGTAACGGCGCGAAAGCAAACGGCGACGGCTTCAGCTCTTCCGTTCAGTACGCATTCCTGGACGGCTTCAGCGTAGCTGCAGGTTATGAAACCGCTGACCGTACCAACGATCAGGTTAACCCGCAAACCTTCGCGATTAACGGTAACGGTGCGGCGGGTAACGCAAGCGCTGGCGGCGATCGCGCTGAAGCATGGTCAACTGCATTCAAATACGACGCGAACAACGTCTATGCTGCAGTGATGTATGCTGAAACCACCAACATGACTCGCGAGCCAGACAACAACTTCGCGAACAAAACCCAGAACATCGAAGCCGTGGTTCAGTACCAGTTCGATTTCGGCCTGCGTCCATCCATCGGTTACGTTCAGTCTAAAGGTAAAGACCTGCTGGCACGTACCAAGGGTGATTCAAGCTTCTCCGGCGGCGATGCTGACCTGGTTAAATACGTCGAAGTGGGTACCTGGTACTACTTCAACAAGAACATGAACGTCTACGCGGCATACAAATTTAACCTGCTGGACGACAACGACTACTCTAAAGCATCTGGTCAGGCTACCGACGACCAGGCTGCTGTAGGTATCGTTTACCAGTTCTAATCAGTACGCCACTTTGTTATATGCTTAAGAAACAGGGCTTCGGCCCTGTTTTTTTATGGCTGGCAGTAAATAATAGTGACTTTTAAAAAGCCTCTCGCTTTTTCTCGCAAACGGTTGGCTTTTCGTCATTCTCCCGTTAACCTGAGAGCGGATTTCCCTTCAGTAACCACAATGGAACCTCGTCATGTTTGAGAACATAACCGCTGCCCCTGCCGACCCTATTCTGGGCCTGGCCGATCTGTTTCGTGCCGATGACCGCCCGGGAAAAATCAACCTCGGGATTGGTGTTTACAAAGATGAGACCGGTAAAACACCGGTTCTGACCAGCGTAAAAAAAGCGGAACTTTATCTGCTGGAAAATGAAACCACCAAGAACTACCTCGGCATTGACGGTATTCCAGAATTTGGCCGCTGCACGCAGGAGCTGCTGTTCGGGAAAGGCAGTGCGATTGTGGCTGACAAACGCGCACGTACGGCGCAGACCCCAGGTGGAACCGGCGCGCTGCGCGTAGCCGCGGATTTTCTCGCCAAAAACACTGACGTACAACGCGTGTGGGTCAGCAACCCAAGCTGGCCGAACCACAAAGGCGTGTTTAATTCCGCCGGGCTGGAAGTCTGCGAATACAGCTACTACGACGCGAATCAACACACTCTGGATTTTGACGGACTGATCGCCAGCCTGAATCAAGCTCAAGCGGGCGACGTGGTTTTGTTCCACGGCTGCTGCCACAACCCAACCGGGATCGATCCGACGCTGGAACAATGGGAACAGCTGGCAAAAATGTCCGTCGAGAAAGGCTGGCTGCCGCTGTTTGACTTCGCCTACCAGGGCTTTGCTCGTGGTCTGGAAGAAGATGCTGAAGGCCTGCGCGCTTTTGCCGCCGTTCATAAAGAGCTGCTGGTTGCGAGTTCCTTCTCGAAAAACTTTGGCCTCTATAACGAACGCGTGGGTGCCTGCACGCTTGTTTCTGCGGATGCAGAAACGGTCGACCGCGCATTCAGCCAGATGAAAGCGGTTATCCGCGCCAACTACTCTAACCCGCCAGCTCACGGTGCAGCCGTCGTGGCAACGATCCTCAGCAATGACGCGCTGCGCGCCATCTGGGAGCAAGAGCTGACCGACATGCGTCAGCGCATTCAGCGTATGCGCCTGCTGTTCGTGAACACCCTCGCCGAGAAAGGTGCAGACCGTGATTTCAGTTTCATCACTAAGCAAAACGGTATGTTCTCGTTCAGCGGCCTGACCAAAGAACAGGTTCTGCGTCTGCGTGAAGAGTTTGGTGTTTATGCGGTTGCGTCCGGACGTGTCAACGTCGCGGGCATGACGCCAGACAATATGGCCCCACTCTGTGAAGCCATCGTCGCCGTTCTGTAATTCAGACGAAAAAAGGTCGCGAATGCGGCCTTTGTTCGTTGTTCTGAGCATTAAAAAAGCCGCAAACGCGGCTTTTTGTATTTACCAGACCGGCATCTCATCCTGCAGGAAAGGATTATGCACACGCTCATGACCGAGCGTTGACATCGGGCCGTGGCCCGGAATAAAGCTGACGGCATCGCCGAGCGGTAACAATTTGCGCTTAATCGAATCGATAAGCTGCCCATGGTCGCCACGCGGGAAATCGCTGCGCCCTACTCCACCTTTAAAGATCACATCGCCTGAAATCAGCAGCTGCGAAACTGCGTCGAAAAAGACGATATGACCCGGCGTATGGCCCGGACAATGCAATACGTTGAGGCTGACGTTACCCACGCTGACGGTATCGTCTTCATTCAACCAGCGGTCTGGCGTGAGCGGCTGACAGTCTTCAAGACCGAACATTTTGCTCTGCGCTGGCAGCCCCTGAAGCCAGAACTCATCTTCTTTTTCCGGTCCAATAACTGGCACACCGTAATGTTGTGCCAGCTCCGCGGCGGCGCCAACGTGATCAAGATGACCATGAGTCAGCAAAATCTGCATCAGCGTGACGCCTGCGGCAGCCACTTCCTGTTTGATACGCTCAGCGTCACCGCCAGGATCCACCAGTGCGGCAAGTTTGGTCTGCTCACACCAGATGAGTGAACAGTTCTGGGCGAAAGCCGTAACCGGAATAATACGATAGTTCATGATGCTCCTGTTTCGTTACCAGGTCCTCACCGGCCCGGTATCAATATGCACAAAGTTACTACGTGGGTAATATCCTACACCACCTGCGCGCATAGATAACGCAGCTTTGCGAATATTGCTTAACGAAACGCCTTCAATATGAAAATCCATCGCCTGGCCTTTGGTGTGATAGCTGTGTTTCGCTACACCGCGGCTGTGTGCGCGCAACTCATCGTTGGTATTGAGTGAACGATAACCGGAAATAAGCTGCACGGGCTTGTTGGTCCCCAACAGTCCCTGAAGACGGTACAGATGATCAAAAAGTTTTGGATCGATGGATTTCATTTTATTCGCGCGATAGTCACGGAAAAAATGGTTGAGTCTTGCTAATTCATCCTGAATATAGCCTCTGCCATCGAAAAACTCCGCTTTGAGCGACTCACCGGTGTGCAGGTTATTGAGCGTCAAAATACGCGGGCGTGGTGTCGAGAGGGTGGCAAATGCTGGCGTAGGCAAGATGGCCGCTGCGCCTAGCGCAACACCAGCCAACGCCAGCAACTTGCGGCGATTAGCGTCAAATTTGTCCATGATAATCAGGTCTACAAGTAAGTGATCGTTATTTATGCACTTCTGGCGCACGAAGGGCACCTTAACCGCCACACACGTCGACGTCAAGGCTCCCTAACCCCAGTCAATACGGGGCCTGTAGCGATACGGGCCCATATTGGCTAATTTATACGACACCTGAATTATCTGAACTTCTTCATTTACCTGATTAATTGTTCCGCTTTTGGCAGAATTTGTGCGCCAGATCGCGCAGTGAGATCGTAATTGTAAATATCTGTACGATATTGTGCCCGACCATCCGCCCCAACAAACGCCGTCAGATAGTAGAGATTAACCGGGATATTCTGGCGGATATTGACATATCGCGTATCACCCTGTTTCAGCGCATCCGAAATCCGTGTGTCATTCCAGCCTGCATCCTGTAACAGCATATTGGCCAATTCAGACGCTTTATTGACGCGCACGCAGCCGGAACTCAGCGCACGAGTGTCCTTCTGGAACAGCGTGTGGTTCGGCGTATCGTGTAGATAAATCGCATCAGAGCTCGGCATATTGAATTTATAGCGGCCCAATGAGTTATGTACACCCGGAGCCTGCTGGAAGCGGAACGGCAGGTTTGTCGCCGTGATCGTCGACCAGTCGACCTGATACGGGTTGATGGCTTCTTTGCTGTTCCAGCCGCGCATCATGGTGTAACCGTGACGGTCCAGATAACCGGGGTCGTTAACGACTTTCGGTAGAATGTCCTTGCGCGCGAGCGTCGACGGCACGTTCCACGGTGGATTCACCACCACGTTGTTTAACGCGCTGCTCATCATCGGTGTTTTACGATCGGGACGACCGACAATCACGCGCGAGGCCAAAACTTGATTTCCATCGAGGTAATAGACCAATGAATAGGCGGGAATATTCACCATGATACCGGTGGAGAGTTTGCCCGGTAGCAGGCGAAGACGCTGAATATTTAGCGCCAGCACGCCCGCACGCTGTGCAGGGCTGACGTTCAGCCAGTCACGCGTTGATTGTCCGATAACGCCATCAGCACCCAGCCCTTGCCAGGTCTGGAAACGCTTCACGGCGTCCACCAGCTGTCGGTCGTAAACCGCCGGAGCCGTACCGCTGGCTTTGGCTTTCTTCGCAGGAATCGCAGACGGGCTGACCACCGGGTTATCCCCTGGCAGGGCGATATTTGGCGTAGAGTCCATCATCCCCGTGCGCTGCAGGATTTCACGCAGTGCAGGAATATCTTTGCTCCACTGACCCGGTGAAAGTTTGCTGGTGCTGGTTAATTGCGGCCACGGACGTGAATCGGTCAGTTGCGTCAGCAACGCCTGATGCATGGCCGCATACTGTGGATGCTGTGGTGCAAGCCCTGCGACAAACAGCGGCAGTTGACCATTATCCAACGCCAGCTGCCACTGGTTAATCACTGACAGCGGTGGCGTCGATAAAGTGTACGGTTTATCGCTGTACAGCCAACGGTTACCCTGCACAGGAATACTGCTGATGAACTGGAGATAGCCCATCATGGCGTCTGACAGCACAACATCACGCGCCATCCCGCTGACGGCCGGATCGGTTAGCAATTCGACCCATTGGGTAAACTGTGGCTGGAAGCCGGCGATAGCCACTTCAGCAAGCTGCTGCTGAAACGCCTGAACCGCTTCACGGTTTTCCCACATGGGTTTCATCTGTCGCGCCGCATACAGCGCAGACAGCTGATTCATGTAAATCGGAGTGTAACTGGCAGGCAAGAGTGACTGAATATCAGCCCGACTTTTCGCCGCTGCCCCTTCAGGGAGCGGCTGAATGCCAGCCATCATCGCAACAGCAGGTGCCTGACCGTCTGATTGCGCCAACGCCTGTGATGTATCGCCCAGTGTGGCCGAACTGTCTGTTGGTACCAGCTCAGGCTCGTCGGCCTGAGCGCTAAACAGCGGAGCAAATGCCAGCATCAGGCATAAACTCAGCGCTGACAGCCGACGACCATTAGATTTATCGAGTGACATCCCTTGCCCCCTGTTTTCATTGCTGCCCACATCTGACGGGGCTTACTCTCAGTATATAAAGACAAAAATACTTTTGCCTGACCAAATGTAAAGAAGATTAAAGATAATACCCTTCTCCACCCAAAAAGGGACAACAAAAAGGGCGACATTGCTGTCGCCCTTATTTAAAAATAACTATTTAACGCTAAGATGCATCCGCCGTTCCGGGTAAGGGTTCCGGAAGCTGAGGCGCAAAACCACGCAGACCGACCACGTGAACGTGTTCAGTATTCTGGAAGACTTTACGCACCAGTTTATAGGTAGTGCCTTTTTCCGGGCTAATATTTTCCGGTGCCGCGATGATCAGCTGCATTTCGAGACGGTCGCACAGTTCAAACAGCGTGGCGATGGAACGGGCATCCAGACGAGCCGCTTCATCAAGGAACAGCAGACGGCATGGCGAAATATCTTTGCCACGCAGACGTCGGGCTTCATCTTCCCAACTCTGCACCACCATCACCAGTATCGACATCCCGGTACCGATCGCTTCCCCAGTCGACAGCGCACCAGATTCCGCACGCAGCCAGCCGTCAGAACCACGGTTAACTTCGACTTCCATCTCAAGATAGTTACGGTAGTCCAGCAGCTCTTCACCGATGGTTTGCGGCGTACGCTGGCCCATATCAATCTGCGGATTCAGGCGCTGATACAGCTTCGCCAGCGCTTCGGAGAAGGTCAGACGGTTGCTGTTGAACAAATCCTGATGCTGTTCGTGCTGCTCAGAAAGCACTTCCAGTAGCGTGGAGTGCGTTTCGCGTACGTTAACGTTCAGACGCACGCTGTTAACCTGGCCGAACGATACGCTTTGCAGACCCTGGTTGAGCTGACGAATACGGTTCTGCTCGCGCTGAATGGTCTTGCGAATGATGTTCGCCACGCTGCGGGAGCTGATCGCCAGCTTCTGCTCACGCGCCGTTAGTTCTTCAGTCAGGCGGCCCAGCTCAATTTCCATCTGTTCGATGGCTTCAACCGGATCGTCGGTACGAATAATATCCTGACGAATACGCTCACGCAGGTGCTGATACACCGCCACGAAGAACTGGATTTTACGCTCAGGACGTTTCGGATCTTCGGACATGCGCAGCACGTCGCGCAGGTGTTCGTTATCCGCCACCGCCAGACGCAGCGCACCCAGCGCTTTATCCGACATCGAACGCAGATCGTCGGCAGAGAGGTATGCCAGCTCGCGACGGTGCAGACGGCGTTCGACGTTGTTGTCTTTCACCAGACGCATCACCGCACACCATCCCGCTTTCGCGCTGACCACCTGCTCACGCATTTCGAGGTAGTTACGCTCGAGGCTACGCAGTTTACGGGTCAGGTTATCCATCTCCGCTTCGCAGAAGGTCAATGCTTTCTCAAGCTGATTACGACGGTTACGGTTGTTGGACAGCTGCATATGCAACTCGTCACGACGAGAACGCGCACGCTCTTCTGCCCCGCTGTCGGCACGTACGCCGATATCCTGCAATTCGCGATGTAAGTCGGTCAGCAGCTCTTTTTTGGTGTCGTAGGAGCTTTTCAGTGACGCCATCACCTGGCTGTACTGGCTGAGCTGCGCCGCATGGTTACGCAACGCCTCACGGGCACGGGTGCGCTCGCCTTCAGCTTGTTCCAGACGCTGGCGCAGCTTCTCGTTCAGATCGGTGTTGCCATTCAGCATTTCCGCCGAATCGGTATAACCAAAGTGTGCGCGACGCTGCACAACTTCGGTCAGGGCAAACGCCTGCTGACGTGCATCGCGCTGCACCTGCTGAGAATACGCAAAGTCTTCTTTCAGCTGCTCGTACTGTTCCGGGTCACTCTGCAGAACCGACACAACCGGCTCAAGTTTTGCCAGCTGATTACCGTGCTGCTGAATAAAGCGCGCGGCTTCCTGCGCTTCATCCAGACGTTCCTGAATTTCATCCACGCGGTCGGCGAGGGTTTCGTCAGCCAGCAGATTCAGACGCGGCAGCAGGCGGTTAAGTTGGGAAACGCCCTCTTTCGCCTGTTCAAACTGCGCCCGGCTCTGTTGGTTATCATTTTCATGATTGCTGAGCGCACGCTCCAGCTCACCGCGACGGGTATTGAGTTTGCGAATTTCCGCTTCCGGATCCGCTTCAAACGCGACGGCTAAATGGCTGCCGATAAAGCGGCTGAACGCCTGATGCAGACGTTGAGTTTTCTGCACGTCAAACGACAGGGTCGCAAAGCGTTCCGACAGAATTTTACGCTCGGCGTGCAGCGCTTCAATGCGGTTTTCACGCGCCGCACGGCCAAACAACGGCAGCGTCGGGAAGCGCGAATAACGCCACTGGCGATCGGCGACTTTGACGACAACCGCTTTTTCCAGTTCGTCGACGCTGAACACGCTGTCATCAAAGGACGATGGGTCCCCTTCGATGAGATAGAGATCTTCCGGGCAATCTTCCAGCCCTTCCAGCTGTTCGGCGATCAGCGACAGATCCGGCACCACGATTCCGTGGCGCGACGGGCCGTACAACGCGGAGAAGTATGGCGCGTCTTCGAGGCTGACGTCGTCGTAAATCTCTGACAGCAGAACGCCACCAAAACGTTCGGCAAGCGCATTCAGGCGCGGATCTTCCGAGCCGCCTGGCTGACTTAAACGTTCGATTTCATCATCAACCGCACGCTTACGAGCGCCGACTTCATCACGTTCAACAATGGCCTCGCGCTCGCGCTCCAGCAACTGCTGCATGAATTCGGTAACGTCCTGGCTGGACTCGAACGCTTCCCCACTCTGCTCGCACAGTTGAGTCAGGCTGCTTTGTGCCGCGAGCCAAATCGGCGCGCGTTGCAGCAGCGTCTTGGTGCGGCTTTGCAGCTGTTCCAGCTCCTGACGCAGCGTCATACGCTGTTCGCTAGCGGAGGACACGCTGTCGGAGAGTGAAGAAATACGTTCTTCCAGCTCCATGTGCAGCGCTTCCAGGTCGTCAATCTCAATGTGACGGCCCTGACGCTTGCAGAATTCGGCCAGCAGACGTTCGGCATCCTGCTGTTCACGCAGACGCTGTTCGAGTTCGTTCAGACGGCCGCGCAGAGCAGTAGACTGTTCTGCCAGATGACGCTGATTCACGCCTTCACGCAGCAGGTCACGGGCCACTTCCCACGCTTCATCACGGCCCAATGGACCATTGATGGCGGCAACTAACTGGTATGCCTGCTCAAACTGGCTGTGCGCGGTTTGCGCTACGCTCATTTTCTGCTCGAGTGACAGCAGTTTTTCCGTGGCTTCCTGCTCTTTCGCTTTAAAGGTATCGAGCCACTCATCGGCGCTGTCCGGGCTTAAGTCCGGCAGATGGCAAAGCTCTTTCGCGCGCTGCAGTGCCTGCATAGCCTGATTGTACTGAATGGCGCGAGTTTGCTGCACGTCCAGTGCCTGCTGGTAATCGGCCAGTTGGCTTTTCAGTTCATCCACTTCCAGCTCAGCGGCTTCAGCGCGGCCTTCGTTTTCTTCTTGCTGTTCGGCGGCTTCGGCCACCACTTCATTTTGTTCTTCGAGACGGATCTGCAGTTCATCGATATCCGCTTCATAGCGCTCGATTTTTTCCTGCTGACGCAGCGCGGTCTGAACCAGGTTCAGGTGATCGCTGGCCGCCTGGTAATCGGCTTCCAGGTCGCCTTCAGCCCCGTTGTGCTCTTGCAGTTCACGCGCCATATCGACATGTTTGAACTGCTCTGCGGCCAGTTGCTGACGTGATGACAGCAGTTCGCGACGGAATTCGAGGGCTTTATCAAGATGCACGCGACGTTCGTTCGAATGGCGCATGTAGTCCGCTGCCACGTAGTCTGTGGCTTCGGAGATAAGATGCTTAAACAGGTCACGGTCCGACTGAGTGACGCGAATCGCTTCCAGCGTCATGCGGTTTTCACGCAGCGCCGCTTCCATATCCTGGAACGCTTTACGCACACCGCCGTTTTCAGGCAACAGGTAGTCGCGCAACGAGCGGGTAATGGCGCTGGAAATACCGCCATACAGCGAGGCTTCAATCAGACGGTAGTATTTACTACGATCGGACGCGGAGCGCAGACGACGGGCGACAACACCCAAATCGAACATCAGCGAGTGGTAATCGGTGATGGAGTTAAACTGCTTGAATTGCACGCCTTCCATCCCTTCGAGCTTATCTTTCAGCTCCTGAAGGGTCAGCACGCGTGCTTGTCTGTCGTTCAGCGTTTCAGTCACCAGCTCGGTTGGCTGGAAGGACATCGGTAGACCCTGGATAGCAAACGGTTTGATATCCACTTTACGGTCACGACCGGCAACCTGTTGCAAACGTACACCCACCAGCACACGCTGATGACGCGAGTTCATCACGTCAAGCATCGAGTAACAGACACCGGCTTTCAGCTTACCGTGCAGACCTTTATCGCGGGAACCGCTGGTCGCACCGGCTTCGGTGGTGTTACGGAAGTGCAGTAACGTCAGATCGGGGATAAGCGCCGTAACGAACGCCGCCATCGTGGTGGATTTACCGGCACCGTTACCGCCCGAAAGCGTGGTCACCAGTTCATCGAGATCAAAGGTTCGGGCGAAAAAACCGTTCCAGTTAATCAGGGTTAATGAACGAAATTTACCGCGTTCAATCATTATTCTTCCTCCCCGCTATCCGTGTCCGGTTGCGCATCGTCGTTCTCGTCATTGAGCTGCAGATGGTTTTCAATCGCCATCGCTTCACCATCGCGGATCATGCGCAGCTGCGCTTCGCGGGCATCATCACCTGAGCGGACGTCAGCGCCAAAGCGGAAGACCGACTCTGTGATGCGGAATTTGCTGCTGTCGTGCCCCATAAACCACACCATGCCGAGACGGCGCAGACGGTTCAGAGAGGAACGCACTTTTTCCTGCAGTTTTTGTCTGTCGAGATCCGAACCGGTGGAGCGGTTATTCACCAGCTTCAGCAGCTTGGCTTCATCCGCCAGGCTCATCAGTTCGTCGTACAGTTCCTGCTGGGTGAAAATCCCCTCATTCGCCAGGCGCTCCGGGCTGAGGTAGAGATAACAGAGAATTTTACCGACCATCATGTCCACTTCGGACAACACCGAACGCGGAATGAGCGTGGTGGAACGCGGGCGCAAATAGAAGAAACCTTCCGGCGCACGAATCAGCTCCACGTTATAGCGGGTGTAAAACTCTTCCAGATACTCCTGGAAATCCATCAAAAAGGCATGGTTGTCCAGCTCGTCCAGACCGATATGACGGCCAGAACGCAAGGCACTATCCAGCGCCGGGAATAACGGATTGGCCAGGGCCTGCGCCAGCTTAACTGGCATCACGTGTTCAATATTTGTCGATGACATGTGCCTGTACCTTGGCTCCGTAATCATTAATCGGCTGCCACTTCGGCGACAGTCCGGTGAAATCTGCTTGTGCTACGCCCAGACGAACGGCCTGATCGACCACGATCCGCGCAACGTCGAAGTGGCGGGCGCGCGGGTATTGTGCGAGATATTCGCGCACCACCAGGCCCAAATCCAGCGGCAGTCCTTTATTTTTGTAGATAACCAGCTGCTCTTCGATAAGCGCCGCCAGCTGTTCACGGATTTCGTTAAATTCTTCGTATTCGAGGTCCGGCGGAAGTTCCCCGGTCACCTCTTCGTCACGCAGCATCATCTCTTCGTCACGCATGTCGAACAGACGGTCAGCGTTCGCATAGGTCAGCGCCCACGGCGCATCGAAGTAATTCTGTACCGAAACGCGCAGACGCTGAGCGAAGACGCGGTTTTTATCCATATCGATGGCGGTACGGATAAATTTATGCACGTGTCTGTCGTAGCCAATCCACAGGTCGATAGCCTGCTGGCCCCAGCTGACAATACGATCGAGTTTGCTTTGCAGGTCGAACACCAGACGATCGACGAAATGCAGATCGTCGTACGTCATGGTGGAATCCTGAATCCGCAGCAGGTTGGCCTGCAGCTTGTCGCCCGCGGCTTCCAGTGTATCCTGCAGTTCGCGCAGGGTGCCGGAGGTTTCTGACAGGAGCATTTCACAGCTGGAAATCGCCGCCCGCCAGTCTTTGTTCAACAGCTGCGCGATATCGTCTTTGACCGTTTGCTGCTGTTCGTCCATCAGACGCTGCGTAAGATCGATGCTGTCAAAGATTTCCGCAACGGAATATTTCAATGGGGCATAGACGTTACGATGCCAGTGAAACTCATCGCCGCCTTCATCGGCGGCATCTGCCGCGCGTTTCAGCTCGCCACCGACAATAGACAACTGCATCGACAGGCGCAGCGTTGAGAATTCACGCTGGCGGATGTAGTAGTCGGTAATCCCGATGCCAAGCGGCGTCAGACGGTAGATGGCGTTGCCTTCGGTGATTTCGCTGGTAAAGCGGTTCAGCAGACGTTGACGCACCATATCGTTGATCGCGTTGTTTGCGCGCACGCTGATGGTTTCGCTGGTTTGCTCAAACGCATCACTGACGTGACGGAAAGCATCAATCAGCTCACCTTCGGTAAGCTCGCCTTCAAGCCGTTCGCCATTCAGCGTTGCTACGGCCATCAGGAACGAAAGCCTGTCGACCGGCAACGAGATCGAAAAATCATTTTTCCTGGCCCAGGCAACCAGTTCGGGGACTGTCTGGGAAAAATCACTCATTGTTAGTCCTTGTATCTACCTGCGGTTTGAGCGCGGTGACATGAATATAGCGACCCAGGCTAATCCAGGGTTCCTCACGGCAATAGCGTGTTTCTAATGCCAGCAGCTGTTCGTAACGCTCGTGCTGCTTATGTTTTTCACGCAGATAATCATGAAAGACCCGCACACCGGTTTTGCCGGTTATGAGCCAGCCGGACTCTTGCAGCCACTGATATACCTGCTGCGGTTCGCGTGGGTAGTTCGGCGAAAGCTTACGTTTTCGGGTCTTCGGCATGCCGGCTTCGACGTAATCAAAGTTCGTCACTACCATGTTATGCATCAGCAGACCGTTAGCATTGTAGAACATTAACGACAACGCGCCGCCCGGACACAGCACCGACCACAACGCGTCTAAAACCGCTTGCGGATTGACCACCCACTCCAGCACTGCATGGCACAATATCAGATCAACCGGCCTTTCCAAATGTCCGGCAATCTCCTGCACCGGGCATTGTACAAAATGCATGTTGTGGCTCACACCTTTCTCATCGGCAGCCTGTTTTGCCAGGGCTATCATCTCAGCTGACAGATCGCATAGGGTAACATGATGCCCCCGTTCTGCCATCCGAATTGCCGTTTGCCCGGCCCCACCGCCGCCGTCCAGAATGTGTAATGGCGCATCGCCAAAAGACGCCAACAGGATGTCTAAATCCTGCCAGAGGATCGCCTGACGCAGTTGGCCCTTGGTCGTGCCATAGATATTGCGCGAAAATCGTTCCGCGATACCATCGAAATTGCGATCCTGCACGCTGGACTCCACTTGCCTGCCACAAAACCGCTATTTTGTCATACCCACAGCGAGAGGGAAGCTATCTGGTGTAATATCCGTGCATATCCCCTGTCAGATGGTCAAAAAAGGAACCAACAAGGATGCTTTTTACGCTAAAGAAGTACATTGGCGGCATGATTTTACCGTTACCGTTGCTGCTGTTACTGATGGCGCTCGGCCTGGCGCTGCTCTGGTTCAGCCGATTCCAGCGTAGCGGTAAGATTTGTCTTAGTATTGGTTGGCTGGCGCTGTTGCTGCTGAGCCTGCAACCGGTCGCCGATGCGTTACTCAAGCCAATTGAAAACAACTATCCAACCTGGCAGGGCACGGAGCGCGTCGACTACGTTGTGGTGTTGGGCGGGGGTTATACCTGGAATCCTGAATGGGCACCGAGTTCAAATCTTATCAATAATAGCCTGCCGCGTCTGACGGAAGGGATCCGCTTATGGCAGGCCAATCCAGGTGCCAGGATGATTTTCACCGGTGCAGCGGCTAAGACCAACCCCGTGAGCACCGGAGAAGCCGGGGCACGCGTCGCGCAGAGCCTGGGCGTGCCGCGCAGCGATATTATCGTGCTGGATAAACCGAAAGATACGGAAGAAGAAGCCGCTGCGGTAAAAGCAGCAATTGGCGATGCGCCGTTCCTGCTGGTGACGTCCGCCTCACATTTACCGCGAGCGATGATTTTCTTCCGCCATGCGGGCCTGAATCCGCTGCCTGCGCCGGCGAATCAGCTGGCCATTGAATCACCGCTCAATCCGTGGGAACGCCTAATTCCTTCTCCGGTCTGGTTGATGCACAGCGACCGCGTGGGCTATGAAACGCTGGGCCGCATTTGGCAATGGCTGAAAGGCAGCTCAGGCGAGCCAGGGGAGTAAAGATTTCGACGCCAAATCGAAATTGGCACGGTTAAATCGCCCGGTGTTTACCAACTGGGCGACTTCATCCCACAGCAGATACAACCAGCGTCGCCAGAGGAAGGATTCAGACACAGGCGCACGCTGGAGATAGTGCCACAGCAACCCTTCCGCCAGCCCGCTCTCCGACAATCGGAACAGCTCGTACTCACGCGGCGCCCACAGCATAATGCCCGGCCCGACCATCGCCAGCAGCTGATCGCTGCGGGAATCTTTCAGCATACTGCGCAGCGTAAAGTTGCCATGCACCATGACGCAATTATCATTAAAACCGTCAAACAGCGCGGGCAGACATTCCCGCGTACGGAACAGGATCCGTTTGTCCTGCATGGTGAGCCCGGTGTTGGGGTAGAGATTCAGCGTGCTCCACAGCATTTCGACGCGCTGGCGGTACCAGAGCGGCCAGAGATTTTCCTGCGTGCTGTCGACCGTGCCTACACAGCCGCCGCTGTCCTGTCGATGCCAGGCCAGTAATGCCTCGACTATCTGATCTTTCAACTGCTCCCAGCGATCCGGCGTTCTGGCGGGAGCCTCCACAGGCACACCGCGCAGCCGTTCAAGCAGCAGGATATCCGGGCCAGGATGCTCTTCATGGGTCATCACGCCGTAAACCACCGGCATGCGAACGGTCCCACTGCGGGCCAACGTTGATATTTTCCAGGCCAGCTGCTGTGCAAGCCCCGGCGTAGTGAAACTTCGGGCCAGCAGCGGCATGGGGTGTCCCTGAGCATCGTATAGCGACCACAGTGATGAGTCCGTTTTCTCACTCACACACTCCACCCGACTCAGCTTCTCGCCCAGCAGGTGGCTCAGTTCGGCACGCAGTTGTTCCATATCTGGTTACCCCTGTGAAGACTACTGTTTTTATAATGAGCGCCGATGCCGAAGATGTCACCGGATAAGATCAAAAACGGGGTAAAAAAGAGGATATACGGAGCGGGAAACACTCCCCTCCGGGCGGAGGGGAGAAGGCGATTAGCGCAGTTCTGCACGCACGCGAGCGAGATCTTCAGGGGTATCAACCCCAGTGCCAGGAACTTCTTTCGCCACGGCAACGTGGATTTTTTCGCCGTACCACAGCACGCGCAGCTGTTCGAGCATTTCGATTTGCTCGAGCGGACTCGGTGCCCAGTTGACGTAACGACGAATGAAACCCGCACGGTAGCCGTAGATACCAATGTGGCGCAGCAGCGTGTCACCAATGGCGTCACGGCTTTGAGCGAAACGGTCACGATCCCACGGAATCGTGGCGCGGGAGAAATAGAGCGCGTAGCCTTGCGCGTCCATCACGACTTTGACCGCATTCGGATTGAAGGCTTCTTCCGCATCGTGAATGGGCACCGCGAGCGTTGCCATTCCAGACTGGCTGGCGGCCAGGTTTTCAGCAACCTGCTGGATGATAACCGGGGGGATCATCGGCTCATCACCCTGGACATTGACGATCAGCGTGTCATCGCTAAATCCGCATTTTTCCACCACTTCGGCCAGACGTTCAGTCCCGGACTGGTGATCGGCACGGGTCATGCACACTTCGCCACCTGCGGCCTCGACTGCGCGCGCGACGTCTTCATTATCCGTCGCAACGATAATGCGCTCAGCGCCAGACTCACGTGCTCTTTCAAGCACATGCACAATCATTGGCTTGCCGTTAATGTCCTGCAGCGGTTTGCCCGGCAGACGGGTGGAAGCGTAACGCGCGGGAATGATGACGACAAAACTCATGGATGGCTCTCTTCTGCGCTCAATGGACGGGCTTCGTTTTCCAGCAGGACGGGAATTCCGTCACGCAGCGGGAAAGCCAGGCTGTCGAGTTTGCAGATAAGCTCTTGCTTATCCTGACTGTAATAGAGCTTCCCGTTGCAGACCGGACAAGCGATGATTTCAAGTAAGCGGTGATCCATAGTTCCTCCAGATGGACCGAAAAAGTATCTGCCGCAGCATAGCACAGAGCCCGTTTATGCGGCGTCAATTTCCCATCCCTTTGGCTGAGCGTTGAAAAGTTCAGCAGGTCGATGGTTGAGTACCACGCGTCCGGCACCTTGCCAGCGCGCAAAATCATTGATGGCCTGCATCAGGCCTTTTTCCAGCGTCTGGCTCACCCTCACGCCGTCCTGCAAATAGACGGCAAAGATTTCCAGCACGCCGGTTTTGCGGTGCATTTTGCTGTCCATTCGCCCCACCAGTTTTCCCTGGTGCAGTAACGGCAGAACGAAATAACCAAACTGACGCTTCGGTGCGGGCGTGTAGCATTCAAGCCGATAGGAGAAATCGAAAAGCTGCTCAGCGCGCCTGCGGTCCCAGACTACAGGGTCAAATGGCGAAAGCACCGCGCTGTGGGTGGCGGTCAATTTTCCCGCCTGCGCCTCCTCGAGCAGAGGCTGTAAATCAGCATGCAGCCACATCGCCCCGAGCCCTTCGACATCAACCGGAATTATTAGCCCCTCTTCTTGCCAGCGAGCAAGTAAAGCAGGCAACGAAGGCTGCCGTAAACGGTAGTAATCCGCCAGCCACTGACCGCGAAAAATCCCGAGACTGCGGGCGCTGTTTTGCAGCATTAATTCTTCGGCCTGTTCCTGAGCGAGCAGATCGCGCTCGTCGTCCCAGTGCGGCATCACCCGGGAGGTCAAATCGTATATACGCTGGAAATTATGGCGGCCAATTACCATTACTTTCCCGGCGGTGAACAGCCCTTCCAGATGGCGCTTGTGCGGCTTCCATTCCCACCAGCCGCTGGCGCCTTTACGGGGATGCTCAAAATCCGCCGAGCGAACCGGCCCGTTTTGCTGAATGTGTTCGATGAGCAGCTCTATTTCAGCGGCATGTTCCACCATCCACTCTTTGCGATACTTCCAGCCCATCTTGTCGGGCGAAAGCATTCGATGGCGCATCAGTGAAAAGTCACTTCTCGGTAAGAAGCAGGCCTCATGGGCCCAATACTCCATCAGCTCTCCACGGTTTAACGCCTCGTCCAGCCATTGTGATGGAAAACTGCCCAGGCGACTGAATAACACCAGCCAGGGGCTGCGCGCTACGACGTTGATGGTGTCAATTTGCAGTAAAGACATGCGCTGAATGGTAGAAAGAATGTCACCCGGTTGCGGGCGACGACGGGGCTTTTTGAGTAACCCCTGAGCGGAAAGATGAAGATGGCGTGCGGCAGTTAGTGAAAGCGTTACTTCTGACATTCGAAGTCCTCATCAGCTCGGCCTGCACCGCACGCGATACGCTAGCGTTGCGCCAGGCTCACCAGTTTCTGAATCAACCGTGGGGCCTGCTCGTCGTCAAAGACGGCGTCCACCGGTAAATACCACCAGTTTTCTTCGGCAAAAGCACGACACTTGACCGCGTCTTTTTCCGTCATTACCAGCGTTTGCTTATGCGTCGCGAGCGCTTGTACATCCGCTGCGCTTAACGCCTGATGATCGCCCAGTGCCACGGTTTTCACCGGCTGCACGCCACAGCTTTCAAGGGTGGCAAAAAAACGCGGCGGATGACCAATTCCGGCCATAGCGACAACGTCCGTCAGCAAAGAGACGCTACGTTTTTCGCCCGTTTTAAGGTTAACGGCCATGCCCGGGCGCAACTGCATCGGGATTTCACCCGCACGCGGTACGCCCCCATTGACGATAACCGCATCCACGCTTTTCAGCCGTGAAGCACGTTCGCGCATCGGCCCGGCGGGTAACCACCAGCCATTGCCAAAACGACGGACGCCATCAATCACAACGATTTCAACATCACGTGCGAGACGATAATGCTGGAGACCATCGTCGGTGATGATGATTTGCAGATCATGAGCTGCCAGCAATGCCTGAACAGCCTCACTGCGGTTGGGGGAAACGGCGACGGGCGCCCCGGTACGTTGATAAATCAACACCGATTCATCGCCCGCTTCGTCAGTGGTGGTGTGTGCCGTTAACAGCAACGGATAATGGGATGCTTTGCCGCCGTAGCCGCGAGAAACGACGCCCGCTTTAATGCCGTGCTGTTGAAGTTGCTCCACCAGCCAGATAGCGACTGGCGTTTTACCGTTACCGCCTGCGGTGAGATTCCCCACTACCGCGACCGGAACCGGCGCACGCCAGGCTTTCTTAATGCCTAAACGATAGCCGAGACGAATGACGCCGCTCACCAGGCCATACAGCCAGGAGAGCGGCAACAGCAGCAGCCAGAGCGGGGATTCGCCAGACCAGATACGTGCGATCATTGCCCAAATTGCATTTTATGCAGCTGAGCATACACGCCGCGATGTTCCAGCAGGTCCTGGTGACTACCGCGTTCAACGATACGCCCATCTTCGACGACGACAATTTCATCGGCTTTTTCGATGGTGGACAGTCGGTGAGCGATCACCAGAGAAGTACGGTTTTTCTGCAGTTCATCCAGCGCGGCCTGAATAGCACGTTCGGACTCGGTATCCAGGGCTGACGTCGCTTCATCCAGAATCAGGATTGGGCTGTCACGCAGCAACGCACGGGCAATAGCGATACGCTGACGCTGACCGCCGGAAAGCAGCACGCCATTCTCACCAATCACCGTATCCAGACCGTTATCCATCTTACTGATGAAGTCCATGGCGTAAGCCATTGTCGCGGCCTTCTCAATATCTTCACGGCTGTAAAGGTCGGTGCGAGCGTAAGCGATGTTGTTCGCTACGGTATCGTTGAACAGATGAACGTTCTGCGAAACCAGCGCCACCTGGTCGCGCAGTGATGCCAGGGTGTATTCGCGAATATCGTGGCCGTCGAGCACGATGCTGCCTGTATCCACATCATAGAAACGCGTAATCAGGCTCGCAATGGTGGACTTACCCGAACCGGAACGTCCCACCAGTGCGACCGTTTTCCCTTCAGGAACATGCAGATTGATGTCACGCAGCGCAGGCACTTCACGGCCTGGATACGTAAAGGTGACCTCTTTAAATTCGAGATTACCCTTCGCACGTTCAACAACGCGGGTGCCCTGGTCTTTTTCCTGCTCGGTATCGAGGATAGCGAACAGCGTCTGGCAGGCCGCCATACCGCGCTGGAACTGGGCATTGACGTTGGTCAGAGACTTCAGAGGACGCATTAACGCGATCATTGAAGAGAACACGACCGTGATGGTACCCGCGGTCAACGTTTCCATTACGCTCGGGAAGCTCGCCGCATAGAGTACAAAGGCCAGCGCCAGCGACGCAATCAGCTGAATGATTGGGTCAGAGATTGAAGAAGCAGAAACCATCTTCATTCCCTGCAAACGCATTTTATTGCTGACTTTATCGAAACGCTTGGTTTCGACCTCTTGACCGCCAAACATCAGGACTTCTTTATGCCCTTTAAGCATTTGCTCTGCACTGGTGGTCACCTGCCCCATCGTGTTTTGCATATTTTTACTGATGCTGCGAAAACGCTTGGACACATGACGAATGGCAAAGGAAACGATCGGGGCCAGTACAATCAGGATCACCGACAGCTGCCAGCTGTACCAGAACATCATGATGAACAGGCCGATAATCGAGGCCCCTTCACGCACAACGGTAATCAATGCGCTGGAAGAAGATGAAGCAACCTGTTCCGAGTCATAGGTGATACGTGACAGCAAAGTACCGGTGGACTGCTTGTCGAAAAATGAGACCGGCATACCCATCATATGACCGAAAAGGCGGCGGCGCATGGTCATGACCACTTTGCCTGAAACCCAGGAAATACAGTAGCTTGAGATGTAGCTGGTCACACCACGGAGGATCATCAATCCGATGACTACCAGCGGCATCCACAGCAGCACTGAGCGGTCAGTTTTCCCAAAACCATCATCCAGTAACGGTTTAAGAAGCGACAGCATAAAGGTGTCACTGGCAGCGTTAAGAACCAACGCGACTGCAGCCACGATAAGGCCAGCTTTAAAAGGCGCAATCGTTGGCCAAAGTCGGCGGAAAGTCTGCCACGTGGAGAGATCTTTGTCGTTCTGCATTCAAAAAACCAGCTTATGTTGAGATAGCCGCACATTCTACCCGTTATCACCAGCATCGCCAAACCACTGATGATACCAACGGGGGTATATTTGATCGCGTAAGCTCTGGATTTGCCAACCTTCTGGTGAAAAGTTGACCGTAATCTGCCCCTGGTGAGGCGTATCGAACCAACGATAATTCCGCTGGCTGTAACGCGTTTTCACCTTTGCCGAGGGAAAATGCCAGGCATTGTAGCGCGCCGTCGAAGCCAGCGCGGCCTGCCCATCAATCCGTTGAAGCAATGCTAACGATGATGACGTCGAGCTGCCATGATGTGGCACCTGAACAAGTGTAGACGCAAGATGCTGCCAGTAATGACTGAGCATTGACATTTCTGCCGATATTTCAATATCTCCCGTCAATAAAACGCTATAGCGCCCGTCATCAACGCGTACGACACACGAGCGGTTATTACCTTTCTCCATAGTGCCGGCCAACGGCCAGACCGCACGGAACGTCAGTCCCTGCCAGCGCCAGCTTTCTCCTCGAAAACAGGGTAAATGCCCTTCCCACTGTAACGGGCTTCTGACCCACAGTGCAGGCCAGGTTTTCAACAGCGTTTCCAGCCCCCCACGATGGTCGAGATGTTCATGACTGAGAATGACGCCTTCTGGCTGTAGATGATGCCAGCGCAGCCAAGGGATAATGAGTTGTTGAGCACTGTCGCCCCCGGGCCAGGCAAGCCCGGTGTCATAGAGCAGCGCTTTGCCGTTTCGGGTAATGACCACGGACAACCCCTGACCTACATCCAGCATGGTCACTGACCACATATGAGGCGGCAGCTGACGCCAGACTGGAAAAGTAAGGAGAGTTCCGCATGCCAGTATCGAGGCTGGCCATCTCGTCCAGCCATTGAGTCGCCAGAGGATAATGACCAGCCACGGCATCGCTACAATGCCCTGCCAACGATAATCGATATCTTGCCATCCCTGCGGCAGTGCACGCAAAAACCAAAACAAGCCTTCGAGCAGGCGGTCGGCTAACAGCCAGATATAATTTTCCATGGTTGCCGGTCCGGTAAAATGCAGCACGACACCGGCCAACAACAGCGGAATTTCACCCAGCGTCACCAAAGGCACAGCCACAAGATTGGCGGGCAGAGATGTCCAGGACATGCCGTGAAATATGCTCACTTGCAATGGAAGCAGAAGCAGCATCAGTCCCAACTGTAAATGCACTAACGAAATCAGTCCCTTTATTATGACGTTACATTGCAGGCGAAGGGGTGGCATCCACTGATACCAGAAGATCAACGTTGCAACGGCAAAAGCAGATAACCACAGGCTTTGCGTCAGAATAGCCAAAGGATCCAACACCAGGATTGCGGCGATACAGCACAGCCAGACTTCCCATGGCGTCCATCGACGACCACTTAAGCGCAGCAGCAGCCAGACTCCGGCCGCAATAATGGCGCGCAGAGCCGGAGGCTGTAATCCACTTAACCACGCGTACATCAGCGCCAGAATAAAGCTGGCGCATAGGGGCATTCGCCAGCCAATCCAGCGGCATGGCAGCACTCTCTGGATACCTCGTACCAAGACCCAACCCATCATCGCCACCAGAGAAATATGCAATCCGGAAATCGCCATCAGATGCGAGGTTCCCGTTTCTTGAAGCAGACGTTTTATTTCCGCGGGAACATCTGCACGCTCGCCAACGGCCAAAGCCAGCATGACGTGTTGCCACGGATAAGGTTCGAGTGCGTTCGCCAACGCGGAGACTAACTGCGACCGTATGCTGCACTGACCGTCTACTCTATTCGCCTGCGTAAAGCGCCCGGTTAATGGACGATGTAATGAAAGCGCATGGCGCTGACCGTCAAACATGCCCTCATTGAGTAAACCGTGTACCGCCCGAGCTTTAATGGTCATTTGCCAGATTTGCCCCACGCAGCCCTTTTCCGGCAGTACCTGCCCATAAAGAACGATACCTGGTGCAGGGATTTGGCGCTGGCCGTTAATCCGCAGCAGTTTGCCGTAATATGTGGTTTCACCGTCTATAGCAGCGATCTCCACTTCTGCCTGCAGCGGTCTCCCGGATAGCGTATTTGCCGGAATGATAATCTTCTGCGCAGCAAAGACACCCCAGCAGAAAAAGAGCGCAATGAGGCCCACAATTCTGAAGCGCCGGGCAATAATGACAAACGCAATTGCCCCTAACGTAATCGTGCCAGCAACGTCTATCGACGGTAATTCGGGTAACCAAAACAATGGGCAAATGCCGATGATGGCGCTGATGGCTATTGTGGGTATTCGCATGACACCTCCCTGTCGCGAGCAGTCTCATGCTTTCAAGTTTGTGTGTCTTTAGACAAATACAGACGTTGCGAGGAGGCTTCCAGGAAATCGATGTTGTTGCAAAGAGCGCATTGTGCTTTTCGGAGCGTGTTCCAAAACCCTGGTGGCCACCTCACGAAAGGTACGTATTCCAGAAACGAAAAAAGCACCCTGTGGGTGCTTTCATCTCGTTCAAGTTTTGCGGAAACCCGCAATAACTCAATCGTAAATATTGGCGCGATCGCGCAATTCTTTCCCCGGCTTAAAGTGCGGAACGTATTTACCTTCCAGCTCGACTTTATCGCCTGTTTTCGGGTTACGCCCAACGCGTGGGGCGCGGTAATGCAAAGAGAAACTACCGAAACCGCGGATTTCAATGCGCTCGCCCTGGGCTAGCGTAGAGGCCATATGTTCCAGCATCTCTTTCACAGCATCTTCAACCGCTTTCGCAGGGATGTGAGATTGCTGGCTTGCAAGTCTTTCGATGAGCTCTGACTTGGTCATGATTCCTCCGGTTTCCTTTCAGGAAAGTATAAGCTAACAGCTTGAACAAGGGCGGCCGTAGCCGCCCTTTGTTGTTGATTACAGGACGAATCCTGCAATCTGTCAAGTTACTCGTGAAGAGTGACCTGATTACTCGCCTTTAGCTGCTTTAAATGCTTCAGCCATAGCGTTGGAGAAGTTGCTTTCTTCCTGTTTGTTGTTAACAGTAGCGATTGCATCTTTCTCGTCAGCTTCGTCTTTAGCACGTACAGACAGGCTGATTGCACGGTTCTTACGGTCAACACCGGTGAATTTAGCTTCAACGTCGTCGCCTACGTTCAGAACCAGAGTTGCATCTTCAACGCGGTCACGTGATGCTTCAGAAGCACGCAGGTAACCTTCAACGCCGTCAGCCAGTTCTACGGTTGCGCCTTTAGCGTCAACTGCAGTCACTTTACCGTTAACGATAGCGCCTTTCTTGTTCAGAGCAACCCAGTTGTTGAACGGATCTTCAGCCAGCTGTTTCACGCCCAGGGAGATGCGCTCACGCTCTGCGTCAACCTGCAGAACAACGGCAGCGATTTCGTCGCCTTTCTTGTATTCACGAACTGCTTCTTCGCCTGCAACGTTCCAGGAGATGTCAGACAGGTGAACCAGGCCGTCGATGCCGCCGTCCAGGCCGATGAAGATACCGAAGTCAGTGATAGACTTGATTTTACCTTCAACGCGGTCGCCCTTGTTGTGGGTTTCTGCGAACAGCTGCCATGGGTTAGATTTGCACTGCTTCAGACCCAGGGAGATACGACGACGTTCTTCGTCGATGTCCAGAACCATAACTTCCACTACATCACCAACGTTAACAACTTTGGATGGGTGGATGTTTTTGTTGGTCCAGTCCATTTCGGAAACGTGTACCAGGCCTTCAACGCCTTCTTCGATTTCAACGAAGCAGCCGTAGTCGGTCAGGTTGGTCACGCGACCAGTCAGTTTGGTACCTTCTGGGTAACGCTTAGCGATAGCTACCCATGGATCTTCGCCCAGCTGCTTCAGACCCAGAGAAACACGGGTACGCTCGCGGTCGAACTTCAGCACTTTAACAGTGATTTCGTCGCCAACGTTCACGATTTCGCTTGGGTGTTTAACGCGTTTCCACGCCATGTCAGTGATGTGCAGCAGGCCGTCAACGCCGCCCAGGTCAACGAATGCGCCGTAGTCAGTGAGGTTCTTAACGATACCTTTAACTTCCATGCCTTCCTGGAGGTTTTCGAGCAGCTGATCACGTTCTGCGCTGTTTTCGGATTCGATAACGGCACGACGGGAAACAACAACGTTGTTACGCTTCTGGTCCAGCTTGATAACTTTGAACTCAAGCTCTTTGCCTTCCAGGTGCAGCGTATCGCGAACTGGACGCACGTCTACCAGTGAACCTGGCAGGAACGCACGAATACCGTTCAGCTCAACAGTGAAGCCACCTTTAACTTTGCCGTTGATAACACCAACAACAGTTTCAGCGTCTTCGTATGCTTTTTCCAGCGTGATCCAAGCTTCGTGACGCTTAGCTTTCTCACGGGACAGCAGGGTTTCGCCGAAGCCGTCTTCTACTGCGTCCAGCGCAACGTCAACTTCGTCACCGACCTGGATTTCCAGCTCGCCCTGGGCGTTTTTGAACTGCTCTGCCGGGATGGCGGATTCAGATTTCAGACCGGCGTCAACCAGTACGATATCTTTATCGATAGCAACAACAACACCACGAACGATGGAACCCGGACGGGTTTCGATTGTTTTTAAGGATTCTTCAAATAGTTGAGCAAAAGATTCAGTCATGTTTAATCTTCGAAGTTAGATTTAACGTCCACCTGACACCATGTCGGATGGGGTTGTTTAACATACCCGCTCACAATCCATTGCAGCGGGGGTACTACAAATTCGGAGGCTCACTTATCTTTAATCAGACAGCAGCCAGTTTTTGGCGCGCGTATTGTAACGCTTTTTCAATCACTTGCTCAATGCTTAATCGTGTTGAATCCAGGACTAAAGCATCAGCAGCGGGAACTAACGGTGCCACCGCACGGTTGCGGTCACGGTCATCGCGTTCCTTTATCTCGACCAAAAGGCGTTCAAAGTTAACACTAAAGCCCTTTTCCTGCAACTGAAGCATACGGCGTTGAGCACGTTCTTCCGGGGAAGCGTCGAGGAAAATCTTGACCGGCGCATCGGTAAACACCACGGTTCCCATGTCGCGTCCGTCGGCAATCAGGCCCGGGGCTTCACGGAATGCACGCTGGCGACGTAACAAGGCTTCGCGTACGCGCGGGAACGCTGCCACCTGAGAGGCCGCATTTGCTACTTCCTGAGTGCGGATTTCGCCACTAACGTCTTCACCCTCGAGGATAACCTCAAGATTACCGTCAGTAGAAACAAAACGAACATCCAGATGTGCCGCCAGTGGGACCAGTGCTTCTTCGGAGGTCACGTCGACGTGATGATGTAATGCCGCCAGAGCCAGGACGCGATAAATAGCGCCAGAATCCAGCAGGTGCCATTGCAGTGCTTCCGCCATGGCTTTGCACAGCGTGCCTTTTCCGGCGCCGCTAGGCCCGTCAATGGTAATTACCGGGGCAATTGCCGTCATCGTACTCTCCTTCAATCAGGGCGTCTGTTACTTAAACGCCGCGCATTATACTCGCCAAAGCGCCAGTCCGTTAATGCTGCGTGCAAAATGCGGAATAATGGCCACCTATCGAACAATATTTGGGCAAGTATAGTTCAGAAGCGGGCAGAAAAACGCCGACCAGACGGTCGGCGCTGGAAGCAATATCAGGCAGGGGTACTGATGCGAGCGAGTTGTTCGAAATAGTCAGGGAAAGTTTTCGCCGTACATTTCGGATCAAGAATGGTCACCGGCGTGTCGGACAACGCCACCAGCGAGAAACACATCGCCATGCGGTGATCGTTATAAGTACCGATCTCTGCGAAGGTCAGATGCGCAGGCGGCGTCACGCGAATATAGTCTTCGCCCTCTTCCACTTCCGCACCCACTTTACGCAGTTCTGTCGCCATCGCGAACAAGCGATCGGTTTCTTTCACACGCCAATTGTAGATGTTGCGCAGCGTCGTCGTGCCTTTGGCAAACAGCGCGGCCGTGGCGATAGTCATCGCCGCATCAGGAATGTGGTTCATATCCATATCGATGGCGGTCAGTTCAGCACCCGTACAGGCGATGAAGTCATCACCCCAGGTAACGGTCGCGCCCATTTTTTCCAGCACATCGGCAAAGCGGATATCGCCCTGCACGCTGTTGCGGCCTATTCCGGTTACTTTTACCGTGCCGCCTTTGATAGCACCCGCGGCGAGGAAATACGACGCAGAAGACGCATCACCTTCCACCAGATACGCGCCCGGTGACTGATAATGCTGTCCGCCTTTGACGACAAAGCGCTGATAGTTCTGATTATCCACCTTCACGCCGAAGGTATTCATCAGATGCAGCGTAATATCGATGTACGGCTTAGAAACCAGATCGCCTTTAATGGTGATAACGGTATCCTGCGCAGCCAGCGGAGCAGTCATTAACAGCGCCGTCAGGAACTGGCTGGACACGCTGCCGTCAACGGCGACTTCGCCACCCACAAAACCGCCCTTCAGGCGCAGCGGCGGATAGTTTTCCTGCTCAAGATAGTCAATCTGTGCGCCACCCTGACGCAGCGCATCAACCAGATGCCCAATCGGACGCTCTTTCATGCGCGGTTCACCGGTCAGCACGATATCGTTACTGCCCAGGCACAATGCCGCCGCCAGCGGGCGCATTGCCGTTCCGGCATTACCCAGGAACAGTTCCAGCGCCGCCTCTGTTTTCAACGGACCGCCATTGCCGGTCACTTCACAGCGGGTGCGGTCAGAAGACAGAGTGTACTGAACGCCCAACGCGGTCAGGGCATTGAGCATGTGGCGCACATCGTCACTGTCCAGAAGATTAGTCAGAACGGTGGTGCCATGGCCCAGAGCCGCCAGCAGCAATGCGCGGTTTGAGACGCTTTTTGAACCTGGTAAATTGATGGTGCCGTCTACATGCGCGATGGGTTGTAACGTCAGGGATTCCATGAAACTCGACTCTCAAAAGCAGAAAATAAAAACCCCGCAGACCCGCTGCGGGGATGAAAACAGGAACATTAACCGTGGCGGCGTTCGAACTCTTTCATAAAGTCGGTCAGCGCCTGAACGCCCGCCAGCGGCATAGCGTTATAAATAGAGGCGCGCATTCCACCGACCACGCGATGGCCTTTCAATGCATGCAGGCCCGCGGCGAAGGATTCTTCGAGAAACAGCTTATCCAGTGCGCTGTCGGCCAACTGGAACGGCACGTTCATACGGGAACGGTTGGCTGCAGCCACGTCGTTACGGTAAAAATCGCTGTTATCGATAGTGCCGTACAGCAGTTCCGATTTTTGCTGGTTGATGCGGTTCATGACGTCTACACCGCCCTGCGCCTTCAGCCACTTAAAGACCAGGCCAGACAGATACCAGGCAAACGTCGGCGGCGTGTTGAACATCGAATCGTTGTCGTTCAGCACGCTGTAATCAATGATTGATGGGCAGGCGGGGTGTGCCTTACCCAGCAGATCTTCACGCACGATAACCAGTGTCAGACCCGCCGGGCCGATGTTTTTCTGTGCACCCGCGTAAATCACGCCAAAGCGGCTGACATCAAGCGGGCTGGACAGGATCGTGGAGGAGTAATCCGCCGCAACCACAACGTCTTTACCAAAATCTGGTACTTCGTCAATGGCGATACCGTCTATGGTTTCGTTCGGGCAATAGTGCAGATACGCCGCGTTGTCAGAGAGCTGCCAGTCGCGCATCGGTTTCACCGCACGCAAACCGTCAACGGTCACTTTGGCGTCAATCACGTTTGGAGTGCAGTATTTTTTCGCTTCTTTTACTGCACTGGCTGCCCAATAACCGGCATCCACGTAGTCTGCCGTGGTTTTGTCACCCAGCAGGTTCAGCGGAACACCCGCGAACTGACCGCGACCACCGCCGTGGCAGAACAGGACTTTATAGTTGGAAGGGATTTTAAGCAGGTCGCGGAAGTCTTTTTCTGCTTCTTCGGCCACCTGGATGAACTCTTTACCACGATGGCTAATTTCCATTACCGAGGTACCCAAACCCTGCCAGTCGCAGAGCTCCTGTTGGGCCTGTTTAAGCACATCCGCCGGAAGCATTGCCGGGCCAGAACTAAAATTAAAGACCTGAGTCATTTCCCCTCACCACGCTATACACGTTATCAGCCCGTAGGCATAAGTTATTCCTGTGGATATCGGTTTTACCATTCAGTGACACAGGCCGCAATGGCTAATACTCGCGAGCCGAAAAATGTGTCCAGGCTCACACAACAGAATATGCCATCTTGACGTCACAATGCCGACAATTTGGCTATCAGGTGATGCGTTTTGCCCGACTGGCCTTGGCCCATTCGGGATGCGCGCAGCGAGGGCATTTTTGATGATCGCCTGCATGCATGTGGAATATTGCGCTGCACCGTGTGCAGGCGTAGTCATTCTCTTCAGGCATCGTTTTGAAGCGTTCAATGCACTCACCGGGCAAGATAGGCAAACCGGCCTTCACCTCATCGTCGCTAAAAAAGTAGACACTGATTTGCCCATTCGTTTCCATGATGGCCCTTTTAACCTGCCCCAGATGCTCGATGCCACTCAGGCGCAATTCCATAAAAAACTCAAACTCGGTCATGTTTTCCGCGCGCAGCTTTTCCCAGGCCAGCTCACCGTTTGCCACCACGATAATGGGCTTTCCTTCGAGTAAATCCTCCAGCTTTTCGCTGTGCGCCATCAGCCACATCACCAGTCGGTAAAGCACAGCCAGCGTGACAAAGACGATCAATACCGGAAGCATCGGTACATCGTCGTAAAACGCCACATCTCCTGCAGCAGAGCCTAACGTCAGGATAATGAGCACTTCGAACAGCGACATCTGGCGCACGCCACGTCGTCCGGTGATTTTTAAAAACAGGAATACCAGCACGAAGGTATAAAGACTCCGCAGGGCCACTTCCCCGAGAAATTCCGCGGGGACTTTATCGAAAGCCATTCGGTGAAGATCAAACGCTTGCATTTTAGTTGCCTGAACAGTGGGTTACTGCTTCTAAGCGTAGCCGAGCCTTTTATTTTCGCCGCTCGCGCCGGGACGATAGCGCCTGACACGCAAAACCCGTATCATTGCGCGCTTTCCGTACGATAAAAGTGATCGCCATGACCCAAACATTTATTCCCGGCAAAGACGCCGCTCTGGAAGACTCCATCGCCCGCTTCCAGCAAAAATTAACGGACCTCGGATTCAACATTGAAGAAGCGTCCTGGCTGAATCCGGTGCCTAACGTCTGGTCCGTGCATATTCGCGACAAAGAGTGCGCGCTGTGTTTCACCAACGGTAAAGGGGCAACTAAAAAAGCGGCCCTGGCTTCTGCGCTCGGCGAATATTTTGAGCGTCTGTCCACCAACTACTTCTTCGCCGATTTCTGGCTGGGCGAAACTATCGCCAATAGCCCGTTCGTGCATTATCCGAATGAAAAATGGTTCCCGCTGCCGGAAGACGACGAAGTGCCGGAAGGCGTTCTCGATGAGCGTCTGCGCGCGTTCTACGATCCGGACGATCAGCTGACCGCCAGCCTGCTTGTGGATTTGCAGTCGGGCAATGACGATCGCGGCGTTTGTGGTCTGCCGTTCACCCGTCAGTCTGATGGCGAGACGATTTACATTCCGATGAACATCGTCGGCAACCTGTACGTCTCCAACGGCATGTCTGCCGGTAACACCCGTAACGAAGCGCGTGTTCAGGGCCTGTCTGAAGTGTTTGAGCGTCACATCAAAAACCGCATCATTGCGGAAAGCATCAGCCTGCCAGAAATCCCGGCGGAGGTGATGGCGCGTTACCCGAGCGTAGTGGAGTCCATCGCTAAGCTGGAAGCAGAAGGCTTCCCGATCTTTGCTTACGACGGTTCACTGGGCGGCAAATACCCGGTTATCTGCGTGGTGCTGTTCAACCCGGCAAACGGAACCTGTTTCGCCTCCTTCGGCGCGCACCCCGATTTCGGCGTTGCGCTGGAGCGTACCGTCACCGAGCTGCTGCAAGGCCGCGGTCTGAAAGATCTCGACGTCTTCACCCCGCCAACCTTCGATGACGAAGAAGTGGGTGAGCACGCGAACCTCGAAACCCACTTCATCGATTCCAGCGGTTTGATCTCCTGGGATATGTTCAAACAGGATGCAGATTATCCGTTTGCTGACTGGAACTTCTCCGGCACCACCGAGGAAGAATTTGCCACGCTGATGGCGATTTTCCAGGCAGAAGATAAAGAAGTGTATATCGCAGATTACGAGCACCTGAGCGTTTACGCCTGTCGTATTATCGTGCCAGGCATGTCTGATATTTATCCAGCCGAAGACCTGTGGCTGGCAAATAACAATATGGGCAGCCAGCTGCGTGAGACCATTCTTTCTCTGCCGGGCAGCGAGTGGGAAAAAGAAGATTATCTGGCGCTGATTGAGCAGATGGATGATGAAGGTCTGGACGACTTCACCCGCGTACGTGAACTGCTGGGTATGGCGACCGGTAAGGATAACGGCTGGTACACCCTGCGCATCGGTGAACTGAAAGCCATGCTGGCGCTGGCTGGCGGTGACATGGAGCAAGCGCTTATCTGGACCGAGTGGACCATGGAGTTCAATGCTTCCGTGTTTAGCGCGGAACGTGCCAACTACTATCGCTGCCTGCAGACGCTGTTACTCCTGTCTCAGGAAGAAGAACGTCAGCCGTTGCAGTACCTGAACGCGTTCGTACGTATGTACGGCGCAGATGCGGTTGAAGCGGCGAGCGCGGCCCTGAGCGGCGAAGAGGCCTTCTACGGTCTGCAACCTGTAGACCGCGACCTGGCGGCCTTCCCGGCGCATCAGTCACTGTTGAAAGCGTACGAGAAGCTGCAACGCGCAAAAGCCAAATTCTGGGCTAATCCGCAGTAAAACCACAAATAACTTATGGCGAAACTATTCGCCTGCGCTATATTACGGGGCCTCTGAAGGGGCCCCGTTTTAATTTTCACGGTCCCTTGGTTAATTTGTAATAATTAAGTTAATTATGAGTAAATACTATTATTAGTAGCTTACAAACAATGTTAATTTTAATGCATATTACTCCATTTTAATTAACTGCTGAAAAGGGGGCCACTGAAAAAATTCAACTCTATTTGCAAATTTTAAAATTTATTTTTATTTTGATAATCAAAAAGTTACGCCGCGATCGCTGAAAAACCATGCGTTTTGCGGGCCTATAAGCCAGGCGAGATATGATCTATATCAATTTCTCTTCTATAATGCTTTGTTAGTATCTCGTCGCCGACTTAATAAAGAGAGAGTTAGTGTGAAAGCTGACAACCCTTTTGATCTTTTACTCCCAGCTGAGATGGCCAAAGTGGCCGAGGAAGCGGGTGTCTATAAAGCAACGAAACAACCGCTCAAAACCTTTTTCCTGGCGATTACTGCGGGTGTGTTCATCTCCATTGCCTTCGTCTTCTACATTACGTCCACGACAGGCACTGCGGGAATGCCGTTTGGTATTGCCAAGCTGATTGGCGGTATCTGCTTCTCACTGGGTCTTATCCTGTGTGTCATTTGCGGCGCTGACCTTTTCACCTCCACGGTGCTTATCGTGGTGGCTAAAGCAAGCGGCAAAATCACCTGGGGCCAACTGGCGAAGAACTGGTTCAACGTCTATGTTGGTAACCTGATTGGTGCCTTGCTGTTTGTTCTGCTGATGTGGTTATCTGGCGAATATATGGCCGCCAACGGAGGTTGGGGACTCAACGTCCTGCAAACCGCCGACCACAAAATGCATCATACTTTTATCGAGGCCGTGTGCCTGGGTATCCTGGCAAACCTGATGGTCTGTCTGGCGGTGTGGATGAGCTACTCCGGCCGCAGCCTGATGGATAAAGCAATGATAATGGTGCTGCCAGTGGCCATGTTTGTTGCCAGCGGCTTCGAGCACAGTATCGCGAACATGTTCATGATCCCAATGGGTATCGTCGTTCGCAACTTCGCCAGCCCGGAATTCTGGACCGCAATCGGTTCGTCTCCGGACAATTTCTCTCACCTGACTGTCATGAACTTCATCACTGATAACCTGATTCCGGTAACTATCGGGAACATTATTGGTGGCGGTCTGCTAGTTGGGTTGACGTACTGGGTCATTTACCTGCGTGGCAACGACAATCATTAATCGTCGTTTCAGGCAGTAAATTAAGAAATCCACATAAGAAGGTAGGTGTTACATGTCCGAACTTAATGAAAAGTTAGCTACAGCCTGGGAAGGTTTTGCCAAAGGTGACTGGCAGACAGAAGTCAACGTACGTGACTTCATCCAGAAAAACTACACCCCGTTTGAAGGTGACGAGTCCTTCCTGGCTGGCGCTACTGACGCGACCACCGCCCTGTGGGACAACGTAATGGAAGGCGTTAAACTGGAAAACCGCACTCACGCGCCAGTTGATTTCGATACCTCTGTTGCGTCTACCATCACTTCTCATGACGCTGGCTACATCAATAAGGCCCTTGAGAAAATCGTTGGCCTGCAGACTGAAGCTCCGCTGAAACGTGCGATTATCCCGTTTGGCGGCATTAAAATGGTTGAAGGTTCTTGCAAAGCGTACAACCGCGAGCTGGACCCGATGCTGAAGAAGATCTTCACCGACTTCCGCAAAACCCATAACCAGGGTGTTTTCGACGTCTACACCAAAGACATTCTGAACTGCCGTAAGTCTGGCGTTCTGACGGGTCTGCCAGACGCATACGGCCGTGGCCGTATCATCGGTGACTACCGTCGCGTTGCGCTGTACGGCATCGACTTCCTGATGAAAGACAAATACGCTCAGTTCGTGTCTCTGCAGTCCGATCTGGAAAACGGCGTAAACCTGGAAGCGACTATCCGTCTGCGTGAAGAAATCTCCGAGCAGTACCGTGCTCTGGGCCAGATCAAAGAAATGGCAGCGAAATACGGCTGCGATATCTCGGCTCCTGCAACCAACGCTCAGGAAGCTGTTCAGTGGACCTACTTCGGCTACCTGGCCGCTGTTAAATCTCAGAACGGTGCAGCAATGTCCTTCGGTCGCGTATCCACCTTCCTGGATGCATACATCGAACGTGACCTGAAAGCAGGCAAAATCACTGAGCAAGACGCTCAGGAAATGATTGACCACCTGGTCATGAAACTGCGTATGGTTCGCTTCCTGCGTACCCCAGAATATGATGAGCTGTTCTCTGGTGACCCGATTTGGGCAACTGAATCTATCGGTGGTATGGGCGTTGATGGCCGTACTCTGGTCACCAAATCCAGCTTCCGTTTCCTGAACACCCTGTACACCATGGGGCCGTCTCCGGAGCCGAACATCACCGTTCTGTGGTCTGAAAAACTGCCACTGAACTTCAAGAAATTCGCGGCTAAAGTCTCCATCGATACCTCTTCTCTGCAGTACGAGAACGACGATCTGATGCGTCCTGACTTCAACAACGACGATTACGCGATTGCATGCTGCGTAAGCCCAATGGTTGTTGGTAAGCAAATGCAGTTCTTCGGTGCGCGTGCAAACCTCGCGAAAACCATGCTGTACGCAATCAATGGCGGCGTGGACGAAAAACTGAAAATCCAGGTTGGCCCGAAATCTGCGCCAATCAAAGGCGATGTTCTGGACTTCAACGAAGTTATGGAACGTATGGATCACTTCATGGATTGGCTGGCTAAGCAGTATGTCACCGCTCTGAACGTTATCCACTACATGCACGACAAGTACAGCTATGAAGCTTCTCTGATGGCTCTGCATGACCGTGACGTGGTTCGCACCATGGCATGTGGTATCGCAGGTCTGTCCGTTGCAGCTGACTCCCTGTCTGCTATCAAATACGCGAAAGTTAAACCTGTTCGTGACGAAGACGGCCTGGCTGTTGACTTCGAAATCGAAGGCGAATACCCGCAGTTTGGTAACAACGACTCTCGTGTAGATGACATGGCGGTTGACCTGGTTGAACGTTTCATGAAGAAAATTCAGAAACTGACTACCTACCGTGATGCCATCCCGACTCAGTCCGTTCTGACCATCACATCTAACGTTGTGTACGGTAAGAAAACCGGTAACACCCCAGATGGTCGTCGTGCTGGCGCGCCATTCGGTCCAGGTGCTAACCCAATGCACGGCCGTGACCAGAAAGGTGCTGTTGCCTCTCTGACTTCCGTTGCTAAACTGCCGTTTGCTTACGCTAAAGATGGTATCTCTTATACCTTCTCTATCGTTCCAAACGCTCTGGGTAAAGACGACGAAGTTCGTAAAACCAACCTGGCGGGTCTGATGGATGGCTACTTCCATCACGAAGCGTCCATCGAAGGTGGTCAGCACCTGAACGTGAACGTTATGAACCGTGAAATGCTGCTTGATGCGATGGAACATCCGGAAAAATATCCGCAGCTGACCATCCGCGTTTCTGGTTACGCAGTACGTTTTAACTCCCTGACTAAAGAACAGCAGCAGGACGTTATCACTCGTACCTTCACTCAAACCATGTAATGTGTTTTGACTGAAAACGCGAAGTAAAAAGCGTACAATAAAGGCTCCACACCTGTGGGGCCTTTTTTTAACAATGACTCTCCTTCCCCAGCCTGCTTTGCCAGCCATCTATACTATGGGTATCTGTCAAAACAGACTTAACACAGCCGGCTTTGAGCTGTGCATACACTGGCCCCGGATGGGCCGTATCTGGAGATAACACCGCAATGTCAGTAATTGGTCGCATTCACTCCTTTGAATCCTGTGGCACCGTCGATGGCCCAGGCATCCGTTTTATCACCTTCTTCCAGGGCTGTCTGATGCGCTGCCTGTATTGCCATAACCGCGATACCTGGGATACCCACGGCGGCAAAGAAATTACGGTTGAAGAACTCATGAAAGAAGTGGTGACCTATCGCCACTTTATGAATGCGTCCGGCGGCGGCGTAACGGCGTCCGGCGGCGAAGCCATTTTACAGGCTGAATTTGTGCGTGACTGGTTCCGCGCCTGCCGTAAAGAAGGCATTCATACCTGCCTCGACACCAACGGTTTTGTTCGTCGTTACGATCCGGTGATTGATGAACTGCTGGAAGTGACCGATCTGGTCATGCTTGATCTCAAACAGATGAACGATGAGATCCATCAGAATTTAGTCGGCGTATCTAACCACCGTACGCTGGAATTCTGCCGTTACCTGGCGAACAAAAATATTAACGTCTGGATCCGTTACGTGGTGGTTCCAGGCTGGTCTGACGATGACGATTCTGCGCACCGCCTGGGGGAATTTACCCGCGATATGGGCAACGTCGAGAAAATCGAGCTTCTGCCGTACCATGAGCTTGGCAAGCACAAATGGGTGGCGATGGGCGAAGAGTACAAACTGGACGGCGTGCATCCACCGAAGAAAGAAACAATGGATCGCGTGAAAGGTATCCTCGAGCAATACGGTCACAAAGTCATGTACTGACTCAGACAGCCTCTTCGGAGGCTGTTTTTATATCCCTTCTTTCATCGCCGTTAGCAATTGCGCCAACATAGGCGCACCGATCACACCCGGTTTCCAGAGTGCCACCAGCGGATGTGCCAGCCCCGTCGTCCCCATCTCGGTATCAATTCGCGCCACGCCTTCCAGCCGTTCTGCGCAAAAATGCTCCGGCAGAAATGCCCAGCCACAGCCACGTTGCAACAGCCCTTCCAGCAAGGTTATCTCATTGACATGAATCAGCCTGTCCGCGATACGAATTCGCCCGGCAAGAGAGGGGGGAAGATCACGAAACGGCATCAGCTGCGGTTGCGAGGCTAAATGCAGCAGAGACACTGGCTGTTTAGGGAAATAATCTTCACGGGCATATACCGCAAGCGAAACGCTCCCAACCGCGCGCCAGTGCAGGTGGTCGTTAACGGAACGGTTTACGGCCTGAAAAAGACCGAGATCGACGCTGCCCTCATCCAGCCATTGCTCGGCCTGACCGCGCTCACAGGCGATCATATCCAGCTGAATATGCTGTGCCTGAAGTCGCTCTGCCAGTTTCAGCAACAGCGCGCGTGGCGTAAAGAGGTCATAACACAGGGTCAGATGCGTTTCGAGGGTATCGGGAATGTGCCTGGCGATACGCGAGAAGGCTTCGGCCTCATGCAGAAACAGCCTTGCCTGGCGATAAAGCAGCTGGCCCTGCGGCGTCAACGTTAACGGTCTTGTCGAGCGGTCAAACAGTGCATAGCCAAGATCCACCTCAAGATATTCGAGCAGTTCGCTGACGGTGGTGCGATCCTTTTTCAACTTTTTCGCCGCCTGGGTCAGCGTGCCGGTTTCGCACACGCAGGCGAATGCTTCAATCTGGGCAAGCGTAAAACGCAACAACTCCATCGGATATCCTTCTTCGTAAAGAGGAGGTCACCTTACCGGAGAGTCGAGAAAGAAAAAAGCCTGTCGGTCGACAGGCTTTGGCTATCAGGCGTGTGCCACCGGCGTTGGATGATGCCCGGCTTTGCGCAGCAGCATCAAAAGATAGATAAACGACACGCTGGCGATCATCACAAACAGCAGATTGTCAGAATAGTTCTGCATAAGCATCGATGTAAACGTAGGCCCCAGCAGGCTGCCGATGGTGTAGCTCAGCAGCAGCGCCTGGTTCATCGCCACCAGCTGATGGTGTTCAACTTTCTCGCAGGCCCAGGCCATCGCTACCGGATACAGCGTAAAGCCCGCAGCACCCAGAATAAACAGCGTAGGTGCCATCGCCGCACCGCTCAGCATTGCCAGACAGCCGAGAATAACCACAAACACCTGCACGCGCAGCACCAGCAAACGACCGTAGCGATCGGCCAGACGCCCAACCGGCCACTGACCGAGGATCCCGGCACTGACCATAACCGCCATCCAGAAACCAATGCCCGAATCGCTGACGCCCTGGTGGTTCAGCCACAGCGGCATTAGCCCATACAGTGAGCCGAGAACAATCCCGGAGATAATGCAGCCGTTGACGCCTAAACGCGCGTGGCGCAGTTTTAGCATCGGCCAGACCAGCGTTGGCGCCTCTTCGCTAGTCTGATTCGTAATTCGGGTAAACAACAGCGGCAGAATTGCAGCCAGCACCATGCCGGTAACCCACGGCAGGACGCTCATCAGGTCTGTTGGGAATTTGCTGACCATCAACTGGCCCAGCACGGTGCCCACGTAGTAAACCATCATATAAGCCGCCAGCAGGCGCCCGCGGTTACGGGAGGTGCCGCTGCACATCAGCGCGCTTTCGACGACCACCCAAATCATCGCGCAGCCCACACCGGCGAGGAAACGCCAGCTGAGCCAGCTCCAGAAACCCATGGTCAGCCCCAACCCAACGCAGCCTACGGCGAAAATTAATGACGCGAGGTAATAGCTACGATTAAAGCCGAGACGCTTGATCAACCGCCCGCAGAGCAACGTTCCTACCAGGTTACCGGTGAAATACGACGAACTCACCATCCCCACCTGCCAGGTTGGCAAATGATCGTGGGCGAGCCAAAGCGGGACGAGCGTATTCAGCACCGCAATCGCCAGCGTCAACAAAAGTAAGCCACAGAGCAATAAAAGCACTGGGCGGGAATACGTGGACATGGATATAAAACCGTGAGGAAGTTCAGAATTCGAGCGCATCATGCCACCGCCGTTGGCAAAGTCAATTGCCTCCAGACCAGAGCTGGCGCGGTTTTCAGGGGAACAATAGAAGTTTTTTATCTAGCGGAGCGGCAATGGAATTTATTTTTAAATTATTCCATTGTTTTTATTAGGTAATCGGGAATATAACGGCTTATTTTCAGTTGAAAAATTTCATGGATGGGGCGCATTTTTTGTTGCGCCGGATCGTTGCAATCCGGCGCAATAAACGGCTTAGCTGGCGACAGCCATTCCGACGGTCATATGCAGACCGTAGAATACACCGCGGCCGATGAGCTCACCCACGAACATCAGCACGAAGGCCAGGCTGAGCAGCGGAATGGCTGGCTGATGCCCTTTCAGCTGTGGCGCAACCCAGCATACCAGGGCTAACACGAGCACCACCAGACGCCAGGCCATCAGGGAGCCGTATGCCGGAACCAGCGCAGAGGCCTGCTGAATGGAGCTGTGAATCGTTGCCAGCTCACTACCCTGCATCACCACTACGATGGCACTGACCAGCAGTGCCAACATCGAAATTACCGGCAACAGGCGCATCGCCCAGCCATCGACGCCAGCTACACGCAGCAACAGATACCCCAGCAACGGCCCACCGATAAACATCGTCAGGAAGAAGCTCATCGGAGTCCAGATGCTGTACCAGGTCGGCACGGTATCGATGGTGTTATAGACGCGAACCATCATCCAGACGAAGAAGACGCCCAGCACCATGGTTAACACCAGCCACACCGAACGCAGTGCCTGTGGCAGCTTGTTGATAACCGCCAGAAGCCAGCCAATACCGCCGACTGCGAAGAACACCGAGCCGCTTGCAATTTCATTACTCAGCGAAGAAGCGCCGATCCGGTTCAGAGAGTTAAACGCGCGCAGCGGCGACCCGAGGTGCAGGATAGAGGCAATAAAGCCCAGTCCCATCAGCACCCACAGGCCGAACATGCTCAGTATAACGAGACGCTGCTGCTCACGAGAAAGTTCGCCTTTCATTAGCGCCAGTGCCAGAACGATAAAACCACCGGCGACGCATTGCCCGAGGACCGTGAAGATCATCAGCGGCCATTCATGCCATCCACTTCCCATCTTAAACCTCCTTCGGGTTTGCCAGATAGCCGGTGGTGTCACCCGTCGGACGGCTGTTGGCGTTAGGTTTGATAACAATGCTTGGTTTGGTGAAGTGCGCAGACGGCAGCGGAGCAACGGCAGCCAAATGACCATGCTTTTTACGCAGCTCTTCAATCGGACCAAAGTCCAGCGCACGCAGCGGGCATGACTCTACGCAGATAGGTTTTTTGCCATCCGCAACGCGTTCATGACAGCCGTCGCATTTGGTCATATGGCCTTTGGCTTCGTTGTACTGCGGCGCGCCGTATGGGCAAGCCATATGGCAGTAGCGACAGCCGATGCACACATCTTCATTCACGACGACAAAGCCGTCTTCACGCTTATGCATCGCACCGCTCGGACAGACCTTTGTACAAGCCGGGTCCTCGCAGTGGTTACAGGCGATCGACAGGTAGTAGGCAAACACATTCTGATGCCATGTACCGTTGTCTTCCTGCCAGTCACCACCGGCATACTCATAAATGCGGCGGAAGCTGACGTCAGGCGTCAAATCTTTGTAGTCTTTGCAGGCCAGTTCGCAGGTTTTGCAACCGGTGCAGCGACTGGAATCAATAAAAAATCCATACTGAGTGGTCATCGGTTACTCCTTACGCTTTTACGACCTGGACGAGGTTGGTGTGCGACGGATTGCCCTTCGCCAACGGCGACGGACGCTGAGTGGTCAGGACGTTAATACAGCCCGCCTGGTCAACGCCTTTTGCATCCGGCGCGTACCATGCCCCCTCACCCAACGCCACAACGCCTGGCATCATGCGCGGCGTTACCTTCGCTTCAATGTGAACCTCACCGCGACCGTTGAAGATCTTCACGCGGTCGCCATTGGCAATCCCGCGCTTCTTCGCATCCATCGGGTTCATCCACATTTCCTGAGGACATGCCGCCTTCAGAACATCTACGTTGCCGTAAGTCGAGTGGCAACGCGCTTTATAGTGGAAGCCCGTCAGCTGCAACGGATAATCTTTGGCCAGCGGATCGTCGTAGTTTTCGAATCCAGCCGCGTAAATTGGCAGTGGATCGATGACGTCGCCTTCCGTCAGTTGCCAGGAGGCGGCAATCTCTGCCAGCTGTGCTGAGTAAATTTCGATTTTGCCTGACGGCGTGGTCAGCGGGTTGGCAGCCGGGTTCTCACGGAATTCCTTATAGGCCACGTGATGCCCTTCTGGGTCGCGCTGCTTGAACATGCCCTGCTTGCGGAACTCTTCAAACGTCGGCAGTCCAGGGATAGCCTGGCGAGACTGTTCATACAGATGGCGCATCCACTCTTCCTGGTTACGGCCTTCAGTGAACTTCTGCTCAACGCCCATGCGTTTTGCCAGCTGGGTGGTCATCTCATAGATGGTTTTGCACTCGAAACGCGGTTTGATGACCTGGTCGGCGAAGATGACGTAGGACATGTTGCCGCAGGACGCATCCAGCGCGAAGTCCATCTGCTCAGACGCGGTGCAATCTGGCAGCAGAATATCGGCATACTTCGCCGAAGAGGTCATGTGGCAATCCACCACCACAATCAGTTCGCACTTCTTGTCATCTTGCAGGATGTCGTGGGTGCGGTTGATATCGGAATGCTGATTGATAATGCAGTTGCCCGCATAGTTCCAGATCATCTTGATCGGTACATCGAGCTTATCTTTGCCGCGCACGCCATCGCGTGTGGCGGTCATTTCCGGGCCGCGCTCAATTGCATCGGTCCACATAAACATCGAAATGCTGGTTTCAATCGGGTTATCCAGCGTTGGCATACGTTCGAATGGCAGATCGTAAGACCCTTCGCGCGCGCCGGAGTTACCACCGTTAATCCCGACGTTGCCGGTCAGAATCGACAGCATGGAGATAGCACGCGTAGCAATCTCGCCGTTAGCATGACGCTGCGGACCCCAACCCTGACTGATAAATGCCGGTTTGGCCATCGCGATTTCGCGCGCCAGCTGGACAATACGTTCCGCCGGGATCCCGGTGATGGACGCTGCCCATTGTGGTGTTTTAGCCGTGCCGTCTTTACCCTGGCCTAAAATGTACGCTTTATAGTGACCGTTCGCAGGCGCACTGGCAGGCAGGGTTTTCTCGTCGTAGCCGACGCAGTATTTGTCGAGGAACGGTTGATCGACCAAATTTTCAGTGATCATCACCCATGCCAGGCCGGACACCAGCGCGCCATCAGTACCAGGACGAATGGGGATCCACTCATCTTCACGGCCTGCACCCGTATCGGTGTAGCGCGGATCGATGATGATCAGACGGGCGTTGGATTTCTGGCGTGCCTGTTCAAGGTAATACGTCACGCCGCCGCCGCTCATGCGGGTTTCACCTGGATTGTTGCCGAACAGCACAACCAGCTGACTGTTTTCAATATCTGACGGGCTGTTACCGTCGGCCCAGCCACCGTAGGTGTAGTTCAGACCTTCCGCAATCTGTGCGGAAGAGTAATCACCGTAGTGATTCAGATAACCGCCGCAGCAGTTCATCAAACGGGCAATCAACGTTTTTCCTGGTGGCCATGAACGCGTCATGGTGCCGCCCAGCGTGCCGGTACCATAATTCAGGTAAATAGATTCGTTGCCGTAATCTTTGATCAAACGCTGCATGTTGTTGGCGATGGTGTCATACGCCTCTTCCCAGCTGATACGCTCGAACTTACCTTCACCACGTTTACCGACGCGCTTCATCGGATATTTCAGGCGGTCAGGGTTATACACACGGCGACGCATTGAGCGGCCGCGAAGACACGCGCGCACCTGATGCAGGCCGTCGTAGTTATCGTCGCCGGTATTGTCGGTTTCAACGTATTTGATTTCGCCATCGACCACGTGCATCCGCAGCGGGCAGCGGCTACCGCAGTTTACCGTACAGGCGCTCCAGACCATTTTTCCGGCAGCGGCGGCTGGCGCAATAGCGTCGGCGGCATTCGCAATACGGGTAAACGGTAGTGTGAATGCACTACTGGCGATTGCCAGTCCGCCGATTGCCGAGGTTTTCATCAAACCTCGACGGCTGACTTCGGCAGTCAGCAAAGCATCAGGGGCTTTTATTTTCATGAATACTCACTTCATTGCTCATTGAAATGCACCAACCGCTATATAGTTATGTATATAGCGAAATCAGTCTTTTTTAGAGTTTTATGCTGCTTCTAATTCGAAGGGAGTATCCCTGCTTTCGACTGAAGGGTTATTGTTCAGTATCAATACAGGTATAAAAAAAGCGCCCTGAGGCGCTTTTTAAGAAAGGAATGAGGCGTTATCAGCCGATGAACTCAATACCGTTCATGTAAGGACGCAGTACTTCCGGCACTTCAATGCGACCGTCTGCCTGCTGATAGTTTTCCAGCACCGCAACCAGCGCACGACCAACAGCCAGACCGGAACCGTTCAGGGTGTGCACCAGACGGGTTTTCTTGTCTGATTTATTGCGGCAGCGAGCCTGTAAACGACGCGCCTGGAAATCCCACATGTTTGAACAAGACGAGATTTCACGATATGTGTCCTGCGCTGGCAACCAGACTTCAAGGTCATAGGTTTTAGCCGAACCGAAACCGATATCGCCACTGCACAGCAGCACTTTACGGTACGGAAGACCCAACAGCTGCAACACTTTTTCAGCATGACCCGTCAGTTCTTCCAGTGCATCCATAGAATCTTCTGGGCGAACGATTTGCACCATTTCGACTTTATCAAACTGGTGCTGGCGGATCAGACCACGTGTATCACGACCATAAGAACCCGCTTCAGAACGGAAGCATGGGGTATGAGCGGTCATTTTCAGTGGCAGAGCGTCTTCATCGATGATCTCGTCACGAACCAGGTTGGTCAGTGGCACTTCGGCAGTTGGGATCAACGCGTAGTTGCTGCTGTCGGCTTCTTCATCCAGCGGACGGGTGTGGAACAAATCGCCGCCAAATTTCGGTAACTGGCCCGTGCCGTACAGTGTTTCATGGTTTACCAGGTACGGGACGTAGTTTTCGACATAACCATGCTGTTCGGTGTGCAGATCAAGCATGAACTGGCTCAGGGCACGATGCATACGCGCGATTTGCCCCTGCATCACAACGAAGCGAGAACCCGTCAGTTTAACCGCAGACGCAAAATCCAGGCCTTTCGCCATTTCACCTAACGTGACGTGATCGCGTACTTCGAATTCGAATTTACGCGGCTCACCCCAGCGGCTGATTTCAACGTTTTCGCTGTCGTCTTTACCCATCGGTACACAATCGTCCGGGATATTAGGCAGCGTCAACGCAATGTCGCGGATCTCAACCAGCAGAGCATCGAGCTCAGCTTTTGCGGCATCCAGCTCTTCACCCAGCTTGTTCACTTCCAGGCGTAATGGCTCGATATCTTCCCCGCGCGCTTTCGCCTGGCCAATGGATTTCGATCGCGAGTTACGCTCTGCCTGCAGATTTTCAGTGTTTACCTGCAGAACTTTACGACGCTCTTCAAGAGCGCGAAGTTTATCTACATCCAGCTTAAAGCCTCGGCGTGCCAGTTTTTCTGCGACTGCGTCTGGCTCGGTACGCAGCAGATTGGGATCGAGCATGCTTATCCTGTGCTTATCGAATTAAAATGAGGAAAAGACCGCAGCCTGCGGCCTTTAGAGGTTCAGCGATAACCTTACCGCAACGTCTTGTTTAGCGGTAGCGTTTTGTGGGGCTATTTTGATCCTGTTCGGTAAGCCAGGCGAGCTTTTCACCAATCTTACCTTCAAGACCACGCGAGGAAGGCGTGTAATAGCGCGTTTGCGACATTTCTTGCGGGAAATAGACTTCGCCAGCCGCATAGGCATTGGGCTCGTCGTGGGCGTAGCGATACTCCTGGCCGTAGCCCATATCTTTCATCAGTTTGGTCGGCGCATTGCGCAGATGCACAGGCACGTCGTAGTCAGGTCGGTCGCGGGCATCGGCCATCGCCGCTTTAAAGGCGGTATAAACGGCGTTGCTCTTCGGCGCACAGGCCAGATAGACAATCGCCTGCGCAATGGCCCGCTCCCCTTCGGCTGGTCCGACGCGGGTAAAACAATCCCAGGCTGAAATTGCCACCTGCATCGCACGCGGGTCAGCGTTGCCGACATCTTCGGAGGCGATCGCCAGACAACGACGGGCAACGTACAGCGGGTCGCCTCCGGCGGTGATAATCCGGGCGTACCAGTACAGTGCGGCATCCGGTGCGCTGCCGCGAACAGATTTATGCAGCGCGGAGATTAAGTCGTAGAAACGGTCGCCTTTGTTATCAAAGCGCGCGCTGCGTTCCCCGGCTATCTCGGTTAACAACTCAGGCTTTAAGACGCGTTTGCCGGAATCGTCCAGCTCCGCCATATCTGCCATCATCTCCAGGGTGTTTAACGCCCGACGTGCATCGCCGTTGACCAGCTCTGCGATCGCTTTGCGAGTTTCGTCAGGTAAGACGATGTCCTGGCCGCCGTAGCCGCGAGCACTGTCGGTCATCGCCTGGGTTAATACCTGTTCGATATCTTCGACGGTGAGCGATTTCAGCAGATAAACACGGGCACGGGAAAGCAGTGCCGAGTTGAGTTCAAAAGAGGGGTTTTCGGTAGTCGCGCCAATGAAAAAGATGGTCCCGTCTTCAATGTGCGGCAGAAACGCGTCCTGCTGGCTTTTATTGAAGCGATGGACTTCATCGACAAACAGGATAGTGCGCCGCCCGGCGTTGCGATTCTGCCGGGCGCGTTCGATAGCTTCTCGAATTTCCTTCACGCCAGACGTGACCGCAGAGATGCGTTCCACGTCGGCGTTGGCGTAGCGGGCAATCACTTCTGCCAGCGTCGTTTTCCCGGTCCCCGGCGGCCCCCACAGAATCATTGAATGCAGATGTCCTGCTTCAATGGCGCGTGGCAGCGGTTTGCCGGTAGCCAGCAGATGCTGCTGGCCAATGTACTGCGCTAAATTTTCTGGCCGCATACGCGCGGCCAGAGGTTGAAACGCATTATCGGAAAAATCGAGCGACAGATTGCTCACGCGTGCCTCTTATTTACGCTGATCGTCCACCGTTACTCCTTTTGGCGGAGTAAAGGTAAATTTGGATGCGTCCACCGCGCCGTTTTGCTGGGACTTCAACTGATAGCTGCTACGCTGATCGTCCTGCTCAATGGCGCTGAACTGATGAATGGTGCCATCGCGGCTCACGTTGATAGTGAACTCTTTCAGATTACCGTTGCTGCCTTTCGGGGTCAGCACAAAATCGTCACCGCTCTGTTTGATGTTGTACTGCTTCCAGTCGCTGGACTGGTTACGCGCAATTAGCATAAACGGCGTGTTGCTGGTCGCATCTTTCAGCCAGGTCGCGGTTGCCTGTTCAACAAACGGGTTATAGAACCACAGCGTTTTACCATCGGAAACCAGAATACTTTCATCCGGTTGCGTCATATGCCAGTTAAAGAGATTTGGACGCTTGACGGATAAATCACCCTGTCCGTCCTGAACTGCATTACCGCTGCCATCAGTCACTTTCTGGGTGAAGCTGGCGTTGAAGCTGCTGACTTTATCCAGACGGCTTTTCAGGTCGCTAGCGGCATCGGCCCAGACGCTGCTGGCAACAAAACTGGTCAGTAAGGCACAGGTGATGGCAAGTTTTTTCATCTTCATTCCTTAAATGCGTCACTCCCGACGCGGGAGTCTCTTTGTTCCCACTGTAGGCAGAGCACCTACAGTGGGACAGGAGAAAATACTGATTTTTTGGCTATTTACGCAACTTTTCAAACGCTGCGTTTAATCAAACGGAGGCGGGGCCAGGACTTCACGGTTGCCGTTATGGCCCGCTTCGCTCACGATCCCCTGCGCTTCCATCTGCTCGATGATACGCGCTGCGCGGTTATAACCGATGCGGAACTGACGCTGTACGCCAGAGATAGAGGCTTTGCGTTTTTCGGTCACAAACTTCACCGCCTGATCGAACAGCTGGTCGAGCTCTTCACCGTTGTCCAGACCGGCTGCACCGCCCTCGCTTTCGCTGTCGGAGGTAATACCGTCAACGTACTGCGGACGACCGCGCGCTTTCCAGTCCTGAACCACGGCGTGGACTTCCTGGTCACGGACGAATGCGCCGTGAACACGCGTCGGTGCCGAGCTGGAATTCGGCCCGGAGTAGAGCATGTCACCCATGCCGAGCAGTGATTCCGCACCGCCCTGATCGAGAATGGTACGGGAGTCAATTTTGCTCGACACGGTAAAGGCGATACGAGTCGGGATGTTCGCTTTGATAAGACCGGTAATCACGTCAACCGACGGACGCTGCGTCGCCAGCACCAGGTGAATACCGGCGGCACGTGCTTTCTGGGCCAGGCGGGCGATTAACTCTTCCACCTTTTTACCAACCGTCATCATCAGGTCAGCGAACTCATCAACCAGCACCACGATGTACGGCAGTTTTTCCAGCGTTGGATGCACCGCATCCATGCTGTCGCCCGGTTTCCAGTAAGGGTCCGGGATCGGACGGCCCATCTGTGTAGCCTGAGCAATCTTCTCGTTATAACCCGCGAGATTACGCACACCGAGCGCTGACATCAGCTTGTAACGACGTTCCATTTCATTGACGCTCCAGCGCAGGGCGTTGGCAGCATCCTTCATATCCGTCACGACTTCCGTCAGCAGATGCGGAATACCTTCATAAACTGAGAGCTCCAGCATTTTCGGGTCGATCATGATGAAGCGCACGTCTTCCGGCGTTGCCTTGTAGAGCATGCTGAGGATCATGGCGTTCACGCCGACAGACTTACCGGAGCCGGTCGTACCGGCCACCAGCAAGTGAGGCATTTTCGCCAGGTCAGCAATCACCGGCTCACCGGCAATGTCTTTCCCGAGCACGATAGTCAGCGGCGACGGGCTTTCGCGGAATTTCGCGCAGTCCAGCACTTCTCGCAGGTAAACGGTCTGCCGTTTTTTGTTTGGCAGTTCCAGGCCCACATATGGCTTGCCCGGAATAACCTCAACCACTCGCACTGCAACGGTCGACAACGAACGCGCCAGGTCTCGAGAGAGGTTCGAAATACGCGCGGCTTTCACCCCTGGCGCCAGATTCAGCTCGAAACGGGTGATGACCGGGCCCGGCGAATAATTCACGACATCAGCCTTGATGCGGAAATCAGCCAGACGTGTTTCTACGAGGCGTGCAGTTTGCTCTAGCGCGAAGGTATCAACCGGTTCGATTTCACTCGGCGGCTGAGTCAACAGATCCAGAGACGGTAATGGCGTGGTCGGTTTTTGCAACGGACGATCGTCACCGTTACGCATCAGCAGAGGGTGAATCAGGCTTTCCTGCGGCTGAGGCACGGGCTGTTGCTGAGGCTGCTGGTAAGCAGGCTGCGCCTGCGGAGCCTGCTGCGGTTGTTGATATGCCTGCGGCTGCGGTGCCATTTGCTGAGGTTGCTGGTAAGGCTGTTCCGGCGCGGCACTCGGCGTAAACAACGGCGCTTTCGGCGTATCATCGACCAGCGTTTTCATCGGTGAGAATTCATAGTCCGTAGGCGAGAACGGATTCGCACCCTGCGGCTGTTCGCTAGAATAACGTTGCTGCTGCGTGGCGGCAAACTGGCGTGCCAGTTCGGCTTCTGCGGCAACGTCTTCGTCTTCCTGAGTCTCAACGTAGCTGTTGTCTTCGTATTCCTCGCCATAGCGCTGCTGCTGGGTGGCAGCAAACTGACGAGCCAGCTCGTCCTGATGCAGCTCATCGGCGTCTTCATCGCCCATGAGGCCGTCAGACAGTTCTTCGGCCGGGCGCTGTGACGGTATTTTGATACCAAAAGAGGCCGAGGCAAGCTCACGACGCGTTGGTACACGCACAGGATTCGGACGTGGAAGCTGCGGGCCAATACCTGCTTTAACCTGCGGACGCGGCGCATCTGCCGGGCTGAATAACTGAGCAGCCGACGCGGCTGTTGCTGCAGCGGCGGCAGCACCGGTTGCCTGATGAACGCTGGCAGCTACGGAAGCAACAGCAGCCGCTGGGGCAACCGCGGCCAGTGGATCGACAATCGATGCAGACGGCGCTGGCATGGTTGGCATTGGCGTCGTTGGTTTCACGGTCGCCGGTTCCGGCGTTGGCTGATACCACGCGGCAAGTTGTTCACGTTCACGCGCACGCTTCTCTTCCACTTCTTCGAAATAGTAGAGCGGTGGGCGCTGCGGTTTAATGTCTTCTTCCGGTTCCGGCGCCACTTCTGGCAGCTGCGGAGCGTGCTCGACAGGCGGAATATATTCAGGCTGGGCGTGATACTCGGGTTCAGGTTGCTGCCACGGCTGCTCAGGCTGCGCGTACTGCTGCAGTGGCTCCGGATCCTGCCACAGTTCTTCGATAGAAGGCTGATGACGGAAGGCTTCAGGTTGAACATATTCTGGTTTCGCGACAGGTGCCTGCGGCGGCCAATTGTCCGGAGACGGAGCAATAACCGGATCTGGCGTTTGCGGGGCTGGAACGGCCTGCCATTCCACACTCGGCGCGGCCATTTCGCCGCCGGGAACGGAAGGTGCAGCCATCGCGGCTGATGCAGGTTCTGCCCAAGCCTGAGTGGTCGCCATTGCAGCTGCTGCTGCGGCAACCGGTTCGGCGATGGAGTGACCGTTCATCAGCGGATCGTTTTCATCCCAGGCTGCCGGGCGGGTCGCGCTGTTGCCGGAGAAAAGAACATCGTCGGCATCAGGCTGGCGCGTTGCGCTATTGCCCGAGAACAATACATCATCGGCATCTGCGGCTTGACCGCGGGCGCTGTATTGAACTTCAGCTTCGTCTTCATCCATTCGACGACCGGAGAACAACGCAGCGTCCGTTTTGCGACCCATCGGGTTGCTAAATTTATCGGCAATGCGCTGACGACGCGCCAGTGCACCGCGCAGAATACGGGCGCGGCGCCCTTCTCTCTTCGGTGCGGCGTCATGATCGTCTTCGTCATCTTCGTACTCTTCGTCGTCAATCCACGAATCGTCGCGACGGGTACGGTTGCTGGCGAAGGTCAGAATATTGAGGATCCAGTTACCGATTTTCTCAGCAATGCTGACCCAGGACCAGCCGGTGAACAGCGTCAGTCCTGCCGCCCAAATGCAAAGTAAGGCAAGCGTACCGCCGCTGCTGTGCAGCATGGGTTGCAATGCGGTGCTGAGCAGACTGCCGATAACGCCACCGGAGGCAAAATACCAGATGTCATCTGCGTTGATAGCGGCAAGCCCACACAGGGTGAGGATCATCGCCAGGACGCCAATAAGACGTAGCGCCACGGCAAAATAATCAACGTATTCGTCACTCGCACGATGCTTATACGCGAACCAGCAGGCACCGATAATCATCACGGGCAAGGTGTACGCCATTACGCCAAAAATGAAAAACAGCGTATCCGCAAGCCATGCACCCGGCATTCCGCCAAGATTATGAATCGGTTCGTGCCAGGCGGTTTGTGACCAACTGGGATCGGAAGGATTAAAGCTAAGTAGTGCTGCCATCAGCCAGATGGCAAAAAGGGAACAGAGGATCAGGAACGCTTCAAGAAGACGGCGCCCGCTGCTTAATCTGTTAATCGTTACTTCTTTTTCTTCAGTGTATTCCTGGCTCAAGAAAGGCACTCCAGGTCCTTGATGCTAAAACGGACAACAGCGCCGGGTCTCCCCGGCACTGTTGCTGTATGGATTAACAGGAGTGTAATCAACTTGCGTTGATTTTGCACCTGTTCCGTTTAGCGTGTCTTAATTACCAGACGATTACTCTGCTTGACCTCTTCCATAACCACGTAGGTACGGGTGTCATTTACGCCTGGCAGGCGCAGCAGGGTTTCGCCTAACAGCTTACGGTACGCTGACATGTCTGGCACGCGGGTTTTCAACAGATAGTCGAAATCACCGGAGACCAAGTGACACTCTTGAATTTCTTCAAGTTTTTGCACAGCGGAGTTAAATTGTTCAAACACATCCGGGGCGCCACGATTCAGAGTTATCTCAACAAAAACCAGTAGCGATGCATCCAGATAATGCGGGTTCAGCAGCGCGGTATAGCCCTGAATAAACCCTTGTCTTTCCAGCCGACGTACACGCTCAAGGCAAGGTGTCGGAGAAAGTCCCACTCGTTTAGAAAGCTCGACGTTGGAAATTCGCCCATCCTTTTGCAATTCGTTCAAAATGTTACGATCGATGCGGTCGAGATCTTTGCCTGGGCGCTTCTTGCTATCTACCATTATTATTGTCTCTCTGTATTCCTTCCCTACTCCTGTCTGGACCCTGTGCACTTCACTGTTCAGAGCCTGTGCCCGTCGTCTGCGTAAAAAATCTGTCACCAGATGTAACGCATAACCCAAGGGTACGTGTTGAGAAGCCGTTGCCTGTCGGCAGCCACCGTCATCTCGAATGGCGTCTGTCCACGCCATGCGCCGATGATGCTGACCCGGTTAAAAATGGCATTTACGTGCATGAAAATTCACCACACGGCAAACGCTGTTTTTTCTCCCTTCATTGTTTTCGCAAAAGCACAGGGGATTGTCAAAGCAAAACATCGATTTTTAGTACAACATGCCAGATATTCATAATCACCCAGAGACGTTCCTCATGTTATCTCCTTATAATCATCCCGATAGCAGTAGAATTTGTTATCGCAAGCGCAGATATAATCACCAATCCATTGACGCAATCTATTACACATATCGTTAACAAAATTCCTGCACCCTTTTATTACTTCCGCAAATTCCCTACAATCGCGCCCATTGTCTGCCAACATTTATGGGGATCTCATGGGCACGGCCAAACACAGTAAACTGCTTATTCTTGGTTCTGGACCAGCCGGCTACACCGCTGCGGTCTATGCTGCACGCGCAAACCTGCAACCGGTATTGATTACCGGCATGGAAAAAGGCGGTCAGTTGACCACCACCACAGAAGTGGAAAACTGGCCAGGCGACCCGAGTGATTTGACCGGGCCTGCGCTGATGGAACGTATGCATGAACATGCGGTTAAGTTTGAAACCGAAATCCTGTTCGATCACATCAACAAAGTTGATTTGCAGAACCGTCCGTTCCGTCTGACCGGTGACAGCGGTGAATACACCTGTGACGCGCTGATCATCGCGACCGGTGCCTCCGCCCGTTACCTGGGTCTGCCATCAGAAGAAGCGTTTAAAGGCCGCGGTGTTTCTGCCTGCGCCACCTGCGACGGTTTCTTCTATCGCAATCAGAAAGTCGCGGTCATCGGCGGCGGTAACACCGCAGTTGAAGAAGCGCTGTATCTGGCAAACATTGCCTCTGAAGTGCACCTGATTCACCGCCGTGACACCTTCCGCGCGGAGAAAATTCTGATCAAACGTCTGATGGATAAAGTGGAAAGCGGCAACATCGTGCTGCACACCCATCGCACGCTCGAGGAAGTAACCGGCGATCAAATGGGCGTTAGCGGCCTGCGTCTGCGTGATACTCAGAACAGCGACAACATTGAGTCACTTGAGGTGGCAGGCCTGTTTGTTGCTATCGGCCACAGCCCGAACACCGGCATTTTTGACGGCCAGCTGGCGCTGGAAAACGGCTACATCAAAGTGCAGTCCGGCATTCACGGCAACGCAACGCAGACCAGTATTCCTGGCGTGTTTGCCGCAGGCGACGTGATGGACCACATTTACCGTCAGGCGATCACCTCCGCAGGCACGGGCTGTATGGCCGCGCTGGACGCAGAGCGTTATCTCGACGGTCTGGCCGATCAGAGTAAATAATCTTTACAAGTCAGTAACAAAGGTAAAGAAGGCGACGATAAGTCGCCTTTATTTTTTCCCCGATGTAACATTGCCGTGCCTAATGATTTCTAATAAGACACCTGCTAAGCACGCAATGAATAAAACCCGTCAACAAGAGCTTACCCGCTGGTTAAAACAGCAAAGCGTTCTCTCCCGCCGATGGCTGATGCTTTCTCGTCTGCTCGGTGCGGTCAGCGGAGTGCTGATCATCGCCCAGGCCTGGCTTCTCGCCAAGATCCTGCACCATATGATTATGGAGAACATTCCTCGGGAAGCGCTGCTGCTGCCTTTTGTCATGCTGATTCTGGTCTTCATTCTGCGTGCGTGGGTGGTCTGGCTGCGAGAACGGGTGGGTTTTCATGCCGGGCAGCATATTCGTTTTGAGATCCGAAAAACGGTACTCGACCGCCTACAACAAGCGGGTCCGGCGTGGATCCAGGGAAAACCTGCGGGCAGCTGGGCGACGTTGATTCTTGAACAAATCGATGACATGCATGATTACTATGCTCGTTATCTGCCGCAGATGGCGCTGGCTGCATCCGTGCCGCTGCTTATCGTTATTGCGATTTTCCCGTCTAACTGGGCTGCCGCGTTAATTCTGCTGTGCACCGCCCCGCTGATCCCGATGTTTATGGCGCTGGTTGGGATGGGTGCCGCCGATGCCAACCGTCGTAATTTCCAGGCACTGGCAAGACTGAGCGGCCATTTCCTTGACCGCCTGCGCGGGATGGACACCTTACGTATTTTCGGACGCGGTGATGCGGAAACCGACAATATTCGTCAGGCCTCCGAAAGTTTCCGCCAGCGCACGATGGAAGTTCTGCGACTTGCGTTCCTCTCCTCAGGCGTTCTGGAATTCTTCACTTCGCTTTCGATTGCCGTGGTCGCTGTTTACTTTGGTTTCTCCTATCTCGGCCAGCTGAATTTTGGCAGCTATGGCACAACCGTCACCTTAATGTCAGGCTTTTTGGCACTGATCCTGGCGCCGGAATTCTTCCAGCCGTTGCGTGATTTGGGTACATTTTATCATGCCAAAGCGCAGGCAGTGGGTGCCGCCGACAGTCTGAAGACCTTCCTGGAAGCGCCACTGGCTCAGCCTGAGCGTGGCAGCGTCGCGCCAGATGAAACGCAAAATGTGAGCCTTGACGCGCAGGAACTGCTGATTAAATCACCGGAAGGTAAAATCCTCGCAGGACCGCTGAATTTCAGCCTCGCCGCTGGCGAGCGCGTGGTGCTGGTCGGCCAGAGCGGTTCGGGCAAAAGTTCACTGCTCAATGCCCTGGCAGGTTTTCTGCCATACGACGGCTCGTTAAAGGTGAATGGGACTGAATTGCGTGACCTGGAACCTGACGCATGGCGAGGCCTGTTGAGCTGGGTTGGACAAAACCCACAGCTCCCGGCGCATACGCTGCGTGAAAATGTGCTGCTGGCGAATCCCAAAGCCAATGAGGCACAGCTGCAACACGCGCTCGACCGTGCCTGGGTGAACGAATTTGTCAGCCAGCTTCCGCAAGGGATCGATACGCCAGTCGGCGATCAGGCGGCCCGGTTGTCCGTCGGTCAGGCCCAGCGAGTGGCCGTGGCCCGTGCCCTGCTCTCTCCTTGCCGTTTCTTGTTACTGGATGAGCCAGCCGCCAGCCTCGACGCACACAGCGAACAGCGCGTTATGCAGGCGCTGACGGAAGCCGCAACCAACCAGACCACACTGATGGTCACTCATCAGTTAGAAAACCTTGCCGAATGGGATGCCGTTTGGGTCATGCATCAAGGCCAAATCGTCGAGCAGGGTTCGTTTGCAGAGCTTGCTGAAGCACAGGGGCATTTTGCGCACCTGCTTGCCCATCGTCAGGAGGAGATTTAAATGCGCGTATTAGCCCCTTACCTGGCGCTATATAAGCGGCACAAATGGTTGCTCTCCCTCGGCGTCGTGCTCGCGATTATCACCTTGTTGGCCAGCATTGGTCTGCTGACGCTCTCTGGCTGGTTCTTGTCCGCCTCGGCCGCCGTCGGTTTTGCTGGCGCCTACACCTTTAACTATATGTTGCCTGCCGCGGGTGTACGTGGGGCCGCCATCATCCGTACCGCTGGACGCTATTTCGAGCGCCTGGTCAGCCACGATGCGACCTTCCGCGTGTTGCAGCACCTTCGCGTGTTTACGTTCAGCAAACTGCTGCCGCTCTCCCCTGCCGGGCTGGCTCGTTTTCGTCAGGGCGAATTGCTCAACCGCGTGGTGGCGGATGTCGATACCCTCGATCATCTATACCTGCGCGTCATTTCCCCGCTGATTGGTGCGCTGGTCGTCATTCTGGTGGTCACGTTTGGTCTGAGTTTTCTTGACCTGACGCTGGCGCTGACCCTCGGCGGCATTATGTTGCTGACGCTGTTCCTGCTGCCACCGCTGTTTTACCGGGCCGGAAAACCAACCGGTGAGAACCTGACCCAGCTTCGCGGTGAATACCGCCAACAGCTCACATCCTGGCTGCACGGTCAGGCCGAGCTGACTATTTTCGGTGCCAGCAAGCGCTATCGCGAACAGATGGAACAGACGGAGCTGAGCTGGCACGAGGCGCAACGCCGTCAGTCCGAACTGACAGCCCTTTCCCAGGCGCTGATGCTGCTGATGGGTGCCGCGGCGGTCATTGTGATGCTATGGATGGCCGCAGGCGGCGTGGGCGGCAATAGCCAGCCAGGCCCGCTGATCGCGCTGTTCGTGTTCTGTGCGCTCGCCGCGTTTGAAGCGCTGGCCCCGGTGACTGGCGCATTCCAGCACCTTGGACAGGTCATGGCTTCCGCTGTGCGGATAACAGAACTGACAGGACAACAAGCCGAAGTCACCTTCCCTGAGACTGTTTCTGAAGTACCGCAACACGTGAGTCTTACCCTGAACAATGTCAGCTTCACCTATCCGCAACAGGCTCAACCCGCCCTGGCGAATCTTCATTTGCACGTCAACGCCGGAGAACATGTTGCGATTCTGGGCCGAACCGGCTGCGGTAAATCGACCTTGTTACAGTTGCTGACCCGCGCGTGGGATCCTCAGACCGGTGAATTACTGCTTAACGGGCAGCCTATTTCATCACTGGATGAAATAACGCTGCGCCGCACCATGAGCGTGGTTCCACAACGCGTACACCTTTTCAGCGCTACCCTGCGGGATAACCTTCGGCTGGCAGCCCCGAACGCCACGGATGACGCGCTGAGCGCTGTTCTTGTGCGTACCGGTCTGGAAAAACTCCTCGACGATGGCGGGCTCAACAGCTGGCTCGGTGAAGGTGGGCGTCAACTTTCCGGTGGCGAGCTGCGCCGCCTGGCGATTGCCCGCGCCCTGCTGCACGATGCGCCGCTAATGCTGCTCGACGAACCCACTGAAGGCCTTGACGCTACCACAGAAAGCCAAATCCTTGATTTACTGGCCGATGTGATGCGTGACAAAACCGTGCTGATGGTGACCCACCGCCTGCGCGGACTGGCACGTTTTGAGCAAATAATTGTGATGGACAACGGACAAATTATTGAGCATGGTAATCACGCAGAATTGCTGGCCCAACAGGGGCGTTATTATCAGTTCAGACAGCGTCTGTAGACTACTATTCACTATTATTAGGCTTATCAGGCGTGGAGTTGTGAAGTATGCGGCTGGTCCAGTTGTCACGTCATTCTATAACCTTTCCGTCGCCGGAAGGTGCCCTGCGCGAGCCTAACGGTTTGCTCGCGCTGGGTGGCGATCTCAGCCCGGCGCGACTGCTGATGGCCTATCAGCGCGGTATCTTTCCCTGGTTTTCACCCGGCGACCCGATTTTATGGTGGTCGCCTGACCCTCGTGCCGTTTTGTGGCCTGACGCATTTCATGTCAGCCGCAGCATGAAACGGTTTCACAAATCGTCCCCATTTCGAATCACGTTAAATCACGCTTTCGGCCAGGTGATTGAAGGTTGCGCCGCCGATCGCGAGGAAGGCACATGGATTACTGAAAGCATTGTGCAGGCCTACCATCGCCTGCATGAGCTGGGACACGCGCATTCGGTTGAGGTGTGGCTGGGAAGCGAACTGGTTGGTGGCATGTACGGCGTGGCGCAAGGTGCGCTGTTCTGCGGCGAGTCGATGTTCAGCCGGGCGGAAAATGCCTCAAAAAGCGCACTGATGGTTTTCTCGCAGGCGTTTGCTGGTCAGGGCGGAAAGCTGATGGATTGTCAGGTGCTGAATAATCATACAGCATCGCTGGGGGCGATTGAAATTCCTCGCCGCGAGTACCTGGAACACCTCGCAGAATTACGCACGCAGCCCCTGCCAGGGCATTTTTGGGTCCCTCGCACGCTCTTTTTACCCACAGTGTAAATGTTTTCGGCACATTCATTGTCAAGGTGATATAATTGCCTCGGAAGTCGTTTCTGCCTGTTGCCCCGCCATCGTTTCAGGAATATCCCCTATACGTTTGCGCTCGTCATACGGTCTTTGTGTATGACAGACGGGTAATGCGCAAAAACGATCTCTTTTTACCCTGCACACCGGCATTAGGCCGAAAGATGACGGGTAAATCTTTACTTAATTGCTGAATTTCGGCATTATCTTGCCGGTTCAAAACTATGGTAGTGATACCCCCCGAGGACTAGATGGCCAAAGAAGACAATATTGAAATGCAGGGTACCGTTCTCGATACGTTACCTAACACCATGTTCCGCGTAGAGCTTGAAAACGGGCACGTGGTAACTGCGCATATCTCCGGTAAAATGCGTAAAAACTACATCCGCATTCTGACGGGCGACAAAGTGACTGTTGAGTTGACCCCGTACGACCTGAGCAAAGGCCGCATTGTCTTCCGTAGTCGCTAATCGCTAAACGGCCCGCTGGGCACGTTGATGCTGAAAGGTCGGGAATCCCCCGACCTTTTTCAATTCTGGCCGCTATTGCGCCTTATGCATGGCTTCCGGCCTACAAACCCCCTCCCATACCGCCACTACAATCAATATCGCCGCGATAAGCGCGCTGATCACCACCGGTACAGACCAGACTCGATGTCGTACAGCGCGAGGACGGCACCCGCAAAGATTAAGTGATACAGTAACTAATGCGAGATCTGAGTGACCGCAAAAACATAAATCAGGGCAAAGAACAGTCCAGAAAATGACACCGTCGCGTTGTTTTTCTCACCTGCTTTAATACATTTTTCCATGCTACCCCACTCTTTTTTTACCCTTAACTCTGGGGGCACTTTTAGCGTGTAACGTTGAAGCAAATAAAACGTTAAGAGCGAAAGAAGTGATGAAAAATCCTGAAGGATTTATTTATGGTCTGACTTGCTATCTTTCCCGAAAGCGACTGTTATTACAGATACCTATCTCTATTGCATCACGAGCTCACTATGCCTCGTCTTTCCGATTATCCGGCGCTGGTTTTTGTTGTTTGCCTGGTGTTGTTCTGGATAGCCAGCCGTATTTCACGCCTGCTCTATCACCGTTATCATGATAAAGAAACGGACACCGATAATTACGCCCTGTTATTGGGGACTGTGTTGAGCATTCTGGCGCTGATCATCGGCTTTACCTTTTCGATGGCGTCCAGCCGCTATGACATGCGCAAAAATTATGAGGAAGAAGAGGCGAATGCTATTGGCACCGAGTGGCTGCGTCTCGATTTACTGCCTGACGACCACGCTGCTGCGGCTAAGATTCTGCTGCGGCAATATCTCGACCAGCGGATACTTTTTTACCACACCCGCAGTCAGACCGAGCTTGATAAGATTAACCGCGACACTTCATTGTTGCAGGATAAGCTGTGGCTGATAGTCAGCCAACAGGCCAGAGCATCACCAACGCCGGTGATGGCGATAATGACCAGCGGCATGAACGATGTGTTCAACACAACCGGCTACACCCAGGCGGCGTGGTGGAACCGCATCCCGCGTTCAGCCTGGCTGCTGCTGTTTGTGTTGGCGATGTTTTGTGTGGGAATGATTGAGTTTCGTAACTGTACGCAGAAAAAAGCGACCTTCCCGTGGCTGCTGCCGGTAGTGCTGTCGTTTGCGTTTGCCTTAATTGCCGATATCGACAGCCCACGCGGCGGGATCATTCGCATTCAGGCACAGAATCTGATAGCCCTTGCCGAGTCACTGCCTCCTGAAGCGAAGACGTAGCGTTTGTTTCTGAGGTAATTAAAGTGAACGGGAGGTACTGCTGGATAGCCTATTGTTTACTCTTAAGAAAAGCAATTTTCCCGTTAAATACCCTTTTCCTGTCTTATTTATAAATACATACAAAATCAACGGGTTATAAAGCACGCAACAAGAAGGATTTGTCGGGTCGGGGATGAAAAGCGGTCACAAGCGGAAGTAAAATTCGAGGTCGCGCGCCGGGAACCTGTCCCGGCGTGAATGCGAGGTTAAGCGGTTAGCGGCTGCGCGGAAACAAAGCGCGGGGCTTTGAGTTCATCGCACATATAGCAGACGAGATCGTGCAGCAGCCCGGCGATTGTTGCCGCCTCTGCTTCATCTTCCGCTTGCAGCAGCGAATAAGCCGTCACCCGGCAATATTCATACTGCGTATCGGAATCACCGAACAACCAGTTTGTCTCCTTCGGCAGCATCTCATCCACGGTCAGTTCAATAATGCGCAGATCGCTTAGTGTCTCATCGAATGCCAGTCTCAGGGCATCAAGGTAGGCAATCAGGCAGCGACAAACCGGCTGATATTGCTCTACGGTTCTGCAGTCGAGAAGAATTTGTGCCAGCAGCTCGCAGCGCTCGGCAAGATCGATACTATCGGGATGCCCGACGGTGAGTTCGCTGTAAAGCTGAGGGATAATATCTATTTTTTTCATAGTCGTAGTTTCCAATTTGGAAGGAAAACTACCGCCGGAAACGCCAAGTTCGGGTGGTAGACTGAACCGGTTTGGCGTACCGACCTATGAAATATCGGCGCTTCTAAGAAGCCCCGGCTCAGCCCACCATAGACGAGATTGCAGAGTATACCGCAACTCAAAAAAGAGTGAGTAAAACCGATAATATCGCTGAATTATCATCGATATTAATTTCATAGTATGTTCAGGACGCCAATCCCGACACCTGATTTTGCAGGTGCATCGCCACGCTATCACTGTTTGTATATCCAGCAAGATCCACATTAAAATTCTGGAAAGATGCTCGCAAAATTTCGTTTAGGGCATAAAAAACACGCTTTTGGGCTATTCGGTTTCTCCATGTATTTGTTGCCCGATGGCGCTGACGCTTATCAGGCCTACAAAATCACTCCTTAAATCGTAGGCTCGGCAAGGTCGCGTTGGGTAACGTCTCAGCAACACGCTTCGGACGTAAAAAAACCGGGCTTTCGCCCGGTTTCGTCATTTCAGTTATCACACCGACGGCTAGTGCGCTGCTTCCGGTTTACGTTTCTGGGCCGCCTGGAAGTCATAGGTCAACGCGTTGGCGTCAGTATCGAACGCCACGGTGACCTGGCCGCCATCCACCAGCGAGCCAAACAGCAGTTCGTTGGCGAGCGGTTTCTTCAGGTTGTCCTGAATCACTCGCACCATTGGACGCGCACCCATCGCACGGTCGTAGCCTTTTTCCGCCAGCCAGTTGCGGGCTTCCTGACTCACTTCCAGTGACACGCCTTTCTGATCCAGTTGCACCTGCAGTTCAACAATGAACTTGTCGACGACCTGATGGATAACATCCGTTGACAGGTGATCGAACCAGATGATGTTGTCCAGACGGTTACGGAATTCCGGCGTGAAGATTTTTTTGATCTCTTCCATCGCATCGGTGCTGTTATCCTGATGGATCAGGCCGATAGATTTACGCTCAGTTTCGCGTACCCCGGCGTTGGTGGTCATCACCAGCACGACATTTCGGAAGTCTGCTTTGCGGCCGTTATTATCGGTCAGCGTGCCGTTGTCCATCACCTGCAACAGCAGGTTAAAGACATCCGGGTGCGCTTTTTCGATTTCATCCAGCAGCAGTACCGCGTGTGGATGCTTGATGACCGCATCCGTCAGCAAACCGCCCTGATCAAAGCCCACGTAGCCCGGAGGCGCACCAATCAGGCGGCTCACCGTGTGGCGTTCCATGTATTCCGACATATCGAAACGCAGCAGCTCAATGCCGAGCGCCTTCGACAGCTGAACGGTCACTTCGGTTTTACCGACCCCGGTTGGCCCCGCGAACAGGAACGAACCAACCGGTTTGTGATCCTGGCCCAGTCCTGCACGGCTCATCTTGATGGCTTCGGTTAACGCCTCAATGGCTTTATCCTGACCAAAGACCAGCATTTTCAGGCGATCGCCGAGGTTCTTCAGCGTGTCGCGGTCGCTCTGAGAAACGCTCTTCTCAGGGATACGCGCGATTCTGGCCACCACGGTTTCGATATCTGCAACGTTGATCGTTTTCTTGCGCTTGCTGATCGGCATCAGACGCGCACGCGCGCCCGCTTCGTCGATCACATCAATCGCTTTATCCGGCAAATGACGATCGTTAATGTATTTCACCGCCAGTTCCACCGCCGCACGCACTGCTTTCGCGGTATAACGCACGTCGTGGTGCGCTTCGTACTTCGGCTTCAGGCCGTTAATGATTTGAACGGTTTCTTCAACCGACGGCTCAGTGATATCAATTTTCTGGAAGCGACGTGCCAGCGCACGGTCTTTTTCGAAAATGTTGCTGAATTCCTGATACGTCGTGGAACCAATCACCCGAATTTTGCCGCTGGAAAGCAGTGGCTTAATCAGGTTCGCCGCATCAACCTGGCCGCCGGACGCCGCACCCGCACCGATAATGGTGTGGATCTCGTCGATAAACAGGATGCTGTTGGTATCCTGCTCCAGCTGTTTGAGCAGCGCTTTAAAGCGTTTTTCAAAATCGCCGCGATATTTGGTGCCCGCCAGCAGCGAGCCAATATCCAGCGAGTAAAGGGTGCAATCAGCAATCACTTCCGGCACGTCGCCCTGCACAATGCGCCAGGCAAGACCTTCCGCAATCGCGGTTTTACCGACGCCGGACTCACCGACCAGCAGCGGGTTATTTTTACGTCGACGGCACAGAACCTGTATGGCGCGCTCCAGCTCTTTATCGCGGCCAATCAGCGGGTCAATGCCGCCTACGCGAGCAAGCTGATTTAAATTGGTGGTGAAGTTTTCCATACGATCCTCCCCGCCTGCTTGCTCTTCAGTGTTCGGTTGGCTTCCGGAATCGGAAGACTGGCTCGGCTCGTCTTTACGGGTGCCGTGGGAGATGAAGTTCACCACATCGAGACGGCTCACTTCATGTTTGCGCAGCAGATAGGCCGCCTGGGACTCCTGCTCGCTGAAGATGGCGACCAGTACATTCGCACCGGTGACTTCGCTCCGGCCGGACGATTGAACGTGGAATACGGCACGCTGTAATACGCGCTGGAAGCTGAGCGTCGGCTGAGTGTCGCGCTCTTCTTCGCTGGCTGGCAGTACCGGCGTGGTCTGTTCGATGAAGGCTTCGAGTTCCTGACGCAGCGCCACCAGATCCACGGAGCAGGCTTCCAGCGCTTCGCGGGCAGATGGGTTGCTGAGCAGAGCCAGCAACAGATGCTCGACGGTCATAAACTCATGACGGTGCTCGCGCGCTCTGGCGAAAGCCATATTTAAACTGAGTTCCAGTTCTTGATTGAGCATAGGCACCTCCCCCAATTTGAATGCCTGAAATCAGGCCTGTTCCAGCGTACACAACAACGGATGTTCGTTTTCCTTAGCGTACATGTTCACCATCGCAACTTTGGTTTCGGCGACTTCGGCGGTAAACACGCCGCAAATCGCTTTCCCCTGATAGTGAACGGCGAGCATCAGTTGTGTTGCACGTTCTACATCATAAGAAAAGAATTTCTGTAACACGTCAATAACAAACTCCATTGGCGTGTAATCATCATTGAGCAATATCACTTTATACATCGACGGCGGCTGTAGCGCGTCGCGTACTTTGTCTTCTGCAAGCTGGTCAAAATCCAGCCAATCACGCGTCTTACCCATTGTCAGTGTTCATCTTTGGTTGCCGCTCCGGCGGGAAACATCCCGTCGGCTTCCCAGAGCGAGTTCATTTGAATCTACAGTAAAGCGTAGATAACTATCCTCTATTACTGCCATTCGCCATTCCTGCTAATCACGACTTTTGTCACATTCCTTGCAATAGCGTTAACTGCTTCAAATTTTGGTGCATTTTTCACCGAACTTCGCTATCTGCCGCTTGACGCGATGCCTGATTTATCTAAATTGTACAGGCGAGAGTTGGCGAGGTTTTGAACAGCCTGCCGATTTCACCACCGGTTCTTTCCATCTGAATATAAGATTCTCGAAGGATGTCGATGTATGGAAATGGGTACTGTTAAGTGGTTCAACAATGCAAAAGGGTTCGGTTTTATCTGCCCTGAAGGCGGCGGCGAAGATATCTTCGCGCATTACTCTACCATCCAGATGGATGGCTACAGAACGTTAAAAGCCGGACAAGCCGTTCGGTTTGATGTCCACCAGGGGCCAAAAGGCAATCACGCCAGCGTCATCGTTCCGGTCGAAGCTGAAATCGCCGCGGTTGCGTAGCCTTTAGCTCCATTGTGTACATGCTGTCCTCAAAATGCCAGTCTCCGTGACTGGCATTTTTTATACGTCATTCTCCGAGCCGCCTCGATGCAACGCGAATGGTTTTCTGTGTATCCCCGCTATTCCCGCGCCAGGGCGTCCACTGGATCAAGCCGGGCTGCATTTCGCGCCGGTAACCAGCCAAACAGCACGCCGGTCAGGGTAGAACAGATAAACGCCATCAGCAGTGCCAACGGGGAGAAACCGATACCCCAGTCGGGCAAAAACAGCTGCAAGGTAAAGGCGATAATCAGCGATAAACTGACGCCCAACGCGCCCCCCACCAGACACACCAGAACGGCTTCAATCAAAAACTGTTGCAGCACATCACTGGCGCGCGCACCAACCGCCATGCGGATCCCTATTTCACGGGTGCGTTCCGTCACCGACACCAGCATGATATTCATCACTCCGATGCCCCCCACCACCAGCGAGATTATCGCCACCAGCGTTAAGAACAACTGTAATGTATGTGTGGTCCGCTCAGCGGTTTTCAAGATGCTGTCCATGTTCCAGGTGAAGAAATCTTTCTTCCCATGGCGCAAATTCAGTAAGCGCGTAAGCTGCAGGTCAGCCAGTGTGCTGTCATAGCCTTCGTTCACACGGACCGTTATCGAATTCAGCCACGACTGGCCGATCACCCGGCCCGCCATCGTGGTGTACGGCAGCCAGACACGGAGAATTTTACTGCTGCCAAACATCCCCTGCTTTTCATCCGCCACGCCAATAATGGTGGCAGGCATATTGCCCACCAGAATGATTTCACCCACTACATTGGCTTTGTTCGGGAACAGCTGGCGTCGGGTATTACCGTCCAGTACCACCACCTGCGCCCGGCCATTCAGCTGCACGTCATTGAAGGTATTCCCTTCACTGAAGGTCATGCCGTAAACGTTAAAATACTGCGCGCCCACGCCTTCTACGCTGGCCGAAACGTCGGTATTGCCCACCCGCAAGCGCAGGCTTTTCGACACCGCAGGCGTGGCAGAACTCACCCAGGATTGCTTCTGGATTGCCAGCAGATCGTCATATGTCAGCGCCTGCTGATATTGCGGATCGTCATCGCCGAAATCTTTGCCGGGATACACATCAATGGTGTTGGTGCCGATCGCGCGGATATCCGCCAGCACCATCTGCTTGGCAGCATCGCCCACGACCACAATCGATACCACCGAGGTGATGCCGATAATTATCCCGAGCATCGTTAGCAGGGTGCGCATTTTATTGGCCGCTAACGCTCGCCAGGCCATGGCCAGCGCCTCGCGAAAGCCGCTGATGAACTGTCGCCAGCCGGAAATCTCACCGGTTGACGCGACGGTTGACGCACCTGAAAGCGCTATCTTTGCAGGCGGATCGCTGATGATTTCGCCATCGCGAATTTCGATGATGCGCTCAGCCTGCGCCGCCACCGTCGGGTCGTGGGTGACGATAATCACCGTATGCCCCTGGGATTTGAGCTGATGCAGAATCGCCATGACCTCTTCGCCGGAATGGCTGTCGAGCGCTCCGGTCGGTTCATCGGCCAGTATCACCTGCCCGCCGTTCATCAGCGCACGGGCGATACTCACGCGTTGCTGCTGACCGCCGGAAAGCTGCGAGGGTTGATAATCCACGCGATCGCCCAGCCCAAGGCGCTGCAACAGCTGCTGCGCCCGCTCAAACCGCCGTTTACGTTCGGTGCCTGCATACACCGCAGGAACCTCCACGTTTTGCGCCGCCGTCAGGTGCGACAGCAAATGGTATCGCTGGAAGATAAAGCCGAAATGTTCCCGACGCAGCCGCGCCAGCGCATCGCCCTCGAGCGTCGCGACGTCCGTGCCCGCCACACGATAGGTGCCGCTGGTCGGCTTATCGAGGCAGCCAAGAATGTTCATCAGCGTCGATTTACCGGAGCCGGACGCGCCGACAATCGCCACCATTTCACCCGCATGAATGCTGAGCGTAATCCCTTTCAGGACCTCAACGCTCTGGTCGCCGGAAGGATAACTGCGACGAATATGGCTGAGTTCCAGCAGTGCCGTCATTTCGCCGCCCCAGGTTTGCCCTCGCCAGTAATGACTTCATCGCCCTCTTCCAGGCCTTTCACCACTTCCACATCGGTGTCGTTCCGCGAACCCAGGGTGATTTCCCGCTCTTTGACTTCGCCGTTACGCAACAAACGTACGTTGTAACGGTTATCGCCCGTCGCATCGCCCAGGGCGGAAAGAGGAATACTCAACACATTGTTCACGCCCGAAAGTTGGATATGCACCTGGGCAGTCATTTCCAGACGCAGCACGCCTTTCGGGTTTGGCACTTCAAAACGCGCGTAATAGAAAATGGCGTCATTGACCTTTTCCGGAGTCGGCAGAATGTCTTTCAGCGTACCTTCGTATCGGGTTAGCGGATCGCCCAGCACCGTAAACCAGGCCTTCTGGCCCGGTTTAAGATGAATCACATCGGCCTCGGACACCTGGGCTTTCACCAGCATGGTGCGCAGATCGGCCAGGGTCAGAATGTTGGGTGCCTGCTGGGCCGCGATCACAGTCTGGCCTTGCAGCGTAGTGATTTGCGTCACTTCGCCCGCCATTGGCGCCAAAATGCGGGTGTAGTCGAGGTTGGTTTTGGCGGTGTCCAGGGTCGCCTGATTGCGCTTGATTTGCGCATCAATAGTGCCAATCTGCGCCTCTTTTACCGCCACGTCCGTTGCGGTGGTATCCAAATCCTGCTGCGAAATAAGCTTTGTTTTGGCCAGTTGCTGGTTACGGGCGTAGGTCACCTGCGCCAGCTTACGTTCAGCCAGCGCCTGCAAGCGCTGCGCGCGCAGCTCCATCAGCGTCGCTTCCACCTCTTTGATTTGGTTTTGCGCCTGCTCAGGGTCGATTACCCCTAATAGCTGATCTTTCTTCACCTTGTCGCCAATCGCGACTGACAGCGTTTTCAACTGCCCGCTGACCTGCGCACCGACGTCAACTTTACGCACCGCGTCGAGCTTACCGGTTGCCAGCACGCTCTGTTGCAGGTCACCCTTGCGGACAATCAGCGTTTGATAGCTCGGCAACGGCGCATTCAGCGTCCGCCATAACCAGAATCCCGCCAGCAGCACCACGACGGCGAGCACCAGGTAAATTTTTTTGCCCTTTCCCTTCAGCTTCATAAAAATCCTACGTGTTTATCCTCTGTCGTTGATTGTATCTAAACATTTCCTCAACGAAACCTCTCTTTTCTGGCTACGACCAGGCCGTTGCCTCTGCGTTGATAAACGTATTGATAAATTCGACTTTTCACTCCGGCAAGGTGTCCCGTATGTCACTCAACGCAGAACTTTCTTATTCAGAGCAACTGAACCCAAAAACTGGCTGGCAGCTGTTCCGGCTGTTGAGTAGCGGTCAACTGATGCCGGGTCTGGCCTGGAAAAATCCGGCCTATCGCCGCAAGTTTATGCTGCGTTCTTTGGCTACGCCATTCAGCACGGCCGCGTTGCTGTCACGCCTTGCGCAACAACCGCAATTGCTGGATATGCTGCACGTCCAGCCGGGCCTGCCGTGTCGTTTGCACCGTCCGTGGCTGTCGATGAACATGTCGCGCCAGAATGCCACCTCGGCGCTGATGGCTCATTATCAGATAATGGCTCAGCATCTGCCGGTTCAGGTGATGAATGCCTGGCTCAGCCGACGGGGCGTGACACTCGCCACCCTCACCGGGCGCGACGAAAAGACGTTCAATATCCGTCTGCTTTCGGACGCGTTTCTCGATAAAGAAGGTGAAGCCACGCTGGTGTTTACCGATGCAGAAAATACCGTGCTGGCAGAATTAACCTTTACGCTATGCCCATTTGACGGCAAGCGGACGCTGTATATTGGTGGAATGCAGGGTGCGAAATCACACGTGCCGCACGAGCTGATTCAGGCCGCAACCAAATCGTGTAACGGCCTGTTCCCAAAACGCCTGCTAGTCGAAGTCGCGATGACCCTTAGCCAGAAAATGAACGCGGAGGTGATTCGCGCGGTGAGCAACGAAACGCACATCTATCGCAGCGTGCGCTATCGTCGGAAAAAGCAGGACAAGCTGCATGCGGATTACAACAGCTTCTGGGAATCGCTAGGCGGTAATGTAGACGATAACGGCGACTATTTGCTGCCGCTGACTATGCCACGTAAGCCGATGGAAGAGATTGCCAGCAAGAAGCGTTCGGAATACCGCCGTCGCTATGAACTGCTCGACGGCCTGCAGATGCAGACCGCCGGAGTGTGCCAGCGTTAATCTGCCCGCCCGCGTGCCAACCACAGCACGCGGGAAAACATCTTGCGCAGCAGGCTCGGGACGGCTTCGACACCCCGCCGCCCGGCTTCCATCGCCACTTCTATCGCCAAATCCGGTTTTGATGAGCGGTGAATCGCCTTGATTATCACCCGCCGCATATTCATCGGCACGCCGTCCGGAATTTGCGCTACCCGGTGATACACGTCGTCAAACCCCTGACGGTACATGAAGTGTTCCATATCCAGCGCCGGAAGCGTAGTGAGATGATGCCGCTCAAGCTCCCGGTCGTTATTCAGCAAGCCGCGCACCGTGGCCGCATATTTCTTCCCCGCTTCGTCGCCGTCGACTAACACGTGCCATTCAATACCCATCCGCCGGGCAAATTTAATCAGTGGTTTGAGGCCTGACTGCGCGAATTCAATCACTTTAATCCCTTCGGCATCAAAGTGGTGCCCACACTGGCGCGCCAGTTCGTTGATAACCCAGGTTTCCGTTTCGCCTTCAACCAGCAGCCAGCAGCGCGAAAAGAGAGACGAGGCGCGATTAAAGCGGATGTGAAACGCGATGCGCCGACCGTCTTCCGCGCTCAGGCCATCCGGCCCAAGACGCCAGGTGGCGACGCGCGAGGATTCACGCACCAGACGGCAGACGTGCTCCACCGGCGTCATCGACAGTAATTCACCGGAGTTGGTGGTCGTAATACGCTGGAGCGGTAACAGGTTCAGCAGATTCCATGCCACCGACAGCATGATCGGATGCAGCCGCGTTTCAGGATCTTCCACCAGCAGCAGCGGTCGCGCGTCTTTATCGAGCCGCACCGTGCCTTTGGCCTGGAGTAACGTGGAAAACAGCCCCAGCAGAATCACCCGATGGCTGCGCCCGCCCGGCTTGTCGATCATCCGGTTGATAATGTCGAGGTAGCGCCAACTGCGCTGTTCGTCATGGGAGCGGCGGCGCATCAGTCGGTGACGCGAATCGGCGCTACCCTGCTCGGAAAAGTAGTGTTCCAGTAGTTGCACCATCGCCGACAGCCCCTGGCGAATCTGCCCATCGGACAAATTTTGCGGGCTGCTCACCAGTTCACGGGAGAGAAAATCGAGCTGTCGGGCGGTAATTTCGACGTCTGGCACATTGGGCACCGTACCGTTACGAATCCTGCGCATAAATCGGGCATCACGCAGACGCAGCACCGGCATCAGCCGCACCAGATGCCCTGCCCGGGCGTCAATATCGTGCAGCGGCAGCGCGTGCCCATCCCCATCGATAAAGCTGCGCAGGGTCATCACCGTGTCGTCTTCCGCCAGATCGCCTTCGAGGCGATAGTGAATGCGCTGATAGCCATCGTGCGAAGGCACCCAACACGGCTCCAGCGGGCGATAGCGCCGCACACGATGGCGACCGGGCTCCAGCTCGCGGAACGTCAGAATAATATGCAGATGGTGTTCGCGTCCCTGAACGTCTCCAGGAGGAAACCAGAAATCGTCGCGGACGAAGTGATAAAGCTCAGACTCTGGTGATAACAATAAGGTCAGCGCATCCAGCAGGCTGGATTTACCCCAGGCGTTCTCACCGATTAATACGTTGTTCTGTTCCAGCATCAACGACAACCGGTTGATACCCCGAAAGCCCACAATCTCCACTCTTTCGAGAAGCATACGCCCTCCGCCTGAAAACTTCCCTTTCGTTAACAGCAGTATAGCGGCAGGGCTTGCGGGGTGATAGCCGGAGAAAAGTAATGTTATGACAAAAAATGTCCGTGACTTTTTCGCTGCGAAACAAATAACCCCACAATTAATAACGGATCGTAATAAATTTAATTATAAACGAGATTTGCATGGCGAAAATTAAACTATACTCAAATCAACTCAACCACGTACAAGGAATGACCAGACATTAACTTAAATCAATATTAGCGGCTTTATTTAACTGGTTAAGGGGTAGCGTTAGTTCATAAAATAACGGTTCTTTAATTATGTCGTCTTCCCCTTGTGGCGATAAATAATGTCCGGTGCAGGAATAACTGACACCGTCACTGTTATTTTTTTTGAGGTGGTTATGTTTAGAAAACTGGCTGCAGAATGCTTTGGTACATTCTGGCTTGTATTTGGTGGTTGCGGTAGCGCCGTACTGGCGGCAGGTTTCCCGGAATTAGGTATTGGTTTCGCGGGCGTTGCGCTGGCATTTGGTTTAACCGTACTGACGATGGCCTATGCTGTGGGTCATATTTCTGGTGGTCACTTCAACCCGGCAGTCACTTTAGGTCTGTGGGCTGGCGGTCGTTTCCCGACTAAAGATATTCTGGGTTATATCATTGCTCAGGTTATTGGCGGCATTATTGCAGCAGCGGTGCTTTATCTGGTTGCCAGCGGTAAAACCGGCTTTGACGCGGCGGCAAGTGGTTTCGCCTCTAACGGTTATGGCGAACATTCACCGGGCGGCTATTCCATGCTGTCCGCTATTGTGATTGAAATCGTCCTGACCTGTGGCTTCCTGCTGGTGATTCACGGTGCAACGGATAAACGTGCACCGGCCGGTTTCGCACCAATCGCTATCGGTCTGGCACTGACTCTGATCCACCTGATCAGCATCCCGGTAACCAACACCTCTGTTAACCCGGCGCGTAGCACCGCGGTTGCTATCTTCCAGGGTGGTTGGGCACTGCAGCAGCTGTGGCTGTTCTGGGTAATGCCAATCATCGGCGGTATCCTCGGCGGCGTGCTGTACCGCACCCTGCTGGAAAAACGCGACTAATTCGCGACTGCATTCCCTGAAGGCCCGGCATTGCCGGGCCTTTTCTTTTTTTGGCAGCTTTACTCCCTCCCGCTCTTTCGGTAGTGTCAGGTGCGCTTTTTACACACAAAAGGACCGTGCCGTTCATGTTTTCGGGATTGCTTATTATTCTTGTGCCGCTGGTGGCGGGTTACCTCATCCCCCTGCGCCATCGTCATGCGCTGCAGTGGATTAATCGTCTGCTGAGCTGGATTGTTTACGTTATTCTCTTTTTCATGGGCATCAGCCTGGCGTTTCTGGATAATCTGGCCAGTAATCTGCTTGCCATATTTCATTATTCTGCCGTCAGCATTGTGGTTATTCTGCTGTGCAATATTATTGCCCTGCTGTGGCTCGAACGTACCCTTCCCTGGCGCCACAACCATCAACAGGAAAAATTGCCCTCACGTATTGCAATGGCAATGGAATCATTACAGCTGTGCGGCGTGGTATTACTGGGCTTTCTTCTGGGTCTCACCGGGTGGCCCATTTTGCATCACGCCACTGAAGCCAGCGAATATACCCTGATCTTCCTTTTATTCCTGATTGGTATTCAGCTTCGCAATAATGGAATGACTCTTAAGCAGATTGTACTTAATCGCCGGGGAATGATGGTCGCGGTGGTGGTGGTCCTGAGTTCACTGGCCGGCGGCGTGATTAATGCCCTTATTCTTGGCCTGCCGATAAAAACCGGTCTGGCAATGGCGTCGGGCTTCGGCTGGTATTCGCTGTCTGGCATTTTGCTGACTGAATCATACGGCCCGGTCATTGGCAGCGCCGCCTTCTTTAACGACCTGGCGCGTGAGCTTATCGCCATTATGCTTATTCCCGGCCTGGTGTTACGGCACCGTTCGACGGCGCTTGGGCTGTGCGGTGCGACGTCGATGGACTTTACGCTGCCGGTATTACAACGCTCCGGCGGCCTGGAAATTGTACCTGCGGCTATCGTTCACGGCTTTATTCTGAGCCTGCTGGTTCCGCTGCTGATGGCGCTTTTCTCCGCGTAATACCCCCAAGGCGGTAGCGTTCGCTGCCGCCAAAATTGCGTTAAATCAATCTCCCTGTAAGTTGCCCGACATATCCCTTTTCAGCGCTTTCGCACAGGCTTACCCTTAAACATGTATTTATAATATAACTTATAAAGGTGTGATTATGTTCTGTGTGCAATGTGAACAAACCATTCGTACCCCGGCCGGTAACGGCTGCGCTTATGCTCAGGGAATGTGCGGTAAAACTGCGCAAACCTCTGACCTTCAGGATTTACTGATCGCCGCACTGCAAGGGCTTTCTGCCTGGGCGCTCAAAGCCCGCGAGTTCGGCCTCATCAGTCATGAGGTCGACAGCTTCGCCCCGCGCGCTTTTTTCTCGACGCTGACCAACGTGAATTTCGATTCCCCACGCATCGTCGGCTATGCACGTGAAGCCATCGCCCTGCGCGAGGAACTCAAAGCACAGTGTCTGGCAAAAGACACCAGCGCCGCCGTCGATAACCCGATGGCCGGTTTACAGCTGGTCAGCGACGACCTCGGTGATTTACAGCGCCAGGCCGAAATGTTCACCCCAAATAAAGACAAAGCCGCCATCGGCGACAATATTCTCGGCCTGCGCCTGCTGTGCCTGTACGGTCTGAAAGGCGCGGCGGCGTACATGGAACACGCCCACGTGCTTGGCCAGTACGACAACGACATCTATGCGCAATACCATAAAATTATGGCCTGGCTCGGCACCTGGCCTGCGGACCTGAACGCCTTGCTGGAATGTTCGATGGAAATCGGCCAGATGAACTTCAGGGTGATGAGCATTCTCGACGCCGGTGAAACCAATGCCTATGGCCACCCGACCCCAACGCAGGTCAACGTGAAAACGGTGGCGGGCAAAGCGATTCTGATTTCCGGCCACGACCTGAAAGACCTGTACAACCTGCTGCTGCAAACCGAAGGGACCGGCGTGAATGTCTATACCCACGGCGAAATGCTGCCCGCGCACGGTTATCCGGAGCTGCGTAAATTCAAGCATCTGGTCGGGAACTACGGCAGTGGCTGGCAGAATCAACAGGTGGAATTTGCCCGTTTCCCTGGACCGGTGTTGATGACCTCCAACTGCATTATCGACCCAACGGTCGGGGATTATGACCAGCGCATCTGGACGCGCAGCATCGTTGGCTGGCCGAACGTCAGCCATCTCGAAGGCGACGATTTCACGCCGGTTATCGAACAGGCCCAGCAGCTGGCTGGGTTCCCGTACGACGAAATTGAACACCTGATCACCGTCGGTTTCGGCCGTCAGACCCTGCTCGGCGCGGCGGATACGCTGATCGACCTGGTCAGCCGTGAAAAACTGCGCCATATCTTCCTCGTCGGCGGCTGCGATGGTGAGCGCTCCGAGCGCAGCTACTTTACCGATTTCGCCACCAGCGTGCCGGACGACTGCCTGGTAATGACCCTCGCCTGCGGTAAATACCGTTTCAACAAACTGGATTTCGGTGACATTGAAGGCCTGCCGCGTCTGGTGGATGCCGGACAGTGTAACGACGCCTACTCGGCAATCATTTTGGCGGTCACGCTGGCGGAGAAACTCGGCTGCGGCGTGAACGACCTGCCGCTGTCACTGGTGCTCTCATGGTTTGAGCAGAAAGCGATCGTCATTCTGCTGACGCTGCTCTCACTCGGCGTGAAAAACATCGTCACCGGGCCGACCGCGCCGGGCTTCCTGCCCCCCGATTTGCTGGCCATCCTGAACGAGAAATTTGGCCTGCGCGCCATTACCACCGTCGAGCAGGATTTACAGCAGATGCTGGGCGCATAAGGAGCAGACCATGACCATGCCAACTCCACAGTGCCCGTGGCGGATGCAGGTCCATCACATCAGGCAGGAAACGCCAGATGTGTGGACGCTGTCGCTGCTGTGTCACGACGCTTATCCGTATCGCGCCGGGCAATACGCGCTGGTGAGCATCCGTGATTCCGCGGATACGCTGCGCGCTTACACGCTGTCGTCCACGCCGGGCGTGAGCGAATTCATCACCCTCACCGTGCGCCGCATTGACGATGGCGCAGGCTCTGAGTGGCTGACCCGTGATGTCAAACGCGGCGACTATCTGTGGCTGTCCGATGCGCAGGGGGAATTCACCTGCGATGATAAACCCGCCGATAAACTGCTACTCCTGGCGGCAGGCTGCGGCGTCACACCCGTGATGTCGATGCGTCGCTGGCTGGCAAAAAATCGCCCTGACGCTGACGTGCAGGTGATCTTCAGCGTCCGTTCGCCGGAAGATGTCATTTTTGCCGATGAGTGGCGAAATTATCCGGCCACGATGGTGGCGGAAAACAATGCCACGCACGGTTTTGTGGCTGGACGGTTAAGCCAGGCTATTCTTGAAAGCGTGCCGGATCTGGCCTCACGGACGGTAATGACCTGCGGGCCTGCGCCGTATATGGCGTGGGTGGAAGAAAACGTGAAGCAGCTCGGCGTGACGCGTTTCTACAAAGAGAAATTCTTCACACCGGTAGCAAAAGCCTCCACCAGTGGGCTGAAATTCACCAGGCTGCAACCAGCGAAAGAATTTTACGCGCCGGTTGGCACCACGCTTCTGGAGGCACTGGAAAGCAATACGGTGCCGGTGAATGCCGCCTGTCGCGCGGGCGTTTGCGGGAGTTGTAAAACGCAGGTGCTCAGCGGGGAGTACACCGTCACCAGCACCATGACCCTGTCCGCGGAAGAACAGAAACAGGGCTATGTGCTGGCCTGTTCCTGCCATCCTCAGGGCGATTTAGTGCTCGCCTGATGAAGGGATTTTGCCGGGCACACCAGTGAGTTTCATCTAAGCTTGTAAGCGGTATCACAAAAAGGAGAAGGAAACCCATGAAACAAACCGTTGCGGCCTATATCGCAAAAACTTTTGAACAAGCCGGGGTAAAACGCATTTGGGGTGTCACCGGAGACTCCCTCAACGGGCTCAGTGACAGCCTCAACAAAATGGGCACCATTGAGTGGATGCCCACTCGCCATGAAGAGGTGGCCGCATTCGCTGCGGGTGCAGAAGCCCAGCTCACCGGCGAACTGGCGGTCTGCGCAGGCTCCTGCGGGCCTGGCAACCTGCATCTGATTAACGGTCTGTTTGACTGCCATCGCAACCACGTGCCGGTGGTCGCCATCGCCGCCCACATTCCGTCGAGCGAAATCGGCAGCGGTTATTTCCAGGAAACCCATCCGCAGGAGCTGTTCCGCGAATGCAGCCACTATTGCGAACTGGTCTCTTCACCCGAACAAATCCCGCAGGTGCTGGCGATTGCGATGCGCAAAGCGGTGCTTAACCGTGGCGTTTCAGTGGTGGTGCTACCCGGCGATGTGGCGCTGAAACCGGCGCCGGAAAGTGCCAGCACCCATTGGTATCACACCCCGCAGCCGGTGGTGGTGCCGGAAATGGAAGAGCTGCGCAAGCTCGCCCAACTGCTGCGCTACTCCAGCAATATTGCGTTACTGTGCGGCAGCGGCTGTGCCGGGGCGCATAAAGAGCTGCTGGAGTTTGCCGGCAAGCTGAAATCACCGATTGTCCACGCCATGCGCGGCAAAGAGCACGTCGAATACGATAACCCGTACGATGTCGGGATGACCGGTCTGATTGGCTTCTCATCCGGTTTCCACACCATGATGAATGCCGACACGCTGGTACTGCTCGGCACCCAATTCCCGTATCGCCCGTTCTACCCGGCCGATGCCAAAATTATTCAGATAGACATTAATCCAGCCAGCATTGGCGCACACAGTAAAGTGGATATGGCGCTGATCGGCGATATCAAAGCCACCCTCGCCACCCTGACGCCGCTGTTGGAGGAGAAAACCGATCGCGCGTTCCTCGACAAAGCGATAGAACACTATCGCGATGCGCGGAAAGGGCTCGATGATTTAGCCAAACTGAGTGAGAAAGCTATTCACCCGCAGTATCTGGCGCAGCAAATCAGCCATTTCGCCGACGATGACGCCATTTTTACCTGCGATGTCGGCACGCCAACCGTGTGGGCCGCACGTTATCTGAAAATGAACGGCAAGCGCCGTCTGCTCGGTTCGTTCAACCACGGATCGATGGCCAATGCCATGCCGCAGGCGCTCGGTGCGAAGGCCACCCTGCCGGACCGTCAGGTGGTCGCGATGTGCGGTGACGGCGGTTTTAGCATGCTGATGGGGGATTTTCTCTCCGTGGCGCAGCTCAAACTGCCCCTGAAAATCGTGGTCTTCAACAACAGCGTGCTCGGCTTTGTGGCGATGGAAATGAAGGCTGGCGGATACATGACCGACGGCACCGAACTGCATGACACCAACTTCGCCAATATCGCTGAAGCCTGCGGTATCACTGGGATACGCGTCGAAAAATCGGCAGATCTCGATGACGCGCTACAGCGAGCATTCAGTATCGATGGGCCGGTACTGGTCGACGTCGTTGTTGCGAAAGACGAACTCGCCATTCCACCGCAAATCAAACTCGAACAGGCCAAGGGATTCAGCCTGTATATGTTGCGCGCGATCATCAGTGGGCGCGGCGATGAAGTTATCGAACTGGCGAAAACCAACTGGCTCAGGTAAAAAGAGAGGCATAACCCTGATGCAAAAAAGGAAATGCCGTGATCGATTTACGTAGTGATACCGTCACCCGCCCTGGGCGCGCCATGCTGGAACAGATGATGGCCGCCCCGGTCGGGGATGATGTGTACGGGGATGACCCGACCGTTAATGAACTGCAACGCTACGCGGCAGAGCTCGGCGGCAAAGAAGCTGCCCTGTTTCTGCCTACCGGCACCCAGGCGAACCTGGTGGCACTGTTGAGCCACTGCGAACGCGGCGAAGAGTACATCGTTGGTCAGGCCGCACATAACTATCTGTATGAAGCGGGCGGTGCCGCGGTATTGGGCAGCATTCAGCCGCAGCCGATTGATGCCGCCAGCGACGCGACTCTGCCGCTCGACAAAGTCGCGGCGAAAATCAAAGCTGATGACATCCACTTTGCACGCACCAAACTATTAAGCCTCGAAAACACCCATAACGGCAAAGTGCTGCCACGCGAATATTTGAAAGACGCATGGCAGTTCACCCGCGAGCGTGGGCTTGCCCTGCATGTTGACGGCGCGCGCATCTTCAACGCCATCGTGGCATACGGCTGCGAGCTGAAAGACGTAACCCAATACTGCGATTCCTTCACCATCTGCCTGTCCAAAGGGCTGGGCACGCCGGTTGGCTCCCTGCTGGTCGGCAACGCGGATTACATCAAGCGCGCGAACCGCTGGCGTAAAATGACCGGCGGCGGAATGCGTCAGGCAGGCATTCTGGCGGCGGCTGGTCTGTATGCGCTGAAAAATAACGTTCAACGTTTGCAGGACGATCACGACAATGCCGCGTGGATGGCTGAACAGCTGAAAGAAATTGGCGCTGACGTAATGCGTCACGACACCAACATGCTGTTCGTGCGCGTTGGGGAAGAGAACGCAGCCGCGCTCGGCGAGCATATGCGCGCCAACGGCGTGCTGATCAACGCCTCTCCTATTGTGCGCCTGGTGATGCACCTGGATGTGGATCGCCAGAAGCTGGCAGAAGTAGTAGGCCACTGGAAATCATTTTTACGACGTTAAGGAGCGTTAAACGTGCCACACACTATTCTGGTGCTAGGTGCCAGCGGCTACATCGGCCAGCATCTGGTCACCGAACTGAGCGCGCGCGGGGCAACCGTGCGAGCGGCGGCACGTAACACGGATCGTCTGCAAAAGCTGGCGCTGCCCGGCGTCAGCTGTCATCACGTGGACCTCAACTGGCCGGAAGGCCTGCCTGCCCTGCTGGACGGGGTCGACACCGTTTATTTCCTGGTGCACGGCATGGGCGAAGGCGGGAACTTCGTCGCCCACGAACGTCAGGTCGCGCTGAACGTACGCGATGCCCTGCGCCAGCAGCCAGTCAAACAGATTATCTTTTTGAGTTCGCTGCAGGCACCGGAAAATGAACAGTCCGAGCATTTACGCGCCCGCCAGATTACCGGCGAACTTCTGCGCGAAGCGGGCATTCCGGTAACTGAACTTCGGGCCGGGATTATCGTCGGCGCGGGCTCTGCCGCCTTCGAAGTGATGCGCGATATGGTTTACAACCTGCCGGTACTGACGCCGCCGCGCTGGGTGCGTTCCCGCACCACGCCCATCGCCCTGGAAAATTTGCTCTATTACCTGGTGGAATTGCTTAATCACCCGACGGACAAGCACCGCGTGCTGGAAGCCGCCGGGCCTGACGAGCTGAGCTATCAGCAGCAATTCGAGCATTTTATGCGTATCAGCGGTCGCCATCGCCCGTTGATTCCCATTCCCTTCCCCACCAGCTGGATTTCGGTATGGTTTCTTAACGTCATCACCTCTGTGCCGCCGACCATCGCCAAGGCGCTGATCCAGGGGCTGAAACACGATCTGCTGGCTGACGATCGCGAACTTCGGGCACTGACCCCGCAGACGCTTATCTCTTTTGACGAAGCGGTGAAGCGCACGCTGAAAGAAGAAGAGCAACTGATGAACTCCAGCGACTGGGGCTACGACGCCCAGGCTTTCGCCCGCTGGCGGCCAGAATATGGGTATTTTCCAAAGCAGGCGGGCTGCACCATCAGTACCTCCGCCAGCCTTGACGCGTTATGGCAGGTCGCCAACCAGCTCGGCGGTAAAGAGCGCTATTTCTTCGGCAATATTCTGTGGGATATTCGCGCCGCGATGGACCGAGTGTTGGGACATAAACTGGCCAAAGGCCGCCCGGAACGTGAGATGCTGAAAACCGGTGACGCGGTGGATAGCTGGAAAGTGATCATCGTTGAACCGCAAAAACAGCTTTCTCTGCTGTTCGGCATGAAAGCGCCAGGCCTCGGACGCCTCACCTTCAGCATGAAGGATAAAGGCGACCATCGTGAAATCGACGTTCGCGCCTGGTGGCATCCGCACGGTATGCCAGGCTTATTCTATTGGCTGCTGATGATCCCCGCACATCTGTTCATTTTTCGGGGTATGGCAAAGCGCATTGCCAGGCTTGCCGAAGAAATCACGCACAAATAGACGTAACGGGAATTTTTCTTCGTAGTTTCCCATTGCAACTCAGCGTAATTCACGGAAAAATGCGCACGAAATTCTTTTCAGACACAGTGGATTGATATGAAGGTACTGGTCACCGGAGCCACCAGCGGTTTAGGCCGTAATGCGGTGGAATATCTGCGCCGTAAAGGCATCAGCGTCAGAGCAACCGGTCGCAATGAAGCGATGGGTCGCCTGCTGGAGAAGATGGGCGCGGAATTTGTACATGCCGATCTGACCGAGCTGGTCTCTTCCCAGGCAAAAGTGATGCTCGCAGGGATCGATACGCTGTGGCACTGCTCCAGTTTCACGTCCCCGTGGGGCACACAGGAAGCCTTCGATTTAGCCAACGTGCGCGCCACGCGCCGTCTGGGCGAATGGGCCGTTGCCTGGGGCGTGCGCAACTTTATTCATATCTCGTCGCCGTCGCTGTACTTTGATTATCACCATCATCGTGACATCAAAGAAGAGTTCCGACCGCAGCGTTTTGCCAATGAATTTGCCCGCAGCAAAGCCGCTGGCGAAGAGGTCATTAACCTGCTGGCTCAGGCGAACCCGAATACCCGTTTCACGGTATTACGCCCGCAAAGTCTGTTTGGCCCGCACGATAAAGTGTTCATTCCGCGTCTGGCGCAGATGATGCACCACTACGGCAGCGTGCTGCTGCCACGTGGCGGCAATGCGCAGGTCGATATGACTTATTACGAAAATGCGGTACATGCGATGTGGCTGGCAAGCCAGCCGCTGTGTGATTCCCTGCCTTCCGGCCGCATCTACAACATCACCAACGGTGAACCGCGCAGCCTGAAAAGCATCGTGCAGAAGCTTATCGACGAGCTGGATATTCAGTGCCGCATCCGCTCGGTGCCCTATCCGATGCTGGATATGGTTGCCCGCAGCATGGAAAAATTCGGCAACAAGGCGGCGAAAGAGCCCTCATTCACGCACTATGGCGTGTCGAAGCTGAACTTTGACTTCACGCTGGACATCAGCCGCGCTGAAAAAGAGCTCGGCTATCAGCCCATCGTGACGCTGGATCAAGGTATTGTGGAAACCGCTCACTGGCTGAAAGATCACGGAAAACTGCCGCGCTAACCCTCAACCCTGACCGTATTTTTCCAGTAACGCTTCGGCAATCGCCTGCGTTTGCGCATCCGCCACCCCGTCCCAACGTTCGGGGCGGAAGTGCATCTGGAACGCCATGATCACCCGTTTCTTCTGCGTGTATGTCATCCCCGGTGTCACTTCATAGCCATAGCGTGCGAGCAAATCCAGCACTGACCCGCTATTCACCTGCTCCGACGGCTGACGACCGTTGAGATAAAATGCCACCCGATTTTCATCCGGCCATGCGCCAACGCCTTGCTTCGCCAGCTGTTGCCATGGGAACCGCGGCCCAGGATCGTCTTTGCGCTGCGGCGCAACGTCCGCATGCGCCACCACGTTTTGCGGTTCAATGTGATAGCGGGCAATGATGTCTTTTGCCAGCGGGATCAGCGCATTGATTTGCGACGGGGAGAACGGGGTAAAACTTTTGATGCCCGCGGTTTTCTCCCAGCCAGGGTTTTCCAGTTCGATACCAATCGATGTGTCATTGATACGCGTGGCCCCACGCCAGAAGCTTACCCCCGCATGCCAGGCCAGATCCTGTTCCGGAACCAACTGCCAGATGAGCGGTTTACCTTTGCGTTCAGGCGGCGTGTCCGGGATCAGATAATGCGCGCTGACCTGTTTATCCGTCAGCGTCGCCAGAGACGTCTCAAAATCACCGGCTGTGTAATGGATAACCAGCATTTTGATGCGCGGGTACGCATTGGTCGCCGGATGGCTCGTATCCAGCATATAGCCCGGTTTGCTGATGAGATTCTGCCTACTGGCATCCTTATCACTGCCGCAGCCTGCCAACAGCAGCGCCAGGGCTATCGGTAAAAAGCGCTTCATCGGCGCACTTTAACTGCGGTACCGCTGACGCTGACCATCAGCATACTGCTGTCTTTGCCGACAGTTTCATAGTCGATATCAATGCCGACCACGGCATCGGCGCCCAGCGCGTTGGCCTGCTCGCCAAGCTCCTGAAACGCAATTTCACGCGCTTTGCGCAGCTCTTTTTCGTACGCACCGGAGCGCCCGCCGACGATATCGCGGATACCGGCAAAAAAATCACGGAAAATGTTCGCGCCGAGAATCGCTTCCCCGGTCACCACGCCGCAGTACTCGACAATGATTTGCCCTTCCAGTGTTGGGGTCGTTGAGAATTGCATTCGTCCTCCTTCTTCAATGCCTTAGCTCAGTTAATCAAACACATTATCGTACCGATACGCTATGCTTGAAAACATCTAAATACCGTAGTCAGTCTATACCCTAAATAATTCGAGTTGCAGGAAGGCGTAGCCAACGCTCATGCAACTTGAAGTATGACGGGAATATTATAAGGAAATCACTCATGCGCTACTCTGCCGCTGCTCTTCTTGTCCCTTGCGCCCTTTTGCTGAGCGCCTGTACCACCGTCACACCTGCGTTCAAGGATATCGGTACCCGTTCAGGTCCTTGCGTAGAAGGTGGCCCGGACACCGTTGCACAGAAGTTTTACGACTATCACATTCAGCACCATACCACCGATTTAGCCGCACTGCGTCCGTACCTGAGCGACGATCTGGCAAAAGTGCTTAACGATGCGAACAACGATCCGAATAAACGCGCTCTGTTGCAGGAAGACTTGTTCTCCAGCCGCACAACACCCGCCGACAGCGCTGATGTGGCCAGCGCATCAACCATCCCAAATACTGACGCCCGCAACATTCCGCTTCGCGTTGAACTGAAACAAGGTTCTCAGAGCTGGCAGGATGAAGTGCTGATGATCCGCGAAGGTCAGTGCTGGGCTGTAGACGACGTGCGCTACCTCGGCGGCACCGTTCACGCCCCGGCTGGCACACTGCGCCAGACGCTGACTAAGTAAAATCCCCCCTTAATCACTCAGGTTAAATGTCTGGCATTCTGTGATGGATGCCGACATTTATTTCCTTGCCCCTGCGCTCTCGCTATTTTGTGCTAACTTTAAGTGTAAACGTGGTTTATATTTAAGTTTTAACGCACAAATATTGCATAACTATTCTGTGAACGTTACTATCTGCGGCCTCAATAGCTATCGGTGTCAGATTTCCCGGATGAGTATAAAACTAGAAGGCATTAACTGCTTTTACGGCGCACATCAGGCGCTGTTCGACATAACCCTGGATTGCCCGCAGGGTGAAACGCTGGTGCTGCTTGGCCCTAGCGGCGCGGGAAAAAGTTCGCTGTTGCGCGTGCTTAACCTGCTGGAGATGCCGCGCTCCGGCCAACTCTCCATTGCGGGAAATCAATTCAATTTCAGCAAAGCCCCTTCCGATAAAGCGATACGCGACCTGCGTCAGAACGTCGGGATGGTCTTCCAGCAGTACAATCTGTGGCCGCACTTAACCGTGCAGCAAAACCTGATTGAAGCTCCCTGCCGCGTGCTCGGTTTATCGAAAGAGCAGGCGCTGGCGCGTGCCGAAAAGCTACTGGAACGTCTACGTCTGAAACCTTACAGCGACCGCTATCCTTTACACCTTTCCGGTGGCCAGCAGCAGCGCGTGGCCATTGCCCGTGCGCTGATGATGGAACCACAGGTTCTGCTGTTTGATGAGCCAACCGCCGCACTGGATCCGGAAATCACCGCCCAGATTGTGAGCATCATTCGTGAGCTGGCTCAGACCCAAATTACGCAAGTGATCGTCACCCATGAAGTCGAAGTGGCGCGTAAAACTGCCAGTCGTGTGGTGTATATGGAAAACGGTCACATTGTAGAACAAGGGGATGCGAGCTGCTTTGCCGAGCCGCAGACCGAAGCGTTTAAAAACTATCTTTCACACTGATGTTTTCGGGAACAATGACAATGAAAAAAATCGTGATTGCCGCGCTGCTCGCCAGCGTCAGCCTTTCCGCTGGCGCAGCCCAGACTATTCGTTTTGCGATGGAAGCGTCTTATCCTCCGTTTGAATCCATGGATGCCAACAACAAGATTGTCGGCTTCGACGTGGATCTGGCTAACGCGCTGTGCAAACAGATCGACGCCACCTGTACTTTCACCAACCAGGCGTTCGACAGCCTGATCCCAAGCCTGAAATTCCGTCGTTTTGACGCGGTGATTTCCGGTATGGACATCACTCCAGAGCGTGAAAAGCAGGTCCTGTTCACCCAGCCGTACTACGAAAACTCTGCGCTGTTCGTCGGCCAGAAAGGCAAAGTGGCTGATATCGCCGCGCTGAAAGGTAAAAAAGTGGGCATGCAGAACGGCTCCACTCACCAGAAATTCATTACCGATAAGCATCCGGAAATCACCACCGTGCCTTACGACAGTTACATGAATGCGAAGCTGGATCTGCAGAACGGCCGCATTGACGCGGTGTTCGGCGATACTGCCGTGGTGACCGAATGGCTGAAAGCCGATCCTAAACTGGCGGCGATTGGCGATAAAGTGACTGATAAAGACTACTTTGGTACTGGCCTCGGCATCGCCGTGCGTCAGGGTAACAGCGATCTGCAGCAGAAGCTGAACGACGCGCTGACCAAAGTGAAGCAGGATGGGACATATAAGACCATCTACAGCAAATGGTTCCAGAAGTAATTCTTGATGAACGAAATGTTTCCATTAGCAAGTGCCGCCGGGATGACCGTCGGCCTTGCCGTTTGTGCTCTGGCGATTGGCCTGGTGCTGGCGATGATCTTTGCGGTGTGGGAGTCAGCTAAATGGCGTCCCGTCGCGTGGGTCGGCACTGGTCTGGTCACCATTCTGCGTGGATTACCGGAGATTCTGGTGGTCCTGTTCATCTATTTCGGCTCTTCACAGCTGCTGCTCACGCTGTCCGACGGCTTTACGCTGAACCTCGGTTTTGCGCAGATCCCGGTGCAGGTGCAGATTGAAAACTTCGACGTCAGCCCGTTCCTCTGCGGCGTGATTGCGCTGTCCCTGCTCTATTCCGCTTACGCGTCGCAGACCCTGCGCGGTGCGCTGAAAGCGGTACCGGTGGGCCAGTGGGAATCCGGCCAGGCGCTTGGGCTGTCCAAGACAGCCATTTTCTTCCGTCTGGTGATGCCGCAAATGTGGCGCCACGCGCTGCCAGGGCTCGGTAATCAGTGGCTGGTGCTGCTGAAAGATACCGCGCTGGTGTCGCTTATCAGCGTGAACGATTTGATGCTGCAAACCAAAAGCATCGCCACCCGTACTCAGGAACCGTTTACCTGGTACATCGTGGCGGCGGCGATTTACCTCGTTATCACCCTGCTCAGTCAGTACATCCTCAAACGCATTGACCTGCGCGCGACTCGCTTTGAACGGAGACCAGGCTGATGCTTGAGTATTTACCCGAACTGCTGAAAGGGCTACATACCAGCCTGACGCTGACCGTGGCCTCAATTGTGCTGGCGCTGATCCTGTCGCTGATTTTCACCATCATTCTGACGCTGAAAACGCCAGTGCTGGTGTGGATTGTCCGCGCCTACATCACGCTGTTTACCGGCACGCCGCTGCTGGTGCAAATCTTCCTGATTTACTACGGTCCGGGCCAGTTCCCTCAGTTGCAGAACTATCCTGCGCTGTGGCATCTGCTCTCCGAACCCTGGCTGTGCGCAATGATTGCCCTGTCGCTTAATAGCGCCGCGTATACCACTCAGCTGTTCTTTGGTGCGATCCGCGCCATTCCGGAAGGCCAGTGGCAGTCCTGTGGCGCGCTGGGGATGAGCAAGAAAGACACGCTGGCCATTTTGCTGCCGTATGCATTTAAGCGCGCCCTTTCCTCTTACTCCAACGAAGTGGTGCTGGTGTTCAAGAGTACATCTCTGGCCTACACCATCACGCTGATGGAAGTTATGGGTCACGGGCAGTTGCTGTACGGACGCACTTATGACGTGATGGTATTTGGTGCCGCAGGTCTGGTGTATCTGGTGGTCAACGGTTTACTGACCTTAATCATGCGTCTCGTTGAACGCAAAGCGCTGGCGTTTGAACGCCGCAATTAATACTGCATAAAATATCGACAACCAAGCGGGCACTCACCAGAGCGTCCGCTTTTTTTATTTTACGTCGAGTTATTTAATCGATTTTATTGCATATAAATTCACAAAATGGCAAGGTAACTCCCATACCACAGAGACGGCCCAACATCATAAGATTGACCGAAGGGAGCTTTACCATGAAGAAACTTATTCTGGCAGCGCTGCTTGCCACATTCGCCACAGGCGCGGCTGCAGCAGAGAAAATCAGCTTTGGCGTGTCCGCCACCTATCCTCCGTTTGAATCCCTTGATGCCAATAACCAGATTGCCGGTTTTGATATCGATCTGGCCAAAGCGTTATGCAAACAAATGCAGGCGGAGTGCACCTTCACCAACCACGCCTTTGACAGCCTGATCCCGTCGCTGAAATTCAAAAAGTATGACGCGGTGATCTCCGGGATGGACATCACCCCGGAACGCAGCAAACAGGTGGCGTTCACCGACCCGTACTACGCCAACTCGGCGCTGGTGATTGCGAAAAAGGGCGAGTTCACCTCTTTTGAACAGCTGAAAGGCAAACGTATCGGCATGGAAAACGGCACCACGCACCAAAAATACCTTCAGGATAAGCACCCGGAAGTAAAAACCGTGGCCTATGACAGCTACCAGAATGCGATCATCGACCTGAAAAATGGCCGTATCGACGGCGTGTTTGGCGATACGGCGGTGGTCAACGAATGGCTGAAAACCAACCCCCAGCTGGGTGTCGCGACGCCAAAAGTGACCGACCCGCAGTACTTCGGCACTGGCCTTGGGATTGCCGTACGCCCGGATAACAAAGCGCTGCTGGAAAAACTGAACGGCGCGCTCAAAGCGATTAAAACCGACGGGACGTACCAGAAAATCAGCAGCCAGTGGTTCCCGCAGTAATCCAGATGCACTGAAATTAAATAAGCCGGGCGATTGTCCGGCTTTTTGGTCTTTGAAATTAGAGAGGTACGTAAAATCGGAAACACGCCCCCGGCGTGGCATCCATCAGACGAATCCCGCCGCCGTGCAATTCCAGCATCCGCCGTACGATAAGCAACCCCAGCCCGCCGCGATCTTCTCGGGCACTTCGGGCATTGAGCGCCGAAGGTCGCTGGAATAGCTGTTCGCGTAATGCCTGCTCGATGCCCGGCCCGCTGTCCGCCACTTCCACCTGTAGCTGGGCGTTTTCCTGCCAGATGCGCAGCTGAATAGTGCCGCCGACCGGGGTGTGGCGCACCGCGTTGTCCAGCAGATTGGTAACTACCCGTTCAATCATCGACACGTCGGCATTCACCAGCGGCAGTGAACGCGGCATTTCCACCTGCAGTTTTAACTGCCGCGTTTCGATGGCCAGGTCAAACTTCTGGGCAACATCCTGAATCAATTCGCCGATGGCAAACCGTTCCAGCTGCGGCTTGATACCGCCGTGCTCAAGTTTCGCTAGCTCAAACAGCTGCTGCGACAGATGCCGCACTTTGTGCCCCTGACGCAGCGCAATCGCCAGATACTGACGGTTGTCTTCTGGCGACAGCGTATCGGCTTTCATCGACAACGTTTCCAGGTAGCCTAGCAGTGAGGTCAGCGGCGTACGCAAATCATGGGAGATATTGGCGATAAATTCGCGGCGCTGGCGATCGCTGTCGGAAAGCTGATCCCACTGGCTGGCAATTTTGCGCGCCAGCTCGATAAAGGTGTTATGCAGAATAGCCACTTCGTTGGCCGGTTCAGTTTCCGGCGTCTGCTGCGCCAGCTGTTTGATAGCGCTAATACTGTCCTGATCCAGACCACGCACGTCCGCCGTTAGCTGTTTCACCGGGCGCGTCACCCAGTACCAGACCATCACGCCCGCCAGCAAACCAAACAGCGCCACCAAAAGCAGCGACCACAGCACCGTGCTCCACAGCGCTTTCTGCCAGGCGCTGTCGGAAAGCGCGTTGAGATCTTCGCCCTGCAAAATAATGTACAGATAGCAGTGCAGCTCGCCGTTGAGTCTGACCGGCGCAACGCTGAACACTTTTTCTTTATCCAGGCTGCGCGGATCGTCACCAAAAATAGGCCACGCCGCGCCGCCGAGGAAAGTCTGCAACGGCGCGATGTCTATTTTCTGCCGCTTCACATGGCCCGCTGGCGCGGCGTCGGCCAGTAATTCCCCTTCGGGTGAGACCAGATACAGCTCGACGCTCGGGTTAAGCGTCATCAGCCGGGTAAACAATGTTTGCAGCGTCTGGCGGTTCACGTCGCCCTGCTTATCCAGCAGCGGCTCGCTGTTAACGATCTGCTGCGCCAGCCCGGCAGACAAACGTTGCACCATCGCGCTACCGTACTGGCTGGTGCTGTACAGCTGCACGCTGCACGCCGCCACCGCGCAGAGCAGCAAAATGGCGGTAAATACCAGCGTCAACCGCTGGCTGAGGCTGAGGCGGCGGATCATGTCGTGTGCTCCGTTTTCGCACTGGCGAACTTATAACCTTTCCCCCACACCGTCAGGATAATTTCCGGCTCGGCGGGGTCGCGTTCGATTTTGATGCGCAGGCGGTTGATATGGGTGTTGACGGTATGCTCATACCCTTCGTGCTGATAGCCCCAGACGCGGTCCAGCAGCGACAGACGCGAAAACACTTCGCCGGGATGGCGGGCAAACCAGTACAGCAGGTCAAACTCACGCGGCGTCAGTTCGATAATGTCACCGCGCAGGCGCACTTCGCGGCTCAGCGGATCAATGCTCAGCTGGTGGCAGGTAATCAGCCCGCCTTCCATACGAATGTTCTGCCCCATTGCTTCCTGGCGGCGAAACAGCGCTTTCACGCGCGCAATCAGCTCAAGCACCGAAAACGGTTTGGGCAGATAGTCATCGGCCCCCATTTCAAGGCCCAGCACACGGTGCGTTTCGCTGGTTCTCGCGCTGATAATGATAACCGGCAGGTAGCGCGTCATCTGACGAATGCGGCGGCAAATCTCCAGGCCGTCGACGCCGGGTAACATTAAATCGAGGATAACCGCATCCCAGACCTGTTTTTCCAGCTGAACCAACGCCTGATGGCCATCCGCTTCGTGGACAATCTGATAACCCTCATCCTGCAGGTTTAGCCGCAGCAAGGTCGCGATATCCTGATCGTCTTCCACCAGCAGTATTTTCTTGGGGTTATTCATAGCGTTTCACCAACAGTCTTTTATCCAAGCTTAACGCAGGCGGGCGCCGCAAGTTATCACATTTTATTTAAACTTCCGTGAGGATGTGGTGATAAGAAATCACGCATGCTGGTGACATGTCATTCACGGAGAGCCGACCATGTCCCGGATGCGTTCCAAAACGATTCACCCGCTCTGGCTGCGATGCTGTCATTGGGTTAACGCCATCGCCATCGCGGGCATGATGTTCAGCGGCTGGCGCATTTATAACGCCTCTCCCCTGTTCGGTTTTTCCTTCCCGGCGGACATTACGCTCGGCGGCTGGCTCGGCGGCGCTTTGCAGTGGCATTTCGCCATGATGTGGGTGCTGGTGATTAACGCCACGGTCTATTTATCGCTCGGCATTATCAGCGGCCATTTCAAACGCAAATTCTTCCCACTGTCGCTGCGTGAATTATTCAATGACCTGAAACACGCGCTGCGCGGCACGCTCCAGCACACCGACCTCAGCCATTACAACATGGTGCAAAAGCTGGCCTACGGTGGCGTAATTCTGCTGGGCATCGGGCTGGTGTTGTCTGGTCTGGTGCTGTGGAAATCCGTTCAGTTTTCGCTCCTGCGCGAGCTGCTGGGCGGCTACGAAGCTGCGCGTTATATCCACTTTTTCTGTATGAGCGCCATGGCGTTGTTCGTGGTGATTCATTTGCTGATGGTGCTACTGGTGCCGCGTACGCTGCTCGCCATGCTGCGGGGCCGTTAAGGAGAACAGATGAAAAAGCCCGGTTTTCTTTCCGACAGTGACGCCCACGACCTGGTGAAGGACGCAGAAAAATTGCTCAGCCCTGAGCGCAGACGCGTGCTGCGTCAGGGACTGACCCTCGGTGGCATCATGATGCTGACCGGCTGTGATATCAGCGATAACGAAAGCGTCGAGACTGCGCTGTCCCGCATGTCCCGCTTCAACGACCGGGTGCAGGGTTTTCTGTTCAGCCACCGCAATCTGGCGCCTGAGTATAAAGAGTCCGACATTACCCGCCCGTTCCCGTTTAACGCATTTTATGGCCGGGATGAAATCCCACAGATTGATGGCCGTGATTTCCAGCTGGAGATTATGGGCCTGGTGCGTGACACCAAACGCTGGACGCTGCCGGAGCTGTATCACATGCAGCAGGTCAGCCAAATCACCCGCCATATTTGCGTTGAAGGCTGGAGCGCCATCGGCAAATGGGGCGGCGTGCCGTTCGCTCATTTCTTACAGCTGATTGGTGCGGATATGCGCGCGAAGTATGTCAGTTTCCGCTGTGCGGATGATTACTACACCAGTATTGATATGGCCACCGCGTTACATCCGCAAACCCTGCTGGCCCTGACCTGGGATAACAAAATTCTCCCTCCGGAATACGGCTATCCGATGAAAATCCGTATTCCGACCAAGCTCGGCTACAAAAACCCAAAACACGTTTTATCCATAGAGGTCACCAATCGTTTCCCGGGCGGTTACTGGGAAGACCAGGGTTACAACTGGTTTGGTGGCAGTTAAACCCAGAAGCACTTCACAACGTAAAAATGAGGAATTCCCATGAAAAAATTAATGCTTGCAGCTGCTGCTTTCTCTGCCCTGGTGATGTTTAACGCTCAGGCCGCCGACAGCATGAGCAAAGACAGTATGGCGAAAGACAACATGTCGATGTCCCACGACGGTATGGCCAAAGACGGGATGTCAAAATCCCACGACAAGATGTGCAAAGACGGCATGTGCAAGGACGAAATGAAGAAGGACACCATGAAAAAAGACAGCATGGGGAAAATGGACAATATGTCGAAAGACGGTATGAAAAAAGATGAGATGAAAAAAGAGAGTATGTCTAAATAAGATGACTGGCCGGACGTGGCATTGTCGCCGTCCGGCCTCATTTTAACGTCGAATCAACAGCGTCAGCACTTCGTAGTGCTTGCTGTGCGGGAACATATCAAACAGCTGCACACGCGCCACCCGGTACGCCGGCAAATGGCTGAAATCTTTCGCCATCGACTGCGCGTTACAGCTGGAATAGATGATAAACGGCGGCGCCATGTCGCTGAGGTAGTCGCATAACGCTTTGCCAATCCCACGCCGCGGCGGATTCACCAGCACCAGCTCAGGCACATTGCCCTGATTGGTTGCAAACTGCGTGGAATCGAGCGCCTGAAAATGCAGGTTATGCAATCCCAGTTCCACAGCCGACTGTTTCGCACAGGCAATGGCTTCTGGCGCGATCTCTATCCCGGTCAGCTGCATTTCTGGCGTGGCGCAATGCAAACCAAAGCCACCCACGCCGCAAAAGAGATCCCACATATGCTGAACCGGTAAGGCGCGAACCCAATCGCGAGCGGTGGCATACAGTTCACTCGCCACCGTCGGGTTAGTCTGAAAGAAACTTTGCGGGCGGATCCACAGCGGTACGTCGTTAAAACGCTCGGCCAGCGCCTGCTGGTCAGTGAGGAAAATCTCCTGTTCACCTTCCATGATAGCCATGTGCACCGGCTGAATATTCACTGAAATCACTTTCAGCTGCGGGAGCTGGGCTTGTAATGATGGCAGTGCCGCACGCAGCTGTTCCAGCTTGGTGTCAGAACGCAGCACAAACCGCAGCATCATCCCACCGTCGAGCTGGCTTTCGGTCAGCAGCAGATATTTCAGCTCCCCACGCTTACGCGCGACGTTATACGGCGTCAGGCCCGCGCGGGCGATAAAGGGTTTAAGAGCGGAAAACACCGGGGCAAACGAGGCGGGATACAGCGGGCAGTCGCATAAATCTTCCGGCGTGCCGTCGCGATGCAGCATCCCGAGCAGCGGTTTTTCGACGCTGCCGCTGACGACCATTTTGGCTTTGTTACGAAAACCCGTTTCCGGGCCGCTAACCGGTGCGCACCACTCTTCTACCGTCGAGGACGACAGCAGTTGCTGAAGATCCGCCATTTTGGCGGCAAGCTGTTGGGATACCGGCTGTTCGAGCCACTGGCAGGAGCGACAGCGTCCGGCATCATAGAGTGCGCACTGCATACAAAGACCTTTGAAATTCCAGGGGCCGGGATTGTATCACCGTTATTGCAGACGGAAAAACCGACGGCTGGCTGCGGGCACAAAAAGCAGCATCAGCACCAGAATGTCGGGCAGTTTTTGCATCACCAGCGAACGTAAAATTTCACGTTTGGATTCGCCCGCAATGCTGAACAGTTCCGGATAACCATAGCCTAATGACGCGGCCCACAGATAGCCGGCAGCAATAACCTGGGTCAGGAAGTAGATCCAGCGCGCCCAGTTTCGCCCTTTCACCAACGAAAATGCGCACCAGATTTCCACGAAAACCAGTACCAGGCTCGCCATAAACACCAGCGTCAGCGTCCAGGTTTGAACGCTACGGCGCACGAATTCCACCATGCCTTGCGGGCCCAGCAGATTGAGGATCATCAGCAAATCCAGCGCACGAATCAGGATAATCGCGAGCGCCGCCACCTGCACCAGCGCAGGGACGTTCAGACGAGCATGTGAATGTCGGGTTTTAGAGAAGAATCGCAATTGTGGCCTTCCATGAAAACGTCCCCCCGGGAAGCCCGAGGAGACGATGACACAACGCTTTAGATTTTAAGCGGTTCAGCCGCGTCTTGCACGCTGGATATCGCGTACACGCTGCTTTTCAGACCTTGCCATGATGAACCAGGCGATTAAACCAACAATCCCGACCACGCCGAGGATGAGCGTCGCCAGGGCGTTGATTTCCGGGTTAACCCCCATGCGCACGTTGGAGAACACCAGCATTGGCAATGTGGTTGCGCCCGGCCCGGAAACAAAGCTGGCGATAACCAGGTCGTCCAGCGACAGCGTAAACGCCAACAGCCAGCCGGAAACCACCGCAGGCATAATCATCGGTAGCATGATGACGAAAAAGACCTTCAGCGGCGTCGCGCCAAGATCCATCGCCGCCTCTTCAATCGAACGGTCGAGTTCACGCAGACGCGACGAAATCACCACCGCCACGTACGCGGTACAGAAGGTAACGTGCGCCAGCCAGATGGTGAACATCCCACGATCGGATGGCCAGCCGGTGGCGTGCCCAAGTGCGACGAACAGCAACAGCAGCGACAGGCCGGTGATAACGTCCGGCATAACCAGCGGCGCGGTTATCATAAACGCAAAGCCGTTCGAACCGCGGAAACGCCCGAAACGCACCATCACAACCGCGGCGATAGTGCCGAGAATAGCCGCCATCGTCGCCGCACAGGCGGCAATGGTCAGGCTCAGGCCCACGGCGCTCATCATCGCATCGTCACGGAACAGTTCGCCGTACCAGCGCGTCGACCAGCCCGCCCACACCGTCACCAGCCGGGAGCTGTTGAAAGAGTAGATAACCAGCATCAGCATTGGCGCGTAGAGGAACGAGAACCCCAGGATCAAAATCAAAATACGCCACGGCGAGCGAACGACCGGTAAGTTGTTCATCCGTGTTCCCCCATCTGTTTTTGCTGATGTTTGTGGAACCACATAATCGGCACAATCAGCAGCAGCAACATCACCACCGCCACCGCAGAGGCAACCGGCCAGTCGCGGTTATTAAAGAACTCCTGCCACAGCACGCGACCAATCATGATGGTGTCCGGGCCGCCGAGCAGTTCCGGGATAACAAACTCCCCTACCGCCGGAATAAACACCAGCATCGACCCGGCGATAATCCCGCCTTTGGTCAACGGCACGATCACGCTGAAGAAGGTTTTCAGCGGCTTCGCGCCCAGATCCAGCGAGGCTTCCACCAGCGAGTAATCAATGCGGGTCAGCGCGGTGTAAATCGGCAGCACCATAAATGGAAGATAGGCATACACAATGCCGATATACACCGCCAGGTTGGTGTGCAGAATTTCCAGCGGCTGATGGATAATCCCGGTCCACATCAGGAAATTATTCAGCACGCCGTTACTCTTCAGGATCCCCATCCACGCATACACGCGAATAAGGAACGAGGTCCACGACGGCAGAATGACCAACAGCAGCAGGATGTTACGCGTTGACGCCTTGCTGTGCGCCACCGCCCACGCCAGCGGGTAGCCGAGCAGCAGGCAGAAAACGGTCGAAATCGCCGCCACCTGCAACGACTGCAAATAGGCCTCAACGTACAGCGGATCGTCCGTCAGTTGCAGGAAGTTGCCGATGTTCAGCGTCAGGGTTATCTGGTCGTCGGCCCATTCCCACAGGTCGGTATAAGGGGGAATCGCACGCGCCATATCCGCGAGGCTGATTTTAAAGACAATCAGGAATGGCAGTAAAAACAGCAGAAACAGCCACAGATACGGCAGCGCGATCACCAGTTTACGCCCGTGTTTCATCTGCATTTTCGACATATACACGGCAAAGCTGCCCGGCTGTTTTGCGCGAACCGGAGGTTCTAATGTACTCATTGCGCCCTCCCCTAAACCGTCAGAACCACACAGCTGTCCGCATCCCAGCACAGTCGCACTTCATCGCCCCAGGTCGGCAGACCTTTGCGATAGCGGTGCTCGTTCTGTAACTGGGCGCTGATCATCTGGCCGCTTTTCAGGCGAACGTGATAAATCGACAAATCGCCGAGATAGGCAATGTGCACCACTTCACCGACCGCAAAGTTGTAACCGTCTGCAGGTGGCTCCTCGCAGAGCATGATTTTTTCCGGACGCAGCGCCACGTACACCGGCACGTTATCCAGCACCGATGCGTCGACATCCACCTTCAACGGATGCATCAGCCCCGGCGAGTCAATCACCAGCCCTTCTTCCTGGCGCTCTTTCAGCAGACCTTCGAATACGTTCACCGAGCCGATAAACTCGGCGCTGAAGCGGGTCGTTGGGTGTTCGTAAATGTCTTCCGGTTCGCCGGTTTGCACGAACTTACCGCGGTTCATGATAGCGATGCGCCCGGCCATGGTCATCGCCTCTTCCTGGTCGTGCGTCACCATTACGCAGGTCACGCCGACGCGTTCGAGAATATCCACCACTTCGAGCTGCATCCGGTCGCGCAGCTTTTTATCCAGCGCGCCCATCGGTTCGTCGAGCAGTAATAATTTTGGTCGTTTGGCAAGGCTGCGGGCCAGCGCCACCCGCTGACGCTGGCCGCCAGAAAGCTGATGTGGCTTGCGTTTGGCAAACTCTTGCATGTGAACGAGGCTGAGCATTTCCTGCACGCGGGCAGTAATTTCCGCTTTCGGCAGCTTGTCCTGCTTCAGACCAAAGGCGATGTTCTGTTCCACCGTCATGTGCGGAAACAGCGCATAGGACTGGAACATCATGTTGATTGGGCGCTGATACGGCGGCACCTGCGACATATCGACGCCATCCAACACAATTTGCCCGGCGGTGAGGGTTTCAAAACCCGCCAGCATACGCAGCAGCGTCGATTTTCCGCAGCCTGATGGGCCGAGCAGAGCGAAAATTTCGCCTTTATAAATAGTGAGACTCACGTCGTCGACGGCATGTTGACCGTCAAAGGATTTGGTCAGATTGCGGATTTCCAACAGCGGGGTCAGCGCTTTACGGGTTTTCGCCTGTGGGCGTGGGATTGCGTCAGTCACGATGTTGCTCTCCGGCAAAAAACAAACATTTGCATGGTCCGGTGCCATACAAAGAACATCACAGTGCAGCTGCACTGACCTGGTGCGTTTTATTCTTGCCCGGTGGCCTGGAGCCTACCGGGCAAAGCGGGTTTACTTCCCGGTTTTTACTTTGGTCCACGAACGGGTGACCACGCGGTCAATTTTTGGTGACAGTACGCTCTGGGTGAACAATTTCGCACGCACGTCCGCTGGCGGATAAATACCAGGGTTATCACGCACTTCAGCGCTCAGTAACGGCGTGGCGGCTTTGTTGGCGTTAGCGTAATAAACGTGATTACTGATATTCGCCACAACGTCCGGACGCAGCAGGTAATTCAGGAACTGATACGCTTCATCGGTATTTTTCGCATCTTTAGGGATAGCGAACATATCGAAGTACACCATCGCCCCTTCCTTCGGAATGGTGTAGGCAATGTTCACGCCGTTTTTGGCTTCTTTCGCGCGGTTTGCTGCTTGCAGGATATCGCCTGACCAGCCAATCGATACGCAAATGTCGCCATTCGCCAGGTCGTTAATGTATTGAGAAGAATGGAAATAACGGATAGACGGACGCAGCTTCAACAGCAGATCGTTCGCGGCGCCGGTGTAATCTTTCGGATCTGAACTGTTCGGATCTTTGCCGAGATAGTGCAGCACTGCGGCGTAGATTTCGCTTGGTGCATCAAGGAATGAAACGCCACAGCTTTTCAGTTTCTCGAGGTTTTCAGACTTCAGGATAAGGTCCCAGCTGTTCACCGGCGCATCTTTGCCAAGTGCCGCTTTCACTTTATCGACGTTATAGCCAATGCCGGTGGTGACCATCATGTACGGAATACCGTATTTATTATCGTGGTCGTTTTGCGCCACCAGCTTGAGCATTTCCGGATCGAGATTTTTGTAATTCGGCAGTTTGCTCTTATCAATCGGCTGGAAAATTCCCGCCTGCGACTGACGCTCCAGGAACTGCGACGATGGCACCACGAGATCGTAACCGGTGCTGCCCGCCATTAATTTACCTTCCAACACTTCGTTGGAATCAAATACGTCGTAAACCACTTTAATGCCGGTTTCTTTGGTGAAATTCGCCAGCGTGTCCGGGGCGATATAATCAGACCAGTTATAAATATGCAGCGTTTTTTGTTCAGCGGCGAGCGTGCCTGCAGAGACAGCCATCAGCGCACCCGTAATCAGACCCGTTAACCATTTCTTACTTAAGGCGGTCATATCTCTTTTCCTTATCAACGTCCGTTAACATTTGGACCAAAATATACGCACAGCGATGCATGCAAAATTCATGCATATTTTGTCAGTCTGCAAAGAAAAGGAGAGAGCTTCTCTCCCGGCCGGCATTGCTCGCCTTTACCTCAGGATATTACGCGTCGCATCCCGATAAACGCAGTGTTTCACGCGCCCTGTAAAGGCTTCGCAAGAATAACTTTAGCCAGGGTTCGAGGCTATAGCTCGGGTTAAAAAACGCCTTTTATCAATTTTTTATGCAAGATCACTTTATGGCGTAAGCCAACTGGGGCTGTAGAGTGGTGAATAATTCTTTAAGAAGTGGTTAACAGCAGAATTTTGATGGGTTTTACGCAGCCGCGCTGGTGGCGACTGCGTTCATAACGTTGGACTTTAGTGAAGAAAATGGAATTGTGACTCTTCCATCGGTTGCTCTTCTTCTTCGTCACCTTTAAACAGCAGCTGGTGCGATGCGGCCTCGAGGATAACCATCGACACCTGTTCTTCGCTCTGGCGGAAGAACCATTCGAACTGTTCGCGCGTGACGCCGACGTTGACCGACAGCGTCTGGCAAACCACCAGCTTCGGCAGGTTATCATCCTGAATGTCGAGGAACGCTTTCACCGTCAGCGAACTGGCGTTGATGGAAGAGAGATCGGAGGCCAGCGGCAGCAGTGCTGAAGGCTTAACTTCCGCCAGCGCCGAGAACAGCACGACGTTGTCGAGCAGATCGAGCTTGGCATCGAAAATGCCATCAAAATTCTGCATGTGCGGCAAGTGCAGCGCCTGACAGGTATCGCACTCATAGAAGCTGATGCCCATTTCGTCGAGCCATTGACGTAGCGTATCCAGACCCGGAACGACGAGTGAATCCATAAACCCTGAAACCTCTTGCTGTGAAATGAAAGCGTAATCCAAATGAAACGCGTATTAGGGTACGCAAAAATGCATCCAGAAGCTATGACACCGATGAAATCCTGCGCTATCCGCCAGTTTTCAGACAAAAGCCTGGCTGGGCGTAGCGTTCGATCCACTGGATCATTTTACCCGCGATATCGACACCGGTGGTTTTTTCGATCCCTTCCAGCCCCGGCGACGCATTGACTTCCATGACCAGTGGCCCGCGATTGGCGCGTAAAATATCGACTCCGGCCACATCCAGCCCCAGCGTTTGTGCAGACTTAATGGCAATTTCGCGCTCCAGCGGCGTGATGTCAGCCACGGTTGCCACACCGCCGCGATGCAGGTTCGAGCGGAAATCGCCCGGTTTGGCGCGACGTTCAATGGCCGCCACCACTTCATCGCCCACCACGAAGCAGCGAATGTCGCAGCCCTTGGCTTCCTGAATATATTCCTGCACCAGAATGTGCGCGTTCAGGCCGCGAAAGGCATCAATCACGCTTTCCGCCGCCTGCCGCGTTTCGGCCAGCACCACGCCAATGCCCTGCGTGCCTTCCACCAGTTTCACCACCAGCGGTGCACCGCCGACCATTTTGATCATATCGCTGGTGTCATCCGGTGAGTGAGCAATACCGGTCATCGGTAAGTCAATGCCCTGCCGGGCCAGCAGTTGCAGCGAGCGCAGCTTGTCCCGGGCCCGAGTGATCGCGACCGATTCATTCAGTGGATAACTGCCCAGAATTTCAAACTGACGCAGCGCGGCGGTACCGTAAAAGGTGATTGCCGAGCCAATACGGGGAATTACCGCATCGAAGTGCGGTAGCTGGCGGCCCTTATAGTGAATGGAGGAAGCTGCCGGACTGATGTTCATATAGCAGGAAAGCGGGTCGAAAATTTCGACCTGATGGCCGCGCTTTGACGCGGCCTCGCGCAGACGTTTGCAGGACCAGAGCGTTCCGTCCCGGGACAAAATGGCTATTTTCACCCTGCACCTCATTGTGATGGCCTGAAAAGGCCCGGCACATAATACCGCCGATGTTATCGGATAGCCCAGCCCTGTTTGTGCAGATATTCCAGAATAAACGGTCGGGTTTCTTTCACGATAGTGCGACGAATATGATCGCTCCACGTATCCGCCCGGGTATTGCTGTCGCGCGACAGATAGTAATTCGCCACTTCTTCGTCGTAGCGTGCCAGCTCGGCGGCATCGACTGGCTGATAATGGTTTTCGTGCACCACGATACTGGCTGGCAAACGCGGTTTAGTGCCCGGTTCGTCAGCAGGCCAGCCGAGGCACATACCAAACAATGGCAACACGTGCTGTGGCAGCTTCAGCAGTTCAGTCACCGTTTCAATGCTGTTACGAATACCGCCAATATACACCCCACCCAGTCCCAGCGATTCCGCAGCGACCATCGCGTTTTGCCCCATCAGCGCGGTATCTACCGTGCCAAGCAGCAGCTGTTCTGCGCGGCCTAAATGGGCATCGGGGCAAATTTGCAGGTGGCGGTTAAAGTCAGCGCAGAAAATCCAGAATTCCGCGGCCTTCGCCACATGCTGTTGTCCGCCGGTAAGCGTTACCAGCTGCTCACGCATCTGTGGGTCAGTCACGCGCACAATCGAACTGCACTGTAAAAAGCTCGAGCTGGACGCCGCCTGCGCGCTGGCAATAATGGCTTCACGTTGCGCCTGAGTAATTGGCTCGTCGGTAAAATGGCGAATGGAACGGTGGCTTAAGAGCAAATCAATGGTCGGCGTCATCACGTTTTTCCTGATCAGGCGAAGTCGGTTTATCGTTACGTTGCATGAGCTGTGGAGCAATGGTCTGCGCCATACCGCGAAACAGTGCAACCGCGGCAGGGATCATCAACAGTATGCCCACAAATATCATGATTAGCCCCGCCATTGGGCTGGCGAACGGTACGGGCAAGGCGACATAGTCTTTAAGAGAAAGCCAGGCCAGTACCAACATCACCATGCCAATGGCTTCGAGGATAAGCACGCTTTTAGGGAGGGCGCCAAGTGAGCGCATAGTCAGTCTCCGGTCATCGAGTATAACGGGGAGGATAGCAACTGTGTTTGGCGAAACAAGCCCTCTGCATCGGGTTAAGCCATCAGAACAAAAGGTAGAACCTTCTTTCAACGAGACGCCAGGACGGGCATGATAGCGCCATTCGCCGAAAGGCTCAGTTTCAGGAGAGAAAACGATGTTTACCGTTATTTTTGGTCGCCCGGGTTGCCCTTACTGTGTTCGTGCTAAAGAACTGGCAGAAAAACTGACCGCCGAGCGTGATGATTTTAACTTCCGTTATATCGACATTCATGCCGAAGGGATCAGCAAAGCCGATCTCGAGCAAACCGTCGGCAAACCGGTAGAAACCGTACCGCAGATTTTCGTTGATCAGACTCACATCGGTGGTTTTACCGACTTTGAAGCCTGGGCCAAAGAAAACCTGGGTCTCTACGCTTAAGCGTAAATGTGGGCGTCACTGGCGTCCACGTCTTGCCTTGATCATTCCGCTGATAAACAAGAAACATAGCGCCCCCAGCGCGCACCAGAACACCGCACTGAAAATCCACGCCAGTTCCTGCCAGAAAGACCTGTCCGCAAACAACCAAAAGCGCATCAACACCAGACACACCGGCGTTGCCAGAATCGCCCCGAGTAATGGCACCAATACCCGCTGCTTCGATGACAGAAAACTCGCCACCGCGCCGGGAATAATAAAGAACAGCAGGCCCAGCTCAGCATGACCGGACGCCCGAACGGCACCTTTTACAGGCAGTAACAGAAAAAGACACACCACAATAAACAGGACAAAACAGCAAATAACGCCCGCCCAACCTCGCTCAGATCTCAAAATTCCTCCTGACAAGTCTCTATCAAACTTCAACTACGTCCAGTTGGATAAAGTTTCCGGCAATCCATGCCGTGAAGCACCTACTTAAGGACAAACGATTGTGACTAGCCGCGGCAATCAGGAACGATTAAACTAGCGGCCTTAATTTGATGGTGAAAAACAGGCCGCCGTATATTAGATTTTTCCTGGCTACCCGGGAAAAACCTTAGCCCAAATAGCCATTCCTTTCAACAACTTACTCGTAAACAAGAAGTTAGCTTCCGTGAATATAAACGTCGCAGACTTGTTAAATGGGAATTACATCCTGTTATTATTTGTGGTACTGGCGCTGGGCTTGTGTCTTGGCAAATTGCGCTTTGGATCCATCCAACTTGGTAATTCCATTGGCGTTTTAGTGGTCTCTTTGTTATTAGGCCAACAGCATTTTAGTATTAACACTGATGCCCTAAATCTGGGCTTTATGCTGTTTATTTTCTGCGTCGGTGTAGAAGCTGGACCCAACTTTTTTTCCATATTTTTTCGTGATGGCAAGAACTATCTGATGCTGGCGCTGGTCATGGTAGGCTCTGCGCTGGTGATGGCGCTTGGCCTCGGCAAGCTGTTTGGCTGGGATATCGGTCTCACCGCCGGGATGCTGGCAGGGGCAATGACCTCCACGCCGGTGCTCGTTGGCGCCGGTGATACCCTGCGCCACTCTGGCATGAAAGGCGACGAACTCGCGCTGGCACTCGATCATTTGAGCCTCGGCTACGCCCTGACCTATCTGATTGGGCTGGTGAGTCTGATCCTCGGCGCCCGCTATCTGCCAAAATTCCAGCACCAGGACCTGCAAACCAGCGCCCAGCAAATCGCCCGCGAGCGTGGCCTGGACACCGATTCCAACCGTAAAGTGTATCTGCCGGTGATCCGCGCCTATCGCGTCGGGCCTGAGCTGGTCGCCTGGACCGACGGCAAAAACCTGCGTGAACTGGGCATCTATCGTCAGACCGGCTGCTACATCGAACGTATTCGTCGCAACGGCATTCTGGCGAACCCGGACGGCGACGCGGTGCTGCAAATGGGCGATGAAATTGCCCTGGTAGGCTATCCGGATGCGCATGCACGCCTCGACCCGAGTTTCCGTAACGGTAAAGAAGTCTTCGACCGCGATCTGCTCGATATGCGCATCGTCACCGAAGAAGTGGTGGTGAAAAACCATAACGTGGTGGGCCGCCGTCTGGCGCAAATTAAGCTGACCGATCACGGCTGCTTCCTGAACCGCGTGATCCGCAGCCAGATTGAAATGCCAATCGACGACAGCATCGTGCTCAATAAAGGCGACGTATTGCAGGTCAGCGGCGATGCGCGCCGCGTGAAAACCATCGCCGACCGCATCGGCTTTATCTCGATTCACAGCCAGGTCACCGACCTGTTGGCCTTCTGCGCGTTCTTTATCGTCGGCCTGATGATCGGCATGATCACCTTCCAGTTCAGTTCCTTCAGCTTTGCCATCGGTAACGCGGCCGGATTACTGTTCGCCGGGATCATGCTCGGTTTCCTGCGCGCCAACCACCCGACTTTCGGTTACATCCCGCAGGGTGCGCTGAACATGGTGAAAGAATTCGGCCTGATGGTGTTTATGGCGGGCGTCGGTTTAAGCGCCGGGAGCGGCATTGGACACGGCCTCGGCGTCGTCGGCGGCCAGATGCTGGTTGCAGGCCTGGCGGTCAGCCTGGTGCCGGTGGTTATCTGCTTCCTGTTTGGCGCATACGTGCTGCGAATGAACCGGGCAATGCTGTTTGGCGCAATGATGGGGGCGCGCACCTGCGCCCCGGCGATGGAAATTATCAGCGATACCGCACGCAGTAATATTCCTGCGCTGGGCTACGCGGGCACTTATGCCATCGCTAACGTGTTGTTAACCCTGGCAGGTACGCTGATTATCGTCATATGGCCAGGCTTAGGATAAATATGAAGAATGCAATAAGCAGAAAAAAAAAGTGTGAACTACCGAACTTTTTGAAAGGGCGGTAGTCATAATTAGTGCCACTGCTTTTCTTTGATGTCCCCATTTTGTGGAGCCCATCAACCCCGCCGCTCTTCGGTTCAAGGTTGATGGGTTTTTTGTTGCCTGAAATCCCGACCCTGTATAACCAACCAGTTAGAACACACCTTTGACGCCAGTGGCAACAAAATGGCGTCAGGCTGATTCGCCTGAAGCCACAAAAGCACCGGGATATCTATCGGACCTATTCGTTTAAATGTGATGCAGAGACCAAGGCTCATAAAGCTTACTCATCATCTTGAACAGAATTAATGGCCATTAATCTTACTAACTAACTGATTAAATAAAAATTTGATCATTAATTCACTTTTAAACGCTTGGCCACTTCCAAATGCTGTCATCCCGTCTATTATTGTTTCGTCTTTTAAAAAACTGTGGGCTCCTTCGTTAAGGTCAAAAATCGATGAGTCACAGAAAACATTAGGGAATGATAGGATTATGTTCAAAAAATCACCTATAGCATTGCTTTGCGCCGGATTATTGCTTTCTGGTTCCGTGCTGGCCTCAGATTATCAATTTAGTGCTGACACCAAGCCAGCCACGGATACAACTGCAACAAAAAACAAAGCGGTCTACAACGAGCTGGATTTTGCTAACAAAACTGACTTTGAAAACACCGATAAAGGCTTTGTTGCGCCACTGATTAATAACGGTGACATTGACGGCGTTATCGATATCACCGGCCTGAACTTCATGCAGAACAAAGAAGCTCCGCCGTCTGTTAACCCAAGCCTGTGGCGTCATGCCCAGCTGGTTAACCGTGGTGGCCTGTATAAAGTTTCCGACCATATCTACCAGATCCGTGGCCAGGACATCGCCAACCTGACCATCATCGAAACCAATTCTGGTATCGTTTTGTATGATGTGGAGTACTCCACTGACAGCTTCAAACGTTCGATCGAGCTGTATGAGAAAGAGCGTGGTAAGAAGCCGCTGAAAGGCGTAATTATCTCTCACAGCCATGCTGACCACTTTGGTGGCTTCGGCGGTATCTACGCGTCCGGCCTGGCAACACCTGAAGATTTCAAAAGCGGTAAAATTCCGTTCCTGGCACCAGAAGGGTTTGTTCAGGAAGCCGTCAGCGAGAACGTCATGGCCGGTAACATCATGGCCCGTCGCGCAGGCTATCAGTACGGTAACGTCCTGAAACCAGGCCCTACAGGTGGTATCACAGCCGCACTGGGTCCGGTTCTGGCGAACGGTAAATCGACCCTGCCGCTGCCGAATAAGAGCATCACCAAAAGCGGTGAAAAAGTTAACATCGATGGCGTGGATTTTGTCTTCTACCTGACCCCAGGCGCAGAAGCACCGGCAGAGATGGTGATGTACATCCCGCAGTGGAAGGCACTCTCCATGGCGGAAGAAGTTAACCATCTGCAACACAACATCTACACCCTGCGTGGCGCACAAACGCGTGATGCCAGCGAGTGGGCGTCTTACATCAACGCTGCAATTGCACGTTGGGGCAATGATGTGGAAGTGCAGTTTGGTCCGCATACCTGGCCGGTCTGGGGCAACCAGAACGTTGTTGAGTACATGAAAGACCAGCGTGATGCCTATCAGTCCATCTACAACACCACTATTCGTTATGCCAACTACGGCTATCGTCCGGATGACATTGCGGAAAACGCAAAACTGCCAGAAAAAGTATTCAAGAAGTGGGATAACCGTCCTTACTATGGCAACACCCGCAATAACCTGAAATCCACCTATATCAAAAATCTGGGCTGGTTCAGTGGTAATGCGGCAGAACTGGCAAAATACCCGGATGCAGCACGCGGCGAGCGTTATGTGAAAGCCCTGGGTGGCGAGCAGAAAGTGGTTGATCTGGCCGTTCAGAGTTACAAAGAGGGCGATTATCGCTTCACAGCTGACCTGTTGAACAACATCGTTTCGTATGATGCTTCCAACAAAGATGCCAACTATCTGATGGCGGATGCCCTGGAACAGCTGGGCTATCAGGAAGAAACGGCGCTGTACCGTAACCTGTACCTGTCGGCTGCGCATGAACTGCGTGTGGGCGGTAGCGTTCCGAACAAACTGAGCACCGCGTCTCCGGAAGTAATTGCAGCTCTGCCACCGGAAATGCTGCTCTCTTACATCAGCATGGCTTCCGATCAGATCAAAGCTGAGAAACTGGGCAACCATACCATTGCACTTAATATGGATGGCACTAAGTTCCTGCTGGATCTGCATAACGGTGTACTGAACTACATCAAACTGGATGATGACATGCCTGCACAGAAAGCAGAGACCACGTTAGAGATTGGAAAAACCGATCTCATTGCGGTAGCTGCCGGTAAAGTGAAGATGGATGACCTTATCAGCAATGGTAAAGCTAAAATTGAAGGCGACCGTGAGGTTCTGAAGCAGATCGCGTCTACTCTTGATTTGAAAATCAAGAACGACATGAACCTGGTACTGCCTCTGCAAAAGGCAAACCAGATCCAGTAATGGTTTCTGCATTGCGAATGGGTAGCGAAAGCTACCCATTTTTTTGGCTGCAATAAGTTGCCGCGATTAAATCAGCGATTTTCGACTGTATCGGCTTTTCGCCATCAACTCGTCTACTAACGCTGAAATACACTGGATAGCCAACCACTTTTTCTCATCGTCACACTCACTAGCCGCTACGCGCTTGATAAAAAAACAATGCGCTGGAGCTTCAAGGACCCCAGGAAATAGTCCTGTATCTCCCCCCTGTGAGACGCCTCTGAAACAACCCCCTCTTTCCTTAAAACATAAACTGGCGACTAAGCTAAAAGTTTCCGTTTTGAGGAGGTGTTATGAGCCATTGAAATAGCCCCGCTTTATGTCACCCTGGCCTCAGATGCCTGCTCATATGCGTCGGGACAGGTGTGGTGCTCCGACGGCGGCACGGGCACGCTCTGATCCACGCTGTCGAAAACAGAAACCATTCACCAGGCTTCTGGTTCCCTCACCATATGCACAATGTTGCACGGGCTCATAATCCATCCGCCCTTAAATCCCTCAGGTAAAAGCTCGACGCTATCGCAGCGGGTTACGCCCTGCTCTGCCAGATGCTTTTCGGCGTGTTTAAAATCAGGGGTGAACAATTCCAGCCAGATCTCGGCCTGACTCATTGCCGGGGCTTCATCAATCCACAATCGGTTTGGGCCGAGGATAAACCCGGTAGCCGGTGCTTTATCCGTAATTTCCTCCAGCCCAATCGTGTTGCGATAGAAATCCAGCGTCTGCTGATACTGATGCGACGGCACTTTGAGCGCGATATCAATTCCACCTTTCATCTCTGCTTTCATAACGTGTGCTCCTGATTCAGGGTTAACGATAAGGTGATGCGTCTGACAAACCCTGAGTATGTCGCAAGACTCGTCGACTCGCCTCGCCTTGCGTCAGCCCCGTTATTACCCATACTTTTGGCAGGTCCGGAAAATGTGTGAGGAAACGCGATGTTACTTCAGGGCAAAGTCGTGGTGATTTTCGGGGGCAGCGGCGCGATTGGCAGCGCGGTTGCGCAGGCGATGGCGCGGGAAGGTGCGCAGGTACATCTTGTTGCCCGGCATCAGGATAAGCTGGACCGGGTGGCGAACAGCGTCCGCGCTGCGGGTGGAACGATTGACACCTGTGTGATGGACGTTATCGACGAGCAAATCACCGTTGATAAAACGGCGCAGCTGGCTCAACAGACCGGCGGGTTTGATGTGGTGGTGAATGCCACCGGCTTTATGCACGATCAGGGCAAAAACATTTTTTCCTTGTCGCTGGCCGAGTTCAGGCAAGGGTTCGATCCGTTTTTGTCGGCGCTGTTCACGATTTCAAAAGCGGTCGCGCCGTTTATGGGTGGCAGTCGGGCGGGCGTATTCCTGACGGTCGTTGCTCCGGCGGGTGGGATGGTGATGCCGAATCATCTCGGCCATATCGTCGGCTGCGCCGGGATGGAAGCCTTTGTGAAAGCCCTCGCCAGCGAGCTGGGCCCGAAGAATATCCGCGCCATTTGCGTGCGCTCGCACGCGATTGTCGATGCGGTTCAGGCGGATTCGTATACCGGGGAAATTTTCACGCCAAAAGCGCAGGCAATGGGACTCACGGTGGAGCAGTGGCTGGGCGGCGCGGCGCAAAGCACGATGCTCAAGCGGCTGCCTACGCTTGCACAAGTGGCGGAAGTGATGACATTTCTGGCCTCGGATTCTGCCAGCGCCATGACGGCGACGGTGGTCAATATGACAGCGGGCGCAACCACCAGCTGACGCGCCACGGCGGTTATATCGCCGCTATTCTGCCCACCATCTGGCGGATTTCCACCTTGCCAAGCGGTGCCCGGTCAGTGACGAAATGCAGCGTCATGCCTTCGATAAAGGCGTCCAGCGCGCGGGCCGTCGCCGGGTCAAACCACTGCTCAAGCACCTGCTGGCTGTGCTGCATCCAGTTTTGCATGACGTTTTTCAGTGCCGGTTTGCAGCCAATGAACGCATAAAGCTGATACATCAATTCCATGTTTCGCGTCGTCGTCACCTGAGCGCTGAAGATTAACTGGGTGATCGCATCGCAGGCTTCCTGCGGCGACGTGACGTCTGCAAAAAACGCTTTGTACTGCACCAGCATTTCATCGGTAAAACCGGTGAAAGCCTCTTCCAGCAGCGCATCTATCCCGCTGAAATAATAGGTCATTGAACCGAGCGGCACATCGGCACAGGAGGCGATTTTACGGTGCGTCACGGCCTGGATACCGTGGCGGGCGATGGTGTCCAGCGTCGCGTGCAGGATCCTCTCCCGGCGCTGCGGATCGTTCGGTCGACGTGCCATAATTTTTCCTTTTACGATTTGTGTACAAATGTACACAACCTTGCTAGTGTTGTCTCTCCCTCTTTTTCTACAGGCAGTTTACGGATGACGTCGCATTCCTCCCGCCGGGCCCTGCAATTACGCATGTGGGCGCTGTTTATGTTCTTCTTTTTACCGGGCCTGTTGATGGCATCGTGGGCCACGCGCACGCCCGCCATTCGCGACGTTCTCTCGGTGAATACTGCCGGAATGGGCATCGTACTGTTCGGCCTGTCGATAGGTTCGATGAGCGGCATTCTCTGTTCCGCGTGGCTGGTAAAACGCTTTGGCACGCGCAAAGTTATCCGCACCACCATGTCCTGCGCGTTGGTGGGCATGGTGATGCTCAGCCTGGCGCTGTGGCTCGCGTCGCCCCTGTTTTTCGCCTTCGGCCTGATGGTGTTCGGCGCCAGCTTCGGCTCTGCCGAGGTGGCGATTAACGTGGAAGGCGCGGCGGTTGAACGCGAGATGAACAAAACCGTGCTGCCGATGATGCACGGCTTCTACAGCCTCGGCACGCTGGTCGGTGCGGGTATCGGCATGGCGCTGACGGCGTTTGGCCTGTCGGCCACCATCCATATTCTGCTGGCTGCGCTCTGCGGCATCGCGCCCATTATTATTGCCATTAAAGCCATTCCGGACGGTACCGGTAAAAACTCCGCCGAGAACAGCGCCCATCACGAGAAAGGGGTGCCGTTCTATCGCGACGGTCAGCTGATGCTGATTGGCGTGGTGGTGCTGGCAATGGCATTTGCGGAAGGGTCTGCCAACGACTGGCTGCCGCTGCTGATGGTTGACGGTCACGGCTTCAGCCCGACCTCCGGTTCATTGATTTACGCAGGCTTTACCCTCGGTATGACCGTCGGACGCTTTACCGGTGGCTGGTTTATTGACCGCTACAGCCGCGTCGCGGTGGTTCGCGCCAGCGCCATTATGGGCGCGCTCGGCATCGCGCTAATTATTTTCGTCGACGTCGATTGGGTCGCCGGCGTGTCGGTCATTCTCTGGGGGCTGGGCGCTTCGCTTGGCTTCCCGCTGACCATTTCCGCCGCCAGCGATACCGGCCCGGACGCCCCCACCCGCGTTAGCGTCGTCGCCACCACCGGCTATCTGGCGTTCCTGGTTGGCCCGCCGCTGCTCGGTTTCCTTGGCGAACATTACGGCCTGCGCAGCGCCATGCTGGCGGTGTTATCCCTGGTCATCGTCGCCGCGTTGGTGGCTCGCGCGGTGGCAAAACCTGAATCTGAACCTGTGACGGAGCGTGCGTGATGAGTATTAAACTGATTGCCGTAGATATGGATGGCACCTTTCTCAGCGATGAGAAACGCTACAACCGGGCGCGGTTTCTCGCCCAGTATCAGCAGATGAAGGCACAGGGCATTCGCTTTGTGGTCGCCAGCGGAAACCAGTACTGGCAGCTGATTTCATTCTTTCCAGAAATTGCTGATGAAATCGCGTTTGTTGCCGAAAACGGCGGCTGGGTGCGAGACGCGGGCGAGGACGTATTCAACTGCGAGCTGTCGCAGACGCATTTCAAAAAAGTCGTCGATTTTCTGCATACCCTGCCGGACGTGGAAATCATCGCCTGCGGCAAGCGCAGCGCCTACACCCTGAACCGTTATGATGACGAACTCAAAGCCATGACCGCGCTGTATTACCATCGTCTTGAGCTGGTCGACAGCTTCGATAATCTTGACGATACGTTCCTGAAATTTGGCCTCAACCTGCCCGACCGCCTGGTGCCTGACGTACAAAAAGCGCTGCACGAAGGCGTGGGCGATGTGATGACCGCGGTTACAACCGGCCACGGCAATATCGACTTAATCATGCCCGGCGTGCATAAAGCCAATGGCCTGCGCCTGTTGCAGCAGCGCTGGGGCATTGAAGACAGCGAAGTGGTAACCTTTGGCGACAGCGGCAATGACCTCGAAATGTTGCGTCAGGCCGGGTTTGGTTTTGCGATGCAGAATGCGAATGAGGCGGCCATTGCGGCGGCTAATCACCGTGCGCCGCATAATAACGAAGAAGGCGTGTTGCAGGTGATTGATCAGATTTTGAATCGGGAAGCGCCGTTCCAGTAACCCGTTGGCCCGGCAGACATTGCGTCGCCGGGCGCAACCTCCGCCCTACTGCTGCGAATCGCCGACCGTTTTATCTTTCAGGAAGTAGACAATCAGCCCCAGCCAGATAATGCCGTTCGCGAGGTTAAACACGCTGAACAGGCCATTGCCGCCGAACTGGTAAGCGTGTTTGCTGACTTCGATGCCGACGGTGAAAATCAGCATCTGCAACATGCCCATCGCCGCCGATACCGTGCCTTTGCTCATGTCGCTGGCGAACAGCGTCAGACGCACCAGCCCGGCGTTCGCCAGGCCAATCCCGAAGGCATATACGCTCAGGCCTGCGGTCATCCACAGATAGGCATGCGTGGAGACCCCCGTTGCCGCCGCAGCCAGAATCAGCCCCGCCACAATCGGCCAGCCACCAGCAATAATCAGCCAGCGCACGCTGCGACGCGAGGTCAGCTTCGCCAGCGCCAGGTTACCGAGAATCAGCGCACCAAAAATCGGCACCTGTAACATGCCGTATTCATACGCGGTGGCGTGTTCACCGCTGATAATAATCACCGGCGATTGCGCAATCCACGCCAGCAGCGGCAGGCTGACAAATCCAATAGCCAGCGCTCCGGCAACAAAACGCAGGTTTTTCAGTACCAGGCCGTAATCATGGCCCAGCTCTTTCAGGGAAAGTTTTTCCCCCAGACGGGTCGCCGTTTCCGGCATCGCCCGTTGCAGGCCGAAGAATGAAATTAGCGCCAGCACCGCAAACAGCACAAACATGGTTTCCCACGGCGCGACGTGAACCCATGCGGCACCCACCAGCGGCCCCAGCAGCGGCGCAATCAGCGCCACGTTCGCCATCAACGCGGTGATTTTGATGCACACTGCCTCCTCAAACGATTCCTGTATCGCGGCGTACCCCACCGCGCCGATAAAGCACAGGCTTATCCCTTGCAGGAAACGCAGGAAGGTGAACTGTTCAATATTTTGCGCCAACAGCGTCGCGAGGCAGGTAATAATGAACCACACCACGCCGGTGAGCATCACCGGACGGCGGCCAATACGGTCCGACAGCGGCCCCAGCAGCCACTGTAAAAACATGCCGCCAGCAAGATAGGCGGTCATCGATGTCGGTACCCACTCCATCCCGGCGTTGAACTGCTCGACCACCGTCAACATGCCCGGTTGGATCATGTCATTGCCGATATAGGTTGAGAATTCGTAAAGCACCAGACAAAGCGGGAAAAGTAACGCCTGACGACCGAGGCGTTTACCGGAAAGTGAAGGGTTGTGCATGCAATCTCTTTAAGGTTTCAAAATCGCGAGAAGTGTAATGAATGATGTGAAAAGGCGATAGCAAAAAGTACGGAAAACATCCTGTTACAGCACAATTTTACTTGTTTAAGGTTCGCTTAAGTTCGGGGCCCTATACTGCTGTCCTGCAAGCAGAATTGTAAACGCTGCCTGAACAAAAATCGTAACCACCGGACATTTAAGACAATCCCCCTTTACCGCTCCGGCCGCGATTTTTAAGGTGAACATCGTCATCAAACTGTAAGAGTCCGCAAGATATGCTGGAAAATTTGAATTACTCGCTGTTTTACTGGATCAACGCCACCCCGGCGTCGCCGCAGTGGATGATTTCGATGGCGACGTTTATCGCCAAAGATCTGATTAACATCGTCCCGCTACTGGCCGTAGTGCTGTGGCTGTGGGGCCCGCGTGCGCAGGTCTGTGCTCAACGCCAGTTGGTTATCAAAGTGGGAATGGCGATTGGCGTCAGCCTGTTGCTGTCGTGGGTTGTCGGCCACGTTTTCCCGCATGACAGGCCTTTTGTCGACGGTGTGGGCTATAACTTCCTGCATCATGCGGCGGATGACTCTTTCCCAAGCGACCACGGTACGGTGATTTTCACTTTCGCCCTGGCATTTATGTTCTGGCATCGCCTGTGGTCCGGCGTTGTGTTACTGGTTGTCGGCGGCGCGATTGCCTGGTCCCGCGTGTACCTCGGCGTGCACTGGCCACTGGATATGGTCGGCGGTTTCCTTTCCGGACTGAGCGGTTGTCTCGCGGCGCAGATAATGTGGGTACTTTTCGGTCAGACCATTTATCAACGTTTGCAAGCCATGTACCGTTTTTGCTTCTCGATGCCTATCCGCAAAGGCTGGATACGTGACTAAGACCGGATGCGCAGGTAAAATTGCCGCCAGACCCTCAGCCTGACGCAGAGGGCGTTTCGGTTTACAGGGGTAATATGGAAACACGGCGCGATGAGCGAATCAGTCAGCTTATTCAGGCTCTTAAACGTAGCGATAAGCTCCATCTAAAAGAAGCGGCAGCCCTGCTGGGTGTTTCTGAGATGACGATTCGCCGTGACCTGAACAGCCACAGCGGGCCGGTGGTGTTACTCGGTGGATACGTGGTGCTCGAACCCCGCAGCGCCAGCCATTATTTACTCAGCGATCAGAAAACACGCCTGGTAGATGAAAAGCGCCAGGCCGCGCGTCATGCAGCGAAATTACTGAAAGCTCACCAGATGGCGTTTTTCGACTGCGGCACCACCACGCCGTGGATTATCGACGCCATTGACGACGAACTGCCGTTTACCGGCGTGTGTTACTCCCTGAATACCTTTCTCTCTTTGCAGGAAAAACCGCTGTGCCGCGCCATTCTGTGCGGTGGCGAATTTCATGCCAGCAACGCCATTTTTAAACCGCTTAGCCCGCAGGATACCCTGAGCCATCTGTGCCCCGATATCGCGTTTTATTCTGCGGCGGGGGTGCATGTGCAGCACGGCGCAACCTGTTTTAATCTCGATGAACTGCCGGTTAAACACTGGGCGTTAGCCAGCGCGCAGCGCCATGTCCTGGTGGTCGATCACAGTAAATTTGGGAAGGTACGTCCGGCGAGGATGGGAGAGTTGAGCCGCTTTAACGTAATAGCCAGCGACCGCCGTCCGGATGATGAACTGACGGCGCTGGCAAAGCAGCATGGGATCACGCTGCTATACTCTAAATAATTCGAGTTGCAGGAAGGCAGCAAGCCTGTGAGTCCCCAGGAGCTTACTCAAGTAAGTGACTGGGGTGAGCAGGTGTAGCTAACGCACATGCAACTTGGAGTATGACGAGTATATACGATAGATCATGAGAACCAGCTGCCAAACCACTGGTGGAATTTCATCAGAACGAAATCCACCATTCGGTTAAAGAAGCTGCCTTCATTTACCGCTTCCATGACGATCAGCGGACGCTGTTCGATGGTTTTGTCATTCAGCTTGAAGTCGATGGTGCCCACCACCTGTCCTTTCTTCAGCGGTGCTGTCAGCTGCGGCTCGTTCAGGGTATAGCTGGCTTTCAGGTTTTTCAGCTGTCCGCGTGGCAGCGTGATGGAACCGGCCTCACCCGCGCCGAGCTTGGCCTGGCTGCTGTCGCCGTACCATACGCGTTGCTCAATGAACGTTGCATCCGGTTTGATAGGGGTGACGGTTTCATAGAAACGGAAGCCCCATGTCAGCAGTTTTTCGGATTCATTGAATCGGATTCGGTCCGTTTTGGTGCCGAGTACCACCGCAATCAGACGCATATCGCCCTGCTTCGCTGACGAGACCAGGTTATAGCCTGCGCCCGCCGTGGTGCCCGTTTTCACGCCATCAGCACCCAGGCTGTTGTTCCACAACAGACGGTTTCGGTTCGGCTGCTTGATGTTATTGAACGTGAACTCTTTTTCTTTGTGAATGGCGTACTCATCCGGCACGTCGTGGATCATCGCTTTGGTCAGCAACGCCATGTCGCGCGCGGTACTGAACTGTCCCGGCGCATCCAGACCGTGAACGGTTTTGAACGTGGTATTGGTCAGACCCAGCTTTTGCGAATAGCTGTTCATCAGGCTGATGAAGGAATCCTGGCTGCCCGCCACGTAATCCGCCAGGGCGATACAGGCATCATTCCCGGACTGAATAATGACCCCTTTATTGAGGTTTTCTACCGACACCTGATCGCCAGGCTTCAGGAACATCACGGACGAGCCGCGCAGCGCTGGGTTACCCGTCGCCCACGCATCTTTACCGATGGTAACCATATCGGTCATTTTGATTTTGTTTGCTTTAATCGCCTGACCCACCACATAGCTGGTCATGATTTTCGTCAGGCTAGCCGGATCAAGCTTATCATCGGCGTTGCCCTCGCTAAGCACTTTGCCGCTGGCATAATCCATCAGGATCCACGCTTTGGCATCGACCGGCGGAGCATCCGGTTGTTGAACAGCTTCAGCCGCCTGAATGCCAGGAGCCACGAGAAGTAAAAGCAAAGAGCCTGCCGCCAGGCCGCGGGGAGAAACAACTGTACGCGTCATAAGAGCCACCCAAGTATCCATTCCAAAAAACACGCTACGTCACTGACGCCGTGTAACAACAGGCGGTGAGTAATAACGTAGAAATGACCTTAAAGAAACAATGCGTTGGTAAAGTTTTTAAAGTTTACGCAAGAACGTCGCGTTGTGCTTAAAAGTGGGCGTTTTTTTTGATCGCGGTTGTGTGAATGTTGAAATTAACCGACCATGAAGCTTCATTGATGCGCTGTTTACCGGAGTTTATATGATTACGCTGTGGGGCAGAAACAACTCAACAAATGTCAAAAAGGTCCGCTGGACGCTGGAAGAGCTTGACCTTACTTACGATCAAATCCTGGCCGGGCTGGAATTTGGCCTCAATCACGACGCTGACTATCTGGCTAAAAACCCCAATGGCCTGGTGCCGCTGCTGCATGACGACGCCGAGCAAATTACGCTCTGGGAATCGAACACTATCGTGCGCTATCTGGTCGCGCAGTATGGGCAACACAGCCTGTGGCAGGCTAATCCCGCCAAACGCGCGCAGGGTGAAAAATGGATGGACTGGGCCAATGGTTCACTCTCTCCGGCCCACCGCATTATCCTGATGGGACTGGTTCGCACGCCGCCAGAGCAGCGCGACCACGCGGCAATTGACGCGGGCATTGTCCAGTGTGAAAAGCTGTTAACCATTCTGGATGCGGCCCTTGCCGAATCGCCGTGGCTTTCCGGTGACGAATTTGGCGTGGGCGATATTGCCGTTGCGCCGTTTATTTACAACCTGCTGGAAACGGTCAAAACCTGGCAACCGCACCCGAATTTACAGCGCTGGTATCAACAGTTATCGCGCCGTCCGGCGTTCCAGAATGTGGTGATGATCCCGGTCACCTGATGCTCAGGATGGCGGGCTGACCTTCAACAGCTCACCATCGGACTCGTCGGTTAACACATACAGATAGCCGTCGGGTCCGACGCGCACATCACGAATGCGCTGCTTTCTGTCACCCAGAATACGTCCTTCCTCAGTGACGTTATTGCCGTCCACGTTCAACACAATAACGTTCTCATCCTTTAACGCGCCGATAAACAACTTCTTCTGCCATTGCGGGAACGTACTGGCAGTGTAGAACGCCATGCCGCTCACCGCCGGGGAGTGTTCCCAGAAGAACAGCGGCGTTTCGGTTCCGGCTACTTTTTCGCCTTTCGCCTCCGGGATCGGCAAACCACTGTAGTTAATGCCGTGCGTCGCCAGCGGTCAGCCATAGTTTTTCCCGCGCTCAGGAATGTTGATTTCATCGCCGCCGCGCGGGCCATGTTCGTTCAGCCACAGCGTGTTGCTCCACGGGTTCATCGCCATGCCCTGCGGATTACGAATGCCATAAGACCAGATTTCAGGCCGCGCACCGGGCTGATTCACAAACGGATTATCTGCCGGGACTTTGCCTTGATCCGTGAGTCGCACCACTTTGCCCTGCAATTTATCGAGATCCTGCGCCGTCGCGCGCTGGTTGTTTTCGCCCAGACCAATAAACAAGTAGCCTTTGCCATCGAATACCAGCCGTCCGCCAAAGTGGTTCCCGGTTGAGAGTTTTGGCGTCTGGCGGAGCACTACCTTGAACGCGTCGAGGTGCGTCAGATCATCGTTCAGCCGCCCGTAGCCCACGGCGGTGCCCGCTTTGCCGTCATCGCCCACTTCGGCATAGCTCAGCCAGACTCGCCGCGATTGCGCGAAATCCGGGGCCAGGACGACATCCAGCAACCCGCCCTGCCCGTTGGCCCACACCCGCGGCACGCCAACAATCGGGTCGGACAATCCTTTCCCTTGCTGCCACAGGCGCAACTGCCCGCCGCGAAGGGTTATCAGCAGACCTTTGTTGTCCGGCAAAAACGCCATCGACCACGGGTGATCGAGCTTGCGCTGCAATACCTCGACCCGAACGTCGGCGGCATACAGCGCCGGGGTAAACAGCAGAGAACCCAGAAGTAAACTCAGAGCAAAACGGTGCATGGCTGGCTCCTTTTACGGCGATTGCGTTAAGGGTAGCCAGCGTGTCGAGTGTGGACGGGTTTTTTACAAAAACTTAACCATGAGGGGGAGTCGCCTCCCCCGGCGGGTTCAGGCATGCGCGCGCGGCGCAGATTTATTCATTGCCTGAATATTGTCAGATAAGGTGTCGAGACAGCGTTGCAGTACATCTGGATTAACAGCAATAAACGATGGGCAGTCATGGTGCCCGGTCATCAGGCAAACCGCCGCAGAAGCCAACGTCTCACCGGCAGTGTGTAACGCCTCATTCTGTACAGGCGTCAGCGATGACGACAGCGTAGCAGCGTGATGACGCAGCTCGCCGCAAAGTTCAAACAAGTTTTCACGCAGATGATCATTATCGCTGACTGACATATAACCCTTGGCTCGCCTGAGTTGCAGGTAAGCTGCAAGGTCAATTTGTGCGTTCACCAGTTTATTCAACAAGTTACGAAACAGTCTGTCAACGTTCATACCTTTCCTCCTGTGTCGTCCAATGTCACCGTTATAGTATGGTCATTTTTTGAGCACAATGATGCGTCAGGTCAATATTTCATCGCAGATTTACACGATTTTAAACTCCGCCGATTGACGGAAACCGCATTAACCTGGCGGGACAAAAAAGCAACATTTGTTGAGGTTTTGTTTGGAAAACTGAATAGTAACCTCCCGCAACCATTGATATAGTGCGCCGGACTTCTCAACCAGACGGTGCAATAATGTTCAAAAAAGGGTTATCAGTTGTTCTGCTGCTGTGCGCACTTTTTTCCGGTCAGCTGATGGCCAGCGGTGATGGCCATCAGTTTTACGACGTGCAAAATGCCGATCACCTGCTGCGCCACGGCGCCGACAGTGACGATATCCGGGCGAGAGCCAGAGAGGCCGCCGATGAGTTACGCGAGGGTAACCACAGCGTGAAAGAGCGGAAAACCGACTACCCGTTCAGATAGCCCGACGTTTATAGGGACGGTAGCGTGGTTGCCAGAAATTATCCTCAATCTTCTGCTTGAGCACGTCGTCGCTTAGGTTAGCTGCAACACCAGAACGTTGCGCCGCCTGGCCAACAGCCAGGGCGATGTCACAGGTCACCTCGCATATCGCGCCGATCTCCGGCAGCAATCCCCCAACGCCTTCACGCAACAACGGCGAAGCATTGGCCAGTGCGTGACTTGCCGCCATCAGCATTTCGTCGGTTATTCGGCTCGCGCCAGTCGCCAGCACGCCCAGGCCGATAGCAGGGAAGATATAGACGTTATTACACTGTGAAACAGGGAGCGTCCTGCCCTCAAATTCAACGGCCTCACAGGGGCTACCGGTGGCAATAATCGCCTGACCTTCGGTCCATAAAACCAGGTCTTCCGGCCTGGCTTCCATTCTGGAGGTGGGATTAGACAACGGCATGATAATCGGGCGCGGGCAATGGCGATATAGCGTGCGTATCACCTCTTCGCTGAACAGCCCAGGCTGGCCAGAAACCCCCAACATAATCGTCGGCTTTGCATGATGGATAACGTCTAACAGTGAAGGCGTTGTGCCGGCACATTGCCACCCAGACAGCGCTTCAGGAGCCTGTGCAAAAGGCACCTGAAAATCAGCCAGAGACGGATTGTTCGACATTACCAGCCCGTCCTTGTCGACCATAAAAAGGGTCTGTCTGGCCTCGGCCATGCTCATGCCTGCGGCTACGCGACAGGCGACAATATGCCGGGCAATACCACACCCCGCCGCGCCGGCTCCCACAATCACTATCGTCTGGTGGCAAAAATCACGCTGACCGGCACGGCACGCGGCGAGGATGGTAGCCAGCGCCACCGACGCCGTGCCCTGAATATCGTCATTAAAGCAGCAAAGTTCTTCCCGGTAGCGTTGCAGCAAAGGCACTGCGGTGTGCTGCGCAAAATCTTCAAACTGCACCAGTACCTGCGGCCAACGCCGTTTGACCGCCGCGATGAAGTTATCAACAAAAGCAAAATAGTCTTCACCCGTGATACGCGGATGTCGCCAGCCGATGTAACGCGGGTCATCCAGCAGTTGCGTATTATTGGTGCCCACATCGAGCATTATCGGTAAGGTTTGCGCCGGGTTAACGCCCCCACAGACGGTATACAGCGACAGTTTGCCGATAGGGATCCCCATTCCACCTACCCCCAGATCACCCAGACCCAGGATCCGCTCGCCGTCCGTTACCACGATCACTTTGACATCATGGCGTGGAATATCATGCAGAATATCGTCAATGCGATCTCTATCTTGCCAGCAAATAAAAACACCCCTGGCCCGGCGATATATCCATGAGAATTTCTCACATGCAGCACCCACAACCGGGGTATAAACGATCGGCAGCATTTCAGGAAGATGTTGCTTCAGGAGATAATAAAATAGCGTTTCGTTGGTATCCTGAATGTTTCGCAAATAAATATGCCGGGCATTATCAGACTCAGCCTCGAGATATTGCTGATAAGCGCGTTCAGCCTGTTCATCAATATTTTCAATGGCACAAGGCAACAGTCCATTAAGATTAAAGTCGTGCCGCTCTTGCTGAGTGAAACTGCTTCCCTTATTCAATAATGGCGATTCGAGCAATAATTTTCCCGTAAACGGGAGGTATAAAACATCGTTTATCACGTTACTGTCCATTGTTACGACCTGATAATAAGAGGAGAGTTAAATCAGTACATAGTTGGCAATAAGCATTGCGACAATGCCCGCCAGTGCCGGCAGCAGCGTTCTTCTGACAATCATAAAGGGTGAACACTCGCCAGCCTTGCTGACGGCGATAATGATCCCCGCGACCGGAGAAATTGAGCGCCCCATGCCCGCCATCAGTTGCATCGGCAGGATCATATTCACCGCGCTGACGCCAAATTTAGCCGCAATGGAGGGGGCCAGCCCGGAGAATGAGAAGAATGCTGCAACGCCAGACCCGGTCAGGACCGCAGTGATCCCCACCAGAGCCGTCATCACCAGCGTCATACTGGTGAAACCCAACCCCGCATTTTGTACCGACTGAAGGAGATACTCCACCGCACCGATTTTTTGTAATCCCTGGGCATAAATATCGGCACAAACCAGGAGCGAGACAATGCTGGTAAACATACTGCCCATTCCTTTGAAGAAAACCTGTAATCCTTTACAGCACGCAGAAAAGTCACGGGTGGTCAATAATTCAAAGAAAAAGGCGACCACCGCTCCCAGGATCATGGCGGTGACGACATCGATTTTGATGGACTTGATAACCAGCGGGCTAAACATCAGCACCAGTATGACCGGCAAGATGGGCAGTAAAGCGTAATAGACAGGCGTCTTTCGCCCTTCAACCTCAGCTTCCGCAATCTCCTCTCCTCCTGGCACAAAACCCTCTTTTTTATCGAAGTACTTCGCCGTGAAGAAAATAACCACCGCGACGGCCAGCATCACAACTACAGCAACCGGCATCTGGTAATGGGCAAAGTAAATCGCACTTTCCATCCCCGCATGTTTAGCGGCCAGATTGGCTGTACCAACGGCGGGCCCCAGATCCATAAAGGCGCACAAGCCTATCATTGCCGCCGCAGATGCCTTACTCACGCCCAGACGTACCAACACCGGGAAGAAGGTGACCAAAAGCAGCATCGCGAGTCCGGCAGCACTTGAAATAGCGACATGCAAAAGTTGCGCGCAGATATAGCCCAGCGCGAGGATAAGATAAGGTGCTTTGATCACCTGTAAAGGGCGAATGCACATATTCACCATCGCATTCGAGGCTTTAATATGATCCATATAGCTGGCAAAGCCACCTGCCGCCATAATGATTAACCCGATCCCCGCTATTTGTGTGGTAAGAGATTCCTTGGCGAAACTAAAGATATCTAACCAGACGGAGCCCGTAGTTTTTGCTTTATCATAAAGAATACTGTTTTCAGGGTAAAACAAAACGGTAATGGTTAATAACGCCAGTCCCGCGAGTAATAATACAGTTTGTGGCTGGTAATTTTTCACAATTAACCAGGCCGCAATCACCGTTATCACTATTGCTATAATAAATGCAGTCATAATAACATTCCCTATGCCATGCCGATCAGAAAGATAAGCATCATGTGGTTGGTGCTTTACAAAAAGGCGTTAATCAATACCGTATTAAACCCATCAATATTGAGATTTAATGATAAAGTGGGTTGCTGACGTAAAATACGGGAAAGGTGTTTTCCCGCTGTTTTTTGTGAGTACGATCGCAACTTGTTGCGATCAGGCAACCACAGCTCAAAAACTGAAAAACGCCTTCACGCTTTATGCCCGTCAGATGATTGACGTCACTGGTGTATTACCCTATAACACCCTTGTTATTCCTCAGTCGCCAGGTAGTGTATGCACAGAAGAAACACATTAAGTTTGGATGAATATAATTCACTTACGCAGCATATTGGTATTATGACCGAGTCGGAATATCGACTGAACGAGTATATCAGTAAGCATTTTAACGAACTGTCTTACCACGGCATTGTCGATCTGTCCCAGAATGCAAAAGTGAGTAAAGCGACGATCGGGAGATTTCTGAATAAAATAGGATTTACCGGTTATGCCGATTTCAGAAGAGCGCTAGATGTGACGCTTGCAAAAAATAAAATCTCTGCGCCTTTTGAACAAAACACCCGTCAACGTAATAGTACAGGCAGCGAAACCGAGCAACTCGTTAGCGGTTTTTCTAAAAGAATCACCTCACTGTTTTCTGAGTTCAAAAATAACATTAACATTGAAGATCTGAATGAATTTACCGATCTGATATTGAATAATCAGCGCCATATCTACGTGGTTGGCCCCTCTTCTTCCCACGCGATGGCTATCCACTTTTGCACCCTGCTGAAATATTTCCGCAGCAACATCACACTGCTGCCTACGGACATCAGTGAGCTTCCTAAGTGTCTGATAGATATTAAGGAAGATGATATTCTGATCGTTTTCTCATACTACCGTTTTAATCGGGTTGCTCTCAATATTGCAAAATGGTTCAGAAAACAAAATGCGGTGGTGGTGCTAATCACCAATGCGGATGCCAATCCTTATGGGAAGTTCTGTCATCTTCAGTTTGTGCTGCCCGGCGATGTACAGTCCGTTTTTCAGAGCAGAATACTTGGGTTCTTTTTTATCGAACTGATCCTGCATCTTGCTTATGAGAAAAATGAAAACGAGGGAAACTTTGCCAAGCTCGAGGAGCTATTTGTGTTCTTTGAGACATTTTCCGCCGCTTCACACAATATACCCAAAATAATTCAAGTTGCATCGCGGCGGCAATCGAGCAAGTCCCGATGAGCTTACTCAGGTAAGTGATTCGGGCGAGTAAGAGCAGCCAACAAAGATGCAGCTTGAAGTATGACGGGTATACCTGATCGGAATGGCTGTTAAGGGGACGCCAGGGTGCGAACTTTTATCCCTGGACCCGGGTTCAGGCGAGTCCGTTCGCTTTGGCCTGTTCATACGCAGCAAGTGTCTCGGCAATTAATTCGTCGTTACAGCCAATATACGAGAGCGGCTCACAGGCCCCGGCAATCTCCGCGTGCGTCAACACAGCACAAATCTCCGGGCTGGCATGCGCAATGTCCATAAAGCTTTGCTCCGCACTCGCCTGTTTCAGCAGTGCTTTCACCAGGTTATAAGCGGGCTCCCTGCCAATTTTGGCGGCGAGTTTCATCGTCAACGATTCCGACATAATGAAGTGCTTAGAGCAGTCAAAGTTCTCACGCATTTTTCCCTCATTGACCACCAGGTGTGATAGCAAATTTTTCGCACGCTTCAGGCTGGTTGATAAGGCGTTAGATGCCTCAGGAAGAATGGACCAGTTCAGTACCCGCACAGAAGCGGCGCGCACATCCTGCTGATCGAGCATGGCGGGCGCACCAGAGGCATACATCCAGCCCATTCTGGCCAGCGTCTGGATCATGTTACTGGCCCGGGGATTCGCTTTATGCGGCATGGTGCTGGAACCGCCACCGCCCTCGCCTTCAAGCACTTCGGCAATGGGAGTGCGCCCCATCGTTTCCACATCGTTCGCCAGCCGGCATAAAGTACCGTGAATCAGCGCGAAGCACTGAACGACCTCAACAATGGCGTCCTGGCTGGCGTTGTTGATTCCGCAGGGAACGTTCAAACCCAGCGCCAACATCAGCCGCTCGCGGGTGGCCATCCCTTCGCTACCCACAGACGCAAGATTCCCGACAGCCCCACCAAATAAACCGGTAATAGCCCTGGGATAAAGTTGCTGCAGCCGACACAAATGACGCTTCACCTCAACAAGATAGCCTGAAACATGCAACCCCCAGGTGGTGGCAGAGGCATCAACCGAGTTGGTGCGCGCTACCATGACAGTACGCGAATGCCTGATGACCATCGTTTTCATTTCATCACCCAGCTCAACCAGTTGTTGACGTACCAACTGCAGAGTTTGCTGCAATCTCATCGCAACCCCGGAATCCAGCAAATCCTGGGTAGTACATCCCCAATGGAGATACTGACAAACCAGTGGGCTACCAGAAGCTGAAATCTGGTCGATAAGCGGCTTTATCGCCATCCCCACGCTTTGCGTCCCGGCCGCCAGGGCTTGCCAGTCAATCTTTAACGTCCGACACGCTTCTGCTATTTCCTCAGCAGCCTGTGGCGGAATGAGCCCCAATTCACTTTGCACTTGCGCGACCGTCGCTTCAAAGCGTAGCCAGCAACGCAGCAGATTATCGTCAGACCATATTTCCCTCATCCGCTCCTCCGTGAACAATGATGAATAAAGATCTGAATCAAAGACTGTTGTTTGCTTCCCGTACATGCAGTGCCTCTCTGACATTAAAAATATCGGAATAAAAAAGGATTAATGAATATTGCGGGATCTGCTCTGCATTTTATAGGGGAAAATGGTGTTCCCATACTAAAAAATCGAATGAGAAAATGACATTCCCTTTTTTCCATTTCTGCCAGCCTAAAAGTGCGACATCGTTCACAATAATATCAATTCTGACTAAAGAACAGATGGGAATCTCTTTGTTATTCTTACAACCACTAAAGCAAATATCTAAAAAAACACAAGCACAGGCCAACTTATGCGTTAAAAATCACAGTTCCTTGTGAGAAATGATATTTCCCCTATCTCGCCCAAACATTTTATTCAAACAATCACCTGGCAATAATCTTTTATTTTATTAAGTAAACCATTAACAGTGAGATTAGGGATAATATGAAGCTCAAACATATCTTATTACTGCTGGCTGGAATAAGCAGCTCCGCCTTTGCCCTCAATGTCTACGATAAAGATGGAAATACTCTGGATATTTATGGCCGCGTTGAGGGAAAAATGGCCAGTGGCGAAAACTCATTTGCAGGAAGCGAAACACGCAGCGATATTGGCGGCAGACTGGGTATTTATCTGACCCGCGATTTAGATCTTCTGCCTGAGACAAAAATTGTCGCTCGCCTGGAGTGGCAGATGCGGACCGAAAAAAACGATAACAATACCGGCGACAGCGATCTGGAAGCCCGCTATTCCTATGTTGGTTTGTCGAACAAGACCTGGGGAGAACTTATCGGTGGACGAACCAAAAACCCGTTATATCAGGTCATGAAAATGACCGATAAGTACAAAAACTTTACCCCCAATATCTACAGCTATGGCATTACGACCATTGATGACTCCTATCAGTTCAACCGCCAGGATGGCACGTTGCAATGGAATGCTAAGTTCATCGGCAATGAAATCCAGCTGGCGTGGGTTAGCGGTAATGGTCATAGCGATAATGAGGCTCTGGATTATGGTGCCATGGCGAGTTACCGGAATACCCTCAAATTTGGTAAGGTAAGAATCACCCCCGCTCTCGCCGCAAGTCGCTATAAACGGCAGGATGGCGTGATAACAACCGATGGCCGCAATCAAAATGACCAGTTGATGGCTGGATTACAATTAAATTACAGCGATCTGGAAATTGCAGTGACGGCATTGCGCACCTCAATTTCCAGAGATAATGAAAGTGATAATAATTATAAAGGAATGGATTCACTTATTTCCTGGAAATTCAAAGACCTTAAACTGCTCACCGGCTACAGTTTTTTAGATGAGGAAGGGGAAGATATTTATGAGAAAGAGGACTGGCGAGCGGAAGCACAACTCACGCTGGCCAAAGATACATGGTTATCATTTACTTACGATAAAGCATTCGCCAACAAAAACAAAAAAACCAATGATGATGCCCTCATCGTTGGGCTTCGTTACGACTTCTGAGAGGTGTTAAATGAATAAAATAGCCCGCATCACTGCTGCTGTAGCGCTGGCCTTTAGTAGTTTAGGGATTCATGCCGAGACTTTATTGGCACCCTATCCACAGGCAAAAATGGAGGGTGATAATAAAATTGTCGCGCTGTATGGAAATTCATTTACTTTTTACAACAACAATATCAATACGCGTTTGCGTGACCTGAGCCGATCTTTATTACCCAATCATGCAAAAGGATACCAATACCGTGGCATAACGATCTCCAGCGGGCATTTAAGCTGGCAAATCAATAATCTGGTTTACCAGAATAGCTTGCGAAAATGGGATGTCGTGGTGCTGCAGGGTAACTCAACGGAAACGATTTCTAAGAAAGAGAGTACGCGGCAGGAGTTTGTTGATGCTGCCAGTAAAATGGCCGATATCGCACATCAGGCCGGGTCAAAAGTGGTCTATTTCATGACCTGGCCAAAGAAAAGCAAACCCGAAGATATGCAAAAACTGGCAGATGCGTATGTCTCCATCGCGCAGAAAACGGGCGGTTATGTCGCACCGGTTGGCCTGGCTTTTGAAAAAGCCCATCAAACCCATCCCGGGATAAACCTCTACTACCAGGATGGCGTACACCCTTCGCTGGCAGGAACATACTTAGCGGCCTGCGTATTTTTTTCGACCTTGTACAATCAGTCACCGGTTGGTGGCGCGCTCCCGACAGATACCGATATGACTCCGGCCACCGCGAAGGCCCTGCAACAGATAGCCTGGCAAACCGTGACCGAATTTCAGAGTCAGCGTTCCCCACAAGTCTCTGTTCCCTGAAAGGTATTCCCCTTATTAGCGACGAGACATCCGTCGATTGCCATAAACAAACACCAGCGGAGTGAATATACCGGTGTTTGTGACAGCCCTCTCCCACGGGGAGAGGGGTTCTAAAACCTACCCCTTTATCTTCGGATCCAGCGCATCGCGCAAACCATCGCCCAGCAGGTTGAACGCCAGCACCGTCAGAAATATTGCCAGCGCCGGGAACAATGCGACGTGCGGCGACATCACCATATCGGCACGCGCTTCGTTAAGCATCGCGCCCCACTCCGGGGTCGGCGGTTGTGCGCCAAGGCCCAGGAACGACAGGCTGGCTGCGGAAATTATCGATACCCCAATTCGCATGGTGAAATAGACCACAATCGACGATACGGTGCCCGGCAGGATATGGCGGAACAGAATGGTGCTGTCGCTGGCGCCAATGCTGCGTGACGACTCAATAAACGTCTGCTGTTTGAGCACCAGCGTGTTGCCGCGCACCAGGCGGGCAAAGGCCGGAACGGAGAATATCGCCACCGCGATGATGACGTTCGCCATTCCGCTGCCCATCACCGCCACCACGGCTATCGCCAGCAGAATGCCTGGGAAGGCAAACAGCACGTCGCAGATACGCATGATGATGCGGTCCCACCAGCCTTCGTAATAGCCCGCAAGCAGCCCCAACACCGTGCCGACAACAGCGCCGATCAGCACTGCAAACACGCCCGCTGCGAGTGAAATACGCGCCCCGACCAGCACGCGGCTGAAAATGTCGCGCCCGAGAGAATCCACGCCAAACCAGTGCATCATCGACGGGCCTTCGTTCAGCCGGTCGTAATCGAAGTAATTTTCCGCATCGAACGGCGCTATCCACGGCGCCAGAAAGGCCACCACGATCAGCAGCACAACAAACACCGCGGCGGCCATCGCCACCGGCTGTTTGCGGAATTTACGCCAGAATTCATGCCACGGCGTGCGCACCTGTCCGGGAGCCACTCCGGGCAGCGCGTTCATGATAGCCTGACGTCGCCAGTTTAACAGTCGCACTTACTTGTACCTGATAGCCGGGTTGATGGCGGCATACAGCACGTCCACCACCAGATTGATGAGAATAAATTCCAGCGAAAAGAGCAGCACTTCCGCCTGAATCACCGGATAGTCGCGCATCTCCACCGAATCCACCAGCAGGCGCCCAAGCCCCGGCCAGTTAAAGACTTTTTCGACCACAATTGAGCCGCCGAGCAGAAAACCAAACTGCAGGCCCATCATGGTCACTACCGGGATCATCGCGTTACGCAAGCCGTGTTTGAGCACCACCCACGTTTCGCTGACCCCTTTGGCCCGCGCGGTGCGCATGTAGTCTTCATTGAGCACATCGACGAAGGACGCTCGCGTGAAGCGGGCCATCACCGCCGCCACCGCAGCGCCAAGGGTGATTGACGGCAGAATGTAGTGCCGCCAGCTGTCCGCGCCAACAGTCGGCAACCAGCCCAGTTCAACGGAAAAGACCTGCATCAGCAGCATGCCCAGCGCGAACGCCGGGAAGGAAATACCGGTGACGGCAATCGCCATGCCAAGCCTGTCCGGCCAGCGATTGCGCCAGACGGCGGCTGCCACGCCCATCGCCATGCCGAAAATCACCGCCCAGATCATGCTGCACAGCGTGAGCCACAGCGTTGGCATGAAACGGCTGGCAATCTCTTCCGACACAGGACGATGCGACACCATCGAGGTGCCAAAATCGCCCTGCAAGACGTTGACGATGTAGTGCCCAAACTGAACGTACAGCGGCTGGTCGAGGCCCAGCTGTTGACGCACCATCGCCACTACTTGCGCATCCGCTTCCGGCCCGGCAATCAAACGCGCGGGGTCGCCGGGCAGCAGATGCACAAACAGGAACACCAGCACCGCCACGATGAGCAGCGTCGGGATCAGGCCAAGCAAACGTTTAATGACGTAACTAAACATTACTTCAGGTCGGCCTCATCAAAGCTAAAACCAGTATCCGGCATGATGTAGAACCCGGTCAGGTTCTTACTGTGCGCAGAAACCAGTTTTTCCACCACCAGCGGCACCCACGGGGACTCTTTCCAGATGGTGTCCTGAGCCTCTTTGTACAGGCGCTCTTTCTCTTTCGGGTCATTGGTCTTCAGCGCCCCAGCGAGGTCTTTGTCCACCTGCGGATTACTGTAGAACGCGGTGTTAAACAGCGTTGGCGGCCAGTTTTGCGAAGAAAACAGCGGCGACAGCGCCCAGTCTGCTTCACCGGTCGAGGCTGACCAGCCAGTGTAGAACATTCTTACGCCGCTCTCTTTCTGTCCTTTGGCTTCGACTTCTGACGCACGCTGGCCCGCGTCCATCGCCGTCAGCTGCGCCTTGATGCCCACCTGCGCCAGCTGCTGCTGGGTAAACTGCAGCACTTTTTGCGCGGTGCTGTGGTTATGCGATGACCACAGCGTGGTGCTGAACCCGTTCGGGAAACCGGCTTCTTTCAACAGTTCGCGGGCTTTCGCCGGATCGTACGGCCACGGTTTATAAGTCTGCGCATACGCAATCGACGGCGGCACCACGCCGGTCGCCGGGGTCGCGTAACCGGCAAAGGCCACTTTCACCAGGGCCTGACGGTTGATGGCGTAGTTGATTGCCTCGCGCACTTTCGGGTTATCAAACGGTTTTTGCGTCACGTTCATGCTGATGTAGCGCTGCATGATTGACGGGCTCGCCACCAGCTCCAGCTTGCTGTTTTTTTCCAGCAGCGGGGCCTGCTCGTAAGGGATCGGGAACGCAAACTGCGCTTCACCAGTTTGCAGCATCGCCGCGCGGGTATTGTTATCAACGACCGGACGCCAGGTGATGGAGTCGAGTTTTGGCAGACCTTTCTGCCAGTAGCCGTCAAACTTCTTCACCTTCACAAAGTCAGTCTGGTTCCAGGTCTCGAGCGAATACGGCCCGGTGCCCACCGGATGGAAGCCGATATCCTTGCCGAATTTCTTGATCGCCGCCGGGGAAATCATCGCCGTCGCCGGGTGCGCCAGAATGTTGATAAACGCCGAGAACGGCTGTTTGAGGGTAATTTTCACCGTCAGCGGATCGACCGCTTCGGTGCTGGCGATATCCTTGTACAGGTTATAGCGCTTGAGGTGGTTGTCCGGGTTGCTGGCCCTGTCGAGGTTGATTTTCACCGCCTCGGCGTTGAAATCGGTCCCGTCCTGGAATTTCACTCCGCTACGCAATTTGAGGGTGTACACCAACCCGTCATCTGACACTGTGTAGCTTTCCGCCAGCACGTTGTGCATTTTCATGTCTTTATCGAGGCCAAACAGCCCCTGATAGAACGACTTCGCCACCGCCTGAGACAGCGTGTCGTTCGCATCATACGGGTCGAGCGTCGTGAAATTCGACCCCACCGCCACCACCACATCTTTAGCCGCAAACGCGGGTGCGGCGGCCAGGGCGGAAACAACACCCAGTGCCAGCAGCCATTTACCTGAAATCTGTTGTGTCATGTTGTTCTCCTGATTGTTATAGGCGCGACAGTGCGCTGGGGGTTTCGTCCCGGGCGACAAAATGCCCAGGGCTAACCTGAACCAGCGGCACGCTGGCAATCTCTTCTCCCCGCGGATAAATATTACCGGGCATCTCGTCGGACAGCAGTACGCGCTGCGGTCGACGGTGCGTCGGGTCAGCCACCGGCACGGCGGCCATCAGCTTGCGGGTATACGGGTGCTGCGGGTTTTCAAATACGGCATTACGCGGGCCAATTTCGACAATTCGCCCGCGGTACATTACCGCCACGCGATGGCTGATGCGCTCAACCACGGCCATATCGTGGGAAATAAACAGGTACGCCATGCCCATTTCCCGCTGCAAATCGAGCAGCAGGTTGATTATCTGCGCGCGAATCGACACGTCCAGCGCGGATACCGCCTCATCGGCAATCACCACTTTTGGGTTGAGCGCCAGCGCGCGGGCGATGCAAATTCGCTGACGCTGGCCGCCGGAAAATTCGTGCGGATAACGCCAGGCGTGCTCCGGCTGTAGCCCGACGCGTTCAAGCAGCCACGCCACCCGACGCCGGGCATCGGTTTCCGGTAGCGTGTTATGTACCCGCAGCGGTTCAAGAATTGAATAGCCGACGGTTTGCCGCGGATCGAGCGAAGCCCACGGGTCCTGGAAAATAAACTGGATATCGCGCCGCAGCGGCTGAAGCTGACTGTCCGACAACGTATCGATACGTTTCCCGTTGAACGTAATGTTGCCGCTTTGCGACTCGACCAACCGTAACAGCGCACGCCCGGTCGTCGACTTCCCGGAACCGGATTCGCCCACCAGCGCCAGCGTTTCGCCGGGCCACAAATCAAAACTCACCTTCTCCACCGCGTGTACTTCGCGGGTGACGCGGTTAAGAATGCCGCTGCGTAGCGGAAAACGGGTGACCAGATCACGCACCTGCAAAATTGGCTCACCGGGAACGACGGTGTCCTGCTCAGCGGGTATGGCATCAGTGTTCAGCAGCGGGAAACTGCGCGGCAACGCGCTGCCACGCATGGCGCCGAGCCGCGGAACCGCGGCCAGCAACGCTTTGGTATACGGATGCTGTGGCGCGTGAAAAATTTGCTCGACGCTGCCCGTTTCCACCGCTTCGCCCTGGTACATCACCAATACACGATCGGCGATATCCGCCACTACGCCCATGTCGTGAGTGATGAAAATCACCCCCATCTCCATCTCTTTTTGCAGCACGTCGATCAGCTGCAGAATTTGCGCCTGAATGGTGACGTCCAGCGCGGTCGTCGGTTCGTCGGCAATCAGCACCGCCGGACGACAGGACAGCGCCATCGCAATCATCACTCGCTGGCGCATACCGCCAGAAAGCTGATGCGGGTAGCGCGCCAGAATGGTTTCGGCTTCCGGAATACGCACCTGATCGAGCATTTTCTTCGCGGCTTTCAGCGCGTCTTCTCGCCCTAGCCCCTGATGCAGGCGGATAGATTCGGCTATCTGCTCGCCCACGGTAAATACCGGGTTCAGCGATGTCATCGGCTCCTGGAAGATCATCGCGATATCCGCCCCGCGTACGTGACGCATTTGCGACGCGCTTTGGGCCGTCACGTCAATCACTTCACGGTTACGACGGCGAAGCATCAGCGTTTCGCTGTTCACCTCACCGCCGGACTGCTCCAGCAGGCGCATTAACGCCAGCGCGGTGACCGATTTCCCCGAACCGGATTCACCGACAATCGCCAGCGTCTCGCCGCGTTTGAGGCTAAATGACAGATGCTTTACCGCCTGAACAGGCTGCTGTTCCTGCTGAAAAGTAATGTTCAAATCACGCACCGCCAGCACTTCGCTGGGGTCGATTTCATGGCTGTGCGGCACGCTGCCTCCTGTCACCGGTAGATGCCAACGGTAGGTGTATCGCCGACGTACGCGTACGCGCGGTACATCCCTTCGCTGTTGAACGGCATCACTACGTTGCCTTCACGGTCAATCGCAATCAGGCCACCGCTGCCGCCAAGAGCAGGCAGTTTTTCCATGATCACCCTTTCGCAGGCATCCTGCAGGCTTAAATCGCTGTATTCCATCAGGGCCGAAATATCGTAGGCCGCGAGGGTGCGCATAAACACTTCACCGGTGCCGGTGCAGGACACCGCCACGCTGGCATTATTGGCGTAACAGCCTGCGCCCGGCAGCGGGCTGTCGCCCACGCGTCCGGGTAATTTGTTGGTCATTCCACCGGTTGAGGTCGCGGCGGCGAGATTACCTGCTTTATCGAGCGCTACGGCCCCGACGGTGCCCATTTTTGTCTGTTCATCCAGCGGCGAATCACTGTGATCGAGCCGCGTGTCTCCCGCAGCCTGCGCCTGTCGAAGCTGGTGCAAGCGTTCCGGCGTGGAGAACACGTCGTTGCTGACGTTTTCCATCCCATGCTGAAGGGCAAATTTCTCGGCCCCTTCACCGATCAGCAGCACATGCGGGCTTTGCTCGAGCACTAAACGCGCGGCGAGAACCGGATTGCGTAAATGCTTAATGCCTGCCACCGCGCCCGCTTGCAGGGAATAGCCATCCATCACGCAGGCATCGAGTTCGTGCGTTTCATCGGCGGTAAACACCGCCCCGGTTCCGGCGTTAAATAACGGGCACTCTTCCAGCAACCGTACGGCCTCGGTCACTACGTCCAGCGCGCTGGCCCCGGCCTCCAGCATTTTCTGCCCGGTTTCGACTATCGACGACAGCGCGATGACGTATTGCTGTTCGCGTTCTGGCGACATATTGCCACGGGTTATCGCCCCGGCTCCGCCATGAATGGCGATCGCTGCATGACTCATTGCGCCCTTCCCTTCGGCTGAAAAAATGCTTTTTCTATAAATATCATTATTGTGCCGATTAATTTATATGATTTTTGAATATAGAAAGCGCTGTCGGTGCTGTAAAGGCATCCGCGCCCCTGACATACAGTCGAGGTCGCTTTTCTGCCATAATGGGCGCAACAGACGAATTGTCGCAGGAGTAACGTAATGGATTTTAACGCCGGACTGATGCCGCTCGATGTAGCGCTGACGCAAATGCTCGACCGTATTTCCCCGCTGCATGACACCGAAACGCTGCCGCTGATGCAGGCCTTTGGCCGTATTACTGCCAAAGATGTGGTTTCCCCGCTCGACGTGCCGGGCTTTGATAACTCGGCGATGGACGGCTATGCCGTGCGTCTGACCGACCTCGCCGACGGTAAACCGCTGCCTTTGGCGGGCAAAGCCTTCGCCGGACAGCCGTTCGACGGTGAATGGCCGACAGGTACCTGCGTGCGCATCATGACCGGCGCGCCTGTGCCGCCAGGCTGCGACGCGGTCGTGATGCAGGAAGAAACCGAGCAAACCGATAACGGTGTACGCTTCACCGCCCGCGTTAACGCGGGCCAGAATATTCGCCGCCGCGGCGAAGACATCACCGCCGGTAGTGCGGTCTTCCCGCGTGGTACGCGCCTGACCGTTGCTGAGCTGCCGGTGCTGGCCTCGCTCGGCATCCCACAGGTTGAGGTGGTGCGCAAAGTGCGTGTGGCGGTGTTCTCCACCGGCGATGAGCTGAAGCTACCCGGCGAACCGCTGGCAGCGGGGCAGATTTATGACACCAATCGTCTGGCGGTGCATCTGATGCTCGAACAGCTTGGTTGTGAGGTGATTAACCTCGGTATTATTCCTGACTCCCAGGAAAAACTGCGCGCGGCCTTTATCGCCGCTGATTCGCAGGCCGATGTGGTTATCAGCTCCGGCGGCGTATCAGTAGGCGAAGCGGATTACACCAAAACCATTCTTGATGAGCTGGGCGAAATCGCGTTTTGGAAACTCGCCATCAAGCCAGGCAAACCTTTTGCTTTCGGCAAACTGAGCCACAGCTGGTTCTGCGGCTTGCCGGGCAACCCGGTTTCTGCCGCGCTGACGTTCTATCAGCTGGTCCAGCCGCTGCTGGCAAAACTGAGCGGTAATCCGGATTCTGGCCTGTCACCGCGTCTGCGGGTACAGACCACCACCCGACTGAAAAAATCGCCGGGCCGTCTCGATTTCCAGCGCGGGGTACTGACCCGCAACGCAGAAGGTGATTTAAGCGTCGCCACCACCGGACATCAGGGTTCACACGTTTTCAGTTCGTTCAGCCAGGGCAACTGTTTTATCGTACTGGAACGCGATCGCGGCAACGTTGACGCGGGCGAATGGGTGGAAGTTGAACCGTTTAACGCGCTGTTCGGGGGGCTGTAATGAGCGTGGAACTGAGTGATGCGGAGATGCTGCGCTACAACCGGCAAATCGTGTTGCGCGGTTTCGACTTTGACGGTCAGGAAAAGCTGAAAGCCTCGCGAGCGTTGATTGTTGGCTTAGGCGGTTTAGGCTGCGCCGCCGCGCAATATCTGACAGCGGCGGGTGTAGGTCAGATGACGCTGCTCGATTTCGACACCGTGTCGCTGTCAAACCTGCAACGCCAGACGCTGCACAACGATGCCAGGATAGGTCAGCCGAAAGTCGAGTCTGCCCGCGATTCGCTGTCCCGGGTCAATCCGCACGTGCAGTTTATCTGCATAGATTCGCAGCTCGACGATGCGGCGCTCGCAGCGCAAATCGCAGCGCACGACGTGGTGCTCGACTGTACCGATAACGTACAGATTCGTAATCAGCTCAACGCGGGCTGCTTTCAGCATAAAACGCCGTTGGTTTCCGGGGCAGCCATTCGGATGGAAGGGCAAATCAGCGTGTTCACGTATCAGGCTGGCGAACCCTGTTATCGCTGCCTGAGTCGTCTGTTCGGTGAAAATGCCCTCACCTGCGTCGAGGCCGGAGTGATGGCCCCGCTGGTCGGCGTTATCGGTTCGATGCAGGCAATGGAAGCCATTAAGCTTCTGGCCGCCTACGGCACACCCGCTGCCGGGAAAATCGTGATGTACGACGCGATGACCTGTCAGTTTCGGGAGATGAAGCTGATGCGGTTTACCGGGTGTGAGATATGTAGTCCGGTCTGATCCACTCTGCCCGGCGGCACTGCGTTGTGCTCGGGCCTACAAAAGCGTAGGCCAGGTTAGCGCAGCGCCACCGGGCATAAAATGACAATTCCGCTCGTCCAAACGCCTCCAGCCAATCCTGTTCGAACTTATCAATAGCAGCAACCGCTCGCTTTGTTGACGCATATCAAATCAACTTTCATTCGAAAGTTATTTAATCTTTATACGAAAGAAAAGAGGCGATTTATGATTTTCAATATTCAGCGCTATTCCACCCACGATGGCCCCGGCATCCGCACCGTTGTCTTTATGAAAGGCTGCTCTCTCGGCTGCCGCTGGTGCCAGAATCCGGAAAGTCGGGCCCGCATGCAGGACCTGCTGTTTGACGCACGTTTGTGTCTCGACGGCTGCGACCTATGCCAGCAGGCGGCGCCGCGGGTGATTGAACGCGCGCTGAATGGTTTGGTTATCCACCGTGAAAAGCTCGAACAATCGCATCTGGATGCGCTCGTCGAGTGTTGCCCAACGCAGGCGCTGACGGTGTGTGGCGAACACAAAAGCGTGGACGACATTATGGCCACCGTCCTGCGCGATAAACCGTTTTACGATCGCAGCGGTGGCGGCCTGACGCTTTCCGGCGGCGAGCCGTTTATGAACCCGGAACTGGCGCTTGAACTGCTGAAAACCAGCCACGACCAGGGCATTCATACCGCCGTCGAAACCTGCCTGCACGTGCCGTGGAAATATATCGAACCCACCCTGCCCTACGTCGACCTGTTCCTCGCCGATTTAAAGCATGTCGATGCAGACAAATTTATGCAGTGGACCGACGGCTCGTCAAAACGCGTGCTCGACAACCTGAAACGACTGGCGGCGGCGGGCAAAAAGATGACCATCCGCGTGCCGCTTATCCAGGGATTTAACGCCGATGAAGCCTCGATTGAAGCCATTATCGAATTCGCCGCGACCGAACTGCACGTCAGTGACATTCACTTTTTACCCTATCACACGCTCGGCATGAACAAATATAGCCTGCTTGGCGTGCCCTATTCTGCCCCAGATAAGCCGCTCGATGCCCCGGAATTGCTGGAATTTGCCCAGCAGACTGCACAGGCAAAAGGGCTGACTGCGACCCTACGAGGATAATACGATGACCACCCTGAAACTCGACCAACTGACCGACCGCATTCAGGCGCATAAAAATGCGCTGGTACATATCGTGAAGCCGCCGGTCTGCACCGAGCGCGCGCAGCATTACACCACGGTTTATCAGCGCAACATGGATAAACCGATTCCTGTTCGCCGCGCGCTGGCGCTGGCCCACCACCTCGCCGGGCGCACTATCTGGATCAAGCACGACGAGCTGATTATCGGTAACCAGGCGAGCGTTGTGCGCGCCGCACCGATTTTCCCGGAATACACCGTCAGCTGGATTGAGAAAGAAATTGACGATCTGGCGGACCGTCCGGGTGCGGGCTTTGCGGTAAGCGAAGAGAACAAACGCGTTCTGCATGAAATTTGCCCGTGGTGGAACGGTCAGACGGTGCAGGACCGCTGCTATGGCATGTTCACCGATGAACAAAAAGCGTTGCTGGCGACCGGGATTATCAAAGCGGAAGGCAACATGACCTCCGGCGATGCGCATCTGGCGGTGAATTTCCCGCTGCTGCTGGAAAAAGGCCTCGACGGCCTGCGCGAAAAAGTGGCCGAACGCCGTTCGCGCATTAACCTGACGGTGCTGGAAGACCTGCACGGCGAGCAGTTCCTGAAAGGTATTGATATCGTGCTGGAAGCCGTCAGTCTGCACATCAGCCGCTTTGCCGAACTTGCGCGGAAAATGGCAAGCGAAGAACGTCGCGAAACGCGTCGGGGCGAGCTGTTGGCCATGGCTGAAAACTGCGATGTCATCGCCCATGAACCGCCAAAAACCTTCTGGCAGGCGCTGCAGCTGTGCTATTTCATTCAGTTGATTCTGCAAATTGAATCCAACGGTCATTCAGTATCGTTTGGCCGTATGGACCAGTATCTGTATCCGTTCTACCGTCGCGACGTGGAGCTGAACCATTCACTCGATCGCGAAACGGCGATTGAGCTGCTGCACAGCTGCTGGCTGAAGCTGCTGGAAGTGAACAAGATCCGCTCCGGCTCGCACTCTAAAGCCTCTGCCGGGAGCCCGCTGTATCAGAACGTGACCATCGGCGGCCAGAAACTGGTGAACGGCCACGCAATGGACGCGGTGAATCCGCTCTCCTATGCGATTCTGGAATCCTGCGGTCGTCTGCGCTCGACGCAGCCAAACCTCAGCGTGCGCTATCACGCAGGAATGAGTAGCGACTTCCTCGACGCCTGCGTGCAGGTGATCCGCTGCGGGTTCGGGATGCCCGCTTTCAACAACGACGAAATTGTTATCCCGGAATTCATCAAGCTCGGCGTGGAAAAACAGGACGCCTACGACTATGCCGCCATCGGCTGTATCGAAACCGCGGTCGGCGGCAAATGGGGCTATCGCTGCACCGGCATGAGCTTTATCAACTTCGCCCGCGTGATGCTGGCGGCGATGGAAGGCGGGCGCGATGCCACCAGCGGCGAAGTGTTCCTGCCGCAGGCGAAAGCGCTGTCGCAGGGTAATTTCGCCGGTTTCGAACAGATAATGGCGGCCTGGGATACGCAGATTCGCTATTACACCCGCAAATCGATTGAAATCGAATACGTGGTCGACACTATGCTGGAAGAAAACGTGCCCGACATTCTGTGCTCGGCGCTGGTGGACGACTGCATTGAGCGCGCGAAAAGCATTAAAGAAGGTGGCGCGAAGTACGACTGGGTGTCTGGCCTGCAGGTGGGCATCGCCAACCTCGGCAACAGCCTGGCCGCAGTGAAAAAACTGGTGTTCGAACAGGGCGCTATCGGGCAGCAACAGCTCGCCGCCGCGCTGGCGGATGATTTCGATGGTCTGACCCACGAACAGCTGCGCCAGCGTTTGATTAACGGCGCGCCGAAATACGGAAATGACGACGACACCGTGGATGAGCTGCTGGTGCGCGCGTATCAGACATACATTGATGAGCTGAAGCAGTATCACAACCCACGTCACGGTCGCGGCCCGATCGGCGGGGATTACTACGCCGGAACGTCGTCGATTTCCGCGAACGTGCCGTTTGGTGCGGCAACCATGGCCACACCGGATGGGCGCAAGGCGCATACCCCGCTGGCGGAAGGCGCCAGCCCGGCGTCCGGCACCGACCATCTCGGCCCAACCGCAGTGATTGGCTCGGTCGGGAAACTGCCGACGGCGGCAATCCTCGGCGGCGTGCTGTTAAATCAGAAGCTGAACCCGGCCACCCTCGATAACGACAGCGACCGGCAGAAGCTTATGGCGCTACTGCGTACCTTCTTCGAAGTGCATAAAGGCTGGCATATTCAGTACAACATCGTGTCGCGCGAAACGCTGCTGGAAGCGAAGAAACACCCGGATCAGTATCGTGACCTGGTGGTACGTGTGGCGGGGTATTCAGCGTTCTTCACCGCTCTTTCGCCAGATGCGCAGGACGATATCATCGCCCGTACTGAGCATACGCTGTAAGGCGTTCAATGCCGGTTGCGCTTCGCTGAGTGGCCTACAAGATCGATTTTGTAGGCCAGGCAAGCAACGCGCCGCCGGGCATTTCATCGCATCCCATCTTTCGAATGAAATAAATTTGTGCTCCTCGTCACATTGTAATTAGAATGTTGCTGGTCGCAGTCACAGCCAGGAGCCCTCGTATGACCGTTAAAGTTATCGTCACCGATATGGACGGAACTTTTCTTAATGATGCCAAGCAGTACTCTCGCGAACGCTTTTTGGCGCAGTTCCAGCAGCTTAAGCAGCGCGGCATCGAGTTCGTTGTTGCCAGCGGCAATCAGTACTATCAACTGATTTCCTTCTTCCCTGAGATCCGCGATCAGATTTCCTTCGTCGCCGAAAACGGTGCGCTGGTCTATCAGCACGGTCATGAACTGTTCCACGGCGAACTGACGCGCCACGAATCCCAGGTGGTCATTGGCGAACTGCTGAAAGACCCTCAGCTGAATTTCGTGGCCTGTGGCCTGGAAAGCGCCTACGTCAGCGATAAAGCACCCGAAGAATTCGTTAAACTGATGTCGAAACACTACCATCGCCTGAAGCCGGTTTCTGACTATCAGCATATCGATGACAAGATTTTCAAGTTCTCTCTGAACCTGCCGGACAGCGAAATCCCGCAGCTAATCGATGCCCTGCACGTTTCGCTAGATGGAATCATGAAGCCCGTTACCAGCGGCTTCGGCTTTGTCGATTTAATTATCCCTGGCCTGCATAAAGCCAACGGTATCAGCCGCCTGCTGAAAAACTGGCAGCTTTCGCCGAGCGATTGCGTCGGCATTGGCGACAGCGGCAACGATGCCGAAATGCTGAAGCTGGTGAAATACTCGTTTGCGATGGCCAATGCGGCTGACAGCATCAAAGCCATCGCTCGCTACCAGACCGACGACAACAATCACGACGGCGCACTGAATGTTATTCAGGCCGTGCTGGATAACGCTTCCCCGTTCGACGCCTGACAAAACGCCGGAGCGCCCTGCTCCGGCAACGCCTTGTTTATCCTGCCCAGATACTCCCTCCTTTTCTCAACATTCAGCAATCGTGAAACGCATCAAATTATTTAACTTGCATTAACCTCTTTTTAACCTAAAGTATCACTTGTAAGTTAAATTACTTTCGAATGAAAGATTGAGAGGTCAATCATGGCGCTTACCTTTACCCGTTCAACCCTGCCTGCCGATCACAAAGCGGCTATCCGTGAAATGAAAAAAGCACTGCGTGCGCAAATTGGCGACGTGCAGTCCGTATTCGACCAGCTCACAGCACACATCGAAGCCCGCCTGGCAGAGATCGATGCCCTGAAAGCCGCCGGGAATCCCGTCTGGCCGGTGGTGGCCTATAGCGACCTTGCCAGCGGCAAGGTGACGGAGGCCCAGCGCGAGGAAATCAAACGTCGCGGCTGCGCGGTGATTAAAGGGCAATTCTCGCGCGAGCAGGCGCTGGACTGGGATCGTTCGATGCTCGACTATCTGGATCGCAATCACTTTGACGCGGTGTACAAAGGGCCTGGCGATAACTTCTTCGGCACCCTGGCCGCCTCGCGTCCGGAGATCTATCCGATCTACTGGTCACAGGCCCAAATGCAGGCGCGCCAGAGCAATGAAATGGCCGCGGTGCAGTCTTTCCTGAATCGTCTGTGGCGTTTTGAGAGTGAAGGAAAACAGTGGTTCAACCCGGACGTGAGCGTCATTTATCCGGACCGCATTCGCCGTCGCCCACCGGGAACCACCTCGAAAGGCCTTGGCGCACATACCGATTCCGGGGCGCTGGAACGCTGGCTGCTTCCTGCTTATCAGCAGGTATTCGCCAACGTGTTTAACGGCGACTTCACGAATTTCGACCCGTGGGATGCCGCGCACCGCACGGAAGTTGAAGAGTACACCGTGGAGAACACCACCAAGTGTTCGGTATTCCGTACCTTCCAGGGCTGGACCGCACTGTCAGAGATGATCCCGGATCAAGGCCTGCTGCACGTGGTGCCGATTCCGGAAGCGATGGCGTACGTTCTGCTGCGTCCGCTGCTGGACGATGTGCCAGAAGATGAGCTGTGCGGCGTAGCACCGGGCCGCGTGCTGCCGATTTCCGAGCAGTGGCATCCGTTGCTGATTAAAGCGCAGACCTCCATTCCGGCGCTGGAACCAGGGGATTCCGTGTGGTGGCACTGCGACGTTATTCACTCTGTGGCACCTGTGACCGAGCAACAGGGCTGGGGCAACGTGATGTACATCCCGGCGGCCCCGATGTGCGATAAAAACCGGGCCTACGCGCAGAAGGTGAAAGTCGCGCTGGAAAATGGTGTATCGCCGGGCGACTTCCCCCGCGAAGATTATGAAGCCACGTGGGAAGACCGCTTTACCCTCAGCGATCTGAACATTCACGGGAAGCGCGCGTTGGGAATGCCCGTTTAGAGGCTCTGCCATCAGGCACGATGATTAGGCGCTTAATCGTCGTATAACCCTTCCCGCTCCACGGCGGTACGTCGCGTTCCCGGACGTATCCGCCGCACCGATTCCCGCACCGCCAGGGTGCCGTGCAGCAACAGCGATCCACACGGCGCTTCCGGGCGAATCAAACGCTGTTGCAGCATCTGCACTGCTTCGGTGCCCAGTTCATCGCGCGGCACATGAATCGCCGTCAGCGGAACGTCCTGGATTGCCGCCAGATTAAAACCGTCGATGCTCATGACTGATACATCTTGCGGCACCCGCAGCCCACGTTTTTGCAGCGCGCTTATCGTGCCTGCCGCCATAAAATCGCCCCCCACCAGAAATGCCGTCGGCAGCGTTTTGCCTGCCTGCGCATCCAGCCAGGCACCGACTTTTTCCTCGGTTTCTTTGGCACTGAAGCTCGGCACCGCAATCAAATCGCGTGCATCCTGAAAGCGTAAATTGCCGTTTTTCCACGCTTCACGAATGCCCACCAGTCGCAGCTCCATGGTGTAGCGCCGCAGACACATGACGTTCACTACCGCGCGGTGGCCCATGTCAAAGAGGTAGCTCGCGGCAAACTGGCCGATCAGCCGGTGATCCGGCGCAATCGATGGCAGGCGCATTCGTTCATCGCGGCAGTTGATCAGTACGCAGGGTTTGGCGAAATCCACCGCCAGATCGTGAATGTGCGGATCGTCAATGCCAAGCAGAATCGCCGCCTGCGTTTCGCCTTCGTTCATTCGCGCCAGAAACAGGTTGGCGTCGCTGTCGTTCTCCTCCAGCGCGCAATACCGCAGGCGCACCTCGTGAGGGGACAGCGCCTTATTGATGCTCTGAATGACACGGTAATAAAAGATATCGGAACGTTCGTCGAAGGCGCGCTGTGGCGCAAACACAATCAGACTGTTGAGCAGCATTCTTCCGGCTGCCATGCCATCCATTACGCCCAGCTCTCGGGCGCAGCTCAACACCCGGTCTCGCGCTTTTTCGCTGGTGTTAGCTTTACCCGCCAGCACCCGGGAAACCGTGCTGGCAGAGAGCCCGGTTCGCGTGGCAATTTCAGCGATTTTGAGCTTTTTATCCATTCTGTGATCTACCTCCATTTTGCAAATGAAAGAATTTTCACGCGCATTTACCCCGCTATTTAAGGGGATAAAATGTATTCATAGGGAGTATATCCCTGGCTCATGAAAAAACTTGCATAAATTGCACTATTGCCGCTCATTTTTCTGCCATACCCTAAATTGGCCTGACAACTTCCATACTAGTTATCCGGAAGATTACCAAAAGAAAACCATTAGGTTTCAAGAAAATATAAAAGCGGTATGACAACTCTCACGCTGAGATGGGTCATCTTTCCCCCTACAAACCGTCTTGTGGAGAATTCTATGAGCCAAGGTATTAATAACAATATGACGGCCAGCAAATCACGCCGCGTAGTGAAAAATCTGCGCTGGTGGGTATTGGTGCTTTTCCTTCTGGGTGTCACCGTTAACTACATCACACGCAACTCTTTGGGCATCCTTGCGCCTGAGCTCGAAAAAGAACTCGGGATCAATAGCGCACAATACTCTTATATCGTCGGCGCGTTCCAGCTCGCCTATACCATTTTCCAGCCGCTGTGTGGCTGGCTGATTGACGTTATCGGCCTCAAACTCGGCTTTATGATTTGTGCGACGCTGTGGGCAATCGCCTGTATCGCGCACGCCGGGGCCGGAAGCTGGCTGCATATGGCGATACTGCGCTTTGGGATGGGCGCGTCAGAAGCGGCAGCCACGCCTGCCAATGCCAAAACAATCGGCGAGTGGTTCCCTAAATCTGAACGCCCCGTCGCCGCCGGTTGGGCCGGGGTCGGCTTCTCTATCGGCGCGATGTTAGCCCCGCCTATCATCTACTTTGCTCACGCTTCTTTCGGCTGGCAGGGTGCGTTTATGTTTACCGGTTTTCTCGCGCTGGTGTGGGTCGTTTTGTGGTGGGCGTTTTATCACAATCCGGAACAGCATCCGAATCTGAGCAAAGAAGAGCTGGAATTTATTCAGCAGGACAATGAGCCACCGGCCGTTAAGCTGCCATTCCTCAAAGCCCTGAGCAACATCAGTAAAAACAAACGCTTCTATGGCATCGCGATCCCGGCTTTTATGGCAGAACCTGCCTGGGCGGTGATGAGTTTTTGGGTACCGCTGTATCTGGCAAAAACCTACGGCATGGAACTCAAGCAAATTGCCCTCTTCGCCTGGCTGCCGTTCCTTGCTGCCGACCTCGGCAGCGTCGCCAGCGGCTATCTGACCAAACTGTATGTCCGCGTGTTCGGCTGCACTCGCGTCAATTCTGTGGTCGCCTCCTCCGTTTCCGGCGCGTTCCTGATGCTGTCGCTGGCGATGATGGCGTTTACCACTAATCCCTACGTGGCGATTGCCCTGATCTCCATCGGCGGTTTCGGCCACCAGATAATCTCCTGCATGTTGAGCGCCCTGGTGGTTGAGTCATTCGACAAAGGCCAGATGGCGACGGTGAACGGCATGCGTGGTTCCGCCGCGTGGATCGCAAGCTTCGCCTTCTCGCTGATTATTGGGGTCACTGCCGACAAAATCGGCTTTAACCCGCTGTTTATCGCCATGGGGTTCTTCGACCTGATTGGCGCTGTTTTCCTGGTTGCATTTATTGCTGAACGTCGCGCAAAGCGCGCCTGATAACAGGTTTGATTATTATGAAAACGCTTAAACACTGGACATTCGAAAAACAATCCGCTCATCACGTTGAGCTGCTGGTCGACGGGCAACACACCCTGGGCCTGTACATGCTGGAAGAAAATCTGTTCCGCGTGCTGCTCAAACGTCAGGGTAAACTGGCCCTCGATAAAACCTGGAGCATTGCGCCTGACCAGGACGTACCGTGGGAAGGCCGCTCTCGTGAGGATATTTCCGGGTTCAGCCTGCCATCGTGGACACTCGATGAACAGACCGACAAACTGACCATCAGCACCTCACAGCTGCGCGTGACGGTTCATCAGCCGCTGTGGCTCGAGTGGCATTACCGTAATGACGCGGGCGAATGGCAATACCTGACCGGCGACCGTCCGACCAGCGCCTATCTGGTGAACGCCCACGGCGACGGCGTGGCCCATTATCTGAAGCGTCAGAAAGACGAGCGCTTCTACGGCCTCGGTGAGAAAGCAGGTGATTTACAGCGCACCGGCAAACGTTTTGAAATGCGTAACCTCGATGCGATGGGCTATAACGCCGCCAGCACCGACCCGCTGTACAAACACATCCCGTTCACCATCACCCGCCGTGATGATGTAAGCGTCGGCCTGTTTTATGACAACCTGAGCAGCAGCTGGCTTGACCTCGGTAACGAACTCGACAACTATCACACCGCCTACCGCCGCTGGCAGGCAGAAGCAGGTGATATCGACTATTACCTGTTCACCGGCAAACGCGTGCTGGATATCACCAAAGCCTTCGTTCGCCTGACCGGGAAAACGCTGTTTGGCCCGAAATGGAGCCTGGGCTACAGCGGCTCAACCATGCATTACACCGATGCACCGGACGCGCAAAACCAGCTGATGAACTTTATTCGCCTGTGCGACGAACACGCTATCCCGTGCGATTCATTCCAGCTGTCGTCCGGCTACACCTCAATTAACGGCAAGCGCTACGTGTTCAACTGGAACTACGACAAAGTGCCGCAGCCAAAAGTGATGAGTCAGGCGTTCCATGACGCTGGCCTCAAGCTGGCGGCCAACATTAAGCCGTGCCTGCTGCAGGATCACCCGCGCTATAACGAAGTGGCGGAAAAAGGGTTATTCGTGCGTGACTCCGATGCGAATGCGCCAGAACGTTCGGTATTCTGGGACGACGAAGGCTCGCATCTCGATTTCACCAACCCGGCTACCGTGGCCTGGTGGCAGGCAGGTGTAACCAGCCAATTGCTGGAAATGGGCATCGACTCAACCTGGAATGATAACAACGAATACGAAGTGTGGGACGGCGAAGCCCGCTGCCACGGCTTCGGGAAGGAAATCGCCATCAAGCACGTGCGTCCGGTGATGCCGCTGCTGATGATGCGCGCCTCAATGGAAGCGCAGCAGCGGTTCGCACCAGAAAAACGTCCGTATCTGATCTCCCGTTCCGGCTGCGCCGGGATGCAGCGCTACGTGCAAACCTGGAGCGGCGACAACCGCACCAACTGGCAGACGCTGCGCTACAACACCCGTATGGGCGTGGGTATGAGTCTGTCCGGCCTGTTTAACGTCGGTCACGATGTTGGTGGGTTCTCGGGCGATAAGCCAGACGCTGAGCTGTTCGTGCGCTGGGTGCAAAACGGCGTGATGCATCCGCGCTTTACCATTCACTCGTGGAATGACGACCAGACCGTTAACGAACCGTGGATGTATCCGGGCATCACTCCGGCAATTCGTGGCGCGATTGAGTTGCGTTACCGGCTGCTGCCGTATCTCTACACCCTGCTGTGGCAGGCGCACGCCGACGACGAGCCGATGCTGCGCCCGACGTTCCTCGATCACGAACACGATGCGCAGACCTTTGAAGAGTGCGATGACTTTATGCTGGGCCGCGACCTGCTGGTTGCCAGTGTTGTTGAAGAAGGTCAGCGCCAGCGTGCGCTCTGGCTGCCTGACAACGAAACCGGTTGGTACGATTTCTACACTGGTGAATGGTTCTCCGGCGGCCAGCAGATTACCGTTGATGCACCGCTGGAAAAACTGCCACTGCTGGTGCGCGCGGGTGCAGGTTTACCGCTGAGCGATCGCATTAAACACGTTAAGCCAGAAACAGACACCAGCCGCGAGCTGAAACTGTTCCCGCTGAAAGGTGTGGGCCGTGACCGCGGTATGTTGTTTGAAGATGATGGCGAAACCTGGGGCTATAAAGAGGGCAACGCGCTGTGGCTGGAGTGGGAAATGGAATGCTCCGCCAGCGCCATCAATTTGACGTTCAATCCGCGCGGGGATTTCCGCCCGGCATGGAAAGCCCTGCAGGTGACGTTACCTGCGGGCGAAAAACGTCAGCTGCTGATTAACGGCGAAGCCGTCAGCGAGTGGCATCTGATGTAATCTTTGCGAAGCCGCTCTCACCCGGGAGCGACTGAATAAAGCATGTCTATCTGTAACAAAGTACGCCGCGGGTGTAATCACTCGTGGCGTTTTTTATGCGCCGGTTATAACGTAAGAGTGCCCTTCCCCTAGCGGAATTCAAACAATGAAAGTACTGGCTGCTGCTGTTGTTGCATTGACTCTCTGTTCCACCAGCGCGATGGCATTTCAGGCAAAGCCTTCGCCTGAAATCGCCGCAACGTCGGGTACGACGAAACCCACGGCCATCAGCCGTTTTTCTGGCGATGATAACGACGGTACGATTGCCCAGGCTTACGGGCCGGGGACCTTCACCAGCGCGCCGACAACCAGCAACGGTTATCCCGTTCCTGTACCTCATCATCATTAAAGGCGTTCACACTACCCTGCCACGGCAGGGTATTTTACTTTCACACCGCAGCAATCAGAAAACCTATCAGCACACAGTACAGCGTCAAATTTAGCAGGGTCAGAACGATAATCATCGCAGTGCCTCTCCGGTCAGGTCGCCCGGTTTTTAATTGTTAACCATCATCAGGCGAATAAACGCCAGTACGGCGACGCTACAGATAATCCAGTTCCGGATACCGGACAGGAGCGCTACCCGCTGCTGAACGTTGGCCTGCGCACTCCGTCGACGGCTGTGCGACAGGCATTCCTGGATGACATCGTTGCGGGTGATATTGCGCAGCACTTTGTTGCCAATAACCTGCTCCTGCGCGTCCATGTCGGTCACGCTTATCGTCACATAGTAAACCTGCGCAGTTTCCCACACGTGGTAACGATAGAGGGTCGTTTCGGCCCCGCTTGTGTAAAACGAAAACTCTCTCATAGCCCCCTCCTGCAACTGAAAACTCAGTCGCTATTTCTCCATATAATTGTGCAGAAATAATGGCGAGATTGTGGGGTCGGAGAGTTGTTGCAGAAAGGTTGATAAAAGTGGACGGAGCGTATTGCCGAAGAAAGGAGAAAAACACCCCGACGACGAAGCGCCGGGGCGATTGATGCTTAGTCGTCGATACCTTTGCTGCGCAGGTAATCTTCGTAGTTACCGCTGAAATCAATCACGCGCTCTGGCGTAATTTCGATAACGCGGGTGGCCAGTGAAGAGACGAACTCACGGTCATGGGAAACGAAAATCAGGGTGCCCTGATACATTTCCAGCGCCATGTTCAGCGATTCAATGGATTCCATGTCCAGGTGGTTGGTTGGTTCATCCATCACCAGAATGTTTGGCTTTTCCATCATCAGCTTACCGAACAGCATACGACCCTTCTCACCACCGGAGAGCACTTTCGCCGGTTTTTTGATGTCGTCCTGGCTGAACAGCAAACGGCCAAGGAAGCTGCGTACAACCTGCTCGTCGTCGCCTTCCTGCTTCCACTGGCTCATCCAGTCGAACACGCTGAGATCGTTTTCGAACTCGTATTCGTGATCCTGGGCGTAATAACCAATTTTGGCGTTTTCAGACCACTTCACGGTACCGCTTTCCGGCGTCAAATCACCGACCAGGGTTTTCAGCAGGGTAGATTTACCCACGCCGTTGGTCCCGAGGATAGCCAGCTTCTCGCCTACTTCCATCAGCAGTTTGACGTTTTTGAACAGCGGGCCGTTATCGAAGCCTTTGGTCAGGTTTTCCACTTCCAGTGCGTTACGGAACAGTTTCTTGTCCTGCTCGAAGCGCATGAACGGGTTCTGACGGCTCGAAGCTTTCACTTCATCCAGCTTGATTTTATCAATCTGGCGGGCACGAGACGTTGCCTGACGAGATTTGGAGGCGTTAGCACTGAAGCGGCTTACGAAAGATTGCAGGTCAGCAATCTGTGCCTTTTTCTTGGCGTTATCAGACAGCAGACGTTCACGCGCCTGGGTGGCCGCAGTCATGTACTCATCGTAGTTGCCCGAATATACGCGCAGCTCGCCGTAGTCCAGATCCGCCATGTGCGTACAGACCATGTTCAGGAAGTGACGGTCGTGCGAGATGATGATCATGGTGCTGTTACGTTCGTTAAGCACGCTTTCCAGCCAGCGAATGGTGTCGATGTCCAGGTTGTTCGTCGGTTCATCGAGCAGCAGAATGTCTGGGTTTGCAAACAGAGCCTGGGCCAGTAACACACGCAGCTTCCAGCCTGGTGCGACTTCACTCATCGGACCGTAATGCTGTTCCAGAGGAATGCCAACACCGAGCAGCAGTTCACCGGCGCGGGACTCCGCGGTATAGCCGTCCATTTCGCCGTAGGTGACTTCGAGGTCTGCCACTTTGTAACCGTCTTCTTCGGTCATTTCAGCGAGGCCGTAAATACGATCGCGTTCCTGCTTCACTTCCCACAGCTCGGCGTGACCCATAATCACGGTATCAAGCACGGTGAACTCTTCGAAGGCGAACTGATCCTGACGCAGCTTACCGATGCGTTCGTTTGGATCGAGAGAAACGTTGCCGAGGGTCGGATCTAAGTCGCCCCCCAAAATTTTCATGAAGGTGGATTTACCGCTTCCGTTAGCGCCAATCAGGCCGTAACGGTTGCCGCCGCCAAATTTGACGGAGATGTTTTCAAATAGCGGCTTACTGCCGAACTGCATGGTGACGTTGCTGGTAACTAACACGGGCGTATCCTAAAAGATGTGACTAACGGCCTATTTTGCCACAATTGGGAATAAAAATCGCCTTGCTCGTGCAGGCGCTAAACTGGCAGCATTAAGCCAGACGGTGAAAAAAATGTGATTTCGTCCACATCTGATTTCCCTGCGGCGTGGAATGCACATATAATGCGCTCCCATTAAGGGTTCCATTTCTCTAACAACAGCCTGCGTGGCACCGATACTTCGTATAAAATGAAAATGAAAATATCTACGCTTTTCGCGGCAGCTCTTGCCGTTATGGGCTTTTGCAATACTGCATCTGCTGTGACCTATCCTCTGCCAACCGACGGTAGCCGTCTGATTGGTCAGAACCAGGTCATCACAATCCCTGATGAGAACAAGCAGCCGCTCGAGTATTTCGCTGCGCAGTATCAGATGGGTCTGTCCAACATGACCGAAGCCAACCCGGGTATTGACGTGTATCTGCCGAAAGGCGGTAGCGTGTTGAATATTCCTCAGCAGCTGATCTTGCCAGATACCCCGCATGAAGGCATCGTTATCAACAGTGCGGAAATGCGCCTGTATTACTACCCGGCGGGTACAAATACCGTGATCGTTCTGCCAATCGGTATCGGTCAGTTGGGTAAAGATACGCCGATCAACTGGGTCACTAAAGTTGAACGTAAGAAAGCGGGCCCAACCTGGACGCCGACTGCAAAAATGCATGCTGAATACGCTGAAGCCGGTAACCCGCTGCCAGCCGTTGTGCCTGCTGGTCCGGACAACCCTATGGGTCTGTACGCGCTGTATATCGGCCGTCTGTATGCTATTCACGGGACCAACGCCAACTTCGGTATCGGCCTGCGCGTGAGCCACGGCTGTGTGCGTCTGCGTAACGACGACATCAAATTCCTGTTCCAGAACGTGCCAGTCGGTACGCGCGTACAGTTTATTGATGAGCCGGTTAAAGCGACCACTGAGCCAGACGGTAGCCGCTACATTGAAGTTCACAACCCGCTTTCAACCACCGACGCGCAGTTTAACGGCGGTGAAATCGTCCCTATTACGCTGAACAAATCAGTTCAGACGGTAACGGGTCAGGCGGATGTGGATACCAAAGTGGTAGACCAGGCCGTACAGGATCGTTCCGGGATGCCAGTTCGCCTGAACTGATAATCGGATACAGAACACAAAAAAGGCGGATTGAAAAATCCGCCTTTTTTTATAACTGCTGCTTTGATTAACCGTTATTCACAATCACTATCCCACCGTGATCGTAGCGGTAATGGCAATGGGCATACTCCAGCGGCGTGCCGTCTTCCAGATAAATCACCTGCTCGACTTCCAGCACCGGGTCACCCGCTTCGCAGATTAAATGCTGCTGCTCCAGCTCGCCCGGTTTGATGGCGCGCACCACGCGATACGACCCCATAATCTTTAGCCCCAGCGTTTCGACATACTGAAACACCGAGCTTTCCAGATGGCCTTTATTCAGACCGGGTACCAGGTTCACCGGCATAACCGTCGCATCCAGTGACATTGGTTCGCCGTTCAACAGACGCAAACGGACAAAATCGTAGACCGGCGCATCGGCGTTAATCAGCAGCGACGACTGCTCTTTTTCGGTGGGAAAACGCAGGTCGAACCGCACTACCTGACTACTGACCGTGCCCAGATGCTCCCAGGTTTTGGTCGCACCAAAATAGTCGGTACCGGGCAAATCCCACTGTGAAAGCTGGAGGAAATTCTTGCGCACAAAAGTGCCCTGTCCCTGACGCGTGTAAATCAGCCCTTCGACGATCAGCTGGCGAATCGCCTGCTGGATAGTCATGCGGCTGGTCTGAAACTCAGCCGCAAGTGCAAACTGATCGGGCAACGGTGAGCTGGCGGGATAGCGCTGGCTGATAATCCGCTTCTTAATTTCCCGCGCGATAGTAAGATATTTCGCCGCCATTGTTACGCATCCTGGTCATTTATCCCATTGTTTCTTAAGGCCACTCGCTCTGAAATCTTGAGGAAAGGCAGGTAGAAGAATACACCAAAGACGATGATTATCAACTGAACGACTACCGCCCTCCAGTCCCCTGCCGTCGCCAGCCAGGCGCTGAGGACCGGCGGTGTTGTCCAGGGGATCATCACCACGCAGCGCGACATTAATCCGAGCGTGGTACAGACCCAGGCGAAGAAAATACCGATGGCGGGCAGCAGTACAAACGGGATCATCAGCGGCACATTGAACACAATCGGCAGACCAAAAATCACCGGCTCGTTGATATTAAACAGGCCCGGTGTTATCGCCAGCCGAGCCACCTGTTTGGACGCTTTCTGACGCGAGAACAGGAAGATGGCAATCAGCAGCGAAATGGTGCTGCCGGTTCCGCCCACCATGCCGAAAGTCGGCACGAAAATGTTATTGATGATATGTGGGATCGGCTGCCCTGCGGCGTAGGCCAGCATGTTCTCGTTGGTGTTAATCAGCAGGAACGGCTCCAGCACCACGCTGTTCACCACCGACTGGTGAATACCCAGCGTGAACAGGAAGTTACCGAAACTGTAGATAAAAAGAGTGCCCGGCAGGCTGGTGTTGATCAACCGCAGCGGCTGCTGAATCAGCGTCGTTATCAGATGTATCAGGTCGGTGTGCAGCAAATTACTCAGCAGTGCTGCGAAAACCGCAAACAGCGAGAGCGTAATAATCGTCGGCAGCAGTGATGAAAACGACTGACTCACCGCAGGCGGCACGTTGTCACCGAGATTAATTTCCAGCCGCTTAAACTGCGCAATGCGGATAAATATCTCCGTCGACAGCAGGCCAATAATCACCCCGGCGAAAATCCCGGTGGAACCGATGTTGGCAAAGGTCAAAATCGACGTCAGGCTCACCGCCACTTTGCCGCCAACCGGCACCATGTCGACCTGCATCGGCATCATAATAATGAAACTGCACAGCGCAATGACGACGGCCGAAACCGGGTTACCAAAGTTTTTGTTACGCGCCAGCGACCACGCAATCATTGGCGCGATGAGCAGCGCGGCAATGTTGAGCGTGCCGTTGATAATCGCCTCCCCCCAGACCTTGAAGCGCACTAACGTTTCGCCTTCAAAAATCCACGGGAACACCACGTTGTTCACCAGCACAGCAAGCCCTGCCAGAATAAATATTGGCATGACACCGGCAAACGCGTCGCGCAACGATCGCAGGTGAACCTGGTTCGCGATGCGCGCCGAAAACTCCACGAAGCGATCGGTAAAAGACTGCATATTGGATGTAACGTTATCAGACATTTGCAGAGACCTTTTCTTCACTCACTCGTATCCCCGCCAACGTTCGTGCTGACGGGGAGAAACCCGGCTGGCCTGAGATTACATCTCGTCGCCGTTGCTGCGGATCGCCTGTTTCAACCATGCGTAGCTTTTCTTCGGCACGCGTTTCAAGTCTTTCAGATCGTGGTTATCGCGGTTGACGTACACCACGCCATAGCGCTTACGCATGTCGCCCTGCGAGCTCAGAATGTCGATTAGCCCCCAGCCGAGATAACCAATCACCTCCGCGCCATCCTCTAAAATCGCCTCTTTCATGGCGTTGATATGGTCACGGTGATAGGCGATGCGGTAGTCATCGGCGATAGGATTCTCGCCATCCCAGGATTCGATGACGCCAATGCCATTTTCAATCGGGAACACCGGCATCCGCCAGTCGTTGTAATAACGGGTGATGATGCTGCGGAAGCCGAGCGGATCGATTTGCCAGTTCCATTCGGTGGCTTTCAGATACGGGTTATTTTTATCGCCGTATTTCAGGTAATAGTTAACGTCGGTGCCTTCCGGAATCGGATCGGTATCCAGCGTGCGGCTGGCGTAATAGCTGAACGCCATGTAGTCGTTTTTGTTGCGGGCAATCAGCGCTAAATCCTCTTCGCGATAGATATCGTCGAAGCCTTCACGCCTCACCACCGCCATCACTTCCGGGCTGTAGCCTTCACCTGCGTACACGCGCAGCAGGTTCTGGTTGAGGAATTCGTCATACTGCTGCGCACAGAAAATATCGCGCGGTTTGCAGGTCGCCGGATAGATAAGCTGGTGCGCCAGCATGCCGCCCATCAGTTTTCCCGGCTTGGTTTCGTGCAGATACTGCGTCAGCTGCACATGTGCCACCATGGTGTGATGCTGAATTTCGTACAGCTCGCGCAGGGTTTCTTCTCCGCGCAGATAGCCCGAAATACGGAACGCGATCGGCATGTGGAAAATGTTCTGCTCGTTGAAGGTCAGCCAGTACTTCACCTTGTCGCCGTAGCAGTCGATCATCTTTTGCCCGTAACGCACGAATGCATCCATCACGCGGCGGTCATTAAAACCGTTGTACTCTTCGGCCAGCGCCAGCGGCATGTCGAAGTGATAGAGGCAAATCATTGGCTCAATGCCGCGGGCAATCAGGCCGTCGATGAAACGGTGATAAAACGCGATACCTTCTTCGTTAAACGCACCGTCACCGGTTGGGCATACGCGGCTCCAGGCAATCTGGAAACGGTAGCAGTTCATGCCCAAATCCTGCATTAAATCAAAATCTTCCTCGAAGCGATGATACGAGTCGGTGGCCACCTTCCAGTCGGACGCAAACTCGCTCGGCTCACGAATGTCATACACCGATTTGCCTTTACCGCCCTCGTTCCATGCCCCTTCGGTCTGCATGCTGGAAACCGAGTTACCCCACAAAAAATCCTTCGGCAGTTTCTTCATTGTCGCTCTCCGCTTATATGACTAGTCATTTAAATTTCATGACTAGTCATATAGAACTAAATGACAAATCAGGCAAAAGGCTTGTGTTGTTTTTGTGAGCAGATTCGAAAAGATAGTTTGTCACCATGGCGCTATTGCCTGTTTATCAATACTTCCTCAATGAACTGATATTTTTAGACGGCGTCATTCAACTTCAGGCTCTACGCTTGATTCATTGCGAAGAAAACAAAAAATTACAAATAACTCACAGTAATTTTACACAACTGTACTTCACTTCATTGGGGGCACTGGTCTCAAAGCGCGATCGCGCGTTCTGGATTTTGACAACCACCGCACTACGACCACCCACGCTGTTCAACAATAAGCAGAGGAACTATCTGATGAGAAAAAGCTGGAAAGGTGTTGGCGTTCTGGCGTTTGCCGCCGGTTCGCTAATTCGCACCGGAGGTGCGGTGGCGGAAGACCCAACGAATACGCCTGCTCCGCCCCCCGACAACAATAAGAAACCCAATATCATCCTGATTGTTTCGGATGATACGGGCTACGGCGATTTGGGGGTTTATGGCGGTGGTCCCGGCCGCGGCATGCCGACGCCAAACCTGGATCGCATGGCAGATGAAGGGATGACCTTCTTCGATTTCTACGGTCAGCCCAGCTGCACGCCAGGCAGGGCCGCCATGCAGACCGGGCGCATTCCGAACCGCAGCGGGATGACGACCGTGGCCTTCCAGGGCCAAGGGGGCGGCCTGCCGAAAGAGGAGTGGACGCTGGCCTCGGTGCTGAAAACCGGGGGCTATAAAACCTTCTTCACAGGTAAATGGCATTTGGGTGAAGCCGATTATGCGCTGCCTAACGCCCAGGGCTATGACGAAATGCGTTACGTTGGGCTCTATCACCTGAACGCCTATACCTATGCCGATCCGAAGTGGTTCCCGGATATGGATCCGAAACTACGTGAGATGTTTGCGCGGGTCACTCGTGGCGCCCTGTCGGGTAAAGCCGGCGAAGCGCCGCATGAAGATTTCAAAATCAACGGCGAGTATGTCAACACGCCGGTTATCGACGGTAAAGAAGGGGTGGTGGGTATACCGTTTTACGATCGGTATGTGGAAAAAGCCGCGCTCGACTACCTGGATGCCAACAGCAAATCCAGTGAACCGTTCTTTATGAGCATTAACTTCATGAAGAACCACCAGCCGAACATGCCGGATCCTGACTACATCGGCAAATCGATGTCGAAGAGTAAGTACGCCGATTCGATGGTCGAAATGGATGCCCGCGTTGGGCATATCATGGATAAAATTCGTGAATTGGGTCTCGACAAAAACACCCTCGTGGTCTGGACCACCGATAACGGCGCCTGGCAGGATGTTTATCCTGATGCCGGTTATACCCCGTTCCGTGGCACCAAAGGAACCGATCGGGAAGGTGGCAGTCGCGTGCCTGCCATCGCCTGGTGGCCGGGTAAAATCAAAGATCACAGCCGCAACTACGACATCGTCGGCGGCCTGGATTTGATGGCAACGTTCGCCTCTCTGGCAGACATCAAATTGCCAACAGAGGATCGCGCCGGCAAACCAATGATTTTCGACAGCTATGACATCTCGCCAGTGCTGTTCGGGACCGGGAAAGATCCGCGCAACAGCTGGTTCTACTTTACCGAAGATGAACTCACCCCTGGGGCCGTTCGCGTTGGCAACTATAAGGCTGAGTTCAACCTCCGTGGAGACGATGGCGTGAAAACAGGCGGGCTGGCGGTGGATTCTAATCTCGGCTGGAAAGGGCCCTCTTCCTATGTTGCCACCGTGCCGCAGATCTTCGACCTCTGGCAGGATCCGCAAGAGCGTTACGATATCTTTATGAACAACTACACCGAGCACACCTGGACGCTGGTGACCTTTAATGAGGCGATCAAGAACCTGATGCAGACCTACGTTAAATATCCACCGCGTAAAAACCAGAGTGAGGGCTATTCCGGCCCGATTACCCTGAGCCAGTATGAGCGCGTGCAGGGCGTACGCGAGCAACTGGAAAAACAGGGCTTCCAGATAGCCTTGCCGAGCGGCAACTGATGGCATCACCGGCCTCGTTTCGGGGCCGGATTTCTCACTTTAAGGCCAGACTATGAAAGAGAGCACTACCCTGCCGCTGACCCCCCTGGTCAATGCCGGACGCTATTTGCCGCCATTAAAACGCCGTTACCATGTGATGGCCAAACCGTCTGGCTCCACCTGTAACCTCGACTGTAGCTACTGTTTTTATCTGCACAAAGAGCAGCTCCTGCACCAGGATCGCGACAAAGGGATGAGCGATGAGGTGCTGGAGAACTTTATCCGACAGTACATCGCCACCCAGGACGGCGAAGAGATAATCTTCTCCTGGCAAGGCGGCGAACCGACGTTGATGGGGCTCGATTTCTTTCGCAAAGTGGTGGAGTTACAAAAGAAATACCAGCCAAAACATCAACGTATTGAAAACGATCTACAGACGAATGGCTTTCTGATTAATGATGAGTGGGCTGAATTTCTCAAAGAACATCGCTTTCTGGTAGGCGTTTCTATTGATGGTCCTCGGGAACTGCACGACCGTTATCGTGTCACGCGCAGCGGCAAACCCACCTTCGACCGCGTGATGCGTGGTATCGAAACGCTTAAACGCCACGGGGTGTCGTTCAATACTTTAGTCGTCATCAACCGCGTCAATGCCCGCTTCCCGAAGGAGGTGTATCACTTCCTGACCGAGACCGTGGGTTCGACCTATATCCAGTTTATTCCCTGCGTGGAGCCAGTGGAATTTAAGCATACCGCACCACAGTTCTGGCGCGATGACACCATTCCGATCACCGGCACGCGCCGGGCGCACCCTGGCGATCTGGACTCGATTGTCACCGACTGGTCAGTCGATCCGGATGACTGGGGCAGCTTCCTGATTGGCGCTTTTGAGGAGTGGGTGAATCACGATCTCGGCCGGGTACAGGTCAACGTGTTTGAAACGGCCGTGGTGCAGACCATGGGAATGCCAGCACAGCTGTGCGTCACCGCCGAATTTTGCGGAAAAGCACTGGCGATGGAGAAAAATGGCGACGTTTTCTCTTGCGATCACTATGTCTATCCGGAGTATAAGCTCGGCAACATCCACCGGCAGTCACTGGCACAAATGGTGTTTTCTGAACGCCAGCAGGCGTTTGGCATGGGCAAGAAAAATACCCTGCCTGAATACTGTAAAACCTGTCCTCACCTCAAACTTTGCTGGGGGGAGTGCCCAAAAAATCGCATCGTTCGTGCCCCCGATGGAGAAACCGGACTCAACTATCTCTGCCCGGGCCTGAAGGCATTTTTCAGTACCGCGAAACCGACGCTGGAAAAAATTGCGGCCATGATTCAGGCCTCTCCACCGCTATAAAAAAACCGGGAGCCTTCGTGGCCTACCCGGTTTTATCCCCGCCCCGGCACTGCGCCGGGGACATTTTATTGCTGCGCCAGCTGATTACGACGGTATTCGCCCTGACGCTCCAGCATCCAGCCCGGATATTCACGTGGCAGCGCGCTGACCGCATCCAGCTGTTTCAGCTCGTCGTCCGTCAGACAGATCCCGGTCGCCGCGATGTTATCCGCCAGCTGATCCGGACGTTTGGCCCCGATGATCACGCTGCTAACCACCGGCTGATGCAGCAGCCACGCCAGTGCAATTTGTGCCACCGATACGCCTTTGCTTTCAGCGATATTGCGCATTACGTCGATGCAATCGAAACCACGCTCTTTGTCTACCGGTGGGAAATCGAACTCCAGTCGGCGTCCACCCGCTTCGTTTTGCCCGTCGCGTCCGTATTTACCACTGAGGAAACCGCCTGCCAGCGGGCTCCAGACCATCAGCCCGACGCCTTCGCTTTGCATCATCGGCACCAGTTCGCGTTCGAGGTCACGCCCGGCAATGGTGTAATACGCTTGCAGCGAGGCAAAACGCGACAGGCCCAGCCGCTCGGAAATACCCAGCGCTTTCATGATTTGCCACGCCGACCAGTTCGACACCCCGATGTAGCGCACATGGCCGTGCTGCACGAGATTGTCCAGCGCGTACAGCGTCTCTTCTATCGGCGTAGCCGGGTCGAAGCCGTGCAGCTGAAACAGGTCGATATGATCGAGCTGCATCCGGCGCAGGCTCTCTTTGACGCTGTTGATGATGTGATAGCGCGAGCTGCCGCGTGAGTTCACACCCGCGGTGCCGGTTTCGCCAAACACTTTGGTCGCCACCACCACGTTTTCGCGCGGCACTTTGAGGTTTTTCAGCGCCTGGCCGGTGATCTCTTCCGAGCGCCCTTCCGAATAAACGTTGGCAGTATCGATAAAGTTGATGCCCGCATCCAGCGCGCTGCCAACCAGCCGCTCGGCGTCCGCCTGCTGCAGTTGGCCGATTTTGCCCCACATTCCGCCTTCGCCGCCGAACGTCATGGTGCCAAGGCACAGTTCGGACACAAACAGACCGGTATTGCCTAATTTCTGGTAACGCATAACTTACTCCTCAGGGGATGTCGTTGGTGAGTGTCGTATAGTTATAACCACACTCCTGCGTTTGCGAATGGGGCGTTTCTGCCCGTTTCTTGCCCAATTCTCTGAACCTCATCCGCGAGGCGCATCGCCGAATACCGAATAATCCGGCAGATGCACGTCCTGATAAGTTTCCCAGCCGCCGCCCAGAGCTTTATACAGCGCGACTAAATCGATGCGACTTTGCACCTGCGCCTGCGCGTGCTGCTGCTCCGCCTGCGCCAGTTGCCGCTGCGCATCCAGCACGTCAATGAACGTCGCAAGCCCCTGTTTATAGCTGTCACTGGCGAGGTTAAAGGCGCTTTGTAACGCGTCAATCGTGCGCTGCAAAGCCTGTTCTTGTTTCTGGTCGCTGCGATAGCTCACCAGTGAATTCTCCACGTCGCCGAGTGCCGTCAGCACGGTTTGCCGGTACTGAAGCACCTGCGCGCCCTGCTGCGCCCGCGCCAGTTTGACGCTGGAGACCAGCCGTCCGCCCTGGAAAATGGGAATCGAAATCTGCGGGCCGACGCTGTAGAAATGGCTGCTCCAGTCAGTAAGCCAGTTGGTTTCGGTATTACGCAGACCAAACTGGCCGTTCAGCGTCAGGCTGGGGAACAGTTCTGCCACGGAGACACCAATTTGCGCCGTGGCGGCATGTAAATTGGCTTCGGCTTCGCGCACGTCCGGACGGCGGCGCGCCAGGGTCGACGGGATGCCGGTTTGCACCACATCCGGTAAGTTCGGCAGCGGCTGCGGGGTACGCAGTTCGCCATCCAGCGCGCCCGGCGGTTTGCCGAGCAGAATAGCCAGCGCGTTCATCGCCTGTCGTTCCTGCGTCTCATACTGCGGGAGCTGTGCTTCGAGATTTCCCAGCTGTGCGCGGGCGTTTTCGACGTCCATCTGCGGCGACAGCCCCCCCTTCTGCCGATTTTGTGTCAGTTCCAGCGTTTCCTGGGCGCTGGCTATCTGCGTATTCATGGTTGCCATAATGCTCTGCGTGCCACGCAGCTGGAGCCAGGCACGGGCGACTTCTGCCTCCAGCGATACCAGCGCATCGTTGCGCTGTTCTATTGCCGCCTGCTGTTGCGCTTTCGCCGCTTCGACCTGACGCCGCACTTTGCCCCACAAATCGAGTTCCCACTGCGCGTCAAAGCTGCCCTGATACAAGTGAATCGGCTCGGTCAGCGGCTGCAGCGCACCTTTCAAATCCGGGTCAACGCTATCTATCTGGTTATAGACGCCCTGAGAGTTCAGCTCGCCTTCAACGCCCAGCTGCTGGCGCGTGGCCTGCAAATTCCCGTTCACCGACGGGAAGAACGCGCCGTTGGCCTGATTGAGCTGTTCACGCGCCCCGGCGATACGCAGCGCGGTTTGTTGCAGCGAGAGATTGCCGATGATCGCCCGCTCAATCAGGCTGTTGAGTTCGGCTGAATTGAACGTCGTCCACCAGCGCGTATTCACCGCCTGGGTCGCGGTTTTCGAGGCCACCGCGTTGTCTCCTGGGTCATTCCAGTGCGACGGCGTTTTCGGCTGCGGTGACAGGTAATCCGGCCCGACGGAGCAGCCCGCCAGCAGTAATACGATTCCGGACAGGACAAAAGGTATGCTTCTGTACATCGTCAGTGTGCTCCTGCGCTGCCTTCGCTTTTGCCAGGCGAAAGCAGTAAACAGAACGGGATCAGGCATAGCGCCACCACGCTCAAAATAGTAAAGACATCGACATAGGCCAGGAATCGGGACTGAGCGATGAGCTGTTTATACATTTGTCCCCCGGCCAGACTCAGCGGGTCACCCACCTGAGTGGTGAAGTTGCGGATTCCCTCCGCCACCTCTTTTAGCGTGAGCTGGAAAGATTCGTTAAACGGCGTGGCGTTATAGGCCAGATATGCGCTGTGTGTTTGCGCGCGTTCGGTTATAGCCGCAGTGGAAAGCGAAATCCCCACCGATCCCGCTACGTTGCGAAACATAGTGAATAATGCAGACGCATCGGCATTGAGCCGACGCGGAATGGAGATAAACGCAATCGTCGTCAGCGGCACGAACAGGAATCCCAGTCCGATAGATTGCGCGCAGCGGAACATCATCAGCGTGTCAAAATCGATGTCAGGCGTCAGATTTCTTGACCAAAAAAACGAGGCCGCGAGCGCACAAAAACCAAAAGCGATTATCCAGCGGGTCTGCACGATCGGCATCAGCTTGAGCACCAGCGGAATGGTGAGCACGATTAGCACCGCGCCCGGCGACATCACCAGCCCTGACCAGGTAGCGGTGTAGCCCAAATCCTGCTGAGCGAGCTGAGGAATCACCACCGAACTGCCGTACAGAATCATCGCCATGCCCGCCATCAGCAGGCAGGAAATGGCAAAATTACGGTCCGCCATACAGCGTAAATCCACGACCGGTTTGCGGGCATAAAGCAGCCAGTAAATCGCCCCGATAATCCCAATCAGCGTCAGAACCGCAAAGGTGATAATAAAGTTCGAATGGAACCAGTCGTCGTCCTCACCGCGATCGAGCATCACCTGTAAACAGCCCAGTCCAAGAGCAATAAGTCCGATTCCGGTCCAGTCGATGCTGGCTTTACCTTCGACTTTTTTCTCCCACGGCGGGTCTTCAAGCAGCTGATACACCGCCAGCACCGTCAGAATGCCGACCGGGATATTGATAAAGAATACCCAGCGCCAGGAGTAGCTGTCGGTTATCCAGCCGCCGAGGGTTGGGCCCATCACCGGGGCAACGATAATCGCTATCGACGACAGGCCAAACGCCTTGCCCCGATCTTCCGGCTTGAAGTAATCGAGCAGCACCGACTGCTGCGTGGGCTGTAAGCCGCCGCCGAAGAATCCCTGCATCACGCGAAAGAGAATGATTTGCCAAAGTTCTGTGGCGATACCACACAGAAACGAACAGATGGTGAACATCACGATGCAGATGATGAAGAACTGCTTGCGTCCGAGCAGGCGACTTAAGAAAGCCGAAATCGGCAGCACGATACCGTTCGCCACCAGATAGCTGGTTAACACCCACGTAGATTCGTCGTAGCTGGCCGAAAGTGACCCGGCAACGTGGGGCAGCGCCACGTTGACGATAGTGGTGTCGAGAATTTCCATAAATACCGCAAGGGTGACAACGATCGCCACCGCCCACGGATTGCTGGCGGGCCGCCAGTTTTCATGGCTGCTGTCGGTCATTCCACCGTGACCTTCGGTTCGACAGACAGACCCAGCGGCAGCGGATGATTCGCATCCAGGCCTTTATCAATCACGATTTTCACCGGCACGCGCTGGACGATTTTTACATAGTTACCGGTGGCATTTTCCGCCGGGAAGGCGGAGAACTTCGCCCCACTGCCCTGCTGAATACTGTCGACGTGCCCTTCCAGTTCTATGTCCGGCCACGCATCGACCGACACGCTGACTTTATTCCCCGGCTTCATTCTTTCAAGCTGAGACTCTTTAAAGTTGGCGGTTATCCATACGTCCGTTGAAACCAGAGAAAACAGCGCCGTGCCAGCCTGCACCAGGGTGCCGTTTTGCACATTACGCCTGGTGACGAAGCCGTCAAACGGGGCGCGTACTTCGGTATAAGAAAGGTTCAGATCCGCCGTTTCCAGCTGGGCTTTGGCCTGATCGACCTGACGCTCGCGCGCCTCAACGTTAGTTTCCTGCTGACGGATTTGCAGCTGCACCTGATCGGCCACTTCCAGCTGCGCCCTGGCGCTGGCTAATCCGGCCTGAGCACTGCGCAGTTGTGCATTCGCCGAATCGATATTCTGTTGAGTCGTCGCCCGCGGATCGACGCCGCGCTGACGACGGTATGACGCTTCGGCGTTAGCTAAATCGGCCTGCGCTTTCAGTACCTGCGCGCGCGCTTCATCGCGCTGAGCGGGATACTGCACTTTTGACAACGCCAGCTGTGCCTGCGCCTGATGGAGTTGTGCCACCGCCAGCCCCAGCTGGGCTTTCGCCTGGGAGCGCTGGGCGGTGTTATCGCGAGGATCAATAACCACCAGCAGGTCGCCTTTCTTCACCCGCTGGTTATCGGACACTTTCAGCTCGGTCACGTAACCTGCGGCTTTTGGCGCGATAGTCACCGCGTTACCGTCGGTGAACGCATCGTCAGTGGTTTCTTCATTGCGGGTCAAAAACCACCACACCAGCGCAATGATCAACATCACCACGACCACAATCCCCAGAATGATTAACGGCTTCTTTCCGGGTTTCTTGCTAGTGGGCGGCTCATTATTTTGTTCTTTTTCAGAAGGGGTGTTCGTCTCTGCCATAGCGTCACAACGGTCCTGTGGGTTAACGGCGTAACACATTCGCCGTTCACTAAACTTAGGAGGTTGCTCTACATTTGCCAGGAATTTGCCAGGAAATCCTGACAAATCCGCACTATCTGACAAGGCTCAACAGGACAAAACCGACCAGCGCGGCCCACAGCAGCATCGGGATGGAATAAAGGTGGAAACGCCACCAGATGCGGCGACTATTGGCCATACGCAGTGCAATCAGGTTGGCGAGCGAGCCGGGTAACAGGCCAAATCCGCCCACGTTTACCGCCCAGGCCAGCAGCATGGATGGTGGCACATAGTTAATCAGCAAAATCGTGGACGGCACGTTGCTAATCACCTGTGACAGGCCGATGGCCGTCAGCCAGAGCCCCACGTCAGATAAACCGCCGACGCCGGATAATGCATGATGCAGCACCGGAAGCTGGACCATCAAATGCACATCCACAAACATCGCCATGAACACCAGCAGCAGCGTCCAGTCGACGCTGAACACCACGCGCCGCTCGAGGATCAAGAAACCGACGGCGAGCACCGCCAGACCCCATAGCTCCTGATGCATCTCAAGACTCAGCAAAAAAATCAGGTAAAACGCCAGACAGCACCAGACCAGCTTTGGCTTCCAGTCCGGCGTGCGTTCCCCACTCTGAAAATGCAGCGCTTTGGCGGGAAAGCAAAACCAGCACAGCACCAGCAGCGTGAGCATCATCGCCAGCGCCAACGGAGCCATTTGCCAGCTGAATGCCAGGAATGACACTCCGGAGCGACCCCACAGCAGGATATTTTGCGGATTGCCAATCGGTGTCAGTAACGAGCCCGCGTTTACCGCCAGTGCCTCAAAGATAATCAGTCGATTGACCGGAATAGCGCTCCACTTTTTCAGCGTCAGGGTCAGCGGCACTATGATAAACAGCGCCACATCGTTGGTGAGAAACGTCGAGAGAACCGCCGCAGCCAGCACCATAAACATCGCCAGCTGGCGCTCGGTCACGAAACGTCGCGCCATTTTACGGCCCAGCACGTCGAAATAACCGCTCTGCTCGACGCCTTTGGTCAGCAGCATCAGGCCACTCAGGGTAACGATGGTGTGCCAGTCAATGGCGGCGGGCCAGGAAGAAGGATGAAACGGAACAAATAAAGAAAGGATAAAACCGGTGAGAAACAACAGATGTAAAAAGCGGTCACGCATTAGCGACCGCAGTAAAGGGAGGTTCATTCAGCGTGCGGTCCTGCCTGAAGGGTAAACTGGCGAAAGCGTTCCAGCGTCTCTTCGCTGACGTGGTGTTCCATTCCCTCAGCATCGCGGCGGGCGGTGTCCTGGCTTACGCCAATCGCCAGTAAAAAAGTTTCCACGATTTGATGACGTTCGCGGGTTTCCTGCGCCAGCTTCTCGCCTTCCGGCGTCAGAAACACGCCGCGCCAGGGGATCTGCTGAATAAGCCCAACGCCTGCCAGACGTTTCAGCATTTTCGCTACCGTCGGCTGGGACACGCCTAAACGCGCCGCCATATCCACCTGCCGCGCTTCGCCCACTTCACGGATAAGGTCGGAAATCAGCTCAACGTAATCATCAATCAGCTCACGTCGATGCGCTTCTCGCACCTGACGAAAGCCTTCAACATGTTCTTCGACATTTACCAATTGCGTCACTTTTTTTATTCCTGGAGTGTCCGGGCGACGGCTCATTATGCTTCCTCTTCTCGCTGTGACGCGTCAGTGCATCAGACAAAGGAGGACCATTGTATAGGATCGTGACCAGAGCACAAAAATTTAACGTTTTAGCCATAGCTAAGTAATATAGCCTGTGCTATATCTGTATGTAATACGAACATCCTTCATGGAGTGAAGGTCTGAAACGTTCAGGAGGTTGTGATGAACGAACTCAAGAGGTGCTTAAACGTGTTTACCCATTCTCCCTTTAAAGTACGCCTGATGCTGATCAACATGTTGTGTGACCTGTTCAACAACAAACCGCAGCAGGACAAACCTTCCCACTAATGCGGCGTCGCGGTACGCCGCTTCATTTTTTTGTCATAAAAGCCAGTCATACTGCCCCGCTGACAGCAAAAACCCCTTCTTTTTTCCGGATTTGTAATCGCCTTCGCAAAACAATTTGTTATGAGTAGTTGACGTAACTATTCATCAACTTTATCTTCTCGCATCCCTGCAGCTTTTGCGCTTCGTTGAACTCCTTTCTACACGCACTGCCAGGCAGGCTTTACCCTTCGACGCCAGGGGACGCACATGGCGGCTTTTTGATTGTGACCTATGAATGTAACGCTGAAAGAAACGCTTGCCGCGCGTGGCATGGCGCTTAACCCATGGACCGGATTTTACTTTTTACAATCGCTGCTGATGAATCTGGCGCTGGGATATTCTTTCAGCCTCCTGTATACGGTCGCATTTACCTGCGTCCTGCATGTGCTGTGGCGTGCGGCGCCGCGCACCCAGAAAGTCCTGCTCGGCATTTATTCCCTGGTGGCGGCTTTTTATTATCCGTTTGGTCAGGCTTATGGCGCGCCAAACTTTAATACCCTGCTGGCGCTGCATTCGACCAATGCCGAAGAATCCACGGAAATCCTGACTATCTTCCCGTGGTACAGCTATTTCATGTCTGTCTTTATCTTCGCGATGGGCGTGATTGCGGTGCGCCGCAAACAGCAAGCCAAACGCGCGTGGAGCAAAATCGACATCCTGTGCCTGCTGTTTTGCGTCGGCGTCGCGTTTGTGCGTCCGGTTCAGGAAATTGCATGGGATGGCGTGTTCCGTATCAGCAAAATCGGCTACCCGGCGGTGCGCTTCGTACACGACGTGGCGATAAGCAACCAGCAGGTGCTGGATGAACAGGCGCGTCTGGCGCAGTTTTCCCATCTGAAAGATACCTGGAATGTGGTGGCGGTGAAGCCTAAATATCACACCTACGTGGTAGTGATTGGCGAAAGCGCGCGCCGTGATGCATTGGGCGCGTTTGGCGGCCACTGGGATAACACCCCGTTTGAACGCGACGTGAACGGCACGCTGTTCACCGACTATATTTCCGCCAGCGGCTCAACGCAGAAATCACTCGGCCTGACGCTCAACCGCGTTGTTGACGGCAAACCGCTGTATCAGGATAACTTCGTGACCCTGGCAAACCGCGCAGGTTTCCAGACGTGGTGGTTCTCGAATCAGGGCCAGATTGGTGAGTACGACACCGCCATTGCCAGTATCGCGAAACGCGCGGATGAAGCGCATTTCTTAAAGAACGGTGATTTTGAAGCGGATAAAAATACCAAAGATGAAGATCTGCTGAAGATGACGGCGCAGGTACTATCCACTGAACGCACTCAACCTCAGCTGATCGTTCTGCACCTGATGGGATCTCACCCACAGGCCTGCGATCGTACCCAGGGTAAATACACTGATTTCGTGAAGTCGAAAGAAACATCATGCTATCTCTACAGCATGACGCAAACCGACCAGTTGCTGAGCAAGCTCTACGCTCAGCTGCGTGGTTCCGGCGACAGTTTCTCGTTGGTGTATTTCTCTGACCACGGTTTAGCCTTCAAAGAGCGTGGAAAATCGGTGCAGTATCTGGCGCATGATGACAAGTTCCAGCAGAACTTCCAGGTGCCGTTCCTGGTACTCTCGAGTGATGACAAAACCCATCGCGTGATTAAAGCGCGCCGTTCGGCAAATGATTTCCTGAGCTTCTTCTCGCAGTGGACCGGTATTCAGGCGCAAGAAATTGCTACGCCGTACCGTTTTATGTCGAACCAGAAGGCTGGCCCGGTCTACATCACCAACTTCCGGTTGCAGAAAGTGGATTACAATCACCTCGGAACGGATGTCTTCGACACCGCCGCCCACTGATTCCCCTTCTCCGGAATTACAGACAAAAAAAATCCGCCCTTGGGCGGATTTTTTATTATCACCGAAGTGATTAGAAGCGGTAACCAACACCTGCGATCCAAGTGCCAACGTCCACGTTACGGATACGGGACTGCTCGTAGGAGAAGTCCAGTGCAACGTTTTCGATTGGGTTGAACTGCATGCCCGCGCCGTAGGAGAAACCGTAGTCGCTCATGTCAGATTTGCTAGCCGGGAAGTCGTTAGCCTGGAATTTACCGTAGCCAACACCTACTACACCGTAGATGCTTGCCCAATCGTTGATGCGGTAAGCCGGGCCAGCAGTGATGCCGTAGTACTGTGATTTGTTGTAAGCGCCGCTGTCGTTACCATTTTTTTCGGTGTAGGTGAAAGAACCGATCACGCCGAGTGGGTTATTGTCCTGCTCGTAACGGTATTTCAGGTTGAAACCACCTGCTTTGTTCGCTTCGCCCTGCATATCGCTCTGAGCGTAGCCACCAGTAACGGTAGAAGTTGCAGCTACTGCGGTACCTGCGGTTGCAGCCAGTACAAAGGCCACTGCTGAAAGACGTGCAATTTTATTCATAACCACCTCAAATGTGCTTCAAGTAAATCCGTAAGTTTTAAATATATCAAAATTTAATAAAAAACTCTTTGCGATTGTCGTTGTCTAAGGGTCTCAATCATGTAACTAAACGTTTCCACCACTGACAATCCCTATTGAAAATCATCAACTTCCTCGCAGATTTTGCCATTATTGCGCGCATTAACTGGCGCATTCATCCAGATTAATCCTAAACTGGCGGAGTTTTCATCCGTTGACTGAACTTTATTGTACGGTGCTTTTCTTTGCCTTTTTTCAACAATGCATAAACCAGAAAGGGGTAATTCATTTACACTGCCTCTTTTACTTCCTTTGACAAAAATTGACAGGAGAAAGGATGCCAGGCTTATCGCGTAAGCTCCCGGTATGGTTGCCGATACTCGTAATACTGATTGCCATGTGTTCAATTCAGAGCGGCGCGGCGCTGGCGAAATCGCTTTTTCCCCTGGTGGGCGCTCCCGGCGTAACCGCCCTGCGTCTGGCTCTCGGTACCCTGATTCTGGTATGCATCTTTAAGCCCTGGCGTTTGCGGTTCACGCGAGAGCAGCGGCTGCCATTACTGTTTTACGGTTTGTCGCTCGGGGCAATGAACTACCTCTTCTATCTCTCCATCCAGCGCATTCCGCTCGGCGTGGCGGTAGCGCTCGAATTTACAGGCCCGTTAGCGGTGGCGTTGTTGGGTTCCCGTCGCGCAGTGGATTTTGTCTGGGTCGCGCTGGCGGTGCTGGGCCTGTGGTTCCTTCTGCCGCTCGGTCAGAGCATCGCCCACGTCGATTTAACCGGCGCGGCGCTGGCACTGGGTGCCGGGGCCTGTTGGGCGGTCTACATCATTACCGGCCAGCGGGCGGGAGAAGAGCACGGCCCTGCCACGGTGGCGATGGGCTCACTGATTGCCGCGGTGGTATTTGTGCCAATCGGCGCTTTTCAGGCTGGCGACGTGCTGTGGCAGTGGTCTATTTTGCCACTTGGTCTGGGCATTGCCATTTTGTCCACGGCGCTGCCCTACTCGCTGGAAATGATCGCCCTCACTCGTTTGCCGACCCGCACCTTTGGCACGCTGATGAGCATGGAACCGGCGCTGGCAGCAGTCTCAGGGATGCTGTTCCTCAATGAAACGCTGACCGGCACACAGACCCTCGCCCTGCTGGCTATCATGGCCGCTTCGATGGGCTCAACGCTCACCCTGCGCCGCGAGAGTAAAATAGAAAAAGTCGATATTAGTGAGTAACGTTGTGCCGCAGGGTTATATCCCCCTGCGGCCTTTAGAATTTATTTTCCTGACTCAATGATTTTCATGCGTAAATATTTCTTCAATAAACAGACTTTTCCTGGCTAATTAGGGAACAGTTACAAAGCAATAGCCCATCCCCTTGTTTATAAACAATTTCACTATCTTCAACGCTACCCACGCTATTAAACCGATAGGTATTAACTTTCCGGCAGCATGAACATCCGGTGCTATACTTATTTCCGGTAATTCACTGGGACTATTAGATCAAGAGGATATGAAATTATGAGTACCGCTAAACTGGTCAAAACCAAAACATCTAATCTGCTCTATACCCGTAACGATGTATCGGATAGCGAGAAAAAAGCGACTATCGAGTTGCTTAATCGCCAGGTTATCCAGTTCATTGACCTGTCACTGATTACCAAACAGGCTCACTGGAATATGCGCGGTGCAAACTTTATTGCCGTCCATGAGATGCTTGACGGCTTCCGCACAGCGCTTATTGACCACCTCGATACCATGGCAGAACGTGCCGTGCAGTTGGGGGGTGTCGCACTGGGAACCACGCAGGTTATAAACAGCAAAACCGCGCTGAAAAGCTATCCGCTGGATATCCACACCGTTCAGGATCACTTGAAAGAGTTGGCCGACCGTTACGCGATTGTTGCTAACGACGTGCGTAAAGCCGTTTCCGAAGCCAAAGATGAAGACACCGCAGACATTCTTACCGCCGCATCGCGCGACCTGGATAAGTTCCTGTGGTTCATCGAATCTAACATCGAATAAGTAGTCATTTTACTTATCCCTCAAAACCCCTCGCCCGAGGGGTTTTGCACTTTTATGGTGCAGCAAACGCCGTTCCATGCCCGCATAAGTAAACCAATTGTAATTATCACTTCACACAATCGTTAACGAAAGATTGTTTTATCAACGCAATTTGCGCTTAATAACCCCACGACCTGGCCCACGCCTGATGCGCACCATTTTGGTGCCTCACCGTGGTGCATATCGTGTGCCTTGCAACCTTTTTTGTGCAACAAACGGCTACCGCCTCGTTGTAAAACAACAAGTTGTAAAATTGGCACGATTCTTTCATATGCGGATTGTTCTCGCAGGGGATTGCCCCGTGGTTATAAAAGGAAATGCTATGAAGTCTGTATTTAAAGTTTCACTGGCTGCACTGACCCTGGCCTTTGCAGTTTCTTCTCAGGCCGCGGAAAAACAGCTGGTTGTGGCCACCGATACCGCGTTCGTTCCGTTTGAATTCAAACAGGGCGACAAATACGTCGGTTTCGATATTGATTTGTGGGCCGCTGTCGCCAAAGAACTGAAGCTCGACTACACCCTTAAGCCAATGGATTTCAGCGGCATCATTCCTGCACTGCAGACCAAAAACATCGACCTGGCCCTGGCCGGGATAACCATTACCGACGAACGTAAAAAAGCTATCGACTTCTCTGACGGCTACTACAAAAGCGGTCTGCTGGTGATGGTTAAAGCCAACAACAACGACATTAAAAGCGTGAAAGACCTGGACGGTAAAGTTGTCGCCGTGAAGAGCGGCACCGGTTCCGTCGATTACGCGAAAGCCAACCTCAAACCGAAAGACCTGCGCCAGTTCCCGAACATCGACAACGCGTATATGGAACTCGGCACCAACCGTGCTGATGCAGTTCTGCACGACACCCCGAACATTCTGTACTTCATCAAAACAGCGGGCCACGGCCAGTTCAAAGCTGTCGGTGAGTCTCTGGAAGCGCAGCAGTACGGCATCGCGTTCCCGAAAGGCAGCGACGACCTGCGTGAGAAAGTGAACGGCGCGCTGAAAAAACTGCATGAGAACGGCCAGTACAACGAAATCTACAAAAAATGGTTCGGCACTGAACCAAAATAATGACGGTTAATTAGACGTAAATTTATCAGGGGCGGCCTTTCGCCCCTGCTCATTTTGAACCACGGTAAACGGTAACAGGAACATATTATGCAGTTTGACTGGAGCGTCATCTGGCCTGCCATTCCAATCCTGCTGGATGGCGCCAAAATGACTCTGTGGATTTCGGTCCTCGGGTTAGCGGGCGGTATTATTATCGGCCTCGTCGCGGGTTTAGCCCGCACCTACGGCGGTTGGATTGCCAACCACGTGGCTCTGGTATTCATCGAGATTATTCGCGGTACGCCTATCGTCGTCCAGGTGATGTATATCTACTTCGCCCTGCCGATGGCCTTCCCGGATATTCGCATCGATACCTTCACCGCCGCGGTTATCACCATCATGATCAACTCCGGGGCCTACATCGCGGAAATCACCCGTGGGGCCGTGCTGTCGATCCATAAAGGCTTCAGCGAAGCGGGCCTTGCGCTCGGACTGTCGCGCCGTGAAGCCATTCGCCACGTGATCATGCCGCTGGCACTGCGCCGCATGCTGCCATCGCTGGGCAACCAGCTGATCATCAGCATCAAAGATACTTCGCTGTTCATCGTCATCGGCGCGGCCGAACTGACCCGCAGCGGCCAGGAAATTATCGCTGGCAACTTCCGTGCCCTGGAGATCTGGACCGCCGTCGGCGTGATTTATCTGATCATCACCCAGGTCCTGAACATCGTGCTCCGCATTCTTGAAAGAAGGATGAAAATCCTGTGATTGAATTTAAAAACGTCTCCAAGCATTTTGGTCAGACCCAGGTGCTACACAACATCGATTTGAAAATTACCAAAGGTGAAGTGGTGGTAATTATCGGGCCGTCTGGCTCCGGTAAATCTACCCTGCTGCGCTGCATCAACAAGCTCGAAGAAATCACCAGCGGCGACCTCGTGGTCGATGGTCTGAAGGTCAATGACCCGAAAGTCGACGAGCGGTTGATTCGCCAGGAAGCGGGCATGGTATTCCAGCAGTTTTACCTGTTCCCACACCTGACGGCGCTGGAAAACGTGATGTTTGGCCCACAGCGCGTGCGCGGTGCGTCCAAAGCCGAAGCTGAAAAGGTAGCGAAAGACCTGCTGGCCAAAGTCGGCCTTGCCGAGCGCGGACATCACTATCCATCCGAGCTTTCCGGCGGCCAGCAGCAGCGTGTAGCCATTGCCCGTGCGCTGGCGGTGAAACCGAAAATGATGCTGTTCGATGAGCCGACCTCTGCGCTCGACCCGGAGCTGCGCCATGAAGTGTTGAAGGTCATGCAGGATTTGGCCGAAGAAGGAATGACGATGGTTATCGTGACCCACGAAATCGGCTTTGCCGAGAAAGTGGCATCACGTCTGATCTTCATCGATAAAGGCCGCATTGCCGAAGACGGCAATCCACAAACGCTGATCGACAACCCGCCGAGCCAGCGCCTGCAGGAATTTTTGCAGCACGTATCGTAATGCCCTGCTCTCCCCCGCTCTGGGGGAGAGAATCCTCCCAAAATCTGACCGCCCTCCCTGAGTCGCTATACTTATCATTTTGTTGATGATTTGAAAGGGAGTTGCCTGTGCCGTGGATCCTGTTGCTGCTTGCGACGCTGTTCTGTGCCCCGCTACAGGCGGTCACGCTTCCCGGCGTGACCACATCTGCCACCAGCCCGACTTCTCAAACGCCGCCCACTGAACCCGACGCGGCGCAGAAAAAAGCTGCTTACGCAGCGCTGGCCGACGTGCTGGAAAACGATTCGTCACGTCAGGAGTTAATCAAACAGCTACGAAGTGCCGCTGCTACGCCCCCGCAGGAGAAAGTGCCTCAGCTCACGCCGCCGCCCGTCAGTGAAGAAAAAACGGTGCTGGAAAGTGTGACTGACGTTAGTCGTCACTACGGAGAAGCGCTCTCCACCCGCTTTGCCCAGCTGTGGCGCAATATCTCAACCGCTCAGCATAAGCCTTTCAATTCGCAGACCTTTAGCAACGCAGTGAGCCATTTTTTGCTGCTGGCGGGGCTGGTCTTCGCCTTCTACGCCCTACTGCGCCTTTGCGCTCTGCCGCTGTATCGAAAAATGGGGACATGGGGACGGAAGAAGAACCGCGATCGCAGCAACTGGCTGCACCTGCCCGCGATGATCACCGCCGCAATGATTATCGACCTGTTGCTGTTGGCGTTGACGCTGTTCGTCGGGCAAATGCTAAGCGACAGGCTTAACGGCGGCAGCCACACCGTGGCCTTTCAGCAAAGCCTGTTCCTGAACGCCTTCGCGTTGATCGAGTTCTTCAAAGCTATCCTGCGCCTGATTTTCTGCCCGCGCGTGCCGGATTTGCGTCCGTTCACGATTCAGGATGAGACCGCTCGCTACTGGAGCCTGCGTCTCAGCCTGCTGAGCGGGGTGATTGGCTACGGACTTATCGTCGCGGTGCCTATCATTTCCAACCAGGTGAACGTCCAGACCGGGGCGCTCGCCAACGTGGTCATTATGCTGTGCATCACCGTCTGGGCATTGTGGCTGATTTTCCACAACAAGAAGGCCATTACCGAGAGCCTAATCGGGCTGGCAAACCGTTCGCTGTCCTTCTTTAGCTTGTTCATTCGCGCCTTCGCACTGGTCTGGCACTGGCTCGCCAGCACCTACTTTATCGTGCTGTTCTTTTTCTCACTGTTCGACCCGGGCAACAGCCTTAAATTCATGATGGGCGCGTCGGTCAGAAGCCTCGCCATCATTGGTATCGCCGCGTTTATCTCCGGGATATTGTCTCGCTGGATTGCCAAAACCATCACCCTCTCACCGGAAACGCAGCGTAACTATCCTGAACTGCAAAAGCGGCTGAATGGCTGGCTGTCGGCGTCGCTGAAGGCCGCGCGTATTCTGACGGTTTGTGTATCGGTGATGCTGTTGCTCAGCGCCTGGGGGCTGTTCGACTTCTGGAACTGGCTGCAAAACGGCGCGGGCGAAAAAACGGTGGATGTGCTGATCCGCATCGCGCTGATTTTATTCTTCTCGGCCATCGGCTGGACGCTGTTGGCAAGTCTGATCGAAAACCGGCTGGCGTCCGACATTCATGGCCGCCCGCTGCCGAGCGCACGTGCCCGTACGCTGCTGACGTTGTTCCGCAATGCCCTGGCAGTGGTCATCAGTACGATCACAGTGATGATCCTGCTGTCGGAAATTGGCGTGAACATTGCGCCGCTGCTGGCGGGTGCTGGTGCGTTGGGGCTGGCGATTTCCTTTGGTTCGCAGACCCTGGTCAAAGACATCATCACCGGGATTTTCATCCAGTTTGAAAACGGAATGAACACCGGGGATTTGGTCACCATCGGGCCGCTGACCGGCACGGTGGAACGCATGTCGATTCGTTCGGTAGGCGTGCGTCAGGATACCGGGGCGTACCACATTATTCCGTGGTCCTCGATCACGACCTTCGCCAACTTCGTTCGCGGCATTGGTTCGGTCGTTGCGAATTACGATGTGGATCGTGGAGAAGACGTTGATAAGGCCAATGAGGCCCTGAAAGCGGCGGTGACTGAGCTGATGGAGCAGGAAGATATCCGCGGGCTGGTGATAGGTGAACCGTCGTTTGCCGGGCTGGTTGGGCTGACCAACACCGCCTTTACGCTACGGGCGTCGTTCACTACCCTGCCGTTAAAGCAATGGACGGTGCGTTTTGCGCTGGATGCGCAGGTGAAAAAACACTTCGATAAAGCGGGGATCCGCGCGCCGGTGCAGACGTATCAGGTGCTGCCTGCGCCCGGTAACCCAGCATTAGCAGCGCCTGAGCCGCCAACGCCGAATCAACCGACGCTATGATTAACGAGCGCGAGCCACAAAGCGGCGACGTTTGTCCTCATCGAGGAAAGTCCAGGCGATGAAGCGGCTTTGCTTCTGACCCTGGGCCATCTCTTTTTTCACCACTTTCACCGCACCGGCTTCAGTCAGTGCGGAATAGAGCATCGGCAGATTATCGCCGCGCGACACCAGCGAAGTGAACCACATCACCTGACGACCATACTCGCGGCTTTCGGCGATCATTTTGCGGATAAAGGCCACTTCACCGCCTTCACACCACAGTTCCTGATTCTGACCGCCAAAGTTGAGAGTGTCGTTTTTCTGCTGGCCGAGGTTGCGACGCTTACGTTCGTTACCTTCGCGCGCACTTTCAGCGGAATCATGGAACGGCGGGTTACAGACCATCGCCTCAAAGAATTCATTTTTATGGATCATGCCCGCAAGGATCGCCTGTTCATCCTTTTGACGACGCAAACGGATCTGACGGCTCATGCCTGGGTTAGCATCAATAATCGCCTGCGCCGCGGTGAGGGCTTCGGCGCTCACTTCGGTGCCGGTAAAACGCCAGCCGTATTCGTGGCTGCCAATCAGCGGATAAATCAGGTTCGCGCCGGTGCCGATATCCAGCACGCTGGCGTTTTGCGGCAGGCTGCCGTTCGCTTCAGTCAGCAAATCCGCCAGATGATGCATGTAGTCTGCACGACCCGGGACCGGTGGGCAGAGGAAACCTTCCGGAATATTCCACGCTTTCACCTGATAAAAGTGCGCCAGCAGCGCCTGGTTCAGGGTCTTTACCGCGTCGGGGTCGGCAAAGTTAATGGTCTGCTCCCCGGCCGGGTTGGCGACGATAAACGCTGCAAGTGCCGGTGTGTCCTTGCACAGTGCGGGTAAATCGTATCGGTCGTGGTGACGATTACGCGGGTGTAATCCTGGCTTTTGAGCTTTCATAGCTTCCTCCTGTTGACGGCGCGTAAGATACCCGTTGACGCGGGTGGCGTAAATAAGTGAGTCTTCTTATTATTTCACGGGACAGGTGCACCATGTATTTTTATCAGCCTTCAGACGGTCACGGACTGCCGCACGACCCCCTCAATGCGATCATTGGCCCACGCCCAATTGGCTGGATTGCCTCCGTCGATGCGCACGGAAAACGTAATCTCGCGCCATACAGCTTCTTTAACTGCTTTAACTATCGTCCTCCCATCATCGGCTTCGCCAGTAGCGGCTGGAAAGACAGCGTGCAAAATATCGTTGAAACGCGCGAATTTGTCTGGAATCTCACCACGCTCGACCTTGCCAGCGCCATGAATGAAACCTCAGCCAGTCTCGCTCATGGCGAAGATGAGTTTATCCGCGCCGGGTTGACGCCTGTCGAAAGCCGTCTGGTACGCGCCCCGCGCGTGGCGGAAAGCCCGGTGAATTTCGAGTGCCGCTTATCGCAATGCATTCAGCTCACTGGCGCAGACGGGACGGCGGTGGATACCTGGCTGGTGCTCGGTGAAGTGGTGGCGGTGCATATTGATGAGTCGCTGCTGGAAAACGGTATTTATCAGACCGCAAAAGCCCGGCCGGTGCTGCGTGCTGGCGGCCCAAGCGCTTATTACAGTATCGATGAAAGCCAGCGATTCGATCTGATTCGCCCTGACGCCCGATAATTCCTCTTTCGATCAGCCACTTATTTGTGGCTGATTTGTCAGTTTTTCGTCAAAAAATGTCGTTCAAAAAACGCGCAGATCATCATCAATTTTTTGCGGCATGTCACATTTCCTCAACACCTACACTTACGTTATCCCCCGTGGATACAGAGAGGATGTGCACATGAAAAGATTGTTGCTTCTGGTCGCTGCTGGTGCGTTGTCGATGCTCTCTTTTTCGGCTTCCGCCGAACCTCAACAACTCATGAAAGGTGACACCGGACAATTGCGTCCGTCAGGTACAGTGTCGGTTTCTGGTGCTGATGACTTTGGTGATCTTCAGGCGAAGCTTGCAGAAAAAGCGCAGCAGGAAGGGGCTAAAGGGTATGTGGTTAACTCCGCCAGCGGTGATAACAAAATGTTCGGCACCGCTACCATCTACAAATAATCTGTTGAAGTTACTCCGCTCAGAAAAGCGCCTCGAATAGCAGGCGCTTTCTTTTTTTTCCTGAGAAATACCCTCTGAATCACCACAGAATAAACACTTTAAAAATCCTGTCAGATCGGTGTATAGTTCCGGCCTACCCCGTAATGTGTAGATTTACTGACAAAACTACAGCTTCCAATACAGCGTAACCGGTTGTCTTTACGCGCACATTTTTATCCACGAATCGTCGCAATCTGTGCCCTTAAAACACCTCAACCGGCTTCAACGTGATTTTCAGCTTAGGGATGGATTTTATTTTATTAATAATCAGTAATTTATTAATCGTTCAAAAATTTCGATTAAGTTCATCAAGTCTATTCGATTTTATCTTTCGCAAAAAAACGTGATACTCATCACATCGACGGAACAACGTCACATTTAAAGAATAACCTGCGAGAGATTAACCATGAAAACCATTAAAACTGCTGCTGTTGCCATCGCTCTTTCTGCTCTTTCTTTCGGCGTGTTTGCTGCACAGCCTGTGTCCCCGACTGAAGCGCAGAGCATGAACAAAATCGGTACCGTATCTGTAGAAGGCGCGACTACGCTGGATGGTATGGAAGCGAAACTGGCTGAGAAAGCTGCTGCGGCAGGTGCTACCGGTTACAGCATTACGTCTGCTAACACCAATAACAAAATCAGCGGTACTGCGGTGATTTACAAATAATCATCGGAACAGATTTAACCCTCATTGACCTTTAGGCTATGCCTGCTGTACCTGAATAACCCTCATTATTTATTCGCCCGTCCACGCCACTGGACGGGTTTTTTTATGCCTGTAAATCACCAGCAGTCGTTGACCCGTTGCAGCCCAGCGGCAACATCAGCCACTTCTCCGGTCGCCACCAGGCAACAGGCCATCTGAATTTTCAGTGATTCAGGTACCGGCTCTATGCCCGCAACGCAACGCTCAATCCATCTGGCCGTCACTTCAGGATCTTTCGATTCTGGCAGCAGTGCTTCCCGCAGCGCATCTTCGCGTTCGACAAGCACCCGCGTACCGTGGCTGTCAATCAGGCTAATCTGCGGGCAACGCTGCGGATTGGCATAAACCTCACCTTCCGTACCGTGCATCAACAGCGCACGGCCACCGATCCCCTCAAAGAATTTCCCGACGCGCGGCACATATTCCGGGTGTGAAACGCTCGACAAGCGCAGCGCGGTATCTTCGCCAAATGGCGTGGCAAGCTTCGCCAGGGTGTGTGCGCTGTTACGCACCCCCATCCGCCAGCGCAGGCCGAGCTGAGTTTCGAGCGGCGGGCAGAACGCGCCAATCGGCATGTACACCGGCTGATGGCCGTCGAGCTTCGCCTGCGCCTGCCCGGCGTGCAGCGTCGGTTCGATACCCAGCAGAGTGAAAACGGTTTCGGTCAGCACGCGGCCTGGATCGTGGCTGACGCCGTGAACCAGTACCGGGAAACCGAGTTTGTGCAGCAGCATCGCCAGCAACGGCGTGAGATTCGCCTGCTTGCGCGCGCCGTTATAACTTGGGATAACAATCGGCATCGGCTTCGCTACCGGTGGCGTCAGGCTGACCGTATGCTGCTGCATTGCCTCGTAGAAGCCCTGCATTTCGGCCTCACCCTCGCCTTTAATGCGCAGCGCAATCAGAATGCCGCCAAGCTCCAGCTCCGGCACGTCGCCTTTCAGCATCTGGGTATACAGACCGCGAGCCGTATCGGTGTCCAGGTCACGGGCGTGGTTTTTGCCACGACCGACTTCTTTAATAATTTTGCGATAGTCCATGTATCTCTCCGGAAGCCATGCCGCGAACGTCAGCGTCGCTTCCGCCGGGTCGGCTTAGTTGTGCTTTTGCTTTTTACTATACCTTCTGGCGCCTCCGGTTGCTCTATAGGAAACACCGGCAAGGCGTTTAACAACCGCGGGCCGTAATTTTTGGTCAGCAGGCGCTTGTCGTAAATAATCACTTCACCCCAACAACTGTGGCTTCGGATCAAACGCCCGACCTGCTGAATGAGGTTAAACGAGGCGCTCGGCAGACTTTGCACTTCAAACGGATAGCGGTTCAGGCTTTTCAGCCATTCGCCCTCGGTGATGACCACCGGGCTGTCGATCGGCGGAAACGCAATTTTGTGGATGTGAACCTGGCTGAGCAATTCGCCTTTCAAATCGAGCCCTTCGGCAAACGACTGCAGCCCCACCAACACACTGCTTTCTCCGCTTTCCACCCGCTTGCGGTGCAGCTCTACCAGGCGGTAACGCGGCTGATCGCCCTGCACCAGCAGCAGCAAACGCAAATCAGGTACGTATTCCAGAAAACGCTGCATCGCGCGTCCGCTGGCAAACAGCACTAACATCCCACGATGCTTTTTGGCCTCGACCTGCTCGCGGAAATAGGCCGCCATTTCCGCCAGATGCTGCTCTTCGTTATCCATCGACGGCTCGACGCTCATCCGTGGAATGATGATTTTTCCCTGCTCGACGTGATTAAACGGCGAATCGAGCGCAACAAAACGGTCGCCCGCTTTTTCCTTCAGGCCGCTCATCTCCTGCAAACGCGAGAAGCTGTTCAGCGAGCGCAGCGTGGCGGACGTCACAACGATATGCGGCACGCGCCGCCAGAGCAGTTTTTCCAGCTGGTCGCTGACGCGAATACCCACGCAATGGAACCAGACGTGCGGCTGCCCGTCGCGCTGGTCTCTTGTGGCCCATTTAGTGACCGGTGCACCAGAGGCCTGAACCATCGCCGAGAGCTTCCACAGTTTGCTTTGCGCCTCGAACATTCCCAACGCGCGGTTCATTTGCAACAGCACGCGGTGCAGACGCACAATATCGTGCGAACCGGTTTTTTCACTGAGATCGTTGAGAAACAGCTCCGATAATCCGCGCAGCATTTCGGTGAGTTTGGCCAGGCGCTGGCAGTGCGCCATGATTTCGTCCGGTAATTCGCCCATCGCAAAGCGGTGCTCGGCTTCCGGCCCGGCAGGCATGTACAAGCTAAGAATGTTATTCAGCGAAACAATGTGTTCCTGCAGCTCGTCACAATGCTCTTTGAGGCGTTCAGGTGCGGCCAGCGGCGGGAAGGTTTTCGGGCGGAATTGCTCCATGCAGGTCGCCACCAGCTTGATGAATAAATCCAGCTGCAGGCGATACCAGGAAGCGGTGATTTCCGCGCTCATCTCCAGCGCGTCGCGGGCCACATCCGGCAAATGGTGGCCTTCATCCAGCACCAGCAGCAGATTTTTGGCTTCCGGCAATACCGCCTCGCTTTCCATTGCCGCCATGACCAGCGCATGGTTGGCGACCACCACTTCCGCTTCCTGAATTTCACGGCGGGCCACGAAGAACGGGCATTCGCGGTAGTAGTGACAGTTGCGGTTGAGACAGCTGGCTTTATCCGTGCTCATGCGACTCCAGAGCGCGTCATCGATAGCCTGATCGGTATGATCGCGCAGTCCGTCCCATTTATAGCTGTCCAAATCAGCTTTCAGTTTTGCACAACGCTTCTGTTCTTCTTTGTTGTTTGGCGTCAATTCGTCGTCGAGAAACGCCAGTAAATCCTGATGCGTCGGCTCGCTGCTGGACAGCGCGGTCAGATTACGTGGGCACACATAGCGCCCACGGCCAAAGGCGGCGGTAAAGCGCAGGTCGGGAATGATTTTTTTCAGCAGCGGCAGATCTTTGCTGTAGATCTGATCCTGCAAGGCGACGTTAGCGGTGCTTACCACCAGCGTTTTTTGTTCTTCGCGGGCAATGGCGATGCCGGGAATGAGATACGAAAGGGTTTTACCGACGCCGGTCGGCGCTTCGATAGCCAGATGCCTGCCCTCGTCACCGGCGAGCGTTTTCGCCACATCGGCAATCATCTGCCGCTGCGGTGCCCGGGGGATAAAATCAGGGATCTGTTCCTGGAGCGCTTTATACCATGACGCGATTTGCGCCTTTAGCGCGGCGGTGAGTGCCATCTGAAAGTCCGAATACTGTATAAACAGCCACTATTCTGGCACTTTCCGCCGGCATGAGCAAAAAAAATGGCCGCCGAAGCGACCATTCTTGTTTTGCAGCGATTACTGAGCGGCAGCAGGTTTGCGCGGACGACGACGACGCGCGGCGCCATCAGCGGCTTTGCGCGGCTGGTCACCTTCGCTACGACGCGACTGACCGTTCCCGGCTGCCGGTTTATCACTGCGGCGCGCCTGACCGTTTCCGGCTGGTTTGTCGCTGCGACGCGCCTGACCACCGTCGTTACGACGTGGCTGGCCCTGACTCTGACCACCGCGACCGCCACGGCCCTGACGACCGTTCTGAATCGGCTCCGCCTGGATACTTGGGTCCACTTCGTAGCCTTCAACGGCGATACGTGGGATCTCTTTCTTCAGCAGACGCTCGATGTCACGCAGCAGTTTGTGTTCATCAACGCACACCAGCGACAGCGCTTCACCGGTGGCCGCAGCACGTCCGGTACGACCGATACGGTGCACGTAATCTTCAGGCACGTTCGGCAGCTCGTAGTTCACGACGTGCGGCAGTTCTTCGATATCCAGACCACGGGCGGCGATGTCGGTCGCTACCAGCACGCGCAGGTCGCCGGATTTGAAGTCAGCCAGTGCACGGGTACGCGCGCCCTGACTCTTGTTACCGTGAATGGCGGCGCTGCGAATGCCGTCTTTATTCAGCTGTTCAGCCAGGTGGTTCGCGCCGTGTTTGGTACGGGTAAACACCAGCACCTGTTTCCAGTCGCCTTCTCCGATCATCTGCGACAGCAGTTCCCGCTTGCGTTTCTTATCAACGAAATGCACGTGCTGGGTAATCTGCTCGGAAGCCGTGTTGCGACGCGCCACTTCAACTTCAAGCGGGTTATGCAGCAGCCTGGACGCCAGGCCTTTGATTTCATCAGAGAAGGTCGCGGAGAACAGCAGGTTTTGACGCTTTGGAGGCAGTTTCGCCAGCACGCGACGGATGTCGTGGATAAAGCCCATGTCCAGCATGCGGTCGGCTTCATCAAGGACCAAAATTTCGACTTTATCGAGGCTCACCGCGTTCTGGTGTTCGAGGTCAAGCAGACGACCTGGGGTCGCGACCAGCACGTCCACACCGCTGCGCAGTTTCATCATCTGCGGGTTGATGCTCACGCCGCCGAAAACCACCAGCGAACGGATATTCAGGTATTGGCTGTATTCGCGTACGTTCTCGCCCACCTGAGCCGCCAGTTCGCGGGTTGGGGTAAGGATAAGTGCGCGGACCGGACGACGGCCTTTAGCATGGGGTTCTTTCTGCGACAGCAGTTGCAGCAGCGGCAGGGTAAAGCCTGCGGTCTTACCGGTACCGGTTTGGGCACTGGCCATCAGATCGCGGCCCTGCAGCACGGCAGGAATAGCTTGTTGCTGGATAGGGGTTGGCTGACGATAACCCTGCTCTTCGACTGCGCGCAGGATCTCGGCGTTCAGGCCAAGGGTTTCAAAAGACATAACAACTCCGAACCGCCCCGACCATGACAGGTATCGTTTTCAGGGTGATAGTGATAATACGAAAAGACAAAAACGATAATGTCAGCAAGAGGCGGAGTGTAGCAGTTTTTGTGACGCACCGCATAAAATATCCCGCTTCTCTTTTTCCACGAAATAATTTACCGCCGGGTGTGGACACGGTGAAAAATCAATCATAGTCTTAATCAATCGATTGATTAATTTTAGAGACGCCATGAATACCACGCCAATCACCAGCAAAGGCGAACAGGCCAAAAATCAGCTGATTGCCGCGGCGATCGCCCAGTTTGGCGAATATGGCCTGCATGCCACCACCCGTGATATTACCGCGCTGGCCGGACAAAATATTGCTGCAATCCCCTATTACTTCGGTTCGAAAGAGGATTTATACCTCGCCTGCGCCCAGTGGATTGCAGATTTTATCGGGGTCAATTTCCGCCCGCACGCCGAGGCTGCCGAAACGTTATTGCGCGAGCCCACGCCGGATCTCACTGCGATTCGCGCGCTGATCCTGCAAGCGAGCAAAAATATGATCCTGCTGCTGACCCAGGATGAAACGGTCAATCTCAGTAAATTTATTTCCCGCGAACAGCTTTCGCCCTCGCCTGCCTATCAGCTGATCCACGATCAGGTGATTGCCCCGCTGCATGGGCATTTGACCCGGCTTATCGCGGCGTATACCGGACGTGATCCGGCAGATACGCAGACCATTTTGCACACCCATGCGCTGCTCGGTGAAATTCTTGCCTTTCGTCTCGGTCGGGAGACCATCCTGCTGCGCACCGGCTGGACCCAGTTTGACGAACAAAAAGCGGATCTGATTTTTCAGGTCATCACCTGTCATATCGATCTCTTGCTAAACGGATTAACGCAAAGGAGCTGAAGTTATGAAGAAACCCATCGTCGTCATTCTGGCGGTCATCATTATCATCGCCGCGATTGCCGGAGGAACGTTCTGGTACCAGAGCCGACAGGACACCGGCCTGACGCTGTACGGTAACGTTGATATTCGCACCGTGAATATGAGCTTCCGCGTCGGCGGTCGTTTGCAGGCGTTGCAGGTGGATGAAGGCGATGCGGTGCAGAAAGGACAAACGCTCGGCGAAATAGACCATGCCCCTTATCAAAATGCGCTGATGCAGGCAAAAGCCAACGTGGCGGCGGCGCAGGCGAAATACGATTTGCTGCTGGCGGGCTATCGCGATGAGGAAATCGCACAGACCGCCGCCGCCGTGCGCCAGGCGCAGGCCGCTTACGAGTATGCGCAGAACTTTTATCAGCGCCAGCAAGGGCTGTGGAAGAGTCGCACCATTTCTGCCAATGATTTAGAGAACGCCCGTTCGTCCCGCGATCAGGCCCAGGCCACGCTGAAATCCGCACAGGATAAGCTCAGTCAGTATCACGCCGGTAACCGTCCGCAGGAAATTGCCCAGGCCAAAGCCAGCCTCGAACAGGCTCAGGCGCAGCTGGCACAGTCGCAGCTGGATTTGCAGGACACGACTCTGTTCGCACCGTCCAACGGCACTATTTTGACCCGCGCCGTGGAGCCGGGCAGCATGCTCAATGCGGGCAGCACCGTGCTGACGCTGTCGCTCACGCGTCCGGTGTGGGTGCGCGCGTACGTGGATGAAACCAATCTTGATCGCGCCAGACCAGGCCTGGAACTGCAGCTGTATACCGACGGCCGCCCGAATAAGCCGTATCACGGCAAAATTGGCTTCGTCTCGCCGACCGCAGAGTTCACGCCGAAAACCGTCGAAACGCCGGACCTGCGCACAGACCTGGTGTATCGCCTGCGCATCATCGTGACGGATGCCGATGACGCGCTGCGCCAGGGTATGCCCGTCACTGTGAAATTCCCGGAGGGAGAGACGCATGAGTGAAGCGGGGATCAGGCTCGACGGGCTTATCAAACGCTTTGCTGGCATGGATAAGCCTGCGGTCGCGCGGCTGGATTGCACCATTCAATCCGGATATGTCACCGGGCTGGTCGGCCCTGACGGCGCGGGGAAAACCACGCTGATGCGCATGCTGGCCGGGCTGTTAAAACCCGACGAAGGCCAGATAAGCGTGATTGGCTACGATCCTATCCGCGACAACAGCGCGCTGCACGCGGTGCTCGGCTATATGCCGCAAAAATTCGGGCTTTATGAAGACCTCACGGTGATGGAAAACCTGACGCTGTACGCCGATTTGCGCAGCGTCACCGGCGAGGTACGGGAAAAAACCTTCGCCCGACTGCTGGAATTCACCTCGCTCGGCCCGTTCACCGGACGGCTGGCGGGCAAACTTTCCGGCGGTATGAAGCAAAAATTAGGTCTGGCCTGCACCCTGGTCGGCGAACCTAAAGTCTTGCTGCTCGATGAGCCCGGCGTCGGCGTTGACCCGATTTCACGCCGCGAACTGTGGCAAATGGTGCACGAACTGGCGGGCGACGGGATGCTGATTCTGTGGAGTACGTCGTATCTCGACGAAGCTGAACAGTGTCGTGACGTGCTGCTGATGAACGAAGGCGAGCTGCTGTACCAGGGCGAACCGAAAGCGCTGACCGACACCATGCGCGGGCGCAGTTTCCTGATGAACAGCCCGGCGGAGAATAACCGTAAGCTGCTGCAACGGACGCTGAAGCTGCCGCAGGTCAGCGACGGCATGATTCAGGGCCGTTCAGTCCGCGTTATCCTCACCAAAGACGCGAATGCTGACGTTATCCGCTCGGCAGACGGAATGCCTGAAATCGAGATTAACGAAACCGCCCCGCGTTTTGAGGATGCGTTTATCGATTTGCTCGGCGGCGCGGGGACGTCCGAATCCCCGCTGGCGGCGATCCTGCACACCGTGGACGGTACGCCGGGCGAAACGGTGATTGAAGCCATAGCGCTGACCAAAAAATTTGGCGATTTCGCGGCTACCGACCACGTGGATTTTACCGTCAAACGCGGTGAGATTTTCGGCCTGCTCGGCCCCAACGGCGCGGGCAAATCGACCACCTTTAAAATGATGTGCGGCCTGCTGGTGCCCACGTCCGGTAAAGCATTGGTGCTGGACATGGATTTAAAAGTCAGCTCCGGCAAAGCGCGTCAGCATTTGGGCTATATGGCGCAGAAATTCTCGCTGTACGGCAACCTGACGGTAGTGCAAAACCTGCGTTTCTTCTCCGGCGTGTATGGCCTGCGCGGTAAAGCGCAGGCTGAAAAAATCGAACGCATGAGCGACGCCTTTGGCCTGAAAAGTATTGGTGACCACGCCACCGACGATTTACCGCTCGGCTATAAACAGCGCCTGGCGCTGGCCTGCTCGCTGATGCACGAGCCGGATATTCTGTTTCTCGACGAACCCACTTCCGGCGTCGACCCAATCACCCGCCGTGAGTTCTGGCTGCACATTAACAGCATGGTGGAAAAAGGCGTCACGGTGATGGTCACCACCCACTTTATGGATGAGGCAGAATACTGCGACCGCATCGGGCTGGTGTATCGCGGCAAGCTGATTGCCAGCGGCACGCCGGATGACCTCAAGGCTCAGGCCGCCGATGCCGAAACGGCTGACCCGACCATGGAGCAGGCGTTTATCACCCTGATTAACGACTGGGATAAGGAGCATCACGATGTCCGGTAGCGTTCTGTCCTGGCGGCGCGTGCGGGCGCTGTGCGTGAAAGAGACACGGCAAATCATCCGCGACCCCAGCAGCTGGCTTATCGCGGTGGTTATCCCGCTGATGCTGCTGTTTATTTTCGGCTACGGGATTAACCTCGATTCCAGCAAGCTGCGGGTGGGCATTTTGCTGGAACAGCAAAGCGAGGAGGCGCTGGATTTCGCTCACACGATGACCGGTTCACCGTATATCGACGCCACAATCAGCGACAACCGCCAGGATCTTATCCAAAAAATGCAGGCCGGGCGCATTCGTGGCTTAGTGGTTATCCCAGTGAACTTCGCCGCGCAGATGACGCGTGAAGGCGATACCGCGCCGGTGCAGGTGATAACCGACGGCAGCGAGCCCAATACCGCAAACTTTGTGCAGGGCTATGTGCAGGGCATCTGGCAAATCTGGCAGATGCAACGGGCGGAAGATCGGGGTGAAAAATTTGAACCGCTGATAGACGTGCAGATGCGCTACTGGTTTAACCCGGCAGCCATCAGTCAGCACTTCATCATTCCAGGGGCGATCACCATTATTATGACGGTGATCGGTGCGATCCTGACCTCACTGGTCATCGCCCGTGAATGGGAGCGCGGCACCATGGAAGCGCTGCTGTCGACGGAAGTGACCCGCGCTGAACTGCTGCTGTGCAAACTGATCCCCTATTATTTCCTCGGCATGCTGGCGATGGGGCTGTGCATGCTGGTGTCGGTGTTCATTATGGACGTGCCGTTCCGCGGTTCGCTGCTGGTGCTGTTTTTCATCACCAGCCTGTTTTTACTGAGCACGCTCGGCATGGGCCTGCTGATTTCTACCATCACTCGCAACCAGTTTAACGCCGCCCAGGTGGCCCTGAATGCCGCCTTCCTGCCGTCGATTATGCTGTCCGGGTTTATCTTCCAGATAGACAGCATGCCCGCCGCCATCCGCGCGGTGACCTACGTGATTCCTGCACGTTATTTCGTCAGCACCTTGCAAAGCCTGTTCCTCGCCGGAAATATTCCGGTGGTGCTGTTCATCAATACGCTGTTTTTGATTGCCTCGGCGGTGATGTTTATCGGTCTGACGTGGCTGAAAACCAAGCGGCGGCTGGACTAGGGAGACGTTATGTTTCATCGCTTATGGACGCTTATTCGCAAAGAGCTGCAATCACTGCTGCGTGAGCCGCAAACCCGCGCGATCCTCATCGCGCCGGTACTGATTCAGGTGCTGCTGTTCCCGTTCGCCGCCACGCTGGAGGTAACCAACGCCACCATCGCCATTTACAACGAAGACAGCGGTAAGCATGCGGTGGAGCTGACTCAGCGTTTCGCCCGCGCCAAAGCCTTTACCCACGTCTTGCTGCTACACAGCCCGCAGGAAATTCAGCCGACAATCGACACGCAAAAAGCGCTGTTGCTGGTGCGCTTCCCGACGGATTTTTCGCGCAATATCGATAGCGGACACACCGCGCCGATGCAGCTGCTGCTCGACGGGCGTAACTCCAACAGTGCGCAGATTGCAGCGAATTATTTGCAGCGCATCGTTGAGGATTATCAGCAGGAGCTGATTGACGGGAAGCCGAAACCAAACAACAGCGAACTGGTGGTGCGCAACTGGTACAACCCGAATCTGGACTACAAATGGTTCGTGGTGCCGTCACTGATTGCGATGATTACCACCATCGGGGTGATGATTGTGACCTCGCTGTCTGTTGCCCGCGAGCGCGAACAGGGTACGCTCGATCAGCTGCTGGTCTCCCCGCTCGCCACCTGGCAGATCTTCGTCGGCAAAGCGGTCCCGGCGCTGATTGTCGCCACCTTCCAGGCCAGTATTGTGTTGGCTGTCGGGATTTTCGCCTATCACATTCCGTTCTCCGGATCGCTGGTGCTGTTTTACTTCACGATGCTGATTTACGGGCTGTCACTGGTAGGGTTTGGTTTGCTGATTTCTTCGCTGTGCGAGACGCAGCAGCAGGCGTTTATCGGGGTGTTTGTGTTCATGATGCCGGCGATTTTGCTCTCGGGTTACGTGTCGCCGGTGGAGAATATGCCGGTATGGCTACAGGATGTGACATGGATTAACCCCATTCGTCACTTTACGGATATTACCAAGCAGATTTACCTGAAGGACGCCAGCTTCGATATTGTCTGGCAAAGCCTGTGGCCGCTATTGGTAATAGCGACCACGACCGGTTCGGTGGCGTACTGGGCGTTCAGGCGCAACGTGGCGTAATAGGATGTCACGCGTGGGCGGCGATTACGCCGCCTTAGTGCCAGCGGAAGGTTTTAGGTGACCGCTTTTTCTCTTTAATCAGTAAGGAAAGCAGCGCAGGTCCGGCAAGGATCACAACGGCCGCCAGGCCCAGCAGTAAATGGTTTTGCACCACGCGGGACAACAGCCACAGCACAATCACCGCCGCGCCAAAGTACCAGGTGGTGGTGAGCTCTTCGAGGAAATCACCAATGTCGCGCCAGCGCTCTTCGTGGTGGCGTTGCAGGAAAAGCATCAGGACAACCGTCACGGCATAAAGCGCACACAGCCCCAGTCCTACCCGGACCAGCGTGCCGCTCATCCACCCCATTACCAGAACTGCAACAACCAGCAAATGCGAAATAATCTGCCAGCAGCTCAGGCCAGTTACGACACGAATTTGTTGTTGCCACTTCATGTCTTGTCTCCAGAAGCATATTCAACTGTTAATCAGAGTACCGGACTTTACGGAAAATTCCGTAACACCGCACCTTTTTGTGACGGCTACTACACTATTTCATTCAGGACAGTGATGCGGACAGGAGAAATATGAATCAACCGTCGCGACATTTTTCATTGAAAATTTTGACTATCAACACGCACAAAGGTTTTACCGCGTTCAATCGCCGCTTCATTTTGCCCGAACTCCGCGATGCGGTGCGGGCCGTCGGAGCCGATATCGTCTGCCTGCAAGAGGTGCTTGGGGCCCACGATGCCTGGTCACTTCGCGTCGAAAACTGGCCGAACACCAGCCACTACGAGTTTCTCGCCGATACGCTGTGGAGCGATTATGCCTACGGTCGCAACGCGGTGTACCCGGAGGGCCATCACGGAAATGCGGTGCTGTCACGCTTTCCGATTGAGCATTTTGAAAACCGCGACATTTCGGTCGGGGAAAGTGAAAAACGCGGGCTGTTGTACTGCCGTATTGTCCCGCCGGAACTGGCGACGCCGGTTCACGTCATCTGCGTGCATCTGGGGCTGCGTGAAGCCCACCGCCAGGCGCAATTAACGATGCTGAGCGACTGGGTAAACAGCCTTCCGAAAAACGAGCCGGTAGTGGTGGCCGGAGATTTTAACGACTGGCGCCAGCGGGCCAACAAACCGCTACAACAGCAGGCCGGACTCGAGGAAATTTTCACCGCCGCCAATGGACGCCCGGTGCGCACCTTTCCGGTGAGCTTTCCGCTGCTGCCGCTGGACCGGATCTACGTCAAAAATGCCCAAGCAACCCACCCGGCCGCGCTCCCGCTTCGGGAGTGGCGACACCTTTCCGATCATGCACCGCTCAGCGCGGAGATCCACTTATGAAATGCGGCTGGCGTGAAGGCAATCAAATTCAGCTGCTGGAAAACGGCGACCAGTTTTATCCGGCCGTTTTCAGCGCGATTGAGAATGCTGAAAGCAAAATCATTCTCGAAACCTTTATCTGGTTTGAAGACAGCGTCGGCTGGCAGCTGCACGAAGTATTGCTCAACGCCGCCCGGCGCGGGGTGAATATTGAAGTGCTGCTCGATGGCTACGGTTCGCCGGACCTCAGCGATAAGTTTGTGAGCGAACTGACCATGGCGGGCGTGGTGTTTCGGTATTACGATCCGCGCCCTCGCCTGTTCGGCATGCGCACCAATCTGTTCCGACGGATGCACCGCAAAATTGTCGTGGTGGACGCCGTGGTGGCGTTCGTTGGCGGGATTAACTACTCTGCGGAGCACATGACCAATTATGGCCCGGAAGCCAAACAGGATTACGCAGTGCGCGTGGAAGGCCCGGTGGTGGAAGACATTCTGCAATTCGAGCTTGAGAATCTGCCCGGCAATGCCGAAGCCCAACGCTTCTGGCGTCGTCGTCATCGTCCTGAAGAAAACCGCACGCCCGGTGAAGCGCAAACGCTGTTTGTCTGGCGCGACAATAATGAACATCGCGATGACATTGAACGCCACTACCTGAAAATGCTGGCCAATGCGCGTCGGGAAGTGATCATCGCCAACGCCTACTTTTTCCCTGGTTATCGGCTGCTGCATGCGATGCGTAATGCCGCGCGGCGAGGAGTGCGGGTCAAACTGGTGGTTCAGGGCGAGCCGGATATGCCGATTGTGAAAGTCGGTGCGCGGCTGCTGTATCGTTATCTGTTGAAAGGCGGAGTACAGATTTTCGAATATCAGCGTCGGCCGCTGCACGGCAAAGTGGCGCTGATGGATGATCATTGGGCGACGGTAGGCTCCAGCAATCTCGACCCGTTGAGCCTGTCGCTGAATCTGGAAGCCAACCTTATCGTTCATGACCGGGCGTTTAACCAGACGCTGCGCGACAATCTCAGCGACATTATTGCGCAAGACTGTCGGCAGGTGGACAGCTCGATGGTACCCAAACGCAGCTGGTGGAATCTCAGTAAAAGCGTACTGGCGTTCCACTTTCTGCGCCATTTCCCGGCGATGGTCGGCTGGCTGCCCGCCCATACCCCGAAGCTGGCGCAGGTCAGTCCGCCGGTGCAAAACACGCTGGAAACCCAGGACCGCATCGACCCTGAGAATCCGGGAGTGAAACCCTGATGAGCCACTCTCACCCTCGCTGGCATCTGGCGAAAAAAATCCTGACGTGGCTGTTTTTTATTGCGGTTGCGGTGCTGCTGGTGGTGTATGCGCAGAAGGTCGACTGGCAGGAGGTGTGGAGCGTCATTCGCGACTACAACCGCACCGCCCTGCTCAGCGCCGTTGGGCTGGTTGTCGCCAGCTATCTGCTGTACGGCTGTTACGACTTGCTTGGCCGGGCGTACTGTGGCCACCGGCTGGCAAAGCGCCAGGTGATGCTGGTGTCGTTCATTTGCTACGCCTTTAATCTGACGCTCAGCACCTGGGTTGGCGGCATCGGCATGCGCTATCGCCTCTATTCGCGGCTTGGCCTGCCGGGCAGTACCATCACCCGTATTTTCTCACTCAGCATTACGACCAACTGGCTCGGCTATATCCTACTCGGCGGGGTGATTTTCACTATTGAGGTGGTCGATTTGCCCGCGCACTGGTACATCAGCGATACCACCCTGCGGATTATCGGCGGCGTGTTGTTGCTGATGATTGCGGTCTATCTCTGGGCCTGTGCGTTTGCCCGGCGGCGTCATATGACCATCAAAGGGCAAAAACTGGTGCTACCGTCGTGGCGATTTGCCCTGCTGCAAATGTTGATTTCCAGCGCCAACTGGATGGCGATGGGCGCGATTATCTGGCTGCTGCTCGGTCAACAGGTGAACTATTTCTTCGTGCTGGGTGTGCTGCTGGTGAGCAGTATCGCCGGGGTTATTGTGCATATCCCCGCCGGTATTGGCGTACTGGAGGCCGTATTTATCGCGCTGCTGGCAGGGGAACATACCTCACAAGGAACAATCATTGCCGCACTGCTGGCGTATCGGGTGCTCTATTTCTTTATTCCGTTGGCGCTGGCGACGGTGGGATATTTATTGCTGGAGAGCCGGGCGAAGAAGCTAAAGGCGAAAAATCAGAAGGCGATGGCGGAGTAAAATTCAGGAGGAGGCCCGGCAAGCATATGCGCCGCCGGGCATCACAAATTAACGGCGATTGCCCATGATGCGCAGCAGCATCAGGAACAGGTTGATGAAGTCGAGATACAGCGTCAGCGCACCCAGGATCGCGTATTTACGCAGGTTGCTGCTGTCGTTGGTGTCAATCTGCTCACCAATCGCTTTCAGTTTTTGGGTGTCGTACGCCGTCAGGCCCACAAACACCACCACACCGATATAGGTCACGGCCCACATCAGCGGCGTGCTCTTGAGCCAGATGTTTACCAGTGACGCCAGAACGATACCAATCAGCGCCATAAACAGCATTTTACCCATGCCGGTCAGGTCACGTTTGGTGGTGTAGCCGTACAGGCTCATCCCGCCGAACATCCCTGCCGTCACAATAAAGGTGCTGGCAATTGAGCTGTAGGTGTAGGCGATGAAAATACTGGAAAGCGTGAGTCCGGTAAGCGCCGAATAGAGCATAAACAGCGTGGTCGCCATGCCCGCGCTCAGGCGCTGAACCATGCCGGAAAGCACAAATACCAGGCCCAGCTGAGCGATGATCAGCCCAAAGAACGTAATTTTGCTGGAGAAGACAAACATCATCACTGCCGGGGTGTTTGCTGCAAACCATGCAACGAACGCCGTCAGCAGCAGCCCGCAGGTCATCCAGCCGTAAACCTGCGCCATGTAGGTCTGCACGCCAGAGCGCGACTGCACAATTGAATTGGGACGCGAGTATCGGTCCATGATGAAACCCTCAGATTAAAGGTGTGTGTTCATTAAGCGTATCACAAGCGCAATACACGCATGTCCTAAAAACTGGCATTACCAGCGCTTGGCCGCTTCCTGGTCGCTTTCTCTGGACTCGACCCAGCGCTCGCCCTCCGGCGTGGCTTCGCGTTTCCAGAACGGGGCGCGGGTTTTCAGATAATCCATAATGAATTCCCCGGCAGCAAACGCGCTGCCGCGGTGCACGCTGGTGACGCCGACAAAGACAATTTCTTCGCCCGGCCACATTTCGCCGATGCGATGAATGACCGACACGCGTCCTAACCGCCAGCGCCCGCGAGCCTCTTCAACGATTTCAGCCAGCGCTTTTTCGGTCATGCCCGGATAGTGTTCCAGCGTTAATGCGCTCACGCTGTCGCCGAGATTATGATTACGGACTTTACCGGTGAACGTCACTACCGCGCCGTCTTCATCGCGCTCGGCAAGCCAGGCGTATTCGGTGCCGACGTTAAAGCGCGCAGTTTCAACGCGAATTAAAGTTTCGCTCATGATTAGCCTCCCGTCACTGGCGGGAAGAACGCCACTTCATCCCCGTCAGCGAGCGGATGTTCGGCGCTCACCAGCGTCTGATTAACCGCCGTCAGCAGTTTGCCCTCTTCCAGCGCCAGCGCCCAACGAGAACCCTGCGCCGCTAACTGCTGACGCAGTTGTTCCACGGTTTGCGCATCGGTATTCAGCGTCAGACCGTCGGTGCCCACCAGCTCGCGAACCTGGGCGAAAAATAAAATTTTAATCATCAGCATCAGCCCTGAAATCACCGGATTTGCCGCCGCTTTTCGCCAGCAGGCGCAGCGGGCCAATCACCATGTCCTTTTGTACCGCTTTGCACATATCGTAGATGGTCAGCGCGGCGACCGAGGCGGCCGTCAGCGCTTCCATTTCAACACCGGTTTTACCGGTCAGGCGGCACAGCGATTCGATACGCACCCGGTTGTGTTCCGGCTGCGCCTGTAAATTGACTTCCACTTTGCTGAGCATCAGCGGATGACACAGCGGGATTAAATCCCAGGTGCGTTTAGCCGCCTGAATACCGGCGATACGTGCGGTGGCGAAGACATCACCTTTGTGATGACTGCCATCGATAATCATCGCCAGGGTTTCCGGTAACATGGTGACAAAGGCTTCAGCGCGCGCTTCGCGAACCGTCTCCGCTTTGGCGGACACGTCCACCATATGGGCTTCACCGGCGGCGTTAATGTGCGTCAGTTGAGACATGGCTTATTTCTTCAAATGTGGGTGGAAATTACACGGACGGGTGCGCGCATCAAGCTGCGGCGCAATGATATTTTCCCATGCGGTGCGGCACGCTTTGGTCGAGCCGGGCATGGCAAAAATCAGCGTATCGTTGGCCATCCCGGCGACGGCGCGGGATTGCAGCGTGGAGGTGCCAATTTCCTCAAAAGACAGCATACGGAACACTTCACCAAAGCCCTGGATTTCACGGTCAAACAGCGGCAGCAGCGCTTCAGGCACCTGATCGCCATCGGTAAATCCGGTTCCGCCGTTAATCAACACCACCTGCACACCGTCGCTGGCAATCCAGGCGGAGACCTGCGCGCGAATAGCGTAGCGGTTCTCTTTGACAATGGCTTTTTCGACGAGAATGTGGCCCGCTTCGTGCGCGCTGTCGCGCAGATAATGGCCGGACGTATCGTCCTCTTCGCCGCGACGGCTGGAGACGGTCAGAATAGCAATACGGGTCGGGATAAATTCAGCACTCACCTGACTCATGATAAACCTCCTTATTCAGTATTCAGTTACGGCTTAGCCGCCGATATATGAGAGATTCTGAGTAATACCTGTCTGGCCCTGATGCAGGAAATGGGTTTGCTTTTTCTGGGCCAGGGCTGCAGAAATACGCGCTTCAAGTTCCGGCTGCTGGGCATCTGCGGCAAGCAAATCACGGAGATCGACCCCGCCATCGCCAAACAGGCACAGGTGTAGTTTTCCTGTAGAGGAGACGCGCAGCCGGTTGCAGCTGGCGCAGAAGTCTTTTTCATACGGCATGATGAGCCCAATCTCCCCGGCGTAATCGGGGTGGCAAAAGACCTGTGCCGGGCCGTCGCTACGGCTGCGAATCTGATGGATCCAGCCGCGTTTGAGCAGTTCATCGCGCAGGACCATGCCGGAAACGTGGTGTTTGCGGAACAGCTCGCTGCCTTCACCGGTTTCCATTAGCTCGATGAAACGCAGTTGAATCGGACGAGGTTGGATCCAGGCCAGGAAGGTGTCGAGCTGGTGATGGTTGACGTCGCGCATCAGCACGGTATTGACCTTCACTTTGGCAAAACCGGCGTCAAAGGCGGCGTCGATGCCGTCCATCACCTGCTGAAATTTATCCTGACCGGTGATGGCGTGAAACTGGCGGGCATCAAGGCTGTCGACGCTGACGTTTACGTGGGTCAGTCCCGCATCACGCCACTGTTGCGCATCACGGGCCAGGCGATAGCCGTTGGTGGTGACTGCAATCTGGCGGATAGCGTCGTTTTCACGCACGGTAGAAATGATGTCGGTAAAGTCACGACGCAGAGAAGGCTCGCCGCCGGTCAGGCGCACTTTTTCGGTGCCCATGGCAGAAAACGCCCGGGTCACGCGGCGCACTTCATCGACGGAAAGAAAGCCGTTATTACTGACGGGGCCCGGCCTGTAGCCATCGGGCAGGCAGTAGGTGCAGCGGAAGTTGCACACGTCGGTAATCGACAAACGCAAATAGTAGAACTTTCGTGCGAATGCATCGGTAAGTTGTGGGGCCATACACCTTTCCAAATACGGGAGGCACAGTCATTTCTTTCTGTACCCTGGTGACATCGTCACGGCCAGTGCGCCATATCTACAGACTTAGGCGCAAGGGCTAGAGTGTAGCTTCTGATTTTAAGAAGCGGGTTATGCCGATAGTAGCGCGTAAATGACAGTTTCGCCATTTCACCCTTTCGCTATATAATATTATACATAGCGAGCTGATCGTGCACTTTCGCTACAGAATACGCAAAAATCCTGCTTTTGCATTGATATGCGTCATTTTGACGGGATCCGACCATCGTCTTTTAGGGGTAGTTACGCTAAGGTAGCAACGTCCGTCTCTGATAAGGAATACTATGCGCAATCGTACTTTTGCGGATCTCGATCGTGTTGTCGCGCTAGGCGGCGGGCACGGTTTAGGGCGAGTGATGTCTTCTCTCTCTTCTCTAGGTTCGCGCCTGACAGGTATTGTCACGACTACCGACAACGGCGGCTCCACCGGCCGCATTCGTCGCTCCGAAGGCGGGATTGCCTGGGGAGATATGCGCAACTGCCTCAACCAGCTCATTACCGAACAGAGCGTCGCGTCGGCAATGTTTGAGTACCGTTTTGGCGGTAATGGTGAACTTTCCGGGCATAACCTCGGAAATTTGATGTTAAAGGCGTTAGACCACCTGAGCGTGCGGCCTCTGGAAGCCATCAATCTGATCAGAAACCTGTTAAAAGTCGACGCGGCGCTGATCCCGATGTCGGAAGTGCCGGTGGATTTAATGGCTATCGACGACGAAGGCCACGAAATTTACGGCGAAGTGAATATTGACCAGCTGAAACTGCCGCCTCGCGAGCTAATGCTCTCGCCCTCGGTGCCCGCCACGCGTGAAGCGGTTCACGCCATTGCCGAGGCGGATTTGATTCTGATTGGCCCTGGCAGTTTTTACACCAGCCTGATGCCGATTCTTCTGCTTGATGAGATGGCCCAGGCCTTACGCAGAACGCCCGCACCAATGGTATACATCGGGAATCTGGGCCGCGAACTGAGCCCGGCAGCGGCCAGCCTGACGCTGAAAGACAAACTCGCGCTGATGGAACATTACGTCGGCAAACCGGTTATCGACGCCGTCGTCGTCGGGCCGAAGGTCGATGTTTCCGGCATTGAAGACCAGGTCGTCATTCAGGTGCCGCTGGAAGCCAGCGACATTCGCTATCGCCACGACCGCCATTTACTGCGCGATGCGCTGGAAAAAGCCGTTCAGGCGCTAGGTTAGCTCTGTTGCCCGGCGTTGCAACCCTCGCCGGGCCTGCATTGTCGCCCACATTAAGGACTTCCTTAATTTCTTAAGGTTGTCTTAAAACTCTCTTGTCATCATACCGTCATCTTAGTCTGCCGGATGCCCAATGATGTCTCGACTTTCCCTTCGTCGCCCAGCAATGGGGCACGTTTTCTACCTGGCCCTGTTTGCCCTGTATATCGCGTTGTTCCTCAATTTCAGCTTCTACAAACAGGCGTTTACCCTGCTCCCTGTCGATTCGCTGCACAACGGTCTGGTGTACGCCACCATGCCCGTCGTGGCGTTTTGCGTCATCAACATCATCGTCACTCTGGCGTCCTTTTTGTGGCTCGACCGGCTGTTAATCAGTCTGTTTATTCTGGTCAGCGCAGCGGCGCAGTATTTCATCATGACCTTTGGCGTGGTCATCGACCGCTCGATGATCGCCAACATCATTGACACCACTCCGGCAGAAAGCTTCGCCCTGATGTCGACCAAAATGGTGCTGACCCTCGTGCTGTCGGGCCTGCTGGCAGTGATTATCGCCTGGTGGATCCGCGTGAAGAAACCGCTGAGCGCCTGGCGCAGCATGGCGTTGCGCGTGGCCAGCATGGTGATTTCCGGCCTGCTAATTGTGCTTATCGCCCTGCTGTTCTACAAAGATTACGCGTCGCTGTTCCGCAACAATAAAGAGCTGGTGAAATCCCTGAACCCGTCGAACAGCATCGTGGCGGTTAACTCCTGGTACTCGCACGATCGTCTCGCGCATCTGCCGCTGGTTCGCATTGGCGAAGACGCCACGCAGAAGCTGGCGATGAAAAATGGCCCGCGCCATAACCTGACCATTCTGGTGCTCGGTGAAACATCGCGGGCGGATAACTTCTCGTTAGGCGGCTACAGCCGTGATACCAACCCGCGCATGAAGCAGGACAACGTGGTCTATTTCCCGAATACCACCTCCTGCGGCACCGCGACGGCAATTTCCGTACCGTGCATGTTCTCGAATATGCCGCGTGCACATTACAATGAAGAGCTGGCACAACATCAGGAAGGCCTGCTGGATATCGTGCAGCGTGCCGGAATAAACGTGCTGTGGAATGAAAATGACGGTGGATGCAAAGGGGCGTGCGATCGCGTTCCGCATCAGGATATGACGCGTCTGAATTTACCCGGCCAGTGCATCGACGGCGAATGCTATGACGATGTGCTGTTCCACGGGCTGGAAGATTATATTAATCATCTGAAAGGCGACGGCGTCATTGTATTACACACCATCGGCAGCCACGGCCCGACGTATTACAATCGCTACCCGAAAAACCTGCGCACCTTTTCTCCGACCTGCGACAGCAATGAAATTCAAAACTGTTCGAAGGAACAGCTGGTGAATACCTACGACAACACCATTGTTAACGTCGATTATATTGTCGATAAAGCCATCACGTTATTACAGTCGAAGCAAAACACCTTAACCACAAGCCTGGTCTATCTGTCGGATCACGGCGAATCGCTGGGTGAGAACGGGGTTTACCTGCACGGGCTGCCGTGGTCTATCGCTCCGGACACGCAAAAGCATGTCCCAATGGTTATCTGGCTGTCCGATGATTATCAGCAGCGCTATAAAGTGAATTATCAGTGCCTGAAAGACCATGCAAAAGCGAACCACTATTCGCAGGATAATCTTTTCTCGACCATGCTAGGCTTGGCGGGCGTGAGTACCAAGGAATATAAGGCGAGCGACGATATACTGGCGCCGTGCAGAGGAGCGAATTAAATGAAAGTGCTGGTTGTTGAAGACGATTCATTATTGCTGCAGGGGTTAATCCTTGCGATGCAAAGCGAAGGCTACGTCTGTGATGGCGTGACGACGGCGCACGAAGCCGCACTGTGTCTCGCTAACGGGCATTACAGCGTGATAGTGCTTGATTTGGGTCTGCCTGATGAAGACGGCTTACAGTTTCTGGCGCGTATTCGCCGGGAAAAAATCAGCCTGCCGGTACTTATCCTCACTGCGCGCGATACCGTCGACGATCGCATCGCAGGCCTCGATACCGGGGCCGACGATTATCTGGTGAAGCCTTTCGCACTGGAAGAACTCAACGCCCGGGTGCGCGCCCTGCTGCGTCGTCATAATAATCAGGGCGATAACGAAATCAGCATCGGCGATCTGCGTCTCAACGTGACGCGCCGTCTGGTCGCCCTTGGCGAAACCCAGCTTGACCTGACGCCGAAAGAGTATGCCCTGCTCTCTCGTCTGATGACCAAAGCGGGCAGCCCGGTTCACCGCGAAATTCTCTATAACGACATCTACAGCTGGGACAACGAGCCGTCGACGAATACCCTTGAAGTGCATATCCACAACCTGCGCGACAAAATCGGCAAGACGCGCATTCGCACGGTTCGGGGGTTCGGTTACATGCTGGTGAAAACCAGTGAGGATGCGTAAATGAAACTGCCGTTCATTCGCGACGTGCAGTGGACCATGCGCCACCAGCTGCTGCTGACCATCGCCAGTATTCTGGTGGTGTGTCAGGTGATAAGCGTGTTCTGGCTGTGGCATGAAAGCCAGGAGCAAATTCAGCTGCTGGTGCAAAGCGCCATTCACGGGCATAACAACCACAAGCACATCGAACACGAAGTGCGTGAAGCCGTCGCCAGCCTGCTGGTGCCGAGCATGCTTATCATCGGCCTGGCGCTGTGGATTTGCCTGCACGCGGTGAAGCGCATCACCCGACCGCTCTGGGATTTGCAGCAGGAACTCAACAACCGTACGCCGGATAACCTGCAGCCGATTGAGCTGCCAAAATCCGTCAGCGAAGTGGACGCGGTAACGTCCGCCATTAATCAGCTGGTTGACCGCCTGAATCAAACGCTGGAGCGTGAACGTCTGTTTACCGCTGACGTCGCGCACGAGCTGCGCACCCCGCTCGCCGGGCTGCGTCTGCATCTGGAATTGATGGCGAAATCGCACAGTATGATGGTTGACCCGCTGCTGCAGCGACTGGATCAGATGACGCAGAGCATTTCGCAGTTGTTACAGCTGGCACGCGTTGGCCAGTCGTTTTCTGCGGGTAGCTATCAGCGAGTGCCGCTGGTAGAAGAAGTGATCCTACCGATTCAGGGCGAGCTGGAAACGATGCTCAGCCTGCGTGGACAAACATTGAGCCTGCCATCGGCAGACAACGATGTGACGGTGTCGGGTGATGCCACGCTGCTGCGGGTGCTGTTACGTAATCTGGTGGAAAACGCGCATCGCTACAGCCCGGAAAACTCCACCATTACCGTATCCATTGAGACAGGGATGCTGGCCGTTGAAGACGAAGGGCCGGGAATTGATGAAGCGAAAAGCGGCGAACTCAGTAAAGCGTTCGTGCGTATGGACAGCCGTTACGGCGGAATTGGGCTGGGATTAAGTATTGTCACCCGCATCGCACAGCTGCACGATGCGCAGTTCTTCCTGCATAACAGAAAGCCAGGACCAGGTGTGAAAGCATGGGTTAAATTCCCACGGCGTACCCGGTAATCAGTACGTCAGAACCCACTGGTGGAAGAAGCCAATCACTATCAGAAAGGAAACGAGTACGGTCAGGGTGGTGACGAAATTATCTTTTTGCATGGCACTGTCCTCATTAAACTGAGGACAGTGTCGCCGATAAAGATTAACGCAACATTAAGACATCCCCTTCATGCTTCATGATAGGTGCGTTGGCCGAGCCTGCCTGTCACTCAAATTATGTTGGGGATGCGTTAGGCGTGTTATATCAATAGATTACGACGCAGCAATAAATAGATCGCGCAGCTGATGCAGGCGGTCGCGCACTTCTGCCGCTTCTTCGAACTCGAGATTCTGCGCATGTTTCATCATCTGCGCCTCCAGCTCGTTGATTTTCTGCTGTAGCGCTTTCGGTGACAGTTCCGCAGCCTGCGTGACTTCTGCTGACTTCGACTTACCGCGACCTTTACCACGCGTTTTCGCCAGGCTTTCGCCCAACGACAGAATATCGACCACTTTCTTGTTCAGGCCCTGCGGCACAATGCCGTTTTCTTCGTTATAGGCCTGTTGCTTCTCACGACGACGCTCGGTTTCACCCATCGCTTTCGCCATCGAGTTGGTAATTCTGTCGGCGTAAAGAATCGCCTTCCCGTTGATATTACGAGCCGCACGACCGATGGTCTGAATAAGCGAGCGCTCTGAACGCAGGAAGCCCTCTTTATCGGCGTCCAGAATCGCCACCAGCGAAACTTCTGGCATATCGAGACCTTCCCTTAACAGGTTGATCCCCACCAGCACGTCAAACTCACCGAGGCGCAAATCGCGGATGATTTCCATACGTTCAACGGTGTCGATATCCGAGTGCAGGTAGCGGACACGCTCGCCATGCTCTTCCAGATATTCCGTTAAGTCCTCCGCCATGCGCTTGGTCAGTGTAGTGACCAGCACGCGCTCGTTAATGGCCACGCGCAGACGAATTTCCGACAGCAGGTCATCAACCTGGGTGCCAACCGGACGCACTTCGATGACAGGATCCAGCAGGCCCGTAGGACGCACCACCTGATCGACGATTTCATCGCCCGATTTTTCAAGCTCGTAGTTGCCAGGTGTGGCCGACACATAAATGGTCTGCGGCACCAGGTTTTCAAATTCTTCAAATTTCAGCGGGCGGTTGTCCAGCGCCGACGGCAAACGGAAGCCGTATTCCACCAGCGTTTCTTTACGCGCCCGGTCACCGCGATACATGCCGCCAATCTGCGGCACGGTTACGTGGGATTCATCGATAACCAGCAGACCGTCGGCCGGCAGGTAGTCAAACAACGTTGGCGGCGGCTCGCCCGGACCACGCCCGGAGAGATAGCGCGAGTAGTTTTCAATGCCCGAGCAGTAGCCCAGCTCGTTCATCATTTCCAAATCAAACTGAGTACGTTGGGAAAGACGTTGTTCTTCCAGCAGCTTATTGTTTTCCAGCAGCACTTTACGACGGTCGACCAGCTCAACTTTGATCTCTTCCATCGCCTGCACAATGCGCTCGCGCGGCGTGACGTAGTGCGTTTTCGGGTAGACGGTAAAGCGCTGAATGGTTGATTCCAGATGGCCGGTCAGCGGGTCAAACAGCGACAGTCGCTCAACCTCTTCGTCGAACAGCTCAACGCGCAGCGCAATGTCGTCAGATTCCGCCGGGAAGATGTCGATAACTTCACCGCGCACGCGGAACGTACCGCGCTGGAAAGCCTGATCGTTGCGGGCGTATTGCAGCTCGGCAAGACGACGCAGAATCGAACGCTGGTCGATTATCATCCCCACCGTCAGGTGCAGCATCATTTTCAGATACAGGTCCGGGTCACCCAGACCGTAGATAGCGGACACAGACGCCACCACAATCACGTCGCGGCGTTCAAGCAGTGCCTTGGTCGCAGAAAGACGCATCTGTTCAATGTGCTCGTTCACAGAGGCGTCTTTTTCGATAAAGGTATCTGAGCTTGGGACGTAGGCTTCCGGCTGGTAGTAGTCGTAGTAGGAGACGAAAAACTCGACTGCGTTTTCAGGGAAGAACTCTTTCATCTCGCCGTACAGCTGAGCCGCCAGCGTTTTATTCGGTGCCAATACCATCGTCGGGCGCTGAAGGTCAGCGATGACGTTAGCGATGGTAAACGTTTTCCCTGAACCGGTTACGCCGAGCAACGTTTGGTGCGCCAGACCATCTTCAAGCCCTTCTTCCAGACGACGAATGGCCTCAGGCTGATCGCCAGAGGGTTTGAAAGAGGAATGCAGTTTTAACGGTTTACTCATTAACGACAACCTGATGAAGGGGAAACGGGCAGACGATTAATTCTACTCGCCGCACCAAAATTTGCCAATAATAAATACTGGATAAAAAAACAGTAATGCATTATCGTATTTGTGTTACCGGTTCCACGGGCGTGCAACTGCGGGGGAAATTTCCCCTGTGACAAGATAAAACACCAGACGCAGCAGGTTATCCCCAGAACATTCCCACATTTAACATTTGTCAAGATGCGTAATGAATCTTTTATGGCAGCCAGTGACACTTTTCTTACAGACATTGCTTTTATCGAAGTGATTGATAAAAAAAGAAAATATCGAAAAGCCGCGTTTCGCATCAATTTGGACGCAGGCCGCGTCTTCTCTCGCCTACCGTGAGTTTTCTAACTCTAATGCACATGGTTATCCACAGGAATGGTGGATAACTACCTGCAGCCCAACTCCCCTGCCACTCGCGCAAAACGCACCGGCACCTCAAAAGGCTCCAGTAAAAATTTTTTATCGCTCTTTTTTGTCTTTAATCATCTAAAAGTGCCCTAATTTTTTGATGAGAGATTGCTCACAAAATCAGCATCAACACTGCACCACCAGCCGACATGTTGACTCCACTGGAGCACTGACAAAGTGCAGCGGCTGCGTTCTGACGCCATCTCAACGGGCTGATTTAGGGGTTAAATCCGAAATACGCGTCATTCCGGAGCGGTATCTCTCTTCTGGCAAGGGATTTGCAGAATCTTATCGCCGCTGACGGCCACACCAAAGGAGAAGCCGATGTTGAGTTTACGCGCAGTGAATCACTATTACGGAAGTCAGCATATTCTGTGGAATCTCAGCCTCGACCTCGCGCCCGGAGAGTGCACCTGCGTACTGGGGCTGCCCGGCATGGGAAAAACCACACTGGTGAACTGCATTGCGGGGTTTCAGGCTATCGAAAGCGGCACCATGATCTGGCAGGATGTCAGCGGGCCGCCGCGCGACTTGCTGATGCTCTCGCCGCCGCTAAGGGCTGCCATGGGCATTGGCTATGTGCCGCAGGATAAGCGTATTTTCTCGCAGATGACGGTTGAGGAAAATTTGCAGATTGCGATGAAGGCGGGCCATGAAGGCTCCGGCGCTATTGGCAGCGATATCTTCGACCTGATGCCAGATTTGTATCCGCTGCGCCACGTCAAAGGCGCGCTCATGTCGGACGACGATCAATACCAGCTGGCGCTGGCCAGCGCGCTGGTCACCAAACCAAAATTGCTGATCCTCGATGAGCCGACGCGCGGCATGGGCCAGGGATTTATGCACAAGCTGGGGGAATGCCTGTTGCGTTTGAATCGCGATCTTGGCCTGACGGTGCTGCTCGCCGAACAGCACCTGCCGTTTATTCGTCGGGTGGCAGACAAATTTTGCCTGCTGCATCGCGGGCGTAACGTCGCGCAGGGTGCGGTCAATCAGCTCGACACCCGGCTGTTGGAGCAGTTTATGACGCCGGAAGAAGCGCCATAAGGTCAAGATATTGTCCCGGATCGGCGGCTTCTGGCCCGTACTCCAGATATGGGATCTCACCAAGGAGCGGCGCGGGGAGCAGACGCGTTAAGGTCGCCAGATATTCCGCATGCCGTTTGCCAGGAGGAATAACGTCGTTGGCAATCCAGCCTACAAGCGGCAATCCCGCCTGCGCTATCGCCTGAGCTGTCAGCAACGCATGGTTGATGCACCCGAGCTTAACGCCGACCACCAGAATCACCGGCAGCCGCTCGGCCTGCACCCAGTCGGCAAACGTCCAGTCGGTCGCCAACGGCGTATACCAGCCGCCCGCGCCTTCCACCAGCACCCAATCCGCCTTGTGCGACAGCGCCTGTAATCCGGCAGACAGCGTATGAGCATCTATCGGCCGCCCTTCATCCTCGCTAACGATATGCGGCGATGTCGGCTCGGCGAAGGTGTAAGGATTGACCTCGTCATAGTTTAACGTCAGGCCGCTGTTACGCTGTAAGGCCAGCGCATCGGTATTGCGCAGTCCGTCCGCGGTCATTTCGCTGCCGGAAGCCACCGGTTTAAACCCTGCGGTACGAAATCCCGCCCGGTTTGCGGCTTGTAAAAGCGCACAGCTGGCCACGGTTTTCCCGACCTCGGTATCAGTACCGGTGACAAAGTAGCGTTCAGTCACGTTCAATCACTCCTGTAAAAATATGGTACGTCAGGGCGCAGCGCCCGTTTTGTTTGGGCCACGCCAGCTGAAGCTGCTGCAAATGGCTGCGGGTCAGGGTGTGCGCCGCCCTGCCTTCGTGCAAATGCGTAGCGCCAATGCCTTTCAGCGAACGCATGGCGCTCAGCGCGTCTTCAAACGTGACGCTTAGGGTGTGGGTATGATGCTGACAGCGATAGCCCTCCAGCGCCGAGAGGATCTCATCCTGCGTTAAGAATCGATTGGCGTGCGGCTGGCGATCGATAGCCTGCCACGCCAGGTTCAGCTCCGGCAGCGAATCAGCCACCAGCGTGCTGAACGCCACCAGCCCCCCCGGACGCACCACGCGATGCAACTCCCGCAGCGCTGACGCCAGCGATTCACACCACTGCACCGCCAGATTGCTCCACGCCAGACAAAACTGCCGATCGGCAAGCGGCATGGCTTCGATATCTGCTTGCACGTAACGTTGTGCCGAATGTTGCCGCTGGGCTTCGGCCAGCATCTGCGCCGATAAATCCAGCGCCGTGACGTTGCTCCCGGCGGCGGTCCAGACACGGCTCATGCTGCCCGGACCACAGCCTGCATCCAGCACCTGTTCAAACGGCCGTTGTGGAAGCTGAGCCAGCAACGCCGCAGCGCTCTGACGTTGTAGTTCGTCATGCTGCTGATATTGGCTGGCGGCGCGACCGAACGCCGCCGCAATCGCCGGTTTATTCACGGGCGGCATGCAGCACCTCCAGCAGCGTGTCGATATCGTGTGGTTGATGCGCCGCCGTTAGGGTCACCCGCAGACGCGCAGTGCCTGCCGGGACCGTTGGCGGGCGGATAGCCGTCAGCCAGCAGCCCTTGTCACGTAGCCGTTCGGCTATCTGCAATGCACGTGCGTTTTCACCGACGATCAGCGGCTGAATGGCACTGTTCGATGCGGTTAACCGCATATCCAGCTGCTCTGCACCCTGACGAAAACGTGCGATGTGGCGGTTCAACGTCTGCCGACGGGATTCACCCTCATCGGAACGGACAACCGCCAGCGCCTGACTGAGCGCCACCGCCTGGGCAGGTGGCATACTGGTGCTGTAAATCAGGTGACGAGCGAACTGCAGCAGATAATCCGCCACGTCTTCGCCGCACAGCACTGCCGCCCCGCTCAGGCCGAAGGCTTTACCAAAGGTCACCACCAGCAAATCGGGTTTCACCTGCTGGGCGGAACAACTCCCACGCCCTTCTTCGCCGCACACGCCAATTCCGTGGGCGTCATCCACCAGCAGCCAGCCGCCGCCGGCGCGGGTTGCGGCTGTAATATCAGCGAGTGGGGCACTGTCACCATCCATACTGAAAATACCCTCTGTTACCGCCAGCTGCAGGCCGTCAATCGGCTTTCCAAGCAGGGTAGCCAGCTGCGCACTGTCGTTATGCGCAAAGCGCCGCAGCTGTGCCGGGCTGTGGCTGGCGGCCTCCAGCAACGACGCGTGGCTCAGACGGTCGGCAACAATTCTGTCCTCTTTGCGCATCAACGCCGCAATCAGCGCCTGATTGGCAGCAAATCCTGAGATAAACAGCAGCGCTCGCGGGTAGCCCAACCAGGCTGCCAGTTCCTGCTCAAACTGCTGATGCGCCTCGCTGTAGCCGGTGACATGCCCCGACCCGCCGCTCCCGGTGCCGTAACGCTCCGCGCCCTGCTGCCAGGCGGCAATAATCTGCGGATGCTGACTCAGGCCAAGGTAATCGTTGCTGGAGAAATTGAGCCAGCGCTGCTCGCCCTGCACCAGCCAGCGCCCGGCGCCGTGGGTGACGGGATAACGACGACGAAAAGCATTGGCATTACGCCTCTCACTTAGCGCGCCGTCGATACGTTGCTGCCAGCTCATACCGTCGCCGCGTTGTAATACGTTTCGGTGTCTGGCGTCATTAGCGCCTGCTCAATTTTTTGCTGCTGTTCGATATCGCCCGACAGGACCGCCGTCTGCTCCGGGTTCATCCCCAGCTTGCGGAACAGCAGCAGGTCTTTGTCTTCTTCCGGGTTCGGCGTGGTCAGCAATTTGCAGCCGTAGAAAATCGAGTTAGCCCCGGCCATGAAACACATCGCCTGCGTCTGCTCGTTCATTTTTTCGCGCCCGGCTGACAGGCGCACGTGAGAGGTCGGCATCATGATCCGCGCCACCGCAATGGTGCGAATAAAATCAAACGCATCAACGTCTTCGTTGTTTTCCATCGGTGTGCCTTTGACCTTTACCAGCATGTTGATGGGCACGCTCTCCGGCGGCGTCGGCAGATTCGCCAACTGGAGCAACAGCCCGGCGCGGTCGGTAACGGTTTCGCCCAAACCGACAATCCCGCCGGAGCAGACTTTAATTCCCGCGTCGCGGACTTTGCCGAGCGTATCAAGGCGCTCCTGATAGGTACGCGTGGTGATGATGTTGCCGTAGAACTCCGGTGAGGTATCGAGGTTGTGGTTGTAGTAATCCAGCCCAGCCTCACCCAGACGCTGCGCCTGAGTATCCGACAGCGTGCCCAGCGTCATGCAGGCTTCCAGCCCCAATTCCTTGACGCCTTTAACCATTTGTTCGAGGTACGGCATATCGCGCTCGTGTGGATTTTTCCACGCTGCCCCCATGCAGAAACGCGTCGAACCGGCATTTTTCGCCTTGCGCGCCGAGGTCAGAACCTCTTCCACTTCCATCAGACGCTCGGCCTCAAGCCCGGTTTTATAACGCGCACTCTGCGGGCAGTATTTACAGTCTTCCGGGCACGCGCCAGTCTTGATCGACAACAACGTGCTGACCTGAACCTGGCGTGGATCGAAGTGCTGACGGTGAATGGTCTGCGCGTCAAACAGCAGTTCCAACAGGGGTTTGTTAAACAGTTCAGTGACCTGCGACATTGTCCAGCGTACGTGGTGAGCCATTGGCATCTCCAAAAGGGGTTCAGTTGTTTCTCGGTTCGGTGTAGGATCGTAAACCTAAAACTTTTCAAAATGGTTTACAAGTCGATTATGACCCAGGACGATCTCAGTTTCGATCAACGCCATATCTGGCACCCCTACACGTCCATGACCGCCCCGCTTCCGGTTTACCCGGTGGTGGCAGCGCGCGACTGCGAGCTTGAACTGGCTTCCGGCGAACAACTGGTGGATGGAATGTCGTCCTGGTGGGCGGCGATCCACGGCTATAACCACCCGCGGCTGAATGCCGCGATGACCGGGCAGATTTCGCAGATGTCGCACGTGATGTTCGGCGGGATAACCCATCCGTCCGCGGTGGCGCTGTGTCGCCGACTGGTGTCAATGACGCCCGAATCGCTGGAATGTGTTTTCCTCGCGGATTCCGGTTCGGTGGCGGTGGAAGTAGCGATGAAAATGGCGTTGCAGTACTGGCAGGCCAAAGGCGAACCACGTCAGCGTTTTCTCACTTTCCGCAATGGTTATCACGGCGATACCTTCGGTGCGATGTCGGTGTGTGATCCGGACAACTCAATGCACAGCCTGTGGAAAGGCTATCTGCCGGAAAACCTGTTCGCACCCGCGCCGCAGAGCCGTTTCGACGGCAAGTGGGATGAAATGGACATGGTGCCGTTTGCCCGCCTGATGGCCGCACATCGCAGCGAAATCGCCGCCGTTATCGTCGAACCGATTGTTCAGGGCGCGGGCGGAATGCGGATGTATCACCCGGAATGGCTGCGTCGACTGCGCAAAATGTGCGACCGCGAAGGCATTCTGCTGATTGCCGATGAAATCGCCACCGGATTCGGCCGCACCGGTAAACTGTTTGCCTGCGAACATGCAGGCATCGCACCGGATATTCTGTGTCTCGGCAAAGCATTAACCGGCGGCACGATGACGCTTTCTGCGACGCTCACCACCCGCGCAGTGGCCGACACCATCAGCAACGGCGAGGCGGGCTGCTTTATGCACGGCCCGACATTTATGGGCAATCCGCTGGCCTGCGCCGTCGCGGCAGAAAGCCTGGCGTTGCTGGAAGAAGGTCACTGGCAGCAGCAAGTTGCCGCTATCGAAGCGCAGCTCAAGCGTGAACTGGCTGAAGCACGGACTTCGCCGCAGGTGGCGGATGTGCGAATTTTAGGGGCCATCGGCGTGGTGGAAACTCACGCGCCGGTAAACATGGCGCGGCTGCAAACATTCTTCGTGGAGCACGGCGTGTGGATCCGGCCGTTCGGCAAACTTATCTACCTGATGCCGCCGTACATAATCAGACCAGAACAGCTGACACGCCTGACGGACGCCGTAAAAGCCGCTCTCAGTGACAATACGCTTTTCACGTCCTGAGCTAAACTTCGTGATTATTCAGCACCCTGAAGAGGCACAAAGATGAAACTGATTAGTCACGATTTTAAGGATGGCGACAAGCTCCCCCATCGCCAGGTTTTCAACGGTATGGGCTACGATGGCGATAATCTTTCGCCGCATCTGGCCTGGGATGACGTGCCGTCCGGCACCAAGAGTTTTGTCGTCACCTGCTACGATCCGGATGCCCCAACCGGCTCCGGCTGGTGGCATTGGGTGGTGGTGAATATACCGGCTGACACCCGCGTGCTGCCTCAGGGTGCCGGGTCAGGCATCGCTGATTTACCGGATGGCGCACTGCAAACGCGCACCGATTTTGGCAAAGCGGGCTACGGCGGCGCGGCGCCACCGAAGGGTGAATCGCATCGCTACATTTTTACCGTTCATGCGCTGGACGTGGCCGCTCTCGAGGTGGATGAAAATGCCAGCGGTGCAATGGTTGGGTTTAATGTGCATTTCCACAGCTTAGCCAGTGCATCCATTACGGCGATGTTTAGCTAGTCTTTTAGCTTTGCCCGGCGGCACTGCGTTTGCGCGGGCCTGTGCCGCCGGGCAATCAATTACAACACCGGATCAACCAGCTTTTGCAATTGCCCTTCGGCAATCATTTCAATCGCCGCTTCGATATCCGGCGCGAAGAAGCGGTCCTGCACGTAGTGCGACACTTTTTCACGCAGCAGATGACGCGCCTGTTCCAGTAGCGGACTGGTGGTCAGGCCGTCGCGCATATCAATGCCCTGCACTGCCGCCAGCCATTCCACGGCAATCACGCCGCGGGTGTTGGCCGCCATTTCCCACAGACGACGCCCTGCGGCAGGCGCCATGGATACGTGATCTTCCTGATTAGCGGACGTCGGCAAGCTATCGACGCTGTGCGGATGCGACAGCGCTTTGTTTTCACTGGCCAGCGCCGCAGCGGTCACCTGCGCAATCATAAAGCCGGAGTTGACCCCGCCATTTTTCACCAGGAACGGCGGCAGCTGTGACATGTGGCTGTCCATCAGCAACGCAATCCGGCGTTCGGCCAGGGAGCCTATTTCAGCAATCGCCAGCGCGAGGTTGTCGGCCGCCATCGCCACCGGTTCTGCGTGGAAGTTACCGCCGGAAATCACTTCATTTTCGTCAGCAAACACCAGCGGGTTGTCCGATACCGCATTCGCTTCGGTGAGCAACACGTCTTTCGCCTGACGCATCTGGGTCAGGCATGCGCCCATCACCTGCGGCTGGCAGCGCAGTGAATACGGGTCCTGCACTTTGCTGCATTTAGCATGAGACTGCGAAACGGCGCTGGAATCGGTCAGCACGTGACGATACAACGCCGCCGCATCAATTTGCCCACGCTGGCCGCGTGCTTCGTGAATGCGGGCATCGAACGGACGACGCGATCCCAGGGCCGCTTCGGTCGTCAACGCGCCGCAAATCACCGCGGAGCTGAACAACTCCTCGGCTTCAAACAGGCCACGTAGCGCAAAGGCGGTCGAGGCCTGCGTGCCGTTTAGCAGCGCCAGCCCTTCTTTTGCCGCCAGCGTCAGCGGCTCCAGCCCGGCTTTTTTCAGTGCCTCTTTGGCTGGCAGCCATTCGCCCTGCCAGCGAGCTTTACCCTCGCCCAGCAGCGTCAACGACATGTGCGCCAGCGGAGCCAGATCGCCGGAAGCGCCGACAGAACCTTTCGCCGGAATACAGGGATAGACCTGGTGATTCACCAGCGCCATCAGGGCTTCAATCACGCTCAGGCGGATACCGGAAAAACCGCGTGCCAGGCTGTTAATTTTCAGCACCATAATCAGACGCACCATCGCGTCATCCAGCGCTTCGCCGACGCCCGCCGCGTGTGAAAGCACCAGTGAACGCTGGAGATTTTCGAGATCAGCGGTGGCGATACGGGTTGAGGCCAGCAGACCAAAACCGGTGTTGATGCCATAGGCGGTACGCCCTTCGGCCATGATCGCGTTCACGCAGGCGACGCTGGCGTTAATGCCTGCAATGGCGCTTTGATCGAGGGTCAGTGTTTGCGGCTGGCGATAGATATCCAGCAGTTGGGCAAGGGTCAACTGACCCGGAATCAGGTTAAGTGTGCTCATTTTTTCTGCCCCTGGGTTGCAGCAATCATCGGTAAATTCAGTCCTTGTTCAGCGGCGCATTCTACCGCGATTTCATAGCCTGCGTCGGCATGTCGCATCACGCCGGTGGCCGGGTCGTTATGCAGGACGCGGGCGATACGCGCCGCGGCCTCGTCGGTACCGTCGCAGACAATAACCATTCCGGCGTGCTGTGAAAAGCCCATGCCAACGCCGCCGCCATGGTGCAGTGACACCCAGGTAGCACCGCTGGCGGTGTTGAGTAATGCATTCAGCAGCGGCCAGTCAGATACCGCATCGGAACCGTCGCGCATGGCTTCGGTTTCACGGTTAGGGCTGGCGACAGATCCAGAATCCAGGTGATCGCGGCCAATGACTATCGGGGCCGACACTTCACCGGAACGCACCATTTCGTTGAATGCCAGGCCAAGTTTTTGACGCCATTCCAGGCCCACCCAGCAGATGCGCGCCGGTAAGCCCTGGAAGCTGATACGCTCGCGGGCCATGTCCAGCCAGCGATGCAAATGTGTGTCGTCGCTGACAATTTCTTTCACTTTGGCATCGGTTTTGTAGATATCCTGCGGATCGCCGGAGAGTGCTACCCAACGGAACGGCCCGATACCGCGACAGAACAGCGGGCGAATATAGGCCGGGACGAAACCTGGGAAATCAAAGGCGTTGCTGACGCCCATCTCTTTGGCCATTTGGCGGATGTTATTGCCGTAATCGAAGGTCGGGACGCCCATCGCGTTAAACGCCAGCATCGCGCTGACGTGTTCCGCCATCGACTGTTTGGCGGCTTTTACCGTGCCCTGCGGGTCGCTTTCGGCCTTCTGCTGATACTCTTCCCACGTCCAGCCCTGCGGCAGATAGCCGTGCAGCGGATCGTGCGCACTGGTCTGGTCGGTGACCATGTCCGGACGCACGCCGCGTTTGACCAGTTCCGGCAGTACGTCGGCGGCGTTAGCGCACAACGCCACGGAAACGGCGCGGCCTTCCTCGGTGTATTTTTTGATGCGAGCCAGTGCGTCGTCCAGTGATTCGGCCTGTTCGTCGATATATTTGGTGCGAAGACGAAAATCAATGCGGCTCTGCTGGCATTCAATTACCAGCGAGCAGGCCCCGGCTAAGGTGGCGGCTAACGGCTGTGCGCCGCCCATTCCGCCAAGCCCGGCGGTGAGTACCCAGCGCCCTTGCAGGTTGCCGTTGTAATGCTGGCGTCCGGCTTCGACGAAGGTTTCGTAGGTACCCTGCACGATGCCCTGACTGCCGATGTAAATCCAGCTGCCAGCGGTCATTTGGCCGTACATCGCCAGCCCTTTCGCGTCGAGTTCGTTGAAGTGTTCCCACGTCGCCCAGTGTGGGACGAGGTTAGAGTTGGCAATCAGCACGCGCGGCGCGTTGTCGTGGGTTTTAAACACCCCCACCGGTTTACCTGACTGCACTAACAGGGTTTCATCGTTTTCGAGGTTTGTCAGAGCCTCGACAATCGCGTCGTAGCAATCCCAGTTACGGGCCGCACGCCCGATCCCCCCGTAGACCACCAGCTCGTGCGGATTTTCCGCCACGTCCGGATCGAGGTTGTTCATTAGCATGCGCAACGGCGCTTCGGTGAGCCAGCTTTTGGCAGTGAGCGTGTTGCCGCGCGGCGCACGGATTTCCTGGGGGCGGTATTTATTCTGGGACATCGGAAAACTCCTGACGGATACGATGAAGACAAGAAATATATACTTGTCTATACAATTGTTCGCAAGCCAGGATTTAACAAGATTGATACATTTTTGTTATCTTGCGTCAGCAATCACGCTTTTGCTGTGAAGGCCGAATATTCAAAATCCTTCGCGTGACAGGAAGGCGACGACGCAGAGCGTCCCCGGGAACCTATCAAAGTAGGTTCTCAGGGTGGGCAAGTAAGTCAACGCACTTGCCGCGTAAAGAATGACGAATATTCAGGAGCCGAAATGGCCCTGGAGCCGATAACGGTTCCCGGGGAAAATCAGACGGGCGTGCGAAACGATCCCGGTACGCGACCAGGTGCGACGGCGAATTAACAGGCACGGATCGTGTTCGTGGATGGTGAGCAAGCGGCACTCTTCGGCGCTGGCTTTTACCGCTTCAACGATGTGCTCCCCTTCAGTAAGTGGCGCAATCAGCGACAGGTAGTCGTGTGCGGTGGTGGTGGTGTAGTTCTGTTGCAGGTATTCCGGCACCACGTCAGCATTCACGCAGCGATCTTCAATCTGCACCGGCACATCGTTTTCGAAATGCACCATCAGCGAATGGAAAATGCGCGTGCCTTCGGGCACGTTCAGCGCCTGCGCCTGCTGTTTATCGGCGTTGACCTCTTCCAGCAGCAGCACTTCACAACGATGCTGATGCTGACGGGCGGCGATTTCATCGGCAATGCTGTGCACTTCAAACAGCGCCGACTGCCCTTTTGGCTCAGCCACAAAGGTGCCGACACCCTGCAAACGAACCAGCAAACCTTCGTCAGTCAGTTCACGCAGCGCACGGTTGATAGTCATCCGACTGAAGCCAAACTGCGCCACCAGCTCCGCTTCCGAGGGAATACGGTCATGCGGACGCCAGATACCCGCGGCGATATTGTCGCTGATAACGCGTTTGATCTTCTCATAGAACGGCGCAGGGGCGCCGGTTCGCGGTGAATACATGTGTCATCCTTTATTATTGCGGGTGCTGTCACGCATGCCAGCAATGAACAATTTGCCAGGCCAGTCTGGCCGCGGTGCGGGCACCCTGTCCGTCTCTGTCGTACTGCGGATTGAATTCAACCAAATCAACCGCCTGCAGTTTGCCACTCTGACACAGCGGCATGACTATTCGCAACAAGATTGCCAACGGGACGCCAAGCGCTGCAGGAGCCGATACCGCTGGCATTTCCCAGGCCGGGAGCACATCCAGGTCGATGGTCAGATAAATGCGGTCATGTTCCGCAATCACCCGTTGAAGATCCTGTTGCAGCGCGCCGACAGGGTCATCCAGCAGGGTTAAATCTTCCAGCACGGTGACGTGACGCTCACGCGCCTCTTGCCACAGCGCTTGCGTGTTTGCCGCGCGGCTTGCGCCGTAGCAGGTGTAATTAAAGCGCCGGTTCTGGCTTTCGCAGTGCAACGCCAGTTGGCGGAACGGCGTGCCAGAGGTGGCCTCTGCGGCATGACGTAAATCCAGGTGTGCATCGAGATTGACGATAGCGACATTTTCATTCGGGAAGGCGTCGAGCACGCCGGAACCATGTGGCCAGGCCGTTTCATGACCGCCGCCGAACACCAGGGTTTTCATCTGCGCGCGCTGACAGGCCAGCACAGCATCGTGCAGCGCCTGCTGCGCCGGTTCCAGTAATTGCGGTTCGGCATGCACATTACCGAGATCAACCAGCAAATCGTGGCCGCCATGACTCGCCATGTTGGCTAGCGCCTTGCGCAGCGCGTCTGGCCCCTGATGCGCGCCGGGCCGCCCTTGATTGCGCTTTACGCCTTCGTCACAGGCAAATCCGATCAGGGCTATTTTCCCACGATGCGATTCCGGGGCAAAGTCGCGCGTGACCGTTACTGTCTGAAAAAGACGTTTTGCCTCAGGCGATTCGGCGCTGTCATCACGCCCCTGCCACAGTTCCATCGGCGTCGGTTGCCATAGATTCATTGAGTCACCTCGCCGCGAAACACCCGCTGCCAGAGTGGATTACGCCCCGGCTCGTATACCATTTCAACCGGATGTTCTGCGTCCCAAATGGCGAAATCGGCCACAAAACCCACCGCCAGCTGTCCGTGTGAATGCTCTCGGCCCAGCGCACGCGCGGCGTGACGTGTGACGCCGGTCCACGCTTCTTCGGGCGTTAAGCCGAATTTCACACAGGCCATGTTCATCGTCAGATGCAGGCTGGCGAACGGGCTGGTGCCGGGGTTGTAATCCGTCGCGACCGCCATCGGCACCTTGTGACGTCGCAGCGCATCCACCGGCGGTTTTTGCGTTTCATTGAGGAAGTAAAATGCACCGGGAAGCAGCACCGCAACCGTGCCGCTGTCGGCCATCGCCGCGACACCGTCTTCGGTCAGATATTCGATATGATCGGCGGACCGCCCTTTATAGCGGCTGACCAGCTGCGCACCGCCCAGCGAAGAGAGCTGCTCGACGTGGCCCTTAACCGGGATATTAAGCACCTGCGCGGCGCTGAATACTCTGTCGGTCTGCTCCGGGCTGAACCCGACGTTTTCACAGAAGGCATCCACGGTTTCAAATAACCCTTCCTGCCACAGCGTCGGCATCATTTCTTCGCAGACCAGGGTGATGTAGTCATCGCCCCGGCCTTTATATTCTGTTGGGATCGCATGTGCGGCTAATAATGTCGGGCTGATATCAACGGCGTTGGTCGCCGCCAGATGCTGCGCGACGTGCAGCATTTTACGTTCGTTGGCCATGTCCAGGCCGTATCCGGACTTCACCTCTACCGTGGTCACGCCTTCCTGCATCAAACGCGTCAGACGCTGCTGCGCCAGGCGAATCAGCTCGTCCTCACTGGCGGCCCGGGTGGCCTGCACGGTGGCGTTAATACCCCCCCCGTTAGCGCTGATGGTCTGATATGAAACCCCATTCAGCCGCTGCTCCCATTCGGTGGCGCGACTGCCGCCAAACACCAGATGTGTGTGGCAGTCAATCAGACCCGGCGTGACCAGCCGCCCTTGCAGATCAATGCGTTTACCTTTTCGCGACGCCAGCGCCACTTCAGGAAGAATTTCTACGAACCGCCCGCCCCGGACCACCAGCGCGTGATGCTCCAGTAAACCATAAGGCTGGGCGTGGTTGGGATCGAAGGTGGCAAGCCGGGCGTTATGCCAGATTACGTCGCTATCAGTATGTTCAGACATGAGAGAATCACTTGTCATAGGTTGTATAGACATTTATTGATAGCAATACGAGCGATGTCAACCTTCCACAGGAATATGTTGCTTTTTTGTGATATTCCGCGCGGCGCAGCGAGCGCTTACCAGCAACTTTTTTGCGGCATTGCTTCCCGTTTCGCTCAACTTAGTATAAAAAGTCAGGTTTTAGGGACTCTTTCCACTACATTCAGCCTGGAGCACCATGAATACATTCTCGGTTTCTCGTCTGGCGCTCGCGCTCGCTTTTGGCGTGACGCTTACCGCCTGCAGCTCAACGCCACCCGATCAGCAGCCTTCTACTCAGGAAGCACCGGGTACGTCTTCTCGCCCAATTTTGACGGCTGGCGAAGCGAAAAACTTCGTGCAGGAACGTTACTTCACCACCATGGATCCGAACGCGGCTCCGTGGTCACCTTCTGCAATTGCCACTCCCGCTAAAGCGGATTTCGTGGTCGGCTCAGCCGGTACTGAAGGCGTAACGCACACCACCATTCAGGCAGCCGTGGATGCCGCAATCGCGCGTCACAGCAGCTCACGCACTTACATCGCAGTCATGCCGGGTGAATATGAAGGCACCGTGTATGTGCCAGCCGCTCCGGGCAGCCTGACTATTTACGGCATCGGTGACAAAGCCGCAGACGTCAAAATCGGCCTGGCTATCGATTCTGAAATCGACCCGACCACCTGGCGTCGCCTGGTTAACCCGGCGGGTAAATACATGCCTGGTAAGCCGGCGTGGTATATGTTCGACACCTGTCAGAGCAAGCACACCGCTACCGTGGGCGTGATGTGTTCTGCTGTCGTCTGGTCGCAGAATAACGGTCTGCAATTGCAGAACCTGACCATCTCTAACACCCTGGGCGACAGCGTCGATGCGGGCAACCATCAGGCCGTAGCCCTGCGCAGCGACGGTGACAAAGTGCAGCTGAATAAGGTCAATCTTCTTGGCCGTCAGAATACCTTCTTCGTCACCAACAGCGGCGTGCAGAACAAACTGCAAAATGACCGCATCGCGCGTACGCTGGTCACTAACAGCTACCTCGAAGGCGACGTGGATATCGTTTCCGGTCGTGGCGCAGTGGTGTTCGATAACACCAGTTTCCAGGTCGTGAACTCCCGCACCCAGAAAGAAGCATACGTGTTCGCTCCGGCAACGCAGTCCAACCTGTTCTACGGTTTCCTTGCCACCAACAGTCGCTTTAACGCGGCCGGTGACGGTGTGGCGCAGCTCGGTCGCTCTCTGGACGTTGACGGTAACACCAACGGTCAGGTCGTTATCCGCGACAGCGCGATCAACGAAGGCTTCAACAATGCCAATCCATGGGCCGATGCCGCTATCTCCAAACGTCCATTCAGCGGCAACACTGGCGCTAAGAATGATAAAGGCGAAGAGCAGCGTAATCTGAACGACACCAACTTCAACCGCATGTGGGAATACAACAACCGCGGCGTCGGAAGTTATGTTGTGGCTGAACCGAAGAAATAATCGTCAGGCTTAAGCTATAAAAATTCGCTCAACATAATGCCTGCGAGTTAAGTGATTAAAGAGGCCGTAACGTAACCCGTTACAGCCTCTTTCCAATACCCGGCAGAAAAATCATGGTGCAAATGCGAGATTTTTCCTTTTCTGTCGGATGACGCTACGCTTACCCGACCTATGACAGTATCAGTGGGCGTTAACCACTACCCACATTGGGCCCTGACCCACCGCATAACGTCCCTTCTCTTCCAGCAGCCCCTGCTCGCCTTTAATTTCATAGACCGCAAGGTGATGTGATTTCTGACCTACCGCCAGCAGGTATTTCCCGCTGTGATCGACATTGAAACCACGCGGCTGCGTCTCGGTAGGCTGGAAGCCCTGTACTTCAAGAACGCTTCCGTCTTCAGAAATGGTGAACACCGTCAGCGTGCTGGAGGTACGGTCGCAGGTATACAGGTGACGTCCGTCCGGGGTGATGTGAATGTCTGCCGCCCAGCGGGTGCCGGTAAAATCTGGTGGCATCATATCCAGCGTTTGCACGCACTCGATTTCGCCATGCGGGTCACTCAGTTCCCACACGTCAACGCTGCTGTTCAGCTCATTCACGCAGTAAGCGTATTGCTGATTCGGATGGAATGCCATATGACGCGGGCCTGCACCTTCGACAGTGGTCACTTCCGCCGGAGTTTGCGCGACCAGTTTGCCGTCGTCGCTCAGCGTAAACAGGCAGATGCGATCCTGCTTCAGCGCTGGCACCCACAGGGTGCGGTTGTCCGGCGTGATGTTCGCCGAGTGACAGCCTTCGAGACCTTCAACCACGTCAACCACGCCCACCGGCAGGCCTTCTTCCAGACGCGTCACGCTGACGCAGGCCTGGTTATAGGAACCGCTGAACAGGAACTTACCTGAATGGTCGGTGGAAATGTGGGTCGGGCTGCCCGGCAGCGCAGACTCACCGGCAAACGTCAGCGCGCCATCGTCCGGCGCAATACGGTAAGCAATAACGCGAAACTCCGGGCGAACACCAACGTACAGATAACGCTTGTCCGGGCTGATAACCATAGGCTGGACCTGACCTGGAACATCGACCACCTGCACCAGGGTCAGTTTGCCGTCCTGATGGAGGCTCCAGACGTGGATCTGCTGGCTTTCCGGACTCGCGGTATATACGGTTTGTTTCATGAATACTCCTTTCCTTACTGCACGTGGAAGCAAATTAACAGGATAGTTAGTGCTGAAAAATTTGCCCTGCGCGCGCTGCGGTGTACCATCGTGAGCTGCATATTTTTCAACATTAACCTGGATGACAACATGACATCACGCGTGATAGCCCTGGATTTAGACGGCACCCTGCTGACCTCAACGAAAACCATTCTTCCGCAATCGCTTGAAGCGCTGTCGCGCGCGAAAGAAGCGGGCTATCAGATTCTGATCGTGACCGGCCGACATCACGTTGCTATCCATCCTTTTTATCAGGCACTGGCGCTGGATACACCTGCAATTTGCTGCAACGGCACCTATTTGTATGATTATCAGGCAAAAAAGGTTCTTGAAGGCGATCCGATGCCTGTTGAAAAAGCCCATGCACTGGTGAACCTGCTGGCGGAGCACAACATTCACGGCCTGATGTACGTGGATGACACCATGATGTACGAAGAGGCTACCGGGCACGTGACGCGCACGCTGAACTGGGCGCAGAAGCTGCCAGAACAACAGCGCCCTTCCTTTACGCAGGTCGATTCTCTGATTCAGGCGGCGCAGGATGTGAAATCGGTCTGGAAATTCGCCCTGACCGACGAAGACACACAAAAGCTGAACACTTTCGCCAACCTTGCAGCCCAGACGCTGGATTTGGAATGTGAATGGTCGTGGCACGATCAGGTCGATATTGCGCGTAAGGGCAACAGCAAAGGCTACCGCCTGGCACGTTGGGTCGATTCTCAGGGGTTATCGATGAAGGATGTGGTCGCGTTTGGCGATAACTTTAACGACATCAGTATGCTCGAAGCGGCAGGAACCGGCGTGGCGATGGGCAATGCCGATGACGCGGTAAAAGCCCGGGCCAACGTGGTGATTGGCGACAACTCGACCCACAGCATCGCCGAATATATCTACACCCACCTGCTGTAATCAGGCGCTGATCGACACGCTTTTTATCTGCGCATACAGCCACTGACCTGGTTTCACCGCCAGGTCATCGCGAGCCCACGGGCTGATGCGCGCCCACAGCGTACGGCCGCCCACTTCAAGCTGCACTTCCACCTGACCGTTATTGTCGTAGCACTGCACCACCTTCGCGCGCAGCACGTTGCGGATACTGGTTTGAACCGGCGGTTGTAACACCAGCGACACGTCGGACGCCTGAACGCGAATACGCACCGTCGACTGCTCCGGCTGCTCGAGTTTATTGACCCACAAATGCTGATCGCCCAGCGCCAGTGCCGTCATCGCGTAATGCGGATGGTGTTCCAGTACGGTGACTTTCAACACGCTGCTCTGCTGATCCTGCGGTAGCCATGGATGCATCACGCTGCTGCCCCAGACATCCTCCAGATTGCCAAACGCCTTCACATTTCCGTCTTCCAGCACCAGCACTTTGTCAGCCAGATGCAGAATTTCTTCCAGCGAGTGGCTGACGTAGAGCATCGGAATGTTGATTTCGCGGGCCAGGCGCTGCAAATACGGCAGCAGCTCACGCTTGCGAGGAATATCCAGCGAAGCCAGCGGTTCGTCGAGCAGCAGCAGTTCCGGCGCGGTCAGCAGCGCACGACCAATCGCCACGCGCTGTTTTTCACCGCCGGACAGGCCTCCGGGCAGCCGGTCGAGCAGCGCTTCGATACCGAGCAGCGACACCATTTTATCGAACTGTCCGGCCATGCTTTTCGCCATGCCGTAGCGCAGATTGCCGCGCACTTTGTAATGTGGGAACAGGCGCGCATCCTGAAACACGTAACCGATGCGGCGTTTTTCCGGCGACAGACAAATCTTTTTCTCGGTGTCGTTTAAAACACGATTGTTGAGGACAATTCGCCCCTGCTGGGGTTTTGTCAGCCCGCTGATGGCGTTGATCAGCGACGTTTTCCCGGCACCTGACACGCCGAACACGGCGGTTATCCCGACAGCGGGAAGGGATTCATTGATGCTCAGGCAGTGATTGCCCAGCGTCTGGGTGAAATTGAGTTCCAGCATGATTATTTCCCCGTCCGTTCGCGGCTCAGTTTCGCCAGCCATTCTGATATCAGCAGGGAAACCAGCGCCAGCACGATGGAAATCAGGCACAGCCGCGCGGCCGCGCCTTCACCGCCCGGGGTCTGGATCAGGGTATACATCGCAGAAGGAATGGTGCGCGTTTCGCCCGGAATGTTCGACACAAAGGTAATCGTGGCCCCAAATTCGCCGAGCGAACGGGCAAAAGCCAGCACGGTACCCACGATAATACCTGGCAGCATCAGCGGCAGCGTGATGGTGACAAACACCCGCCAGCGCCCTGCTCCGAGCGTACGTGCCGCCTGCTCAAGCTTGATATCGACGCCTTCCAGCGCGAGACGAATGGCACGCACCATCAGTGGGAAAGACATCACCGCAGCAGCGAGCACTGCGCCGCGCCAGCTAAAGGCAAAGGTCAGACCGAACCAGTCGTACAGCCAGGAGCCGATGAAACCACGCCGCCCCATCGCAATCAGCAATAAATAACCGACCACAACCGGGGGCAACACCAGAGGAAGATGGATGAGGCTGTCGAGCAGCGCTTTGCCTGGGAAATTCCGCCGCACCAGCAGCCAGGCAAAGAAGATCCCAAAGGGTAAGCTGAACACTACCGCCAGGGATGAGACTTTCAGGCTCAGCATTACCGCCTGCCATTCGGGATCGGTCAATATCATTAGTGCGTCGTAAATCCGTACTGTTTAAAGATAGCCGCTGCCTGCGGGCCTTTCAGATAATCGTAGAAAGCGTTTACCGTGGCATTATTATGTCCGTCGGTGATGGCAATCGGGTATTCCACTTTTTTATGGGAATCCTCGGGGAAGGTTCCGACAACTTTAACGCCTTTGCTGGCTACGGCATCAGAACCGTAAACGATGCCCAGCGGCGCTTCGTTACGTTCCACCAGCGCCAGTGCGCCGCGCACGTCTTCGGCCGGAGCCAGTTTCGGTGACAGGGTATCCCATGCGCCAAGTTTGGTCAGCGCTTCTTTGGCGTAGATGCCCGCCGGAACGTGGTCCGGATCGCCTACTGCCATGCGACCGCCTTTCAACAGGCTGGTCCAGTTGGTTTTCGCATCAATGGTGAATTCGCCCTGCTCGCTGGCTTTCGGCGCGACCACCACCAGGCTGTTGCCGAGCAGCGTTTTACGGGTCGCTGTATCAATGGCTTTTTTCTCTACCGCGTAATCCATCCACTTCTGGTCAGCAGAAATAAACAGGTCGGCTGGCGCACCCGCTTCAATCTGGCGCGCCAGGGTCGAGGAGGAAGCAAAAGAAGAGACGACATCAACGTTCTTCTCTTTTTTATATTCTTTAGCAATGTCCTGCATCGCGTTGGTGAGCGAGGCGGCTGCGAAAACGGTAATTTTGCCTGTATCTGCCGCCGCAGCGTGACCCACAACCGCAAGGGATAATGTAGCGCCCGCAAAAAGGCGTAACCATGTACGTTCCATCTGTAACTCCTGTGAGTGTCGTTATGTACTCAATAATATAACGATAACAGTAGGGTTTTCCCAGCGCAAAATGGCGGTTGTTCTGAGGTACTATCGGCAGTAAGAAGAGGAACTTAAATGAGAAGAGAGAATAAAAAAACGCCCGGCGGTGCCGGGCGTCTCGAAATCAATGGTTTTGCTGGCGGCCATTTTCTTTGTGGCCAACGTTCGACAGAACGTTAAATACTTCACCCAGACCGTAAATCAGCCCCAGGATGATAGCCATCACCACGGGAACCATGATTAAGGCAAATACCAGACTTTTCAACAACTCTAACATGGTCAGCTCCAGACATTGTGATTCCTTCATTGTAACCCGATAATCAGGAAATTCACTCCCCTTTTGTGCGGTGCCCTGTGCAATAATATCGCTGTGCGAACCCCTAACATCAGAGCAGGACATTGATATGCAGGCCGAAATTCTTCTTACCCTAAAACTCCAGCAGCGTCTTTTCGCCGATCCGCGGCGTATATCATTGCTGAAGCAGATAGCCATCACCGGCTCCATCAGCCAGGGGGCAAAGAATGCCGGGATCAGCTACAAGAGCGCCTGGGACGCCATCAATGAAATGAATCAACTGAGCGAACAGCCGCTGGTTGACCGTGCTACCGGGGGCAAAGGCGGTGGCGGCGCGGTTCTCACCCGCTACGGCCAGCGCCTGATTCAGCTCTACGACCTGCTCGCACAAATTCAGCAGAAAGCGTTCGACGTGCTCAGCGATGACGACGCTCTGCCGCTGAACAGCCTGCTGGCCGCCATTTCGCGCTTTTCCCTGCAAACCAGCGCCCGTAATCAATGGTTCGGTACCATCACCCGTCGCGACCACCAGCAGGTGCAGGAGCATGTCGACGTGCTGCTTGCCGACGGCGAAACCCGCCTGAAAGTGGCGATCACTTCCCAAAGCGGTGAACGTCTTGGCCTGGAAGAAGGCAAAGAAGTGCTGGTGCTGTTGAAAGCGCCCTGGGTGGGCATTACGCGTGATGCAAAGATTGCGCAAGCCGCCGACAACCAGCTCGCCGGCGTTATCAGCCATATCGAGCGCGGCAGCGCGCAATGCGAGGTGCTGATGACCCTGCCCGACGGACAAGTGCTTTGCTCGACGATGACAATGGAAGAAGCACAGGATTTGCACGAAGGTGAATCGGCCCTCGCGTGGTTTAACGCCGACCGGGTTATCCTCGCCACCCTCTGCTGATGGCTTGACTTTAGCCTCCAGAAGACGTATCCCTGATAAAAATCGCTGCAATAAACGGGATACACAATGTCATCATTGCAAATTTCGCAAGGCACGTTTCGTCTTAGCGATACTAAAACCCTCTCCATTGAGAATTTAACGCTGCGCTCGGGCGAGTCCTGGGCGTTTGTCGGCAGCAACGGCAGCGGAAAATCTGCACTGGCGCGAGCGCTGTCGGGCGAACTGACGCTGTTGTCCGGCGGGCGTGAAAGCGCGTTCACGCGGACCACTCGCCTTTCATTCGAACAGCTGCAAAAACTGGTCAGTGACGAATGGCAACGCAACAATACCGATTTGCTCAGCCCTGGCGAAGATGACACTGGCCGCACTGCCGAAGAAATCATTCAGGAAGACGTGAAAGATGCAGCGCGCTGCCAGGCGCTCGCCAGTCGTTTTGGCATTAGCTACTTACTGGAACGCCGCTTTAAATACCTTTCCACCGGTGAAACCCGCAAAACGCTGCTGTGCCAGGCGCTGATGAGCAACCCCGATTTGCTGATCCTCGACGAACCGTTTGACGGGCTGGACGTGGCCTCGCGTCAGGCGCTGGCGGAACTGCTGGCGACGCTGCATCACGACGGCATCACCCTGGTGCTGGTGTTAAACCGCTTCGATGAGATCCCTGATTTCGTGCAGTATGCGGGCGTACTTGCTGACTGTACGCTTCTGGAAACCGGCACCAAAAAAGCGCTGCTTGAGCAGGCGCTGGTCGCCCAGCTGGCGCACAGCGAAAAGCTGACCGGCATTGCGCTGCCAGAACCCGATGCACCGTCTGCACGCCTTTCGCTTCCGGAAGATGAGCCGCGAATTGTGCTCAATCACGGCAGCGTGTCGTATAACGACAAACCCATCATTGACGACCTGAGCTGGACGGTAAACGCCGGCGAACACTGGCAGATTGTCGGCCCGAACGGCGCCGGGAAATCCACCCTCTTAAGTCTGGTCACCGGCGATCATCCGCAGGGCTATAGCAACGATTTAACGCTGTTTGGCCGTCGGCGCGGCAGCGGGGAAACCATCTGGGACATCAAAAAACATATCGGTTATGTCAGCAGCAGCCTGCATCTGGATTACCGCGTCAGCACCAACGTGCGTAACGTTATCCTCTCCGGTTTTTTCGATTCCATTGGGATTTATCAGGCGGTATCTGACAAGCAGCACAAGCTGGCTCAGGGCTGGCTAGAAATTCTGGGCATCGACAACCGCACCGCTGATGCCCCCTTCCACAGCCTGTCGTGGGGACAACAGCGGCTGGCGTTGATCGTTCGCGCACTGGTGAAGCACCCCACTCTGCTGATTCTGGATGAACCGCTTCAGGGACTGGATCCGCTCAATCGCCAGCTGGTACGGCGCTTTATCGATGTATTAATTGGTGAAGGCAAAACCCAGTTGCTGTTCGTGTCACACCACGCTGAAGACGCGCCGGACTGCATTACGCATCGTCTGGAATTTGTGTCACAGGCGGAAGGCTACGGCTACGCCGTCGGTCCTTTGTAACCCTTACGCCCGCATCGGGAGCCTCGCGCTCCCGCTTTTCGGATAAAGAGTATCCCCCCTTCCTACCTGCCTTGATTTATAATGCAAAACGTTCGGCATTCAGGATGGAAACTGGCTGTGTAAACGATTCCACTAATCTATTCCATGTCACACTTTTTGCATCTCTGTTATGCTAGTCTTATTACATACCATAAGCCTGATGGAGCGAAAAATGAGAGTACTGGTTACGGGTGGTAGCGGTTACATAGGCAGCCATACTTGCGTGCAATTACTGAAACAAGGCCACGACGTCATCATTCTGGATAATCTCTGTAACAGTAAGCGCAGCGTGTTACCGGTGATTGAACGCCTGGCAGGCAAACAGGCCGTTTTCGTAGAAGGCGATATTCGCAACGAAGCGCTGATGACCGAAGTATTGCACGATCACGCGATTGACACCGTTATCCATTTCGCCGGGCTGAAAGCCGTGGGCGAGTCCGTCGAGAAGCCGCTGGAATACTACGATAACAACGTTAACGGAACCCTGCGGTTAATCGCCGCCATGCGTGCCGCGAACGTTAAAAATTTCATCTTCAGCTCTTCCGCCACCGTCTACGGCGACCAGCCAAAAATCCCATACGCTGAAAGTTTCCCAACCGGCACCCCACAAAGCCCGTACGGCAAAAGTAAACTGATGGTTGAACAAATCCTGACCGACCTGCAAAAAGCGCAGCCGGAATGGAGCATTGCGCTGCTGCGCTACTTCAACCCGGTTGGCGCACACCCGTCAGGCGACATGGGTGAAGACCCTCAGGGCATTCCGAATAACCTGATGCCGTATATCGCACAGGTTGCCGTCGGTCGTCGTGAATCGCTGGCCATTTTTGGTAACGACTACCCGACCGAAGACGGTACCGGCGTGCGTGACTATATCCACGTGATGGACCTGGCCGACGGTCACGTTACCGCGATGGAAAAACTGGCTGAAAAACCAGGCGTACACATTTACAACCTCGGTGCCGGCGTCGGCAGCAGCGTGCTGGACGTGGTTAACGCCTTCAGCAAAGCCTGCGGCAAACCGGTCAATCATCACTTCGCCCCGCGTCGCGATGGCGATCTCCCGGCCTATTGGGCCGATGCGAGCAAAGCTGACCGAGAACTCGGCTGGCATGTTACCCGTACTCTCGACGAAATGGCGCAGGATACCTGGCACTGGCAATCGCGTCATCCGCAGGGTTACACCGACTAAGGACCTGTCATGACGCAATTTAACCCCGTCGATCATCCGCACCGCCGTTTTAACCCGTTAACCGGGCAGTGGATCCTCGTCTCTCCGCACCGCGCAAAGCGTCCCTGGCAGGGGGCGCAAGAAACGCCTGCCAAACAAACGCTGCCGAAACACGATCCTGACTGCTTCCTGTGTCCAGGCAATACCCGCGTCACTGGCGATACCAACCCCCAGTACACCGGTACTTACGTGTTTACCAATGACTTTGCCGCGCTGATGACCGACACGCCAGACGCACCGCAAAACGTCGACCCGTTGATGCGCAGTGAAAGCGCCCGCGGCACCAGTCGCGTGATCTGTTTCTCACCCGATCACAGCAAAACGCTGCCTGAACTGAGCGTCAGCGCGCTGGAAGAAGTGGTGCAAACCTGGCAACAGCAGACGGCGGAGTTGGGTGTGCAGTATCCATGGGTGCAGGTTTTTGAGAATAAAGGCGCGGCAATGGGCTGCTCCAACCCGCATCCGCACGGCCAGGTTTGGGCTAACAGCTTTTTACCGAACGAAGCCGAGCGCGAAGACCGACTGCAAAAGGCCTATCTCGACGAGCAGGGTTCGCCGATGCTGGTCGACTATGCGCAGCGTGAGCTGGCGGACGGCAGCCGGACCATCGTCGAAACCGATCACTGGCTGGCGGTGGTGCCCTACTGGGCTGCCTGGCCGTTCGAAACGCTGCTGCTGCCGAAAACGCATGTGCAGCGTATTACCGATTTAACCGATGCTCAACGCAGTGATTTGGCGTTGGCGTTGAAAAAACTGACCAGCCGTTACGACAACCTGTTCCAGTGCTCCTTCCCTTACTCGATGGGCTGGCACGGCGCGCCGTTCAATGGCGAAGATAATTCTCATTGGCAGCTCCACGCCCATTTCTATCCGCCGCTGCTGCGCTCGGCCACCGTGCGCAAATTCATGGTCGGCTATGAAATGCTGGCAGAAACCCAGCGCGACCTGACGGCAGAACAAGCCGCCGAACGTCTGCGCGCCGTCAGTGACGTCCACTATCGCGAATCAGGAGTATAAAAATAATGAGTCTGAAAGAGAAAACCCTGTCCCTGTTTGCTGAGAAATTTGGCTACCCTGCCAACCATACGATTCAGGCGCCTGGCCGCGTGAACCTGATCGGCGAACACACCGACTACAACGATGGTTTCGTGCTGCCCTGCGCCATTGATTACCAGACGGTGATCAGTTGCTCGCCGCGTGAAGACAGAACCGTGCGTGTCATCGCAGCCGATTACGAAAACCAGACCGACGAATTCTCGCTTGATGCGCCAATCATCAGCCACGATACCCAGCAGTGGTCCAATTACGTGCGCGGCGTGGTGAAACATCTGCAAAAGCGCAACCGCAATTTCGGCGGTGTGGATATGGTCATCAGCGGCGACGTGCCGCAGGGCGCTGGCCTGAGCTCTTCTGCATCGCTGGAAGTGGCGGTCGGTACTGTTTTCCAGCAGCTGTACCATCTGCCGCTCGACGGCGCACAAATTGCGCTGAACGGTCAGGAAGCGGAGAACCAGTTTGTCGGCTGTAACTGCGGCATTATGGATCAGCTGATTTCAGCCCTGGGTAAGAAAGATCACGCGCTGTTGCTGGACTGTCGCTCGCTCGGAACCAAAGCCGTATCGATGCCGAAAGGCGCGGCCGTTATCATCATTAACAGTAATTTCAAACGCACCCTGGTTGGCAGCGAGTACAACACCCGCCGCGAGCAGTGTGAAACCGGCGCCCGCTTCTTCCAGCAGCCTGCTTTGCGCGATGTGTCGCTGGAAAAATTCAACGCCGTGGCGCATGAGCTGGACCCTATCGTTGCCAAACGCGTGCGTCACGTACTGACCGAAAACGCCCGCACCGTCGAAGCCGCGTCCGCGCTGGAAAAAGGCGACCTGAAACGCATGGGCGAACTGATGGCAGAGTCACACGCGTCAATGCGCGATGATTTTGAAATCACCGTTCCACAGATTGATACGCTGGTCGAGATTGTGAAAGCCACTATCGGCGATCAGGGCGGCGTGCGTATGACCGGCGGTGGTTTTGGCGGCTGCATCGTGGCGCTGGTACCTGAAGCGCTGGTGCCGACGGTGAAAGAGGCCGTCGCTAAGCAATACGAAGCGAAAACCGGCATCAAAGAAACCTTCTACGTCTGCAAAGCATCACAAGGAGCGGGCCAGTGCTAAAAGAAATTCCCACTCTGGCGCCAGATGGCCTGCCCTTCCGCCTGCTGACCCTGCGCAATAGCGCGGGGATGGTAGTGACATTAATGGACTGGGGTGCAACGCTGCTGTCCGCACGCATTCCGATGCAGGACAGTTCGGTACGCGAAGCTCTTCTCGGCTGCGCCAGCCCGGAACAGTATCCGCAGCAGGCGGCGTTTTTGGGTGCGTCGATTGGCCGTTACGCCAACCGCATCGCCGACAGCCGTTTTACCCTCACCGGCACGACCTATGAACTGGCCCCGAGCCAGGGTCCGAACCAGCTGCACGGAGGCCCGGAAGGGTTTGATAAGCGTCGCTGGCAGGTTGTGAATCAGAATGATGAATCAGTGTTGTTTGCGCTGGAATCTGCCGATGGTGACCAGGGTTTCCCAGGAAATCTTAGCGTCACGGTGCATTACCGTCTGACCGAAGACAACCGTATTGCCATTGAATACCGTGCCACGGTGGATAAAGCCTGCCCGGTAAACCTGACCAACCACGTCTATTTCAACCTTGATGGCGGTCAGAGCGACGTGCGCAAACATAAGCTGCACATTGCGGCAGAGGCGTATCTGCCGGTAGATAACATGGGTATTCCGCGCACCGGCCTGAAAGACGTGGCGCAAACCAGCTTCGATTTCCGCCAGCCCAAAATCATTGCCAGCGAATTCCTGAGCGATGACGATCAGCGCCAGATGAAAGGCTACGACCATGCCTTTTTACTCTCGACCCAGGGCGAACTGTCGCAGGCCGCCGCGACCGTCTGGTCTGCGGATGAAAAGCTGCAGCTTAAAGTCTACACCACCGCGCCGGCGCTTCAGTTCTACACCGGTAATTATCTCGGCGGCACACTGTCACGTGAAACAGAGCCGTATGCCGACTGGCAAGGGCTGGCGCTGGAAAGCGAATGTCTGCCTGACAGCCCAAATCACCCGGAATTCCCACAGCCGGACTGCGTGCTGCTGCCGGGGGAAGAATACGTCAGCATCACCGAATACCAGTTTACCTCGTTGTAATCTCTGCCTTCCGTCCGGAGGGCTTTTTTTCGCCAGATTGCTGAAAGTAGCGCCAGTCACCGACAAAAAGACAACGTCCAATTCACAAGCCGCTTACACTACGTCGCTATTTTCGCTATGGTTAAGGATAAGCGTTGCCGTCCGTCGCGAGGCGGCAATATAATGAGAATTGTTATCATTCAATCTAGTTCAGGAGTAACGGTATGGCTGTAACTAAGCTTGTGCTTGTTCGCCACGGCGAAAGCCAGTGGAATAATGAAAACCGCTTCACCGGTTGGTATGACGTTGATCTGTCTGAGAAAGGCGTTGGCGAAGCGAAAGCAGCAGGGAAACTGTTGAAGGACGAAGGCTTCAGCTTTGATTTTGCTTACACCTCTGTGCTGAAACGTGCCATCCACACCCTGTGGAACGTACTGGACGAACTGGACCAGGCCTGGCTGCCGGTTGAGAAATCCTGGAAACTGAACGAGCGTCACTACGGCGCGCTGCAGGGTCTGAACAAAGCAGAAACCGCTGAAAAATACGGTGATGAGCAGGTTAAGCAGTGGCGTCGCGGTTTTGCCATTACCCCGCCAGAACTGACCAAAGATGACGAGCGTTACCCGGGCCACGATCCGCGCTACGCGCAGCTGACCGACAAAGAGCTGCCGGTAACAGAAAGCCTGGCGCTGACTATCGACAGGGTTGTGCCTTACTGGAACGAAACCATTCTTCCACGCCTGAAAAGCGGTGAGCGCGTGATCATCGCCGCTCACGGTAACTCCCTGCGTGCCCTGGTGAAATACCTGGACCACATGGGTGAAGACGAAATTCTCGAACTGAACATCCCAACTGGCGTACCGCTGGTGTATGAGTTCGACGAAAACTTCAAGCCTATCAAACACTACTATCTGGGTAACGCTGACGAAATCGCAGCTAAAGCCGCTGCCGTTGCCAACCAGGGTAAAGCGAAGTAAGTTTTCGCCAGACATAAAAAAAGCGTGGAGCATTCCACGCTTTTTTATTGCCCGCAATTCAGCAATTCAGCAATTCAGCCCGTTTTACCGGGCGTTAAGCTTATCCGCGACGCGCTTTAACCGCGTTAGCCAGCTGGCGCAGCACCGCGTCGGTGTCGTCCCAGCCAATGCAGGCATCAGTGATGCTTTTGCCGTAGGTCAGCGGCTCACCGCCTTCCAGATTCTGATTACCTTCCACCAGATGGCTTTCAATCATCACGCCGACAATCGCTTTCTCGCCGGAAGCAATCTGACCCGAAACGTCGGTCGCCACGTCCATCTGCTTTTTGAATTGCTTGCTGGAGTTGGCGTGACTGAAATCGATCATCACCTGAGATGGCAGGCCTGCTTTCTGCAGCCCTTCTTTAACCATTGCCACGTGATGCGCGCTGTAGTTTGGCTCTTTACCACCACGCAGGATGATGTGGCAGTCGCCATTCCCGCTGGTGTTCACAATCGCCGAATGGCCCCACTTGGTGACCGACAGGAAACAGTGCGGCGCACCGGCAGCATTGATCGCGTCAATCGCCACTTTGATGGTGCCATCAGTACCGTTCTTGAAACCAACCGGGCAGGAAAGACCGGAAGCCAGTTCACGATGAACCTGAGATTCCGTCGTGCGCGCACCGATTGCGCCCCAGCTCATCAGGTCAGCCATGTACTGCGGGGTAATCATGTCGAGGAACTCACCCGCCGCTGGCAAACCGCTGTCGTTGATTTCCAGCAGCAGCTTACGCGCAATACGCAGGCCGTCGTTGATCTGGAAGCTGTTGTCCATGTGCGGATCGTTAATCAGCCCTTTCCAGCCCACGGTGGTACGCGGCTTCTCGAAATAGACGCGCATGACAATTTCCAGCTCGCCTTTCAACTCATCGCGCAGCGTGAGCAGACGGTTCGCGTATTCCTTCGCCGCCACAGGATCGTGAATCGAGCACGGACCAATCACCACCAACAGGCGATCGTCGTTACCTTTGAGGATCTTGTGGATCGCTTTACGGGCGTGAGAAACCGTGTTGGCCGCATTCTCAGTGGCAGGGAATTTCTCAAGGAGCGCTACAGGAGGTAATAACTCGTTGATCTCTTTAATGCGTAAGTCGTCGTTCTGATAATTCATGATCTTTCCAGCGTTGCCATACTTATATAATTGAGTGCAATGCCTTCAATCTAACTTGTCGGCCTGAAAGTGTAAACGGGCTTTTACACTTGAGCAGGATAATTCCTGGAATTCCCCTAAAAAACGCCAGAAAGTAGCGAGAAGTGAGATGTCCGCTACACTTTTTAAGTGTTAATCCTGAAATTTGAATCTTTAACGGGATTACAGACTGACATAAATCAGTATTGCGGAATCTTTAGCCATGGCGCGACGCGCGCAGGCAGTTATGCACTGTTGGAAGAAGTTATCCGACCTAACGACCATAACAGGAGCATCCCCATGAAAAACAATACACTGGCAACGCTTTTCCTGACAGCAACCCTTTCGATGATGAGCGGGGCGGCTTTCGCTGCCGACAGCGCTTCCGATAACAACGGCCAGGCGAACTCTGCGGCCGATGCGGGTCAGATGGCACCCGATGCCCATCAGAATATTGCGCCAAATGGCGTCGATAACAGCAATGTGAGTACGCAGTCCAGCGGCACTATGTTGCACCCGAACGGATCCAGCAGTGATGCGCAGCACATGAGCAAAGATGAGATCCACAAAAACTCGATGTGTAAAGACGGTAAATGCCCGGATATCAACAAGAAAGTTGAAACCGGTGACGGCATGAACAACGATGTGAATACCAAAACCGATGGAACTACGCAGTAATCCCCGTTCCGCCCTTCCCCAAAAAGGAGAGCCTTGCTCTCCTTTTTTATTTGTATGCGAAATGGCTAAATATCTGTAATCATGTCATGCACTAACACTTAAATTTTGCAGGATTTGTGTATGGCGCATTCACATTCCCACACCCCATCACCGCAGGCCGATAACGGTAACGCTCGCCGTTTGCTGCTGGCGTTCCTCATTACCGCAGGCTTTATGGTAGTCGAAGTGATCGGCGGGCTTATCTCCGGTTCACTGGCGCTGCTGGCCGATGCCGGGCACATGCTGACCGACGCCGCCGCGTTGCTGTTCGCGCTGATGGCGGTGCATTTCGCTCGCCGTCCACCGAATTCACGCCACACTTTTGGCTGGCTGCGACTGACGACCCTTGCTGCATTCGTGAACGCGATCGCTTTGGTATTGATAACGGTCCTGATTGTCTGGGAAGCGCTCGTGCGTTTCCGCCATCCGCAGCCTGTCGCTGGCGCAACCATGATGATCATCGCCGTAGCCGGTCTGTTAGCCAATATTCTGTCATTCTGGATTTTGCATCGCGGGAGCGAGGAGAAAAACCTGAACGTGCGCGCCGCGGCCCTGCATGTTCTCGGTGATTTGCTCGGTTCTGTGGGAGCGATTGTCGCGGCCATCGTCATCCTGACCACCGGCTGGACGCCCATTGACCCGATTTTGTCCATTCTGGTGTCATGCCTGGTGCTGCGTAGCGCCTGGCAACTGCTGAAAGAGAGTGTGAATGAACTGCTGGAAGGTGCGCCCGGCTCGCTGGATATTGGCGCGCTCAAGCGCGGGCTGCGCCGTGAAATCCCGGAAGTTCGCGATGTGCATCATGTTCACATCTGGCTGGTCGGTGAAAAACCTGTGATGACCTTACACGTGCACGTGATCCCGCCGCACAATCACGACGGGCTGCTGGATAAAATTCAGCACTATCTGGAACATAATTACCAGATAGCGCATGCCACTATCCAGATGGAATATCAGCCCTGCAGCGGCCCAGAATGCCATCTTAACGAGTCACAGGCCGAACACGCGCATCATCACCATCATTAATGGGAAAGCGCGCGCGAGCCTCTTTCACGTGCGCTATTAATCCACATCCGGCTCCCGTTCAGCGCGATAAACGTTAGCAGCAGATATTCGAGCGACATCGCATAAACGCCCTGTCGCGCAAAAATCACCACGCTGATAACGTTGATAATCACCCACAGCAGCCAGTTTTCGACGTATTTGCGGGTCATCAGGATCATCGCCACAATCGATAACACCATCATGCAGGAATCCCAGAACGGGAAGGCATCCGGCTGCAGTTCGGGCATCGTAACGTTCAGCCCCACGGTTTGCATGACAGAGACAGCCACACGAGTCAGGAAAGCAAAAACAGGATTGATAAACACGGTCATCAGCCCGATGGCCACCACGCACACCGCCAGCCAGGCAAGCGCTTTGCGTAATGGCAACCAGCGGATTTGCAATTCAGCCTGATTCTGGCTGGTTTGCCGCGACCACGCATACCAGCCATAGATATTCGCCGCGAAGAAAAACAGCTGCAGCAATAGGCTGGCATAAAGTTGAATCTGGAAGAAGATTATCGCAAACAGCGTGACGTTCAGCAGGCCAAACGCGTAGTTGCTGATTTTCTCAAGGCTGGCAAGCCAGATACAGAGCAGGCCGGCCACGGTTCCCACCGCTTCAATCCACGACAGGTCGTAACCGCCTGCGCCAATTGGGATATGTACCAAAATGTTTTGTGTACTGAAGAAATCCATTTTATCTCCGTCCTGTCAGCCAATAGAGTTTTTATGAACGTGTCTATGAACGTATCTATGAACGTATCTATGAACGTAGTGTAGCCGCAAAATCCAGCATGCGGTTAAGGGGCAGCAGAGCACGCTCTCGCAGCGCGGCATCAACATGTATCTCATGTTCAGCGCCACCGTGCTCCAGACCGTCTGCGATGGCTTTCAGGCCGTTCATTGCCATCCACGGACAGTGTGCACAGCTACGACAGGTCGCGCCCTCTCCCGCCGTTGGTGCTTCCAGCAACTCCTTCTCGGGTACCGCCTGCTGCATCTTGTAGAAAATTCCACGGTCGGTGGCGACGATAAGCTGCGGATTAGGCAACGCTTTCGCGGCCGTAATCAGCTGGCTGGTTGAGCCTACCGCGTCGGCCATATCCACTATCGACTGTGGCGACTCCGGATGGACCAGAATCGCCGCCTCAGGATAAAGCGCCTTCATGCGAGCCAGCGCCTGCGTTTTAAACTCGTCATGCACGATACACGCGCCCTGCCAGCAAAGGACGTCTGCGCCGGTCTGCTTTTGGACGTAGCGACCAAGATGACGGTCCGGCGCCCAGATAATTTTCTCTCCGAGGCTGTCCAGATGCTCAATCAGTTCAACGGCAATGCTCGACGTGACCACCCAGTCAGCTCGTGCTTTGACCGCGGCGGAGGTGTTGGCGTACACCACCACGGTGCGATCCGGATGGGCATCACAGAATTTATTGAATTCATCAATCGGGCAGCCCAGGTCAAGTGAGCATTCTGCGTTCAGCGTCGGCATCAGAATGGTTTTTTCCGGGCTGAGGATTTTTGCCGTTTCGCCCATGAAGCGCACGCCTGCGACCAGCAACGTGGAGGCCGAGTGCCGGGCGCCGAAACGCGCCATCTCGAGGGAGTCTGAAATACAGCCGCCCGTTTCTTCTGCCAGTTGCTGAATTTCCGGGTCGGTATAGTAGTGTGCGACCATTACCGCATCTTTCTCTTTAAGAAGGCGCTTTATCTTTTCACGATAAAACTGCTTTTCATCCGCGCTGAGTGGCACAGGCTTCGGCGGGAAAGGATAAATTGCGGATTCAGGATCAAACATTACGCTCATCTTGGGCTTCTCGTTTTACTGGCTTAACCAAACCAACACCAATTGGCAGTGTTTTGTGAGTACTGAGGTGATGGTGTTTTATATACTAAACAAGATAGCGAAAATCTGGGGAATTGTCGTGGGGAATTTGTTGAAACGCAGAAAAGCAAAAAGGCGCCTTTAGGGCGCCTTTCCACATTGGTGGGTCGTGCAGGATGACTCGCTTCGCTCGCCCTTCGGGTCGTCGCCGCAAGCGGCTCCGTTGTCTCACTACGTTCGGCTCGAACCTGCAGCAGGTTCTCATCCTGCCCGAATCGCATATAGCAAAAAGGCGCCTTTAGGGCGCCTTTCCACATTGGTGGGTCGTGCAGGATTCGAACCTGCGACCAATTGATTAAAAGTCAACTGCTCTACCAACTGAGCTAACGACCCCTTTCGGGATGTTCTTCGAAGACGCCACCAGGTTGATGGTGGGTCGTGCAGGATTCGAACCTGCGACCAATTGATTAAAAGTCAACTGCTCTACCAACTGAGCTAACGACCCATAAGGTCTTGCTTCGAAGAGATACTGCTTTTTACTCAGCACCAATAGTTAAATTGGTGGGTCGTGCAGGATGACTCGACTTCGTCTCGCCCTACGGGCCGTTGCAGAGCAACGTTATCCTTCACGCTTAACACCTGAGTAAGATGTTAAATTGGTGGGTCGTGCAGGATTCGAACCTGCGACCAATTGATTAAAAGTCAACTGCTCTACCAACTGAGCTAACGACCCGAGTGGTGGGTGATGACGGGATCGAACCGCCGACCCCCTCCTTGTAAGGGAGGTGCTCTCCCAGCTGAGCTAATCACCCGATACTGCGCTGGATACTGCTTACTGCCTAAGTTAGTGGTGGGTCGTGCAGGATGACTCAACTTCGTCTCGCCCTTTGGGCCGTTGCTTACGCAACGTTATCCTTCACGTTTTACAATCGCATCCACTAAACGATTGGTGGGTCGTGCAGGATTCGAACCTGCGACCAATTGATTAAAAGTCAACTGCTCTACCAACTGAGCTAACGACCCACTATTTTCGCGGCTTTCAGGATGTTTGATATCCCTTGGCAACGGCGGCATATATTACTGGTTTCAGATTTGAGCGCAACTAAAATTTCGAACAACTGCGCTTAACTGCTTATGATTCAGGCGGCATGACCAGAAATACTTCAATTTCAGGTCATGCCGTAAGCATCAGAGTCCACTCAGGCGTTTTTGCGCTTGTTTTGCGCCTTCAGTGCCTGGGTATTTGGTGACCACCTGCTGATAAACCGCTTTGGCTTTCGCAGTGTCGCCTTTGTCCTGCATGATGACGCCAACTTTAAACATCGCGTCTGCAGCTTTTGGGGATTTCGGGTAATTTTTCACCACTGAGGCAAAATAATACGCCGCATCATCTTTTTTACCCTTGTTGTAATTCAACTGTCCGAGCCAGTAATTGGCATTCGGTTGATAAGTTGAGTCAGGGTATTTTTTGATGAAGTTCTGAAATGCCGCAATCGCGTCATCCTGGCGAGAGCTGTCTTTCACCAACGCTATCGCCGCATTGTAATCCGTATTGGCATCACCGCTTTGCACCGGCACACCGGACGCTGCAGCGCCTGCTGCTGGCGCTGGAGTGGCCGCTGTTGCCGTTCCACTCTGATCGCCCGCTGCTGGCTGTGCTGGCGTCGCAGTAGCGCCGCTGCTCATTCCATCAAGCTGGGTCTGGATCTGCTTTTGGCGATCGACGGCCTGATTGAGCTGATATTGGCTTTCCTGGATTTGACCACGCAGGGAATCAATATCGGCCTGGTTGTCCTGGAGTTGCTGCTGGAGTTGAGTCAAAAGTTGACTGTGAGCGTTGGAAATACGCTCGAGTTGAGTGACACGGTCTTCGACCGAGCCTGAGCCGACACTACTGATTGGCGCCTGAGCATTAGCGGCCCAAGGGGCCGCTATGCCAACCAGTAACGACAGACTCAACATATGATGTCTGAAGTTACTGCTCATGCAATTCTCTTAGTAAACCAGTACGGCACGACGGTTTTTGGAGTAAGCCGCTTCGTCGTGACCCAGTACTGCAGGTTTTTCTTTACCGTAAGAAACGATGGAGATCTGATCAGCTGAAACGCCTTTACCCTGCAGGTACATTTTAACAGCGTTTGCACGACGTTCGCCCAGGGCGATGTTGTACTCAGGAGTACCACGTTCGTCAGCATGACCTTCTACGGTGACTTTGTAAGATGGGTTGCTACGCAGGAAGTTTGCGTGCGCGTCCAGCATCGCAGCGAAGTCAGAACGGATATCGTACTTGTCGAGATCGAAGTAAACGATGTTGTTCTGCTGCAGCTGCTGCATCTGCAGACGAGCTTGCTCTTCGGAAGACATGTTGCCTTGACCGTTAGCGTCCATACCAGTGCCGGCACCAGTCATGCCTTCGCCGCTCTGATCGTTGCTTGCATTCTTGTTGGAAGAACACGCCGCGATAGCCATAACTGGCAGAGCGATCATCAGTCCTTTCAGCACTTTGTTCAGTTGCATTTCTTTGATTCCTATAATATTCAATTAATTATTATTACAGATACGGCGACCAGGCAGGGAATTTAACCTGTCCATCAGTAGCCGGAAGACGCGCTTTGAAACGCCCATCTGTAGAAACCAGATTCAGCACAGATCCCATCCCCTGAGAAGAGCTGTAGATAACCATTGTGCCGTTCGGTGCCAGACTTGGCGTTTCATCCAGGAACGTTGACGACAGAACCTGTACGCCACCCGCTGCCAGATCTTGTTTGGCAATGTGCTGCTGGCCATTAGCCGAGCTCACCATTACCAGGAACTTACCGTCAGAGCTCACATCAGCATCCTGGTTCTGAGAACCTTCCCAGGTAATACGCTGCGGAGTACCGCCGTTAACATTAACTTTATACACCTGCGGACGACCGGCCTGGTCAGAGGTAAAGGCCAGGTTCTGACTGTCCGGGAACCAGGTTGGTTCGGTATTGTTGCTGCGACCGTTCGTAATCTGGCTGATTTGGCCCGAGCCCAGATCCATCACGTACAGGTTCAGGCTACCGGTTTTCGACAATGCGAAGGCCAGTTTAGAACCGTCAGGTGAGAACGTTGGTGCACCGTTATGCTGCGGGAACGAAGCAACCTGACGGATAGCGCCGTTTGCCAGCGTCTGAATAACCAGTGCTGAACGACCGCTTTCGAAGGTGACATACGCAAGCTTAGAGCCATCCGGAGACCACGCCGGAGACATCAGCGGCTGCGGAGAACGGTGAACCACAAACTGGTTGTATCCATCGTAGTCAGACACGCGCAGTTCATACGGGAACTGGCCGCCGTTGGTTTGCACCACGTAAGCGATACGAGTACGGAACGCACCTTTAATACCGGTCAGCTTCTCGAACACTTCGTCACTGGCAGTATGGCCCGCATAACGCAGCCATTGCTTGTTCACTTTGTATGAGTTCTGAGCCAGAACGGTACCCGGCGCACCACCGGTATCCACCAGCTGGTAAGCCACGGTGTAAGAACCGTCCGGGTTTGGCGTAACCTGACCTACAACAACGGCATCAATGCCGAGTGCAGACCATGCCGCCGGTTGAACTTCCTGTGCGCTACCCGGCTGCTGTGGCAGACGAGAGCGATCCAGCGGGTTGAATTTACCGCTGTTGCGCAGGTCAGCCGCCACAATGCCGCCGATATCTTCAGGGGCGGCACCTGGGCCTGCCCATTTAAATGGCGCAACGCCGATTGGGCGTGCCGAATCCACCCCTTGAGTGATTTCGATACGTACTTCTGCGTGCAGCACAGCTGCCCACAGCATCAGAAAACCAAATGCTACTCGTAATGCCTGCTTCATCATATCTCCCTTATCCAGGCGGAAAGCCCACGATAATTTAGCAGAATGTTAACAAACTCAAATACACAAAACTACCAAAACCCTGTGACTTGCCTGGTTCATTTTTCCCCGCGCAAACGGGGAAATCTGAATTACGGCTTGAAGTCCAGCGGCGCATTTTTGAACACTTCATATACGGCTTCTGACGGCGGTTTCGGGAACTTTGCTTGCCTTGCAGCTGCCAGTGCGGCAGTACAAAGCGCCGGATCCCCACCCTCAGACGTGATATTCGCTAACGTACCGTCCGTATTCAGCTTGATGCGTAAAGTACACACCTTACCGGTATACGAAGAAGCATCATAAAAACGGCTTTCAATGGCCGATTTTATCTGCCCGGCATAGTTACTGATATCAGCACCTGATGCGCCATTGTTCTTAGTGTTACCGCTTCCGGCCGCGGCGGCATTACTTCCTTTCGCCCCACCACCGGTTTTCGGTGCATTCTTACCTGAACTGAGATCGCCCAGCAGGTCATCAACACCAGAAGCATCTTTTGCTTCAGCTGCTTTCTTGGCTGCGGCAGCTTTAGCCGCAGCGGCTTTGGCGGCAGCTTTTTCTGCTGCTTTCTCAGCAGCGGCAGCTTTGTCCGCAGCCGCTTTATCGGCGGCGGATTTCTCTGCTGCTGCTGCTTTCGCCGCAGCAGCTTTTTCAGCGGCAGCGGCTTTCTTCGCGGCATCCGCGGTGGCTTTCTTCTCAGCGTCTTGCTGAGCTTTCTTCGCCGCCTCGGCTTCGGCTTTTTTCTGTGCATCCGCAGCAGCTTTAGTTGCTTCCGCTTCGGCTTTTTTCTGAGCATCCGCAGCGGCTTTCTTCGCCGCTTCTGCTGCAGCTTTTGCCTGTGAATCTGCTTTAGCCTTCGCCAATGCAGCGGCTTTTACTGCGGCTTCTTCCGCCTGCTTCTGCTGTTCCTGCGCTTTCTTCGTAGACTCTTCAGCCTGCTTCTGCGCATCGGCCTGCTTACTGGCTTCTTCCTGTGCCTTCAGACGGTCTTGTTCGAGCTGTTTCAGGCGTTCCTGTTCCGCAGCCTGCTTTTCACGCATCTCTTCCGCTTGCTGCTGCGCCTGTTTTTCACGCTGTTCTTCGGCACGACGCGCGCTGGCCTGCTGATTCTGTTGACGATTATAGTTCTGAACGACCGCACCTGGATCGACCATAACCGCGTCAATAGACGAGCCACCGCCTCCGCCTGCCGAAGCATCTATGTGCTCATCGAACGAACTCCAAATCAGCAGTGCAATCAATATGATATGCAGAATGACTGAAACGATGATCGCGCGTTTAAGCTTTTCGTTTTGTTGCTCGGTTGCCTTTGACACTCTCGATTCCCAAAAACTGTTAGCCTGTCAGGCGGGTCAGATTGGCTGGGTCATTAAACCCACTGATTTCACACCCGCGCTGTGCAACAGGTTCAGCGCTTTAATGATTTCATCGTAAGGCACATCTTTCGCGCCACCGATCAGGAAGACGGTTTTCGGATTTTCTTGCAGATGACGCTGAGCTTCAGCCACCACCTGCTCTGGCGGCAATTGTGGCATCTTATCCTGACCCACATTGACGCTGTACTGTCCGATTCCGGAAACTTCCACAATCACCGGCGGATCGTCATTGGTACTGACGGCCTGCGACTCTGTTGCATCTGGAAGATCGACTTCCACGCTCTGCGTAATGATCGGCGCTGTCGCCATGAAGATCAGCAACAGCACCAGCAACACATCAAGCAGCGGAACGATGTTAATTTCGGACTTCAGCTCGCGACGTCCGCGTCCACGACGTGCTCTGGCCATGGCTTACCCCTTGTTGCTTTCGCTGCTGGTAAACGCCTGACGGTGCAGAATCGCGGTGAACTCTTCCATAAAGTTGTCGTAGTTCAGCTCCAGTTTATTCACGCGCTGGTTCAGGCGGTTGTACGCCATTACCGCCGGGATTGCCGCGAACAGACCAATCGCCGTAGCGATCAGCGCTTCTGCGATACCCGGGGCGACCATCTGCAGCGTCGCCTGTTTTACCGCGCCGAGCGCGATGAAGGCGTGCATGATCCCCCACACCGTACCAAACAGGCCGATATACGGGCTGATGGAACCCACGGTGCCAAGGAATGGAATGTGGTTTTCAAGGTTTTCAAGTTCGCGGTTCATGGAGATACGCATCGCACGCGAGGCCCCTTCCACGACAGCTTCCGGCGCATGGCTGTTCGCCCGATGCAAACGCGCAAACTCTTTGAAACCGCTGTAAAAAATTTGCTCTGAGCCGGTCAAGTTATCGCGACGGCCCTGGCTCTCCTGATACAAACGAGAGAGTTCAATCCCAGACCAGAACTTGTCTTCAAACGCTTCAGCTTCGCGGCTGGCGGTGTTAAGGATGCGCGTTCTCTGGATGATGATTGCCCAGGACGCGATTGAAAAACCAATCAAAATGAACATGATAAGTTTAACCAGAAGGCTCGCCTTCAGGAACAAATCAAGGATATTCATGTCAGTCACTGCTTAAACTCCGCGACAATAGACTTGGGAAGCGCACGAGGCTTCATTAAGAGTGGATCAACACAGACAATCAGTACTTCAGCTTCGTTGAGTACCTTGTTTTCTGCATTGACAATCCGCTGCGTGAACACCAGAGAGGTGCCCCGCATCGCTGTAATTTCCGTTTGGACTTCGAGCATGTCATCGAGTCTTGCAGCGGCGAAATACTCCAGCGTCATCTTGCGTACCACAAAGGCAACGCGTTCAGCCAACAGAACCTGCTGGCTAAAGTGATGGTGGCGCAGCATCTCAGTGCGTGCTCTTTCATAAAAAGCGACGTAGCTGGCGTGGTAAACCACACCACCGGCATCGGTGTCTTCGTAATAGACACGAACCGGCCATCGAAACAGCGTTGTATTCACTTTACATCCCGGTAATGCAACAAATGTGTAGGGCTTTCAAACTTCGCTACTATACGCGCGGGAATGCTGGTTTGGAATGGGAGAAAGTAAACGGAGAGTAAATTTTTATGGGCTTGAACAAGCCCATAGCGATTAACGGATGTTTCTGAATCAGGCGAAGAAGAAAAACAGTCCGGCGATGAGAACAAGGTCGGCAATCAGAGGGCAGAAAATCCCCTGCCAGTGGATCGCCTTCGGGCGAAAACCGACGCCATGAATCACGCCAGCACAAACGGCCCACATGATCAGAAAGCCGTGCCAAATTTCCAGCTCGCTGGTTTTCGCCGCAAAGCGCGACGGGTCCCAGATAACGCACCCTGCTAAAACCAGTGCCATCAGTAACGAAAGGGCCCGTAACGGGCCCTTATCCATTACCGCATATAACATCGCGATAATTTTACTCATTAATGATCTTCTTGTTGTCCGGACTCAATGTGCTCGAGCGCCAGTGCGGTGATCACACCAAATGCACAAGCAAGCAGCGTTCCCAGAATCCATGCGAAGTACCACATACGTTGCTCCTTACTTAGTACAGAGAATGGGTGTTGCGTTCAATGTCTTCTTTGGTGATTCGACCGAACATCTTCCAGTAACACCAGGTGGTGTAGAGCAGGATAATCGGAACGAACACCATGGCCGCGTAAGTCATCACATTCAGCGTCAACTGGCTGGAGGTGGCATCCCACATGGTCATACTTGCATTCAGCATGGTGCTGGAAGGCATGATGAACGGGAACATGGCTACACCGGCAGTCAGGATGATGCACGCCAGAGTCAGTGAAGAGAAGATGAACGCCCAGGCGCCCTTCTCCGCACGTGACATGACAACAGTCAGCAGCGGCAGAACCACACCCAGAGCTGGGATTGCCCACAGAATCGGCATGTTTTTAAAGTTCACCAGCCATGCGCCAGCTTCACGTGCCACTTCTTTGGTCAGTGGGTTAGACGGTGCAGTATGGTCCAGCGCGGATTTCACCACGTAGCCATCAATACCGTACATCACCCAAACGCCTGCCAGTGCGAAGCACACCAGCGTAACCAGCGCTGCAACCTGTGAAGTTGCACGAGCACGCAGATGCAGCTCGCCAACGGTACGCATTTGCAGGTATGTCGCGCCCTGAGTCAGGATCATCGCCACGCTAACAATACCGGCCAGCAGACCAAACGGGTTCAGCAGCTGGAAGAAATTGCCAGTGTAGTAAAGACGCATGTACTCATCGAGGTGGAACGGTACGCCTTGCAGCAGGTTACCGAACGCCACGCCAATCACCAGCGGTGGAACGAAGCTACCGATGAAGATGCCCCAGTCCCACATGTTGCGCCAGCGGGTGTCTTCAATCTTGGAGCGGTAATCAAAACCGACCGGACGGAAGAACAATGATGCCAGCACCAGAATCATCGCCACGTAGAAACCAGAGAACGCCGCAGCGTAGACCATCGGCCAGGCGGCAAACAACGCGCCGCCTGCGGTGATCAGCCACACCTGGTTACCGTCCCAGTGCGGGGCGATGGAGTTGATCATGATTCGACGTTCGGTGTCGTTACGACCGAGGAAACGGGTGAGCATGCCCACCCCCATGTCGAAACCGTCGGCGACTGCAAAACCGATCAGCAGAACGCCAACCAGCAGCCACCAGATAAAACGCAATACTTCATAATCGAACATTTGACGACTCCTGTCTTAGCGTGCCGGCTGAGTAGACGCTGGGGTCTGCTCAAAGTGGTAACGACCGGTTTTCAGGCTGCTTGGTCCCAGACGTGCAAACTTGAACATCAGGAACATTTCAGCTACCAGGAACACGGTGTACAGACCACAGATAAGCAGCATCGAGAAAAGCAAATCGCCGGTCGTCAGGGATGAGTTCGCCACAGCGGTTGGCAGAACTTCACCGATAGCCCAAGGCTGACGGCCATATTCCGCCACAAACCAACCGGATTCGATAGCAATCCACGGCAGCGGGATCCCGTACAGCGCGGTGCGCAGCAGCCATTTTTTCTGACCGATACGGTTACGAATCACAGACCAGAACGACGCCGCAATAATCAGCAGCATGATCACGCCACAGCCAACCATGATACGGAAGGCGAAGTACAGTGGCGCAACGCGAGGAATCGAGTCTTTGGTCGCCAACTGAATCTGTGCTTCCGTCGCGTCGGAGACGTTCGGGGTATAGCGTTTCAACAACAGGCCGTAACCCAGATCTTTTTTCACGCTGTTGAATTCATCGCGAACGGTCTGATCTTTAGAACCAGAACGCAGCTGCTCCAGCAGAGAATACGCTTTCATCCCGTTACGGATACGCTCTTCATGCTGCACCAGCAGGTCTTTCAGGCCAGTAACCTGTTTATCGACCGAGCGGGTAGCGATGATGCCCAGCGCGTAAGGAATTTGAATAGAGAAGTGGTTTTCCTGCGCATCCTGGTCCGGAATACCAAACAGCGTAAACGACGCCGGAGCCGGCTGCGTTTCCCATTCAGCTTCAATAGCGGCCAGTTTGGTTTTCTGCACGTCACCCATTTCGTAACCGGATTCATCACCCAGTACGATAACGGAGAGGATAGCCGCCATACCGAAGCTCGCCGCGATGGCGAAAGAGCGCTTGGCGAACGGGAAGTCGCGGTTACGCAGCATATAGTAGGAGCTGATACCCAGGATGAACATCGCGCCACAAACGTAGCCGGATGCCACGGTATGAACGAATTTAACCTGTGCAACAGGGTTCAGGATAAGCTCAGAGAAGCTCACCATTTCCATGCGCATGGTTTCAAAGTTGAAGTCGGAGGCGACGGGGTTTTGCATCCAGCCGTTCGCGACGAGGATCCACAGCGCGGACATATTTGAACCCAGCGCAACGAGCCATGTCACCGCCATATGCTGGACTTTGCCCAGACGGTCCCAACCGAAGAAGAACAGACCTACAAAGGTGGATTCGAGGAAGAAGGCCATCAGACCTTCAATGGCCAGCGGCGCACCGAAGATATCGCCCACATAGTGAGAATAGTAAGACCAGTTAGTCCCGAACTGGAACTCCATGGTCAGACCGGTAGCCACACCCAGCGCAAAGTTGATACCAAACAACTTGCCCCAGAACTTGGTCATATCTTTATAAATCTGTTTGCCGGAAAGGACGTAAACCGTTTCCATAATGGCCAGCAGGAACGCCATACCGAGCGTCAGTGGCACAAATAGGAAGTGGTACATCGCGGTCAAGGCAAACTGTAAGCGCGACAGTTCGACTATATCTAACATCATGACTCCTTGCTCATCGCATGAAGACTCCGAGAGCGAACCCCGTTAGAAAGGATTCACACGCATGCCCCAATACAAATTGATTTGCTTCCCGCTTCGCTGCCGTTGTCACGATGTGAAAACGACGATGAGCAAAGGTTACAAATACGTTAATAAAAAACCCAAATTGATCCCTTGAATATATTACGCCGTAAAACCCTTACAATAAACAGGTTTTTATTGAGTCGGATTTACGTTTTTCGACGTTGATCAATATATAGCTAAGATGACTCATTTCGACCACTTTGATCCGCGACAATTTACCGCTTTATCTCGCATTTTTCCAAGGTTTACGCCTTGATTTAAATCAATTTTACAATCACATGTTAATTGTGTATGCATTTGATGGCGCATAGTAAAATCAATGTTAAAAACATGTTTTTATGATGACATTGACGGTTATCAAATAAGGAAGAATTAGAATGAGAGGTCATTCATTTTTAACCACCGTCGCGATACGGTGTTGTGAAGGGTGGGATCTGGAAGCAGGCATTGGACTTTCCCCTTTTTTCAGCGGACAAGTATAGCTGCTTTTTATTACATTTCATTCACCACAATGGGCTTTAAAATTAACACTACTGCGTGATTATCGCATAAAACAAAAACGACCACGCATTGCGTGGTCGGGTATCGTTTGCGGAGTTATTCATCAATCCTGATGCGCCAGGTCCGTGATTGTCCTGGTCTGAAACGCAGCGGCTCGCCAGGAATGTGACCCCCCTCCCCTAGTGGTTCCTCATCCATGCCCGTTTCCACGCACACCGGATGATGATGATTAAACCTCATTACCGACTCACAGCATTCGCTGTCGGAGGGGTTGAACAACCGAATAATCAGCGCCTCGTCGTCTTCCGCCTTTTTCAACGCGCTGAGCTGACACCCCGTGGCCGGGAGCGTACACAGACTGAACGTTTCCGGCGCGGTAATTGCCGTCCGGTTCAGTTTCATCGCATCCCACGGGATTTTGTTGTAGCACTGCACTGGCGTCAGCCAGCTGCGCGCCTGCTGCGCCACGCCGGCATTCAACGCCGAGCCGCTGAACGGCAGCAGGCTGAAACGGCAATGCAGTTCGCCGCGTACCTGGGAATCCGGCACCGGCATTTTGATGCCTGAAGGACGCCCAGGGCGTAGCAGTAAATCTTCTTTACCCAGCAGCCCCACGCCACGCAGTAACGTCAGGGCGAAGGCACTTTGCGTTTCACCGATGATTTCCACTTCGCGCAGACCTTCCGTGAACAGCGCCAGCCCATTCGGCCCTTGCTGAAGAGCGGCATAATTGAGGAAATTCCACACCGGCACCGGCGCCTCTTTCCAGCCCTCTGCCTGCCAGACGTTCATCGCCGGATCCTGGACCGGGCGATTAAGCGAACCAAACTGGGTATCCGTCAGCACACTTTCCGCTTTATACGGGACGGGAATACGTACCCGTACGCGGTGATCGTCTGCCTGATTCAGCACCTTCACATCAAACTCCACCCGACGGCCGTGATGGCTGAGGGTGATGGTGGTTTCGCAGGCCAGCGACCCGCTGGTTTGGCGCGCTGAACGTTCCGCCAGATTGAGCGGTACCGCCAGCGTAGAACGTATCAGCGCCCTGCTCTGCCACGCATCATGCTTCACCGAGTGCTGAAGTGTGCCTTTCGCGCTGGTGAGTAACCACTCTTCCCGCGACGGCGAGTAGTCATACTCATCGCCGTCGTCAGAACCGTCTTCAAACTCCAGCACGCGGTCATAAACAAGCCCGCTTTCCTTATCTTCCATTTTCAGCGTGCCGTCCGCGTTAAGCGTGATTCGCCAGGCGTTGTTTTCCAGCAGCGCATCGCTCTGTTCCGGCACGTTCGCCTGTTGCCCTTCCGCGCCCGGCAGCACGTGCAGCGTCAGCCAGCCCATCGCTGGAAGAACCTGACGCAGCTGAATGTCGTATTCCATAAACGGCTCGTAGTTGCCGTAATGGACAATCTGGCGATCCACCAGCCCTGGGTCAATTTCGCGTTTATCCCGGATAAAGTACGCCACATCCTGACCATCGCTATCAGTCAGGCGGAATTGGCTGGCACGCAGGCGGATTGTGGTGTTGATCACTTCATCACGCGGCCACGGCATCAGGTTGAATAGCGTCAGCTTGTCGCCCTCGCTGTGCGCCATGTTGTCGACGATTTTACGCATGTAGAAGGTTATCAGGCTGTCGGCCATGTCTTCCGCTAGCCAGAAGCGGCTCATGATTTCCCGGTGCACTTTGTCGCTACAGCAGCAACCGATGCTGTCGTGGGCGTGATTTTTGAGGATCTCCTTCCACATTTTTTCCAGCAGGCCGTGGTGATATTCAAAACCGAGCGTCCAGGCCAGCGCCGCCAGCGGTTCGAGCACATTGACAATTTTGTTTTCGATTCGCGCATGGGCGATTTTGATGTCCATCCGCGTTGAGCCGATGGTGCGGTGAACGCGCATATATTTGCCGTCGTTGAACTCCCCGGTGAGCGTCGCCAGCGCGTCGCGCTGCTGTTCAATCCGCTCAAAGATCTCCTCAAAACGGCTTATCACAAATTCACGCTGCGGATAAATTTCTCGCAGTTTGTCCATCACCGCAAAAATATTCTGCTGGAGCGGCATCTGATCGTGACCATTCGGCAGCAAAATCTCGTTGGTTTGCGAGGCTTTTTCCAGCACCTCAAAATAGTTATCGAGACGCTTTCGCAGGCCCGCTTCATCCTCCGGTAAGTACTTACCAATCGCGTAGCCCAGCGGTAATACCTGCGCAGTCACTTCGCTTCCGTCCTGACTGCGCCAGAGAAACTCCGTTTTGTCCGTGCCGTGCCGCTCCGAACAGCCGCGCCAGAACATCGCCCGTTTAATGCCAAAGCCGTTATAGATATGCGGCAGTTGGCCCGACATGCCGAAGGAGTCCGGCAGATAGCCAATTTTCATCGGCTCGCCGAACGACAAACAATCGCGCATGCCGTACATCAAATTGCGGACTATCGATTCTCCGGCCACAACCGTGGTATCCGTTTGCGTATACCACGGTCCGATAATCAGCTTTCCGGCCTGAACCAACGCCTTAACGCGGATGTGATTTTCCGGTTTAACGGCAAAGTAATCCTCGAGAATAGCGGTCTGCCCATCAAGCACGTAATACTTGTATTCCGGGTCCTGCTCCAGACGAGTCAGGATCTCTTCCATATTGTTGACCAGCAAAATGCGCGACTCTTCGGTGGTAAAATACCACTCACGGTCCCAGTGCATGTGCGGGGTGATGTGAACGCGAGATACAGCTTTCATCTTCGTTTCCTGTTCTGTTAAGGCATAACGCTGTCGGGAATATATTTACCGGCTTTGACTGCCTGGCGACGCCAGAGGACAAGCACACAGGTGGAGATAGCCGCGCCAACAATGGCTGAGGCAAACCACCCCACCGCGGCCAGCACGCCACCGAGACCGCCATCGTGCAGTAAAAAGAGCGAGAAAATACCGGCGCCCGGCGTCGACAGACCGATATTCATGCTGCCCACCAGCGCGCCGGTCACCATCGAGCCCAGCACAAACGAGCCAATCACCCGGAGCGGATCTTCAATCGCCATCGGAATTGCCCCTTCGGTAATGCCCGCCAGACCGAGCAGCCAGGTCGATTTGCCGGTTTCAATTTCGAACGTTTTAAACAGACGAGGCGCAATCATGGTGGAAGCGGTGACGGTGAAGGCCGAAACCATTTTCACCGAGGCAAAAATGGCGTACGGGCCATACACACCGTTGGCCATCGCCCCGAGGCAAAACGCGTAGGCTGCTTTATTCACCGGACCGCCCAGATCGAACGAGCACATGAAGCCGAGGATCGCGCCCAGCACCAGTGCGTTGGAGCCCGACAGGCCATTCAACCATGCCGTTAACCCGTTGTTTACCCACGCCACGGGTTCACCAACCACGAACAGCATCAGGCTGCCAGCGCCGAGGGTACCGAGAACCGGATAGAGGTAATAAGTGAGGAAACCGTTATAGCGATTGTTCAGCCGGATATGGTTTTTCACCCAGCGCATCAAATAACCGGCGATAAGCCCCCCCGCGACCGCGCCGAGGAAACCAGAGCCAATCATGTTTGCCGCAAGCCCTGCCGCAAAGCCCGGCGCCAGCGCAGGTTTATCCGCCAGAGAATACGCGGTGTACGCCGCCAGCACCGGCACCATTAATATGCCGAGCATTCCGCCGCCCAGTTTGCGGTACATCCACAGCCATGAGTTTTCCTGATCGAACAAATGCTGCAAACCGAGCATTTGCGCCAGCAACACAGCCACCGCCAGCACCGTTCCGCCCGCAACGATCAGCGGCACGGCGAATGAGATCCCGCTCAGCAGCGCCTGTTTGAGTTCGGTTTTCAGGCTTTTGGTGTCGTGATTTTCAGACTGAACGTCGCGCCGTTCGGTGGAAGGTTTCAGCGCCAGCGCCTGCTGAATTAGCGCTTCGGCATGGCGAATCGGCTCAGCAACCGGCACCGAAAGGGCCGGAATACCGTTGAAACGTTCCGATTCTTTAATTGCCACTTCTGCCGCAAATATACAGGCCTGAGCATTATTCAGCTGTTCGGCGGTCAGGCGGTTTTCGATTCCGTTCGCGCCCTGTCGTTCGACACAGACATTTATGCCGAGCTTTTGCCCGGCTTTTTCCAGATATTCGGCCGCCATATAGGTGTGCGCGATACCTGCCGGACAGGCGGTAACGCAGATGATAGTCGGGGCATTTTTCACAACGTGCGTATCTGCCACATCCAACGGCGCATCCAGCACCTGTAATAACTGTTCCGCCGAGGTGGCCGCACACACGGCGGCGCGCACATCGTCGTCCACCAGCCGGGACGTCAGCGCCGTGAGCAGCTGCATATGCGTGGAACCCGCCTGCGCGGGCGGGATAGCCAGCAGCACAATCAGGTTAACCTCTTCCTCACCGTCCACGCCTGCCCACAGAATCGGCTGTGGGAGTGTCGCCACGGCAAACGCCGCTTCATTTACGGCAAGACTTTTACCGTGCGGTACCGCCAGGCCTTCACCGAGCGCGGTCGGCCCTTCACTTTCACGGGCAAACACATCCCGAAGAAATTCATCGAGGCTGGAAATTTTACCGAGCGCCGCCAGCCGTTCGGCCAGGGCGCGGATCGTTTCATCGCGGCTGGCAAAATTTGCCTGCAAGCAGAGCGCGTCCGGGTGCGTTAACGTCGTCAGGTTCATCACGATCCTCACTGTAAATGTGTAAAAACGGCCAGTCGGCCATTCAGTTGGGAGGATCTTGCCAGATAAAACAATACATTTATGTGATCACTTTCTCTTAAGCGGATTATTTGTATTTAATTTGTATTATTTACAAGTTCCCACATGCAGGCATAATTCGTATTAATGATGCAGTGAGAAGGCAGACAACATGACCAAGAAACCGATGTATCGGCAGATAGCCGATACCCTGCGTGAGCGTGTACAACGCGGTGAATTGAAGCCAGGCGATGCCCTGCCCACCGAGTCTGCCCTACAGGATGAATTTGCCGTAAGCCGCGTGACCGTGCGCCAGGCGCTGAAACAACTCACACAGGAAGCCATTATTGAGAGCATTCAGGGCAGCGGGTCATACGTTAAGGCCGAGCGGGTCAATTACGATATTTATCAGCTCACCAGCTTTTACGAGAAGCTGATTGACCGAAACGTGGAAACGCACAGCGACGTGCGAGTGTTCGAGGCGATTGACGCCGGTCAGGAGCTGGCGGAAAAACTGCAGGTCGCGGTGGGGGCGAAAATCTGGCACGTCAAACGGGTACGTTTTATCCAGCAAAAGCCGGTCACGCTGGAAGAAACCTGGATGCCTCTGGCGCTGTTTCCCGATCTCACCTGGCAGGTGATGGAAAACTCCAAATATCATTTTATCGAAGCCGTTAAAAAGATGGTTATCGACCGCAGCGAACAGGAAATTGTGCCGATCATGCCGTCGGAAGAAATAGCGACGTTACTCGCGTTAGATCCGAACCAGCCCATCCTCGAAAAAATCTCCCGAGGTTTTCTTAACGACGGACGGGTCTTTGAATACAGCCGCAATGCATTTAAAAGCGACGATTATAAATTTACGCTGGTGGCTAAACGTCGGCATTAGCAGACTCGGGTAGCGTGGAATAGCACCCTACCCGTTTCAGTGTGCATCGTTTAAGAAAAAGATCCGTTATGCACATTATGACAGCGTGAACGTCATACCAATTCGATAGCGTGATTCGGAAATATTGTCTTCACCTTCATAATATCCCTGCTGATCGAGGTAGTCGTACTCTACATAAGGACTGAACCAGCTATTCCATTTATAGCGTAAGGTAAAGGCATGTTCCGCAGCCCAGGATTTATTATTTTTATAGTTATAATCGTTACTCGCATGTTTGTATGCCGTTCCCTGGTATAAAGCACTCCACTGGTCATTGAACTTATACCCCACATACAGATCGAAGCGATTTACACTGTCTCGATGTGATTCATTGTTATCATTTACTGTCTCATACGTGTTGTAATCATAACGGTAACGTAAGCCTAAAGTCGTATCCGCAGTGGCTTTGTAATTTAGTCGGATATAGGGTCTTAACTGCGTGCCCTTGCTACTCCAGTGATAAATCCCCCCCGGTTGTAGGCTCCATTTTTCGGCAAATGCCCAACGGTAATTGGTTTCAATCTCATTATAATCAGTAATACTGTCACCCAATGAGTGTGAACTATCTGACTTATCTGCCCCATTGGCTCCCCTTCCATTATTTTTATTATTTTTGTTATCAGTCTCAATACTGGCCCACCAACCACTATTCCATGACTCACTGACTTTGTAACGTGACTCATAGGAATGACTTCCTGTTTTGTAACCGCCCCTGACATCAAACGTTAATGCCTGAGTAACCACCGGCAAGCCAGCAAAAGCAAGCACAATGAAGCAAGTTATCTGTTTTTTCATCACCCATCCCCAATCCATTTTTAATTATTTCTCTCCACCTGAAACACGTCAAAGTGCTAATGCATGGAGTTCGTGCGGATAATACGCATTAACCAAAACAGATATTGAAGAATGTTTTAAAAATAAGATCGTGATCATAAAATTAATTGAAATGATATTTCATTTTTATACAACCAAATAATCAATGCAACCAAGACAAATATTCACTTAATTTATGGTTTTTTCATAAAATATGAAATACATATTAATACATCTATTAATGACTCCATTTAACGTGTTTCAAAGAGACCACTTCCATTCATTACCCCCACCTATTAAATCCACATCGCTCTATATCAAGATTTGTGACACCCATCATGAACAGCAGTTAAATTCTCACATAATATAAAAATGAAACTATGTTTTATTTTAAAAACAACAAAATTTCAGGAATCCACCATGAAGATAAAAAAATTACGCTGGTATATTATTTCGCTGGTTATGCTGGGGACCATCATTAACTATTTAGCCCGTAGTACGCTGGGCGTCGCGGCTCCCGAGATGATGAGAACACTGAATCTGTCGAGTGAACAGTACTCGTGGATAGTCTCTGTATTCCCCTTTACCTACGCCATCGGCGGTATTGCCTGTGGTTTCATTATCGATAAATTTGGATTACGCATCAGCTTCGCCGTTCTCGCAACCATCTGGTCTTTGTGCAATATGCTGACGGCATTATTTAGCACCTGGTTTCCCATTGCGGCCCTGCGTGGCGGTCTGGGGCTTACCGAAGCGGCGTTTAATCCGGCAGGAATGAAAGTCACGGCCGAATGGTTTCCCGCCAAAGAACGAGGTCTCGCCTGTGGCATATACAGCCTGGGTACCTCCGTCGGCGCCATGCTTGCACCACCATTAGTGGTGTGGGCTATCATCAATTACAACTGGGAAATGTCCTTCGTCGTCACCGGCGCGATGGGGATTGTCTGGGCGGTGTTATGGCTGGTTTGTTATCGTCCACCGGAAAGTCATCCGGCTTTGATCGCCGCCGAACATGCAGAGGTGCTGGAAGATCAGATCCAGGATGTACAGGCAAAAGCCACTTTAGGCTCAATGGTTAAAGACAAGAATCTGTGGGCAATTTCATTACCCCGCTTTATGGCTGACCCCGCCTGGGGCACGCTGCATTACTGGATGCCACTTTATCTGGTCACTGTTCGTCATATGAATCTTAGCGAGATAGCGATGTTTGCGTGGCTTCCCTTCTTAACCGCCGATCTGGGCTGCCTGGCCGCAGGCTATATATCCAAATTCCTTAATAATCGCGGCATCCATATCATTAACGCCAAGCGTATTACCTTTACCTTTGCGGCTCTGCTCATGCTCTCAATGGCGGGCGTTGGCTTTGTCAGCAATGTCTATATCGCCATCGCATTATTCTGCATCGCCGGTTTCGCGCACCAGTGCCTTTCCATTACGGTGATCAGCATGTCATCGGACTTATTTCCAAAGCAAAAGGTCGCGACCGCCACGGGTTTCGCCGCCTTTACTGGCAGCATGGGCAACTTCCTGTTCAGTCTGTTCCTAGGGGCAATGGTCGCCGTTGTCGGTTACGATTTTTTCTTCATCGGGTTAGGCGTTTTCGATCTGATTGGTGCCCTGTTCCTGTGGATGTTAATTAAACAACCAAAAGAAAACCTGCAACCTGTCGCAGCCTGAGTCGCAAGAAACAAGGGATACCATAATGGATACTCGCGTAATCACGCTAATGGCGCTGTTGTGTTCAACACCCGCTATCGCCGTGCCATGCCTGACCTATGATTGCCAGCAAATGCTGACACTCAAAAATAAGATTCAGCAGGGAGATAACCTCTACCTCCCTGCTTATCAGGCATTACTCAAAAATGCAGATAACGCTTTGCAGCAAAAACCGGGATCGGTGGTGGATAAAACGTTACTCCCTGCATCGGGTGACAAACATGACTATTACAGTTTCGGTCCGTATTGGTGGCCAAATCCCGACACGCCAGATAGCTTGCCGTACATCCGCAAAGACGGGCAGATCAATCCCTCGTCAAAGACCGACGATACCGATAGCAAACGGATGGTTCAGTTTTCGGACGCGGTTCGGACGTTATCGCTGGCCGCATTTTATAGCGGAGATCGCCGCTACGGCGAAAAAGCCAAAACACTGCTTAACACCTGGTTTGTGCAGAAAACAACCCGTATGAACCCTAACCTTAATTATGCACAGGCCATTCCTGGAGTGGTGAATGGCAGAGGGATCGGCATTATCGATACCCGTGTACTGATTGATGTCGCAGACAGCCTGATTTTGCTCAAGAATGCCGACTATTTTACCGCGAAGGAATTCTCGTCTTATCAGGCCTGGTATGCCGATTACAGCCAATGGCTACAGTCCAGCCCTAACGGAAAGGAGGAAGCGGACTGGTATAACAATCACGGTGCCTGGTATGACGCACAGTTGACCGCATTTTTGTTGTTTGCAGGCGATACACAGCACGCCAGCCAGCAAATTAACACGTTTAAATATCGTCATCTTGCCGCTCAGGTAAACAAGAAAGGTGAATTACAGGCCGAACTCGAGAGAACGCGTTCATTCCACTACACCAATTTCGCCCTGGCGGCTTATGCAAAGATGGGGCGTTACGGTGAATTGACTGGCAACGATGTCTGGAATTTTGAGCTGGATGGCAGAACGATGAAAAAAGCGTTTACCCTCGTCAGCCAGCAAGCTCTACAGCCTGCCAGCGCCTGGCACTACCCGGAAATTAAATACACACCAGAGGAAGCGCTTGGCCCACTGCTGATTGCAGCAAGGGCCTGGAAAGATAAAGCATTTCAGCACAGCGCCGCAGGGCTGCTAGCGACCGACAAAACCAACATAAATATTCTGACCCCGGGCTCTGCCCTGGTGAAATAACTGACGACAGAAAAATCATAGGGGCAAAGGAAAGAATGAAGCAGTTTACGCCACAACAGATTCTGGCAGCGAAAGAAAAGGTCACCCCCGACATCCTGCAACGTCTAATTGAAAATAACCGTGACGTTATCAGCCATGACATTCTGGTTCCAGAAACGGGCTGTGCGACCTGGAATCACTACTTTTTCTGCCCGGAGCATAGCGTACGCCTGCTCTGGGATCGTCACTCGCCGAACAAACACCGCTGCCCGGTCGACGGGGCAGTCTTTACCGGCGAGCCGTACTACGGCGCCTGGTGGCGCTGGCTGAACGGCCTGAATGCAAAAGCCTGTTATGAATTAGCGATTCTCTGGCTTTTGACCGATGACAAACGCTGGCGCGATAAAGTCATTGAAATCCTGATGCAGTACGCCCGATTTTATCCTGATTACGAAGAGCATGGCGGTATTCCCTACAATGGTCCCGGTAAAGCCAATGCTCAGACTCTGTGTGAAGCCAACTGTCACGCCGATTTTGCCCGCGGCTTCGACATTATTTCCTCCGGGCTGACGTCTGAGCAATATGAGTACATTGCCACGCGTTTGCTGCGTTGCGGTGCAGATTTTCTGATGCAGCATCGTGGCAGGCAAATCCATAACCATGAAGTTAAAATCAGCGCCACAATAGGCATCATCGGTGCTGTGCTTGACGATAATGCCTATCTCGATTTTGCCGTTAACAGCCCCTACGGTCTGTTATATCAGTTGGAGCATGCGCTGCTGCCGGGCGGCTTATGGTTTGAAGGTTCGCTGCATTATCACTTTTATGCATTACAGGCGTTTATGGCCTTTGAAAAATTTGCCTGCCACACACCGTTTAGCCTGCTGGATAAACCTTTTTACCCACGAATGCTGTCGTTACCGTTGCAACTTCTCCTGCCGGATATGACCCTGCCAAAGGTCAACGACTGCGTTGACGGTCAGGAAAAACTCAGCCACAGCGATATCTACGAGTTTGCCTGGCACTATTACGGCAAGGAGGAATATGGCCAGCTATTGTCATTCCTTTACCGCTCGGCGCCGCGACATAATCTCGACGCCCTGTTCTACGGTGCACCATTGCCCGACCAACAACTGCAGGTTCCGCTCGGACACGAACACAATCCCGGTGCCGGATTCACGCTTATCAGAAATGCACCAGGGCGAGCAATTTGTCTGAAGCACGGCCCGTATGGGGGTGAACACGATCATTACGATCGCCTGAACCTGATCGTTTTCAACAACGGGAAAGCGCTCTTCCCCGATCTGGGCACCACCGGTTATGGCGCGCCGCTGCACTACGGTTACTATAAAAACAGTTTCTCGCACAATACGTTATGTGTGAATGGCCTGAACCAACCGCCCGCCATACCACGCATCATTCACTATGAGGAAAGCGCGGGCGAAACCCGTCTTATCGTCGAGGTTGACTGGAAAACAGAAGCCAAACTCCCTGACAGCAAAACCCGCGTCGAGTGGGATTGCGCATCATATCGTGACATCGTTTTTCGCCGCAGTCTGCTGGTCACCGGCAATTTACTGATCGACAAATGGGAGATTGAGAACCCTCACCAGCAGTGCGTGGATGCTGTTTACCTCATCAATGGCAGTGCGTCACGCGCCACAAACCAGACGGCGCTGAGTATTTGTTACCCGTATATCCGGCACGCAACACAACAGCCTCTGGCAGGGCAAATCGATATTTCCTGTCAGGCTGAAACACCCGTTACCCTGAGCTGTTGCTGTCCGCAGAACGCCATCCTGATTCAGGCACAAGGGCCGAATAACCCTTCCACCTCAATGATCGACTATCTGATTGCACGCAGTCACGAAAAACAGGTTTCGTACCTGTTTGTGACGGATTTTAGCGGCGAAAGCAGCGTGCAGATTAGCGCCACCGGTCAGACCTTCAACGTGAGCGACAGCCGCTTAAACAGAGACTATCTGCTGTAAGCGACCATAAAAAAGGCCACTGCTAAAGTGGCCAACCATGTCGAAAACGGACATATAAAGCTCCCCGCATGGGGAGCAGAGAGGATTATCAGGCAATGATGGTTTTCAGCGCTTCGCCGATGTCTGCCAGGCTACGAACGGTTTTCACACCGGCCGCTTCCAGAGCTGCGAATTTCTCGTCCGCAGTCCCTTTCCCGCCGGCGATGATCGCGCCCGCGTGGCCCATACGTTTACCTTTCGGCGCAGTTACACCGGCGATGTAGCCGACAACCGGTTTGGTCACGTGTTCTTTGATGTAGGCTGCCGCTTCTTCTTCAGCGCTACCGCCGATCTCACCGATCATCACAATCGCTTCGGTCTGCGGATCTTCCTGGAACATTTTCAGAATGTCGATGAAGTTAGAGCCAGGGATCGGGTCACCGCCGATGCCCACACAGGTAGACTGGCCGAAACCGTAATCGGTAGTCTGCTTAACCGCTTCATAAGTCAGGGTGCCTGAACGGGAAACGATACCCACTTTACCCGGCTTGTGAATGTGGCCTGGCATGATGCCGATTTTGCTCTGACCTGGGGTGATAACACCCGGGCAGTTCGGGCCAATCATACGCACGCCAGCTTCATCCAGTTTCACTTTCACGGTCAGCATATCCAGAGTCGGGATACCTTCGGTGATGGTGATGATGAGCTTAATGCCTGCGTCGATGGCTTCCAGAATGGAGTCTTTGCAGAACGGAGCCGGAACGTAGATAACAGAGGCGGTTGCACCCGTTGCTTCAACGGCTTCACGCACGGTGTTGAACACCGGCAGATCCAGGTGCGTGGTGCCGCCTTTGCCTGGCGTTACGCCGCCAACCATGTTGGTACCGTAAGCAATCGCTTGTTCAGAGTGGAAAGTCCCCTGGCTACCGGTAAAGCCCTGGCAGATAACCTTGGTGTTTTTATCAATTAAAATGGACATTATTTCCCCTCCACTGCGGCAACGACCTGCTGAGCGGCATCCGTCAGACTTTTCGCTGCAATAATATTCAGACCGCTGTCGGCGAGTTTTTTCGCGCCGAGTTCAGCGTTGTTACCTTCCAGACGTACGACAACCGGCACGTTTACGCCGACTTCTTCAACAGCACCGATGATGCCATCAGCAATCAGGTCACAACGTACGATCCCACCGAAAATGTTAACCAGGACGGCTTTCACGTTGTCATCAGAGAGGATGATTTTGAACGCTTCGGTGACGCGCTCTTTGGTTGCGCCGCCGCCCACGTCGAGGAAGTTAGCCGGTTCGCCGCCGTGCAGCTTAACGATGTCCATGGTACCCATCGCCAGGCCTGCGCCGTTAACCATGCAACCGATGTTGCCGTCGAGTGCAACGTAGTTCAGTTCCCACTGTGCAGCCTGCGCTTCACGTGGATCTTCCTGAGACTGGTCGCGCATTTCACGCAGATCCGGCTGGCGGAACAATGCGTTACCGTCAGCACCCAGTTTGCCGTCGAGGCAAATCAGGTCGCCCTGCTTAGTGATAACCAGCGGGTTGATTTCGATCAGGGCCAGGTCACGATCCAGGAAGATGTTCGCCAGACCCATGAAGATCTTGGTGAACTGCTGAACCAGTTTGCCTTCCAGACCCAGTTTGAACGCCAGCTCACGACCCTGATATGGCATAGGACCTGCCAGCGGATCGATAGCCACTTTGTGGATCAGGTGCGGGGTTTCTTCCGCCACTTTTTCGATTTCCACGCCGCCTTCAGTAGACGCCATGAACACCACGCGACGGGAGCTACGGTCAACCACAGCACCCAGATAGAGTTCTTTCGCGATATCGGTCGCCGCTTCAACCAGAATCTGGTTTACCGGCTGGCCATTCGCATCTGTTTGATAGGTTACCAGGCGTTTGCCGAGCCAATGCTCTGCGAAAGCGCGAATGTCTTCTTTGCTGTTAACGACTTTAACGCCACCCGCTTTACCGCGGCCGCCAGCGTGTACCTGGCATTTCACGACCCAAGGGCCCGCGCCGATTTTAGAAGCCGCTTCTTCAGCTTCGCGCGGAGTTGAGCAGGCGTAGCCTACTGGCGCAGGTAAACCGTAGCGGGCAAACAGCTGTTTGGCCTGGTATTCATGTAAGTTCATGCGTTCTATCCACTTTTCAGGTAATCGTTTTACCTCCAGACCGCATCCGGCCTGGAGGACAGGTGATACAAGGCTTACTACACGTCCAGCAGCAGACGAGTCGGATCTTCCAGCAGCTCTTTAATGGCCACGAGGAAACCCACGGACTCACGACCATCGATCAGGCGATGATCGTAGGACAGTGCCAGATACATCATTGGCAGAATTTCAACTTTGCCATCAACCGCCATCGGTCTGTCTTTAATGGCGTGCATGCCAAGGATCGCGCTCTGCGGTGGGTTGATGATTGGGGTAGACATCAGGGAACCGAAAACGCCGCCGTTGGTGATGGTGAAGTTACCGCCGGTCAAGTCTTCTACCGTCAGCTTGCCATCACGGCCTTTCAGCGCCAGCGTTTTGATGTTCTTCTCGATGTCAGCCATGCCGAGCGCGTCAACGTCACGCAGAACTGGCGTTACCAGGCCACGTGGCGTGGAAACTGCCATGCTGACATCGAAGTAGTTGTGGTAAACCACATCTTCGCCATCGATAGAAGCGTTCACTTCCGGGTAGCGTTTCAACGCTTCAACCACGGCTTTCACGTAGAAGGACATGAAGCCCAGACGGATACCGTGACGTTTTTCAAACGCGTCGCCGTACTGCTTACGCAGATCCATGATTGGCTTCATGTTGACTTCGTTGAAGGTCGTCAGCATGGCGGTTGAGTTTTTCGCTTCCAGCAGACGCTCGGCCACGCGTTTGCGCAGGCGGGTCATAGGAACACGTTTCTCAGAGCGGCCTGCCAGCGGAGCCGGAGCGGCGGCCGGGGCTGCTTCTGGTGCTTTCGCTTCAGATTTAGCCGGGGCTTTTGCCAAATGTTTTTCAACGTCTTCGCGAGTCAAACGACCGCCCACACCGGTGCCTTTGATAGCGCTGGCGTCGAGGTTATGCTCAGCCAGCAGGCGACGAATCGCCGGGCTCAGTGCGTCATTGCTCTGTTCTTCCAAAGAAGCCTGCTGGCGCTGGGCCGGAGTAGAATCTTTGGCTTCAGATTTCGCGCTGGACTCTTTCCCGGCGCTGTTGCCTTCACGCAGGCGACCGAGGATCTGGCGAGAGGTCACGGTGGTGCCTTCATCTTCCAGAACTGCATCCAGAATGCCGTCGGCCGACGCCGGTACTTCCAGTACCACTTTGTCAGTTTCGATTTCTACCAGAACTTCATCGCGGACTACCGCATCGCCTGGCTTCTTGTGCCAGGTAGCAACCGTTGCATCGGCTACAGATTCCGGCAGGTCGGGAACAAGAATATCTACGCTACTCATTTTGTATCCTTTAATTAATCGACGTTCAGCGCGTCATTGACCAGATCTTGTTGCTGCTTCTGGTGAACGGACATATATCCTACCGCCGGAGAGGCGGAGGCCGGGCGACCTGCATACCGCAGAGCTGACCCAAATGGAATCACTTCACGTAAGTGATGTTGGCTGCAGTACCATGCGCCCTGGTTGAGCGGCTCTTCCTGGCACCAGACAAAATCATGCACGTGAGCATAAGCTTTCAGCACATCCTGCATCGCCTGATGCGGGAATGGATACAGCTGTTCGATACGCACGATGGCGACATCTTTTTGATCGTTCTTGCGACGCTGTTCCAGCAGGTCGTAGTAAACCTTACCAGAGCACATCACCACGCGTTTCACGCCTGAAGGATCCAGCTCGTCAACTTCGCCAATCGCCGGCATAAAGGTGCCGTTGGCCAGTTCTTCGAGAGAGGACACCGCCAGTGGGTGACGCAGCAGAGATTTCGGTGACATGACCACCAACGGACGGCGCATCCCGCGCAGCGCCTGACGACGCAGCATGTGATAAACCTGAGCCGGAGTGGACGGCACACAAACCTGCATATTTTGTTCAGCACACAGCTGCAGATAGCGTTCCAGACGGGCGGAGGAGTGCTCCGGACCCTGTCCTTCGTAGCCGTGCGGCAGCAGCATGGTCAGGCCACACATACGGCCCCATTTCTGTTCGCCGGAGCTAATGAACTGGTCGATAACCACCTGTGCACCGTTGGCGAAGTCACCGAACTGCGCTTCCCAGATAGTCAGGATGCGCGGCTCTGCGGTAGCGTAGCCGTATTCGAATGCCAGCACCGCTTCTTCAGACAGCACGGAGTCCCAGACCTTGAACTGGCCCTGACCGTTATGCACGTGTTGCAGCGGGGTGTAAGTGGAACCGTTAGTCTGGTTGTGAATGACCGCGTGGCGGTGGAAGAAGGTGCCGCGGCCGGAGTCTTCACCGGACAGACGCACAGGAATGCCTTCATCTACCAGCGTGGCGTACGCCAGGTTTTCCGCGCCGCCCCAGTCAAACATTTTCTCGCCTGCGGCCATCAACTGACGATCGCCATAGATTTTCGCCACGCGAGACTGCATTTCAACGGCGTCCGGCACGGTGCTGATGCGCTTCGCCAGCTCCTGCAAACGCTTCATGTCGACTTTATTCGGGTAGCTCTCATCCCACTCGTGGTTGAGGTACGGCGACCAGGTAAAGGAGTGCATGTTCATTGGACGCCACTCTTTCACCACGCATTCACCCGCATCCAGCGCATCACGGTACAGATTGACCAGCTCGGTGGCATCTTCCAGCGTGGCAACGCTATCGCCTTCCAGCTTGTCAGCGTAGATTTTACGCGGGGTCGGATGCTTTTTGATTTTCTGGTACATCAGCGGCTGAGTTGCGCTCGGCTCGTCGGCTTCGTTATGGCCGTGACGGCGATAGCAAACCAGGTCGATGAACACATCGCGTTTGAAGGTGTTACGGAAATCGAGCGCCAGACGGGTGACAAATGCCACGGCTTCCGGGTCATCCGCGTTCACGTGGAAAATCGGCGCCATCACCATTTTACCGATATCGGTACAGTATGGTGTGGAACGCGCATCCAGCGGGTTGGACGTCGTGAAGCCCACCTGGTTGTTGATGACGATACGCACGGTACCGCCCACTTCGTAACCGCGCGCTTTAGACATGTTCAGGGTTTCCTGAACCACGCCCTGCCCGGCAACCGCCGCATCACCGTGAATGGTAATCGGCAGCACTTTGTTGCTGCTTGGCTCTTCCAGACGATCCAGACGTGCACGTACGGAGCCAATAACCACCGGGCTCACGATTTCAAGGTGCGACGGGTTGAACGCCAGCGCCAGGTGGACCAGGCCGCCTTCGGTTTCGATATCAGACGAGAAGCCCATGTGGTACTTCACGTCACCGGTACCGAGGTGTTCTTTATGTTTCCCGGCGAATTCGTCGAACAGGTCCTGCGGCTTTTTACCGAGCACGTTAATCAGAACGTTCAGACGACCGCGGTGCGCCATACCCAGCACCACTTCGCGCGTGCCGCTTTTACCCGCATGGCGGATAAGTTCTTTGAGCATTGGCACCAGCGCGTCGCCGCCTTCCAGCGAGAAGCGTTTTGCGCCCGGGAATTTCGCGCCCAGGTAACGTTCCAGGCCTTCGGCCGCGGTCAGTTCTGTCAGGAAGCGTTTTTTCTCGTCCGCGCTGAAGGTCGCGTGACCAACCACCGATTCGATGCGCTGTTGGATCCAGCGTTTCTCTTCAGTGGACGTGATATGCATGTATTCCGCACCAATGGAGCCGCAGTAAGTCTGCTTAAGGGCAGCGATCAGTTCGCCCAGCTTCATCGTCTCTTTACCGATAGCAAACGAGCCTACGTTATAGCTGTCCTGGAAATCTGCCTCGGTCAGGTCATGGAAAGCCGGGTCTAAATCAGACACCCGCTCTTGTTTCCACAGACCTAACGGATCGAGATTGGCGTCCTGATGACCACGGAAACGATACGCGTTGATCAGCTGCAGGACTTTAACCTGCTTCACATTGGTGTCAGGGTCAGAAATCGAGGAAGAGTAACGTGAGGCATCCTTCGCCAGACGACGGAAATAATCACGCGTAGTAGAATGAAATTGATCCGGTTTGACTCCGGTACCAGGTAATTGCTGGAACATTGAACGCCAGTTGGCGTCGACAGAGTCAGGATCGGTTAAGAAGTCTTCATAGAGCTGTTCTATCCAGCTCTGGTTAGAGCCAGAGAGGTAAGAAGAGTCCAGCCAGGCTTTCATTGCGCCGTTCTGCATCGTGATCCCTTAAGCATTTTTATGCTTACTTTCGCCGTAGAAACTACCACGCACACAAGGTGTACGTGCCGGGGTTCACTTGCGAGCTCTTCTATGCGGGCCCGCGAAGGAACCTTTAAAAACCGCCCTCTAACCGTTTCTGTTCAGGCTGCACCTGCGTTGCGCTGAACATCTCGGTTATAGATGCCAAATACGGCAGTTTTTAGAGGTTTCCTGCAATTCCGTTTTCCTGATGGCGTTGCGCTAAACTGGCCTACTCTCATGTAGGCCTGACTAACGTAGCGCCATCAGGCGTTGTTACTTATGCACTGCGTTGCAGCAGCATCGACTTAATATGGCCGATGGCACGCGTCGGGTTAAGACCTTTCGGACATACACTGACGCAGTTCATGATGCTATGGCAGCGGAATACGCTGAAAGCGTCACTTAAGCCTTCAAGGCGGCTATCGGTTTCAGTATCACGGCTGTCGATCAGGAAGCGGTACGCTGCCAGCAGACCGGCTGGGCCGATGAACTTATCCGGGTTCCACCAGAATGATGGGCAAGAAGTGGAACAACATGCACAAAGAATACACTCGTACAGACCGTCCAGTTTTTCACGCTGCTCAGGCGACTGTAAATGTTCGCGAGCCGGTGGATTCTGCCCATTATTCAACAGGTAAGGCTTAATCTTCTCATATTGAGCATAGAACTGCCCCATGTCTACCACCAAATCGCGAACCACCGGTAATCCCGGCAGAGGGCGAATCACAATCTTCTGCCCGGCACGCTGCAGAGCGGAAATTGGGGTAATACACGCCAGACCGTTTTTGCCGTTCATGTTCACGCCATCGGAGCCACACACCCCTTCACGGCAAGAGCGACGGAACGACAGCGTCGGGTCCTGTTCTTTCAGCTGGATTAACGCATCCAGCAGCATCATGTCGCGCCCTTCTTCCGCTTCGAGGGTGTATTCCTGCATGCGCGGAGCGTCATCGACATCCGGGTTATAACGATAAACTGAAAACTCGAGTCTCATTTTCCTGTCTCCGCAATTAGTAGGTACGCACTTTCGGCGGGAATGCCGGACGCAGTTTCGGTTCCATGTTCACTTCACGACGAGTCATGGATTCCGACTGCGGCTGGTACAGGGAGTGGCAGAGCCAGTTTGCGTCATCACGTTCCGGGAAGTCGAAGCGGCTGTGTGCGCCACGGCTTTCAGTACGGAAGTTAGCCGATACCGCAGTAGCGAAGGCCGTTTCCATCAGGTTATCCAGCTCCAGGCACTCAACGCGCTGGGTGTTGAATTCGCTGGAGGTGTCGTCCAGACGGGCGTTTTTCAGGCGCTCGCGGATAACTTTCAGCTGTTCCAGACCTTTAGCCATCGCATCACCTTCACGGAAGACCGAGAAGTTGTGCTGCATACATTCCTGCAGTGCTTTACGGATTTCCACCGGATCTTCACCGCTACGGGTGTTGTTCCAGCGGTTGAGACGTTCCAGAGAAGCGTCAATGTCAGATTCACTTGCGTCACGCAGCGCGCCCTGCTCGGCGATTGATTCTTGCAGATGCAGGCCAGCAGCACGACCAAATACCACCAGGTCCAGCAGCGAGTTGCCGCCCAGACGGTTAGCGCCGTGTACGGATACACACGCGATTTCACCTACCGCGAACAGGCCTGGGATCACTACGTCTTCGCCCTTCTCGTTCACGGTCAACGCCTGGCCGGTCACTTTGGTCGGAATACCGCCCATCATGTAGTGGCAGGTTGGGATAACCGGGATCGGTTCTTTAACCGGGTCGACGTGTGCGAAAGTACGGGACAGTTCGAGGATGCCCGGCAGACGGGATTCAAGAACATCTTTACCCAGATGATCGAGTTTCAGTTTGGCATGCGGACCCCACGGGCCTTCGCAACCGCGACCTTCACGGATTTCGATCATGATGGAACGCGCCACCACATCACGACCCGCCAGGTCTTTCGCGTTCGGCGCATAGCGCTCCATGAAACGCTCACCGTGTTTGTTCAGCAGATAACCGCCTTCACCACGACAACCTTCGGTCACCAGCACGCCCGCACCGGCGATACCGGTTGGGTGGAACTGCCACATTTCCATATCCTGCACCGGAACACCGGCGCGAATCGCCATACCGACGCCGTCACCGGTGTTGATATGCGCATTGGTTGTGGACTGATAAATACGGCCTGCACCGCCGGTTGCCAGCACGGTGGCATTGGCTTTGAAGTACACGACTTCACCGGTTTCGATGCACAGCGCGGTACAACCGACCACCGCGCCATCCTGGTTTTTCACCAGATCCAGCGCATACCACTCGGAGAAAATGGTGGTGTGGTTTTTCAGGTTCTGCTGATACAGGGTATGCAACAGCGCGTGACCGGTACGGTCAGCCGCCGCTGCGGTACGTGCCGCCTGCTCGCCGCCGAAGTTTTTCGACTGGCCGCCAAACGGACGCTGATAAATAGAGCCATCATCCAGACGGGAGAATGGCAGACCCATATGTTCCAGCTCCAGAATTGCTTCCGGGCCGGTCTTACACATATATTCGATAGCGTCCTGGTCACCGATGTAGTCTGACCCTTTTACGGTGTCATACATGTGCCATTCCCAGTTATCTTCATGGGTGTTACCGAGCGCAACGGTGATACCACCCTGCGCAGACACGGTATGGGAACGGGTCGGGAAGACTTTAGAGAGCAGCGCACAGGTCTGGCCGCTCTGGGAAATTTGCAGTGCGGCACGCATGCCTGCACCACCTGCGCCGATTACAACAGCATCAAATTCTCTGACTGGCAGTTTCATTACACACCCCACACCACAACAAATCCATAAATCACGTAAACCACCAGTGCAACGACGATAGCCAGTTGCAGAGGCAGGCGAATCGCCAGCGGTTTAACGTAGTCGGTCAACACCTGCCACATGCCAATCCAGGCATGGATCAAAATGGAGAACAGAGCCAGCAGGGTGAAGACTTTGGTGAAAGCGGAAGAGAAGAAACCCGTCCAGACTTCCCAGGTGAGCGAGCCGTGGGTCGCGAAGAAACCAACCATGTAGATAATGTACAGAGTCAGAACGATCGCGGTGGCACGTACGAGGATGAAGTCATGTACGCCGTTGCGTCCTAGTGCTGAGGCGTTGCTTACCATACGAGGACTCCTGCGAGAAGTGAAAGCACGACAGTAATAACAAAAGAAATCTTGGCAGACCGCACACCCACTTCGAAGGTCTCTTCCAGATAGCCAAAGTCCACCATCAGATGGCGAATGCCCACCACGGCGTGATACGCCAGTGCGGTCAGAATGCCCCAGAGGATGAATTTGACGAAGAAGCCGCTCATGATGGAGCTCGCGACAAGGAAGCCTTCAGGAGAGGAGAGACTGGTGCCCAATAACCACAACAGGATGCCAACCGCCACAAAAGTAATCACGCCAGAAACGCGGTGGAGGATGGACGCTATCGCCGTTACAGGAAATCGGATCGTTTTGAGATCCAGATTGACAGGTCTTTGTTTTTTCACATTTTTTATCATGAATAACGCCCACATGCTGTTCTTATTGTTTCCCTTCCTCCGGTCTGCGTGCGGGTCAGACAGCGTCCTTTCTATAACTGCGCGTCATGTAAAAACTCCATATAAAAGAGCTAAAACGGCACATTACAACGCTGGGTGGCTCGGGATTGCAGGGGTTTCCGGAGACCTGGCGGCAGTATAGGCCGTTCACAAAATCATTACAATTAACCTACATATAGTTTGTCGGGTTTTATGCGGAACAGTGATCAGGGTCACGATAACAACATTATTTTAATTTTTACTCACCTGATTTGACAAATATTAAACATTATTGTTACAACCATCACTTAGAAAGGCATATAATGCGTAAAAGTTATGGGGTCACTCTTTCTCCTGACAAATAGTTATGTAACAGTGAGAAAGTATTGACCGCACCATTGCCGACAGTTAATAGTGATAGACAGGTTTGAATAATCGGACTGCTAAGACCCTGATTTGCTGTTGTTTCACGGTGGATTGAACGTATGCCCCAAGGCGCCCTTTGCTCTGTACCCTGGTTTACCCTCGCGAGCTGAGCGGTGAGCCGAATAACAAACTGGTAACGTCGAAAATCACCCTGAAAGCGAATCCGGCATCCGGCAGTCTTATGCAATAAGGCGCTAAGGAGACCGTAAATGGCTGATACAAAGGCAAAGCTCACTCTCAACGGTGATACTGCTATTGAACTGGATGTGCTAAAAGGCACACTCGGCGAAGACGTTATTGACATCCGTACCCTCGGCTCAAAAGGGATGTTCACTTTTGACCCTGGTTTTACCTCCACCGCATCCTGCGAATCAAAAATCACGTTTATCGACGGTGATGAAGGTATCCTTCTGCATCGCGGTTTTCCTATTGATGAGCTCGCAACACAGTCTAACTATCTCGAAGTCTGCTACATCCTGCTGAACGGTGAAAAACCGACCCAGGAACAGTACGATGAATTCCGTACCATCGTGACCCGTCACACTATGATCCACGAGCAGATTACCCGTCTGTTCCACGGCTTCCGTCGTGACTCGCATCCAATGGCGGTCATGTGCGGCGTGACCGGCGCGCTGGCGGCGTTTTATCACGACTCCATGGACGTGAATAACCCGCGTCACCGCGAAATCGCTGCGTTCCGTCTGCTGTCCAAGATGCCGACCATGGCCGCGATGAGCTACAAATATTCCATCGGTCAGCCGTTTGTCTACCCGCGCAACGACCTCTCCTACGCCGGCAACTTCCTCAACATGATGTTCTCCACCCCGTGTGAAGACTACGTAGTGAACCCGGTTCTGGAACGCGCTATGGACCGAATTCTGATTCTGCATGCCGATCACGAGCAGAACGCCTCTACTTCTACCGTCCGTACCGCGGGCTCAAGCGGCGCAAACCCGTTCGCCTGTATCGCTGCGGGCATCGCGTCTCTGTGGGGACCCGCACACGGCGGCGCCAACGAAGCCGCACTGAAAATGCTGGAAGAAATCAGCTCTGTTGAGCACATTCCAGAATTCGTGCGTCGCGCTAAAGATAAGAACGATTCGTTCCGTCTGATGGGCTTCGGTCACCGTGTTTATAAAAACTATGACCCGCGCGCCACCGTGATGCGTGAAACCTGTCACGAAGTGCTGAAAGAGCTGGGCACCAAAGACGACCTGCTGCAGGTGGCGATGGAGCTTGAGCACATCGCGCTGAACGACCCGTACTTCATCGAGAAGAAACTCTACCCGAACGTGGACTTCTACTCCGGCATCATCCTGAAAGCGATGGGCATTCCGTCCTCCATGTTTACCGTCATCTTCGCCATGGCGCGTACCGTTGGCTGGATTGCACACTGGAGCGAAATGCACAGCGAAGGCATGAAAATTGCCCGTCCACGCCAGCTGTACACCGGCTACGACAAACGCGAATTCAGCTCAGACGTTAAAAAGAAATAATGGGGGAAAGTGAGGTCTGATGCCCTCACCCCAGCCCTCTCTCTGTGGGAGAGGGCGCAATGACTAAAAACGCGCCCTTGAGCGCGTTTTTTATTTCTGACAATCAGGGCACCAGTAGAATGGCCTCGACGACATCGTCGTTTTTTCGATAATACTCCCGCAGCGCTCGCAGGCTTTACCCTCCCGATGAAACACCTTAAAACGGAACAACGCGCCGTGATGTTTGCTGTCGTCCACCTGCCCTCGGGTCTGCCAGGACAAACGTGGGACAGATAACAGCGCATGCGCCAGCTTATCCAGCTGTGCGTCGGTAAGCTCACTGGCTTTATGCGTCGCCGCCAGGCCGCACTCCCAAAGAATTTCGACACGCAGATAGTTACCAAGCCCAGCCAGAAAAGCCTGGTCGAGCAGCAGGCCTGAAAACTGCCGCTGGCGAAAGCGTTTCGACAATAACCGCTCCCTCACCTCTTTTTCCGTCAGCGTCGGGTCGAGCACATCCGGGCCGACACGCTGCAAAAAGGGCTGGATCGCGAGCTGTTCGGGCGTCAGCATTTCGATATCTGACGCGCTGTACAGCAGAATCGCTTTCTTCGCCGTTTGCAGCCTGACCCGCAGCACGCGCGTGGTTTGCGGCTGCTCATTGGCATCAATCACGCGCCAGACGCCGTACAGTTGATTGTGACTGTACAGCGTCAATCCGCCGGAAAAATGCGTCAACATCGCTTTACCCCGCGTTTCGATGTGGGTCACCGTCTGCCCCACCAGCGCATTTTCAAACGCTTTCAGTTGCGGAAAAGCAAACCAGGCGCCGGTGAGTGGCTGACCTTTGATAGCCGCTTCCAGGGTATCCGCCGCACGGCGGATCTCCGGTCCTTCAGGCATAACGCGTCCTTACTGTTCTGCGTTGAGACGCCAGGCCAGCTGTTCGAAATAACGGTGCTGATCGTCTCGTGCTTTCAGCGCCTCTTCCAGCGTGCACGGCACAAAGTGAATTGGCTGCCCCAGTGGAATTTGCGCCAGTTGGTACATATCGGCTTCGATAATGCAGGCAATACGCGGGTAACCGCCGGTAGTTTGCGCATCGTTCATCAGCACAATCGGCTGGCCGTTGTGCGGCACCTGCACCACGCCCGGCAACAGGCCGTGCGATAACAGCTCACGGTCAGTGGTGCGTACCAACGGCTGGCCCTGTAAACGATAACCCATGCGGTTACTTTGCGGGCTGAGTTGCCACGGCGCACGCCAGAAGTTCTCCTGCGAGGCGGCATCAAATTCATGATATTCCGGCCCCGGCAGCGCTCGAATCCGGTTCCCGCGCAGCAGCTGTTTCACGCCCTGCGGACCGTTAAATGTGCGCGTGGCTGGCAGCAATTTCAGGGTATCGCCATCCTGAAGTCGACGCCCTTCCAGCCCGCCAATCCCGACGTTAAGATCGGTACTGTACGACCCCAGCACTTTTGGCACATCAATGCCGCCTGAAATGGCCAGATAGCTGCGAATACCGTGCAAAGGTCGCTTCATCACCAACGTTTGCCCGGCCTTGACCTGCAACCGCCATCCCGCCCAAACGGGTTTATCGTCGAGCGTCGCTTCACATCCCGCGCCCGTCAACGCAAACCAGCCGTCGCGTTCAAACTGAACCGTCAGTTGGCCCAGCGTAATTTCGAGCGCTGCCGCGCTCGGGTCATTACCCACCAGCAAATTGGCCGTGAAAAGCGCCGGTTTATCCAGCGCACCGCAGCGGCTGACCCCGGACTGACGCAGGCCATAACGCCCGCCGTCCTGGACCGACGTGTAGAGGCCTGAACGAATAACCTTCAGCATACGCCCTCCTTTTGCGGAACAAAGCGAACCGTATCTCCCGGCCTCAGTAAAACCGGCTCTGCCAGGCGTGAATCAAACATCGCCTGCGAGGTATGGCCAATCAGCTGCCAGCCGCCCGGCGTTGCCAGCGGATAAATGCCGGTATGCTGACCGCCAATCCCAACGGAGCCCGCAGGTACCTGCACACGCGGCTCTGCCCGACGCGGCATCGCCAGTTTTGGCGACAGCCCGCCCAGGTAAGCAAAGCCAGGCTGGAAGCCTAAAAACCACACCACATAATCCTGCGATGAGTGAAGCTCCACAACCTGCTGCGGCGTAAGGCCGCAGTGCTCAGCCACCCGCGGTAAATCCGGCCCCAGTTTGCCGCCGTACACCACGGGGATATCAATCTGGCGGGAATCCGGCTCCAGCACTTCGCTCTCTTCCCACCAGCGCTGAAGACGCTCGATGGCATCCAGCGCTAGCGACTGCGGATTACGCAGGATAACGGTAATATTATTCATCCCAGGAATGGCTTCGAGCACTTCCGGGTATCCAGGTAAACGCTGGGTCAGACGCCAGATACGTTTCTGGCTCTCCAGCGTCACAGGCGGTTCAAGTTCCAGAACGACTGCCGTTTCGCCCAACAGGTAACAACGCGCTCGCTGCACTTTCGCCCTCTCTCATCAGGCCGGGTTAGGGATGTCGATAAAGGTGACATCCAGATCGGTATTTTCGGTCAGCCATTCGCTTAAGGCGCGAATGCCGCCACGTTCGGTCGCGTGATGACCAGCGGCATAAAAATGCAGGCCCTGCTCACGCGCAGAATGGATGGTTTGTTCCGACACTTCACCGGTAATAAAGGCATCTACGCCAAAACGTGCTGCGCTGTCGATAAAACTCTGACCACCCCCGGTGCACCACGCCACGCGCGATATTTTGTCCGGCCCGGTGTCACCACTCCACAGCGGCGTACGCCCGATGCGGGTTTCAATCCACGACGCCAGCTCTAGCCCGGAAACGGCCATCGACAGTTCGCCCCACGGCACCAGCGGCTCAATTTCGCCCTTGATGTTGATGCCGAGCAGCGCTGCTAACTGAGCGTTATTGCCAAGCTCAGGGTGGGCATCCAGCGGCAAATGCCAGCCGTAAAGGTTGATATCATTGGTCAGCAACGTTTTAAGCCGGTTGCGCTTCATGCCGCGAATCACCGGCGACTCCCCTTTCCAGAAATAGCCGTGATGGACGATGACGGCGTCGGCTTCCAGACGGACGGCTTCATCCAGCAGCGCCTGGCTTGCGGTCACGCCGGTGACGATTTTGCGGATCTCTTCCCGCCCCTCAACCTGCAGCCCATTTGGCGCGTAATCGCTGATAGCTGCACTGTTGAGTTTCTCGTTAATCAGTTGTTCCAGTTCACTGTTTTTCATCGTCACTCCAGACTTTCCCTCAATACTGTTGGATACCATAGCCGCCCGGCGGCTTCACGTCGATACCCGCGCAACGCCTGACAAAAAACCGCACTTTTGATTAGCGCAAAAAACGCTTAACGTCACGCAGCACGATCATGTATATTTATGCATTAGGACAGCATATAAATTGAGCTTTTACGCTCAAGATACATGGAATGAATAAAAGAAACGAATAATGCGGAATGATTATCTTCTGCACTTCTGGCAAGACTGAGAGCAACATGAAGACACCATCGTCACAACCACGCGCTATCTATTACGTGGTCGCACTGCAAATTTGGGAATATTTTAGCTTTTATGGGATGCGCGCTCTGCTGATCCTGTACCTCACCAACCAACTGAAATACAACGATAACCATGCTTATGCGCTGTTCAGCGCCTACTGCTCTCTGGTCTATGTCACGCCAATCCTCGGCGGCTGGCTAGCGGATAAAGTGCTTGGCAACCGCATGGCGGTGATGATCGGCGCCTTTTTGATGGCCGTCGGCCACCTGGTGCTCGGCGCCAGCGAAATGTCATCGATGTTCCTGTACCTGTCATTGGCAATTATCGTTTGCGGCTACGGTCTGTTTAAATCGAACGTTAGCTGCCTGCTCGGCGAGCTTTATGAACCCACCGATCCGCGCCGTGACGGCGGTTTCTCGCTGCTTTACGCCGCAGGTAACGTCGGCTCCATCATTGCACCAATCGCCTGTGGCTACGTTCAGGAAGAATACAGTTGGGCGATGGGCTTCGCGCTTGCCGCCATCGGTATGCTCGCCGGTCTGGTGATTTTCCTCTGCGGTAACCGCCATTTCAGCCATACCGTCGGCGTGAACAAAGCCGTACTGTGCAGCAAGAAACTGGCCGTTCCGGTCTGGGGTTGGTTGCTGACGCTGCTGGTTGTGTCGCCGATTGTCATTGCTGTGCTGTTCTGGAAAGAGTGGTCACTGTACGCGCTGATTGTTGCCACCGTTATCGGCCTGGTAATGCTCGCGCAAATCTACAAAAAAGCAGAGAACCAGAAGCAGCGCAAAGAGTTGGGGCTCATTGTGGTCCTGACCTTCTTCAGCCTGCTGTTCTGGGCCTTTGCCCAGCAGGGCGGCAGCTCCATAAGCCTGTATATTGACCGTTTCGTGAACCGCGATATTCTTGGCTATGAAGTGCCAACGGCGATGTTCCAGTCGGTCAATGGTTTTGCGGTGATGATGTGCGGCGTGTTCCTCGCCTGGGTGGTCAAAGAATCGGTGACGGGTAACCGCGCGGTGCGCATCTGGGGTAAATACGCCCTGGGCCTTGGGCTGATGAGCGCAGGTTTCTGCATTCTGACCCTGAGCGCACGCTGGTCTGCAACCTACGGTCATTCATCGATGCCGCTGATGGTTCTGGGTATGGCGGTCATGGGCTTTGCCGAGCTGTTCATCGATCCGGTTGCGATGGCGCAAATCACGCGCATTGAAATTCCGGGCGTGACCGGCGTGCTGACCGGCATCTACATGCTGCTTTCCGGCGCAATCGCCAACTACGTAGCGGGCGTGATTGCCGATCAGACGTCGCAAAGCGCCTTTGATGCTGCAGGTGCGATTAACTACTCTATTGATGCCTACATCGACGTATTCAGCCAGATTACCTGGGGGTCACTGGCCTGTGTGGCCGTGGTGCTGGTCATCTGGCTTGGCCACGCGATGAAAGTCAGATCCCGCCGTCTGGCGCTGGAGTCTTAAGATTTTCTGGCGGCTTCATACGCCGCCAGCGTATCTAACCGCGCCTGTTTGTGATCCACAATCGGGCGCGGATATTCAAGCGTTATCCCCTCTTTTTCCGCCCACAGCCACGGCTCATGGATCCCCTTTTCTGGTACCGTATTCAATTCTGGTAGCCAGTGACGTATAAACACGCCTTCTTTATCAAACCGTTCGCCTTGCGTGGTCGGGTTAAAGATTCGGAAATACGGTGCTGCATCGGTGCCGGTGGACGCCGCCCACTGCCAGCCGCCGTTGTTGGCCGCTAAGTCGCCATCTACCAGCTGTGACATGAAGTAACGCTCGCCTTCCCGCCAGTCAATCAGCAAATCTTTCACCAGGAAGCTGGCGACAATCATCCGCAAGCGGTTGTGCATCCAGCCTGTTTCATTGAGCTGGCGCATCGCTGCATCGACTATCGGGTAACCTGTTTTCCCCTGCTGCCAGGCGGCAAACGCCGCCCTATCGTTGTTCCACGCAACATTATCCGTCCAGGCGATAAAGGGTTTATAGCGGCACAGTTCGGGATGATAGGTCATCAGATGGCGGTAAAATTCACGCCAGATGAGTTCATTTAGCCAGACCGCACCGGGGCCGCCATCTTGCGCATGCGGACATTCCGCGAGAAGCCGATGCAGACACTGGCGCGGAGACAGCACGCCCAACGTGAGGCACGCCGATAACCGACTGGTGCCCTCAATCGCGGGAAAATCTCGCTTTTCTTCGTACTCTCCGGCCTGCTGTTGGCAAAAGTGGCGCAGCCTGGCGATGGCGGTTTTCTCATCCGCCGGAAACAGCCCGCGATCAAATGGCTTTTGAGGAAGATTAAGTACAATCTCAGTCGTTTCACACGCCCCATTGTCACGATGCGCCGGAGCCTGAACGCATTCCGGCAGCCCTTCTTTTAGTCGTCGCAGATACGCATTTTTAAACGGCGTAAAGACCTTATACATCTGATGATTACCGGTCATGACGCTACCGGGCGCCAGCATCACGCTGTCGTCAAACCCCTGACACGTTACTGTATCCAGCGTTTTTTCCACCCAGCTGTCACGCTGACGCTCGTTAATTTCATATTGATAGTTATAGAAAAGCCGATCGACTTGATGCTCATCGCAGACATTTTTCACCACCTCTACCGACGCAGCGAAATCCGCCACGTCGTGAAACAATAAAGGAATGCCTTTTTGCGCCAGCTGCGTTTGCAACGCGTTTAGCTGGGCCTGCAAAAATGCCGCCTGGCGTGGGGCCATATGGTGCTGCAGCCACTGTTGCGGCGTGGCAATAAACAACGCGATCACCTTCGCCTGACGATCCCGACAGGCGGCGGCGAGCGCCTGATTATCGTGCAGGCGTAAATCCGTGCGAAACCAGACCAGATGGGTGGTCATAACTCTCCGGTTAATGTCCGTAACGTAAACGTAAGGCTTCCGGCCAAGGGTCGAAATAGCGCTGCCCGGCCAGATAAGCATCAGGAAATTCAGCCATATAGTGTTTTAACAGCGTGACCGGTGCAAGCAACGGCTGCGTGCCCTGCCGATAGCGATCGATAAGGTCTGCCAATTCCTGCCGCTGTCGGCTGTTAAGCTGTTTGCGAAAGTAGCCCTGCACGTGCATCAAAACGTTGGTGTGATTGCGGCGAGTTGCCGGATGCGACATCAGCGTCATCAGGCGCTGGCGATATTCGACAAAGTAGTCCTCCAGCGACGTCCATTCCGCCATCGCCGCCACAAAGCGTCCGAGCTCACGGTAAAGCGGCTGAGAATGCGCCAACAGTAACAGCTTATAGCGGCTGTGAAAGGCCATTAATTCGCCGCGATTCAGGCCCCGTTCGCGAAGAGCGTGCAACTCATTCAGGGCATAAATACGCTCGACAAAGTTCTCACGCAGAACAGCGTCCTGTAGCCGCCCGTCTTCTTCCACCGGCAGCCACGGGAATGTTTCCATCAGGATCCGGGTGTAAATGCCGCGTCCAGATTTGCGGCTGTATTGACCGTCGGCCTCGTATACCCGCACTCGCTCCATGCCACAGCTTGGCGATTTTGCGCACACGATATAGCCGCACAGCTTTTCGAAACGGGTAATCCGCTGACGGGTAAAATCGCGCATCGCCTGGGTTAAATCACCGTCGCGTCCATCGCTAAAACGCAAATTCGTGCTGCCCTGCTCGTCTTTCATCAGTCGCAGCGCGGGTCTCGGCACCGGTAAGCCAATGGCCATTTCCGGGCAGACGGGCTCAAACGCCACCAATGGGCTGAGATCCTCTACTGCAAAAGTCAGGCGTTTATGCCCGCCGTCAAAACGAACGGGCTCGCCTAATAAACAGGCGCTGATACCAACCGGGATTTTCTCACTCATAACCGCTCCTTTCAGGCCTATAAAAGAAGTGTAGACGCCAGAAAACGAAAAAGGCCGCACAAGGCGGCCTGGACGTAATTCGGTAAAATTTTAGGATTCTATCCAGCGGGATCGCTACAGATCAGTAAAAATCACAGGTCGCTTTTTCGGCCTGATCCATCCACACCGGTTTTTCACTGGTTTTAGACCAGACACGGTGCAGGTAGCTGTAAAAACGACCACGATCTTTCCAGAACAGCATTACTGGTAGCGCCAAAACACCCGCCACAACGGCGAAAGTACGACGCATCAATACAACATGTGCAGGAAACTCTTTGTACATAATCTCTCTCCCCTTTCATGGCCGGCAACGCACGCCGGTAAATGTTATCTGGGTCACATAATACCGCTTTGGTTGTAATTTTGCTACTCATCCGACCACTTTTTTACGTCATCGGGGGCTGATTTACACTTCTCGCCGTAATTAAGTTACATAAAAGTTAAATTAATACTAACCAGTAGTTAATTAATGGTCTTCTTCATTTTTATACTATTTTTACACCCCGCCCTGCGTTTTTTGCGAAATCTTTGCACCAAAAAACTTACCGTTACCGCACGTCATTAAACACCTGGAGGTGGACTGTGAGTGCAGGCGTGCTAACTGGTATCGTGCTGGTTTTCCTGTTATTGGGTTATCTGGTTTATACCCTGATCAATGCGGAGGCCTTCTAATGGCTGCGCAAGGGTTTTTACTGATTGCCAGTTTTTTACTGGTCCTGTTCATTTTGGCTCGCCCGTTAGGGCGCGTGCTGGCACGACTGATTGCCAATACGCCACTGCCCGGTACGGCCAGAGTTGAAAGTGGTCTTTGGCGCCTGATGGGTATCTCCGCCCAGGAGATGAACTGGCGGCAATATCTGCTGGCTATCATGATGCTCAACGTATTGGGGATAGTGGTGCTGTTCGCCATGCTGATGTTGCAGGGCGTTCTGCCGCTGAATCCGCAACACTTCCCGGGGCTTTCGTGGGATCTGGCGATGAACACCGCCATCAGCTTTGTCTCCAACACCAACTGGCAGGCGTATAGCGGTGAAAGTACGCTGAGCTATTTCAGCCAGATGGCCGGGCTGGCAGTACAAAACTTCTTATCTGCAGCCACCGGCATCGCAGTCGTGTTCGCACTAATCCGCGGTTTCTGCCGCCACAACACCGACGCGCTGGGTAACGCATGGATGGACATCGTGCGCGTTACGTTGTGGATCCTGCTGCCGCTGTCGCTGTTGATTGCGCTATTTATGATCCAGCAAGGCACGCTGCAAAACGTTCTCCCGTACCAGCATTTCACCTCGCTGGAAGGCGTAAAAGGCCTACTGCCAATGGGTCCGGTTGCATCGCAGGAAGCCATCAAAATGCTCGGCACCAACGGCGGCGGCTTCTTTAATGCCAACTCCAGCCATCCATTTGAAAATCCTACGGCGCTGACCAATACGGTGCAAATGCTGGCGATTTTCCTGATCCCAACCGCGCTGTGTTTTGCCTTCGGTGAAGCAGTCAATGACCGTCGCCAGGGGCGGGCTATCCTGTGGGCGATGTCGGTCATCTTCGTCATCTGCGTAGCGGTGGTGATGTGGGCTGAGCTCAGCGGGAATTCCCACTTCCTGAAACTCGGGGCCGACAGCGCCATCAATATGGAAGGCAAAGAGAGCCGGTTCGGCATTCTGCAAAGCAGCCTGTTTGCGGTGGTGACGACCGCGGCATCCTGCGGCGCAGTGAACGCCATGCACGACTCCTTTACCGCGCTCGGTGGAATGGTGCCAATGTGGCTAATGCAGATTGGTGAAGTGGTGTTCGGCGGCGTGGGTTCCGGGCTGTACGGCATGCTGCTGTTCGTGCTGCTGGCAGTGTTTATCGCCGGGCTGATGATTGGCCGTACGCCGGAATATCTCGGTAAAAAAATCGACGTGCGCGAAATGAAAATGACCGCGCTGGCGATCCTCGTGACGCCGGCACTGGTTCTGCTTGGCACTGCGCTGGCGATGATGACTGACGCCGGTCGCGCCGGAATGTTCAACCCGGGCATTCACGGCTTTAGCGAAGTGCTGTACGCCGTCTCTTCCGCCGCCAATAACAACGGCAGCGCCTTCGGCGGCCTGAGTGCTAACTCTCCATTCTGGAACTGCCTGCTGGCCTTCTGCATGTTCGTCGGACGCTTCGGGGTGATCGTGCCTGTTCTGGCCATTGCTGGCTCGCTGGTGAGCAAGAAAATTCAGCCCGCCAGCACCGGCACGCTGCCAACCTTCGGCCCGCTGTTTGTTGGCTTGCTGATAGGCACCGTGATTTTGGTCGGCGCCCTGACGTTTATTCCCGCCCTGGCGTTAGGCCCGGTCGCAGAACATCTCTCTTCGTTATAAGACAGCTGGAGACACGTTTTATGAGTCGTAAGCAAACGGCAATTTTCGAACCGGCCCTGGTTCGCCAGGCCCTGCTGGATGCCGTAAAAAAACTGAGTCCAGCCGTACAATGGCGCAACCCGGTGATGTTTATCGTCTGGCTGGGCAGCGTGTTGACCACCCTGCTCGCCGTGGCGATGGCCTTTGGAAAAGTGCCCGGTAGCGCCGGCTTCACGGCGGCAATCAGTATCTGGCTGTGGTTTACCGTGCTGTTCGCTAACGTCGCCGAAGCGCTGGCGGAAGGCCGCAGCAAGGCGCAGGCCAACAGTCTGAAAGGCATCCAGAAAACCTCTTTCGCCCGTAAACTGCGCGCGCCGCAGCATGACGCTCAGGTTGATCACGTTCCGGCAGATGACCTGCGCAAAGGCGACATCGTTCTGGTGGAGGCTGGCGACATTATCCCGTGCGACGGTGAAGTTATCGAAGGCGGCGCATCGGTGGACGAAAGCGCGATTACCGGGGAGTCCGCGCCAGTTATCCGCGAATCCGGCGGTGACTTCGCCTCGGTAACGGGTGGCACGCGCATTCTTTCCGACTGGCTGGTTATCCGTTGCAGCGTTAACCCTGGCGAAACTTTCCTTGACCGAATGATCGCCATGGTCGAAGGCGCTCAGCGTCGTAAAACACCAAACGAAATCGCCCTGACCATTTTGCTGGTCGCCCTGACCATCGTGTTCCTGCTGGCTACCGCCACCCTGTGGCCGTTCTCCGCGTACGGCGGAACGGCGGTCAGTGTGACGGTGCTGGTTGCGCTGTTGGTTTGTCTGATCCCGACGACCATCGGCGGGCTGCTGTCGGCTATCGGCGTGGCCGGGATGAGCCGGATGCTTGGTGCCAACGTGATTGCCACCAGCGGGCGTGCCGTTGAAGCAGCAGGCGATGTAGATGTATTGCTGCTGGATAAAACCGGCACCATCACTCTCGGTAACCGTCAGGCGTCTCAGTTCCTGCCCGCTCCGGGCGTCGATGAGAAAACCCTCGCCGATGCCGCGCAGCTGGCGTCGCTGGCCGATGAGACGCCGGAAGGCCGCAGTATCGTGGTGCTGGCAAAACAGCGCTTCAATCTGCGCGAGCGTGACGTTCAGGAATTGCAGGCCACGTTTGTGCCATTTACTGCGCAGACCCGCATGAGCGGCATCAATATCCACGACCGCATGATCCGTAAAGGCTCTGTGGATGCTATCCGTCGTCACGTAGAAGCCAACAGCGGGCACTTCCCGCCGCAGGTCGACACGCAGGTCGAAGGCGTGGCGCGTCAGGGCGGCACCCCGCTGGTGGTGGTGGAAGGTGCGACGGTGCTCGGTGTGATTGCACTGAAGGACATCGTTAAAGGCGGCATTAAAGAGCGTTTCGCACAGCTGCGCAAAATGGGCATTAAAACGGTGATGATCACCGGCGATAACCGCCTGACGGCCGCCGCCATCGCCGCCGAAGCAGGCGTAGATGACTTCCTGGCGGAAGCGACGCCGGAAGCCAAGCTGGCGCTGATTCGTCAGTATCAGGCGGAGGGCCGTCTGGTGGCGATGACTGGCGACGGCACCAACGACGCCCCGGCGTTAGCGCAAGCTGACGTGGCCGTGGCGATGAACTCGGGAACCCAGGCCGCAAAAGAAGCGGGCAACATGGTCGATCTGGACTCCAACCCGACCAAGCTGATTGAAGTGGTTCATATCGGTAAACAGATGCTGATGACCCGTGGGTCGCTGACCACCTTCAGTATTGCCAACGACGTGGCGAAGTATTTTGCCATCATCCCGGCGGCGTTTGCGGCTACCTATCCGCAGCTCAACGCGCTGAACGTGATGCACCTGCACTCGCCCGCGTCGGCCATTCTCAGCGCCGTTATCTTTAACGCCCTGATTATTGTGTTCCTGATCCCGCTGGCGTTAAAAGGCGTGAGTTATAAGCCACTGACGGCGGCAGCAATGCTGCGACGTAACCTGTGGATTTACGGCCTCGGTGGCCTGCTGGTGCCATTCATCGGCATCAAAGTGATTGACCTGTTGCTGACCCTGTTTGGTCTGGTGTAAGAGGAAATGAAAATGGCGACGTTACGCCCTGCTCTGGTAGTTCTGATTTTTTTAACCCTGGTCACCGGCGGCGTATATCCGCTGCTCACCGCCGCGCTTGGACAATGGTGGTTCGCCGACCAGGCCAACGGCTCGTTGATTCATCAGGACAACCAGATTCGTGGTTCTCGCTTGATTGGTCAGCAGTTTTCCGCGCCGGGATATTTTCACGGTCGCCCTTCCGCCACCGCCAATAGCCCCTATAATCCAGAGGCATCCGGCGGCAGTAACCTGGCAGGCAGTAATCCAGAGCTGGATAAAGAGGTGGCGGCGCGGGTGGCGCAACTGCGTCAGGACAATCCGCAGGCAGACGCACAGGTTCCCGTCGAACTGGTGACGACGTCCGCAAGCGGTCTTGATTACAGCCTGACGCCGCAGTCGGTAGACTGGCAAATACCACGTGTGGCGCAGGCCCGTCACCTGTCTGTAGCAACGCTGACGACGCTGGTTGCCGCACACACACAGCAGCCACTGGTGAGTTTCCTCGGCCAGCCGGTGGTGAATATTGTTGAGCTGAACATGGCGCTGGATGCCCTGAAACAACCGTAAGGATTGAGCATGACCGACGAGCCCTTTCGTCCCGATCCCGACCGCCTGCTGGAGCAATCCTCCGGCTGGCATCGCGGAAAACTGAAAGTCTTTTTTGGCGCCTGCGCAGGCGTAGGAAAAACCTACGCCATGTTGCAAGAGGCGCAGCGCCTGCGGGCGCAAGGGCTCGATATTCTGGTGGGCGTGGTGGAAACCCACGGCCGTCAGGAGACCGCCGCTCAGCTCAAGGGGCTGGCGACTCAGTCCCGAAAACGCATTCACTATCGCGGTCGACAGGTCGAAGAGTTTGACCTTGATGCCGCCCTCGCCCGCCGCCCGGCACTGATCCTGATGGACGAACTGGCGCACACCAACGCCCCCGGCTCACGTCACCCCAAACGCTGGCAGGATGTTGAAGAACTGCTGGAAGCGGGCATCGACGTTTTTACCACCGTCAACGTTCAGCATCTGGAAAGCCTGAACGACGTGGTCAGCGGCGTGACCGGTATCAAAGTGCGCGAAACCGTGCCGGATCCTTTTTTCGATTCTGCTGACGAAGTAGTTTTGGTGGACCTGCCGCCGGACGATTTACGCCAGCGTTTGCATGAAGGCAAAGTGTATATCGCCGGTCAGGCCGAGCGTGCCATCGAGCATTTCTTCCGTAAAGGCAACCTCATCGCCCTGCGCGAACTGGCACTGCGACGCACCGCTGACCGCGTGGATGATCAGATGCGCGCCTGGCGAGACCGGCAAGGCGAAGAAAAAGTCTGGCACACCCGCGATGCGATTCTGCTGTGCGTCGGCCACAGCGGCGGGAATGAAAAACTGGTGCGGGCCGCCGCCCGTCTGGCCGCCAAATTCGGCACTGCATGGCATGCGGTCTATGTCGAAACCCCCGATTTGCACCGTCTGCCAGAATCACAGCGGCGCAATATTCTCAGCGCATTGCGTCTGGCACAGGAACTGGGCGCGGAAACCGCCACGCTGTCAGACCCGGCGGAAGACAAAGCAATTCTGCGCTACGCCCGCGAACATAATCTCGGCAAAATCATTATTGGTCGGCGTAATAAACGACGCTGGTGGAGCCAGGAATCATTCGCCGACAGGCTCGCTCGCCGTGCACCGGACCTCGATTTACTGATTGTTGCCCTTGAAGATCAGCGGACCACCAGTTCAATCCGAGGTGCCGATAATCGCCCGTGGCGAGAGCGCTGGCGCGTTCAACTCCGCGGCTGCATCATTGCCGTGGTGCTCTGCGCCTTAATTACGGTCTTCGCCAGCCATTTCCTGATGGCGTTTGATGCCGCCAACCTGGTGATGCTCTATCTGCTCGGTGTGGTGATCGTGGCGCTGTTCTACGGACGCTGGCCGTCGGTGCTGGCTACCATCGCCAACGTCGTCAGCTTTGATCTGTTCTTTATTGCTCCGCGCGGCACCCTCGCCGTTTCCGATGTGCAGTACATTTTGACCTTCGGCGTAATGCTCACCGTCGGGCTGGTTATTGGGAATTTGACCGCAGGCGTGCGCTATCAGGCCCGCGTCGCACGCTATCGTGAACAGCGCACCCGGCACCTGTATGAAATGTCGAAAGCGCTGGCAACCGGCCGCCGCGCGCAGGATATAGCCCAAACCAGCGAGCAGTTTATTCACTCCACTTTCCAGGCGCGTAGCCAGGTGCTGCTGCCCAACGCCGAGGGCGGGCTTCATCCTCTGACCGACGGCAACGACATCACGCCGTGGGACGACGCCATCGCCCGCTGGAGCTTTGACAAAGGCCAGCCAGCAGGTGCGGGAACCGACACGCTGCCCGGGGTGCCGTATCTTATCCTGCCGTTAAAAAGCGCCGAGAAAACCCACGGCGTGGTGGTGGTTGAACCGGGTAATTTGCGCCAGTTGATGATCCCCGAACAGCAGCGACTGCTGGAAACCTGCACCTTGCTGGTCGCCAGCGCCCTGGAACGTCTGGCGCTGACCGCAAGCGAAGAGCAATCCCGGCTGACGAGTGAGCGGGAAAGCATTCGCAACTCGCTGCTGGCGGCGCTTTCACACGACTTGCGCACGCCATTAACCGTGCTGTTTGGTCAGGCGGAAATTCTGACGCTGGATTTGGCCAGCGAAGGTTCAAAGCACGCTCCACAGGCCAACGAAATTCGCCAGCACGTGCTGAACACCACCCGGCTGGTGAACAATCTGCTCGATATGGCGCGCATTCAGTCCGGTGGATTTAACCTGCGCAAAGAGTGGCTGACGCTGGAAGAAGTGGTGGGCAGCGCCATTCGCACCCTGGAAATGGGCCTCGGCGGGCGGCATATTCAGCTGGCGCTGGGCGACCCGCTGACGCTTATTCACGTTGATGGCCCGCTGTTTGAACGGGTGCTGATTAACCTGCTGGAAAACGCCGCGAAGTACGCGGGCTCGTCGGCCACCATTGGGATTTCCGCCGAACGCCTGCCCGAACAGCTACAGCTGGACGTGTGGGACTCCGGCCCCGGTATCCCTGCTGGTCAGGAACAGGCAATCTTTGCTAAATTCTCAAGGGGCCATAAAGAGTCGGCCATTCCCGGCGTGGGGCTTGGCCTCGCTATTTGCCAGGCAATTGTCGATGTACACGGCGGTGAGCTGCGCGCGTATAACCGCCCCGAGGGCGGGGCCCGTTTCAGGGTTACCCTGCCGCTTGATGCGCCCCCGGAGCTGGACGAACTTCTTGAGGAACTGTGATTAACGTACTTATCGTTGAAGATGAACAGGCTATTCGCCGTTTTCTGCGCAGCGCGCTGGAAGCCGATGGTCTGCGCGTGCACGAAGCCGAAACGCTGCAACGTGGGCTGCTGGAAGCGGCCACGCGCAAGCCTGACCTGGTCATTCTCGATCTCGGTTTGCCGGATGGCGACGGCATAGATTTCATTCGCGATTTCCGTCAGTGGAGCCAGGTGCCGGTGATTGTGCTTTCCGCTCGCGCCGAAGAGACGGATAAAATTACCGCGCTCGACGCCGGGGCCGACGATTACCTCAGCAAGCCGTTTGGCATTGGCGAATTACAGGCCCGTTTGCGGGTTGCCCTGCGCCGTCACGGTAACGCGGAACAGAATCAGCCGGTGTTTAATTTTGCGGACATTCAGGTCGATATTGCCAGCCACCGCATTCAGCGCGGCGGCGAGGAAATCCATCTGACGCCGATTGAATTTCGCCTTCTGGCGGTGTTACTCAACAACCACGGCAAAGTGCTGACCCAGCGTCAGTTGTTAAGTCAGGTCTGGGGTCCGAATGCGGTTGAGCATAGCCATTACCTGCGCATTTATATGGGCCATTTACGCCAGAAGCTGGAAATGGACCCGGCGCGCCCGCAGCATCTGTTAACCGAAACCGGAATTGGTTATCGGTTTATGCTTTAATGAGCGCAGCAAATAAAAAAGGGAGCCTTCTGGCTCCCTTTGCACATCGAAATACTGTTACGCGTTTTTCAGCACTTCACTAACAATCTCTACCGCTTCTTTCTCAATCAGCTTACGGTGCTCGGCACCAAGGAAGCTTTCGCAATAGATTTTGTAGGCGTCTTCTGTGCCGGATGGACGTGCTGCAAACCAGCCGTTTTTGGTCATCACTTTCAGACCGCCGATGGATGCACCGTTGCCTGGTGCTGCCGTCAGACGCGCGGTGATTGGGTCACCGGCCAGCGTATCGGCGCTAACCATCTCCGGAGAGAGTTTAGACAGCGCCGCTTTCTGGGCGGAAGTCGCAGATGCCTGAAGACGGTTGTAGCTCGGAGCACCAAAGCGCGCGGCCAGTTCGTCGTAATGCTGCTGCGGGTTTTTGCCAGTGACGGCGGTGATTTCAGCCGCCAGCAGGCACATGATGATCCCGTCTTTGTCGGTAGACCACGGTGTGCCGTCGAAACGCAGGAAGGATGCACCCGCGCTCTCTTCGCCGCCAAAACCAAAGCTGCCGTCAAACAGACCGTCAACAAACCATTTGAAGCCGACTGGCACTTCCACCAGCTTACGGCCCAGATCCTCAACCACGCGGTCAATCATTGCTGATGACACCAGGGTTTTACCCACGGCGACATCTTTGCCCCACTGTGGACGATGCTGGAACAGATAGTTGATCGCTACGGCCAGGTAGTGGTTCGGGTTCATCAGACCAGCCGGCGTCACGATACCGTGACGGTCGTAATCCGGGTCATTGGCAAACGCCAGGTCGAATTTGTCACGCAGTGCCAGCAGGCCCGCCATCGCACACTCTGATGAGCAGTCCATGCGGATCGCGCCATCTTTGTCGAGGTGCATGAAACGGAATGTCTGATCGACGTGATCGTTGACGATGGTCAGATCAAGCTTGTAGAACTCCGCAATACGTTTCCAGTATTCGATCCCGGAGCCGCCCAACGGATCAACACCAAGCTTCAGACCCGCTTTCTGAATGGCTTTGATATCAACGATATCCGCCAGCCCTTCGATAAACGGCTGAACTAAATCTTGCTCTTTGATATGCCCTGACGCATACGCCGCATCCAGAGACATGCGCTTCACGCCGTTCAGGCCATCAGCCAGTAATGCGTTTGCGCGGTCTTCAACCACTTTGGTGACGTTGGTATCAGCCGGGCCACCGTTTGGCGGGTTGTACTTGATACCACCATCGTCCGGCGGGTTATGGGACGGGGTGATGACGATGCCATCAGCCTGTGCGCCACCTTTTTTATTGTGAACCAGGATAGCGTTGGAAACCGCAGGCGTTGGGGTGTAGCCGTTGTTTTCCTGCACAATAACGTCTACACCGTTGGCCGCCAGCACTTCCAGTACGGAAATGATCGCTGGCTCTGACAGGGCGTGGGTATCCTTGCCGACGTAGCAGGGTCCGGTAACGCCATTTTTTGCGCGTTCTTCCGCAATCGCCTGCGCAATGGCCAGGATATGCGGTTCGTTGAAGCTGTGACGCGCAGCGCTACCACGGTGGCCGGACGTCCCGAATTTTACCGCATGTTCTGCGTTACCCACTTCCGGCTTCAGCACGTAGTACTGAGACGTCAGTTGGGCGACGTTGATCAAATCACTCTGCTGTGCAGGCTGACCCGCACGGTTATGAGTTGCCATTGCCTGGTCCTTCTTATGCTTAGATGGTGCCGCAAACCTTTTCAATTAATTCCGCGGGGAACTGCATTGACTGCATGATGTGTTCGACCATGCTGCATTTACGACCGGTATTGGTATTAGTGATAACCCAGTAAGGGGTTTCTGGTACCTGCTTAGGCTTGGTCTGATTGCCATTTTTCAGCAACGTTGCTTCGTCAGAGGCGAAGTAAACGCGCGTACGGCCGTGAAGTGACTCGGTAGCCTGAGCAAATGATTTGCTGTCTAAAGCGTAAAGTGTAGTCAGCACCAGCAGGAAACGGTTGACCGCTTTTTTCTGCTCGGCGTATTCGTCAGAAATCATCAGCTCGCGCATAGCGCGAACGTTATCTTTCAGTGAAGACACTTTTTTAACCGCGGCGACGACCGGTGCAGAGGCGGGTGCCGGGGTTTCTTTGGCTACGGTTGCTGCCGCCGCCTGCGATGCGGCAGAAAATTTCAGCATACGCCTTAAAATGTCGGATGCGCTCTCGCCAATGTGCTTAGTGTGGCTGGCAATAAAGCCGTAGAGTTCGTCATCAACTTCGATCGTTTTCATCTTAATCCAGTGAGATATCTTTTCTGAATACAAGTTGTTGGGATTATAAGGACAAAACCCAACAGCGGATAGCGTGTCGGCAAAAACTCAGACGACTACTGAGTGTTGCAGCCGGGCGGCAGAATGCTCAACATGATACCCTAACCCGACGTAGCGAAAAAAAGAACTTTGCCATGAAATTAAACAGCCGAGCGCAAACTGCACAAAACCTGCACACTAATTCTCCCATCGTCCTTGTTCACGGCCTTTTCGGTAGCCTTGATAACCTCGGGATCCTCGCCCGGGATCTGGTTGCCGACCACAATATCCTGCAAGTCGATATGCGTAACCACGGCCTTTCTCCTCGCGACCCGGAGATGACCTACGGTGCAATGGCGCAGGATCTTGTCGATACGCTCGATGCCAACGGCATTGAGAAGGCGATTCTGATAGGCCATTCGATGGGGGGTAAAGCGGTGATGGCGTTTACGGCACTAGCCCCTGAGCGCGTTGAAAAACTGGTGGCGATTGATATGGCCCCGGTGGCTTATCAGGTGCGCCGTCACGATGAGATTTTTGCCGCCATTAACGCCGTGACTGACGCGGGCGTCTCCAGCCGCCAGCAAGCCGCGGAAGTCATGCGCCAGCATATAGATGAAGAAGGCGTGATTCAGTTCTTGCTGAAGTCGTTCGTCGACGGCGCGTGGCGGTTCAACGTGCCAGCGTTGTGGGATCAATACCCGCATATCGTTGGCTGGGAACCGATTCCTGCCTGGGACCACCCTGCCTTGTTTATCCCGGGTGGAAATTCGCCTTACGTCACCGCCGAGTACCGCGACGCGTTACTTGCTCAGTTCCCGCAGGCCCGTGCGCACGTGATCGCGGGTGCCGGACACTGGGTTCACGCAGAAAAACCGGATGCGGTGCTGCGTGCGATTCGCCGTTACCTGGCAGAATGATTAAAATCCGAGCAAGCAAGCGCCATTGTGCCTCCCGGCGTTGGCGTGCGGGTTTCGCTGATGTATGATTGCGCGCTATCTGCGCCGGGCCTGTCGTCTGGCGGCTTGTTTCCCCGAAGTCACTCTGAATCATGGCAAAAGAACAAACGGACCGAACGACATTAGATTTGTTCGCAAATGAGCGTCGCCCGGGAAGGCCGAAAACCAATCCGCTCTCGCGCGACGAACAATTACGCATTAATAAGCGTAATCAGCTTAAACGCGACAAAAGCAACGGTCTCAAACGCGTTGAGCTGAAGCTCAATAACGATGCCGTGGATGCGCTTAATGAACTGGCTGACGCCAGAAATATGAGCCGCAGCGAGCTTATCGAAGAGATATTGTTGCAACAACTGGCTGCATTACACGGCCAGGAACTTGTCTGAAAATACGGCAAAAAATCACTTTCATTTAGCAGAGAGTGCAGTACGGCGCGATTGCAGTTTCCGCGCACTTCTCCTCCTGCTATCATTGCCTTTATCTGTGGGCAACATTCCACCATCATTTCAATACGTTTCAAGAGGTTATTTTACTCATGGCAATCACAGGTATTTTTTTCGGCAGCGACACCGGTAACACCGAAAATATCGCGAAGATGATCCAGAAGCAGCTTGGCAAAGACGTTGCCGAGGTGCATGACATTGCCAAGAGCAGTAAAGAAGATCTCGAAGGTTTCGATATTCTGCTGCTGGGTATCCCGACCTGGTACTACGGTGAAGCACAGTGTGACTGGGACGACTTCTTCCCGACGCTGGAAGAGGTAGACTTCAACGGTAAGCTGGTCGCACTGTTTGGCTGCGGCGATCAGGAAGATTACGCAGAATATTTCTGTGATGCGTTGGGTACCATCCGCGACATCATCGAACCGCGCGGCGCAACTATCGTCGGTCACTGGCCGACCGAAGGCTACCATTTCGAAGCCTCCAAAGGTCTGGCTGATGACGCCCACTTTGTGGGTCTGGCCATTGACGAAGATCGCCAGCCAGAGCTGACCGCTGAGCGTGTCGAAAAATGGGTGAAACAAATCTCTGAAGAGCTGCACCTCGAAGAGATCAAGAACGCCTAATGATTTAGAACGGTGCAGCATCCGTGCTGTGCCGTATTAGCGATAAATTGTGTTAAATTAATAGATAAAAGCAATCAAATTAATCGCTACAAATTTTTAACTTTTGAGCACATGTCTGTACAATGTCACCTGTTTTGACGAGGTCGGATGTTTCGCTTTGCAGATGATGCCTCGTTTATGAAAAGCATACTTTGCTCAGGGTTTACCGTTCCCATTTAGGCCAGGCAGTCCTATAATGAGACGCATTATCCTGAATTCATTCTTAGTAATACTTCCCCATAGGGAAGTGTATCGCCTAGCAACAGGACTGATTCCGCATGACTGACAACAATACCGCATTAAAGAAGGCAGGCCTGAAAGTCACGCTTCCTCGTTTGAAAATTCTGGAAGTGCTTCAGGAGCCGGACAATCACCATGTCAGTGCGGAAGACCTTTATAAACGCCTCATTGATATGGGCGAAGAAATTGGTCTGGCAACGGTTTATCGCGTTCTGAACCAGTTCGACGATGCCGGCATTGTCACCCGCCACAACTTCGAAGGCGGCAAGTCTGTTTTCGAACTGACTCAGCAGCATCATCACGATCACTTAATCTGCCTCGACTGTGGCAAGGTTATTGAGTTCAGCGATGACTCTATCGAAGCGCGTCAGCGCGAAATCGCCACTCGCCATGGCATTCGTCTGACCAACCATAGCCTTTATCTTTACGGCCACTGCGCAGAAGGCGACTGCCGTGAAGATGAACACGCACACGACGCCGCTGAGAAATAATCAGCGTTCGCTCAAAAGCAAAAAGCCAACCTCGCGGTTGGCTTTTTTTTGGCATAAATTTCAGGCAATCACAGAGGCCGATAGTTGAGGGTTATGGCTTTGTGGTTGTGGTGTTGTTGTTGCGAATTTCCTTCCAGATCTGGTCACAGCGGGCTTTCACCGCCTGATCGTTGCCGGTACGCGTCGCCTGGATACACTGTTGATAATCCAGAACCCGCACGGTTTCCTGATTGGCAAACTGCTGATGTGACTTCTCGGTTTTCAGTACGTCCAGTACATTCTGACACGCCTGGATTTTATCCGGGTTGCCTTCGGCAGTGTTAATACAAGCGCTGTACGCCTCTTTGAGCTTGTTATCTTCCTGCGGAGCCTGGGGCTGTGCGCATGCAACCAGCCCGGATGCCAGCATAGCGATGAGAATCAATTTTTTCATGATACGGCCTCATAGGCGCGCGGCGACGTTAACGCTGCCGCGCGACTTGTCAGAAAATGGTGAACGGGGCGATAACGATGAATTTCACGTCACGCTCATCCTGGAAGATGTTGCCGTAACCGCCGCCATAGCTCGGGATGTCGGAGTAGTTGTCGTATTGAGTAAAGTGCAGCTTGAACAGCGTGCCTTTCGCTCGTCCTTCCTGAACGGTGTACATCGCATCGAGGCTGTAAGCCGACTCTTTGATTTTGTTCGAGGCGATATCTTCGCGCTGACCTGCGCTATTGATAAGCCAGTCAGACGGTTTGGCATCCCAGGCATAAACATAAGACGCGCCCACGGCCCAGCCCGGCATATCCCAGTTTTTCAGATCATACATACCGCCAAAGAACACCGCTTTTTCGCCGTTGGCGTTGAAGTCTGAGCGGTTATCCCACCAGATATCCAGTCGGCCGTTGGACGATGCGTAGGTTGGGGTCATACGCTGAAGGAAGTAACCCTGCTGCCCTTCCGCTTTTACCCATGTTCCTTCGAGACGCAGGTCAACGACGTCGCCCACTTTATAACCGAAGGTCAGAGCCTGTAACCACGCGGTACCGTCATAGATATCGTTGATAGTGTTGCTGCTGACGGTGTCACGCGCACCGTAGAACTGGTAGCTGGTCGAGAGCGGCGCTCCGGCAACATCAAATTTATAGCTGGCTTTAGCAAAGTACTGATCCATAAAGCCTTCAGCCTGACCAAATGCGGCTTCGAGCACCAGGTCATTTTTGAAGTCGTATTTAGCACCGATGGAGTGCAGGTACTCCACTTTGGTTTTCTTGTCGTTCTGATAGAAATGATCAGTTTCGAGGTGCCATGGCGCTTTGTACTCGTTGGTCCACATATACGAGAAGCTCAACGCCCCGGCATCGCCGTAATCAAAGTTTGCCCCGGCTTCTGCACCCTGATAAGTACCAGGCATGAAGCTCCAGTGCGGCGCTAACAGGGTCTGGCCGGTAGGCTGAATATAACCTGCACGCGCCCAGGTCGGCCCCAGTTTAAATTTCGCGGCGGCTTTATACAGGCTGATCCCGCTCTTATCACCAGACCAGTCTTCGTCATAGCCTTTGTTAATAGAGGAGAACGCGATTTCGTTTGGGTGGCCGCTTTCGGCGGATTCAGCCATTTCAATTGCGGTGAAGGCCGCAATATCCAGGCCGATAAAATCTGCAGCATAACCCGACTGGAAGTCGAGGTTGGCGTTCCAGGTGGAGTGAGAAAGGTTGGTTTTGTACTTGTCGCCGTCGGTTACATCTTTACGGTCACGCTCACGCTGCCAATAATAGATGCCGCCGGTTAAGGTTGAATCGTCTACGAATCCTGCTGCACTGGCTTGCGGAACTGCAATCCAGCCCGACATTGCGGTGACCCCGGCAATAGCCAGCGCCAGCGTACTACGTTTGCCACTGAACGTACGCATGTGTATATCCTCTTTGACTTTTAAAAACGCGTTCGCAAAGCGAACAGCGATAAAAAATAAGTACTGCAAAAAAGTAGCGAGGCAGAAAAGTCCTAACGCTATGCATGTAGACTATTTTTCGCGACGCGAATTATCAATCCTTTTTCCGCACAAAAACGCAAGATTATGACAGGGCGCACATATTTGATTGCGTTTTGTTACATGTGCACGTTTCAGCATGAAGCTACGAGAACCGCTAATGGCAGGGGTTTCTAAATAAGAAGGGGAAAATGGCTCAGAAAAATGTAACAAGGCCGAGGCGCTGTTTCATGAATGAAAATGATATTATTTCGCATCACAAAAATGACATAAAAAAAGCGCCGCATTGCGCGACGCTTTTTATTTTCAGCAGAAGCGAAACTTATTCGCCCGCTTTTGCCCAGGTATCACGCAGGCCGACGGTACGGTTAAATACCAGCTTCTCTGCGGTGCTGTAGCGGCTGTCGAGACAGAAGTAACCTTCACGTTCGAACTGATGCGCTTTGCCCGCTTGCGCGGCTTTCAGCGACGGCTCAGCATAGCCCTGCTTGATAACCAGTGATTCCTGGTTAATGACGGACAGGAAATCTTCCGCCGCGCCCGGGTTTGGTACGCTGAACAGACGATCGTACAGGCGAATCTCAACCGGCAGCGCGTGGTGTGCGCTTACCCAATGGATAACGCCTTTCACTTTACGGCCATCAGCCGGATCTTTGCTCAGGGTTTCCGCATCGTAAGTACAGAAGATGGTGGTGATGTTGCCTTCCGCATCTTTCTCTACGCGCTCGGCTTTGATGACGTAGGCATTACGCAGACGCACTTCTTTACCCATCACCAGACGCTTGTACTGTTTGTTCGCTTCTTCGCGGAAATCAGCACGATCGATCCAGATCTCACCGCTGAACGGCACATCACGGCTGCCCATTTCTGGTTTGCTCGGGTGGTTCGGCATGGTGACGATTTCGCTTTCACCCTGCGGGTAGTTTTCGATAATCAGTTTAACCGGATCGATAACCGCCATCGCACGTGGCGCGTTTTCATTCAGATCTTCACGAATGCAGGATTCCAGAGAAGCGATTTCAATGGTGTTGTCCTGTTTGGTCACGCCAATACGCTTGCAGAACTCGCGGATAGACGCGGCGGTGTAACCACGACGACGCAGACCGGAGATGGTCGGCATACGCGGGTCATCCCAGGCTTCCACATGCTTGTCGGTCACCAGCAGGTTCAGCTTACGCTTGGACATCACGGTGTATTCCAGGTTCAGGCGAGAGAACTCGTACTGACGTGGATGAACCGGGATGGAAATGTTGTCGAGCACCCAGTCATACAGACGACGGTTGTCCTGGAATTCCAGCGTACACAGCGAGTGCGTAATGCCTTCCAGCGCATCGCTGATGCAGTGGGTGAAGTCATACATCGGGTAGATGCACCACTTGCTGCCAGTCTGGTGGTGATCGGCAAATTTAATGCGATACAGTACCGGGTCACGCATGACGATGAACGGAGACGCCATGTCGATTTTGGCACGCAGACAGGCTTTACCTTCTTCGAAACCACCCGCACGCATTTTTTCAAACAGCGCCAGGTTCTCTTCCACGCTGCGGTCGCGATGCGGGCTGTTTTTGCCCGGCTGCGTCAGGGTACCGCGATATTCACGGATTTCGTCTGCGGAGAGTTCGTCCACATACGCCAGACCTTTGTTGATAAGCTCAATCGCATACTGATGCAGCTTATCGAAATAGTCAGAGGAGTAACAAATCTCGCCGGACCAGTGGAAACCTAACCACTCAACGTCTTGCTTGATGGACTCAACATATTCGATGTCTTCTTTCACCGGGTTGGTGTCATCGAAACGCAGGTTGCATTGGCCCTGGTAATCCTGAGCAATGCCGAAGTTCAGGCAGATAGATTTTGCATGACCGATGTGCAAATACCCGTTCGGCTCAGGCGGAAAACGGGTATGAACGGTCGTGTGCTTACCACTGGCCAGATCTTCATCAATAATCTGGCGAATAAAGTTAGTCGGGCGGGCTTCTGCCTCACTCATCGCGGGTTCCTCAAGGCGTAAACAACATATAACGGCGTATGATCTTATAAGCTGCGTGCGGAGACAACCCTTACTTAGAGAAAAAGCGCGGTTAGCTGTTGATCTGGGTTCTCTTGTCCCATAAAAAAGCGGCGGAGGATAACCCCCCGCCGCTAAGGCATATAATATTACCCGTCATACTTCAAGTTGCTTATCCGTTGAACAGCAACTCGAATTATGTTGGGTATACTCAGGAACGATTACTTGCCTTTAATCTCATACAGCGGTGTTACGCCTGCAACAACCTGACCCTGCGCCTTGATAACCAGGCCGCTGAAGTCGTCGATGTTGCTGCAAACCACCGGGCTTATCATCGAGCGCGCATTGGCGTTCAGGAAGTCCAGATCCATTTCCAGGACCGGCTGACCTGCAACCACTTCTGCACCCTCTTCTACCAGGCGAGTAAAGCCCTGGCCGTTCAGCGCAACGGTATCGATCCCCATGTGGACAACGATTTCCGCGCCGTTCTCGGTTTCGAGACAGAACGCATGATTGGTGTTGAAGATTTTAACGATGGTGCCTGCAGCTGGAGAAACGACCGTTTTTTCGGTTGGTTTCACTGCCACGCCGTCACCGACAGCTTTGCTGGCGAAGGCTTCATCAGGAACCTGCTCCAGGGCAACCACATCACCGGTCACTGGCGAAACCAGCGTAGCGATAGTTGCTGCGTTTGGCACAGCCTGCGGTTTTGCCGCGGCAGTTGCCGCTGCTGCAACCGGAGCTGCTTCTGCTGCCGCTACCGGGCCGGTGGTTTTCATCGCGTTCGCGATTTTTTCTGCCACGAAGCCAACGATAATCTGCACGCTGGTTTTGTTCAGACGAATCACACCCGACGCACCCAGGCGTTTCGCCAGCGCTTCGTTGACCAGAGAGGAGTCTTTCACGTTCAGACGCAGACGGGTGATACACGCATCAATCCCGGTCAGGTTGTCTGAGCCGCCAACGGCTGCAATGTACTGGCGAGCCAGTTCAGCTGCGTCCTGCTCTTTGTCATTGCTCACATTCACGTCCTGGCCATCGGCTTCGCTACCGGCAACAGCCAGTTCGCGACCCGGAGTCATCAGGTTGAATTTGTTGATAGTGAAACGGAACACCACGTAGTAGATAACGAAGAACACCAGACCCTGAGGGATCAGCATCCACCAGTGTGTCGCCAGCGGGTTACGCGAGGACAGCACCATATCCACCAGACCGGCGCTGAAGCCGAAGCCCGCAATCCAGTGCATGCTGGCAGCGATGAACACGGAAATACCGGTCAGCACAGCGTGGATGAAGTACAGAACCGGCGCCACGAACATGAAGGAGAATTCCAGAGGCTCGGTGATACCAGTGAAGAAGGCCGCAAATGCGCCCGCCATCATGATACCCAGCACTTTGGCTTTATTTTCCGGACGTGCACAGTGGTAAATCGCCAATGCCGCACCAGGCAGACCGAACATCATAATCGGGAAGAAGCCCGCCTGATAACGACCGGTGATGCCCACAACCGCTTTGCCGGCTTCGATAGACTGCGCGCCGCCGAGGAAGTTAGGAATGTCGTTAATACCGGCAACGTCAAACCAGAATACGGAGTTCAGCGCGTGGTGCAGACCGACCGGGATCAGCAGACGGTTGAAGAACGCGTACACGCCCGCACCGACAGAACCCAGCTTCTGAATGTGCTCACCGAAGTTCACCAGACCGTCGAAGATTACCGGCCAGATGTACATCATGATGAACGCCACCACGATCATGACGAAGGACGTCAGGATTGGCACCAGACGGCGACCGCTGAAGAACGACAGCGCTTTTGGCAGCTCGACGCTGCTGAAGCGGTTGTACAGTTCCGCAGAGATAATACCGACGAGGATACCGACGAACTGGTTGCTGATCTTACCAAAGGCCGCTGGAACCTGGTCCAGTGGAATTTTTTGGATCATCGACACCGCTGCTGGAGAGCAGAGCGTTGTTAAAACGAGGAAACCGACAAAGCCGGTCAGCGCTGCTGCACCGTCTTTATCTTTGGACATACCGTAAGCCACACCAATCGCAAACAACACGGACATGTTGTCGATGATTGCGGAGCCAGATTTAATGAAGAACGCGGCCAGTGCGTTAGATCCGCCCCAGCCCACCGGGTCAATCCAGTAGCCGACACCCATCAGGATGGCTGCGGCAGGCAGCGTGGCCACTGGCACCATCAGTGCGCGGCCAACTTTTTGTAAATAACCTAGAACACTCACTTTTATTCCCCCTATGAGACCCCGAGCCGACTTAGTTAAAGCCGTATATTTTTATAGTGTGACTATCTTGAAGCACAGCGATGTATCACTAGCTCTAAGAGTGTGTGGAAAATTAATTCGCCTCGCAAATTAAAAGCGCCTTTTTTGTGACTTTTATCACCAAATATCGTCTTCACCCCCTCTTCCGACTGGCTAACAGTGAAAACTTATTTTATCATTCGAAAAATCAGGACGGATTGCCGCCTCTTGCAGCCAAACCAGGTTACTCTTAACAGAGATACGGTATCAATCCGCCAACATTTATATTAACTATTGAGGTGAACAATGAGACTGATTCCCCTGGCGACAGCAGAACAAGTAGGCAAATGGGCCGCCCGTCATATCGTCAACCGCATCAATGCGTTCAAACCAACCGCGGACCGTCCATTTGTTTTGGGCCTGCCAACCGGTGGTACACCGCTCACCGCATATAAAGCTCTCGTAGAGATGCACAAAGCGGGCCAGGTTAGCTTCAAACACGTTGTTACCTTCAACATGGATGAATATGTTGGTCTGGCAAAAGAGCATCCGGAAAGCTACCACAGCTTCATGCACCGCAATTTCTTTGATCACGTTGATATTCCGGCGGAAAACATTAACCTGCTGGATGGCAATGCACCAGATATCGATGCAGAATGCCGTCAGTATGAAGAAAAAATCCGCGCTTACGGCAAAATTAACCTGTTCATGGGTGGCGTAGGCAACGATGGCCACATCGCATTCAACGAACCGGCTTCTTCCCTCTCTTCACGTACCCGTATTAAAACCCTGACCCATGACACCCGCGTGGCAAACTCCCGTTTCTTCGACGGTGATGTGACTCAGGTTCCAAAATACGCACTGACCGTGGGCGTGGGCACGCTGCTGGATGCTGAAGAAGTGATGATTCTGGTGCTGGGCCATCAGAAAGCACAGGCGCTGCAAGCGGCCGTTGAAGGCAACGTGAACCACATGTGGACCATCAGCTGTCTGCAGCTGCACCCGAAAGCGGTAATGGTGTGCGACGAGCCGTCCACCATGGAACTGAAAGTGAAAACGCTGAAGTACTTCAACGAATTAGAAGCCGAAAATATTAAAGGTCTGTAATTGAATCCCCGTCCCTCTTCGGAGGGGCGGAAGCATTTTTGACACCGGGGGTCGTATGTATGCATTAACCCATGGCCGAATTTATACCGGCCACGAAATTCTGGATGACCATGCGATTGTTATCGCCAATGGCCTGATTGAACGTATCTGCCCACAGGCCGGTTTGCCGTCCGGGATTGAGCAACGCTCGTTAAATGGCGCCATTCTTGCTCCCGGTTTTATCGACGTCCAGCTGAACGGCTGCGGCGGCGTGCAGTTCAACGACAGCCCGGATGCGGTGACCGTTGAAACACTGGAAATCATGCAGAAAGCCAACGAGAAATCGGGCTGCACCAGCTATCTGCCGACGCTGATTACCTCCAGCGACGAATTAATGAAGCAGGGCATCCGCGTGATGCGCGAATACCTGGCGAAATACCCGAATCAGGCGCTGGGCCTGCACCTGGAAGGACCATGGCTCAACATCGTCAAGAAAGGCACTCACAATCCGGATTTCGTGCGCAAGCCAGACCATGAGCTGGTCGATTTCCTGTGTGCTAACGCCGATGTGATAACCAAAGTCACCCTGGCCCCAGAAATGGTGCCTGCCGAAGTGATCACCCGTCTGGTTGACGCCGGGATTGTGGTATCTGCCGGTCACTCCAATGCGACGCTGAAAGAAGCGAAAGTCGGTTTCCGCGCCGGTATCACTTTTGCCACGCATTTATATAACGCCATGCCTTACATCACCGGGCGTGAGCCGGGTCTGGCAGGCGCGATTTTCGATGAAGCTGACGTTTACTGCGGCATCATTGTTGATGGTCTGCATGTTGATTTCGCTAACGTACGTAACGCCAAACGCCTGAAGGGCGACAAGCTGTGTCTGGTCACCGACGCCACCGCTCCGGCAGGCGCACACATTGATGAGTTCATTTTTGCTGGTAAAACAATATACTACCGGGATGGACTGTGTGTGGATGAGAACGGCACTTTAAGCGGTTCAGCATTGACCATGATCGAAGGCGTGCGTAACCTGGTAGAACACTGCGGAATCGCGCTGGATGAAGTACTGCGTATGGCGACACTTTACCCGGCCCGCGCTATCGGCGTTGACAAACAGCTGGGAAGCCTCGCACCAGGCATGGTAGCCAACCTGACCGCGTTCACTCGCGATTATAAAATCACTAAGACCATCGTTAATGGTAACGAGGTCGTTGCTGAGTAAGTAAAGTATGACATCAGGCGGACAAGCTCAAATTGGTAATGTTGACCTCGTTAAACAACTTAACAGCGCGGCCGTTTACCGCCTGATTGACCAGCATGGTCCTATCTCGCGCATTCAAATTGCCGAACAGAGCCAGCTTGCTCCCGCCAGCGTGACCAAAATCACGCGTCAGTTAATAGAACGCGGCCTGATCAAAGAAGTCGATCAGCAAGCCTCCACGGGGGGCCGCCGCGCTATTTCGATAATCACCGAAACCCGCAATTTTCACGCTATCGGCGTGCGTCTCGGGCGTCATGACACGACCCTTACGCTCTACGATCTGAGCAGTAAAGTCATCGCCGAAGAACACTACCCGCTGCCGGAGCGCACCCAGGAAACCCTGGAATACGCGCTGCTCAACACCATCGCCACCTTTATTGAAAACAGCCAGCGCAAAATCCGCGAGCTGATTGCTATCTCGGTTATCCTGCCGGGGTTGGTCGATCCGGAAAGCGGCGTTATCCGCTACATGCCGCATATTCAGGTGGAAAACTGGGGCCTGGTCGGCGCACTGGAAAAACGCTTCAAAGTGACCTGCTTTGTCGGCCACGATATCCGCAGTTTGGCTCTTGCAGAGCACTACTTTGGTGCAACGCACGACTGCGATGACTCTATTCTGGTGCGCGTTCACCGCGGGACCGGCGCCGGGATCATCTCCAACGGCCGAATTTTTATCGGTCGTAACGGCAACGTCGGCGAGATTGGCCATATTCAGGTCGACCCGCTGGGTGAACGCTGTCACTGTGGCAACTTCGGCTGTCTCGAAACCGTCGCCGCCAACGCCGCCATCGAACAACGGGTACGCCTGCTGTTAGAGAAAGGCTATCAGAGTAAAGTCTCGCTGGATGATTGCTCGATTAAAGCTATCTGCAAAGCCGCGAATAAGGGCGATGCGCTGGCCAGTGAAGTGATTGAACAGGTTGGCCGTCATTTGGGTAAAACCATCGCCATCGCCATTAACCTGTTTAACCCGCAGAAAGTGGTTATCGCGGGTGAAATCACCGACGCGGAAAAAATCCTGCTGCCTGCGATTGAAGGCTGCATCAATACGCAGGCACTGAAAGCGTTCCGTCACAACCTACCGGTGGTGAAATCTGAACTGGATCACCGCTCTGCGATTGGCGCTTTCGCCCTCGTCAAACGCGCCATGCTCAACGGAATGCTGCTCCAGCGTCTGCTGGAAGGTTAACCGCCCTTTCTCTCCTCCCGCTGCACAGGCAGACGGGAGGATAATGTGTATAATTACGCCTTTCCTAAAATAAGACGTCGGACAGTCCATGACCCTTCAGAACATCATTTGCGATATTGACGGCGTGCTGATGCACGATAACGTCGCCGTTCCTGGCGCTGCGGAGTTTTTGACCCGCGTACTGGAGAAAGGCATGCCGCTGGTATTGCTGACTAACTACCCTTCGCAAACTGGTCAGGACCTGGCCAACCGCTTCGCCACCGCGGGTGTCGACGTACCGGACAGCGTGTTTTATACCTCAGCAATGGCAACGGCCGATTTCCTGCGTCGTCAGGAAGGTAAAAAAGCGTATGTAGTCGGCGAAGGCGCGTTGATCCACGAATTGTATAAAGCCGGGTTTACCATCACCGATGTGAATCCCGATTTTGTTATCGTGGGCGAGACGCGTTCCTTTAACTGGGAAATGATGCACAAAGCGGCATTCTTCGTGGCGAACGGCGCACGTTTCATTGCCACTAACCCGGACACCCACGGTCGCGGATTCTATCCGGCCTGTGGCGCATTGTGCGCAGGCATCGAGAAGATTTCCGGACGCAAGCCGTTTTACGTCGGCAAGCCCAGCCCGTGGATCATCCGCGCTGCACTGAACAAAATGCAGGCTCATTCAGAGCAGACGGTTATCGTCGGCGATAACCTGCGCACCGACATTCTGGCAGGCTTCCAGGCCGGTCTGGAGACTATTCTGGTGCTCTCTGGGGTGTCGACCGTGGATGACATCGACAGTATGCCGTTCCGACCGTCGTGGATTTATCCGTCGGTGGCCGAAATCGACGTAATCTGAATGAAAACCACGTCCCCGGGCGTGGTTTTCTGTTTTATACCGCTGCAAAACAGATCCCCATCTAATAAAACACGCTATAAATTGCATAATCGTCAATCCTGAGAGCAATTCACTACGTGTTTTTCACTATTCTCTAATCCTCATTGCACTATTTTCTGTAACCCCGGTAATTCTCTTGCGCACTCGCCCGCTTTACGGCATTTTTTAAGTCATGCAACGCCACAACAACACGCAACAGAATTAACGGAGAAGTCGCTATGTGTTCTATTTTCGGTGTACTGGATATCAAAACGGACGCGGTCGAACTGCGTAAAAAAGCGCTGGAGCTTTCTCGCCTGATGCGCCATCGCGGCCCGGACTGGTCAGGCGTATATGCCAGCGATAAAGCGATTCTGGCCCATGAGCGTCTGTCTATTGTCGACGTTAACGCCGGTGCCCAGCCGCTGTATAACGAAAAGAAAACCCACGCGCTGGCCGTAAACGGTGAAATCTACAACCACCAGGCGCTGCGTGCAGAATACGGCGACCGTTATCAGTTCCAGACCGGATCCGACTGCGAAGTCATCCTGGCGCTGTATCAGGAAAAAGGCCCGGAATTCCTCGACGAGCTGGAAGGCATGTTCGCCTTTGTGCTGTACGACAGTGAAAAAGACGCGTACCTGATCGGCCGCGATCACATCGGGATCATCCCGCTGTATATGGGCCACGATGAACACGGCAACCTGTACATTGCCTCCGAAATGAAAGCGCTGGTGCCGGTTTGCCGCTCCATTAAAGAATTCCCGGCAGGCAGCTATCTGTGGAGCCAGGACGGTGAAATTCGTCCTTATTACCAGCGTGACTGGTTCGATTACGACGCAGTAAAAGACAACGTCACTGACAAAGCCGAGCTGCGTCAGGCGCTGGAAGATTCCGTAAAAAGCCACCTGATGTCCGACGTGCCTTACGGCGTGCTGCTCTCAGGCGGTCTCGATTCTTCAGTGATTTCTGCTATCACCAAGAAATTTGCCGCCCGCCGCGTGGAAGATCAGGAACGTTCTGAAGCCTGGTGGCCGCAGCTGCACTCTTTCGCAGTCGGCCTCGACGGTTCACCGGATCTGAAAGCCGCGCAGGAGGTGGCAAACCACCTGGGCACCGTGCACCATGAAATTCACTTCACCGTGCAGGAAGGCCTGGATGCCATCCGCGACGTGATTTATCACATCGAAACCTATGACGTCACCACCATCCGCGCCTCCACGCCGATGTACCTGATGTCACGTAAAATCAAAGCCATGGGCATCAAAATGGTGCTGTCCGGTGAGGGGTCTGACGAAGTGTTTGGTGGCTACCTGTACTTCCACAAAGCGCCGAACGCGAAAGAACTGCATGAAGAAACCGTGCGTAAACTGCAGGCGCTGCACATGTTTGACTGTGCCCGTGCCAACAAAGCGATGTCCGCCTGGGGCGTTGAAGCACGTGTGCCGTTCCTCGACAAGAAATTCCTCGACGTGGCGATGCGTATTAACCCGCAGGATAAAATGTGCGGCAACGGCAAAATGGAAAAACACATTCTGCGCGAATGCTTTGAATCCTATCTGCCGGCAAGCGTGGCATGGCGCCAGAAAGAACAGTTTTCCGATGGTGTAGGCTACAGCTGGATTGATAGCCTGAAAGAAGTGGCCGCAAAACAGATTACTGATAAGCAACTGGAAACCGCGAGCTTCCGCTTCCCATACAACACGCCGTCTTCCAAAGAAGCGTATTTGTATCGTGAAATCTTCGAAGAGCTGTTCCCTCTGCCAAGTGCGGCAGAATGCGTTCCTGGAGGTCCGTCAGTCGCCTGCTCTTCCGCTAAGGCTATCGAATGGGACGAAGCGTTCAAAAACATGAACGATCCATCAGGCCGTGCGGTAGGCGTGCATCAGTCAGCCTACAAATAACGTCACGTTTTTAATGATGGGCCCTTCGGGGCCCATTTTGCGTTATGGTCGATAATCAGACGGAGAAAAAGACGTAATAATCAATTATTGCCGATAAATTCGCCTCGCTGTTCGCAACCTAACCAAACAGTCACATTCCGGCCATTTTCCTTGAAAAAGAAGTTGACGCTTATTGGCTCAATACGCATAATGCGCCCCGCAACGCCGATAAGGTAACGCGAAAAAAAGATGGCTACGTAGCTCAGTTGGTTAGAGCACATCACTCATAATGATGGGGTCACAGGTTCGAATCCCGTCGTAGCCACCATCTTTTTTGCGGGAGTGGCGAAATTGGTAGACGCACCAGATTTAGGTTCTGGCGCCGCAAGGTGTGCGAGTTCAAGTCTCGCCTCCCGCACCATTCCCAAGACGCGTTGCACGGATGGGGTATCGCCAAGCGGTAAGGCACCGGTTTTTGATACCGGCATTCCCTGGTTCGAATCCAGGTACCCCAGCCATTTTTTTCCCAGAACAAGCGTTTTCGCGTGAGTCAATTGGGGTATCGCCAAGCGGTAAGGCACTGGTTTTTGATACCAGCATTCCCTGGTTCGAATCCAGGTACCCCAGCCAGTCTCACTGGCAAAACAAAAATTCAGGCTACGTAGCTCAGTTGGTTAGAGCACATCACTCATAATGATGGGGTCACAGGTTCGAATCCCGTCGTAGCCACCATATTCTTGGGGTGTCGCCAAGCGGTAAGGCACTGGTTTCTGATACCAGCATTCCGGGGTTCGAATCCCTGCACCCCAGCCATTTAGTAAACGATGTACAAAAACTGAAAAGAACACCTGATGGGGTGTCGCCAAGCGGTAAGGCACTGGTTTCTGATACCAGCATTCCGGGGTTCGAATCCCTGCACCCCAGCCACTTTTCAAACAACATCGTAAAGCACCAGAAATTCTGTTGGGGTATCGCCAAGCGGTAAGGCTCTGGTTTCTGATACCAGCATTCCGAGGTTCGAATCCTCGTACCCCAGCCACATAAAATAAAAAAGCTCGCTTCGGCGGGCTTTTTTGCTTTTGTCATCCTGCTGATTGATGGTTGATCGCGGCCTTTCGACCGCGTCAGTCCTTACAACCCTAATGCATACTTCAGTGCCTGACGTTTGAGTACGCCCGCGCGCTCGGCGGCCATCAAGCCGACGTTACGCAGCATTCTGAGCGGCGCGAGATTATTACTGAAGCTTGCATAGAACAGGTCCATACCCGACTGCATCAAATAATTATCCGTCATCCGGCGCGACTGATAGCGCTTAAGCACCGGCAAACTTGCCCAGTCTTCACCCTGACTGCGGGCATTCGCCAGCACGTCCAGCAGCGCGTCGACATCACGATAGCCGAGATTCACGCCCTGCCCCGCCAACGGATGAATGGTATGCGCCGCATCGCCCACCAGCGCTAAGCCTGGCTGCACGTAACGCAATGCGTGACGACGCGTGAGCGGGAATGCACCCGCGGCCACGGGTTTGATTTTCCCGAGACGCGCCGGGAAAGTACGCACAATTTCCTGTTCAAGCTGCGCCATCGACAGCGACTGAAGCTGGCGAATACGCGCCGGAGTGTCATACCACACCAACGATGCCCAGCGGTCGAACAGCGGCAGGAATGCGCGCGGCCCGGTGGGCGTGAACTGCTGCCAGGTGCTGTCGCCCGGTTCGCTCTCGCTCTCCACGGTAATCAGCATGCAGGACTGCGGATACTGCCAGGCATGAACGCCGATTCCCGCCATTTGGCGGACCTGAGAATTCGCACCGTCGGCCCCGATCACCAGTTTCGCCATCAGCTCACTGCCGTCGGTAAAGCCCAGAAGATAGCCTTCGCTACCGTGCAGCAGGGTTTCCAGCGACGACGGCATGCACAATCTGACGTTGTCATGTGCCTCCAGCGCCTGCCACAAGGCGAGCTGTAGTACGTTGTTCTCTACCATATAACCGAGTTCGGGCAATTTGAGCTCAGCGGCGTTAAACACCACGCGTGCGCTTTCCCATTCCCAGGTTTCCAGTTGGCAATAACGATGGGTGCGCATGGCCTGAATTGCCTCCCACACACCAAGCCCGCGCAGCAAACCGACCGACGACGCGCTGATGGCGGAGATCCGCACGTCCGGCTGGCTCGCGGCATCAAATGTGGGCGGTGCCGCCTGTTCAATCACGGTTACGCTGAATCCAAGCTGCGCCAGCCCCAGCGCCAGCGCGCCCCCGACCATCCCCCCGCCAACGACGGCGACATCAGTATGTTGATTGCTCATGGCTCGTTTCCTTAAACCTCAATCCCTTAAGTTTACCGGATTTTTTTGTCCTTTGGGCGCCGGGTGGGCCAGACTGGTCACACTCGCCACAAAGCATTACAATACGCGTCCTGCGTTTCCTCGAGCAAAGCTAAGTCGATGACAAAAAAACTCCATATTAAAACCTGGGGCTGTCAGATGAACGAATACGATTCATCAAAGATGGCCGATCTGCTGGATGCCACTCACGGCTATCAACTGACTGACATCGCGGAAGAAGCCGATGTGCTGCTGCTGAACACCTGCTCGATTCGTGAGAAAGCGCAGGAAAAAGTGTTCCACCAGTTGGGACGCTGGAAACTTATCAAAGCCAAACGACCGGACGTGATCATCGGTGTTGGCGGCTGTGTCGCCTCACAGGAAGGCAAACTGATCCGCCAGCGCGCCCACTACGTCGATATTATTTTTGGCCCACAGACGCTACACCGTTTGCCAGAAATGATCAGTTCCATTCGCGGTATGCGCGATCACCGCAAACCGATCGTGGACGTCAGCTTCCCTGAAATCGAAAAATTCGACCGACTGCCAGAGCCACGCGCTGATGGCCCGACCGCGTTCGTGTCGATCATGGAAGGCTGCAACAAATACTGCACTTACTGCGTCGTGCCTTATACCCGCGGGGAAGAAGTCAGCCGTCCGTGCGACGACATTCTGTTTGAATGCGCCCAGTTGGCGGCGCAGGGTGTGCGCGAAATACATCTGCTGGGCCAGAACGTCAACGCCTGGCGCGGTGAAAACTACGACGGCAGTACCGGTTCATTTGCCGAACTGCTGCGCCTTGTGGCGGCTATCGACGGCGTCGACCGCATTCGTTTCACCACCAGCCATCCGATTGAGTTTACCGACGATATCATCGATGTGTACCGCGATACGCCGGAGCTGGTGAGCTTCCTGCATCTGCCGATTCAGAGCGGCTCCGACCGCGTCCTGAATCTTATGGGCCGTACCCACACCGCGCTGGAATACAAAGCCATTATCCGCAAGCTGTATGCCGCGCGCCCGGATATTCAAATCAGCTCTGACTTCATCGTCGGTTTCCCTGGTGAAACCAATGAGGATTTCGAGAAGACCATGAAGCTCATTGCCGATGTGAATATGGACGTCAGTTACAGCTTTATCTTCTCCGCACGTCCTGGCACGCCTGCGGCGGATATGGTCGATGATGTCTCAGACGACGATAAAAAGCAGCGTCTGTACATCCTACAGGAGCGTCTCAACCAGCAGGCCATGGCCTGGAGCCGTCGTATGGTCGGCACCGTCCAGCGCATTCTGGTGGAAGGCACGTCGCGTAAGAGCATCATGGAATTGACCGGGCGTACCGAAAATAACCGCGTGGTGAACTTCGAGGGCACGCCGGAGATGGTCGGTAAATTCGTTGATGTGGAAATCGTCGACGTTTACACCAACTCCCTGCGCGGCAAGCTTATCCGCACCGAAGCGGAAATGGGCCTGCGCGTGGTGGAATCTCCGGAATCCGTGATTGCCCGTACCCGCAAAGAGAACGATCTCGGCGTCGGTATTTTCCAGCCGTGATCCTGTGGCCTGCCCCGTCGGGCAGGCCCTTGCATTTCCCTGCCCTGCCCCCACATCAATCGCAGTGCTTGCGCCTTTAATCACTGGCGTGAATAATTTCCGTATACACGTTCAAAAACGCCCGCCGTGGCGCCTGGTAAAAGAGGAACAGCTTGAATACAGAAACCCGTGAAGTAACCCTCGAGCCGGCAGACAACGACCGCCTGCTGAGCCTCTGTGGCCCGTTTGATGACAACATCAAACATCTGGAGCGACGACTGGGTATCGAAATCAACCGCCGCGATAATCATTTCAAACTCACTGGACGCGCCATCTGCGTAAACGCAGCGGCAGATATCCTGCGCAGCCTGTATGTCGATACGGCCCCAATGCGTGGCCAGACTCAGGATATCGAACCGGAACAGATTCATCTGGCTATCAAAGAAGCTCGCGTGCTGGAGCAAAGCGCCGACAGCGTGCCGGACTACGGCAAAGCCATCAATATCAAGACCAAGCGTGGCGTGATTAAACCGCGCACGCCGAATCAGGCGCAGTACATCGCCAATATTCTTGACCATGACATCACCTTCGGCGTAGGCCCTGCGGGGACGGGCAAAACCTATCTGGCGGTCGCGGCCGCCGTCGATGCGCTGGAGCGCCAGGAGATTCGGCGCATTCTGCTCACGCGTCCGGCGGTAGAAGCGGGTGAAAAACTCGGCTTCCTGCCAGGGGATCTCAGCCAGAAAGTCGACCCGTATTTGCGTCCGCTGTATGACGCGCTGTTCGAGATGCTCGGCTTTGAAAAAGTAGAGAAGCTGATTGAACGCAACGTGATTGAAGTCGCGCCGCTGGCCTACATGCGCGGCCGTACGCTCAACGATGCGTTCATCATCCTGGATGAAAGTCAGAACACGACCATCGAACAGATGAAGATGTTCCTGACCCGTATCGGCTTTAATTCGAAAGCGGTTATCACCGGTGACGTTACCCAGATTGACCTGCCGCGCAATATGAAATCCGGCCTGCGCCACGCCGTTGAAGTGCTGGCGGAAGTCGACGAAATCAGCTTCAACTTCTTCCATAGCGAAGACGTGGTGCGCCACCCGGTGGTCGCCCGAATCGTTAACGCCTATGAGGCGTGGGAAGAAGCCGATCAAAAACGTAAAGCCGAGCAGGCTGCCGAGCGGAAACGCGAAGCCCTGGCATCGCAGGAGCAAGAGCACAAATGAGTTCGGTAATTCTGGATTTACAGGTCGCGACCGAGAACGAAAACGGTCTGCCGCAGGAAGCGCAATTCCAGCGCTGGCTGGACGCCACCATTCCGGCGTTTCAGGCAGAGTCGGAGGTGACCATTCGTCTGGTCGATGAGGCAGAAAGCCATGAGCTGAACCTGACCTATCGCGGTAAAGATAAGTCGACCAACGTGCTTTCCTTCCCGTTTGAAGCCCCGCCAGGCATTGAACTGCCGCTGTTGGGCGACCTCATCATTTGCCGCCAGGTAGTAGAACGCGAAGCAGAAGAACAAGGCAAACCACTGGAAGCCCACTGGGCGCATATGGTAGTTCACGGCAGCCTTCATCTGCTGGGTTACGACCATATTGAAGACGAAGAAGCAGAAGAGATGGAAAGTCTGGAAACAGAGATAATGCTTGCTCTGAACTATGATGATCCGTACATTGCCGAGAAAGAGTAACCTGTGCGGCGGCTAGCCGCCGCGCTGGCATTTTATGCCGTCCATACTCAACATCATTCGAGTTGCAGGTACGTTGGCTTGAAGGATGAAGAGGAGGCTGAATTTACGCGGGACGGCAATCATTCTATTAACATGAGACCCCACACGACGCCATGAGCGACGACAACTCACACAGTAGCGACACCTTAAACAGCAAAAAGGGATTCTTCTCCCTCTTACTGAGCCAACTGTTCCACGGCGAACCTAAAAACCGTGATGAACTTCTGGCGCTGATCCGTGATTCCGGGCAAAACGACCTTATCGACGAAGATACGCGCGACATGCTCGAAGGGGTAATGGATATAGCAGACCAGCGCGTCCGCGACATCATGATCCCCCGTTCTCAAATGATTACCCTGAAACGCAACCAGACGCTGGACGAATGTCTCGATGTCATTATCGAGTCCGCCCACTCTCGTTTCCCGGTGATCAGCGAAGATAAAGATCACATCGAAGGGATTCTGATGGCTAAAGATTTGCTGCCGTTTATGCGCAGCGATTCCGACGCTTTCAGCATGGATAAAGTGTTACGCCAGGCGGTGGTGGTGCCGGAAAGCAAGCGGGTTGACCGCATGCTGAAAGAGTTCCGCTCTCAGCGCTACCACATGGCGATTGTGATTGACGAATTTGGCGGCGTCTCGGGTCTGGTGACCATCGAAGACATCCTGGAATTGATCGTCGGCGAAATTGAAGACGAATACGATGAAGAAGACGACATCGATTTCCGTCAGTTGAGCCGTCACACCTGGACCGTTCGTGCGCTGGCCTCAATCGAGGACTTCAACGAAGCATACGGCACGCACTTCAGCGATGATGAAGTCGATACCATCGGCGGTCTGGTGATGCAGGCGTTCGGTCACCTGCCTGCTCGCGGCGAATCCATTGACATTGATGGTTACCAGTTCAAAGTTGCGATGGCTGACAGCCGCCGTATCATCCAGGTACACGTCAAACTTCCGGAAGATGCGCCACAGCCCAATCTGGAAGATTAATTTTACGGGACGACAACGCTAAATGGCATTTGCCTCTCTGATTGAACGCCAGCGCATTCGCCTGCTGCTGGCGCTACTTTTTGGTGCCTGCGGAACGCTGGCTTTTTCCCCTTATGATTTCTGGACAGCGGCGATCGTTTCGCTGATTGGGCTTCAGGGATTAACCCTTAACCGCCGTCCGCTACAAAGCGCCTGGATTGGTTACTTCTGGGGTCTCGGCTTATTCGGCTCTGGCATAAACTGGGTCTACGTCAGCATCGCGCAGTTTGGCGGTATGCCGGGTCCAGTGAATGTGTTCCTCGTGGTGCTCCTCGCCGCCTATCTTTCGCTGTATACCGGGCTTTTTGCCGGTGTGCTTGCGCGTTTGTGGCCGAAAGCCAACTGGGTCCGCGTGGCGATTGCTGCCCCTGCAATATGGCAAATCACCGAATTCCTGCGCGGCTGGGTCCTGACCGGATTCCCGTGGCTGCAGTTTGGCTATAGCCAGATTGATGGCCCGCTGAAAGGCCTGGCACCGGTGATGGGCGTGGAAACCATTAACTTCCTGCTGATGATGGTCAGCGGTCTGCTGGCGCTGGCGCTGGTAACCCGTAACTGGCGTCCTCTGGTGGTTGCCGTGGTGCTGTTCGCGCTGCCGTTCCCGCTGCGCTATATCCAGTGGTATCAACTGCTGCCGGATCGCACGACGCAGGTCTCACTGGTGCAGGGCAATATTCCACAGTCGCTGAAGTGGGATGAGAAAGAACTCATCAATACGCTGAAGATTTATCTCGATGCGACCGAAAAAGTGATGGGTAAATCGCAACTGATTATCTGGCCTGAGTCAGCGATCCCGGACCTGGAAATCAATCAGCAGCGCCTGCTCAGTATGATGGACGATATGCTGCGCGCCAAAAACAGCTCGCTGATAACCGGCGTGGTGGATTCCCGTCTTAACGCGAAAAACCGTTATGACACCTACAACACCATCATCACGCTGGGCAAAGATAACCCGTACAGCTACAACTCCACCGACCGATACAACAAGAATCACCTTGTGCCATTTGGTGAGTTTGTGCCGCTGGAGTCGATTCTGCGTCCGCTGGCGCCGTTCTTCGACCTGCCGATGTCATCGTTTAGCCGCGGGCCGTACGTTCAGCCGCAGCTTTCTGCGCATAATCTGAAGCTGACCCCTGCTATTTGCTACGAAGTTATTCTTGGCGAGCAGGTGCGGGACAACTTCCGTCCGGACACCGATTTCCTGCTAACCATTTCTAACGATGCGTGGTTCGGTAAGTCGATTGGCCCATGGCAGCACTTCCAGATGGCGCGGATGCGTGCCCTGGAACTGGCACGTCCGCTGTTGCGTAGCACCAACAACGGGATTACGGCGGTTATCAACCCGCACGGTGACGTGCAGGCGATGATCCCGCAGTTCACCCGCGATGTGCTGACTACTACGGTGACGCCAACCACTGGCCTGACGCCATATGCGCGTTTTGGCAACTGGCCACTGTGGGCACTTACCGTGCTGTTCGGCTTTGGCGCACTGGTGATGAGCCTTAGACAGCGTCATCGCTAAAGTCCTTCTCACTTCATGAATCTAAACGGCAATCCTTCGATTGCCGTGAGACTGATGACAAATGTGATATCGGCGCTGAACTGACATTGTCCACATGTTAAAAAACAAGGAAAATCAACTCATTGATTTTCGGCTGATAACCACAAAGAAGGAAAAAACACGCTTTTTCCTTCTTTGTCAGCGATCTGACGGCAATCCTTCGATTGCCGTTTTCGTCTTTTTTCCTCGCCCCAACGCCCTTTTTCTGGCACGCCAATTGCTTAGTTAATTCAGTGAACTGCGTAATTTGCCATAGTGCAACCCGGTCGCACCAGCAGCGCTCAACGGTGGCACCTTTTTGGTGCATCAGAGCATTTTTGCCTTAAAACGGTGCGGCGCACTTCGCAAAAACAAACAATAACGCAGCAAAATCTTTACATTAAGCCAAACTAAATGTTAACAAACTGGCTTAACACTGCACATTAAAGTTGCAGGCAATAACAACACAACACTCACATGGGTATCCGTGCGTCCCTGACGCTACGATAAGGAGTTGGATATGCAATTACGTAAACTGGCCGCAGCAATGCTGGTGATGGGAATATCCGCAGGCGTGGCGCACGCCGACGACGCAGCACAGGCTTCAGGCCAGAGCACGCTGGATAAAATCGCCAAAAACGGCGTGATTGTGGTTGGGCACCGTGAATCATCCGTACCGTTCTCTTATTACGACAACCAGCAAAAGGTTGTGGGCTACTCGCAGGATTACTCCAACGCTATCGTTGACGCTATCAAGAAGAAGCTCAACAAGCCGGATCTGCAGGTTAAGCTGATCCCAATTACATCCCAGAACCGTATTCCATTGCTGCAAAACGGCACCTTTGACTTCGAGTGTGGTTCCACCACGAACAACCTCGAGCGTCAGAAGCAGGCTGCGTTCTCTGACACTATCTTCGTGGTCGGCACCCGTCTGCTGGTCAAGAAAGGCGGCGCAATCAAAGATTTCGCTGACCTGAAAGGCAAAGCGGTTGTTGTGACGTCCGGGACCACCTCTGAAGTTCTGCTGCACAAGCTGAATGACGAGAAGAAAATGGACATGCGCATCATCAGCGCCAAAGACCACGGCGACTCTTTCCGTACCCTGGAGAGCGGCCGTGCGGTGGCATTCATGATGGATGACGCCCTGCTGGCGGGTGAACGTGCAAAAGCGAAGAAGCCTGACAACTGGGAAATCGTGGGCACCGCGCAGTCCAAAGAAGCCTACGGCTGCATGCTGCGTAAAGACGATCCGCAGTTCAAAAAGCTGATGGATGACACCATCGCGCAGGCGCAGACCTCCGGTGAAGCGGCGAAGTCGTTCGATAAATGGTTCAAAAACCCAATTCCACCGAAGAACCTGAACATGAACTTCGAACTGTCTGACGACATGAAAGCGCTGTTTAAAACACCAAACGACAAAGCACTTAACTAACTAGAACAATGATGGGCGGGCTCGCCTGCCCTCTCGATTGCGAGGAGATACGGACAGACTATATGGTGAATGGTCGTTCCCCATTCACCATGAACAATTAATTACACAAAATCATTCAGGCTGTATCGCGACGGCAACTAAGCGAATCCGCAGGAGCTTACATCAGTAAGTGACTGTGGTGAGCGAAGGCGGCCAACAAAGATACAGTGTGAAGGATGACGTGTAATCGTTTCCTTAGCAGTCTTAGAGGGTAGCGCTGCTACCCTTTTTTTTTCGGAGTCCATTTATGTCAATCGACTGGAACTGGGGTATTTTTCTGCAACAAGCCCCGTTCGGCAACACCACCTATCTTGGCTGGCTGTGGAGCGGATTTCAGGTCACGGTGGCGCTGTCCATCACGGCCTGGATTATCGCGTTCCTTGTCGGCTCACTGTTCGGCATTCTGCGCACCGTGCCAAATCGGTTCTTATCCGGGCTCGGCACACTGTACGTGGAACTGTTCCGTAACGTTCCGCTGATCGTTCAATTCTTTACCTGGTATCTGGTGATACCGGAACTGCTGCCAGAAAACCTCGGCATGTGGTTTAAGTCTGAGCTTGATCCTAACATTCAGTTCTTTGTTTCCTCGATGCTGTGTCTGGGGCTATTCACTGCTGCCCGCGTATGCGAACAGGTGCGGGCGGCAATTCAGTCGCTGCCGCGCGGTCAGAAGAACGCCGGGCTGGCGATGGGCCTGACGCTGCCACAAACCTATCGTTATGTGCTGCTGCCCAATGCCTATCGCGTGATTGTCCCGCCGATGACTTCGGAGATGATGAACCTGGTGAAAAACTCGGCCATCGCCTCGACTATCGGTCTGGTGGATATGGCCGCACAGGCGGGCAAACTGCTGGATTACTCGGCGCACGCCTGGGAATCCTTCACCGCCATTACCCTCGCTTATGTACTGATTAACACGGTTATCATGCTGGTAATGAATCTGGTTGAACGTAAGGTTCGCCTGCCGGGCAATATGGGAGGCAAATAATGTACGATTTTGACTGGAGTTCTATCGTTCCGTCGATGCCTTACCTGCTCGCAGGTCTGGTTATCACGCTGAAGATTACCGTCACGGCGATAATCATTGGTATCGTCTGGGGCACCCTGTTGGCGGTGATGCGTCTGTCGACCTTCAAACCGTTGGCCTGGTTTGCGACCGCGTATGTGAACGTGTTCCGTTCTATTCCGCTGGTGATGGTGCTGCTGTGGTTCTACCTGATTGTGCCGGGCTTCCTGCAGCAGGTGCTTGGCCTGTCACCGAAAGCCGATATTCGTCTGATTTCTGCAATGGTGGCATTCTCGATGTTCGAAGCCGCCTACTATTCAGAAATTATCCGTGCCGGTATTCAGAGCGTTTCTCGCGGCCAGGGCAATGCCGCCTTAGCGCTGGGGATGACCCACTGGCAGTCAATGAAGCTCATTATTCTGCCACAGGCGTTCCGCGCGATGGTGCCACTGCTGCTGACTCAGGGGATTGTCCTGTTTCAGGATACGTCACTGGTGTACGTACTGAGCCTTGCCGATTTCTTCCGTACCGCCTCCACCATTGGCGAGCGTGACGGAACCCAGGTTGAGATGATCCTGTTCGCGGGAGCCGTCTATTTTGTTATCAGTTTAAGCGCCTCGCTGTTGGTCAGCTATTTGAAGAAAAGGACCGTGTAATGATTTCCCTGAAAAATGTTTCGAAATGGTATGGTCACTTTCAGGTGCTCACCGACTGCTCCACGGAAGTGAAAAAAGGCGAAGTGGTGGTCGTTTGCGGCCCGTCGGGGTCCGGAAAATCCACGCTGATTAAAACCGTTAACGGCCTTGAGCCGGTTCAGCAGGGCGAGATTCTGGTGAACGGCACGCAGGTGACCCACAAGAAAACCGATTTGGCAAAACTGCGTTCACACGTCGGCATGGTGTTCCAGCATTTCGAGCTCTTCCCACATCTGTCGATTATCGAAAACCTGACCCTGGCGCAGGTCAAAGTGCTGCGACGTGATAAAACGGCAGCGCGCACCAAGGGGCTGAAATTACTGGAACGCGTGGGGCTTTCTGCGCATGCCGATAAATTCCCGGCGCAGCTTTCCGGCGGCCAGCAGCAACGTGTGGCGATCGCCCGCGCGCTGTGTATGGATCCGGTAGCGATGCTGTTTGACGAGCCTACATCAGCGCTTGATCCGGAGATGATCAACGAAGTGCTGGACGTCATGGTCGAACTGGCGCATGAAGGGATGACGATGATGGTGGTGACTCACGAAATGGGCTTTGCCCGCAAAGTGGCAAACCGCGTTATCTTTATGGACGAAGGCAAGATTGTGGAAGACTCCGACAAAGACGAGTTCTTTGATAATCCGAAATCCGACCGTGCGAAAGATTTCCTGGCGAAAATCCTGCACTAATAGTGAATGCTGGTGCGGTCTGATACCCTCTTCCATCGGGGAGAGGGTGCAAACATTAAAACGGCAATCTATAGATTGCCGTTTGCCTTTACCTAGGGCTCAAACGCTTTGCGCTGGAACTGGTCGTGACCGCATTTCGGGCACAACGGCAGCACATCCGGCGAATACACCGCTAAGTGGAAGTGGCATTTCTCGCACACCAAATTGCCCAACCCCACCACTTCCCCGCTGTGATACACCCCATGGTGATTCAAGTCCTGGAATACTTCGCGCCATTCGAGCTGCGTTTTGTCAGTGATGTCCGCCAGTTCTTGCCAGATACTCTCTTTAATCACCCGCAGAAACACGCTGTCTTTCAGCTCATCCTGGCTTTCGTTATAACTGATGGCGAACTCTTCCAGGTCGCGACGAACGGCCCTTGTCAGCTCCTCCACTTCGGTTCGGGTTAACTCCCCGGTCTGGCTGACGCGCTGCCGCGCCTGCTCGACCAGCGCGTCAATATCGCGGTCTCCGTTACGCAGGCGTTCGGTTAGCGTCGTCACCAGTTCACGATAATATTGAGCGACCTTGTTCATTGTTTCATCTCCCGGGCGGTTAACGTCCTCTAATGATAGACCTTATTTCCTTATCGCTTTGTCAGGTAAGCCACAGACACGGTAAATAAACGCCAGCCTGGTGTGTGCGAAAGGCTGTTTTGACGTGCCCGTTTGGGCTATGCTATGCGGATCTGAATGACCACATCCATTGGCTACGTTTGTAGCTGTATTGAAAACAGGACCACTGGCTGCCATGCAAGAGCAATACCGCCCGGAAGAGATAGAATCGAAAGTCCAGCAACACTGGGACGATAAGCGCACATTTGAAGTGACTGAAGACAACAGCAAAGAGAAATACTACTGCCTGTCGATGCTCCCCTATCCTTCTGGCCGACTACACATGGGCCACGTGCGCAACTACACCATCGGTGATGTGATTGCCCGTTACCAGCGCATGCTGGGCAAAAACGTGCTGCAGCCAATCGGCTGGGATGCGTTTGGTCTGCCGGCTGAAGGCGCTGCGGTAAAAAACAACACCGCACCTGCACCGTGGACCTACGACAACATCGCCTACATGAAGAACCAGCTCAAAATGCTGGGCTTCGGTTATGACTGGAGCCGCGAGCTGGCGACCTGTACCCCGGAATACTACCGCTGGGAGCAGAAGTTCTTCACCGAGCTCTACAAAAAAGGCCTGGTCTACAAGAAAACGTCCGCCGTTAACTGGTGCCCTAATGACCAGACCGTACTGGCGAACGAGCAGGTTATCGACGGCTGCTGCTGGCGCTGTGATACAAAAGTTGAGCGTAAAGAAATTCCACAGTGGTTTATTAAAATCACCGCTTACGCTGACGAACTGCTGAACGATCTGGATAAAATGGATCAGTGGCCTGACACGGTGAAAACCATGCAGCGCAACTGGATTGGCCGTTCCGAAGGTGTAGAAATCACCTTCGACGTTGCCGATTACGCTGACAAGCTGACCGTTTACACCACGCGTCCTGACACCTTTATGGGTGCAACTTATCTGGCCGTGGCTGCAGGTCACCCACTGGCACAGCAGGCTGCACTCAATAATCCTGAACTGGCTGCCTTCGTTGACGAATGCCGCAACACCAAAGTTGCTGAAGCTGAAATGGCGACAATGGAGAAGAAAGGCGTCGACACCGGTTTCAAAGCAATTCATCCGCTGACGGGCGAAGCGGTTCCGGTATGGGCGGCTAACTTCGTGCTGATGGAATACGGCACCGGTGCGGTGATGGCTGTCCCGGGTCACGACCAGCGCGACTACGAATTTGCGACCAAATACGGCCTGACTATCAAGCCGGTTATTCTGAACGCTGATGGTTCCGAGCCGGACCTGTCTGAGCAGGCCCTGACCGAAAAAGGCACCCTGTTTAACTCGGGTGAATTTAGCGGTCTTAGCTTCGAAGCAGGCTTCAACGCCATTGCCGACAAGCTGGCAGAACTGGGCGTGGGTGAGCGTAAAGTCAACTTCCGTCTGCGCGACTGGGGGGTTTCCCGTCAGCGTTACTGGGGCGCGCCAATCCCGATGGTGACCCTGGAAGACGGTACCGTGATGCCAACCCCGGAAGATCAGCTGCCGGTTATCCTGCCGGAAGACGTGGTCATGGACGGTATCACCAGCCCAATCAAAGCCGATCCTGAGTGGGCGAAAACCACCGTTAACGGCCAGCCAGCGCTGCGTGAAACCGACACCTTTGACACCTTTATGGAGTCATCCTGGTACTACGCGCGTTATACCTGCCCTGACTATCAGGAAGGGATGCTGGATTCCGACGCTGCCAACTACTGGCTGCCGGTGGATATTTATATCGGCGGGATCGAACACGCCATCATGCACCTGCTGTACTTCCGCTTCTTCCACAAACTGATGCGTGATGCGGGCATGGTGAACTCTGACGAACCGGCTAAACAGCTGCTGTGCCAGGGTATGGTGCTGGCAGATGCCTTCTACTATCTGGGCGAAAGCGGCGAGCGTAACTGGGTTTCACCGAAAGAAGCCATCGTTGAGCGCGACGAGAAAGGCCGTATCGTGAAAGCGAAGGACGAAGCAGGCCATGAGCTGGTGTATACCGGCATGAGCAAAATGTCTAAGTCCAAAAACAACGGCATCGACCCGCAGGAAATGGTTGAGCGTTATGGCGCGGACACCGTTCGTTTGTTCATGATGTTCGCATCTCCTGCAGACATGACCCTCGAGTGGCAGGAATCTGGCGTTGAAGGCGCTAACCGCTTCCTGAAGCGCGTGTGGAAACTGGTTTACGAACACACCGCGAAAGGCCCAACGGTTGCCCTGAACGTCGAAGCGTTGAGCGAAGATCAGCAGGCGCTGCGTCGTGACGTTCACAAAACTATCGCTAAAGTGACCGATGATATCGGTCGTCGTCAGACCTTCAACACTGCCATCGCGGCCGTGATGGAACTGATGAACAAACTGGCGAAAGCCCCTGCTGAAGAAGAGCAGGATCGCGCTCTGCTGCAGGAAGCTCTGCAATCCGTGGTACGTATGCTGAACCCGTTCACCCCTCACATTAGCTTCACGTTGTGGCAGTTGCTGGGTGGCGAAGGTGATGTCGACAACGCACCATGGCCGGTAGCTGACGAGAAAGCGATGGTGGAAAACACCACCCTCGTCGTGGTACAGGTTAACGGTAAAGTTCGCGGTAAAGTAACTGTGCCAGTGGATGCAACTGAAGAGCAGGTTCGTGAACGTGCAGGCCAGGAACATCTGGTCGCAAAATATCTGGATGGTATGACCGTGCGTAAAGTCATTTACGTGCCGGGCAAACTGCTCAACCTGGTCGTTGGCTAAGCGCGGGAGGAAGCGTGCGATTTCTGACAACGTTATTGGTATCTCTGGCGGTGCTTGTCACCGCTGGTTGTGGCTGGCACCTGCGCAGTTCGACGCAGGTTCCGGACAACATGAAAAAGATGATTTTTATCTCAGGCGATCCTAACGGACCGTTGAGCCGCTCGGTACGTAACCAGTTACGCCTGAACGGGATTGAGATTGTCGAAGCCAGCTCGATTCGCCAGGACATTCCGTCTCTGCGTCTGGGTGGTGCATCGATTGGTAAAGATACCGCGTCCGTATTCCAGGACGGCAGAACGGCGGAGTACCAGATGGTCATGACCGTACACGCCAGCGTGCTTATCCCGGGTCACGACATCTATCCAATCAGCGCCAAGGTTTATCGTTCGTACTTCGATAACCCACAGCAGGCGCTGGCGAAAGATGCCGAGCAGGAAATAATCATTCAGGAGATGTACGACAAAGCCGCTCAGCAGCTGATTCGTAAGCTGCCAAGCGTCAAGGTGGCGGATGCTGAAGCCACCAAAGAGGACGAGCAGTCTGCTACGGATGCTAACGCAACCGAAGCACCGGCCGGAACTCGCGTCTCCACGACTCTGGGTAACTGATGATTCGGCTGTACCCAGAACAACTCCGCGCGCAGCTCTCTGAAGGGCTGCGCGCGGCGTATTTACTCCTCGGAAACGACCCCCTTTTGCTTCAGGAAAGCCAGGATGCCATTCGCCACGCGGCGGGCTCTCAGGGCTTTGATGAACACCACACCGTCACGATAGACGCCAGCACCGACTGGAATGCGCTGTTTGCGCTTAGCCAGGAACGCAGCCTGTTCGCCACGCGTCAAACGTTGACGCTGCTCCTGCCGGATAATGGTCCGAATGCGGCCATTAATGAACAGCTCGCGGCGCTGATTGGCCTGATCCACGACGAATTGTTGCTGATTATCCGCGGCAATAAGCTGACCAAAGCCCAGGAAAATGCGACCTGGTATAACGCGCTTTCCGGACGTGCAGCGCAGATTTCCTGCCAGACGCCGGAACAAGCACAGCTGCCGCGCTGGCTCGCCACACGCGCCAGGCAGCTAAATTTGCAACTCGATGACGCCGCAAGCCAACTGCTTTGCTATTGCTATGAAGGCAATCTGCTGGCGCTGGCCCAGGCACTTGAACGCCTGTCGCTCCTGTGGCCTGACGGTAAACTGACGCTGCCACGGGTTGAGCAGGCGGTAAATGATGCTGCGCACTTTACACCGTTTCACTGGCTGGATGCGCTGCTGGCAGGAAAAAGCAAACGCGCGTTGCATATCCTGCAGCAGTTACGCCAGGAAGGCAGCGAGCCGGTTATTCTGCTGCGAACCCTTCAGCGCGAACTTCTGCTGCTGGTGAACATGAAGCGTCAATCAGTCAACACGCCGCTGCGCGCACTGTTCGATAAGCACCGCGTCTGGCAGAATCGTCGACCGTTATTTACCGAGGCACTGAACCGCCTGAGCCCGGAGCAGCTGCGCCATGCGGTGTCTCTTTTGGCGCGAACAGAGCTCACGCTCAAACAGGATTACGGCCAGTCGGTCTGGGCTGAACTCGACGGTCTGTCGCTGCTGCTGTGTCACAAAAATCTGCCCGACGTTTTTTTTGAAGGATGATATGACGGCGTTAAAGGCACTCTACGGCGGCACGTTTGACCCCGTACATTATGGTCACCTCAAGCCGGTCGAAATTCTGGCCAACCTGATTGGCCTGTCGAAGGTCATCATCATGCCGAACAACGTTCCGCCGCATCGTCCACAGCCGGAAGCGACCAGCGCCCAGCGGACCGAAATGCTGCAGCGGGCTATCGCCGATAAACCCCTGTTTGAACTCGATGAACGTGAATTGCGCCGCGACACGCGTTCTTACACATCGGAAACACTGCGCGAATGGCGTCAGGAACAGGGTCCAACGCAGCCGCTGGCCTTTATTATTGGTCAGGACTCACTGATCAACTTCCCGTCATGGCACGACTACGAAAGCATTCTGGATAATGCGCATCTGTTGGTATGCCGTCGTCCGGGCTATCCGATGGCGATGAAAGAGGAAGCGCATCAGCATTGGCTGGATAGCCATCTGACGAACAGCGCGGATGATTTACACCGCACTCCCGCCGGGAAAATTTATATCGCTGAAACACCCTGGTTCAATATTTCCGCTACGCTGATTCGCGAGCGCCTCCAGCAGGGCGAGTCCTGCGACGAAATGTTGCCGCAGTCAGTGCTGCGTTATATCCATGAACAAGGGCTTTACCAATAACATTCCGGGGCTTACTGCGCGTAAAGTCTGCGATATTCCTGTTTTCATCGCCAACCTCCCTTCAGACCATTGACACACCCTGACAGGCTGTTATTCTCCGCAGCCAGACTTGTCCCACCACACTGATTTACAGAAATTGTTTTACAAAAATGGCGATGCAATCATGGCCATTGGGTGGGATGATAGCGCGCCGGTACTGTCCGGCAGGCGACATTTGTCCGACTTCGTCCTGGTTTCAGGTATACTTACGGGCTGTTTATATTTTTCATCACCTGACCAGGGGGAAACTTGCAGGGTAAAGAACTTCAGGATTTTGTCATCGACAAAATCGACGACCTTAAGGGCCAGGACATCATCGCTATCGATGTTCACGGCAAATCCAGTATCACCGACTGCATGATCATCTGCACCGGTACGTCCACCCGCCATGTGGTGTCCATTGCCGATCACGTTGTCCAGGAATCTCGCGCTGCAGGTTTGTACCCGCTGGGTGTAGAAGGCGAGAATGTCGCTGACTGGGTTGTGGTTGATCTCGGCGAAGTGATTGTCCACGTTATGCAGGAAGAAAGCCGTCGCCTGTATGAACTGGAAAAACTCTGGGGTTAATGCGTGAAGCTGCAGCTCATTGCCGTGGGAACCAAAATGCCGGACTGGGTTCAGACCGGTTTCACGGAATACCTGCGCCGCTTTCCCCGAGATATGCCGTTCGAACTGGTGGAAATTCCTGCAGGTAAACGCGGTAAGAATGCCGATATCGCTCGCATTCTGGAGAAAGAAGGTGAATTGATGCTGGCTGCGGCCGGCAAAAATCGCATAGTCACGCTGGATATCCCCGGAAAACCGTGGGATACGCCGCAGCTGGCCCATGAGCTTGAGCGCTGGAAACAGGATGGGCGTGACGTCAGTCTGCTGATCGGTGGCCCGGAGGGGTTATCCCCTGCCTGTAAAGCCAGCGCAGAACAAAGTTGGTCGCTTTCCTCGCTCACTCTCCCTCACCCGTTGGTACGCGTGCTGGTTGCAGAAAGCCTTTATCGGGCGTGGAGTATTACCACCAACCACCCTTACCACCGCGAGTAATGATGACCAGGTTAGATTAAGCAGCGGATGAAATTACAGAATTCTTTTCGCGACTACACGGCTGAGTCCGCGCTGTTTGTGCGCCGGGCGGTAATCGCATTTTTGGGCATATTAGCGCTCAGCGGCGTGCTGGTTGTTAACCTCTATAATCTGCAGATTGTCCGCTTCACCGACTACCAGACCCGCTCCAACGAAAACCGCATCAAGCTGGTGCCAATCCCACCGAGCCGCGGCATTATCTATGATCGCAACGGCACTCCGCTGGCGTTGAACCGCACCATTTATCAGTTAGAACTGATGCCGGAAAAGGTCGATAACCTCCAGCAAACGTTGAACGATCTGCGAAGCGTGGTCGACCTTACCGACGACGATATCGTCAACTTCAAGAAAGAGCGCGCCCGCTCACACCGTTTCACCTCCATTCCGGTGAAAGTTAACCTGACAGAAGTTCAGGTCGCCCGTTTTGCGGTGAATCAGTACCGTTTCCCAGGCGTGGAAGTGAAAGGCTATAAGCGTCGCTACTATCCTTACGGCTCCGCGCTGACGCATGTGATCGGCTACGTCTCGAAAATCAACGACAAAGACGTTGAACGCCTCGATAAAGAAGGCAAAATCGCCAACTACGCCGCGACCCACGATATCGGTAAGCTGGGCATTGAGCGCTATTACGAAGACGTGCTGCATGGACAGACCGGTTACGAAGAGGTTGAAGTTAACAACCGCGGCCGCGTTATCCGTCAGCTGAAAGAAGTCTCGCCAACCGCAGGACATGACATCCATCTGACGCTGGATCTGCAGTTACAGCAGTATATTGAAACCCTGCTGGCGGGCAGCCGTGCAGCGGTAGTGGTCACCGATCCTCGCTCTGGCGGCATCCTCGCGCTGGTTTCAATGCCAAGCTATGATCCGAACCTTTTTGTGGACGGCATCTCCAGCAAAGATTATTCCGGGCTATTGAACGACCCGAATACGCCACTGGTGAACCGCGCCACTCAGGGTGTTTATCCTCCCGCGTCAACGGTAAAACCGTACGTGGCGGTCTCCGCATTGACGGCTGGCGTGATCACCCGCAATACCGGCCTGTTTGACCCGGGTTGGTGGCAGCTGCCAGGCTCTGACAAACGCTATCGTGACTGGAAAAGATGGGGCCACGGCCACCTGAACGTCACCAAAGCGCTGGAAGAATCTGCGGATACCTTCTTCTATCAGGTCGCCTATGACATGGGCATCGACCGCCTTTCAGAGTGGATGGGCAAGTTTGGCTATGGCCACTACACCGGAATCGATCTCTCCGAAGAGCGCTCCGGCAACATGCCAACCCGTGAATGGAAACTTAAACGCTTTAAGAAACCGTGGTACCAGGGTGACACCATTCCGGTCGGGATCGGCCAGGGCTACTGGACGGCCACGCCGATTCAGATGAGCAAAGCGCTGATGATCCTGATTAACGACGGCGTTGTGAAAGTGCCTCACCTGCTGATGAGCACCGCCGAAAACGGGAAACAGGTTCCCTGGGATCAGCCTCACGAAGCCCCGGTTGGTGACGTGCACTCTGGCTTCTGGGAAATTGCCAAAGACGGGATGTACGGCGTGGCCAACCGTCCAAACGGAACCGCGCATAAGTACTTTGCGGGCGCACCGTATAAAGTCGCCGCGAAATCCGGTACTGCGCAGGTCTTTGGTCTGAAAGCCAACGAAACCTATAACGCCCACCGCATTGCGGAACGTCTGCGTGACCACAAACTGATGACCGCGTTTGCGCCATATGACAATCCGAGAGTGGCGGTAGCGATAATCCTCGAAAACGGCGGCGCTGGCCCTGCAGTCGGGACACTCATGCGTCAAATTCTCGACCACATTATGCTCGGTGATAACAACACCGTACTGCCGGCAGAAAACCCGGCAGCCGCAGCCGCGGAGGACCAATAACAATGACGGATAATCCGAACAAACGATCGATGTGGGACAAAATCCACCTGGACCCGACCATGCTGCTTATCCTGTTGGCGCTGCTGACCTACAGCGCGCTGGTTATCTGGAGCGCCAGCGGCCAGGATATGGGCATGATGGAACGTAAGATAGGCCAGATTGCGATGGGTGTTGTCATCATGGTGGTGATGGCGCAAATCCCGCCGCGTGTTTACGAAGGCTGGGCGCCATGGCTCTATATCTTCTGTATCGTACTGCTGGTCGCGGTTGACGCCTTCGGGGCTATCTCTAAAGGTGCTCAGCGCTGGCTGGATTTAGGCGTTGTCCGTTTTCAGCCGTCAGAAATTGCGAAAATCGCCGTACCGCTGATGGTGGCTCGCTTCATTAACCGTGACGTCTGCCCGCCTACGCTCAAAAATACCGCCATTGCGCTGATATTGATTTTCCTGCCAACGCTGCTGGTTGCCGCACAGCCAGACCTCGGCACCTCGATTCTGATTGCGTTGTCTGGCCTGTTCGTTCTGTTCCTGGCGGGTCTGAGCTGGCGTCTGATTGGCGTCGCCGTGCTGATGGTCGCCGCCTTCATACCGATCCTCTGGTTCTTCCTGATGCACGACTATCAGCGCCAGCGCGTGATGATGTTGCTCGACCCGGAAACCGATCCACTGGGTGCGGGCTACCACATTATTCAGTCTAAAATTGCCATAGGCTCCGGCGGCCTGCGCGGTAAAGGTTGGCTGCATGGCACCCAGTCACAGCTGGAGTTCTTACCCGAGCGTCATACTGACTTTATCTTCGCGGTACTGGCAGAAGAACTGGGCCTGATAGGCTTCCTGGTGTTGTTGGCGCTCTACGTCCTGCTGATCATGCGCGGATTGTGGATTGCCGCCCAGGCGCAAACCACTTTCGGCCGCGTCATGGCCGGTGGCTTAATGTTGATTTTATTCGTTTATGTCTTCGTAAATATTGGTATGGTGAGTGGGATCCTGCCGGTAGTTGGCGTACCGTTGCCGCTGGTCAGCTATGGGGGCTCTGCCCTGATCGTACTGATGGCCGGGTTTGGTATCGTCATGTCGATACACACCCACAGAAAAATGTTGTCGAAAAGCGTATAAGAAGGGGTGCGCAAAGATGCGTAAACAATGGCTTGGGATCTGCATCGCAGCTGGCTTACTGGCAGCGTGTTCGAGTGATGATGGGCAGCAACAGCAGACCGTCACCGCACCGACACCGGCGGTCTGTAACGGTCCTGTTGTAGAAATAAGTGGTGCCGACCCGCGCTTTGAACCCCTGAATCCGTCGGTGAATCAGGACTATCAGCGTGATGGAAAGAATTTCAAAATTGTGCAGGACCCGTCGAACTTTAGTCAGGCTGGTCTGGCCGCAATTTATGACGCTGAGCCGGGCAGTAACCTGACCGCGTCAGGCGAACCGTTTGACGCCACGCAGTTGACCGCCGCGCATCCAACGCTGCCGGTGCCGAGCTATGCGCGAATCACCAACCTGGCGAATGGCCGCATGCTTATCGTGCGCATCAACGATCGTGGCCCTTACGGCAACGATCGTGTGATCTCGCTTTCTCGCGCCGCCGCCGATCGCCTGAATACATCGAACAATACCAAAGTGCGGATTGACCCGATTATCGTGGCGCAGGACGGAACCCTGTCCGGCCCGGGTACCGCCTGTACCACCATTGCGAAACAAACTTACGCCCTGCCCGCTCGCCCTGATTTGAATGGCGGCATGGGAAGCGTATCGTCAACGCCGCAGGATGCGACGCCGCAAAGCGACGTGCGTGCCATCAGTAATGACACGCTGAAACCGGAAGACGCCACCGGCGCACCGGTTAACAGCAGTGGCTTCCTTGGCGCACCGACCACGCTGAACAACGGCGTACTGGAAAGCAGCGCTCCGGCGGCACAGCCTGCCGCTCAGCCGGCAGTCCAGTCGAGCGCTCCGCAGCCTGCACCGACACAAAGCGCCCCGGTGACGGCACCGGGTTCCACTCAGGGAAGCGTTGCACCAACTGCTGCACCTGCAGCCGCAGCCTCTACGGCCGCCAGCGGCAGCTATGTGGTTCAGGTGGGCGCAGTGAGTGACCAGGCCCGTGCGCAGCAATATCAGCAGCGTCTGAGCCAGCAGTTTTCTGTGCCCGGTCGCGTCATGCAGAACGGTGCCGTCTGGCGTATTCAGTTAGGGCCGTTCAGCGACAAGACCGAAGCCAGCACCGTACAACAGCGCCTGCAAAGTGAGGCGCAATTACAGTCATTTATTACTCGCGCCAACTAAAACAGGACTGGCATCCTCCGCGCACTGCGTATGTTAAAACCATTAACACTCTCATACGCATTGCTGGATGCCGGGTTCCCTTGCATTTGCTATAGTTAGGCACTTTTTTTAACTCATCACGGATGTCGTTGTTCTGACCATGAAGACCTCTTTTTCTGCTCGTTTACTTATCACGGCTCTGTCCGTCGCGGCACTGACCTCCGCTGCCCACGCTGATGACCTGAACATCAAAACCATGATCCCGGGCGTTCCGCAGATCGATGCGGAATCCTACATTCTGATCGACTACAACTCAGGCAAAGTCCTGGCCGAGCAGAACGCTGACGAACGCCGTGACCCGGCAAGTCTGACCAAAATGATGACCAGCTACGTCATCGGTCAGGCAATGAAAGCGGGTAAATTTAAAGAATCTGACCTGGTCACCGTCGGTACCGACGCATGGGCCACCGGTAACCCAGTATTCAAAGGTTCATCTCTGATGTTCCTGAAGCCAGGCATGCAGGTGCCGGTTTCCCAGCTGATTCGCGGGATTAACCTGCAGTCCGGTAACGATGCTTGTGTTGCAATGGCCGACTACGTCGCCGGCAGCCAGGACTCCTTCGTCGGCCTGATGAACAGCTACGTAACGGCCCTGGGCCTGAAAAACTCCCATTTCCAGACCGTTCACGGCCTGGATGCAGACGGTCAGTACAGCTCTGCGCGCGATATGGCGATGATTGGCCAGGCCCTGATCCGCGACGTGCCGAACGAATACACCATCTACAAAGAGAAAGAATTCACCTTCAACGGCATCCGTCAGATGAACCGTAACGGTTTACTGTGGGACAACAGCCTGCAGGTCGACGGTATCAAAACCGGCCATACTGACAAAGCGGGCTACAACCTCGTGGCGTCGGCAACTGAAGGCCAGATGCGTCTGATCTCTGCGGTAATGGGCGGTCGTACTTATAAAGGCCGTGAAACCGAGAGCAAGAAGCTGCTGACCTGGGGCTTCCGCTTCTTCGAAACCGTGAATCCGCTGAAAGCAGGTAAAGAGTTTGCCTCTGAGCCAGCCTGGTTTGGTGACAACGATCGCGCTTCCCTTGGTGTAGATAAAGACGTATACCTGACTATTCCACGTGGTCGCATGAAAGACCTGAAAGCCAGCTACACGCTGAACAACGTGGAACTGCACGCCCCACTGCAGAAAAACCAGGTTGTCGGCACCATTAACTTCCAGCTCGACGGTAAAACTATCGAACAGCGTCCGCTGGTGGTGCTGCAAGAAATTCCTGAAGGTAACTTCTTCGGTAAGATCATTGATTACATTAAATTAATGTTCCACCACTGGTTTGGTTAAAAATTGCACACTTGAAAGTGTGATTTCCATCCCCATATACTTAGCATGACAATAACTGCTCCCGTGCCCTGCGCGGGAGCAGTTCTTTTTAAACCACCGGAGCTGACATGAAAACCAAACTTAACGAACTGCTTGAATTCCCTACTTCATTTACCTACAAGGTAATGGGTCTGGCGAAGCCTGAGCTGGTTGACCAGGTGGTGGAAGTGGTGCAGCGCCATGCGCCAGGTGATTACTCTCCGCAAGTAAAACCGAGCAGCAAAGGCAACTACCACTCGGTGTCCATCACCATTAACGCCACCCACATCGAGCAGGTCGAAACCCTGTACGAAGAGCTGGGGAATATCGAAATCGTTCGTATGGTGCTGTAACCCTGTTGCCCGGAGCTCTCCGGGCAATTCCTTTCTCGCGCTGTGATATACTCTTCGCCCATGTTTTCCCCTCCCGCGGAGATGTCGTTTTGGATCTGAACACCCTCCTCGTCCGCCAGCTTGGCGTACAACCCTATGAGCCTGTTTCTCAGGCGATGCATGACTTCACCGACCACCGTGATGAAACCACCCCTGACGAAATCTGGCTGGTTGAGCATCAGCCTGTCTTTACGCAGGGTCAGGCTGGCAAAGCGGAACATGTCCTGGTGCCCGGTGATATTCCGGTTGTTCAAAGCGATCGCGGCGGCCAGGTGACCTATCACGGGCCCGGCCAACAGGTGATGTACGTCCTGCTCGATTTAAAACGCCGTAAGCTTGGGGTGCGTGAGCTGGTGACACTGCTGGAACAGACCGTGGTCAACACGCTGGCTGAATTTGGAATCGAGTCACATCCACGTGCCGATGCGCCCGGGGTATATGTCGGTGAGCAGAAGATTTGTTCACTAGGGTTACGTATTCGAAAAGGCTGTTCATTTCACGGGCTGGCGCTGAATGTCGCCATGGATTTATCGCCCTTTTTACGCATTAACCCTTGCGGTTATGCGGGGATGGAAATGACGCAAATGCAGTACTGGCATGCAGATGCAAAACCGGAAAATATTTCCCCCGTTTTGGTGTCACAATTTTTAGCACTGCTAAACAATCCACCACATGAATATATTGCTGCTTAATATATTATACACTTGGGCCTGATATTTTGTCGGGTCCAGGGCTCTTTCACCTCGTTTTCCTTTACATTATTCACAACTTTCTATATTTTTTCTGCGCTCGACGGATAAAAGACTTCGTCGCATACAGAAATTTACGTTAACACACCACCAGAAACACAAGGCAGTTCCGCAGTTCGAGATCTAACTCATTGTTAAAAATGATGTAAATCCTGTCTCCGCGTAAAATCGCCGCTCAAAAACATAATAACAATAAATATTTTTTCAACTATCATTCATATTGTGAATGAATACGGAGTACCAGTGTGGAATATAACGAAAAGCGGGAAAGCCGAATAAATCCTCGCCTTGAGAGTGATACCCCGCAAATCTTCCGAACTCTGCGAAATATCGACCTCAATTTGCTGACGATTTTTGAGGCTGTATATGTGCATAAAGGCATCGTTAATGCTGCGAAAATTCTGAATCTCACTCCTTCCGCTATTAGCCAATCAATTCAGAAGTTGCGCACTATATTTCCTGACCCGCTTTTCATCCGCAAAGGCCAGGGCGTAACCCCCACCGCCTACGCCACGCATTTGCACGAATACATCAGCCAGGGTCTGGAATCGATCCTTGGCGCATTAGATTTGACCGGCAGCTATGACAAACAGCGCACGATCACCATCGGTACTTCGCCGACGGTCGGAGCAGTGGTTATGCCCACCATTTATCAAACCATCAAAGACAAATTCCCACAGCTGCTGCTGCGCAACATTCCGGTTACCGACGTTGGCCTTCAACTGAGCCAGTTCCAGACCGATTTGATCATCGACAGCAACCCGCACAGCACGCGGGCGTTAAGCCATCACGTACTTTATAGCGACAAAGTGGTACTGGTCGCTCGCGAAGGTCATCCGCTCCTGAAAATGCCGCCTGGCGTAGAATCGCTGAGCCGCTACGAATATACGTTGCTGATGATGGAAGGTGCCTCACACACAGAACTGCGCAAGCGCGTGCATGAGATGTTCCCTGAGCGACACATCAGCTTCAGCAGTTACAATCTTGTGACCATTGCCGCGCTGATTGGCAGCAGCGATCTTATCGGGTTAATGCCTGCGCGATTCTTCACGCTGTTCTCTCGTTGTTGGCCGCTTCGGGTTGTTGATTTCGCGCCGCTGCGTGAAGAATCGGTCGAATTTTCACTGCATTACAATAAACTCAGCATGCGTGACCCGGTGCTACAAAGTGTTATCACCGCTATTCGCCAGGCATTCTAAGAGACCCGGAATCCACCCCGTTCTGCTGCTTTGCTCGTCAATAAGCACATAAAGCAACATCTGGTTTACAAATTGCCGGGCTGGCAGGCTGCTTTATCACCCTGATTAATGCTATACTGCCAGCCGTCTAATTCAAAAATAGTTGATAAATACAACACTTCCTTGAATTGAAACGCTTTCTTCGTTACCCGCAACTGGAACACGCACGCTATGAGTAAACCCATTGTGATGGAACGCGGTGTTAAGTACCGCGACGCCGATAAAATGGCCCTTATCCCGGTTAAAAATGTGGCTACCGAGCGCGAAGCGCTGCTGAGAAAACCGGAATGGATGAAAATCAAACTTCCGGCCGACTCGACCCGTATTCAGGGTATCAAGGCTGCGATGCGCAAAAATGGCCTGCACTCGGTGTGCGAAGAAGCCTCTTGCCCTAACCTCGCGGAATGTTTTAACCACGGAACGGCCACCTTTATGATCCTCGGTGCGATTTGCACCCGCCGCTGCCCGTTCTGCGACGTTGCCCACGGTCGCCCTGTTGCGCCGGACGCCAACGAACCGCAGAAGCTCGCACAGACCATCGCCGACATGGGGCTGCGCTACGTGGTAATTACCTCCGTTGACCGTGACGATTTGCGCGACGGTGGTGCACAGCACTTTGCGGACTGCATCGACGCCATCCGTGAGAAAAACCCAACCATCAAAATCGAAACCCTGGTCCCGGATTTCCGTGGACGTATGGATCGTGCGCTGGAAATTCTCACCGCCACGCCACCGGATGTGTTCAACCACAACCTGGAAAACGTGCCGCGCGTGTACCGCCAGGTCCGTCCGGGCGCTGACTATAACTGGTCCCTGAAGCTACTGGAGCGTTTTAAAGAAGCGCATCCTGAGATCCCAACCAAGTCAGGTCTGATGGTCGGTCTGGGTGAAACCAACGCCGAAATCATCGAAGTTATGCGCGACCTGCGTCGCCACGGCGTGACCATGCTAACTCTCGGTCAGTATCTGCAGCCAAGCCGTCACCACCTGCCGGTTCAGCGCTACGTCAGTCCGGATGAGTTCGAAGAGATGAAAGCAGAAGCACTGGCGATGGGCTTCACCCATGCCGCTTGCGGTCCTTTCGTGCGTTCTTCTTACCACGCCGATCTGCAAGCCAAAGGTCTCGAAGTTAAATAACCTTTGCCGCTAAGCATACAGGCCGCCGCGTTATCGCCGCGGCCTTTTCATTTTGGCGCAATCCCCCTGCCTTTTAGCACCATCACGGTGCAAATATTTATCACTGAAACTTTTGGCTCACAGCCTGACGCCCGTTGTTTCCTTTAAATCAGCGAAAACCCCCGCTATTTGTGTATTTCACTCTCTCTTTTAATTTCTGGATCGTTTCATGCATTACCTTCTTATCGAGAAAAGAAGGAGTGGCCCTATGTCCGCACAAGAACCTGGCGATCTGATTTACGGTCTGGAAGATAAACCCGCCCCGCTTCCGGCATTTTTAACCGCACTCCAGCACGTGCTTGCGAGCCTGGTTGGGATAATCACCCCGCCACTCATCGTCGGCTCGGTGCTGGGCCTGAATGCTTATTTGCCGTGGCTTATTAGCATGTCGCTGATTGTTTCCGGCATCGGCACGTTCCTGCAAGCGAGGCGCGTCTTCGGGATTGGTGCGGGCATGATCTGCCTGCAAGGCACCAGCTTTGCGTTTCTGAGCGTTATTCTCGCCGCCGGGTTTAGCGTCAAAAGCAAAGGTGGTGGGCCAGAGCAAATCATGGCGATGATTTTCGGCCTGACGCTGGTTGCCGCCTTTATACCGGTAGTGGTCAGCCGTTTTCTCGGCCAGCTTCGCAAGGTTATCACTCCGCTGGTTAGCGGCACCGTGGTTTGTCTGATTGGGATCAGCCTGATTAAAGTCAGCATCACCGACTGGGGCGGCGGCCATAACGTGAAAGATTTCGGCGCACCGGGCAATTTGCTGCTCGGCCTGCTGACGCTCGGCACAATTGTGCTCTTCAGCCGCGCGCAGAGCCGCTGGCTGCGTCTGGGCGCAGTCATTCTTGGGATTGCTATCGGCTGCATCGCCGCGTGGTTTAGCGGCAAACTGAGCTGGCAGCCTTACAACCAGGCGTGGATTGCGCTGCCGCAACCCTTCCGTTTCGGCTTCGATTTCGACTACAGCCTCTTTTTACCGTTAGCGCTGATCTCTCTTATCAGCATTCTGGAAGCGGTCGGAGACCTCACCGCCAACTGCCTGCTGTCCCGCCAGCCGATTGAAGGCGAGCGTTACGTGGCCCGCCTGAAGGGCGGCATTCTCGCCGATGGCGTGAGCTGCATTCTGGCGGCGATGTTCTCTGCCCTGCCGAGCACCACCTTTGCGCAGAACAACGGCGTGATTCAGATGACCGGTGTAGCCAGCCGCCACGTCGGTATCTGGATTGGTGCCCTGCTGGCGCTGCTCGGGCTGTTCCCGGTGTTTGGTGCCGTGGTACAGCAAATTCCTGCCCCGGTGCTGGGCGGTGCGACGCTGGTGATGTTTGGCAGCGTGCTGGCCGCCGGAATTCGCATCATGACCCAGTCGCCGCTGACCCGTCGTGACATGCTGATTATCGCCGTATCGTTTGGCATTGGCCTGGGCGTGGAGGCCGAGCCGGAATTTCTGAGTCATCTGCCGCCGGTGTGCAAAAGCCTGTTTGGTTCAGCAATCACCAGCGGTGGCTTGATGGCGATGCTGCTCAATCTGGTTCTGCCCGCAGAACGCAGTGACGCCAGCGCAGCCAGTCTGCCTGCGGTCGAAAAATAATACCGCGCACTACGCGCCCCTGGATCAGCAGACAGGGCATAACTGAGCTGACTCTCTCATTCATTAACAGGAGGAGTTAGCGATGTGCGCTAGCCGGATCTGGATCAAAAACCCGCAAGCCATTTTCACCCCGGACGACGTGGATGCCCGGGGTGGCATTATCGTCGAAAACGGCAAAATCAGTGCCCTTCTCGCGGCCGGAGAAACGCCGCCCCAACCCTGCGACACCATTTTCGATGCGCGCGAGCACGTTGTGCTGCCGGGGCTTATCAATACTCATCACCACTTTTATCAGACCCTGACCCGCGCCTGGGCGCCCGTCGTCAATGAACCGCTATTTCCGTGGCTGAAAACGCTCTATCCGGTGTGGGCGCGGCTGACGCCGGATGCGCTAAAACTGGCGAGTCAGGTCGCAATGGCTGAGCTGCTGCTTTCCGGCTGCACCACCACCAGCGATCACCATTACCTGTTCCCGGAAGGGATGGAAAACGCCATTGATGTGCAGGTTGAAGTAGTGAACGAGCTGGGGATGCGCGCGATGCTGACCCGCGGCTCGATGAGCCTCGGTGAAAATGACGGCGGCTTGCCGCCGCAGCACACGGTGCAATCGGGTGAGGCTATTCTCGAAGATAGCCTGCGCCTGATTCGTCGCTATCATCAGCGCGGCGAAGGGGCGCGCATTCAGATTGCCCTCGCCCCATGCTCACCGTTTTCAGTCACTGAAGAAATCATGCAGGAAAGTGCGCGTCTGGCTGCGGTGGAAGATGTCCGGCTGCATACCCATCTGGCGGAAACCCTCGACGAAGAAGATTTTTGTCTGGCACGTTTTGGCCTGCGCACCGTCGATTATCTGGAGAAAGTCGGCTGGCTGAGCGACAGAACCTGGCTTGCGCACGGCATTCATTTCAATGTCGATGAAATTCAGCGCCTCGGCGCAGCGGGTGTCGGGATTTGCCATTGCCCGGTGTCGAATATGCGTCTGGCATCCGGCATTTGCCCAACGCTCGACCTGGAAGAGGCCGGGGCGATTATTGGCCTCGGCGTTGACGGTTCGGCCTCAAACGACGCTTCCAGCCTGATGTTTGAAACCCGTCAAGCGCTGTATCTGCAACGTTTACGCTACGGCGCAAAACGCATCACTCCGCAAAAAGTCCTCGGCTGGGCGACAGAAGGCTCTGCGCGTCTGTTAGGGCGGTCCGATCTCGGGGAAATTCGCGTGGGCAAACAGGCCGATCTGGCGCTGTTCCGTCTGGACGATCTGCGGTTTAGTGGCAGCCACGATCCGCTTTCTGCGATGATCCTGTGTGGCGCAGATCGTGCCGATCGGGTCATGGTGGGCGGGGAATGGCGAGTAGTCGACGGTGAAATTTGCGGTCTGGATTGCGAACGTTTGAAAGCGCAGCACCGCGAAGCGGCGAAACAGTTGGTTGCAACTTTCTGAGCAGGCGGGCGCTAAAATGACAAGAGGCCGCAACGGAACCTGTTGTGGCCTCTCTGGCTAACTCGTTGGCGTGGGCGAAATGACCTGCGTGAGCAAACGGCTACTGCACGTCGTTTCTGGCTGCGCCGTTACTCTTTATGAGAGAGTTTTTCTGCCGGGACGTCCTCTTCAGCACTTTTCCTGGCGCTGGTGTCGTCTTCGTTCATGGCTTTCTTAAAGCCTTTGATTGCAGACCCCAGGTCTCCGCCCAGCGTACGCAATTTCTTGGTACCAAACACCAGGACAATCAGTGCAGCAACCACCAGCAGTTTGGTAATACTAATCTCACCCATAGATACCTTCTTGATTAAAACAGGCTACAAAACGCGCTAACAAAACCGTAGCTAATTAACGGTCATTTAGCGAGGGCACACAATAGCAATCTGTAACAAGGTGAATCAAGCATTGATTAAAAAAACATCACATTATTTGCGGTGGCGCAAAGCGACGGTTTTTAAGTACCGGTAATTGCGCTCGCACCTGTTGCAAAACCTCGAGACTGATGTCGGCAAAAATGAGCTGCCGGGCATAACCCGCACCAGCCAGAGTGACCCCAAGCGGATCAATCACCCGGCTTTGCCCAATGTTTTTGTTGCCGCACTCCCCCGCCGCCACGATGTAACAGGTGGTATCCAGCGCTCTCGCCGCCAACAGCGTCGCCCAGTGATGCTCCTTCAGCGGCCCACGCACCCACGCCGTCGGCAACACCAGCACCTCTGCGCCCTGCAAGGCATGCGCCAGCCCGATTTCAGGGAATCGCAGGTCATAGCAAGTCATCAGGCCAATCTTCACGCCGTCGACCTCAATCAGCAGCGGCAATGCGTTCCCGGCATCAACACGCTTTGATTCCTGAATGTTGAACGCGTCATACAAGTGCAGCTTCTGGTATCGGGCAATAATCTCGCCGCTGCGCAGTGCCACCAACGTGTTGGCCGCCCGCCCTTCAGTGGTGGGAACGTGGACGGTCAGGACCGTGGTCATGCTGTTATGACGACTCTCATCCAGCAATAGCCGTAAAAATCCGCCGTCGAGCCTCTGCGCCGATTTTACCGACATATCCGGGTCATTATCATCCCGGGCTAACAACGCCTCAGGCAGCACCAGCAGCGATGCCTGCGCCTCTGCTGCCTGCCGCATCAATGATACGCAGGTCCGGGCATTCGTTGGCCAGTCTGGGGTAACAGCAAATTGTCCTGCAGCAACGCGCATAGTGTCTCCGCATGTTTCTTGCCGTAGCCATGAACGAAGCCCGGCGCTAAGATGATGTCTTCAGTATTCAAATAGCAGGAATTGGCGGTGTTACAAATACTTTTAGCAGTTTTTATAGGTGGCGGTACCGGAAGCGTGCTGCGCTGGTTGCTGGGGATGCGCTTAAACCCAATGCATCATGCGATTCCTATTGGCACATTAACCGCAAACCTGCTGGGCGCGTTTATCATCGGTGCAGGGCTGGCGTGGTTCAATCGGATGACGCACATTGATCCCATGTGGAAACTGCTTATCACGACGGGCTTTTGCGGCGGTTTGACCACCTTCTCAACCTTTTCGGCGGAAGTGGTGTTTTTATTGCAGGATGGGCGTTTTGGCTGGGCGCTGCTGAACGTGGCTATCAACTTGCTCGGATCGTTTGCGATGACGGCCGCCGCCATGTGGATTTTCTCGGCGGCACGCTAACGCTTTCTGCCAGGTGAAACAAAAGGCAAAAAAAAACCCGTCATTGACGGGTTTTTGTATTCTACTGTCGAAATGCTTAGATAGGCATTACGTTTGCAGCAGATGGGCCTTTGGCACCGTTAGTGATTTCGAACTCTACACGCTGGCCTTCGGCCAGAGTTTTGAAACCGTTGGACTGGATTGCAGAGAAGTGTACGAATACATCTTTGCTGCCATCTTCCGGAGTAATGAAACCAAAGCCTTTGGACTCATTAAACCACTTAACGTTACCTTTAATCTTAGACATCAATATTACCTTTACATGAAAATGGACACAAATGCTGTGTCGGCTAACAGTACAGCAATTGTGGTGCCTTTTGTCCAGCTTAACTTAACGAAAAAGTGATAAAAGTCGCTAAATTTTATTGAGGCTGAGAGTTAGTCGTTGTTTTTGCACACGACGTAAACACCACCGCTGTGAATCCCATCTTTTGTACACTAAAACTGGAAACGCATCCACGCGAAATAGACGTTACCGTTGTTATAAGTACCTGGAATGTAAGTCATCTGGAACGTAACCGGGCCATAACCGACAGAAGCCAGCGGAAGCACCACCGGAATGGGAATGTAGTTCCAGTTGTCGCGAGCAGTGGCCCCGACGGTATAGCCGAGTCCCAAATGGACGTTATCATCTGATAGCGGGCGCCAGGTTTTCTCCCAGCCGTAGCCACCAATCGGTTCCCATTTGTTGAATGAGTCCTTAAATGCCATCAGATACAGGCCGTGCCAGTTGCCTTTATCATCCCACCGCGACTGACCAAAACCCGCGCCCCACGGCCGCTCGTTATACTTGTCCGTCTTCTCTTTGTCATAGGCAAAACGCGCGTGCCAGGTAACAGAGGGAACATACAGATCGTAATGCTCAGGTGCCGCCCAGGTTTGCGCAATATTATCCCCGAGTGTCGAAAAAGCATCACTGACCGTTGAAGTCATATTTGCCTTTGCGAAAGAGGCACATAACACTTGACTTGTTAATACCCCTGCAAGCATCAGGAGTTTAATAAATTTAGCCACGAAAATAACCACTTGTAGTTCATAGCCGAACAGAGTAACAAGTTTAAAATTAATAAAACCTTAACAGAAGCGGAATAGTCCTTTTTATGACGACGAAAATTCAGCGCCGGATGGGCGCTGAATATATGTTCTTACGGAAAAATAACTAAGATTACTCTCGTTTATTGCGGTGCAATAATTTATAAATAGCCGGAATAACCAACATCGACAACAGCGGCGCGGTAATCATTCCACCAATCATCGGCGCGGCAATACGGCTCATGACTTCAGACCCGGTTCCACTTCCCCACATGATGGGCAGCAGCCCCGCCATAATGGTTGCCACGGTCATCACCTTCGGGCGAACGCGAAGCACGGCGCCTTCATGAATAGCCCGCAGCAGCGAACCGTTATCCATTTCGTCGACATTACCTCTATATTTGGTCAACGCGGTGTTGAGATACAGCACCATAATAACGCCAAACTCTGCGGCCACGCCTGCCAGGGCAATAAACCCGACGGCACTCGCCACCGATAAATTATATCCCAGCAGCCACAGCAACCAGACGCCACCAATTAGCGAAAACGGTAACGTCCCCATTATCAGTAACACATCGGAAATACGACGAAAAGTCAGCCAAAGCAGCACAAAAATAATCATCAGCGTCACCGGTAAAACTATTTCCAGTTTGGCTATCGCACGCTCAAGATATTCAAACTGCCCGGACCAGGCGAGTGAAACACCCTGAGGCAATTTTACCTGCCGGGCAACGCGCTGCTGCATCTCCTCCACGGCAGATTTAAGGTCACGCCCGCGCAGGTCGACATAAATCCAGTTCGACAGACGCGCGTTCTCGCTCTTAAGCATCGGCGGGCCTTCGCTGATGCTGACCTCTGCCAGCTCCCCGAGCGTCACTTGACTACCGTTAGCCGTCACCACCGGAAGCTGGCGCAGCTTTTCCACGTTGTCACGCAAATCCCGCGGATAGCGAACGTTAATCGGAAAGCGCTCCCGTCCTTCAAGGGTCTGCCCGACGTTTTCCCCACCGACCAGCGTGCTGACTAACGACTGCAACTCCTGCACCGATACCCCATAACGCGCAGCCTGCTGACGGTTAATCGCGATATCGACATAGCGCCCGCCGGAAAGCCGCTCCGCCAGCGCCGAGGTCACGCCTGGCACGTTTTTCACCACCTGTTCAATCTCGCGCGCCACTCGCTCAATGTCAGCCAGATTGTTGCCGTTCACCTTGATGCCCACCGGGCTTTTAATCCCGGTCGCCAGCATATCCAGGCGATTGCGAATGGGTGGCACCCACACGTTGGCAATTCCCGGCACCTGTACCGTTTTATCCAGCTCTTCGATGAGCTTCGCGGTGGTCATGCCCGGTCGCCACTGATCACGCGGTTTAAAATGGATGGTGGTTTCCAGCATCGTTAGCGGCGCGGGATCGGTGGCGGTGTCCGCCCTGCCCGCTTTGCCGAAAACGCTTTCGACTTCAGGCACCGTTTTGATCAGGCGATCGGTCTGTTGCAGTAATCGACTAGCCTCGCGCACCGAAATGCCCGGCAGCGTGGACGGCATATACAGCAGATCGCCTTCGTCTAGCGGTGGCATAAACTCGCTGCCCAGCCGACTGAGCGGCCACAGCGTCAGCGCCAGCAGCACCACCGCCAGCATCAGCGTGGTTTTTGGTCTGGCCAGCACCTTATCCAGCAGCGGCTCGTAGGCGCGGATCAGCCATCGATTAATCGGGTTGGCATTTTCATCCGGGATCTTCCCGCGGATAAAATAGCCCATCAACACCGGGATCAGCGTGATCCCAAGCCCAGCCGCCATCGCCATTGACCAGGTTTTGGTGAACGCCAGCGGGGAAAACATCCGCCCTTCCTGGGCCTGCAGCGAAAACACCGGGATGAACGACAGCGTAATGATGAGCAAACTGCAGAACAGCGCGGGCCCGACTTCCACCGCAGCCTTCTCCGCAAGATGCCAGTAATCAGGCTGTTCACCCGGATTATCGTGCCGCCACTGTTCCAGCACTTTGTGCATATTCTCGATCATCACAATCGCCGCATCGACCATCGCGCCAATCGCAATCGCAATCCCCCCGAGCGACATAATGTTGGCGTTGATGCCCTGATAATGCATAACGATAAACGCGCCGAGAATGCCCAACGGCAACGACACAATCGCCACCAGCGCCGAGCGGAAATGGAACAGGAACAGCGTGCAGACCAGCGCCACCACGATAAACTCCTCAATGAGTTTATGGGTCAACGTGTCGATGGCGTTTTCGATAAGCCCCGAACGGTCATATACCGGCACAATTTCCACCCCGTCCGGCAGCGTGTTTTGCAGGCTGGCAAGTTTGGCTTTCACCGCGTGCAACGTGTCGAGCGCATTCTTGCCGTAGCGCATCACGATGATGCCCCCCGCCACTTCGCCTTCGCCGTTCAGTTCTGCCACACCGCGCCGGATTTCTGGCCCAATTTGCACCGTCGCCACATCTGACAGCATCACCGGCACACCTTCACGACTGGCAATCACCACATGACGAAAATCATCGAGCCCTTTCAGGTAGCCGGTGGTTCGCACCATGTATTCGGCCTCGCCCATTTCAACCACGGCGCCGCCGCTCTCCTGGTTCGCCGCTTTGAGCGCCGCCACCAACTGCTGATGGGTCACGTTGAGCGCTCGCAGCCGGTCAGGATTGACCACCACCTGATACTGACGCACCATGCCGCCGACGCTGGCGACTTCGGAGACATTCGGTACCGTTTTCAGTTCGTACTTCAGCGTCCAGTCCTGCAGCGCGCGCAGGTCCGCGAGGCTGTGTTTGCCGCTCTTATCGACCAACGCATATTCATAAATCCAGCCCACGCCGGTGGCATCCGGCCCCAGCTCTGCCTTTACGCCCTCCGGCAGCTGCGACTGGATCTGGCTTAAATACTCCAGCACCCGCGAGCGCGCCCAATACAGATCGGTGCCGTCTTCAAACAGCACGTACACGTAGGCGTCACCAAACATCGAAAAGCCGCGCACGGTTTTTGCGCCCGGTACCGACAGCATGGTCGTCGTCAACGGCCAGGTGACCTGGTCCTCAATCACCTGCGGCGCTTTGCCCGGGTAGCTGGCGCGCACAATAACCTGTACGTCAGAAAGGTCAGGCAAGGCATCGAGCGGCGCGCGCTGCACCGACCACACGCCCCAGACCGCCATGCCAATCGCCGCCATAATCACCAGCAGACGGTTGCGTAAAGCACCACGAATAACAGCCGCAATCATTGTCCGGCCTCCACGCTGTGATGGACGTGCTCATCGGCAGGCGCAGCCGGAAGCGCGCTGCGCAGGCTGGCTTCTGAATCAATCAGGAATTGCCCGGAGGTCACCACCCGATCGCCTGCTTTCAGGCCGCGGCGGATTTCGGTCCAGCCATCGGCGCTCAGACCCGGCGTGACGTTCACCGCCTGGAAATGCCCTTCTCCGCTGGCGACAATCACTCGATTGCTGCTGCCGGTGGCGATCAGCGCCTCTTCCGGGACCGCCAGCACCGGCGCGGAAGCCTGTTTCTGCGCCAGCGCAACGCGCAGATACATTCCCGGCTTCAGCTTCTGCTGCGGGTTATCCAATACGATGCGCGCTTTCAGGGTGCGGGTCGTGGTTTCCAGCTGCGGGAGCAACTCGCTCACGCGCCCGTGGAAAGTGTCGCCGGGCCAGCTGTCGGACGAGGCGGTCACATCGCTGCCGACCGCCAGCGAGGCGGCCTGACTTTGCGGGTAATCCACCACCAGCCACACCGGATCGAGACTCGCTAATTCAAACAGCGGCGCAGTGGCAGTCACCTGCGCGCCTTCACGGGTATCGAGTTTCGCCACGTAGCCTGCATTTTCGGCGCGTAATGTGAGACGCGTTTGCGGCTGCCCGCTGCGTTCAACCTGCCGCACGACAGACTCTGGCATAAACTGCAGCGCCAGCCGTTCGCGAGCCGCACGCGTCAGGGCCGCATCGCCCAACTGGCGCACCGCCAGATACTCCTGCTGCGCGGTGGTCCACGCCGGGATCCACAATCGCGCCAGCGGTTCACCGGCCTTCACCCACTGCTGCGGGGCGCGCACGAATAGCTTTTCAACTACGCCATTGGCGGGTGATGGAATAGTTTGCAGGCTGCGTTCGTCGGTGGTGACCGTCGCCCACGCCTGAAACGCAGGAGCCAGACTGCGCATCTGTACGGTTTGTACCACCATGCCCAGATTCTGCTGCTGTTGCGGGCTGATGCTCACCCCAGTTTGCGTCTGGCCTTCATCGGCATAGCGCGGCACCAGTTGCATATCCATAAACGGGGATTTTCCCGGTTTATCAAACCGTTGGCCAGGCACCATGGGATCATACCAGTAGAGTACTTTGCGCGCCGTTTTTGCGGTGTCGACAGGCTGAGTCGGGCCATGCGAACCGGCGTAATAACCACCCGTCGCCGCCAGAACGGCAACGGCCAGCGTCGTCAGAATAATTTTTTTCACTGAGCAGTCTCCTGGGGGATCAGGAAGTGGATCGCGGCCCAGTTACGGGCCACGGTTTTTGCGGCAAGGTTTGCGGCAAGCGTGGTATCGAGCAGGTCACGACGGGCAGCCAGCAGCGCGGTCAGCTCCGATTGGCCGGCGCGATACTGGGCATTCAGCAGTTTCACCCGCTGTTGCTGCAACGGCAGAACGTCGTCGCGCTGGCGTAACCACAGGGTTTGCGCCGCCTGATATTCGGCAATCAGCGTGCTGAGCTGGGCCGCATGGGCGCGGGTGGTCAGCGCCAGTTGGTCGTTCGCCTGCAGGGTGCGTGAGACGTCGGCCGCGTGGTCTTTGTCCTGACGTTTTGACTGGAACAGCGGCAAATCGACGGTAAACATCACCCCCGCCATGTCGTCGTAATCCTCAGAGCGGTGCGCGTAATAGACCTCCACGTCCACATCCGGGATCGCCGCAATCGCTGATTCCGACGAGCGCGCTTTCGCGGTATTCGCCTGTCGCGCCGCCGCAATCACTTCCGGATGCAGGGCAATCCCTTCATTCAGACTGGCTTCATCAGCGGGAAGCCGTTGCCACGTTGGCATTGGCCCGCTGACGCCGCTCACCTGTTCGCCGGTCAGCTGCAATAATCGCGCCTGCGCCAGACGCACATCACGTTCCGCGATGGTCACTTTGTCGCGCATCGCACTCAGGCCAACCCGCAGCGTCAGCACGCTGTCCGCCGTCGATGACCCCGCCCCAACGCTGGCTTTCTGCACGCCCAGCTGGCGCTCGGTTTCGTTAACCAGCGTGCGGGCCGCCTTCAGCGCCTGTTCGGAGAGCGCCAAATCCAGCCACGCCTGTGCGGTGTCGCGCTGGAGATTGGCCAGCAGGGTTTGGGCCTGGGCATTCACACTTTGCGACTGCGCCTGTAGCGTTTGCGCTTTGCGGTCGCGTTTCTCTTCGCTGACGTAGCGCTGCATGATGCCTATCTTCTGCATGGTCATGCCTTCCCGGGTAAATCGGGCATCGTTATTGCCCTGCACCGGAACGTTTTCAATGCCGAACTTCAGCTTCGGATCAGGCAATTCGCGGGCCGAATCGGCCATCGATTCGAGCGCTTTGGCCTCATTACGACTGGCCGAAAGCTCGGCGGAATAATCGCGTGCGGCGGTCAGGGTCTGGGCGAGCGTCCACGCTTCTGCATAAGCAGGCGCGTGAACGAGCGCGAACAGCACCCCGCCGAGCCACAGGCTCAACGTTGGTTTGTTCATGGATTTCCCCGGCTTAGTGACGAACGGTCAGCGCGATAATTTCGTAGCGGCCATCAAGCAAACTGACGTCAAAATCCACCGGGTCATTGACGCTGAGCGCTGGCAGCACAAGATTTTTCGCCAACGCAAACGGCATGGTCATTGGCGGCCATTGCAGTTCGGGCACCGCGTCATGGGACAGCGTCAGGGCATGGGGGGAAATGGATTTGATAACGCCTTTCACGTGATACACCGGGGCCGGGGCGGCCAGGTTAACAGCGAGTGCGGAATCAGCGGCCTGCGCCGGGGAAAAGACGAAGACGAGCAGCGCGCCTAACAGCGCAGTAGAAAGCGGAAATTTCATGGTGTTCTCCAGATAATCGTTAATAAGTTGAAAATTAAGCGAGTTATCGGGAGTGTTTATTCTCTGAACCGGCAAAAACGGATCGTTGCCGGGGGTCCTGCGGCGGGCGGGGTGAGAGTCCAGTCAGAGCGGGAGGCTGACGGGCACGGGGTTTCGATGACCGCCAGGGCGACGGTGGTCGGCAGCGCGATAACGGGCGGATGATCGCCGGTTTTTTGGACGTTGTCCGGCACGCAGTGTTTTTCACACAGCGGCGTTTTCATCACCACCGACGTCATGCTCTGATGCTCCACGTGCTGGAGCATCGCGCTGTCACCCAGCGGATTCAGGTCACACTGATGAGAGGCCAGCGCCAGCTGGCTTTGCAGAACAAGCACGCCAAACGCCACCAGCAGCATCGCAAGATGCCGTCGGAAGAAACGCAGGCGATAAGTCCATTGAGCGTTCATCATCAGTGCCGAAGAGAAAGAGTGGCCTGAGTATACCCAGCAGAAAATTATCATCGATAGCGATTTTTAAACTCTTTACACTTCGGGCTGAAGCTGCTGATTTTGATTAACTTTTTAGTTTCATTTTCGTATCAACAGAACACAAAACATTCATCAAATAAATATATATAATGTGATAGCCGATTTGGTTTGGCTTCAAGGGAAGCCGTGGTTGTCGGTTTATTGATTTTCGTCAGTAAGTTTTGACCGCTAATTGGGCACATTTTCAGACTTCTTTTTTTGAAAACATTTTCGACAGAATTTTCTTTGGGCATCAGGAAGACAGGAATCCATCATGCTAACGTTGTTTGAGCTCCTTATCGGAGTGGTCGTCATTGCGGGTGTCGCTCGCTATATCATTAAAGGCTATTCCGCAACGGGCGTGCTGTTTGTCGGCGGCCTGGCTCTGTTAATTGCCAGCGCCCTGATGGGCCATAAAATCCTGCCGGCCAGCGCCAGCAGCACCGGCTACTCCGCCACCGATATCGTCGAATATATAAAAATCCTGCTGATGAGCCGCGGTGGCGACCTCGGCATGATGATTATGATGCTGTGCGGTTTTGCGGCCTATATGACCCACATCGGTGCCAACGACATGGTGGTGAAACTCACCTCCAAACCGCTGCGCTACATTAATTCGCCGTACATCCTGATGATTGCCGCGTATTTCGTGGCATGTCTGATGTCGCTGGCCGTTTCTTCTGCCACCGGCCTCGGTGTGCTGCTGATGGGTACGCTGTTCCCGGTGATGGTTAACGTCGGTATCAGTCGCGGCGCAGCAGCGGCTATCTGCGCCTCACCGGCAGCAATCATTCTTTCACCTACCTCCGGTGACGTGGTGCTGGCTGCAAAAGCGGCCGAAATGCCGCTGATCGACTTTGCCTTCAAAACGACCCTGCCGATTTCCATTGCGGCGATTGTCTGCATGGCCGTGGCGCATTTCTTCTGGCAGCGCTATCTCGATAAGAAAGAGAACATTTCCCATGAGATGCTCGACGTCAGCGAAATCACCACCAATGCGCCGTCGTTCTACGCCATTTTGCCATTCACTCCGATTATCGGCGTGCTGATTTTTGACGGCAAATGGGGCCCGGAGCTGCACATCATCACCATTCTGGTTATCTGTATGCTGCTGGCCGCGATTCTTGAATTCTTCCGCGGCTTTAACACTCAGAAAGTCTTCTCCGGGCTGGAAGTGGCCTATCGCGGGATGGCCGACGCCTTTGCAGGCGTAGTCATGCTGCTGGTCGCGGCAGGCGTATTTGCTCAGGGTCTGAGCACCATCGGCTTTATCGACAGCCTGATTTCCATCGCCACCTCGTTCGGCTCTGCCAGTATCATTCTGATGCTGGTGCTGGTCATCCTGACCATGCTGGCAGCGATGACGACCGGTTCCGGTAATGCGCCGTTCTACGCCTTCGTCGAAATGATCCCGAAACTGGCGCACAGCTCCGGCATCAACCCGGCGTATCTGTCGATTCCAATGCTGCAGGCCTCCAACCTCGGTCGTACCATTTCGCCGGTGTCCGGCGTGGTGGTGGCGGTGTCAGGGATGGCAAAAATCTCGCCGTTTGAAGTGGTGAAACGCACCTCGGTTCCCGTGCTGGTCGGTCTGGTGGTGGTGATTATTGCCACCGAACTGATGGTCGCTTCTTCGACCGTCGTTGCAGGCTAATTCCACGCGAGAAAGTATGACAGGGAAGCCACGGCTTCCCTTTTTTATTTCTCTTTCCGACGCTCAATTGTAATAATTTTGTTTATTTTATTATCCTTTGATGTAAATAAACGCATTGTTTATTTCGCGTATTCCCGCAAATTAATTAAATCCATTAAAACCATAAAACCGTTTGTGAATCAGTTCATATTCCCCGCCGTCATTCCTCTTTACGATCCTTTCCAAACCTGAGAAACGTCAGCAGAGACAGGACCGACACATGTTCAGCAATACCGTATTCACCCGGGTCAGACGTGCGGAGAATAATAAAATCGCCGTGATCACCCAATTTCTTCATGATAATTCGCTGAGCATCGACACCACGGTTGAAGTATTTATTACCGCAACCCGTAACGGCACACTGATTGCCTGCGGCGGGCTGGCCGGAAATATTATTAAGTGCGTGGCCATCTGTGAATCAGTGCGGGGCGAAGGCCTGGCGCTGATATTAGCCACTGAACTTATTCAACTCGCCTATGAATTAAATCGCCCGCATCTTTTTCTTTATACAAAAATAGAAAACGAAGCTTTATTTTCCCAGTGCGGATTTTACACCCTGACCCGCGTGCCGGGCCTGATGGTGCTAATGGAAAATAGCGCCACTCGCATTAGCCGTTATGCCCAGGAACTTTCTACCTTCCGTCGTCCGGGAAATAACATTGGCTGCATCGTAATGAATGCCAATCCTTTTACCAACGGGCATCGTTATCTGGTGGAAAAAGCCGCCGCGCAGTGCGACTGGCTGCATCTGTTTCTGGTCAAAGAAGACACCTCGCGCTTTCCCTATGCTGACCGACTGGCATTAGTGCGGGCCGGAACGCAGGATATTCCCCGCCTGACGGTGCATCAGGGTTCGGACTACATCATCTCCAGGGCGACGTTCCCGTGCTATTTCATCAAAGAGCAGGCGGTGATTAACCACTGCTATACCGAAATCGACCTCAAAATTTTCCGCCAGCATCTGGCCCCAGCGCTCGGCATTACGCATCGCTTCGTTGGCACCGAGCCCTTCTGCCAGGTCACCGCACAGTACAACCGCGATATGCGCCACTGGCTGCAAACCCCTGAGCTGACCGCCCCCGCCATTGAACTGGTGGAAATCGAACGACTGCGCTACGGCGATGAGCCAATCTCCGCCTCGCGGGTGCGCAAACTGTTAGTCAAAAAAGAGTTTGCCGCCATCGCCCCGCTGGTACCCGCCGACACGCTGGCCTGGCTGCAGGCGTTCTCCGCCCCGCGCCCGACCGCCTCACAGAATCTTCCCGAACTGGTTACAGGTGAAAAATGAAAATAACCCAACCCGCCGTTGCAGGCACGCTGGAGTCAGGCGATGTGATGATCCGCATCGCGCCGCTTGAGTCGCAGGACATCGACCTGCAAATCCACAGCAGCGTAGAGAAGCAGTTTGGTGACGCCATTCGCGCCACGGTGCTGGAAACGCTGGCGCGCTACAGCGTGCGCGGCGTACAGCTGATTCTCGACGACAAAGGCGCGCTGGACTGCGTGATCCGCGCCCGGCTGGAAACGGTGTTAGTGCGCGCCAGCGACGTCACCGCCCTGCCCTGGGAGCGCGCCCAATGATGACCACCTCCCTGAACCAACGAAAACAGCGCACCCGCCGCAGCATGCTGTTCGTACCCGGCGCTAACGCCGCCATGGTCAGCAACGCCTTTATCTATCCGGCCGACGCACTGATGTTTGACCTGGAAGACTCCGTCGCCCTGCGTGAAAAAGACGCCGCGCGCCGCCTGGTCTTTCACGCCTTGCAGCACCCGCTGTATCAGGAGGTTGAAACTATCGTGCGCGTGAACGCACTCGATTCAGAATACGGCTTGCAGGATTTGAATGCGGTCGTGCGCGGCGGTGCAGATATCGTGCGTCTGCCGAAAACCGACACCCCGCAGGATGTGCTGGATATCGAAGCGGAAATTCTGCGCATTGAGCGTGAATGCGGTCGCGAACCGGGCAGCACCGGGCTGCTGGCCGCCATCGAATCGCCGCTCGGCATAACCCAGGCCACCGCCATCGCTTTCGCTTCGCCGCGTCTGATTGGCATTGCGCTGGGCGCGGAAGACTACGTGCGTAACCTGCGTACCGAACGCTCAGCGGAAGGAACCGAGTTGCTGTTTGCCCGCTGCGCCATTTTGCAAGCCGCCCGCGCCGCCGGTATTCAGGCGTTCGACACCGTTTATTCCGACGCCAATAACGACGCCGGATTCCTGCACGAAGCCGCACACATCAAACAGCTCGGCTTCGATGGCAAATCGTTAATCAACCCGCGCCAGATTGATCTGTTGCACAACCTGTTCGCGCCGACGCAGCAGGAAGTGGATCACGCCCGCCTGGTTATCGACGCCGCTGAAGCCTCCGCCCGGGAAGGCCGCGGCGTAGTGTCGCTGAACGGAAAAATGGTCGACCAGCCGATTATCGAGCGTGCCCGCGTGGTGCTCGCGCGCGTCGCCCTTTCCGGCCTTCGAGAAGAATAAGGATTACCCATGACTGAACTCACACCGCCGAAACTTTGCGCCTCGCTGGAAGACGCCATTCGCCGCAGCGGCCTGCGCGACGGCATGACCGTCTCGTTTCACCACGCTTTTCGCGGCGGGGATCTCACCGTCAATCAGGTGATGGACGCCATCGCCCGGCTCGGGATTAAAAACCTGACGCTGGCTTCCAGTTCGCTCAGCGACTGCCATGCGCCGCTGGTGGAACACATTCGTCACGGCATCATTTCGAAAATCTACACCTCTGGCCTGCGCGGCCCGTTGGCCGACGCCATTTCGCACGGGCTGCTCGATGAACCGGTGCAAATCCACTCCCACGGCGGGCGCGTACAGCTGGTTCAGAGCGGAGAACTGCACATCGACGTGGCGTTTCTCGGCGTCCCCGCCTGCGATGATTTTGGTAACGCCAACGGCACCAGCGGCCCCGCCAGCTGCGGCTCGCTGGGTTACGCCAAAGTCGATGCCGCCCACGCTGATTGCGTGGTTCTGCTGACCGAAGCGCTGCGGCCGTATCCCCACTATCCAGCGAGCATTTCCCAGGATGAAGTGAATTTGATCGTGCAGGTCGAACGCGTAGGCGATGCCGATAAAATAGGTGCGGGCGCGACCCGCCTGACGACTAACCCACGCGAGCTGCTAATTGCCCGCCGCGCCGCCGACGTCATTGCTGGATCCGGTTATTTCAAGGACGGTTTCTCCCTGCAAACCGGCACCGGCGGCGCTTCTTTAGCGGTCACGCGCTTCCTGCACGACAACATGCGCCGCCAGAACGTGCACGCCTCTTTCGCGCTGGGCGGTATCACCGCCTCGATTGTCGACCTGCATGAAAAAGGCTTCATTACCACGCTGCTTGATGTCCAGAGCTTTGACCGCGCCGCTGCCGATTCGCTGGCCCGCAATCCGGGCCATCGCGAAATCAGCGCCAATCAGTATGCCAACGGCGATTCGAAAGGCGCGTCGGTCAATCGGCTCGACGTAGTGGTGCTGAGCGCGCTGGAAATCGACACGCAGTTTAACGTCAACGTGCTGACCGGCTCCGACGGTGTGCTGCGCGGCGCGTCTGGCGGGCATTGCGATACTGCCGCCGGTGCCGCGCTGGCGATTATCGTCGCCCCGCTGGTTCGCGGGCGCATTCCCACTCTGGTCGACAAGGTCATCACCTGCGTCACACCAGGTTCCAGCGTAGACATTCTGGTGACCGACCACGGCATCGCCGTGAACCCGGCCCGACCTGAACTTACTGAGCGCCTGTTTACCGCGGGCATCCCCATTGTGCCTATCGCCAAACTGCGCCAGCGCGCCCGGCTGCTTACCGGCGATCCGCGTCCCATCGAGGTGACCGACAAGGTGGTGGCCGTGGTTCGCTATCGCGACGGATCTGTTATCGACAATGTGCATCAGGTGAAGGAATCAACCTGAGACCCGGCGTCGCCCTTACATAAAAAACGCTTACCGGAGAATCGATTATGTCGATTGCAAAAGATAAGATATGGAAGTTAATTGCGCCGCTGCTGGTGATGCTGGTGCTGTTCTTAATACCCGTTCCCGACGGAATGCCGCCGCAGGCGTGGCACTATTTCGCGGTGTTTGTGGCGATGATTGTCGGCATGATCCTCGAGCCTATTCCAGCAACTGCCATCAGCTTTATCGCGGTCACCATTTGCGTTATTGGCAATCAGTTTTTGCTGTTTGACGCCTCTGAACTGGCCAACCCCGATTTTGAAGCCAGCTCGCAGGCACTGAAATGGGGGCTGGCGGGTTTCTCCAGCACCACCGTCTGGCTGGTGTTTGGGGCGTTCATTTTTGCGCTGGGTTATGAAGTCACCGGGCTGGGACGGCGTATCGCGCTGTTTATGGTCAAGTTTATGGGCAAACGCACCCTGACGCTCGGCTATGCGATCGTTATCATCGATATTCTGCTGGCCCCGTTTACGCCGTCGAATACCGCCCGCACCGGCGGCACCGTTTTCCCGGTGATTAAAAACTTGCCTCCGCTGTTCCAGTCATTCCCCAACGATAAATCATCGCGGCGCATCGGCGGGTATCTGATGTGGATGATGGTTATCAGTACCAGCCTGAGCTCCTCGATGTTCGTGACCGGTGCGGCACCCAACGTACTGGGGCTGGAGTTCGTCAACAAAATTGCCGGAGTGAACATCAGCTGGCTGCAATGGTTTCTGAGCTTTTTACCGGTAGGGCTGATTCTGCTGGTGGTAGCGCCGTGGCTGTCGTACGTGCTGTACAAACCGGAAGTGACGCACAGCGAGGAAGTCTCCGGCTGGGCTGGCAACGCGCTGCGTGAAATGGGCGCCCTGACCCGCAAAGAGAAAACCTTGATTGGCCTGGTGCTCCTGAGTCTTGGGCTGTGGGTGTTTGGCGGGGATTACATTGACGCCACCGCCGTCGGCCTGCTGGCGGTGTCGCTGATGCTGGCGCTGCACGTGGTGCCGTGGAAAGATGTCACCAAATACACCGGGGCGTGGAACACGCTGGTGAACCTTTCGACGCTGGTGGTCATGGCCAACGGCCTGACCCGATCTGGTTTCATCAAATGGTTTGCCGATACCATGAGCAGTCATCTGGAAGGGTTCTCGCCGAACGCTACGGTAGTGGTGCTGGTGCTGGTGTTCTACTTTGCGCACTACCTGTTTGCCAGCCTCTCGGCGCACACCGCGACCATGCTGCCGGTGATTCTGGCCGTCGGGAAAGGCATTCCGGGCGTGCCGATGGAACATCTGTGCATTCTGCTGGTACTGTCGATTGGCATCATGGGCTGCCTGACGCCGTACGCCACCGGACCCGGCGTCATCATCTACGGCTGCGGCTACGTGAAGTCGAAAGATTACTGGCGGCTGGGCGCGATTTTCGGGGTGATTTATATCTCCATGCTGCTATTGGTCGGCTGGCCGATCCTCGCCATGTGGAGCTAAATGATTTTTCAGTGCTAACAGCCGCTATCACAATGCCAGTCAATTAAACCTGCCTGGCATTTTTATGATTAAATAGAAGGTATTCGGCGTTTTAATTACCCACGGACCCTCCTATGAAAAGCTTATGGAAAATGCTGCCCATCCTGGCGGCTACCAGCCTCCCTGCGCTGGCCGCAGACAGCATGCCGTTACAACCTGCGAAGTACCCTGATTTCGACAGCTACGTGCTGGCGCTCTCCTGGCAAACCGGCTTTTGCCAGAGCATGCAGGACAATCACCGTAACGAACCGAGCGAATGCCGGACCCAGAAAGACGTGGCCGATAAAACAAATTATCTGACGGTGCACGGCCTGTGGCCGAGCCTGCCTAAATCCATCGCCGCCCGTGGCGTGGACAATCGCCGCTGGATGCGTTTCGGCTGTGCGACGCGCCCGGTGCCGAACATGCCTGAAGTCCGCGGTAACCGGAAATGCTCGGCGGCAGAAACCGGCCTCTCGCTGGAAATGGCCAACAAGCTGAACAATGTGATGCCGGGTAGCGGCGGTGGTTCGTGTCTGGAACGCTATGAATACGCCAAGCACGGCGTCTGTTTTGGCTTCGACCCGGATGCCTATTTCGGCACCATGGTGCGCCTGAACGGGGAGATCAAGCAGGGTGCGTTAGGCTCTTTCCTCGCGCAAAACTACGGCAAAACCGTCAGCCGGAATGACTTCAACGCCGCCGTGGCCAAAAGCTATGGCAAAGAAGGCGTGAAAGCGTTCAAGCTAACCTGCAACGGCAAACCGGCCTACCTGACCGAAATGCAGATTGCTATCAAATCCAGCGCCATCAATGCGCCGCTGGCAGAAGGCTCGCTGCTGCCACAGCCGCATCCGGGCAACTGCGGTTCGCAGTTCGTGATTGATAAAGCCGGAAACTAACCTCGACGCCGGGCAATTCGCATTTGCCCGGTTCGCTTCATCACCCGCGTTCTCCCCTTCTCCTTTTAACCTCCAGCACGTTAATCCTTCGTCTTATTCCATCGATTTTTCTTATAAGCGGACACGCATCACACTTCCCCGCTAGCGCATCAAAAATCCTGAAAATGCATTATTTGTCTGGTAACAAAACCCAGAAGGGTCTGAGCATAATCAGTTCCGACTTTTACTGATGGAGTTCAACATGGCGAAGAAACTGATTGCACTTTGTGCCTGTCCGATGGGACTGGCCCACACCTTTATGGCTGCGCAAGCGCTGGAAGATGCCGCAACCGAAGCCGGTTACGAGGTCAAAATTGAAACCCAGGGGGCCGACGGCATCCAGAACCGGCTGACGGCACAGGATATCGCCACCGCCGATATCATCATTCACGCCATCGCCATTACCCCGGAAGATAACGAGCGCTTTGAAACGCGCGACGTATATGAGATTTCCCTCCAGGACGCCATTAAAAATGCCGCGGGCACCCTGAAAGAAATCGAAGAGCTGATAGCCGCCGAGCAACAATAATCCTCAACAGCAAGGGTGTGTGAAATGGCAATAAAAAAACGCAGCGCCATTCGTCCTGTCTCGTCTGACGGCGAGACCATTGCACTGGCAACAACGCCCGTAGAATCGGGCTCTTCCTTCTGGAAAGAACTCCCTCAGCACATTATGTCGGGCATTTCCCGCATGGTGCCGACGCTTATCATGGGCGGGGTTATTCTCGCCATTTCGCAGTTGATTGCTTACGTCTGGCTGGAAATCCCGCCGGACACCGGGATTATGGACGCGCTGAATTCCGGCAAATTCACCGGGTTTAATCTGTCGGTGCTGAAGTTCGGTTACCTGACGGAGTCGTTCGGCGGGCTGCTGTTCAGCTTCGCCATCCCGATGTTTTCCGCCTTCGTGGCGAACTCCATCGGCGGCAAGCTGGCCTTTCCGGCGGGCTTTATCGGTGGACTGGTTGCCACTCAGCCGACGCTGGTGCTGAATTTCGATCCGGAAAAACTGAGCTGGCTGGCCAGCAAACCGGTGCCATCAACCTTTATCGGCGCACTGATTATCGCCATCGCCGCCGGGTATCTGGTGAAATGGCTGAACGCCCGAATCGCCGTGCCGCAGTATCTGCTGGCGTTCAAAAGTACCTTCTTAATTCCAATCCTCTCCGCGTTGTTCGTGATGCTGGCGATGTATTACGTCATCACCCCGATTGGCGGCTGGCTGAACGGCGGTATGCGTACGCTGCTGCTGGCGGCAGGCCAGGCTGGCTCAATGATGTACGCCATCGGTATGGCGGCGGCCACGGCCATTGACCTCGGCGGCCCGATTAACAAAGCGGCCGGGTTTGTGGCGCTCGGTTTCACCACCGACCACGTGCTGCCGATCACCTCCCGTGCGGTGGCGATTGTGATCCCGCCGATTGGTCTGGGCCTTGCCACGCTGATTGACCGCCGTCTGACCGGCAAACGCCTGTTCAGCCCGCAGCTTTATCCGCAGGGTAAAACCGCGATGTTCCTCGCCTTTATGGGCATCAGCGAAGGTGCGATTCCGTTCCTGCTGGAAAACCCAATCGCCACCCTGCCCGCGTATATGACAGGGGCCATCGCAGGCGCAATGACCGCCTCAGCGCTCGGCGCGGTGCAATGGTTCCCGGAATCAGCCATCTGGGCCTGGCCGCTGGTGACCAATCTCGGCGCCTACATGCTGAGTATCGCGGTCGGCGCGGTGATCACCGCCTTGCTGGTGGTGCTTATCCGCAACAGCCTGCACAAACGTGGCAAGCTGGCCATCGACGCGATGTAAGAGGAAAACGGATATGGCTTTACTGACCGCAATACGTGACTGGATGACGCATCAACGGATAGACGCAGTGCTACTCTCGTCACGCCAGAACAAGCTCGCGCACTTGGGCTTTTCGAGCAGTTCGGGCTACGTGCTGGTGACCCGACGACACGCGCACATCCTGGTGGATTTTCGCTATTACAGCGATGTCGCCACCCGCACTCATGGCTACCAACTGCATCGGCTGGAAAGCGGTCGCCCGATGAGCGCCATCGTCAACCAGATTGCGGAAGAAGAAGGGTTACAGCGCATTGGTTTTGAAGGCGAACAGGTCAGTTGGCAAACGGCGAGCGAATGGCATGATTCCCTGCGCCCGACGCTGGTTAGCGTGTCGCCTGATACGCTGCGGCAGGTGAAAACCGCTGAGGAAATCGCAACGATTCGCGAGGCCTGTCGCATTGCTGACGCCACCGCCAGCCATATCCGTCGTTTTATCCAGCCCGGTATGCGGGAACGCGAAGTCGCCGCCGAGCTGGAATGGTTCATGAAACAACAAGGGGCAGAGAAACCCTCGTTCGATACTATCGTTGCCAGTGGCCCTCGCGGCGCACTGCCTCACGGCAAAGCGTCTGAGAAAATCATTGTGGCAGGCGAACTGGTGACGCTCGATTTTGGCGCCCAATACCAGGGATATTGTTCCGACATGACCCGCACCTTTCTGGTCGCGGGCCGCTATTTCAACGTGGAAACGTCACCGCTGTACGCGGTGTACCAGACGGTGCTTGAGGCGCAGCTGGCGGCCATCGCCGCCGTGCGTCCGGGCGTGGCGTGTCAGACCGTCGACGCCGCCGCCCGGGAACACATCACCCGCGCGGGGTACGGGCCGAAATTTGGTCACAACACCGGACATGCTATCGGTATCGACGTGCATGAAAACCCACGCTTTTCACCGACCGATACCACCCTGCTGCGCCCCGGAATGCTGCTGACCGTTGAACCTGGCATTTACCTGGAGGGCGAAGGCGGCGTGCGCATTGAAGACGTTGTGCTGGTCACCGAGGACGGCGCGGAAGTGCTGTATCACACCCCGAAAACGCTGCTGATGACAGGAGAAGCGTAATGGATTTCGCGTTACTGAAAGCGCTAAGTGAAGCCGATGCCATCGCCGCTTCCGAGCAGGAAGTCCGACAAATTCTGCTGCGCGAAGCCGACGCATTGGGCAAAGAGGTGCAGTTTGACGGACTCGGTTCAGTGCTTATCCGCCTGAACGAAAGCCACGGCCCGAAGGTTATGGTCTGCGCGCATATGGATGAAGTGGGCTTTATGGTACGCAGCATTTCGTCGACCGGCGCTATCGACGTTATCCCAATTGGCAACGTGCGCATGACCGCGCGCGAACTGCAACCGGTAAGAATAACCACCCGCAGCGGCGGCAAAATCAACGGGCTGCTGGACGGCGAGCGTCACGGAAGCGACGTGGCAAAACTGCGCGTCGATATTGGGGCCTGCAGCGCCGATGAAGTGGCCGAAGCGGGCGTGGAGCCTGGCGATCGCGTCACATTCGCCACACCGTTTAGCGAATTACCGCACAACCGCGTGATGGGCAAAGCCTTCGACGATCGCCTCGGCTGCTATCTGTTGGTCACGCTGCTGCGCGAGTTACATTCCACGCCGCTGAATGCCGAAGTGTGGCTGGTCGCCAGCTCGAGCGAAGAGGTTGGCCTGCGCGGCGGACAAACCGCCACCCACAAACTTCAGCCCGATCTTGCACTGGTGCTCGACACTGCCTGCTGGGCGAAAAACTTTGATTACGGCAGCGACAATCATCGCCAGATTGGCGAAGGCCCGATGCTGGTGATGTACGATAAAACGCTGATTGCGCCGCCGAAACTCACCGCCTGGGTAGAAGACACGGCAGCGCAGCAGGCCATTTCCCTGCAACGGGATATGTTCAGCAACGGCGGTACCGACGGCGGCGCGGTGCATCTTTGCGGCAACGGCATTCCAACGGTGGTACTCGGCCCGCCTACCCGCCACGGCCACTGCGCCGCCTCCATTGCCGACGCCGGCGACATTGACCTCACCCACCAGCTGCTGGTGGCGCTGCTTCACGATATCAACGCCAAAACCGTTTCTCGTCTGATGGATTTCAGATGCTGATTTTGCGCTTACAGGAACCGCTATGCTGACTCTCGATTTTCTCTGTCCGTTGCCCAACGGCCTGCATGCCCGCCCGGCCTGGGCGCTGAAGGAACAATGCAGTGCATGGCAAAGCGATATTCGCTTTATCAACCACCGTCTGAGCACCCACGCCGACGGCAAAAGCTCACTGGCGCTGGTCAGCACCGGCACGTTATTCAACGACAGCTGCTCGCTGGAAATCAGCGGCAGCGATGAAGAACCGGCCAGCCGTGCGCTGGAAATGTATCTCGAACAGCACTTTATCGACAGCGATAGCGTGCTGCCCGCCGTGGCCTCGCCTACAGCGCACCCGCTACCGCGTTCGCTTTCGCGCCTGAATCCACATTTACTGACCGGTAACGTACTTGCGAGCGGCATCGGATTTGGGGAAATCACCCTCTGGCGCAGTGACAGTCTCGATGGCTACCGCGCTATTGCGGCAAGCCCGGAAGACATGACCCGACTGGAGCACAGCCTGGCGGAACTCGCCGACAGCCTGAACCAGCAACTGCGGGTGCTCGGCGGCGAAAGCAAAACTATTCTCAGCGCCCATTTATCGCTGATCCAGGATGAAGAGTTTGCCAGCAATATCCGCCGTATTATGCGTGACAATAAGCAGGGCCTGGCGGCGGCAATTATCGATAATATGGACGCTATCTGCGACAAGCTGCTGGCATCGAGCAGCGATTATCTGCGTGAACGCGCCAGTGACATTCGCGACATCAGCGAGCGCTTGCTGCACATCACCTGGCCGCAGCACCGCAATCAGGACGTACTGCGCCTGACCCAGCCGACCATTCTGGTGGCGGAAGATTTAACGCCCAGTCAGTTTCTCGGCCTCGACCTGACGCAGCTCAAAGGAATGGTGCTGGAGAAAACCGGCCGCACCTCGCACACGCTGATCCTCGCCCGCGCCTCGTCCATCCCGGTACTCAACGGCTTTAGCGTGGCGGAACTCAGCGGGCTGGAGCATCGCCAGGCGGTGCTCGACGGACAGTGCGGCGTGCTGGTTCCGGAACCGGACGACGCGGTGATGGGCTATTACACCCTCGCGCGGGAACTCGACGACAAACGCGTGGCGCGCCAGACGCAGGACGCCGCGTTAACCGCGCTGTCACGCGATGGGCAGCGCATCGAAGTGGCCGCCAACATTGGCAGCGCGCTGGAAGCGCCGGGCGCATTCAGTAACGGCGCGGAAGGCGTGGGCCTGTTTCGCAGCGAAATGCTGTACATGGACCGCCAAACCCCGCCGGATGAGCAGGAACAATTTGAGGCCTATCAGCAGGTGCTGCTGGCGGCGGGTGACAAACCGGTTATTTTCCGCACCATGGATATCGGCGGCGATAAGCCCCTGAGCTATCTGAATATTCCGCATGAGGAAAACCCGTTCCTCGGCTACCGCGCGGTGCGGATTTACCCGGAATTTGCCGGGCTTATTCGCACCCAGCTGCGGGCTATTCTGCGGGCGGGCGCATACGGAAACGCGCAGTTGATGATCCCGATGGTGCACAGTCTCGACCAGATCCTGTGGATCAAAAGCCAACTGCAGCAGGTTAAAGCCGAACTTCAGGCGGAGGGGCTGCGCTTTGCCGCCAGCCTGCCGCTGGGGATCATGGTTGAGGTGCCGTCGGTGTGTTACATCATCGACCATTTCTGCGACGAGGTGGATTTCTTCAGCATCGGCTCCAACGATATGACGCAATATTTATACGCCGTGGATCGTAACAACCCCCGCGTTTCGCCGCTGTACAACCCAATAACGCCGTCGTTCCTGCGGATGCTGCGCCAGATTGTCAGCGTCGCCCATCGACACGGAAAATGGGTCGGAATTTGCGGCGAATTGGGCGGTGAAAGCCGTTATCTTCCGCTTTTACTGGGGCTGGAACTGGATGAACTGAGCATGAGCGGGCCGCGCATTCCGGCGGTGAAAAGCCAGCTGCGTCAGCTCGACAGCGCTGCCTGCCGCGAACTGGCCAACAAAGCCTGTGAATGTCGCAGCGCCGATGACATTGAAGCGTTGCTGCGCGAATTCACACCGGAGGACGACGCGCGTCCGCTGCTGGCGCTGGAGAACATTCTGTTCACCGACCGTCCTTTGCGCAAAGAGCAGATTATCCAGCTGCTGTGCGGCAATCTGGCGGTCAACGGGCGCACCGAACATCCGCTCGAGCTGGAAGAGGATATCTGGCAGCGCGAAGAAATCGTCACTACTGGCGTTGGGTTTGGTGTGGCGATCCCGCACACCAAATCAGCATGGATCCGCCACTCCAGCATCAGCATCGCGCGGCTTCCGGCGCTGACCGACTGGCAGTCGGAAATGGGTGACGTTGAACTGGTGATTATGCTGACGCTTGGCGAACATGAAGGCATTAACCATGTGAAGGTCTTTTCCCAGCTGGCGCGCAAGCTGGTCAACAAAACCTTCCGTCAGTCCCTGCTGGAAGCCACCGATGCGCAGGCGATTCTGACGCTGCTGAGCGAAGAACTGAGCCTGTAATCGCGCTTACTGGAAGCGCGCGCGGTACTCTCCCGGCGTCAGCCCAAACTGACGCCGGAACAATCGACTGAAATAGTCCCCATCCGGATAACCACAGCGCAGCGCCACATCGCCTATCGACAGCTGGTATTTCTGCAAAATCATCCGCGCTTTCGCCATTCTCACCCAGCGCAGGTAATCGACAAAACTCATGGTGCCCTGCTGGCTAAACAGTCGCGACAGGTGATTTGGCGTGATATTGAAAAACGCCGCCACGTCTTCGCGCGACAGCGGTCTGGCATAGTTATCCTGGATCCAGTTGCAGATACTTTGATAGAGAAACTGCGGGCGTGACGGCACCTCACCCATTTCCGTAACCGTGCTTTTTCGACACAGATGTAAAAAGCTTAACACCAGCGGCTGGATAATTTGCTGCTCCAGCGGAGAACGGCTGAGCAGCATCAGCGCGGTAAGCATCGCCTCCCCTTCGCCGTGCTGCTGATGTGGAAACTCCACCTTACGCAGCGGCGCGGGCGTGCTGCCGTTGCGGCTGTCGTAAAATGCCATCCCGGTCCACGCCGGGGCGAAAACCATACTTAGCACCATCGCCGAACGTGTGAACATCGGCTGATTGGCGGCACGCGGCGGAATAAACAACATTTCACCCTGAGCCAGCGTGTGCTGGGTTTCATCCAGCGCATTGCCGTATTCACCGCGCAGCACGATTTCAAGTCGCGGCATGTCCAGACACAACGCCCCTGCGGGCAGTGATTTCGCCGAACTGGCGAACCATACGCGGCCCAGACGTTGCGGATTGAGCACCAGCCCACTGAGCAAATCGGCAAAGAAACGGCGGTCGGCAGGAAGGGGGGTCACCGGCATCATCTGGCCCTGAAAAATGGGAAACGATGAGTGTAACCCGATGGTGATAAATGTGAACGCCCGGCACGTCACGTACCGGGCTGAGCGATCACGATTTGAGGAACGTCAGCAAATCATCGTTAATTTGCTGTTTATGGGTGGTGCAAATGCCATGAGAGCCGCCTTTGTAGACCTTAAGCTCAGCGTCCGGCAGACTTTCCGCCGCCACTTTGCCGCAGGTTTCGAACGGCACAATCTGATCGTCATCACCGTGAATGACCAGCGTCGGGATGGTCATGCGTTTTAAGTCTTCCCGCAGGTCGGTTTCTGAAAACGCTTTAATGCAGTCATAAAGCCCTTTGATAGAGCCTTGTAACCCCTGCGCCGCGAAGCTCGCCCGCACCGCTTCCGAGACGCTTGCCCCTGAGCGGTTATAACCATAAAACGCCATCGACAGCTCATGGAAGAATGCGCCACGATCGTTCACCACGCCCTGACGGATACCGTCGAACACCTCAATGGGCACACCGTTGGGATTAAAATCGGTTTTCACCATAATTGGCGTCACCGCGCTGATCAGCACCGCTTTCGCCACCCGCTCTGTGCCGTGGCGGCCAATGTAACGCGCCACTTCGCCACCGCCGGTGGAATGTCCGACGTGTACGGCATCCTTCAAATTAAGATGGGCCGTGAGTTCCGCCAAATCATCGGCGTACTGATCCATATTATTTCCGTCCCATGACTGCGAGGATCGCCCGTGACCGCGCCTGTCGTGGGCTATCACCCGGAAGCCTTTCTCGCCCAAAAACAGCATCTGGTCTTCAAATGCATCCGCCGTCAGAGGCCAGCCGTGGCTGAATACCACTGGCTGCCCGCTCCCCCAATCTTTGAAATAGAGAGTGCTGCCATCTTTTAGGGTCAATTTGTCGTAACCACTCATGGGATCTCCTGGTTCCTGATCATGCTGGCGCCGGATGGCGCAGCGGTGCTTAACAAGAATATGCCAGATTTGAAATCGATCACGTTTATTGAACAAATATTGTCCAGATCGATAATTCTTTCGGATATTTGAAGTGGCTCTCAAAGTGTTAATAAATGTGTCGACGCATATTTACAACACCCGCCATGTTACCAGTATCATGTTACCGGTATCAGTGATAAACGCAGGGATTCAGCCAGGCTATCACTACCCTTTTCGCTGTCACGTTACAGAGGATATAAAGATGACAGAAGTTACGAACGCATTGGGAGCCGGTACGCTGCTCGGCATCGCAGCAGGTGCAGTCGCCCTGTTGCTGGTCTTGATCATGCGCTTCAAAGTGCATGCCTTTTTAGCCTTAACCCTGGTCAGCATCGTGGTGGCGCTGCTGACGAAAGTGCCTTTCGACAAAGTTGTGCCGACGCTGCTTACCGGCTTCGGCGGTACGCTGGCTGGCGTTGCGCTGCTGGTGGGCCTGGGGGCGATGATTGGCCGACTGCTGGAAGTCTCCGGCGGTGCAAAAGTGCTGGCTGATACGCTGATTAATCAATTTGGTGCGCACCGCGCGCCGTTCGCGCTGGGCGTGGCGTCGCTGCTGTTTGGCTTCCCTATCTTCTTCGACGCCGGTCTGGTGGTGATGCTGCCGATTATCTTCAGCGTCGCCAAACAGTTTGGCGGTTCTACGCTGAAATACGCCTTCCCGGCAGCGGGTGCGTTTGCGGTCATGCACGCGCTGGTTCCGCCACATCCTGGCCCGGTTGCCGCGGCTGAACTGCTCGGCGCGAACATTGGCCTGCTGGTGATTGTCGGTCTGATTATTGCCCTGCCAACCTGGTACCTCGGCGCATACCTGTACGGCCTGTACGCCGGGAAAAAATTCGACATTAAACTGCCGTCTTCCTTCCTCGGTGCAGTCGAAGCCGATCCCAACCACAAGCCGCCTTCATTCGGCATGGTATTGACCATTCTGCTGATGCCGCTGGTGCTGATTTTCCTGGAAACCGGTCTCAACACCGCGATAGTGCTGGGTTGGGTGGCGAAAGACGATACGCTGGTCAACTTCCTGCGTATGCTCGGTAAAACCCCGGTGGCGCTGCTGATTACCGTCTTCTTCTCCCTGATGGTGTTCAGCCGTCAGCACAGCCTGAAGCACCTGGAAAAAATCTGTGACGGCGCATTAGGCCCAATCTGCGGCATCATTCTGGTGACCGGCGCGGGCGGTATGTTCGGTGGCGTTCTGCGCGCCAGCGGAATTGGCGATGCGCTGGCAGGTGTGTTGTCCGATACCGGAATGCCAGTCATCGTAGCCGCGTTCGTGATTGCGACAGCGCTGCGTGTGGCGCAAGGTTCTGCCACGGTTGCATTGACCACCACCGCCGCGCTGGTTGCGCCGATGGTCCACGCCACAACCGGTATCAGCCAGCTCGACCTGTGCTTTATCGTGGTCGCCATCGCCGGTGGCGCAACGGTTCTGTCGCACGTGAACGACTCCGGTTTCTGGCTGGTTGGCCGCTTCCTCGAAATGGATGAAAAAACCACGCTGAAAACCTGGACGGTGATGGAAACGCTGCTTGGCGGCCTCGCCTTCCTGTTCGCGCTGATTGGTAGCATGATCTTCTAATGTGAGCTATACCCAAAATAATTCGAGTTGCATCGCGGCGGCAAGAGAATGCGTCCCGATGAACTGAGTAACCTAAGTGATTCGGGCGAGTGAACGTAGCCAACAAAGATGCAGCTTGAAGAATGACGGGTATAAATCACTTCAAAGATCCGACCACAGTCAGTATCATGATCAGACCCTAAACCCTCGTCCTGTACGACGAGGGTTTTCTTTTGGAAACAAGTAGCTGGATCTCAACCTGGAAAACATGGAGTCAACAATGACCAGACCCGCCATCATCATTAATGAGTTAGATGCCGAACGCATCGACCGCCTGCTAGAACGACCAGAGTGGGCAACCTCCCCGGTTGCGGCTGCGCTGAATGACGAACTGGATCGGGCGCAGATGTGCTCCCCGCAGGAGATGCCGCACAATGTGGTCAGCATGAATAGCCAGGTCCGCTTCCGCGATTTGAGCACCCAGGAAGAACGCGTGCGCACGCTGGTATTCCCGGTCAATATGACCGACAGCGCGACGCAGCTTTCCGTTCTGGCGCCGGTCGGAGCAGCCCTGCTTGGCCTTCGCGTGGGCGATTCCATTCACTGGTCGCTGCCGAACGGCACCGAAACGCATTTAGAAGTGCTGGAGCTGTTATATCAGCCCGAAGCCGCCGGTGAATTTAACCGATAAGCGCGTCTGACCTGCTTTTTTCAGAGGATGTTCCCCACATCCTCTTTCCGTTTTCGTCTCCCACAAAACTTTACTCTCCCAGCACCGCCTGATGGTGATATTTGCGACGTGAATGGCACAAAGAAGTCGACGAATATGCTTGTATATAAGCATATCCACAAGGAGGAGAGCTTATGTATAACACCATCATAATGCCGGTTGATGTCTTCGAAATGGCGCTGAGTGACAAGGCCGTACGTCATGCGGAATTTCTCGCCCAGCAGGAAGGCATTATCCACCTTTTGCATGTCCTGCCCGGCTCCGCGAGCCTGACCATGAGCCGCTTTGCCGCCGATTTACGTCGTTTTGAAGAGCATCTTTACCATGAGGCGGAAACGCGCCTGAAAACCATGGTTGACCATTTCAGCATCGACCCTTCGCGGATCAAAACCCATGTGCTGATGGGCAACGTGCGTGACGTGGTGAACGAACTGGCCGAAGAGCTTAAAGCCGACGTGGTGGTGATTGGCTCGCGTAATCCGTCAATTGCCACGCACCTGCTCGGCTCCAACGCGTCGAGCGTGATTCGTCACGCGCACGTGCCGGTGCTGGTAGTGCGGTAATTCCCCTGCCAGTCCAGGCGAAAAAAGAGGCTACCTTTCGGTAGCCTCTTTACATTGCAGGTGTGGTCTTACTTTTTTGTATTACGCCGTTTTGGTGCGTATCAGGTAATCAAACGAACTCAGAGAGGCTTTAGCGCCTTCGCCGGTGGCGATAATAATTTGTTTGTACGGCACGGTGGTGCAGTCGCCCGCCGCAAACACGCCCTTCACGCTGGTTTCGCACTTGGCATCAATGATGATTTCGCCCATGCGGTTGCGCTCAATCGCGCCTTCCAGCCAGGTGGTGTTCGGCAGCAGACCAATCTGCACAAAGATGCCGGACAGCGGGATCTGATGCGTGTCGCCGCTGACGCGGTCGCGATACTCCAGCCCAACCACGCGGGTACCGTCGCCTTTCACTTCGGTCGTTTGCGCGTTCAGAATAATGTCGACGTTTTTCAGGCTGCGCACTTTATCCTGCAGCACCTGGTCGGCTTTCATTTCTGGGGCAAATTCCAGCAGCGTAACGTGCTCAACTATACCCGCCAGATCGATAGCCGCTTCCACGCCGGAGTTACCGCCGCCGATCACCGCCACGCGTTTGCCTTTAAACAGCGGGCCATCGCAGTGCGGGCAGTAGGTCACGCCTTTAGTGCGATATTGATCTTCGCCCGGGACGTTCATGTTGCGCCATTTCGCGCCAGTGGCAATGATAACGCTGCGCGCTTTCAGCACCGCGCCAGACGCCGTTTCAATTTGATGCAAACCGCCTTCCACCGCCGCAGGCACCAGTTTGCTGGCACTCTGGGAATCGATAACGTCCACGTCATAGTCTGAAACGTGTTGCTTGAGCGCACCCGCCAGTTTCTGGCCTTCGGTTTTCGGCACGGAAATGTAGTTTTCGATGTCAACGGTGTCGAGCACCTGGCCACCAAAACGCTCGCCCATCAGCCCAGTGCGGATACCTTTACGCGCAGAGTAAACCGCCGCCGCCGCGCCCGCAGGGCCGGATCCGACAATCAGCACATCGTAGACGTCACGTTTATTCAGCTCTTCCGCCGCACGTTTTTCCGCGCCGGTGTCCACTTTCGCCACGATGTCCGCCAGCGTCATGCGACCCTGACCAAATTCCTGACCGTTCACAAACACCGCCGGAACGCCCATCACATTGCGATCGGTAATTTCATTCTGGAACACGCCACCGTCAATCGCTGTGTGCTTGATCCGCGGGTTCAGCACCGCCATCAGGTTCAGCGCCTGCACGACGTCCGGGCAGTTGTGGCAGGAGAGCGAGTAATAGGTTTCGAATTCGAAATCGCCGTCCAAATCACGGATTTGCTCCAGTAGCGCCTGCGCTTCTTTTGACGGATGGCCGCCGGTCCACAGCAGTGCCAGCACCAGCGAGGTAAATTCATGACCCAGTGGGGAGCCTGCAAAGCGCGGCCCGTGGGTGGATCCCGGGTTGGTAATCAGGAAAGAAGGCTTGCGCACCGGCAGGCCGTTATCTTCTTTGAAGGTTACCTTCGGGGAGAGTTCGGCGATTTCCGCCAGCAGTTCCTTGATTTCTGCCGATTTAGCGCTGTCATCCAGCGTGGCAATCAGCTCAACAGGTTTCGTCAGTTTCTCAAGGTAGGCCTTGAGCTGGGTTTTCATGTTTGTGTCGAGCATCGTTCTTCCCTCTCATAAAACATCATCATGCAAGCAGCCTTGTTCGGGCAGCTTGCATCATGGTGTTCAGGATAATTGCCGGGTAACACTTCGTTTACCCGGCCTACGAGATTGTAGGCCCGGCAAGCACGGCGCCGCCGGGCATGACAAATTTAGATTTTGCCAACTAAGTCTAAGGATGGAGCCAGCGTCGCATCGCCTTCTTTCCATTTCGCCGGGCACACTTCGCCTGGGTGGGAGGCTACGTACTGTGCCGCTTTCACTTTGCGCAGCAGGTCAGATGCGTCACGGCCGATGCCTTCAGCGGTAACTTCAATGGCCTGAATGATGCCCTGCGGGTCAACGATGAAGGTGCCACGGTCGGCCAGGCCTTCGTCTTCACGCATGTTTTCGAAGTTACGGGTCAGGGCGCCAGTTGGGTCGCCGATCATCGCGTATTTGATTTTGGCGATGGTGTCGGAGCTGCTGTGCCACGCTTTATGGGTGAAGTGGGTGTCTGTAGAAACGGAGTAGATATCTACACCCAGTTTCTGGAATTCTTCGTAATGGTCGGCCACGTCGCCCAGTTCGGTCGGGCAAACGAAGGTAAAGTCAGCCGGATAGAAGAAGAACACACTCCAGCGACCTTCGGTGTCTTTCTCAGTGATTTCTACGAATTCGCCGTTTTTGAAAGCCTGGTTTTTGAAAGGTTTGATTTTGGTGTTAATTAAGGACATCTGTACTTCCTCCGTGTTGTCGTTGGGAAGTAAGGTAACTAACTTTGACTCAACGGGCCAATGCGTTTCCTTTATCAAATCAATAAGCGTTAGCTAACAAACCGCCACAACGATTTTAATGAACCCTGAACGTAAAAAGGCCACCTTTTCAGGCGGCCCCGTTACCTGATAGCCCCTGGGGGTGTTCAGTGCCAGCAAGCTGGCTGTGCGTTGCGCTCTACAAAACCTTGTTAAAGGTCGTAATAGCGGGAAGGATTAGACCATTGACCTTATGTAAGAGCAATTGCACCACGCCGGGGTCTTATCTATGGTTGTGATAGGCTCTACCATTCATTGGATATCATCCACTTATTTTACAAGGATTTACTATGCGTAAACTCGCCCTGCTGCTCACTCTGGCCCCCTTTCTGGCCACAGCTGAAGAGCTTCCCGCGCCGGTAAAAGCGATAGAGAAACAAGGGATTACGATAATCAAATCTTTCGACGCACCGGGCGGCATGAAAGGCTATCTCGGTAAATATCAGGATATGGGTGTGACCATCTATGTCACGCCGGACGGCAAGCACGCCATTTCGGGTTACATGTATGACGACAAAGGCACTAACCTCAGCGAACAATTGATTCAGAAGGACATTTACGCCCCCGCGGGCCGCGAGCTGTGGCAGAAAATGGAGAAAGCGAGCTGGATCCTCGACGGCAAAAAATCGGCGCCACGCGTAATTTATGTCTTCGCCGATCCGTTCTGCCCGTACTGCAAACAGTTCTGGCAACAGGCGCGTCCGTGGGTTGAGTCCGGCAAAGTGCAGCTGCGTACGCTGATGGTGGGCGTTATCAAACCAGAAAGCCCGGCCACGGCCGCCGCGATCATGACCAGCAAGGATCCGGCGAAAACGTGGCATGACTACGAACAATCCGGCGGCAAACTGAAGCTCGAGGTGCCGACATCGGTTGCTCCGGCGCAGATGCAAATATTGAACGATAACCAGAAAATCATGGACGAATTAGGCGCCAACGCCACGCCAGCGATTTATTATCTCACTGAGGATAATACGCTCCAGCAGGTTGTCGGCCTGCCTGATGCTGAAAATCTGAAAGCGATGATGGGCGAAAAATAAATGAAAGGGTAAGGCGATACCTTAATTTCCTTACCCTATTTACCCCCCAGCCATACATCTACTACCTTGCCCATTTTAATATTCACAAAGTGTATAATTAATAAATTACCATACAGGCAATATATATTTAAAGTTGCAGAATATAATTTACTAAAATGCTTATTTTATATATGTTGTATTTATAAAAGGACACAACTACAGGCAATTGAATGTCGATTTATAAACTTCCTCTTCAGCAAAGCGTCTTGACCGCAGCAACGGACAGAATAAATTGGATGCTCAATAATTTTGACCGTGTTTGCATCTCATTTTCCGGTGGAAAAGATTCTACAGTTATGCTGCACCTGGCCGGAATAATGGCCAGAAAACAGAATAAAAAGTTCAGTGTATTATTTATTGACTGGGAAGCGCAATTCAGCAGCACAATTCAACATTGTGAGGACATGCGGGCGGAATATGCCGATGTCATCGACACTTTTTATTGGGTCGCATTGCCGTTGACGACCCCAAATGCCTTAACGCAATTCACGCCGGAGTGGTGTTGTTGGGAACCCGATACGCCGTGGGTGCGCCAGCCGCCAGCCGATGCAATAACGGACCCGGCGTTTTTCCCGTTTTACCAACCGGGCATGACGTTCGAAGAATTCGTCAATCATTTTGCCGGATGGTTCGCTCAGAATCGTCCCGCAGCAGTCAGTATCGGGATCCGAGCTGATGAATCCTACACCCGCTTTTTAGCCATCGCCGCAAAGGACAAACTGCGATTTGCCGATGACAAACCCTGGACCAGCATGGCACGGGGCGGCCACACCTGGTATGTCTACCCCATCTATGACTGGAAAACGGCCGACATCTGGACATGGTTTTCACGCACCGCGTTGCGCTATAACGTGTTGTACAACCTGATGTATCAGGCTGGCGTCCCGCTGCGCTATATGCGTATTTGCGAACCGTTTGGCCCCGAGCAGCGCCAGGGATTGTGGCTCTATCACGTCCTCGAGCCAGGACGCTGGGCCGCTATGTGCCAGCGTGTCGGAGGCATCAACTGCGGCGGGATTTACGCCGGTCATGACAATCAGTTTTACGGTCACCGAAAGATGGAAAAACCCGAAGGATACAGCTGGGAAACCTACGCCCTCTTTTTGCTCGAAACCATGCCGCCCTCAACCGCAAACCACTATCGCAATAAAATTGCCGTGTACCTTCAGTGGTACAAAAAACGCGGGATGGACGTCATCCCCGATACCCAGCCGAAGGATATTGCGACGAAAGATACCCCTTCCTGGCGACGGATCTGCAAGGTGCTGCTGAACAACGATTACTGGTGCCGAATGCTGTCGTTCAGCCCAACGAAGGCGAAACACTATCAGCGCTATAACCAGCGCATCGCGACTAAACGTCAGGAATGGGGAATTTTATGCAACAGCAAATGATTGAACAGATGACGACCTGGCTGACCACGCTACCGGAAAAAGCACGTATTGAGGCTATCAATAATTTCCGTCGAGCACTGCATCGGGAAAGTCCATTCCGCGATGAGCCCGTGGACTGCGTATTATGGATAAAACAGGAGAACATCGCGCCGAATGATTATAACCCCAACAATGTCGCCCCGCCTGAAAAGCGGCTGCTGTTGAAATCGCTGGAAACTGACGGATTTACTCAGCCGATTGTGGTGCATGGCCCGCATAACAGTCAGTACGAAATTGTGGATGGTTTTCACCGACATCAGCTGGCGAAATCAAAATCCGTGCTCAAAAAGCGGCTGAAAGACTATGTGCCCGTCAGCATCCTGCATTCAGAAATCGAGGATGAGCCCGCTCGCATGGCATCGACTATCCGTCACAACCGGGCACGTGGCCGCCATCAAATCAACGCCATGGCAGAAATCGTGCGGGAGCTTACCCAGCTTGGCTGGACGGATGAAAAAATGGGGGTGGAACTTGGGATGGATGCCGATGAAGTCCTGCGCTTACGGCAAATTAACGGTCTGCTGGATATGTTCAGCGACCGCCAATTTTCCGAAGCGTGGACGGTAAAATAATCAGAGTTTGCACAGCCTTTCAGCGGCGGCCAGCAGCGTCGATTCCTGTTTAGCGAAGCACAGTCGGATAAGCTTGTGTGGGAAAGGATCGGCGCAGAATACCGACAGCGGGATCGCCGCCACTCCCACTTCTTTGGTCAACCACTGACAGAAACTCACATCGTCGAAGCTGGAGATGGCGCTGTAGTCCGCGAGCAGGAAATAGGTGCCTTCGCAGGGCAGAATTTCGAGACGACTACTGCCGAGCGCGTCAATAAACAGATCGCGACGTGCGCGGTAGAAATCCGGCAGTTCGCGGTAATGTTGCGGCTCATTGCGCAGCATATCCGCCAGCGCCAGCTGTGCCGGGGTATTCACCGCAAACGTCAGATACTGATGCACTTTTCGCAGCTCGGCGCTGATTTCCGCCGGAGCCACACAGTACCCGACTTTCCAGCCGGTCATGTGGAAGGTTTTACCGAATGACGACACCGCCACAGAGCGCTCACGCAGCTGCGGATGCGCCAATACGCTGGCATGCCCTTCGGCGGCAAAACAGATATGCTCATACACTTCGTCGCTCAGGACGTAGATTTCATGATTGGCAATCGCCTGCCACAGCGCCTCAAAATCACTTTTCTGCCAGACGGTGGCCGACGGATTGTGCGGCGTGTTAAGAATAACCAGCCGGGTTTTGTCGCTCAGCAGTTCAGCAAACGCCTGCCAGTCCACGCGAAAATGCGGCGGCTGCAGGGCAATACGCTTGAGAATGCCGCCGGACAGCTCCACCGCAGGCGCATAGCTGTCATAGCTCGGGTCAAAGCAGATAACTTCATCACCTTCACGCACTAGTGCGGTGATCGCTGCATACAGCGCTTCGGTCGCCCCGGCGGTGACGGTGATGTCGGTATTGGCATCCGGCGTGTACCCGTAAAGCTCCGCCGTTTTCGCCGCAATCGCCTCACGCAGTGCCGGTACGCCAGTCATCGGCGCATACTGATTCGCCCCCTGAGCCACATGGAATGCCAGACGCTCCTGCAAATAGCGCGGTCCGTCGAAATCAGGGAACCCCTGCGACAGGTTGATCGCCTGATATTCGTGCGCCAGGGCGCTCATCTGCGTAAATATCGTTGTGCCCAGATTAGGGAGTTTACTCTGCGGAATCAGTCGGTTATTGCTCATTATCGTTTTACCCGAATGTAATGCGGTTGTTGCTGACACTATAACACGATGTTAGTATTTGGCAATCAAGACGCTTAGACGTCTAAACAACAACGAACTCACCGGCCCGGAGAACGGCAAGATGACTGAAAACCTGCAACTCGATGCCCTTGTCGACGCCTGTCGCTGGATAGGCGCCAAAGGCTGGGCCCCCGCCACCGGCGGAAATATGTCCGTGCGCGAAGATGCTGACCTGTGCTGGTTGAGCGAGTCCGGCAAAGACAAAGGCAGCCTCACTGGCGACGATTTTTTGCAGGTGAATATCGCCACTAATCAGGCGCCGTCCGGGCGTAAACCGTCTGCCGAAACCGGGCTACATACCCTGATTTATCGTCTGTTCCCGGAAGCCGGCGCGGTGCTACACGTTCACACCGTGAATGCGACGGTGCTGTCACGGGTCGAAAAATCTGCCGAGCTGGTGCTTTGTGGTTATGAAATGCAAAAATCCCTGCGCGGTCAACGCAGCCACCTCGACGGCGTGGCTATCCCGGTGTTTGATAACGACCAGGATATTGACGCCCTCGCCCGCCGCATCGAACATTACGCCACAGAGCGCCCGCTCAGCTACGGCTTTCTGCTGCGCGGCCACGGCCTGACCTGCTGGGGACGCGACGTCGCAGAAGCGCGTCGTCACCTCGAAGGACTGGAATTTTTATTTGAGTGCGAACTGCGCCTACGCCAACTGGAGAAACCATGATCCGCGCCATTGTGACCGACATTGAAGGCACCACCAGCGATATTCGCTTCGTCCATGACGTGCTGTTTCCCTACGCGCGCGAGCGTCTGGCGGCGTTTATCAGCGCGCAGCAGTTCGCCGAGCCGGTGAAGTCAGCTCTCGACACACTGCGTGCCGAAATTGCGCAGCCCGAAGCCAGTACAGAAGAATTGACGCAAACATTATTCGCATTTATGGATGAAGACCGCAAATCAACCGCTCTGAAAGCGTTGCAAGGGCTCATCTGGCGCGATGGTTATGTGAACGGCGACTTTACCGGCCATCTCTACCCGGATGTGCTGCCGACGCTCGAAAAATGGAAATCGCAGGGCATTGATCTGTATGTTTATTCCTCCGGCTCCGTGGCAGCGCAAAAACTGTTATTTGGCTACAGCGACGAAGGTGATATTACTCATCTGTTCAGCGGTTATTTTGACACCCACGTCGGCGCCAAACGCGAAGTACAGTCTTACCAGAATATTGCGAAGCAGATTGGGCAGCCGGCCGGGCAAATCCTGTTCCTCTCCGATATTCACCAGGAGCTGGACGCCGCCGGGCAGGCCGGTTTCCGTACCGTGCAGTTAATTCGTGGCGACGGCGACACCGCCAGTCACCATCATCAGGTTTCCCGTTTCGACGACATTCATCCGGAGCAGATCCCCTCATGAGCGCCCTGACTATTTTCTCTGATAAAAACGCCAGCGAGCCAACCTGGCACAGCACCGATGGCCATGCCATTCAGCAGCAGTTGAACGCTAAAGACGTGCGTTTTGAGCGCTGGGAAGCCGACCGGGATCTGGGCCTAAACCCAACGCCGGAGACGGTGATTAACGCGTATCAGCACGCCATCGACAAACTGGTTGAGGAGAAAGGCTATCAGAGCTGGGATGTGATTAGCCTGCGCGCCGATAACCCGCAGAAAGACGCGCTACGGGCGAAATTCCTCAACGAACATACTCACGGCGAAGACGAAGTACGCTTCTTTGTCGAAGGCGCGGGGCTGTTCTGCCTGCACATCGGCGATGAGGTGTATCAGGTGCTGTGTGAGAAAAACGATTTAATTTCGGTGCCAGCGGGCACGCCGCACTGGTTTGATATGGGTTCTGAACCGAACTTCACGGCTATCCGCATTTTCGATAACCCGGAAGGCTGGATTGCGCAGTTCACCGGGAGTGAAATTGCGACCGGGTATCCGACGCTGGCTTAAGCTTTGCCTTTCATTTTGCCCCTCTCCTCCGGGAGAGGGCATCAGACAATACTTTTCCCCAACGCTAACGCACGCACTATTGCCTCTGCCTCCATACCAACCAATCGCGCCAGACGTACAAACTCCACTACGTCTAGCCTACGCTCACCGCTTTCAACTTTGGCTATAAACGACTGAGGCTTGCCCAGCGCTTCGGCAAGTTGTGCCTGCGTAATCCCATTTTCCTTTCGAGCTTTCTTTAGCGCATTGATGACACGCTGATATTCATCTGAGTAGACCGAGGCCATAAGTTCGATTCCGTTCAATTATCCTGAAAGTGAATATCCTCTCGTTGTATTCACACGCCTATGGCCGAAAGGAGAGTCCATTATTGCGAAACGAATTTGTTCCTCCATCGCCCGTGATACGGGCGAGTTCTTCCGTCAGCAGCGCAATAAGTTGTTGCGATTCGCTGGAGTGCGGATCGGAGGGTTCCACCCTAATCATCGTTTTGCAAATTTCCCCGCGGCTACCTCAGCCGGGGTCACCACGCCGATGTCCAGCACCCAACCGCTGATTAACGCAGCGGGAGTGACGTCGAACGCCGGGTTATACACGCGGGCATTTTCGGGCGCCCACTGCACATCGCCGAAACTGCCTGCCACTCCGGTGACTTCCGCCGCCGCGCGCTGCTCAATCGGGATTGCCTCACCGTTCGGACAGTTCGGATCAAGCGTGGTCTGCGGAGCAGCAACGTAAAACGGAATACCGTGGAATTTCGCCAGTACCGCCAGCGAATAGGTGCCGATTTTATTCGCCACGTCGCCATTGGCAGCAATGCGATCCGCGCCCACCCAAACGGCGTCGACCAGCCCTTTCGCCATCAGGCTTGCAGCCATCGAATCGGTAATGAGCTGATACGGCACGCCCAGTTCACCCAATTCCCACGCGGTGAGTCGCCCTCCCTGCAATAGCGGACGCGTTTCATCGACCCAGACGTTAGCGACGTTGCCCTGCTGATGGGCAAAATTAATCACGCCCAGCGCCGTACCCACGCCCGCCGTCGCCAGCCCGCCGGTGTTACAGTGCGTCAGCAGACGGCTGCCAGGTTTTACCAGTTGGCTGCCCGCTATGGCGATGCGCTCGCAAAGCTGCTTGTCTTCCTCAATAAGTCGCAACGCTTCGGCCACCAGCGCCGGAACGAAGTCTTCCTGCGCCAGTGCAAGCTTCATGCGGTCGAGATTGTTCATCAGGTTGACCGCCGTCGGGCGTGATGCCCGCAGCGTTTCCAGCGCATTGAGCAGCGCATCGCGATTCAGGCCGCGCTCAGCCAGCAGCGCCAGCAGCAGGCTGGCGGAAAGGCCAATCAACGGCGCACCGCGCACCCGTAAAGCATGAATATGGCCGACCAGCGCCTCGACGCTGTTGGCGTCCAGCCAGCGTGACGCCTGCGGCAGCGCCTGCTGATCCAGAATAAACAGCTGATTGTCGCGCACCCACAGGCTGGTGGTCTGTAATGTCTGCATATCGTTAAATCCCTGTTGCGTTGTTGTGTCACATTGTGTCAGGATGAATTACAGATGTATAGACGTCTGAATGGCTTTATTTATGGCTATCTCATCACGAGAACATGAGGATCGAGGCAATGTCGCAATACCATACCTTCACAGCCCACGATGCCGTGGCTTATGCGCAACAATTTGGCGGCCTCGACGACCCGTCCGAGCTGGTTTCAGCGCAGGAGGTCGGCGACGGCAATCTCAACCTGGTGTTTAAAATCTTCGACACCCACGGCGTGAGCCGCGTGATCGTCAAACAGGCGCTACCGTACGTACGCTGCGTGGGCGAATCCTGGCCATTGACGCTGGATCGCGCGCGCCTCGAAGCGCAAACGCTGGTCGAGCATTATCAGCACGCGCCGCAACACACGGTGAAAATCCACCATTTCGACGCCGAACTGGCAGTGATGGTGATGGAAGATTTATCCAATCACCGCATCTGGCGCGGCGAACTGATTCAGGCCGCATATTACCCGCAGGCGGCGCAGCAGCTGGGGCATTACCTGGCGCAAACGTTGTTCCACACCAGCGATTTCTACCTGCATCCGCATCAGAAAAAGGCCCAGGTGGCGAATTTCATCAACCCGGAAATGTGCGAGATTACGGAAGACCTGTTTTTCAACGACCCGTATCAGGTGCACGATCGCAATAATTATCCGGCAGAGATTGAAACCGACGTGGCCGCCCTGCGTGACGATGCGCAGCTGAAACTGGCGGTAGCATCACTCAAGCACCGCTTCTTCTCACAGGCGGAAGCGCTGCTGCACGGCGATATTCACAGCGGTTCAATTTTTGTCGCCGAAGGCAGTTTGAAAGCCATCGACGCGGAGTTTGGCTACTTCGGCCCGATCGGGTTTGACATCGGCACGGCGGTCGGCAACCTGCTGCTGAACTACTGCGGATTGCCGGGCCAGTTAGGCATTCGTGATGCCGCCGCCGGGCGCGAGCAGCGTCTGGCAGATATTCAGGAACTGTGGAACACCTTTGCCGAACAATTCCAGGCGCTGGCGACGGAAAAAACACAGGATGCCGCGCTGGCTTACCCGGGCTACGCGAGCGAGTTTCTGAAAAAGGTGTGGCACGACGCAGTGGGCTTTTGCGGCACTGAGCTGATTCGCCGCAGCGTCGGGTTATCTCACGTGGCGGATATCGAGACCATCAAAGACGATGCCATGCGCCATGAGTGTTTACGCCATGCGATTTCGCTGGGGCGCGCGCTGATTGTGCTGGCGGAGCGAATTGACAGCGTTGATGAGCTGATTGCCCGGGTTCGGCAGTACAGTTAGACCTTTTCCCTCACCATGACCCTCTCCCTGGGGAGAGGGTGCCCACTGAACTCAACCCAAATACTCAATTACCGACAATCCACCGTTGTAATCGGTGCTGTAAATAATCCCCTGCGCATCCACAAACACATCACACGACTGAATCACCTGTGGGCGGCCCGGACGGGTGTCCATCATGCGCTGCGGCGCGGCAGGCACCAGCGCCCCGGTCTCAACCGGTCGATACGGATTGGAAATGTCATAGGCGCGAACGCCTGCGTTCTGATAGGTCGCGAAAATCAGCGTCGAACTGACGAAACTGCCTGGCCGGTTCTCATGCAGATTATGCGGGCCAAAATGCGCCCCTTTCGCCACGTAGTCCGTTTCATCAGGCTGCGGGAAGGTCGAAATGCTGACCGGGTTTGACGGCTCACGAATATCAAACAGCCAGATATGCTTCTCACCGTCCTGCTGGTTGTCGAGCACCGCTTCATCGAGCACCACCAGCAGGTCACGATCCGGCAACGGCAGCGCGGTATGTGTGCCGCCGCCAAACGGCGGGCTCCAGTTGCGGTGCGCAATCAGCTTCGGCTCGGCCCGGTCTTTCACATCCAGAATGGTCAACCCGCCGTCGCGCCAGCTGCCGTACGCGGTGTCCCCGGCGATAATCGCGTGGTGCAGCGCATAACGCTTTCCCTCTGGCCAGTCGGGCGTTTCACCCGCCGCCTGATGCATTCCCGGCAGCCACCAGCGCCCCGCCACTTCCGGCTGGCGAGGATCCGCCAGGTCGATGGTCAGGAAGATGTAATCGCTAAAGCCGTCGATCAGCGCCGAGACATACGCCCAGCGTCCGCCCACGTACCAGATGCGGTGAATGCCGATCCCGTCGAGCGACAGAAAGCCTATCTCGCGCGGATTTTCCGGCGTCGAAATATCAAACACCCGCAGGCCCGCACTCCAGCCTTTGTCCTGCACGTCGCTGACGGTTTCGCCCACCGAGCGGGTGTAATACACCTTTTCATCGGCAAAACGGGCATCGGCGAACAGGTCCCTGGCGTTGATCACCAGCAGCAAATCGTCATGCGCCTGGAGATGCACATTCCAGGTACCCGGCGGCGCGGCAACGTAATTCACCGCTTTTGGGTTTTTCGGATCACGCACGTCGACCACGGAAAACCCCTGCGACACCATATGCCCGATGTACGCAAAACCGCGATGCACCATCAGCTGCACGCCGTCCGGCCTGCCGCCCTGATCGCTATGCCCAATCAGCCGCATATTGCGGCTGTAATCGGGAGTCGGCAGCTCACTCATTTATTTTTCGCTTCAAGCGTGGCAAACCACGGGGCGACGAAATCTTCGGTCTGACCCCAGCCTGGAACGATTTTGCCCAGGCTTGCCACGTTCACCGCCCCCGGCTGGGCCGCCAGCAGCGCCTGAGGAATCGCCGCCGCTTTGAAATCGTAGGTCGCAGGCGTTGGTTCTCCGGCGATTTTATTGGCAATCAGGCGCACATTGGTGGCACCAATCAGCTTAGGATCCACCGCCACGCTCACTTTCCACGGGCTGTTCGCTTCACGCATCAGCTGTAAATCCTGGTTAGAGACGTCGATGCTATAGAGTTTAATTTCAGTGCGACCATTCTCTTTCAGCGCCTTATACGCGCCCTGGCTGAACGCGTCCCAGGTGCCCCAGATAGCGTCGATTTTGCCTTTCGGATACTTCGCCAGCACCGCGCCGACTTTATTGGCGGTGTCGCCCTGCACATCAGAAGAAACCGCGCCAATAGACTCCAGTTCGTGAATACCTGGATTCTGTTTCAGCAGCGTTTGGTACTGAGCCTGGCGGCGTTCCATCGGCGGGAATCCAGCCACCCACAGTTTGATGATGTTGGCTTTGCCGTTGAAATCTTTCACCAGTTGGCCAAAAGAGAGATCGGTCAGCGAGGCGTCATCCTGCTGAGTGACGGTCACGCCCGGGATATCGCCGTTCACTGCGGTATCGAATACCGCCACTTTGATGCCTGCATCGACTGCTTTTTTCACCAGTTCGGTGGAGTACGGATCGCGGCCCTGCGACAGGATGATCCCGTCATATTTCTGGCTGATGGCCTGGTTGACGAAGTCCTGGAATTTGGCATCGTCGCCGTTGCTCAGAAAGGTGCTGACTTTGAAACCAAGCTTTTTTCCTTCCTGAATGGCACCGGAGACGAACTGTGTGGTGTTGTCGTCTGAACCGAGATTACGCACAATCGCGATGCGGATTGGGCCGCTGTGGTTGGCGATCGCCGCCGGAACCGGCGTTGGCGTTTCGGCATAGGCGGCGACGGAATTGAGCAACCCAAGCGCGATAAGTGACAGCGTGATTTTTTTCATTGTGTTTACCCTGATTGTTGTTATGTCTGAATTTTTGTTATGTACGAAGAGTTATGTCCGGCGCTGGAAATAGGTCAGAGCCAACGCGCCAGCCAGCACCAGACCTTTGATGATGTCCATCGCGTAATACGGCACCGACAGCATCACCAGTCCATTTGACAGCACGCCGAGAATCACCGCCCCCACCAGCGTGCCGAGCGCGTTCGGTTTACCCGAGCCTGCCAGCGAGAAGCCAATCCACGCCGCCGCGACTGCGTCCATCAGGTAGCCGCTGCCCGCATTCACCTGCGACGAACCAATGCGCGACGCCAGCAGAATGCCGCCCAGTCCGGCGAGCAACGAAGCAATCACGTAGGCCGCCACTTTATAGCGCGTGGTGCGAAGCCCCGACAGGCGCGCCGCTTCCGGGTTGCCGCCAATCGCATACATCCGGCGCCCGTGGGTGGTTAGCGACAGCACCAGCTGCGCCACCACCGTAACCACCAGCATGATAATCACGATCGTCGGTACCTGGCCGAGCAGGCCAAACGCCGCAGGAATCGTGCCTTCTGCCATATCGCCGCTCGGAAGCACCATGTTTTCAGTTATCGAACCGCCGAAGCTGTAGGTCGCCGCCACGCCCTGCACCACGAACAGACTGGCGAGCGTCGCAAGCATGTCGGGAATGCGCAAAATGACAATCAAAAAGGCGTTAAACAGCCCCACCAGCGTGCACAGCAGTAGCGTGACCACAATCGCTTCGGTAGTGCCAAAGCCGTGCCAGACGAACAGCGAAATCACCAGCGCATTCGCCAGCGACGCGGTCGAACCGACGGACAAATCAAAGCCGCCGACGGTGAGGGAAATCGACACACCAACGGCAATCACCGTCACGATGGCAATCGATCGCAGAATGTTGATGATGTTAAACGGATCGAGGAAATTGTCCGACGCGAGGCCGAAAATGGCCACCAGCGCCACCACGGTCAGCAACATGCCCCACTTATAGAGAAAATCGAAAAACTGCTGACGGCCCGATGCCGCCGCTTTAACTGTCAGGGCCTTGCTCACGACGCCGCTCCTCCGGTGGAGTAATAAAGTAGGGTTTCTTCGCGGGCCTCAGCGCCCGCCACTTCTGCCACAATTCGGCCGTCCCACAGCACGCAGATCCGGTCGCATAAACCGACCAGCTCCGCAAATTCGCCGGAGGCGTAAATCACCCCTTTGCCTTCGCGGGCCAGGCCGTCAATCAGGTTGAACAAGTCGGTTTTGGCTTTAACGTCCACGCCTTTGGTCGGCTCGTCAAAAATCAGCACGTTGGCGTTGCCGCGCAGCCATTTGCCAATCGCTACTTTTTGCTGATTACCGCCCGACAACCTGCGCAGCGTCTGCGCCGGGCCGGTGGTGCGAATGCCGACGCGGGCGATAACCTCTTCCGCCCAGCGCCAGGCTTTTCGATGCCCGAACAGACTCCAGCGAGAAAAGCTGTTATCCGCGCCCACCGCCAGATTCATGCCGATAGACTCATCGATGAAAATACCCTCTTTGCGCCGCTCTTCCGGCACTAACGCCAGCCCACGCAGCACCGAATCCGCCGGGTCACGCGGCCGCCACGGCTGCCCGTTCAGCTCGGCGCGCTCAACGCGGCTTTTACTGGCGCCAAACAGCGCCTTGCACAATTCAGTTTTCCCGGCCCCCGCCAGCCCGGCGATGCCCAGAATTTCGCCTTTGCGCAGCCGCAAAGAGATGTCCTGCAACAGCTGTTCGTCATGCAATCCGTCGACCTGCAACACCACTTCGTCGCTGTGAACCGGGCGCGCCGGCGGGAAAATATCGGTCAGCTCGTGGCCGAGCATTTTTTCCACAATTTGCTCACCGCTCAGCGCCGCCATCGGCCCGCTTTCGATTAAGCGTCCGTCGCGCAGCACCGTCAGGGTGTCGCAAATGGCTTTTAATTCGTGAATGCGGTGAGAGATAAACACCACGCCAATGCCCTGCTGTTGCAGGCGTCTGACCACCGTAAACAGGCGTTCGCTTTCGTGACTGTCGAGCGGGGCGGTCGGCTCGTCAAGGATCAGAAAACGGCAGTGGTGCGACAGCGCACGTGCCAGCAAAATTTGCTGTTTCTCTGCCAGAGAACAGCTGTCGATGGTGCGCTTCACATCGAGTTGCACGTCGAGCTGCGCCAGCGCCGCTTTCGCCTGCTGACGCACCTGCCGCCAGCTAAAGCGGTATCCCGGCCCGGCCAGATGGTCGAGCATAATGTTCTCTGCCACCGACAGGCCCGGCACCAGCGCTACGTCCACTTCCTGCTGCACCAAATGAATACTCGCTTTTTTTGCATCGCGCGGAGAGCGGATCACCACCGGTTCATTGTCGAGAAAAATCTCGCCCTCATAGTGGTCGTATGTGCCGCACAGCACCGCCATCAGCGTCGATTTGCCTGCGCCGTTGGCGCCCGTCAGGGCATGCACCGACCCGCCGGTGAGGGTAAAGGTCACCTGCGTCAGGGCCTTAAACCCGGAAAAGGCCAGGCTGATGTCGCGCATCTCGAGGCGATTGGCTGCCATTCGCTGAAAACCTTCTTGTTAATCGTCTGATTCGGGGACTCTTTCACAGCCGTACTTGACTGACAACGGTGTAAAAGGCATAAGATAAAGCAAAATAATATTAGCCATCCGGATGTCCAGACATACTATCCGGATAGCGATAATACACAAGGAAATAACAAATGAGCAACACCGATATTCGTGTGGTCGTTGGGCCAGCCAACTACTTCTCGCATCGCGGCAGCTTCCAGCGCCTGGCTGACTTCTTCAGCCCCGAGCAACTTTCCCACGCGGTATGGATTTACGGCGAGCGCGCTATCGACGGTGCGCGCCCCTTTTTGCCCGCCGCATTTGAGGCGCAGGGCGCGAAGCATCTGCTGTTCAAAGGCCATTGCAGCGAGCGCGACGTCGCCGCGCTGGCAGAAAGCGCAGGCGATAATTCTGCGGTGGTGATTGGCGTCGGCGGCGGGACGGTGATGGATACCGCCAAAGCCGTGGCCCGTCGGTTGGGCGTGCCGTTCGTCGGCTTACCGACCGTCGCAGCAACCTGCGCCGCGTGGACCCCGCTGTCGGTGTGGTACAACGACGCCGGGCAGGCGCTGCAATTTGAAATTTTCGACGACGCCAATTTTCTGGTGCTGGTCGAGCCAGAAATTATCCTCAACGCCCCGGCGGAATATCTGCTGGCGGGCATCGGCGACACGCTGGCAAAATGGTACGAAGCGGTGGTGCTGGCGCCGAATGCGCAACAGCTGCCGCTGACGGTCCGGCTCGGGATCAATGGCGCGCTGACGATTCGTGACGTGCTGCTGGAAAGCAGTGAAGCGGCGCTGGCAGACCAGAGGCAGCAAATTGTGAGTCAGGCGTTTCTCGATGTCGTGGACGCGATTATCGCCGGAGGCGGCATGGTTGGCGGGCTGGGTGAACGTTACACCCGTGTCGCGGCGGCCCATGCGGTGCATAACGGGCTGACGGTGCTGCCGCAAACCGAGAAATTCCTCCACGGCACCAAAGTGGCCTACGGCATTCTGGTGCAAAGCGCGCTGCTTGGGCAGGACGAAGTACTGGCTCAGCTGACTGCGGCCTATCAGCGCTTCAATTTACCGACCACCCTGGCGCAGCTTGAGGTGGATATTCATGACGACGCCGCGCTGGAGAAAGTTATCGCTCACACGTTACGCCCGGTGGAATCCATTCACGCTCTGCCGGTGGCCGTCACCCCCGCGTCACTTCGCGCCGCATTTGTAAAAGTCGAAGCGCTAAGCGCTTCATTCTGAACGCCTCGCTTAATCTCCCCTGTCTGGCGCATTGACGGGGGAAGTTTGCCCTCTATACCTAATGATGACTCTCATCCATGTTCATCACTCACTCTGGGGCAACTATGCATATCTCTCTGACAGGTAAACGCGCGCTGGTGACCGGAGCCAGCCGCGGGCTTGGGCGTGCAATTGCGCTTTCACTGGCGAATGCTGGCGCTGACGTGGTTATCACTTACGAAAAATCAGCCGATAAGGCGCAGGCGGTGGCGGAAGAAATCCGCGCGCTGGGCCGCAAAGGCCATGCTATTCAGGCAGACAGCAGCAATGCACAGGCTATCGTGCAGGCGGTTAATGAGTCAGCCGAAACCCTGGGCGGGTTGGATATTCTGGTCAACAACGCAGGGATAGCCCGCGACGGCCCGCTGGAATCGATGTCGCTGGAAGATATTGATGCGGTGATTGGGGTGAATATTCGAGGCGTCGTGATTGCGACCCAGGCCGCGCTGGCCCATCTTGGTCAGGGTGGACGAATCATTAATATCGGCAGCTGTCTGGCAAACCGCGTGCCGTTTGGCGGCATATCGGTCTATTCAATGAGCAAATCGGCGCTGAACTCGTTCACCCGTGGGCTGGCCCGCGATTTAGGCCCGAAAGGCATCACCGTCAATCTGGTGCATCCTGGCCCGACCGACAGTGACATGAACCCGGCCGACGGCGAACAGGCTGAGGGCCAGCGCCAGCAAATTGCGATTGGCCATTACGGTAAACCGGAAGATATCGCCGCCGCCGTTACGTTCCTCGTCAGCCCTGCCGCCGGGCAAATCACCGGCACCGGCCTGGACGTTGATGGTGGCCTGAACGCCTGACGCTAACAGCACTTCGCACCGCCTTTACCGCCGTAGCGTGCATCCTGGCGTTCCCGGAAAAATTCTTCATACGTCATGGGCGTTTGATCCGGATGGGTCAGGCGCACATGCGCGACATAGTTGTCGTAATCAGGGACACCAATCATCATTTTGGCCGCCTGCCCGAGATATTTTCCGGCTTTTGATAGTGTGTCGAACATATCTGCTCCCGATTGAGACTTCCCTCTCCCATTACCGGGAGAGGGTCACATCACATTAATGCGCGCTTTTCGCCTGAGCGACAATCTGCCCGACGTTTTCCGGCATTGGCTCATACGGCGTCTCTTTCGCCGTCGGTTTATCTTCCTTCAGCGCGGCCAGCGCGGTTTTCACCGAATAGAGCGCCAGTACCACGACCACCACCATAAAGAAGATAGTCAGCCCGGCATCGAGCCGGTTATTGAACACCAGCTGCGACAACTGAGACTCGGTGTACTGCGCCGGGATCTTGCCGCTGTCGATTATCGCCTGGAATTTGTTAGCAATCGCGAGGAAACCGACTTTGGTATCCGCGCTGAACGCTTTCTGCCAGCCCGCCGCCAGGGTACAAATCAGCAGCCATGCGGTCGGCACCAGCGCCACCCAGGCATATCGCTGACGTTTCATTTTGAACAGCACCACCGCGCAAAGCATCAGCGCCATTCCGGCCAGCATCTGGTTGGCGATGCCAAACAGCGGCCACAGGGTGTTAATGCCGCCTAACGGATCGACCACGCCCTGATGCAGGAAGTAGCCCCAGGCCAGCACGCACAGCGCCGTTGCCAGCAGGTTCGCGGGCAGCGAGTCGGTGCGTTTCAGGTTCGGGCTGATAACGCCGAGCAGATCCTGCAGCATAAAGCGGGCCGCGCGCGTTCCGGCATCGACCGCGGTCAGAATAAACAGCGCTTCAAACAGAATCGCGAAGTGATACCAGAAGGAGATGTCCATCAGCCCGCCGAGCGAACCGTGCAGGATGTACGCCATGCCAACCGCCAGCGTCGGCGCCCCGCCCGCGCGAGAAATAATCGACTGTTCGCCGACTTCTTTTGCAATCTGCGTGAGCGTATCCGGCGTGACCACAAAGCCCCAGCTGCTGACCACCTGCGCGGCAGAGGCCACCACGTCCGTGGTTCCGGCCGGAGCCAGCACCGCCATCGGGCTGTTCATCGCGAAGTAAACGCCCGGGTCGATAATACAGGCCGCCACCAGCGCCATGATCGCCACGAAGGATTCCATCAGCATCCCGCCGTAGCCGATAAAGCAAGCCTGGCCTTCATTCGCCAACATCTTCGGCGTGGTCCCGGAAGCAATCAGCGCATGGAAGCCCGACACCGCCCCACAGGCGATGGTGATAAACAGGAACGGGAACAGGCTGCCGGTCCAGACCGGGCCGGTGCCGTCGATAAATTTCGTCAGCGCGGGCATGGTCAGCGTCGGACGCAGGATCAGAATGCCGATTGCCAGGCCGAGAATGGTGCCGATTTTCAGGAAGGTAGACAGGTAATCACGCGGGGCCAGTAGCAGCCACACTGGCAGCACCGCCGCCACAAAACCGTAGCCCACCAGCATCCAGGTCAGCTGCACGCCGGTGAAATCAAACCACGGCGCCCACGTCGGGCTTTCCGCAACCCAGCCACCCGAAATAATGGCAAACACCAGCATCACCAGGCCAATCACCGACACTTCGCCAATGCGACCCGGGCGCAGATAGCGAATGTAGATCCCCATAAAAATCGCCAGTGGAATGGTGAAGACCACGGTATACGTTCCCCACGGGCTGTGGGTCAGGGCTTTCACCACGATCATCGCCAGCACCGCGAGGATGATGACCATAATCATAAAGGTGGCGATTAGCGCGATAACCCCCGCGGTGGCGCCCATTTCCTCTTTGACCAGCTCGCCAAGCGAACGCCCGTCGCGGCGGGTAGAGACAAACAGCACCATAAAGTCCTGCACCGCCCCGGCCAGCACTACGCCGGCCAGGATCCAGATCATCCCCGGCAGATAGCCCATTTGCGCCGCCAGCACCGGGCCGACCAGCGGTCCTGCTCCGGCAATTGCCGCAAAATGATGACCGAACAGCACTTTTTTATCGGTCGGAACGTAGTCGAGCCCGTCGTTATGGCGCACCGCAGGCGTCATTCGCGTCGGGTCAACCTCCAGCACTTTTTTAGCGATGTACAGGCCGTAAAAACGGTAGGCAATGAGATAAATACAGACTGCCGCCACGACAATCCATAAGGCATTTATCTGTTCACCGCGATTGAGCGCAATATAGCCAAGGGCGAAGGCTCCCACGATCGAGAGAACGGCCCATATCAGGTATTTCCCTGGGTTATTCATGGTCTAATTCCGTCAGTGGAGGGGAAGATGTTACATTTTGTATCTATAACACCCCTACCGGATTTAACAACCTGATAACCGAGGAAAAGGAAGATGATGGGAGGTATTTACATGACATTGTTAAGTCGATCACTCTCCGCCGCTGCGTTTCCCCGTCCAGGAAAACTCTGAACGTCACACTTTTCGCATTTGCTTTCTCTCTCGCCATTATCAAATGATTTGTATCATTTTTTTTCAGCATCTTACCGCCAGAATGAAACGGCAACATACCCACTACAAGGAAATGGAGATGAGTTCACAAGCGCAGGAAAACAGAGTTGGACCCGGTGCGTACTTCGCTCTGGCTTTTGCCGCCGTTTTTTTCTCAGGCTTGCTCGGCGGTAAAGAATGGTATGGCGTGTTTGATTTCACCACCCTCAACGGTGCCTTCGGCAAAGTTGTCAGCGGCGTGAACCAACAAGGAGAAACGATAACCACAACGACATCCGCGTTTCGCGGTAGCGGCGGTCATGGCGCAATGGACGGCTTCCTGTTCGCCCTGGGGCTGATCCCCGCCGTGATGTTCGCCCTCGGTATGATCAACGTGCTGGAACATTACGGCGCGCTGCGGGCCGCGCGTCGCCTGCTGACCCCGCTACTCCGCCCACTGATGGGGATCCCCGGCACCACCGGCCTGGCGCTGATTGGCAGCCTGCAAAGCACCGATGTCGGCGCCTCCCTGACCCGTAATCTTGCCGATGAAGGGCAGATAACCGAGAAAGAGAAAGATATCTTTGCCATGTTCCAGTTCTCTGCTGGTGCGATGATCACCAACTTTTTCTCCTCAGGTGCGATCCTGTTTACCCTGGTCGCTCTCGACGGTAGCTCAGCGGTTCCCACCTCGATCGGCGCCTGTGTCGCCGTGATGTTCATTATGAAAATTGTCGGTGCCAATATCATGCGGCTGATCCTGACCTTTACAGAGAAGAAAGCCACAACCCCAACCCCAACTTCCGCGACCGCCGCACAAGGAGAAGCCTCATGAGCGCACCTACCGCAAACCCGGTCATTACCGATGTTTTTGTCGCCGGCGCCCGCAAGGGCTGGAATATCGCGACAACCAGTACCCTGCCTAATGTGGTGATGGCGTTCATCATCATCAAAGCGCTCGAAATCACTGGCGCACTGAAGGGGCTCGGGATCGTCTTCGCACCGCTGATGGGGCTGTTTGGTCTGCCCGGGGAAGCCGCCGCAGTGCTGATTGGCGGCTGGATGTCGATGGGCGGCGCTATCGGCGTCGCTATCGGGCTATTTGATAAAGGTATTCTCACCGGCGAGCACCTGGCGATTCTGGCCCCCGCTATTTATCTGATGGGTTCGCAGGTTCAGTACCTGGGCCGCATTCTCGGGGTAATAGGCACCCGCGCCAAACGCATTCCGCTGATGATTGCTATTTCGGTCATCAACGCCTTTTTAGCCATGCTGCTGATGCGCATTATTCTCTGAACAGGACGTCACAATGAATCTGAATCAATACATTGAAGAACTGAAAACACTGGTAAATGTCGATTGCGGCACCCGCACGCTGGACGGTGTCGCCACGGTAGCAGGGATTATGCAATCGCTCTGGCAGGCTGAAGGCTGGCATACCGAGCGCGTGGATTTGGGCGATAAGGTTGGCCCGGGTCTGTTTGTCAGCAACAAGCCACAAGCTGAGCAATTCGATGTCCTGTTGGTGGGCCATCTGGATACGGTTTTTGCCCCCGGTACCGTCGCCGAACGGCCGATGAGTGAAGATGAGAACCGCCTGTACGGCCCGGGCGTCTCGGATATGAAAAGCGGGCTGCTGAATATTCTGTGGGCCATGCGCGGGTTGAATCAAGCTGATAAAGAAAGGCTGGCGATTGCGGTGGCGATGAACCCGGATGAGGAGACCGGGTCAGTCTGGTCGCATGAGTGGATAGGCTCGCTCGCCAAACGCTCCCGCTGCGTGCTGGTGTGTGAAGCTGCACGCGCCGATGGGTCGTTGGTGAAAGCACGTAAAGGGATGGCCGGTTATCACCTCGCCTTTACTGGCGTAGCGGCACATGCGGGTAACGAACCAGAGAAAGGCCGTTCGGCCATTAATGCACTTGCCCATAGCATCCTCGCCGTCAACGCTCTGGCAGACACCGCTCGCGGCACCACGCTCAATGTTGGCGTGATCCAGGGAGGCAGCGCAGCAAACGTGGTTGCGGACAGCGCGGGAGCGGAACTGGATGTCCGATTCTGGGAAAACGACGAATATGACCGGGTACATCACGCCCTGAGCTCACTGTGCGAAAAAGGATTTCTCGACGGCGTAACCACCACGCTGACCCGCGTGAACCATAAACCGGCGATGGCGGCGAGCGAGGAGACGCAACGCCTGATGCAGCACGTTGAAGCAGCGGGAAAAGAGGAAGACATCGCCATTAGCTGGCAGGCCGTGGGTGGCGGCAGTGATGCCAACCATACCGCCGCACTCGGCATCCCGACCCTCGATGGTTTAGGGCCGATTGGTGCAGGTTTCCACAGTCCGGCAGAGTGGCTGGATAAAGCCTCAATCGAACCGCGAATTCGCTTACTGAAACGGGTAGTCTCAATGCTGTAATGTTCTGCCCCGGCCCCTTTGCAAAAACGCAGAGGGACCGGGTGCGTACAGCCTAACCCAATACCCGGGTGCTCAACCGGCAGGTACAGCAGCGCCGCCCCTGTTCGTCGAACACCACAATCTCCCAGCTTTGAGTCTGCTTACCGAGGTGTAGCGGCTGACACACGCCGCGCACTTTCCCCTGTGACACCGCCCGGTGATGGGTGGCGTTCAGCTCGGTACCCACTATGCACTGGCCTTCTCGGGTCATCAGATAACCCGCCATCGACCCCAGCGTTTCCGCCAGCGCGGCCGATGCGCCGCCGTGCAGTAGGCCAAACGGCTGATGCGTCCGCGCATCCACCGGCATGTCGGCCTCCAGCGTGTCGTCGCCGAGTCGGGTATACACGATCCCGAGGTGCCCTACCATCGTCGCCGCACTGGTGGCGTTCAGTTCTTCAAGAGATAAATGTCGAATCCAGATCATCACGCCCCCAGCGTCGAGCCGCCGTCCACCACGATATCCTGCAACGTAATGTGGCTGGCGCTATCCGAGGCGAGGAACAAAATGGTGCTGGCAATTTCCTGCGGGCGCGCAATTTTGCCCAGCGGAATGCCGAGCTTAAACTGCTCGCCGAAGCCGCGAATACGCTGCTGCTCCGCGTCATCACTGACCCACAGCGTGCGCTGCATATCGGTGTCGGTCGAACCTGGTGAAACCAGATTACAGCGCACACCGCTGGCCGAAAGCTCCAGTCCGACGGTCAGCGCGAGGCTTTTCAACGCCGCTTTCGACGCGCCGTACGCGCTCATGCCGATGCGCGGCGTGTGTGCGGCATCCGACGCCACGGTAACAATCGCCCCGCCCTGCTGCTGGCGAAATTTCGCCATCGTCTGCTGGAACAGGTTGAACGCACCGCCAACATTAACCGCAAACGTCTGCTGCCAGTCGGCCAGGCTCAGGGTATCCGTGGCCCCCATGCGCAAAATCCCGGCGGCATTCACCAGTACGTCAAGACGCGCCAAATCATGCAGCAGCGGCGCACAGACCAGCAGAACCTGCTGTGAGTCCGCCACGTCCATTTTTACCGTAGTGAACGGATAGTCGGCCTGGTCAAAGGCCAGATCAAATCCGGTAACCTCTGCGCCGGCCTCAACAAACGCCAGCGCGGTGGCGTAGCCAATGCCTTTGCCCGCGCCGGTTACCCATACGGTTTTGCCGTGAAAATCAAATTCCGCCATCACTTAACCTCGCGGGACAGCAGCGCCCACCAGGCATCGAGAGTCGGGTTCCTGGCTAACATCACAAAGTCGATGTCCGCGTGGACTTTGCGCCAGCGCGCCGCCAGGGCCATCATCCGCACTGAATCCAGGCCGTAATCAATCAGGTTTTCGTCATCCAGTGGCTCGTCGGATTCATCCAGCAGCGGCAGAATAACAGCTCGCAGCGCCGCTTTTGACGCAGGCAGCGGCAGCAGTTCTTCGGTCATCACCACGCGACCGGAACGGCCCGCAACGTATTTCAGCGACATCAGATGCTCTTCGCGACTGAAATCCGCCAGCGCATCAGCAACGAAAAACGGTTTGATGTCGCGCATAAACGCGTCGGTGGCGGTAGTCATGCAGCCGATGTGCGCGTAAACGCCGGTGATAATCAACTGATTACGCCCGGTCTCTTTTAGCATCTCTTCCAGCGGCGAACGGTGGAACGCACTGTAGCGCCATTTCACCAGCACGGTGTCGGCTTCATCCGGGGCGAGTGCAGCAATCACGCGCTGTTGCTCCGGCGAGCGGGTCAAACCCGGCCCCCACATGTCGTTCAGCAGCGCACGGTCTTCGTCGCTCTGCTCTTTCGGCTGGGCGGTGTAGTAGACCGGAATGTTGTGCTTTTTGGCGAAGTCGCGCAGGGCTTTGATGTTCGCCACCACGGTTTCCATCATCGCGCTGTTTTCACCCCAGAAATTGAGGAAATACTCCTGCATATCGTGGATCAGCAGCGCCGCACGGGCAGGTTCAAACGCCCAGTCTACTTTGTTGGCCGGAATATCCGCGGCGGTTGGCAGTGCGTAGGCCTGCAGTTTTGGAATTGCCATACTCTTCTCCTTCAGGCCAGGGTGCGGTTCGCAATCCACTGACGTAATTGTTTTTTATCCACTTTCCCGACCGGCGTTAGCGGCAGTGCATCCACGCACTCCACGCGGTCCGGCAGTTTGAATTCTGCAACGCCCTGTTCACGCAGGAAGCGGCGCACCGCCACCGCCCGTAATGGCGTTTTGGTGACCAGCCAGGCGCAGCTCTTTTCGCCGAGCAGGCTGTCTTCCATGCTCACCAGCGCCGCATGAATCACCTCGTCATGACGCAGCAGCAGGTTTTCAACCTCTTCGGCGGCGATCTTTTCCCCCCCGCGGTTGATCTGATCTTTCTCACGGCCCTGCACGGTGATGTAGCCCTGTTCGTCGATCGAAATCAGATCGCCGGAGCCGTAAAATCCGTCGGCATCAAAGGCGCTGGCGTTGTGCTCCGGGCTTTTGTAGTAGCCGCGGAAAGTGTACGGCCCTCGGGTCATCAGGCGGCCCACTTCGCCGCGCGGCAACGGATTACCGTCGGCATCGGCCACCCACACTTCGTCGTCGGGCGACATCGGGCAGCCCTGGGTGTTGATAATGCGTTCCGGCGAATCGTCGAGGCGGGTGTAGTTCACCAGCCCTTCCGCCATGCCAAATACCTGCTGTAACTGGCAGCCAATTTCTGCTGGAATACGCGCCGCCAGCGTGGCCGACAGACGCGCGCCCCCCACTTGCAGCAGCGTCAGCGAGGCTAATGCCGCGTTGCTGTTCCATTCGTGAATCGCCTGTAGCCACAGGCTCACCGCCGGAGGCACCAGCGCCGCGACGGTAATCTGATGCTGTTCAATCAGCGGGAAACAGAGCGTGGCACTTGGGTCCGCCGCCAGAATCACGCAGCCCTGAGCGAGGAAAACGCCGAGCGCACCGGGGGAACTTAACGCGTAGTTATGCGCTGCAGGGAGCGCGCAAAGGTAGCGCGTGTTCTGGTCAAAGGCGCAAATCTCATTGCTGCGACGAATGCTGTAGGCGTAATCGTTGTGGGTACGCGGGATAAGCTTCGGCGTCCCGGTGCTGCCACCGGAAAGCTGGAAGAATGCCACTTCGCCCGCGCCGGTCGGCGTGGCCACGAAGTTGTCAGCCGGATGCGCTATCGCCGCCGCCAGGCTGTGTTCGCCGTCGTCATTACGCAGCAAAACCGTGCGCACGGAACGGTGCTCATCGACGAAAGCGTTGAGGAACACGTCGTCGGCAAACAGCGCATGCTGGCGGTCAGCAATCAAAATGGCCGGTTCAATTTGCGCGGCATAGGCCTGCAGTTCGCTGCGCTGATGGCTGAACAGCGCATTCACCGGCGCCACGCCGATGCGCAGTAAAGCGAAAAAGGTGACGTAAAACTCTGCCACGTTGCCCAGCTGCACCAGCGCGGTATCGCCCGTTTTCAGCCCCTGACGCCGCAACGACGACGCGAGATTATCCACCCGCTCGTTCAGTTCGCGATAGCTAAAACGACGATCGCCGTCGATCACCGCCACGCTCTCGCTGTTTGCATGCCGCGTCAGAAAATCGGTCAGCGGTCGATCCTGCCAGTAGCCCTTCTCGCGGTAGCGGGCCGCGAAATCGTCCGGCCAGGGCGTAAATGCAACACTCATCATCAATCCTTAATTAAGGCCAAACACGTTCAGCATGGTGGTGAGTTTGACGCCGGTTTCGCGCCATTCACCGAGCGGCGAAGAGGCAGGCACAATGCCCGCGCCGGCAAACAGGCGAATGTGGTTGGCGCGCACTTTCGCGCAGCGGATGGTGACCACCCACTCGCCGTTGCCTTCGGCATCACACCAGCCGACGATACCGCCGAACAGCTCGCGTTCGAACGGCTCCAGTTCGGCGATCAATTGTTTGGCGACGTCATGCGGGAAGCCGCTCAGCGCCGGAGTCGGGTGCAGCAAACAGGCCAGTGACAGCGCGTTCTCATCCGCTTTCGCTTCGCCTTCAATCGGCGTCGCCAGATGCCACAGCGTCGGGGTGGTGATGAGCTGCGGCGAGGACGGCAGCGACAGCATTTCACTGCGCGGCGTCAGGACGTTCTTCATCGCCTGCGTCACTAAATCGTGCTCGTGACGATCTTTCTGTGAGGCCAGCAGACGGTTGCCCGCTTCCCGGTCCAGCACGTTATCCGGCTGACGACGGGCAGAGCCCGCCAGCGGCAGCGAGCTGAAATGCGAACCCTCTTTGCGCAGCAGCAGTTCCGGGCTCGCGCCCAGCAACACGCCGCCGTCGGGCAGCGGCACGTGGAAGTTGAAGCTCGCCGGGTTCTGCGCAATCAGGCGTTCCAGCAGCGCGCCGGTGTCCACATTCACGTCGGTGGTCAGTTCAATCAGACGCGACAGCACCACTTTGTCGACTTTCGGCGTAGCGGTCAGCTCCGCAGCACTTGCCACCATCGCCATAAACAGGTCCTGCTCAGGAATTTCCAGACGCGCCTGGACCTGCATCGGTTTCATGCTCGCCGCGTACGGCGCGGAGTGCTGCTTAGCGGTGCGGGAAAACGCCTCGCTGTGCTGGGGAATAAACAGCGCAGAAGGCTGAGTGGTATCAAACGGAATGGCACCGACCAGAATCGGGCGGGCGATACCGGCCGCTTTGGCGTCAGCAAAGGCGCTGGTGAGGGTGCGCTGGAACTCGCCCGTCAGATCTTCACCGCCTTCCACGGGCTGTTCGATACGACGAAAACAGCCGGAGGTGGTGAAACTGCGGTACGGCGACATAAAAAAGAAGCTATCAGGTGACAGCGTTGGTGCGACTTCCTGCCCGGCCTCGGCCAGTGACGTTTCCATATCATCCTCCAAAACGATAAAGATATTACGAATAATTATCATTTATATTTTGGTTCGGTAAGCTAAAAGTAAAACGCCCCCTTGTCAACTTCAGACTGATCATCCGACTTGCATCTGTGGCACACTGAAGTGAAAATGAGATTCATTAACATCAATCAAACAGGACTTTGACGTCGTGAAATTCCCCGTTTTCTTCCGTAACACCCTGCTGTTTTCCGGGCTTTGCCTTTTAGGATTAACCTCAGCCTTCGCGGCCGACTGGCCGCGTCAGGTCACCGACAGCCGCGGCACGCATACGCTGGAGCACAAACCGCTGCGCATTGTTTCCACCAGCGTGACCCTCACCGGCTCGCTGCTGGCGATTGACGCGCCGGTAGTGGCTAGCGGGGCAACCACCCCGAACAACCGCGTGGCCGACGAGCAGGGTTTTCTGCGTCAATGGGGCGACGTGGCGAAACAGCGCAAACTCACCCGGCTGTATATCGGTGAGCCAAACGCCGAAGCGGTTGCCGCACAAATGCCAGATTTGATCCTCATCAGCGCCACCGGGGGGGATTCTGCGCTGGCGCTGTACGATCAGCTGTCGACCATCGCCCCAACGCTTATCATCAACTACGACGACCAGAGCTGGCAGGGCTTGTTGACTCAGCTTGGGGCCATCACCGGACAGGAAAAACAGGCCAGCCAGCGCATTGCGCAATTTGATAAGCAGCTCGCGACGCTCAAACAGCAGATGAAACTGCCACCGCAGCCGGTCAGCGCGCTGGTGTACACCGCCGCCGCGCACAGCGCCAACCTGTGGACGCCGGAATCCGCGCAGGGCAAATTGCTGGAACAGTTAGGCTTTACCCTCGCGCCGCTGCCCGCCGGATTGCACACCAGCCAGAGTCAGGGCAAACGTCATGACATCATTCAGCTTGGTGGGGAAAATCTGGCGGAAGGCCTGAACGGTCAGTCACTGTTCGTGTTTGCCGGGGATCAGAAAGATACCGACGCCATCGAAGCGAATCCTCTGTTGTCGCACCTCTCCGCCGTGCAGAACAAGCGGGTGTATGCGCTCGGCACCGAAACGTTCCGCCTCGATTACTACAGCGCGATGCGGGTATTGCAGCGCCTGGAAACCTTGTTTGGCTGATGACCGTGCCCGGTGGCGCTGCGCTTACACGGGCCTACAAGACACATTCCGTAAGCCCGGCAGGCTCACGCCGCCGGGCAAATAGCCGCCATTCAGGCAGTTGCCGTTTCCTGGCGGAAGCGACGCAACTCACCGAGCAACAGCACCAATATCACGCCGACAATCGCTAACGCCCATCCGCTGGCGGATGCCGCCGCTACCGGCGTGAGCATTGCGCCAAACCCGCCTAAAATCGCCGCGCCGATGGCATCACCGGTGACGTTCTGCGCCGTCCACAGGCCGTTAATTCGGCCGAGCATCGCTTCCGGGGTTTGCGTCTGAATCAGGGTGTATTGCAGCAGCGAACTGATGGCGCTCAACCAGCCAAACAGCGCCAGGCACAGCGCGCCCAGCGCCCACACTGGCATCAGGCTGAACATTCCAATCGCCACAAACGAGCCCACCGTGGTGAGCAACATGATTTGCCCCGGCTTTTCGCTCCGCGCCAGATTGCCGCTGGTCAAGGCGCCAAACGCCGCGCCGAGCGGGATCGCCGCATACAGTAAACCAATCTGTGCCGCCGACATCTGCCAGCCCATCGCCAACGCCGGATACAGCACGCGCACCGCGCTGGCCATGGTCAGAAGCGCGCCGAGCAGCGCGATGCCGCCAATCAGCGGGCTGTTAAACAGGAAACGCATCCCGGCCATCAGGGATTTCAGCGGATGCTCTCGCGGCGACGGCGGCGGTGGCAACTGCGGCAGGCGCAGCAATGTCAGGGTGGTGATAAAGGTCCCAAGCGCGGCCAGCAGGTAGTTCCAGGAAAAACCGCCACTCGCCAGCAGCAGCCCGCCGACCATCGGCGAAATCACCGAGCCCAAACGCACGGTGAGCATCGTGATCGCCCCCGCCTGCATCAGGTTCTCGCGCCCGACCAGCGCAGGCGTCGCCGCCAACAGCGCGGTCACGCCAATCGACGCAAACAGGCCATCCCAAATGCCGAGTAAATAAATCGCCAGCAGCGACGGTTCAGGCAACAGCGCATTGAGCCACAGACCAAGAAAACCAATGCCGCAGGTGCCGCGCGCCAGCAGAATCAGCTTTTTGCGTTCGTAGCGATCAGCCAGCACGCCGCCGAGCATCAGGCCGATAAACATCGCCGCGCCGGTGAGCGTCACCGCCAGCCCGACGTGCCAGATGGAATGGGTCAACGCCTGGATTTGTACCGGCACGGCAACGCCGAGCAGGCCAAGAGAAAGAATGGAGATAAAACGGGCGATAAAAACGGCGCGAAACGCCGGATGAGTCTTGAGCAGGCTGAGATTCAACAGCCAGGATTGTCTTTGCATGACGGGGCCTTCAACGAACTTTCGGTACCATTTCCGGGGCCGCACATGCTAACATAGGCGAATAAGATCGAGAACGATAATTACTATCATTATCACATCATGGACGTTGCTATGTCGTTTTCTCCCGCCGCGCTGCGCACCGTCGCCGTGCCCGGATTACTCATTCTGCTTATTGTCGCCGCCGCGCTCAGCCTGCTGATTGGCGCAAAACCGCTGCCGCTGAATGTGGTTTTCGACGCCCTGTCCGGCAGCTGCCAAAGCGCCGACTGCACCATTGTTCTCGATGCCCGATTACCGCGCACCCTCGCCGGTCTGTTAGCGGGCGGCGCACTCGGCCTTGCGGGTGCGCTGATGCAAACCCTTACCCGTAACCCCCTGGCCGACCCCGGCATTCTTGGCGTTAACGCCGGAGCCAGCTTTGCGATTGTGCTGGGTGCCGCACTGTTTGGTTTCACGCTGCCGCAGGAGCAGCTGCTACTCGCCTTTTGCGGCGCGCTGATTGCCTCGCTACTGGTGGCGTTCACCGGCAGCCAGGGCGGCGGCCAGCTTAGCCCGGTGCGTCTGACGCTGGCGGGCGTTGCGCTGGGCGCGGTGCTGGAAGGTTTGTCGAACGGCATCGCGCTGCTCAATCCTGATGTCTACGATCAGCTGCGTTTCTGGCAGGCCGGGTCGCTGGATATTCGCTCCCTCGAAACGTTGAAAGTGGTACTGCTGCCGGTGGGTATCGCTGCCGCCGTGGCGCTCGGTTTAAGCCGTTCGCTGAATAGCCTGAGCCTCGGGACGGACACCGCCACCGCGCTCGGCAATAAAGTGGCGCGCACCCAAATTCTTGGCCTGCTGGTGATAACCGTCCTGAGCGGCAGCGCCACCGCGCTGGTGGGGCCGATTGCCTTTATCGGGTTGATGGTGCCGCATATTTCGCGCTGGCTGGTCGGGGGCGATCATCGCTGGTCGCTGCCGGTCACGCTGCTCGCTACGCCTGCCCTGCTGTTGTTTGCCGATATTATTGGCCGCCTGCTGGTGCCGGGTGAGCTGCGCGTGTCGGTGGTCAGCGCCTTTATCGGCGCGCCGATGCTTATCTGGCTGGTACGCCGTCAGCCGTCGCGCGGAGGTGTCGCATGATGGCCCCTTCCCGCCGTCTGGTTGTGAGCGTTGGGTTGCTGATTGTGGCGAGCCTGGCTATCAGCCTCTGGAGCCTGCGCAGCGGCGTGGTCACGCTGGATTTCAGTCAGGTTATCGCCGCCCTGTTCGGCGACGCGCCGCGCAACGTGACGATGGTCGTCACCGAATGGCGTTTGCCACGGGTGCTGATGGCGCTACTGGTCGGCGCTGCGCTGGGTGTCAGCGGCGCAATTTTCCAGTCGCTGATGCGCAACCCGCTTGGCAGCCCGGACGTGATGGGCTTCAACACCGGGGCATGGAGCGGCGTGCTGGTGGCGATGGTGCTGTTTGGTCAGCATCAGACGGCGATTGTTTTCGCCGCGATGGCGGGCGGGATTATCACGTCGTTGCTGGTCTGGCTGCTGGCGTGGCGCAACGGTATTGATACCTTCCGGCTGATCATTATCGGCATTGGCATCCGCGCGATGCTAATGGCGTTCAACACCTGGCTGTTACTGAAGGCAACGCTTGAAACCGCGCAGTCTGCCGGGCTGTGGTTCTCGGGCTCGCTCAACGGCCTGACATGGGCAAAAATTACCCCTGCAGCGCCTATTCTGCTGGTGATGCTGGTATTTGCCGCGCTGCTGGTACGGCGGATGCGGCTGCTGGAAATGGGCGACGACAGCGCCTGCGCACTGGGCGTGCGAGTCGAACGCTCGCGCTTATTAATGATGCTGGTCGCGGTGGTACTGACCGCGGCCGCCACCGCGCTGGCGGGGCCGATTTCCTTTATTGCGCTGGTCGCCCCGCATATTGCGCGGCGCATCAGCGGCACCGCGCGCTGGGGTTTGACCCAGTCGGCGCTGTGCGGCGCGCTGCTGCTAACGCTTGCTGATTTCGGCGCGCAGCGGCTGTTTATGCCTTACCAGCTGCCGGTGGGCGTGGTAACCGTCAGCCTCGGCGGCCTGTATCTCATCGCCTTGCTTATTCAGGAGTCCCGTAAAAAATGACCGCTTCCACCGCCCGCCTGCGCGGCGAAGAACTGACGCTGAGCTACGGCAAAAAAGTGATCGCCGAGGGGCTTAACGTTGTCATTCCCGACGGTCATTTCACCGCGATCATTGGCCCCAACGGCTGCGGAAAATCGACGTTGTTGCGCACCCTAAGCCGCCTGATGACGCCGCAGCACGGCCAGGTCTTTCTCGACGGCGAACAGATCCAGCGTTTCGCGAGCAAAGAAGTGGCGCGGCGCATCGGTCTGTTGGCGCAAAACGCCACGACGCCGGGAGACATCACGGTGCAGGAACTGGTGGCACGCGGGCGTTATCCCCACCAGCCGCTGTTCACCCGCTGGCGCAAGGAAGATGACGACGCGGTGAACCGTGCGATGCAGGCCACCGGCATGGTGGAACTGGCGAATCAAAGCGTGGATACGCTGTCGGGCGGCCAGCGTCAGCGGGCATGGATTGCGATGGTGCTGGCGCAGGAAACGGCAATTATGCTGCTCGACGAGCCGACGACCTGGCTGGACATCAGTCACCAAATTGATTTACTGGAACTGCTGAGCGAGCTTAACCGTGAGCGCGGATATACGCTGGCGGCGGTGCTGCATGATCTCAATCAGGCGTGTCGCTATGCCACGCATTTGATTGCCCTGCGCGACGGGCAGATTGTCGCCGAAGGTGCGCCAAAAGAGATTGTGACTGCGGCACTGATCGAGCAGATTTACGGTTTGCGCAGCCTGATTATTGAAGACCCGGTGGCAGGAACGCCGCTGGTTGTACCGCTGGGGAAGCGGTAGCGCCTCCCCCGCTTATCCGTTATTCACCCGACAGATAAGCCGAAAATACATTGGGCGTCATTTTTTGCTGTTTTAATCCATTGAGAAAGTGCAGTAATTCACAATCGGAATACAGATTAAATTTGGTCATGATCAACCGTTTATGCGCACACACGGTTTTCACGTTAAGCTGTAAATTGCTGGCTATTTGTTCCGGGTTATTTCCGCGATAAAAATGCGCCGCGACCTTAACCTGCTGGGGCGACAGGGTCTGATGCATACAACGCTGACAGTTACGCCTGATGTTTTTATAGGATATCAGGATACTGTTTTCCCATCCGCGAACGATTAACGCTCTGGTTTTACTGAGACTTTCTGCGCGATTGATAAATACAATACGATCGACGCATAGCGGCATTTCACCAACGTGTGGATTGCTTACCCCTTCGTAAATACCGATCAATAAATTGGTCGCCTTGCGGTCTCGCAATAGCGGGTTACAGATATAACTTTCTCCAGGCTCAAAGTTTTTCACGATGACATCAGCGACGGCCACATTGGCTTCAGTCAGCGTCAGGAACTCAATCAACTTGCCTTCTTCATGCCAAAAAATCTGTTCCAGTAAAATCTCCATCCCAGCGCGGAATAATGCATTCTTGTCTTCGATAACAATCTGCAACATACCTACTCCTCGATCCGCACATCATAATCCGTATTGGTATCTGGAATAAGACTCCAGACCATACAACCCAGAAACACCCGGATGATTAAAATTTTTACCACTTTCAACAAGAAATGTAGCGATAAATACATTAACGTCTTCTTATTAACGCCAGCACCATTGAGTGGCCTATTACTGATAAATAAAGGTTGCCTGAAGCGTCGCGATAATTGTCCCCGGAGTCGACTGACCTTTTGCATACGCCCGGCTTTGCAAATTGAACGTGGCGGTGCGATCCGCCTGTATCGGCAGACTCATTGTGGTGCCAGGTCCTTGCAGTGTGCTGCCCTGTAAAACTTCTACCGCCAGGTTGGTTGCTGTCCCGGTATTCACATAACGCCCAGGGGCTACAGTATCTTCCGTACCGCTAAATGAAAGAATAGCATTCGTTGTGGCTGCCGGGCACATATTAACCGTAAGTTTAAAAGGCTTTGCAGTTGATGTCGCTCCAATAGTGGCAAGCGTCGTTGTCGGAATATTACCGAGATCGACAGTTAAATCACTGTTGGCCACGTCCAACGTACACGGTGATGCCACCACGTTGCCGGTAATATTGACCATAATAGGATCTGCTGCGGTAAAATGAGCCTGAGCCACCAGCAATAATGCCAGTACGGTAAATGTTGATTGTCTATTCATGACCATCCTTTATTGCCTGATAACACACTCACGAGATTACTGGTAGGTAATATCGAGCGTCATCGTAGTATTGGCTGAACCGGGGGTGACCGACGCCGCCGCTTTCGTCTGATAATATTGTGCGGTAAACGTGAATGTCTCTTGTCCACCAGTAGACGTTTTCAATAACAGATTATTATTTAATGCCAGAGGTGTTCCGTTATAGAGAATCTGTATACCCACTCCTTTTGCCACGCCTGCCGCACCGGCATTCGTCAGTTGTAAAACGCCTACCGCGCTGGTGTCCGTATTTTTCGTGCCGCTCATTTGAACATTTACCCGCGCCCCAGCGTCACAACTCAGCCCCACGTCAAACGCTTTGGGTTTGGCTACGGTCCCGATTGCCGTAAACGATGTGCCCAATACATTATCCATGGGAACATTAATCGAATTATTCGTTAACGTGCAGGCAACTGAATTTACTATCCCAGAGCTTATATTCGCCCTCCAGGCAACACCAAAACCATTTACTGAAACATTAAGAAACAATCCTGAGCCTAGGTTATAAGCACCTGAGGGAATCGGACCGGTTTTGACAAGTTGATATAAGTTCGCTCCCATTAAATAAGAATCCATCCGCCCTCCAGACATAATTGTCGGACCTGTAGCAGGCAGCCAATAAGGTGAAACTGCAATGTAATTAATCCCTACACCTGAAATGTTGGTATTATAAACACCGGCAATAGATGATTGCGTAGAAAACAAAGCACCTTTATTCAATGTGGTGACGGTTGGTGTTGTGCAAGTTATTATATTACTCACAGTGTTTAATGCTTTAGCAGTAGCAATGACTGATCCAATCGGGAGATAACGTTGAACAGTGGTATTTCCAAAATCCAAATAGGTATCAGATGATACACCTGAACAAGCAGCTAGAACTGTATGCGGAGCTAATAACATTGCAGAGAATAACACCAGAAGCGTTGCCATATATTTATCTACGGGTAAATTTGGCATTGAACATTTCACAAATCGGTTCATGATTTTCTCTTTTATCTGCATTGTTCATTAAGGAGCTGCACGCCTGCATTGGCGTTCGTCGGTTTGGCGAGGGTATACCTCACTTGGCACTGTTCCTGCGCCCCGCTTCCCCATTTCACGTTTAACACGCCGTCTGACGTCATACCGGTCAAATAGACCTGCCCTGCATCACCGACGATAAAACCTTCTTCAGATTTCTGTTCCGGAATGGTCACCATCGCCCCGAACGGCACCGGAGCGCCGCCTGTCCGCAAAATCGTCATCAATGCGCGCTGGCCGACGCTGGCGCTGAAGTTCGCCCGCACAACCGCACCACGCGTGGGCACTACGGTCTGGTCAGTGAGCGCCAGTTCCACATTGTCGGGTAACGATTCGGCACTCAGCTGCACGCTATTTTTGCGGTACGGCGTGGTGTATGGCACTACGGCGTAGCCACGCCAGTCGGTTTTCACACCCGTTTGGTTTCCGACACTGACACCACTGGCACCGGGTGCAGCCACCAAAGCAACGGTTTCACTCATCGGCTGCCCTAACGTCAGGCCATTTTCATGCACGATAACGCCGCCCTGTACGCCGTAATTCAGCCGCTGGCTGTTGTCGTCATAGGCATAACCGCCGATAACTTCGCCGTAGGTGCCACGGTAATCCGCATTCAGGTTGCCACTATTACCCGCGCCCTGGCTGCCGTACCCCTCCTGCGCGCTCCAGCTCAGGTTATTCCCTTCCAGCGCGGTGCCGTTGAGGCCGACAGTTTGAGTGGTATTACCTTTCTTGCTGGTATTCAGGGTATAGGTGGCCCACGTGTTAGGCTGGAACACGCTAAACGGTACGTTAATGTTGAGGCTAAAAATCTGGTCGCGGTCATACACCCGCCCGTGCGCAGAGCTGTTGCTGGCCGATGAATTCTCGTTATAGCTGTAGTTCAGACCGTAGCTGACGCCGTTCCAGGAATTGTTATAGCCTGCGCCAATCGAGCGCATTGTCCGGTCACTGTTCCAATAATCTTCGCTGACCCAGCTTACGGATAACGATCCTGCACTTTCCCCCAGATTCTGACTGATGGTCAGCTCGCTGCGGTTGCGACGACGCTCAAGCAATAGCGGCGTGTTATTGCTGTCATCACGCCAACTATCCAGCACTTCCTGCAGGCTGTAGTACCCACTGGTCGAGTAGCGATAGCCCGCAATCGCAAAGTTAGTTCCAGTCTGGACGATATTTTTGCTGTAACGCACCCGCCATGACTGACCGTTATCTTTCGACTGGTTCTGAATATCGGACCACGCCTGGGTGACGTCGGTTGATACCGCCCCCAGGTCACCAAGGTTTTTGCCCACGCCTAATGCCACCGACTGGTAATGATTGGCCACCTGGCTGCCGCCATACGCGGTGAATCCTTTCGGCAAACCATAAATGAGCGTGCCCTGGCTGAACGCTGTGTTGTCCACATGGTGATCATAGGAACGATATTGTCCGCCGGTGACGCTGTATTTCAGGCGGCCTTCGCGTTGCAATACCGGCAGTGAGGCAAACGGCACCACCGTAATGTGTTCGCTGCCATCTGCTTCTTTGATGGTTACGTACAGGTCGCCGGAGCCACCGGTCGGGTACATATCGTTGATTTCAAACGCACCGGGCGACACGTAACTTTGATAAATGATGTAGCCGTTCTGGCGAATAATGACCTGCGCGTTAGTACGAGCGATGCCGCGCACCACCGGAGCATAACCTTTCTGGCTGTCTGGCAGCATGTCGTCGTCAGAGGCAAGCTGCGCACCCCGAAAGGGCACGCTGTCAAATACGTCAGACGGTGAGGTGCTGTCGCCCATCATCAGCTGACTTTTCAGCGAAATAATGCTGCGTGACGCATAGGTATAAACCGTATCCCACTTGTCCTGGCCGTTACTGTCGCGGCTCCAGGTGGTGTAGTTGCGCAGCCGCCAAGGACCGATATTGATCCCCGGACGCAGGTTGGCATACTGGCTGTCGTTATCCCGCCCGTTACCGCTTCGGGCATAATTATTGGCCCCGTTAACGCTGTAATTAAGCAGAAAGGCAGGAATGCCGTTATCCCATTGCGTTTCCGGCACTGCACCACGCGCGCTCTGTGGTACCGCCATTTGCGGAATGCTCAGCAACAGCTGCTGGCCACTGAAACGGAATTCGGCGTTCGCCTGTGGGATTGCGCTGAGCGTGGCGCACTTTGCGTTTTTATCACCCAGCGTCGGGAATAATGCGGTTTTGACCCCCATCTCCTGTAATGCAGCCACGCTCAGGCATGGCTGCAGACTCTCGTTGCCCGAGGCGTCTTTTTGCAGGCTGAATTCAACGTCACGCGTATCCTGAAAATCGTTGTTGAGATAAATATCGACGTGATAAATACCCGGCGGCTGGCCCGCTCCGTCTTCAAAAACGGAAAGATCCGTCATCCCCTGGTGAGGCGCGTCCACTTCCAGCAGCGCCGGGTTAAAAACATCACGCGCCAGGGCGCTGAGTGGAAAATTACCCATCAGCACAATTTGCCCGGCAATCAAATATGCCAGCTTGTTTACCCTGAGATCGGGCATGTGCCTGCCCTGTTTTATTTTGCTATTCATCCATTAACTCCTGCCCCGCAGGGTACTGTCCTGACAACACATCTTTTTCTTTTCTGCTGTGTTTTATTGGAGTCGTTGCTTTTTACATTGAGCCTTTGTGTTCCGGGCCGATGGCGCCGTAATCACTGATAATTTTCCAGCTGACGCTGCCGCCGCTCACGCCGGATGGCAGATCAAATTTCGCCGTGCTTTGAGGGGCGACCCACGTCACGTTTTTCAGCGCTTTGCCCGCCACGCTGATTTGCATAAAGTTCATGTAAAACGGCGTTGGGTTGGTGACCTGCACGCTGTCACCGATACGCTGCCAGGTGAGCTGACTGGTCACGTCTTCAGGTGCGCCCTTCAGACCTGCCGGACGGAAGATGAGCTTGATTCGCGTTTTGACCGCAATTTGCAGGGTGTTCTGATTAGAGGTGACTTCCGCGGCAGGAATCGCTTTGATGTTCATCCAGTACAGAGATTCCCTGTCATTTGGCAGATTGCCGCCCGCACGAACCACGCGCAGCACGTTTTGCTGCCCGCCATCAAGACGAAACAGCGGTGGCGTCACCACAAAGGGGGCTTTCTCAGCGCCACCGGTGGTGGTATCAACCCAGGACTGCACCAGGTAAGGCACCTTGTCCGGGTTTTTGACGCTCAGCGAAGACTCCTTCTTACTCCCGTCATAAATCAGACGTGTACCGCCCACAATTACGCCGGCCTTGGCTATCGTCGATGTCACCAGCAACGCACCCAGGAGCGAACCCATTAAAATTTTCATATCCATTTCCTGTCGAGGAGATAAAAATGGCCGGTGATATCGCCACCGGCCAGTTCGCTAATCTCCAGCCCTGACGGGCATCGTATTAGTTGTAAATAACGCTGAAGCTAGCGACAGAGTTGGCTGGGCCTGCGGTTACGGTCGAGGACACTGATTTGTAGCGGGCAGTAAACGGCAGGTTATTTATGGCGTTGCCATCCTGCAGTAAGTAGGCCATTGATTGCTGGGCCAGAGGCAGAACGCCGTTTTGATCAGAGAGCTGGATACCCACACCCGTTGCGGTGCCCGAATCCTGCGTCAGCTGCAACACACTGTTGTCGCCGTTCAGTGCTGCGCCGTCGAACTTGATGCTGGCGGTAGAAGCCGTGACCGGGCAGTTGGTCAGCTGAATGTTGAAGGCAGTGGCTGCAGCGGTGTCGCCGGTGTTCACGAACTCAGATTTAGCCACCTGACCCAGAGTCACCTGCAGTGGGTTAGAAACAGTGTTGATGACATCACAACCCGTATCAATAATTTCGCCAGTGAAATTAACCTGGCCAGCAGCCGCGAATGCGTTAGCCGCAGACAGCACAGCAGTAGCCGCGATAGCCGTAGCGATTAAATTCTTTTTCATAACGATTTCCTTTATTTGTATAAGTTGTGCCAACGAATCCTGGCAATACAGCGCCGTTCAATTACAGAAAAGGAATTGAATATTTCGTTGAGCACTTCCTTGCATCATCAATTGGGTGTACAGCGAACACTTATTATTGAGAATAAAATCAATCCACCACAAAATACATTCAGCCAGTCAAATCTGAATCTTTGACATAAACTGATTTGCATTCAAGATTAATCTAAGTCACCAATCATCAATTCACTGCATGAATCAATTTTCATTAAATGACACACTAAATTCAAGGTGTTTTTCGGTGTAATTTTACACCGTAACATTTATTCACTTAATAAAACTTATTTACCATAATGCAGCCACTTATTAACGTCTTAAGAATACTCTCAGACGCACATGAGGTGACGCAAGTGACTATGCATGAACAACAAAATTATTTTTTCTCTGAGAATATGAATCTGAGAAATAAAAAACCCACCGCTGAAATAGAAAAATTGCTTTTTCACCTCACGCCATTTTCTAACAATTTAGAAACAAAAAATCGTCAAGTGATTAACTATATGGATGCCGAAAAGCGAAAGTGTTTTTTGTTGCATAAAGGTAGCGTGTCGTTGTATCGCAGCGTTGATGGGATGGTGCTAAACACAGAGTCCGCACCTTTTATTTTTGGCATGAGCACGCAACTAATGGATCCTGAATATCTTTTTATCCGCACGCACGACGTGTCAGAGGTGAGCTGGATCTCGCTGGAAGTTGCTAATCAGGTGATTGCTGATAATAACCTCTGGCGGTCGCTGTCTCAGATGCTGATATATACCGTGACGCGGGTTTACGATCACTGCACCAAAATATCATCCCTGTCGTCATACGATATTATTCGTTACCAACTCTATGAGTTAATGAGCGAACCAGACGCCATTCGTAGTAGCGTAACTATCGCCAACTATGTGCAAAGTCGCTCGTTTTTATCGCGCAGTAGCATCATGAAAATCCTGGCACAGCTCAAAACCGGGGGCTACATCACTACCGACCGTGGGCTACTGCTGGCTATCCATAACATTCCGCTGAAGTATTAATGTACTCAATGGCACGCTGTTGCTAAATTTAAAGCATGAGCGGGTCACTATAAACGTACTGTTATGAAAGAGTCTTTCCTGCATGGCATGACGACAACGGTTATGTCTCAGTCCACGCGTGATCTCATCGATGTGCTCACGCCGTATGTCACGTTTGAGGATGTTGCGGCCAATACGCAACTGCACTTTTCCGTGGAGGGCGTGAACCTGTGTTACATCCTGTTATCTGGCCTCGTCAAAGTGGGCAGAAGCACCGATGACTTCGTTATCTCGTCCATCACCACACCCAATATTTTGGGGATCTCCAACAGAATCCCACATGAATCGGGCCTGTATATTGAAACGGTCAGCGAGGCGAGGATAGCCACCTTACCTACCGTACGAGCCAATGAAATTATCGCGCAAAATAATGCCTGGGAACTGTTGGCGGGCCACATGACAGTCATCGCCAGCAACATCTATAAAAAGAGTGTGCTGATGACCGCGGCGACCACCTACGATGTGATGAAATTTCAGCTCATCGCGCTGATGCGGGAGCCCGCAGACCTGCGCGAATCACACTCTGCGGCGAAATATATTCTTGAGCGCACACGCCTGTCGCGCAGCACGGTAATGAAAATGCTCTCTCAGCTGAAACTGGGGGGATATATCGAAATGGAAGACGGCGTGCTAAAAGCGGTGCATCGTTTGCCGGATAAGTATTGAGCCCTTCCACTACTGCGCCACATGGATCCGCTTTTTAATGTCCTTCAAAAACAGCGTAATCGTAAACGTCATCATTACCAGTAGTGACCACGAACCCCATTTCCCGATATGCACCGTCGCCCATGCGCCAAGCTGATTCGGGTAGCGCCAGACGCCGAAGAAGGTGCCCATATTCTCCGCCAGCCAGATAAAGAAGCCAATCAGCGCGAAGGCCAGCAGCAGCGGCATTTTGTATGGCCGGTCATACGGAGTGAAAACCACGGTCGAACGCGCATACATCCCCAGCGCTACGGCGGCAATATAACCGCGATAATCGCCGATAAAATGATGAGTAAAGAAGTTGGCATAGAGCGCAAGAGACAGCAAAACGGCGTGCAAAACAGGCGGATGGTGGCGAATTTTCAGGTCGAGCAGTCGCCAGCACTGAATAATGTAGCTGCCCACCGCCGCGTACATAAATCCGCTGAATAACGGCACGCCGCCAATCTTACTCCAGCCCGCCTGCGGGTAACTCCACGAGCCAATAGCCGATGAAGTTTTGAACAGTTCGAGGGCGAAACCGAGCAGGTGAAACAGGGTGATGGCTTTGATTTCATCGAGGCTTTCAAGCCGGGTGAGAAACATGGTGAACTGGATGACTAAGGCTATTAGCAGCAACATATCGTAGCGCGAAATTCCCAGCATCCCGTCGCGCGGCACGCAGAAAATCGCCATAAAAAACAGCCCCGCGAACAGACAGGCGCGCAGTTCCTTGAGGCCGAACCACAGAAACTCCAGCCCATAACGCTTCACGCCGGTCAGGCGGGTGGCTGGCGGGTTTATCAAAAACGTGTCAATACGATTAAGCACTTCCGTTCACTCCATGACAGAAAGCACTCATTGTGCCATAAGCGCGATAGAAGCAAAGCGGGCAGCATAACGGCTACCCGCCCTTTCAGCCTACCCTAATATTTCCCTCAGCACCGGGCCGATGGCCTCAAACGCCTGCGGGGAAATGATGTCGACGTGAGCGCAGTTCTGGCGGTACACCTCAAGCTCTTTCACCCACGGACCCCAGGCGCGATGCGGATCCTGGCCCGGCGTCAGCGTTTTTTCCGCCACAAACAGCGTCGCTTTGCCGTCAAACGCCACGCTGTGCGCGGTGGTTAACAGGCGCACCGCATCGGCGTAGTTCCCTTCAATCGCATTGAACAATTCGCCGGACGCTTGCCCCTGTTGTGCCGCCAGAAACGCTTCACGCTCGCGGTTAATTTCCGCCAGCACTTCCGGATCCAGACCGTTGGCTTCCTTTTCCGACCAGTTCTGCGTTTCCGGCGGCCAGGTATCCAGCAGCCCGAGGAACGCCACCGCTTCACCACGCTGACGTAAACGCGCCGCAATGCCCTGCGCCAGCGTGCCGCCGAGCGAGTAGCCGAACAGATAGTACGGGCCGTGCGACTGCTGTTGCAGCAGCGTCGTCAGATGGTGCTCGCATAGCGCATCCAGATTTTCTGCATTGGCCATTGGCCCTTCCGGACGCGGCGATTGAATGCCGGTTATTGACCAGCGCGGGCTCAGCCAGCGGGCCAGCACGCTGAACTGCCAGGCAAAACCGGACGCCGGATGGAAGCACCACAGCGTTGGCCCACTGCTTTCACGCAGCGGTAGAATCGCCTCGTAACCCAGCCGCTGAGCCTGCGCGTCGTTCACTGAATCCAGCAGATGACTGAGTTTACCGACGCTCGAGGCTACCATCACCTGTCCCGGCGTGACCTGACGCGCAAAGGTTCGGCTGAGCTGCGCCGCCAGACGCATCGCCAGCAGCGAATGGCCGCCGAGCGCGAAGAAATCAGCATCGACGTCGTCAATCTCACAGCCCAGCAGCGCGGAAAACGCTTCAGCCACCGCGTGCTCGGTGGCGCTTTCCAGCGCACGCCCCGGCGCTTTTTGCGTCAGTTCCGGCAGCGGCAAGGCTTTGCGGTCGAGTTTGCCGTTAGCGCTCAGCGGTAGCGAGGACAGCGGAATAATCGTGACCGGCACCATGTGCGGCGGCAGCGTGTCGCGCAGGCTTTCCAGCAGCACGTCGCACGCCAGTGGCAGCCCGGAATCGGACACCACGTAGCCCACCAGTTGACGCGCATCGCCGCCCACCGCCGCGGCCTGATTCAGCACGCAGGCATGTGCCACAGCCTGTGCCACGTCGGGCAAACTCAGCATCATGCGCTCGATTTCACCGAGCTCTATACGCTGCCCGCGAATTTTGAGCTGATCGTCGCTGCGGCCCAAATATTCCACCGCGCCGTTATCGAGCCAGCGCGCCACGTCGCCGGTGCGATACATGCGCTCACCCGGCTCAAACGGGGAGGCGATAAAGCGGCTGGCGGTCAGGTCCGGACGGCCCATGTAGCCCTGCGCCAGTTGAATGCCAGTGAGGTATAAATCCCCCGCCACGCCGAACGGAACCGGGCGCATCTGCGCGTCGAGAATGCGCAAACCGGTATTCCACACCGGGAAACCAATCGGCACGCTATTGCCGCTGACCGCCGCCAGTTCAGGGCCAGATGCCGGATACCAGCTGACATCCACCGCCGCTTCCGTCGGGCCGTATAAATTGTGCAGCGGCGCGTGAGTGAGCTGTTCCCATTCGCGGCACAGCGCGGTCGGCAGCGCTTCACCACTACAGAAGACCTGTTTCAACGTACGGCACGACGCCACGTTTTCGTCCGTTAATGAGGCCACGAAGGCTGCCAGCATCGACGGGACAAAGTGGGTGGTGGTCACGCCGAAATCGGCGAAGAACCGTTGCAGCGCCTGCGGGTCGCGATGCGCGTCCGGCTCGGCCATGACCAGTTTCGCGCCGGTGATAAACGGCCACCAAAATTCCCACACCGAGACGTCAAAACTGCACGGCGTTTTCTGCGCCACCACGTCGGCCGCGGTCAGCGGATAGTTTTCCTGCATCCACAGCAGGCGGTTGACGATCGCCGCCTGCCCGACCATCACGCCTTTCGGGCGGCCGGTCGACCCGGAGGTGAAGATGATATAGGCCGTGTGATCGGGCTGCGACAGCGCCAGCGGTGTCTCGTCCCCCGGTGCCAGCGGCGCGCTGTAGCACAGCGTGTCGATCCCGGAAAAACGGCTGAGCTGATCGTCAGACGTAATCAGCAAAGACGGCTTCGCATCTTCGAGCATCATTTGCAGACGATCGTCCGGATAGCCGGTGTCGAGCGGCAGCCAGGCCGCGCCCGCTTCCACGATCCCGTGCAGCGCCAGGGTCAAAAAGACCGAACGGGGCAGTGCCACCGCCACGCTGTCGCCGGGTTTCACGCCGCGCTCACGCAGCAGATTCGCCAGGGCGACCACCTGCTGGCGCATTTCGCGGTAGCTGAACTGCAATCGGGCATCGGCCAGCGCGGGTGCGTCAGGCGTTTTCGCCGCCTGGGCCGCCACCAGCGCGCTGAGCGTGCTTTCCGGGAGCATCATGCCGGTTTCATTAATCTGTTCGAGGCGCTGATATTCCGTGTCTGACACCAAATCCACGTCGCCGCAGCGAAGCCCAGGATTGGCAGCAAACTGTGTGAGCATCGCACTTAACCGCGCCATATGCTGGCGTAATGTCTGCTCGTCGTAGCGCTGCTGGTTAGCCAACACTTCAATGGTCAGGCCGCCCGCTTCGTCAGGGAACAGCGCCAGTTCAAGATCATTCACCGGCCCGGTGGCGAGTGTATGCGTGGTGGCGCGAACGCCGTCGATCTCAAGCTGATAGTCAAACACTTTGAGGTTAAAAACCGGGCCAAACAGGGGGTCGTCACCCGCAGCCTTTCCGGCATCACGCACGATTTGTTCGGCGTCATAGCGCTGATGGCGACGCATTTTTTTCAGCTGCGCGCCCAGACGATTAGCCAGCTCCGACAGGGTTTCTTCCGGTTTGAGGGTGACCGCCAGCGGCAGCACGTTCAGCACCGGTCCGGTGGCGGTGAGCGCCGCCGAGCCTAAGCGGCGCATGAAAATGTAGCCCGCCGCGTAGTCGTTCCGACCACACAGGCGACCCAGCCACAGCGCCGTCAGCGCGAGGGCTAAATCGGTGCGCGGGCTGGTGGTGGCCGCAGATAAACGGCTAAACGCTTGTTTGTCGGCGCTGAGTTTTAAGCGCCAGATGGCGGTGGTCGAGGCGCGGCCCGGCAGCGGTGCGGCAGACAGCGAGGCCGGAGACGGCAACTGTTGACGCTGCCCGGCCCAGAAAGCACCGTCGCGGCTCCAGGCGTCGCTGTCGCGATAGCGCTGATATTCATCGACCACGTCCGCAAAGGGCGTAAACGGTGATTCCGGCGGCGTTTCGCCTTTCAGCAACGCGCGATAAATGTGTACTACCTGGCGAGTAATAGCCGGGAAACTGAAGCCATCAACCAGTAAATGGTGATATCGCTGATACCAGTACCAGCGGTTGTCGGCCACACGTAACAGCTGGTGGCACACCAGCGGGTTGCCGCTGTCGACCCGGGTGTTTTGCGCTAAATCAGCCTGCATGTGTGCGAGTGCGGCGGCGTGCGCGTCGGCTTCATGACGTAAATCTTGCACCGCTGAAACACCCGGCGTGAGCGCGTCATCCACCCATTGCCACGGTTCGCCGTTGTCTTCGGTGAAGCGCATACGCAGGGTGTCGGCCTGCGCCAGCCCCAACGTTATGGCCTGCTGTAACAGCGAGGCGTCAATTGCGCCGTCGAGCTCGACGTAGTGGGCGACGCTCCAGGCGTTTGGCAGCGTGGAGAGCTGTTCCGCCATCCAGATCCCCGGCTGGGCCGCAACCAGCGGTAAACGCTCAGTCATGGCGGCCTCCGGCAAAATGGGCAGGATTCAGCGTAGTCCAGCGCGCCGCCAGCCAGGCATTGCAGACGTCGGCGCTTTGCGGTTCGCAGACGATTTCCCAGCCCGCCGGAAGGGCGCACTGCTGCGGCCAAAGGCTGTACTGCTGGCGGGAATTTTGCAGGATATAAAACTGCCCTTGCGCATCATCGAAAGGGTTACTGATTTGCATACCAAACTCCTGTCGTAAAGCGCGCTTTATGCATCGACCAGCGGCTGCCAGAGCGCAATCAGCCCCGCAGTAAGCCCGCCACGCCAACACAGCGCATCGTGTCCGCCGTCAACCTGACGCCAGAAAACCGGCTGCTGTTGTAGTTGTTGTAAGAGGGCCTGATTGGCCTCAAAGATAACCGGCTCGCGACGTCCGGCTTCAAGCCAGATCCGCAGGCCCTGCGATGAAAATTCACCGCGAGAAAGTTTTTCGAGAATGACGCCGCCGTGGCGATCGCCACGTTTCGGCCACCAGTAGGAGCCGGACTGACTCAGCACACAGCCAAAACGCTGCGGCCAGCTGAGCCCGGCGAACATTGCCGCCAGCCCGCCGAAGCTTTGCCCGGCGACCAGCGTGCGTTCCGGCTGCTCGCTGAACGGCGCGATGCGCTGAATCTGCGGCAGCAGCTCGGTCTGTAAGGCCTGCCAGAAATCGGTGTTGCACGGCAATTCCGCGCTGCGATGGGCGGTGTCGATGGCATCCACCAGCACGTACACCGCCGCCGGAAGCTGCCCTTCGCGGGTCAGTCGGGCAAGCGGCGACCACACCGGCATACTTTCAGCCCAGAATTGACCATCAAGCAAAATCGCCAGCGGCCGCGCATGCTGCGACGGTTTTCCGGTGGTGTAAATCCACACCCGGCGGGCATTCCCGAGACGCTGGCTGCGCCATTGAATACACACCGGCGGCGTGTACGGTTCGTCGGGGCTGTCCCAGCCTGGCTGTTCAGGGGCGTCGGGCAGAGACAGCGCAGACACCGCATGCCCGCGTCCACCGCGCCAGCTGTGCTTATTGCGCGGATCGGCCATCGCCTGCGGCAGCAGTTTTCGCCAGCCTTCGCGCAGCAAAATGCGATCCGGTGCGTTGCCGTTAAACAGCGCTGCATCGAAATCATCGTCGCGTTCGGAAGGAATGAAACAGTAGCTGCCGCGCCAGCTGGCAGGCAGCCGCGTGTGCCACTGCCAGACGTCGGTGCCCGGCAGACGGGACAGCGTCTGCGGCACTGAATTCTGATGGTGATCGGTCACACCGGTGATGTAAAGCCACACCCGCTTGAGATTCGAATCCCGCTCGCTGCCCCCCGGATCGCGCCAGTAAAACGTGACGTGGCAAAACTCCCCTTCCCGCCGCCATTGTGGCCCGTCAATGCGTTCCCACCAGGCTGCACTCCCTGTCGTTACCGTCTCCGCCACGTTAACCCCGCGCTGTATGTGGAATTTTTTGTTACACCCTAAAAATTATTGATAATATTATTGATAACTATTTGCATTTGCAATAGCGTATTGGCGCGCGTTTAGAACATTTACAGCCTCTCAATAATTCGAGTTGCAGGCAGGCGGCGACGCAGCGAATCCCAATGAGCTGACATAAGTCAGTGACTGGAGTGAGCGAGGAAAGCCAACACCCCTGCGGCTCGAAGTATGACGAGGCTTTTATTAATACAGCAGGACGTTGGCTCACAATGAATAACAAACTCAAATCTCTGGCCTTACTGGTCAATCTGGGTATTTACGGGGTGGCATTACCCGCATTTGCAGAAGAGACCGCAAAGGCAAAAACTGCAGATGCTGAAGAAACCATGGTCGTTACCGCGGCGCAGCAGAACCTGCAGGCGCCGGGTGTTTCAACCATTACCGCCGATGAAATCCGTAAACGCCCACCCGCTCGTGACATTTCCGAAATCATCCGAACCATGCCTGGCGTTAACCTGACCGGTAACTCCACCAGCGGCCAGCGCGGGAACAATCGCCAGATTGATATTCGCGGCATGGGCCCGGAAAACACCCTGATCCTGATTGACGGTAAACCGGTCACCAGCCGAAACTCGATTCGTTTAGGCTGGCGCGGCGAGCGTGATACCCGTGGCGACACCAGTTGGGTTCCGCCAGAGATGATTGAGCGTATCGACGTTATTCGTGGCCCGGCTGCGGCGCGCTACGGCAACGGCGCGGCAGGCGGCGTGGTGAACATCATCACCAAAAAAGTGAACAATGAGTGGCACGGCAGCTGGGACACGTTCATGAATCTGCCGGAGCATAAAGATGAAGGCTCCACCAAACGCACTAACTTCAGCCTGACCGGCCCGATGGGCGGCGATTTCAGCTTCCGCCTGAACGGCAACCTGGATAAAACCCAGGCCGACGCCTGGGACATCAACGAAGGCCACCAGTCTGAGCGTACCGAAATTTACCAGAACACCCTGCCCGCCGGGCGTGAAGGGGTGGAAAACAAAGACATCAATGGCGTGCTGCGTTGGGATTTTGCGCCGATGCAGTCGCTGGAACTGCAGGCAGGCTATAGCCGTCAGAACAACCTGTACGCGGGCGATACGCAGAACACCAACACCAATGATTTCGTCAAAGAAAACTACGGTAAAGAGACCAACCGTCTGTACCGTCAAAACTACTCTCTGACCTGGAACGGCGGCTGGGATAACGGCATCACCACCAGCACCTGGGCGCAGTACGAACACACCCGCAACTCGCGCAAAGGCGAAGGCCTGGCGGGCGGCACGGAAGGTATCTTTAACTCCGATAAGTTCGTCGATATCGATCTGGACGATGTGCTGCTGCACAGTGAAATCAACCTGCCTGTCGACTTCGTGTTCAACCAGACGCTGACCCTGGGCACCGAATGGAACCAGCAGCGCATGAAGGACATGGCGTCGAATACCCAGACCTTTATGGGCGGCCCACTTCCAGGTGTCAGCAGCACCAATCGCAGCCCGTATTCGCAGGCGGAAATCTTCTCGCTGTTCGCGGAAGACAACATTGAAGTGACCGACACTACGATGTTGACCCCGGCGCTGCGTTTCGATCACCACAGCATTGTCGGCGATAACTGGAGCCCGTCCCTGAACCTGTCTCAAGGGTTGTGGGATGATTTCACCCTGAAAATGGGGATCGCCCGCGCCTATAAAGCGCCGAGCCTTTACCAGACTAACCCGAACTACATTCTCTTCAGTAAAGGCCAGGGCTGCTACGCCAGCGCCAGCGGCTGCTACCTGCAAGGGAATGAAGACCTGAAGGCGGAAACCAGCATCAACAAAGAAATTGGTCTGGAATTCAAGCGTGACGGCTGGCTGGCGGGTGCGACCTGGTTCCGGAACGACTATCGCGACAAGATTGAAGCGGGTTATGCGCCGGTGTACACCAACGGTTCCGGGACCGATCTCTACAAGTGGGAGAACGTACCAAAAGCCGTGGTTGAAGGCCTGGAAGGCACGTTGAACGTCCCGGTGAGCGAGACCGTTAACTGGACCAACAACATCACCTACATGCTGCAAAGTAAAAACAAAGAGACCGGCGATCGTCTGTCTATCATCCCGGAATACACCCTCAACTCGACCCTAAGCTGGCAGGTGTATCAGGACTTCTCCGTGCAGTCGACCTTCACCTGGTACGGCAAGCAGCAGCCGAAGAAGTACAACTACAAAGGCCAACCGGCGACCGGTACTGAGCTGAACGAAGTTAGCCCGTACAGCATTCTTGGCCTGAGCGGCACCTGGGATGCGACCAAATACGTAAGCTTCACCGCGGGTATCGATAACCTGTTCGACAAACGCCACTGGCGCGCGGGCAACGCCCAAACCACCGGCGGCGCGGCGGGCTATATGTACGGCGCGGGTGCAGAGACCTATAACGAATCTGGCCGCACTTACTACATGAGTGTGAATACGCACTTCTGATAACGAGGTCGCCCTCTCCTGCGGGAGAGGGCATCACGATGAAAACAGAACTCAGCACCTTTTCCCTCGGCGGTTATACGCTTCATCAGATTGAATTCGACCCCGCGACCTACACCGACGCCGATTTACTGTGGCTGCCCCATCACGCTCAGCTTTTGCCTGCTGGCAAAAAACGCAAAGCGGAACATCTCGCAGGCAGACTTGCCGCGTTTTATGCCGTACAGCAACATGGCCTTCGATACATCCCGGCTATCGGCGATAACCGACAACCGCTGTGGCCCAAGGGCTGGCACGGTAGCATCAGCCATAGCGGTACGACCGCGCTGGCGGTGGTGTCACAGGAACCGGTTGGGGTGGATCTGGAAACGGTATGTCGCACGGAGGTTTGTGACGAGATTGCTGACAGTATTATTTCGCCCGAAGAACATGCGTTGCTGAAAAATTCAGGGCTTCCTTTCCCGTTAGCGCTGACGCTGGCGTTTAGCGCCAAAGAGAGCGTGTATAAGGCGTTAAGTTTCGCGACCAACGACATGCCCGGTTTTACGGCCGCCCACCTTGTGGCAATTAACCGACAACACATCACGGTGCAGTTAACCGCCGCCTTTGCCCCCGCGCTGGCGGGGCGAATTTGTCGGGTGGCATGGCTGCAAATCAATAATCAGCTCGTGACCCTACTGGCGAAAACTCTCCAGTCGGCGTAGCTGCTGGCCTTTATCATCAAAATTGCTTTCACCAAGCCAGGCCTGAAGCGCGGTATTAATCGCGGGCCATTCGCCGTCGATGATTGATAGCCAGTCGCTGTCACGGTTACGGCCTTTGCGCACCATTTTTTGACGGAAACGGCCCTCGAAAGTGAAGCCGAGGCGCTCCGCGGCCTGTCGCGACGCGGTGTTCAGGGAATCGCATTTCCATTCCACACGGCGATAACCACAGGCGAAGGCTTCGCGCAGCAGTAGCCAGACCACTTCGGTGCTGATGACGCTGCGCTTCATGCGCAGTGACCAGCTGACATGCCCGATTTCCACCGTGCCGTTGGCGCGATCGATTGCCATCAGGCACACCACACCTGCTGCGCGTTCGCTGCGTAAATCAATGACCGCGAATGGCACTAGCGCGGCATCATCCACTTTGCCCTGTAACCAGGCATTTGCCGCCTCAACGGAATCAGGACGCTCGCTGCCGAGCCACGTCCAGTCACGGTCATCCGGCGCCAGAGCGAAAGCATCGAACAGATCCGCAGCATGATGCGCGGCATTCAGCGGTTCCAGTCGACAGGTTCGGCCCGTTAACGGTTTACGTTCCAGCAATCCCGCGCCCTGCCAGTCCGGAAGTGGGTCACCCACTAATTGCCCGTATTTGTTGATTTCCGCCACGTCGCCTCCTGATGATTATTCATCACGGTTATATCACACGGCCCAACGGCTTCGCTGCAGACTCGCCAGCTCCGCTAGCCGTTAGTTTCGCCAAGAAATACATTTTCCGACGTTATCACCAACAAATGCCGAATAATTCGGAATCATATTCTACAAATGCGATCAAAATCGGCTTTAGTGGCATAAAAAAGAGTGTTTCACTCCGACATTACCTCTATTATCGTTTCGACACATTCAGCAAAGAAATGAAACATCCCGTCGGTCGAGAGAGGATCTATGAATACACTGACAAGGACAAAAAAGGACGGTCAGGAAAGCCGCCTGATGAGCGGGTTTCTCAACGCGATTGAGAAAGCGGGCAACCGCCTGCCGGAACCGGCGCTTATCTTTTTCTACTTTTTACTCGCGGTGATGGGCCTGTCAGCGGTGTTATCGATGGTCGAATTCGATATCGTTAACCCGGTGACGCAGCAAACCGTACAGATCAACAACCTGCTGTCGGCCGAAGCGCTGACCAGCACGCTCGCCAATATGGTCACCACCTTCACCGGCTTTGCGCCGCTGGGCATTGTGCTGGTTGCGATGCTAGGGGTTGGCGTGGCGGAAAGCTCTGGCTTTATTAACGTGGCGCTGAAAAAGATGCTGCGCGTGACGCCGAAAAAACTGCTGACGCCGATGCTCATTTTCGTGGCGATGTTCAGCCACGTAGCGGCTGATGCGGGCTACGTGCTGGTTATCCCACTCGGTGCCATTATTTTTATGTCCGCAGGCCGTCACCCGCTGGTGGGTATTGCCGCTGCGTTTTCCGGGGTGTCCGGCGGATTCGCCGCCAATATGGTCCCGACCGGCAACGATGCGCTGTTGCAGGGCTTTACCCAGGCCGCAGCACAACTGCTCGACAGCACTTACACCGTTAATACGCTGTGTAACCTGTTCTTCGGCATCGCCTCGTCGATTGTGATAACGCTGGTTGGCTGGTGGGTCACCGAACGCATCGTCGAACCGCGGGTGAGCAAAATGACCATCGATGGCGATTTTAAGCACGACGAAGATATGTCTCACGTCTCCGCCCAGGAAAGTCGGGCGTTTAACATTGCAGGCGTGGTGATGATCCTTAGCCTGGTGGCGCTGGCCGCCGCCGCGTGGCCGCAAAGCTCGATGCTGCGCAGCCCGGATGGCTCACTGACCGCCTACAGCGCGCCTATTATGAAGTCCATCGTGCCGCTGATTTTCCTGATCTTTATCATTCCCGGCATCGTCTTCGGCTTTGCGTCACGCCGCTTTAAAACCGGGAAAGATGTCATTAACTCCATGAATGATTCGATGAGCAAAATGGGCTCATACATGGTGATGGCCTTCTTCTGCGCCATGTTCATCAAAGCCTTTAGCGATTCGAACATCGGCACACTGGTGGCTCTGGCGGGCGCGGATGGCCTGAAAGCGATGGCGCTGCCGGGCGAAGCAACCATTATCGGCATGATTGTGCTGACGGCGGTAGTCAACCTGCTGATTGGCTCCGCGTCGGCAAAATGGGGTCTGCTGTCGCCCATTATGGTGCCGATGCTGATGGCGGTGGGGATTTCCCCAGAGCTGACACAGGCGGCGTTCCGTATTGGGGATTCCAGCACCAATATCATTACCCCGCTGATGGTGTTCTTCCCGCTGGTGGTAGTGTATTGCCAGCGCTATGTGAAAGGTGCGGGCGTCGGGACGCTGGTGTCGATGATGATGCCGTATTCCATCGCCTTCTTCGTGACCTGGAGTCTGTTCCTGCTGGCGTGGTGGGGTCTGGGTATGCCGCTTGGCGTGGCCGCGCCGTACACCTGGTCTGCGGGCTAACGCATTCCTCCCCTGCCCGGCGGCGTCCTGCTGCCGGGCAGGTTTTTTGTCATTCCGAATGAGCGTCTCGCTGAACTGATTTTTTGTCGCCTATACTGACAAAAAAACTGCCGGACGTTGCCATGTCACTCCCTGACTTTCATATTTCCGATCCCTACACCCTCGGCATTGAGCTTGAGATGCAGATTGTTAACCCGCCGGGTTTCGACCTGAGCCAGGACTCTTCGGCGCTGATTGATGAGACTGGCGAGACGGTTTCGGCGGGCGAGGTCAAACATGACATCACCGAGAGCATGCTGGAGATTGCCACCGGCGTGTGCCACGACATCCACCAGGCCAGCAGCCAGTTTTCCGCACTTCACCAGACGGTGCTGACAGCCGCGTCGAATCAGCATCTGCAAATTTGCGGCGGCGGGACCCATCCGTTCCAGAAATGGCAGCGCCAGGAGGTGTGCGATAACGAGCGCTACCTGCGCACGCTGGAGCAGTTCGGCTATCTCATTCAGCAGGCGACGGTGTTTGGCCAGCATGTTCACGTCGGCTGCCCCAACGGCGATGACGCCATTTATCTGCTACACGGCCTGTCGCGTTTTGTGCCGCACCTGATTGCCCTCAGCGCCGCATCGCCCTATTTACAGGGCGCAGACAGCAAATTCGCCTCGTCGCGCCTCAACGTTTTTTCGGCTTTTCCGGACATGGGCCCGATGCCGTGGGTCGCCAACTGGCAGGAGTTTAGAGGATTATTTCGCCGCCTCAGCTATACCAGCCTCATCGACAGCATCAAAGACTTGCACTGGGATATTCGCCCCAGCCCGCATTTTGGCACGGTTGAAGTGCGGGTGATGGACACGCCGCTGACCCTGGCGCACGCAGTGAACATCGCCGGGCTGATTCAGGCTATTTCCAGTTGGCTGCTGGAAACGCGGCCGTTCAAACACACACCGCAGGATTACCTGCTGTATAAATTTAACCGCTTCCAGGCCTGTCGTTACGGGCTGGCGGGGGTGCTAACCGACGTGCATTCGGGGGAACAGTCGACGATTTCCGATGACCTTCAGCGCCTGCTCGAGAAAGTCGCCCCGTGGGCCGATACGCTACAGGCCAGTAGCGCGATTGACGACCTTGCGCGGAGGGTCCAGCAAGGCTACAGCGAGGCAGACCGGATGCGTGAATTTATCGCCGACGGCGGCTCGTTGATAGCGCTTGTGGAAAAGCACTGCGAAATCTGGGCGGCGTAAGTCAGAAGCGGGCCAGGAGGGTTGCCGTCAGCGGGCGTTTCCCGGACAATGCCCTTTTTAACTGCTGATTAACAACACCATGAAGCATCCGCTTGAATCACTGGTCACCGCTGGCGGCATTTTGCTGATGGCCTTTTTGTCCTGTTTGCTGCTGCCCGCCCCTTCCCTGGGGCTGACAGTGGCGCAAAAATTAGTGTCCGTTTTCCACCTGATGGACCTCAGCCAGCTGTACACCATCCTGTTCTGCATCTGGTTTTTAGTGCTCGGCGCGCTGGAGTTTTTCCTGCTGCGCTTCGTCTGGCGTCGCTGGTTTTCACTTGCGGACTAGCCCGGTAAAATCGCGCATCCCTTCCACCAGCGCTTCGCACCACGCGGCGTAATCATGGCCGCTGGACGATGGGTGGAAGCTGACACGATACCCTTTGTCACGCAGCACCTGCTCAAACTCCCGCGTATTCGGGTAATTTCCGCCGCCGGGACCGCGGGTTTCAAACGTGCCAGCCTGAAGCCAGAAGCGAATTGAGTAGCGCGGCGCCTGCTGATATTGGCGCGTCAGCCAGTCAGTGGCTTCGCCTTTCGGTGCCCACCAGTAGGAACCGGACAGACTCAGCACGTTACCAAACAGGTTCGGATATCGCAGCGCCACCCACGCCGATGCCAGCCCTCCGTAGCTCGACCCCGCCAGCACCGTTTTATCCCGATGCAGACTCAAGCCTTTACGATGCAGCCACGGCAGAAGTTCGTGCGCCATAAAATCGGCAAAACGCGGATTCGGCGGCAGCTCTGCCCCGCGTCGGGCGTTATCCAGGGTATCGATAAACACCACGTTGACCGGCGGCAGTACGTGGCGCGCAATCAGGTCGTCGAGCACGTTGGCAAAATGGTAATCGTCCTGATACTGCTTACCGTCAAACAGCAAAAGCGTCCAGCGTGCGGGCTGCGATACGCGTGGGCGATAAATTTTGATTTCGCGCGTGTTGCCAAGAAAGTCGCTGTCAATCTGATGGCGCGTCAACTGCCCGTACTGAATCGGCTTTTTCATGCGTTGTAAGGTGCAATAACGCGTCGGATCCAGTGCAAGCAGCGAATAACGGTTCCAGCGATCGCTGGCAGGATTGAGGCTGTCAGGATTGAACGGATCGGCCTGCGCACTGACCAGGATCGCCCGCTGCTGTTCGTGCGGGTTACCCTCGATTTTCGGCACGTCCGGAGCCAGCTGGTATTGCATCAGCGTGTCAGTGGGGACGACATAGCTGCGAAACCAGACGTCAGAATTGCCGAGCCGGAAAAGCGGATCGTGCTCGCCCGCAGGCGATCCGAGCAGGAACACATTCTTATGCGCCCCGCGCCACAGGAACGTCACCCGTTTATGCTGCGAATCGACTGGCTCCACCAGCGGCGTGCCCTCAAGCTGGCGCGCCTGCCAGAAGGCTTCGGTCGTTGCGCCGCTTTCAAGCTGTTTCACCAGGGTTTGCAGTAGCGGGCTGGCAGGGTCCGGTTTGTCGGCGCTGGAAATCGCCGAGGTTTCTTTCATGCGCCACTGGAAATGCCAGCGGTCGCCTTCATTACCCTGCAGCACGAGAGTGGTGGTTTGGTGTGTCGGGAGTGAGAAAAGCAGCGTTTGCGTGCCGTCCGCCGGGCCGCCTTCAATCAACGCACGGATTCGGCGGTTGTCGCGGTCGAGTAAACGGGCATCCGTTACGCCGGAAAGCGTCGCCTGCACATAGTTTTCGCCGAGCTCCGGCAGCTCAAAACAGACCTCCCCGCTGGCATCAAATTTTCCTTTTTGCTCTCCCTGAACGGAAGGAGACTCGCAGGCCACCGCCGCGGCGGGCATCGTGCTCAGCCCAATCAACAGACCACTCCATGCCATCTTCATTACGTGCTTATTCCTGTAGAAACGGGAAAACAACGTTAATGCAAATGGGAATGGTTTTCAATATCACATAAATAAGGGGAATAAAATGCGCTGCGGCGTTGCGCCTGAACGGGCCTACCGTGCTGAATCGTAGGCCCATTCAATCACGCGCGGCGAACTAATGCGCGCGGCTTTGGTTCTCTTTACGCCACGCACCCGGCGGCTGCTTGAAGGTGCGCGTAAACACGCGGGTAAACGTCTGCTGTGAGTCAAAACCGTACTTCAGGCAAATGTCGTACACCTTCTGATCGGTATCGCGTAACTCCTGTGCCGCTAATCGCAGTTTGCGCTCGCGAATATAGCGGCCAAGACTTTCCCCTTTTTGCTGCAAAAACAGGCGCTGCAAATGCCATTTCGAATAGCCCGCATGGCGGGCGATATCGTCAATGCGCAGCGGCTGATGCAGGTTGTCGTCAATCCACTCGACGATGGTGTCAATAACCTGAGCGGAAATCGTCATACCTTCCTCCCCTTTTCTGAACTGTAAGGTGGTTATTCCCACCAGGCACGGAACTGCTGGTCACGGGTAGTAACCCACACCGGCTCACCCTGAACCGGCGTTAGCAGGCGATAATCTTTCCCTTCGCTGGCGATGCTCAGCTGTTTGTACGGGTCATCCCAGGTATGTTTAGCCAGAACAAATCGCCCTGCATGGCCCGGTAATACCGCGCGAGCGTTCAGGTCAACCGCCGCCTGCGCTGTTTCTTCCGGTAGCATGTGAATGTATTTCCAGTCCTGGTCGTACTGGCCGTTTTCCATAATGGCTAAATCAACGTGACCAAACTGCTCGCCGATGGCCTTGAAGTGCGGGCCATAGCCGCTGTCACCGCTGTAATAAATATTCTGCTCTGCCGTCACGAACATGAAACTGCCCCATAGCGTCTGATTACGCTTCAGGCCACGACCGGAGAAATGGCGCGCTGGAAGCACATGCACGGTCAGTTCATCGCTGATGTCGACCTTTTGCTGCCAGTCCGCTTCGGTAATGATCGCGCTGTCCATCCCCCAGTAACGCAGGTGCGATCCGACGCCCAGCGGGGTGACGACGCGTTTAATCTTCGGCATCAGCGCCTTGATGGTGGCGTAATCCAGATGATCGTAATGGTCGTGAGAGATGATAAGCAGATCGATGTCCGGCATCGCTGCGGCGGTCCACGGGTACTCCCCTTCAAACGCTTTGTTGAGGAATGAGAACGGTGCGGCGTAGCTGCTGAACACCGGGTCAATCAGGATGCGCTTCCCGGCGAGCTGCAAGTACCAGGACGAATGGCCGAGCCAAATCATCACATCCTGCTGCACGGGCAGGCTCGCGAGGGAGGTTTTGACCATCGGCAACGGCTGCTCTGGTCGCGCGTTCGGACGTTTAGTGGTCAGAAATTCCCAAATTGCACGCGGCATACTTTTCTGCCCGGACCAGCTGGGAGTCGGCTGCTGGTTATGAAACTGACCGTCGTGATAGTGCGCGGAGCTTTCCACAGCATTCAACTGTGCGCCCTGCGGCGCCTTGCCGAAACCGGCATTCAACACGAACGGTAAACTCGCTGCACTGGCAATTAACATAATGACAACCACACTTAAAAGAGGACGCTGCATATCCTGGCCCGGAGACTCGCTCCATCCGGTTGGAGACGATTAGGAGAAAACTTGATTATGAGTGAGTAAGCACTCATTATAGGAAGGTCGCGAAAGTCGTCAAGTCGATTTTCAATTTTTGACATTCAACATTGAAGTGCTGCCAGGGGCATGTTTCAATCGGTGTCTTTTCCAGACTGAGAGGTAAAGTGTAGTGGCTCGTCCTAAGAGTGAAGACAAAAAACAAGCGTTACTGGAAGCCGCAACGGCCGCCATTGCTCAGCAAGGTATCGCGGCCTCAACGGCCATGATCGCCCGCAATGCGGGGGTTGCCGAGGGAACGCTGTTTCGTTATTTCGCCACCAAAGACGACCTGCTCAACACCCTTTACCTGCACCTGAAAAGCTCGCTGTGCGAGACGATGCTGACGGGCATTACCGATGCCGTCACGCCGAAAGATTTCACCCGCTGCATCTGGAACAGCTACATTTCCTGGGGCGTGCGCAATCCTGTCGGCCATAAAGCGATTCGCCGTATGGCGGTCAGCGAAAAAATTACCGCAGAAACCAGGCAGCAGGTTACCGACATGTTCCCGGAACTGCATAAACTGTGTCAGCGCTCGGTGCGCAATATCTTCCTCACCACCGCCTTTCAGGCCTTTGGTGATGCGCTGTTTTTATCGCTCGCCGAAACCACCATCGAATTTGCCAGCCATGAACCCGAGCGCGCGAACGATTTAACCGCCCTCGGATTTGAAGCCATGTGGCTGGCGCTGGCCGAAGAAACCACCGCATGAATGGCGACGCGTTAGTCAAACACGCGCACCAGTTTGCGCTGGAACTGCCCTTCACCGAACAAACCTGGCCGTTTGGCCCGGAATACGATGTGTATCGCGTCGGCGGTAAAATCTTCATGATTGCCATGATCCTGCGCGGCAAACCGCTTATCAACCTGAAAGCAGACCCGCAGAAAGCCCTGCTTCATCAGGAAATTTATAAAAGTATCGAGCCGGGTTATCACATGAATAAAAAGCACTGGATAACCGTTTACGGCGGCGACGACATCAGCCCCGAACTGGTGGAAGACTTAATCACCGACTCCTGGCACAAAGTGGTCGATAAACTGCCGAAGCGCGACCAGAAACGCCTGCGCCCGCAGTGATTTTATGGCGAAAACGATAAGTGTTATCGCATTTTTGACACTTATCATTTGCCGACACTCCCTGTACTCTGCTCCCACTGAACGCGCTTAAGGCGCTGTAATCCTTGAAGGGGAGTCATCATGGACATTATTTCTGTTGCGTTAAAACGCCATTCAACCAAAGCCTTCGACGCAAGCATGAAGCTGAGCGATGAACAAGCCGAAAACCTGAAAACCCTGTTGCAGTACAGCCCCTCCAGTACCAACTCCCAGCCGTGGCACTTTATCGTTGCCAGCACCGAAGAAGGCAAAGCGCGCGTCGCGAAATCTGCCGCCGGTGGTTTCGTGTTCAACGAACGCAAAATGCTGGATGCATCCCACGTGGTGGTGTTCTGCGCCAAAACGGCGATGGACGATGCATGGCTGGAAAAAGTGGTCGATCAGGAAGAAATTGATGGCCGTTTTGCGACCCCGGAAGCAAAAGCAGGCAACCAAAAAGGCCGCCTGTTCTTTGCCGATTTGCACCGCAAAGAGCTAAAAGATGATGCGCACTGGATGCAGAAACAGGTTTACCTGAACGTCGGTAACTTCTTGCTCGGCGTAGCTGCGATGGGTCTTGATGCCGTGCCAATTGAAGGTTTTGATGCGGCGGTGATGGACAAAGAGTTTGGCCTGGCCGAGAAAGGCTTCACCAGCGTGGTGGTGGTGCCGGTTGGCCGTCACAGCGTGGAAGACTTCAACGCCGCGCTGCCGAAATCTCGTCTGCCGCAGAGCACGACGCTGACTGAGATTTAATATTGTTGCCCGGCCAGCGTGCTGCGACCGGGCGTTTTCAGTAAAGCTGAATCAGCGGTGATTCCACGCCGCAGGCCAACGCGTACCGCGTCAGGGTATCCAGACTGGCGCGTGTCACATTAGCTTCCATTCTCGATACTGTCGGCGCGCTAACGCCCATGCGCTGGGCGACCTGAGAACGGGTTAAGCCCGCGTGTGCCCGCCATTGCGCCAGCATTTCGCGCAATCTTTCCTGACGGAGTTCTGCATCTAATACTGTCTTAAATCCGGGCTGAGCCAGCATCTCCGCTCTCAGATCATCCCAGTCAATAATTGTCTTACTCATCCTGCATCTCCTTTAATCTCTTGATAGCAAGCTTTAGTTCGTCAACAGGCGTCTTCTGCGTTTTTTTCACAAAGACCCGGAGTAACCAGATTATTCGCCCACTTTGGTAAACGTAAATCCCTCGCGAGTGAAAGAACCCTACCGTGCGGATCTCAAATAATCCCTGACCTAAGGGTTTTGAATCAGGTTCCCGAAGCGCTGTCGGGTTAGCTCTGAGCTTGTCCAGTTGACGATGAAATCTTGCCTGTACAACCAAGGGCAACGCGAGAAGTTCCTCCCGGACCGCCTGATGAATTTTCAGTGTGAACATCCTGTTCTTTCTCCCGAAGAGATTAGCATATAAGGCAAATTGCATTAAAGGCTAAATGCAACCCCGTGCCCGAAACGTAGCGTATCGGACAAACGAAGTCACAACGGGTGAACAGAACGTGAAACACGCTCGAGAAAAAACGTTTACACAGGGGTTTCTGGGGAAATTACTTTGTAAGTCGAACGTCACCGGATGCAGCGTGCCTGTTTGCGGGTGACGTTCATCTCTTTCCTTCGATTGTCATCGGGTTATTGCGACTCAGCCCTGCTGTGCAAACCACGCCAGCGCCCGCTCACCTTCTTCGTCTACCGGTAAATAGACCAGCAGACGCGAACCATTGCGGGGGGCGGAGTACCAGTACATCTGTTGCAGGCTAAACGCACCGAGTTCAGGGTGGTTAAATCGTTTGATTTGATTCTCGACGCCGCGCACGTCATAGCGCTGATGCCACAGGGCTTCGAATTCCGTCGAGGCCGCGAAGAACCGCGCCAGCTTGTTTTCCCACTCCGCTTCTCCACGATGTTCAGCCATTGCGGCACGGAAATAGGACACAAACATCGGCAGCACATCCGGGTTCGCCAGGCGACTGCGCCAGTGGTCATTGGTGAGATAAAGATAGATGCAGTTGCGATCTTCCTCCGGTATCGTCGCGAAATCGACACCCATCATGCGGCAAAAGCTGTCGTTCCACGCCACGATATCAAAACCGGGTGTCTGGATGCTGGCGGGCTGTGGCATCAGGCTGTCGAGCATTCGGCGCGTACCGGGGCTGATGCCTTCACATTTCGGCACCTGCAACGATTCCAGCGGAGCCAGTCCGGCCAGCACGAACAGATGACGCGTTTCCAACGCGCTGCACTGTAACGCCTGCGCCACCGCCTGCATCACAACCACTGATGGATTCACTTCCCTGCCCTGTTCCAGCCACGTGTACCAGGTCACGCCGACGTCTGCCAGCATCGCCACTTCTTCCCGTCTCAGACCCGGCGTGCGGCGTCTTCCACTGCGCGGCAATCCGAGCCGCTGTGGATCCAGGCTTTCTCGCCGTGAACGTAAGAATGCGCCGAGCTGTTTACGGTTGTCGTCATAGCGCGTGGCAATGCGTTCAGGCTGTGTAATAAGTGACATGTCACCTCCAGCAGGGTAGTACCAGTACCAGTATAAGCAAGAACTGGTACCCGTTTATTCATTCAGCGATGCTACGTCCGATCCCTGAATGACGCAATGGAGAATCCCATGAAAACGTCTGCTGTTTCACCCGGTCGCGCCGGTCTGTTGTTGCTCTTAACCGGGCAGATGTTACCGCTGATTGATACGTCCATCACTAACGTGGCGCTGGACTCCATCACCCACTCGCTGCACACCAGCCCGACTCAGCTGGAGCTGATTGTGGCGCTGTATGGCGTGGCCTTCGCCGTGTGCCTGGCGATGGGCAGCAAGCTTGGCGATAACTACGGTCGTCGACGCCTGTTTATGTGGGGCGTGGCGCTGTTTGGCCTGGCGTCCCTGCTGTGCGGTATGGCGAATTCGATTCATTCGCTGCTGGCGGCTCGCGTGTTGCAGGGCGCGGGGGCGGCGCTGATCGTGCCGCAAATCCTCGCCACCCTGCACGTCACGCTGAAAGGCTCCGCCCATGCCCGGGCGATTAGCCTGTACGGCGGCATCGGCGGAATTGCGTTTATCGTCGGGCAAATGGGCGGCGGCTGGCTGGTATCGGCGGATTTCGCCGGGCTGGGCTGGCGTAACGCTTTCTTCATTAACGTGCCGATTTGCCTGCTGGTACTGGCCTTTAGTCATCGTTATGTGCCCGAAACCCGCAGCGAAACACCATCGGGCATCGACTGGCCAGGCACGCTGTATCTGGCGGCGATCCTTTGCTGTCTGCTGTTCCCGATGGCGCTCGGTATGGAGCTGCACTGGCCGTGGGCGCTGAAGCTGATGCTGCTGGCGCTGGTGCCGCTGGTCTGGTTAATGCGCGCCAGCGCGCGGGCAAAAGAGCAGCGCGGGCAAACGCCTCTCCTGCCGCCACGACTGTTGAAACTGCCGAGCATCCGCTTTGGCGTGCTTATCGCCCTGCTGTTCTTCAGCGCCTGGTCCGGCTTTATGTTTTGTATGGCGCTGACTATGCAGTCTGGTCTTGGCATGGCTCCGTGGCAGTCGGGGAACAGTTTTATCGCGCTCGGTATCGCCTATTTTATTTCTGCGCTGTACGCCCCGAAACTGATTGCTCGCTACAGCATGGGACGCATTTTGCTCACCGGGCTGACGGTGCAAATTAGCGGCCTGCTGTTGCTGATGGTTACCTTCTGGTATTTCGGCATGCGCACCCACGCGCTAACGCTGGCCCCGGCGACTGCGCTGGTCGGCTACGGTCAGGCGTTGATTGTGAATAGCTTTTACCGGATTGGGATGCGTGATATCGACGCCCGCGATGCGGGAGCCGGCAGCGCCATTCTCAGCACGTTGCAGCAATCGACGCTGGGACTCGGGCCCGCGGTATTAGGCAGCGTGTTTCTGGCACTGGCGTCACAGGGCGATTACACCGCCGCCATCGTCGGGTTCCTGGCGCTGGAAGTGGTCATGATGCTGGTCCTCGCCGCGCTGGTGCTGAGCTACCGTCGTCATTTAAACCGCAGCCCGCTGCCGTCAATATAATCCCGGCTGATTTGCATCTCATTCTGTCAGCGGTCATTATGCCTTTTCAGATGCCCTTAATAATTCGAGTTGCAGGAGCGTTTGCGGCTTGAAGTATGACGGGCAGAATAAAAAGGAGATGTTATGCAGGAAATTATATTAGCCCTCAAACAGTGGGGCCTTGAGATAAACCACACCACATCGCTGATTATTGTATTCGCCATTATTATTCTGACGGCAATAATCCTCCACGTTATATTGCACCGTATCGTTCTGCGCGCCTTTGAAAAACGCGCTCAGGCCAGCCAGCATTTCTGGCTGCAAATTATCACCCAGAATAAACTATTTCACCGGGTGGCATTTACCCTGCAAGGGATCGTAGTCCAGGTTCAGGCCGCGCTATGGCTGCAAAAAGGCAGCGACGCTTCCAGCATTCTGATTAACTGCGCCCAGCTGTGGGTCATGCTGTACACGCTGCTGGCCTTTTTCTCGCTGCTCGACGTGCTGCTAAATCTGTCGCAGAAATTCACCTTTTCCTCACAGCTGCCGCTGAAGGGCATTTTCCAGGGGGTCAAACTGGTCAGCGCCATTCTGGTCGGTATTCTGATTATTTCGCTGCTGCTGGGGCAGTCACCCGCCATCCTGATCAGTGGCCTGGGCGCCATGGCCGCGGTATTAATGCTGGTGTTTAAAGACCCGATCCTCGGATTGGTGGCCGGCATTCAGCTTTCTGCCAACGATATGTTACGCCTCGGCGACTGGCTGGAAATGCCGAAATACGGTGCGGACGGCGCGGTGACCGATATCGGCCTGACCACGGTGAAAGTGCAGAACTGGGATAACACCATCACCACTATTCCGACCTGGTCGCTGGTGTCTGATTCGTTTAAAAACTGGAGCGGAATGTCAGCGTCCGGTGGGCGTCGAATTAAGCGCAGCATTAATCTCGACACCACCAGCATTCATTTTCTCGATGAGCAGGAACAGCAGCGCCTGATTCAGGCTAAACTGCTGAAGCCGTATATGGACAGCCGTCACCAGGAGATTAGCCAGTGGAATGAACAGCAAGGCGGCGATGAGTCGATACTCAATCGACGTAAAATGACCAACGTCGGCACCTTCCGTGTGTACCTGAATGAATATCTGCGCAGTCACCCGAGAATACGTAAAGATATGACCCTGATGGTGCGCCAGTTAGCGCCGGACGCCAACGGTTTACCGCTGGAAATATATGCGTTTACCAACACGGTAGTTTGGGCTGAATATGAAGGGATTCAGGCCGATATATTCGACCATATTTTTGCAGTCGTGGAAGAATTTGGTTTGCGCATTCATCAGGCACCGACCGGAAATGATATTCGCGCGTTGTCAGCGGCACGCACCTGATAATAAAACGCCCGGCGGCGCTACGCCGCCGGGCAATCAATCAGGCACGTTTTCTCAACGTTTTAAACGCTACGAACAGGAACACCACCCACACCGGCAGTAAAATGGCCGACAGTCGCATACTTTCCATCGTCAGCATCAGGCCGAGGATCATCAGCAAAAACGCGATACAGATGTAGTTGCTGGCCGGAGCCCACAGCGCGCGGAATTTCGGTACGCGCCCAATTCGACGCTGGGCGGCACGAAATTTCAGGTGCGCCAGGCAAATCATCACCCAGTTCAGCAGCAACGTCGCCACCACCAGCGCCATCAGCAGGCCGAACGCTTTGTGCGGCAGGACATAGTTCACCAGCACCACCAGCGAGGTGATCGCCCCGGACAGCAGCAGTGAATTGACCGGCACGCCGCGACGATTCACGCGAGTGAGAAACTTCGGCGCGTTGCCCTGCACCGACAGGCCAAACAGCATTCGGCTATTAGAATAAACGCCGCTGTTATAGACCGATAACGACGCCACCAGAATGACGAAATTCAGCGCCGAGGCCACGATAGTGCTGTCGAGATTATGGAAAATCATCACGAACGGGCTGCTGTCAGAGGTGACGTTCACCCACGGATACAGCGCCAGGAGCACCACCAGCGAACCGATATAGAACAGCAGAATGCGATATACCACCTGATTCACCGCTTTCGGAATGGTGGTTTCCGGGTCGCGCGCTTCGGCGGCGGTGATGCCAATCAGTTCAAGGCCACCAAAGGAGAACATAATCACCGCCAGTGACAGCACCAGGCCATGCCAGCCGGTGGCAAAGAAACCGCCGTGTTGCCACAGATTGTCGAAGCTCGCGTGTTCGCCACCGTGGCCGGTAAACAGCATCCACAGCCCGAAACCAATCATACCGAGAATGGCGAGCACTTTAATCAGCGCGAACCAGAACTCCGTTTCGCCATACAGGCGCACGTTCACCATATTCACGGCGTTGATGATCACGAAGAACGCAGCGGCCCAGATCCACGTAGGCACTTCGGGTAGCCAGTACTGCATGTAAATTCCGGCGGCGGTCAGTTCTGCCATGCCAACCAGCACGAACATCACCCAGTAATTCCAGCCGGAGAGGAAGCCCGCGAAGGGTCCCCAGTATTTATACGCAAAGTGGGCAAAAGAGCCTGAAACCGGTTCTTCGACGACCATTTCGCCGAGCTGGCGCATGATCAGAAAAGCGATGATCCCGGCGATAGCGTAGCCGAGGATGACGGCGGGGCCAGCCATTTGAATGGCGGGGCCGATGCCGAGAAACAGACCAGTGCCGATAGCACCGCCGAGGGCGATTAACTGGATATGGCGGTTTTGCAGGCCGCGGTGAAGCGTCGGTTGAGTTTCCGACGCAGCATCCGTTGGCAATTGGTCGGATGCCGATGACGCGTTTTTCACGTCTTTCCCCTGTAGCGTTTTTAGAAGGGGCACCTTTTAACACTTCGACAGACGTGTCGCAAGTTTCGTCCCGGCGAGTTGCCCTGCCGGAACGAGGGTCACACTTAGAAATCGTAGCTCATAGACACTTTCACCGTGCGCGGTTCACCCTGGAAAACGTACGTGCCGTAGCTCTCCACACCGGACCAGTATTTCTCGTTGGTCACGTTATCTACGCCGACGCGCCAGACCATGTCGTTCTGATCTGCATTGACGCGCATGCGATAGCGCACACCGAGATCAAGCGTGGTGTAGCTGTCGAGTTTCTTGGTGTTGGCCGCATCCGCGTACTGCGAACCGGTGTGGTTCACTTTCGCGGTCGCAGTCAGGCCATCAACCGGTTTGATGTCATATTCTGCGCCGACCACCGCGTAGAAGCGCGATACACCAATCGCATCGTGACCGTCGTTGGTGCCGCCTGCGGTTTTGGTCATCTCCGGATCAAGCCAGGTGGTGCTGCCGTTCAGGCGCAGGCCGAGAACCGGCTCGCCAAAGACATTCAGCTCCAGGCCACGGTTACGCTGTTCGCCGTCGAGCACGTATTTGTTATCGCTATTAAGCAACGCCGATGGTTTTTTGATTTCGAACAGCGCCAGTGAACCGCCCACACGCGCGTAATCGATTTTCACGCCGACTTCGTTCTGCTTCGAATGCAGAATGCCCATGCTTTGACCATAGTTCGACGCGCCTTTCGGGGCGTTGTCGCCCGGCTGCAACGCTTCGGTGTGGTTGGCGTAAAGCGAGACCTCTTTCCACGGTTTGTAGACGATGCCGTACGTCGGCGTCCAGCGGCTTTCGGTGTAGCGCGACGTCGTGTCTTCATGGCCGGTAGCGTTGCTGTAGTTACGTACCACCACTTTTTGGTGACGCGCGGCGGCGGTGAACAGCACCTGGTCGTCGAAGAAGCCGAGGGTGTCGCTCAGCAGCCAGCCCTGCGTACGGCTGCGCGAGGTGGTCAGTGGGTCATAATAGTTGCCGCCGAAATACGCATTGTCCGGCTTCGCCACATCGTGATTGTCATAGATGTTGGTGGTCGGATTGTTGGCCGACATGCGCCAGGCTGTGGCGTCAGAGCGAATCTGCGCCGAGTAGCCGACGTTTACTTTGTGAGAGATTGGGCCGGTATCGAAATTACCGCGCAGGCCGCCCATACCGCTCCAGGCGTCGATGATGCGGTTGGTATCGAGACGACCGACGCTGGCCTCCCCGCTTTCGTCAATCAGCTTCGGCGCGGAATAGGTGCCGATTTCATGAGAGTGCTGGCCGCCGAACGCGGCGTAGGTCGTCCAGTTACTGGTCAGGTCATATTCGGCTTTCGCCATACCGAATTCACTTTCGATATTGCTGTAGCCCCATTTCTGGCTGTAGTTGTCGCCGTTGTCCGGCACATCAGGAATGAAATCCACGCCGCTGATGTTGACGCCCATCTCGCCGCCGTGGAAGGTTTTCTTCTGATAGCCAAGGTCGAGAGAGGTCCGCAGGCGCTCGCCGCGATAGTCGAGGCCAATGGAGGCCAGGGTGGTACGGCGTTTATCCGCGTCGATGGCGGTTTCCCCTTCCCTGTCGACGAGGTTCACGCGCACGCCAAACTGGTTGTCATCACCAAAGCGACGGCCCAGATCCAGCGTACCGCCTACCTGAGAATCAGAGGTGTAATCAACGCCAACGCTGGCAGTCGGGGTATCTTCCGCATGTTTCGGTTCGAGGTTGATCATCCCGCCGACGCCGGTGCTCGACGCGCCGTTCAGCAGGCCGTTTGCGCCTTTGAAGATTTCTACGCGCTCAAGCATCTGGGTGTCCATCACCTGACGTGGTACCACGCCCGACAAACCGCCCATGGTCATATCGTCGCCGTCCAGCTCAAAGCCGCGGATTTTGTAGGTTTCGGCAAAGTTACCGTAGCCCTGAACCGGCTGCACGCTGGCGTCGTTGCTGACCACATCGGCGATGGTTTTGGCCTGCTGGTCTTTTACCAGTTTGGAGGTGTAGCCGATGACGTTGAACGGCACATCCATCGCGTTCTGTTCGCCGAGCATCCCCATCCGCCCGCCGTGGGCGATTTGTCCGTCGAGGAACGCCGGAACCAGATCGTCGCCGCCGGATTTGAAATCGCTCCCTTCAGTGGCCTGCACCACCATAGTTTCTTCTGTTTTTTTGCTGGTGTTGCCTGAAGCGTCCACCGCAAAGGCGGAGTGTGAAACCGCGCTGATGGCGATAGCCAGCAGCGTTTTACGAAACGCAGTTGTGTTGGTGTTATGCATAATTTTTATTAACGAGGCTTAAGTGAAACAAAATGGCCCGTTACCGGGCCGGTCTTTTTTATTTGTTCAAAGCAATGCGCACGACGCTGTCGGGCCCAGTGGTTGAATGATCTTTATTGAAGGCTTGCTTGACGGTGACGTACAGCGTCTGACCATCGGCGGAGAGCAGCAGGCTGTTCGGGTTCGGCTTCAAATCCCAGCTCTTTTTCACCGCGTAGGTGGTAGCATCGAGGCTCAGCACTTTGCCGGATTCGCGCTGTGAGACGTAAATTTCATGGCGTTTCGGGTTAAATACCACGCCGAGTGAATCACCGATATCCAGCGTCTTAATCACTTTTCCGCTGTGAATATCCAGCACCAGAGTGGTTTTGGCTTCGGAGTTGTCGGTGACAAACAGACGGCCGGTGGCGTTATCTTCGGCAATATTCAGCAGCAGCGCCGGTTTGTCGCCGAGCGGCTTCCAGCGCTGTTCGATGCGATTGTTACGCGGGTTGATCACCAGGATTTCGCCGCCGCCGTTGGCCGCATAAATGCGCCCGGTATTCGCGGAGTAGTGCAGGCCGGTCATCCATTTGCCGGTGTTTTTGATGCGGGTTTTCAGCTTCAGCGTTTTGGCGTCAACCACCCAAATCACTGCCGGGTCCGCCACCGCGCCGACATATAGCGTGTCGTTGTACAGCAGGATCTGACGCGCGCCGTACGGCAGGTCTTTTTCGTTACGCTCCGGGAACAGCAGACGGGCTTTCACTTTACCGTCGGCGGTGTTCAGGGCGCTGATACCGCCGTCGAGAGAATGGGTAACGTAGACGGTTTGACCATCGTCAGAAATGGCCATGCCGAAGTTTTTCAAATCGGTGTGGCTGGCGCCAACGGTTTTCAGCGTTTGTGGGTCGAGTTTGTACACCACCCCGCCCTGCACGTCTTTAAACCCTTCCGCACTGGCAACATAGAGCGCATCCCCTTTCGGGCTGAGACCCATTTCGTACAGACCGTCGGCCAGTTCACGCTGAGTGAGATTTTCAGCCGCCTCAGAGGCGGTCACTTTTGGGGGGGTTGGAGCTACGGGAGCGCTCTGCGAAGCACAGCCCGCCAGCGCGAAAGCCAGCGCCATTGCGGTGAATTGACGTTTCATGAAAAGTTCCCTGCAAATTTAAATAAAAACGAAAATGAGAACTATACGCATTATCCTCATTGTTTCAAGCATAAATATGCAGGGGTTTTTAGGACAAAAAAAAAGGCCCCAGCAAGGGGCCTTGAGTCAATTCAAGCTGTTTCGCCCGGCATGCAAGCGCCGCCGGGCAACGTTCATCAGAACTGATAGCTGTAGTTGACGCTCGCGAACCAGAAATACGGATTGTCGATATGCCCGGAGAAAACGTCCGGGGAAGAGACTTTACCCGACTGCATATGCAGATATTCCATAGCAAAACCAATATTGCTGGCTGGAGTTATCTGATACTGCGCCCCGGTACCAAAGCGCCACTCATCGCCGGTTGGCATACTGAGGGACATATTACCCTGATCATGGTAAGGCGTACTATCAAAGGCCACCCCGCCGTTAATACGCCACTGTTCTGTCGGACGATACTGCACGCCAAGCGCGGTATGCCAGGTGTCTTTCAGGCGATTGTTATTGTTGACGGTCTGTCCTTCAACGGTGATTTGCGGCGCGCCGAATTCACTCCAGTCCTGCCACCCCAAATCGCCCATCACAGACCACTGCTTATTAATATCATGCACCAGGCTCAGCATGATTTGCTGCGGCGCACGAACCTGTGCGGTCAACGGCAGTTCAAAGTTACCCTGTGGCAGACGCACCTTGCCATCGATATCAAAATCGTAATCAGTTTTGCTGTTCCAGGTAATACCGGCGCGGGTCTGGTCAGTGAGCTGCATCAAAAGACCAAGACGATAGCTGGCGGCCCAGTCATGATCTTTCTGCGTTTTATCGTCGCCATTGACGCTACGCGTCATGCTGAGAAAACCGTAGTTGGCGTTGACGGAAGCACCGATGGACACCTTGTCACTCAGTTTATAGGCCAGAGATGGGCTGATAGTCAGCGCCATCATGGTGCTCTTCTTGATCAGGCCATCGCCCGCCCAATCGCCATAATCAATGCCGAGACCAAAGTTGCCGTACATGCCTATCCCGGCGTACAGGTTATCGGTCACCTTTTGGCTATAGAATGCGTTGCCGTTAGGCATCACATCCAGCACGTTGCCAGGGCTTTGTCTGTCGTTATCAAGCTGATAATCGATATTACCGCCCAACGCCTGTAAACCACCGGTAAACATATGGTCCGGAAGTCGGGTCATCCCCGCCGGATTGCTGGCAATAGTCGACGCATCCTGCGCACGCGCGGCCTGCCCGGCCCCGGCCAGAGCGGTATCTTCAGTACCGATTTCATAGAAATAGAGGGCACTAGCGTGTGCCAGCGATGTGCAAAGCAGTCCAGTGCACACGAGGGCGAGTTTTTTCATTTGCTACCTGCCAAAATTTAAGCGTTCTATACCCAGAGGAGGGTATGCATTGTTATTGGTAAAAAAAGCATAGTTACCCACGTCGAATTTGCCAGTAACAAACCGACGGTTAACCCCTTCATTTAGAAGGGGCAAAAGGATAGCAAAGGGGTGCTTACTTCTTCAGCCAGAGATCTGTTTATAATTAAACGCTGTGACTATTTCAGCATGCGATCAAGCTGCGTTTTATCGGCGGCCTGCGCTTTTTCGGCCAGCGGCGGGAACTGAGCCGGCGTGTAGTAGTCGGCCGGCGACGGCAGACGTTCCATATCGCGCCCTTTATAGATTTGCAGCTCGCCTAGCGTGGACAGCCGGATACCGTCGATCACCGCGGGCATGTGCAGCTGATAGGGTTGCACACGTTCAAATGGGACGGCGGTCGGGAAGCGATTTTCAGTGAGTGAATAATTGCGTTTGAGCACCAGGAATTTGTCCGGCACCCGGCGCTTGCTGTTCCACCAGTCGCCGTCCACTTCCCGGAACATTCTTTCGGTTTCCTCGCGTGTCACCACGCCAAGCCCAACCAGCGCCTGATGGATTTGCGTGTCCATCGCCTTGTTATAGGCCTCAATTGAACCGGCGTTGCCTTGCAGAATCACGTTAATGGCAAGCCGTGCGCCGAGCAGGTTGGAGTAGAGGTCTTCCGGCGAAAACGCAGATATTTCCTCAGAGAAACCGGGCACCGACTGGAAGCCGTACCACTGGGCAATCTCATGCCACTGCGCCAGTTCAAAGGCAATTTTCCCCGCCAGCCACGCCGCCAGGGTATAGCGCTGCGGCATCGATGCCGGAGGCGTAAAGGCGTTGAGCTGAATACGACGCAGGCCGAGTTCTTCGCTGTAGAAGAATCGCCACTGGCTGCCCAGCTTCGGGTAAATCCGCGAGAAAATATAGAAGGTGTTATCGGCGGTATCGCGCACGTGGGCGATGTCGATAAACCCGCCGCGATGGGTATAAATCAACCCGCTTTTCTCGTCGTTCAGGCCGATCAAATCTTTTACCGCCGCCAGCGCACTGTCGTTGTAATGATGATGCCCGAGCGTGTCGATGGTCAGCACGTTACCAATCTGATACACCGGGATAGGCACGCCAATTGCGCGCACGTTGAGGTCATAGCCAAACGCACAGCACGGGCGCAGCGACTCCGGCGCGACCAGATGGCCGACGACCGGTGATACGCGCCGGGCCTGTTCTACCGGCAGCAGCGTGTCGCTTGCCATCACCGTGCTCGTTACCAACAAAAAACTCAACAACCAGCCCCGCATCAAAACGCCTCCGCAACCTGGAAATAGAAACCGGCACTTTCCCGGCCAAAGCCTAAATCAAGCCGGATATTCATCGCAGGCTTCACTTCAAAACGGTAACCCACGCCAACCGATGGCAGCAGCGGGTTATCACCTAAATCTGACGGCGAACTGCCCAGCGCGCCGACTCCGGCCCACAGCACATAGCCATGACGCCAGTTGAGTTTTTGCCGGTACTCGACCTGGCCGCTGACCACGTCGTTATCGCGGTAGCGCCCCTGGTAGTAGCCGCGCAGACGATTGTCGTCGCCCGCTTCCGAGAGCCGGTCCCAGGGCACATCGCCGTTAGTGAAGCGGCCCCACAGGTCAAACGCCAGCACGCGTTTATCATCGATCGGATGATAGTAATTGTATTGCAGTTTGGTGGCGGTGAAGTGCGTATCCGAACCTAAAGCCGGGTCGAAATAGCTGTACTCCACGCTGATGTACTGCCCGTGATGCGGCTGGGTGATGGCATCGCGTGAATCGTAGTTCACGCTGACCGTCGCGCCCGAGCTGAGCGGATTGGTCGTGTCGGTGTACTGCGAGAATTTGTCGTCTGGCTTGCGGTCGTCGACGTTGGCGTTCATCGACGAGAAATCCCAGCCGACGCCGAGATAGAGATTATCCACAATTTGGCGCATCAGCTGTGGATGCACCTGGATTGAGTTATCGTCATATTTCTGCGAACTGCCCTGCGCCGCATCGTAGCCTACGCCCCAGAATTTAGTCGGCACTTTGGCGATACCGCCGTCAACAAACAGACGCCAGCGGTCATCGGTAAAGAAAGTGTAGTTATGCAGCCCAAGGCCCAGCGCACCGCTGGTACTGACGAACCCGGTGAAGGAGATGGATGAGTTTTGGGTCTTTTTGTCGTTGGGATCCATACGATAAATCCCCGCCACCGCCGTGCCGAGTCCGAGCTTCAGCTCCGGGGTATAAAACGGTCCCGGCAGCACGCTCCAGTCGATGCCTTTGCTGGGATCGTACTGGTTATCGGCACCGAGCTTTCCCAGAAAATCATCAATCGACTGCTGACTGATTTCGGCCATGACCGGTGTCGCCATGCCTGCGCTCACCAACCCTGCCAGCACTGCTAACCATTTGTTCATCAGAAGCGATATTCACCCGCGACAAAGAAGCTATTACGATCGTTAAAGCCGAACTCGGTCAGGACGTTGAAATTCTTCGTGATTTCGTACTGCGCGCCCACCAGCATATTCCACGGCGAAGTCAGGTGCTGTTTCACGTCAAAGCGCCCGTTTTCCACTATGCTGTCCAGCGCCGACGGCAGATTCAGGTCAGAGAGGTTGCCTTTAAATTCCTGCTGAACGTCCTGATACATGCTACCGACCCACAAACTGAGATGCGACGGCCCGTCCAGGCCCTGAAATTCAAAGCGATAGCCTACACGAGGCGACACGGTAAGCGCAGAGATTTTTCCGTCGAGAATATCAAAACTGGTCTGGGTGTAGTTGGTATCGAGGATAGTAAACCAGTTGCCATAGCCACCCGCCAGGGTCACACCAGCCCCGTAAGTAGTGCCTTCGAAGTTCAGCTTGAAGTCGAGATCCTGCAACGCCCCGCTCTCATAACCGGCGTGCACCGCCTGGGCGATAATGTGATCCCGATTAGGATGGAGGATAGTGCCTGGCGCGTAGTTGGAGGGATCGGCATCCACGGAGATGTTCGACACCGACGAGCCTTTGGTATGGCCGAGAATGCCGTAGACGTTGAGGAACGGAAACACCCACATGTCCAGGCGCAAGTTTTCGGTTTCGCTGCGCTGGCGGGTGTCGCCGATACCGATGTTGAACATGTCATCCGGGATCGGCATCCCGCCCACTTTCAGCCCGGTCAGCGAGATGCTGTCGACGTTAATGTTCTGGCGCATGTTCATATAGCTGACGTTGACCCCGAACGGCAGCGGAATGGAGTACCCGCGCGCACGCGCCTCGTCGCCCCAGATAGGGAACATGCTGTCGCTGGAGGACGAGTCCTCGGTGCTGAGCGTGCTGTCGCTGCTGCCGCTCGCATCAGCCGGAGGAGTAGTTGCACCACAGGCTGCGCCGGAAATCAGCAGCAGCGGGACCAGAGTTTGACTCCATTTCATCATCTTATTCTCAATTGTGCCTTGCCCCGGTTACAGACCAGAGCCGACATTAAAATAGACCGCCTGCTCGCCATCACTAAAGGCGACATCGACCCCGGTATACAGCCCGTATTTTCGGGCAATCAGATAGCGAAAGCCTGTTCCCCAGGCGACTTCACTGGTACTGAACAAATCATTATTATCATTGGCGGCACTTCCGGCGCCGACAAATCCTTGCAGGATCCAGCGCGGCGTAACCTGCCAGGCAAGCTGAGTTTGCGCGGTCGCCACGTAATCGCCCTGATAGCGATAGCGCGAAATACCCCGCAAATTAATATCCGGTCGTGACATTGGCGGCAGATGCCGGTCGCTGTTGGTCAGCGCCTGATAGTCGCCTGCCAGCCCCAGGGTCACCGTTGGGCTTAACGGCAAAAAGTATTTACCGTCGAGAGTCAGCTGGTTGTAGCGGTAATCGCCCCCCAAAAAGGAGGTGTAAAAGCGGTACTCGGCGCTTAATGACAACCCCTTGTGAGGATAGAAAAAATTGTCCGTTGTGTCATATTCCGCCAGCAGACCCAGCGCTGAAGAGGTACTTTCTTTGCCGAAAAGGCGCTGCCAGGCGTAATTGATGACCTTGTTGTTGTCGGCAGAAATTTCCGTGTGCGCATAAAATTGCGTCACGCCGAGAAAGACCGGGGAATCCCCCACCCGAAACTGTAACTTTTGCAGGCCACCGTACCCTTTTGTATTGGTGCTAATCGCCTTATTTTTACCGAATCCCAGCACATCGCCGCTGTAAATATCGAGGTTGATGTTGGCGTATCCCAGCCCAACCAGATAGCGGATGTGGTCGTTATTCCAGGTGTGTCGATGCCCGCCGCCGGCAAACCAGCTGCCGTTTTCAGTGGCACCGCCGCCAAACGCCGACAGGTTCGGCGGAATAAAGCGATCGCCGTCCATCGAGCCTTTGCCGTGTAAAAACAGGCCGAACAGCCCGCCGCCGTAGCCAATCGCCGGTTCGGTTATGAGCACCGGAATCGGCAGAAAGCCATACTTGTTATCGCGCAGGTAGTCGCTCATATCGAGCATTCCGTCCTGCGGGTCGAGCAGGCCCGCGGCCACGCTGTGGAGGCTGGTGAACAGCAGCCCCAGCGCGGCCAGTCTGCGCAGCATCATGCTTCCGGCCTGCCTGGCGGCGTCGCAGGGGCCGCGTACCAGTTCTCTTTCGCCACCATCACCGCGTCTTCCGGCTGCAGTACGAAGTTCGGCGACATAATCTGCACGCCAAATTCGTTAAACACGTCCTGAATGTTGCTGTGCAGCGCGTTACGCGCCACCGCCAGTGAGGTGCCCGGCAGCAGTCTCACCTGAAGTTCGTAGGAGATGTACCAGTCCATCAGACTGAGCTGACGCACCAGCGGCGCCTCGGCATGATCGACGATACCATCGGTACGACGAGCCGCCAGCTCCAGCATCGCGTGCACCTGTCGCCACGGTGTGTCATAGCCAATGGTGACGCCGGTCGTGAGATTCACACCGCCACCAGGGTTTTGCGCGCTGAGGTTGGTAATTTTGCCGCTGACCACTACCGCATTGGGCACCGTCACGACGTAGTTTTCGCGAGTAATAATTTTGGTGGCCAGCAACCCGATTTCGCTGACCTGACCTTCATTGTCTGCAATTCGGATAATGTCACCTTTGTGCAATGCGCGGGAGTAGATAAGCACCAGCCCGCTCATGGCATGGTTCATCACCCCCGCAGAGCCGAGCGTCAGCATCAAACCGAAGAAGACGCTGATCCCTTTGAACGCCAGCGAGTTTGCGCCAGGCAGGAAGGGGTATGCGGCTGAGAGAGCGAATAACCAGACCATGACCGAAATCAGTTTGCGCGTAGCGCCAACAGTTTCCGGATGTAAACCAGGGAGCTGCACTTTACCCGCCGCCACCTGGTTAAGTAAAACCTTCAATAATTTAATAATAAACGACGTAATCAGGAAGATAATCAAAACGATAAGCAAGCCGGGCAGCGCTGAGGCAATCGACAGCGTGATTTTTTGCAGCACCCGATAAGTCCAGTCGCCGAGCGATTCTCCCCAGACACGCGTCCAGGGAAACAGGCTGAATGCCCAGCCGAGCCACAGGTATACCGCCACCAGTGACACCATGATCATCAGCAGGCCATACAGCTTAGATTCAATCGCCCCTAAAAAACGCCGCCAGCTAATGGGGATAATGCCGCGTTTTTCCAGCAGCATCATCAGGTTATAGCGCCTGACCCAGCGCCAGGTGCGGTACGCGCCGTAGCATAAAAGTGCCACCGCCAACGCGCCCGCCACGGTTTTCAGCACCGCCAGCACCAGATATCCGGTGTTGTACTGGTCGCTTAACGCCGTGCGTTGCAGCTCCATCCGCGCCAAAACCCGCTGGGCGGCCTGATCGAGGGTTAAGTCATCCCCTTCATCCAGATCGGCCTGGCTCAGTAGCATTATCGGTTTGCCGTTCATCAGGAACAGGCGAGCGGGCTGGTTATAACGGGTGATGGGTTCGACGGTCAGCGGTTTGCTAACGTCGTCATGGGTGAAGGCGCGCAAAGTATTACGAATGCGCAGCACGCGCTCTTCCGGCGTGCTGAGACCAAATTTTGCCTGAAGCATGACAATCGGCTGGTGGAAAATATAGACCGTCCGCGCCCGCTCCTGCTCCGTCGGTTGTTGCCGGGGTTCCGCGGCGAATAAGGGAAAAGCAAGCAACAGCGAAAGCCACGCCAGTAAAACATGCCGCATCCTGTTCATAGTCAACACCCGCAGAAGTAAAAATTATCGTTATTATTCAGAGCACAAAAGCAAAAGGCTGGCCTGCTCTGAATTGAGCATAGACCAGCCTTAGGCTAATTCAAGACACCTTAGAAGCGGATTTTCATCCCTAGCGAGGCGGACAAATCTGCATCCACGTTGGTGTTGTCGCCGTTATCCCAGGTTTTGCCTACTTCGGTATATGCCTGTACATCATTGGTGACCGCCCACGTCACACCCACTGCGGCTTCCGTCGCGCTGAACTGCTGGTTAGCCTTGAGGGTGGTCTTGCCATGGCTGTTCGCCCCATTGCTGTAGGTCACCGCATCTTCGCCATCAGTCAGCTCTTTCCAGAAGTTCACCCGCACGTACGGTTTCACTTTACCCATGTTGGTATCGTAATCCGCCGTCAGACGCGCACCGAGACGCCCAATCACCGCGCTGTCGGCGTCAGTGCTGACATGGGTATCGACGCCATCGTTAAGGGTCACATCATCGAAGTTGCTCCACTGCCACACCAGCTGTGCCTGTGGTTCAAAGGCCCAGTTACTGTCGCCCAGTTGCCACGGTTTACCCACTTCTACAGAAGCAGTCACCGTGCTGCCATTTGGATGGTAAGTGTCAGAACTGCCTTCGCTTTTCAGATCGACAGAATGGTAACCGTACTGCAACACATTATCAACATAGAAACCATTGGTATCGGTCCAGGTCGCGTAGCCGCCAACGTAAGATGAGAACGTTGAGTTGTACGCTGAGCCGCCCCCCATGCCGGTGTTGCCACTGACCGAACTGTCGAGATCCATAAAGGTGGTGTAGATCCCGGAACGCCATTTGTCGTTCTGCCACAGATCGAGGCCAATCTGCATCCCGTCATATTGCGAATGGCTCTTACTGCTGGTGGCATCATCCAGATGCTGATCGACGGTTTTGGTCAGATAGCGCGCCCAGAAGCGCCCTTCCTGATCTTCCGGCACATCCGCACGCCACGGCTGCTCGTCACCCACACGCTGATGCAGTGTGCCGAGCACAAACAGATCGGCCTGGCGAACGATCGATGGCAGGGTATCGAAGCCCGGCACTACCGGGCTGTAACCAGCACGCAGGAACCAGTCTTCCCCGGCACCGCTCGCATTTCCGGCATACAGCTGATACTGCCACGCCCCGGCGATCAGCTTGTCGCCGCCAATGTTAAAGGCGTCTTTGGTGGTTTGTGCTGTAGTGGTTGCGCCATTTTTGGCTTCCACCACCATTATCCCGTCGCCGGTGGTCGGCTCGCCGAGCTGACTGACGTCGATGTCCAGTCGGGTGTTACCGGTCGCGGTGCCGCCGTTAATCACCAGTTTGTCCGCCACGCCCGGGCTGTGCTGCTGGGCGGCAATTTTAATCGTACCGTCCATCCCGACGTAATCACCGTTGACGGTCAGCGTGGATCCAACATTACCGCCGCGCAGATTAACAGTCCCCTGGTTCACCAGGTTCGCTACCGTCTGATTGCGCCCGCCGGTATCCAGGGTCGCGTTCTGGCTGACGATATGCGAGGACTTCGCGCTGAATCGTGAGGCTCCCCCCGCCAGCAGGGTGCCGTTTTCCACCAGCGTGTAGCCGCTCCAGTTATTCAGCCCGTTCAGCACCGTGGTGCCACTCCCGCGCTGGATGAAGTCACCGGTCCCGGAGATAACACCGTCGAGATCAACCGTGTTATTGCGGTTCACCACCAGCGTATCGAGGTTGAGAATATTACCGGTGGCGCTGCCGGTGCCGCCGCCGTTGCCGAGCTGCAACGTGCCGTTGCGGATCGTCGTCAGGCCAGTGTAACTGCTATCCTGCGTCAGGGTCAGGGTGCCGTCGCCCGCTTTGGTTACGCCGCCGCTGCCGCTGATACCCGACAGCAGGGAAACGTCATTGCCGTTGGTGTCGATGGTGCCGCCGTCGCCACTGAGCGTCCACGCACGTTGGGTATCAAACGCCGCGCCGTAGCGGAAGGTCCCACCGTTCAGGGTGATTCCGGTGTCTGCCGCGCCGAGATTCTGGTCGCCGCTGACCTGTAACACGCCGCCGCCGACGGTGGTCCCGCCGCGATAGCTGTTATTGCCGTTCAGCACCAGGGTACCAATATCCGTTTTGTCGATACCGCCGCTGCCGGTAATTTGTGAATTGATGGTGGCGGTGTAGAGCTTGCCGAGCGCGGTGCCGTCGCCGACGCGGATCACCGTATCGGCGGTGTTGGTGGTGATCACCCCGTCGTTAATCACGTAGCCGTTGGTGGTGAACTGCGCGCCGCTAATCAGCACCTCGCCGAGGCTGTTATCGACGGTGACGTTGCCTTTTTTACCGCTGAACACCGCAAACGCGCCATCGCTAAACGGCGCATTGATGGTGCCGTCCGGATCGGTCTGATCGGTGCTCCAGTTGTCGTTGCCGCCGCTGTTTTGCCAGACGCCGTCACCGCCGTCTATTTTGCCGTTGTTTTTCAGAATGCCGTTGACGCCGCCGGTGCCGTCCCAGAAGTTGAGCACCAGACCCGAGGTGTTGACCAGGTTGACCTGATTCGCTACTGAGGTTTGTACGTACAACTGGTTGGCTGCATCCGGTACGGTACCGAACTGCAGACCGTTATTGATGAGATCGCCGCTGTAGTTGATGACGCGATACACGCCGACATCGAACTTGCCGCCCGGGGTCTGGGCAATGTTGAGCTTGCCGTCGAGGGTCAGATCACCGTTAACCACCAGCAGATCGTTCAGCGGATCGTTGGCATCCGGGACGTTAGACTTACCGAACTGGAAATCGAGCTGCGCATTGTTGGCGAGCGTCAGATTGTTCATGGTCAGCACGCCAACGCTGCTCAGGTCTTTACCCGGCGTCAGATGGCCGTTATCCGCCACGGTGACGTTGGCCCCGAGGGTCCCTTCCCCGCCCAGCGTCGCGTTGCTGGCCACGCTGGTCGCGCCCGTCGCCGCGCTTTGATTACCGTTAATCAGCAACGCGCCTTTCATTACCGATGTTGCACCGGTGAAGGTGTTGTCGGCAGTCAGCGTCAGAATGCCGGTGCCCACTTTCTCCAGCCCGCCGCCGACGCCGGAAATCAGGCCGCTGATGGTATCGTTAAGGTTGAGATTCCCTTCGCTGAGGGTTTTATTCCCCAGACTTACGGCGCCAGCCCCGGAGAGTGAACCGACGGAAGTTTTCACTGCAGCATCATCGAAAGTCACGCGCGCGCCGCTCTGGTTGGCAATTCGCGCGTTAGCCGCCTGGGCATTGCCGGAAAATGCCACGGTACCGGCGTTGGTGGTGACGCTGGTGCCGCCGTCGGCGCTGCCTGACATCAACAACCGTGAAGTGTTATCGACATTAATGGTCGCGCTGCCTGCATTACTGCTGCCGGTAAAGCTGGCAGTGCCGGCGGTCAGGCCGATGGTGCTTTGGCCCGCGCTGGCGCTGTCATTGAAACTCAGCGTCGCCCCATCAACATCAAAGGTGTGCGTTTGCGCGCTGGCGCTGCTGCGGAAGTTCACCCGCGCATCATCGTTGAGCGTCACCGTGCTGTCCTGTTTGCCGAACGCGCCGGTGGCATTCACGTTCACATCCAGCGTTCCGGTGCCGTTTTTGCCGTTGACGAGGGTATCGCCGAGCCAGGTATTGGCGGTGTTCAGCACCAGCTGCCCCGCACCGGTTCCGGCGGAGGTGTCTTCAATGGTCAGGTTTCCGTCGCCGCCAATCACGCCGGTAGGGGTGAAGGTGTTGCCGTACGCATCCAGCGTGCCACCGCCGGTTTTATCGAGGAAGATTTTACGGTTGGTAGTGAGATTCGCCCCGGAGCGCAGGGTCGCGTCATTTTTCAGGGTGACGGAGGTCCCGACATTACCCAGGCTGCTGTCTTTCGACACCTGCAACGTGCCGTTCCACACTTCCACACCGCCGTTAATCCGGTTGTCGCCGTTGAGTACCAGCGTGCCCGGATCGGTTTTCAACAGACGGGTGACGTTCAGATTCCCGCTGCTGTCACGGTCACCGCTTAACGCAGGGGTCGCTCCCACAGGGTCCGTATCCTGCACCAGATTGGCGTTGATGGTGGTGACCACATCTTCACCCGCACCGCCATCACCGACGCGGATCAGGAAGTAGCGATTGGCCGCCGTTTCCCCTTGTGCGGTGTAGCTGTTCGCCGGATTCAGACCGGTAGCCGCGTTGGTTGCCACGAACTGCAGTTCACTGCCGTTAACCGGATTCAGGGTGTAGCCATTGGAGCTGAACTGCATCCCGGAAGTGACCACCTGCGTCAGCGTACCACCGATGACCTCTGGTGTGATATTCACCGCGCTGCCCGCGCCCTGGAAAACCGCAAAAGCGTGCTGCGCCCACGGGGCGTTACCGTTCCCGCTACTTTGGGTCCACTTGTTAGCATCCCCGGTCAACTGCGGCGACCAGCTGCCGATGCCGCCGTCGACCTGGCCGTTGCCGTCGATACCGTCAGGGCCATGGTTGGCATCTGCATCCCCGTCCCAGAACTGCAACGCGGTGGTCGGGTCGAGGAAGTTGAGCACCAGGTTAACTTGCTGCGGCACGTTGGTCTGCACTTCATACTTCGAATCCGTTGGCGGCAGGGCCACAATATTCAGCCCGTTACCGGTCAGCGCCCCGCCGTAGTTATACAGGCGATACACGCCCGGCAGGAAAGTCCCGCCGTCGGCCAATTTCACATCAAGATCGCCGTTGAGCTGTAAATTCTGACCGACGTTCACCAGGTCGTTATAGGTGCCGCCCGGCACATAGGCCTCGCCCAGCTGGAATTCACTGGTGGTGTCATTCGCCAGCGCCAGATTGCCGCCAATGGTGAATTTCCCGGTGCCCATGTCGCCCGGGGTCAGTTTGGCTCCGCCGGTATTAAAGGTGACATTACCACCCAACGTGCCCACGCCGCCTAACGTCGCGCCGCCAGACACCGTTGTGTCACCGCTGCCAGTTTGCACGCCGTTGACCAGTAGGGTGCCTTTTTCCACGCCGGTGGTCCCGGCGTAGCTGTTGGCACCGCCGAGACGCGTTATCCCAGCGCCAATCTGGCGGAAATTACCCGCGCCGGAAATCACGCCGTTGAGCGCGACGTTATCGGAATGGTTAACAATCAAATTGCCGTCGTCGGTGATGTTGGTTTGGGTCGAAAGCAAACCTGTGGTGCCGCCGTTGCCCAGCGCCAGCGATGAACCACCGCCGATATAGGTATTGCCGGTATAGGTGTTGTTGCCGAGGAGGACGGTGCTACCGCTGCCGACGCGCTCCATACCGCCGGTGCCGGAAATCACTCCGCTGTAAGTCTGGTCCGTTCCGTCGAAGGAAACCAGGCTGCCAACGCCTGACATCGAAATATTGTAGTTGTGGATAGTCGCCTGCTGCGGCGTACTCGGTGTGATGCTGTCGCCGCTGCGCAGCGTTGCACCGTTATTGACGTTGATTACCGGCGTGCCGGAAAGCGTCAGGTCGTTAACGACGCGCATGTCGGTGGTCGCGCCGTTCAGCGTCAGCGTGCTCCAGCCGGTGCCAATGTTGGTGCCGGTGGCCACGTTATCCGCCAGAAGGCTACCGATCGCCGCTGACGCGCCTGCTTTGTTGGTACCATTAAAGGTTAACGTGCTACCGGTGCCGCCCTGGCTGAGAATGTGGGTGGTGGTCCCGAGATTAACATTGCCGACCGTGGCGTTGTCCCGACCGTCGTTGCCGGTGAAAGTCACACCGCCGTCGAAGGTGCCGCTGTTCCAGGTGAAGCGGTCATTACCGCTGCCCAGCGTCAACTCCCCGCGCGTGCTGCCCCCACTCAGCGTCAGAGTGTCATTCCCGCTGCCGGTGAGCACCGCCTGCGCCGTAGATGACGCGGCTCTGAGCGTGCCACTGTTGGTGATAGTGTTGTTGGCGCTGCCGGTGGCGTCAATGAGCTTCGCGGCCTGGCTGCTGCTGGTGATGGTGCCGGTATTGCTAATGGTACGACTCGCTGCGCTACCGTTCAGCACGATCAGCGAACTGCTGTTGCTGGTGCTGCTGGAATTGATGATCCCACTATTGCTGAAGGCTTTGGTATTGGCCGCCAGAATAGTGCTGCCGGTGTCGCTGGAGGTCTGGATATTTCCCTGGTTGGTCAGGCTGCTGGCGTTGGTGGCGTCAATCGCCGCCCCCGCGCTTGCGCCCATGGTGATGCTGGTCCCGGAATTCACCGTGCCGCTGGTTTTGGCCAGCACCCCAACGCTATTCGCGCCATTGCCGTTGATGGTGTAGCCGGTGCCGATATTCAGGTTACCGGTGGTGGCGGAGCCGTCAGACTTCATAAACGCGAATCCGCTGCCGCCGCCGCTGACGTTGAGCACGTTCCCGCTGCCCTCTGCCGAGAAGGTGACCGCGGTACGGATAGCCGGACCGTCCGCCGCGTTGATGGTCACGTTGTTGAGCTTAACGTTACTGGAGCTGGCGTTATTGTTGATCCCCGCCCCGCTGCCGGTCAGGTCGATAATGGTGTTGCTGGCGGTAAACGACGATGCGCCGGTGCTGTCAATCAGCACGCCGTCAGCATCGCCGCCCGCAGTGATGTGGTTCCCGGTGCCGTTCACCGTCAGCGATGCGCCGTTGCCGGTGAGCTGCACCGCCGCTTTGCCGCCCGTTGCATTGACGTTGCCGAGCCGATTAACCACTGCTCCACTGCCCTGCACACGCACGCCGACGTTTTCACTGCCGGTCACGCCAGACACGGTTATCGTGCCGTTGTTGGTGAGCGTCCCCGCGTTCTGAATATCGACCCCAATGTTGTTGCTGCCCGCGACGCTCACGGTGGTATCCGTTGGCTGCGCCCCGACATTGATCGTCGCCAGACCACCGTTGTGCAGCAATATACCGGTGCTGTTATCGCCCAGCAGGTTGATGTTAGCCCCGGAATTCAGGGTCAGATTGCCGAGATAGGCCACATCGTAGCCGGTAATCCCGTTCTGTCCGGCGGCTGAGCCAATCACGGCATCAGATGCGACCAGCGTTGCGACTGGCGTATCACCAATGTCGCCGTTAATACTGTAATCACGCCCGTCTACCGCCACGGCGGTAGTGTTATCCCCCGTCAGCTGAATGGCCCCGTCGCTGATGGTACCTTTCGCCCCGCCGGTCACCCTCACGCCCACGGCGTTATCGCCGCTGACCGTGATGCTGGCGTTGCCGGTCGTAATTTGGGTCGCCACATCGTTGCTGGCGTTGGTATCGTTTAAATCATCAAAACCGTTGGCGAACACTCCGGTAGAGCCTGCCCCCGCAACGGTCAGACTGTAGTCCCCACCGGTGGTCGAACCGGTAAATTTCGCCCCGCTGTCGACGGCAAACAGCACCGATCCCATTTGGCCGCTGTCGGTAATCGTCGGTTTACTGATGTTGATCGTCGCCCCTTGCCCCCAGGCGTAATAGCCAATCTGACCAATGTTCTCAAACGTCAGACTGGAAGCATCTCCCAGATCAATGGTGGCATTTCCGCGCGCATGCACGCCAATCGCCCCGGCGGAAAGCAGGCGAATGGTTGATTGCAAATCCACGGTGGCGGCGTGGGTGTCGAGCCCTTCGGCGTAGACCGCGTAATTACGATAGGTGAACGGGTTGGCATCGCTGCCGCCGGTATCGCCCGAACTGCCGACGGTAATATTGCCGGTGGTCGAGGAGGTCAGGCTAGCATCGGCGTTCATCGCCAGAATGTTGAGGGCAATGTTGTTATCCCCCTGCACCTGAATGTTGCCATTGTTGGTCACCGCGCCGACGTTATCCTGCACAAACATGCCGTAGTTGGCGGCCGCAGACCCGGCGGTAAGTTTGCCCTGAACCAGAATGGTTCCGTCGTTGGTGACCGTACCCTGATTGCCGCTCGCCATCATCCCGGCCGCATTACGGGTGCCGCTCAGCAACGTGATGGCCCCACTCGCCGTGTTGGACACGCCGTTGGCACTGGTGGTGTGGATACCTGCGGTTAAATCACCGCTGCCCACCAGATTCACCGCCGTCGGCGTACCGGCTGCAGTCAGCGGCGTGCCACCGACCCAGATATTGCCCCGGTTGAGGAAGCTGGCATTTTCGGACAGGTCTACCCCATACGCGCCACCGTGCCCGTCAACGTTATGGCTGTTGCCGGTTATCACAATCGACTTACCGGCGTTGTTGGCCACTTCCGTCGTGCCGCTGGCCCTTATGCCGGTGGCGCTGTGGGTGGACGAATCGGTAATGCCGACGTTGATAAAACCATTGTTGGCCACCGCACTGGCGCCGCTGGCCGATATCGCCGTCGCCCCGGCGTTGTTGACGTTTTGGTTGCTGCCATTTTTTTCGAGGAACAGCCCGGCGTTAATCACCCCGTTATTCACGGCGAACGAGTTAGTGGCCTTCATGCCGACTGATTCTGGGCTGCTACCGCTGCTGCGCCAGGTATTGATTGCCCCATTGTTGGTTATCTGCGCGTTGGCATTAGCTTCCATCACCGCCGTCGCGCCATCCACAGCCAGGCTGCCGGTGGTTGTCACGGTGCCGGTGGCGTTCACGCCGTCGGCGTAGATTATCCGCAGATTGCCGGTGCCCAATGTCGCATTGTTGCTGTGTACACCGCGGTCTTCCCAGGCGTGATAGGTCATGTTGATGGCGGTGCTTTCCGCCTGGGCCAGCAGACCCTGGATTATCGCGTCGTAAGTGCGCTGGGCTTCAACCGTCGAGTCGATGGTGTCGCCATTTACCGTCGCACCGGCATTCAGCCAGTACTGGATTTGCGGCTTGCCGTTGTAATCGCCCTGCCCGGTCAGATAATCGTTAACGTCCGCAATATCCTGCGCGGTGTTGATGGTGAAGCTTTTTTGCCCGGCCTGTACCGTTTTGCCTAAAATCTCAACGTAGTTCGGCAGCGTCAGGGTGTAGCTGTATTTGGTGCTTTGCGCGCTGGCATTCTGAACATCGCTGGAAATCACCGCCGCCGGACGGAAATGGATGTAGTTATCCGACTGCCAGTTAACGGCGCTGGCTGGATCGGATAACACGCTGGTGGTTGAAGCCTGCGCCAGAGTGGAGTTTTTCGCCAGAAGGTCGAGGGTGTTCGCCGCCGCTGCAATCGGCGTGGTGCCTGCGGTGTTGGCGCCAATGTTGACGTTGGCCGTGCCGCCAGTGTTACTGACGCTGACGATGCCAAACTGATTCATGATGCGAGTGGAATTGGCGTTATAGACCGGCAACATCATCCCGGCCACGGCTGTGTCCTGAGCGGGAATGAACGTTGCGGAATCATAGGTACTGATGACCTGGTAACTGCCGTCGAGGCCCGGAACTTCTACATTCAGCTCCTCATCCTGCTGCGGCCTGGCCGGTGACGGAGAGTAGCTATACTGGTTGATATTGTTTCGGGTGACGGGCACAGGTGGCTGGGCCGAGCCCTGCACATTGTTGCTGTTGGCGACGATCAGAATAATGCGCCCGCCATCAGCGCCAGGCGAATTAGGCAGCGCATTGAGAACCGTCACCGAGCGGCCGGTAATACCGTTGCCGGAAGGGGTCGGCATCGAGGGCATCGGGCCAAGCACGTTCAGCGTGGTGCCAGCGGCATAGTTGGTGCTCCCGGTGCCTGCACCAATCGTAAAGGCGGTTCCGGTGGTCAGCACCTGGTCAAAGTTATAGCCCGGTGTGGTGGGGAACGCGTATGACGGATAAGCCGTTGCCCATTGTACATCAATATCAGCGAGAGCAGCGGCAGGCATTAACCCGCTTACCAGTGCCCCGGAAATCAGAAGTTTTCGCCGTCCAGCGCGTGATGCTTTTCCTCGATGCCCGGCAGTAAATTCTGCAACCGGGATAAATGCGGAGGCAACATGGCTCCAGACAAGACGATAAATTCTGTTCATACGCATTCCATTAAAATCAAGACGTTGAAAAAAACGAACGGGTGACGGGCTAAAAAGGCAGATCTTACTTTTTGTAAAAGTAGTACAACTTTGGTTATTCAACCTTGTAACTCATGAAAAAATATATCATTTGGTTACATTTAAGTTAAGTTTTGGTTATCTAATTGAATCACCTGGAAAAGGGAAAATAAGGACCGGGATTTGAGCAGCAGAGTGTGATCCACTATCATCAAGGATAAGAAAATCGGGAGTCAGGTCATGGATATCAAGCACAGCACCGGAGAAGTGGCGATTGCCAGCGTGAAGGGTTACCTCTGGTTTTTGTGCCTGAATATAATTTGTTGCTTGTGGCTGGTGCTGCGGGTGTTTGGCAGGGCATCGATTCCGCTGAATGCAGAGAATTACACCCTGCCGCTGTACGGCATCATCGGCTTTTCGCTGTTCAATGCGCTGGTCACCTGGCGGCTACACGATCGTATCAATGAAGGGCTTTATCAGAAATGCCTGCCCGCCATCGTGCTTATCTTCAGTGCCTTCTGGTCGGTTATTTTCTTTCACATGCTGAATGATTTTCAGCAACCGACCATCGCGATGGTCGCGCTGGTTATCGTGCTGCTCCCCGCAACCATCACCTTCTACCTCTCAGCCAAACTGCTGACCCTGTTTATTGTGCCGATTATCGGCACCGTTATTTTCGGCGGGTTTATCGCGCCGATGACGTTCACCTTGTTGCAGAGCATTGCCGCGGTGATCATCCTGATTGTGGTGGTTTCGGCGCGCTATATTCTGATCGAATCCTATCAGCGGACTCAGCGCAGCGAGTATGAAAAAAACCTGCTGATCAAGAAGTTACTCAGACTCGCCAACTACGACACCCTCACCGGTCTGTATAACCGGCACAGCCTGGGCGAGTATTTTTCCCGCAGTACCCGTTCGCTTGTGCAGGGCAAAAAATCGCTATATCTGATTGTGCTGGATATCGATTTTTTCAAGCAATACAACGATATGTACGGCCACGTTGAAGGTGATAAATGCCTGATTCGGGTCTCGCGCTGCATTGAACAATCGCTGCGCAAAGACACCGATGCCGCCTTCCGTTTTGGCGGGGAGGAGTTTGTGGTAATGGCGACTTGCGACGGACCGGGTAGCGCGCTCAGCATCGCTAAGCGTATCCAGCATGCGCTGGCTGAAGCGCGTATTCCGCACAAAGGCTCGACGGTTTCGCCGCGCGTAACGATGAGTCTGGGTATGGCGCGCTGGCACCCCGGCATGACGATGGAAGCCCTGCTGGAATTTGCCGATAAGCAGCTTTATCAAGCCAAGCGTGACGGGCGAAACCGGATCTGCTGGGAGCGTCAGAAGCGGGAATAACGCGCTCACCTCAATTCATCGCAAAAAAAAGTCACTCCAGCGCGAACGGAGTGACTTTTTTAATGAAGCAGCCCTACGCGTTATGCGCGATTAAGGTGGGGCTGCCTGGCTTCCAGTAGAGCAAGTCGCAGGTTGTCGTTGTTGTCGCTGAGCAACTCGCGTGAACGCCAGGCGTCCAGCCCGGACAGGATGCTGAGGATCGCGGTCCGGCAGTGATTATTACTGTTTGCCAGCGCCACTTTCGCCTGCGCCCGCGGGCAACCGGCGACTTCCATGACTATCGCAATCTGCCGCTCCTGCCAGCGGGTGGTGCTGGCCTGCACATCGACCCGCAGGTTACTGAAAACGCGCCCGCTGCGAATCGCTATCCCGGTAGTCAACATGGTGAGGATCTGCTTTTGCGCCAGATGCGCTTTCGGGTTGTTAAACCCGGCCACCACTTCCGGCCCGGTATCCGGCACGATAGCGATGTCCGCCAACTGGGCGGCTTCACTGCTGGCGTCCTGTGTAATAATCGCCACCCGCGCGCCGAGCGACCATGCCTGGCGCAGCGCGCCCCACACCCACGGTGTTTTGCCGCTGACGCTCAGGCCAATCAGCATATCGTTGTTACTAAAGGCGATGGTTTCGAGGTCTTTCACCCCGCGATCGTAATCCGAGGCGGCCTGCTCCGAGGTTTGCACCATCGACTGCATTCCACCGGCAATTAGCGCCATCAGCGAGTGTTTGTTATCCGGTGCGAATTCCCCGGCGGTCAGCACCGCAGTCCGGCCTGACGCGCCCGCGCCCGCCAGCACCACTCGCCCGCCCCGGCTGAGGGTCGCTGTCGCGTTGTCCACCAGGCGGGTAATGTCTGGCAGACAGGCGGCAATGGCATCGGTGACCTGTTTATCTTCCCTGTTGATCATCGCCAGCATATCGTGCGTTGAGAGCGTATCGATCTCAGTGGTGGCGGCGTTGCGACGTTCCATCGCAGAACTCATTGGCTTAATGCTCATAACACACTCCTTTGTTAACGTCCTCACCTACTATAAGGATAATCTTAGAAAGAACCTGCGAGTGCCGTCACGCTTCCCTGTCCACATCGGGATATTTCCTTTTCTTTACGCGGCTTTAAAAAAATCCCCCTGGCGGCGATAATTAGCCCTTCGTCACTACGCGCGAGACCGACATGAGCGATTCGCCTCTTCCCGCCGCTGCTGCACAGCGCCGGATGACACTGAGTACCCTCGTCACGCTGATGGTGTGTAGCGTGCTGGGTGCGGTTCTGATCCTCGCCTACGCCCTGTGGCTCGGGCAGATTAGCAATGCCACCCGCAACGGCGTGAAAGACACGGCGCTGGGGATTGCCCGCACGCTGGCCGATTCCCCCGACGTCAAACGCGGTTTGCGCCTGCCGCTGCAAAACAACCCGATTACGCCGCTGGCCCAGGCGGTCAAACAGCGCAACGACCTGCTGTTCGCGGTGGTGACCGATATGCACGGCATTCGCTATTCGCACCCGGACAAAGCCATCATCGGCAAACCGTTTATCGGGGACGATTTGACTCCGGCATTGGCGGGCAAAGAAAACGTCTCGATTAACCACGGCGTGTTGGCCGAAGCGCTGCGAGTATTCACGCCGGTGTATGACGATAATCATCAGCAGATTGGCGTGGTGGTGGTGGGAATTTCGCTCAGCAAAGTGGCTGAGCAGGTCAACCAAAGCCGCTGGAGCGTACTGTGGAGCGTACTGTTCAGCGCCATCGTCGGCAGCTTCGGAATTTACTGCCTGGTCCACGTGCTCAAACGCGTACTGCTGGGCCTTGAGCCGTGGGAAATTTCCAGCCTTTATCAACAGCGTCAGGCGATGATTCAGTCTCTGAAAGAGGGTGTGATGGCGGTAGATGCCCACGGCCGGGTGACGCTGCTCAACCACGCGGCGCGCAAGATGCTGCTCTCTTCCACCAGCGACGAACACGGCCATGCGCCGCTGCTCGCCAATCTCAATGACGTTCTCGCCAGCGGCGAACCGATTCAGGACAGAGAATTAGGCTGTAATGGACGTTTGCTGCTCAGCAACACCGTGCCGGTGCGTAGCCAGGGCCAGGTTATCGGCGCGATCAGCACCTTCCGCGATAAAACCGAGGTCAGCCAGTTGATGCAGCGCCTGGACGGCATGGTGAACTACGTCGACGCCCTGCGCACCACCTCGCATGAATTTATGAACAAGCTGCACGTCATTCTCGGCCTGTTGAGCATGAAAAGTTACGATAAGCTTGAAGAGTACGTGCTGCAAACCGCGCACACCTATCAAATGGATATCGGTGCCATTCAGCATCGCGTGAAATCACCGGTGGTCGCCGGGTTCCTGCTCGGAAAAATAAACCGGGCGAAAGAGCGCGGCTTTACCCTGACGCTCGCCGAGGAAAGCCTGGTGCCGGACAACCCGAATGAGAAACAGGTGACGGTGCTGGTGACGGTGCTCGGCAACCTGATTGAAAACGCGCTGGATGCCATGAGCCTCCAGCAGGAAGGCGAAGTCAGCCTGCTGCTGCACTATCAGAACGGCTGGCTCACCGGGGAAGTGAGTGACGACGGTCCTGGCATTCCCGAAGCTAATCTGGACGCCATCTTCGCCAAAGGTTTCTCGACCAAAGGCGAAAACCGTGGCGTCGGCCTGTTTCTTGCCAGCCAACAGCTGGATGAACTCGGGGGCACGATTACGGTAGAATCCGAACCCGGCGTGTTTACCCAATTTTTTGTCGATCTCCCGTGGGACAGTGAAAGGAAGAGTGCGTGATAAATGTATTAATTGTTGATGATGATGCGATGGTGACGGAGCTGAATCGGATGTACATCGCCCGGGTGCCTGGCTTCCGCTGCTGCGGTACCGCGTCCACCCTGGCGCAGGCCACGGCGATGATCAACGACACGACTCTGGCTATCGATCTGGTGCTGCTCGACGTGTATATGCAGCAGGATAACGGGCTCGATCTGCTGCCGGTTATCCGCGCGTCCGGTCGCCCGATTGATGTGGTGATGATTTCTTCCGCCGCCGATGCGGCAACGATCCAGACGTCCATTCACTACGGCGTGGTCGATTACCTGATAAAACCGTTCCAGTTTCCGCGCTTTGAAGAAGCGCTGAACGCCTGGCATGAGAAGAAAAAACGGATGGATAGCCATGCCTGGTATGAGCAGGCGGATGTCGATCAGCTATTGCACGGCGGTGCGCCAGAGGTGGCCGACAGCAAAAAGCTGCCGAAGGGGCTAACGTCTCAGACGCTGCGCACGCTCTGCCAGTGGATTGATGCCCACCCCGACAGCGAGTTTTCGACGGATGATTTGGCCAATGCGGTGAATATTTCGCGGGTGTCGTGTCGTAAATATCTTATTTGGCTGGCGCAGATTAATATTCTGTTCACCAGCATTCACTACGGCGCCACCGGGCGGCCAGTCTATCGTTACCGTCTGGTGGCGGAGCAGTACGGCCTGCTCAAGCAGTACAGTCAATAAACTGGTAGCCGTCGTCGAGCAGCGTAAAGCGATAGTGGCGTTGGGAGGAGAGCACCACTTCCCGCGCTTTGGTCACGAAAATGGCCTCGATATCGGCCCGGCCTTTCAGCATTTCGCAGCCCTTCTCCACGCCCGCACCGAACAGCAGCGTGGTCCAGATATCGCCGTCGAGCGAATCGGTGGAGATAATGGTCACGCTGTCGAGTTCGTTATTCAGCGGATAGCCCGTGTGCGGGTCGAGAATATGGTGATAGCGCTCTCCGTCCTGCTCAAAATAGCGCTCATAGGTGCCGGAGGTAACCACCGACTTATGCGTCACTTCCATCGCGCCGACCAGTGCATCCGCTTCGGAAAACGGTTTTTTCAGGCCAATACTCCAGAGACCGAGCGGCGTGCCGAGCGTCTGCACGTTGCCGCCCAGGTTGATTAGCCCTTCGCTCACGCCCTCTTGCTGTAATAAATCCCGCACCCGGTCGGCGATATAACCTTTAGCTATCGCCCCCAAATCGATTTCCATTCCCTGACGGGTCAGAAACACGCTCTGCGCGGCGTCATCGAGGATAACGTCTTCAGCCCGCGTCATCTCGAGCAGCGCGGCAATATCTTCGGCGGGCGGCACGCTGTCACCCTTGAAGCCGATACGCCAGCGTTTAACCAGCGGGCCAATGGCGAAGTTGAACGCGCTACCGGGCAGGGTGCTGGCGGCTTTGGCGCATTTGATGAGTTGATAGACCGCAGCGCTGGCCGCAACCGGATGCTGTCCGGCGGCGTGATTGATATCCATCACCTGCGATTGCGCGCGGTTGACGGTCAGTAAATCTTCATACTGTTTGATCAGGCCGAACACGCGGGAAGCGAGAGGCTCGTTGTGGGTGAAAAGTTTGAGCAGAATGGGTGAGCCCATTAATACCGCAGAATAGCTATAGACCGAATCGTCAGTTGGCATCGCGCTTGCCCTCATCATGAGACAGCTCTTTTTAAGTGACCACTTAGGTCAGGCACCGCGTGGCCCGGCTGACGTAATGCCTGCCGGGCTGTGTGGCTTAATCCCGGGCGCGGACCGCAGCCTGATGGCCTGCCAGGGTACCGAAAATAATGATATCCGCAACCGCGTTCCCACCGATACGGTTTCCGCCGTGAATACCGCCCACCACTTCCCCCGCCGCATATGCGCCTGGGATAACCTGATGGTCAGCGTTCAGCACTTCGGTCTGGGTATTCACCGTCACGCCGCCCATGGTGTGATGCACGCCCGGCGCGATTTGAATGGCGTGGAACGGCCCTTCATTAATTGGCGCACGCAGCGCGGTGGTCCGGCCGAAATCGTCATCGTGCTGTTTTTCGACGAAGCCGTTATAGCGTTCCAGGGTCGCGAGGAAAGCAGGCTCGTCCATTCCCAGAGCCGCCGCTAATTCACGTGGTGAACTGGCGCTGGTCACCAGACCTTTAGCAATATACTCATCCGCGGCTTTGTTTTTCGCGCGAACGTGTTCATCGAACACGATGTAGGCGAAATGTTCCGGCAGCGCGATGATTGCCGCAGAGACTTTATCGCGGGTCGACATTTCATTGTAGAAGCGGCTACCCTGCTGATTCACCAGAATCGCCCCGCCACCGCGGATAGATTCGGAAATCAGGTACGAGGTGTTCTGCTCTACCGTCGGGTGGATCTGGATTTCGCCCATATCCACGGTGCCCGCGCCAATGCGTTCCAGCAGGGCGATCCCGCCGCCGGTCGCGCCTTTGTGGTTGGTGGTCACGAAGCCTTCGAGGTCAGGACGGTATTTCACCACCATCGCGCTGTTGGCGCTGAAGCCGCCGGTCGCGACTACCACGCTTTTCGCCTGCACGGTGACGGCTTCGTTTTCGTCGGTCAGCAGGCGCACACCGCTCACTTCACCCTCGGTAAACAGAATGTCGTCCACTGAGGTATCGAGCATCACGTCGATGCCGCGTTTGGTGACATTGCGCACCAGGCCGCTGATCAGATAGCCGCCGACCGCAGATCCATCACGCGGACGGTGGGTACGGTCGATGCTCATCCCACCGGTGGTGGTGATGTCGTTCAGCATAATGCCGCGACGTGCCAGCCATTCAATGGCTTCCGGCGCGTTTTCAACGAAACGGCGCAGCAGTGCCGGGTTATTTTTGTTGCCTCCGCCTTTCAACGTTTCGGCGTAGAACAGCTCTTTGCTGTCCTGAATGCCTTTCACGCGCTGGAAGCGGGTTTCCGCGGCGTTCATCCCCGCAGAAGCTTTAATGGTGTTGCCACCGATGGTTGGCATTTTCTCGACGATAAGTACGCTCGCGCCTTCGTCATGGGCCTGAATAGCCGCCGCCAGTCCAGCCCCACCGCTGCCCACGACCACCACGTCGTAGTTTTTCGGTGCGCTGGTGTCACCGCCCTCTTCCACCACGCGGGCTTTGGTTGATTTCACCATCGCTTTAGAGACCGCTTTTTTCACCGCTTCGCTCTGGCTGGTCGCACCGGAAATGGCGTCCACGTGCGGGGTGTTGGCATCCAGAATACGGGTTTTGATTTCTTCAAAACTGGTGACAAATTCCACCTGCTGCGGGCCAGAAACCATTTCGATATCGGCAATGCGGTCGCTTTCAAGGCTGACGTTAATGACCAGCGCGTTGGCATCGTCCTGCACGTTTTCGACAAACACGCCCGGTTTGAATTTCGCGTCGCCCATGCTCATGTCGCGGATCATCGCTTCAACCAGCGAGAAGCGCCACAGCGGTTCCGGGATAGTCAGCGCTTCACGCTGGGTGCTGTCGATGAACAGCTCCAGATGTTCACCGCGCGCAATGCGCTCGGCCCAGTCCGGGTACGCGATAGTCGCGCGTCCGACGGCAATCAGGTCGTAACCGTGGTCCAGACCCTGCTCAGCATCGGCGGCGTTCACCACGCCACCCACGCCCATCACCGGGATTTGCGCCAGCGCGTCGGAGCGCATCGCACAATATTTTTCGATAAGCGGGGTCGGGTCCTGGGTATCGACGATAGACGGACGCAGGCTCGCGCCGACGGAGAAGTGCAGGTAATCCACGCCGCGAGCGGCCAGTTTTTCCAGCAGGTACAGGGTGTCGTCGAAGCGAATGCCCGGGACTTCCATCTCTTCCGGCGAGAAACGATAGCCAATGATGAACGCATCATCGGCGTACTGGCGCACCATTTTGTGGGTGATTTCCAGCACCGCCAGTGGGAATTTCGCGCGGTTGTCGCGGCTGCCGCCCCATTCATCATCACGCTGGTTGGAGTTTGGAGAATAGAACTGCTGAATGAGATAGGTGTTTGCACCGTGGATTTCCACACCGTCGAAACCGGCCTGAATGGCACGACGCACGCCGTCACCAAATTTGTTGACCATGTCGGCGACTTCATCGGTGGTCAGCGCCACCGGCGTTGCTGCGCCATCACGCGGTGCGGCAACGGCGCTTGGGCCCACCGGCGTACGTCCGCCGATGAGTTTCGGATCGACCATGCGGCCGCCGTGGTAAATCTGCAAAATAGCGTTGGAACCTTCGGCTTTAATCGCAGCGGCAATTTTCGCCAGACCGGCGATTTTCTCGTCGTTATCAATCCCGATGGCGCCCGGGAACGCGAGGCCGAGATCGTCGACGAAGCAGCACTCAACGATGATGGTGCCGATGCTGCCCGCGCGAACGCGATAGTATTCCACCAGCTCGTTAGTCACGGTGCCGTCGAAATACCCGGTGCAGGTGGTCATCGGCGCCATAAACAAACGGTTTTTCAGCTCGGTGCCATTCGGCAGAGTGAAGGGGCTCAGAATACGTTCATTATGGTTCATAATGGAACTCCAGAATTTAAAATTGAAATTTAAGAATTCGGTGACGGATGCTTTATTCGTTGTTTATTCCCTAAATAATTCGAGTTGCAGATGCGTTATCTGCAGTTTGAAGTATGACGGGGATATTTAGTGGTCCGTGTTCATGCTATTAATATAACGCTTTCTTTAGTTTCCAAAGCCATTACGTTAGTTATAAAACTATTTAATACCCGCCATAACACCCCTACTCCCACAGTATTATCCTTTTAAAATATAACATTCACATAACCTTCATTACTGGTAACATTGAAATTACTTCCATTAACATTTCATTGCAATCATAAAATCACAAAAAATTAATTAAAAAACAACATATTATTAGAAAACATCTCAAGAAAACCTTCTTTAACCCCTTTCATTTATTAACATTTTATCGTATTTCATAAAAATAACCCCATGCTCCAATAGGGTTATTATAAAAAATAAAAAAACACCACCTTATTTCAATTTCTTGATCTCGATCAATTGCAACACACAGTGAAAGCGCAATATATAAATAACCCAATTATTTAATTTAGCGCACGCCAAATTGCGTTAAATCGCCGTATCGGAATAATCTAACAGTCGACATTAATAATTAAAGAAACTTTAAAAACTAAAAAAATCGATTCAGTTATTCCGTCAGCGCACCGTATTTTTAACTACTTGTCGAGTCTCATTATGAAAGAGAAAACAGTCACCCCACCGCCTGCCAGTTCGGGCAGTGTTAAAGCCGGGAGCAAAAACCGCCTGCTGATGATGGCGATGCCCGTCATCGTTGCGGTTCTGCTGCTTTTCGTTCCTGTACCAGACGGATTACCGCCGTACGCCTGGCACTACTTCGCCATCTTCGTCGGGGTGATCGTCGGCCTTATCTTTGAACCGCTGCCGGGCGCCGTTATCGGCTTAACCGGGGTGGTGGTCATCGCCCTGTGCAGCCAGTGGCTGCTGTTCAGCCCGGACCAGATGCTTGAGCCGAAATTCAAACTCGCCAGCGCCTCCTTTAAATGGGCGGTGAGCGGCTTCGGCAACTCTACCGTATGGTTGATTTTCGGTGCCTTCATGTTCGCCGCGGGCTACGACAAAACGCAGTTCGGTCGTCGTCTGGCACTGATCCTGGTGAAATACCTCGGCCGCCGCAGCCTGACGCTCGGCTATGCGATTACCTTCGCGGATCTGCTGCTGGCACCGTTCACACCGTCAAACACCGCGCGCAGCGGCGGGACCATCTACCCGATCATCGCCAACCTGCCGCCGCTGTACGGTTCAAAACCGAATGACCCGAGCTCACGCAAAATCGGTTCTTATCTGATGTGGGTCGCGATCACCGCCGCCTGTATCACCAGCTCAATGTTCCTGTCCGCTCTGGCACCAAACCTGCTGGCGCTGGCGCTGGTGAAAAGCATCGTCGGTCTGAACATTTCCTGGGGCATGTGGTTCCTCGCCTTCCTGCCGCTGGGCGTGATTCTGATTCTGGTGATGCCGCTGCTGGCGTACTGGTTCTACCCGCCAGAAGTCAAAGTCAACGACGAAGTGCCGCTGTGGGCCGCACGTGAACTGGAGAAACTCGGCAAGCTGTCACGCAATGAAATCCTGCTGCTGGTGTTCGTCTGCTGTGCGCTGATGATGTGGATTTTTGCCGCCCAATGGATTGAACCGGCGATGGCTGCCCTGCTGGTTATCGTGCTGATGCTGTGGACTGGCGTGCTCAACTGGAACGACATCACCAGCAACAAAGCGGCGTGGAATACCTTCGTGTGGTTCGCCACCCTGGTCGCCCTCGCTGACGGTCTCTCTTCCACCGGTTTCATCGCCTGGTTAGGTAAAGAAGGCGGCGCACTGATGGGCGGTATCTCGCCGGGCACAGCAACCATCGTACTGCTGCTGGCGTTCTACCTGCTGCACTATCTGTTTGCCAGCACCACCGCGCACACCACCGCGCTGCTGCCTGCGATGCTGACCATTGCTTCTACCATTCCGGGCATGAACATGCAGGTGTTCTGTCTGCTGATGGTGACCTCTCTCGGCGTGATGGGGATCATCACCCCGTACGGTACCGGTCCTAGCCCGATTTACTACGGCAGCGGCTATCTGCCAACCAAAGACTACTGGCGCCTCGGCACCATCTTTGGGGCCATCTTCCTGGCGGCCCTGCTGCTGATTGGCTATCCGTGGATGTCGATGATGTTCTGATTCTAACCGCCGGGCGTTCCCCGGCGGTTCATTTTTATGGAGTTGAGTATGTCGAATAAACCGTTTGTTTATCAGAATCCTTTCCCACTCTCGAAAGACGAAACCGACTATTACCTGCTGAGCCGCGAACATGTTTCCGTGACTGAGTTTAACGGCCAGCCGATGCTGAAAGTAGAGCCGCAAGCGCTGACGCTGCTGGCCCAGCAGGCGTTCCACGACGCGGCGTTTATGCTGCGGGTGTCGCATCAGAAACAGGTCGCTGCCATTCTGAGCGACCCCCAAGCCAGCGATAACGATAAATACGTGGCGCTGCAGTTCCTGCGTAATTCTGAAATCGCCGCCAAAGGCGTGCTGCCGACCTGTCAGGATACCGGCACTGCGATAATCATGGGCAAAAAAGGCCAGAACGTGTGGACCGGCGGCGGCGATGAAGCCGCGCTGGCGCTCGGCGTGTACAACACGTATACCGAAGACAACCTGCGCTATTCGCAAAATGCGGCGCTGGATATGTACAAGGAAGTGAATACCGGTACCAACCTGCCCGCGCAGATCGATCTCTACAGCGTGGACGGCGACGAATACAAATTCCTGTGCATGGCCAAAGGCGGCGGCTCCGCCAACAAAACCTACCTGTACCAGGAAACCAAAGCGCTGATCACCGAGGCGAAGCTGAAAAACTGGCTGGTTGAGAAAATGCGCACCCTGGGCACCGCAGCCTGCCCGCCGTACCATATCGCGTTTGTGATTGGCGGAACCTCAGCAGAAGCAACGCTAAAAACCGTGAAACTCGCCTCCACCCGTTATTACGACGGCCTGCCAACCGAAGGCAACGAGCACGGCCAGGCTTTCCGCGATGTGAAACTGGAACAAGAGCTGATGCAGGAAGCGCAGAACCTCGGGCTCGGCGCACAGTTTGGCGGCAAATATTTCGCCCACGATATCCGCGTGATTCGTCTGCCGCGCCACGGTGCCTCCTGCCCTATCGGCATGGGCGTCTCCTGCTCGGCAGACCGTAACATCAAAGCGAAGATTAACCGTGACGGTATCTGGATTGAAAAACTGGAAGCCAACCCGGGCCAGTACATTCCTGAGGCATTGCGCCAGCAGGGTGAAGGCGATGTGGTCAGCATTAACCTCAACCAGCCGATGAGCGAGATCCGCGCGCAGCTTTCTGCCCATCCGGTGTCCACGCGCCTGTCGCTCAACGGGACAATCATCGTGGCGCGCGACATGGCTCACGCAAAGCTGAAAGAGCTGCTCGATAACGGCGAAGCATTACCGCAGTACGTGAAGGATCACCCAATCTACTACGCAGGTCCGGCCAAAACCCCTGAAGGGTATGCGTCCGGCTCACTCGGCCCAACCACCGCTGGCCGCATGGATTCGTACGTCGATTTACTGCAGGCCAACGGTGCCAGCATGGTGATGCTCGCCAAAGGTAACCGAAGCCAGCAGGTAACCGATGCATGCCAGGCTCACGGCGGCTTCTACCTCGGCAGCATCGGCGGCCCGGCGGCGGTACTGGCGCAACAAAGCATTAAGAGTCTGGAATGCGTGGCGTACCCGGAGCTGGGCATGGAAGCTATCTGGAAAATTGAAGTTGAAAACTTCCCGGCGTTTATCCTCGTGGATGACAAAGGCAACGATTTCTTCCAGCAAATCCAGAACGCGCAGTGCGCAGGTTGTTCACAGAAGTAACCCCCCCACAATCCCGGTAACTGCGGTTGCCGGGACCTCTTAGATTCTTCCTTTTTCATGCATAAACCCGCGTTAAAATCCCGTTCTATCTGACGGATTTTGTACATAAAAGTACATAATCGTAATCATTTATTTTTGCATCAAACACAAGTTTGCAATTCGTTAACCTTAACTATACTCAGAAAGACCTTAACGAACGGAGTCCCTTTCCATGTTTAAACATGTCCCTTTCAAGAGGACGATGCTGGCCAGTATGTTGACACTGGCTTCTGGCGCTGTAACGTCTGCTTACGCCGCGCCTGCGACAGCCTCTCCAAAACAAGATTCTGCTAAACCAAACATTGTTGTCATCTTCGGTGACGATATCGGTTACTGGAACCTGAGTACCTACAACCAGGGTACGATGGGTTATGACACCCCGAACATCGACAGCATTGCTGCTCAGGGTGCAAAATTCACCTCTTACTACGCTGAACAAAGTTCCACCGCGGGTCGTTCTGCGTTCATCACCGGCCAGATGCCATTCCGTACCGGTCTGAGCAAAGTCGGTATGCCGGGTGCGCCACAAGGCATCCAGAAAGAAGATCCAACCATCGCCAACATTCTGAAACAACTGGGTTATGCCACCGGTCAGTTCGGTAAAAACCACCTCGGTGATCGGGATGATATGCTCCCAACCGCCCACGGTTTCGATGAGTTCCTCGGTAACCTGTATCACCTGAATGCTGAAGAAGAGCCAGAGAACCCGGATTATCCGAAAGACCCGGCCTTCCGTAAAGAGTTCGGTCCGCGTGGCGTCATTAAGAGCAGCGCCGACGGCAAAATTGAAGATACCGGTCCACTGACCATTAAGCGTATGGGCACCGTTGACGAAGAGACGCTCGCGGCGAACAACGACTTTATGGAACGCCAGGTTAAAGCTAACAAGCCGTTCTTCACCTGGTTCAACACCACCCGTATGCACAACAAAACCCACCTGAAAGACAAGAGCATCGGTGTGACCGGTCTGGGTACGTATGCCGACGGTATGGTTGAGCACGATAAGATGGTGGGTGAAGTGCTGCAGAAGATTAAAGATCTCGGCATTGAAGATAACACTATTGTTATCTACACCACCGACAACGGTCCGATGACGGCGACCTGGCCTGATGCGGGTGAAACCATCTTCCGCGGTGAGAAAAACACCGGTTGGGAAGGCGGCTTCCGCGTTCCAGCGATGATCAAATGGCCTGGCCACATCAAACCTGGCACCATCGTAAAAGACATGTTTGCAAGCTACGACTGGTTCCCGACTCTGGTAGCAGCCGCAGGTGATGCCAACATCAAAGATCAGCTGCTGAAAGGTTACAAAACCCCGTCCATCACTTATAAAGTGCATCTGGATGGCTACAACCAGCTCGACTTCCTGCAGGGTAACGGCCCTGACCAGCGTAAAGAGTTCTTCTACTGGAGCGATGACGGCGACCTGCTGGCAATGCGTTACGGTCGCTGGAAAGCACACTTCATGATCCAGGAACACGAAGGTCTGGATCTGTGGCGTTATCCGTTCACCAAGCTGCGTGCTCCACTGCTGTTCGATCTGGAAGTGGATCCACTGGAGAAAGCGGACAAAGGTATGGGCTATCAGAGCTGGTTCTACGACCGCATGTTCCTGATGGGCGGCGCGCAGAAATACGCGAAAGAAATGCTGGCAACCTTTAAAGAGTTCCCACCGCGTCAGAAACCTGGCTCATTCACCATCTCTGATGCGTCAGCGATGCTGGAGCAAGGCTCTACTATCAACAAATAAAGTTGATATATTGAGGCATTGAACCTCATGCTCAGAGCGGGTTGCGATTGCAATCCGCTCTGCATTTTGAACTACGCTAATTGTGCGCTTTGTCGGTTATTACACCTTAGGGGTTTGCTATGAAGTACAGCACCACACTACCTGTAAAAGCATTACCGTCTGCGGAAAAATATGACGGCAAAGGTCCAGAGTACAAGCGCCGCTTCCACGTAATGGCCAAGCCTTCCGGTTCCACCTGCAACCTCGACTGCACCTACTGTTTCTACCTGTCTAAAGAACAATTACTCCATCAGGACAGACACACCGGGATGAGCGATGAGGTGCTGGAAAACTTCATTCGTCAGTACATCGACGGACAGGATGGCGAGCAGGTTGTCTTCTCCTGGCAGGGCGGCGAACCGACCCTGATGGGACTCGAATTTTTCGAAAAAGTGGTCGCATTCCAGAAGCAGTACAAAAAACCGGGCCAGCAGATTGAGAACGATTTGCAGACCAACGGCGTACTGATCAACGACAAATGGGCTGCGTTCCTCAAAGAACATAAGTTTCTGGTGGGCATTTCGATTGATGGCCCACGAGAATTGCACGACCGCTATCGCGTCACGCGCAGCGGCAAACCGACCTTCGATAAAGTGATGGAAGGCGTCGATGCGCTCAAGCGCCACGGCGTCCCGTTCAACGCGCTGGTGACCGTCAACCGCACCAACGCCCGCTTCCCGCTGGAAGTGTATCGCTTCATGACCCGCGAACTGGGTGCGACCTATGTGCAGTTCAACCCATGCGTCGAACCCGTCGATTTCAAAAGCACCGCGCCACAGTTCTGGCAGGACGATTCAATTCCGATTACCGGCAGCCGTCGCGCGCGCCCGGGAGATTTAGACTCCATCGTCACCGACTGGTCGGTTGATCCCGAAGACTGGGGCACCTTCCTGATTGCGGTGTTCGAAGAGTGGGTCAACAACGACTTAGGCCGCGTGCAGGTGAACCTGTTTGAAACCGCCGTAGCGCAGACCATGGGGATGCCAGCGCAGATTTGCACCGCCTCCGAGTTCTGCGGCAAAGGCCTCGCTATCGAAAAAAATGGCGACATTTTCTCCTGTGACCACTACGTCTACCCGGAATATCAGATAGGCAATATCGAGAACAGCAAACTGGCGCACCTCGCTTTCTCCGAACGCCAGCAGGCTTTTGGCATGGGTAAAAAAGACACCCTGCCGAAATACTGTAAAGAGTGCCCTTACCTGAAACTGTGCTGGGGCGAATGCCCAAAAAACCGTCTGGTACGGACCCCCGACGGCGAGCTGGGTCTGAACTACCTCTGCCCAGGCATCAAGGCATTCTTTAACTATGCTGAGCCGATTCTGGTGGGGATCGCCACGCTACTGAAACGTGATTTTGCAGGAGTAAAAAAATGAACAGCAGGGAAAAACTGCTTCAGTTAGAACAACGTATGAACACCCAGGTTCTGGGCCAGGAAGAGCTGGTGCGGATGCTGATTATCGCCCTGCTCTGCGACGGGCACGTGCTGCTCGAAGGCCTGCCAGGTCTGGCGAAAACCCGCGCGGTGCGCGAGCTGGCACGTCACGTTGAAGGCGAATTCCGCCGTATTCAGTTCACGCCTGACCTGCTGCCATCAGACATTACCGGCAGCGAAATTTATCAGCAGAACGCCACCCGCGAAGAGGACCAGTTCCGCTTCCGTCCGGGGCCGGTGTTCGGCAACGTTATTCTCGCCGATGAAATCAACCGTGCGTCTGCCCGCGTGCAGTCGGCACTGCTCGAAGCGATGGAAGAACGCCACGTAACCGTCGCCGGGAAAACCTGGCCGCTGCCGGGCGTCTTCATGGTGCTCGCCACGCAGAACCCGGTGGATCAGGAAGGGACCTGGCCGCTGCCGGAAGCGCAGCTCGACCGCTTCCTGATGAAAGTTCTCGTCGATTATCCGTCGAAAGAGAACGAGCAGAAAGTGATGCAGATGGTTCGCGCCGAACAGCAGGCCAAATATCAGGCCCTGGCGAAGCGCGAAACCGCCCCGCAGGATGAGAGCCTGACCCTGTCGCAGCAGGAAATTGCCGCCAGCTGGCAGGAAATTTCTGCCGTGTACGTGGCGCCTGCGATTGAGGAGTACATCGTCAATCTGATTGAAGCGACCCGTTATCCGCAGAACGTCAGCGACACGCTGGCAAGTTACATCCACATCGGCGTCAGCCCGCGTGGTTCTTTGGCGCTTGACCGCTGTGCTCGCGCGCAGGCGTGGCTTGAAGGCCGCGATGCGGTACTGCCGGAAGACGTGCGCCGCATCGCGCCGGCGGTTATCCGTCATCGCCTGATGCTGAGCTACCAGGCCAGCGCCGATAACTGCACCGCTGATGACGTGGTGAAAATGCTGCTCGACGCCGTGGTGGCGTAATGGACAGCCGCCTCAGTGTCGACCGTGAGACGCTGCTTGCGCTGGTCAACGACGCGCGTCTGATTGCCAACCCGCCGGGGCAAATCCCGCCGGGCGCGCTGGCCGGTGAACGCACCTCGAAACAGCAGGGTCGCGGGCTGAATTTTGACAGTCTGCGCCGCTATCAGCCTGGCGATGACGTGCGTCTGATTGACTGGCAGGCAACGGCCCGCCTTCGTCAGCCGTGGATCAGACTGTACAACGAAGAGCGCGAGCGCCCGGTATTTTTGCTGGTCGATCAGCGCCTCGATATGTTCTTCGCCACCCGCGGACAGACCAAATCTGTCGCCGCGGCAAAAACCGCGGCACTGCTCGCCTGGCGCAGCTGGCACGACGGCGACCGGGTCGGCAGCCTGGTATTTAACGATACCGACATGGCACTGCAAAAATGTCGTCCTCCGCGTACCAGTCTGAACACGATCCTCGATACGTTGCAGCACTACAACCAGCTGCTGCCGGAGCAGTATCCGACTGAACCCGTCGCCACCGTGACGCTGTCCGATGCGCTTCTGCGCGCCAGCGGAGCTATCCCCAACGGCGCATGGGTAGCGGTGCTCAGCGATTTCCACGATCTGGACCACAACTGTGACGCCCTGCTTGCCGGGCTGCGCCGTCGCTGCGAAGTCAGCGCCTTTGTGGTACTGGATGATTTGCACAAGCGCCTGCCCTCCTCTGGCGCGCTGGCAGCCACCTGGCAAGGGCACGAAGCGGCGTTTACGCTCACCTCCGGATTAAAGGCTGACATTGAGCAAAGCACCACGGCTCGTCTTGCCCGCCAGCAAAGCCGCCTGACGCGACTCGGCATTCGCGTGAATCATCTGGTGGTCACTCAGGATCTGATTAAGCAGTTACAAAAAGGTATCTGAATGCTCGAGAAAGGATTTACCGTGCCCGCGCTCTCACAGCCGGCGCTACCTCCCTCTCCCTCCTGGTTCCCTCTGCCGCCGGGCTGGCTGGTACTGGGCGCCCTGCTGCTCGCGGCTCTCATCGTTTATCTGTTTTTCTACTGTGCCCGCTACCGCCGCAATCGCTGGCGTCGCGAAGCGCTGTCCGTTTTGTCCGCATCACACAGCGTCGACAGCTGGCTGAATCTGATTAAACAGGTGCTGCTGGTTCACCAGCCGCGCGCGACGGTCAGCAACTGGCTGACCGCAGAGGCATTGTTACAGCAGGTTCCCCTTGAAAACGGACTGCGCCTGCAAATGTGTGCCAAATATTGCCAACGAGATAACCGACTTGCGGACGATGATGAATCACGGCTGCGCCATCAATTGGCACAATGGCTGAAGGAGCTGCCTGATGTCTGAGCTATTTTCACGGATTGATTTTGCCTGGCCGTGGGCATGGCTGTTACTGCTGTTACCGCTGCTGGGGCGCTATCTGCTGTCGCAGGACAAACAGCAAAAAGAGCACGTTCGCGTGCCGTTTTTGCCCAATCTCATCGATGAACTGAAACTCGACAGCCAGCCGGTACGTGACGGTTGGCTACGCGGGGCGATGTTCTGGCTGGTGTGGGCCCTGCTGGTTTGCGCCCTGACCCGCCCGGAATACCTCACGCCGCCGCAGCACATTCAGAAGCCGATGCGCGACATGGTGCTTATCCTCGACGTTTCCGGCTCGATGCAAAAAAACGACGTCGAAGGCGGCATCACGCGCTTGCAGGCGGTTCAGGCGTCGGTGCGTAAATTCGTGGCGGCGCGTAAATCTGACCGCATCGGGATGGTGATTTTTGCCAGCAGCGCCTGGCCGTTCGCACCGGTGAGTGAAGATAAGCAGGCGCTGAACATGCGTATTGATCAGCTCGCCCCGGGGATGATCGGCCAACAAACGGCGATCGGCGATGCCCTCGGCGTGGCGGTGAAAGTGCTCGACTCCGGCACCGATAAAGAGGCCAGCAAACTCGCTATTCTGCTGACCGATGGCAACGATACCGCGTCGCAGCTTTCGCCGGATCTTGCCGCGCAGCTGGCGGCCTCACACCACGTTCAGGTGCATACCATCGCCTTCGGCGACACGCACAGCGTCGGGGAAGATAAAGTCGACCTGCCGCTATTGCAGCAAATTGCCCAAACGACTGGCGGAAAATCGTGGACCGCCGCCAACTCCGGTGCGGCGCTCGACAGCGTCTGGAAAGAGATTGACGCCATCACGCCGGTACAAGTGAAAAGCATCGGCTGGTCGTGGCATCTGCCGCTATTTGCCTGGCCACTCGGGGCCGCCATGCTGCTGCTGTTCCTGCTGGCGCTGGCGCGACTTATCAGGGAGAAACGGTCATGAGTGACTTCCACTTTATCTACCCGTGGCGTCTGCTGGGGCTGATTGTTGCCGCCCTGCTGGCATTTCTGCCCTTCGCCGGGGCCAGCGCCTGGCAGCGCATCATGGACAAACCGTTCGCGAAAGCGCTGATCATCGGGCGCTCAAAACGCCTGACCCAAGTGCTGCCGTGGCTGTTCGCCCTCGGGGTGATTGCCCTCGCCGGGCCGACCTGGCAGCGTGAGTTTCCCGCGGCCCTGACCCCGGAAAGTAACGTGATGGTGGTCATGCAGCAGGACCTGGCGATGTACGCTCAGGACCTGGCGCCAAGCCGCAACGAACGAATGCAAAGCAAAATCAGCAGCCTGATGAATAACGCACCCGGCGCACGATACGGCCTGGTGGTGTACAGCAATCAGGCATTTGTTACCACGCCGTTGACCCAAGACCCGCAGTTCTTCTCGCTGTTCCTGCATGCGCAAAACCCGTCGCTGATGCCGGAAGGCTCTGGTTCTGGCCTGAAGGCTGGTATTGAGCTGGCCATCAAAAACAGCCCGGCCTCTCCGCGCAGCCTGATTCTGGTGGCGGATACGCTAACGGACGCCGACGTGGCCTACCTCGAAAAGCTCAACGCACCGATTCAGATTTGGGTGCCGGGTACCGCCGCGGGCGGCACGCTGCCGGAAAAATACGCCAGCCGTGGGATCGACACCCGACTCAACGTTGAGCGTTTCAGTACGGTGCGCGAGGCCGGCATTCCGGTCACGCTGGTCACCGCCGATGACAGCGATTTGCAGGTGGTGCAGAGCCATATTCAGCAGTCCGTCACCCAACAAAACAACGCCCGCAGTGACCTGCACTGGAAAAACAGCGGCTGGCTGCTGGCGATCCCGATGCTGGTACTGCTGTTCTTCTGGCGTCGCCAGCTGATTTGCATCGCGCTGGTGATGCCGATGATGTTCTGGTCTTCTCACAGCGACGCCGCCTGGCTCGACGCCTGGGTCAGCCCGGACGTTCAGGGTCAGCATGCGTTTGAGAAAGGCGACTACCAAAAAGCCGCCGAACACTTCCGCGATCCGCTGTGGCAAGGCATCGCCTGGTACAACGCCGGAAACTTTACCGCCGCTGTGAGCGCATTCCGCCGCGCGCCACAAACGCCGGAAACCTTGTTGTGGACCGGCAATAGCCTTGCGCAGCAGAAGCAGTGGCAGCCGGCGCTGGACACTTACGATCAGGCGCTGAGCCTGCGCCCGGACTGGAAAATGGCGCTGGAAAACCGCGAAAAAGTGTCGCACATCGTCATGCAACTGCGGCTCAAACAGCGCGAGGCTGAGCAGGAGCAAGGGGATGACATGGATGACGGGCCGGACAAAGTGCTGAAAGATTTGAAAAAAGGCCAGGGCGTGAAGCAAAAAGACATTGGTGCAATCAAAGGCACCTCGCCGCAGCTTAATCAGTGGTTTGAGAATTTACAGGTATCGCCATCCGGCCTGCTGGAAAGTCTGTACCGCAACGGAGCCCAGGAGACGACGCCATGAAACGCCTGTTAGCACTGCTGATGGTGGCGATGCTCCCGGCCCATGCGGCAATGGACATCACGCGTGAAATCGTGGCCCCGAAAAGCATTGTGCCGGGCCAGCCGGTGACCGTGGCCGTCACGTACTGGACCGACAGCTGGTTTAATCCGCCGCCAGAATGGCCTGAGTTTAAGGTTCAGGAAGGGGTATTACTCAATACGCCGCTGCCAAACCAGTTGCTGACCCGCCAACAAAACGGCATCTCCTGGAGCGGCATTCGTCTTGAACGCCAGTTGATGGCCTGGGATCAAGGCACGCTGCGTCTGCCTGCGGTCGACCTGACCATCACCTCTTCTGGTCAGCCACCGGCGACGGTGCATCTGGATACGCTTGAATTGCCCGTCAACTGGCCGGAAGGTGTTGAGCAACCAGACCGCTTTTTACCCGCACGCGGCCTTTCACTGACGCAGACCATCACCCAGTACCATGCCGGAAAAGATAAAACCCTGCGGGCGGGCGATGCGGTCGAACGCGTGGTCACCGTCAAGGCTCAGGACATTTTACCCGCGCAAATTCCGCAGATTCTGTACGCCATTCCTGGCGATGAGAGCCAGCGTCTGACGCCGGTGAATAGTTTTATTAAAAGTGGACGCGGTGATATCGAGGGCGCAATGCGCGTGGAAAAACTGCGCTATATGCCAACCGACTCCGGCACCCTGACGCTGCCGCCGGTAAGACTGCGCTGGTGGGATACCGAACACCATCAGTGGCAACTGGCGGAGCTGAAAGGTGAAACGCTGAAGGTCGAAAGCGCCCGTGCCGCAGGCAAAGAATCTGCCCTACGCGGCAGCACCGGCGACACGCCGTGGCATGTCGCCATCGGCCTGCTGGTTCTGTTGGTTATCGGCGCAACCGGCTGGTTTGCACGCCGTCAGCTGCGCCAAAGCGCGAGCTGGTTACATCACCGCTGGCTGCGATTCTGGCAGCCAGTCACATTGCCTGAACTTGCCCCCGTTGAAAGGAAAAAACGATGAAAAAAACACTTCTGGCCTGCACGCTGATGCTCGGTTGCAGCACGCTGGCGCACGCCGACCCGCTTTCTGCCTGGAATGACACCGCAACCAAACAGTCTATCCAACAGTGGGTAGAAAACTCGACGAAACAGGGCAGTGACGCGTTTATTCCTGAAGATCAGCGCTACGTGGTGTTCGACAACGACGGCACGCTGTGGCCGGAAGCGCCGCTGACATTCCAGATCCAGTTTATTATCGATGAAATCAAGCGCCAGGCACCGGAGCATCCGGAATGGAAGCAGGACCCGCTCATTAATGCCGTTCTGACCAATGACCTGAAAACCGTGGTCAAAGCGGGAAATAAAGGGCTACTGAAACTGCTGGCGATGACCCACAGCGGCATGACCACTGATGATTTCAACAAACGTGTTTCCAGCTGGCTTGAAACCCATAAAGATGCGCGTTTTGGCTGCCGCTACGACCAGATGGGCTACCAGCCGATGCGCCAGCTGCTCGATTATCTGCGTGAGAATGGCTTCAAAACCTGGATTATCTCCGGCGGGGGTATCGACTTTATGCGCGTGATGTCGCAGAAAATGTACGGTATTCCACCTGAGCAGGTGGTCGGTTCCTTTGCGTTGGGTGAATTCTCTCTGACCGACAACGGCACGCAAATCCGCAAAACCATGACCGGCGCGTTTAACGACGACGAAGCCAATAAGCCAGTGGCTATTCATCTGTTTATGGGACATCGCCCGGTGGCGGCCTTTGGCAACAGCGACGGTGATTTACAAATGCTGCAATACACCGCCGCGAACCCGAATTACAAAACGTTCGGTCTGCTGGTGCATCACACCGATGCGGCGCGTGAGTATGCCTATGACAGCCATCCACCCGCCAGCGGTAAACTGGAAGCCGCCCTGCCCGTCGCGAAAGCCAAAGGCTGGACGGTAGTGGATATGAAGCAGGACTGGAAAACGGTATTTGATCCGGCGATGTGTCCGGCGAAGTAATGGCGCAGCCTGGGCCGGAGGGTTGTTGCGCGCCTTCAGGCTTATCGCCTTCCTGATGCCACTAAACACGCGCAGACCTTCAGCATGGCCGTTCATGTCCCCGCTTGAAATCGGCGAACCGAAGTCCGGATGACAAGGTCAGGGCGCCAGGGAAGGCGACCTGAGGCGAAACGAGACAGGAAGTCGAGTCGAGCCGGCCGCAGGCAGAAGGACGGGAGGTGAGCGCAGTGCGAAGCACCGATTTCGTTGGCGGGGCCACGGGGATTGATAAGGGGAACGTGGTGTTCCCCTTATCCCGTTCACGTTCCGCGGAAAAAATAGAATCTGCCGAACAAAAGGTGAACGGAACAAACCTCCGCTCCCAGAAGCAATGGGAGCGCAACAACCCGCCATACTGAAAAGGTGAACGGAACAAACCTCCAATCCCGGGAGCAATCGAGCGCCTACTCCAGAATCGTCTCGCCCACTTTATCCGGCTTCGAAAACAGCAGCACCAGCGGCAACAGCAGGAAACATAAAAACATCATCAGGCGGAAATCCTGATAGTAAGCCATCACTGTCGCCTGACGGGTGACTTCATTGTTGATAGCCACCAGCCCGGACATGTTGTGCAGGCCATACATACCGTGATGGATGTCATGCTGAAGCGCTTTGTTAAACGGATTGATAAACCCGGAGAACACGCTGTGATTGCGCTGGCTCTGTTGAGCGAGGTAAGTGGTCACTACCGAAATACCAATACTGCTACCGATATTACGAATCAATGAGTACAGCGACGTCCCTTCGGTACGATACGCGGGCGCCAGCGTTGAAAAGGTGAGCGTCGAGAGCGGCACAAACGTCAGCCCCATGCCGATACCCTGCACAACGCCGGAGCTGATAATTTCCCACTGGCTCATCCACATACTGAACTGCGTCATCTGCCACAGAGAAATCGCCATCACCACCACGCCAAGCGCGATAACGTAACGCAGGTCGACTTTACCGGCGATGCGCCCGACAACCATCATGCTGAACATGGTGCCGAAGCCGCGCGGGGTCATCAGTAGGCCCACGTCGATAACTGGATAGTTCATGAAGTTTTGCAGCAGCGGCGGCATCAGCGCCATCGTGGCCAGCAGAATGGTGCCCATCATAAAGCTGAACAGCAGCCCCACCACAAAGTTCTTATCGCGGAAAATACCCGGCTCGATAAACGGCTTTTTGACGGTAAAGATGTGCGAGACAAACAGATAAAACGCCACGCCCGCCAGCACCGCTTCGATGATGATTTCGCCGCTCGAGAACCACTCTTTCGACTGGCCCCGGTCGAGGAAAAGCTGCAGACTGCCAATTGCCACGCTCAGTAAGAAGAAGCCCAGCAGGTCAAATTTACGTTTTGCATCGAGCGCCGTTTCGCTGACGAAAGTGCTGATCCCAAGCCAGGCCAGCGCGCCAAACGGGATGTTGATGTAGAACACCCAGCGCCAGCTGTAATATTCGGTGAGCCAGCCGCCGAGTGCCGGACCGAGGATTGGGCCGACCATCACGCCCATCCCCCACATCGCCATCGCCGAGCCATGCTTCTCTTTCGGCCAGGCATCCAGCATGACCGACTGTGACAACGGCACCAGGCTTGCGCCAAAAATCCCCTGCAGCAGACGGAAAATCACGATTTGATCGAGAGACTGTGCAGCCCCGCACAGCATTGAGGCCACGGTAAAACCCACGACAGACCACGTGAACAGGCGTTTACGCCCGATTCGTGCGGCAACAAAACCGGTCATCGGCATCGCAATCGCAGCGGCAACGATGTAAGACGTGAGCACCCACGACGTCTGGTCCTGGGTCGCGCCCATCGCGCCCTGCATATGCGGCAGGGCAACGTTGGCGATGGTGGTATCCAGCGCCTGCATGATGGTTGCCAGCATCACCGAGAAGGTGATCAACAATCGTCTGTCGGCAGTACGCTTCAGTGGCTGCGGAGCAGCTATCACATCAGACATAACGGACCTCCTCAGGACGCGCTGTGGGTGCTGGCCTGGGTATCAATTTTGATGGTGGCGCTTAAGCCCGCACGCAATTGTGGCTGGCTAGCGTCGGTTTCCAGACGGATACGAACCGGCACACGCTGGGTCACTTTTACCCAGTTCCCGGTGGCGTTTTCTGCCGGGATAACGGAATACTCTGCGCCCGTCGCCGGGCTGATGCTGCTCACTTTGCCGTGCCAGGTCACGCCCGGGGCGTAGTCGACGCTGATTTCAGCCGTTTCGTTATCACGGATGTGGGTTAAATCTTTCTCGGTGAAGTTCGCTTCGACATACAGATTCTGATCGGAGACCAGCAGCATGGCGGTGGTCCCGCCCTGTACGTATTCCCCGGTCTGCAATACTTTGGTGATATTGCCGGACGACGGCGCATATTCGTTGACGTGAGTCAGGTCATTCTTCGCCGTATTCAGATGCGCCAGCGCTTCTTTATAACGCGGGTGTTTTTCCACCGGCAGAGAAATATCACCGCCGAAACTGTCGACCACTTCCTGCAATTGCTTTTGCAGCATGTTCACTTCCAGCGCCATCAGCAGGGTTTTCTGGTGCGCACCGTCAAGTTCCGACGCCGACACGTAACCCGGGCCGCTCAGGCGATGCAAACGCCCTTCTTCACGTTGCGCATAGGCATACTGACTTTTGGATACCGCGATATTGGCGAGCTTGCTCTGATATTGCGATTTAATGGTATTTAAATCGATAACGGTATTATTTAATTCAGATTTCGCCTGCGCCACCGCTAATTCATAGGGTTTAGGGTCGACGCTAAATAATAAGTCGCCTTTATTCACATGCTGATTTTCTTTTACCGCCACGTGTAATACGCGACCGGATACCTCCGCGCCGATAGCGGTTTTATCCGCTTTCACGTAGGCATTATCGGTTTCCACATAGCGACCGCCGGTTAAATAAAACCAGCCGCCCGCCGCAACGCCCAGAGTCGGAACGACAAGTAATAAAATAAAACGCAATTTTTTAATATTCATGTGCAGGTCTCATTATTTGAGCGATACCCACGTCGGAAGAGAAACAAAAAGAAACGCAGACGCCCTGCGCGACGGACAGGTTGCATCTAAGTTGAAGTGTTCAGGTATCAGCAGAGTTATTGATGAGATGAATAATACTTAGCTTGCTTATAATGTACTAAGCAAGCTGTGCTATTGGGGGTTTAATTATAAATTTGCTGCGCTGGATTGCCTTATTTTCAAGCGACCTGCGAGGGATAAATGGGTAGCGGTATCTTCGGCATTACAGAGATATTCCACCGCCAGTCTGCCGAGTTCACCATAAGGCAGCTGAATACTGGTGAGTGGAGGGGTCATCTGTTCAGAAATTTTCTGATCGTCATAGCCCGCCACCAGCATCTCGTCCGGCACCCGCACCCCGTGCGTGGAAAGCGCCTGATAACATCCAATCGCCAGCCAGTCGCTGGCACAGAAAATCGCCTCCGGGCGCGGCTCAAGCGCCAGCAGCGTAACCGTCGCCTGGTACGATTCGTTAAACTGCCAGTTGGTCTGCTGCACCCACTCCGGCTGCGCCGCAATCCCCGCCTGCGCCAGCGCGGCCTGGTAGCCTGCCAGACGCTGTCGGGTTGCCTCCATCCAGGATTCGCCGGTGATATGCGCGATACGCGTCGCACCCTGTTTAATCAGGTGGCGCGTGAGCTGAAAGGCGTTGGCGTAATCGTCCGGCACGAACGACGGCAGTAGCGGCGAATCCGGATCGCGCTGGTTGAGCAACACTACCGGCAAACGGGTGCAGTCCTGAAAGGCGGTCATATCAATGATGGTCGTCACCGGCGAGGCGATAATAATCCCCACACAATTGCGCTTTTCCAGCTGGCGAATGATGTTCAGCGCCAGCTCGCTGTCATCGCCGTAGTCGTACACCGTAAGCAACACTTCATTGCGCCACGCGGCTTCCCGCGCCTGGCTGATGGCATCAACAAACGGATCGTAGCTTTGCAACGAGCTTATCAGCAGCGCGATTTCTTCCTGATTACGCGGGGAGTGAATAGCGGGCAGGCGGTCATAGCCAAGCTCACTCGCTACCGCAATCACACGCTGACGTGTGTCATCACTGAGTTTGATATTCCGCGACTGGTTAAGCACCAGTGACACCGTCGCCTGAGATACCCCGGCGGCGCGCGCGATATCGATCATGGTGACTTTATTTTTCCGTTTCATTATCCCTGCCCCACGGCGAAAACAGCTTACATCATACCTGCCCTCGCCTCGATTCGGCAGCTCTGTGTGTGTTAGCTCACGTTTCTTCATCGCAGACAGATCAACTTTGTGATAGCCATCGCTTTTTTATTCACCGCCAATTGCTCATTCATTCCGTGGCTAATATTTATTAGCTAAAGATTATCAACTGACGAGGCTCAACATGAAACAGCAATGGACTCCGGCGCAGGCTCAGGAATGGTATCAGCAGCAGGGTTGGCTATGCGGCTTTAACTATCTGCCGTCGAGCGCGGTGAACTGGACCGATATCTGGCAGAAAGAGACCTTTGACGCCCCGACCATTGAGCGCGAACTCGGTTGGGCAGCGGAGGCAGGCTACAACTCGCTGCGCATCAATCTGCCGTTTATCGTCTGGGAGCACGACCGCGACGGGCTGATAGCCCGCATCCATCATTTCCTGGAGATTGCCGACAGACACGGTTTCAGCACGATGCTGACGCTGATGGACGACTGCGGCTTCTCTGGCGATGAACCGTATCTGGGCCAACAAAAAGCCCCGGAGCCAGGGAAGCACAACAGCCAGGCGGCGGCCAGCCCGGGCCGGGCGAAAGTCTGCGATCGCGATGAGTGGCCGAACATTGAACGCTATGTGCGCGATATCGTACGCGAATTCAAGCACGACAAACGCGTGCTGTTATGGGACCTCTATAACGAACCGGGTAACCGCGGGATCTTCGCCACCGGTACCGTCGAAGTACTGTACGACGAGAAGCTGGAAAGCTACGCCCACGAACTGATGCAACGCGCGTTCGAGTGGGCTCGCGATGAAGATCCTCAACAACCACTGACCGTGTGCGCCTGGCGCCTGCCGCCTGAGCCAGAAACAGGCGACGAGCAATTCTATCAGCATCCGCTGGACCAGACCGCGCTGGCACTCTCCGATGTGGTGAGCTTCCATGCTTACACCAACACCGCGCGGATGGTGGCCATCATTCACCAACTCGAACAGTTGGGCCGCCCGATGTTCTGTACCGAATGGCTGGCACGCCACGTAGGCAGCACTATCGAAGAGCAGCTCCCGCTGATGCATGCCGCCAATATCGCGCCATATCAATGGGGCCTTGTGCGCGGCAAAACCCAGACCTGGCTGCCATGGCCGGTGGTGATGACGCGTTCACCGGACTATTGCCGCCTGTGGTTCCACGACGTCTTTGAAGAGAACGGTATTCCTTTCTCAAAAACGGAGATGGATCTGGTGCGCAAACTGAGCAAAATCGGCTTGCACCCTGCCCGTTAATAACACGAATAATGTTAGCTAACCCGGTGGTTCGCCACCGGGACGAAAGGTACGCACTATGGCAATTACAATGAAAATACCGTCACGCGAGTTGTGGTCCTATTTTGGCTATGGTTTAGGTCAGTGTTTTAGCTTTGGTTTAGTGGGTTCGTTTATTAACTATTTTTATACCGATGTGCTGGGGATTTCCGCCCTTGCCGCCAGTACCATTTTCCTTATCGCCCGCGCCTGGGATGCTATCCACGATCCGCTGTTTGCCAGCATCATGGACACCATCAACAGCCGCTTCGGCAAATTCCGTCACTTTCTGTTGATTGCGCCACTGCTGATAACCGGCGTCACCCTGCTGTCGTTCTATAAAATAGAGGCCGACACCACCACTAAAATTCTCTATGCCGGTGTGACCTATATTCTGTGGGGCACCCTGTACGCTATTTCCGATATTCCGTTCTGGTCGATGTCATCAGTGATGACCAACGACTCCGCCCAGCGCACTCGGGCAGTAACGGCCGCGATGCTCGGCGTCAACGCAGGTATTGCCTGTGCCAATATCTTCTTCCCCAAACTGGCGGCCTTCTTCGCGCAATACAGCAACGACAAAGGCTACTTTATGGCAGCGCTGGTGATGATGCTGGTTGGCCTGCCGCTGATGCTCAACGGTTTTATGCAGATTAAGGAGCGCGTGCCGCCGAGCCCGGATAAAGTCACCATGCGCGACACCTTCCGCAACTTACGCCAGAACAAGCCGCTGTTTATCATTCTGCTGTCGTTCTTTTTCTGCGTGTTCCATAACGTCGCCAACGGCATTTATATCTACTTCTTTATTTACAACATGCACGATGCCAGCCTGCAAATGATTATCGGCGTGATGGGCATTGCGGCGGCGGTTATCTGCCTGGTTGCCCCAATGCTGACGCGTAAAATGCAGAAGAGGAAGCTGTTTATGATCCTCTGCGGGCTGGATGTCGCGGTGCGGGTGGTGATGTGGTTTGCCGGTTATCACCATACGGTCGTGCTGTTCTTGCTGCTGGGGCTGAGTACTGTCTTTGTCATGATGACCAATCTCCTGACCTCCTCAATGATTGCCGATACCATTGAGTATGCCGAATACCACACCCATAAACGTTGCGCGGCGATTACGTTTTCAGGGCAGACGTTTACCGGCAAGATGTCGGTGGCGGTGGGCGGCGGATTGATTGGGCTATTCCTGACGATGATTGGCTACGTCCCGCAGGCGCAAAGCCAGAGCGACACGGTGCTGAACGGCCTGTTCTTTGGGATTTGTCTGTTGCCCGCTATCGGCTCGTTGATTCGTATGGGCTTTATGTCGCGCTTTACCTTCACCGAGGAGAAGCACGCGGAGATTTGTCGCTTGTTGGCAGAACGACGCCATGCGCGTGAGGATGAAGCAGAAAAACCGGCGATGGATCCGCGCCCGATTTCAGCGAATTGACTTGAGTAAATGCCCGGCGGCGAAAGCTTGCCGGGCATGGAAGGACGAGTTGTGAATCGCTTTATGTAGGCCCGCGCAAGCAGAGCGCCGCCGGGCATGAAAACTTACTCTTCGAAGTACCAATAACCCAGGTTGATAAACGCTGTCAGCTCGGCGATAAACGCCGGGTTTTGCAGCGCATCGCCCAATTCCTGCTGACCGAGTTCGGTGAAACGGCACAGCGCGTCGGCGGCTTTAGCGTCTACCGTTTTCCAGCCTTCGCTGTTGATGAAGAAGCGGTCACCGATGTTCAGCACGCGCAGACCGCTCAGACGAACCAGCGTTTCGCCGCCCGTCAGCGCATCCAGCACTTCTTCTTCCGCGTACGGTGGCTGTGCAGGGGCGATATCCAGCTCGTGGCGCGGCGTAGAAGCGAAGCGGCCAAACCACTGGGCGAAGTCTTCCGGCTGGCTGATAACGTCGATCATCATGGTACGCAGGCGCTCAAGCTCATGCGCTTCAACTTTGCCCGGATGCTCGCGTACGGTCAGTTCCGGGTCGCCGTAGTGCGCGCCACCCAGATCGTTTTCCAGTGCGTAATCGGCAAAGCTGCTGATCAGGTCGCGACCGTTCGGCCCACGGAAGCCCACGGAGTAATTCAGCGTGTTTTCAAAGGTGTAACCGTCATGCGGGAATCCAGGTGGGATATACAGAATATCGCCTGGCGCCATTTCAACATCGATAATCGGCTCAAACGGATCGACGTGCAGCAGTGCCGGATGCGGGCAGAACTGACGCATTGGGATAGCATCGCCCACGCGCCAGCGACGGCGGCCCATTCCCTGAATGATAAAGACATCGTAGTTATCGATGTGCGGGCCAACGCCACCGCCCGGCACCGAGAAGGAGATCATCAGGTCGTCCAGACGCCAGTCTGGCAGCACGCGGAATGGACGCACCAGCTCCGCCGACGGCGCATGCCAGTGGTTGACGGCCTGTGCCAGCAACGACCAGCCGGTTTCGCCCAGACCGTCGAAATCCTCGAACGGACCATGGCTGGCGTCCCATTGTCCGTCAGTTTGACGGACCAGACGGCTGTCCACTTCCGGCTCCATTGCAAGGCCTGCCAGCTCATCTGGCGTGATCGTGTCAACAAAGTTTGGGAAGGCATTTTTCAACACAACGGGTTGTTTTTGCCAATATTTCTCTAAAAACTCGGGCCAGTTAAGGTTCAGTTGGTTAACCATACAATCACACCAGTAAGAGGATAAACGACGGTGATTATGCGAGAAGTGGCCAGAGACGACCTTGTTGAGGGTCAAGGGTTGGCGAAAAAATGAATCATCCCGCATTTTATAGGGGGATTTAAGAAATTATTAAGAACTGTCGGTTAAGATAATCCTTACGTTACTGAACACGGAGTGTAAAACCATGACGTTCGCTGTTATCACCAGGAAAACAACCGTTGCCCTGCTTTTGCTGGCACTGCCTGCCGCCTCTGCCCTTGCCCAGTCAAACCTCACCGGCTGCGCGGCGAAGAAGGACGACATCCAGCAGCAAATCGACTACGCCAAAGCACATAACAATAGCTATCGCATCGCCGGACTTGAAAAAGCGTTGTCAGAAGTGAGTGCCAACTGTACCGACGCGTCACTGCGTGCAGACCGTGAAGCCGACGTGCGTAAAAAAGAGCAAAAAGTCGCCGAGCGTGAGCAGGAATTGAATGAGGCAAAAGCAACAGGCCGCACGGATAAGATCCAGAAAAAGCAGGAAAAACTGGATGACGCGAAAGAAGAATTAGCCGACGCGAAAGCCGAACTGAATAAATAATGAATCCGCCTCCGGGCGGTTTTATTTTGTTGTCATTCCATCAAAAAACAAGACACTTCCCGGCCCAGAGATTTAATTATAAACAACTCCATTCTCAGCCACCTCTCCATCCATTATATAATTAAACGATGTACTGTCAGCGCCGCTGTTTTATCCAGCCTGACACTGTTGAACCCTTTCTGAATACTCTCTCAGTGGCAATCTTTATTGTTTTTGCAATGCGTTGATTTCCGCTGTCCATTTGACAGAAGGTACTCACCGCTTTTATTTCTAGGCAAACGCACGCATGAGCAAAAGTAAGAAAATTTTAAAAAATGCCGAGATAATGAGGATGCTCATTGCCCTGTCCTGCGCGGTGGCACTGATTTCAACGGTGCTGAGCTGGTGGCAAATCTCGACGGTCTCCCAACACTACATCGCCGCCCGCGAGCGCGCCGCGAAATTCAACACCATCAAGTTGATGCTCAATGCCAATCACCTGATGGGCAATGAACGGGGTTACTCGAACGAATATTTGCTGGAATCGGCCCAGGATGAGCTTCACGCCAAAACCGCCCTGACGATGGCACGGGAGAAAACCGATGAATCCCTTAAGCAGCTCAAAGCGATTCCCGAACTTTCCGATGCGGTCACAGATGCCGAAGAGGGTCTGAGCATCGCCAGACGCAAAATCGATGACGTGATGGCGGTTCCGGATAAATCACCGACCGAAGTCTACCGTGCGATGAACGTCCTGCTCGACGCCACCGGTGCCTTTAATAAAATCACTATTTCGGTATCGATGAATTACGCCAGCAGAGACATTGCGGGCACCGGCTATTTCTATACCCTGCTTTCACTCGGGGAGATAAGGGATACGCTGGGCCGAATGGCGACACCCTATCTGTACTCCCTGCGTTATGACATTCCCATTTCGTCAGCCGATCTTACCGCCACCACCAAACGCCAGGCGCGTCTGAACGTATTGTGGTTGATGCTTGGCGGCCTGAAAGAAAATCCGGTGCTGAGCGGTGATTTGCAGCGCGCGCGCGATGATTATAATAACAAAACCGAATTTCTGATTAAGTCCGTCGACAATCAGATGACCTATAACGGCCTTAAGCATATCGATGCGGTGAATTTTTCGATTCAATATCGCGAAGGTCTGAGCAGCTTCCAGTTCCTGGAGCAAAAATATCTCGATAATTTGGGCAGCTTTTTTGCGAACCAGACCGAACAATCCTTTTCACGTCTGGTCGAGGTTATCGTCTCGTTGATTGCCCTGCTGTGCATCATTATCACCATCTGCATCTTTATTAATTTGCGGGTGCTGAAACCACTCCTGACGCTGAACGAAACCATCCGCAATGTGATTGATGACAACATCAATAAAAAAGGCACCGACGCGGAAGATGCGGCGGAAATCCAGAATTTGTTCAAATCCATCGATATGTTAGACGGCGTGTTTAAGCAGCAAAAAGCAGAAACCAAAGTGCTGACCCGCAAGATGAATGAAGATCCGCTGACGGGGATTGGCAACCGTCGTTTCTTCAACGAACAGGTCGCTCAGCTTCCGGAACAACTTCCAGAAGATGCCTCAATCTGGCTGGCGATTATCGACGTCGATCACTTCAAACGAGTCAACGACACCTGGGGTCATCCATTCGGGGACGAAGTGCTTATTGGCCTGGCGCGCACGCTGCAAAGCAACTGCCGCGCCGGGGACTTTGTCGCCCGCTTCGGCGGTGAAGAGTTCGCGGTGATGTTCAACGCGGATTCAGAGATTAAGGCGCAAAGAATCCTCGCGCGTTTCCAGGAGAATATCCGGGCAATGCGCTTTGTCGCGCCCGATGGCAACCAGGTCGGCATCACCACCAGTTTCGGTGCCGTTCAGGTTGATGATGCCTCTATCGAAACGCTGCTGGAAAAAGCCGATGCGGCGCTGTACCAGGCGAAATCCGACGGACGCGACCGCGTTTCATGGGCTTAAGCCTGCTTAAAACCTGATAACACCGCCCAGGAAACCCTGTTCCTGGGCGACTCCGCTTTCCACAATTACCTGCACATTAGCGGTCTCTTCAGCCTAAAAAAAACGGCTTTCCCGTGAGAGAAAGCCGTACCAAAAGGTAATTAAAAAGAAAAGTCAGACTATTTTTACCGATGAGCGACCGGAATATTGGCCGCTGCGGCAGGAGGAATAATGGCTTTTACACTCTGCAGCGCAGGCGTTGCCGGATGCGCGACTTTGTCTCCATCCTGGCCGAAGAAGTCTTTTAAGGTATCTGAGGCGGTTTTCGTCAGGATCATGATTTCGATACGACGGTTCGTTTCACTCTTCGGGTCGGCTTTATCAAGCAGCATCTGATCTGCCATCGCGTTAACCTGCAAAACCTTCCCATTTGGCATACCCGCATCTTCCAGAATCTGGCGCGCCGCCAGCGCACGATCGCCTGACAGATTCCAGTTGTTGTAATGGCCAGCGCGGTACTTCAGTGCATCGGTATGTCCGGTGATGATCATTTTGTTATCCAGCGAATCAAAGACCGGCGTCAGCTGGGTCAGCAGCGTTTTAAAATACGGTGAAATCCGGGTGCTGCCGACGGAGTACATCTGGCGATGCTTGTCATCTTTGATAAGCACGCGCAGCCCCTGAGGCACAATTTCAATCTCGAGGTTCGCTTCCATCTTTGCCTTCTGGGCAATGTTATAGATGGTGGTCGCCAGTTCCCCCAGTTCATGGGCATTCTTTTGCTTCAGCAGGGCGGTGTTTTCCGTGCTTCTGATAGGCATATTCAGCTGGTTGTTCATGACGGTACTGGGATGCGCATTGGCATGGGCAATCCGGTTTGCCAACGCCCCATGTACGCCTTCGGAATGAATCGGGTGCAGCGTGGCAGAGATATTGTTGAGCGGCGTCATCCCGCCCCCGTGAAAGATGGACTGGTTATACAACGCCGCCACGACCTGCGCGCGCTCTTTCTTGCTGACGCTGCCGACAATCCACAGCGTCATAAACAGCGCCATCATGGCGAGGGTGAAGTCAGCAAACGCAACTTTCCACGCCCCGCCGTGGTGGGCTGCATGGCCCTTTTTGACCTGTCGGCGGATGATGGTTTTGTTGGGCATCCGCTCCCGACGGCCGGGTCTGTTTCTTACACTCATTCCTGCTCCAGCATCGTGTTGACCCAGGAGTCAAGGTTGGAGAAGGTCGGCTTCGACGCCAGATGCAGCAGCTTACGACCGGCATCCACCGCCAGCAGGGTCGGTTTGCCCGCAGCCTGCGCCACCAGCACGGTACGCACGCACTCCAGCAGGGAGTGTTCAGCACGCGCCTGCAGTTCCATGGCGTTAGAAAGGGGGTCCATGATGCAGTAGCAGATGAAGACACCCATGAAGGTTCCCACCAGCGCTGCTGCCACTTTCAGACCAATCAGCGCAATCGAGCCATCGATTGACTGCATGGTGATGATGATGCCCAGAACCGCCGCACAGATACCAAAACCAGGCATCGCTTCCGCCGTACGCTGTAACGAACGGGATGGCGTCAGCAGAGATTCTTCTGCAGTTTCCAGTTCCTGATCGAGAATGCTTTCCAGCTCATGGGCGTCAATTTTTCCCATCGCCATCAGGCGGAAGTTATCAGCAATAAACGTCACCAGACGCTGCTGAGTCAGAACCAGCGGGTATTTCTGAAAAAGGGTACTTTCTGCTGGCTGTTCGATGTGCTGATCGAGCGCACGCAGGCCGCCGTTCTGCACGGTTTCCAGCAGTTCATACAGGCACAGCAGCATCTGACGCTGAAATTCCGGCCCCAGTTTCTTTTTGCTGATGACGCCTTTGATCTGGTGGAAAATTTCCTTGAGAACGTGCATTGGGTTACCAATGATCATCGCTCCTGCACCCGCACCAATAATGATGATCATTTCCGCAGGCTGCCAGATAGCCACCAGCTGTCCGCCGGCTTCAAAATACCCACCGAAGACACAAACCAGTACGACGAGTAACCCCAATATTTTTTGCATGACACCCTCAATTCCTGTAACTGGCAGCGCTATGTCGCTGCCTTTTATTCCTGATTAAAATAGGCGTGGATCTTTTCCATGATCCGCTTATTCATCTGACAAACACGGGATTCCGTCACCCCTAACACCAGCGCTATCTCTTTGAGATTCATGCATTTCTGGTAGTACATTGCCAATACCTGCCCTTCGACTTCCGTCAGTTGCGCGAGCGCCTTGCTGAGGAGATCCTGGGTAATGAACTGATCTTCAAGCCGACGGCCCTGGAACCTATGCTCATCCTGATCGGTGGACAGCAGCTCATCCAGGCTGGACATCGTTTCCGCGTTTTCCAGCTGTAGATATTCCTGGTACTCGTTGGCATCAATTCCGTGAGGAGCCAGCTCGCTCCACTCCGGTTCATGCCCTAACTGCTGGCGTAGAGTTCGTATCAAGTCTTTGATGCGATGGTATTTCTGCCGCAGCTGTCGCGGTCGCCAGTCAAGGCTGCGCAGCTCATCAAGGATCGCCCCACGAATGCGCTGGCTGGCATAACCGGCAAAGTTTTCGTCCGGTACGCCAAAACGGCGAATAGCGCTGAGTAAACCCATCAGCGCTATCTGTTCCATATCCTGACGTTCAATGATGTGACTGCATTGATGCGACAGCTGGCGAACGATTTTCCGCACCAGCGGAAGCCAGGCCATGAGGTACTGGTTTTCTTCCTGTGGTGTCATTTGGAGCGTTACCTGGAACGCTTGCCCTTCATACTCTTGCTGCATCGTTTACTTTCACGCTTCTCTACGGCCTGCGGTTACTGAAACACTGCTTTGGTCACCAGCACATCGCAGAACGGCTGTTCCATATGGCGGTTTTGCAGTTCACTTTTCAGCGCATTGGCCAGCAGATCGCGGATCTCCGGGACCTTCATGTACTGAATATCGTCGAAACTTTTCAGGGACAGTGCGCTGACGATGATGCTTTGATACAACGATTCGTCGTCACGAACGGTGCTCTGTTTATCTTTGTCGCTCACGGCCAGCGCCAGCTCGATAAGCACATAGTGATGGATGCCATTGCTGTCATTGAGTGTCACAACGGTTTCCGGCATTGAGATAAACGTCAGGTTCGCCGGGTTAATCGGTGCGTCTGGTTTGGCCGCTTCAGCTGCAGGCAGATGCGGTAATTTGCCCGATTTCACGAGATAAAAGCCCACCCCGCCACCGATAAGAACGACAAGGCAGGCGCTGATGAGACTGGCGGCAATAATCTTTTTCATGGGTTAACTTAAACTTTAAGCAGAACGGATTCGTTCCGGGACAAATCGGGAGCGTCGTCGGTAAAGCGGGAAGCCAGCACGGCGGCCTCTTCTTCCTGACGCTGTTGATGATGTTGCTGTTGCGACTGACCGTCCGATGAAACCTGGACGTTCACCTGCATGAAGTTCTGCTGGACCAGGTGCTGACGCAAATGATCGGAGAACTGCTGCAGCGTCTTCATGACGTCGGCCTGGCTCGCGCCAATGTGCACGTTCAGGTTTTGGTTGGCATCGAGATGCACGACGATCTCCAGTTTGCCCATCGACGGCGGATCAAGGCGGATCGTCGACACCTGCTGCTGGTTTTGCAGCTGGAACTGGATCCGGTCCTTGAGCAGATCATTGAGCTTTTCACCCAGTTCATCCGCCGAGGCGCTAGCAACCGGCGTGGCCGCCACCGGCATCGTCGAGTCCGTTTCAGACGTCGCGCGTGAGGAGAAGTCGCTCATCGCGGCAACCGCCGTCAGCGGCGCGTCGGCCTGCTTTTGGCCCGCATCTACAACGTGATTCGACACCGTCGTTTTCAGCGCGGCATGCAGATTTTCATGTAGCGTGGCCCGGTTATGGGTGGTGTTGCTCGGATCCTGTCGATTGCTGCCTAGCTCATGAAGATTCTGCGCAGCAAATTTGGCGAGTGTCGCCTGCTGAGAAGCGGTTCCTTGCGGTTGCTGCGCAGTGGCCTGGTTTAACAACGACTGCAATGCCTGCGGCAACACGTTTTCGCTCTGGCCTGCATCCTGCGCCTCGCCCTGGGCGGACATCATTCCCATCAGCTTTACCAGCGAACGGGAATCTACCCCCGCCAGCGCCGTGGTTTTCAGCATCGCCTGCCCGACTGCTGGTGCCTGGGCCTCTGGCGTGGCAGCAGGCGGTGTCAATAGCATCGCCATCAGCGCGCTTAAATCCTGCGGCAGCGCGTCAGTCGTGGGCTGACTCTCTTTAGCGGCGTGCGCGCGATGTCTGGACATCACCCCCGCCGCGACGTTCTCAAGCGAAAAATCACCAGCGTCGCCGCTCTGTGGCTGAACTGCGGTCGACTCCGGGTCTGCCAGCAGCATTGTCACTGCCGGTTGAACTGAATTCATTCTTGCTCCGTGAATAAATTGACCATCGAATAAGCCAGCATCCCTTCTTTATTACTTTGATGCTCTGCCATACGTTTTTTCAGTAGCGCGATGCGGGACTCCCGGCGCTCAATGAGGCTGCCGAACGCGTCATGCAGCATTTTTTTTGTTTCCTGTAACCGAAGCGCTGAAGACTCCTGCACCTGGTACTCGGCGAACACCGTCATGACTTGCTGATTGAGGCCTGGCATCCGACGCCACCGCTGCTGATCCAGCGCGGCATTCATGTCGTCAATGAGGGCAACTAACTGGTTGCGTAATTGTTCACTGGACATCACGTCTTACCCCAGCTTCTTCGACAAACCTTCCCAGCCTTCATGCAGGTTGTTCAGAATTTGCACAACCTCATCCATCTTCTCAATGCTGAGCTCGCTGCTGGCTTCGTACAGGCGGTAGACGCAGTGGTCATACAGACGAGCCAGATTTTGTACCAGCTCCCCGCCGGTTTCGAACTCCAGTGAACTGGTCAGCGCATTGAGAATATCGATGCACTTATTGATGCTTTGCGCTTTTCGCTCAAAACGTTTGCCTTCAATGTGGCTCTTCGCACGTTCCAGCTCATCAAGCAGCCCGGAGTACAACACCAGCACCAAATCGAGCGGTGATGCGGAGGCGGTTCTTGACGCCAAATCCATCTCTTTATATTGCGAATACCCGTCTTGGGAGCCGTACATAATCTTTTACCTTTTGTTCAATACAGGGTTAGCTGAACGCCGCCATGCTCATTTTCATGCTGTACACTTCAATCATGGTGTTGGTGTACTCGGACAGATAGCGCTCGTAATCCTGTTCGTAAGTCTGTTTCAGATCGTCCGTTTGCGAATCGATCTTGTCCTGCTTGTCGTCGAGCGACTGCTGACGGGTGGTGATGATGCCGTCAGAGGAATTGGTGTAGGTGTCCATCAGGTCATCGAACTGGGCAATCATCCCGTCATCGCCGACAAAGATGTCGGTTAACCCTTCCGGGTTCTCTTTCATCGCTTCATCAAAGGTCGAAGAATCAATGGTCAGGTGCCCATTGGAATCGAGAGTGATGCCGTAATCGACGATGGAATAGCCGTTGTAGTCGGCGTGAACAATCTGGTTCATCTGATTGCTCAGCGACTTCATGCCGGCATCACCGGCGAATACGCCGCCGGAAGAACCGCCGGAACCGACGTCTGTTAAGTCATCGATGGTATCGACCAGGGTGTTGTAGGAATCGACAAACACCTGTACCTGTGCCTGAGACGCCGACGTATCCTGAGCCACAGTAATGGTGACAGGCTCATCGGTGGTGACTTCCGAGAAGGTCATGCTGACGCCAGGGATCACATCGTCAAAGGTGTTACTGCTGCTACTGATTTGCGGACCATCGGCAGTACCGAGATGAAGGACCGCATCCTGGGCTGAGCTCAGGGTTTGTCCGGTGGTGTCGACGGCCGATTGCAGATCGTTGTTGCCGGAAACAGAAACCGAGAACGCACTGGCTGCACCGCTTTGATCGGAGGAGAGCATGATGGTGTTGCCATCATCCGTTTTCATCAGCGTCGCGGTGACGCCCGGGTTTTCATCGGAGTCATTGATCGCATCCACCAACTCATTGCCGTCCAGATAGCCATCACTATCGCTGTCCGCTGACGCCAAATCGATGTCCATTGCAGTATCACCCATCGTCAGGGTCACGGTGCCCTGAGCCGGAATGGTGTCATCCGCCATTGCGAAGGAGTCCTGCTGCGTCTGCGCCAGCTGTGTCACATAGAAGGAGTACGTACCCGGTTGCGCTTCAGAGTTCGCCGAGGCGGTCACGGATTCATCGCTGGCGGTCGCGGTATTGACCACCACGCCGTTTTCAGCAGAGTTCAGGCCGTCAACGGCGGTCTCAAAATCGCTAATTGAGGTTGAGAGCGTATCCAGACCGGCATTTTCTGCATCGACGTCAGCCTGCTGCTTCTGGACCTGGCTTGCCTGGGTGGCAATGTCGGCATAGGCCACTTCTTGTGCAATGGTTCTTGGGTTAATCATGATGACTCCGTGGGTGATTTCATTTTAAAGCAATATCCGTGCCAATATTTTTATCTTTATTTATCATGCGGATACTTACAAGAGGAAAGCGACCTTCCGAACTGAGGAAGGTCCAGGAAGCCTGACATGGCCGAAAAAAAACACCGCCGCTGGCGGTGTTTTTGATTGACGTTAACGCGCCATGTAAGCCTCCGGGAGGATTACTGCAGCAGGCTACCGACCATGCTGCTGGTGCTGTTGGACTGCTTCAGCATGGTGATACCGGTCTGCATCAGAACCTGCTGTTTAGTCATGTTAGACGCTTCCGTCGCGTAATCGGTATCCATGATGTTACCGATAGCCACGTCAGTGTTATCTTTCATGTTGGTCAGGTTAGCTGCGGTGTCGTTCAGACGGTTGATAGACGCACCCAGGCTGGACTGGATAGAGCTGATGTCGTCCATTGCAGTAGAAATGCTATCCATTGCATCATGCGCGCCACCGGAAGTGGTCAGCTCGTTGCCACCGGAAGCGGTGTTGCTGGTCTGGTCAGCGGAGAAGGACTTGCTCACTGCACCCAGATCGTTAACCAGGCCAGTCAGCTGAGTAGAGATATCCACGGTGATGGTGTCAGAAGATTCTGCACCAACCTGGAAGGTCACCGCGCTCTGGAACAGGCCATCTTTCTCAGTGTTGCTGTTCGCACCAGAACTGCCGAACAGGTTAGTACCGCCGTAGGTGGTGTTCTGCAGCATGTCGGACATCTGCTGACCCAGTTCGTCGTATTCGTCCTGCATGGCCTGCAGATCGTCGTCGCTGTAGGTTCCGTTCGCTGCCTGAGTAGACAGGTCATTCATACGGCCCAGAACGTCGGTCATCTCGTCGAACATACCGTCAGCGGTCTGCAGCATTGCAGTTGCATCGCTGATGTTACGCTGTGCTACTGCGTCACCGTCAGACTGAGTTTGCAGACGGGTTGCAATCTGCTTGCCCGCAGCATCATCTGCAGAAGAGTTGATGCGGTTACCGGTAGCCAGACGCTCCATGGACGTTGCCAGGGAAGCGTTAGATTTGTTGATTGCGTTAACTGCAGCCATAGAGGCAACGTTAGTATTGATCGATAACATGATACTGCTCCTTGTTGAAAATCATTTAATCTCGTTTCGGTACTTTTGAAATGCGGCAAGAGTTTTGGAAACTTAACGAAGTTTTTTATTAAATTAATAACCATCTGTTTTTCAACAAAAATTAATTTCATATTATATTTAAGAATAGCGTCACACTGGTTTTCATCGTCACCACAGCTGAATATTCAGCTGAAATATTCAGCGTTATTTATTTTTAAACAGGACTCTGGCGTTAAATATCAGGCTGACAGTTAACCGTCTGACGAAAATAATGGATAATAAATATCCAGCATTGCCGGGAATCGTTCTCTGGCTGCGTAATAGATGTGTGAATGAATCTTCTGTGATGCCAACGTTATCTTCATTATTCCGACTTAACGCGAAGACCCTTCTCCTTGCCGCGGCGTTAATCCCCGCGACGACGCTGGGTGCGAAAACATCGACGCACACCACAAGACGATCCCGTAGCCATAAACATGTGGTTCATCATCATCCTGCGCCAGTCGATACCCTGAGCTACGCCGCGCGTCTGCGGATGCTGAACCGCGCCCGACTGCTGAATCATTATCGGGCCGGGCACAAAAAGGCCGGCCCGGCGGAGATTGCCTCCATAGTGGCCTCCACTAAGGCGGAACGTGCAAAGAATAGACGGCTGGTAAAAGCGCACCCGGAATGGTTCCGCGGCCCCTGGAAGTTGGGCGACAGTCGTTGGGATGATGTGCAGGAACACGAAGGCTTTCTCAGCCATGACCATCTGCATAACATGACCGAAGTGGCTATTCACCGGATGGAAGTCCAGTTGGGCAAACCGTACGTTTGGGGTGGCACAGCACCGGATACCGGCTTCGACTGCAGCGGTCTGGTGTTTTATGCCTATAACAAGGTGCTGGCCGACAAACTCCCGCGCACCGCCAACCAGATGTATCACTATCGACGGGCGATAAAAGTGCCGGGGAATGCATTACGACGTGGGGATTTGCTGTTCTTCCATGTGCATAGCGTGGGTGAAATTGCCGATCACATGGGCGTTTATCTGGGGCACGGCCAGTTCATTCAGTCGCCGCGAACCGGTGAATCTGTGCAGGTCAGTCAGTTGCAGGACGACTTCTGGCAGCAGCACTTCCTCGGCGCCCGACGCATCCTGACCGATAACACCATTCTTTAAAGGTTCATCACTAGCAGGCTGATGATAAGCAGCGTGGCAAACAGACAGACCGCCACCGCGATCAGCAATCCTTTTGAAGCCTGATCAGATGCGTCCGGCGCGGCAGGCGCAAACGGATGCCACATCGGAGAATTAGCCTGGTCCTCTTTCGTCTTCGCCAGAAGACGCTCGCGCGCACGGTGCTTTTCAGAGCAGTCCCTGTCCTGCGCTTTATCGCGTTTATGCCATAACGGCACATTTTCCTGCGAACTTTCCCGTTTCTCCGTGGATGCCAGCGGCGTCTCCTGCGCGGCGTGCGCAGTCTGGCGAGACTCCCGTGAGATAAGAGTGATTGTTTTATCCGTCAGGCTCAGTATTCCGGTTCCCGGTTTTTCTTCGGGGTTCTGCGTCGGTGGAGTGGGTAGATGAGCCTCTTTTTCCGCGGCCATCCGTGACGGACGGGCCAGGGGCTGAACGACTGGCGACGTATTGACCGGTTCATCGTCGCCCAGCAGCCTGGCTGGCGATTCGGCTAATTTTCCTTTCGCGGGAACGGGGGGGTTAACCGGGGCGCCAGAAGCGTGGCCGGACAGCAACGCGAAGGCTTTCATTGACCTTCCCAGCAGGTTTGTCGCGGCCTGTTGCGGGAGTCCGGAGGCCTCCGACTGGACGGGCGGAACCGTCGCGGCTTCGGTAAACGCCTCGGGCAACGAGGCCTCTGGCTGAGAAGAAAGGATTTGCCGGTAAACCATCGCGCCTTCCGGCACAGAAAGCACCGCCGCCTGTGGAACGTCCGTTTGAGTGGAAGTGACCTGCGGGATTTCGTCTGGCGTGCTTTCCAGCCAGGCGAGCGCCGCGTTCAGCACCTCTTTTTTGACCAACGCGTGCGAAGACGATTGCGCGGCCGGAACCGTCACCTGACCCGGCGTTTGAACCGCAGGGGCGGCAGGCAATATCGCGCCTTCCTCCTGCGGTTTTTCACCCTGAGCGCTGTCCAGCATCTCATCCAGCGCCTGCGGAACAGCCGTGCTCAGGTTTTGCAGGACGTTGCGGATCAACATCGTTAGCTCAGCGAGCCCAGGATTTTAAGCTCAAGCTCATCCGGCACTTCATTGTATGAAAGCACCTGCAATCCCGGCGCAAACAGTCGCGCATAGCGGGCCAGCAGTGGTCGCAGAATCGGCGCCACCAGCAGCACAGGATTGCGCCCGGCGGCTTTCATCTGCTCTTTAATCTGCGGCATGTTGTTCTGGAACTGGCTGAGCATATTCGGATCGACCGACACGCCATCCAGCGCCACTTTACCGCCCTGCTGCGCCTGATTCACCACGCTGGTCAGCAGGTTTTCCAACTCATTATTCAGGGTGTAAACCGCCAGCTCTTTATCGCGTTGCAGGTTAGCGGTGATGCTGCGGCGCAGCGCCAGACGCACATCCGAGGCTAACAACAGCGGCTCTTTGGTCACCGTACTGCTGGCCACCAACACCGTCGCAATGGTGACAATATCGCGCAGCGAAACGCCTTCCGTCAGCAGGCTGCGGTACACCTTCAGCAGCTGGCTGTAGTTCAGCGCGGTATTCAAATCTTCGGCTAACCGTGGCGCCATCGACGAGAGGCGATTATGCAACAGCGTGATGTCGTCATAGTTGAACAGTTCGGGAATAAAATTGCGCACCACTTTATTGACGTGGGTCGCAATGATACTGGCGCTGTCCACTACCTGATAGCCAAGATTCAGGGCCTTCGCTTTCTGTTCATTTTGAATCCAGGTCACCGGCATGCCGTAGGCCGGGTCATTCCCCAGCGCGCCCTCAATTTCGCCGTATACCTCGCTGGACGGCAGTGCCATCAGCTTGTCCGCTGGGATATTCCCCTCTTCCGCCATGATACCGTTGATGAAAATGGCGTATTCCGTCGGCTTCAGGCGGAAGTTTTCCCGCACCCGAATTTCCGGGAGCAGTACGCCATTGCTGTCTGAAATGACCTGCCGAACCCCACGGATACGCTGAGTTAACGGGTTGCCTTTCTCTTTATCAATCAGCGAAACCAGCTTGTACCCGAGACTGAGGCTTATCGGCTCGATAAGCGGAATGGTTTGCCAGCTGACCTGCTGCTCTGCCGTTTCGGTGATGGTCCTGGTCAGCGTTTCCAGATTCTGCGTGTCGTCTTCCGCCGCCTGTGGGCGTTTGCTCATTCGCCATGCGCCGAAGGCTAACAGCGCGGTGAACAGCAGGAATGGCAGGTGCGGCATACCGGGCACGATAGCCATGATGAACATGATGCCTGCGGCGGTGTACAGCACCGACGGCGTGGCCAGCATCTGTTTGCGCACGTCGCTCGCGAGATCGCCCGCGCCGCTGACGCGGGTAACGATAATCGCCGCCGCCGTGGAGAGCAGCAGGGATGGGATCTGTGCGACCAGACCATCACCGATGGTCATCAGTACGTACTGCTGGAAGGCGGCTTCGGCGCTGAGATCGTATTTAAAGATACCAATACAGGTCCCGCCGATCAGGTTGATAGCCAGGATCATCATGCCCGCGATGGCATCGCCACGCACGAACTTGGAGGCCCCGTCCATCGCACCGTAGAAGTCAGCCTCTCCGGCGACCTCTTTACGGCGCTCCTGCGCCTGAGCCTGGTTGATAAGTCCGGCGTTCAAATCGGCATCGATAGCCATCTGTTTGCCCGGCATCGCATCAAGGGTAAAACGCGCCGAAACCTCGGAAATACGCTCGGCCCCTTTGGTGACCACGATGAAGTTGATGATCATCAGAATGACGAACACTACAAAACCGACGACGAAGTTACCGCCGATGACCACCTGCCCGAAGGATTCGATGACCTTACCGGCAGCGCCAACCCCTTCATGACCAAACAGCATGACCACACGGGTAGACGCGACGTTCAGCGACAGACGCAGTAAGGTGGTGACCAGCAATACCGTTGGGAAAAGGCTAAATTCCAGAGGGCGCCTGGCGGAAATCGCGACCAGCAACACCATGACCGCAAGAACGATGTTGAAGGTGAACAGGACATCCAGCAATGCCGGCGGCAGCGGCAGGATGATCATCGCAAGGATGGACAGCAATACCAACGGTATCGCCAGGTGTCCTTTGCTTATGTATGTTAGTAATTGCTTACTTTTGGTCATCATCCGTTTTCTAAACCTCTTTAGGGATGGAGATATAGCGATTTAACTGCGGACGCGGCTGCGAACCTGCGCGCCAGTGCTTGAGCTGCAGGACATAGGTCAGTACGTGGGCGATGGCGCGATAAAGCTGGAAAGGAACCTGCTGATTCACCTGGGTGGTGTAATACACTGAGCGGGCGAGGCGTGGGAATTCAACCACTTCGATATCGTTTTCATTGGCGACCTGACGAATAAACAGCGCCACTTCTTCGGTGCCTTTGGCCACCACAAACGGTGCCTGAGCGCGATCCTGGTCATACTTTAAGGCCACCGCAAAGTGCGTCGGGTTGGTTATCACCACATCGGCATTGGGCACCACTTTTCGAATTTGCCCCATCGCCATTTGACGCTGTAAACGGCGAATTTTGGCTTTAACTTCGGGCTTACCTTCCTGATTTTTATGTTCTTCTTTGACTTCCTGCTTGGTCATTTTTAGCTTTTTAGTGAACATTTTCTTCGCCAGCGGCACGTCGACGATGGCGAAGAACACAAACAGGATGACGAAGTTGAGCATGATGCTGTGATACATCGACAAGCCCTGGCTCACGGCTTGCTGGAACGACATATTTTGCAGGCGTAAAAAGGCCATGAAATTGCTGCGCACGCTCAGCCAAATCAACAGCAGCACTACCAGCGCTTTGAGCACCATTTTGCCGGTCTCAACTAAATGTTCAGCGGAGAAAAAGCGCCCAATGCCGGAGATAGGGTTAATTTTGCCAAAGTCCGGGATCAGTTTTTGCGGCAGCAGGACGAATCCGCCGGGGACCATGGAGGCGAGGATTGCCGCGACGGGAATGGGGATCAGCGTCACGATGAACTTGAGCATAATCAGCAAATTATGCTTCAGGAAATGCGCAAGAATACCCGGCTCGTTCACGTGCGTACCGTACTGATGAATAGTAACGAAGCACTCGCGGATAAAGCTCGCGTACAGCGGAAACGAGTTGCTGACCACGATAAACGACACCAGCAGCGTCGACGCCAGCCCCATATCTTTCGAGCGCGCAATCTGCCCGTCTTCGCGAGCCTTGCGTAATTTTTGCGACGAGGGTTTTTCTGTTTTTTCTTCGGTACTGCTCTCAGCCATGCGCGACCTTCAGCTTATCGAGCTGATGCAGCACTTCGTTAACCAGCTGCATATAGTGGTCGGGCACGCTGTACATCAGGGCGGCAAAACAGACCAGCCCCGCCAGCATGTTGATGGGAAACCCAAGCGAGTAGAGGTTCAACGACGGCGAAATACGGTTCAGCAGGCCGAAACACATTTGTACCACCAGCATAATAAAGGTGGTTGGCAGCGCCAGCAGAATCGCTGACGACAATACCCAGGTAAACGCCATCGCGACGGACATCAACGATTGCGGCGTCAAAGCGTGGCCAATCGGCCAGTAGGTAAACCCTTTGTACAGAATGCTGACCAGCAGCAAATGCCCATCCATGATGAAAAACAGCAGGATAGCGAAGATGTTGATGAACTCGCCTAGCACCGCGATGTTGGTCCCGCTGTTGGGATCGTTCATGGTCGCCATACTCATCCCCATGTTAAAGGAGAGGATCTGACCGGCCATTTGCAGAACCTGAAACACCAGCTGCAGCATCATGCCAAACAGCATTCCCCAGATGAACTGCTCCAGCGTCAGCAACATCGTCGTCACCAGTTGGTCGGGAATGGGATGCGGGATCATCGGGGTGATGATAAGCGTCAGGGCGCCAGACAGCATAATCCGCACGCGGATGGTGAAGGCGTGGTTTTGGAAGACCGGGCTGAACTGGAAGAAGGTCATGATGCGGACGAACGGAAACCACATCCCCAGCACCAGGTTTGTTAACTGAACGATGTCGGTTTGACCCATTTTAATGTACCAACACCGCCGCCTGAGTGAACAGATGCACACAAAGATCGTCGAGAGTGGTAATCATCCACCTGCCGGTAATGCCCAGTACCACCAGGGTGACAATCAGGCGCGGCAGAAAGCTGAGGGTCTGTTCGTTTATCTGGGTGACGGCCTGAAAAATACTCACACACAGGCCGACCAGCAGGCTGGGAACCACCAGCACGCAGACCAGCATGATCACCACTTTTATTCCACTGCCGACAATATCGGCCGCGACATCCACCGTTAACATGCTGCGATTCCTGTCATCATCCCAGCCCAAGGCCGCGAATACTGGAGGTGAGAGTACCGACGGTCAGCGACCAGCCATCGATGAGAACGAACAGCATCAGTTTGAAGGGCAGTGAAACGATCAGCGGTGACAGCATCATCATCCCCATCGCCATCAATACGCTGGCAACGATCAGGTCAATCACCAGGAACGGGATGTAAATCATGAAGCCAATCTGGAATGCGGTCTTCAACTCACTCAACACATAAGCCGGTATCACAATGGTCAGATCTTGCGCCGCCGGGTCGCCTTTAACGTCGGCGATAGTCATGATCTGTGCCATCGCCTTTTTATCGGTCTGCGCCAACATGAAGCGCTTTAACGGCTTCGCCCCGGTCGCCAGTGCTTCTGAGAGCGTTATCTGATCGTTCTCAAACGGCACGACCGCGTGGTCGTAGATGTTGATACCAATCGGGCGCATCACCAGCATGGTCAATGACAGCGCAATACCAATCAGAATACGGTTTGGCGGGGATTGCTGTAATCCCATCGCCTGTCTTAACAGGGAGAGCACGATGATAAAGCGCGTAAAGCAGGTCATCATCAGCACCAGCGTCGGCAGTAAACCGACGAGGGTCATGAGGATAAGCACCTGCAGCTTTACGCTGTACTCCTGCGTATCACCGTGATTTACGACGCTCAACAATGAGATATCTCCCCCCTGCGCAAAGGCATGGGAGGAGATAAACATCAGCGCGAGTCCTGCCAGACTGGCAATGAGAGAACGGGATTTCATGGCTTCAGATCGTTGATTTCACGAGAGTTGAATTCCAGCACGCGTAAACCATACTTCTCGTTCACCACTACCACTTCCGCTTTGCCCAGCAGGATATTGTTGACCTTGATATCCAGCGGTTCGCCCGCGAGCTTGTCCAGCTCAATCACGGTGTCGTCATCCATGTTCAGCAAATCCGCCAGCATCACTTCCACAGAAGAGACTTCCAGCGTCAGAGTGACCGGGATGCGCTTGAGCAGAGACATCGAGTTTTTCTGCGTGGCTGCCGCGACCGGGGCTGGGTTTGCTACCGCGTCTGCGGCGGCATCTGGCGTGTTAAGTTCAAAACCTTGTTCGAGTAAATCTTCATGCTCATTCATAGCTATTCTCTGACTTTGTTCCGGCAATATCCGACAGATACAGTTTGTTTTTGTCCTCTACGAGGAGGGCGCTGAACAGTTCAGCCCGGCCGATGTTCACCGAATAGCGCTCCGGCAGGCCGATTGGCAAAATATCGCCTGGTTTGAGGGTGGTCAGTTCTGCGACATTCAGTGAGAGCTCGGCAATTTTGACCGTCAGGGTCAACGGCAGCGTGTTGATAACTTCGCTGACTACTGCCTGCTTTTTCTCTTTGCGTGCACTGACGTCCAGCTGCTCGCTGGAGTTACGGATATCCTGCTGGCGTAAGGCATTCAGGACGAAATCCGTGTGCGCATCGTCGAGGAAAATGTAAAAACAGCTCCCTTCCCCACCGTCCAGCGTAAAGGTGACCTTGTACGTCCATTGCGTTTGCACGCCCATATTGTCGGGCGAAATGGAAAGGGCTAACCCTGAACTGTCTTTATCAAAAATCATCCCGAGAATATCGTGCGCGAGGCGATTTTTCAGACGAGCTTCCGTTTTGGTTGGGAGGTCATTCTCATCTGATAATTCAGACTCCAAATCTCCCTCGAGACCATAGAAATTACCCAGCAAGGTCAGCAGTAACGGTCGGTCAATATCAAACGCAAGCTGTCCGACATCTGAAGTGAAAAGCTCAGCGGTTTTATTGCTGACGTCCATTTCACAATCAATACGTTTCAGCGAGATATAAGAACGATGTTTTTTGAGGAAATAATTGTTCAGTCTCGAATCGAGCGTATCGAATTTGCTGACAAAGATAGTCTGCAGACGATGGTATGGACGACCGAGCCGGTTCCCTTCCAGTTTGAAGATGCCCGGTGTTTGACTGTACTTTAACATAGTACGCGTTCTCTGCATTTTTCTCTGTGTAGCAAATTATTGGCATCAGGTTAATGATGAAAACAATCTGCTTTCTTTAATAATAAATTAGTGAATCGAGCCACCACGTCTGCGGATGATGGCACATAAAAAACTGGACCCGTATTTAACCGCACACGCACTAAAGTCGCAATGGTATTTTATTATTAATACATAAAATGAACGAATAATACGTTGAGTGAAAGCAGATAAAAACTTGACAAATAAGCATGCAATAAGCTGTTTTTAAAGGATAATATTTTTTTGATGCATTTATGTAATCTTTGAATGATGGACAATGTTAGTATCCACCCTCATTTCTCACCACTTTATATAGCCAGACTAATGTCGCTGTACCCACGCAAATAAGAGAGGCATTTATGCTAGATATTATTGCCACTGACAATCGAACTCTGAACGTACTGACACTAGCAAAAAAAGTGGCTGCATTTAACGTTCCAGTGTTGATTCAAGGAGAAACAGGAACAGGGAAAGAATATATTTCAAAATATATTCATGCTAACGCCTTTGCGGAATGTCAGGATGCACCGTATATCGGAGTGAACTGTGCTGCCATTCCAGAAAACATGTTAGAGTCCACCCTGTTTGGTTATGAAAAGGGTGCTTTCACCGGCGCAACAAATACCGTCGCGGGTAAGCTGGAATTAGCCAATAAAGGTACCTTATTACTCGATGAAATCGGTGAGCTACCTTTAGCATTGCAGGCAAAACTGCTTCGTGTGTTGCAGGAAAATAAGGTTGAGAGATTGGGCGGGCATCGTCAGATTAACCTGACCTTCCGCCTGATTGCATGCACCAATAAAAACCTGGAAGTGGAAGTGGCAGAAGGCCGTTTCCGTGAAGATTTATTCTACCGTCTGAACGTGGTGCATATTGATGTGCCACCGCTGCGTGAACGCCAGGCCGATATTCTTCCGCTGGCGGAGCATTTTATCCAGAAATATACCTCGATGCTGGGCAGAAACGTCAAGCTGTCGGAGTCTGCTCGTCGCTCCCTTACCACTCACCAGTGGCCGGGTAACATTCGTGAGCTCGAAAACACCATTCAGCGTGGAATGATCATGAACCGTGACGGCGTGGTGTATCCCGATATGTTGGGTATTCCTCAAACCGCGCCGATCAGGCACGCCGAACCGATGCTGACCGAATCCGCCGTCGTCGCCCCGACGACCGTGAAAACCGTGTCGGCCGCCCCGGGCGATCTGCGTTTGCATGGTCGCTTCGCCCAGTACGAATACATCGCCGATTTGATGCGCACGTACCAGGGCAATAAATCAAAAATCGCCGACCTGTTGGGGATTACGCCACGCGCCCTCCGCTACCGCCTGGCCTCCATGCGGAAATATGGCATCGAAATTTTCTCTTAAGTTGCACATTCACCTACAAGGACTGTTTTTTAAGGCATGCCATGAATACGTTAACCATTACTCCAGCAAGCACGATGCAAACGCAGATGCTGCAAGACATGACCCAGATGCGGGCGGTCGCGGATGCCCCCGTCCTGCCTGCTGCGCACGCCAGCATTGGTGAAAGCACGTCCTCTGCCGCCACGCCGTCCTTCAGTCACATCATGAGCGCTTCGCTGCATCGCGTTGACGGCTATGAACACACTGCACAGGTACGCCAGAACGCCATTGATATGGGAAAGAGCGACGATCTTGCCGGGGCGATGATCGCCAGCCAGCAGGCGTCGTTGTCGTTTTCCGCTCTTGTCCAGGTGCGCAATAAAGTCGCGTCTGGCATTAACGACCTGATGAGTATGTCCATTTAATCGCCATGAATCAGAATCTACTCGAAAAAGCGCGTCAATGGCTGGCTGTTGTGATGGCAAAGCTGGATGGCAAAAAGCGCATCGCCCTGTTTGCCGCCGCCGCGATTGCCGCGACGGCCATTATTTCCGCCGTCGTTCTCGGCGGAAACTACGGATACGTTGCCTTGTACGGCAGCCAACAAAACATTCCTGTCTCTCAGGTCATCTCGGTCCTGGATGAGAGCAAAACCCCTTATCGTATCGACCCAAGCAGCGGTCAAATTCTGGTTGCCGAAGAATCACTGTCTCAGGTGCGCATGATCCTGGCGGCAAAAGGCGTTCAGGCCCTCTCCCCTGACGGCTATAAGCTGATGGATAAGGACGAAGTGCTGGGCTCCAGCCAGTTCGTGCAGAACATCCGCTATAAGCGCAGCCTCGAAGGGGAAATGGCCAAGAGCATTATGTCTCTTGATGCCGTGGAAAATGCGCGCGTGCATCTGGCACTGAACGAAGACAGCTCGTTTGTGGTCAGCGAACAGCCGAAGAACAGCGCTTCCGTGGTGGTTCGCCTGCACTATGGCAATACGCTGAGCCTCGACCAGGTCAACGCCATCATCCACTTAGTGTCCGGCAGCGTGCCGGGCCTGACGCCGTCTCAGGTCAGCGTCATTGACCAGTCCGGCAACCTGCTTTCTGACGGCGTCAGCGGCGGCGAAGGCTCCCGGGCCGTGACCCGCAAAAATGACCAGGTGGTGAAAGATATTCAGACCAAGACCCGGGCAAGTATTGAAAACCTGCTCGCGTCGCTGGTTGGCAAAGGTAACTACCGTGTCAGCGTGATGCCGCAGATTGACCTCAGCACCGTGGAAGAGACGCAGGAAAACTACGGTGATGCCCCGAAAGTCAGCCGTGAAGAGAAAGCGGAAGACCGCAATACCGACCAGCTGGCGATAGGTATTCCGGGTTCACTGAGCAACCGTCCGCCAATGGCACCGACCAACGCGCAGCAGGGCAAACGTGAGCCTGCCGCCATGTCGCTGCACACGGAAAATAAGAGTGATTACGCCTACGACCGTAACGTGAAGCACATCCAGCATCCGGGCTTCACTGTGACGCGCCTTAACGTGGCGGTGGTCCTGAACCGTAACGCCACATTCGTGAAAAACTGGCACGCGCCGCAGGTACAGCAAATCACCACCATGCTGAATACCGCCGCCGGGATCGACACCCAGCGTGGCGACACGCTGACGCTGACGATGATGAGTTTCGTTCCACCTTCTGAAAGTGATTATCCGAAGCTGCCGTGGTGGCAGGACAGCGACATCCTTGGCTGGGCCAAGCTGGCAGGTTCCGTTCTGTTAGCGCTGATTATCCTGTTGTTCTTCGTACGTCCAACGATGAAACGCATGAACGCCGCGCGCGACGAGCGTAAAGCGCTGGCCGCCGCCGAAGCGACGAATCAGGCGCTGCGTCTTGACGCGAAAGCAGACGCTCAGGCCACAACCGACACGGGGCGTGAATTTGAGCTGCCTACCCTGCCGGTAGATGAGCCTCTTCCTTCGCCAAGCTCCGGGCTTGAAGCGAAACTGGAATACCTGCAGAAACTGGCGATTGAAGATACCGATCGCGTAGCGGAAGTCATCAGACAGTGGATTACAAGCAATGAGCGAATTGAAAACAAGTAAAAACAACCTGTTAGAGCAATCTGCAATCTTGTTACTCTGCCTGGGTGAAGAAGCCGCGGCGACGGTGATGAGTAAGCTGACCCGTGAAGAGGTCGTGCGTCTGAGCGAGCACATGGCCCGTCTGTCGGGAGTCAAAATTACCCAGGCTCGTCGGGTTATCAATAACTTCTTCGATGAGTTCAGCGAACAGAGTGGCATCAACGGCGCATCGCGCTCTATGCTGCAGGGCATTCTGAATAAAGCCCTGGGCAGCGAGATTGCCAGCGGCGTTATCAATGGCATTTACGGGGACGAGATCCGCTCCCGTATGGCGCGTCTGCAGTGGGTTGAACCCCGCCAGCTGGCGTTGCTGATTGGCGAAGAGCACCTGCAACTGCAGGCGGTTTTCCTCGCGTTCCTGACGCCGGATATCGCCGCAGAAGTATTGCTGTATATGTCGGAATCCGTGCGTAACGAAATCCTTTATCGTGTCGCCAAGCTGAACGACGTCAATCGCGATGTGATTGACGAACTTGACCGCCTGATGGAGCGCGGCCTGGCCGTTCTCTCCGAACACGGTTCGAAGGTCAAAGGCATCAAGCAGGCGGCGGATATCGTCAACCGTATCCAGGACGATCAGCAGGTTATCCTCGAACAGCTGGCCGAACGCGATGGCGAGATCCTCGTCCAGCTGCAGGATGAAATGTATGACTTCTTCATCCTCGGCCGTCAGAGCGAAGAAGTTCGCCGCAAGCTGCTGGAAGAGATCCCAATCGAAGAGTGGGCCGTGGCGCTGAAAGGCACCGAAGCCCCACTGCGTCGTTCAATTTATGCCGCCATGCCGCGCCGTCAGGTACAGCAGCTGGAAAGCATTACCGCCCGCCTTGGGCCGGTGCCTATCAGCCGTATCGAGCAAATCCGTCGTGAAATCATGTCGGTAGCACGTGAACTGGAAGAAGCAGGCGAAATCCAGCTTCAGCTGTTCGCAGAACGGACGGAGGAATAACCGATATGGCATTAGACACATTGCGTGGTCGCTTCCGTCAGTACCGCTTCCCGGCCCTGAATGCCGACGCGTCTGCCCCTCAGGAAGACGAGCAGCATTACCTGGCCCGCGTGGCAGAACACCAGATCCAGCTGAAAGAAGGCTATCAGGAAGGCTATCAGCGTGGCCTGGAAGAAGGCCAGCAGGAAGGCCGGGAGCAGGGTTTACGCCAGGGTACCGATCAGGGCTTCAACGAGGGGATGCGCAAAGGCTACACCGACGGCAGCCTGTCAGCGCAAAAAGAGGGCCAAAAGCAGTTTGCTCTCGCCGCCAAACCGCTGGACGGCATCGCTAATCAGGTGAATGACTATCTGGGCACTATCCAGCGCAAACAGCGCGACGATCTGTTGCAGCTGGTCGAGAAAGTCACCCGGCAGGTCATCCGCTGCGAATTGGCCCTGCAACCGACCCAGTTGCTCTCGATTATTGAAGAAGCGCTGTCGGCCCTGCCGTCGGTGCCAGAATCGTTGCAGGTGATGCTCAGCAGCGAAGAGTTCGAGCGTATTCAGAACGTCGCTCCTGAAAAAGTCAGGGAATGGGGATTAACCCCTTCTTCTACTCTGCAGTCTGGCGAATGCCGGATTGTCACCGACGCCTCCGAGCTGGATGTCGGCTGCGAGCATCGTCTGGAGCAATGCATGAAGGCTATCAAAGAGACGCTGACGCCGGAGCAAAAAGATGCATGATTTGCCGGGGGTAGCGGACGCATTACGTTCCCTTGATGCTATCCCTCTGGTGCGCCAGTCCGGGCGCCTGGTCCGCGTCAGCGGCATTCTGCTCGAAAGCATCGGTTGCCAGCTGGCCACCGGTCAGCTGTGTCGTATTGAAGGCGCCGAGGGCGAAGCAATTGAGGCGCAGGCGGTCGGTTTTGACCGTGAAGTCACCTATCTGATGCCCTTCAAACAGCCCGTTGGCCTGATGGCGGGCGCCCGGGTTTTCCCACTCGATAAAGCCCGCGAAGTCTCGATTGGCGAAAGCTGGCTCGGGCGTATCGTCAACGGCCTGGGCGAACCGATGGATGGCAAAGGCCGTCTTACCGGCACTGAACTACTCCCCGCGCAGCCACCGTCGGTAAATCCCCTGACCCGTCAGCCGGTCAGCGAGCCGCTGGACGTCGGCGTGCGTGCCATCAATGGCCTGCTGACGATTGGTAAAGGCCAGCGCGTCGGCCTGATGGCCGGTAGCGGCGTGGGGAAGAGCGTGCTGCTGGGCATGATTACCCGCCAGACCGAAGCGCAGGTGGTTATCGTCGGCCTTATCGGGGAGCGTGGTCGTGAAGTGAAAGAGTTTATCGAAAACTCGCTCGGCCCCGAAAGTCTGGCCAAATCAATTGTGGTGGCCGCGCCTGCGGATGAGTCGCCGCTGATGCGTTTGAAAGCCACCGAACTGTGTCACTCCATCGCCGCCTGGTTTCGCGACCAGGGTAAAGACGTGCTGTTGCTGATAGATTCCCTGACCCGTTACGCGATGGCCCAGCGGGAAATCGCCCTCTCGTTGGGCGAGCCTCCGGCGACCAAAGGCTATCCACCTTCTGCGTTTGGCATGATCCCGCGCCTGGTCGAAAGCGCAGGCAATAGCGAAAGCAGCGGATCGATGACCGCGATTTATACCGTGCTGGCTGAAGGTGACGATCAACAGGACCCGATCGTCGACTGCGCCCGCGCCGTGCTGGACGGTCATATCGTTCTGACGCGTAAGCTTGCCGAGTCCGGACACTATCCGGCAATTGATATTGGTCAGTCGATCAGCCGCTGTATGAACCAGGTGACGCCGCGCGAGCACCAGCTGTCGGCCCGTCAGTTCAAACAGAACTACGCCAGCTATATGGAAATTAAGCCGCTGATCCCGCTGGGGGGGTATGTCGCCGGTTCCGATGCAACGGTTGATAAAGCGGTAAAAAACTACCCGGCTATTGAACGCTTCCTGCGTCAGGATGTGGCCGAACCCGCGACGCTCGTCAGCGTTCAGCAGAGTTTGCAGGCCCTTTTCCCGGTTGGGAAAAATGTGAAGGCTAAGAAAGCATGAAACAGATGATCGACACCCTGAAACAGCTGCAAAAGATCCGTGATAAATCCGTTCAAGATTTCACGGTAAAACTCGCCAAACAGAAGCAGATTGGCGTGGGGTTTGAAAACAATATCCGTTCCCTGAACATGATTTTGCAAAAAACGTCGCCGACCGCTGCAGACGCCCTCTCCCCGGAAGCGCTGAAGAATATCAATGCCTATAAGGGCAATCTGCATCGCGTGCTGGCGTGGCAGGAACAGGAAAAAGCGTTGTCACGTCTGAAAGAAGACCGCATCCAGAAGGATCTCATCGGCGCTGCCTGTCAGGAAAAAGTGGTGAGCATGACCCTGGATACTCAGCGCGAACGCCTGGTTCACGAAGCCGATATCCGTCAGCAAAAAGTGCTGGATGATATGGCCAGCCAGTGCTGGTTGCGCCAGCGCGGAGTGAAATAACGCCATGAAAACCGTCATTACCTTTGGCACCTTTGACCTGTTCCATGTCGGGCATCTGAATATCCTGACCCGGGCGCGTGGGCTTGGGGATCGACTGGTGGTCGGCGTTTCTTCCGATGCGCTGAACGTCCGCAAAAAGAGCCGCCCTCCGGTGTACGATCAGGAAGACCGGATGCAGATCCTCAGGGCATTAGCCTGCGTCGATGAGGTATTTATTGAAGAATCACTGGAACAAAAAGGCGATTATATCCGCGATTTCGGTGCCTCAACGCTGGTGATGGGCGATGACTGGGCCGGTCGCTTTGATCATTTCGCCTGTTATTGCGACGTCGTTTACCTGCCGCGGACCCCGTCAATCTCCACAACGGAGGTTCTGGAGATTGTTAAGCGACAGAAATAATGTTTGCACAAACATTTATTATTAAATTTAATCCGCGCTCATTGATATATTTTCCTCATTCACCCCCGTAATATCTGGTACTGGCCATAAATGGCGAGTATTTCGCATATTACAGAAACATAATGTTACACGTGTATCGTCCCTGATTTATTGTCATCAAAATCACTTTCCTATAAATTCGCACCCCTGACTGGCGGCTGGCAAATAGCCATAAGCGGAACCACGTAATTCCAAAAATAAATTTACACCCCTCCGTGCTTAATACGGCAGCCCCATTTTTACCTTTCATTTTGGCCCTTCACCTCTGCAGGTATAGTCAACGATGATAATCATTAACAACTGGAAGATGGATGCTTCCCGCTGTACGCTGACTCATCAAGGAACGGGAGAAACGCTACGACTGGGAGAGTTTCATTTTCTGCTTCTTGAAGTCCTTATTACTCATCCCGATACCGTATTATCCCGAGAGTTTCTGATTGCTGAAGTCTGGAAAAATCGCGTGGTTGGCAGCAATAGTCTGCCCACCGCTATTCATGCGCTGCGTCTGGCGTTGGGCGATGATGCGAAGCAGAAAGATATCATCAAAACCATCCCTAAAAAGGGGTATTTTATTGCCAGCGAATTTATTTCTTATCCGCAAGATGAGAGTAATGTAGCGATAGGTGAAAAGAATATTGAACAGCCAGGATCGGATGAGTTAGCCAGTGAAATGGACGCCACTTCTCTGTCTTCTGCTGTGACTCTGTCTTCCGCTGTGACGGCCCCTTTTCAGGATAAAAAGCCAGGTGTACGCCGCGTACGGAGTTTAATCCTGCTTACGGCGGGTATTCTGGCATTGCTGCTTAGCGCCATTGTATGGAATTGGCATTCTGGCAGCCCTGCTGTCGTTCAAGCCGTTAATCGTAATACGGGCCCTCAGATTAAATATTTTAGCTTTCCTGACATCAAAAATATAACATTCGGATACTTGCACCGAAAAGAAACTGACGCTGCGGGCGCCTTAACCATCAAAAATAAAACGTATCCGCTCGCCCGCCACCTGAGTAATTTAATGACGAAGAACGATGCCAGCATGAAAATATATGGTTATCCGTCAATCAGTAAGTTGAGCCTCGATTTTACGATAACCAATCGTTGTTATCATACATGGCAGGTCGTGCTGACCATCGATAACTGGCAGCATGATACGAAAAAACTCAATGACTATATTTATCATCACGCCGAGAGGACGTTAAATGAGATGCCGAAGTGTGAATAAATTCCGCTATTTACTCTTAACGCTGTTAATGTCCACACTCATTTTCTCTACAAATGCTATCAGTGGCGATAAAATCGAGCACACCGAACATATTCACTATGATATGAAGACTGGCGAAGAGAATGTGTACGCTCTGGATATTAGCGAGTCACGTGAGCATATTGATGCGTTGGTGGCGGAGGTTAGCCCGACCCTGAAATCCTATTCAGAGTTTCACTTTTCACCGTGCCTTGAGAAACAAAGCAATAAAAGCGTGTCGGGGACCTATCATCTGGAGTCGTCTAACGTCGAAGAGTCCGACGGACGTCTCAACCAGATCGAGTATTTTCTTAAGCTGCAGGACTTAGGCGTACAACTCATCGAACTGAAAACGGGGCAAGATTTGCTCTTCATGAAGCAAAATGGCACGTTGATGATGATCAACGCCAATGCTTCCCTCGATCAGTTAGCAAACTGCACGCCCCCTTCCCAATCAGGACAATAAACTTCTGACCGTCAGGCTGGATAAACTCGCCTGACCGTTAACCGCTTCGGCCAGCGTCTGATAGTTATGACTGGCGCGATTGAGCATTTTCGACAGCGCCTGCGAGGCCTGTTCAGCGTTCTGGCTCTGCGAATAGCGAGCCATCCCATCAATCATCTGCCGGGCCTTTTCCTGCTGCGTTGCCAGCTGTTCGCGTGACTGACCAATGTGCTCCAGCGTCTGCTGTAAGGTGCTGTTCAGGCGCGTGCCCGACGTTTTTAACGCGCTGAGCAGGTTGTCGGAATGCGACGGCAACGCGGAGGTCACGATGGCCGTTGTGCTTCCGGCGGCAAAGCGATTTCCCCCGCCGATGGCGGCAAGCGATGTCTGCAGCTGCGGCCAGTTTTCTTCTCGCGTTGAAAAATGCACGTCACCATTGGCGGCGTGGCTCTGGATCCCCACCCGGCGCAGCGCGTTATTCATCACCGCCCGGAGCTGACGCGGGTCTTTATCTTCTTCGATATGCACGGCGGCAAGCAGTTGCTCTTTGTCTTTGCTGGCGCTCAACAACACCGACTCTTCACCCTGAGCCTGCATGGCATGACTTAGCTGTGGAGCGAGAAAACTCACGCGCGCTTCACCCTGCAGCACGGGGCGCAGCTGATTATCGACGGTTCCCGAGGAAAGCTGCGGCCGCTTTTCAAGCAGAGACTCTACTGCCTGCTTTTGCGCTTTTGCCGCCTCTCCTCCCCGCCGCGACTGATGCCGGTAGTCCAGCAACTGCTGCTCCAGCTGACCCAGATAATGATCGGCCTCCTGCAAACAGGTGAGCTGATCGTTAAGCTGAACGCTGTATCGCTGTGGGCGGGCGCTGATCAGCGGCGAAGCGGGATAATCCGTTTTCGCCATCGCGGTCTTCACATTGGTCGGGACAATCTGACTCGCGGGCTGCTGCTGTTTGATAACGCCGGTGCCAAGAGCATCTGCGCTGGAGAGTGAAGAGGTATTAAGACTAACCTGCATGGTGTTTCCGCTAATAACATCGGCAGCGCGTGGCTGCCGACAATTCAAGATTAAACGACGCTGAACAGATTGAGTTCGCTTACTTTGGAGTAAGTTTTCATCGTTGCTTCCATCGCCATTTCGAGACCGGTGAAGGTAATAGACGCTGGGCCGTAGTCCAGATCGCCCAACTGGCCAATCAACGCATCGTTGGTCATGGAGACCGTGCTCTGCGCATCGTTGAGCATCGAGATGGTGTTTTGCGTCTCGCCTAAGGTCCCAATGGCGGTATTGAGAGAGTTTGACGCCTGATCAAGCTGGTCGATGGTGCCCTGAATATCGCTCTGCAACTGAGGATCGCTCGGATCAAGATTCGGGTCCTGCATCTCTTGCGACAGATCGTTCAGGTTGTTCAGCAGATCAAGGTTCGGCCCGAAAATTTCACCGACGGACACATTGGTGTCCACTTCAACGCCATTGGAGACAGTCGCGGTACGGTGCTCGGTATTGCCCTGATATACATAGGTATCCGCCGTACCGTCGCCGTCAGTGTCCTGTTCAACAATCGGGGGTTTATCATTGATGGTACCGCCAAAGATGTAGTTGCCGTCGCCGTCCTGATAGTTCAGCGCATTGACCATTGCATCGGTCATCGACTCCACATCCTGGCCAATACTCGCCAGTGACTCAGCGGAGTTGGTGCCGTTGGCGGCCTGCAACAGGTCATCACGAATGGCCAGCAGATCGTTGTTTACGCCGTCAAGAATCGATTCCTGTTGGCTAAGGCTTGCAGAAACCGCCTCGATATTGCCCTGATACTGCTCGATTGACGCCTGCTGGCGGTTCAGCTGCGTAATACGCGTAGCCGCAATCGGGTCGTCAGACGGTAACAGAATGCGTTTACCGGTCGCCATCTGCGCCATGACGTGCTGGAGCTGATCTGACATATCGGTAAAGTTGTTGGTCATGGTCATGTAAGACTGCTGGGTGCTGACTCGCATTCATCTCTCTCCGAATTAGCTGCACATCTGCAGGACAGAATCGAAAATATCTGCGCCTGTAGAGATAACTTTGAGGTTGGCCTGGTAAATCTGGGTATAGGTAATCAGATTGACCGCTTCTTCATCCATGCTGACGCCGCTGACGCTGCTGCGCTGGTTTTGCGCTTCGTTGTAGACGTTTGCGGAGGCCTGGGCTTCGGTCTGGTTCTGACGGCTGTAAATCCCGATGTTGCTGATGATGGTCGAACAGGCATTGCCGAGGGTGGTGGAACCAATATTGGCAATATCCAACGGATCATTCGCAATACCAATCAGTGCTTGCAGGTTGTCCCCGTTACCGCTCTCATCCGGCGAACTGGAGAACGCCAGTTCATCGGGGGTGATATCCGGGTTCACCAGCAACGGACCATTCGCGTTACCTGGATCATAAATAAACAGCGGAACACCTGGGTCGCCATTCAGGTCATATCCCTGTGCCAGCTGATCGTTCACCGTCGTGCTGAACTGCTCGGCAATGCTGTTGGTGGTTTCCGTCAGCGGGTCCAGCACGTCACTTTGATAGTCAAACAGCGCCCCCAACGAGCCGCCGGTATCCATGCTCATATCATAAGTGGTGCCGGCGAACGTCAGGGTCATCGCCTGAGAGCCGTCGTCATTGTTGTCCAGCTCAAGCGAAGCGGCATCGGTCCCACTGACCAGTGGCTGACCATTTTTCAGATAGACGTTGTAGTTGCCTTTATCATCCACGTTGACCTGGACATCCACCAGCCCACTTAAATCTTCCACCATCTGATCGCGTTCGTCATACAGGGCAGAGGCATCCTGCCCTGTGGATTCGGCCTGGGCAATCTGCTGGTTATAGCTGGCAATCCCGGTGGTGAGGGTATTGATTTGCGAGACCATCGCCTCTTCCTGACTGACCAGCTGCTTGCTCTGTGAGTCGATGTAAGAAGCGGTGTTATCAAAGCGCATCGCCAGCGCCGAAGATTCACTCAAGACCTGCTCGCGCAGCGCCATATCATCCGGGCTGGAGGATGCCGCGCTCAGGGCAGAGAAGAAGTTATCAAAGCCGGTGCTGAGGCTGCTGTTATCGTCGCTGAGAACGGATTCCAGCTGCGTCAGATAGGTTTGCTGCGTGCTGTAATAGCCGTTATCACTGGCAGCGCTCCACACCTGGCTTACCAGGTACTGGTCGGAGACGCGGCGAATACTGTCCACCTGTACGCCATTGCCAGGGCTGTTCGCAGCGCCTGAACTGGCCCCCATCGCACTAATCTCGACGACCTGTCGGGTATAGCCCGGCGTCATGGAGTTCGCGGTGTTCATTGCCGTCGTGTTCAGCTCAACCTGAGCTGCCGATGACCCGCTATACCCAATATTAATCATATCCATCAGCGTTTCCTTACTGGCCCCAGGCCGGTAAATTCTTTCAATCGTTGCATCTGTTAAGCGGCGCAAACGCCGCATTTCTTAAACAGAGCGCGCACTTTTCTTACTTCTGATGTTTAGAGGAAAGCTGTTTAACAATCATTTCCGCGATACCAATGCCGTGCTGTTGCGACAGCACGTTGGCCAGCGTGTCATCATAAAATCCCTGCATCGTGCGCACGGAGTCGCTGTTAAACGGGTTATCTTTCGAGTCAAAAAGCTCGTTGGTTTTCCGCATTTCTTTCAGCATATTGCGCAGAAAGATGGCTTCAAACTGCTGGGCGGCCATTTGCAGATCGTGGGCCTTAATTTTCGGCGCCATGAGCGGATCGCTCCCCTCAAGACCTTTGGTCACTGCGGGCAAAATCTTGTCCATTAGATAACCTCCAGGTCGGCATCCAGCGCCCCGGCTTCGTGCAACGCTTGCAGAATCGACATCACGTCGTCCGGTGAGGCGCCAAGCCCGTTGAGCGCACTGACCAGCGTGCGCAGACTGGTGGATTCCGGCAGGGTAATCATTTGCGAATGCGGGCGATTAACCGACACATTGCTCTGTGCGGCGTTCACGGTCCGGCCATTGGCAAATGCATTTGGCTGGCTGACGTTACGGCTTTCGCTGATAGAAACGGTCAGGCTGCCATGGCTGACGGCAGCGGCATGAAGGCGCACGCCTTCGCCCATCACCACGGTGCCCGTACGGGAGTTGAAGACCACGCGCGCACGGACGCGTTCGGCATTGACCTGCACATCTTCCAGACGAGACATAAACGCCACGCGCTGACCGGGATCGGTAGGCGCCAGGACCGACACGCTGGTTGAGCTTTTGGCCGACGCCACGCCGCCGCCAAAGCTACTGTTGATGGCCATGGCGATATTGTTTGCATCCTTAAACGACGGACGCTTCAGGTTGAGGGTGACGGAGTCACCCATGTTGAAATCACTCGGAATTTCACGCTCTACCGTCGCACCATTGGGGATAAGCCCCGCCGTTGGCGTATTGACGGTCACGCTGGAACCGCTGTTTCCGGCCGCATTCATGCCGCCGACCACTACGCTGCCCTGGGCCAGCGCGTACACTTCGCCATCCGCACCGTGCAGCTGCGTCAACAACAGCGTACCGCCACGCAGGCTTTTGGCATCACCAATTGAGGAGACGGTGATATCAATTTTCTGACCACGCGAATACATCGGCGGCAGGGACGCACTGACCGCCACCGCAGCCACATTTTTCACCTTCGGGTCAATTTTCCCCGGCAGCTGGACGCCAAACTGACGCAGCATGTTGGTGAGGGTCTGGTTGGTGAATTTCACCTGGTTTCGGTCGCCCGTGCCATCCAGGCCAACGACCAGGCTGTAACCCACCAGCTGGTTATCACGGATACCTTCCACGCTGACCAGAGATTCAAGACTCTGGGCAGAAGCTATCACCGGCATCAGCAGGCAGGTTGCCGCCACCGCACTGAGGATCCCTTTCATCCAGGGACGATTGCGCTTTTGCATAAAACTCTCCGGATTAAATTGGGAACAGCGGATGGTTGAAGATTCGGGTCAGCCAGCCCGCCGCGTTGGCATCGCTCAACGCACCGCGTCCGGCGTAGGAAATACGCGCGTTGGCAATTCGCTGCGACGAAATCGAGTTATCGTTTTCGATATCATCGGCGCGCACCAGGCCGCTCAGGCGAATGTATTCATCGCCCTGATTGAGGGTCAGCCATTTCTCACCACGGAGTTCCAGCACGCCATTGGGCAAAACGCGATGGACCGAAACGGTTATTGAGCCGCGCAGGCTATTCTGCTGGCGCGAGGTGGCGCTGCCATCGAAATCGCGATTGGCGTCAATCGAGCCGGATAATTTGCTTTTGTTTTTGCCGAACACCACCGGAGGAGCGATATCGACGGTGTTGCTCTTACCAAACTGGGTGCCCGCTTGCTTGCTCGACTGGGTAGATTCTTCCAGGATCACGGTCAAAATGTCGCCCACGCGATATGCGCGGCGATCGGCCGTTAACGACCAGTTATAACCAGATTCAAAAACACCCCCTGCCCGGCCTGCGGCAGTGACATCACTGTCGGTTTTCGGGGGAGCATAAAATTCGTCGTCCTTTTTCACCAGGATGGTCTGAGATTCACATCCGGCAAGCAGTAAGACCGCTGCCATAAGCCACAGGTACTTTTTCACACGTGTTCCACTAACGGTTTTGGTGACCACATTGCGCTGTGGCCACCGGCTACTGATACCCTGTTACAGGTTCTGATTGATGTACTGCAGCATGTCGTCCGCTGCAGAAACCATCTTGGCGTTCATTTCATACGCACGCTGGACGGTTATCATGTTGACCATCTCGTTGACGATATCGACGTTGGAGCCTTCCAGCGCATTGTTCTGAATCGTCCCCATGCCGTCCTCGCCCGGGTCACCTTCCGTCGGCTGCCCACTGGCAACCGTTTCGACGTAGAGGTTATCGCCTTCGGCCTGAAGACCGGCTGGATTGATAAAGTTCACCAGCGACAGCTGGCCGAGCACCGTAGAATCACTGTCGCCAGGCACCTGCGCGGTGACCGTGCCGTCAGGGCCGATCGCGAAATTGGTCGCGCCCTGCGGAACGTCAATTTCCGGCTCCAGCGGCAGGCCCTGCGCGTTGGTCAGCACGCCATCGGCATTAACTTCCAGCGCACCGTCACGGGTGTAGGCAATATCGCCATTGGTTTTTTGTACCTGCAGGAACCCCTGACCCATGATCGCGATGTTCAGCGGGTTATCGGTGGTTTCGACATTGCCTTCGGTGAAGATTTTCTGGGTGCCGACGATGCGCACACCGCTACCAAACTGGATGCCCGTCGGCATCACATTGTCCTGATCGAGCATGGTGCCCGGGGCTTGCTGGGTCTGGTAGAACAAGTCCTGGAACATCACGCGATCGCGCTTAAAGCCATCGGTATTCACGTTGGCAATGTTGTTGGCAATCGCGCTCATTTCCGCGTCTTGCGCGGAGAGGCCCGTTTTACTTATCCATAATGCTGCATTCATAACGCTACTATCCTGAATTCTTAAGGCTCTTCATCAGCCTTCTAATAGACGGTTTCCGTAATCGCTCAGATCTTCCGCCGCCTTCATCATTTTGATTTGCGACTCGAACTGACGATTGAGGGAGATAGACGCCATCATTTCCCCGACGGCTGAGACGTTACTGCTCTCCAGATACCCGCCGCTGACTTTGATGTCTTCGTCGACGCCTGCCGGAACACCGTTAGCCGTGACCAGCATTCCCTGCGCATTTTTCGCCAGGTTATTCACCGGGATGTCCACCAGCTTCAGACGATCCACATCCATCGTGCCCGTCACATCGCCATCGTCTGGCGTGACGGACAGCGTGCCGTCGGTACCAAAAGAGGCCAGCGCATTCGGCGGCAGGACGATCGGCCCGTTATCGCCGAGCACCGGATAACCGTTGATCGTCAGCTGACCCTCGGAGTCCTGCTGGATATTGCCGTTGCGGGTATAAACTTCTTTTCCCGCACCATCGAGCACCGCGATATAGCCTTTGCCGTCAATCGCCACGTCGAGAGAACGGTCCGTTTTTTCAGGAATGCCCGCGCTGTCGTTAATACCGCTTTGGTTTTCCGCACTCATAAAGCGCGTGGCAAATCCGCGCCCCTGAACCTGGTCTGCCTGGGATAACGCGATATCGCTCCGAAACCCGCCGGTGTTGACGTTGGCGAGGTTGTTGGCGCTTATCTGCTGTTCCATTAGCGTGTGGGTGGCACCGCTAAGGGCCGTGTAAATCAAATGATCCATTTAACTGCCTTACATTGCCTGGAACAGCGCCTGATCGAGCTGCGTATCCGTGGAGATAACTTTGGTGTTGGCCTGATAGTTACGCTGGGCGGTCATCATGTTGACCAGCTCCTGGGTAATATCGACGTTGGACTGTTCCAGGACGCCTGCTTCCAGCGTGCCGGTGGTGCCGGTACCCGGAACGCCGATCAGCGGTGCGCCAGACTGGCTGGTTTCTTCCCACGCCGTGCCGCTGACCGCTTCGAGGCCTGAGGTGCTTGGGAATTCAGCCAGAACAACCTGGCCTTCCAGCAGGCGTTCGCCGTTGCTGTAGGTCGCATACACTTTGCCGTCTTCATCGACCTGCACGCCGTTTACCTGCGCGGAGGTGTAACCGTCGGCGTTGTTGGTGGTGACGGAGAACTCCGCGCCGTACTGCGTGCAATCGCTGTAATCGAGGGTCATGTCGATAGGCGCCGCGCTGTCGGTTGGAAAGGTCAGCGAAATCGGCGCGGTCGGTGAGGTGAGCTTGCCGGTATTTGGATCAAATGACAGCGAGGTGGTTGTGCTCTGTTCTTCACCGTCGAAGGTGTAATGCACATCCCAGGTGTTGTCGCCCGTTTTCACGAAGTACTGGTTAACGGTATGTTCGTTGCCCAGCGAGTCATAAACCTTGGTGGTGTAGGTATCGTTGTAGGAATCCATGTTCGACGGGTCGAACGGATTCGCGCTGCTGTCGATAGCTTCATCGCTGGCGTTCATGTTGGCGGTGAAGGACATAGTGGTGGTCGCTTCTGCCGGCAGGCTTTCGGTCGAAATCTGAAGATCGGTGACGTTACCCTCTTGCAGGGTATTACTGTCATCGACTGCGTAACCCTGCACGTAGTTGCCTGATGGATCGACCAGATACCCGTTTTTGTCCGTGGTGAACGAGCCTGCGCGGGTGTAGCTGGTGTTGCCTTCGCTGTCTGCGGTCACGAAGAAACCGCCGCCGTTGATAGCCAAATCCAGGGAGCTGCCGGTAGACAGGAAAGAACCGCCTTTTGAAATGCTCTGCGCCGTACCGGCCACGCTCACGCCCATCGCCTGCGTGCCCGCATACATGGCGGAGAACTGGGTGGTCGTGGATTTGTAGCCAACGGTTCCGGCGTTGGCAATGTTGTTACTGATGCTGTCCAGTTGCTGATCGACAGCATTCAGGCCAGAAGTCGCAATTTCATAACTCATGATTCACTATTTCCTTGAGTATTATTCAGTCAGATTCAGATAACGTCGTCAGCGGGCGTATCGCCACCATCGTTTGCTGACGCATCCGGAATTCCAAATTGGCTAATCGCCGTGAACGGCACTTCACCCACGCCAGTAACTTTCAGCAGCGGCGTGCTGCCATCCAGCGGAATACGCACGTCTTCCACCTGACCGGACACTTCGATGGGAACTTCTTCTTCCCCGGTATCCGTCACAACAGAGACTTCGTAATTGCCTGGCGGGATGCCATAGTCCGCCGGGTTGAAGTCGAAAGAGACTTGCCCATTGCTTTCGCTGCTGACATCCAGCGGTACCGTGTAGTCATCTCCAGCGGTATCGCTGAAGTGCAGCGTTGCGGTGCTACAGCTATCCGACAGCGTGATGCGGCCCTGAATATCCCCTTCCCCCACGCTCAGCGAGGTGGTCTGGACCATAATGTCCTCACCGACCATTTTGCCGAGCGCCATCACCTGGATGTTGCTCATCAGGATGGCGTTGGTGTTCATTTCGACACACTCCGCCTCACCCATAGTGACCAGCGCCATGGTGCCCAGCTGACTGATATATTCGGTGGGGTCCGTCGGGTTAGTCGGGTCCTGGTTTTGGATCTCCGCCACAAACATCGTCAGGAACATATCGGTCGCACTACTGTTGGTATCGGTCGTGGTTGTCGGTGTAGGTGACACATTACTGTTGTCAGTGGTATTCGTTGTGCTGGAGGAGTCAGTGCTCTCGTCCGCGCCGAGCTGAGTCTGGCTCTGTTCGTCGCTGGCAACCGGCGTTGCCGCTGCCACGGCTTGCTGAGTGCTGACCTTGCTGCCTTGATGTTGCAGATACGCCCGCATCGCGAGTCCATTCATACGTTCTCTCCTAGCTTAAGCAGGCTTTGCTGCATGCTTTTAACGTTGTTGAGCACGTCAACGTTGGTTTCAAAATCACGGGAAGCCGACATCATGTCTGCTGTCTGCTCCACGACATTGACGTCCGGATAAAAGACGTAGCCGTCTTTATCCGCCAGCGGATGATGAGGCTCATAGCGACGCAGCGCGCCGCCGCTCTGCAACACATCCTGGACACGTACGCTGGCCCCATCGATATCATGATGATGATTACCGATAAGGCTGTTGTGATAGACCGCCGCAAAAACCGGGCTACGGGCTTTATAAACCCCATCTTCGGTGGTGGCCGGTGACTCTGCGTTCGCCAGGTTACTGGCGACGGTATTCAGACGCACGGTTTGTGCCGTCATGGCAGAGCCTGAAATCTGATAAATATCAGCAAAAGACATACTTACTTCCCTTCTATCGCTGTTTTGAGCCCGCTGATCTGCATATTCATGAACGCCAGACTGCTTTGATAATCCATACTATTTTGGGAAAAACGCGCCTGCTCGCTGTTGAGCTCAACCGTGTTCCCATCTTCCGAAGGCTGCATCGGGACGCGGTATTTGACCGTCGGCGCCGAAAGCACATCTTCTTGACTTGCTCGTTGCATCTCAGCGGCAAAATCAATATCTTTAGATTTAAAGTTCGGCGTATCGACGTTTGCCAGATTCGCAGTCAGTAACTCAGTCCTCGCAAGACGCAACTGAACTGCTTGTGCATGTACACCGAAAACCTGCTGAAAACTTATACCCATCGTGTTTGATATCTCGTGAATAACCTTGCCTCTGATTTAATAGCAATAATCGTGCCAACCACGTAAATCACTAAGAGGTAAGGTTTTTATGTTTTCTGACCACCCCGGCGGGAAGGTTTTTTTCCGCTGTCTGTTTGTGGCGCTATTCGCCAGCCTGTTTACCGTTCATGTTCATGCGGCGGCGAAAGGTCCACGCGCGCAAATCAACGCCCTTGTGCTGAGTACGGCGGGGAAAGACGTCGATAAAATGGCGCAGAAAAAGGGCTGGAAGGGCTATCACTACAAGCTGAATGTGTTCATTCCCTCCTATGCGGCCACCGAAACACCGTGTCCGACCGCGCTGAAGGCCAGCCGCTCAAGCGTTGAACTGACCTCTGTAAACCGCATTAGCTATGACGTGAGCTGCCCAGGCAGTCAGGGCTGGCATCTGAGCGTGCCAGTCCATGCCGACCTGTATGTTCCGGTGGTCATGGTGAACGGCGTTGTTGAGCGCGGAGAAGTATTGGACGAAGACCAACTGATCCTGAAGCCTTACAACGTCAGCAACGCGCACGGTGAACTGCTCACCCAGCTCGATCAGGCGCAGGGCCTGACCAGCAAACGCACGCTGAGACCCGGTAAACCCCTGACGCTCTCGCAGCTGGAAATGCCGCTGTGGGTCAAACGCGACCAGAGCGTGATGCTGCAATCGCAGATGGGTGGAATTACCGCGCAGACGTCAGCCGTGGCGATGAAAAATGGCCGCAAGGGCGACACCATCAAAGTCCGCAACGAAAGCAGCCAACGAATAGTCAGCGCGCTTGTCACCGGTCAGGGCGTCGTGAAAACCCTGAATAGCGAGTAACGGAAATATTTTTTCTCTTCTGGGTTAAGTTTTCCTGCCGATGTGTCGCCTGTTTGTATGTGAAGCGCGAGGAAGACGCCCCCGGATGGTTAACAGGCTTGAGGTCAAAATGAAGATTGCCCCGATGTCAGTAGAGAACATGGCCGCTGCGACGCAGTCAGGTTCCGGAACTAAATCGAAAAAAAACAATGATGTGGCAACGGTTGCTCCCCAGCAATCTGCCGATGAGCTGACCCAAAGCTCGCTGCATTCTGCACAAGTGGCACTGAACAACTCCCCACAGGATGACGTGGATATGGACAGTGTTACCCAAATGCAGGCTGCACTGGCTAACGGAAGCTTTACCGTCGATAACGATGAACTCGCAGCCTCAATGCTGAGTTTCTTCAATTAAAGAGAGTTACCTGAAGTGAGTGACAAACTCGTCCTGGTGAAAGCATTACTGCGCGGCATCCGTCTCGATGAAGAACATTACGGAAGCTTACGCCAACTGCTCGAACAGCAAAGACTGTGCATGATCCGTCGCGACTGCGATGCATTAGAAAGCGTTAACCATAAAATCGAACAGCACTACGTTGAGCTGAGCGAACAGTCGAGGGTGCGCAGAAATGCCCTTCAGGCGCTGGGATTAACCGCCGATCGGACCGGTATCGAGACCGTTTTTAGCTGGCTACCCACGCCGCAAAAAACGGCCGCGATGAGCGCCTGGAAGCAACTGGAAAATCAGGCCAGACGATGCAAATCCTATAATGAAAAAAACGGTGAGTTGCTGATACGCCAACAGGAATTTGCACAAACCTTTTTGGGTAACAAACCGGATTACCTCTACCATCCCTGATACGCCTTCCTGAGGTGGAAGCCACGTTTCCACCTCTGCCCAGCCATTTTTAACCCATTGAATAACCACACAATAAAATCGGCATGAATCTTGCTATAGATTCCCTATACCCTCATTCATAATGCCGGTTAGTTGCAGAGAACGTTATGCCACAGATTGATTACCACCAACCCGAATTCGTTCGCCATTACCTGAGCCTGCCCGACGCTAATCCTGATCGGGTGATGGCCCTGAACTGGTCACAGGAAACTCGCCTGAGCTTACGTCTGGATAACACCGCCACCTGCGGAGCGCTGCTGCAAAAGCCAGATGCATTTGTACTGCACAGCGAGAAGCGCGACGCCAACGACGCCACCGAAGCACTGTCACCGCGCACACGACTGCTCAACCAGGTCTCCTTCGATATTTTGACCCTGCACCCTCTGTCTGCGGATATTCGCTTATACGCCCTTGGCATTCTGCTCTCTTTCGCCGAAAAAAATCCTGGCGAGAGCGACGAGACCCTCGCGCTGCTGGCGGCGCTGCCGGAGAAAATGTGTGAGCATTTACAGCAGGGTGCGCTGCAAGCCCAGTTCCAGCAAATGCCTTCCGTGCCAGCCTTACAGCGCACGCTGATTTCCGGCCTCGCGGAGCAGGAATTTAACTGGGATCTGCTGCCAGAAAGCCAGCGTAAACAGGTTCTGCCTCTGCAAATCAGCCTGCTGGCATTACAGGATGCAAACAGCGAAGCGCTACTGCAACAGCAGCTGGCCGACCTCTGGGAAACCACCGCCTCTGCCAGTTTCGACACTCAGCCATGGATGATGGAAAACTACCTGCTTTATCGTCTCTATCACGACGTTTTCCCATGCCACGAACAAGACTCCGCCCTGGAACGTTATCTGCTGCTGAATACCGATTACTTCATGCTGAAATCACTTTTCAGCCTGTGGGTGATGGACGGCTCTGCGCTGAGCGAAGATGAGATTGTTGCACTGGTCGCAATGTTCGAACAGTGGCGCCACACGCCAGCGGCACAGGATTACTACCAGCAACTTCTCGCCTCCCCTCCTGGCGGGGCACTGCTGAGCGCGTTCTCCCTGTTAGTCGGTTAACTTTACCCGTCGGGGCGAATACCTCACGCCCCGGTGCTGCGAGCTCGATGAAAAACTGAATATGTCATTACCCCCGACCCCAAATAAAAATCCGTTATCGATGGTGAGAACCCTGGATAGCGGGCGTGAACTGCCGTTTGTCAGCGTGGTAACGCCCACCTGGAATCGCGCCGCCTTTTTGCCGTATCTGTTGTATATGTTCCGCTACCAGGACTATCCGGCGGACCGCCGCGAGCTGGTTATCCTTGATGACTCACCGCAGAGTAATGAGAAGATCATTCATGCGCTGACCCAGGGTAAACCGGAGACGTTTAACATTCGTTACGTCCATTCGCCGGAACGACTGGATCTGGGGCGCAAGCGCAACATGTTGAACGCGCTGGCACAGGGGGAATATATCGTCTGTATGGATGACGACGATTACTATCCTCGCGATAAAATCTCATACACCATCAGTATGATGCAGCGCCACCGCGCGCTGATTTCGGGTTCCGATCAGATAGCCATCTGGTACAGCCACATTAACCGCATCTTTAAAACGCGCTCGTTTGGCGAAAATCACATCCTCAACGGGACGTTCTGTTATCACCGTAACTACCTGAAAAAGCACCGTTATGAGGATGACTGCAACCTGGCGGAAGAAAAAGGCTTTACCAATAACTTCACGGTGAAACCGCTGCAGCTGCCTGCTGAACGCACGATCCTTTGTGTCTCTCACAGCCAAAATACCTTTGATAAAGATTTTGTCCTCGGCAGCAGCCAGGCCCTGGAGACGACGCTGGATGAGTGGGTCAGCGACCCGATGCTCAAAACCTGGTATCACGGTTTGCATAATGCTGCGCACGGGCAGAGCCTCGACTGGAGCCACGTCGATCAGTTTGTGGTTATCAATCTTGATAAGCGTGAAGACCGGTTACAGCACATTCGAAACGAGCTGAGCCTGCTCGGCGTCCCGGCGGAGAAAATCACCCGTCTGAGCGCCGTGGAAGACAGACACGGCCAGAGCGGACGCCGACAGTCGCACCTTCAGGCGCTTCAGTTGGCACAGGAGAAAGGCTGGAAAAACTACCTGCTGCTGGAAGATGACGCCGTCATTCTGAAGCAGGAAAAACACGTTCAGGCGCTAAAAAAACTGCTGAATGCCTTACCGGTCCTGCCGTGGGAAGTCATTCTGCTGGGCGCCAGCGTTCAGACCGGCAGCGAACTGAAAAGCTTTGATAATCTGGTTCGCGCCAGCAGCTGCGATCATATCTGCGCCTATCTGGTGAACAGCCCTTCTTACGCCACGCTGCTGCGTCAGATGCAGGAAGACCTTTCCACCACCCTCGAAGAACAGTGGCAGCCTCTGCTTCGCCAGGGAAAATGGCTGGCCTTTTATCCGAGCGTTGCTTACCAGAAGCCCGGCATCAGCGACATTACCGGCGAATACAGCGACATGACGCAACACTATTTCAGTCGTCTGCCACGTAATACCGACAGCATGACAAAAACTGCGCCGACCGAACAAATGCTCAGTAAGACTATTGGCTTCTTTATGGAAACGGCTTTCCATTACCAGGTCTATAAACCACTGCTGGATGTGCTGCTGGCTCAGGGCTATCAGTGCGAGCTATTGATCAACGACCGAACGCCAAAAGAATTTATTCACGAGATGCAGGAATGCCTGTCATCGCTGGATAACCCTCAGCTGCGCGGTAGCCTGTTGTCGAAAGTGGCAGAACGTCGGCAGAAATATGGCTGCCTTGTCAGCCCATACTATTCGCCGGTGATAAACGGCCTGGCCGAGGTTCACGTTCGCGCCATGTACGGCCTGGCAAAAGAGGAATGGAACCACGCCTGGTGGAACACGTTCTATCAGCACATTCTCTGCTACAGCCACCATTCACAGCAGGCGCTGAATATTAACGGCAGTGCGGTTCTCGTCGGCAATCCCCGCTTTGATGCCTGGCACAATCAGCAGTTCGAACGGGAACTCCCGGCGTCGCTCAGAATCGATCCGGCGAAGCCAACGCTGCTGTATGCCCCGACCTACGGGGCGCTCAGTTCGATCCCACACTGGGCCGAAAAGCTGCATAACCTGAGCCATCAGTACAATGTGATTACCAAGCTGCATCACGGCACGCTGTGTCGCGCGGAGGAAAAAGCCTCACTGAGCCTGGTCAAACGGTATCTGAAACGTCATGTCAGCGAACATCAGCACACGCTGGCCCTGCTGGAAAAAGCGGATTTCGTGATAACCGACAACAGCGGCTTCATCTTCGACGCCATTCACGCCGGGAAGCGCACTATCCTGCTGAATTGGGAAGGTATGGACGACCTGTTAAAAGACGGGGCCAGCTACTCCACGGCCAACAGCGCAGATCAAAAGATTCGGGAAATCTTGCCTGGCGCGGGAAATATCGAAACGCTGGTGACGTGGCTGAAAGAGGAAACGCGCTGGTCTGAGGTGGATAAGGCGATGCAGGAATGTCGGGAATATTATTGCGATGCTTTCCTGGATGGCCAGGCGGCAGCCCGTGCGGCGAAAGTGATAACCAACGCGCTTGAGCAATCATCGATGCCGGGAAATAACACGTTGTTAGCCAGCATCCAGAAGAAATTATTTAGCTAAAAAGAACGCCCTTCAATGCAGATTGAAGGGCGATATTATTACGCGTCGGTTTCGCTATTGTCGTCTACGTCTGGCTCGAAGCTTTCGTCATCCGAATATTTTTCGAGGAACATCTCTTTCGTTATCGGCCGCGAGAATAAATATCCCTGCCCCAGCGATACATTCTCTTTCAGCAGGAATGAAACCTGCTGTAAGGTCTCAATCCCTTCCGCAATCACCTTTATATTATGACGGTGAGCCTCAAGAATAATTTCCCGGGTTTCGTTCAGGCGGCTTTTCGCCATCAAACGGCGGTCCAGCTTAATATAGTCAGCTTGCCATGCATTATTTTTAAGCTCGAGCATTAACAGACTATAAATATCCCCCCAGGCAATCGTGAAACCATTTTCCTGGAGCGCTTTCAGATTAGCAATCATCTGTTGGGTCAGAATGGCATCTTCACCCGTTATCTCCAGAATAATCTGCGGTGGAGAAATGGAGTAACGCGCCGCCTGCGCAATCACCAGCTCAGAATAGTCAGCCCGCAACAACTCTGTTTTAGAGATATTGATGTTATAGAGCCTGTCGTCATCGGTCTCAGCGAAGTAGCGGTTGATGTACTCGAATGACTCGTTGACCAGATAGTGCCCGAGGTTAACGATACCGGTGCCATGGCGTTCAAGGCTCGCGATAAACCGGAATGGAAGAATGGTTTCCCGCAGGTATTGCCCGCGAATGAGGATTTCTCCGCCGGTACATTTGAACAACGAGAGATCAAACAGTGGCTGGAACCAGATATCAACAGGGAACGGTTTTTGATTGTTAGATATTCGCTTGATTATGATGTCAGATATTACTTTTTCGCGGGATTCGTTCATTATATGAGATTTCGCTGCGGGAATATTCTTAGTGTTGAAAGATAATTTGATAATAATGAAATACTAAACTTAACGTCATGGGAGCGCAAGTTTTTAACACAGTGGAAATGTAAGGGAATTAAGCGCAGTATATTTCGCGATCGATAACTTTTATTTTAAATAAAGTTTACTGATAACAACCGTTGACATTAAGACGGTCTTAAGAAGAGAAAGGGGAACAATATGCGGTAAGACGTCCCGATAATTCGGGACGTCCGGAAAATCAATTACTGCGATGCGTTCTCAATTGACGCCTTCTTCAGACCTTCATTTACCCAGGCCATAAAGATGAGATAGCCAATCGACAGCAGCGTTGCGCCGATGAACATACCCAGAATACCGTTTGTCGCCATGCCGCCCAGCGCACCGAGCAGCACAACTGGCATTGGGACATCCACGCCACGGCCCAACAGCATTGGCTTAAGCACGTTGTCGACCATGCCTGCCACAATCAGCAGCACGGTAAAGACCACATTCATCGCGGTTCCGTGGTCACCGGTCAGCCACATGATGGCGATTGCCGGTAAGCTTACGAGCAGAACCGGAACCTGTGCTATCCCAAGGATCAGCGCACCAACGAAGAAAATACCCACGGCCGGGATACCGGCCAGCGCCATGATGATTCCCACCAGCAGCGACTGGATCAGAGCCACACCGATGACGCCCTGAGCCACAGCACGAATCGTTCCGGTGCAGAGTTTGACCAGCTCAACGCCTTTTCTTTCATCGGTGATACGCATGGCAATACGCGTCGCGCTATTCGCCCCGGATGCGCCCACGGCCATCATGATGCCCGCCGCGATAAAGGAAATGATAAACCCGAACACGCCACCGCCCATACTTGCCAGAACCGCCAGCACCAGTTTGGCCGCGTGGGCAATCTGAGTGTGGTAGTCACTGATGAGGCCCGGTAAATCCTGTGACGCCTGAGACCATAAGGCAAACAGCTTCCCACCGATAACAGGGATAGTGCCGATGCTGGCATTAGGCGGAGGGATAACCAGATGTGTATGGCTGGCTTGCTCAACCAGCGTGGTGGCGCTCTCCCCTAATGAGGTGAGCATGATAATGGTCGGGACAACGATAAGCGCCACGCCGAGCAATACCAGAATGACGGAGGCCATCCCCTGTTTTCCGCCCAGTTTTTTAGCAAAATACTGGTGCAGCGGATAAAGTGTGACGGCCAGTATCAACCCCCACAACATGACGTTGAGGAAGGGAGAGAATACGGTAAAACAGAAAGAAGCCAGCGCCAGGATCAGTCCAAATTTAATGAACATATCCAGAAATCTGGTTACGAGTCTTCTTTCAATGGTAATTAAATCATTGCTTTCCATTATGGGTTCTTCCAGTTGTATTGATATTTATCGCCACAGGGGCGAGGAAAAAGCGAACTATTATAGAAGAGTGGGGGTAGCAATAATTGTAGAATGTTATCTAAAAATAAATAATGTTTCGTGCGGTGACGGGTGAAGTTCCCGCGTTAAAAGGTCCCGGATTTAAAAAAAGCGCCATCCGTTGAAGAGTATACTCTAAATAATTCAAGTTGCAGGAAGACTGCAAACCTGCGAGTCCCCGGGAGCTTACTCAGGTAAGCGACTGGGGTGAGCAGGTGTAGCCAACGCACATGCAGCTTGAATTATGACGAGGATAGCGCTTATGTGGCTGCAGAAAACCTTAGGTTAAGGAGTCTGGCGTATCATTAATGGGCGGTGACAGCCGCGGCAGCAAGAGGATGATCAGAACCTGCAACAACGGCGGTGCGCGCTACAGGATTCGCGCCGCCAGAGGTCGCTACAGCCATCTCTGCAGGATGGTCAGAAGACATGACTACGGCACCGCGCGCAACAGGATTTGCACCGTTACCGCCGGTTGCAGCAGCCATTGCAACAGGATGATCAGATGATGCCACAGCGGCTGTTCTGGCGACCGGGTGTAAACCAGCAAAAGCAGAGATGCTCACGGTCGCAAAGGTTAAAGCCAGAATAGTTTTTTTCATAATATTACCTCTGATAAACAAAATATAAGTGACAGCATGGAACGACAATCGACATCCCAGTCAAAAACCCATACGTCGCAAAACACACGGGGAAATTAATTTTACAGACGCTGCCTTGAACTCTTATAATGGAAAGGTATATTTAAAAACAGATTATTTTTGTTTTTATTTAAACATTGATTGACCTGACTTTAAAATATCATTATTTCGGCATAGCCACTGGATAATATTCAAACATAGGTATCTCATTGAAAGTGGAAGGGATATTTTCAGTGCAGACGACCAACTTGCCTACCCTAAGCATGCGTTCTCCGGGCCCCTCTCTGCTGAAAATATCTGCCTCATTTAAGATGATTGATTTTTATATAAGGATTAAAGCGGTCACATTCAGGCGCAGGGAAAAGCAAAAAGATGAACTTCATACCTTTGCGGACACTATTTCAGAGGCTGGGGTGAGTTAATTACAGACCTTGCAGTGATGCTGATCGAGAGGGGGTTAGTGATGAACTGCACTGAATCGAAATGGTACGCCCTACAGGGCTCGAACCTGTGACCTACGGCTTAGAAGGCCGTTGCTCTATCCAACTGAGCTAAGGGCGCACTGAGAAGATAAACTTCGCGGTGTTGAACGCCGGGAATTATACGGTCTAAGACCAATGAGTCAATGGGTTTCGCCCTCAAAACCCTCTTCTCTCCGGATACCTGCAAAAACAATCGCATCAACTGATTAAAGCGTAAGCACTGGCTTTAATCTCGCCTTCCTATACGAAATATCCCGCTACGGTTTAAGCAACGCCTGGTACCTTCAGATATTCCTTATGGCAACAATGAAGCACGTCACCGGACGGAGGGGAAACCGTCGTGACACCCCCTATTGCCGACTGTTAGCAGGCAATATTTTTGTGCTTACACCGATACTCACACAGAGTGCAATGAGCAATTGCCCAACGTGCCGGGAGGGAAACGATGCGCGTGATGCTACGCAGGGAAAGGCGACGGCGAAATATCATGGAATTTCAGGGGCATTCACTCCCCCTGCCCCATAACGCGCTGGTTGAACGCAACGACCTGCTCAACCATACGGCACGCTATTGCGAGTACCACATTCTCGTGACGCGCGACCGCTATCTTGCCACCGGCGTTCGTCATAGCCCGGTTCCTTTATGCCTGTGCCGCATCTTTGACGATATCGACGAGGCGCTGGACGTGGTTCGTCTGACACACCCTCTTGGCCTGATTATCGATCTCGAAGGCCAAAGTCTGGCCGTCATTACGCTTCTGGATCGCCTGCGTATGTTGCAGCAAAGCTATCCGGCGCTGGACATCGTGCTGATCACCCCTGAAGTTGACCCTGGTGCACAACGGTTTCTCCAGGCGGCTTGTCATTGTCGGGTACTGGACAAACGACTGGCGCTGTTTCAGGCCCGAGATGCGCTTCACCTGCAGAATCAGACTCAGCCTCTTCTGCCCCGTTTGTTCAAAGCCAAAGAGTGGAGCGTGCTGATGATGATGTCTGAAGGCTACACCTTGTGTCATATCGCCCGCCTACAGGTTCGTCCATATCACAGGATTATCTACCGTGTCGGCTGCGTTTTAACCCTGCTGCGGCTAAGCCATCGTCACCAACTGCTGCGCCTGCTCCAGCGCATTGGGGCCATTCGTGACGCGTATAACTCGGGATAACCTGCTGAAGACGGGATGATTTTAAGAAATTACTTAAATTAGTGTTAATAAATGGTAATTTTTTAACCAAAAACAAACAATTATAACTATTCCTAAGAATGCCTTCTGGGCACGATTTATCACCATGATGAAAACAAATCATGGAATTTATCTCTGTACCAAAGGAATAATTTTCACAATCATCGGTGATTTATTCGAGCATATTGTGAGCTAACCGACAAACCAGAACCCTTTCCGCACCCGTCTGGCAGGACAACCGACTGGCCAGTGCCCAGGCAGAAGCTCCCTAAGCTAAACTAAAACCCGCACCTAAGTCGTTATCCAGTCAGCGTTTTTACCCGCACAGCAACACGTCGCGTAACATCACAATTCGCAATTAATTTAACAACCAGACAACAAGTAGTCGCATGTTTTGTTTTTTGCTATTACATAAACACTAAGCGTCAGCAAATCGATAAACCACAGAAATTAGGTCCAAAAGAAAATTCCTGGTCAATCCGCTACAGAACATCGTAATTAGTAAAGTTAATTGTCGTAATCTCAGACTTTTTCCTAAAACGTTACACGGTATAATCGTCACCATTGAGATAAATAACAAAAACCACAACAAGATCATCTATGGATAATATGTTAATGACGACGATTTTGTCGTAACTCAAAAAAGGAAGCGCTGATCACAGCAGTCCACAAATAAACAAGCATCAGAAAGGTCTGATACAACCCACCGTTTTTACGAACGAATGGCCTGCCAGCCAGATATTGTGTTTTCTCTCACCCTGGACACTGACCTTTAGGGTGTAACCGGGTGTTCCAAAACGAGACAAATGCACGCCAGGGCTGGCAATGAAGTTCTCTCCGAACTCAGCACAACTGAATACATAATCTGAGGAATAGAAAATGAAACCTGCTTCCGTTGTTATTATGGATGAACAACCTATCGTCAGGATGTCGATAGAGGTTCTGTTGCACAAGAATAGCCAGATTCGCGTTGTCCTCAAGTCGGACGATGGCAGAGAAGTTATTGATTATGTACGAAAAAATGAAACAGATCTGGTCATTGTTGACATTGAACTGCCTGGAACCGATGGTTTTTCACTACTCAAACGGATCCACGACATCAGCCCGAAAACCAAGGTTTTATTTTTATCTTCAAAGTCGGAAAATTATTATGCCGGACGGGCGATCCGCGCGGGCGCCAATGGTTTTGTCAGTAAAAGAAAAGATCACAATGACATCTATAAAGCGGTGGACATGCTACTGGCGGGTTATTCCTTCTTCCCGGCAGACACCCTTAACTTTCTTAGCAACAATCCGGCAAGGCGCGGAGAATTGAACGAACTTCCGCTTTCAAATCGTGAAGTGACGGTGCTACGGTATCTGGTCAATGGTCTGACAAATAAAGAAATAGCCGATCAACTTTTGCTCAGCAACAAAACAATCAGTGCGCATAAATCAAATATTTTCTCCAAACTTGGCGTACATACTATTGTTGAATTGATTGACTACGCCAAGTCCCACGAGCTGGTTTAAGAGAATGCACCGCACCCGATGAAATATCAGGTGCGGCATTTTGATATTAATTGTAGTTAATCATGAACGTGGCGTCGGCATCGGCCTTACCGGGCTCTGGGTTATCGGCCGTGGCAATATAGTTGGCGTAAAATTGCAGCGTGGCGTTGCCCAGCGCATCGACGGCCACTTCGCGACTTGCCTGCTGTAAAGGCAGGCGACTGCGATCCGCGTCGCGGATTTCCACCGCTACCCTTGTGGCATTGCTGGTGCCGTTCAGCCCAAGCAGTGTGGGATCGTCGTCATCGGCTTTTCCGGCAAAGGTTATCGATGCCGAACCCGGTGGGCAACCGGTCAGGCTCAACGTGAAAGGAATCACCGAGGTGGTGCTTCCGGCGTTGCGCAGCTGTTTGGTGGCCCAGCGCCCCAGCTCGACGGCTTTGTCGCTGTCGCTCGCCTCCACCACGCAGCTGTAATCCACCACGTTACCAAACAATTCAATATTCACAGCCCCCAGCGCGTTATCAGCACGCACACTGTGGCTCATCGCCGTTGCGGCCAATACGGCCAGACACATATAGACTGATTTCATCGGCAGGCCCTTAGTCATAATCCACGCGCAAATACCCCCTGGCGGTAAATTTCCCTTCCCCCGGTTTGTTGCCGGTGACGCTGATTGGCCATGCGCGGATCCCCACCTGCGCCTGGGCGCTGGCATCCAGTCGGAACGGGATTTTGCTGTTAATGTTGTTCGGCGTCAGCGGATTACCGCTATTATCGGCGACGATAAAGCCCAAATCCGGGTTATCCGATACCATCGCGTTGCCCTGCGACTTCTCTGCTTCCACGCGCATGGTGAGATATGCCTGCGATTCCACGTTAGTACATTTGATACCGATGGTTTTCTGCTGCGCCGGGATATTCGCCGGACGGTTTCCGGCCCCTGCCTGGCTAAACAGCGATGCGCCAATATCGCCAAAATCAAATTGCACCACGGTACCGGCGTTGATCTCACAGGTTTGCGGCACGTTGATGGTACCGCTGTAACTGATGGTATAGACCGGCGTGGTCAACGGATCAGCGCTGGTTGTGGTTACGTAGACGTTAAACATGGTCTGTTTTGGGATAACCACCATGTTAATAAAGCGCCGCGTCACCTTCAGGCGAAAAACCAGTTTGGAATCATTCACCGGGAACGCTTTTTGGTTTGGCACATTCGGGTGCGAGCCCATCTGAATGTCGTTCTGGGGCGGATAAAAGACGCCGGCGGAACTGTCGGTTATCTGCATCGCGCCGTCGAGATAATCATTAAGTTTAAGGTACTTAAAGCCACTCTCGGTGCTGACCACCGGGAAGCTGGTGACGTAGCTGCGTTTGGTGGTGGTACCCGTGGTACCGCTCGGACAGATGGCATTCACCCCCACCCAGCCGGATTTTTGGCTGAGCGTGACCACCTGCCCGACCTGGTTATTGGCGCTGGTAAAGGTATCGGTCAAATCGTAAAACACGTCCGATGCCACACCGTTCGCGTTGCGGCAAACCGTGGCCATCGCCGAAGTAGACACCATTGCGCACCCCAGCAGTAAAACGGTGAAGACTTTATTGATCACAGCGAACCTCCGTGAGCGTGATCGCCTGTTGCAGGCTCTTTTCCGGGAGCGCGTAACGAGCGCGACACTGCGCGCCCGGGCCTTCGCCCCACTGAATCAACAGCTCACCGCTGAGCGGCAAACCACTTAAGTAGATTTGTCCGTCGTCGCCCACCATGCTGGTTACGCCGCTGGTCGTTTCCCGGACGATGGCACCAAACGGCACCGGCTGTGCGCCGCGCCGCACGGTGACCAGGGCTCTCACGCCAATGCGCGTATCAAACGCAGCCCGGACCACTGCGCCCTCGGTTGGCACCACGCTGCTGACGTTGTTTTCGACGTCTGTGCTGTTGCTCATGGTATTGGTGTCGAGCGCGATGCGGTTGTAACGATAGACGGTGGCGTACGGCATCACCGCGTAACCGCGCCAGTCGGTTTTGACCCCGGTCTGGTTTTCAATGCTGACGCCACTCGCGCCCGGCGCTTTGATTAGCACGTTGGTATCCCCCAACGGCTGGCTGAACGTGACGCCATCGGCGTGGGCCAGAATGCCGCCAGCTGCCTGCCAGTTCAGGGAATGCTGGTCGCGATCATAGTTGTAGGCGCCGCTCAGCGTGCCGTAGGTTGCCTGCCAGTTGGCGCTGGCGCTGCCGGTGTAACCCTGGCCGCTGGTGCTGCCCTGCGTCACGCTGTAGCTGAGGTTGTTTCCGTCGAGCAGCGTGCCGCTGACGCCGCTCTGCCAGCTGTTGTCGCCGTCGCTGTTGCGGCTGGCGGAAACGGTGGCATAGGCGCGGTCGAACGCTGAATTGCGACGTGCCGCGCCGTTGCTGAATATGCTGAACGGCACGGAGAGATTAAATGACGCAATCTGATCGGTGCCCGGAATACCAATCGAACGGTTCCACGACATCGACACTGAATAGCTCACCCCGCGCCAGCCACCGGAATAGCCCACCTGATACCAGGTGTTGGTATCGTCAGAACCCCAGTAGGTTTGCTCACTGCCGGAAAGGTACAATGAGCCGTAATCGCCGAGCGACTGCGAAATGTTGGCCTGAAAGCGACCTTTTTTATTCTGCGTCAGGTTGTGATAGCTGATGATATCCGGCACGCCGTCATCGTCCGTTTCCTTGTCGCTGTACTGATAGCCGCTCATGTTCTTCCACGTCGTATCGTCGAGGGTGAAGAAGCCTTTGGTCGAGTAGCGGTAGCCGAGCAGCTGGAAGTTGGTGCCGTAGGTGTTCAGAGATTTGGCGTACAGGAAACGCAGCGATTGCCCGTCGTGGGTGCTGTCGTCCACCAGCCGGCTGTGCGCGTGGGTGATATCCAGCGAGACCGCGCCCCAGTCGCCGAGGTTTTTTCCCAATCCCAGCGCAACGGCGGTGTAGTTTTCCGCCAGCTGCGTGCCGCCGTAAACCGTGTAGCCGTCGTTCAGCCCGGTTACCACCGTGCCCTGCGCGAAGAACGGCGTCTCCTGCTGGTTGTTACCAGAACGGTAATCCCCCGCCACCAGGTCATATTTCCAGCGGCCTTCACGTTGCAGCAAAGGAACCGAAGAATACGGCACGGTATAGCGTTGCTGGCTGCCGTCTTTTTCGTCCACGGTCACTTCCAGGTCACCGCTCGAAGACGTCGGGTTCAAATCGCTGATGGCGAATGCCCCGCTCTGAACATAGCTCTGATAGACCACATAGCCGTTCTGGCGAATGGTGATTTTGGCGGGCGTGCGGGCGATGCCGCGCACCGTCGGCGCGAAGCCCTGCATACTGTCGGGGTACATGCTGTCGGAGGAATAGAGACGCGCCCCGCGAAAGCCGACGCTGTCGAACACGTCGCTCCCGGTGTTGCTGTCACCCATCACCAGCTCACTTTTCCACGGCACTATCGCGCGCTGCACCCAGGTGGCGACATTGCGCCACCGATTTTCTCTTTGGGAATGGTTATCGGAATAGGTCCAGGTGCCACTGTTACGCAACCGCCACGGGCCATAGTTGGCGCCACTGGTCAGGCTCAAAAAGTAGCTGTCATCGTCGCTGCCGCGGTTGCCGCTAAAACTGTAGTTCGCCAGCAGCGCCGGGATGCCCTCATCCCACTCTTCGGGCGGGATATAGCCGCGCGCGCTGTTGAACATTGCCACCTGTGGCAGGCTGATGTTGAGCTTGAGCGCCGCAAAATCAAATGCGATTTCCGTTCCCGGGATCACTTTTTCCAGCGCCACGCAGGCCTCAGGTGCCTCTTTCGCCAGCGCCGGAAATGCCGCGGTGTTGACGCCAAGACGCTTTAGCAGCGCCGGGGTCATGCACGGGGCTAATCCCCCGGCCGCTGGCTGCGTGCCTTCGGCGGGCGTAAAGGCTAAATCCTGCGAGCCAACGAACTCATCGTTGCGCCAGATATCGACCCGATACACCCCGGCGGGTTGCTTGTTGCCTTTCTCGAAGCGCGACAAATCCGCCACGCCCGCCGCATCATCGGACAGGAACGAAGGGTTAAAGTAGCTTTCCGCCTGCACGCCGGACGCAAACGACACGCCGGACAAGGCAAGGGTCAGCAGTTTCAGACGCGGCCAGCGTCTGGAAAGTTCGGCGTGAGGAAAGGCATTCATTACAGATTCACGCGACGAGCCGGAGTAATTGCCCCGTAGTCATTCACGCTTTGCCAGCTCAGCGAGCCCTGCGCACCCGTTGGCAGCGCGACCGTGGCGCGGCTTTTTGGCGCAACCATCACGTTCTCGAGCTTCTTGCCCCCCATCTGTAAATTAACCAGAGTCATGTAATACGGTGAAGGATTGTTGATGCTGATGGCTGAACCGCTGCGAGTAAACGCCAGCGTGTCGAGGGCCTGTAATGGCTGCGTCTCGAGTTTGTTTGGGCGAACGAACAGCTTGATGCGCGACAGGATAGCCAGCTGTAAAACGTTGTTGTTTTCGCCGTTCTTTTTATCCATCGACGGGATCGCTTTAACGTTCAGATAAAACAGTGATTCCCGGTCCGTGGCCAGGGCTGGTCCGGCATAAATGATACGCAGCGTATTTTCGCTGTTGGGCTCACTCACGAACAGCGGCGGCGTGATGACGAAGGTTTTTTCTTTCTGACCGGTGGCATTTTCAATCCACGCGTTAATCAGATAACGCTCCTGCTTGTTGCTGTTGCTCAGCGCCAGCGAGGTTTGTTTGGCATCAGCAGGGTAAATCACTCGGGTCGCGCCCAGCGCGATGCCACCTGCCGCCTGTGCCGGTAGCGCATTCATTAACATCAGAATCGACAACAAAAGTGTTTTTTTAATTAAGCGGATCATAACCCAGTTACCTGTTTTCTTATTTTCTGACAGCGTCTGTTTTTAGGGATAAACAAGGGTAAACCAGACGTCAGTGAGTAAATTCCCTGGTACGAGCGGTAATGAAATAACGCGATAACGCGCGCTGAAATGGAAAGTCATTTCCTCAGCGGTTATCGGTAAATAATTATCGGGCGGTGCGTTTGGAATAATAAGCTGCTGCTGAGTATCAAAGAGCGCCAACCCTAAGCCGCTTTCTCCTGGCCTGCCGCTGGCTTTCGATGAGGCGACAAAGACCTGCGGATCTTCCGCCGGACTCAACCCCTGAAAACTCATGCCCACAAGGCTTGCGACATCGCGACGACACTCCACGAGGCGTAGCGTGAACGGCACGGTAACGGTGGAATAGCTGCCCACTTCGCCGAAGGTATTGCTGCGGTATTGCCCCATTTCCACGCGTAAATCCTGGCTCTCAGGAGCCACAACGCAGGCGCTGTTCACCAGTTCACCGCGCAGCTGAACGCGCCCGCCATCGACTACAACCGTGTGCGCGAAGGCCGGTACAGCCGCGACGAATATCAGTGCCAGCAGTGGCAACGTCCGTATCATGATAGATTCCCGGGAGGTCTAAAAGGGTCCTCATCCTTGAGGCAATGCTCATCCTGAGCGTGACTGAGGCTTATTCGTATTTCATTACGAAGGTAGCGTCAGCGTTAGCCTGGCCCGGCTCGGTGGTGTCAGCCGTTGCTTTATAACGCGCGGTGAAGCGCAGGGTGTTGGTGCCTTCTACCAGGTTCTGCGCGGTAGAGAACGTTGCGCCGTTTGGAGCCAGCGTCGCGGATGAAGTATCCAGGATTTCAATGCCGACGCCGGTTGCGGTATCGGCGTTGTCACTGGAAGCCACTGCCAGCAGGGTGTTGTCTTTCGCATCAACCTGACCGGTAAAGGCTACGGCTGCGGTTGCCGCAACGGTTGGGTCGCAATCATTCAGCACGATGCTGAACGGGATTTTGGCAGAGGTATCACCGGTTTTAGTGAAAGACGCGGTACGGTACTGGCCCAGTTTCACTTCCTGGTTGGAAGAGTCGGTGCTGACCGCACACGCCGCGTTGACCAGTTCACCTTTAAAATGCACGTTACCGCCGTTTACGGTAGTGGTATCGGCATTGGCCGCGCCAACAAACAGACCCAGCGATGCCACCAGAGACGCAGCAATTTTGCTAACTTTCATGATTTTTCCTTGATGATTTATCTAATTATTTACGGCGAAGAAACTACCCGAAAATAAGTTTCGTCGTTCCTTCAACACTGTCCGGAAATAAGGTTCCCGGCAGTAGTCATAAATTAAACAATTCGCCTGATGCAAAATACGTATAAAAGCTGCGATCGCCTTCAGTCACGCCCTATTATTATTTAGGAAATGACCCGGTAAATAATGGCGCACAAGAAAAGGCCTAAAAAAAACCAGGGCTTTTGGGCCACCGAGCATTGAGCACGCCAGAAAAACGCAAACGGTGACTGACATCCCGCCCGGCTTCTGACAAAATATGTGCATCCCCCTTGTGACACTGACAGACGGAATCTTCTCTCTGATGGCAGCAAAGATTATTGACGGTAAAACGATTGCGCAGCAGGTACGCTCTGAGGTCGCGGAAAAAGTGAAGGCGAGATTATCTGCCGGAAAACGCGCCCCTGGATTAGCCGTAGTGCTGGTCGGCAGCAATCCTGCGTCGCAAATTTACGTCGGCAGCAAACGCAAAGCGTGCGAAGAAGTGGGCTTCATTTCCCGCTCTTACGATCTGCCGGAAACCACCCTCGAAGCCGAGCTGCTGGAGCTTATCGATACCCTGAACGCTGACGACACCATCGACGGCATTCTGGTGCAGCTTCCGCTGCCTGCGGGCATTGATAACGTGAAGGTGCTGGAACGCATTGCGCCGGACAAAGACGTGGACGGCTTCCATCCGTATAACGTCGGTCGCCTGTGCCAGCGCGCGCCGCGTCTGCGTCCGTGCACACCGCGCGGGATCGTGACGATGCTTGAGCGTTACAATATCGACACCTACGGGCTGAACGCAGTGATCGTGGGCGCATCCAACATTGTGGGTCGTCCAATGAGCATGGAATTACTGCTCGCGGGCTGTACCACTACCGTCACCCACCGCTTCACCAAAAATCTGCGTCAGCACGTTGAGAACGCCGATTTACTGGTCGTCGCAGTCGGTAAGCCGGGCTTTATTCCTGGCGAGTGGATCAAAGAAGGCGCGATCGTGGTCGACGTCGGCATTAACCGTCTGGAAAGCGGGAAAGTGGTCGGCGATGTGATTTTTGACGATGCCGCCGCGCGCGCGTCGTATATCACCCCCGTGCCGGGTGGCGTTGGCCCAATGACCGTGGCAACGCTAATCCAGAACACGCTGCAGGCGTGTGAAGAATATCATGATGTAAAGGACGTTTAAGAATGGCTACTTTTTCCCTGGGCAAACACCCACACGTTGAACTGTGCGACCTGCTGAAACTGGAAGGCTGGTGTGAAAGCGGCGCGCAGGCAAAACTCACTATCGCCGATGGGCAGGTGAGCGTCGACGGCGCGGTTGAAACCCGTAAACGCTGCAAAATTGTCGCGGGCCAGACGGTGAGTTTCGCCGGTCAGAGCATTACCGTCGTCGCCTGATATCAGGCGGTTGCAGACCGGGTTCCCTGCCCGGTCTGGTGCCCGGCGGCGCTCTGTTTGCCGGGCCCACACGGTGGTTATCCCTTTCTTGTTATCAACTCTAATTATCGATCGACTTCAAAGAATCATCATTTCCTCTGCCTGAATGTGAAATTTAAGTTGCGTGCCTCGAATACTTCTTAGACGATAAGTAGAACGTTCTACTAAAACGTTCTACTCACAACAACAGCACGTAACCAGTGCATCTCAGGGTCTCAGGTCGGGGGAAAACAGCATGGGTCTGTTCTCAGGGTTTGTTAAATCGTTGTCAAAATTATCCATGATTGGTCGTGCGCTGATGCTGCCAATCTCACTGCTGCCTGCGGCCGGTTTGCTGCTGGCGTTCGGTGATAAATTCCATATGCCGTTAATGATGAACGCCGGCGGGGTTATTTTCGATAACCTGCCGATGCTGTTCGCCATCGGTTCTGCGGTCGGGCTGGCGTCCGAATCGGGGATTGCAGCGTTATCCGCAGCGGTGTCGGTGTTTGTCACCAACATCACCATCGGCACCGTGCTGAGCATTACGCCAGAAATGGCCTCTCAGGGCGGGAAATATGCAATGGTCGTCGGCATTCCGACGCTGCAAATGGGCGTCTTTGGCGGCCTGATTTGCGGCGTGCTGGCGGCATGGTGCTACAACCGCTTCCACAAGATGCAACTGCCGGAATTCCTCGGCTTCTTCTCCGGCAAGCGCTTCGTGGCAATCGCGACGGCGTTTCTGTCGTTCATCATGGGCCTGCTGCTGCCGTATATCTGGTCACACATTCAGTCTGGCATCGACGCCCTGTCGGTGGTGGTCAACGGTGATAATCAGGCGGCATCGACCTTTATCTTTGGTCTGGTTGAACGCGCGCTGATCCCGCTCGGCCTGCACCACATCTGGTATCCATCGTTCTGGTACTCCTTTGGCGATTACACCACTCAGGCAGGCCAGGTGATTCACGGCGACCAGACCATCTGGTTCAAAATGCTGGAAGAAGGTGTGAAATCCTTCAGCAGCGACAGCTACCAGAATGCCGGTAAATTCATGCAGGGCGAGTTCCCGCTGATGCTGTTCGCACTGCCTGCGGCGTGTCTGGCGATGTACCACGAAGCGCATACCGCTAACAAAAAAATCGCAGCGGGGATCTTGTTCTCTGCAGCCCTGACCTGTTTCCTGACAGGCATCACCGAGCCGGTTGAATTTACCTTCATCTTTGTGGCGCCAATTCTGTACGTCTTCAACGCCATCATGGCCGGTCTGGCGTACATGACCATGTACCTGATGCACGCCCACATCGCCAAATCGTTCTCCGCCGGCTTCATCGACTATCTGTCGTTCGGTATTCTGCCGTCGTTTAACGGCTATCAGACCAACTTCCTCAGCGCGGTGATTATCGGTATCCCGATGGGGCTGATTTACTACTTCACCTTCCGTTTCGTGATTCGTCGCTTTGACGTCAAAACGCCGGGCCGTACCAGCGTGACCGCCAATGCAAACGACAAAACCGACACTGAAATCGCGACTGAAATTATCGGCCTGCTGGGTGGCGCGCAGAACATCGATTCCGTTGGTTCCTGCATTACCCGTCTGCGTCTGGAAGTGGCAAAGAGCGATATCGTGGACAAAGATGGCCTCAACGCCGTCGGCGCTCGCGGCGTGGTGTTCATCGGTGATACCGGTATCCAGGTGATTTTTGGTGCCAGAGCGCAATTTATCGCACAAACCATGTCGACGATGATTGGCAAATAAGCGGAAGATGATACGCTGTCAACGTCTCCTGCCCGTGCGGGAGACGTTTTTTATCTGTTTGATTGCGGCGAGTTTTTCAGGGAGCAGGTTTGAAAAAAGTCAGCATTATCGATGTGGCGAAACAGTCGGGCGTTTCCGTCTCCACCGTCTCTTTGGTTCTGCGCCAGAAAGGTAAAATTTCCGACGCCACCATTGAGAAAGTTCAGGCCGCCATCGCCCAACTTGGTTACGTGCATAACGTCGCTGCCGCCAACCTGCGTTCCAATACTTCCAATCTGATTGGCCTTATCCTGCGCGATTTCAGCGACAGCTTTTCCATCAAAGTAATGGCAAGCGTGGTTCAGGAACTGGAGAAGCAAGGCTTTATGGTGTTTCTCGGTCAGCCACAGGATGACCACGCCAGCCTCGAACGTTGCCTGCTGTCGTTCAAACAACAGGGCGTAGCGGGCGTGATTTATCTGGCATCCGACACCAAACGCCCTTATCTGCCGGAGCAAATTCGCGCGTGTCCCTTACCGTTAGTGGTAGTGTCTCAGTCGCTGATGGAAGAAAACTGCAATCTGGTGATGCGCGATAACCGCCAGGCGGCGAGCCTCGCGACCCGCTATCTGATTGAGCGCGGACACCGCAGCATTGGCTATATCGGCGGCCAGGACGAGTGCCTGATTCGCCAACAGAGGCTGCAAGGTTTTCGCAGTACGCTGGTGCAAAATGGCATGGTGTACAAAGAAGATTCGGCCCCGGCATGCAGCGATGATACACATGCGGCCAGCATCGCCACCCGGCAACTGCTGGAGAAAAACAACACCCTCACCGCCCTGCTGTGTCATTCTCCGGACGCGATGATCGGCTGTATCAACGGCATTCATCAGGTTGGGCGTACCATCGGGAAAGACGTGTTCCTGACGCAGCAGGTGGCGCTGATCGGCTTTGAAGATATGCTGCACATCAATCTCACCTCCCCGTCGTTCACCTTTGTCTCCTCCGCCAGTGAAGAAACGGGCCGACAGGCGGCAAGTCTGATCATCCGTAAACTCAAAGAACCCGAATTGCAGACGCAGAAAGTCACGCTTTCCGGCCAGCTAATCGCCCGAGAATCAGCATAAAAAAACCCGGTGGCGCTACGCTTGCACGGGCCTACGTTTGTCGTTGTAGGACCGGTCAGCGCAGTGCCACCGGGCAGTTAAATCAGATAACGTGTTATTTACGACGCCAGGTTGTCCCCTGTGCGCCGTCTTCCAGCACGATACCCATTTCGTTCAAACGGTCACGCGCCGCATCCGCCGCCGCCCAGTCTTTTGACTGACGCGCGTCCAGACGCTGTTTGATCAACGCTTCGATTTCAGCCACTTCGCCGTCATCTGCCTGCGCGCCCCCCTGCAGGAACTCTTCCGGATCCTGCGCCAACAGGCCCAGCACGGCAGAGAGTTTACGCAAATGTGCCGCCATGGCGTTCGCCGCAGCCACATCTTCGCCCTTCAGACGGTTCACTTCACGCGCCATATCGAACAGCACGGAGTAGGCTTCCGGGGTGTTGAAATCGTCGTCCATCGCGTCACGGAAACGCGCTTCGAACGCGTCGCCGCCCGCCGCCTCTACGCTGGCATCGGTGCCGCGCAGCGCGGTGTACAGGCGCTCAAGCGCAGAGCGTGCCTGCTTGAGGTTATCTTCGCTGTAGTTCAGCTGGCTGCGATAGTGGCCGGACATCAGGAAATAACGCACGGTTTCCGCGTCGTAATATTTCAGCACGTCGCGCACGGTGAAGAAGTTGCCCAGCGATTTGGACATTTTTTCGCGGTCAACCATCACCATCCCGGAGTGCATCCAGGTGTTGACGTACTCGCCATCGTGCGCACAGGTTGACTGCGCGATTTCATTCTCATGGTGCGGGAACATCAGGTCCGAGCCACCGCCGTGAATGTCGAAATGGGAACCGAGCTGCTTGCAGTTCATGGCGGAACATTCGATGTGCCAGCCTGGACGCCCATCGCCCCACGGTGACGGCCAGCTTGGCTCGTCGGCTTTGGACATTTTCCACAGCACGAAGTCCATCGGGTTACGCTTCACGTCAACCACGTCAACACGGGCACCGGCCTGAAGATTGTCGAGATCCTGACGCGACAGCAGGCCGTAGTTTGGATCGCTCGGCACCGAGAACATCACGTCGCCGTTGTCTGCCACGTAGGCATGACCCCGTTCGATCAGGCGTTCGGTTATTTCGATTATTTCATGAATGTGGTGCGTTGCACGCGGTTCGTTGTCCGGGCGCAGGATATTCAGCGCATCAAAATCGTTGTGCATTTCGACGATCATGCGATCAACCAGCGCCACAAAATCTTCGCCGTTTTCATTAGCACGCTTGATGATTTTGTCATCAATATCGGTGATGTTACGCACGTATTTCAGCTGGTAGCCGAGAAAACGCAGGTAGCGCGCTACCACGTCAAAGGCAACAAAAGTACGGCCGTGGCCGATATGACAGAGATCGTAAACGGTAATACCACACACGTACATGCCGACTTCCCCGGCATGAATAGGTTTGAATTCCTCTTTTTGGCGCGTCAGTGTATTAAAGATTTTTAACATTGAAGATTCCATGTAAACGAGTGTGGTCGTAAAGCGGATATTCTACCTGTAATTCGATCCGGAAGCAGCACGCAATGCAAGGTGATCGAACCCGGCGGTTATGCTATAACAACCCCCTATACGTGACCCGCCAGCGGGTATTCGCACCACAATATCGGAACAGGATGCAAAAATGGTTACTTTCCACACTAATCACGGCGATATCGTAATCAAAACGTTTGATGATAAAGCGCCTGAAACAGTTAAAAACTTCCTGGACTACTGCCGCGAAGGTTTCTACGACAACACCATTTTCCACCGTGTTATCAACGGTTTTATGATCCAGGGCGGCGGCTTTGAGCCGGGCATGAATCAGAAAGAAACCAAAGATCAGATCAAAAACGAAGCGAACAACGGCCTGAAAAACACCCGTGGTACGCTGGCAATGGCCCGTACTCAGGCACCACACTCTGCTACCGCACAGTTCTTCATTAACGTCGTTGATAACGACTTCCTGAACTTCTCCGGCGAAAACCTGCAAGGCTGGGGTTACTGCGTATTCGCAGAAGTGGCTGAAGGCATGGACGTTGTTGATAAGATCAAAGCCGTGGCAACTGGCCGCAGCGGCATGCACCAGGACGTTCCTAAAGAAGACGTTATCGTGACAAGCGTGACCGTCAGCGAGTAATTCGTGGCGACACTCTTTATTGCAGATTTGCATCTGCACACAGAAGAACCGGCGATCACCGCCGGTTTTCTGCGTTTTTTACGAGGTGTTGCCCGCAGCGCCGACGCGCTATACATTCTTGGCGATCTGTTTGAAGCCTGGATTGGCGATGACAGCCCTGAACCGCTTAACCGTGAAATAGCAAAAGAAATCAAAGCGCTGGTCGATTCAGGTGTGCCCTGTTTCTTCATCCACGGCAACCGTGACTTTCTGCTTGGCAAGCGTTTTGCCCGTGAGAGCGGTATGACGTTACTGCCCGAAGAACAGTGTCTGGATCTGTATGGCCGAAAGGTATTGGTAATGCACGGCGACACGCTGTGCACCGACGATCCCGGGTATCTGGCCTTCCGCGCCAAAGTGCATCAGCCCTGGCTGCAAACGCTGTTTCTGGCCCTGCCGCTGTTTATCCGCCGTCGCATTGCCGCCAAAATGCGCGATGACAGCAAAAACGCCAACAGCCATAAATCGATGGAAATCATGGACGTTAACGCCCACGCGGTGGTCGACGTGATGGAAAAGCATCAGGTGCAGTGGCTCATACACGGGCACACGCATCGCCCGGCGGTTCACGAACTCACCGCAAACGGGAAACCCGCTTTTCGCGTGGTATTAGGCGCGTGGCACAGCGAAGGATCGATGGTCAAAGTGACCACCGATAACGTCGAACTGATCGCCTTCCCTTTCTGAACGGCTTTTTCTCAAGCGAAAAAACTTAACCGCGATCGTCTTTCGGGCCGAGGAAATAGAAGCCAAACGGCAGTGAGCCAATAATGGTGAACATAATGCTGTAGATGGTGGCCCATGCGCCCTGAATGAAGTACATCGACACGCTCCACTGTTCCATCGGCAGGTTGTATTGATCTTCAACCCCCTGGAACGTGACTTTGGACACCACCGTTACCGCAATAATGAAAACGATAGCAACGGCGGTCAGAAATTTTTTCCCCTCCGGGGTGCGAAGTATTGCCAGCATACCTTCTCCTCATGAAATGCTGCGCTGCGTAATACGCCTGATGGCGACGCAGTCGATATTTTCTAACAGGTAAGTCCACGCGTGACTTTACCGTATTTCTCCGCGTTATGGGTCAGATTTACAGGAACAGAAAAATCGGCGCCGCATTCGCCGCTTTCATGACCGCGCAACCGTTTTCCTTGGCGTTTTTCCATGCTATTCTCTGTGGCCTTCAAAGCAGTGTGTTCCACACCCACAGGAGTTTTAAGACGCATGTCTTCCCGCAACAATCCGGCGCGAGTCGCCATCGTGATGGGGTCCAAAAGCGACTGGGCTACCATGCAGTTTGCCGCCGAAATTTTTGATTCCCTGAATGTTCCACACCACGTGGAAATCGTCTCCGCCCATCGCACGCCCGACAAACTGTTCAGTTTTGCCGAAACGGCAGAAGACAACGGCTATCAGGTGATTATTGCGGGTGCAGGCGGTGCAGCGCATTTGCCGGGAATGATTGCAGCGAAAACTCTGGTGCCAGTGCTCGGCGTGCCCGTTCAGAGCGCGGCCCTGAGCGGCGTGGACAGCCTCTACTCTATTGTCCAGATGCCGCGCGGTATTCCGGTGGGAACGCTGGCGATTGGCAAAGCAGGTGCCGCCAACGCCGCCCTGCTGGCGGCACAAATCCTTGCGACGCACGACCGCGAATTGCATCAGCGCCTGGCCGACTGGCGTAAAGCGCAGACCGACGAGGTTCTGGAGAATCCGGACCCGCGGGGTGAGGCATGAAACAGGTTTGCGTCCTCGGCAACGGTCAGTTAGGCCGCATGCTGCGCCAGGCCGGTGAACCGTTGGGGATCGACGTCTGGCCGGTCGGCCTCGAAGCCGACCCGGAAGCCGTGCCGTTTCAGCAAAGCGTCATTACGGCTGAAATTGAGCGCTGGCCGGAAACCGCGTTAACCCGCGAACTGGCGCGTCATCCGGCGTTCGTTAACCGCGACGTCTTTCCGATAATCGCCGACCGCCTGACGCAAAAACAGTTGTTCGACAAGCTGAGTCTCGCCACCGCGCCGTGGCAGCTGTTGGCGGAGAAAACCGAATGGCCCGGCGTGTTTGAGAATCTCGGCGAACTGGCCATCGTTAAGCGCCGCACCGGCGGTTATGACGGGCGTGGTCAGTGGCGCTTGCGCAGCCACGAAACCGAGCAGCTGCCGGACGACTGCTACGGGGAGTGCATCGTTGAGCAAGGCATTAATTTCAGTGGTGAAGTGTCGCTGGTCGGTGCCAGAGCGCATGACGGTACGACGGTGTTCTATCCGCTGACCCACAACCTGCATCAGGACGGTATTCTGCGCGTCAGCGTCGCCTTCCCGCAGGCTAATGCTGAGCAGCAGGCGCAGGCCGAAACCATGCTCACGTCCATAATGAATGAGCTGAACTACGTCGGCGTGATGGCGATGGAGTGCTTTATCACCCCTGCCGGGCTGCTGATTAATGAACTGGCCCCACGCGTGCACAACAGCGGGCACTGGACGCAAAACGGCGCGTCTATCAGCCAGTTCGAACTACATCTGCGTGCCATCACTCAGCTGCCGCTGCCACCGCCGGTGATCAACAGCCCGTCGGTGATGGTCAACCTGATTGGTACGGACCTGAACACGGACTGGCTGAAGCTGCCACTGGTGCATTTGCACTGGTATGCGAAAGAGGTGCGTGCGGGCCGGAAGGTCGGCCATTTGAACCTCAATGACAGCGACACCGATCGGTTAAGCGCGACTCTTGAAGCGCTGGTTCCACTGCTGCCCCCGGAATATGCCAGCGGAATTACCTGGGCACAGTCTCAGTTGCGGTAGTCCTCTTGCCCGGTGGCGTTACGCTGCCGGGCACGTTAACGACAGTCTCACTCCAGGCTAATACAGGTTCCCGCCTGCCCGGCCAGTGTCTCCTCAATGCGCGACAGTGCGCCAATCCACGCAGGTTTTCCAAGACGGGTCACGTACCCACTGACCGCGGCCACTTTTGGCCCCATCGCGCCATCGGCTTTGGCAAACGGGGCCAGTTCCTGCGGCGTCGCCTGGCGGATCGCCCGTTGCTGCGGCGTGCCCCAGTGTTGATACACCGCATCCGCATCGGTCAGGATAACCAACCCGTCGGCCTGAATATGTTCGGCCAACAGCGCCGCCGCCAGGTCTTTGTCAATCACCGCTTCCGCCCCTGCCCCGTTTTCCAGCACCGGCACACCACCGCCGCCGCTACAAATCACCACGTGTCCGGCCTGTAACAGCAGCTCAATGGCGTTGATATCCATGATCTGCTGCGGGACCGGCGACGGCACCACGCGGCGCAAATGTTTGCCATCGCGCTTCATGGTCCAGCCGTGACGGGCTTCCAGCTGCGTTTGCTGCGCAGGCGCATACACCGGGCCGATAAATTTCTCCGGAGCGCTGAATGCCGGGTCATCTTTCGCCACCGCTATGCGCGTCATCACCGTGGTCACCGGCGGCATGTCTGCTTCAGTGCTCAGGCGTTGGGCCAGCATATAGCCAATCATGCCCTGGCTTTCTGCCACCAGTACATCAAGCGGGTACGGCGCGACACTCTCCTGATAGGCGAGATTTTGCAGAGCCAACAACCCGACCTGCGGGCCATTACCGTGCACAATCGCCAGTCGATAGTGCTTTGCCAACCGTGCCAGGGCAGGCACTGCGCTGTCGATATTGCGATATTGATTTTCTACGGTTAGCGCTTCTCCGCGCTGAAGTAATGCATTGCCGCCGAGGGCAACCACCAGAGTTTTCATTGTGTTCCCTTGATAATCTGTTGTGCAGCCCAGAACCCCAGCAGCGTATCTGCCCCGGAGGTATGCCCGAGCGCCAGCACGGCAGCAATGGCTTCATCCAGGCGTCGTTGATGGCTCAGGGCATGGGCGAAATGCAGCAACGGTGAGGAAAAACAGCCCATCGCCGCATAGTGCAAATAATTGACGCTCACGGCAGTCGTCACCTCGTTCAGCGCACCGGACGCGGCAAAAAATGGCGCAGCGCGTGAAAGGTTCAGCGCACCGAAGTACCAGGCCGCCAGCAACATCCCGGTCAGCGTATCGTCATGGCTTGGCGTGAGACCGGGGCCTTTGCCAAGCCACACCCGCCAGTCAACCACCTGCCCGTCCAGTACCACGCCAAAAGCATGCGCAAACTGGCGTAACTCATTGGGCAACGGCAGCATTGATGCCTTCCATAACGGACCAAGCAACCCGGTTTCTGCCGCACGCTGCATCTCGCTGGCCGCTAAACGATACGGCGTAGTGGGCGGCACGAGGCGCAGCGAACAACGCCGTTGCGGCGAGCAAATGGCATAGCCGCCCAGCATCAGCGAACGCGCATCTGATCCCACCCGACTAGTCGGTCCGAGTGCCTGACGCAACCGATCAAAATCATCGGCACGTAGCACCCATCCGGCAGGGCTAATCCCGCTGCCGATGCGATGCAGCGTCAGCATCGCCCCGCCGCTACTCTGTAGATTGATACTGCGCCGCCAGATGCCTGCCAGCCGCCAGCGCTGATCGGGATCCGTCGCCTGCAGGCTGCCGATCAACGGCGCAATAAGGCGCATTTAATTCACGCCCAGCTCATCGGCCAGCGCCAGCAGCGCCTGTTCGAAGCAGCCCAGCGGCGCCCTGACCGTACCCGCGCCAATCTGGCCAATCCCGGCCTCCTGGTGAGCAATCCCGGTATTGATCAACGGCGTGATCCCGGTTTCCACCACTCGCCGGATGTCCAGCCCCAGACAGGCCCCCTGGAAATCCCAGCCGGGGATTTGCAGTTGCATGTTGCGCTCGACGAAGATTTCCGCCATTTCCTCAGAAACCGACTTCGCCGCCTCCATGCCCCCGGCGCCGACAAAACGCGTCACCCCCGGGGCCGCAATCATCGCCGCGCCGCCAATACCAAAGGTTTCGGTAATGGCGCTGTCCCCCATATCCGGGTTAGCCTGCTGCTGGCTGAAACCGGTGAAGAACAATCCCTGCGGCGTGTTGACCGGCGCGGTAAACCAACGCTCGCCCAGACCGCTAACGCGAATGCCGAACTGATTACCGTTGCGGGTCATGGCGGTCACGATGCTGCCTGCCCGCACCTGCGCCCCGGCGTCCATCGCCGCTTTGCAGTAAGCCATCGCCACGTTGAGGAAGAACTGATCGGTGAGGCTAAGGAAATCGAGGACTTCGGCAATCTGCTGCTTATCATGATTCAGACGGGCAATCTGCGGGGCCAGCACGCGCATCAACAGCGCCGAGGTGGCGATATTGCGCTGATGGAATTCATCACCCATGGTGATGCCCTGCGCCATCATGGCGGTCAGATCGATGCCACGTTCAAAGGTGCCCAGCGCCGCACTCAGTACCGGTCCCAGCACGTCGCGCATCCAACGCAGCCGCTGTTGAACGTCCTCGCCATACGCGCCAAAGCGCATCACTTTGCCGATCCCTTCGTTTAGATTACAAAAAGCACGGTTGCCGTCGGTAATGTTCTCCACCACCAGCATCGGCATACTGGCGGAGGTGATGCCTCCCATCGGCCCCACTGCGTTGACGTGATGACAAGGGATAAACGTGACTTGCCCGTTTTCAAGCAACGCCAGCGCACCTTGCTCATTGGTGGCCCAACCTTCAAACAGGCAGGCCCCAATGCAGGCCCCTTTCATCGGGCCGGTCATCTCCTGCCAGCGCATTGGCGGCCCGGCGTGCAGCAACGTTTTTCCCTGATTAAGCACAGAGATAAGCGAGGCGGCGGGTTTGACGTCGAGCCAGTGAGGACGCGCCTGACGAATACGTTCGATTACTGCGACATTGGCTTGCGCCACGGATGTAAACATTGGAACCCCTTATTGCAAACGTTCTAATAAACGCGCCAGTTTTTGATTGCCGCCCGCCACGGGCACCCATGAGTAATGCACCACCGGGGTGTCGGCAGCCTGTAAATCCAGAGCAAAACTGCGCAGCCCGGCGTTGATCACCGCCACGCCTTCCAGCAGCGCTGCAGTACTTTCTGCGAGGTGAACCGGACGTGGGCGTAGCAATTCCACCGCCAGGAAGGTCGCTTCGGGCAGAGAATTGACTACCGCAATCCCGGCATCTTCCAGAATGGCAATTTGCATCGAACGCACCTGCGGATCGCGCTCGGTGCCGGTGACGGTGGCGATAACCTGAAGTGGATGTGCCGCGCTGCGTCCCGCCTGAGCTTTGGCGATGGCCTCCACCAGCGGCCCGGCAGGATCGTCGGTCGCGCCATAGCCGAGTACCACATCGAGCATCAGAACGCTGACGTCCGGTTGCTGTCCCAGGCCGGCGACCAGTTGGTTGCGCAGGGACGGGTCGATCATCGGGTGCGGGCGACCCACGGTGTAAAAATCATCGCCCAAGTCGATAACCTGATGTCCTTGTGCATCCAGCATCATGCCGTGATGATGCTGCGGGTCAGGTTCGATCCCGAGATGGCTGGCCAGCAGCATCGCGGCTTCCGCCGCCAGGGTGCCGCCAGTGTACAGTCCGCGCAAAACACCGCCGGCAGCCGGCGCGCAGGTATCTACGCGGCTCGTAACGCGTGAAAGCAAACAGGCCAGCCGGGCTGCCTCATCCAGGGTGGCGGCAAACCAGACGTTTTCATCGCGGGCAACCGGAGAGACATAGCCGAGGAACAGCGCCACCACCGGTTTCCCGCTGGCTTTCATCGCCTGAATGACACGATGGCGCACGGTGTCTGCGGGAGGTTTGGACACAAAGGCCAGTACCTGGCTTGCCGCATCGCTCGCCAACATCTCCAGTGCAGTCAGCGCGCTGATGCCTCCCACTTGCTCACTGAGATCGCGCCCACCCAGCCCGATGGCGTGGGTAATCCCTTCTCCGGCGAGAGCGATTTGCGACGTGAGCTCCTGGATACCGGTCCCGGAGGCACCGATAACGCCGATGTTTCCCTTGGGCATGACGTTGGCGAAAGCCAGCGGCGTCCCGGCCAAAATCGAGGTGCCACAATCTGGCCCCATCACGAGCAGCCCGCGTTCACGGGCACGCGTTTTGAGTGCAATTTCATCGTCGAGCGTGACGTTATCGGAAAATATCATCACGTTTTTGCCGCTTTCCAGCGCCTGATGCGCCAGCCCGGCGGCATACTCACCGGCAATGGAGATCAGCAGTAAATTGGCCTGGGGCAGCTTCTGACAGGCGCTTTCCCAGCGTTTCACCTGGACCAGCGACTGACCGCTCCCCGCCCCCTGTGCCAGGGCTACCAGCGCGGCATCAAGTTGTTCAACAATCTGCTGAGTAACCGTCGTGTCATCGGCCTGAGTGCGAATCGCCACGCAGATATCATTTGGCGTCGCCTGCTGAAAATCGTCATGCCAAAAACCGGTGGTTTCCAGCAACGCTTTATTGGCGGGCGTGCCCATCATTACCGACACGTCCTCTACGCTTTCTGATTCGCTTAATTTACGAGAAATAATCATTAAGCTGACCGAATCCTGAAAGCACCCTTTTTTTATAAAGGCATGGATCATAACCACTCCCCAATAATTACACCGTGCATAAATACACAGGCGCTGTTAATTTGGATCAAGGCTATACAGCAAAAGCGTGATTAAGGGTGACAGGCATCACACCCCATTTATTACACGAATTATTCGAACAGTCCCTCTGGCATTACCTGCGTAATTTTAAATACCCGACTCATTAAAAGCTTCGACAAAAATAAACTGGATTATCAAATTAATTCTAACTATCTGACTTTATCAATCCGGATCACATATTCGATTTATTTTCACGGTATGTTGACGCTCATTCAGCTCTCCACCGTCGTAAAAAGGAAGACCGATGAAAGTCAGCCGGGAAACACTCTTTCAACTTATTCAGCAGAAGTTGACCAAAGCAGGGCTTAATAGCGACCACGCCGCCACCGTTGCCGAAGTACTGGTGTTTGCGGATGCGCGGGGTATCCATTCTCATGGCGCCGTCCGCGTGGAGTATTACGCCGAGCGCATTTCCAAAGGCGGCACTAACCGCAAACCGGTCTTCCAGATGGAACAAACCGGCCCCTGTTCTGCCGTGCTTCATGCGGATAACGCTGCCGGTCAGGTTGCCGCCAAGCGGGGGATGCTGCACGCCATCGAACTGGCCCAGGAAAAAGGCGTGGCGGTGGTCGGTATCAGCCGGATGGGCCACAGCGGCGCTATCTCCTATTTCGTGCAGCAGGCTGCGCGGGCGGGGCTGATCGGCATTTCGCTGTGCCAGTCCGATCCGATGGTGGTGCCGTTTGGCGGGGCAGAGATTTACTATGGTACCAACCCGCTGGCCTTCGCCGCGCCGGGTGAAAACGGCGATATCATGACCTTTGACATGGCGACCACCGTGCAGGCGTGGGGCAAAATTCTTGATGCCCGCTCGCGTCAGGAACCCATCCCCGCGAGCTGGGCCGTCGACAGCCACGGCGCTCCTACTACCGATCCGTTTGCCGTCCACGCGCTGCTGCCCGCCGCCGGGCCAAAAGGTTACGGGCTAATGATGATGATTGACGTACTGTCCGGTATTTTGCTCGGATTACCGTTCGGCAAACAAGTCAGTTCAATGTATGACAATTTAAGCCACGGACGTAATCTCGGCCAATTGCATATTGTCATAAACCCGGCCTTCTTCTCTTCCAGCGAAGTGTTCCGTCAGCATTTAAGCCAAACCATGCGTGAATTAAATGCCATTCAGCCCGCACCAGGATTTAACCAGGTGTATTACCCTGGACAAAATTTAGATCTTTATGAAAAGGAATCAACAACCCATGGCATAGAGATTGTTGATGATATTTATGACTATCTGGTTTCAGACGCGATATATACCCGCTCGTATGAGACGAAAAATCCGTTTGCCCAGTAATAACAGGTTTTAATATATGGATAACGTATTTCGCAAAGCGATAGAAGACACGCTGCCATGGCTTTCAACTTTCGGTGCCGACCCGAGTGGCGGAATAACCCGTTTACTTTATTCGCCGCAGTGGCTGGAGACCCAGCAACAATTCCGGCAGCGGATGGCCGACGACGGCCTGGAAACCCGGTTTGACGCAGTCGGAAATCTGTTTGCCCGCCTGCCGGGCACCCGCTATCCCGATGAGGTGATCCTCAGCGGCTCGCATATTGATAGCGTGGTCAACGGCGGCAATCTCGACGGTCAGTTCGGCGCGCTGGCCGCCTGGCTGGCTATTCGCTGGTTGAAAGAGACCTACGGCCCACCGCTGCGCAGCCTGGAAATGGTGGCGATGGCGGAGGAAGAAGGCAGCCGCTTCCCGTATGTGTTCTGGGGCAGCAAAAACATCATGGGCGAGGCCAATCCTGCCGACGTGCACGATATCAGCGACGCGCAGGGCATTGGCTTTGTCGAGGCAATGCACGCCTGCGGCTTTACCCTGCCTGCCGTGGCGCTCCCGGCACGCAAGGACATCAAAGCCTTTGTCGAGTTGCATATCGAGCAGGGGCGAATCCTCGAAACCCACCAGCAGGCGATTGGCGTGGTGCATGCGATTGTCGGCCAGCGCCGTTATACGGTCACGCTCAGCGGTGAGTCTAATCACGCGGGCAGCACGCCAATGAGCTATCGCCGCGATACGGTGCACGCTTTTAGCCGCATCTGCAGTGAATCTGTCGCCAAAGCGCGGGCGGAGGGCGATCCGCTGGTACTGACCTTCGGTAAGGTCGAGCCGCAGCCCAATACCGTGAACGTCGTGCCGGGTAAAACGCTTTTTACCATCGACTGCCGTCACACTGACGCCCTGGCGCTAAAGCAATTTACCGAGCGCCTTGAAGTGGATATGCGCCAGATTTGCCAGCAGGAAAATGTCGACATCGATATCGACTTATGGATGGACGAAGCCCCGGTGCCGATGGACGCCGCCCTGGTGGCGCAGCTTACCACCCTGTGTAAATCGGAAAACCTCAACTACCGCGTCATGCACAGCGGTGCAGGCCATGATGCGCAAATTTTTGCCCCGCATGTCCCGACCTGCATGATTTTTATCCCCAGCATCGGAGGCATCAGCCATAACCCGGCAGAACGTACTCACATGACCGATCTGGCGGAGGGCGTCAAAACGCTGGCGCTGATGCTTTATCAATTGGCTTATAAGGAACTGTAACAATGGGATATCTGAATAACGTTATCGGCTACCGGGATGATTTACTGGCCAGCCGTTCCATCGTCCGCCATGGTAACTATGCTCTGCTGACGCCAGATGGTCTGGTGAAAAACATCATTCCTGGCTTTGAAGGTTGCGACGTCACGATCCTCTCCACGCCGAAGCTGGGGGCGACCTTCGTTGATTACCTTGTCACCCTGCATCAGGATGGCGGCAATACGACGGGCTTTGGTGGCGAAGGTATCGAAACGTTCCTCTATGTTATCGAAGGCAGCATTAGCGTCGAAGCGGGTAGCGAGCGTTTCGCGCTGACACAGGGCGGCTATCTGTACTGCCCGCCGAATATGCTGATGACCTTTAAAAATCAGCAGACTGCCGACAGTCAGTTATTCCTCTATAAGCGCCGCTATGTTCCGGCTGCGGGTCACGCGCCGTATCGGGTATGCGGCCATGCCAGCCAGCTGGAGCAAGTCCATTACGAAGGTATGGACGACGTCATCCTGCTCGATTTCCTGCCCAAAGAGCTGGGTTTTGACATGAACATGCACATTCTGTCGTTTGCGCCAGGTGCCAGCCACGGCTATATCGAAACGCACGTGCAGGAGCACGGAGCCTACATTCTTTCCGGCCAGGGGGTTTATAACCTCGATAACAACTGGGTGCCGGTGAAAAAAGGCGATTACATCTTTATGGGCGCGTACTCGCTACAGGCGGGCTATGGCGTTGGACGCGGGGAAGCCTTCAGCTATATCTATTCGAAGGACTGTAACCGCGACGTGGAAATTTAGTTTAGCTATGTTGGCTTGAGTTTGTTCTGTTTAGCCACGGCAAGCGCCGTGGCTTTTTTTACGCCATCAACTGACCGATCCTGATGGCACAGGCAATGTTTCGCGCACAGTGATAGAGATTGTTTTGGCCATCGGCCAATACCTCAGGCAGCGGTGCAAGGCGCGGTAAAATGCTGAAAACCGCGTCGATACCGTGCTGATGAACCACCTCCACGCCCTCACCTAGCACGCCCGCAATGCCGATCACCGGCACGTTAAACTGCTTCGCCACCCGGGCCACCCCCATCGGGGCTTTACCACCGACGGTTTGTGAGTCGATGCGCCCTTCCCCGGTGACCACCAGCGTCGCCCCGTCAATCGCCTGCGCCAGACCGACCGCCTCAATCACGATATCAATCCCCGGTTTGAGCTGCGCATTAAGGAACACCACGGCGGCAATGCCCATCCCACCCGCGGCACCGCCGCCCGGGAGCGTGCTTACCTCGACATCGGTCAATGTTTGCAGCACCCCGGCATAGCGGGTCAAACCGCGCTCAAGCGCCTCAACCATACCCGGTGTTGCCCCTTTTTGCGGGCCAAACACCGTGGCCGCCCCGCGCGGGCCAATCAGCGGATTATCCACATCGCAGGCCACCTCTATCCGGCACTTTTTCAGCAGCGGATCTAACCCCTGCAGATCGACCTGCTCCACGAGCAACAGGGCCCCGCCGCTGGCTGACAGCTCCTTGCCCTGAGCGTCAAGAAAACGTGCGCCCAGCGCCTGCGCCATGCCCATACCGCCGTCTACGGTGGCGCTGCCGCCGATACCCAAAATGATATGCCCGATCCCGGCCCGCAGCGCGTGACGGATAAGCTCCCCGGTGCCGTAGCTGGTCGCCCGCAGCGGGTTTCGCGCGTCAGGCTCCACCAGCATCAACCCGCTGGCCGCGGCCATCTCAATCACCGCCGTTGCGCCATCCCCGGTCACGCCGTAGAACGCCTCAACCGGCGTTCCCTGCGGACCAGTGACCGTCACCGGGACAATCAGTCCCGAGGTGGCGGCGACCATCGCCTCAACGGTGCCTTCGCCGCCATCGGCAATCGGTAAACACTGATATTCCGCGTCGGGAAAAATAGCGGAGAAGCCCGCCTGGATTGCCTGTGCGCATTTTTGCGCACTGAGGCTTTCTTTGAATGAATCAGGGGCAATCACAATTTTCATGCTACATCCTTACGGTAGGGAGATTATTTCAGCCGTTGCCACGGAATGAGGTTGTCCATCGCCAGAGCCAGCAAAATGCCGACCAGCAAACCGTTACTCAGTAACGGCCGCACGATCAGCGGTACCGCCTGTAAATAGAGCGGCGGCAAGCCCATCAGGAAAATACCGGCGAACAGCGGCAGCGCCAGACGGTAGCAATTGCGTGGGGTCAGGGTCAGTTGTTGACTGAAAGCCAAACTTGAATAGAGCAGCGGCAGATAGGACACCAGCATGACCGCACTGCTGACCGCCAGAGGTAAAGTGCAAAACAGTCGCGTCAGCGGGGGAAACACCGCCACCGCCAGACAACACAGGCTACCGATGACAAAAGCGCGCCGCGTGCTGTCGCCGGTCTGGGTGATCAGCCCAATGGAGGAAACAAACGGAGAGAACGGCACCACGCCAAGCGGAACGGTGAGCACGGTCATCGCCCCAGAAACGATAAAACTGCGGGAATACGGCGAAGTGCCTGCTGTTTTCTGCGGATAAAAAACGTCCGTACCGCGTAATGCCCCGTAGGTATTCGAGACGTTAACGATGCCCGCCAACAGCGCGGTCAGGATAATGCCGGGCTTCAATTCACCACCATGGCCCAGCGGGAAGAACTGCCAGTGTGCGCCCGGACCGCTGATTGACGGCGCGGGATAGCACAAACGCCAGGCGACCCAGCCCACCAGCGTTCCCACTAACAGTGCGTAGCGAGACACCCGAGGTGGCAGCAAAATAATCATCCCGATCACCAGCAACATCACCGCCAGCGCCAGCAGAAAAGGTAGCATCTGCACGCCTTGTGCCACGTGGGCTGCGCCGAACGGCAGCCCAAGCATGCCTTTGAAAAAGATACTGGTGAGCTGTGCGCCGAGCAGCAGCATAAACACAACCATCACCGCCGGGCTGAACCAACCTGCCAGCCGCTGGCCAAGCCCACTCGCGCCCAACACCAGCGTGAGGATCCCGGAGCAGCCAATCCCCACCGCCAGGCTCCAGGCAATGCTGTCGACCGGTGTGCCGCGTGCGGTTTCCGCGAGGGTGACGGTTAAAATAGTGCCCCACCACAACCCGGTTGGCCCTTCCATGATTGCCCGCTGATGCCCCAGAAAAGCCTGTGCCAGGCAGGCCAGCGCGGTGCTGAGAAAAGCGAACTGGATCAGGGTAAACAGGGCGGCATCGGGAAGCTGAAAAGCCGATTGCAGCGTCGGTGGAACCACGACGGTATTGCAGAAAATAAAGAAAAACCACTGGAAACCGGACAGCGCACTATCGCGGCTTAAAGACACATTCATCATCACATTACCCAGAAAAAAGCATGCCCATCCAGGGATGGGCATGCATGACCGCGTTATTGCTGGTGTTTAAGAATGAACTGACCTTTCGGCGCGATTGGGAAGCCCGCTTCGATGTCGTAAATCACATCGCCGCGCAGCAGCGTTTTGGTAATGCGCGCCCCGATGGTACGGCCTACGTATGGGCTGACTTTATGGCGGTATTCCAGATCCTCGTTTTTCAGCACGTAGCTGCTGTTCGGCTGGATAAAGACCAGATCGGCATCTTTGCCTGGGGCAATTCGGCCTTTGTTCTGCAAGCCGAAAATGTCGGCCGCGTTGGTGGCCATCAGCTTGCCGAACATCGCCAGCGACATACCGCGCTTTTGCACCGCTTCGTCAAACATCACGTCCATACAGCTTTGCAGACCAGCAATGCCGCCCCACGCCTGCATGATGTTGCCTGCTTTCATATCCGGCGGGCACGGCGAGTGGTCAGAGACCAGGCAGTCGATTTCACCATTGAACAGTTTGTCCCACATACCTTTCTGGTTTTCCGCATCGCGGATCGGCGGCGAGCATTTTGCCAGGGTGCCAATGGCTTCAAACTGATCGGTATCCAGCACGAAGTAATGCGGGCACGATTCGCAGGTCACGTCCTGGCCTTCCTGACGGGCGCGAGTTACTTCTGCCACACCTTCCGGGCTGCTGACGTGGCATACGTGCAGGCGACAACCGGCGGACTTCGCCAGATACAGTACGCGACGAATGGCTTCCACTTCGGTAAACACCGGACGCGATGCCACATAATCATGGGCGGTCACGCGGCCTTCTTTTTTGGCTTCCTCACCCAGCTCGTCGCAGATCAGCGCGTTTTCGCAATGCACCAGCACCGGCTGGCCAAGCTTCGCCAGCGTCTGCGCGCCTTTATAAAATTGCCAGTCGTTCACATCACGGAAATCGTTGTCGATGCCACGATCGCCGCAGGTGGCGACAAAGCATTTGAAGCCAACCACGCCGACTTCATCGAGTTCGTGCAGACGGTCGAGGTTGTAGGACACCAGCCCGCCAAGCTGCGCGGCGTCAATGGTGAGCTTGCCCGCAGCGGCGTCGAATTTCAGTTCAATACTGGCGCGGTCGACGGTGGCTGGCAGCTGGTTGAGGGGCATTTCAATCATGGTCGTAATGCCGCCCTTCGCCGCCGCACGCGTTCCGGTGGCGTAGCCTTCCCAGTGGGAGCGGCCCGGCTCAGAAATGTGGGTATGCGCATCCACCATTCCGGGTGAAACCACTAATCCGCTGGCGTCCATCACCTCTTTGGCCTCGCCCAGATCTTCGCCAAGAGCAACGATTTTGCCGTCTCGGACAGCGATATCAATCACTCGGGCTTCATTTTCCAGAATAACAGTGCCGTTTTTAATAATCAGATCATAAGACATAATATTCTCCGTGTAGGTACAGTTGTTTTTATTTACGCATGGCCTGGTGCTAGCTTGCTACATGTTGTTTAGGAGCCGGTTCATTCACCACACGTTTTTTCAATAAGGCGTAAGCGACAAATGCAAATATGACGCCGACAAACCACGAAACGCGGGATAACGGTTCCAGCAGAGGGATGAATTTCCCACCGAGGGATAAAATAACGGCGGCAACGGTGACGGAAAACGCCGTCAGGTTAAAACCGTTATCGTAATATTGATAATCGCCTGCGGCGGTATACAGCTCATCAAGATTAATATTCCCACGCATGACCACAAAATAATGGGCCATCATGACACCAATCACCGGACCTAACATGCCGCCGATAATATCGAGGAATAAATAGATGCTGTTCTGATTTTCCATGAGCTTCCACGGGCAAATCAGCAGACTAATAATACTGGCAATCAGTACGCCGTTTTTATACGTCAGTTTGGTCGGGGCAATCGCGGCAATTTGATAGCCTGCCGGAATAATATTCCCTGTGGCGTTAGTCGAAATAGTGGTCATCAGAATAACCAGCACCGCAAAGAATGAGGCAAACAGGCTGTCCCATTTCTGCACAATGTCCAGCACGTTCCAGGTGTCCATACCGTAATGGATACTGGCTCCGGCAATAATGCACACACCCGCCACCGCAAACAGCACGTAGGCCACAACCAAACCCAGCGTTTGTCCCAGCGCATGAGCACGAAACGAGGAGGCGTTTTGCGTAAAGTCAGAGGCGCTTACCGCAGGTGCCGCCCAAACCGCCACTACCGCGTTGATCACCACCAGAAACAGGAAACCGCTGTGCTCAGCTTTCTGCACTCCGGTCGGCAAATAGTCCAGAATCGGGCCGATGCCGGTTAATGAAATCGCCCAGATAGCCATGCCGCCAAACACGATATAGATGCAGGGATTAAGGATCGCGGTGAACTTATTCAGCACTTTCCCGCCACCAAAACCGATGCCAACGTTAACCAGCCAGAACAGCAGGAACGCAATCAGCCCCGGTAGAGACAGCCCCAGCAGTGTAAAATCGCCGCCCAACGTCAGGAACGCCGGCCAGATTTTGCCGAGCAGAATAAGAAATGCCAGCGACCCGGCGTAGCACTGCAAACCGAACCACATGATGGCCGCGATACCGCCTCTTAAAATGCCAGGAAATAACGCACCACGAATGCCGTAAGATGCACGCAGGATCATCGCAAACGGCACGCCGTATTTGCTGCCTGCAGCACCGTTCATTACCATTACTGCAGCAATAAAAAAGGCGCTAATAATAATTGCCAGCATAATATTCAGCGTCGATAACCCGAGAATAAAAAATCCGCCGACCATTACGTAATTAGGGACGTTATGAACCGACCCCATCCATAAGGTAAAATAGTTAAAGCTCTTCCAGTTGCGTTGACTTTCTAGTTTGGGTAAGAGATCGTCACTGTAACCGCGTTTTTGGTAAAGACTTCTTTGCTGTTCCATAATGCCCTCTTTTCACGTATCGGAATAACGCTTTCACGGGTTTAGCTATGCGGAACAAAACGATGAAACTTCCCGCCGTCATAGCGGCGGGTTTAATTTTTATGCAATTTTATGGTTGGCCATTAATTCCAGCGCCTGTACCAGAGCCGAGTGATCCAGCTGGCTGCCACCGTTGGCGGCGCAGGTATTAAACAATTCCTGACAGGTCGCGGTGTTCGGTAAATTTACGCCCAGCGCCCTGGCACTTTGCAGCGCAAGGTTAAGGTCTTTCTGATGTAAGGCGATCTTGAAGCCCGGGTTAAAGGTACGCTTGATCATACGCTCGCCGTGCACTTCGAGGATGCGTGAAGCGGCAAAACCGCCCATCAACGCCTGGCGCACACGAACCGGATCGGCCCCGGCCTTCGAGGCAAACAGCAACGCTTCCGATACGGCTTCAATGTTCAGCGCCACAATAATCTGGTTCGCCACTTTACAGGTCTGACCGTCACCGTTGCCGCCTACCAGGGTGATATTTTTCCCCATAATCTCAAAGAGCGGTTTCACCTGGTCAAACACATCCTGATCGCCGCCGACCATAATTGAAAGCGTGCCTTCACGAGCGCCTATTTCGCCCCCGGATACTGGCGCATCAAGATATTCACCGCCAAGTTCATTGACCTGCTTTGCAAAGCGCTTGGTTTCAATCGGTGAAATGGAGCTCATATCGACGAGGATTTTGCCCTTCAGCGACGCTTTCGCACAGCCGTACTCACCAAACAGCACCTCGTCAACCTGAGGGGTATCAGGCACCATAATAAAGATAATGTCTGACGCTTCCGTCACCTGGCGAGCCGTCTCGACATTTTTCGCACCGGTTGCCAACAGTGCCTCAGCCACCGGACCGATGGTGGTCACGTGAAGCGAATGACCGGCTTGCGCCAGACGCAGCGCCATCGGCGTGCCCATAATGCCCAATCCAATAAATCCCAGTTTCATGCTATTTCCCTCTTCGTTTTCTGAATTCAGGCAACAGTTATCCCGCCGGATTTACGGTGAAATAAAAGCTGCCTGACAAAAGACTTATTTTAAATAACGACCCATCCAGCCTATTCCGGCTTCGGTGGTGGTGACGGGTTTATATTCGCACCCGACCCAGCCGTCATAATCAGATTGCGCAATCACTTCAAACAGGTAGTCGTAATTAATTTCCCCGGTTCCCGGTTCACCACGATGTGGATTATCGGCAATTTGCAAATGACCAATATGCTCAGCCTGCTTTTGCATCGTCAGAGTTAATTCCCCTTCCATGCGCTGCATATGATAAATGTCATACTGAATTTTGACGTTGCGACAACCGATATCCTCAATCAACGCCAGTGCCTGCTGCGTGCCGGTCAGATGGAAACCCGGGATATCGAAGGTGTTAATTGGCTCAAGCAGCAACAGCAGGTCTTCTTTTTCCAGCATGTTTGCCGCAAAACGCAGGTTATCCACCAACGTTGTGTGAACCTGTTCCGGGCTGAACTGTGTAGGGGTTTTGCCTACCAGGCAGTTGATTTTGCGGTTGCCTAACGCTTTTGCATAACGCACGGCCGCCAGCACGCCTTCTCGAAACTCCGCTTCGCGCCCGGGAATACAGGCTATTCCGCGTTCCCCGGCGGCCCAGTCACCCGCCGGGAGGTTGTGCAGCGTATGTTCCAGAGAGTTCTGCTTCAGGACCTGCTGGAGCACATCGATGTCGTAGTCATACGGGAACATAAATTCGACGCCGCGAAATCCGCAGGCCGCCGCTTTAGCAAAGCGGTCGAGAAAGTCATATTCCGTAAACAGCATCGAGATATTGGCAGAAAAACGTAACATGGTGCGCCTTCCTTAGTGATATTGCATAAAGCAGGTTTCAGTCGGTGCGTCGGCGGCGCTGTCAGCCGTGGCTTCAAACTCCGTAACGTTATCCAGTTCACTGCCCATCGAAATATTGGTTACGCGCTCAAGGATAACTTCCACCACTACCGGCACGCGGTATTGCGCCATCAGGGCCTTAGCCTGCTCAAATGCCGGGGCCAGATCCTGCGGATTAAACACACGAATGGCTTTACAGCCTAAACCTTCAGCCACCTTCACGTGGTCAACGCCATAGCCGTTTACTTCGCTGGAGTTGATATTTTCGAACGCCAACTGGACGCAGTAATCCATATCAAAGGCGCGCTGTGACTGGCGGATAAGGCCCAGATAGGCGTTATTCACCAACACGTGGATATACGGAATGTTGAACTGCGCGCCGACGGCAAGTTCTTCAATCATGAACTGGAAATCAAAGTCGCCAGAGATCGCCACCACTTCACGTTTCGGATCCGCGATGCAAACACCGAGGGCCGCCGGAAGCGTCCAGCCTAATGGACCCGCCTGGCCACAGTTGATCCAGTGGCGGTCTTTAAACACATGCAGCATTTGCGCTGCGGCAATTTGCGACAGGCCAATGGTGGTGACGTAGCATACGTCGCGGCTGAAGGCTTTGTTCATCTCTTCGTAGACGCGCTGCGGCTTGACCGGCACGTTGTCAAAGTGCGTTTTGCGCAGCAGGGTGCGTTTACGCTGCTGGCAGTCGGCCACCCACGCGTCGCGACACGGCAACTGCCCTGCTTTTTGCCGCGCTTCCGCTACCTCAACCAGCAGGGTCAGCGCCGCTTTCGCATCGGAGACAATGCCTAAGTCCGGGCACAGCACGCGTCCAATCTGCGTCGGCTCGATGTCGATATGAATGATTTTGCGCCCTTCGGTGTATTTCTCTACCGAGCCAGTATGGCGATTGGCAAAGCGGTTACCAATGCCCAACACCAGGTCGGAGGCCAACAGCGTGGCGTTCCCGTAACGGTGTGCCGTTTGCAACCCGACCATTCCAGCCATCAGTTCATGATCGTCTGGAATGCAGCCCCAGCCCATCAGGGTTGGGATCACCGGCACCTGCGTCAGCTCGGCAAAACGCTGTAACAGCGCAGCCGCATCGGCATTAATTACCCCGCCCCCGGCGACAATCACCGGGTGCTCGGCCTGCATCAGCATGTCGATGGCTCTTTCAATTTGCGCGCGGGAAGCCGCAGGTTTGTAGACCGCCAGCGGTTCGTACATGTCAGGATCAAACTCAATTTCTGCCACCTGCACGTCGTACGGCAGGTCAACTAACACCGGGCCAGGGCGGCCTGAGCGCATCAGGTGAAATGCCTGTTGCAGCACGCGCGGCACCAGCGCTGCTTCGCGCACGGTCACAGCCCATTTGCTCACTGGTTTGGCAATGGATTCGATATCCACTGCCTGAAAATCTTCTTTATGCAGACGGGCACGCGGTGCCTGGCCGGTAATGCACAGAATAGGGATTGAATCTGCCGAAGCTGAATACAGCGCGGTTATCATATCTGTCCCTGCCGGGCCAGACGTTCCCAGGCAGACGCCGATATTCCCGGCCGTTGCACGGGTGTAACCCTCCGCCATGTGGGAAGCACCTTCCACGTGGCGCGCCAGTACGTGACGGATGCCGCCATGTTGACGCATTGCAGAATAAAAAGGGTTAATCGCCGCACCCGGCACACCAAATGCGGTGTTCACACCTTCTTTTTCAAGGACATACATTGCCGCATCCACGGCTCGCATTCTTGCCATTTCCGTTCCACCTTATTTTTTGGAAAAATATTCCAACTTTGTAAATCCACCAAAAAAACCCGCTCCGGCGAGCGGGTGCGACGCTTATGCTCTGGCTGTTTTCAAGCCAAGCGCAGTACTGATATCCATAGCCGTCTGATGTACCAACTCGCCCTGGCTGGCAAAGCGATCCGGCGTTAAGCGTGAGGCAGGTCCAGAAATAGAGATGGCGGCCACCACGCTGCCTACATCATCGTAAATGGCTGAGGCGATACAGTTCAGCCCAATAACGTGTTCTTCCTGATCGATGCAGTAGCCCCGCTGACGCGCGCCCTCCAGGTCTTTTTGCAACACCGGCAGGTCGATAAGGGTCGTTGGCGTAAAGCGCTGCAAACCCGTTTTCAAAATCGCGTCCATCAGCGCCTCTTCACCTATCGGATAGAGCAACGCTTTCCCCGCACCGGATGCGTGAAGCGGCAGACGGCTGCCCAGCGGGGCACACATTCTGACCATCGCCTTACACTCCTGCTGCCCTATCAACACCGCTTCGTTACCGTTGCGGATAGCCACGTTCACCGTTTCCCCTGACATCAGCATCAGACGGCGCATAAACGGCCCGGCGACTGACAGGACGTCACGGTTGTGGATGTAGGCCGTGCCGACGTTAAACACACCCAGCCCGATATGCCACCAGCCTAACTGATTGTCCTGGTAGACAAAATCTGCGTTTTCCAGCACCTTCAGTAAGCGAAAAGCGGTGGTCAGAGGCAAGTCGAGATTCACCGAAATATCGCTAACCGAAGAACTGCCGCCGCTTTTGGCCAGATACTGCATAATCGCGATGCCTCGCTCCAGGGCCTGCGCCCCTTTTTGCGCGGTCGGTTCTGCCAGGCCAGGCCTGCCGCGCCGTCGTACTTCTGTCATTTTTTCCGTCTTCTCCGCCAGCTTACGTTAAGCGTAAGTTCGATATCTTATGCAAGATAACCAGCAGCGTCACGGGATACCTCAACAAATTACCAGCTCGTGCGACGGGACAGAAACCACGTCGCAGTTATCATTTCCACCGCGATCGATGGTCAGAAATTGGGTTTCTTTTTGCCAGGCAAACAGTGGGTGATGCCAGACGTTACGGTGATAATTTACCCCCTGCTGCCCGTTAGTGATAAACGCGCGCAAAGTCGTTAAATCAACGTCATCCCCACCCAGCGCCACGACAATGACGAAAGGTTCGCCGTGCAGAGGCACAAACGCTTGTGTGCCAAGCGGATGGCGCTCCAGCTCCGTGACGATGATCGGAAGCGCGACAGGCTGCGCCTGATTAATGCTGATCAGCGTCCGGTCCTGCTCAAGGATCTCGACGTGTGCCAGATCGTGAAAGCGCTGCACCAGGCCGTTATTGATAAAGAAAAAATCCTGGCCTTCGGTTTCAATTACGTCACCATACTCTGCAAATTCCGCACGATTGAGCGGTTTTACCTCAAGTTTCATCTTGTTTTCCCTTGTGATCCCGATCCCTTTCGGCCCTGAACTTCTCTCTGTGGCTAATCTAGAACCTTCTCAAATTAACAGCAACCTAAAAGTTGGAATATTTTTCCAAAACAAGACAAAGACCACAATTCACAAATGGTAATTATGAGAAAATTCTTATAAATCAGCTCACTATTGGAATGTAATATGTTTGATATTGAAACGCTGCGCACCTTTCTGTGCATTGCTGAAACCGGTAGTTTCTCCAGGGCCGCTGAGCGCCTGTGCAAAACCACGGCAACGATCAGCTATCGAATTAAGTTGCTTGAAGAAAACACCGGCGTCGCCCTCTTCTGCCGGACTACACGCAGTGTTTCGCTGACGCCTGCCGGCGATCACCTACTGGCTCAGGCACGAGAGTGGCTGGGCTGGATAGACGGCATGTCCGGTGAACTCCGGCAAATTAACGACGGCATTGAGCGCCAGGTGAATATCGTGGTCAATAACCTGATGTACAGCCCGCTTGCCGTCTCGCAGCTGCTGGCGTGGCTGGTCGGGCGTTATCCCTTTACCCAGTTTCATTTTTCTCGCCAGATTTACATGGGCGTCTGGGACACGCTGCTGCACGATGATTTTTCACTGGCGATTGGCGTGACCGGCACTGAAGCCCTGTCAGATACTATCGCCGTTGAACCCCTCGGCGAGGTTCAGTGGCTGTTTGTGATGTCCCCCACTCACCCACTTAACCAATCCGAAGCCCCGCTCACCGAGGCCCTGCTCCGCCGCTATCCGGCGGTCAACATTGCCGACAGCGCGCGCCGGTTGACCAAACGAGTGGCCTGGCGGTTGCCAGGGCAAAAAGAAATTCTGGTGCCCGATATCGAGACGAAAGTCGCCGCGCATATTGCGGGGGTGGGGATCGGTTTTTTACCGTTACCCCTTTGCCAGCCGCTAATCGCACAAGGCCAGCTGGTTAGCCGAGCTATTCCCGCCATGAGAGCCGCCTCGCCACTGAGCCTTGCCTGGCATACCGCCCACAGCGGCAAAGTTGTTGAGGATATCGTTAGCCTGTTTCAACAACGGCGGCCAGAAATCCGCGGGTTTATGACACCTTTTTGCTAAACGAATGGCGAATATCAAGCTATCCCCCCTCACGTGGCGTAAAATGCCGGGGTGTATCGCTCCAGAGTCTTTAACCATGCCACATACCACCCGACCCGCAGTAAACTTCCGACAAATTCTCGCAGGCAACACGCCCATCATCGATGTGCGCGCCCCGATAGAGTTTCAACAAGGGGCAATGCCAACGGGTATTAATCTCCCGCTGATGAATGACGACGAACGCGCCGCCGTTGGAACCTGCTACAAACGCCACGGGGCGGATGCCGCGCTGAAACTCGGCCACACACTGGTCGCCGGGGAAAAGCGCCAACAACGTTTAGACACCTGGGTCGACGTGATTCGCCGCCACCCGGATGCCCTGCTGTGCTGCGCGCGTGGCGGTCAGCGATCGCACATTACCCAGCACTGGCTGCGCGAGGCCGGTGTGGATGTACCGCTGATCGCCGGCGGCTATAAATCCTTGCGTCAGACCGCCATCACCGTGACCGCAGATTATGTCGAGCGGCCAATGGTGCTGATTGGCGGCTGCACCGGTAACGGGAAAACCCAACTGGTACAGGCTCTGGCGTCAGGTATCGATCTCGAAGGGCTCGCCCATCACCGCGGCTCGTCCTTTGGCCGCACGCTTCAGCCGCAGCTTTCACAGGCCAGTTTTGAAAATGAACTGGCCATTGCGCTGTTGCAAAAAGACGCCGCGCGCTGGGTTATCGAAGATGAAGGTCACATGATTGGGGCTAACCACTTGCCGGAATGCCTGCGCAATCGGATGGCGCAGTCCTCCATTGCGGTAGTGGAAGATCCGTTTGAGGTCCGGCTGGAGCGCCTTCGGGAAGAGTATTTCACCCGCATGCACCATGATTTTTTGCAGGCGTTTGGCGAAGAGCAAGGCTGGCAGGAATACAGCGACTACCTGCATCAGGGCCTGTTCGCCATCCGCCGCCGTTTAGGATTGCAGCGTTTTGCCGAACTGACGGCAAGCCTCGACGAAGCGCTGCTTCAGCAGCAACGCGGCGCATCCACCGAGGTGCATTTCAGCTGGCTTAAACCATTGTTGGTGGAATATTACGATCCGATGTATCGCTATCAGCTCAGTAAAAAAGCGGGAATGATTGTGTTCCGAGGTAGCTTTGAGGACGTTGCCGCCTGGCTGGCGGCATAACGCATTTTCCCGGTGGCAACGCTTGCACGGCCTACAAACCGGTAGGCCCGTGCAAGCATTGCCTCCCGGCGGAGTTACACGTTGAACTGACGGAACAGCGCTTTGCCTTTCAGCAGGCGCAGTCCTAACCAGCCGCCGCACAGAGAGAGCATTACCCCGCCACTTAGCGGCAGCGTGACCCAAAGTCGCCAGTCAGGCTCCCACGGGAAATCGAAGACTTTCGTCTGCAACACCGCCAGCGCGGTTTCTGCGCCAATAGCCGCCACCAACCCGGATACCAGCCCCAGTAAGGTAAACTCAGCCCACAATGTGGTGCGCAGCAATGATTTTCCTGCGCCCAGCGTGCGCCAGACCACCAGCTCCTGATGACGTTGCCGCATCCCCACCTGAACCTGCGCTAACAGCAGTAGTACGCCGCAGGCGGTCACCAGCACCACCATCACTTCCAGCGCCCGACTGACCTGCTCCAGCACCTGTCCGACCTGCTTGAGAATAGCGCCGATGTCCAGCAGACTGACGGTCGGAAATTCGCGATTCAGCTGAGTCAGCAACGCGTTGCCATTATCCCAGCGGAAACTGGTGAGCCAGCTTTGCGGCTGCCCGTCCAGCGCCCCGGTCGGGAAGATAAAGAAGAAGTTTGGCCGCAGGCTTTCCCAGTCCACTTTACGCAGGCTGGTGACTTTCGCGCTGAACGCCTGGGTATCACCGGTAAAGGTCACGTTGTCGCCGAGCCCAATGTTCAGACGCTTCGCCAGGCCTTCCTCAATCGACACTTCCCCCATTTTCGGCGGCCAGCTGCCATCGGTTACCGCATTGTGTTCCAGCGGCTGGCTTTGCCAGGTCAAATTTAGCTCGCGATTTAGCGCTTCGTCTTTATTGCCGTCCGTCGTCTGACCGTTAATGTCCGTCAGACGCGCACGCACGATCGGGTAAAACGCCGACGGAATCACCTGATGTTCGGCCAGGAAGGCCTTCATCGGCCCGACCTGCTCTGGCGCAATGTTGATCAGGAAGTAGTTCGGGCTTTCAGGCGGAAGCTGCTGCTGCCAGCGGTCAAGTAAATCGCCGCGCAGCACCAACAGCAACGCCAGCAGCATGAAGGAGAGCGAGAACGCCGCCAGTTGGCTGAGCGTGGACCACGGCTGACGTAACAAGCGGCTTACTGCCAGACGCAGCGCCAGCGATTTCAACGTTACGCGCCGGAGCACGTTCAGGAGAACCCAGCCCACCAGCCCGCAGAGCACGGCCAGCACGACTGCCCCCGCCAGCACCGACCACAGTAGCATTGAACCGCCCATCAGCCAGGCCAGCAGTAGCACAACCACTACCAACATCACCGGAATGTAGAATTTCAGCGGCCAGACGTTCGCCACCGCATCACGTCGTAATACGCGCAATGGCTGGGTCGCCAGCAGCAGACGCCACGGTCGCATTCCCACCAGCAGTGAAATCACCACCATCGCGCCAATAGCCCACAGCCACGGCCACAGGCTGGCAGGCGGTAACGCGGCAGGCAGCACCGGTTTGAGTAGCACCATCAACACGCGTTCAAACAGCAACCCCATCGCGCCGCCGGTGACCAATGACAACAGCAGGAGCATCGCCCACTGACCGAGGATCAGCTTACGCAGCTGCGCCCTCCCTGCCCCCAGCGTTTTAAGCACCGCCACCAGATCGTAGCGGCTACGGCAATAATGCCCCATCGCCACCGCTACCGCAGCGACCGCCAGCAGCAGTGTCAGCAGCGCTGACAACAGTAAAAACTGCTGCGAGCGTTCAAGAGATTTGCCGAGTGCACCTTCATCCTGCTCGAGGCCAATCCAGCGCTGATCGGGCTTCAGCTGCGGCAACAACCATTTCTCGTAGGCTTCAATCTGCTGCGGCGTGCCACCAAATTTGTAACGCCAGCTGACACGACTCCCCGGCTGTACAGCCCCGGTTTTTGCCACGTCGGCGATGTTCATCATCAGACGCGGTGCCATCTGGAACGGGTTGAAGCCCGAATCCGGCTCCTGCACAACCTCGCCGGCAATACGCAGCGTCGCATCGCCGACGTCGATTGTGTCCCCCGTGTTCAGGTTCAGCAGGGCCATCAACCGGGGGGCTAACAGCACGCTGCCCGCCTGCGGCTTCAGGCCCGGCGGTTGGGTGTCCAGCTGGCCATACATCGGATAAACGTCATCCACTGCTTTCACACTCGCCAGCTGCGGGGTATCACCAGCGAAAGTCATGGTGGCAAAACTGAGCTGCTCGCCGACCTTTAGCCCTATTTCGTGGGCTTTATTCAGCCATTCCTCCGGCGCGGCACGCGCGGTGCGCAGCGTTCTGTCACCCGCCATAAATTCGCGGCTCTGCTGACTCAGCCCTTTGTCCATGCGGTCACTGATATTACCGAGCGCCAGCACACAGGCCACCGCCAGGCTTAGTGCCAGCCAGACAATCAGCAGTGACGGCGAACGCCATTCGCGCCAGAACCAACGGGCAATCATGATTCCTCCTGCAGCTGACCGTTCACCAGCCGCAGGCGTCGATCACAGCGCGCCGCCAGCGCCGGATCGTGCGTCACCAGCACCAGCGTGGTGCCATGCTCCTGATTGAGGGAAAACAGTAAATCGGCAATGCGATCGCCAGTTTGCCGGTCAAGATTGCCTGTGGGTTCATCGGCGAACAGCAAGTCTGGCCGACCGTTAAACGCGCGGGCCAGCGCCACACGCTGTTGTTCACCGCCGGAAAGCTGTGCCGGAAGATGATGCAGACGTTTGCCGAGCCCTAATTGCTCCAGAAGCGCCTTGGCATGGCTGCGCCCCTGACTGTCGGTTTCACCGCGCAGCAGGGCCGGGAGTTCGACGTTTTCCAGCGCGTTGAGCGTCGGGATCAGCATGAAAGATTGAAACACAAAGCCCACATGACGGGCACGTAGCCCGGCGCGCGCCTCTTCGTCCATCGCGTGCAGGGGTTGGCCAATCAACTTCACTTCCCCGCTGCTGCCGTCGTCCAGCCCGGCGAGGATCGCCAGCAGCGTCGACTTACCGGAACCGGATTCCCCCACTAGTGCAATGCTCTGGCCTCGTTTGACAACCAGCTCAACTCCGGTGAGGATGGATAGCTCCTGCTCCCCCTGACCGACGGATTTCTTAAGATGATGAACTTCAAGTATGTTTTCCGCTGGCATGTGCCGTTCCTGTTTCTTTTGCTGTTAACCTGCCGCGCCGCATTTGCCGACACGCTGTTAATTCTGGGTGACAGTCTGAGTGCCGGGTATCGCATGGCGGCAACGGCCGCATGGCCCGCGCTCCTTAATGAAAAGTGGCAGCCGAAGACCGAGGTTGTCAACGCCAGTATCAGCGGTGACACGTCGCAGCAGGGGCTGGCGCGCCTGCCAACGCTGCTCAAGCAGCACCAGCCGCGCTGGGTGTTGGTCGAACTGGGCGGCAACGATGGCCTGCGCGGGTTTCAGCCTCAACAAACCGAGCAAACCCTGCGAACGGTTATCAAAAAAATTAAAGCCGCCAACGCCGAACCACTGTTGATGCAAATTCGTCTGCCTGCAAACTATGGCCGTCGGTATAATGAGGCCTTTAGCGCGATGTATCCGCAGCTTGCCAAAGAGTTCGATATTCCTCTGCTGCCATTTTTCATGGAAGAGGTCTATCTGAAACCGCAATGGATGCAGGATGATGGTATTCACCCCAATCGTGACGCGCAGCCGTTTATAGCGGACTGGATGGCGACACGCCTGGCTCCCTTAGTTAAACACGACTCCTGAATATCAGGGGTTGTCTTCAGGTAAAGTTATGCAAAAAACGGTCTTAATAACAGGATGTTCCAGCGGTATTGGGCTGGAGAGTGCGCTTGAGCTGAAACGCCAGGGCTTTCGCGTACTGGCCGCTTGTCGCAAGCCGGAAGACGTGGCCCGCATGTCAGGTCTGGGGCTAACGGGAATTATTCTTGATTTGGATTCGCCCGACAGCGTGGACCGCGCCGCCGACGAAATTCTCGCCCTGACCGAAAACCACCTGTATGGCATTTTTAATAACGCCGGTTTTGGCGTGTATGGCCCACTGAATACCCTGAGCCGCGCGCAGTTGGAGCAACAATTTTCCACTAACGTCTTCGGGGCTCATCAGTTGACTATGCGCCTGCTGCCCGCAATGGTGCCGCACGGCGAAGGCCGGATTGTGATGACATCTTCCGTCATGGGCCTGATTTCCACGCCGGGCCGTGGGGCGTATGCCGCCAGTAAATATGCGCTGGAAGCCTGGTCCGACGCGCTGCGTATGGAACTGCGCCACAGCGGGATTAAAGTCTGTCTGATTGAACCCGGTCCGATCCGCACCCGCTTCACGGAAAACGTCAACCAGACTCAGGCCGACAAACCGGTCGAAAACCCAGGTATCGCCGCCCGTTTTACTCTCGGGCCGGAGGCGGTGGTGGAAAAAGTGCGCCATGCTTTCACCAGCGAGAAGCCGAAAATGCGCTATCCGGTGACACTGGTGACCCACGCGGTGATGCTGCTCAAGCGTCTGTTGCCGGGCCGAATGATGGACAAAATTTTGCAAGGCTGAGTTGAAGCATCGTCCTCCGCCCCCATCTCATTGAGATATCGACTCATATCGAATAAAGAGAATGCCTTATGTCTGCACAGTATATCGTTAACATTACCGAAGCTAACCTGCACCAGACCCTGGAGCAGTCCGCCACCGTTCCCGTCCTGTTCTACTTCTGGTCTCCGCGTAGCCAGCACTGCGAGCAGTTAACCCCGGTACTGGAAAGCCTCGCTAACCAGTACAACGGTCAGTTCATTCTGGCGAAGCTCGACTGTGACGCCGAGCAGATGATTGCCTCTCAGTTCGGCCTGCGCGCCATTCCGACCGTGTATCTGTTCCAGAACGGCCAGCCTGTCGACGGTTTCCAAGGCCCGCAGCCGGAAGACGTTATCCGTACGCTACTCGATAAATTCCTGCCACGTGAAGAAGAGCTGAAAGCCCAGCAGGCGATGCTGCTGATGCAGGAAGGCAATCACGCCGATGCGCTGCCGCTGCTGAAAGACGCGTGGCAGTTGTCAAATCAGGACAGCCAGATAGGCCTTTTGCTGGCGGAGACACAGATTGCCCTCAACCGTTCGGAAGAGGCAGAAGCGACGCTGAAAACCGTGCCGTTGCAGGATCAGGACACCCGTTATCAGGGCCTGGTGGCGCAGATTGAGCTGCTGAAACAGGCGGCTGATACCCCGGAAATCCAGCAGCTACAACAGCAGGTAGCGGAACATCCGGAAGACGCGGCTCTCGCGTCACAGCTGGCGCTGCAGCTGCATCAGGTAGGGCGTAATGAAGAAGCGCTGGAACTGCTGTTCAGCCATTTGAGGAAAGACCTGGGCGCGGCAGATGGCCAGGCGCGCAAAATGCTGCAGGAAATTCTCGCGGCACTCGGTACCGGCGATGCATTGGCCTCGAAATACCGCCGTCTGCTGTACTCCCTGCTGTACTGATATTCCCTCTCCCCGGCGGCGTCCTGTCGCCGGGGCATTTAGTACGTTTTCAACACAGAAGAACGTTACCGCAGCCTACTGAATAAAAGTTATACTTCCTGTATCAACCCTGACATGTAAGTCCCAGGGTTTCTCAGTAAAAACAGGAGGTTTTAAATGCTCGTCTTTATTCCCGTACTGATCTTCGTCGCGCTGGTGATTGTGGGCGCTGGCGTCAAGATCGTTCCTCAGGGTTATCAATGGACGGTCGAGCGCTTTGGCCGCTATACCAATACACTGAACCCAGGCTTAAGTCTGGTGGTACCCTTCATGGACCGTATTGGCCGTAAAATCAACATGATGGAGCAGGTACTGGACATTCCATCCCAGGAAGTTATCTCCAAGGATAACGCCAACGTTTCCATTGATGCGGTGTGTTTTATCCAGGTGATTGATGCCCCGAAAGCGGCGTATGAAGTCAGCAACCTGGAACTGGCGATCATCAACCTGACGATGACCAACATCCGTACCGTGCTGGGCTCGATGGAGCTCGACGAAATGCTCTCCCAGCGTGACAACATCAACACTCGCCTGCTGCATATCGTGGATGAAGCCACCAATCCGTGGGGCATTAAAATCACCCGTATCGAAATTCGCGACGTGCGCCCACCGGCTGAGCTGATCGACGCCATGAATGCGCAGATGAAAGCCGAACGAACCAAACGTGCCTACATCCTGGAAGCCGAAGGGATCCGCCAGGCGCAGATCGTCAAAGCCGAAGGTGAGAAGCAGTCGAAAATTCTCAAAGCGGAAGGTGAACGCCAGTCAACGTTCCTGCAGGCGGAAGCGCGTGAGCGTTCAGCCGAAGCGGAAGCCCGCGCCACGCAAATGGTATCCGAAGCGATTGCCGCCGGGGATATTCAGGCCGTGAACTACTTCATCGCGCAGAAATACACTGATGCGTTACAGCAGATTGGCTCAGCGAATAACAGCAAAGTGGTGATGATGCCGCTGGATGCCAGCAGCCTGATGGGCTCGATTGCCGGGATTGCTGAACTGGTGAAAGACAGCGCCGGTGAGCGGAAAAAACCATGATTGATGCCCTTCTCGTCCACCCGCACATTTTCTGGCTGAGCCTCGGCGGCGTGCTGCTGGCGGCAGAAATGCTAGGCGGGAATGGCTATCTGCTGTGGAGCGGCGTGGCGGCGATTGTCACCGGCCTGCTGGTGTGGCTGCTACCGTTTGGCTGGGAGTGGCAAGGGGTGGTGTTTGCGGTACTCACGCTGCTCGCCGCCTGGCTGTGGTGGCGTTGGCTGTCGAATCGTGTTCGTCAACAGCCGCGCGCCGACAGCCAGCTCAATCAGCGTGGTCAGCAGCTGGTCGGTAAAATCTTCACGCTGGATACGACACTCATTAACGGTCGTGGTCATATGCGAGTCGGCGACAGTTCATGGCCGGTTCTTGCCGAAGACGATCTTCCGGCAGGAACCCGCGTAGAAGTGTTCGCCGTGGAAGGTATTACCTTAAAGGTGCGCCCACACTAGTTACTTTTGCGATGACAGCAGCCGGACAGATTATCAATAATCGGGCAGTCGGCGCTGTCATCTCCTGGACAGGCATCCGCCAGCACCAGCAGCTGTTCCCGCATACTCTGCAATTCCGTGATGTGCCTTTCTATGTCAGCCACTTTTTGCAACGTACGTGCCTTCACATCAGCACTGTGACGCCCCGGATCGTTGAACAAATTCACCAACTCGCCACACTCTTCCAGATTGAAACCCACCTGCCGTGCCTGACGCAGTAGCGTCAGCTCTTCCAGATGTTTTTGCGTGTAGCTGCGGTAGCCGTTATCGCTGCGCAATGGCGGTGTGACCAGCCCCTTCTCTTCGTAAAAACGAATCGCTTTGCTGGTTAAACCGGTTCTTTTCGCCACGTCGCTGATATTCACGCTTGCCTCCACTCATCAGTTGTGGGACTAGCTTAACTGCGCCAGAAGGTCCTCGACAAGAGGATCAACACCGGATAAATCTCCAGTCGGCCCAGCAGCATCGCCCCGCACAACAGATATTTGGCGGTATCGTCGAGCGTGCCGAAGCCCGTCGCGGTCTCGCCAAATCCCAGGCCCATATTATTGATGCAGGCGGCGACGGAAGCAAACGATGTGAGCAAATCGTAGCCCAACAGATTCAGTGCCCAAATGAATGAACAGGTGCAGAAAATGTACAAAAAGAAGAAACTCCAGACCGATCGCATCACCCTGTCGTTAATCACCGTGTTGCCCACGCGCACACTCATAATCGCGCGTGGGTGTGCCAGCTGGTGCACTTCGTGGCGGCTCTGACGGAACAGGATCAGGAATCGAAGCGCCTTAATCCCGCCGCAGGTTGACCCTACGCAGCCGCCGAAGAAACTCGCCGACAACAGCAAAACGACCACGTGCGTGGGCCATGAGGCGTAATCCGCCGTAGCCAGCCCGTTATCGGTAATCATCGAGCTGACGAGGAAGAAGGAGTGCACGAACGACGCAGGCAGCGCGTACATGCCAGCGCGCCAGACTTCAAAGGTGATAATCGCGACCACCAACATCACCACGCAGAGAAAAAAGCGCAGCTCGCTGTTACGGCGAAAAGGTTTAAGACTGCGGCGCGAAAGTGCGACGAAATAAAGGGTAAAGTTCACTGCCGACAGCAGCGAAAAGCCGCCCGCCACCAGTTCGATGGCATAGCTGTTGTAGTAGCCAATACTCTCGCTTTGTGTGGAAAAGCCGCCTAGTGAAACGGTCGATAAACCATGGCACAGCGCGTCAAAAAACGGCATTCCGGCAAGGTAAAACGCCAGCGTGCAGGTCATCCCCAGCAGCATGTAGGTGAACCACAGGCTTTTCGAGGTATCCGCCAGACGCGGCGTCAGGCGTTCTTCTTTAAACGGACCCGGCATTTCTGACTGATACAGCTTCATGCCCCCGATACCCAGTAGCGGCAGTACCGCAACCGCCAGGACGATAACGCCTAACCCGCCGATAAAGTTCAGCTGTGAGCGGTAATAGAGAATCGAGCGAGGCAGATGCGTCACGTCGCTGAAAATCGACGCACCGGTGGTGGTTATCCCGGACACACCCTCAAACATCGCGTCGGCCAGGGAAACATTGAGCGAGTCATCCAGCCACAGCGGCATGGCGCTTATTAGTGAAAACAGCAGCCAGAACAGGACGATGATGATAAAGCCATCCCGGGTTTCGAGCTGGATTTTGGACTGGCGCGTTAATCCCCAGCCAATTAGCCCGGCGGGAAAGAAAATCGCAAACGTCGACAGGAACGCAAACAGGCTACGCTCCTTATCCACCAATGCCAGCAGCATAGGCGGAAGCATCGTCAGGCTATACAGCACAACGAGGAAAGCGCAGAGATGGATAACCACTTTAATGCGTGTCGAAATATACATACCAGCAAGATGACTTCGATTGATCTATTTGTCGGCAGTATAAGTGATTTGCACAGCAGCATTTTGTTTTACTGGGGTAAATCAGAGATACCCTGCGATTTGGCAGGGTATTTCTCGTTAACGATGCTTTCTGTAAAACACACTTGACCTTCCCCTTGATGGAAGGTTTAAGCTTTAGCACAGTGACAAAAAGAAATCGTGTCGATGCGGTTTGTCGACTCATCTATCAGGAGAATGAATATGTCTCATATTATTGACCTTACGCTGGACGGCCTCACTTGCGGCCACTGCGTTAAACGCGTTAAAGACAGTCTGGAGCGGCGTCCGGACGTTGATCAGGCAGATGTGACAACCACTGAAGCGCATGTCACCGGCAGCGCCAGTGCGGAACAGCTAATCGATACCATTAAACAGGCCGGATACGGGGCGGTGCTTAGCCACCCAAAGGCTAACCCGCTGACAGAGTCATCACTCCCGTCGGAAGCACTGACAGCGGTCCCTTCAGCGCTTCCGGCAGCCGATGACCTTGATGACAGCCAACAGCTGCTGATCAACGGCATGAGCTGCGCCAGCTGTGTCTCCCGGGTTCAAAACGCGCTCGCTGCCGTTCCGGGCGTCACCCAGGCACGGGTCAATCTGGCGGAACGCACTGCACTGGTAATGGGCAGTGCGGCTGCTACCGATTTAGTGCAGGCGGTAGAAAAAGCGGGCTACGGTGCAGAAGCGATTGAAGATGATCTGAAGCGTCGCGAACGTCAGCAGGAAACCGCCGTCGCCACCATGAAACGCTTCCGCTGGCAGGCGATTGTCGCGCTGCTGGTTGGGGTTCCGGTCATGGTCTGGGGAATGATCGGCGACAACATGATGGTCACCGATGCCAACCGCTCCCTATGGATGGTGATGGGTCTGGTGACGCTCGGCGTGATGGTTTTCGCCGGGGGCCACTTCTATACCAGCGCGTGGAAAAGTCTCAAGAATCGCACCGCGACGATGGATACGCTAGTCGCACTGGGTACCGGGGTAGCCTGGCTCTATTCGATGAGCGTCAATCTGTGGCCGCAGTGGTTCCCGATGGAAGCCCGACATCTTTATTATGAAGCCAGCGCGATGATCATCGGTCTGATAAACCTCGGCCATATGCTGGAGGCCCGTGCGCGCCAGCGTTCCTCAAAAGCGCTGGAAAAACTGCTCGACCTGACCCCACCGACGGCTCGCGTCGTGACGCAAGACGGTGAAAAATCGGTGCCGCTGGCTGATGTACAGCCAGGCATGACGCTGCGCCTCGCCACCGGCGATCGCGTTCCGGTTGATGGCGACATCACCCAGGGTGAAGCGTGGTTTGATGAAGCGATGCTGACCGGCGAACCGGTTCCACAGCAAAAAAGTGACGGCGACAACATTCACGCCGGGACGGTAGTGCAGGACGGGAGCGTACTATTCCGCGCCAGTGCAGTCGGCAGCCACACCACGTTGTCGCGCATTATTCGCATGGTACGCCAGGCGCAAAGTAGCAAACCGGAAATTGGCCAGCTGGCTGACCGCATCTCTGCCGTGTTTGTTCCGACGGTAGTCGCCATTGCATTACTGAGCGCCGCCATCTGGTATTTCTTCGGCCCAGCGCCACAGATTGTCTACACCCTGGTGATAGCCACCACGGTGCTGATCATCGCCTGTCCGTGTGCATTAGGGCTGGCAACGCCAATGTCGATTATCGCCGGGGTTGGTCGCGCCGCTGAATACGGCGTACTGGTGCGCGATGCCGATGCGCTGCAGCGCGCCAGCGAACTGGATACGTTGGTGTTCGATAAAACCGGCACCCTGACCGAAGGCAAACCGCAGGTCGTGGCCGTGAAAACCTATGGTGATATTAATGAAGCGCAGGCCCTGCGCCTTGCCGCCGCGCTTGAACAAGGGTCGAGCCACCCGCTGGCTCACGCCATTATTGAAAAGGCAGGTGAAACACAGCTGCCACAGATTTCCGCATTTCGCACCCTACGGGGTCTGGGCGTGAGTGGCGAATCCGAAGGCTACGCATTGCTGCTGGGGAATCAGGCGCTGCTAAATGAACAGCAGATTGCTACTACTGAAATTGATCCAGAACTTGAAGCGCAGGCAGCTAAAGGGGCGACGCCGGTACTTCTGGCGGTCGACGGCAAAGTAGCGGCGCTGTTTGCTATTCGTGACCCGCTGCGGGCTGACAGCGTGGCTGCCCTGGAAAGACTGCACCGCGAAGGTTATCGCCTGGTGATGCTGACGGGCGATAACCCGATTACCGCCCGGGCGATTGCCAAAGAAGCGGGTATCGATGAGGTCATTGCCGGCGTATTGCCGGATGGCAAAGCCGAAGCGATTAAAAAATTGCAGGCTGAGGGCCGGAAAGTAGCCATGGTCGGCGACGGTATCAACGACGCCCCGGCGCTGGCGCAGGCGGAAGTTGGTATCGCGATGGGTGGCGGTAGCGATGTCGCCATCGAAACGGCAGCCATTACCCTGATGCGCCACAGCCTGGTCGGTGTGGCTGACGCGCTGGCTATCTCAAAAGCGACGCTGCGTAATATGAAGCAGAACCTGCTGGGGGCATTCATTTACAACTCACTCGGCATTCCGATTGCCGCCGGGATCCTCTGGCCACTTACCGGAACGCTACTCAACCCGGTCGTCGCGGGTGCGGCGATGGCTCTGTCGTCCATCACCGTGGTCAGTAACGCCAACCGCCTGTTGCGGTTTAAACCTAAACGCTAAACCGCCACGCATCTTGCCAGAAACAGGGGCTGGCGGTGATTTAGGCGTTGAGCGCCCAACCCTGACGCGTTAGCATGAACTTTTACCTTCATGGAGCGCATATGGGACTGTTTCAACGCGTAAAATCTTCGCTATGCGCCCTGTTCCGTGGCCGTTATCCGTGGCCCGGCATGGACATCACGCTGGCAGGTGGGCAACAGCTGCACCTGGTCGGCAGCATTCATATGGGCACTCGAGATATGTCGCCGCTGCCCCCGCGGTTGATCAAATTGATTCAGCAGGCCGATGCGCTGATCGTCGAAGCCGATATCACCGGCAGCGAGACGCCGTTTCGTGATCTCCCGGCGTATCCACCGTTGCGTGAGCGTCTGAGTGAAGCCTGTTTCCAGCAGCTGGAAAAGCTGACCGACGAGCTTGGTCTTTCCGTCGCGCTTTTCGACAGCCAGCCGCTGTGGCAGGTGGCGATGGTGCTGCAAGCCACGCAGGCGCAAAAGCTGGGTTTACGTCCTGATTACGGGATTGATTATCAGCTGCTCAATACCGCGCGGGAAGCGAACCGTAAGGTCATCGAACTGGAAGGGGCTGAGAGTCAGATAGCACTGCTGCGTGATATGCCGGACAACGGGCTGGCGCTGCTGGAAGATACCCTGACCCACTGGCACACCAATGCGCGTTTGCTGCAGGTGATGATTGGCTGGTGGATGGAGCAGCCGCCGGGCGAAACGCCGTCGCTGCCGAATACTTTCAGCCATTCGCTGTACGACGTGCTGATGCATCAGCGAAACCTGGCCTGGCGAGAAAAATTGCACACGTTGCCACCGGGACGCTATGTGGTTGCCGTCGGGGCACTGCATTTATACGGGGAAGGCAATTTGCCGTCGATGCTGCGATCGACGCATAAATAAAAAAGTGGCCAATATTTCTATTGGCCCGTCAAAGAGGAATTTCATCGTTATTATTATCCCGAAGTTCGCACTTCGGATCCTCAGATTGTCGCTCAAAGTCACCATCACTGCCAACACTATTGCGCAAGATAGTACTATTTTTTCGACAATCTTCAGGCGTATGCTAGCCCCAGTTCACTCCGGTTGTAAGAAGGATGGTTATGACTCCCGCCGTTAAGTTACTCGAAAAAAACAAGATCTCTTTCCAGATCCATAGCTACGATCACGATCCGAATGAAACCAACTTTGGCGATGAAGTGGTGCGCAAACTCGGCCTGAATGCAGACCAGGTTTACAAAACGCTGCTGGTCGCGATGAATGGCGACATGAAGCATTTGGCCGTCGCCGTGACCCCTGTCGCGACGCAGCTTGATTTGAAAAAAGTCGCCAAAGCATTGGGCGCGAAGAAAGTCGATATGGCCGATCCGATGGTCGCCCAGCGCATCACCGGGTATCTGGTGGGCGGCATTAGCCCGCTGGGGCAGAAGAAACGCCTGCCGACGCTGATTGACGCTCCCGCTCAGACCTTCGAGACGATTTATGTGTCTGGTGGAAGACGCGGACTGGATATTGAGTTAGCGGCGAGCGATTTGGCCAAAATGCTGGATGCGAAATTTGCGGATATTGCGCGACAGGATTAATGTCCCAGGAAAGTGTAGGCCCGGTCAGCTTGCGCCACCGGGCAGCAAACGTCATCGCCCGGCAAAGCATGCTTGCCGGGCCTACAAAAAGGTTCTCTTCAAAAACATCTTACTGCCAGCTCACTTCCCCTTTCGGTTCGTAAGTATTCACATCCAGCGGTGAGTTTTGCTCGACGTACTGTTTCAACACTTCCGCATCGATAAACCCGGTATTCACATACCCCGGTTTAGTATCAATATGCGGATAACCATCACCGCCAGTGGCGTTAAAGTTCAGCGTCGCCATGCGGTACGTTTTGTTCGGATCAATCGGCTCGCCTTTGATTTTCAGGTCGTTCAGCTGCCCGCCTTTCGCCACAAAACTGACGTTCGCAAACTGCGGATACGCCCCTGAATCCGGCTTCATCTGTGCTACCGCCGTCAAATAATCCGTCACGTCTTTGCCGGTCATGTCGACATACACCACCACGTTGCCGAACGGCTGTACTTTCAGCACGTCTTTGTACGTAATTTTCCCCGCTTCGATGGAATCGCGAATACCGCCGCCGCTCATCACTGCGAAATCAGCATTAGTGCGCGCCATTTGCGCCGACAGGATCAGATGACCCATGTTGGTTTGCACGAAACGCACTTTGCTACGATCGCCTTCAAGATGGCCATTCACATCGCCCACTTTAACGTCCAGCTGCGCTTTACCTTTGTTCTGGAACGGGGTCAGCAGCGAGAGCATCTGCGGATTTTCCGGGATCTGCGGGGTATAAAGTACGCGCTCACTTTGCCCGTTATCGTACGTCACCTTTTTCTTCAGGTTGACCGGGATCAGTTGGTAATCCACGAGCTTCATTTCGCCGTTGCGGAACTCGAAATCTGCCCGGCCCACGTATTTGCCCCATTCATGGGCCTGCACAATCCAGATGCCGTTTTGCTTATCCGGCGCGCACGGTGTGCCCGGCACGTAATCGACCTGCTTTTTATTCTCTGACGCCATGCAGACCGGGTCCTGTGAGTGACCACCCACAATCATCGCCAGTGAACCTGCGGGCAGGCTGCGCGCCATTTCCACATCACCCGGCGCGTTCGAGCCATGATTGCCGTTGTCGTAATGCCCCATGTGCGTTGCGGCGAGGATAACGTCCGGCTTCTGCGTTTGCTGCAGCTCCTGAATTACCAGCGCCGCTTCTGCGGCCGGGTTACGGAACTCGATATCGGTGAAGTTTTCCGGGTTACCAATTTTAGCGGTGTCGTCAGTGGTTAAGCCAATCACCGCAATCCTCAGCCCCTGACGGTTAAACAGCGCCCACGGTTTAAACAGGCGTTCGCCAGTGCTCTTCTGGTAAATATTGGCGGAAAGGAACGGGAACTTAGACCATTTTTCCTGCTGACGCAGCACCGACAGCGGATTGTCGAACTCATGATTGCCGACCGCCATCGCGTCGTAGCCGACCAGATTCATACCGCGGAAATCGGGTTCTGCGTCCTGCAAATCAGATTCCGGTACGCCGGTGTTGATATCACCGCCCGACAGCAGGAGCACGCTGCCGCCTTCCGCCGCCACTTCTCGACGAATACCATCCACCAGCGTCTTTTGCGCCGCGAGGCCGTATTCACCGTATTCGCTGCGCCAGAAATGGCCGTGGTGATCGTTGGTATGCAGGATGGTAATTTTGTAGGTTTTATCCTGCTCATACGCCTGCACCTGCAGGCTGGTCAGCGACCATGCCGCCAGCACTGCCAGCGCCACGCCGCGTTTCAAACATTTCATGACTCTCTCCCTGACTGAATGACAAGTGCAGAAATTACAATGAGTAACAAGCATAGACAAATATGTTTTCAGAATTGAGACTTTCTTCAAACGTCCGACACCGTTATCTTAGTCTGATAATTATTACAGCTCCTGTTTATCCCAACATCGCAAATCAACCTTTATTAAGTGAATTCTATGGCAATCAGTGAAACCAGTCCGACGCTGTCAGGCCCATCTGCGCCGCCGCAAAAGGCCAGAACCTCCTTTGGCATTCTGGGCGCAATCAGCCTTTCTCACCTGCTAAACGATATGATCCAGTCGCTGATCCTGGCGATATACCCTCTGCTGCAATCGGAGTTCTCCCTGACCTTCGTGCAGATTGGGATGATAACCCTGACCTTCCAGCTGACCTCTTCGCTATTGCAGCCAGTGGTCGGCTACTGGACCGATAAATACCCGATGCCGTGGTCGTTGCCGATTGGCATGTGCTTTACCCTGAGTGGGCTGGTGCTACTGGCAATGGCGGGCAGTTTTGAAGGCGTGGTACTTGCGGCAGCATTGGTCGGGACCGGTTCATCGGTGTTCCATCCGGAGTCTTCCCGCGTGGCGCGTATGGCCTCCGGTGGGCGTCATGGCCTGGCGCAGTCTCTGTTCCAGGTCGGTGGCAACTTCGGCAGCTCCCTGGGTCCCTTGCTGGCGGCACTGATCATCGCGCCATACGGCAAGGGGAACGTGGCGTGGTTCGTACTCGCCGCGCTGCTGGCAATTGTGGTTCTGGCGCAAATCAGCCGCTGGTACGCCGCTCAGCACCGGATAAACAAGGGTAAACCGGTCGCGAAGATTGTTAATCCACTGCCGCGTAATAAAGTGATACTGGCAGTGAGCGTCCTGCTGCTGCTGATATTCTCAAAATATTTCTATATGGCGAGCATTAGCAGCTATTACACCTTTTATCTGATGCATAAATTCGGATTATCGGTCCAGAATGCGCAGTTCCACCTGTTTGCCTTCCTGTTCGCGGTGGCGGCCGGGACCGTGATTGGCGGGCCTGTCGGTGATAAGATTGGCCGTAAATACGTAATTTGGGGCTCTATCCTCGGCGTTGCACCGTTTACGCTTGTTTTACCCTACGCAACGCTGGAATGGACCGGAATTTTAACGGTGATTATTGGATTTATCCTCGCCTCGGCGTTTTCTGCCATTCTGGTGTATGCCCAGGAGCTGTTACCGGGTCGAATCGGCATGGTTTCGGGGTTGTTCTTTGGCTTCGCATTCGGGATGGGTGGCCTGGGGGCCGCGGTTCTGGGGGTGGTTGCCGACCATACCAGCATTGAAGAGGTCTATAAAATCTGTGCTTTCCTGCCTTTACTCGGCATGTTGACCATATTCCTGCCTGACAATCGACATAAAGACTGATTTTTTGGCCGTCAGATTGAAACCCTGACGGCCCTTTCCCTAAGGTTTATCAGCCCTTTCCCCTAATGAGTCCCTTTCTTTTCCCATCTGTGCGCTTTTTGCGTCTAATTCCTTTTTTATTATAAATTCAACAATTATTCATAAACAGAATGCTCGAAATTGTCATAAACTATTACTCGGTTTTTTGGCTTTTTAGGCCAGAAATGGAACCCAGCAGCCACGAAAGGAGACGGAATGCATCACGCGACACCGCTAATCACCACCATTGTAGGGGGGCTCGTCCTCGCCTTTATCTTCGGCATGATCGCCAACAAGCTGCGTATTTCTCCTCTGGTGGGCTATTTATTAGCAGGCGTGCTGTCAGGCCCTTTTACCCCCGGCTTCGTGGCCGATACCAAACTTGCTCCTGAACTGGCGGAACTTGGCGTAATTTTGCTGATGTTCGGCGTGGGGCTGCATTTCTCGCTAAAGGATTTGATGGCGGTAAAGGCCATCGCCATTCCCGGCGCCATCGCACAGATTGCGGTCGCCACGCTGCTGGGTATGGCGCTTTCAACAGCATTAGGCTGGTCGCTAATGACCGGCATCGTGTTTGGCCTGTGTCTCTCTACCGCCAGTACCGTGGTGCTGCTGCGCGCGCTTGAAGAGAGGCAACTGGTCGACAGCCAGCGAGGGCAAATTGCCATTGGCTGGCTGATTGTCGAAGATCTGGTGATGGTGCTGACGCTGGTGATGCTGCCTGCAATTGCCAGCATGACCGAGCAAGGCGACGTGGGCTTCGCCACGCTGGCGCTCGACTTAAGTCTGACCATCGGCAAAGTTATCGCCTTTATCGCCGTGATGCTGCTGGTAGGCCGCCGTCTGGTGCCGTGGATTTTAGCCCGCAGCGCTGCCACTGGTTCTCGCGAACTGTTCACCTTGTCGGTGCTGGCACTGGCGCTGGGCATTGCTTTTGGCGCGGTTGAGCTGTTCGACGTCTCCTTCGCCCTCGGCGCGTTTTTCGCCGGTATGGTGCTCAACGAATCTGAACTTAGCCATCGCGCCGCCCATGATACGCTGCCGCTGCGCGATGCCTTCGCGGTGCTGTTCTTTGTATCCGTCGGAATGTTGTTCGACCCGATGGTGCTTATCGAGCAGCCGCTGGCGGTGCTCGGCACGCTGGCGATTATCATCTTCGGTAAGTCGGTCGCCGCGTTTGCGCTGGTTCGCCTGTTCGGGCATTCGCAGCGTACCGCGTTAACCATCGCCGCGAGCCTGGCGCAGATCGGCGAATTCGCATTCATTCTTGCCGGCCTCGGTATGGCGCTGGGGCTGCTGCCACAGGCCGGACAGAATCTGGTGCTGGCGGGGGCGATCCTGTCGATTATGCTCAATCCGGTGCTGTTTGCGGTGCTGGAAAAATACCTCGATAAAACCGAAACCCTCGACGAACAGACTCTCGAAGAAGCGATTGAGGATGAAAAACAGATCCCGGTGGATATCTGTAATCATGCGCTGCTGGTTGGCTTTGGCCGCGTCGGCAGCCTGCTGGGCGAGAAGCTGATGGCCCAGGGCATTCCACTGGTGGTGATTGAAACATCACGCACCCGGGTCGATGAGCTGCGCGAGCGCGGCATTCGGGCGGTGCTCGGCAATGCGGCGAGTGAAGAGATTATGAATCTGGCGCATCTGGACTGCGCACGCTGGCTGCTGCTGACCATTCCGAATGGCTACGAGGCGGGCGAGATTGTCGCGTCGGCCAGAGAGAAATGCCCGACCATTGAAATTATTGCCCGCGCGCATTACGACGATGAGGTGGATTACATCACCGAACGTGGCGCGAATAAGGTTGTAATGGGCGAGCGTGAGATTGCCAATACGATGTTGACGCTGCTGGATAAACCGGCAGTGGATGAAGCGGTAACGGGATAATGCCCCGTAGACAGCCGGTCAGCGTAGCGCCACCGGCTGTCTAACGTAAATGCCCGACGGCGCGTTGCTTGTCGGGCCTACACAACCAACATCGCTTACCGGTCCCAGTAAGACTCTTCCAGGCTGTCTTCCCGCTCCGGCAAACCGCGCGTCAGGCGTGGGGAATGCTGGTTCAGCACCTGATAGCTCACACGGTTAGCGTATTTACACACCTGCGCCAGTGAGGAATAAGTCAGCCATGTGAACGCGTGTTTGCTGGAGTTCGGTACGTTGCTGCGGTGGAAATTATTCGCCGTGATGTCATGCAGCAGCGCCGCCAGCGCGCCGTCGCCAGCGCCGTTGGTGTTCATGATTTTCTCCGGGCCGCCCATGTACGGGGCGATGTGGGAGTAAATACGCAGCGGCTGCTGGCAGTCTTTGTGGCGCATCGCGCGGCTGAATTCATACTGGTTAAATTCGGCAATCGCCCCCGGCAGCAGCGGATGCTGCGTCAGACGCTTTTTCTCTTCTTCGGTGAAGCCCGCCATGTACAGCCCAACCGGGCCTGCGGTGCAGAGCACTAAATCGACCCAATCCAGCGCTTTGTCAGACGCCAGCAGCGGGTCGGCAATGCCGGTCAACGCTTCGGCTTCTTCTTCGTTCATCGCCAGAATAGAGACGTTTTCTTTGAGGAACGACTGCCACCAGGCCGGATCATCGGCAATGACGTATTTGGTTCCCAGCGTCAGCACCACCGGTACGTCATGCTTTTTGGCGTACTCCACCGCTTTCATGGTCGCGTCACGCATCGGTTCGCCGGGCTTGCAGCGCACCAGATATGACGTCAGCACCAGCGCCGACGCGCCCGCAATCACATCTTCAGGAATGCTCTCTGCGTGCAGCTGGTTCATGTGGCCAGGGCTAATCGCAAAAGTGCGCTCGCCGCTGTCGCTGATAAGCGTGAAGCAGCGGCCGATTGGGCCATCTACGCCCTGCAGGTAGTTAAGGTCGGTACGGCTGGAGGTGTTGCAGAGATAGCGATAGGCGTAACCGCCGATTTCGATGTTGCTGCACATCACGCCGAGCAGTATTGAGCGGTCGTCAGCCAGCACCGAGTAGTTGTGCATCGTGTTACCGATAGTGCCGCCGGCAAACTGATGGGTAATCAAATCCTTACTCACCAATTCCTGATAAAGCGCTTCCGCCACATCGTCTTCAATCACCAGCGAATGTCCGCTGCTCAGGCCGTAACGGGCGACAAACCCGTCATCCACTTTGGCTTCAATATCCACCAGCGTCTGATCGATACCGACCACCCATGAGGCACTGTTTTCAGTTTCAGGCTGGATCTGCTGCAACAGCGGATCGCGGGCGTTTACGGGGAAGTAATGTTTGGATTTGCGTTTACCGGGAAATTTCATGGGATGCAGTCAGGTGGCTGTGAATAAGCGGAGAATAGTAGCATATTCTCCGCCCGTTCGCTCTCTGACTGAGGGTCTAGCGGTAGGGTGCGGTCAGATTGACCATCATCTCAATGTGTTCAGCCGAAGCATTTAGCGCAGGAATGTATTCATACTTTTTGCCACCGGCTTCCTGGAAGAACTCTTTGTTCTGCACTGCGATTTCTTCCAGGGTTTCCAGACAATCTGCCGAAAAGCCCGGACACATCACCTGCACATGCTGAACACCTTTCTCACCGAGCATTTTCAGCGTGGCGTCAGTGTACGGCGTTAGCCACGGTTCACGGCCAAAACGCGACTGGTAGGTCATCATCACTTTGTCAGGTGAAATGTCGAGGGCGGAAGCCAGCTCGCGGGTGGTATCGCGGCAGCGCTGCGGATAGTCATCGCCTTCGTCAGCGTAGCGCTGCGGAATACCGTGATAGGAGAGCAGCAATACGTCCGGCTCGCCGTGTTCGGCAAACGAAGCTTTTGCGCTGCTGACCAGCGCCTGGATGTAGTCGTCATCGTCGGCGTAATCGCGAATAAACGAGACGCCGGGAATGTGGCGTTTGGTGGCTAAAATGCGGGCCAGTTCATCCCACACCGCCGCGACGGTCGAACAGGAATACTGTGGGTACAGCGGCAGGACGACTATGTGATCGACGTTATGGGTCAACAGCTCTTCCACCGCGCTTGCCAGCGATGGCGAGCCGTAGCTCATGCCGAGCACTACCGGCGTGTCCGGTAAGCGCTTAGCCAGCGCCTGCTGCTGCTGACGGCTGTACACCATCAACGGCGAGCCTTCGTCCATCCACACGGACTGATAGAGTTTCGCCACGCGCGGTGAGCGCAGCGGCAGAATAACGCCGCGCAGAATCGGCCACCACAGGACGCGCGGAGTATCGACGACGCGTGAGTCGCTGAGGAACTGGCGCAGATAGCGTTTAACCGCTTGCGGGGTGGGTGCATCGGGCGTGCCGAGGTTAGCTAACAGAATGCCGGTTTTCGTCTGACGCATTGCCGCCTCTTAGTCGTTAAATGGCTGATAATTGTAGCCGAAACGGCACAGAGAAGTATCTATTGGTGTGAAAGGTAAGATGAGAAATTTTCTCACCCGGGAGCCGGGTGAGAAACACGAGATTAGCCGAGGATTTTAGCCAGTTCAGCGCGAACGTCAGCCACGGCTTGGGTGCCGTCAACTTTGGCATACTGGGTGTTGCCAGCCTGCGCTTCTTTGGAGTAGTAGCCGATCAGCGGCGCGGTCATCTGATGGTATTCCACCAGGCGCTTACGCACGGTTTCTTCCTGATCGTCTTTACGGGTAGTCAGCTCTTCGCCGGTCACATCATCTTTCCCTTCCACTTTCGGTGGATTGAATTTGATGTGGTAAACGCGGCCAGAAGCGGCGTGTACGCGACGACCGATAATGCGGTCAACGATCAGCTCGTCCGGTACTGCAAATTCAAGCACGTAATCCACGTTGATGCCCGCTTCTTTCATGGCATCAGCCTGCGGAATGGTGCGTGGGAAGCCGTCGAGCAGGAAGCCGTTACGGCAGTCTTCTTGCGCAATGCGCTCTTTCACCAGGGCGATAACCAGTTCATCAGTCACCAGCTTGCCAGCGTCCATGATGTCTTTCGCCTGTTTGCCGAGCTCAGAGCCTGACTTCACTGCGGCACGCAGCATGTCACCGGTGGAGATTTGCGGAATACCGTACTTCTCCATGATGAACTGCGCCTGAGTTCCTTTACCCGCGCCCGGAGCGCCAAGCAGAATAATACGCATCGCGAAAATCCCCTCAAATGTCGTTTCAATTTTCAAAAGCGCTAAACGATACCACCAGACGGCGGCTCGCTCAAGGAAGGCGGGCGGGCTGAAACGGTTAACGGCAGGATTTATTCGGGTCTGGTCAGGATCCCTGTGCTCAAAAAACAAACAGGCCCGGTAAGCTTTGCGCCCCCGGGCATCAAACATCATTGCCCGGCGGCGCGTAGCTTGCCGGGCCTACGCAGAGAGTGGTTTATCGATTAAGAAACCAGTAACTGGTTCATTCGTTTGATAAACAGGTTTGGATCTTCCAGCGTGCCGCGCTCGGCAAACAGCGCCTGATCCAGCAACAGCTCAACCCATTCGCCAAACTGCGCGTCGTCCTGAGTCTCGGCGGCACGTTTCACCAGCGCGTGATCCGGGTTCAGTTCAAACAGGTACTTCACTTCCGGCACGCTCTGGCCCGCCGCCGCGAACAATTTCGCCATCTGGGTGCTCATTTCGTCCGCTTCGGTGGTGACAATTGCCGGGGTATCGGTCAGGCGATGCGTCAAACGCACCTCTTTCACACGCTCGCCCAGCAGGGTTTTCACGCGATCAACAAATGGCTCCAGCGCTTTTTCCGCTTCTTTGGTGGTTTCATCCACTTCATCCGCCAGCTTATCAAGCGACTCGTCGGCTTTTGCCACCGACTGGAACGCTTTGCCGTCAAATTCGGTCAGGTAGCTCATCATCCATTCGTCGATGCGATCGGACAACAGCAGCACTTCGATGCCTTTCTTACGCAGCAGCTCCAGATGCGGGCTGCTCTTCGCCGCCGCGTAGCTGTCAGCAGTGATGTAATAAATCTTCTCCTGCCCTTCTTTCATGCGGGAGACGTACTCTTCCAGCGACACGGTCTGCTCGGAAGAATCGGTATGGGTGGACGCGAAGCGCAGCAGTTTGGCGATGGTCTGCTGGTTGGCGTTATCTTCCGCCGGGCCTTCTTTCAGCACTAAGCCGAACTGTTTCCAGAAGGTCTGGTATTTTTCCGCGTCATCTTTCGCCAGTTTTTCCAGCATCTGCAGCGCGCGTTTGCTCAGGGCAGCACGCAGATTGCGGGTAACGGTGCTGTCTTGCAGAATTTCACGGGAAACGTTCAGCGGCAGATCGTTGGAATCAATCAGGCCACGGATAAAGCGCAGATAGTTCGGCATGAACTGCTCGGCTTCGTCCATGATGAACACGCGCTGTACGTACAGTTTCAGGCCATGCTTGTGGTCACGGTTCCACATATCCCACGGTGCCTGCGCCGGAATGTACAGCAGGCTGGTGTATTCCTGTTTACCTTCCACGCGGTTGTGGCTCCAGGCCAGCGGGTCGGTAAAGTCGTGGGCAATGTGCTTGTAGAATTCGTTGTATTCGTCGTCTTTGATTTCAGACTTGTTACGCGTCCACAGCGCCTGGGCTTTGTTGATTTTTTCCCATGACACGACGGTTTCGCCGTCAACCTCTTCCGTTTTCTCAATCTCAACCGGCAGAGCGATGTGATCGGAGTATTTGCTGATAATCGAACGCACGCGCCAGTCGTTGAGGAAATCGTCTTCACCTTCGCGCAGATGCAGCGTGATTTCGGTGCCGCGATCGGCCTTGGTGATGTCGGCCACGGTGTATTCGCCTTCGCCTTCGGATTCCCAGAACACGCCGTTCTCAGCGCTGTCACCTGCCGCACGGGTGCGCACGGTGACTTTATCCGCCACGATGAACGCCGAGTAGAAGCCAACGCCGAACTGACCGATCAGCTGGCTGTCTTTCGCCTGGTCGGAGCCCATGGATTGCAGGAAGGCTTTGGTGCCGGATTTGGCGATAGTACCGAGGTTTTCGACCACGTCGTCGCGGTTCATACCAATACCGTTATCGGCGATGGTCAGGGTGCGTTTTTCCTGATCAAACGAAACGCGCACGCGCAGTTCGCCGTCACCTTCATACAGGGAGGCGTCAGACAGCGCGCGGAAACGCAGCTTATCCGCCGCATCGGAGGCGTTGGAAATCAGCTCACGCAGGAAAATTTCTTTATTGGAGTAGAGCGAGTGGATCATCAGGTGCAGAAGCTGTTTCACCTCTGACTGGAAACCGCGAGTTTCTTGTCCTTTCATCGGAAAATTCCTCAATGCCAATTAAATAGAATAAAAAAGCGTTGAGGGGGAGATGGGGCTCAGAGAGGAACTTTTCAAGCGGGAGAACACGATTGTCCTCCCGATTGGTTAAAAACGAATCTTGTGGCGACCGGCAAGGGAGTGCGACAGCGTGGTGCCATCGACCATTTCCAGTTCACCGCCGACCGGCACGCCGTGCGCGATGCGGCTGGCTTCTACGCCATATTGCCCGCAGAGTTCAGCGATATAGTTGGCGGTCGCTTCCCCTTCCACCGTCGGGTTGGTGGCGAGGATCACTTCTTTCATCTGTTCGCTGCTCAAACGCTCTTCGAGCCTGTCGAGGCCGATGTCGTCCGGGCCGATACCGTCGAGCGGTGACAAATGGCCCATCAGCACGAAGTAACGCCCGGAAAACTGCCCGGTTTGTTCGATGGCGTAGATGTCCGCTGGACTCTCGACTACGCAAAGCTGGCCGTTTTCCTGACGACGCGGGTTCGAGCAAATGTTACACACGTCCTGCTCGGTGAAGGTCCGGCAATCAGCACAGTGGCCAATTTCAGACATTGCCCGAGTCAGCGCCTGCGCCAGGCGCATTCCACCGCTACGATCGCGTTGTAACAAGGTAAACGCCATGCGTTGGGCAGACTTCGGACCCACGCCAGGCAGGCAGCGGAGGGATTCCATAAGGGCGGTAAGTAAAGGACTGGTTTGCATTGCTCAGACTTCTAAAAAAAGAGTGGGCCATAGCCTAACATTAGCCCCAGCGACGGGTATAGAAAAAGATACGTCTCTGCGCGATCCCTCGCGCAGAGACGATGACTCAGGTGCGCTGCGAATCCAGTGTTTCCTGATTCGTCACCACGTCCTGCGCCTTCTGGTAGCTTTCCATCAGCAGCGGATATTCGGTGAAAACGCCCGACCACAGGCTGGCCCATTCCATTGCATCATCACGGTTCCATGTGTGCTGAATCTCCGCCGTTACCGCCGCCATATCCAGCGGAACCACTCCGGCCTGCACCACTCGCGCGAGGCTGATTTCCTGGGCCATTTTGGAATACGTCCCGGACGCATCAATCACCGCAAAGACTTTAAAGCCGTCTGCCACCGCACTGATTGCCGGGAAAGCCATGCATACGCTGGTAACGGTCCCGGCGATAATCAGGGTGCTGCGACCGGTCGCTTTCACCGCCGCCACAAACTCCGGGTTATCCCAGGCGTTGATTTCGCCTTTACGCGGCACGTACTGCGCATGCGGCGCATACTTATGGATCTCTGGGATCAGCGGCCCGTTCGGGCCTTGCGGCACGGACGCAGTGGTGATGACCGGGATTTTCGCCAGGGTCGCCATTTTGGCGAGCACCGTGGCGTGGGTGCGCAATGTGGTCATCGGCATATCGTGGACTAACTGGAACAGGCCGCTCTGGTGGTCGATCAGCAGCAGCACCGCGTCGTTCGGGTCGATCATTGGCTTTTGGCCGTTAAAATTTGCAGGGGTCATGATTGTGTTCTCCATCTGATTGAAAATGAACGGCTACCGGGCTGGTAGCCGTTAACGTTTACTCGGCCTGCTGGCCGAATCGTCCTTGGTTGAAGTCGTCGATAGCCTGGTTGATTTCTTCACGGGTATTCATCACGAACGGCCCATAACCAACTACCGGCTCATTCAGCGGTTCGCCGCTAAGCAGCAGCACCGTGGCGTCGTTGTTGGATTCAAGCGTCACGCTTTCGCCTTTCGCATCCAGTACGACCAGCTGCGCTTCCCGCACAACTTCCTGACCATTCACCTGCACCGTGCCTTTCAGCACCACCAGCGCGGTGTTCCAGCCATCCGGCAGAGTCAGCGTGGTCGTGCTATGGGCGTTGAGGCGCAAATCAAGAATGCGCATCGGCGAGAACGTTTTCGCCGGGCCTTTATGGCCGTCCAGTTCACCGGCAATCACGCGCGCCAGACCGGCATTATCCGGCAACGCCACCTGCGGAATATCGCCGTCGGTTATCGACTGATACGCCGCTGGCGTGGATTTATCCTTCGCAGGCAGGTTCACCCACAGCTGGACCATTTCCAGCGTACCGCCCTTCTCACTGAAGGCCGGAGAGTGAAACTCTTCATGCAAAATGCCGCTCCCGGCGGTCATCCATTGCACGTCACCTGGGCCAATTACCCCACCGCTGCCGGTGGAGTCGCGGTGCGCCACTTCGCCTTTGTAGACAATCGTGACCGTTTCAAAACCGCGGTGCGGATGCACATCTACGCCACGCTGGCCTTTGTTACTCGGTTTAAAATCTGCCGGGCCCGCGTAATCCATCAACAGAAACGGGCTAAGCTGTTTGGCAAATTTTGCGTAGGAGAACAGGGAACGCACCGGAAACCCATCGCCCACCCAGTGGGACTGCGGGGCTGAGTACACACCTAAAATTGATTTCATCGTTAGCTCCATAGCGGTTGTTGCGATGTGATAAAGCTTACTCACAAGACAGTGACTGCGGTAGACTGAAAAAATGAACTCAGCGTTCCATAAACAGGACAATGAAAATGCAGGACCTCAACGATCTGTGGTATTTCGTGCAAGTCGTGGATAACGGTGGATTTTCCCCGGCCAGTCGAGTGATTGGCATTCCAAAATCACGCCTGAGTCGCCGGATTGCACTGCTGGAAGAGCGGCTGGAAACGCGGCTTATCCAGCGCTCGACGCGCAGTTTTACGGTGACCGAAGCCGGGCAGATTTTCTACCGCCATTGCAAAGCGATGATGATTGAGGCAGAAGCGGCGCAGGAGGCGATTGATTCGCTGCGCGCCGAGCCACGCGGCGTTATTCGTCTGGCCTGCCCGATTACGTTATTACACGTGCACATCGGCGAGATGCTCGCGCAGTTTATGGCGCGTTATCCCCACGTCACGGTGCAGCTGGAAGAAACCAACCGTCAGGTGGATGTGCTGAACGAAAACGTTGATATCGCCATTCGCGTGCGTCCGCTTCCACTGGAAGACAGCGATCTGGTGATGCGCAAGCTGGCCGACAGAAGTATGTGTCTGGTCGCAAGCCCGGCGCTGGTTGCTCAGTATGGTGCCCCGGCATCGCCCGCCGATCTCCAGCCCTGGCCGAGCCTCGCCTTAAACAAGCCGCAGCAGGTTTATCGCTGGTGTTTGTACGGGCCGGATAACCAGGACGTCACCCTGCACCACACGCCACGGTTTATCACTACCGATATGATTGCGCTACGCAGTGCAGCGCTGGCCGGAGTCGGCATTGTGCAGTTGCCACGGTTGATGCTGAAAGAGCAGATTGCGGCAGGAACGCTGGTGCCTCTGTTGCCAGAGTGGCGAACGCGACGCGAAATTATTCACGCGGTCTTTCCTTCACGACGAGGACAGCTTCCGGCGGTGCGGGCGTTAATTGATTTTCTGGCTGAGTGTTACGCGGGGTTTGACGAGGAGTAGCTAAAAAAGAACACCCTCTCCGGGGAGAGGGTGTGGGATGACATTAGAACGGCATTTTAAAGCCTGGTGGCAGCTGCATTCCTGAGGAAACACCGGCCATTTTCTCTTTCTGGGTTTCTTCGATGCGGCGTGCTGCGTCGTTGAACGCGGCAGCAACCAAATCTTCCAGCATGTCTTTGTCATCTTCGAGCAGACTTGGGTCGATCTCAACGCGACGGCAGTTGTGCGCGCCGTTGATGGTGACCTTTACCAGGCCCGCACCAGACTCACCGGTCACTTCCAGTTGAGCGATTTCTTCCTGCGCTTTCTGCATTTTTTCTTGCATCTGCTGGGCCTGTTTCATCAGGTTACCCAGACCGCCTTTTCCACCAAACATAGGCTTATCTCTCAGTCAGTCATGTTAAAGGTAAAACCGTAAGCCGGGCTTACAGTCAAATGGGTCGAATACTGTCTTCATCCAGATCCGCATCGAAGAAACGACGCAGGGTCTGAATGTTGTTATCGGCAACGATCGCCTCGCGTGCCTGCGCGAGCTTTTCTTCATAAATGGCCTGACGCCACTCAAGCGGCGTACGCACCGCGGGATTATCATCTTCAACGATGGTCAGTTCAACCGGCGCGCCGGTTAATTCGCTCATCGCTTCGGTCAGAACCTTGAGCGCCCCGCCGTTATTCAGATGACGCTGGGACGGACGCAGGTGCAGGCAGACGCTGTTCCCGCTCTGCTCTTTCCACGCATTAAGCGCGACCTGTTCTACCAGTTTAGGCAATTTAAGCTGACTTACTTCTGCCGCCCAGCCGTCGCGCTCCACGGCCTCGACCGCAAGTTTCGCGGCGAGCTCTGGCGTTTTCTCATGCTCCAGCGCTTTCTTCAGCGCCTTCGGCGTGGCGACCTCTTCCTTCACCACTTCGGTGAGGGTGGTCGCTTTCCAGCGGTATGCTTCTTTTTTCTGCGGACGCTGTTCTTCCAACGCCGTTGAAGATGGGCGCGCCTGCACGCGTTCCGTGACCGAGGCCAGTCTCTCCAGCGCAGCATTGTTCACCGGCCGCGCGCGGGATGCGGCTGCCGGTTCACTCTTTTTTGCTTTGGGTGCTCCCTGAGCGCGTTGCAATTGGCTGCGGGCCGCCAGCACCTGGCTGGTAGAATCCGGTAGCGTTTCGCTTTGATACGCAGGCGCGGCTGGCGCTTGCTGGGACGCGACCTGCGTCGGGTGCATCACCGCCGTCGGCGCGACGGGAGCAAAAGACTGCGGCTGGACTTCCGGCTCCGGTAACGGCTGGCGCGGATGGAACGCCAGCGCGCGCAACAGGGTCATTTCGACACCCATTCGGCGGTCCGGCGCATACGGCAGCTCTTTACGGCCGATCAGCAGCGTCTGGTAATACAGTTGAATATCAGCGGGCGGCACGGTTCGCGCCAGCTCGCGCATCCGGTGCTCCACCGGCGCCATGTCGCTGCCGAGGGCCGAGGGCGACAGCTGCACCATCGCAATGCGGTGCAGCAGGCTTTGCATTTCGACCAGCAGCGCTTCCCATTCGATACCGCGAGACGCGGCCTCGTGGATTAGCGCCATGACCTGCTCGCCGTTGGCACCGACCAGCGCTTCAATCAGTGACAGCGCCTGATCGTCGTCGAGCGTGCCAAGCATGGTGCTTACGCTGGTGGCGGTCAGCTGTCCGTCACCGCTGGCAATCGCCTGATCGGTGAGGCTCAGCGCGTCACGCAGGCTGCCATCAGCCGCACGGGCCAACAGTTGCAAAGCGCGCGTTTCGGAGACAATTTTCTCTTCGCCGAGAATATGTTCCAGCTGATGACGAATCTGATCGACGTCGAGCGCCTTCAGATGGAATTGCAGGCAGCGGGAAAGGATAGTCACCGGCAGCTTTTGCGGATCGGTCGTCGCCAACAGGAATTTTACGTGCGATGGCGGCTCTTCCAGCGTTTTTAACAGCGCATTAAAGCTGTGACGCGAGAGCATGTGCACTTCATCGATCAGATAGACCTTGAAGCGACCGCGGGCCGGAGCGTACTGCACGTTGTCCAGCAGGTCACGGGTATCTTCAACTTTGGTGCGCGAGGCGGCATCGATTTCAATCAGATCGACAAAACGACCCTGCTCGATTTCACGGCAGTTATCACACACCCCGCACGGCGTGGCGGTGATGCCGCTTTCGCAGTTCAGTCCTTTCGCCAGCAGGCGGGCAATAGAGGTTTTCCCGACGCCGCGGGTGCCGGAAAACAGATACGCATGGTGGATACGACCGGACGCCAGGCCGTTCGCCAGTGCGGTCAGCACATGTTCCTGGCCGACGACGTCAGCGAAGGTTTGTGGTCGCCATTTTCGGGCTAAGACCTGATAACTCATTGGCAGGCTCTGCAACGCTGGAAGGTGGAATACAGGAGGGTAATGCTAACATAGACAGGCAAAATCAGCGAGGCTGTGTCTTGCCTTCACTTATCAGTCGTTATCGTTGCAGCCAGTTTGGTCACGGCCAGCGCGCAAAAACCGGAGCGTACACAGAGTACGTGAGGATTTTGAGCACTGCCCGGGGCCAAAATGGCAAATAAGATAGACCGATCAATGACCCGGGAAAGATACCAGGCTGTAGCAGTGGATACCCTGGTTTTCCAGGCGCTGTTCGCCGCCCAGATCGAACAGATTGATGATGAACGCAGCGTCGGTGACTTCACCACCCAGACGGCGGATAAGCTTCACTGTCGCTTCAATGGTACCGCCGGTTGCCAGCAGATCGTCCACCACCAGCACTTTGTCGCCAGGCTGGATAGCATCGATGTGGATTTCCAGCTGATCGGTACCGTATTCCAGCTCGTAGCTTTCAGCGATAGTTTCACGCGGCAGTTTGCCTGGCTTACGTACCGGTACAAAACCTACGCCCATCGCCAGCGCGACCGGAGCACCAAACAGGAAGCCACGCGCCTCAGTACCCACCACTTTGGTGATACCCATGTTTTTAAAACGCTCGGTCAGCAGTTCAATGCTAAGCGCATAGGCTTTTGGGTCTTCCAGCAAACTGGTGACATCACGGAAAAGAATGCCAGGTTTCGGATAGTCCTGGATGCTTTTGATGCTGTTTTTCAGAAATTCAAGCTGCTGTGCAGTTGCGGTCATAGGTGTATGCCTGATTAATACGGTGTTACTCACAAGGCGCCTTTTCTGCGGCATCAAGTTATTACACTTGATTAACTTTTAACCCGCCGGGCCCGTGCTCGAAAACGCCAGAATGTACTGGCAGTCAAACAGAAATGCAATAACCATTACCAGCATTATTATTTTTGTTGTTTTGCATCAACCACTGGAATACGCCACAGGAAAATCAGCAGGCAGGCGAGGATCCCCAGCAGCAAAAATCGCACCCACAGAATCTTCACCAGCCACAGGGAAAATGCGAAGGTCACAAGCGTGACCACGATAGCGCGCGATTTCGCCCCTGGCGGCATCGCTTTATGCTGCTGCCAGTGACGCAAATAGCCGCCAAACCACGAGCGATACAGCAGCCAGTCGTGAAAGCGTGGGGATGAACGCGCAAAGCACCAGGCCGCCAGCAGGATGAAAGGCGTAGTCGGCAGGAGCGGTAAAAACACGCCCAGGGTGCCAAGGACTACCGCCAGCCAGCCAATGATGTTTAGAATGGTCCGTTTCATAACGGCAAATGTAGCACAGGCCACCGTCCTTTCGAGGGAGAAAACATGAAAACTGACCTGTTACTGCAATCGCTGGATGCGCAACTGTCGCGACTCGAAACCGAGGTCGCCCCGATGGCATTTCATGCCACCCTTGGCGCCCGCTTCGACCGGCAGCTTTTTCGTACCCGCAGTTCATTCTTACAGGCCTGCGTGGAAGAGGCGCGAGGCAATTTGAAAGCATTGCACCTGGCAGTTGAAAAGCAGCAGTTTGAGCAGGTGCAGTGGCTGGCGGAACATTTGGTTTCTCAACTGGAAGCCATCGCCCGGGAAAGTGCCGCCTGGCAGCTGCGTGGGTGGGACAATGGTTCCCCGGCGTTGACCCGATGGCAGCGTAAGCGGCTTCAGCATCAGGAATTTGAGCGCCGCCTGCTGGAGATGACGCAGCAACGACGCCAGCAGTTAGCGCAGGCCACTACGCTTGCGGATCAGCAACGGCTTACCAGGGAAGTCGAGGCATTTAGCGCCCGGCTGGCACGCTGTCGCGGCGCGCTGGAGAATATTGAAAACGTACTGGCGCGCATGACGCGCTAACAGGAGAACGCATGTCGCTGGAGAATGCCCCGGACGATGTCAAACTGGCGGTAGATTTGATTATGCTGCTGGAAGAACACGCGATTGCACCTGAAGTTGTGCTTCGCGCGCTGGAAATAGTGAAGAAAGATTTTGAGCAGAAAGTTAAGGATATTAACAGCAACCGCTCAGCCTAACCTTCTCGCCTTTGGGGCGAGGGGAGAAAACAATTCCGGTTCTCCTTCTCTCGCTTTTAGGGAGAGAAGGAGTGAGGCTCAACTCCCATCACGCACCCGCAGGTGTCGGATCGTCCCCTTTCACTTCGCGCTTCACTTCCGTCACCTGATCGCCCATTTTGTTGCTCAGATGAACTTCCAGTTGGTTAAACGCGATGTTAATTCCATTCTCACGACACAGACGATCGATGGTGCGGTTCAGCTCGTCCACGGTATAGCTGCGATCGCGTAATTCACGCACGTACAGACGCAGTTCGTGATCCAGCGTGCTCGGGCCGAAATTAGTGAAGAACACCGACGGCTCCGGATCGTGCATGACTTTCGGATGTTCCATCGCCGCTTGCAGCAGCACTTCTTTGACCTTATCCAGATCAGAACCGTAGGCCACGCCCAAACGGATCACTACGCGAGTGATGGTATCGCTCAGCGACCAGTTAATCAGACGCTCGGTCACGAAGGCTTTGTTCGGGATGATCACCTCTTTACGGTCAAAGTCGGTGATGGTGGTGGCGCGGATACGGATCTTGCTGACCGATCCCGAGAATGTCCCGATAGTCACCGTATCGCCGATGCGTACCGGGCGCTCGAACAGGATGATCAGGCCCGATACAAAGTTACCGAAAATTTCCTGTAAACCAAAACCAAGACCGACCGACAGCGCGGCAGCGAGCCATTGCAGTTTGTCCCACGACACGCCAAGCGAGCCGAAGACCGTCATTGCGCCCGCGCCGATAATCACATAATTCAAAATCGTCGTGATGGCGTAAGAGGCCCCCTGGCGCATGTTCAGACGCGAGAGCACCAGCACTTCCAGCAAGCCCGGTAAGTTACGGATTAACGCCCAGGCGACGCCAAAGGAAATCAGCGCAAAAAGCAGGCTACCGAGCGTGACGTTACGTAGCACTTCGGCCCCGGCTTCGGTCACGTTGTAATGCCACAACGTGATGCTGTCGAGATAGGCGAACACGGTGATTAAGTCTGACCAAATCGCCCAGAACATCACGCCAAACAGCGCCGTCATCACCAGCACGGTAATACGCAACGTCTGCTGGTTAACGTCTGCCAGCGCAATGGTCGGTTCTTCCAGCGGCTCAGCCCCTTCCGCGCCCTCTTTCACAATATGCTGACGGCGCGCCAGCGCACGGCGGTAGGCAATTCGGCGAGCGGCAACGCTCAGGCCACGCAGAACGGTCTGGTAAATCAGGTTCCACAGAATGACCAGATAAACGGTTTCAATCCAGCGTCCGGCCAGGCGCAGCGTAGTGTAGAAATACCCGGTGGCAGTCAGCACCATCAGCGCAACCGGCACAATCGCCAGCGTGGTAATGGTTATCAGGCGCAGGCTGTGGGACTCTTTGTCACGCCAGCTGTCGCGGCACATCGGCCAGATAAGCACAGTGACCAGCAGCAGGTTGAGGAAAATCGCAAACTGGCCGAGCACGTCATCCATCAGGTGTAGCGGCGAGAGCTCCGCTTCAACAGACCAGAAGTGCAGCGGCAACAGCGCCAGGCTGATGCGTACAATCTGGCGACGCCAGTGGCTGGTCAGCTGCGGCTGCATGTTGAAATGCATCACCGCCACGCCATTTTTCTCGAGCACTTTCCAGCACATGCCAAAAATCAGCCAGAACAGTGCCAGTTTTTTACTGAATGCCCACAGCAGGTCGCTGATGTTGAGCTGCATGGTCAGCAGGATCAGCCCCACCGCCAGGATTAACATCACCACCGGCAGGGTGCGAATGAGATCGATAAACAGCGCTTTCGGGGTATTGAGCTGGCTGTCGTTACGCAGCTGCCCCACTTCCGAGGCCAGCTTTTGCTGGTAGTTGCGCAGCCATTTCATACGCCAGCGGATAAGCCCGGCGATCAACAACAGCGGCAATCCGGCAAGGAAAGCAACGAACACCGACGGCCAGGCCTTTTCCCAGTTGACGGTGACTTTCATTTTGCTGAACTGATCTTTCAGCGCCGACGGGAACGATTTAATCCAATCCCAGTCCATCGGTTTGTTGCTGTTTACCCAGAAAATTTGCTGGGTAAGAATGGAGCGCAGGCTTTTCGAGACGCTCATCAACTGCTGCTGGTTCACCTGCAGGTTGATAGCCATCATCAGCTGGTTGCCGAGCTGCTTGTTCATCTGGTCGAGCAATTCACGACGCATGTCGACCACCTGGGTCAGCGCATCGGTCACTTCGTCGGTGACGTCAGTCTTGTGACCCTCTTCCAGCTTCGCCACGAAATCGTCGCTCTGGAACAGCGCATCGCGCTGCTGATTCACTTCAAACTGCTCAAGACGTAGATCCGCAATGCGGTTAGTCATGTCTTCCAGTTCATCCGCCGACGGCAGCGTCTGCTGTTCCTGATAGAGAATACGCGACAGCAGCAGGCTGCCTTTGAGCATCGAAATCTGTTCTTTGATGTTACGTTCGGACTGCAGCGCGCGGTCGAGCCAGGTTTTGACCCGAATATTTTGCTGTACCAGCTGGTTGCCGGTCTCGGTCGCCTTAATCAAACGTTCACTAAGCTGATGGTTAACATCCAGTTCCTGTTTGACCAGCGGATTCGCCTGAATGCGTTCGGCATCGTCAGGCGAGACCGCTTCCTCCGCCGTTTTTTCGGTCAGGGTCAGACGCTTGCTGTTTACCGCTTCCTGTAAAAGCAGGAGTTGATGCTGAAGACGGTTGCTGTTGGCAGTGACGTAATCGCGCTGTTTCTGCAATGTGTCCTGCAGCACGGTGTTGCCGGAGAGGCTTTTACGCTGCTGATCGAGTTCGGCATTGAGCAACGCCTGCTGCACTAACAGCATGGTTTGCTGAGTCGGACGCAGCGCGTCTTCACCCACGGTGGTGCCGTTCAGGCGATTACGAATTTGCTGGAGCTGCTGGGAGGCATTGTACATGGCGTTCTGCACGCGTTCGGGCTGCGTTTGCAGGGACACCAGTTGGCTGTTGTAGGTAGCGAGATCGTTCTGCGCGTTTTGCAGTTGATCGAGTATTTCAGTGACCCGCGCTTCCAGCTGACGCATCGAAAGCTGATTCAGGTTTTTGCGGGTTTCGTCGTCGTTGTCGACGTCGGATAGCGCGTTGAGGCTGTCCGTGGCCTGGCGCATTTTGGCCGGGGCCTGGTCTATCTGCTGTTTAAGCTGCGCGGTTTCATCTTTGACGCGGTCGATTTTATCGAGCAATTGCAGGGTGTCTGACAGGTCCTGCTCAACGAGCTTATCCTGCGGAGTGAGTTCTTTTTTCTTACTCAGCGCTGTGAGCTGCTTTTGCACATCGGCCCGGTCAGGCAGATCGTTATTGCTTTGCGCGCGCGCCTGCGAAATGCCAAAGGTACCGAAGAAAAAGGTCAGAGCGATGATGAGCGCGGAAAATGATTTTCGCCAGAAATTGTTGTGCAGCATAGTGTCAGCATGAATGAGTTCAGGGCCGGGGACGCCGGGGGCAATTGCCGGCGAAGAATAGCATTTCTCCCGTTCGCCGAATAGCAGTCAGCCTTAGGAAAATTCCGGGTATATTCCCTTTTGCCCATTCATTGCGACGGGGCGGCCCGCAGCGTCGGGCAAAGCTGGTACATTTCCAGCAAAATAGCGATGTAGTCTCGGGCTTCTTTTTTCAGGTCAAAGGTGTCGGGGGAAAATAACCAATTTTCGACAATCCCCGAAATATAGCTGCGCATCAAAATGGCGGCGCGTCGGGTGAGTAAATCTGCCGGAAGTTGTCCGGCCAGAGTACATTCCCGTAAGGCCTGTTCTACCCGGTCATAACTTTCAAGACAAAGGTCGCGCTGCACCTGCTGTACAGTAGCCATTTCGCCAACAAATTCACATTTATGGAAGATTATCTCCATTAATAACCGCCGACGCTCTACGACCACCGTCGCTTCCAGGATATAGACTAGTATTTCCCTAAGAACTGAGAGTGGATCGCCGGGGAATTTTGCCTGATACTCAGACTCAAGACTGCCGATGCTGAATTCAGAAAGCTGCCAGATTTCGTTAAATAAATCTGATTTGTTCTTGAAATGCCAGTAAATTGCTCCGCGGGTAACACCAGCCGCTTTTGCAATCTCGGCCAGCGAGGTGGATGATACCCCCCGTTGGGAAAACAACCGCAGGGCCACATCGAGTATGTGATGCCGTGTTTCCAGGGCTTGTTGTTTGGTTTTTCGTGCCATAGGTTGGTGAATTTACAGAGGTTAGATTTACATACATTTGTGAATGTATGTACCATAGCACGACCATAATATAAAGCAGCAATGGGTTTGTGGACATTTGATCCATTGATCAATTTGAAATCGGACACTCGAGGTTTACATATGAACAAAAACAGAGGGTTAACGCCTCTGGCGGTCGTTCTGATGCTTTCAGGCAGCTTAGCGCTTACAGGATGTGACGATAAACAGGCTCAACAAGGAGCGGCTCATACGCCAGAAGTTGGTGTTGTCACGCTCAAAACCGAACCTCTCCAAATCACGACTGAATTACCTGGCCGCACCAGTGCTTTCCGTATCGCAGAAGTTCGTCCTCAGGTGAGTGGCATTATCCTGAAGCGCAACTTTACGGAAGGCGGTGAAATCAAGGCTGGCGAGTCCCTGTATCAGATTGATCCAGCAACCTATCAGGCTGCGTACGACAGTGCGAAAGGCGATCTGGCGAAAGCAGAAGCTGCCGCTAAAATCGCTCAGCTGACGGTTAACCGTTATCAGAAACTGGTCGGTACGCAGTACATCAGTAAGCAGGATTACGACACCGCTCTGGCAGATGCACAGCAGGCTAACGCTGCCGTTGTCGCTGCAAAAGCTGCGGTTGAAAGCGCGCGTATCAATCTGGCTTACACCAAAGTGACGTCTCCAATCAGTGGCCGCATTGGCAAATCTTCCGTTACCGAAGGTGCGCTGGTACAGAACGGTCAGGCTGATGCCCTGGCAACCGTGCAGCAGCTTGATCCTATCTATGTGGATGTTACGCAATCCAGTAACGATTTCCTGCGTCTGAAGCAGGAATTGGCTAGCGGCGCGCTGAAGCAAGTTGACGGCAAAGCGAAAGTCGACCTCGTTACTCAGGACGGTATCAAATATTCGCAGAGCGGTACCCTGGAATTCTCTGATGTGACCGTAGATCAGACCACTGGCTCTATCACCCTTCGCGCTGTCTTCCCGAACCCGGACCATACCCTGTTACCGGGCATGTTCGTGCGGGCGAAACTGGAAGAAGGGACCAACCCAACGGCGCTGCTGGTACCTCAGCAGGGCGTAACGCGTACCCCACGTGGTGATGCCAGCGTCATGCTGGTCGGTGAAGGCGACAAAGTCGAACTTCGCCAGATTACCGCAACCCAGGCTATCGGCGACAAATGGCTGGTTACCGACGGTCTGAAAACAGGCGATCGCGTCATCATTACCGGTTTACAAAAAGTGAGACCGGGCGCTCAGGTAAAAGCGCAGGAAGTCACTTCTGACGCACAGCAGCAAACTGCAGGTAATGCAGCGTCAGAACAGCCTAAGTCTTAACTTAAACAGGAGACGTTAAGACATGCCTAATTTCTTTATCGATCGCCCCATTTTCGCATGGGTGATCGCCATCATTATCATGCTGGCAGGGGGACTTGCGATCCTCAAATTGCCGATAGCGCAATATCCAACGATTGCGCCACCGGCAATTGCCATCACGGCCATGTATCCCGGAGCGGATGCTGAAACCGTGCAGAATACCGTGACGCAGGTTATCGAACAGAACATGAACGGTATCGATAACCTGATGTACATGTCTTCAAACGGTGACTCCACGGGTACAGCAACCATTACGCTGACTTTCCAGTCTGGTACCGATCCAGACATCGCGCAGGTTCAGGTGCAGAACAAACTGCAGCTGGCGATGCCGCTTCTGCCGCAGGAAGTTCAGCAGCAGGGCGTGAGCGTAGAGAAAGCGTCAAGCAGCTTCCTGATGGTTGTCGGTGTTATTAACACCAACGGCACCATGACTCAGGACGATATCTCCGATTACGTTGCAGCCAACATGAAGGACCCGATCAGCCGTACTTCCGGCGTCGGTGACGTTCAGCTGTTCGGTTCTCAGTACGCGATGCGTATCTGGATGGACCCGAACAAACTGAATAACTTCCAGTTGACCCCTGTTGACGTTATCACCGCTCTGAAAGCACAGAACGCCCAGGTTGCGGCCGGTCAGTTAGGCGGTACTCCGCCGGTGAAAGGCCAGCAGTTGAACGCCTCGATCATTGCTCAGACACGTCTGACGAATACCGATGAGTTCGGCAAAATCTTGCTGAAAGTGAATCCGGACGGTTCACAGGTTCGTCTGCGTGACGTGGCGAAGATTGAGCTCGGCGGCGAAAACTACGACGTTGTGGCGAAGTTTAACGGACAGCCTGCATCAGGTCTGGGGATCAAACTGGCGACCGGCGCGAACGCGCTGAACACCGCCGATGCGATCCGTGCAGAACTGAAACGCATGGAGCCTTTCTTCCCATCAGGGATGAAAATCGTTTATCCGTACGACACCACGCCGTTCGTGAAAATCTCCATTCACGAAGTGGTTAAAACGCTGGTTGAAGCGATTATCCTCGTGTTCCTCGTTATGTATCTGTTCCTGCAGAACTTCCGAGCCACGCTGATCCCAACCATCGCGGTGCCAGTGGTACTGCTCGGCACCTTTGCGGTTCTTTCCGTATTCGGTTTCTCGATAAACACCCTGACGATGTTCGGGATGGTGCTCGCTATCGGCCTGTTGGTGGATGACGCCATCGTGGTGGTCGAGAACGTCGAGCGTGTCATGGCCGAGGAAGGGCTTCCGCCGAAAGAAGCGACCCGTAAATCAATGGGCCAGATCCAGGGCGCGTTGGTGGGTATCGCGATGGTACTGTCCGCCGTATTTATCCCGATGGCCTTCTTTGGTGGTTCAACCGGTGCGATTTATCGCCAGTTCTCCATCACTATCGTCTCGGCGATGGCGCTGTCGGTTCTGGTGGCGTTGATCCTGACCCCTGCCCTGTGTGCCACCATGCTGAAGCCTATTCAGAAAGGCGGCCACGGCGAGCACAAAGGGTTCTTCGGCTGGTTTAACCGCATGTTCGATAAGAGCACGCATCATTACACCGACAGCGTAGGCAACATTCTGCGCAGCACCGGTCGTTACTTGCTGCTCTACATCATCATCGTGGTGGGCATGGCCTATCTGTTCGTTCGTCTGCCAAGCTCCTTCTTGCCGGATGAAGACCAGGGCGTATTCCTGACCATGGCGCAGCTGCCTGCAGGTGCGACGCAGGAACGTACGCAGAAAGTCCTTGATGAGGTGACGGATTACTACCTCAACAAAGAGAAAGCTAACGTTGAGTCCGTGTTTGCGGTTAACGGCTTCGGCTTTGCCGGTCGTGGCCAGAACACCGGTATCGCGTTCGTTTCTCTGAAGGACTGGAGTGAACGTCCGGGTGACGAAAACAAAGTTGAAGCGATTACCGGTCGTGCGATGGCACGCTTCTCGCAGATTAAAGATGCGATGGTGTTCGCCTTCAACCTGCCAGCGATTGTTGAACTGGGTACGGCAACCGGCTTTGACTTCCAGCTGATTGACCAGGCGGGCCTCGGCCACGAAAAACTGACGCAGGCGCGTAACCAGCTGTTTGGCGAAGTGGCTAAACATCCTGACATGCTGGTCGGTGTTCGTCCGAACGGTCTGGAAGATACGCCGCAGTTCAAAATCGATATCGATCAGGAAAAAGCGCAGGCGCTCGGTGTGTCCATTAGCGACATCAACACCACGCTGGGAGCCGCCTGGGGCGGTAGCTACGTCAACGACTTCGTCGACCGTGGCCGCGTGAAAAAAGTGTATGTGATGTCCGAAGCGCCATACCGTATGCTGCCGAATGATATTGGCAACTGGTACGTCCGTGGCAGCAATGGCCAGATGGTGCCGTTCTCCGCCTTCTCCACCTCGCGTTGGGAATACGGTTCACCGCGTCTGGAACGCTATAACGGTCTGCCGTCGATGGAAATCCTCGGCCAGGCAGCACCGGGTAAGAGTACCGGTGAAGCGATGCTGCTGATGGAACAGCTGGCGGGCAAACTACCGACCGGCGTGGGCTACGACTGGACGGGGATGTCCTACCAGGAACGTCTGTCCGGTAACCAGGCCCCTGCTCTGTACGCAATTTCACTGATTGTCGTGTTCTTGTGTCTGGCGGCCCTGTACGAGAGCTGGTCGATTCCGTTCTCGGTCATGCTGGTGGTTCCGCTCGGGGTTGTGGGTGCGCTGTTAGCCGCCACCTTCCGCGGGCTGACCAACGACGTGTACTTCCAGGTAGGCCTGCTGACAACCATTGGCTTGTCGGCGAAGAACGCGATTCTTATCGTGGAATTCGCCAAAGATCTGATGGAGAAAGAAGGTAAAGGCCTGATTGAATCGACGCTCGAAGCGGTCCGTATGCGTCTGCGTCCGATTCTGATGACCTCCCTGGCGTTTATCCTCGGGGTAATGCCGCTGGTTATCAGTACTGGTGCAGGTTCCGGTGCACAGAACGCCGTAGGTACTGGCGTAATGGGCGGGATGATCACTGCGACCGTTCTGGCTATCTTCTTTGTTCCCGTGTTCTTCGTGGTGGTTCGCCGCCGTTTCAGTAAAAAGAACGAAGATGTAGAACATAGTCATCCGGTAGAACGTCATTAATTAACGTTTGCTGAAATGAAAAAGGGCCGCTTCTGCGGCCCTTCTTTTTTGTCTCATAAGATGAATCGCACGTAGTGCACAATCGTTTATTTAACGCCAGCAATCATCAGAGATATAATCTTAATAATGTGGCTATTTTCTGCAGGCTATATGCGGAAATTGTGCTTTGTTTTCAGGCGATCACTTAAGATTACTCTTAGTTTGATTGGCCTGCACTAAATGGCTATTCAGTAAAACGGGTTGGCGTTAAACATAAGCTAATGAAAAATAAGCGTGTCTACGCATCTTTTTCCGATAACAGTCATACGTCATTGGTATTAGAAATGTCGTGAAATGTGGATGGTGACGCGCTAAATAACGGTAATTGTAATTTTTCGTAATAGCGCGGTGAAATCTTTTTCAGAGTAGATTATAGTTACCGTATCAGGTTCACAGCGTATGTTCCGGGTCAGACAGTAGTATCCATCCCACACGGTGTTTGTTGATTAATCATAAGGGGATGCGTTATGGACGAGTACTCGCCAAAAAGACATGATCTCGCACAGCTTAAATTCCTCTGTGAAACGTTGTATCATGACTGTCTCGCTAACCTTGAAGAAAACCGAGCTGGCTGGGTTAATGACCCTACGTCGGCGCTGAATCTTCAACTCAATGAACTGATCGAGCATATTGCAACCTTCGCACTTAATTACAAAATTAAGTATAACGAAGACAATAAATTGATCGCGCAAATTGATGAATATCTGGACGATACCTTTATGTTGTTCAGTAACTACGGCATTAATGCAGATGACCTGCAGAAATGGCGGAAGTCTGGAAACAGACTCTTCCGTTGCTTTGTCAATCTAAGCCGGACGAACCCTGTAAGTCTTTCTTGTTAAAATTATTACAATCAAAAAGGTGAAGTTATGTCAGATCAACCTTTAACAAAAACTGATTATTTGATGCGACTGCGACGTTGTCAGACGCTTGATACATTAGAACGCGTTATTGAAAAAAATAAATATGAACTCTCAGATAATGAACTGGCTGTTTTTTACTCAGCAGCAGATCATCGTCTCGCAGAACTTACGATGAATAAGCTCTATGATAAAATCCCATCATCAGTGTGGAAATTTATACGTTAATTAACACAGCTTATGCTCCCCTCCCTCTTACTTTCTTTACTGACAACAGTACAGATTACAATGTGATAAAAGTCACACGTCGAGCCAGGGAACGTTCCCCATTGGCGCGACAACCTATACTGTGGCTCTCTGATTAAAAGGAGAATCACATGAGTGAAGAAAAACGTAAAATGATCGCCGGAGAGCTGTATCGTCCGGGTGATGCCACCCTCCGAGCCGACCGTTTACGCGCCAGAAACTCTCTGCATCAATACAATCACTCCTCGCCTGAGGAGAAAGCGCTACGTTCCCGTTTGCTCGGTGAACTGCTCGGGCGGGCTGAAGACGCGTATATTGAGCCCACTTTCCGCTGCGATTACGGCTACAACATTTTCCTCGGTCATCACTTTTACGCTAATTTCGATTGCGTAATGCTGGACGTCTGTCCGATTCGGATTGGCGATAACTGTATGCTCGCCCCCGGCGTACATATTTATACCGCCACCCACCCGCTGGATGCCGACGAGCGTAATAGCGGGGCAGAATACGGAAAACCGGTAACGATTGGCAACAGCGTCTGGATTGGCGGAAGGGCCATCATTAATCCTGGGGTCACTATCGGTGATAATGCGGTAATTGCTTCCGGTGCGGTGGTGGTAAAAGATGTTCCGGCCAATGCGGTGGTGGGTGGCAATCCGGCGAAGATAATCAAAATGCTCGCCTGACTGTTATGCTTTTCTGTCACTGAACTGTTACTTTTCGCCTGAATTAACGCAACATAAAATAGAGCATCCCCGATTCAGGCATAACAGAAGGCGCAGATGTCCGAAATCCAACAACTGCTCACCCGCACCATCAACGAGCTGAACAGCACCGAGAAGCGTGACAACCGTCCGCGCTTTAGCATCAGCTTCATCCGCCGCTTCCCAGGGCTGTTTATCGCCATGTATCTCGGCTTCCTCGCCACCTGGATTGTGATGTACCGTTCGGAAACGCTGGCGGATTCTCAATGGCTGTTGGTGGTGCTGTTCATCGTGATGAACGGATTTTTCTTTTTTGACGTGGCCCCACGCTACCGTTACGAAGATATCGACGTGCTCGATTTCCGTGTCTGCTACAACGGCGAATGGTACAACACCCGTTTCGTACCCGAAGCGCTAATCGACAGCATCATGCAGTCGCCGCGCGTGGCAGAGCCGCAGAAAAGCCAGCTGAAGAAAATGATCGCCACCAAAGGCGAACTGTCGTTCTACGACATCTTTACTCTGACGCGTGCCGAGTCCGTGCGATAAGCTGATTCAGGGTACGGATACCGGCCGTAAACCGCGAAGCCGACGTATTGCCGTACCCCAGCACAAGCCCGGTTTCGCCCTGAGTCGGGTCAAGATAAAAACGGCTCAGCGCCGCCGGGGCCAGCTGGAACTGGCGCGCTAAATCTACTACCTTTCCGTCATCAATCCCGGCAATTTTCACCGTCAGGTGCATTCCCCCTTCCCCGGCAGAAATCTGGTGTGGAAACGTCAGCTCCTGCTCAATGGCCGCCCGTAGCTGCGCCTGACGCTTACGGTATAATCGACGCATCGACGCCAGGTGCCGCGCGTAGTGCCCTTCCTCAATGAAATGGGCCAACGTTCGCTGCTCGGCGCGATGCCCTCCGCGTAACAACGAATCAATCGCAGGCTGCACCGATTTTGCCAGCGCTTTGGGCATCACCACAAATCCGATACGCAGCGACGGAAACAGCGTTTTGCTGAAAGTCCCGAGATACACCACCGGTGCATTCGGCACCATCCCGAGCATCGCCGGAATCGGCTCGCCGCTGTAGCGAAACTCACTGTCATAATCATCTTCAATAATCCACGCGTCGTGCTGTCGGGCGAACTCCAGCCACGCCAGACGTCGCGTGGCGCTCATCAGATTTCCGAGCGGATACTGGTGCGAAGGCGAAGTGAAAATGAATCGCGGCGTGGGCAATGCCGCCGAGATAAAGCACATCCCTTCTTCATCCACCGGCAGGCCATGAATCGACAATCCGGCGGAAATAAACGCGCTGCGTGCACCAAAATAACCGGGATCCTCAAACCACACCGGCTGGCCTCTTTCACTCAGCAGCTGGGTGCACAAATTCAGCCCTTCACGTGCGCCTTCGGTAATCACCACCTGGCTTGCATCGCAATCAATCCCACGTGACAGCGCCAGATGCCGGGCAACCGCCACCCGCAACGACCATTCGCCAGCGGAATCACCGTAGCCCAACAGCGCGCTGCCTTCATCACGCCATACGCGGTCGAGCAAACGGCGCCAAAGCGGCAACGGGAAATAGTTCACCGCAGGCGTGCCCGGCGTAAACGCCAGCGCCGGCGAATCCCGACGTGTACCCGCGGGCAGCTGTGCCAGATGCGGTGGCAGGCTGATTACCAAAGGCGGGGTCGTTTCATTCGCCGGGGAATGTGGCAGCGTCGCCACCTGAGAGCCCTGTCGGTCACGCAGCAAATAGCCTTCCGTCGCCAGCTGATCCAGCGCGGCGTTAATGGTATTACGCGAAAGTTGCAGCTGCTGGGCAATGGCGCGCGAGCCGGGCAGACGGCTCTGCGGCTGTAGTTGTCCGTTCAGAATGGCGTTGCGCAGCGCATGGTAAATCGTCCGCTGCAGCGTTTCGCCGTCGCGCAACTGCACGGCCTTTGCCAGCAGCCCATAAAACGCATCATCAGGAATATTCATCGGCTCTCCTCGTGGTACCACCAGAAGATACGCCTGTGGCTCTTTCCAGGGAACCATCAGCGCCCTATTCTGCGTAAACGCGTCCAAAAAAGGAGTCCGTATGAGTCAGAAAAATGAGTTTGGTCAACCGGTTGGGGAAGCGCTTCCGGACTGGCAACCGCGCCCGCATCCGGGTCGTGAAACCCTGGAAGGCCGTCTGTGCCGCCTCGAACCTTTACGGGCAGAACATGCCGACGCGCTGTTTGCTGCCTATCAGCTGGCGGAAGACACTCGCGCCTGGACATGGCTGCTGCGCGAACCGGACACCGACGTGGAAAGCTACCGCGCGTGGGTGCAAAGTGTGGTGAGCTTACCGGACCCGATTCATTTCACCGTCATCGATAAACAGCGCGGGCAGCCGGTTGGCACGCTGGCGCTGATGCGCATCGACAGTAAAAATGGCGTCGTTGAAGTGGGCCATGTGCATTTTTCACCGCTGCTGAGCCGCACCCCGATGTCCACCGAAGCGCAATGGCTGCTGATGCGTTACGCGTTCGACACTCTCGGCTATCGCCGCTACGAGTGGAAATGTAACAGTCTGAATGAGCCGTCACGTCGCGCCGCGCTGCGCATGGGCTTCCAGTATGAAGGGCATTTTCGTCAGGCTTTGGTTATCAAAGGGCACAATCGTGACACCGATTGGTTTTCGATCATCGACCAGGAATGGCCTGAGGTCGATGAGGCAATGCAGAAATGGCTTGCCGCCGACAATTTTACCGCCGACGGCAAGCAGAGGACTTCCCTGGAAAGTTGGCGACAGCCAAAACGTTAACGTCTTTTCTTACGCCCCTGCACGGCTTTAAAGCGGGGGTTTGTTTTGCAAATGACGTACAGCCGCCCTTTGCGTCTTACAATCTGACAATCCGGGTGGCGCTGTTTCGCGCTTTTAAGTGAATTCAGAACCTGCATTTTTAGCCTCGTTTCGCATCAAGAAAGCCGCCAAAACGCTGACGGAAACGCGCCATGCTGCCTTCATTCGAGAAGGTTTTTTGCTTCCCGGTATAGAACGGATGCGACTTAGACGACACTTCAAGGGTGATGTACGGGAAAGTTTCCCCGTCCAGTTCGATTTCCCTGTCGGTTTTAATGGTCGACCCGACTTTGAAGTATTCGTTGGCGCTGGTGTCGTGGAATACCACGGTACGGTAGTGTGGATGGATATCGGCTCTCATAATCAACCCCTATTGTTATAGTATAACATAACAATAAAGTACGCCGACCGGGAATGAATATCAACCATGAGAAATACAAGGTTTTTCTGTTACCAATAAAAAAGGGCGAACATGTCGCCCTTTCCTTTGACCAGATCTATATTCGCCGCGTAGCGTCAGCGGGCGTTTTTTTGTTCCTGGCCCACCAGCAGCGTGGTCAGCGTAAACGACAGCACCAGCGCAATCACCACGCCCGACAGTGCAAAGACAAAATACGGACCGATATAGGCCGGTAAACTGAAAATGCTCGACAAAATGTAGCCGTACAGGCGCACACCGAAAAACGCGATAAACGCTGAGGCCAGTGAACTGGCAATCGTTGCGGCGATAAAGGCCTTTTTATAGCGCGTCAACACGCCAAACAGCGCCGGTTCGGTAATGCCGAGCAGCGCGGAAACCGCCGCCGATAGCGTCACCGTACGGTCCTGGCGATCCTTGCTCAAACGCCAGATAGCAAACGTCGCCCCGGCAACTGCCATATTGGCCATGAACATCATCGGCATCAGCATGTCGTAGCCGCGATCGCTGAAGTTTTGCAGGGCAATCGGCGTCATTGCGTGATGCATCCCGGTCAGGATTGCGACCGGACGGATTGCGCCCACCACCAGTCCGGCAAAGCTCGCTGACACGCTGAACAGACCTTCGATAAACAGCGCCAGCCCTTTACCCAGCCAGATGCCAATCGGACCAATCACCACCAGTGCCGCCAGCGCGCCGATAAACAGCGTCAGCGTTGGCGTGAACACGGTTTTCAGCACCTCCGGCATAATGCTGTCGACCCATTTATGAATGTATTTCAGCGCCAGCACCGAGAAAATCACCGGTATAACGCTCGAGGAATAGTTAAACACCGACACCGGGATCACGTTCATCAGCCACAGCGCGGAAGCCGCATCTGGCTGGTGAGTCGCCAGCGCCTTCGCCGCGTCGATTAAGGTCGGATACATCAGGCAGGCCGCCACCGCCGCCGCGAGGTATTCATTGGTTTTGAAGATTTTCGCTGCGGAAACCGCCAGGAAAAACGGCAGGAAATAGAACACGCCGCTGGCGATAAGGTCGATGACCATCACCGTTTCACTTTTCGGCGACACCACTTTCAGCGCAATTAACCCGGCCAGTAAACCTTTGATCATCCCGGCCCCGGCAATCGCCGGCACAATCGGACCAAACACCCCCGAGACGGTATCCATAAACAGCGATACCAGGCTTTTGCGCCCTTTTGCGTCCGACGCGGCTGGCGCATCACGCTGGCCCAGCGTTTCCTGCAATTGCTCATACCAGCCGTTCACTTTCGGGCCGATGATTATCTGGAACTGATCGCTTTGTAATTGCGCGCCCAGCACGCCGGGTAGCTTCTTAATTTCGCTCTGTTCTATTTTGCTATCATCAATTAAATCAAAGCGTAAGCGGGTCATGCAGTGCCAGACTTTATTGATATTATCTTGCCCGCCGACCAGCTGAATAATCCGGGCGATGGCGTCTCGCGTCCCCATAGTGACTCCTGCGAAGTGTACTTGTTTTGGTTATCCGGATGGTAATCAAGCCCACCGTGTAAAACAAACCAATAAAATTTGAAGGCCCTCACACTTCTCGATCTAATTAGCCACCAATGTCGTTTCCAGGCGCAATTGGTCTGGTTTTTAATTCAATTACCCCTCTATTTCAGACCAAAATATTTATTCCAGAAAAAGGTTTACCTGCCCCTAAAAATAGGGCGAAGATAAATCATCAATCGTGTTCTTTTTTCGTCTCAGACAGGGAGCTTTTTTCCGTGCAACCGACGCTTATTACCGCTATCGACTGCTTCATCACCCGCCCCGACCGCCATAATCTGGTGACGGTGCGCATTACCACTGACAAAGGCGTTATCGGCCTCGGCTGCGCTACATTTCAGCAGCGCCCGCTGGCGGTCAAAACGCTGGTCGATGAATATCTGCGCCCGCTGCTGATTGGCCGCGACGCCAATAATATCGAAGATCTCTGGCAGATGATGAACGTCAACGCCTACTGGCGTAACGGCCCGGCGATGAACAACGCCATGGCCGGGGTTGATATGGCGCTGTGGGATATCAAAGCGCGGCTGGCGAATATGCCGCTGTATCAGCTGTTGGGCGGAAAATCCCGGGATGCAATCGCCGCCTATTCGCACGCCAGCGGTGAAACGCTGGCAGAGCTGTACGTCGCTGTCGATGGGCTGCTGGAAAAAGGCTATCGCCACATTCGCTGCCAGCTCGGCTTTTATGGCGGCACCCCGACGGAATTACATGCGCCGGAAAACCCCTCGTCCGGCGCATGGTTCGATCAGGACCAGTACATGCGCAACACGGTGGAAATGTTCCGCGCCCTGCGCGAGCGCTACGGTCACCGTTTCCATATTCTGCATGACGTACACGAACGCCTGTTCCCGCAGCAGGCGGTGCAGTTAGCCAAACAGCTTGAACCCTACCAGCCGTACTTTATTGAAGACATATTGCCGCCGCAGCAAACCCCGTGGCTGGCACAAATTCGTCAGCAGAGCAGCGTTCCGCTGGCGCTGGGCGAGCTGTTCAACAACCCTGCGGAATGGCACGACGTGATTGTAAATCGGCAGATTGATTTTATTCGCTGCCACGTGTCTCAGATTGGCGGGGTAACTCCGGCGCTGAAGCTGGCGGTGCTGTGTCAGGCCTTTGGCGTGCGTCTGGCCTGGCATGGCCCTGGCGACATGACGCCAATTGGCGTGGCGGTGAATACGCATCTGAATATTCATCTGCACAACGCCGCGATTCAGGAATACATTCCGCGCTCGGCCACCACCGACGCGGTATTCCCCGGCGCACCGGAAGTCAAAGATGGCTACGTATATCCGCCGCAGGCCAACGGCATTGGCGTCGATTTCAACGAAGCGCTGGCCCTCGCGCATCCGGTGGTGTACCGCCCGCATGAATGGACCCAAAGCCGCCTGCCAGACGGCTCGCTGCACACGCCGTAATCAGCCTGGCTGCTGGCGGAATGCGAGGTTATCGCGGTTATGCGGAATCACGTAGGTGCAGGTGTAGTTGATGTCGATAATGTCGCTGACGGCGTAGACCTGCCCACCCGCCAGAATGCCACGGTTATTGATGAGCATCGCCGGGCTGCCCTTTTTGCAGCCCAATAATTCCGCCTGTTCCCGACTAACGTTTACCGCCCGATAGGTCGTGAGCATGTGCGAAATTTGATAGCCCTTTTCCAGAACATATTGCTGTAACGATCGTTCGATAACCTGCTGATTGAGGTCAGCGAACGCCGTCGACGGCATGCGCGACACCTCGATTTGCACTGGGCTGTCGTCCACATAGCGCAGACGACAAAACTGCCAGATAAAATCATCATCCGTTAGCCCGAATATCTGTTGCTCCTCGCGATTCGGGCGTTTTTTATGCAGGCTTATCATCCGATAACGCATCTGGTCGAAACGCTTTTCGGTAATCGAGTTGTACACCAGCGGATTATTTCGCGCCTGTTCGTTAATCCAGCATCCCGATCCCTGCACAATTCTGACGACGCCAATACTCGCCAACTTTTCCAGTGCCTGACGCACCGTAAAGCGCGACACGCCATATTCCTCTGCCAGCTGTCGTTCAGGCGGCAGTTTGCGCGGGGCCGCATCACCCTGCTGATAAATTTTGCTGAGCAGATCCTGCGTGACGAACTCATTTTTTTTCATCGGCGCTTCCCAAATTAGTCCTTTGAAAAAAGACAGTTAACCCTATCATTGCATATAATTGGCAGAATATGACGAATTCAGCGCTGAAAGGAAAACAGGCCCATGACAAGTAAAAGAACGATCGGTCTGGTCGTGGGCGTGCTAATCCTCTCGGTCCTGTTGCCGGTCACGCTCAGCGTGTGGCTCGCGCATTATCAGGCAGAAAAAGAATTTACCCGTGACCTGAATAACTATGGCGAACGCGTCATTTTTCGCACCCATCAGGTGGTGGAACAGGGCAAATCGGCGCTTAAAGACGTCGACGCATTCCAGGGCAAAACCTGTAGCGAATCCCACCTACAGACCATGCGTCGCGCATCTTTCACCCACCGCGACGTGCAGGAAATCATCGCGCTCGATGGTCTGAAACCGCAGTGCTCATCGCTGGAAAGCCACAGCCGCGAAATGCAGTTTCCGCCCACGAACCGCCAGACGCCGGACGGCTATCGCGTTTGGCTAACCAACAGTAACGACTTGGGCATCAATCATGACATGGTGGCACTGGCGAGCCAACGTCATATGGTGATGATTGATCCCGGCTCATTTGTCGACGTTGTGCCCTTCGCGCAATGGACTATCAACACCGTGCTGATTGGCAGCCAGAGCGGCGGTATCGTCGCCCAAAGCGCACCGTTTGACCTGTTGCTATGGCAGCAGGAGCGCCACAAAGGCGACCACACCTTTGAGCACGATGGCATGCTTTACAACTTGCGCGACTACCCGGATATCGGCTTGTCGCAGGTGGTCTGGGCTCCTGTTGCGCCGCTGGCTGACAAATGGCACCAGCAGTTGCTGCTCTGGCTGCCGCTCGGCGTGTTAATCAGCGGGCTCGCATCACTGCTGATTCTGCGCATGGTGCGCAATCTGCAATCGCCCTATCACCGTATGCTCGACGCCATCAACGCCCGCAGCCTCGACGTGTATTATCAGCCGATTGTCTCGTTACGCTCGGGCCGCATCGTTGGCGCAGAAGCGCTGGCACGCTGGCGACAGCCTGACGGCACCTTTTTGTCACCGGAGATTTTCGTTCCGCTGGCCGAACAAACCGGGCTGATTACGCGTCTGACCGGCCTTATCGTCGAGAAAGTATTTGAGGATTTGGGTTCGTGGCTGAAGCAGCATCCGACCCAGCACGTCTCGATCAATCTCGATCCGCAGGATTTGATCACCACGCGGTTACCTGCCCAGCTCGCGCAGCAGTTGAACAAATGGAGTTTAACGCCGTCACAGGTGGCGTTAGAGCTAACCGAACGCAGCTTTATCGATTTGAAAAACAGTGCCAGCACCCTGAGCCAGCTGCGTCAGGCGGGATATGCGCTATACATCGATGATTTCGGCACTGGCTATTCCAGTCTCAGCTATCTGCAAAATCTCGACGTCGACATCATCAAAATCGATAAGTCATTTGTCGATGCACTGGAGTTTAAAAACGTCACCCCGCACATCATTGAAATGGCTAAATCATTGCAGCTGGCGATGGTGGCAGAAGGTGTGGAAACTGAGTGCCAGCGCCGCTGGCTGGCGGAGCATGGCGTGCAGTTTGGTCAGGGCTGGCTGTTCTGCAAAGCGCTGCCGAAGGCGGAGTTCATCACCTGGGCACAGAAAAACCTCGCGCAGGGATGAACTATCCTTAATGCCTGAGCCTAACCCAGGAGCGCCCGTATGCAAAAGAAACCCTGGCCGTTGCACGACGTTCGGCACTGGCTTGAACCCGGACCGGTGGTGCTTATCAGCAGTCACTGGCAAGGGAAAAGCAACATCATGACCCTCGGCTGGCACACCATTCTTGAGTTTTCACCTTCCCTGGTCGGGCTCATGATTTCCAGCGGCAATATCAGCTTCGACATGATTCGCCAGAGCGGCGAATGCGTCATCAATCTGCCTGATGTGTCGCTCGCTGACACGGTGGCCAGGATCGGCAACTGCGATGGCGACCAGCATGACAAGCTCGCGGAATTTGGTCTGACTGCGGAAAAAAGCGAGCGCATCGCGGCCCCGTCGATTGCAGAATGCCACGCAAATTTTGAGTGTCGGGTGTATGACGAGGCGATGGTGGATCGCTACAATTTCTTTGTCATGGAGGTTATCGCCGCGCGCGTGAAACCGCAGCCAGAATGGCCGCAGACCTTACATTACACCGGAAACGGCGTATTTCGCACCGACGGCGAACGGCTCGACAAACGTCACCTGTTCACCAAAGTGTCCTGAATAAAACGGCTGGCGGCACGCCGCACAGCCGCATTCATCATTTACTCATCGAGGATCGGGGCGAAGCCGCCATAAATCATCCGTTTACCATCAAACGGCATGCTGTCGCCCATCTCTTTCATCCGTGGATCGGCCATCATCTTCGCGTTGGCCGCATCCCGAACCTCTTTCGAGGGGTATTCAATCCAGCTGAAAACCACTTCTTCATTGTCTTCGGCTTTTACCGCCATGCGAAAATCGGTCAGCTTGCCGTCCGGCACATCGTCTGCCCAACATTCCACCACGCGGGTTGCACCAAACTCTTTAAACAGCGGTGCCGCCTTTGCCGCCAGCGCGATATACGCCTCCTTTTTGTCCGCAGGCACGGCAACGACAAAACCATCAACATACTTCATGAGATAACCTCCGAAGTGAACGGTGCGGCCAGCGTTTCTGACCGCATCCGGCGTTGATAAGTTTAGTCGCGACGCCAGCTGAACGCATAACGCAGGCGGCGCGATGGCAACAGGAATTCTGGCGATACGCTCGGGCTCCATGAATCATCACCGCCGACGCCCATGTGGAACGCGTCCAGGTTCAGCCAGCAGCCAACTTCTTCACGCAGTAAATGCTGATGGCTCACGGCATGCAGCTGCTGTTGACCATAGCGGCTCAGGCCAAAATGAAACGCGCCCTGCCAGAGATTATCGCCATAGCGCAGTTCGCGGGTGTCGCAGCGCAGGCCATTTTCAGTGGGGAAAACATACGGCGTATGCAGTTTTTCAAGCGGCAACGTCCAGCGCCCCTGACGCGCGGCAAGCTTTCTGTCCGGGTAGTTTTCATGCGGTCCAAGGCCCAGCCACGATGCCTCTGGCGCAATCTCTGCCAGCTGACAGCACAGGCCAATGCGCGCAGGCTCAGGGATATCGGTCGCCACGGTGACGTCGATTTCTGCGTGTAGTATGCCGTTGCCGTCGATGCGCCAGCGCTTATCCGAGATAAACAGCGCTTTCTGTTGATGCGCCCAAACGTGGCGCGTGTGTATCGCCACGTCATCGCCCTGCTGGCGGGCTTCACAGTGCAGCAGGCGGGCATTCATGGCGTACAGTCCGGCGGCCTTCCAGCGCTCAACCCAGGCGTTCGGATCGATGCGCGTGGCTTCGCTGACGCCAATATCGTTATCCAGCGGCGCACGGGTGAAGTTATCCATCACTGGTGTCAATAATCCCGGCTGCTCGTCACGCCACCACTGGCTCAGATGTCCGCTTTCCCGGCAAAAAGCCCAGCGCTGGCTACCGTGGGTGACGGTGAAGGCTTTTTCACTCACGGCCAGCTCCGGAGCCTGACCCGCAACATACGGGGCAGGCTCCGCGAGCGGCGCAGGCAGCGGCCACTGATCCCAGGCGCAAAGATGATTTGCCTCAGACCAGGCGGTGGCCTCGGTTTGCCACACCTCAACGTTCAGCCAGATTTCACCCTCGCCCGCAGGCAGCGTAATGTCTGATAATTCAAGCCATTGGCTGCTCTGCGGTGCCAGATTAAGCTCGCACTCACCTTCCCCCAGACGTTCGCCGTCGCGCGAAATCCACCAGCACAGACGCTCGTTATCGCTGTAACGGAACAGGTATTCGCTGCTGATTTCCACACACAGCGGCGCGAGAGAATGCAGACGGAACTGGAAAAACTGCTGCGCGCGTTTGGCTTCAAACAGCGCCGGATGCGGCGTGCGATCCGGGAAAACCAGGCCGTTCATGCAGAACTGGCGATCGTTGGGCGTGTCGCCAAAATCTCCGCCGTAGGCCCAAAATGTCTGCCCATTCGAATCGGTTTTACACAGCGCCTGATCGACCCAGTCCCAGACGAAGCCGCCCTGTAAACGTGGGAACTCGCGGAACGCCTGCCAGTATTTGGCAAAGCCGCCAAAGCTGTTGCCCATCGCGTGGGCGTATTCACAAAGGATCAGCGGCCGCGTTTCACCTGGCAGGCCAATCCATTTTTTCAGCGACCATTTCGGTACCGCCGGGAACGGCTGATCCTGATCAACACGCGCATACATCGGGCAGACGATATCGGTCGCGGCGCTATTCGCCCCGCCACCTTCGTACTGCACCGGCCGCGTCGGATCGGTGCTTTTCAGCCAGTGATACAGCGCATCGTGGTTCGCGCCGTGTCCTGATTCATTTCCCAGCGACCAGATAACGATCGACGGATGGTTGCGATCGCGGCTCACCATGCGCGTCACACGCTCGCTCATCGCCGGTAACCAACGTGGATCGTCCGCCAGACGACTCATCGGCACCATGCCGTGGGTTTCAATATTCGCCTCATCCACCACGTACAGGCCGTAGCGATCGCATAGCCGATACCACAGCGGATGATTGGGATAATGCGAGCAGCGCACGGCGTTAAAGTTATTCTGCTTCATCAGCAAAATATCCTGCCGCATCGTGGTCTCATCTACGGCTTGCCCGGTTTGTGGGTGATGCTCGTGGCGGTTCACGCCGCGGATAAGCAGCGGTTTGCCGTTGAGGGTCAGCAGGCCATCAATGATGGCTACCCGACGAAAGCCAACATCGCAGGCTTCGGTTTCCAGCGCCTGGCCGTCGGCGTCAAACAGGGTGATCGTCAGTCGATAAAGATTCGGGATCTCGGCACTCCACAATTCCGGTTCGTTAACCGGAATGGCCAGCGCCAGCCGTTCGGCCCAGTTGCCGCGCTCATCGACAGTGTCGCTGCCCGGCTTTTGCCGTTGGCGGCCAATTTCCTCGCCATCACGCCAGAGCACCGCTTCCACTTCGGTTTCGTTAAACGCCTCACCTTCCAGCGCCACGTTAAGCTTGAGCACGCCGCGGCTGAAATCCTCGTTCAAATCCGTGACGTGATAATAATCAGCAATCCGCGTCGCGGGCTTATGCAGCAGCGCGACATCGCGGAAAATGCCGCTCATCCGCCACATGTCCTGATCTTCCAGATAGCTGCCGTCGCACCAGCGCAGCACCATCACCGCCAGCCGGTTACGTCCGGCCACCAGCACCTCGCTGAGGTCAAATTCCGCAGGCAGGCGACTGTCCTGGGAATAACCAATCCACACGCCGTTGCACCACAAATGAAACGCGGAGTTCACGCCGTCGAACACAATTCTCGTCTGCCCTTTTTGCAGCCAGCTTTCCGGCACCTCAACGTCGCGCGAATAGCAGCCTGTCGGGTTGTCGGCAGGCACCTGCGGCGGAGTGACCGGAATGGGATAGGTGACGTTGGTATAAATCGGCGTATCAAAACCCTGCATCTGCCAGTTCGACGGTACCGGCATGGCGATGGCGTCGGGCAAATCGCGTTCGAGCCAGGCATCCGGCACCGCTTCAGGGGCGCTAAAGAAGCTAAAACGCCACTCACCGTTGAGGGATTTTAGCGAAGCTGAAGCCGCATCTTGCTGCCCCGCAAGTGGATCGCGCCAGCTGTTCATCGGCGCGTGGGCCGCTAAACGATGCCATTGGGTGACGCCGGGGTTTTCCCAGTCACGACGAGCCAGTTGCAGAGCCAGGGTGGTAGGTGCAGATGTCATCAGATAAACCTCTTTGCGAAGCGCTCACAATTTCAATCAGAATGCACCGATCGGAAAGAAGGGTAAAGGATCCTGTCGACAAGAAGCGAACACGATCACAAAGCGATCATGGCAGGCCCAGTTTATTCGCCAGCGCCGCCAGTTGGTGTAAACGATGGGCCAGATCTTCCGGCAGTGCCTGCTGAGCAGGCGCGGTTGATCCACGCACCACCAGCGTCACCGGCAGCCGGGTCTGGCTGATAACGCCTGCCTCGCGTTCGCCCGTCAGCCACTCAACGCCCTGCTCGCCCGCTTCGCGAAACGCCTGACGAATGGTGGTCAATGGCGGTGTAAACCATGCGCTGTCGGTGGTGTCATCATAGCCGACGACCGACAGCTGCCCCGGCACCGCAATGCCCTTTTCAGCACAGGCCCGCAGCACGCCGAGCGCCATCTGATCGTTCGCCACCAGTACCGCGTCAGGTTTAGTCGCATTCGCCAATAAACCGTGAGCTTTTTCATACCCCGACTGCGCGCTCCAGTCTCCGCTGGCTACCGCGCATGGCGTCAGCCCAACCGCTGCAAGCGACTGCTGCCAGCCAGCCAGGCGCGCCCGCGCCGAGACGGATGTTGCAGGCCCTGCCAGTAGCGCAATATGTAAATGCCCCTGTTCAAGCAGATGCGTCACGCCAAGCTGCGCCCCCTGCGAAGGGCTGAACACGAGGCTGTTCACCGCCGCCTGTTCACTGACATCAAGAAATAGCACCGGCAGCGGCGCGGCCAGCTCCCGTAGCCGCTGCGCAACGTCATCTTCCAGCGGGACGTTGATCATCAGGCCATCAACGCGCTGTGCCAGCAGTTCCTGCACCGCCTCCCGGCAGCAGGTTTCCGCATTATCCGTGACCATCGAAATCAGCACCGCGTAGCCTTGCTCACCCGCACGCTGTTTCACCGCTGATGCGATTTGCGACGGCGCATGCAACGCCAGATCGGCGCTGATAAGCCCCAGCGTCGGCTGGCGCTTTCCCGCCAGAAGCTGCGCGCCACGGTTGGGAACATAGTTGAGTTCAGCCATTGCGCGCTCGACGTTTTCACGCGTGCGCGCCGAGACGTGCGCCGCCTGATTTATCACGCGAGAAACGGTCTGATAGGAAACGCCCGCCACACGGGCTACATCGTACAGGGTGGTGGTTTTCATATTTCCGACATCCGGGAAGCAATGCCGTCAGTGTAACGGATAATTTTGGGGCTGACTGTGAGCGCTTCGTAAATTAGCTCAGTACTTTCTCTTTTTTCAGCACCGGGCGCGCCGCAGATTCTACGCGGAACCACGGTAAACAGAGCTGGATCAACGGGCCAATCGCCAGGGCATAAACCAGCGTACCGATCCCAACGCTGCCCCCCAGAAAATAACCGATAACCAGTACCGTGACTTCAATCGTGGTGCGGATCCCTCGAATCGACCAGCCGGTGCGGGCGTGGATCCCCGTCATCAGGCCATCGCGCGGCCCGGGGCCAAAACCGGCACCGATGTACATCCCGGTCGCCAGCGCGTTCAATATCACCGCGATGACCATCATCCCACTTCGCAGCCACAGTGCATCCGGCGCGGGAATCACCGCAATCGTGGCATTCGCTGCCAGGCCGAGCACAATCACATTACTGATAGTTCCGAGTCCCGGGCGCTGGCGGATGGGGATCCACAGCAGTAATACCAACGCCCCGGTGAGGATCATCACCGTGCCGATATCCAGTGAGAAGACTTTACCCACCCCAAGATGAAACACATTCCAGGGATCAGCGCCCAAATTGGCCTGCACAAACATCCCGGTGGAAATCCCATACAGGCACAGCCCGACGTACAGTTGCAGTAAACGACGCAGCATAGCGACCTCTATATTCGTTGCTGAAAAACGCATCATCGTTAAAAATGGACTTATTATTAATGACCAGTTTTATAAAAGTGGACTGCTATGTCTCTTCGTCGTTCCGGTAGTCAGTCGCTGGTGAGCCTGCTGGGCCACTGGCAGGAAACCCCGTCCCGCACCCCACTCTGGCGTCAGTTGGCCGAGGCGCTGCGGCTGTTAATTCTTGACGGTCGCCTGGCGCTCGACAGCCGTTTACCTGGCGAACGCGAGCTGTCGACCGCGCTCGGCGTAAGTCGCACCACGGTTGCCAGCGCGCTGGCCCAGCTGCGTGATGAAGGCTACGTGGTCAGCCGTCATGGCAGCGGTTCCCGGGTGATTCTGCCGGCGCAGCAGCCTCAGGTTCCGACCAGAATGAACACCGTGCAGGCGCTGGACTTATCCATTGCCGCACTCAACGCCGGGCCAGAAATTCATCAGGCTTATCATCACGCGCTGTCTCTTTTGCCACAGCATTTAGCCAGCACCGGTTACGATCAGCAGGGTTTACCGGCACTGCGAGAAACCATTGCGCAACACTATTGCGCCCGCGGTTTGCCAACGCGCGCTGACGAAATCATGATCGTGAACGGGGCGGTGAGCGGACTGGCCTTGATTCTGCGGCTGTTGACTGGCCCTGGCGATCGGGTGGTGGTCGACAACCCAACTTATCCGCTGGCGATTGCAGCGATCCAGGGTGCGTCCTGCCGCTCGGTTGGTGTGTCGCTGCCCGCAGAAGGCTGGGACGTAGACGGTCTCACCGCCACATTCGCGCAAACGTCACCGCGTCTGGCGTATCTGATGCCTGACTTTCATAACCCGACCGGACGTTGTATGGACGGCCCGACTCGCCAGCGCATCGCCGATCTTTCAGCGCGCACCCGCACTACGCTTGTGATTGACGAAACAATGGTCGATCTCTGGTACAACGCCCCACCGCCACCGCCGCTGGCTGCATTCAACAGCAATGCGCCGGTGATAACGCTGGGTTCTACAGGCAAAAGTTTTTGGGGCGGTCTGCGGCTAGGGTGGATCCGCGCCTCATCGCGCACGCTTTCTTCGCTGATACAGGCGCGCGATACGCTGGATTTAGGCTCGCCGTTGCTGGAACAGCTTGCCACCGGCTGGCTGCTGGAAAATGCCGATCACCTGCTGCCGCAAAGACGACAGATGCTCGCCGCCCGTCGGGATATGTGCAGCGCGTTAATGGCGGAATATTTCCCTCAGTGGCGCTATACGCAGCCGGAAGGTGGGCTGTCATTCTGGGTGGAATTACCGGATATGCTCTCGACGCTGTTTGCTGCGCGGGCCGAAAGTGTGGGGATTCATTTGGGAACGGGGACGCGCTTTGGACTGGCCGGGGCGTTTGATCGATGGCTACGGTTGCCGTTTACGCTGGACGATGAAACGCTACGAATCGCCTTCAAAACCTTGCAACCCGTCTGGAATTCTCTGAACGGTCAGCAGAATAATTTACGAGCAAGAAAAGTAATCTACTAAAATCGCGACGAGCAAATAGCGACTATTTGCTCGTCCACTATATCGTCCGTGATATGTGAGATGATTATGTCTTTATTATCGCCGACAATTATCCTGTTCTCAGGTTTCAGTATCACGGGTATATTAATGCTGGCGTGGGATCGGGAAGCCTTTGACTGAGATAATAAAGCTGTCACCGTCTTTTTTAATTTTTGCACCGGTGTCGCACCAGTCGGATGCAATGCGAAAGAACTCATCGCTGCCGACATTCCAGTTCAGGCGTACATGCTTAACATACCCGGAGCGGAGCATTTCACAGGCTTCGCCGTAGTTAGCGGCTGTTGAAAGTTGTTGTTTCATTTTCTCTTCTTCAGAATTTTGCGTATCGCTTTGATTTCTTTAGGAGTAAGAGGGGATGATGATTCTTCGGTATGCTGACTGTCTACCTCGCCTTCGGATACTCCCACCTCTGATGCCGTTTCTAGCGCCAGCTGCAGCAGACGTTGTGTTGCTGCGCTCAAGGTCTCGTTATGGACTTCCGCATAATGACGTAATTGCTCTTTTAAATCGTTTTCAATTTTAACATTCAAAACCGCAGTAGCCATGTTCAAACTTCCCGTGCAATAAATTAACATAATTAATACACGAAGATAGCGGACCGATCCACAGATATATTTTACTTATGATCGAGATACATTATCACCCAAATTCATTGTCGGCCTAATATATGACAGTTACATGACAGTAATATTTCATTTCTGTGACGATAGCGGCAGCAAAGCAGATAAATATTTAATATTCGGAAAATGCATGGGACACGCTGAGAGGGCTTCTCGCTGTTGCTTTCATTTTTCAGACTTTATTGCGCAACACTCCGTGCATCTTGCGCAATATCGCATAAGCCGCAGACAACAAAAAAATAGTCCCGTAGTTTATTATCGCCTCTAAAACAATAACGCAGAGGCGGACCTTGTTAGTCAGGCAGATTATTAATCTTCAGTTTGTACCCACCGCGCTCATAGTCGATATATTTATTCTTTTTTAACGAGGAGACAACATTTAGAATACTGCTGCGTGACAATCCGGTGCGTTCCTGAATATAGTTAAGAATGTTAACGCGGTATTTTCTCTCCGTGGGAAGTTTATCCAGTTCTTGTAGATATTGATGAACTACGGGCGGAGTGCGTTGATTGACAATCTGCATATCGCGATACACCATGAAGGTGGTGTGGTAGGTTGATAACTCTGCGACCGCTCGCCATAAACCGAGTCGTTCAATCTCGGGGATCACACGCGATGCATCTACGCGAATGAGTGTACACGCCGTCTCGGCTCGAATAAGGTTACTGCGGATAGGACAAAACATTTCTGTAAAACCAAGGACATGGGGCTCGCTCGATGACCCCAAAAGGAGTCCATCAGATATCCTTAATACTGAGACTTCCCCTTGTATGACAAGATAAATATAAGATTTATCACGCGTTCCCCAGGCAATTCTTTTTCGTGCAACAATATGTATTTGTTCGCCTAAAGGCGTCAGAGCTTTGATTAAAGTGTCAATTGCATCATCGGGACGTTTTGGTGGGCAAATCACCATATTCCATTCCTCTTTAATATCAAAATTAGCACTGCCAAATAAAAATTGCAGAATAATTATAGAGCGAAGACTATGGTATTACACCCCTATGATATTAATGAAACTAAAGAAACAGCATTAAATTTAAAATTAAACAAAAGCGCTTTCATTTTGCACAAAACCCAAGAAAGTTCTGATGCATGAAACGGCCAGACATATAAAGAACAGCGCGTAACAAGCAAAACTATTCTTTATTTAGTCCTCTCGTCAGGCCTGTTGTTTATGCTGGTATTGCGTAGCGTGCACAGCCAACACCGGCGAACGGTGGCGAACGGTGGCATTGCCTGAAAGGAATGAAAAAAAATAGAAAAGAAGGAGGAAATCAGTGAGTTACTCAGAAATGGGTGGGGGCCCTGCCAGCTACATCCCGGCACACACGTCGTCTGCCCTGGCTGCTTCCTTCCGGATCTGACCTGGTGAACAGAGTAGCGTTGCGGGAGAACCAACAGAGCCCCCATTGAGAGCGTTATTCCTAACGCGCTGGCGCATTATCCCTGTGCGGCCCGGCAATTGCAACCCACCGCGGTCTGGATGATGGTTTATTGTGCGACTGTGCCTTTCCTGGCGTCCTGCGAGAACAAGATTTCCATATTGCGAACTTGCTCTCAGCAAAACCTGGGAGAGTGTCCAGACTGATTTAATGCCATAGGGCATCCGTCTTTCTTCTTTTTCAGGGGTCGACAATGATCAATTCACTGCCTTTGACACTCACGCTGCCAATGCCCGCTATCGACGAAGTGACTCTTGCCCATCAGGGGCTGAATTATTTACGCCCGGATGTGGTGCTGGATTTTATCAGCGTTAGTCCCAATGCATTACTGTTTGTCACGCCAGTTGCTGTGCTGTTCGCCTCGCTTGGCGTGGTGGGCCACGTGCCGCTGCGCAGGTTGCCCGTCGCGGTTTCCGGGCGCGTAACCTATCCCATCAGCACCCAGGTGCTGCCGGAATTACGCGGTAAGTTAATTATCAACACCGCCTCCAGGAAGCTGAAATTCCTTGAAAATCAGGTGGTCAAACGCGATGAGTTTGCCCCAAGTACGTCGCAGGTCATTGGCCTGGCCCTGGAGTTTACCTTCCAGCAGCCCGAGTGATCTGCGCCTTCACAAGCTGAAGTGCGTCGCTTATCCTGTGCTTTTCCCCACAGGAAAGCGCTATGGAACCCATTGATTCATTTCCGCACCGGGTGTGGCAAATTGTTGCAGCCATCCCGGAAGGTGCAGTCACGACCTACGGTGACGTCGCGCGGCTGGCGGGTTCACCACGCGCGGCACGTCAGGTAGGTGGCGTTCTGCGCCGTTTACCGGAAGGATCAACCCTGCCGTGGCATCGGGTAGTGAATCGTCATGGCAATATTTCTTTGACCGGCCCAGATCTTCAACGTCAGCGCCAGGCGCTACTGTCGGAAGGCGTTCAGGTCTCGGGTAGCGGCAGAATTGATATGCAGAAGTATCGCTGGAATTACTGATCCCTCCCCCGCGAGGAGGAGGGAAACCGACGTTATGGGATTTGCGTCGGGGCAGGTACGGCGGACGACGGGTTCACCTGAGTCGGTGAAGTCGACGGCACGGTTGTTGCCGCACCACCATCAGTCGCCACCGGCACTGGAGTTTGCTGCACAGGCACCAGCGTCAGGTCAGCTTTGGTACCACCGTTATTGATAACCGGCTGCACCGTATCGGTAATGAACACCAGTTTATCGTTGATGGTCACCGCCGCACTCAGCAGGATCCGCGCGTTTGGCTGAATATCTGCCGGGTTATACGGCAGCACGAAGCTGAACGGCGCCTGTTTCCCTTCCGTACGCGTGACTTTCTGAGAAAGCACTTTCGACGGCGCATCTGCCAGAGAAGCATCCGACAGCGTTACCGTCAGCACCGCATCCGGTGGCAAGGCCACTTTCTGGCGGATCCAGGCGGTACCGGAAACGTTAGGTTGCTGAATTACAGGTTGTGTAGCCTCAGAGGGGTTCGGGCTTGGTGCTGGTGTCTTGATATCCGCACTTTTTTGAGCACAGGCAGACAGTGCAACCGCAACCGCTAAACCACTTAACATGTGCACGAGTTTCATTATGTTCTCCTTATCATCCATGCACTCACAGGATTAAATCCCGCAAGAGTGAGTGGTTAAAACATTTGTGACGCAGTAAGTGTGGCACAGATCTCAGATATTTGCCTGTAATCGCGCCGTTATTCAGATAATTGCACCCATCGGACCACTTCGAAAACTGCGTTATACTGTGGCTATTCCCGCGCAGAACGCGGTCTTTTTACCTTTGAGGACATTTATGAGTCAGGCTCTCTCTAATCTGCTAACCCTGTTAAATCTGGAAAAAATTGAAGAGGGATTGTTCCGCGGTCAAAGTGAGGATCTGGGCTTACGCCAGGTATTTGGCGGCCAGGTCGTCGGTCAGGCGTTGTATGCCGCCAAAGAAACCGTGCCTGTCGACCGTCTGGTGCATTCGTTCCACAGCTACTTTTTACGCCCAGGCGACAGCCAGAAAGCAATTGTGTATGACGTGGAAGTCCTGCGCGATGGTAATAGTTTCAGCGCCCGCCGCGTGGCTGCTATCCAGAATGGCAAACCGATTTTCTATATGACAGCCTCTTTCCAGGCGCCGGAATCGGGTTACGAACATCAAAAACAGATGCCGCTGGCCCCTGCTCCTGATTCGCTGTCATCCGAAACGGATATCGCCCGTCAGCTGGCGCATCTGCTGCCCCCACAGGTGAAAGAGAAGTTCCTGTGTGATAAACCACTGGAGATCCGTCCGGTCGAGTTCCATAACCCGATGAAGGGCCACGTGGCTGAGCCAAAACGCCAGGTATGGATCCGCGCCAACGGCACGGTGGCCGATGATTTCCGCGTGCATCAGTATCTGCTGGGCTATGCGTCTGACTTTAACTTCCTGCCGGTTGCCCTTCAGCCACACGGCGTGGGCTTCCTCGAAAAAGGGATGCAGGTGGCGACGATTGACCATTCCATGTGGTTCCATCGCCCGTTCAATATGAATGAATGGCTGCTGTACAGCGTGGAGAGCACGTCTGCTTCTAGCGCGCGCGGTTTTGTACGCGGTGAGTTTTATACGCAGGATGGTGTGCTGGTGGCGTCGACGGTACAAGAAGGGGTGATGCGTAACCGCGGTTAGGCGTTTGCGCACCCGGTCGGTCCCTCTCCCATCGAGAGAGGGGCAAATACTGAAAACGGCAATCTCTGGATTGCCGTTTTGCTTTTACTTAAGCGTTATACGCATTCTCGCCGTGACTGTTGACGTCCAGACCTTCGCGTTCCTGTTCTTCCGGAACACGCAGTCCCACAGTCAGGTCAGCCAGTTTATAACCGATGAAAGCCACCACGCCAGACCACACAATCGTCAGACCGATACTTTCCAGCTGTACCAGAACCTGATGGCCCATGGTCACGCCTTCCGCATAGCCGACGCCACCCAGTGAAGTCGATGCGAAGATACCGGTCAGGACGCAACCTACAATCCCGCACACGCCGTGTACACCGAACACATCGCATGGGTCATCCACACGCAGCCAGCGTTTCAGAGCCGTAACGCCCCACAGACCGGCCAGGCCCGCAGCGATACCGACAATCAGGGATCCCCCCACGCCGATGTAACCACAGGCAGGAGTGACCGCAACCAGACCAGCGATAGCACCGGAACATGCGCCCAGCAGAGAAGGCTTACCGCGTACCGCCCACTCACCGAAGACCCAGGCCAGAATCGCAGCCGCAGTCGCCACTACGGTGTTCAGGAAAGCGAGTGCAGCAATTTCGTTGGCGGAACTTGCGGAACCGGCGTTAAAGCCGAACCAGCCCACGTACAGAATGGCAGTCCCGGTGAAGACCATCGGCAGGTTATGCGGTTTGAACGCTTCTTTGCCAAAGCCCACGCGTTTGCCAATCAGGTATGCGCCCACCAGCCCCGCAACTGCGGCGTTGATGTGAACAACGGTGCCGCCCGCGAAGTCCAGCGCGCCGTGCGTGGCCAGCAAACCGCCGCCCCATACCATGTGCGCAATCGGTACGTAGGAGAAGGTCATCCACACCACCACGAAAATCAGCACTGCGGAGAAACGAATACGTTCTGCCAGCGAGCCGACAATCAGACCGACGGTGATACAGGCGAACGAGCCCTGGAAGGCCACGTGGATGTACTGATAGAAGGTGCCCATCAGCGCTTTCAGTTCAATGCCTTTCAGCAGTACCCAGTCGAAGCTGCCGAAGAAGTTGCCGCCGGTGCCGAACGCCAGGGTATAGCCGTAAACCACCCACAGCACGCAAACCAGTGCGAAGGTGACAGTGACCTGCGTCAACATGGAAAGCACGTTTTTGCCACGGATCAGGCCGCCGTAAAACAGCGCAATCCCAGGGATACTCATAAACAGCACCAGCGCGGTGCTGATCATCATAAAGGCGTTGTCAGCTTTATCGGCGACCGCAGGCGCCGCCAGAGCCAGGCCCGGCAACAGTGCCAGTACAGCTGGGGCAATTTTCAGTAGAGTTTTGTTCATTTTCTCGATCCCTATCACTGTGTGCCAGGAGTTACAGAGCCGCTTCGTCGGCTTCGCCGGTACGAATACGAATGACGCGTTGCAGCTCGGCGACGAAGATCTTGCCGTCGCCAATCTTGCCGGTGTACGCCGCTTTACTGATCACGTCGATCACCTCATCGAGTTGATCGTCAGCGATCGCCACATCGATTTTCACCTTCGGCAAAAAGTTGACGCTATATTCGGCACCGCGGTAAAGCTCGGCATGGCCTTTCTGACGCCCGAAGCCTTTCACTTCGGTAACGGTCAGCCCCTGAATACCAATGGAAGACAGCGCTTCGCGAACGTCTTCGAGTTTGAATGGTTTAATCACCACGGTAACCAGCTTCATAGATCCCCTCCAGTCAGAATTCGGTAATGGCGGCAGCTAACACATATGAGGTAAAGCAATCGGCGTGCCAAAAATTAAAACCGGAGGTCATTCAGAGGATTCTGGCCTTTTCTGTGGCTGCGGAGAGCAACGCAGTTCGACTTAACGAAAATGAGAGGCAAGAAGGAAAATAAAAACGCACCATTGCGGTGCAAGGTGCGTTTTGTTTTTGCACCAGCGCGCGCTGGTGTAAGTAAATTGCTTAATCGTGGTGCATCAGGCGATAAGCGTTTCTTCTTCAATACTGGCCGCCAGTTCTTCACCGGCAAGCTGCAGTTGATACATTTGCCAGTAACGCCCTTTGGCTTCAAGAAGTTGCTGATGCGTGCCCCGCTCCACCGCCTGGCCACGATGCAGCACCATGATGGTGTCGGCCTCAACGATGGTCGAGAGACGGTGGGCGATCACCACCAGCGTCGTACGCTGTCGAACCAGCGCCAGAGCCTGTTGAATCGCCTGCTCGGTGCCGGAATCGATGTTCGCGGTAGCTTCATCAAGGATCAGAATTTGCGGAGTGTCCACCAGCACGCGGGCCAGAGCCAGCAGCTGTTTCTGTCCGACCGACAGATTGTTGCCCTGCTCGCCGAGCCGAGTGTAAATTCCGTCGCTCATGCTGCGAGCCAGTTCTGCAAGCTGCACCGTTTCAAAGGCCTGCCAGACCTGTGCTTCGCTGATATCACGGCCCAGCGTGACGTTGGCAAAGAACGATTCGGCCAGCACCACCGGGTCCTGCTGAACCATCGCCACGCCCTGACGAATAACGCTGTGGCTGAGTGACGACAGCGGGCGTCCATCGAGGCGAATTTCGCCTTTACTCAGCGGGTAGTAGCCCATCAGCAGGCTGGCGAGCGTACTTTTACCACTGCCGGTATGCCCGACCAGCGCCACAAAGCTGCGCGTCGGCACGCTAATGTTGATGTCCTGTAATACCAGGCGGTCGCCCCGGTAGGCGAAAGAGACATCATCAACGTCGATCGACCCGCTTTGCAGCGGTGCTTCGTCTGTGCCGTAGTTCTGGCGCGGTTTATCCATCAGCTCAAACACGCGCTCGCCCGCCACCACCGCCTGCTGCAGCATCGACTGCTGAGTGGTGAGTTCGATTAACGGTTCATTTAAACGCCCGAGGTAGCTGATAAAGGCATACAGCACGCCGACTTCAATCGTGCCGGTGCTGCTCAGCCCAAACAGCATCAGCAGGCCGCAGAGAATCAGTGAGGAGAACAGGCTCAGCAGCGGACGGAGCAGGAAGCCATCCAGACGCAGGGTCTGCATGCGGGCCATGTAGTGCGAGCGGCTCGCTTCGCCCATCCGTTCGCCAAAACGCGCCTGCTGGCGGAACTGCTGAATGACGCTCATACCGTTGATGACTTCGTTGAAACCGTCGTTGATGTCCGCCAGATAGGCGCGCACGCGACGCACAATCGGCGTGCTGTAACGCTGGTAAATCAGCATCACCACGATAACCGCCGGGAAGATGGCGATCGCCACCAGCGCCATGCGCCAGTCGAGGCTGAACATCGCCACCAGCATCGCGCTGATCAGTGCCGCACTGCGGAGCACCGTAGAAACCACGGTAACGTACAGATCGCGAATCACTTCGGTGTCATTGGTCACGCGTGAAATCAGCTGCCCGACCGGCTGCACGTCAAACTCGCTGAGCGGCTGGCGCAGCGCGGCGTCCATCACATCGGTCCGTAATTGTTGTACCACGCCGACAGCGGCACGGTTAAACAACAGCGACTGCGCATAATGCAAGGATGCCGCCAGCAGCTGCAGGCCAACGTACGATGCGGCAAGACCGATAACAATGCCCCACGGCAGATAGCTTTTCGCCACCATATTATCGATGAAATAGCTTATCAGCAGCGGGCCGGAGACTTCCGCGATGGCGGCAATCCACATCATCACCATCCCGATACCTAACGGCTTACGCCACGGTGAGCCGTAGGCCAGCAGGCGTTTGAGCGTTGGCCAAAGTTGTCCGAAACTACGCATCGGCTTCCTCCTCACGCTGCTCTTCGGGCACGTCATTGAGCGCCGCCTCCAGCTGCTGATAACGATACATATCGCGATACCAGCCGGACTGAATCGCCAGCTGCTCGTGTTCGCCGCGCTGGGCAATGTGTCCATGCTGCATGACGATAATCTCGCTGGCTTCGGTCAAGGCCGACAGGCGATGCGCACTGATAATCACCGTACGCCCTTCGCCCCACTGACGCAGGTTGTGCAGGATTTGATGCTCTGTGCGCCCGTCGACCGCAGACAGCGCGTCGTCGAGGATCAGAATTTCGGCATCCAGTAACAGCGCGCGGGCGATAGAAATACGCTGCTTCTGTCCACCGGACAGCATCACGCCGCGCTCGCCCACTTCCGTGTCATAGCCCTGCGGCAAACGTAAAATGTCTTCATGCACGCTGGCAAGCCGCGCCACGTGCTCAATTTCTTCCTGCGTCGCTCCCGGTTTGCCGAGCGCAATATTGCTGCCCACGGTATCGGAGAACAGGAACGGGGTCTGATTGACCACTGCCAGGCGGCTACGCCAACTGTCGAGCTGGAGCGCCGTCAGAGGGAGATCCTGGAAGCGAATGTCACCTTCGGTGACGTCAAAATGACGCTGGATAAGCGACAACACCGTGGATTTCCCGGCGCCGGTTGGGCCGCAGATCCCCAGCATCTGGCCTGGCTGCAGGCTGAACTGCACATTATGCAGCGTCGGTTTTTCGGTTTGCGGATAGCAGAACTCGCGTATATTCACCGCCAGCGTGCCGCGATCCGGCGTCAGTATTTGCGTACCGTCGTCCACCACCGGCGCTTCAGCGAGCATGTCGCGGATTCGGGTATAAGCGGCACTGCCGCGCTCGACGATATTAAACATCCACGCCAGCGCCAGCATTGGCCAAATCATCAGGCCGAGATACATCATGAAGCTGGTGAGCTGACCGAGCGTGAGGCTACCGTGCACCACCATCCAGCTTCCGCCGGAAATCGCCAGTAAGTTTGCCATACCGATTGCGATGTAAATCGTAGGATCGAAGCGGGCATCCACCCGGGCCACGCGCATGTTTTTCGCGCCTGTATCTGCCGCATCGGCCGCAAACTGCGCCGACTGCCGGTCTTCAAGACCAAAAGCCTTGATCATGCGAATGCTGGTCAGGCTTTCCTGCGTACGGTCATTCAGTCCGGAGAACGCCGCCTGCGCCAGCTTAAAGCGGTTATGAAGCGTGTCGCCGTTACGTTTGATGACCAGCGCCATAATCGGCATTGGCACCAGCGCCAGCAACGTCAGTTCCCAGCTTATTTGAGTCGACATGACGATCAGCACCGCACAGCCCATCACAAGCGAATCCACCAGCGTCAGCACACCTTCACCGGCGGCAAACACCACGCGGTCAACGTCGTTGGTGGCGCGGGCTATCAAATCCCCGGTGCGGTGGCGCAGGTAAAATTCAGGATGCTGACGGCTGAGCTGGCGATAATAATCCTCACGCAGTTCAACGGCGAGCTGATAGGACGCGCCGAACAGCAGCACGCGCCAGACGTAGCGCAGCAGATACACCACCACCGCAATCAGCGCCAGCGTTGCCACCCACATCATGATCCGCGTGGGGGTGTAGTGTTGTTGCGTCACGCCATCTACCACGATGCCCACCACCTTTGGCGGGATCAGTTGCAGAATGGCAATAATGATAAGCAGCAGGACCGCGCCGAGATAGCGGCGCCATTCCCGACGAAAATACCAGCTGAGTTGAGCAAATAATCGCACGCAGAATTACCCAGAGAATTAAGCCTGGACGAACAGGCGTTATTGTTGCAGCCCATTTGGGTCCGTACAGCGCGGAACAGCCGGAGCGTACATGAAGTACGTGAGGATGATTCGCTTCGCTCCCCCTTTGGGTCGCCCTCATGGGCGTTCAAAATTCTTCGAATTTTGTGTGAGCACTGCACGGGCCCAAAGGGGCAAATAAAATAGCCTGGTGGCCAGAGCTTATTCGACCGGCAGCGCGGTGGTGTACTTAATCTGTTCCATCGCAAAACTCGATGTCACGTCAGATAAGCCCGGCACGCTGTTAACCAGTCGTTTGTAAAAGTCGTCGTAGCGTTTCATGTCCGCTACCTGTACCCGCAAAAGATAGTCGTACTCGCCCGCCATGCGCCAGAAGCCAAGCACTTCGGGCATTTGCGTCACCTGTGACACAAAACGGCTGTACCATTCACTGCTGTGATGCTGGGTTTTTATCAGCACGAACGCCGTGAGTCCGAGCCCTAATTTTTCTGCATCCAGCAGCGCCACTCGTGCACGCAAAACGCCTTCGTCTTCGAGGCGTTTCAGGCGTTTCCAGCAGGGCGTAGTGGTCAGATTAACGGCATCGGCGAGTGCCTGCAAAGAGAGGGTGCAATCCTCCTGCAGCAGCGCCAGCAGCTTACGGTCAATTTTATCTATCATTAGCACCCCATGGAGAAAAATATTCTCTCTTAATTGTATTTCAAAGGCTATATAGCAACAATTTTTTCCGTGCTTTCCGTTAAGCTGGGCACAAAATGACAAACAGGACCTAATGATGAACAGCACCTGGGTAAAACACGCCATCAGCGAGATTAACGCCGACTATCAGCGCTCTGCGGACACGCACCTGATTCGCCTGACGCTGCCCGCTTTCCCCGGCATTCAGCTCTACCTGAAAGATGAAAGCACGCACCCGACCGGCAGTCTCAAGCACCGCCTGGCGCGCTCACTGTTTTTATATGGTTTGTGCAACGGCTGGATCAAAGAAGGCACCACGATCATCGAAGCCTCATCAGGATCGACGGCGGTTTCCGAAGCCTATTTTGCGCGCCTGCTCGGCCTGCCGTTTATCGCTGTGATGCCGTCATGCACTGCGAAACGCAAAATTGAACAAATCGAATTTTACGGCGGTCGCTGCCACTTTGTGCAAAGCGCCTGCGAAATCTACGAAGCCTCTGAAATGCTGGCCCGCGAGCTGAATGGTCATTATATGGATCAGTTCACCTACGCCGAACGCGCCACCGACTGGCGCGGCAATAATAACATCGCCGACAGCATTTTCCGCCAGATGCAGCATGAACCTAACCCGGTTCCAGCCCATATCGTGATGAGTGCAGGCACCGGCGGCACATCAGCTACTATCGGGCGCTATATTCGCTGCCAGGGTTATGACACGCAGCTGACGGTGGTTGACCCGCAGAACTCGGTATTTATGGATTACTGGCAGCAGCGCGATGCAACATTGCGCAGCCCGGTTGGCAGCAAAATTGAAGGAATTGGTCGCCCGCGCGTCGAGCCGTCGTTCATTCCTGACGTGGTCGATAACATGCTGCGCGTACAGGATGCAGCAAGCGTCGTCACCGCGCATTGGCTGGAAACGCAGCTGGGCCGCAAAGTGGGGGCTTCCACGGGAACCAATATGTGGGGCGCATTACAGCTTGCCGCGCAGATGCGTAGCGCGGGTCAGACCGGTTCGATTGTGACCCTGCTGTGTGACAGCGGCGAACGCTATCTCGAAACCTACTACAACCCGCAATGGGTGGCCGCAAATATTGGCGAACTTGCCCCGTCGCAGGCTGCGCTGTCAGCGCTTATCGGACAGTAATCAACGGACTCATAAAAGAAAAAAGCCAGGCATCATATGAAGCCTGGCTTGCCGGAAGGGTCTCGTCATTCGGGGGAATAAGGGAGATGTGGTGTATCCAGCCAATGAGTCAAAAAGTGGGACACCGCCTGATTTTGGCAATGACCGATAACCGGTAAGTGCGGTAATGCCGCTTTCAGCTGCGGCATGGCGTTGCCCATAATCAGGCCTTTACCCACCTGCCCCAGCATTTCGCTGTCGTTCATCGCGTCGCCAAATGCCATGCAGTCTGCCATGGTCACGCCGAGATGGGTGCTGAGCGTCGCCAGCGCTGCGCCTTTGTTGCAGCCGACGGGCAGTACTTCCAGGCACTCGACCGCTGAAAAAGTCAGATGCGCGCGGGAACCCAACGCCTCATTGAGTTGGATCCGTAAACGGCTGAGATCGTCATGATCGCCGCAGAAACAGATCTTAGTGACGTCATGGGCTGGCAGGCGTTTGAAATCACAGAGCTGATAACGGAACCCGCTATAAACGTGCGCCTGTAGAATGTCCGGAATATCTCTGTCCGTCAGCCAACCGCTGTCGTTAAACACATGCATACTGGCCTGCGTATCCCAGTGGCTGTGCAGAACAAGGTCTGCTACTTCGGGATCCAGATCGCTACGGTGCAACACTTCCCCTTCCAGAGAATGAATGCGCGTACCGTTTCCGGTTATCAAGAAGGCGTCGAGGGAGAAGTTACCAATCAGGTGGCGCATTTCGAGGACATGGCGGCCGGTGGCAAACGTCAGCGTGATTTCCCGCTCGTGCAGGCGTTTCAGCGTACTCAACGTTTGTTCACCCAGACGATGGTCGGGCATTAACAACGTCCCGTCCATATCAAATGCAGCCAGTCTTGCCATGTTCTTCCCCGGAAGTGTGATGAGAGTCTCTTGTGCGAAAGTATCGCCTGAGATATACGGAAGGAATAGTGAATGAATGAACTTTATTGTTCCGGGTTTATCAAGTGAGCGACGATGCGCCAACTCAACAGACTTAATCAGTTTCAACGCCTGTGGCAGCCTTCTTCCGGCGCGCCGCAGCAAATTACCGTTGCCGAACTGGCGGAACGTTGTTTTTGCAGCGAGCGACATGTGCGCACGCTTTTGCGTCAGGCACAGGACTCCGGCTGGCTTAGCTGGCAGGCCCAGTCAGGTCGTGGAAAGCGCGGCACGCTGACTTTTCACGTCACGCCCGAGACGCTACGCAATGAGATGATGGAGCAAGCGCTGACCCTCGGCCAACAGCAGAATGCACTGGAGCTGGCACAGCTTGCGGCCCCGGAGTTGCGCGCCCTGCTGCATCCGTTTCTCGGCGGCCAGTGGCAGAACAACACTCCGACGCTGCGTATTCCCTACTATCGCCCGCTTGAACCGCTGCACCCTGGTTTTCTGCCTGGCCGTGCGGAACAGCATCTGGCAGGACAGGTTTTTTCCGGCCTGACTCGCTTTCATCAAAATACCGCCGAGCCGCTCGGCGACCTGGCCCATCACTGGGACGTGTCGGCCGACGGTTTACGCTGGCACTTTTACATCCGTTCGACGCTGCACTGGCACAATGGCGATCCGGTTGATACCGCGCAGCTGCATCGGCGTCTGGAAATGTTACTGGCGCAGCCCGCTCTACGGACACTGTTCGCCAGCGTGCAGCGCATCGAAATCACTCACGCGCAGTGCCTGACGTTCACGCTGGTCAAGCCTGACTTCTGGCTGGCGCATCGCCTGGCCAGCTATTGCAGCGTGCTGGCGCATCCGGATAACCCAGCCATCGGCACCGGTCCGTTCCGGCTGAAAATCTTCGAACCTGAATTGGTAAGACTAGAAAGCCATAACCGCTACCATCTGACGCATCCGCTGTTGCAGACCATTGAATACTGGATTACACCGCAGCTGTTTGAGCAGGATTTGGGCACCAGCTGTCGTCATCCAGTACAGCTGGCGATTGGTGAAGCGGACGACCTGCGAAAATTACGGCTGGTGAGCGACAGTATTAGTCTCGGTTTTTGCTACCTGACGCTGCGAAAAAGCGCGGCGCTTACCACGCCACAGGCGCAAAAACTGATTACGCTCATCCACCGGACATCGCTAATGCAGACGCTGCCCCTGGATGAAAACCTGATTACGCCGAGCCATGAACTGCTACCCGGTTGGGAAATTCCGTTGGCAGAAGACTCACAGTCTGTCACCTTCCCGGCATCATTGACGCTCATCTACCATTTGCCCGTTGAACTTCACACCATGGCCGAACAGCTTCGTCAGGCCCTGGAGAAACGGGGCTGTAAGCTGACGGTTATTTTCCATGATGCCAAAACCTGGGATGGCTGCCCGAATTTATCGCAGGCGGATTTGGTGATGGGCGACAGGCTGATTGGCGACACGCCTGAATATACGCTCGAACAATGGCTGCGCTGCGATCCGCTGTGGCCACATACGCTCAGCCCGGCACAGTATTCCCATCTTCAGGCCACGCTTGACGCGGTTCAGACGCAGAAAAACCCTGAATCGCGCCATGCGGCCCTGCAAAATGTTTTCCATCATTTGATGGATGCGGCAGTGCTGACGCCGCTGTTTAACTATCAGTACAAAATCAGCGCGCCGCCGGGTGTGAACGGTATTCGTCTGAACGCCCGAGGCTGGTTCGATTTCACCGAGGCCTGGCTGCCCGCCTCTACGGAAACGTAAAGCACGTCTTGTAGCTGGTCGGCATCGCCGCCAAACGCTACCATAGCGTTTTCTTAAATATTGACAGGATTTGCTATGAAACGCGCCGTCGTGGTTTTCAGCGGAGGTCAGGACTCCACCACTTGCCTGGTCCAGGCTTTACAGCAGTATGATGAAGTGCACTGCGTGACGTTTGATTACGGACAGCGCCATCGCGCGGAAATTGACGTCGCACGCGAACTTGCACTGAAGCTTGGTGCTCGTGCGCACAAAGTGCTGGACGTTACCCTGCTGAATGAACTTGCGGTGAGTAGCCTCACCCGCGACAGTATTCCGGTTCCGGACTACGAACCGGAAGCTAACGGCATTCCGAATACCTTCGTGCCGGGCCGCAACATTCTGTTCCTGACCCTGACCGCGATTTATGCTTATCAGGTCAAAGCAGAAGCGGTGATCACCGGGGTATGCGAAACCGATTTCTCCGGCTATCCGGATTGCCGGGATGAGTTCGTTAAAGCGCTCAACCACGCAGTGAACCTCGGTATGGCTAAAGAGATCCGCTTCGAAACGCCGCTGATGTGGATAGATAAAGCAGAAACCTGGGCGCTTGCAGATTACTGGGGCCATCTCGATATGGTTCGCAGCGAAACCCTCACCTGCTATAACGGTATCAAAGGCGATGGCTGTGGCCACTGCGCGGCCTGCACACTTCGCGCCAACGGCCTGAATCATTATCTGGCCGATAAAACCGGCGTCATGGCAGCATTGAAAGCGAAAACCGGCCTGAAGTAAGTGCGTACTCCCCGGCGGCAATCTGCGTGCCGGGGTTCTTTTCTACCATTTCAATTTATTCGACCATTTCTTCCAGATGAGCGCGAAGTTCACCGTCCAGCGGTAACGCTTTTTGTGTTTTCAGATCGATACAAACAAACGTAATCTGCGCATCAGCCACCACTTCCCCTTCAGGCTCAAGCGTCACGACCTGGCTTAACACACCGCTTTTACCATTCAGTTGCTGCACCTTGCTGGTGACTGTGAGCAAGTCGCCCAGTACCGCGGGACGACGATAGTTGATGTTGATATTCACCACCACAAACGCAATGTGGTGCTGACTCATCCATTGAAAGCCCGCGCTGCTTTCCAGCCCGTCCCAGCGAGCCTCTTCGAGAAATTCAAGGTAGCGAGCGTTATTAACGTGTTGATAAACATCCAGGTGATATCCACGAACTTTAATTTGGGTCTGCATAGCGCAATAGCCTTTGTTATTTATAGAGTCAGAGGTCGCACACTGGTACGACCTCTTTAGTCTGGCATTATTTTGCTACTGTGCAAACTCCCCGCGTGGTCAGAGCATCAGATTTGAAAGATTTCTTTCGACAAGTGCCCCCCCCATACCCGGCACCTGGCGCAAATCATCAATAGCTTTAAACGGACCGTATTCTTCGCGATAGCTGACGATAGCCTGGGCTTTCTTCAGCCCTACGCCATTCATCACCCGGGCTAGCTCGTCGGCGGTGGCCGTGTTGATACTGACCTTATCGCCAGCGCTTTGTTTCGCCGTGACAGGCTCGTTGAGTGTTTCAGCGCTCGCAGGGGCTGCTGTGGATTTGGCATCCACAGGAGGTTTACCTGACGCCGTGGCAGCCAGAGCGTGAGAACCAATACCTGAAATGGCGAGAGAAAGAACGAGAAGTACTGTTTTGATTCCTGATTTCATGCTGTATCTCCTTGTGTGTTGACAGCAGCGCCACGATAACCAGAGGGAGAAAACAGTACAAAGAGCAGATTTCAGAATTGGAAAAGGCCGCGAAAGCGGCCTTTAAATATTGCAGTGCGTTACGAAATTCTGCGAGCGTGCTCGACGTTATTGCTGTTGTTCAGCGATGTCGCCCAGCTTGATCTTCGCTTCTTTACGCAGGTTTGCCATCAGTGCTTCGAAAGCCACCTGGGCGTTGTTCTGGGTTATCCCCTGAACCATCGCTTTCTTCTGTGCTTCCGGCATGGTGCCGTCTTTCACTTCGTCCAGCGACAGAATAACAACGTTACCCTGCATGTCAGAACCGACACCGTAGCTCGCTTTGCCTTTCTGCGGCAGTGGCAGCGTGAACGCGGTCTGGCTCAGAGGATCCTGACCAGTGCGGCTCAGGGTCTTCGCCTCACCAAAGCTCAGATTTGCGGCTTTCATCGCGTCGTCGCCTTTGCCTGCTTTCAGGTCAGTCAGCAGCTTCTCTGCGGTGATGTTCGCCTGCTGCACCGCTTTGGTGTGCTTGACGATGTCCGTCACCTGCGCTTTCACCTCTGCCAGTGGTTTGACCGATTCAGCTTTATGCTCGCTTACGCGCAGCACGAACGCACGGTCACCATCGACGGTGATGATGTCAGAGTTGCTACCCGGCGTGCCATTTTGACCCACCAGACCGCCCTCAAAGATAGCGTCAGATACCGGTTTGAAATTCAGCTCAGCGGGCAGGTTATCGTGGCCAAACCAGCCAGTTTCGACGGCTTTAACACCGGAAACCTGCTCTGCACCCGCCAGAGATTCGTTATCGTTGCTCGCCGCATCGCTCACTTTCTGCTGCAGAGCGTAGTAAGCATCCAGCGCTTTTTCCTGCTTCACTTTCGCCGCGATATCATCATGAACATCGGCCAGCGGTTTAACTGTCGCAGCCTGAACGTCATCAAGACGCGCGACCAGGAAACCGACGGAAGATTTGATAACACCGGACAGCTGGCCTTTGTCTTTCAGACCCGCATTTTTCAGCTCGTCCGGCGTGGTAGACGCTTCCAGCCAGCCCATGTCCCCGCCATTTTTGGCAGAGATAATGTCGGTGGATTTCGCTTTTGCCACGTCAGCAAAGTTTGCGCCTTTGGTGATTTCATCCAGCGCCGCTTTTGCATCTGCTTCGGTTTTGGTCTGAATCACGCTGTAGCGTACGCGCTGCGGCTGGGTGTACTGATCCTGGTGCTGATCGTAGTAAGACTGGATGTCGTTGTCAGATGCCGTTTCCTGCATCGCCGCAGCGTCCAGCTTGATGTAGCTGACGCGGAACTGCTCCGGCGCAACAAATTCATTCTTGTGCTGCTCGTAGTAGCTGCTGATTTCCTGATCGCTCACCTGCTGCTTCGCCGCCAGGGCATTCACATCAAGGGTGGCTTCGCGCACGACGCGCTGCTGGGAAACCAGGGAAGCCAGTTCGTCCGTTTCGCCCGGGAGCATGAACTCAGAACCTACGATGGCGTTGATCAGCTGTTGAGTAACCAGCTGGTTACGCAGCGCCTGCGCGTACTGATCGGTCGTCATGCCCATCTGACCCACGATACCGCTGAAACGCTGGTTATCGAATTTGCCATTGGCCTGAAACGCCTGAGTCTGGAAAATCGCCTGTTTCACCTGCTCATCGCTGATGCCAAGGTTCAGGTGTTTCGCATACTGGTCGAGAAGGGATTCGTCGATAAGACGGTTGAGCACCTGCTGACGCATGGTCTTCATGTAGTTTTCGTTGGAAGCCAGTTCAGAGAACTGATCGCCCAACTGCTGCTGCATGCGATTTCGCTCGCTGGCAACGGCATTTTCATACTGTGCGCGGCCAATTTCCTGGCCATTCACTTTCGCGGCGTAATCTTTGTTTCCGCCAATCAGGTAGCTGCTCACGCCGGTCAAAATGAACGACACGATAATGATACCGAAAATAATCTTGAGCACGACACTATTGGCTGCCGTACGTAAGGAGTCCATCATGGTGTAACAACGCTCCGCTGTAGGTGACTGTATCCTCGCACAGCATACCATGAGAGCGGCTGCACGTGAGGGCGTATTTTGACAAGAAACGAGGGTTATTGTCAGCCCACAACTCGCCTAAAGTCGCATAAAGTCAGGCTGGAGAAACAAAAAAAGGCACATCTGATGATGCGCCCTTGTACTTTGTCACATTCCCTGAACGGGAAAGCGATCAGTTTACCGCGTCTTTCAGTGCTTTACCTGCACGGAAACCTGGCACTTTGGCAGCAGCGATGGTGATCTCTTTACCTGTTTGCGGGTTGCGACCAGTACGGGCAGCACGCTCTTTAACAGCAAAAGTACCAAAACCAACCAGTGCAACGTCATCCCCAGACTGCAGAGACTCGGTAACGGAAGCGATTAAAGCGTCTAACGCACGTCCAGCAGCAGCTTTAGAGATATCCGCACCTGCAGCAATTTTGTCAATCAGTTGAGATTTATTCACTATTCTCTTCCTCTCTTTATAATTTATATCGCACTGGAATCCTTCGCAATGCGACGGCGCAGCAGTTATATCAGGAGTGTCATGCCCTTACAACACCCGTTGTATATGACATACCCAACCAGCAATCTAAATTAGCTATACAAAAAAAGGCTGGCAAGTGCGAAATCACCTGACAGCCCCGTTTTTCTTAGCGCTATTTGCGCGACGTCACTATTTTACGGTCTCTACCTGCATGCCGTACGGTGCATTTTGCAGTGCAAGGGCCAGAACTTCTTCAATTCGCTTAACAGGATGGATATCCAGATCAGCGATCACATTATCAGGAATTTCTTCCAAATCGCGTTTATTTTCATCAGGAATCAGAACTGTCTTAATGCCGCCACGGTGGGCTGCCAACAATTTTTCCTTCAGACCACCGATAGGCAGAACCTGACCACGCAGCGTAATTTCACCGGTCATTGCCACATCAGCGCGTACCGGGTTACCGGTCAGACACGACACCAGCGCGGTACACATTGCGATACCTGCACTTGGACCGTCTTTCGGCGTAGCCCCTTCCGGAACGTGAACGTGAATGTCGCGTTTTTCGTAGAAGTCGCCATTAATACCCAGCTTCTCTGCACGAGCACGCACCACGGTCAGCGCCGCCTGAATGGATTCCTGCATCACTTCACCAAGGGAGCCGGTATAGGTCAGTTTGCCTTTACCTGGAACGCACGCGGTTTCGATGGTCAACAGATCGCCACCCACTTCGGTCCACGCCAGGCCAGTCACCTGACCGACACGGTTTTCGCTGTCGGCGCGGCCAAAGTCAAAGCGCTGCACGCCGAGATAGTCATGCAGGTTTTCACCATTGATATCAATGTGCTTGAGCGTTTTGTCCAGCAGCAGCTGTTTCACCGCTTTACGGCACAGTTTGGAGATTTCACGCTCCAGACTACGCACGCCCGCTTCACGGGTGTAGTAGCGAATGATGCTGACAATCGCACTGTCATCGACCGTAATTTCGCTCGGCTTCAGCGCGTTTCGTTCAATCTGCTTCGACAGCAAATGACGTTTCGCGATGTTCAGCTTCTCGTCTTCGGTGTAACCGGACAGACGAATCACTTCCATACGATCCAGCAGTGGAGCCGGTATGTTCATGGAGTTAGAGGTCGCCACAAACATCACATCGCTGAGATCGTAATCAACTTCCAGATAGTGATCGTTGAACGCCACGTTCTGTTCTGGATCAAGTACTTCCAGCAAAGCTGACGCCGGATCGCCGCGCATGTCGGACGACATTTTGTCGATTTCATCCAGCAGGAACAGCGGGTTTTTAACGCCCACTTTCGCCATTTTCTGGATAAGTTTACCCGGCATGGAACCGATGTAAGTCCGACGGTGACCGCGAATTTCCGCTTCGTCACGCACGCCGCCCAACGCCATCCGGATATACTTACGTCCGGTCGCTTTCGCGATGGACTGACCCAGAGACGTTTTACCCACCCCTGGCGGTCCAACCAGACACAAAATTGGGCCTTTGAGTTTGTTCACGCGGCTCTGGACGGCGAGATACTCGAGAATGCGGTCTTTCACGCGTTCCAGACCGTAATGGTCGGTATCGAGAACCTCCTGCGCCTGACGCAGGTCCTTTTTAACTTTGCTGCGCGCGGTCCATGGAACCTGCACCATCCAGTCAATGTAGCCACGAACGACGGTCGCTTCCGCAGACATCGGCGACATCATTTTCAGCTTCTGCAGCTCAGCTTCAGCCTTCTCTTTTGCCTCTTTCGGCATTTTAGAGGCGTCAATTTTACGCTTCAGCGCTTCGTTTTCGTCCGGTGCATCGTCCATCTCGCCGAGTTCTTTCTGAATAGCTTTCATTTGCTCGTTCAGATAGTACTCGCGCTGGGATTTCTCCATCTGCTTTTTGACGCGGTTGCGAATGCGTTTCTCAACCTGCAGCAGATCGATTTCCGATTCCATCATCGCCATCAGGTATTCCAGACGCTCGTTGATGTCGGACATTTCCAGCACCGACTGTTTGTCAGTCAGCTTCAGCGGCATGTGCGCTGCGATGGTGTCCGCCAGACGTGCAGGATCGTCAATGCTGTTCAGCGACGTCAGCACTTCTGGTGGGATTTTCTTGTTGAGCTTGATATAGCCTTCGAACTGGCTAATGGCAGTGCGTACCAGCACTTCCTGCTCGCGCTCGTCGATTGCCGGAGACTCGAGGTACTCCGCTTTCGCCGAGAAATGCTCGCCGTCGTCAGACAGCGCGGAAATACGCGCACGCTGCAAGCCTTCAACCAGCACTTTGACGGTACCGTCAGGCAGCTTCAGCATCTGCAAAATAGAGGCCACGGTCCCGACGGTGAAAAGATCGTTTACACCCGGCTCATCCGTTGACGCGTCTTTCTGAGCAACCAGCATGATTTTTTTATCATGGTCCATGGCCGCTTCGAGACAACGGATAGATTTTTCCCGCCCTACAAATAAGGGAATGACCATGTGCGGATAAACCACCACATCGCGCAACGGCAATACGGGGATTTCAATGCGTTCAGAACGCTCAGGATTCATAGAGCTCTCTCTTAGTTTAATGTCCGCCAGGTAGTCAATGGCGTCACTGTGCTTCACGCCACCGTTAACATGTAATCCAGTATATGGGGATGTTTCCCACACATTCAACGGGAGGAATACAGGAAAAGTAAAAGGGGGATAAAATATCCCCCTTTTGGTTAACTGACTGAGTAATTTGGTGAATTATTCGCCAGATGCCTGCTGCGTTTCAGCGGCGCTGTAAATCAGCAGCGGCTTGGTTTGACCTTCGATGACGGACTCATCGATAACCACTTTTTCGACGTCTTCCATGGAAGGCAGGTCGTACATGGTATCAAGCAGTGCCGCTTCGACGATTGAACGCAGACCACGGGCACCGGTTTTACGGGCCATCGCTTTACGGGCAATCGCATCCAGCGCTTCATCACGGAATTCCAGATCAACACCTTCAAGACCGAACAGTGCCTGATATTGTTTAGTCAGGGCGTTTTTCGGTTCTTTCAGGATCTGAATCAGGGCATCTTCACTCAGCTCGTTGAGCGTCGCGACAACCGGCAGACGACCGATGAATTCCGGGATAAGACCAAACTTGATCAGATCGCCCGGCTCTACCTGCTCCAGCAGTTCACCTTCGTTCGCTTTTTCGGATTTCGCTTTTACCGTCGCGCCAAAGCCAATACCTGAACCGGTTTCAACGCGGTTAGCGATGACTTTATCCAGACCGGCGAATGCGCCGCCACAGATAAAGAGGATCTTCGACGTATCAACCTGCAGGAATTCCTGCTGCGGATGTTTACGGCCACCCTGCGGCGGAACAGCAGCCACGGTGCCTTCGATAAGCTTCAGCAGAGCCTGCTGTACGCCTTCGCCAGACACGTCACGGGTGATCGACGGGTTATCCGATTTACGGGAAATTTTGTCGATTTCATCGATGTAAACGATGCCGCGCTGCGCTTTCTGCACGTCGTAATCGCATTTCTGCAACAGTTTCTGGATGATGTTTTCAACGTCTTCACCCACGTAACCGGCTTCGGTCAGGGTGGTTGCATCAGCCATAGTAAATGGAACGTCCAGCAGGCGCGCGAGCGTTTCCGCGAGCAGCGTCTTACCGGAACCGGTTGGGCCAATCAGCAGAATGTTACTTTTGCCGAGCTCAACGCCGTTGCTGGTATCGCCGTTACGCAGACGCTTGTAGTGGTTATATACCGCCACAGCCAGCACTTTTTTCGCACGTTCCTGACCGATAACATAATCGTCCAGGTGATGGCGAATTTCATGCGGCGTCGGCAGCGCACTACGTTCACGATGCGGGGCTACCTCTTTGATTTCTTCGCGAATGATGTCGTTACATAAATCAACGCATTCGTCGCAGATATACACGGACGGCCCGGCGATCAGCTTACGCACTTCGTGCTGGCTTTTGCCGCAAAAAGAGCAGTACAACAGTTTGCCTGAACCATCTTTGCGTTTATCTGTCATGAGTCCAAACCTCTTTCTAAGTTCTTTGTGCCGCACATGACGACGCAAATGCCAGTCTTAACGGAATGCCGCCCTAAACAGTATAGCGGCACTCGACGCAGTGGCATTATTTACGATGGGTCAAAATGGAGTCGACCAGGCCGTACTCAACTGCTTCAGACGCAGCGAGGAAGCGGTCGCGCTCGGTGTCGCGCTCAATCTGCTCAAGAGATTGACCCGTGTGTTGCGCCATAAGTTCATTCATGCGCGCTTTAACTTTCAGGATTTCGCGGGCGTGGATTTCAATATCCGTCGCCTGGCCCTGATAGCCGCCCAGCGGCTGGTGAATCATCACGCGGGAGTTTGGCAGGCAGAAACGCTTGCCTTTCGCTCCAGCGGTCAACAGGAATGCACCCATTGAACACGCCTGCCCCATACAAATGGTGCTGACGTCTGGCTTAATGAACTGCATGGTGTCGTAGATGGACATCCCTGCAGTGATGACGCCGCCTGGGGAGTTGATGTACAGGTAAATGTCTTTTTCCGGGTTTTCCGCTTCCAGAAACAGCATCTGCGCTACGATCAGGTTCGCCATGTGGTCTTCCACCTGGCCTGTCAGAAAGATAACGCGCTCCTTGAGCAGACGGGAGTAGATATCAAAAGAACGTTCACCGCGTGAGGTCTGTTCGATGACCATTGGCACCAGGGCCATATGGGGTGCAAAGTTATCTCGTTCGCCACTGTATGACATGTCCGTCTCCTGGATAAAAAGTGAAAATACCTGCTGTACTGATTGTAACCTTGCGGACGGATCATCAGCCAGTCAATCTACTGCTTCCCCTTTTATGGGGGTGATACTGCCCTATTTCAAGCATAACAATATTTTGCTGTAACGCTAACACCGAAACAGCGTTTTGGCACGTATCGTCATCTATTACAGTGATAAAAAAAACCCGCTACCAAAGGCAACGGGTTTTTCGCTCAAACTTTAAACCGTGAGGGCGTTAATTACGCCTGCTGGTTCATCAGTTCGTTGAAAGAAGTCGCTTTTTCAGACACTTTCGCTTTGTTCAGAACGGCTTCGACAGCCTGCTCTTCCAGAGCTACATTGCGCATGTTGTCCATCAGCTCTTTGTTTTTGCTGTAGAACTCGATAACTTCTGTTGGATCTTCGTACGCAGCAGCCATCTCTTCGATCAGGACTTTAACGCGGTCTTCGTCAGCTTTCAGCTCGTGGGTACGAATCACTTCGCCCAGCAGCAGGCCAACAACAACGCGGCGTTTAGCCTGCTCTTCGAACAGCTCGCGTGGCAGCTCCATCGCTTGCTTGGCGTTGCCACCAAAGCGCTGTGCAGCCTGCTGACGCAGTACGTCGATTTCGCTGTCGATCAGGGCAGCAGGAACGTCGATGTCATTGGCGGTAACCAGACCGTCGATTGCCTGAGACTTGATGCGGTTTTTAACCGCGCCTTTCAGCTCGCGTTCCATGTTTTTACGTACTTCAGCACGCAGACCGTCTACGGAACCATCATCAACGCCGAAACGTTTGATGAATTCTGCAGTCAGTTCTGGCAGCTCACGCTCTTCAACTTTCTTCAGGTTGATAGCGAATTTCGCAGCTTTACCCTTCAGGTTTTCTGCGTGGTAATCTTCCGGGAAGTTCACGTCGATAGTGAATTCTTCGCCCGCTTTGTGGCCTTTGATACCGTCTTCAAAGCCTGGGATCATACGACCCTGGCCCATTGCCAGCACGAAATCAGTGGCTTTGCCGCCTTCGAATTCTTCGCCGTCAATAGAACCGGAGAAGTCAACGGTAACGCGATCTTCATCGGCTACAGCGCCTTCTTTATCTTTCCAGGTCGCCTGCTGTTTGCGCAGAGTGTCCAGCATGCCGTCAACGTCAGCATCCGTTACTTCTACAACCGGTTTTTCAACTTCGATTGCGTCCAGACCCTGCAGTTCTACTTCTGGGTAAACTTCAAATTCAACAGAGTAAGTGAAGTCTTCACCCAGTTTGTACTCGCCCGGAACGTAGGTCGGGGAGCCTGCTGGATTGATTTTCTCTTTGATGATCGCATCAACGAAGTTGCGGCTCATCAGGTCGCCCAGCACGTCCTGGCGAACAGAGGCGCCATAACGCTGAGCAACAACATTCATCGGTACTTTCCCTTTACGGAAACCGTCGATGCGAACTTTTTTCGCTACGTTGACCAGCTCGCTATTTACAGCTTTTTCGATGCTGTCAGCAGCGATAGTAATCGTTACACGGCGGCCAAGGCCCTGAGTGGTTTCAACTGAAACTTGCATCTTGTTACCTCAAAAAAATCACAGTGCTCGGTCAACTCTGGAAGCACGTATCGATGGCTTCGCAGAACCGGGATGTTCTCTTCAATGCAGAATACAATCCCTGTTGCCAGAATCATCCCGAAGACATTCCGAAAATAAGACGCAGCATTATAGCGGCATCACTGTAGTGAGTCGAGAACGGTAATGCCGCATGGATGCGCCATTTTTCACAGTTTTGAGGTAATTTTGACCCAAAAAATGCGTTGCTCGCTCAAAATTCAAACAAAACAAAACGGCCCGCAGGCCGTTTCTCATTTAATCTGTACGCAACATACTGGAAAAGTTCCGGCAGTTGCAAATGCGAATTTTACGCGATACTGCCCGCGCCGCGACAAGGTGGTGATGCAAAGACAGTATCCTGCAAGCCTTCCCACTCTTTCACGGTGTAGGTATGCAACGCCAGCGCATGCACGGTCGTGGACAATTCAGCGGTTAAAGTGCCATAAATCATGCGGTGACGGTTAAGAAAGCGTTCTCCGGCAAAGCGATCGCTGACCAGCACCACTTTAAAGTGACTTTCGGAGCCGGCCGGGACATTGTGGCGATAACTTTCGTCCACCACTTCGAGGAATAAGGGTTCAAACGCTGCCCTTAATTTTTCTTCTATCTGTTCACGTATCATCATGAATTTACTCCTCCGACAACGCTGAGATGCCGCCCTTCCCTTTAAATGTTAGCCGCTTTTACCGTTTCCATTACATCAAGACAACAAAAATTTAGCTTTCGTCTGTATTTCTCAGTCAAACGGATGAACTTTGTGCCCTCCAGTAGACGAATAATCGCAAAAAAGAGTGCGAAATCGGGCTTGCGCTCAGAAAACGCTCAACACGATGAATTTACATGCGTTGCCCACTTCCCCTTGCCGTTGGCAATGTTATGATGGCGGGAATTTTTCGCCCGTTGAACAACAGTGACGCTGAGAGTCTTATTTATGTTAAAAAAAATCCTCTTCCCGTTGGTTGCGATGTTTATGCTGGCCGGTTGTGCCAAGCCGCAAACGACTATTGATGTAGCACCAAAAATCACCCTGCCTTCACAGGATCCTAGCCTGATGGGCGTGACTGTCAGCATCAACGGTGCTGATCAGCGTCCGGACCAGGCGCTGGCAAAAGTGACCCGTGATAACCAGCTTGTGACGCTGACCGCTTCCCGCGACCTGCGTTTCCTGCTGCAGGAAGTGCTTGAGAAGCAGATGACCGCACGCGGTTATATGATTGGACCGAACGGTGCCGTCGATCTGCAGATCATCGTCAACAACCTGTATGCAGACGTGTCTCAGGGCAACGTGCGCTACAACATCTCCACCAAAGCTGACATCGCCATCATCGCCACCGCGAAGAACGGTAATAAGATGAACAAAAACTATCGCGCAAGCTATCAGGTTGAAGGTGCTTTCACGGCGAACAACCAGAACATTGCTAACGCGGTTAACAGCGTGCTGACGGATACCATTTCCGATATGGCGCAGGACACCAGCGTCCACGACTTCATCAAACAGAACGCCCGTTAAGTCTTTCTGACCCGGCCCTGCGCCGGGTCAGTTATTTATGGCCATGTCCAACCAATACTTACGCATTTTCCAGCAGCCCAAATCAGCGATCCTGTTGATACTCGGCTTCGCCTCCGGTTTACCTCTGGCGCTCACATCTGGCACGCTTCAGGCATGGATGACCGTCGAGAACATCGATCTTAAAACCATCGGTTTCTTCTCTCTTGTCGGCCAGGCCTACGTCTTTAAATTCCTGTGGTCGCCGATGATGGACCGCTACACGCCGCCATTTTTGGGGCGCCGTCGCGGCTGGCTGCTGACCACGCAGATCCTGCTCTTGTTCTCGATTGCGGCGATGGGTTTCCTTGAACCGACGTCGCAATTGCGCTGGATGGCGGCTCTCGCGGTGGTGATCGCCTTCTGTTCGGCGTCGCAGGACATTGTTTTCGATGCATGGAAAACCGACGTTCTGTCGCCGGAAGAACGCGGCGCCGGGGCAGCAATCAGCGTGCTGGGCTATCGTCTGGCGATGCTGGTATCCGGCGGACTGGCCCTGTGGCTGGCCGATCAGTGGCTCGGCTGGCAGGCCATGTACTGGCTGATGGCGGCGCTGATGATCCCGTGCATTATCGCCACGCTGGTTGCACCTGAACCAAGCGATGTCATTCCCGCGCCCAAAACCCTGGAACAGGCCGTCGCTGAACCACTGCGTGATTTCTTTGGCCGGAACAATGCCTGGCTGATTCTGCTGCTGATTGTCCTTTATAAGCTTGGCGACGCGTTCGCGATGAGTCTGACCACCACCTTCCTTATAAGAGGGGTCGGTTTTGACGCGGGCGAAGTCGGCGTGGTGAATAAAACCCTCGGGCTGTTTGCCACCATCCTCGGCGCGCTATACGGCGGCGTGCTGATGCAGCGTTTATCTCTGTTCCGCGCATTGCTGATTTTCGGTATTTTGCAGGGCGCATCCAATGCCGGTTACTGGCTGTTGTCGATTACGGACAAAAGCATGTTAACCATGGGCACGGCGGTATTCTTTGAAAACCTGTGCGGCGGGATGGGAACGGCGGCATTCGTCGCATTGTTAATGACGCTGTGCAACAAATCCTTCTCGGCGACGCAGTTCGCGCTGCTCTCTGCCCTTTCTGCGGTGGGTCGCGTGTATGTCGGCCCGATTGCGGGCTGGTTCGTCGAAGCGCACGGCTGGCCGACGTTTTATCTGTGCTCAGTATTTGCCGCCATTCCTGGTATTTTACTGCTGCTGCTGTGTCGAAAAACGCTGGAATACACCTGGCGGAGCGAAAGCTTTATGCCGCGAACAGAATTCAAAAACCTCTATTCCGTGGCCTTGCGGATCCTCGCCATTGGCTGTCTGGTCATCGGTATCTGGCTGCTGCTGCTCATCATGAACGCGCTTGACCTGACGGCCTTCTCGTTCCTGACAGGCCTGCTGGAAGTGGGTGCGCTGATTGCCATTTGCGGCATTGTGCTGGGTGGCATTCTCGACGCGATGGCATTACGCAAAACACACCTCGCCTGAACACTAAATAAACGTTACTTGTCGTTGTAGTTACTTTCAGTAATTATAACGGCAACAATTCATTTATTTTTCCCGATTGTTATTTTGTGCGTTATTTAATTTCGGAAATTACTGGCGCTTTTTAAGTTTCGGCATATTTCCTTAACCGATTCAGCTTTCATTCGATTATTTTTTTGTTTTTATGATGTCGTTAAGTTGATAATTAATTGTTAACTTTTTGTGTGTTTTTTGCCTTGTTTATGCCTATTGCCAGAGAAACAGATCCAATCCACCTCGTTTCGTTATAAAACTCCGGCAATGCGCTATCCGCCTGGATTTTAGACACAATCAGCAACATCTGTGACAGCCCCGGCAGAACCCAGTAACACCCGAAAGACACTTCTCCAATCATGTTTACAGTAATGTAACCTTCCCGTAAAATGCCCCCACACTTTAAACGCCACCAAATCCCGTGGAATTGAGGTCGTTACATGAGACTCAGGAAATACAATAAAAGCTTGGGATGGTTGTCATTAATCGCCAGCACTGTTTTACTCAGTGGTTGTGATTCTGCGCTACTTGACCCCAAAGGACAGATTGGACTGGAGCAACGTTCGCTGATACTGACGGCATTTGGCCTGATGTTAATCGTCGTCATTCCCGCCGTCTTGATGGCCGTTGGTTTCGCCTGGAAATACCGTGCGAGCAACAAAGATGCGAAGTATAGCCCTAACTGGTCACACTCCAATAAAGTGGAAGCTGTGGTCTGGACGGTGCCTATCCTTATCATCCTGTTCCTCTCCGTGTTGACCTGGAAAACCACTCACGCGCTTGAGCCTAGCAAACCGCTGGCCCATGCCGAGAAGCCAATCACTATCGAAGTGATTTCCATGGACTGGAAATGGTTCTTCATTTACCCGGAGCAGGGCATTGCGACCGTTAACGAAATCGCTTTCCCGGCGAACGTTCCGGTTCAGTTCAAAGTCACCTCCAATTCCGTGATGAACTCGTTCTTTATCCCGCGTCTGGGCAGCCAGATTTATGCGATGGCCGGTATGCAGACTAACCTGCATCTGATTGCCAACGAAGCGGGCACCTACGACGGTATCTCCGCCAGCTACAGTGGCAAGGGCTTCTCTGGTATGAAGTTCAACGCTACTGCAACACCTGATCGCGCTACGTTCGACCAGTGGGTCGCGAAGGTGAAACAGTCTCAGAGCACCATGAACGATATGGACGCTTATGAAAAACTGGCAGCGCCGAGCGAGTACAACAAGGTGGAATACTTCTCCAGCGTGAAACCTGATTTGTTCAAAGACGTTATCAACAAATACATGGGTCACGGTCACATGGACATGAGCCAACCTGCCGGTGAGCATGCCTCACACGAAGGGATGGAAGGCATGGACATGAGCCACGCGGAAACCGCTCATTAAGGGGCCGAGGAAGAAACGATGTTCGGAAAATTGACACTGGATGCAGTGCCCTACCACGAACCCATTATCGTGGTTACGGTGGCTGCAATTATCATCGGTGGTGCGGCCTTACTGGGCCTGATCACTTACTTCGGTAAGTGGACCTACCTGTGGAAAGAGTGGCTGACTTCGGTCGACCACAAAAAACTGGGCGTGATGTACTGCGTCGTCGGTATCGTGATGCTGATTCGTGGCTTCGCGGATGCCATCATGATGCGTAGCCAGCAGGTTCTGGCCTCGGCAGGTGAAGCGGGCTTCTTACCACCTCACCACTACGATCAGATCTTTACCGCCCACGGCGTTATCATGATCTTCTTCGTCGCGATGCCGCTGGTTATCGGCCTGATGAACGTGGTTGTTCCTCTGCAGATCGGCGCACGCGACGTTGCGTTCCCGTTCCTGAACAACCTCAGCTTCTGGTTCACGGTTGTCGGTGTGATTCTGGTTAACCTGTCTCTCGGTGTGGGTGAATTCGCACAGACCGGCTGGCTGGCCTATCCGCCGCTGTCAGGTATTGAGTACAGTCCCGGCGTCGGGGTCGATTACTGGATTTGGGCGCTTCAGCTCTCCGGTATTGGTACTACGCTGACCGGTATCAACTTCTTCGTGACCATTATCAAGATGCGTGCGCCTGGCATGACCATGTTCAAGATGCCGGTATTTACCTGGGCCTCTCTGTGCGCAAACGTCCTGATTATTGCATCATTCCCGATCCTGACCGTCACCATCGCCTTGCTGACCCTTGACCGCTATCTGGGTACCCATTTCTTCACTAACGAAATGGGCGGCAACATGATGATGTACATCAACCTGATCTGGGCATGGGGCCATCCGGAAGTGTACATTCTGGTTCTGCCAGTCTTCGGTGTGTTCTCAGAAGTGGTCGCAACCTTCTCGCGTAAGCGTCTGTTTGGTTACACCTCTCTGGTGTGGGCAACCGTGTGTATTACCGTTCTGTCGTTCATTGTTTGGCTGCACCACTTCTTCACCATGGGTGCTGGCGCGAACGTAAACGCCTTCTTCGGTATTGCAACCATGATTATCGCAATCCCTACCGGGGTTAAGATCTTCAACTGGCTGTTCACTATGTACCAGGGTCGTATCGTGTTCCACTCCGCGATGCTGTGGACTATCGGCTTTATCGTGACCTTCTCGGTCGGCGGTATGACCGGTGTTCTGCTGGCGGTGCCGGGCGCGGACTTCGTTCTGCATAACAGCCTGTTCCTGATTGCTCACTTCCATAACGTGATTATCGGTGGTGTTGTGTTCGGTTGCTTCGCAGGGATCACCTACTGGTGGCCGAAAGCGTTCGGTTTCACCCTGAATGAAACCTGGGGCAAGCGCGCATTCTGGTTCTGGATCATCGGCTTCTTCGTGGCATTTATGCCGCTGTACGTGCTGGGCTTCATGGGTATGACCCGTCGCCTGAGCCAGCAGATTGATCCACAGTTCCACCCAATGCTGGTTGTTGCAGCATGTGGTGCGGCGCTGATTGCCTGCGGCATCGCATGCCAGCTGATTCAGTACTACGTGTCTATTCGCGACCGCGAGCAGAACCGTGACTGGACCGGTGACCCATGGGGCGGCCGTACGCTGGAGTGGTCAACGTCCTCTCCTGCACCTTTCTATAACTTTGCACACGTACCGCACATTCATGAGCGTGACGCGTTCTGGGAAATGAAAGAGAAAGGCGAAGCGTACAAGAATCCCGCGAGCTATGAAGAGATTCATATGCCGAAAAACAGCGGTGCAGGCATTGTGATTGCAGCCTTCGCAACGGTGTTTGGCTTTGCCATGATCTGGCATATCTGGTGGATGGCGATCGTTGGCTTCCTCGGCATCATCATCACCTGGATTGTAAAAAGCTTCGACGAGGACGTGGATTACTACGTGCCTGTGGCAGAAATCGAAACACTGGAAAACCAGCATTTCGATGAGATCTCTAAGGCAGGGCTGAAAAATGTCAACTGATACTCTGACTAACGCGCATGCCCACGCGCACGAACATGGGCATCATGATGCAGGACCGATGAAAGTCTTCGGTTTCTGGATCTACCTGATGAGCGACTGCGTTCTGTTCTCTATTCTGTTCGCAACCTATGCGGTGTTGGTTAACAACACCGCCGGTGGCCCGGCAGGTAAAGACATTTTTGAGCTGCCGTTCGTACTGGTTGAAACCGCCCTGCTGTTGTTCAGCTCCATTACTTATGGCATGGCGGCGATCGCCATGTATAAGAACAACAAAAGCCAGGTTGTTTCCTGGCTGGCGCTGACCTGGCTGTTCGGTGCAGGGTTCATCGCGATGGAAATCTATGAATTCCATCACCTGATCATGGAAGGTATGGGCCCGGATCGTAGTGGCTTCCTGTCAGCGTTCTTCGCGCTGGTTGGTACCCACGGTCTGCACGTGACTTCTGGTCTTATCTGGATGGCAGTTCTGATGTTCCAGATTAACCGTCGCGGCCTGACCCCGACCAACCGCACCCGTATCCTGTGCCTGAGCTTGTTCTGGCACTTCCTGGACGTAGTCTGGATCTGCGTGTTCTCTGTAGTCTATCTGATGGGGGCGATGTAATGAGTCATTCAACCGATCATGGCGCTTCCCACGGTAGCGTAAAAACCTACATGACAGGATTTATCCTGTCGATCATCCTGACGCTAATCCCGTTCTGGATGGTGATGAACGGCACCGCATCTCACGCAGTTCTGATTGGCTGCGTACTGGTGGCTGCGGTAGTACAGATTCTGGTGCATCTGGTGTGCTTCCTGCACATGAACTCCAAGTCTGATGAAGGCTGGAATCTGACGGCATTCATCTTTACTGTACTAATCATTGCGATTGTAGTGATAGGTTCAATCTGGATCATGTGGAACCTTAACTACAACATGATGGTTCGATAAGAGCGGCGAGTATGTTTAAGCAATACCTGCAAGTTACAAAACCAGGCATCATCTTCGGTAACCTGATCTCGGTCATCGGCGGCTTCCTGTTGGCTTCTAAAGGCAGCATCGATTACCCGCTGTTTGTCTATACCTTGATTGGCGTGTCGCTGGTCGTTGCGTCCGGTTGTGTGTTTAACAACTACATCGACAGGGATATCGACAGGAAGATGGAACGGACCAAAAATCGGGTGCTGGTCAAAGGCCTGATTTCTCCGAACGTTTCGCTGGTGTATGCCACCTTGTTGGGTGTTGCTGGCTTTATGCTCCTGTGGTTCGGCGCTAACCCGCTGGCCTGCTGGCTTGGCGTGATGGGCTTCGTGGTTTATGTGGGCGTTTACAGCCTGTATATGAAGCGCCATTCCGTCTACGGCACGTTGATTGGTTCACTCTCCGGCGCAGCGCCGCCGGTGATTGGCTACTGTGCCGTTACCGGCAACTTTGACAGCGGCGCGGCAATTCTGCTGGCGATTTTCAGCCTGTGGCAGATGCCTCACTCCTACGCCATCGCGATTTTCCGCTTTAAGGATTATCAGGCGGCAAACATTCCGGTCCTGCCGGTTGTTAAGGGGATTTCCGTTGCCAAAAACCACATCACGCTCTACATCATCGCTTTTGCTGTTGCAACGCTGATGCTGACTCTCGGTGGCTACGCTGGATATAAATATCTGATTGTAGCGGCGGCGGTAAGCGTCTGGTGGCTTGGAATGGCACTGCGTGGTTACAAAGTGGCGGATGACAGAGTCTGGGCGCGCAAGTTGTTCGTCTTCTCTATCGTCGCCATTACCTCGCTGTCCGTGATGATGTCAGTCGACTTTATGGTTCCGGATTCGCATTCGGTTCTGGCTTACGTCTGGTAAGCCAACCATCGCGTTAAAAGGGTGCTTCGGCACCCTTTTTTATTCGTTAGATCAACACGCCACGATGTAATATTTGCTAAACAACCGCTTGTTTACCCTACCCTTCCCCGGCTTTACACTAAGCGCTGCTTTTATACTGAGGTGGAAATGAACGATTTTAAGATGACGCCAGGCGAATTGCGCGCAACCTGGGGTTTAGGGACCGTATTCTCACTGCGTATGCTCGGCATGTTTATGGTTCTGCCAGTTCTGACCACGTACGGTATGGCATTACAGGGTGCCAGCGAAGCGTTGATTGGTATCGCTATCGGAATTTATGGGCTCGCACAGGCAATATTTCAAATCCCATTCGGCCTGCTTTCAGACCGGATTGGCCGTAAGCCGCTGATCGTCGGCGGACTCCTGATTTTCGTCGTCGGCAGTATGATTGCCGCAATGTCGAATTCTATCTGGGGCATCATTCTTGGCCGCGCGCTGCAAGGCTCTGGCGCCATTGCCGCCGCCGTGATGGCGTTGCTCTCAGACCTGACCCGCGAACAGAACCGCACCAAAGCGATGGCGTTTATTGGCGTCAGCTTCGGGGTCACTTTTGCCATTGCCATGGTGCTGGGCCCGATCGTTACCCACAAACTCGGCCTGCATGCGCTGTTCTGGATGATTTCCGGACTGGCGACGCTTGGTATTCTGCTCACGATTTGGGTGGTCCCCAACAGCGACAACCACGTCCTCAACCGTGAATCGGGCATGGTGAAAGGCTGCTTCAGCAAGGTGCTGATGGAGCCAAAACTGCTGAAGTTGAATTTCGGCATAATGTGCCTGCACATTCTGCTGATGTCGACGTTTGTTGCCCTGCCTGGTCAGCTTGAAGCCGCGGGCTTCCCGGCAGCCGAGCACTGGAAAATCTACCTGGTCACCATGCTCGTCTCGTTCGTTTCCGTCATACCGTTTATCATTTATGCCGAAGTGAAACGCCGCATGAAGCGTGTGTTCCTGATTTGCATCGCCCTCATTTTGATTGCTGAGATTGTACTGTGGGGCTCGGGCGCCTACTTCTGGGAACTGGTCGCCGGGGTTCAGCTATTCTTCCTCGCCTTCAACCTGATGGAAGCCCTGCTGCCGTCGCTAATCAGCAAAGAATCTCCGGCGGGCTACAAAGGTACGGCGATGGGGATTTACTCGACCAGCCAGTTCCTGGGCGTCGCGATTGGCGGCTCACTGGGTGGCTGGCTCGACGGTTTCTTTGATTCGCAAACGGTCTTCCTGATGGGCGCGTTTCTCGCTACTGTCTGGCTGCTGGTCGCGATGACTCTGCAGGAGCCGCCGTACGTCAGTAGCCTGCGCGTCACCCTTCCGGATGACGTTGATGCCGATGAAGACCTGAAAGCGCGTCTGCTGGCGAAGGACGGCGTGAAAGAAGTATTAGTGATTGCCGCCGAACGCTCAGCCTACGTGAAGATCGACAGCAAAGTGACCAACCGCTTTGAGGTTGAACAGACGATCGTTGGGGCATAAAAAAAGCGGGCATCGCCCGCTTTTTGAGTTCAATGAAACCACCTTCACGAAGGTGGTTTTTTATTAGTCGCGGAAATTCTTGAACTGGAAAGGCTGTCCGAGATTGCCACCGCGCACCAGCGCCATAACCGCCTGCAGATCGTCCCGGGCTTTACCCGTCACGCGGATTTCTTCGCCCTGAATTTGCGTCTGCACTTTCAGTTTGCTGTCTTTAATCAGCTTAATGAGCTTCTTCTGCACCGCGCTTTCAATGCCGGTTTTCAGCTTCCCTTCAACGAACCAGGTTTTACCGCTGTGGGTATATTCTTCTGGTACATCAATGGAATTGCCTTCAATGCCGCGCTTGAGCAGCTTGGCACGCAGGATATCCAGCAGCTGATTGACCTGGAAATCAGATTCGCTCAGCACCTTGATGGTCTGGTTTTTTTCGTTCAGCTCAATGCTGGCTTCTACACCACGGAAGTCGAAGCGCGACTCCACTTCACGGGCCGCATTATCGACCGCGTTCTTAGCTTCCTGAAGATCAACTTCAGAGACAATATCGAAAGATGGCATGTTTTATTCTCCCTCTCTTTTTGTTGCGATGCATAATACCCGCAAAGTCAGAGAACACAACCTGTTATCCCTGCGAGTCAGGGGGTATCGTCGGCGCTATAATAGTAACATAACGCCTGATCCTGTAGCAGGTGAGGAGGAACGATGAAGATTACCGTGCTCGGATGCGGCGCCCTTGGACAATTATGGCTGACTGCGCTGTACCGGCAAGGCCACGAGGTGCAGGGCTGGCTACGCGTCCCTTCCCCATGGTGCAGTGTGAATCTGCAGGAGACTGACGGGAGCATCTTCAACGAACTGCTGACCGCCAACGATCCTGAGTTTCTCGCCAGCAGCGACTTGCTGTTAGTTACGCTGAAAGCCTGGCAGGTTTCGACAGCGGTGAAAAATCTGGCGAGTAAACTCCCGGCCGATTGCCCCATACTGCTTGTGCATAACGGAATGGGCATTCTGGAAGAGCTGCGCAGTGTGAAACAACCGCTACTGATGGGCTTGACCACCCAGGCGGCACGTCGTGATGGCAATCTGATTATTCATGTCGCCAACGGCACCACGCACATTGGTCCGGCCAATCTCCACGCGCAAGCGCACAGTGCCCTCGCGGATACCCTGCACGCCGCGTTGCCGGATGTAGCCTGGCATAACGATTTGGGCGCAGCGAGCTGGAAGAAACTGGCCGTCAACTGCGTGATTAACCCACTGACTGTGATCTACGACTGCCCGAACGGCGAGCTGCGTGACTATCCGCAGGAAGTGGAGCGGATCTGCCACGAAGTGGCGGCGGTGATGGAGCGCGAAGGCCATCACTCAAGTCCAGAAGATTTACTGGCCTACACCTGGCAAATCATCGACAGCACCGCCAACAATATTTCGTCCATGCTTCAGGACGTTCGCGCCCAGCGCCAGACTGAAATCGACTACATCAGCGGTTACCTGCTAAAGCGCGCACGTGCCCACGGTATTACGGTGCCGGAAAACGCCCGCCTGTTTGAACAGATTAAACGTAAGGAGAACACGTATGAGCGCATCAGCGCTGGTTTGTCTCGCCCCTGGGAGTGAAGAAATGGAAGCCGTGACCACCATTGATCTGCTGGTTCGCGGCGGGATCAAGGTCACCACTGCAAGCGTTGCCAGCGACGGCGAGCTGGCTATCACTTGCTCACGCGGTGTAAAACTGCTGGCCGATGCACCATTGGCACAGGTGGCTGATGGCGACTTCGACATCATCATTCTGCCAGGCGGCTTAAAAGGCGCCGAGTATTTCCGCGACAGCACCATTCTTGTGGAAACGGTAAAACAATTTCACCGCTCAGGCCGGATCGTGGCGGCCATTTGCGCCGCGGCGGGCACGGTTTTGGTTCCACACGATATCTTCCCTGTCGGCAACATGGCCGGATTCCCGGGGCTGAAAGACACCATTCCGGCCGATCAATGGCAGGATAAACGCGTAGTCTGGGATCCGCGAGTGAATCTGCTCACCAGCCAGGCACCGGGCACCAGCATCGACTTCGGCCTGAAAATCATCGACCTGCTGGTTGGCCGTGAAAAAGCCTATGACGTTGCTTCCCAGCTGGTGCTACCGGCGGGGATTTACAACTTCTACGAGTAAGCTCTAAGCCCATTTACCGCCGCCACACCCGTGGCGGCGCTCACACTTCCGGCATTAAGTTCTCCCCTTCTGTGCATCGATTTCATCAACTAGCGCTTATTTTTCAATCCATTAAATGAAAACTCTCTCATTTCGCCTGCCTTGACACTCCCAATATTCCGTGGAAAACTCAGCCTCAACTGGACTATACCAGTTTAAAAAACACCTCCTGACGCCCCGGCAGGAGGCATAAAAACCTCATAAAGAGGAGTAGCCCGTGGTTACGTTTATTGAGAGCAAGGTCATCCCTGTCCTTATCCGGATTGGTGAAAACAAAATTCTGGTCGCGGTCCGTAACGGGATCGCCCTGACGCTGCCGTTTACCATCACCGGCAGTCTTTTCTTAATCATCGCCAATTTACCGATTCCCGGCTGGAGCGAATGGTTAGGCCCGTGGGCAGATAAAATCAGCGCGCCGGTTGCCGTCACCTTCGGTGCAATCGGCCTGATTTCTACCGTTGGGATCAGCTACAACCTCGCGAAGGAATATAAGCTGAATGCGATTACCTGCAGCGTCGTCACACTGGTGGTGTTCTTGCTGGCGCAGCTCAACGATAAATATCAGCTGAACGTCGATAACCTTGGGGCTGCGGGCCTGTTCTCCGCCATTATTCTGGCAGTGCTGACGGTGCATATTATTCGCTGGTTTATTGGCCGTGAAATTGTCATCAAGCTGCCGGACGGCGTTCCGCCTGCCGTGGCTCAATCTTTTGCAAGCCTCATTCCGGCTGCGGTCGCCATCACTCTGGTGTGGTTTGTTAGGGTCATGCTCGGCTTTGATATCAATGAATTTTTCACCCAGATCCTCAGCCCGCTGGTACGCGGCCTCGGATCGCTGCCGGGTATGCTGGTGCTGATTTTCCTGATCTCTCTGCTGTGGTGTTGTGGTATCCACGGTGACAACGTGCTGTCTGGCATCACCAGCCCGATATTCCTGAAATACATCGCCGAAAACACCCAGGCGTATTTAAACCACCAGCCGATTCCACACATCACCGCCGACGGCTTTTACATCGTGTTTATGTGTATCGGCGGCACGGGCGCCACGCTCGGTCTGGTGCTGGCGATGCTGCGTTCCCGCAGCAAAATGTATAAATCGGTAGGCAAACTGTCGCTGCCTTCGGCGGTGTTCTGTATCAACGAACCGGTGATTTTCGGTTGTCCGATTGTCTTCAATCCGCTGCTGATGATCCCGTTCACCCTGACGCCGATGCTGCTGTGTATCTCCACCTACAGCCTGATGTATTTCGACATCATTGGCCGCCCGGTACTGCAAATTCCCTGGACCATGCCGCCAATTTTCGCCGCCTGGTTCGTCACCGGCGGCAATATTCCGGCGGTTATCTGGTCCGTCTGTACCGTCGTAATTTCCGTCGCTATCTATTTCCCGTTCTTCAAATTGCTCGAACGCCAGCAGCTGGAAAAAGAGCGTCATGAAGAACAACGCGCAAGCGAATCCGTACTGAACGCTGACTCTGTGTAAAAAGGATATCTGATGAAAAAGCTCAAAATTGTCACCATCGGCGGTGGCTCAAGCTATACCCCGGAACTGATCGACGGCTTTATCAAACGTTACGATGAACTGCCAGTGACCGATTACTATCTGCTGGACATCGAAGAAGGCAAAGAGAAACTGGAGATTGTCGGCAAGCTGGCGCAGCGTATGGTGAAAGAGGCCGGGATCCCGATGAACATTCATCTGTCCCTCGACCGCGCCGAAGCACTGAAAGACGCCGATTTCGTTACTACCCAGCTGCGCGTCGGTTTTCTCGATGCGCGTATCAACGATGAAAAAATCCCGTTGAAATACGGCGTACTGGGGCAGGAAACCACCGGTCCTGGCGGGTTTATGAAAGCCCAGCGTACGATCCCGGTACTGCTGGATATCTGCCGGGACATGGAAAAATATTGCCCGGATGCGTGGCTGATTAATTTTACCAACCCGGCAGGCATCGTCACCGAAGCCATCACCCGCCATTCGAACATCAAGAGCATCGGGATTTGCAGCGGCGCCAATAGCATGCTGATGGATATCGCCAAAGCCTATGAGGTCGAAAAGAAGGACGTTTACGCCCGTATCATGGGCCTGAATCACCTGATTTTCGCCGACCAGATTTTCATTAAAGGCGAAGATTACACGGATGATTTCATGGCAAAACTGGCGCAGGGCAGCGCCAGCAACTCGCTGAAAAATATCCCGGACATCGGCTTCTCCTCGCGCTTTGCCAAAGCGTTACACATGTACCCGATTTCCTATCTGAAGTACTTCTTCCTGACCCGCGAAATGGTTGAGGCGGCACAGATTGATGCCAGTACCAAAGGCACCCGCGGTGAGCAAACCCGCGAGATTGAGCATCGCCTGTTTGAGCTTTATCAGGATGAGCACCTTTCCCATAAACCAAAAGAGCTGGAAAAACGCGGCGGTGCCTGGTATTCGGATACCGCCTGCTCGATTATCAGTTCGATTTTTAACGACAAAAAAGAGATCCACGTGGTGAATACCGTCAACAACGGCGCGACGCCGGATCTGCCGGATCACGTGACGCTAGAAACCAACGCGGTTATCGATCGTAACGGCGCGCACCCGTTAGCGTACGGACGAATACCTGTCAAAATTCGCGGTCTGATCCAGAGCGTCAAAGCCTATGAAGAACTGACCGTCGAAGCCGCAGTCACCGGTGATTACAGCACCGCGCTGATGGCCCTGACCATTAACCCGCTGGTACCGTCGGCAACGCTTGCCGAGAAAATTCTCGATGAATATCTGGAAGTGAATCAGCGCTATTTACCGCAATATCACTCAAAAAGCTAAGGAGCAGCGATGAAAACCCTTATTTCCCCGGACTATCCGCAGCTGTGTCAGGCGGTCGCGCAAAACGTGATTCACTGCGTGAACGCCAAACCCGACGCGCTTATCTGTATCGCGGGCGGTGACACGCCGCTGGGTGTGTTTGCCGCACTGGTCGACGCGCAAAAGCAGGGCCGCGTGGACTTTTCCCGTACGCAGTTTCTCGGGCTGGATGAATGGCTCGGTCTTGGCAAGGCGGACACAGGCAGCTGCCGCGAAATGGTCTGGCATCATTTCTTCGACAAGCTGACGCTGCGTGAGGAGCAAATCTGCTTCTTCGATGGGCTCACCGCCAACCCGCAAACAGAGTGCCAGCGCGTGGATGGTTATATTGAGCAGCATGGGCCGATTGACTGTATCGTGCTCGGTATCGGCATGAATGGTCACATTGGCTTTAACGAGCCGGGTGCGTCACCGGATAACACCTGCCACGTGATTGATTTAGATGACGTCACCCAGGCGGTGTCGGTGAAGTATTTCGATACGCCACGTGAGGTAAAACAGGGTATTTCACTTGGGCTGAAAACCATTCTGGCGGCGAAAAATATCGTGCTGATGGCAAGCGGCGAGAAAAAAGCGGCCATTGTGGCGCAGACGGTGAATCACCCGGCGAGTCGCGATATTCCGTCGACGCTGGTCAAAACGGTGCCACAGGCGAGTTTGTATGTAGATAGCGCAGCGGCAAGCGCGCTGTAGTGCAAATCTGGCAGGCGCGTTAGCGCCTGCTAGCGTTCGATGCGTAGGTTTTTGACCCGGAAGATATCGGCGCGGTTATAGCTGATGGAGTAGTTAAACGCCGTTTTGTCGGCAAGGCGCGTCACTTCAGTAATTTTCAGCATCGGCTGGCCACTGGCAATATTGAGCAGGGTTGCCAGCTCATCGTCAAACAGCGCGGCTTCGATAATGGAGTCGGCGTCTTTGATTTTCTTCCCGGTGTACGCTTCGATATAGCCATACAGCGATCCTTCCTTGAGGATGTCCTCAGGAATGGTGTCGATGACGCATTGCGGGATATTACTGTCTTCCACCAGCACCGGATTGCCGTCGAGCAGTCGGATACGACGGATAAACCAGACGTTGTCGCCGGGAGAGACTTCAAGATGCTGCGCCAGCGTGGCATCAGCCTGAATGACATTGAACGCTAACAGCCGACTGCTGACCTTTACTCGCCCCTGAAATTCGCGGGAAAAGCCGAGGATACTGTCGCTGGTTTCGTTATTCAAAAGGTAGACGTTGGTGGCGCTGTTTTTCAGCACGAACATCCCTTTGCCGTGAATGCGCTCGATAAACCCTTCCTGAACCAGGTTATCCATCGCTTTCTGCACCGTTACGCGGGTCACGCCGTACAGGCCTGCCAGTTCGCGCTCAGAGGGAATGCTTTCACCTTTTTTATAGAGTTGATTGAGGATGTCGCCCTTAATGCGTTCCTTAATCTCAATATACTTGTGCACCTTTTGCATGCTGACCTCAGACAAATGCCGGATGGCGAGGTGCTTACCCGGCCTACATCTTCACGTAGGCCGGGCAAACAACATGCCGCTGGGCTGTCACTCTACGGGCGATAGACCTTCACGTTAGCAAAGCCCTGCTCGCGCAGATACAGCGCCTGCAGACGGCTCATCACGCCGCGATCGCACCACAGCAAATACGTTCTGCTCTGGTCAAGGTCGCCAAACTGGGTGCTGAGTTTGTAGAACGGCAGAGACGCCACTTCCACGCCTTCGAGCTTCAGCGGTTTGTCGTCCTGTTCATCGATAGAACGAATATCGAGCACCACATCGGTCGCGTCAAACGCAGTCACGGTTTCGACTTCAACCACTTCATGCTGAGTCTGCTGCGCAATCTCGCGAATATCGACGTTGTTGGCTTCCGCCACCACTTTGTCGAGAATAGCGAAATCGAAGTTCTGCTCTTCCGCTTCGATTTTCGCCTTCACCGCTTTCACGGTCGGGCTCTTCGAAATCACGCCGCAGTATTCCGGCATGGTGCGGGCAAAATCTTCAGTACCGATTTCACGCGCCAGATCGATGATGTGTTCTTTGTCGTGAGAAATCAGCGGACGCAGAATCAAGGTATCGGACACGTTGTCGATCAGACGCAGGTTGGTCAGGGTCTGGCTGGACACCTGGCCCAGCGCTTCGCCGGTGACCAGCGCCTGCACGCCGTAGCGCTCAGCAACCTGAGATGCAGCACGCATCATCATGCGTTTAAGCACCACGCCCATCTGGCCGTCGTCGACTTTTTCGAGGATTTCACCCACCACAGGTTCAAAGTTGATCGCCACGAAGCGTACGCGGTGTGAACTGCCGAAACGGTTCCACAGATAATGCGCCACCTGACGTACGCCGATTTCATGTGCAGCGCCGCCCAGGTTGAAGAAGCAATAGTGCACACGACAACCACGACGAATCAGCATATAGCTGGACACGCCGGAGTCGAAGCCGCCGGAAATCAGCGACAGCACGTCTTCCTGGGTGCCAATCGGGAAACCACCGATACCTTCGTAGCGGCCTTTAACCAGCAGCAGACGATCGTTATCAATTTCCAGGTTGACCGTTACATCCGGTTTGGTCAGCTTCACGCGCGCGGTTTCGATGTGCTGATTCAGCCCGCCGCCCACGTAACGCTCTACCTCAATAGAGGTAAAATCATGCTTACCACGACGCTTTACGCGTACGCAGAAAGATTTACCTTCCAGCGTTTCGCGCCACAGCGGCAGCGTCTGCTCGAAGATATCGTGCAGTGAAGTGAAAGGCACATCTTCCACTTCCAGAATATGGTGGATGCCGGGAATACGGGTCAGCGCATCGCGAATAATCGGACGCTGATCTTCGTCTTTGGCGCGAACTTCAATGTGATCCCAATGACGAACAACGGCAAGGGTCTCGTCGTACTGCTTGAGTACGTTACGGATATTCCCGGTCAGAATTTTTATAAAGCGCAACCGCACAGATTGGCTTTTGATGGTGATTTCCGGGAACAATTTAATGATAAACTTCATGGCGGCAATGGTTCGTTGGCAAACCCGATTGGGCTTGTGGACAAAAAATACAGCAGCCATGACATCCCGGCTGCATCCAGGCGCGCAAGTATATCACCATCGCGGTCAACCTGCGCGTTACCATTATGCGTTATTTCATATGCCCGAGGACTTCGCTACCATAGACGGGTCGCGACACAACAAGAGTCAAACATTCACTATGCCAAAGAAAAATGAAGCGCCTGCCACGTTTGAAAGCGCACTGACTGAACTTGAGCAGATTGTTTCCCGTCTCGAAAACGGTGACTTACCGCTGGAAGACGCCCTGAACGAGTTCGAGCGCGGCGTTCAGCTGGCGCGTCAGGGTCAGGTGAAGCTGCAACAGGCGGAGCAGCGGGTACAAATCCTGCTCGCCGATAACGAAGAAGCCCCGCTGACCCCTTTCACGCCGGACGCTGAGTAAACAATGGATTTCTCGCATCAATTACAGGCCTGCGTCGAGCGGGCCAATGAAGCGCTGCGTCAGTTTATAGCTCCGCAGCCCTTTCAGAACACTCCGCTGGTTGAAGCCATGCATTATGGTGCACTCTTAGGGGGTAAACGCCTGCGCCCATTCCTGGTGTACGCCACCGGCGGCATGTTCAACGTGAGTCTATCGACCCTGGACGCCCCTGCGGCGGCGGTGGAATGCATTCATGCCTATTCGTTGATCCACGACGATCTGCCGGCGATGGACGATGACGATCTGCGTCGCGGCCAACCGACCTGCCACATCAAATACGGTGAAGCCAATGCCATTCTGGCCGGCGACGCCCTACAGACGCTGGCATTTTCTATACTCAGTGATGCACCGATGCCGGAAGTGTCAGACCGTTTCCGTCTGGCGATGGTGTCAGAGCTGGCTCAGGCGAGCGGCGTGGCGGGGATGTGCGGCGGTCAGGCGCTTGATCTGGACGCAGAAGGTAAGCTGGTTGATTTAGACGCACTTGAGCGTATTCATCGCCACAAAACCGGGGCGCTTATCCGCTCTGCCGTTCGTCTGGGTGCACTGAGCGCTGGTGAGCCGGGCAAAGCGGCCCTGCCGGTGCTGGATAAATACGCCGAAAGCATCGGCCTCGCATTCCAGGTGCAAGATGACATTCTGGATGTGGTAGGGGATACTGCGACCCTTGGCAAACGCCAGGGCGCTGACCAGCAGCTTGGTAAAAGCACCTACCCTGCCCTATTGGGACTTGAGCAAGCCCAACAAAAAGCCCGTGATCTCATTGAAGAGGCCCGCCAGTCATTAACGGTACTGGCCGCGCAGTCTCTGGACACCACGGCACTGGAAGCGCTAGCGAATTACATTATTCAGCGCAATAAATAAACTACATCCTCTAAATAATTCAGGTTGCAGGAAGGCGGCAACGCAGTGAATCCTCAGGAGCTTACACAAGTAAGTGACTGGGGTGAACGAGGAAGCCAACGCCCCTGTAGCCTGAAGAATGAAGGGGAACTTGTGAGTCTCTGATGAGTTTTGATATAGCCAAATACCCGACGCTGGCACTGGTGGAGTCCACTCAGGAATTGCGTCTGTTGCCAAAAGAGAGCCTGCCGAAGCTCTGCGACGAACTGCGTCGCTACCTGCTCGACAGCGTGAGCCGCTCCAGCGGACACTTTGCCTCCGGGCTTGGCACGGTGGAACTCACCGTGGCGCTGCATTACGTCTATAACACCCCGTTCGATCAGCTGATCTGGGACGTGGGTCATCAGGCTTACCCACACAAAATTTTGACCGGCCGTCGTGATCGTATTGGCACCATTCGCCAGAAAGGTGGTCTGCATCCGTTCCCATGGCGCGGTGAAAGCGAGTACGACGTGCTGAGCGTCGGGCACTCGTCTACCTCCATTTCTGCCGGGATCGGCATCGCCGTCGCCGCAGAAAAAGAAGCCAAACAGCGTCGCACCGTGTGCGTCATTGGCGACGGCGCGATCACCGCCGGAATGGCGTTCGAAGCGATGAACCATGCGGGCGATATCAAGCCGGATATGCTGGTCATCCTCAACGACAACGAAATGTCGATTTCCGAGAACGTCGGTGCACTGAATAACCATCTGGCACAGCTGCTGTCCGGTAAGCTCTATTCGTCGCTGCGTGAAGGTGGCAAGAAAGTCTTCTCAGGCGTCCCGCCGATTAAAGAGCTCCTCAAACGCACCGAAGAGCACATCAAAGGCATGGTGGTTCCGGGCACGCTGTTTGAAGAGCTTGGCTTCAACTATATCGGCCCGGTCGACGGACACGACGTGTTGGGGCTGGTCAGTACGCTGAAAAACATGCGCGACCTGAAAGGCCCGCAGTTCCTGCACATCATGACCAAAAAAGGGCGTGGTTATGAGCCAGCAGAAAAAGATCCCATCACCTTCCACGCGGTGCCAAAATTCGACCATACCAGCGGCGTGCTGCCGAAAAGCAGCGGTGGCCTGCCGGGTTACTCGAAAATTTTCGGCGACTGGCTGTGCGAAACCGCGGCGAAAGACAACAAACTGATGGCGGTCACCCCGGCAATGCGTGAAGGCTCCGGGATGGTCGCGTTCTCTAAAAAATACCCTGACCAGTATTTTGACGTGGCGATTGCCGAGCAGCATGCGGTGACGTTTGCAGCCGGTCTGGCGATTGGCGGTTATAAGCCGGTGGTGGCGATTTACTCGACCTTCCTGCAACGCGCCTATGACCAGGTCATTCACGACGTCGCCATCCAGAAATTGCCGGTGCTGTTCGCCATTGACCGCGCGGGCATCGTTGGCGCTGATGGTCAAACCCATCAGGGTGCGTTCGACCTTTCCTATCTGCGCTGCGTTCCGGAAATGGTCATTATGACCCCGAGCGATGAAAACGAATGCCGCCAGATGCTGTTTACCGGCTATCACTACAACGATGGCCCGAGCGCCGTTCGCTATCCACGCGGCAGTGGTACCGGCGTCGAGCTGGCCCCCCTGGAAAAACTGCCACTCGGTAAAGGCGTCGTCAAACGCCAGGGCGAGAAAATTGCGATTCTCAACTTTGGTACACTGCTGGCCGATGCCGCCGTGGTGGCCGAAAATCTCAATGCCACGCTGGTCGATATGCGCTTTGTGAAACCGCTGGATGAAACGTTAATTCTGGACATGGCCGCCCGACATGAAGTGCTGGTCACGCTGGAAGAAAACGCTATCATGGGCGGGGCGGGCAGCGGCGTAAATGAAGTGCTGATGGCACATCGCAAACCAGTGCCGGTGTTGAATCTTGGCCTGCCGGACTTCTTCGTTCCACAGGGAACGCAGGAAGAAGCGCGGGCAGATATCGGCCTCGACGCGGTCGGAATCGAAGCAAAAATCACGGCCTGGCTGGCCTGATCCTTCCCCCCTTTCCGCTCCTGCTATGCTTAACATTATGTTCATCGCAGGAGTGGAAGCATGCAATACAATAAATTGGGAACAACCGACCTCAACGTCTCCCGACTGTGTCTTGGCTGTATGACTTTTGGCGAACCTGACCGTGGTAATCACGCCTGGACGCTGCCGGAGGAAAGCAGTCGCCCCATCATCAAACACGCCCTTGAAGGCGGAATTAACTTCTTTGATACCGCCAACAGCTACTCCGACGGCAGCAGCGAAGAGATCGTCGGCCGTGCGCTGCGTGATTTCGCCCGTCGTGAAGAAGTGGTTGTGGCGACCAAGGTTTACCATCAAACGGGTGATTTACCGCAGGGGCTTTCCCGGGCGCAAATCCTGCGCTCTATCGACGACAGCCTGGCGCGTCTGGGGATGGATTACGTTGACCTGCTACAAATCCACCGTTGGGATTACAACACTCCGATTGAAGAGACGCTGGAAGCACTGAACGACGTGGTTAAGAGCGGAAAGGCGCGTTACATCGGTGCGTCATCCATGCATGCGTCACAGTTCGCGCAGGCGCTGGAACTGCAAAAACAACACGGCTGGGCGCGGTTCGTCACCATGCAGGATCATTACAATCTGATTTATCGCGAAGAAGAGCGCGAGATGCTGCCGCTGTGCTATCAGGAAGGCGTGGCGGTTATCCCGTGGAGTCCGTTGGCTCGCGGTCGTCTGACGCGTCCGTGGGGTGAAACCACCGCCCGCGTGGTCTCCGATGAGTTTGGTAAAACGCTCTACAGCACCACCGAAGAGAATGACGCACATATTGCGGAACGGCTGGCGAACATTGCAGATGAGCTGGATGTGACGCGTGCGCAGGTGGCGCTGGCGTGGCTGTTAAGCAAACCCGGCGTGGCGGCACCCATTATCGGTACATCGCGGGAAGAACAGCTCGAAGAGTTACTGAATGCGGTGGATATCACCCTGAAGCCGGAGCAGATTGCCGAACTGGAAACGCCTTACCAGCCGCATCCTGTGGTGGGGTTTAAATAGTTGCTCCTGCCGGAGTTCCGCTATTTTCAGTTCTGAGGTATTGTTCCGTTCACCGGATGTTCAGCAGGTTCTACAATCCTTGCCGAACGTGAACGGAACAGTTCCACCGAACTCACCACCACCGAATCAAATAATCCCCATCGGCCAGTGATGCCCAATCACATACAACAGCCCCGCGGAAATCACTCCGGCGACAATATCGTCGACCATAATTCCCATCCCGCCATGAACGTTGCGATCGAACCAGCGGATCGGCCACGGTTTCCAGATATCGAAAATACGGAAGATGACAAATCCAGCGGCGACCCACTGCCAGTCGTTGGTGGGAATGGCCATCAGCGTAATCCACATCCCGACAAACTCGTCCCAGACGATGCTGCCGTGGTCATGCACGCCCATGTCTTTCGCCGTGCGGTGACACAGGTATACGCCAATGCAGATACTTAGCATCACCGCCAGCGAATAGAGTTGCCATGGCAGGAAGGTCATCAGATACCAGACAGGAATGGCCGCAATCGAGCCCGCCGTGCCAGGCATTATCGGGCTGAGACCGCTGCCAAAACCGGTCGCCAGCAGATGCCACGGGTTGAGCATGCTCAGTCGGCTTTTTGCTACGTCTTTACTGCGCAAAATGGTCATACCCCTTCCAGTCGAGCGTTACCGGTTTGCCGTCACGCTGAAAATGCAGCCCTTCGATGTCGGCGCTGACCTGGCCAATGCAGGTGAAGCCCATGCCGAAATTCCCCAAAGCGACATCCAGCGCGCCGCGATTAAGCTCCGGCACGGTGAAGCACAGTTCGTAGTCTTCGCCGCCAGAAAGCGCCCAACGCAGCGCCTGTTCGGGCTCAACGTGACGCTTCATCACGTCAGAATACGGCAGCAGATCGAGGTCTACCCGTGCGCCGCAGCCGCTGGCGTTGAGAATATGCCCGAGATCGGAAATTAGCCCGTCGGAAATATCGATGGCCGAATGCGCCAGATTACGCAGCGCCTGACCGCTCAGAATGCGCGGCGTCGGATTCAGATGACGCTTAACCAAATAATCTGCGTCTTCTTTGTTATCCACCTGCAGATGGTCCTGCAAAATCGCCAGCCCGGCAGCGCTGTCGCCCGGCGTACCGGTGACGTAAATCCAGTCACCCGGTTTTGCGCCAGAACGCTTCAACGCCCGGCCTTCCGGCACTAAGCCGTGGATACCCAGCGTCATCGACAGCGGCCCTTTAGTGGTGTCGCCGCCAATCAGCTGCATATCGTAATAATTGAGTTGTTCAAACAGGCTGTCGCTGAATGCTTCAAGCCAGGCTTCGTCTACCGACGGCAGCGTTAATGCCAGCGTCAACCACGCAGGATCTGCGCCCATCGCAGCGAGATCGCTAAGATTCACCGCCAGCGCCTTGCGGGCTAAATCGGCAGGATTGATATCAGGAAGGAAATGAATGCCCGACACCAGAGTGTCAGTACTGATCGCGAGAGTTTGTTTTTCAGGAATATTGAGCAGTGCGCAGTCGTCACCGATTCCGGTTTCAACATCAAGACGGGAACTTCTTACGCGATCAAAATAACGGGCAATCAGGGAAAATTCGCCACATGCCATACGTTATGCCTCGGCAGAGAAAAGAGAAGGCCGGAGAAAACGGTGAAACCGCTTTCTCCGGCCTGCAGATTACTTTTTGCGGGGACGGATTGCCGGAGCTGCTTTATCCAGCACGCCGTTTACGAACTTATGGCTGTCTTCGGCACCGAAGGTTTTTGCCAGTTCGATAGCTTCGTTGATGGCCACTTTGTACGGCACATCATCACGTTTAGCCAGCTCAAACAGCGCGATGCGCAGCACGGCTTTCTCTACCTGACCCAGTTCATCCAGCAGACGGGACAGATAAGGTTTCATCAGGCCGTCGAGATACGCGCTGTTGGTCGCCACTCCGGTCAGCAGTTCACGGAAGTACACGACGTCGACGTCTTTCACGTCCTGTTCCGCCAGGAACTGGTATTCAACATCAGAGATGTCGTTTTTAGACAACTGCCAGGAGTAAAGCGCCTGGACAGCACACTCACGGGCGCGGCGACGAGCAGCAGGTTTCACGGAATTCCCCTTACAAAAAAATCAGGCCTTGATGGCTTTCAATACATTGATCATTTCAAGCGCGGTCAGTGCAGCTTCTGCACCTTTGTTACCGGCCTTGGTGCCAGCACGTTCGATGGCTTGTTCGATGCTTTCGGTGGTCAGAACCCCAAAAGCGACCGGGATTTCGCTGTCGTGCGCAACCTGCGCCAGACCATTGCTTGCTCCACCGGCCACGTATTCAAAGTGAGCAGTACCGCCACGGATAACGGTGCCAAGTGCTACCACTGCATCGTATTTACCGGTTTTCGCCAGTGCACCGGCTGCCAGCGGCAGTTCGTATGCGCCAGGAACCCAAACGACGGTGATGTTCTCATCTTTCATCTGACCAATACGCTTCAGGGCGTCAATCGCACCTTCCAGCAGGCTGTCATTGATGAAGTTATTGAAACGCGCAATGGTGATGGCAACGCGAGCGTCCGGGGCAGCAACGTTAGCTTCGATAATGTTCATACTTTTCCTTTTGGGATTCGACTTACCCCGAGGGGGGCGGATTTTATCATAATTATTCGCGTACGGCTTCCCTATTTAGGGCTGCATCACGCGGGTATTAAATGCAGACACAGATCCGGGCCAAGGCTTCTGATCTCGCTGAAACTAAACTGGGGTGCATCGGCCAGTTTCTCAAGCCCTGGCAGCACACATAAACCGCGAGCATCACTGCCTAACAGTTTAGGCGCAACGTAAACAATCAGCTCATCCACCAGACCTGCCTGCAACAATGCGCCGGCAAACGTTGGGCCCGCTTCCACCCATAGACTGTTAATTTGCTGTTTGCCCAACTGCATCATCAGCAGAACTAAATCCAGATGACCGTTATGTTCTGGCACGTTCAGGTTGCGCACATTGTCCGGCCATTCACGGGTATCGTCTTTGCAGCGCGCAAACAGGATGTCGCCCGGTTGCTGCACGATGCGGTGTTCCGGCGTCACGCGGTTCTGACGGTCGATAACAATGCGCAATGGCTGACGCAGATTTTCCTGCGGATACTGCGCCTGCACATCGGCACTCAATTCATCCCAACGCACGGTTAATGCCGGATCGTCGGCTAACACCGTGGCATCGGTGGTCAAAATGGCGTGGCTTTCCGCACGAAGACGCTGCACATCGCGGCGCGCCTGCGGCGAGGTAATCCATTGGCTTTCGCCGCTGGCCATCGCCGTGCGGCCATCGAGCGACGCGCCGAGCTTCAGCTGTATATACGGGAAACCGGTACGCATCCGCTTCAGGAACCCTTTATTTAGCGCTTCCGCTTCGCTCATCATCAGCCCATGACTGACCTCAATGCCTTCCTGCTGCAAACGGTACAGCCCGCGCCCCGCAACCTGTGGATTAGGGTCCTGCATCGCGGCAACCACGCGGCTAACGCCCGCGGTAATCAGCGCCTCGCAGCACGGCGGCGTACGGCCATGGTGGCTGCACGGTTCGAGGGTGACGTATGCCGTTGCCCCTTTCGCTTTCTCGCCCGCCATGCGCAGGGCGTGGACTTCGGCGTGCGGTTCACCCGCGCGGTAGTGCGCGCCTTCGCCGACGATTTCCCCGTCTTTCACGATGACGCAGCCAACGCGTGGATTCGGATGAGTCGTGAAGCGCCCCTGATTCGCCAGCTTCAGCGCACGGGCCATGTACATTTCGTCAAGCATCAATCAGTCCTGTAAACGGGCGATCTCTTCGCCAAATTCTTTGATGTCTTCAAAACTGCGATAGACCGAAGCAAAGCGGATATAGGCCACTTTATCGAGCTTTTTCAGCTGTTCCATCACCAGATTACCGATTTGCTTGCTCGGCACTTCACGTTCACCGGTGGCACGCAGTTGCGATTTAATGTGATTAACCGCCATTTCGACATCATCAGAGCTGACCGGGCGCTTTTCCAGCGCTTTTTGTAAGCCGCTGCGCAGTTTGTCTTCGTTAAACGGTTCGCGGACATCGTTACTTTTCACCACCCGCGGCATCACCAGTTCGGCCACTTCGAAGGTTGTAAAACGTTCATTACACACCAGGCACTGACGGCGGCGGCGCACTGAGGAACCTTCTCCAACCAGACGGGAGTCGATCACTTTGGTATCTACGGCTAAACAAAATGGGCAATGCATGGCGCGTCCTGACGAAGATAAATAACATATTCTTATTTTACCACGACCCACCCCACTGCGTCATTTTGAGACAATCCCCCGATGGCTTCCAGGACGATACTGCTACCATTACTGTCGACAGAACCTTGAAAGGACACCTAACGATGACACGACGTTTAGTACGAATTCTGGCGCTGGGCAGCCTGTTTACCCTTAGCGCCTGCGCACAGCAGCACGAAGTCCATCAGATGCAGCAGAGCGTCACCGCGCTCAATAAAGATATGACCAAGCTGAATCAGGAAACCGTGAAGATAACCCAGCAAAACACCCTGAATGCGAAATCCGCAAGCGGTGTCTACCTGCTACCGGGATCGAATACGCCAGCCCGCCTGGAAAGCCAGATTGGTACGCTGAGAATGTCGCTGATTAACATCGCGCAAAACGCCGACGGTATGCGCGCCACGCTGCGTATTCAGGGCGAATCCAACGATCCGCTTCCCGCGTTCAGCGGCACCGTCGAATGGGGCCTGATTCAGGGCACAACTGACAGCTACCAGGAAGTGAATGTTAAAAACCAGCTGATCAACGCCCCGGCCAGCATCCTCGCGCCGAGCGATGTGGATATTCCACTTCAGCTCAGTGGCACGGATCCTAAGCAACCCGTTTTCGTGCGCATTCACGATATTCAGCCCGCCAGCGTTCAGTAATTTCTTATCACCGGATAGCGACGGTTATCCGGTTTCCCTCCCCTTTTTCATCACCCTTCAACATGCCCAGCAATCTTTGCTGCTTTTCAGAAATCCCTGGAAACATTTGAGAGAATCCGTACAATCCCCGCCGATAATGTACGCAAACGTGAACGCAATCGATTACGTACTTGAGAAAACTGTGAAACACCACATATTTTTGTGAGCAATGATTCTTATAATAGGCCTCGCAGAAAACAGTTACATTTAGAAACGCCCAAGCGGTTCTTTTCACTCCCCGAAAGGGATTTCAACAAGTGGCATCATGATGAAAAAAACATTACTTGCAGCCGGTGCAGTGCTCGCGCTTTCTTCGACTTTCACGGCAAACGCAGCCGAAACGACCAAACCAGAGTATGTCTCTGACTGGTGGCATCAGAGCGTCAACGTGGTAGGCAGCTACCACACCCGCTTTGGGCCGAAAATCAATAATGACGTTTATCTGGAATATGAAGCGTTCGCCAAGAAAGATTGGTTCGACTTCTACGGCTATATCGATATCCCAAAAACCTTCGGTGCGGGTAACGGTAACGATACCGGTATCTGGGACGACGGTTCACGTATGTTCATGGAAATTGAACCGCGCTTCTCGATTGATAAGCTGACCGGTACCAGCCTGGCATTCGGCCCGTTCAAAGAGTGGTACTTCGCGAACAACTACATCTATGACATGGGCGCTCACGGCAACGATGCCAGTAAGCAAAACACCTGGTACATGGGTCTGGGTACCGATATCGACACCGGTTTGCCGATGAGCCTGTCCCTGAACGTGTATGCGAAATACCAGTGGCAGAACTACGGCGCCGCGAACGAAAACGAGTGGGATGGTTACCGCTTCAAGGTGAAATACTTTGTGCCAATCACCCAACTGTGGGGCGGCCAGCTGAGCTACATCGGCTTCACCAACTTTGACTGGGGTTCAGACCTGGGTAACGAAGACTTCCGTGACCTGAACGGCAAGAAAGCGCGTACCAATAACTCCATCGCGTCCAGCCACATTCTGGCGCTGAACTACGATCACTGGCATTACTCTGTGGTCGCACGTTACTGGCACAACGGTGGTCAGTGGAACGACGATGCAAGCCTGAACTTCGGTGACGGCGACTTCAGCGTCCGCTCTACTGGTTGGGGTGGCTACCTGGTTGTCGGTTATAACTTCTGATAATCAGCGATTAGCGATAATGCCCGGCGGCGCAGACTTGCCGGGCCTACGTGATGGTTTTCATAGGCCCGGTAAGCGTCGCGCCACCGGGCATTTAACGATTTACGGCTTACACGACAACGCACTCGTAGGGTCCAGCAACCATGGCCGCAAATATCCCACGGTATTTGAGAACGGCAATACCCACTCGGGTAAACGAATCCCGATCTCTTTTTCAATAAAAGCCCGTCTCGCCTGCACCCTCGCCCACAGCTGCGGATAGTCCGCCGCCAATTGCTGACGCAACGATTCATCCGCCAGCGCCACCGTGTCTTCGATGCTTGCCCCTGCATATCCCGCCCGGGAAGGAATAATATCGATTTGCAGCAGCATGCCGCTGGCAAGCGGAACGTCAGAGCCCGCAGATACCGGCGAACACAGCCATTCTTCATCCGCCACAAGATGCCCCGGATTAAGATGCCAGTGATATTCAGACTTCGGCAGCACATCTTGAATCAGCTGGTACAGCTCACCGCCGGTCATGCCCGGATGAATATTTTCCAGCCACGCGACCACCGCGCGGAAATACGGAATCGCGACGACATCCAGATAATCGCTAACCGCATCCGGCAACTGCCCGGCATTTTCGACCACGTAGGCCGCACGACTGCTGAGCCCACCTTTAAAACTGGTGGTCAACGAAAATTTATCCCCCAGCTGCACCGTTTTATCACCCGGATAAAGATTCGCATGGGCGAAACGATCGCCGGTGGCAGCGATGGACACCACGTTGTGCGGCTGGCCATCGGCGGCGAGCAGGCTGGCAATCTCCTTTTCCGTTTTGCCCGGTGCGACCGCATTCAGCGCCCGAAGTATCGCCGTTGACGCCAGATTGGCGCCGTATTCATAATGCGCTAACTCATTGGTATTATTGATAACCCGCGCGCCATACGCCGGGGAAATAAACACGCCAGTGGCATTGCGCAGCTCTGCCCTGGGCGCAGCTTCACGGACTGCATCAACGATAAACGACGGGATATCGAACATCTGCCTCGTGTTGTCGTTTACGCCAGTGAACAGCTTCCAGCCCGCCAGCCCCAGCGTTTTATCTCCGGTAATACCGGCGTGGTGCAGAACCTCGTGAAGGGGCTGAACGGTGTCCATTGGCTGATTCGGCAGAGAAAACCATGGCGCATGCAGCACGCGGTTTTTCAACCGCGCGTGCGGCGCCAGCTTGAGGTTTTCGTTGCCGAGAACCAGCTCCGCCTCGCCATCCTGATGCAACACCAGCAGCGCCTCTTCAAAGCGCGGAATAAAGCCGGTGAGATATTCAAAGTTTCCGCCATGCTCTTTGTCGGCGTAAACAATCAGCGTGTCCACCCCCTGTTGGCGCATGCGGTCCAGCACGCGCGCTTTACGCCCGGCAAGCGTGGCGTCATTTAGGGTAACGGAAGGCAGGTTCGTCCAGCACGGTGGCTGAGGCATCGGCTGCAGTGAAACGGAGGGTGTGGTGGTCATTTCTGTAGCGTCCTTTAAACAGAGATTATCTGTTCACCCTACCGGAAACGCGGATTTTTGGCATAAAAAAATCCCGGCCATATGACCGGGATTCGATTTTGCAGTGCAGAACTTACGGCAGAATATTAGGCTGATCGGCGCCTTCTTTTTCCACTTTCTGCTGCAGCAGGTGCTCGCGACGCATCCCAAGTTTCAACGCCAGCGCGGAAGCGACGTAGATGGACGACGCCGTACCGATGGACACACCGATAAGCATGGTCAGCGAGAAGCCTTTCAGCATCGCACCACCGAACAGGAACAGCATCAGGATAACCATCAACGTGGTACCGGATGTGATCAACGTACGGTGCAGCGTCTGGGTCAGGGACACGTTAAAGATTTCGTAAGGCGTACCGCGACGAATTTTGCGGAAGTTTTCACGAATACGGTCCGATACCACGATGCTGTCGTTCAGCGAGTAGCCGATAACCGACATCAGTGACGCGACGATGGTCAAATCGACTTCAATCTGGAACAGCGACAGAATGCCCATGGTGATCACCACATCGTGCGCCAGCGAGATAACGACCCCCGCCGCCAGACGCCACTCGAAGCGGAATCCGACGTACACGAGGATAGAGATAAGCGCCACCAACAGCGCCATCGCGCCGTTAGTTGCCAGGTCAGCCCCGACGCTTGGCCCCACAAACTCGATGCGCTTTACAGCAGCATGTTGGTTAGTGGTTTCGTTAATCACGCTCAACACCTTGCTGCCCAGCTCCTGACCGCCGGTTTCCCCTTTGGCCGGTGGCATACGCACCATGATGTCGCGGCTGCTGCCGAAGTTCTGCAGCAGTGGATCGGCAAAGCCTGCTTTTTCCAGCGCGTCACGCATCTGGTCCATATCGGCCGGTTGTTCGAGGCTGATCTCAATGACGGTACCGCCGGTGAAATCCAGACCCCAGTTAAAACCACGGACGCCGATAATGATGATGGAAGCCACCAGCAGCAGGCCAGAGATGCCAAAGGCCCAGTAGTCCCAGCGCATAAAGTCATGGACTTTACGGCCGTGGTTCAATTGTTCAACAGTATATTCCTGTGCCACAACGCACTCCTCAGATAGACAGCTTGTTGATGCGTTTGCCGCCGTACAACAGGTTTACGATGGCACGGGTGCCGACGATCGCGGTAAACATGGAAGTCGCCACACCGATACCGGTAGTGATAGCGAAGCCTTTAATAGCGCCAGTACCGACCGCGTACAGGATGATAACTTTGATAAGCGTTGTAACGTTCGCATCGAAAATCGAGCTAAACGCGCCGCGATAACCTTCGTCAATCGCCTGCTGAATGGAACGTCCGTTGCTGATCTCTTCCTTAATACGTTCGTTAATCAGTACGTTGGCGTCGACCGCCACCGCAAGGGTTAACACGATACCCGCAATCCCCGGCATGGTCAGCGTGGCCCCCGGCAGCAGCGACATGATACCGACAATCAGTACCAGGTTCGCAACCAACGCAGAGGTCGCTATCAGACCAAACTTCTTATAGAAGAAGATCATGAAGATGATGGAGATAGCCAGACCCGCCAGACACGCTTCCAGACCTTGCTGAATATTCTGCATACCCAGGGTTGGACCGATGGTGCGTTCTTCGACAATCTGAATCGGAGCAATCAGCGCACCGGCACGCAGCAGCAGCGAGAGCTGACGCGCTTCGTTAGGGTTGCTGATACCGGTAATACGGAAGCTGTTACCGAGGCGAGACTGGATATTGGCGATGTTAATCACCTCTTCCTCTTTCACCAGAACGGCACGGCCTTTCGCGTCTTTCTTACCGCTGTCTTTGTACTCCACGAACAGGGTTGCCATCGGCTTACCGATGTTATCCTTGGTGAAGTTAGACATGATGTTGCCACCTGCGCTATCGAGCGAGATGTTAACCTGCGGCTGATTGTATTCATCCTGGTTCGAAGTGGAATCGGTGATGTGGTCACCGGTCAGAATAACGCGCTTGTACAGCACAACCGGCTGGCCTTCACGGGTATCTTTCACTTCGGAATCGCCCGGTACGCGGCCAGATGTGGCAGCGGACTGATCGACGGAGGTATTCACCAGACGGAATTCCAGGGTTGCGGTTGCGCCAAGAATTTCTTTCGCACGCGCCGTGTCCTGAATACCAGGCAGTTCAACCACGATACGGTCAGCACCCTGACGCTGAACCAACGGTTCGGCAACGCCAAGCTGGTTAACACGGTTACGCAGGATGTTGATGTTCTGCTGAACAGCGTACTCGCGCGCTTCATTCAGACGCGCATCGGTCATCACCGCACGCAGCTGATTGCTGCCCTGCTTAGAGAGAACCAGATCGCGATGACGCGGAGCCAGATAATCAATCGCCTGATTGCGCGCCGCGTCGTCGCGGAACGTAATGCTCAGGCCATAGTTATCTTCTTTACGAACGGTAGTGTAGGCGATGCCTTTTTCACGCAGGTCACTGCGCAGGCCATCAATGTTTTGTTCCTGCAATTTACCGAGCGCGGTATCCATATCCACTTCCATCAGGAAGTGCACGCCGCCACGCAGATCAAGACCGAGTTTCATCGGCTCTGCGGAAATCGACGCTAACCAGCGCGGGGTTGCCGGAGCAAGGTTTAACGCCACGACGTACTTGTCACCCAGCACGCTCATCAGCGCTTCACGCGCGCGCAGCTGGATGTCAGTGGAGTCGAAGCGAGCAAGAATCGCGCCCTCTTCCAGTGCCACAGACTTAGCGGTAATTTTTTCTTCTTTTAAGGTGTTCTGGACCTGGATCAGCGTTTGCTCACTGGCGGCGACGCCGCGCGCGCCAGTGATTTGAACAGCCGGATCCTCACCATACAGGTTGGGAAGTGCGTAAAGCAGGCCGACGATAAACACGACGACCAGCATAATGTACTTCCACAAAGGATAACGGTTTAACACGGCAGTTCCCTTTGGGAAAACAGTAGATTACAGCGCCTTCATGGTGCCTTTCGGCAGAACGGCAGCTACGAAGTCACGTTTGATAACCACTTCAGTGGTGTCGTTCAGCGCGATAGCAATGTAGCCAGCTTCAGCTACTTTGGTTACGCGACCGACCAGACCACCGTTAGTCAGCACTTCATCGCCTTTGGCAATGGAGTCCATCAGCTTTTTATGGTCTTTGGTGCGCTTCTGCTGTGGGCGCAGGATCATGAAATAGAAAATCAGACCAAACACGACCAGCATCAAGATCAGAGACACTGGGCTGCTTTGTCCCGGTGCACCAGAAGCGGCTACCGCATCAGAAATAAAAAAGCTCATTGAATTTCCCTCATTATTAAAATTAATCAACGTTCAACGGTGGAACAGTTCGACCCTGACGTTGGTAAAACTCCGTCACAAAGCTCTCTAATTTACCCTCTTCGATAGCCTTGCGTAAACCAGCCATTAAGCGCTGATAGTAGCGAAGATTATGGATGGTATTAAGACGCGCGCCCAAAATCTCATTGCAACGGTCAAGATGATGCAAATAAGCGCGTGAATAATGGCGACAGGTGTAGCAATCACACTCAGCGTCGAGCGTGCTGGTGTCGCTTTTATGCTTCGCATTACGAATTTTCACCACGCCATCGGTCACAAACAGGTGTCCGTTTCGGGCATTACGCGTTGGCATCACGCAGTCGAACATGTCGATACCGCGACGCACGCCTTCAACCAGATCTTCCGGTTTGCCCACACCCATCAGGTATCGTGGTTTGTCTGCCGGGATTTGCGGACACACATGTTCCAGAATGCGGTGCATGTCTTCCTTCGGCTCACCGACAGCCAGGCCGCCGACAGCGTAGCCATCAAAGCCAATCTCCACCAGACCTTTGACCGAGATATCACGTAAATCTTCGTAAACGCTGCCCTGAATAATGCCGAACAGTGCGTTCTTATTGTTCAGAGAATCAAAGCGGTCACGGCTACGTTTTGCCCAGCGCAGGGACATTTCCATCGAGCGCTTGGCATAATCCCAGTCCGCCGGGTACGGCGTACATTCGTCGAAGATCATCACGATATCGGAACCGAGATCGTTCTGAATCTCCATGGATTTTTCCGGATCGAGGAAAATCGGATCGCCGTTGATCGGGTTACGGAAGTGAACACCCGCTTCGGTTATCTTGCGGATATCGCCCAGGCTGAAGACCTGGAAGCCGCCGGAATCGGTAAGGATCGGCCCTTTCCACTGCATGAAGTCGTGCAGATCGCCGTGCAGCTTCATGATCTCCTGACCAGGACGCAGCCACAGGTGGAAGGTGTTGCCGAGAATGATTTGCGCGCCGGTTTCTTCAACTTCTTCCGGCGTCATCCCTTTTACGGTGCCGTAAGTGCCGACGGGCATAAATGCAGGCGTTTCAACCACGCCACGTTCGAAGACCAGGCGGCCGCGGCGTGCGCGTCCGTCGGTAGTATCCAGTTCAAATTTCATTGTTGCTCCTGCGTCAGAAAGACAGTCTGACGTATAAAACCCTGTGCCGCGGAATTATTCCCCAACACGTTCTTGAATAGCCGACGGATTGTACGTGATGTACATGGCATCCCCGTAGCTAAAAAAGCGATATTTTTGTTCTACCGCAGACTTGTAGGCGTTCATCGTGTTTTGATAACCGGCAAAAGCCGACACCAGCATGATGAGCGTTGACTCCGGCAGGTGGAAATTGGTCACCAGCGCATCAATCACTTTGTACTGATAGCCTGGGTAGATGAAGATTTGTGTGTCGCCGAAGAATGGCTCAATCAGGTCAGTTTTTGCCGCCTGCGCTGCGCTCTCAAGGGAGCGCACCGAAGTCGTGCCCACCGCGACCACTTTGCTGCCGCGCGCTTTCGCCGCCAGCACCGCATCGACAACATCCTGAGGCACTTCCGCATATTCGGAGTGCATGATGTGATCTTCAATGGTGTCGACCCGCACCGGCTGGAAGGTACCCGCGCCGACGTGCAGCGTCACAAACGCCATCTCGATGCCTTTCTCACGCAGTTTCGCCAACAGCGGCTCGTCAAAGTGCAGGCCCGCGGTCGGGGCCGCGACGGCGCCTGGCTTCTGGCTGTAGACAGTCTGATACAGCTCGCGGTCTGCGTCTTCGTCCGGACGGTCGATATATGGCGGCAACGGCATGTGGCCGATGGCGTTGAGAATATCCAGCACCGGGCGCTCATCGTTAAACTGCACTTCAAACAGCGCATCGTGACGCGCCACCATGGTGGCATTAATGCTTTCATCGTCGCCGAGCAGCAGTTCAGCCCCCGGCTTCGGCGCTTTGGAAGCGCGAATATGTGCCAGAATACGTTTATCATCGAGCATACGCTCAACCAGCACTTCAATCTTGCCGCCGCTGGCTTTACGACCAAACAGGCGCGCCGGGATAACGCGGGTATTGTTAAAGACCAGCAGATCTCCAGGGTTGAGCCTGGTGAGCAAATCGGTGAAAGTACCGTGCGTCAGCGCGCCCGTTGGCCCATCCAGCGACAGCAAGCGGCAGCCACTGCGCTCCGGCTGTGGGTAGTGAGCAATCAGGGATTCGGGCAGTTCAAAAGAAAAATCGGCGACGCGCATGACGGTAACTCGAGACATAATAAAGAGGCGGGTAGTCTAGTGGCAGGCTGCTTTGGCTGCAACCTGTAAGCCTTAAATACGGATAACGCATAACATGAATTTTCTGGCCCACCTGCACCTCGCACACCTCGCCGACAGCTCCTTGCCCGGCAATTTGCTGGCCGATTTTGTGCGCGGCAACCCGGATGACACCTACGAATCGGCGATTGTCAGCGGTATTCATATGCACCGCCGGGTCGATGTGCTGACTGATAATCTGCCGGAAGTGAAGAGCGCGAAAGCGTGGTTTCGCCCCGAAACCCGCCGCGTGGCGCCGATTACGCTCGACGTGATGTGGGATCATTTCCTTTCCCGCGACTGGGCAAAACTGTCGCCGGAGATCTCTCTGCCGGATTTCGTGCGCTACGCACAAACTCAGGTCACACAAATTCTGCCGGAATCACCGCCGCGTTTCGTTAATCTGAATGATTATTTATGGTCCGAGCGTTGGCTGGAACGTTACGCCGACATGAATTTTATACAAAATGTGCTGAACGGGATGGCTAATCGCCGCCCGCGACTCGATGCCTTGCGCGATTCCTGGCTGGATTTGGACGCGCATTACGCACAGTTAGAAGACACATTTTGGGCGTTTTACCCACGCATGATGGCGCAGGCCAAGGCGCGGGAACTATAAAACTTGCGCTTTGTCACAGAATCGCTAAGCTGAAACAGTTGTTCATATTATAATTGATAGGTAAAACCTGTCTCAACGATTGTCAGCTTCTCATTGAGTCACCTGCTTCCTCTCCCTATACTGGCCCGCGTTGCGTTCCATTAACCTTATAAATATAGAGGAGAACCTCATGGTTCTGGTAACTCGTCCTGCTCCTGATTTTACTGCCGCTGCTGTACTGGGTAACGGCGAAATCGTTGATAACTTTAACTTCAAACAGCACACCAACGGTAAAGCTACCGTTCTGTTCTTCTGGCCGATGGACTTCACCTTCGTATGCCCGTCTGAACTGATCGCTTTCGATAAGCGTTACGAAGAATTCCAGAAACGCGGCGTAGAAGTGGTTGGCGTTTCCTTTGACTCCGAGTTTGTCCATAACGCATGGCGCAACACCCCTGTCGACAAAGGCGGCATCGGTGCAGTGAAATACGCAATGGTTGCGGACATCAAACGTGAAATCCAGCAGGCTTACGGTATCGAACATCCGGACGCTGGCGTTGCTCTGCGTGGTTCTTTCCTGATCGACGCTAACGGCATCGTACGTCACCAGGTTGTGAACGATCTGCCACTGGGTCGTAACATCGACGAAATGCTGCGCATGGTTGACGCGCTGCAGTTCCACGAAGAGCACGGCGAAGTGTGCCCAGCTCAGTGGGAAAAAGGGAAAGAAGGCATGAACGCGTCTCCAGCAGGCGTGGCTAAGTACCTGACTGAAAACGTCACCAGCCTGTAATCGGCTCGTTTCGTCAAAAAGCCTGCTGAAATAGCAGGCTTTTTTGTTTTTCGTGCCCCATCCTGAGACGTGTTAATTACCAAACCACACACTGGCAGAAATGGCCGGTAGCGACAGCACATCATCATGCAGCGTGCCTTTGCCCTCTTTCAGCAGCCACTCTTTCACCGCCAGTAACGGGGTCGCTTCCAGCACCACTTCGCACGGTTCGCCGCGATTAATCGCCACCAACACCCGCTGCTGCTTCAGCACACGAACAAACACTACGACGTTGTCTTCAGCGTAAATCACCTGACAGCCGCCGTGGCGCAGGGCCTGCGTCCGGTGACGCAGTTTGGTCATGCGCTGATACAACGCCAGCAAGTCACCGTCCTGCTGCGCTTTGTCCCACGGGAACGGCTTGCGGCAGAACGGATCGTTGTTGCCGTCCAGCCCCACTTCGTCGCCGTAATAAATACACGGCACCCCCGGCCAGGTGAACAGCCACACCACCGCCAGCGGCAGGCGTGCCACGTCCTTACCGAGCAGCGATTTAAAGCGCGCAGTATCGTGGCTGTCGAGCTGATTAAACATCCGCAGCTGCTGCTGATGCGACAGGCTGGCGCGGTAGTTATCCATCCACGCCATACAGGTTTGGGCGTCGATCATCTGCGGATCGTAGGAAATATCGGTGTTGGCGAGGAAACCCCACAGCGGGAAAGTAAAGCCGCGATAGTTCATTGCCGCGTCTTCCGCATCGGCCTGCAGCCACTGGCGAGCGTCGCCAAAATGTTCGCCAAGCACGTAGGCTTCGGGCTGGGTCTCTTTCGCCGCTTTGGTGATGCCCGCGATGTGCTGCAAATTGTTCCGCGCCCCGCCCGCTTCGCCAAGCATATGCACCACATCAAGCCGCCAGCCGTCCATGCTCCACGGGGCTTTCAGCCAGTGGCGCACGATGCTGTCTTCACCGCGATACACTTCATTAATCAGCGTTTCCGAGCTGAAATCCAGCTTCGGCAGGCTGGCATAACCGAGCCAGTCCAGCGCCTGCCCTTCGTCAGAAAAACTGTACCAGTCGCGCCAGTGCGAAGAGGGATTGTGGCACGCGCCGTCGGTGCCGCGATTGTGTCGGTCAAACCAGGCGTGCGAATCGCCGCTGTGGTTAAACACGCCGTCGAGGATCAGACGCATCCCCTCCCGGTGCGTATTGTGCCGCAGACGCAGCAACGCCTGATCGCCGCCAAACTGCGGATCCACGTGTCGATAATCTTCGGTGTCATATTTATGCACGCTGGGCGCGACAAATACCGGATTGAGGTACAGCGCGGTGACACCAAGCTTTTTCAGGTACGGCAGCTTTTCGCTGATCCCATCCAGATCGCCGCCGTAAAACGTCGATCCGCCCGCTTCCGCCGTTAACGGTTCGTCCCAATCGCGCAGGACGATATCGCGCCCGGCCGCGTGATGATAATAAACATTATCCTGTTCGGTATTGCGCGGCTCGGTACGGGCAAAGCGATCGGGGAAAATCTGATAGAACACCTGATCGGCAACCCACTGCGGGCCGTTATCCGGCACATCGACCGCAAACTGCTCCAGACGCGCCGGAGGAAAGCGACTAAAACCCTGCGGCGTAAACCAGCGCTGGCGGTTTTCCCACAGCAGTTTAAAGCTGTAGCGGCGGCGCGACTGGCCATTGCTTAAATCGATTTCCGCACGCCAGGCGGTAATGCCGGGATGCGGTTCGCTGCGCAGACGATGCATCGGCAGCGCAATTTCCTCATTGTCTTCCTCTGCCCGTAGTGTGACCCGCAGCGGCGCCATTTCACCGCTCAGCCACAGCGTAATCACCAGTCGGTCCTGCTGCTGTTTCAGGAACGGTGCAACAGGAAGATGCCATGCCTTCAACATCGTCATTCCCCTTTGTTCAAAATGCGTTCACCTTGCCACAGTCAGGCTGCGTCCGACTCATCACTATGACGTTTATTGGGGGAGGATGCCGGAGGATGAGGGCGAAGAATAGCGGAATTTTCCGGCAGCGCGGACGGGGAAATGAAGCGGAAGGAAGGCTCCTTCCTTACAGATATTTACGATACACTGCTTGTTACTCAGTTGTTATCAAAGAGACGCGCAGTGCCCAATTTTGATTTGCAGGACCTGTATGCCTTCACGGCATTATGCGAACACGGCAGCTTTCGATTTGCTGCCGAAGCTATCTGCATCTCACAATCAGCGCTCAGCCGGCGCATCGAAAAACTCGAATCGGCACTCGGCGTACGCCTGTTTGACCGCACCACCCGACGCGTCACCCTGACCCAGGTCGGCAGAACTTTCGCCCCTCGCGCCCGGCAACTGCTGAGCGATTTTGAAGACGCGTTAAGCGGCATCAGCGATCCGATGTTTTACGGCAGCGGCGTGGTCACCGTGGCCTGCATCCCTTCTGCTGCCTACTATTTCATGCCAAAAGTGATCGCTCACTTTCGCAGTCGTTTTGCCAAAGCACGCATCAAACTGGTGGATACCAGCGCCGGGAATGTGTATGCCGCCGTCCACAATCGACAGGCTGATTTTGGCCTGAGCTTTCTCTCCAGCGAAGAATCAGACCTGACGTTTATGCCGTTGGTGGACGAAACTTACCGGCTCGTGTGTCGCCAGGACCACCCGTTCGCGCAGCTTTCCTCCTTGAGCTGGCAGGACTTTTTTAACGCCGATTACATCTGGCTGAGCAAATCATCCGGCAACCGCCATTTACTCGATCAGGCATTAAGCGACATCACCGTTCGCCGCCCTGCGGTGTGTGAAACGCGCCACGTCACCACCATGATTGGCATGGTCGAAGCCGGGCTTGGCGTTGCCGCCGTGCCATCCATGGCATTTCCTGAAGGCGATCATCCGCTGCTGGTGCAAAAACCGCTGATTGAGCCAGTTATCAAGCGCCAGGTGGGGTTGCTCAAAAAGGCGGGGTCCACGCTGTCACCGCTGGCAAGCGAACTGGAAACGATAATCACCGGCTTGTTTCAGCCTTAGCGGTTAACGGATCCAGCCCCGTTTCTCGAACGACGGCCTGTGCATTCGGCGAGGCTAAATAGCGCAATAGCTGGCGGGCGTGATCCTGATGTTGAGCCCCATTAACCACGGCACCTGAAAAACGCGTCACGTACTGGACGGACTCTGGAATGCGCCCGACAAACTCGGCCCCTTTTTCCGGCAGCAGTTCGCTCACCTGCTGCAATCCGACGGCGTAGTCCCCTTTTGCTACCACCGAGGCGACCGGCGTTTTCTCAATCATCCGCCCTTTAGCCTTCATCTGAGCACCGATCCCGAGTTTGCTGAACAATTCTGACTGAACATATTTTCCGCTGGCACTGTCCGACCAGGCGATAGATTTGGCGTTCAACAGCGTGGCCTTTAGTGCCGCTACGGTGCTGATATCCGGTACCGCCTCGCCCGCACGCACCACCAGCCCAATCCGCGAATCGGCTAACTCTGTCCGGCTGCCAGCGGCTATTTTTCCATCCTGTTGCAGTTTATCCAGCGCATAACCGACCATAATCACCGCATCCGCAGGCTGCCCCGCAGCCAGTCGGTGCGGAATGGCCTCGGCGGAATTGCCCATCGACGGACCATGAACGATGCGGATCGTGTCGCCGGTTTTGGCCTCATATTGCGGTGCCAGTTTATCAAGTGCCGCAGAAAATCCGCCGGAGATCATCACCGTGATTTCGTCGGCCTGCGCCCCGAGGCTAATATTCCCGACAACGGCGATCGCTATCCAGAGAGTCAGACGTTTCATCGCGCGGCTCCGTGATTGAATGATTTGTGGGCATGCGTGACTTGCTCCGACACACGATGGTACAGATACAAAGTGGCGAGCAGTGCACAGATTGCGGCAAAGCTCATCCAGTAACCGGGCGCGGCTTTATCGCCGGTGAAGTGAATCAGCGCCGTCGATACCGCAGGCGTGAAGCCGCCAAAAATCGCGGTCGCCAGGCTATACGCCAGTGAGAATCCGGCCACGCGCACTTCAGCAGGCATGATTTCAGTGAGCGCCGGGATCATCGCCCCGTTATAGAGACCATAAATAAATGACAGCCACAGCAGCACCGCCAGCATCATGCCGAAACTCGGGGCATGCGCGAGGATCGAGAGCACCGGCCAACTGGTGAAAATCGCCAGCAGCGTCATCGCAATCAGCACCGGTTTACGGCCAAATCGGTCAGAAATAGCCCCGCCAATCGGCAGCCAGATGAAGTTTGAAATCGCCACCAACAGCGTCACCAGCAGGCTGTCCGAAGAACTCAGCAGCAGGACTTTTTTACCAAACGTTGGCGCATAGACGGTTATCAGGTAGAACGCGGTGGTGGTCATCGCCACCATCAGCATCCCCGCCACCACCACGCGCCAGTTCACCAGCAGGGTTTTCATCGCCTCGTTCAGTGGCAGATGCGCTTTGCGCGAGGCATAGGCTTCCGTTTCCGCCAACTGGCGACGAAGAACAAAAATAAAGGGCACAATCAGGCAGCCGACGACAAACGGAATGCGCCAACCCCAGTCATGCAGCGCTCCGGCGTCCATAAATTCGTTGAGCATAAACCCGAGCGAGGCTGCCACCATGATCGACACCTGCTGACTGCCTGACTGCCAGCTGGTGTAGAAGCCTTTGCGACCGGGGGTGGCGATTTCAGCCAGATACACCGATACCCCACCCAGCTCTGCGCCTGCAGAAAAGCCCTGCAACAGACGGCCGCACAGCACCAGGAACGGCGCCCACAGGCCAATCGTCTGATAACCCGGGATCAGCACAATCATAAAGTTGCCCGCCGCCATGATAGACAGCGTGACGATAAGCCCTTTGCGGCGACCGACTTTATCAATCCAGGCCCCGAGTACCACTGCGCCAATCGGGCGCATCAAGAACCCGGCACCGAACACGGCAAAGGTCATCATTAGCGATGCGAATTCGCTTTCAGCAGGGAAAAAAGTGTGGGCAATGTAGGTGGCGTAAAAGCCGAACAGGAAGAAGTCGAACTGTTCCAGAAAGTTTCCCGACGTGACGCGCAAAATCGCCATAGCCTTTGCGCGGAACGACGCGTTGTCAGCAGAATAAGGCATCTCGCCCTCCGTAGTTAACATGAAAGCTAACACATTTAACTTTTCATCAACCTTGAGAGTGCGCTTTTCGCCGCCGACGAATAAGTGCATTTGCTGCAACGGTTCATGCGTTCGGCGCATGAATAGCGATAACAATCACAGTTTGACGAGTGATAACGGAGAAAGAGGGAAATAAACGCAGCGGTCGCGTGGTTCACATTTTGTGAGTTCTCACACGTTTCAACGCAGAATATGGGGGCTAAAAAACCCGGCAGCAAGAGCGCTGCCGGGCCAGGAGGTTATTGTGCGTTCGCTACTTGACGGTCGTGACGCGTTTTGAACTGCCAGCCAATCAGCAGTAGCACAATCCACGCGAAGCCAACGTACAGCGAAATGCGGGTGTCGGGGTGCCAGCCAATCAGCACGATGATAAACACCAGGAACAGCAGGCCGACGATCGTGGTGAACACGCCACCAGGGACTTTAAACTTCAGATCCTTCAGCTCTTCCGGCGACAGACGACGGCGGAACGCAATCTGCGACAGCAGGATCATTATCCACACCCAGACGGTGGCGAACGTCGCCAGGGAGGCAATCACCAGGAACACGTTTTCCGGCATGATATAGTTCAGGTATACCGCCAGCAGCAGCGCGACGGTCATGACCGCCACCGTCACCCACGGCACGCCGTTACGCGAGGTTTTAGCGAACACCTTCGGCGCACTGCCCTGCTCCGCCATGCCGTGCAGCATACGGCCCACGCCAAAGACGTCGGAGTTAATCGCCGACAGCGACGCGGTCAGCACCACGAAGTTCAGGATGCCAGCGGCAAACGTAATCCCCATGTGCTGGAAGGTCATCACGAACGGGCTACCGCTGGTGCCGACCTGGTTCCATGGGTAAATCGACATGATCACAAACAGCGTGCCCACATAGAACACCAGGATACGCATCGGCACGGAGTTAATCGCACGCGGAATGGAGGTCTGCGGGTCTTTAGCTTCACCGGCGGTGATGCCGATGATTTCAATCCCGCCGTAGGCAAACATCACCATTTGCAGCGACATCACCATACCGAGCCAGCCATGACTGAAGAAGCCGCCGTTGCTCCACAGGTTGTGGATGCCGGTTGGCTGCCCGCCGTTGCCTATCCCCCAAATGATGATGCCGAAACCAGCGACAATCATCACGATAATGGTGGCGACTTTGAAGAACGAGAACCAGAACTCCAGCTCGCCGAAGACCTTCACGCTCATCAGGTTGATGGAGCAAATCAGCAAGACGACGCTCAGCACCCAAATCCAGTGCGGTACCGCCGGGAACCAGACGCCCATGTAAATGCCGAACGCGGTGACGTCAGCGATGGCCACGATCAGGATTTCAAAACAGTAGGTCCAGCCGGTGATGTAACCCGCGAGCGGGCCTAAGTTGTCCTGCGCATAGCGAGAGAACGAGCTGGCAGACGGGTTGTGCACCGACATTTCGCCAAGTGCGCGCATGATGATGTAAGCGGCAACGCCGCCAATAAGATACGCCAGCAGCACGCTGGGACCGGCCATTTTGATGGCGTCTGCCGAGCCATAAAAAAGACCGGTACCAATTGCCGATCCGAGCGCCATAAAGCGAATGTGACGGGCGGTTAGCCCACGCTTTAGCTTGTTGTTGGTTTCCATAAATTCCACTGCCTGTACAAAAAACAAAACCACGGAGCCAATGGCCCCGTGGTTAATTTCAATCCTCGCCCGCTAATTAATGCGCGCTGGAGGTCACCTGACGGCCTGCTGCGCGATCCCATCCCATTGCCAGAACGGCGGCAACGATAGTCGGCATCAGCCACGCCAGACCTTGCTGAGCCAGCGGCAGATGCGCGGTCCAGGCTGGCAGAATATCGGCGAATGCAGAGGCTTTAACACCGTCCAGCAGACCGAACACCAGGCTGATAAACATCGCCGGGGCAATCACGCGGGACGAATTATGCCACCAACTGCGGGTAAAACTTAATACCACCAGTGCGATACATGGCGGATAAATCGCTGTCAGCACCGGAATCGAAATCTGAATCAGGTGGCTGAGGCCCAGATTAGACACCACCATCGAGAACAGACCGAGGATAAAGACCAGTGAACGATAAGACAGCGGCAGGTACTGAGAGAAGAACTCGGCACACGCCGTGGTCAGGCCAACCGCAGTCACCATGCAGGCGATGAAAATCAACGCTGCCAGCAGGAAGCTGCCTGCACCACCAAAGGTGTGCTGAACGTAAGCGTGCAGAATAGCGGCGCCGTTTGCGTTCTGATCGACCAACGTCGCGCTGTCTGAACCCAGACGGAAAAGCGCCAGGTACAGCAGCGTCAGACCGACGCCCGCCATCAGGCCAGCCCAGACGGTGTAACGAGTCAGCAAACGCGCTTCGGTCACACCGCGAGAACGTGCGGCGTTAACGATAACGATGCCGAATACCATTGCGCCAAGGGTATCCATAGTCAGGTAGCCGTTGACGAAACCGTTGGAGAACGGCGCGGTCTGGTAGGCATCCAGCGCATGGCTGATAGAGCCTGCAGGCCACATCAGCGCGGCAACGGACAGCACCACCAGAGCGATAATTTTCAGCGGTGCCAGGAAGTTACCCACAGTATCGAGCAGTTTGCCCGGATACAGCGACACCAGAATGACCAGTGCGAAATAGATAATGCTGTAGATAAGCAGCGGCAGTGCGCCGTCACCAGTCAGCGGCGCGATACCCACTTCAAAAGAAACGGTTGCCGTGCGCGGCGTGGCGAACAGCGGCCCGACGGCGAGATAGCACACCACCGCCAGCAGAATACCGGCCACTTTACCGATTGGCGTGCTGAGGCTATCAACGCCACCGCCGACTTTCGCCAGTGCGACAATTGTCAGAACCGGCAGGCCAACGCCCGTTATCAGGAAACCAAAGGCCGCAGTCCAGACGTGTTCGCCAGCCTGCAAACCCACCATAGGAGGGAAAATAATGTTGCCTGCGCCAACGAACAACGCAAAGGTCATAAAGCCCAGGGCGATGATATCGCGAGATTTTAACTGATGGGTCATAAACTCTTTACTGCCTGTGGATGTGGTGTTGAAAGTAAAAACGTCGTTTTATTCCCGTGGAACAGAACAACGGTAAGAGCGAGCAAAGCAGTGGGAAATACTCCCGATAATCACGCACGAAGAATTGTTATTGGGTTTAGCGCGCGAAAGCAGTCAGACCGCAACTGCATTGGGGGCAATTTAAACGCTTATAACGTTTTAAAGCAACAAGGGATCGCAAAACCAGAGGATTATAGCAATATCGAGTTACCAGTTAGCATGATTAACCAGATATCAGAAAAACCTCTGGCTAATCATGCGAACAAAAAAGCAACAGACGTTTGATAATTATCCACCGTTTGGTTAACTGGAAAGCAAAAAAACCGGCTTGCGCCGGTCTTTGTCAATCTTTCCTGACACCCGAATCATCAGGCGCTTTTTTTGGCAATCAAACGTTCCGGGAATTGGGAACGTTCCTGGCACTCCTGAGGTTTCTGGGATATCCATTGAAAATTACCCGCAACCACAACAATATTTACGTTAACAATATGATAATCCCAGCCCTTAGTCTGAGTCGCAGCGCATACGGTCCCAGCCCGTGTAGTTTTTAACTTCCGGGACTTTATTGGGGATATCCTGGAAGTTGGTTTGATAGGCAAAAGTTTTCCACGGCATCGGCATTTGCACTGAATTCCATGAAACATAATCTTTCCCCCAGCGGCTACCCACAGAGGCAGGCATGGGACGCAGGTGGTGTTTTGATGTTTCGATTTTGGAGGTATATACATA